>Ga0209121_10000002_pt1 | contig 1082434 bp, 1057 predicted proteins | sample Cruoilmetagenom3_FD_187292 | JGI IMG/M metagenome (GOLD analysis project Ga0209121, IMG submission 187292) | Oil polluted marine microbial communities from Coal Oil Point, Santa Barbara, California, USA - Sample 3 (SPAdes) (version 2) | ecosystem: Environmental > Aquatic > Marine > Oil...
TGGTGATACTATTTATGGAGATATAGCTTCAGGTAACGTTGGTATTGGAGTAATTGAACCAACTGAAAAACTAGATGTAAATGGAAATGTAAAAGCAACAGCTTTTTATGGTGATGGTTCTAACTTAACAGGAGTCAGCTCAAGTAGTTCAAGTAGTATAGCTAATGCAACAATAAATGCAGACTCAGATACGAATGGATCAGGAGATATTTTATTCCAAACGAGAGGAACAACAAGAGCATCAATTTCTAATTTAGGCGATATGACTATTGGAACGACATTACATACAGGTTCTGGTGTAACAAGCTTCAGTGTAGGTTCTGCAACAGAGCCAAGCGTAATATCTCTTGGAGAAGATACAAATAATAAAGGTGCTATCACATGGGATGACACTGATAACTACGTCTCTATTGGAACTAGAAGTGCAAGTACAAACTATACAGATACTCTAGTGGTTAAAGATGGAAAAGTAGGAATACTGACTGATACTCCTGATGCTCTCTTAACAATTGCACCAGGTAACCAAAACGTAAATTCAAAAGCAGTTGGTCTAGAATTTATAGGGTCTTATTATATAAATGGTGGTGGTAACAATGCTGCTGGTATTTCGTCTATACTCACGAGTAGATCAGGAAATATTAACGTCCCATATATAGCAGCGATCCGAGGAATTCAAAAATGTACTCCTACAACGACATCAAGCTGTGGAGATAACTATGGAGGATACTTTGAATTATCAAATGACTCTACTCATGCAACAGGAACTGTTAGTGATGGTTCTGCAATATATGCGTTAGCAAAACACACATCAACTTCTGTGCCAACTACAAAGATTTCAGCAGCAGAACTCAAAGTGAGTGTTGCAGCAAGTGGTACAGTGACTGAAGCAAACGGAGTTCTAGTGCGTGCTCCTTCAAACTCAGGAACAATTACAAATTTCAACGGTCTTTCAATTGACTCTCTTACAAGTATAGGAACAGTAACAACAGCAAATGCAATTATATACAATCATTCGACTACTCCTTTTGCAGTAAAAACTGATGGTAAAGTAGGCATTGGAACAAGTTCTCCATCGAATAGATTATCAGTATCCGGTCCCGATGATTCTAGTACAGGACCAATAGTAAATATCCATGGTTCAGTCAATAATCAATTCGAAGGTGGTAGAGTAAGATTCACAGAGAGTGGCGCGAACCTTCAAGGTGCCTATATCCACTATGACGCCTCATCAGCTAATAAGCTTCATATCGGTGTTCATGAAACTGCAGACAGTCTTATAGCAAGTGATACAAATATTATAACTCTTCTTAGATCAAACGGAAGAGTTGGTATTGGAACAGAATCACCTAGTGAAGAATTGGAAGTTAACGGAAATGTTAAAGCGACTGCTTACCTCTATACTTCCGATAGAAGATTTAAAAAGAATATCGAAACTGTAAATGATCCACTAGAAAAGGTGTTGGCGCTTAGAGGTGTTTTCTTTGATTGGAGAACAGATGAGTTTGATCAATTTAACCTACCAAGTGGTAAAGAATATGGATTTATTGCTCAAGAAGTTGAAGAAGTTGCTCCAGAACTAGTGAGCACTGGGGAGAATGGTTATAAATCAGTAAAGTATGGAAATATAACTTCACTACTTATTGAAGCATTTAAAACTCTAGAAAAAAAGATTTCATCTTACTTTGAAACTAATGACGAAGAAATTAAAGTCTTAAATAGAAAGATTGCATCACTCGAAAAAGAAAATAAAGAACTTAAAGGTAAATCTATTCACAATGAGAAGAAACTAGAGCAGATGGAAAAGGACATACAACTAATCTTAAAAAAGATAGATAAGTAAGTTGGACTTAATGAGAATGACAAAGATAATCATACCATTCCTACTACTCCTCTCTCTTAATAGCATCTACGCTATTAATACTGTTAGTACAGGTTATCAAATAGCTCCAGACGAAATTAAAACTATAATTGCTCATGATATGTGTAAGAAGGTATGGAACTCAGGTTCGACCTCTCAGTTCATTGCAACCAAGACTTCCCCGGAATGGTTAAACTTTATTGCAAATGCTCCATCAGATCTTGATGTTAGATCATGTAGAGTTGACTGCGCTACTCTATTAGAGACAGGAATCACCACTTCAGGAATTTATAATTTCGATATTGATGATGCTGGTCCTATTCCCTCAATGGACTACTACTGTGATATGACAAATGACGGTGGTGGATGGACTAAAGTTTTTAAACATAATACGGCCGGAGGATATTTTTCAAGTATCACCGATGCAAAATCTAAGAACACAACACTACCAAATGGAAACCTCTACTCTATCCTAGACCAGCTAGACTCTCTAAAGAGCGATAATGGATTTACTTTTAGATATAGAGACTCAACGAATGCAATGCAAAGTATTTGGTTCCAAAATAGTAATCCTATCTATGATTCAAAAGTAGTTGGATACCAGGGGATCTCCATAGAAGACTCGGGAAATTACTGGGGCGGACTGGAGTATGGAAATAGAGAATCAAGTGGAAGAAAGAATTCAAATAAATCCTTAATTGATGGCTCAGTGGAACATTCCAATTGGTGGTATAGCGTAGGAGCTACAGTTGCCCATATTGGAGGCATTCCTGCCTTTCACGACATAAGTACAGATGAAGTAGAACTCTTTGTACATACAAATGGACTATATCCAAAGAGTTGTTCACACATAGTGGAACTAGGAAATCATAAGGGTGATGGAGTTTATACAATTTATCCTGATCAAATAAACCCTATAGATGTTTATTGTGACATGACAACACTAGATGGAGGTTGGACACTCTTCTACGCGAACTCAGCTGCGTCTACTATGCCTGTAAAGAAATCATGGAATCAATATAGAGATGAGAATTACGGACTTGTTGTGACTGATCTAACATATGCCTCAGCAGATACAGGAGGTATGTTAGATACAACACTTTTCAAATCTGCCACTCAAGTCATGGCAAGAGATATTGGAAACTGGGCGGCAACAGACTACTCAATTGTTACATTCCACAATAATAAACTATTCCAGGATTTAGTAACTTTAGACATCGTTAATGAAGATGGAAATTGTCACAATATGCCAGATGGCCAATCTTTTCACTTTGAAAATAGTAACACTGCAAATTACTACTTTGATCAAGTAGATGGATGGAATACATCAAAGGTTAGCTTTGGTTGGATGGACTGTTTTACTGGCTCTGATGCTCAAACAACGACATCCGATGTCCACAACCATCCAAGACACTATATGTATAATACAAACGGCGTAACAGATGGAACGAGAGTTCGAGGAATTGGTGGCTTCAACTCTGGTGATACAAATGCAATTGCTAGGTATTTCCTAAGAGACAAAATAGACAAACCTCAAAGCTGTATGGATATCCTGACTAATGGAAACTCAAAAGGCTCAGGAACATATACTATATACCCAAGAGGTACAGCTGTATCCGTAGAATGTGATATGACAACTCATGGTGGAGGTTGGACAAAAGTCTGGCATGGTTACCCTACTCAAGCATTTACAAATTCTACAGCTGACGAAGTATACTCAAAATCTAATAAAATACCTTTTAATCAGATGATGATGAAAGGAGAAAACACTGGTGAAACTGTTGTAGATCAAACAATGGAAACAGCTTATCTCAACGACACGATTGTCGATTACTATCAAAGTGTTGTAACTCAATCAAATGCCAGCTCCCCAACAGTTAGCTTTCATGACTTTGACGGAAACCAAGACGTAAAGCTTGTGGCCGGTAACTTTATGAGAGGCTACGGAAATGAATGGAGATACTTCTGGACTTGTGTAAATGTTAGATCAACTTCAAATATTTTTATAGGTGGAACTTACGCTCCAGGTTGTAGCTCAATTTCAAGTTTCAACCAGGCATCTATAACGACATGTACAGGAACAGGAAATTTATACTGTGAAGATGCTTTCACGAGTACAGAAGTTGATAGTGGACTCGGTCTTACATTAAAACAATATCAAGAAACATCAACTTGGGTCAGGACTCTTCCATCAATGACTTCATGTCGTGATATTCTAGACAATAATTATTCGCACGGAAGTGATGTCTATCTAATTGACCCTGATGGCCCTAGTGGTATCAATCCTCCATTTAAGACTTATTGTGATATGACAACAAATGGTGGAGGCTGGACATTAACATGGTCAAATACGAGAGAAGGAACTAATAAGCCAGTAACAGGAATAAGTTATGCTGACGCTATTGACACTCTTCCACGTTGCTCAAGACCAAACTCCTCAGACGCACTTGATAGTTCGGGAGACTGCTCATATCTATCACTCTCTACAATGCTTCACAGTGATTCAAAATATGTAAACTATTACCTAGGTTTAAAGCACTGGGACAATATAGCTCAAGATGGAACATTCGAACTTCTATACCAATGGGAGTACGACTATGATGTAGGCATTACAAATTCGTACAAAGTGCTAGTTGAAAACTTTGATGCCACTAGTAATTACAAACTTACGATGCACAATTATCAAACACTGGTTGGAGGCGTAAGCTCTGCTCAATATAGCACGCACTCAGGTAAAGAATTTACCGCCATTGATGCAGATAATGATAATAACGGAACTGATAACTGTGCCACGTTATATAGTAATACTCCTTATTGGTATGACAGCTGCTGGTCAGGAAGTATTAATGGTGGAGGTGAAAATAGTGACAATAGCACACTCCATTATAACGGTGCCTATTACACTAGTTCATCTAAAGCATGGGGAACAGCAAGTGATGGACAAGGCGCTGGTAATGGTTGGATATTTATAAGAGAAAAGAAGAGTGAAAACTTTCCTAGTAGCTGTAAAGATATTATAGAGAAAAATCCAAATTCCTCTAGCGGTATCTACGCTATAGACTTAACTCCTGCAACACCAGAAGATAGATTTGATGTTTATTGCGATATGGATACAAGTGGTGGTGGTTGGACACTCGTTGCATACTCTAACGGGACAGCCACAGCGAGCTTACCTAATAGCTTTATGGAAAGTTCATATAATACGAATTCTATAGAAAAACGCGATAAAGCAAATTATTATTCGTCAATAGATCCAGAAAACTTCTCCATAACAAATGGAACGACAGATGCAATGTTTGTCTCACCTTCTTACAATGCAGGTACTCCTTATATAGATACTGGAATTGGAACTTGGGACTATAATACAGAGAGATGTACTGGAACACTTAGACATACGAGTCGTACTGCCGGATGTACTTCACAAAGTGCAAATGACAACTACTCTGCATCCGATGCATTTAATATTGCAATAGAATCAGGAAATGAAGGTATTGTACCGGCCTTTAAAGCAACAGAAGTTTGTTATAATGGAAAAGGAAGTTGTAGCTTTCAATTCTACTTAAGATAATAAAGAAAAGAGGAGAAAATCTCCTCTTACTAGCCTACTTTGGTGTTGCATCTACTAGGTGCTTACAATCCCAATCAGACTCTCTATGCCAGCTTAAAGTATGTAATCTTAAGTTTACAGGAGACTTAGACTCTTTTGAAAAACTTAAGTGAACACTTTGTCTTAGTTTATTTACTTTCTTTTCCCAAGAGAAAATTTGATTATACAAATTAGCTGTTTCTGCAGCATAAATATCAACCTCTGCTCCATCAAAGTTTCCACCAATTGTTGGCTCCGCGCATGACTTAATTTGTGGATAATCTAATCGGTGATAATTAGTAATTCTACTTTGCAGTGGAATTACATCTTTAACATGTCTTTCATTATTTGTAGTGAAACCAAATCTTAGATGTAATCTATAACAGTGACTTCCAATGACACTTACATCTTCAGCATAGTCTAGTTGAACATAACAAGAGGCTCCAGTAGGCTTGTGATTATAATACTCTTTTCCTAGGAGAACTGATCCCTCTGGAAAGTTAAATGTCGTTGCAAATGCCGATTGAATAAAAAGAAAAGTTAAAAGAATTTTCATGTAATCTCCTTTGATAAAAAGGAGTATTACATGAAGCTATTAAATAGAGGATGCTACAAATTGTTGCAGGAAACTAAGAGAAGAACCCTCCTCCCCATTTTCCACCTTTCTTACGAGGCTTCTTTTGTTTCTGACCAGGCATTCCAGGTAGTCCAGGCATTCCTCCAGGGTTTCCAGGCATTCCCGGCATCCCAGGCATTCCGCCACCTTTCATCATCTGCATCATACCACCCATCATTTTTTCCATTTGACGGAACTTTTGAAAGAAGTCTTTTACTTGAGCATCTGTAGTTCCAGATCCTCCAGCAATTCTTTTCATGCGAGATTCTTTTACGATTTTATAATCTTGTCTTTCTTTCTTAGTCATTGAGTTAATAATAACTCGCATACGCTTCATCTCATCTTCTGCTGGAGAAAGATCTCCAACTTGTCTAAGCATTCCACCCATACCAGGAATCATTTTTAAAATAGAAGACATAGAACCTAGATTCTTCATCATGTCCATTTGCTTCATAAAATCATCAACAGTGAACTTACCTTTTTCAAGGTTCTTCATCATGTTTTCAGCATCTTTTTCATCAATTGAGTCTTGTGCCTTCTCTACTAGAGAAACAACATCACCCATATCTAGAATTCTTCCAGCAAGTCTATCTGGGTGAAAGAGCTCAAGATCTTTCATCTTCTCACCAGTAGAGATATATTTAATTGGAACACCTGTTACGTGTCTAATTGATAGTGCTGCACCACCTCTAGCATCAGAGTCCATCTTAGAAAGAACAACACCTGTTAGGTTAACGGCCTCATGAAAAACTTTAGCCACATTAACGGCCTCTTGACCAGTCATTGCATCAGCAACCATTAGAACTTCAGGATTGAAAGAGTTAAGAGATTCTCTTACTTCTTTAATCTGACCCATAAGCTCATCATCAACATGGAGTCTACCTGCCGTATCAACAATAACAACATCGTATGAGTTCTCTTTAGCATATGCCATTGCTTTTTCAGCAATAATCTTAGGGTGAGTAGATAGATCAGAATCAAACCAATCCATATCCATACTCTTTGCAAGAGTAATCAATTGGTCCTTAGCTGCAGGTCTGAATGTATCAGCAGGAACGAGAAGAACTTTCTTATCTTTCTTCTTTGAAAGGTGGAGAGATAGCTTTCCAGAAAAAGTTGTCTTACCTTGACCGTTTAGACCAACAACTAGAATAGGAACTACTCCGTCTCTATCTAAATTTACTTCTTCATTTGCAGTCCCCATGATTAGAGCAAGTTCATCATTTACAATTTTTATGAACTGCTCTTCTGGGTTAACTCCAGAAATAACCTTTTCACCTAAAGATTTTTCTTTAACAGCATTTATAAACTGCTTAACAACTTTAAAATTTACATCAGCTTCAAGAAGTGCTGTTCTAACTTGTTTTAGTGCGTCTTCAATATTACTTTCAGAAATTTTTCCATTTCCCTGAAGGTTCTTAAAAGCATCAGCAAATTTCTCACTTAAATTATCAAACATTTCTATCCTCTATTTTATTTCTCTTTCTATTATTTCTAAACATTCACTTGGAGTCTTGGCCTTAAAGTTTGGACCAGCATCATTTAAGTAGTCTTCATTTACGTGAGTACACCAAAGAGCTGCTATTGACTTACACCCAAACTCCTTAGCACCTTGTATATCTGTGATGCTATCTCCAATCATAATAACTTTAGACTTATCTACACCTGGTAACATCTCTTGCAAACCTTTAGGGTGAGGTTTGGGAATTGTGTCATCTAAGCATCTAAACTCATAAAAGAACTTAACCACATCTAGCGACTTAAGGATAGATATTGTACTCATTCTGTCACGAGCAGTCCAAACATAGAGTCTATAGCCAGATTCTATAAGCTTAATGAGAAGATCTTTCATCTCATCAAATAAAACGTATTTAAGTTGATCTTGGTTTGAAATTTCAATCCATCTCTTAAACAAAGCATCCCTTATTGTCTCATCAGATATATTGAGTCCAAATCGCCAAGCAAGATCATGCATATCAGCTGTATACTTATCTACAACCTCAGATCTTGGAACTTCACGCTTTAAAACCTCACTAAGTAGCTGTTGTAGGCCTTTAATTATCCCCTCTTGGCTAGAAATAAGCGTCCCATCGCAATCAAAAACGATATGTCCTTTAATTTCTTCAACATTAAGCATAAAAAAACTCCATTTCAGCTTCCCGAATCTGTAAGATTTTGCTAAAAACTCGGCATGAATATTACACAAGTTACACCATTTTCAAAAGGTCTGCAGGAAAAAATTGATCTTCTCTCTAAAAGACGTGAAGCAATAAAACTTGGCAGCGTGTCATTCGCCTCTCCACTTCTGTTAGCGCCTATGTCAAATATCTGCGCCTTCCCTTTTAGACTATTAATGGAGGAACTCGGCTGCGGTGGTACCGTGAGTGAGCTCATCTCTTGCCATGGGATTAATTACGGGAATGAGAAAACGATAAGAATGCTAGGAATTCATCCTGATGAAAAGCATGTTGGGATCCAATTATTTGGTGAAGATGCACAGAGCATGGCCAAGGCCGCAAAAGTGGCACTTGAGAGTAAGCCAAAGTTCATAGATATCAACATGGGTTGCCCTGTTAGAAAAGTTGTGACTAAAGGAAGTGGGTCAGCACTGCTAAAAGACACAAGTAAACTTGGTAACTTCTTTGGAACAATAAAAGAAGCAATTGATGTTCCTCTAACCATAAAGATAAGAACTGGCTGGGATGATGAGACAATTAATGCCTCAGAAGTTATTCATATAGCCAAAGAAGAAGGTGTTGAATTTGTCGCTATTCATGGCAGAACAAGAACACAACAATATAAAGGTCAGGCAAACTGGGAACTTTTAGAAGAAATTGCCAGTGAGAGCCCTCTTCCAATTATTGGAAATGGAGATCTTCATAGTGCGAGTCTTGTAAAGAAGAGAGTCGCAAATTCAAAATGCGACGCCTTTATGCTGGCACGAGGTCCTTTAAGAGATCCATTCATTTTCTTAGAGAGCTATATACAAGACGGTGAAACTATTTCTTTTACTCCTAGTGATTACTGGGAAATTACAAAAAGACTTTTTGAGTATAATCAAATGTACACAGATAGAGAGAGAACTCTTCTTGTCATGATGAGAAAGCATATGGTTTGGTTTGCTGCAGGCTTAAGTAACGCTGCGAACTTTAGAAATATGATTTTTAAATGTCCTGACTTGTCGGACTCAATGAAAATAGCAGAAGACTACTTTCTCTCGCTAGAGACAGCAAGAAAACAAATAAACCCCGACGAAGCATTCATGACATCGGGGCATGGATAATTATTTAGTTTGAAGCATTCCAACGTGTCTTGTTTTAGATAGAGAGTGAACGTATGCTGCAATGTCTTTAATTTCAGCAGGAGTTAACTTCTTGATCTTTGCATACATCATTGAAGTATTTTTAGTTTTTCTTTTCTTACCTTGAATGGCAGTTACTTGCTCAACAATATAAGCTTCGTCTAATCCAGCAATTTGTGGACCTTTTAAAAGAGCGACTTTACCATTCTTAGCTTTTCCCATTGCATCTTTGTTGTGACAAAGGGCACAGTTCACTTTCTTAAAAATCTTCTTCCCTTTTGCAATATCACCAGCAAATGAGTTCATTGAAAAAAATAGTACGGCCATCATTAAAAATGTGTTCTTCATTATTCTATCTCCTAAGTGTTTAATAGAGTTTATCAAACCTATGATTATCTTTAAATTTAAAAAGAGTATTGCAACAATTTACTGCATGCCTAGATACCTACTCCTTTTACGGCTTAAAGTCCATATTCTTGAAGTTAATCTCTGTATTTCACTATAATGACTCAAATACTTGTCACAATAAAAAACATATAAAACAGGTAAGCTACTGAAAGTGCGTCTCAAATACCTGACCTTTTCCCTAAAGCTTTGAGCAATCTGTCCGATAAGAGATAATAGTATACAAGTAAATTGTAAGGAAATTAATGAGCACTAAGGCTAAAATCTATTCACTAACATTGATCACTGCCATAATCAGTGGACCAATGACTCTTGCTAAAGAAGAGAGTATGAGATGCGTCAAGTCGAAAAGTGCACTAAAGATCCTAGAAAATAAAGTATTCGACAACTCCCATGCTGGAGAATCCAATGAAACACTTAGGGACCTAGAGGCTAAAAAGCTGAAACTTGAGGCCCAAAAGTCTATTCTCGACACTTTTAAAAATATTCATAAGCAAAGAGAAGAGTTTTCAAAAAGATTAAACCCAACAAACCCGAATTCATTTTATTCAAAATCAATGAATGCAAAAACTGCAGTTCAAGAAACACAAAAACAAATTATTAGTAATTATATTTTAACTTCAATCACAAGTAGTATTTCAGCAGTTCTAGAAAAGGATAACTTCTTAGATACTGCAGATAAAGAAATCTTAAATAGTGAAGAATGGAAAAATGCTAACAGTAAATATGAAAAGTTCAAAGTATTAGCTGATGGAAATCCTTACGAATATATAAAGTCTCGATGCGAAAATCTAGATTTAAAAAACAACTCTAATGACCCGTGTACAAACTTTACAGATATTGAAGAGAAATCAGTATTAACTATCTTCATGCAAACAAATCAAGATATGGTTGGTGATGTAACAAATAACTTTTTTAAAGCTTATGATACTGCTAACAAAGACGGAACAAACTTAGATGAAACTTTAAAAGAAATTCAAAAAGATAAAATCACAGACTATGTAGATATAGATAAACTGAGTAAGGAAAGAACAATTCTCATCTCTTCTCTATTAGAAAAGAATGAATCAAATGGTATATTTGATACTGAGAACCTATCTAATTTTTTCAAAGTAAACTCTATTGATCCACAAACTGATATATTCACTTCAAATCCAATGAAATCTAGAACTCCATCATCGAATGAGAGTCATTCATTAGAAAATATTGTAGGAATGGAGAAAGACTTTGAAAGTGCTAAGGAATGCTTCACTAAGAAAGCATTTGGAATTAACGTACGCTGCACAGGAGATAAGGATATAAATAAATTTTTCAATAAAATAAATGATTTATCTTTTAGCAAAGTTAATAATCCTGATGACCTTAAAGAAGACTTACTTAAAAATAAAGATATTAAAAAGCTAAATGCAAACTCTCTTATAGATGGAGTCGCGAAAAATGAACTCAACTCTCTTGTAATGCTAGGAGGAGAAAAATCTAATAAGGAAAAGTACCTTCAAATGAAAGAGGTCTGTAAAAGCTTAGCTCCATTTGACAATGAAAAATTCGCACAAAGCCTTTGGGAGTGTGTTGATAAATTAAATTCAAATAATAAATCAATGGCTGGAGTTGAATCAAAGAAGTCTGAAATTGATTCAAAATTATCTTCTCTAGAAGAAAAGTTAAGAGAACAGAGAAAAGTTGCAAATAGTAAGTATGGAGATCTCGTAAAATATGCAGCTGCAACAGCAAAAGAGTACTGTAAGGATAGCCCTTCAGAATATTCTCAGAGCTGTGTAGGAAGTGATAACAATATTACAACCCTTGTTTTTGGAAATGAAAGCTTTCTTACGAATTTAGATAATATAGAATGGAATATGTCAGGAAAAAAAGAAACTGAAAGCATCTTAAGTAATGTGAATCAAAAATGTAATCCTTTAGTTACAGAAAGCAGACAGAAGTCTGCGGCAAATAAACAGATCAAGAAAAACCTTAGTACTGAAGGTGACTCTACAATTAAAAGTTTATGCACATTTGCAAAAAATGATTTAAAAAGTTTAAATACAAGAACTCCGACGGCAAAACAAAAGGAGTTCAGAAGAAACTTTAATACTCACTATGATAGACCTTCTGGAAAGATGGTCAGTACAAAGAAAACAGGAATAGGAACAATGATTGCTAAATCTGTTGGAACTTCCCTAATAAATAATGGACTACCTCTGTACCTACAAAATACTTCATTTAAAAATAACCTTCCCTATCAAACAGATATGGCCATGTATCAAAAGAATTACTTATACATCATGAATAATCCTCAGTACTGGAGTACCAATCTATTTACAGGTTATGGAGTTACAAGCGCATATAGTGGCTATACCTCAAGCACTAGCTACTACAATTTTTCGAACTAGACACAACTAGACAAGTAAAATGGGCAACTATTTACTGCATGAACTTACCGATTCATCAAACATCTATTCTTTACAGCAAAAAGGACAACAAAACCAACAACTTAGTCCCCTTCCAATAACACCTAGATAATATGAAATTTAAGTCCAGTAATGTCGTAAAATAGTAAAAAGACAATTTTACCTAGGTACTTTTAAAGTACGTCTTTTTTTAAACAAAGCTCATAAATACCCGATTAGATACTGAGGAGTCGAGCTTAAGATGGATTTTAAAAAATATATAAATATTCTACTTTTACTATTTGCAGTCACACTTGTGTCATGTGTTGATGCTGGTAGTGGTGGAAAAAGAAAATCCTCTTCTTCTCAGGAAGCATCTGCAGATGAGGTTGATGATTCTAATAGTGAAGAGACTTTAGATGCATATTGGTTCTTTGACGGTGAGAAGGTTGAAGGAACAATTACAATAAATCAGAATATTCAAACTGTAGGTTATCTAAGAGGTTTAACAATTCATAACTTCTTAAACACAGATAGCAACTCTTCTAAACAATACTGTTTAGTAGGCAGTTACCAAGATAATTCATTACCTAAGAATACTTTAAATGTAAGAGCTGTTCCTATCGTAATTACAAATACATCAACTGCTAGTATTGAAAGACTTTTTAGAATCGACTTCATTGATGAATCAGTGAATTCAGTTCAGTGTGGAGCATCTGTAAGTGTATTAGACTCTAATGGGGAAATTGATACAACAAGAGCACCTAATCCAGCTTTCTCTCCAGCAACAGTATGCCCTACGTGTACTAGCTCATTTACAACAAGTAATATTAGCCTCTATGAATATTCATCTCTTGCAATAAGCGATAGTACAAGAATTGAATCTGCATTTTCAGGTCTCGCGACAACAAATCTTAGAATAAATCCGGCCAACACAACAACAGATCCTGTTAGTAGTTGTACTAACTCACAATGTGCTGCCGAAGGTCTAGACTGCTGTGTAGATGGCCAATGTGTAAACGATGCTGCGATCAAGCCAAATGTAGATATTTCAAGTTCTGAATACCTACAAGCAAAAGCTGAAGTTGACGTAGATGCACTTAACTTTTTAAAATGGCCAAATATTTATTTCATTTGTCCAAATATAGTAAGACCTACTCCATCGGATCCTGTTGTCACAGATCCTGACGCAGGAGCAGACGAAAGATTTCAGGCCCTACTTAAGCAGTATAATTGCTTAACAGGAGCTGAGAACGAAGACGGTGCAGACTATTCAGCATGTGAACCAACCTACGATGATGCTGCATATACAGCAATCAAATATGATGTTTGGGATCAATGTGGGTGTGAAGCAACTGAAGAAGATAGAGATCAAAAATGTCCAGACTTTGGACTCCAACCAGTATTAGATGAAAATGATGAAATCATAGAAATTATATGTAAAGTACCTGCTGCTCCAAGTGACCCTACACCTGTACAGTATCTTAATGAGCCAGTTTCAGTAAGAAGTGTACCTCATAGATTCTTTGATACTACAGGACAGCTTTGGGATGACCTTACAGAAATAACTAGTACTTCTACAATTCAAGAAGGACAAGTATTTGCGTATACAGATACATCAAGTAAAACAGATCCTAATCCAACTCAATTTAGTATGAATGCTATTCTAGGACCAATGAATGCACAATTAACAGGAGCAATGCCTGCTACTCAATTAGATGTTGAGTTTGACCAGGTCTATGTAATTTCAGTTAACAGTGGATACTATACTCCTTGTCCACAATGTGCTGATGACTCTTGGTTCTCTACTTTTAAATCTCACCCTTCTTCTTATTACGGGACAGGGCTTCAATCTGTTGGACATACAACTTCAAGAGATAGCTACGGAAATAATACGAATGGTGGAAATTATGAAGATACAATCTTTGGAAGAGCTTGTTGGCTTCCTCCTACTATGATTCCTTTTAGTCACAATCCAAATACGAATTTAAGTACACAAAGAATGAATAGACTTACGACACAAGCGGCTCTATACGCAAACGGCTACCAAAGAGATTGGTTTGGTTTCAATAAAGGCGCCCTCATAGGATCATTCAATGGAGTCAACTGGTTTGCTATCGGGAAAGGAAGAAGAGTTACTTCAACTTCCACAAAGCTCTACCTAGCAATTAACGGAGCATTTGCAGATCTTGCAGATAAGACAGATATTTTAGTTAACGTCGTAACTGATCAAGGCGGAGACACTGCTGCAGATTACGACTTTAACCCTAACCTATCTCTAAATGATACAAGACAAAACCAAGGCGCTTCATGCCAAGAGGCCCATCAGTGTAATGTAGATAGTGACTGTATTACAAAATTAGGATGGGAATATGCATGTGCAGACGTAAGTCAGCATAGATCTAAATGGCCTACCTTTGATCTAAATGGAAATGAAAAAGCTGACGATGAAATCGACTCTCTTTCATTTAGCCAAATAATTTTTGGAACTCAACCTTCTACTGCTTCAAGTAAGAGATGTGTTTACAGAGGTTCAGGATCACTCTGCTCTACTTCTAGAACAGATCTAGGCTCAGCTTCAAAGCTCTTTCAGTGTGCTCCAAACTTCTATTGTGCAAAGATGGATGAAGCTGAATTTAATGCTGAAGTTATTAGGTCTCCAAATATTGTATCTAATATATTATTTGGACAAGAAGCTGATGTTCTTGGAAGACCAAAGTACTACCTAGGTGGAAATAATACACAATCTTTAGAGTCAAATCTAAAAGTAAATGCAGATGGGACAATATCTTACGACCTATCGCAAGCTCCTCAAAATATTGTAGAGACACAAATCAAGCACAATATTGCGGCATACTTTTCAAATAATGAGTCAGATGTTCGACTTGGCGATATCGGAGTTTGTAGACCAGGTAAAGATATCTCTCAACCTACTCAAGAGCAAATGCAACAAACAAAAGACAATCAAGGAAGAACTGATTACATCAATCAAATCTCTTCTTGTGACTCGACAGCAACAAATGGAACACTTAGAGCTGTCGCCTGTCCAGTAATTGATGAAGATGGAGACTATGTAGACTCTCCACAAATCGAAGATATCAATGAACAAAATATGTGTGGTGCAGAGTCAGTTTCTACTATTAACGGAAACCTACAGTCAGTATTCTTTGAGATAGAAGCTGCTGATATCAACTCTCTTCCTTCTTTAGTGGATCCAAGAGTTGTTCAAAATGCATGTTTAAGAAAAGCAGGAGCTGTTTGCCAAACAGACCTAGATTGTGGACCAGGTAAATTTCACGCAGAGACTGCTCTCTTCTATGATCAGACACACTTTGGTAACACAGAAGCAGAACATAAGTTCTGGCAAGAAGGTTTAGTGTGTGGGCAAGCACAAGCAAAGCCAAGCTTTACAAGTGATAACTTTGATACCTATGACATGTCACTCAACAGATGCTGTAGAGAGACAGGAGCTACAATAACAATGTTTACTGAAGGCCCTACTTCACTTGTTCCTAGTAATGTTTCAAGTAATAATGCAGGTTCTGAATTAACAGTTACAAGATACCCACAAAATGGTCCATCTGCTGCAGGTAGATACTCACGCTACTCTATAGTTACGGCACAAGATAATACAGCAGCAGCAATAACAACTGCGATGAGTTCAGAGACTGCTTTAGAAGATCTACATCAAGCTCCAATTGTCGAAGCTAATGCTGCTCCTAAAGCATTTCAATGGAAAACACTTAACGACACTGCACAGAGAACATGCTGTGGACGTGGTTGGGTTAGAAAATTTGCAGATGGAACTAACGATTGGTCTAACTCTAGTAGATTAAATATTAACCCAAGTGACTTTGGATGTTTAAATACTCAGTCTAAATTACAATTTACGAGCGACCCTGAGGGAGACCTTGGTGTTAATAGTGAAAACTACTACGGTGACTTTTCTAGATTGTGCCAATCTCCTGCAGACAATGGTGGATGTATACAAAACCCTATTACTAAATCAAATGAGTTTGAAGTTGTTGCTCCAAGCGCAATATCTGTAGCAAACTTAGTTTTAAGTACTCTACCTGATGAAAACCCAAGTAGTGGTACTCTTCTACAAGTAAATGGACTTAGTTCAGATATCCCATATATGCCTACTCCACTAAGACATGCTGAAAACTTATCTAGTGAAGGACCATATAATTACTTCCACAATAGTGACTTTCATTTAGCGATAAGAGTTGTTATTCCGACTTATATCTCTGTCTTAAATGACACAAGTCTAGGTCTAATACAAGATGTAAGAGTTACTAGGATTAAAGATGGATCAACATCAACAACACTATCTTTAACTCCAAAAGCACCTATAACTTGTGATGCTGGACCACAGGATGAAAACTCTTACTGCTTAAGAGAAGTTGATGGAAAAGTTGTATTAGATGTCAGAATATCTCCAGAACAAGATGGGACTGCAGACGACTCATCAGATGAAAATAACTTTGATTATGCAGGACTAGAGATAGAGTTTATGAATCAAAATACTCAACTTGCTTCTACTTATCCTATGGAACCAGGAAATGACCTATACTACCTTACAAAGCTAGCGAGACTAGAACTTCTAGGAATTCCTCAAATCGTTTATGAGCCAATTTACTGTAACTCAGACAAGAGTAAACTAGTTGGTGGGATATACAACCAAACAACTAGAACTGGATTCGATACAAACTCATTTGATTACAATGCTTCAAATGATAACGGAAGAAGTATATCTCAAATTTATGACTCATCAGTTACAGATACTGAAGCCAATCCAAATGACAGAGTTGTTAATGCGGATGGAATTATTCAAACACAAGTATGGTCAGATAATGAATTCATGTGCTGTCTAAATCTTGGTGAAGAGACAACTGATGCAGGACTTTGCTGTAGTGGTTATGCACCAGATCCAGACAGTAGCTCTAGCTCGGATGCTGCAAGAACTTGTAAACTTCCTTCAGGAACAAACTTAAACGTTTACTTCAATAAGTTTGTTTCAGGAGACGGAATGGGAGAAGATCAACCTGGTGGTGGATTAGAAGATACTGACTTTGTTCCTGAAACTGGTGAAATAAAGCTCAACTCTACAGCTTATTCAAAAATCAGATCTCTTGGTGCAGCATATTGTGGGTCTGGAGAAATTAGAGGTGGAGCAGCATTTGGATACTTCTACGCTGAACCAAATACTGGTAACTACTTTCAAAATGGATCATTAGAAGATAGTAAAATGTGGTCTATAAATGACTCAAACCTAGACTATGATGATGCAAACGATACTGGTTTCGTAAGATTTCTAGACGGATATAGATGGAACCAACATACTTATTGCAAATAATCATTTTTTTAATGTAGACGCTCGCTTTAAGCACCGTTAAAATTAGTATATGTTAAAAGTTTTGGCCCTACTTATTTCAACCATTTTTGCTTCAGAAGTAAAATTTCTTCCATATATGGCAGAGCATGAAAACTTAGGTTGTCCATCAAACTCACACTGTTCTAAGAAGATCGGCCTAATTAGGCATCAATGGACTGGAATAGCAAAATCAAGTTCTCCAAATAAAATAAAGAAAATGCGCTCATTCACCTCTTCTTACGGTGCTTTACTACCTGTTTGGGGTCGAGAATCTTCAGAGACTAATAAAGACCTTATTCTGTGGGACTCTTCTTGCAAAGGTCACAACAATGAAAAGCTAGAATCTATAAAATTAATAGAAGTATTCACTAAAAACTTAAACTCTCTAAATAAAGAGAAGGACCTACTCGTCCCAAATGTCATTATGACAAATAGAAAATCTAGTAGAGTTCGAAGTGTCCTAAGAGGAGATGCTCCTATTTTAATTGATGGTGATGACTTAATTTATATAAAAGAGTCTGAAGGTTTCTATTACGGCTTAAGGTTGAAACTTAATGGGTCTATCTCAATTGAAGAGGTTCCTAAAGTTGAAAACTACCCTAGTGAAGTTAGTTGCTCAGATGATATTACTAAAGAGCTCCTTAAACTAACAAGTGTTAAGCATTTATACCAAGGTAGTTATTGTAAAATTATTTGGAATAAAAAAATGAAAAAGTATGAGACGCTAGCTTTTGGCTGGAGTTGTGATTAATGAAGAAAAACTTCTCAATATGTGCATTCAATGTAGAAAACCTATTCCTACCTCCTTACAGTAATGAGGAATCATATGTTCTATATAAATATGAGAAATCAAAAGATAAAGTAGAGAGACTGGCCAAGGCAATTAAAGATATAGATAGCGATATAGTATTTCTATGTGAAGTTGGAGGAGAAGACTCCCTTAAAAACTTAGTTGAAGAATACCTCGATGGTGAATACTTATACTCTCTAATTCCTGGGAACTCAGAGAGAGGGATTGAGCTCGCCTACTTAATAAAGAACGATACAGACTATACGTTCAAACACTTCACTCATAAAAGACGTCCTTTAAATTTTAATTATCCTCACGAAGAAAAAGAAAACTATTATCAAATGAGTATGGGAAAGAAGAGAGTTTTTCCTTCTCACCTTCCTTCACGAGATATTGCAGAACTTAGAATCTTTAAGGGTGATAGTGATAAACCATTTCTAATCCTTCTAGGAGTTCATTTAAAAAGCCAATTAGATAAAGAAGGCATTGATTTCGGTGGCAGGCTTAGAAGAACTGCAGAGTTTAAGCAACTTGTAGAAACATATAATGTTCTTAATAAGAGATATCATAATAAAGTACCTATTCTGCTCTTAGGTGACTTCAATGGTAAGGCCTGCAGAGAAGAAACAGATCCTGAGTTTAAAAACTTATATGAATCAACAGATCTAGAAGATGTACTTGAAGTTATTAATGAGCCAAAAGAAGCAAGAGTAAGTATTCATATTTTTGACAAGCAAGGAAAAGATCAAGGTCATCAATTAGATTATATATTCCTTCCGAAAATGCTACATCATAAAATAGACCCTAAACTCAGTGGCCTCTATAGTTACAAGAATGAAGATGGTGTTCCATTCCCTAGACCAACATCCCTGTACGAAAGGTATCAGCTTCCATCTGATCACTTCCCTATTGTTTGTACAATTAAAGATTTCCCAAACTAAAATCAACTACTTAATGTGTTGCAAAGTGACTTAAGATCCTCTTATTGGCATATTTTCTTAATGAAATTACTCGCACTTACATTTTTCTTCTTAATATCAATAAACACCCTTTCTAGCACCGTAGCAATTCTGGACAATGGAGTAGATTACACTCACCAAGATTTATCAAATAATATCTACCGCAATATACATGAATTAGAGAATGGAAGAGATGACGACAGAAATGGATATATTGATGATATTCTAGGTTGGAATTTTGTAAAAATGAATAATGAGGTTTTTGATTTTACGCGAGAAGTCTACCTAACGAGAAAAATAGAGAGATACTATATTTTACGTGCAAAGAAATCCTTAGGAACAATCTCAGAAGAAGAAACAAAAGAATACAATGAGCTTAAAAAAGATAAAGAATTAAAAAAGAAAAGAAGTGAGTTCGTTTCTTGGATGCATGGAACACACGTAGCAGGAATTGCAGCAAATACAGACTCACTTCCAGAAGAAATTTCTAGCTCAGATATTGAGCTTGTTTCTATTACCTACCTAGGGAGCGCTGAATTTGGGCCAGCATTAGCTCCATCTTTTGAAAGAATTAATTCTAATAATGTTAGTGAGCAAAAGAAACATCTTAAAAAGTATTGGATTAGCTTTCTTAAGTGGCAACTCAATAAGTTTAAGCTTGGAGTTGACTACGCTGCCTCTAAGGCGAGTGTTGTGAATGGATCTTTTGGGCAAAGTTTTGAAGGCATTCAAAGCAGAATAAAAAGTTACTATAAGAAACAATTTAATGAAGACCTTAGTGATAAGGTATCATTCCAGCAGACAAAAGACTTTATGGAAGAGCTTATTAAAGAATCAACAAAGATTCTAAAAAAGCATTCTAATACTCTCTTCATTTTTTCTGCAGGAAATAAGAATAATGACTCTGATATCTATATACATTTTCCAAGTGCGATTAGGTTAGAGAACTCTCTTTCTATTGGTGCATCTTTTGATTATATGGAGATGGCCTACTTCTCTAACTTTGGTAAAAAAACTGTCGATATTTTTGCACCAGGAATGGCGATAAAGAGTACTATTCCAAGACAAGAATATTTAAGAACAAACGGAACAAGTCAAGCTGCTCCATTTGTATCTAACATAGCAGTTAAAGCACTCTCTCAAGCAAAGCGTCTAAATATAAAACTTAAGATCAATGAGTTAAAAAGAATAATTCTAGAGACATCATTAAAACTAGAAGATCTTAAGTTGAAGTCTGTATCCGAAGGAATTATTTTTCCAGAAAGAATATACCAAGCAATAAGATACCTAAAAAAGTATACAGTTAGTGAAGCAATATCAAAGTCTAAGATCAAGTACCCGACTAAAGCAGTTGCAACCAAAAAACTTAATACTGATGGTCTTCTTCTAGAATTACCTACTAATTAAATCGGGAATTGATTCGTTCAACATTTCCGTTTTTTATACTATTAAAACATTCAAATTTCATAGAAATCTCCCGATAAGAAGAATAGGAATATCTTTATTAAGGAGTGATCTTCCATGCTTAGTAAATCTAATTTTAAAACAGCAGTTGCACTAGGATTAAGTTCTATAGTTATCTCTTCATGTTCTACTGGTTATACATATAAAAAACCAGAATCATTTGATGAGAAGATTAGTAGATACGAGGCTCGTAGTAGAAATACAAATCTTGTTCCAGAAGTTCAGATTAGTGAGAAGTTCTCCTATAGAGAAAAAAGAGGAAGAGGTCCTGCTTCAATATCAGAGGAATCAGATAGAGATGATGGATTAAATCAATATAATAACAAAAGATTATACTTTCTAACTTTATATTCACAATATAAAGAGATGATGCCATTAGCCTCTAGTGATACTGTAGGTCTTGAGCTAAATCACTGCCCAAGCTTTCATACAAGCTATTTAACGTACAATGAAAGTGCACCGATGAAGTCTTCTTCTAAAAAGTACAAGCTTCCTTTTAATGATATGAAGATGATGAGTGATGCAAACTTTATGGCAAACTACCCAGAATTTTTTCTACCTGTAGCAAAGAGCAGTACTCGCCCAAGAGTTATAGATATAGCAATTACTAAGAAACTGAGTGCAAAAGAAACAAAAGAGCTCGTTGAGCAGTCTATTGATCTACATCTATCTAAAACATATAGTGAATTAAGTGAGCTATGCGACACTGGATCAAGCTCAAATTACTATATTTATGAGAATCTAATGACTCACATTAAAACGAAAAGTAAAATATCGCCAGATAAGGTTGGTCTACAAACATTATTTAAGACGACTCTATTTTCAAATATGGCACTTACAAACTCTATAAAAAAATACCAAAAAACAAAATCTAGAGGTATCGCCTCTTATGCTCATAAGCAGAGCTTTGATAAAGAAGTCATCAAAAGGCTTGAAGTCCCATGGGTAGAGAGTTACCTAAAGAGTAAATAATTCAATCTAAGGCCCTAATAAGGGCCTTTTCTTTTCTATATGATATAATAAATTTATGACTAAGAAAGTAATAGTAAGCGCATGTCTTGCAGGCCTAAACTGTAGGTATGATGGAGACAATAAGAAGCGTAATGACATTGTAGAGATGGTTAAGCGTGGAGAGGCCATTCCTGTCTGCCCTGAGCAATTGGGAGGCTTAAGTACGCCTAGAGAGCCCGCTGAAGCAGTAGGAGATCAGATCCTTACAGTTAATGGTCGTGATGTCACTTTCGAGTATCAAAAAGGTGCTCAGGAAGCACTTTTAATAGCAGAACTAACTGGTGCGACTGAAGCACTCCTAAAAAGTAAGTCTCCTATGTGTGGAGCTGGCTCTGTATACGATGGAAGCTTTAGCGGAAAAATGAAAGAAGATGATGGTATATTTACTAAATTATTAAAAAAGTCTTCTATCAAAGTAACGTCGGTAGACTAAAGAGTTGTAGGAAACTCTAGTGTTACTCTCGTATTAGAACAAGAATTATCGACAAATAGCCTCCCCTTATGTTCAATAGCAGTTGATGTACAAATACTAAGACCTACTCCAGTACCTTCTCCAATATCCTTGGTTGTATAAAAAGGCTCGAACATCCTCTCTTGAATTTCCATAGAAATCCCTGGTCCACAATCAACAACAGAGAAAGAAATTAGATCATTGTTTCTTGTTACAATTATCTTAATCCAAGGTTTATTCATACCTTTTATTTCATAACAAGCATTATTTAAAAGATTAATAATCACTTGAGTGATTTTAACCTCCTGACACTTAATTGCAGTATTTTTATCAACATCAACAAACTCAGTCGTAACAGTTATTCCCTTCTCATTTATAGACATTTCACAAAGATCTAAAACGCGCTCCAACATAGAATGAACCTCTACAACCTCGAAAGATTCTTCAGATGTATCTCTAGAGAGTCTTTTAAGAGAAGTAATCGTTTTAGTCATTCTATCAACAGTTCTATTAATCATACTTGTAAAATGCTTTAATCTTTCAATATTCGGGGGATCTTCATTTAACAAGTGAGAAATCTTCTTCCCACTAAAGGAGAGAACTGTGAGTGGATTATTAACTTCATGAGCAATATTTGCGGCCATCTCCCCTAGACTAGCTAGTCGAGCCGAGTTTATGGAAGCGGCTTTCTGAAGTTGAATTTCTCTCTCTTGCCTTTGAATCTTATCATTCGTCTCTAGATTTGCTTTGGCAACTCTATCGAGCATATTATTGATTGAGTCTTTTACATAATCAAGCTCATCAATATTATTAGACCTTTTCCTAAGTGTGAGCTTCTCTATACTTTCAGAGTTAAGATCTACATCCTTTAAGAAATTAACAATAAAGTCTAAATGCTTGGTAATAAATATTCTAAAAAGATAGAGCATCGTGAAGATGATCATTAATGTTTTTATAAATTGACCAAAGAAGAAATGAATAAGCCTAGAAATAAGGTTATCATTAATATGGACTTTAGTTGCCCAGATAACAAGTTCACCTAGCCCATATGTAGACTCTTCATCAGTTATGACTAATGGAAATTTAGTCGAGAACTTGTCTATATCATCAAAGCCTGGTTTAGTATTTTTATAATAGACCTGACCATCTTCGTCGTAAATAGCAACACCTACAAAGTCCCTTAATTTAAGGATAGAATCAAGCTGAACTTTAATTTGCAGATCATCTAAGTTCCAAAGAGATCGTGATAGAGAATTTCTACTTGAACTCCCAATATGACTAAGAGTTTGTAGAACATAATTAATATCTCTCTTGTACTCAATGTAATATTGTAAAGCTGTTGTCACGAGTGTGATTAAAGATGAAATTAATAAAATTGCAATCATTAGCTTACGTCTGAGAGATATAAAACGTTTCAATTCCTTACAACCTTGTTATGACAAAAATCTACCATAGCATATGTATTAAAAAAAGGCCTCACATTCGTGAGGCCCTGTTATGCAGATTAATTTTTAAGCTTTTAATTAACCGATAAGCTTAAGAGCGGCTTGTCCTTGAGAGTTAGACTGTGCAAGAACCGAAGTACCAGCATTAGTAAGAATATTAAGTTTAGTATTCTTAGCAGTCTCTGCAGCAAAGTCAGTGTCTCTAATACGAGAGTTTGCAGCATTTAAGTTCTCTGAAGTTACTTGTAGGTTATTAATCGTAGAACTTAGTCTGTTCTGCTTTGCACCTAGCTCGGCTCTTTGACCTGAAACCATTTGAATTGCAGTATCTAAAGACTCTAGCCCAACCTGAGCATCTTCTTTAGATGATACGCTTAGTCCATCCACTCCCATATTTGAGATTGAAGAGTTAAGCTTATCCGTATCAAATGAGATTCTATCCTGGAACTCATCGTTATTTATACCGATTTGGAAGTCATACTTATCTCCAGCACCATTTAACAGTTTTTTACCGTTAAATTCAGTCACTTGAGAAATACGTTCCATCTCTTGCTTTAAGTTTTGATATTCTAAGTCTGTAAACTTTCTTTCAGAATCCCCTACTGTATCAGAAGCAGATTGGATTGAAAGTTCTCTCATTCTTGTTAAGATGTTACCAATTTCTGATAAACCGCCTTCTGCAGTTTGAATCATTGAGATACCATCGTTAGCATTTCTTTCAGCTTGATTAGTTGATTTAATCTGAGCTTTCATTTTTTCTGAAATTGCTAAACCTGCAGCATCATCAGCCGAACGTACAATTCTTGTACCAGACGATAATTTGTTTAAAGTTTTAGCTTGTTCAGTGTTGTTGTTACCCAAAGTTCTTTGAGCAGATAGTGATGTTGTGTTAGTCGCAATACGCAAACCCATATGATTCCTCCTTGTTAGTCCGTCCTTTCTAAGACTTGATCACCATACCGTGAGGATCAATAAGCATACTGCTATAGATGAATTTTAATGAAACAGTCGTTGTGACCTTTGTTTCATAAAACTATTCGGAGGGGATTGAATATACTTAAGACTTTTTTTACATATTTTTTAATTTTATACCTGACTAAAAAGCTTTCTAAGTAGTTATTTTTTTTCACTATATAAAGAGAAATCACATAAACTTTAAGAACAAAAATGACGATAAAAAAGTATGAGTGCAAAACCATTAATATTTGTATATCCCCTTTCAGAAACAATGAAAAAGCTTAAAGAAGCTGTAGAAGAGATTTCAGAGTCAGAGGGAGTTGAGGTATACGAGGTCGATGACCTATCAGAAATATCTCAATTAGTTCCAACTGTTGGACAGTCATTATCAATTTATGGGACACCAAAAAAATGTGCAATGTCACTAAAATCCCTAAGAAAAATAAATGCAAAACTAAATTCAAAAGTTCTTTTAATAAATGAGAAAGGAATACCAAGAAAAACGCTTGATAAGTTTTCTAAGATTGGCCTAACTGAATTTATTCAAGAGCCAGTTGCTGCCAAGACCCTACTCTACAAAGTAAAATTACAATTAAAGTCTATTGTTAATGATCAAATGGATGAAGATGAAGAATCGGGCGTAAAATCCTCTGGAAGCTCTACAGAGGAAGATGAAGATTCGATGTATAAGTCTTCTAAGAAAAAAAGTGATGAAGATAGTGAGGATGGCCTTGATTATCTTACAAAGAAAACCTCTAAAAATGCATTAGAAATTGAAGAAGCTGAAGAGAAGAAGAAAAAAAATAAATTTCATGAAGAGGAAATAGAATCTAATTGGCAAGGTAAAATAAAGAAGGAGCATAGCTCGTATGATGAAGAGGAAGCTTCTAAAGAGATTGAAAAAGAAGATGAAGAACCAATTGACGGATACCTTCGTGGTAAAGAAGAAAAATCTGAAGTTGAGATAGAAGAAGAGAAAAAGAAAAACAAGTATGTAGAAGAAGAGATCGAAGGTCACCTAAAAGGGAAACTGAGAAAAGAACTCGAGGAAGAAGAGGAATTACCAAGTAAAACAGAAGAAAGCTTCTTAGATATTGAAGAGAAAACAAGAGAGCTTCAAAAGAAAGCAGAAGAAAACTCTACATACTATAAAGGTAAAATAAAAAAGAATGAACAAGATGAAGAGGAAGAAGACCTCTTAAAAACAAAAAATGAAAATTCTCTATCAGTAGACGATGAAGATCAAGACTATCTCGAAAAAGAAGAAGATATTGAAGAGTCAGAGGGCCGAAAAAAATCAAAGAACACTGATTTAGAAATTGAAGATAGTGAAATCAAGCAAGAGCGAGATGAAGAAGAAGAGGATGATAAAGAGCTTAGAGAAAAGAACAAAAGTGCATTAGAAGATGAAGAGAACTCCCCTTCTGAAGGTCAAGTTGAACACTTAGAAAGTGAAGATGAAACAGGAGAAGGTTCAACTGACAAAATTGACAAGTACCTAAGAGGCGGAAAAGCTCGTAAAGATGAAGATCCTGATGAAGGCGAGAAAAAAGACTTAAAGGTTCAAAATGAGATCTTTATTGATGAAGAATCGAGAAAAGAAAAAAAGAATAATCAAGAACAAGACTCAGAAGAAAAAGACTATAAAGATGAAACAGATATAAACCTCTTAGATGAAGAGGAAAAAGATGAAGACCCCTTAGAAGATGACAATACTGAAGTAGACAAAGACTTTCTAGAAAGAAAAAAAGATACAGACCTAGATATCGAAGACTCTCTACAGAAAAAAGATAGAAATGATGAAGATGATGACAGTTCTGGGTATAGGACAAAGAAATCGAAAGAATTAGAATCAGAAGAGGCTCGAGAAAAACGAGAGAAACAAGATCAAGAAGAAGAAAGAAAAAATAAAACTCATGAAGGCCAAGTTGATGATTTAACGCAAGAAAAGTTAAATGCCAATAGCAAGGTTGAAAAAATACAAACTCACTATAGTAGTGAAGCAAGTGTTAGCCACATAGATGATGATTGGAGTTTTGCGAAATCCGATAAGAAAAACACTGAAGAAGAATTAAAGAAGAGGACTGAAGACGAGTTTAGCTATGGGGACAAAGTTGACCTCGGAGAGCAGACAATTGATTACCGTAAGTTAAAAGATGAATTTGGTGGAATTACAATTGATAGAGAAGGTAATAATCTCAAGAAGACAGGTCCAAAATACTACGGTGGTGACTCGGCAAAAAAACGAACCACTCCAACCTACTATAGAGAAGATGAAGAAGTACTAGAGGAAGAAATTCAAGAGGAAGAAGAAAATGAAGAAAATGAATCCTCGGATATAATCTATGTACCCGACTCTAAAGGACTTGAACATGTCGTACGAGTTTTAAACTTCTATAATTCAGACGATTCAGCAGAAGAATCTACATATAAATATATATTTAAAGTGATTCAACAGAACTTTAATGGTGAAGTTGCTCTATTCTACTATGACGAAAAGAAAGGGCAAACAAAAGAGGCCGGAAATTCGCTAAACCTTCTTAGTGAGATTCAAAAAGAAGAGAAAGAACCTATTTGGAAAAAATTAAGATCTAAACAATTCTCTTTGTGGAAAGAGACTAAACTACCTACATGGAGTGATATAACATTCCAGAGCTCAAATATTGAATTCATCTACCCCTTCTACGAAGGAACAAGTCTAATGGGATTTGCTGTAACATGGTTTGATTCAGAATTTAAAGAAGAGAGATGTAAAGAACTTGAAGTGACTCTTGAAACACTTAGAGGATTTGTTATCTCTAACTTTAGAACTAATATGAATAGTGGTGAATATCAAGGCATTGACAAGACAACAACAACTAAAAAAAATCCGGTCAAATCATTTCTTGGAAAATTCTTTAGAAGGAAAGCATCATAATGAGTGTTGTTAATAATTATTTCTTTATTTCACAAGAAGACCTTGGGGGAAAGAGAGTTCTTCCCTATCATCTATTTATTTATAATCCTAATAACGAAAGCGTCAGCCCTTTCTTAAAGGCGAACTCACCACTCATAGAAGATAAGAAAGACTTTCTTGAGTTTATATTAAGTAAAGGCGGCAGACTCGCAGTCGATAAGAAACAAAAGAAAACATTTCTAACGACACATGCTTTAAAAGAAGAAGATGTTGAAGGGCTTCAAGAGGTCGTTCATCACCTTGAAGAAAAGAGAATCCAAAAGATTCAAGAGTTAGAAAAGACAATAGACATTATTGGCGAAGTAAAATTTAAAGAAGAGTTTCTAAGTGCTGTAAAAGATAATGATTACTCAAGTATGATTGAAAGAGTAAGAATGGAAACTGAAACCTTTAGTGTTAGAATATCGCATACTGTAAGTCTTGCAATATACCTATGTGAAAAGCTTTTAATAGAAGACAGCTTTGTGAATAGGATTGTCGCTGTCTCATACTTTCTTGCAAAAAATTGCGATATGAAAGATGAAGAAACACTAGGCGAATTGATTTGCGCAGCTTTCTTTAGCCATATAGGAATGACTCAACTCGATTATAACTTAGGTCATAAACCACATTTAGAATATAATAAAGCAGAATTGAAAGAATATAGAAAACACCCTAACCTATCCCATCACTTACTAAATAAAAGTGAGGTAGTACTTAGCAATAGATGTATGAATATAATATTCCAACATCATGAAAGAAATGATGGTTCTGGTTTCCCAATGTATAAAAAAGGTGAACATATTGATCAACTTTCATTAATACTTGGTGCCGTATCTCATATATTTGAGTACTCAGAGGGAAAAGTTACTGGAACAAAGACAGATATGAAGAGCATTATAAGAAATTTGAAAAATAAAACTTTCACTGCTGGACTAGAGTTCGAGTTTGGAGATAAAATATACGAAAGTTTAATTTATATATTAAATACAGATTCTGAAATAGAAGAATCTGCTTAGGAGATAAAATGGCCCTTAAAAGTGATATGAAGATTCTCGTTATTGACGACATGGCTACAATGAGAAAAATCATCAAGAACATGCTTCAACAAATTGGATTTAAGAATATAACAGAGGCTGATGATGGAGCCACTGCATGGCCTATGATTCAAGAAGCACTGGATAGCCCAGAGCCTTATGAGTTTATCGTTTCTGATTGGAACATGCCACAGATGAGTGGTTTAGATCTTCTAAAGAAGGTACGAGAGACTGAAGCTCTTAAAAAATTACCTTTCTTGATGATTACAGCAGAGGCAGAACAAGGAAATGTTGTGATTGCAGTGAAGGCAGGAGTAAGTAACTTCATCGTTAAGCCATTCTCAGCAGCTGTACTAAAAGAAAAAATAGAAAAGATTTTTTAATAAAGGATCCAGCATGAGCTTACTAAATGACCCGTCAATGAAAGAGGTTGTTGATGAATTCTGTGATGAGTCCTTACAGCTTTTTAACGAGCTAGAAGAAATCTTAGAAGAATTTGAAGATGACCCTACTCAGACAGAAAAACTTGAACAGTTTGGACAAATTATAGATAGAGTTATGGGATCTGCAAAAACAATTGGCGCAGATGAAATAGCAACATTCTGTGAGTTAGGTAAAGCGATTGGATATAAATCGAGTCAAGTCAATGACACTGCCCTGCTAGAAGTAGTATGTGCAATTATGTTTGACTCTTTAGAGCTATTAAAAAAAATGATTATACAAATTAAAGAGGGAAAAAGTTCTTCTTTTGAAGCGACTAGCTCTACAGCATTTGTAACTAGACTGAAGTGGCTTAAAGATAAATTTAATGATATAGAGCGAGCTTCTTGCGCTGCTGACCCTGACGCAAATCTTTCACAAACATCTATTGATGATTTGATGAGTAGTCTTGGGTTATAACTGGAGTAAAATATATGAGTAATCAAAGTAACTTTTTAACTTTCTCAAAGCCATTTATCGATGCAGCAAAGAATGTATTTGAAACGATGGTCTTTACTAAGTTAGACCCACAGAAGCCAGAAATAAAAAAAGACTCTATTTCTAAAGGTGATATCTCAGCAGTCCTAGGACTAAACGGAGAAATTGAAGTAGATGGAGTAGCTAAGCCATATAAGGCCATGCTAGTCATCTCTTGGCCCTATGACACTTACTTCAAGGTAGCCAGTGCTATGCTAATGGATACTTTCACTGAGTATAACGATGAGATTGCTGATGTTGGCGGTGAAATCTGTAATATGATTATGGGTAATGCTAAAAGAGATTTGGCAACACAAGGTTATACATCAAATATGGCAATTCCTTCAATGATAGAAGGTGCAAAACATAAAATTTCATACCCTGCGGGAACTACGGTAATTCTTATTCCAATAAAGTCTGCACATGGTGAAATGTATATTGAACTCTGCTATAGTCAAGCTGACTAAGAGAACTCTTCATAGGGGAGATTTGATCTCCCCTTCCATATATTTAAATTAATATCGTATTCTTTCTTATCTAAATCTAAGACATCAACTTGGGCAAATGACAATTGTTCACCAGACGGATTTTTTCCAAAATCTAAATTGTACATTCTTGTCCATGTTCCAGTATTGATAAAGATTCCACCTTCACTAAAAGATCTAAAGATTGGTTCGTGTGTGTGCCCTACTATTAGACATTGTGTTTCAGGCCTTTCTTTAAAGAAGTCCATTGTCAATGTATCATAATCTTTAAAGAGCTCTAGTTCATTTACACAATGCTTATACATCTTCTTTAAATTTCTTTCTTGTTTGAAAAGATATATAGATCGAACCATTATAAAGTAATAAGTTGTAGCAAAGAGAAATCTTAGCGTAAAAAATGTGTCATAGATAAGTCCATTAATTATAAATTTTCTAATAGGACGAACAGCATTTACGTGGTCTCTCTCTTCTTTAAACTTATTTATTACCCTCGTAACATAATATGATCCCCATGGAGGTAAGAAGTACTTCTCTCCATCCTCAGACTCTACAATCGATTTCACAGGGTGAAAATGATGTGCTAACTCATACTCGTGTCCATGCTTTAACACTACTCCAGGAACGGGAATATACTCGCCATTGTTATTGAGTTGTATCTCCACACGGCTTCTATTTTTTTCATCAAATAATTCATAGAACCTTGTACGCAGAGATTCAAAAACAAACTCTGCATCATGATTACCAATAATATAAACTAATTTCTTATTCTTATGAGAAACAAATCTATCTAATGCATCTAGAACTTCACCATGAGCATCAATAATCATTTCAAACTTACTTAGAGCCGCTTTCTCACTCCAAAATTCATCATCAAAATAATTAACAAAAGGGACAGCTAAAAGATCGAATAGATCTCCATTAATAATTAATTCAACATCTCGACTTAAATAATCATCCGAAGAATAAAAATCTAGAAAATCAACAAGCTCTTTATCAAAGTGAAAGTCTTCAAGGTAGTTTCTCTTACCATTAACCATCACCCCTGCACCTAGATGAATATCAGAAATAACGAGAATGGATTTATCAATTTTATTTTTTCGAAGGAATCTCATATGCCTTTTTTCCAAAATCGAGTATCACTTTCTGAAATGAAGGAGAAAGTGGGATGAAATAGTATTTAGTATTTTTATGAAACTCTAATTCAATAGATTTATACTTTCCAGGCTTAATTGTAACTATTTTTCGAAGAGAGCCACTATCGGTTGCAACCTCACCTATTAACTTAACTAAAGTTTTATTTTCAATAATCACACTAACTTTTTTGGACTTCTTCACTGGAGACAAAACCTTAAACTTATTTGTGAAGGCCGTAACAATGAAAGCATCAGACTTCTCGAAAGAGAAGGAAGGATTACTAAATAAAATAAACATAAGAGCTAGGTATTTCATAGTAACTATTCTATCAAGTTATCGAATTTATTTGGAACGGCAGAATTTGCCAATAACACTCAAATACTTACCTCTAGGGCACTTCTTACCGAAAAGTCAGTATGAATGGTTTATTTTCAAAACTAAAAAACAAAAAAAGTCAGCAATTCTTAAAGAATAGAGAACACAGGTGGTTCTATGACTCCCCTGCAGTTTTAGAAACTTTTTCACAGCTATACTCAACAACTAAAGACTATAAGAAAATTAAATCAATACTAGAGAAAATTGTATTCGTACAAAGTAATGGCCAATATGCTTGTGCTGTTAAATCTGATGTTAATATAATTATTATTTTTCCTGAACTTATATTCATTATGAAAAATGGTCAAAAAGAACAAGCTGTTGCTGTTCTACTCCATGAGATAGGTCATATAGCATTAGAACACCAAAAAAAAGGTACTCCCAATCAACAGGCACAAGTAGAAGCAGACTTTTTTGCTGCTGAACTTGGTTATGGAAAATACTTATTTGAATTTCTAAAAAATCAGAGACGTAACCCACAGATAGAAACAAGGCTAACAGCACTAAGTAGAGTTCTTAATACTCCAAATAACTAAGAAGAAAATCTTTTGTAATCACAAAATGACCATTATAAATACTTCCCTCAACATGCTCAGGGTTTAAAGTTGTTCTAAGTTTTATACTAAACTTATTCTCATTAACACTTATAAGGGCTGCATCTTTGAATCCAAAGAATTTTCCAACAGATGGGTACAACATTTTATAGAGAGATTCTTTTGCCGAAAATATTAATGTATCAAGTTCACTTTTAGAGAGTTCACTCTTATCAATATCTTCTTCGGTCTTAATCATTCGGTAAATATTTTCTTTCACTCTACCAACGGATTCAATATCAAGTCCTACACCTTTAATTAACTTGGAGCTAGCAACAGCTGCAGCGTAAAAGTCTTTAGAGTGAGAAATAGAACCTACAAAGCCTTTAGGCCAAAGAGGCTCTCTCTCTTTTCCTATTTTTACTGCTTCCGTATTTCCATGCTCAGACAGAAGTAGTCTGGCTATATATCTTCCCTTTTGAAATTCTTCTTTACGGGAATCACTTGCATCATTAAGCTGAGATGGAACATCTATAAGAGAGTATTCTTCTAAAGAGAGACTAGATGAAGATACAACTAGAACCTTACCTCTAGACTTTAATATATTATTAAAATCAATATTTTTCATTACACCAATACTTTAAGACTTATATCTAAAGAGAATATAATAAAAATATTATTTTGTAATGCTTAACTTAAGTTAGAGCTTGAACCAGTGGAATATATAGTAATGAAAGAATAGAGCTTAATAAAGAGACTCTTCAAGACTTTGATCATAATTTATTAATAGATCGTTTGAAAATTCCATTTCATAAACACCAGCATCACAAAAAACAAATCTAACATCTGAAACAGACTGATTCTCTTGTGACCTATTAAACATGACCACAGGGTATCTAGTTCCATCAGAACATAATTTTCTGAAGTTACTACGTAAAGTCATAGAGTTGAAGTTATCAACGTGATTATAAATACTTCTAGAAGAGAAAGTTACAAATTCACCAGACTTTAGAAGCTCTACAACATCACCGTTTAGGGCCTCGACTCCAGTATTTAAGTATGCTTTTCCCATATAATTAAAAATATATGTCAGTGTAATAGAAGTTCCAATACAGTTATGACAAGTTTCTTCAGGGATCTTACAAACTAAGGTATCGTTACATACATCTTGGCACAGAATATCATCTTCAGCGCAGTAGAGACTTAACTCTTTCCTGTATTGATCATTCCAAGTAGATTCAACAGTTGCTGCTGTAATATTAAAACTGAATATAAAAGCCAAACCAAGCTTAAGTATATTTCTCACTATTTATTCCTCTTAATTGCATTACATTTTGTAGCAACTTTATACTTTCCAACTCTACATGACGACTTATTATGAGAGGTTGAGTTTCTATAAAGCTTTACTGTTACTGGCTTATCACAGCTAGACATCTTAACAAGAGCACCACTCGTTCCAGCAAAAGTTATTCTTTCTATATTTCCACTTAATTCTTCTGTTAATGTCTCAGCAATTTTCTCTTCACAAGAATCAACTAGACATCTCTTCCCTTTACGCAGAGAAGAAACACAAGACTTAGGGATTTCTCCAAACCTTCTGTATGTTTCAGAGATATGATTTGGGTTGGCCTCCCACGATCTTGGAATATTGTCAGGATCCTTAAGACCTCTATAAAGTCTAAATACTGCTCTAAATAAGAAGAATGATGGTCCTACTTCACTAGATAAGTGAGTGAGAGAACTAGCTACACTTTCAAAATTTAGTCTACAGCTTATACACTCTGAGTGAGATCTATTATTGTTCTCATCCATATCTGAAGCAGTTCTAACATTTAAGTTATTATCTTCATTTGAGTTACAAGCACCAACACTTACACCACCAAATCTATAATTATCGTAAGGACTATTTGCTCTTCCAGCAATGGAAACCATACAAGGAACACCTAAGAGTGGTCCAAAGTCAGCAGCTAAAGAAGTTGTAATCTTAGTTTTATCGTATCTTGTGTCGTAAGAAATTCGACCATCTTTAACAAGTTGGTTAAAAGATGTTACTTGACCAGGTTTTAAATCCAGTCTTCCATATATTACGCCAGGAGTAGCAACAGAAAGAGCTGCTTGAGACATATCCGCAAACAAATTGAACAGAATAGACTTAGTCTTAAACCATGGATCGTAAACCTTACAAGCAGTTCTTTCAGCATAAGGATTAAAAAGAGCGGGAGTTTTTATTTCCTGCTCAAGATTCCAAAATGTTGAAGCATATTGCGCAACTGAATAAAGATCAATTATAGATTTTAAAACCTTTCTTGAACAATCACTAGAGTTTGCACAAACAACTTCTTCTAATTTATTTGTTTGAGCATATGTCTTCCATGCAATTAATGGCTTATTTGTTTCTAGGTACGTCTTATTCTTTTCAACAGCAGTTGATTTGAATTTATTTTCATAAACCTTCTGAATATACCAAGGAGAGAATCCTGTTTTATCTAATGTGAAACTTTCATCCCAAATACCTTTTTGATTTAAAGCTGCACAACCAGACATCACCTTTTCTGCGATAACAGAGTAGAAATCAAATAGCTCTTTAGTTTTGTTTTCTGAAATATCTGCAGCAAGTCCATCGATAAGAGTTGTCTCTCTTAAAATCTTTAACTTTCCTTTAAGGAAACTAAATTCATCATGGTCAGCAAAGTTATATTCAGCACAAAGGTAGTATAAATCATTCTTTAATTCAGTATCTGTAGACTTTGAGTCTTTAAGTAGACTAGAAAATCTTTTCTCAAGTAACTTAGAGATATTCTCTGGGCTAATATTAGCTTTAGTTATATTTAATGTAGAAATAGCATGGATTAGCTTTTTCTTCATTAGAGCTCTAGTTCCTGTGAAGTTTTCTTTAAAGTTAGCAAGCCATGCCTCAGCATTAGCAAAACCACCGAGATCTAGTTCATCAACATTTACAGAAGTAAAAGGGTCTGAAAGTAAATCATCCTGTGGACCTTCAGGTACACTAGAAAGAACATCTAAATTAAGAGCTGTTTCTCTAAAGTCTTCTTTAGCAAATTCCCTCATGGCCTGTTGAGCAAGGTAGTCACCATTACACTTTGGAACTGTTATAGACTTACAACCATTTGGTACGATTAAAACAGAGTCCTCAATTGCAATTCCCTTAAATACACTTGCAAAAGGAGAAGCAATTTGTTGCATCTCTGGAGCATTTCTAAATGCCCAAGAGAAATATAATTTAAGAGAGTTCCAATAATCAAATCCTTTATCTTCCCATCTCTTTTCTTTTAAATTTGGTATTTCTAATTGATAAGCAGCTACTTCTAAATTCGTTTGTGCTTCAAAGTCATCACAAGAAGCTAAGTATTTCCCTGAGTCAAGAGCTGCTTTGGCGATTGATTCAAGAGCACTCCTATCAGGCTTCGTTCCATATAAGTGAGCCTGGAGTGGAGAGAACTTTTTTAAGTAGTGACACTTTAGTTCTGTATGACGTTTCTTATTTTCAAAGTTTTTTTCAAGTATGTAACTATCTTTTGAGTGGAAGTTATCTACAGTATAAAACTGAACAACTTTTCCAGATGCTGAAGTATTCTTTGATGTAATTTTCCATAATTTTTCAATATAGTTATCTAGATCAGAGCAGTACTCATCATTACGACAATTTGCCATAACATTTTTATAGTTACCTGGGATATGCAGATCATCTCTAGAGATATCTGCTGGCAATAATGGTAACTCTCTATTCATGATTTTCTCATGAATAAGTTGAATCATTTGAACAACGGAATATCTAAATACTTCAATTCCATATTTAGTAAGTGTATCAGTATCCTCACCTCTAAGCTTAGCTAATCTATAAACGGCCTTAGCAATATCCGTATTTGTAACTAATAGAAAAGAAGTGTCAGTTGGGTCTTTAGAGTCAAGAGCACATCTTGCTCTATTAGAAAATCTCATATTATTAAGATCAAATTTAACCGAGTCAGAATCTACTGACATCCAATCAGAGGCAAAAACATCTGTAGATGTTATGAATGTAAATAATAGCGCAACAGCTATAAATATTTTTTGCATACTAATCTCCAAATTCAGTATCATTTATACCAAAATTTGAGTGGTTAAACTTAATAAATGTAATTTATACTTGGCAGACCTACACCTAGAAAACAAAATAAAGGTACCCTTAACCTACTGAAAAGAGTACCAAAACTTCGGTTATTGCATTGTACAGCCGTTAGCCTTATTCATGATAGTTGTATAGAACATAATCATTGCTTCATCAGCTGGAGTAAAACCTCTTCTAGTTCCACCCTCTTCAGTCATTAGACCATACATGTATCTGTTAATTGCATAGTAAACTGATCTTGGAGTTCTAATTCTCTGAGTACACTTCCCTCTAGAATATTTAACAGTAAATCCCCAGTACTCACTATTACCATCAGTTTGGTAACCTGAACCACCAGTATAAATAGTTGTTCCTGAACCATTATCTTGCTCACCTTCACCAACATTGAAAGAAACTTCAAAACCACCATAGTTATTTGTTACTGCATGAAGAGTACAAACTCCAGCATCACAAGCTAGCTCAGCATCTTGATCGATTGCCATAAGAATACTATCGTCAGCAAATCTTTCAAATTCAAATTCTCTTTCTCCACCGGCGAATAAATCGTCAACATTTGTTGCAAAAGTAAACGATGACATAAGTAGTGCCGTCATTAAGATTATTTTTTTCATAATTACCTCCGAAGTAATTGTCATATGTATTATTAATTTTCTTTAACTATTAAAGTGTTACTACTAATTTCAACATTAAGGTCAGTGTGATAACCATCTACTGCAAATTTAAGTAAACAAGCTACTGGATCTGCAATTACTAATCCCGTTGTCTCTGCACAACTCTTTGAATCAGTGAACCTTGAATCATCATTGTGATTCACACTATATGATGAGTTCGAATTCCCATTAGATGTATCTTCATGGTCCAAAACAAACTTCTCATACGCTAGATTTGATTCAAACTGAATTTGACATACTAAAAGTCCAGAATCGTCATTTCCATTTCCGTTTCCGTTTCCGTTTCCGTTTCCGTTACGATTAGACAATCCATTAGTATTACCAGAAGTAGAAGCAATAGGGTGACATAACTTAACACCAGCATCTAAAGGAGCGCTTTGATCTTCCAAAAGAGTTACTTCTAGAGAAGCTGTAACTTCAATTGCATTAAGGCTCCAAGATCTAAAGAACTCGCTATCTTCTTTAAAGTAATGTCTAACTCTACAAAAACTAACACGATCAACAGAACCAACTTGAGGAAGCATCTCACTCATCTGACTTGGCAGATAAGAGAAGTCTTCATTAAACAAGTTGAACGAATGGTTATCTTCATCCAAGCATTCAACATCAGTTTTAGTTAAAATGTTTGCAGACTCAGTATAAGTTTGTCCAAACAGTTGCTTATTTTTAAAGCTATATTTAGGAGTAATTTCAAACTCACCAGCAGAATCTTCATTGATATTTTTCCAGCAAAGATCTACGAAATACTCTGTCCCGTACTGCTCAGTACCAAGTTGAAACGTTAGAGAACTATTTCTTAAAACGTAGAACTCAGGGTTCATTGTTGCTACGACAAACCCTTCATTATTAACAAAGCCTGAGTTATGAGAAGGGATAGATGTTCTTGCATGAGTAGACCCAGCCCAAAAAGAATCATCTCCAATATTATTTAAATCTTCATAATTAGTGAAAGACCTTCCACTATACTTCATGAAATCTATACTTGTTGCCCCACCTGATGTCCCTGAACAAACACATTCACAACTTACAGAGTCAGATGAACAAGAAAGAGAAGGATCACATAACTGAGTAGGGTTAGATCTCGAATAACACACTCTAGCCGAAGGCTCTTCATGCTTAATACCAGCGTTGCATGCATAAACAACTCCATCACTAAGGTTTTGAGAACTAGTACCGCATGCTCCAACAGAGTCATGTGAATGATTTTTCAAATGTCCATGAACTGCAGAAAAATCTACACAGATATTTACAAAGTTTGGATTATTCTCACTTCCTGCATGACAGAGAGTAATCTTATTCAGATCATTGCCACTATCGCCGCATACATTTCCAGCACTAACTTGGAATGAAAAAGACGCTAACAAAAACAATATATTTACAAAACTCTTTTTCATGATTACCTACTACACTGAATTGTTGGAAATGTTTCCACAACTCTACCTGTATAATCATCTCCATAAAAAGATTTCTTAGAAAACTTAAGGTTTTCCATTAAGTAATCTCGCCCTTCTTTTTCTAAATCAAAGTTAACTGTAAACTCTAAAAACTTTTTCCCATTTTCAAAACAATTATCTTTAGAACTACAAACTTTCTCATAAAGAGGTGGCCAATATTTATTATTCAAATACGATTGAAAAGTACTTAAAGATCGATCTACTCCATCAAGAGACCCATCAAAGTCCAACTGACCAATAATTTCAATTAGAGGGACATACTGGTTACTAACAATAGATTCAATAAGAGGAATAAGTCCGATTCTTCCTCTCGATGAGAGTCCACCTAAATTATTGTTACGGAGGAAAAGTCTTCTTGCAATATCACCATCAAAATATTGAAAATCAAAATTTGGCTCTCTATATTCGATACGAACTCTATATTTGAACCCTGTATCAAGAGCACCTTTTTCAATATTTCGACCTGCTCCATATAAAATACCTTGCCACTGACCTGGAGCAACTGCACCATCATACCAGCTTGTAAGATATTCCCACTTACCTTTAGAGAAAACTTCTAAAGTATGCTCACCTACAATTGGTTGAGCGTAATCACATGGGGATGAACATAATCCTCCAGAGCATTTTCTTTCACAACGAGTATCAACAACTGTAGGAAACTTAAACTCAAGAAGCTTCCCTCTAGCTTTTACCTCGGGCTTAGCAAGATGAATTTCTTTAACATTAAACTCAGATGGAAATACTGGCCTTAGGACCCCAAAATCATCAGCTGGTTGAACAACCTCAGCAATTGGATTTATAGACACTCTTACTTCAGAACCACCTATACCAACAAGATCATTATTTTTACCAGTGGCAACATCTGAAGTGTAGATATTTAAGATTCCGTTAAAGTCCTTTGCCGTTATTTTTAGTTCTTTTAACCCTTCATCTTTAGTACATTTAGGCTTGATCCCCAGTTCCACAGAGATATTACTATTAAAGCCTGGCTTGAAATAACAGAACCTTCCAGTAAAGTCTGCCGCATGCTCAGAAATTCTAGTAATTTTACAGCCAATTTGATCTTCAGGAATTTGAAGACCGATAGGCCCCAGTTCTGTGACTTTTACAACTAAGCACTTGTTTAAAAAATCTCTTTTTAAAGCGACCTCTTTTCCTTGATCTGTAGCTGAAACTGGATTCTTTAAGTCTGAATCAATAATTGTACACTGTCGTCTTGCACCATCTTCAGAAAGAGAATATGTTTTATTTCTATTACTTAAAACTAGATCCTCAACACCTAGTGCGATCATAATAAATCGTCTCTTAGCAGCTGTTAATTTACAATTAGTGATCGAAGTATAAGGTGCAGAGCTAAGTATTTTATCTGCAGTATAAAATATTTCTTGTTCATATACAGATGAAACAGCAATATTCATTTGTTCAGGCGCTACAACATCACAAGCAAATAAATCACTTGAAAATATTAACATGAATAATATAAATAATTTTGTCATTTCTTCTCCAAATATCAACATGAGATACTTTAAACTAAAAAAAGTGCTGGGGATGTTCCCAGCACTAATAAACTAATTAAAGAGCTGGGTCTTCAATTGAAGTTCTTGTACAAATTTTAGCAGCTTGAGTTTCCCATGGTCTAAACTGTTCTTTACCAGATAGTTTATGACCTTCAGTGAATGTGTATCTAACACGACAGAAGTTAGGAGCTTTCTTACCATGTCCAGTAATATTTCTTCTACCGTTAGCAACACCTGTATTTAAACCAAGACGTTGGTTGTGAATTAAACGGTAAGAATCATCTTCATCAAGAGCTTCGTTACCAGGAGTCTCGTTAACATCGTAAGATACTTCATTTTGGTAATCACAAACAATTTCAGACTTAACTTTAAGGCCCGCAACGTTTGCATAACTAGAGTAAGTATCTGATAAGTTTTGAATAGTTGCTTCGGCTTTAGCTACCCAGTTAGTATCGATACCTGCATTGTGGTAATCAATTTGAGGGCCTCTATAACATACATCTAAGAAGTACTCAGTTCCAAAAAGCTCTGAACCAAGATTGAAAGATAAAGAACTAAGTTGGTTATCAAAATACTTACCTTGCTTTTCACCAAACATATCTACGTCATTAGAAAATAGAAAGTTCTTTGTTCCATCAGCAGCAAAGCTAGCTTTTTTATTACGTCTTGGGTAACGATCATCATGGTCAGACCATTTAGTATATTTAACTGATGCAAAATCTGTTAAGTAGCTACCATCAGTTCCAGAACATACACAATCACATGACTTACCTTCTTCACAAAGATTTGGGTTACATGAATTTCTTGGATTAGTTCTTTCGTAACATACTACATCTTGAGCTTTTGCATGCTTAATACCAGCATTACATGGGTAAATAGATGATCCTGAAGAAAAAACAGTAAAATCAAAACTTACTTCAATAGCAGAAGCAGAGTTTGCAGCTACTAGTAGAGCTACGGCTAAAAGGGCTTTTTTAAATACATTCATGTGTACTCCTTATAAAAAAAGCGGTTGATAATTAAACAAATATTTTTAATCTGTTACTTTTTAATGAGGAATTAATATGATGAGAATTATTGAGAGTCAACACTTTCTGACCGAACAATGAAAAAAAAACACGTCTAAGTTATTAAAAATGTAGGGAAGTTAAGCCTTAACCTCCAACTACCTGTATTTACTCATAAAAAAATAACTAGACAAGTAGTCGGATTTCCTTTAGTGACTTGATTTCATCTCTAAGCTTAGCGGCAAACTCAAAATCGAGCTCTTTTGAGGCCTGTTTCATCTTTTTAGACAATTCTTCGATCTGCTTATCTAAAGAATCTGCATTTAGATCTCCAGAAAGCTTCGATTTAGGACCTTTTGCAGTTTTAGTACCTTTTGAACCTCGTAGGGTTTCTATTACCCCTCCTGACACTTTCTTAGAAATTGTGATGGGAGTTATTCCATTTTTAATATTATACTCTTCCTGTATTGCCCTTCTTCGCTTAGTTTCACCAATTGCCTTTTCCATACTCTTAGTATTCTTATAGGCATAAAGAATTGCTTTTCCCTCAGAGTTTCTAGCCGCACGACCAATCGTTTGAATTAAAGATCTTTCTGATCTTAAAAAACCTTCTTTATCAGCATCTAAAATTGCAACTAAAGAAACCTCAGGAATATCTAATCCCTCTCGCAAGAGATTAATCCCAACTAAGACATCAAACTCTCCTAAACGAAGATCTCTAATTATCTCCATACGCTCTAGAGTATCTATATCTGAGTGAAGATATTTAACTTTGATTCCTGCACCCTGATAATAATTAGTCAGCTCCTCAGAAAGCTTCTTAGTTAAAGTGGTTATTAAAACTCTTTGATTTTTTTTAATGGTTTTTTTAACTTCTATAAGTAAGTCATCAACCTGTGTCGTCGCATCTCGAACCTCAATGATTGGATCTAAAAGTCCTGTCGGTCTAATGACTTGCTCTACATACTCCCCTTGAGTTTTTTCAAGTTCATAATTACCAGGAGTCGCAGAGACATAGAGAACTTGATCAAGTTTTTTTTCAAATTCAGGGAAGTTCAGTGGTCTATTGTCTAGGGCAGACGGAAGCCTAAAACCAAAGTCTACTAGATTTTGTTTTCTGGCCCTATCCCCTCTATACATTCCTCCTACTTGAGAAACAGTTATGTGAGACTCATCTATAATCATTAGAAAATCATTCTTAAAAAAGTCGATCAATGTTGGAGGAGGATCCCCCTCGTTACTACCAGTGAGATGACGAGAATAGTTTTCAATTCCAGAACAAAATCCCATTTCCTCCATCATCTCTAAGTCTAAGAGAGTTCTTTGTTCTAGCCTTTGTCTTTCTACAAGTTTTTCTTGTGCTTGTAGCTCTTGAAGTCTAGACCTAAGTTCTGTTTTAATAGTTTCAATCGCCCTCTCAAGCTTTTTCTCACTAACAACGTAATGTGACTTTGGATAAATCGTAACTTTCTTTAGGTTTTGTAATACCTTTCCTCGAAGTGGATCAACGATTGATATAGACTCGACAACATCATCAAAAAATTCAATTCTAATTACATCTGATTCTTCAGAAGCAGGAAATACTTCAACGAGATCTCCTCTTACTCGAAAACAACCACGAGAAAAATCAATATCATTTCTCTGAAACTGAATAGCAACTAGATCTCTCAGTAGTTGGTCTCTATCTATTTCATCATCAACAAATAAGTTAATTTTTTGAGATTCATATTCGTCTGGTGCACCAATACCATAAATACAACTTACACTAGCGACAACAATAACATCGTCTCTTTCAAGTAAGTTTCGAGTGGCACTATGGCGTAATTTATCAATCTCGTCATTAACACTTGCATCTTTCTCTATGAAAGTATCTGTCCCTGGAACATATGCTTCCGGTTGATAGTAGTCATAGTATGAAACAAAATACTCAACTGCACTCTCTGGAAAGAACTCTCTAAACTCTGCATAGAGCTGAGCAGCTAAGGTCTTATTATGAGCAAGGATAAGAGTTTTCTTTCCTAGGTTTTTTATCACATGGGCCATAGTAAAAGTTTTACCTGATCCCGTAACACCAAGTAGTGTCTGTTCAGTTTCTCCGGCCTTAAACTTTTCAGTTAAACTTTTGATTGCCGCTGGCTGATCACCACAAGGTGTAAACTCTGAATGTAATTTAAAAGTACTGTTTTTATCTTTCATGTTTTTTTATATCGGTTAGAATAAGTTTATGAACATAACTAATCACCAATCTCTCTCCTATAAAAGAAATAAGCTTTTCTTAGATAATCATTGTATTAATTCTATAACCAAACACATTAAAACACCATTCTATCTATACAGTGTTAAAGCATTAGAAAGTAATTATCTAAACTTTTACAACGAAGCACTAGAGAATCAAATTAAAGACCCCCTTATTTGCTACGCCCTTAAGGCAAACTCAAATATTCACCTTTTAAGGAGACTAAAGCGAATGGGTGCTGGTGCAGATATTGTCTCTGGAGGTGAATTAAAACAAGCACTCAAGGCTAAAATCTCTCCGCAAAAAATTGTTTTCTCAGGTGTTGGAAAATCTGAGGAAGAAATTAAACTCGCTCTCAATTGTCATAAGAATGGAATTTATTCTTTCAATGTTGAAAGTATTGAAGAGTTAGAGATGATTGGAGATGTGGCAAAGACTTTAAAAAAGAAAGCAAGAGTTGCGCTGAGACTAAATCCTCAAGTGAATGTTAAAACTCATAAGCATATTTCGACAGGTGGCAGAAGTCATAAATTTGGAATTTTAAAAGATGATATTGAGAAGGCTCTGAGAAGAAAGAAGCTCTGGACTCACATTGACCTTGTTGGAATGTCCATGCATATAGGCTCACAATTAACTTGTCTTAAGGCCACAGAAAAGGCCCTTAATGAGCTTTCTAAAATATGCTTAAATATCAATCACGATCTTGAGTTTCTCGATGTAGGAGGAGGTTTAGGAGTACCCTATAGTGAAGACCAAACCCTGTGCTCACTACAAGAGTATATGTCCTTGATCAAAAAAGTTTTAAACAAGCATTTCATAGAGATTCCAAGGGTCGTATTTGAACCAGGAAGATATATAGTCGCGAACTGTGGACTACTCGTTACTGAAGTAATCAGAACAAAACAATCTGCTCATAATAAATTTATTATAGTTGATGGTGGAATGAATGACTTTGTACGCTCGTCTCTATATGGAGCATACCACCATGTTCTTCCTATATCTAAAAGGAATGGTAAATTATCATCATGTCATGTCGTGGGGCCAATCTGTGAAACAGCAGATTCATTTGCAAGTGATCGTGAACTACCTCTATTAAAATCTAAAGATAGAATCTGTATTGGTGATGTAGGTGCCTATGGGCACACTATGAGCTCTACATATAATATGAGAGAAAAAGTAAAAGAATATATAATTGGTTTAGATGGAAAATTAGTTAAATAACTGATCAGCTCTAATACTGATCAGTCTAATTAAAATACTCGTCGATGGCCGTACTTACTTTCTTAGTATCATCACCATTTGAAAGTGAAATTTCTTGCGCCAGTAGATCTCTACATTGCTCAAGCATCTTCTTTTCACCAAAACTTAAATTCTTCTTATCTCTTAAAAGGAATAAGGCACGCAGAACATCTGCAATCTCTAATAAAGATCCAGTCTTCACTTTTGCCATATATTCTCTATATCTTCTATTCCATGTAGAGTTATCAACTTCTACGTCATGGTTTTGTAGTAATTCATAGACCTCATTGATCTCATTACTTCCTACAAGTTCTCTAATACCGTTTTCAGAGTTCGTAGGAACCATTACCGTCATACCGTTGGCAATAATTTTGATGATGTAAAAAGATAATGTCTCTTCACCAACAATTCTTTCTTCGACATCGCAAACCTGACCAACTCCGTGTCCAGGACATACTGCATAATCGCCAATATTAAACATAGAAACCTCCGTAAAAATACTCTCTTCATTTATATCTCGACGCAGCGCCTTTAACAATTGACCTTGAAATAATTACATGTGGTGTGGACTTTATAGACAGGAAATTATAAGCGACTTTTCTTTTAAAATCAACAACTTACAAAAAAGGCCCTAATAATCTTAGGGCCAAATTCATTATTCTAAATAAATTTAAATTAATCTATTTTGACTAGAATCTAGCTAGAACTTCGTTTTTATCGAAGAAATAGTTGATTTCTCTGTCAGCAGAAGCTTGAGAATCAGATCCGTGAACAGCGTTTTCACCGATTGATTTAGCATAAAGCTTTCTTAGAGTACCGTCCGCAGCTTCAGCTGGGTTAGTTGCTCCCATAATCTCTCTGTTCTTATCAACAGCACCTTCACCTTCAAGAGCCATAATCATTACTGGCGCAGAAGTCATGAAAGATACTAGTTCACCAAAAAATGGTCTATCTTTGTGCTCAATGTAGAAACCTTCAGCTTTTTCTTTTGAAAGTTGAACAAGTTTTGCAGCAGCAATTCTTAGTCCTTCGCTCTCAAATTTAGCGATGATGTTTCCAATATTATTATCTAAAACTGCGTTTGGCTTAACGATACTTAGTGTTCTTTCCATTATATTTCTCCTTAAAAAAATAAATTATTTTTTACCTAATACTTCTTCCATCTTGTGACCTAGTTCAGCAGGAGATCTAGCGATAGTTACACCACATTCTTCTAAAATTCTGAACTTTGCTTCTGCAGTGTCATCTCCACCAGAGATAATTGCACCAGCATGTCCCATTCTCTTACCTGCAGGAGCAGAAGCACCAGCAATGAAAGATACTACAGGTTTAGTCATATTTTTCTGGATCCATCTTCCGGCATCAGTCTCAGCGTTTCCACCGATTTCACCGATCATGATAACTGCTTCAGTATCAGGATCTTTTTCAAATAATTCTAATACGTCGATAAAATCAGTTCCATTTACAGGATCTCCACCAATACCAACACAAGTTGATTGACCAATATCTCTTTGAGTTAATTGGAAAACCGCTTCGTAAGTTAAAGTACCTGAACGAGATACAACACCAACTTTACCTGGCATATGGATATGACCTGGCATAATTCCAATCTTACACTCACCTGGAGTAATAAGACCTGGACAGTTAGGACCGATTAAACGTGTATTTGAACCTTGAAGTGCGGCTTTAACTTTAACCATATCAAGAATTGGAATACCTTCAGTAATTGCAATTACAAGTGGCATTCCTGCATCGATACACTCTAAGATTGAATCTGCAGCAAATGGAGGTGGAACCATAACCATTGCAGCATTTGCTTCTGTTTTATCTACAGCTTCTCTAACTGTATTGAAAACTGGGAAACCTTCATGAACAGTTCCACCCTTACCTGGAGTTACACCACCAACAAAGTTAGTTCCGTAGTCTCTAGACTGAAGAGAGTGAAAAGTTCCCTGCTTACCAGTAAAACCAATAGTGATTAGCTTAGTGTCTCTATTAATTAGAATGGCCATTACGCCTCCCCTTTTGTTGCTTCAACAACTTTCACTGCAGCATCTGCAAGATCGTCAGCAGCAATAATAGTTAATTCAGACTCGTTAAGAATTTTCTTCCCAAGTGCTACGTTTGTACCTTCAAGTCTAACAACTAGAGGAACTGTAACTCCAAGAGATTTTGCAGCTGCAACAACACCTTCGGCGATAATGTCACACTTCATAATTCCACCAAAGATATTAACTAGGATGGCCTTAACGTTTGTATCAGAAAGAATGATTGAAAAAGCTTTTTCAACAGTTTCTTTAGTAGCCCCTCCCCCTACATCTAGGAAGTTTGCTGGCTCACCACCGTGAAGCTTAATAATATCCATAGTACCCATAGCAAGACCGGCACCATTTACTAGACAACCAATATTTCCATCTAAAGAAATATAAGAAAGACCATACTTAGCAGCATCAAGCTCTTCAACTGATTCTTCTGTTGGATCTCTCATTGCTTCAATTTCAGGATGTCTGAAAAGAGCATTGTCATCAAAGTTTAGTTTTGCATCTAAAGCAATCATTTCACCACTTTTAGTTTTCACTAGAGGGTTAATCTCTGCAATAGTACAATCTGTAGCGATATAAAGATCGTAAAGCCCTTTAAAGAATTTTGTAGCTTCTTTAACAAGTTCCTTATCTTTAATACCAATTCCATAAGCAAGCTTTCTACCAATGAATGGAGTAAAACCTGCAGCAGGATCAACTGCTACCTTTATGATTTTCTCTGGAGTTTCTTCTGCAACTTTTTCAATTTCTACACCACCTTCAATAGATGCCATAAAAGTTGCTTTACCCGTTGCACGGTCTAATACGATACCAGCATAGTATTCGTGCTCAATCTCACACCCTTCTTCGACTAAAAGTGTAAGCACTTTCTTTCCTTCGGGTCCTGTTTGATGAGTCACTAGAGTTTTACCTAAAATGTCGTTAGCATGTGCCTTAACTTCATCCATATTCTTGGCAAGTTTTACTCCACCAGCTTTTCCTCTACCACCAGCATGGATCTGAGCCTTAACAACCCAAACATTTCCACCAAGCTTCTTGGCTCCTTCAACGGCTTCGTCGACGGACTTAGCTACCTGACCACCAAGAACTTTAATTCCAAATTTCTTCATCAGTTCTTTGGCCTGGTACTCATGTACGTTCATGAATCTCTCCTAAGTTTTTATTTTAAAAATTGATTTTCATAATAGTGGCAAGTTGCACATGATACTAGGTGCTATGCTTCATAAGAGATTGATTTTTTATGATTTTATGTCCAAAATCAGTATTATTTCTTAGTTTACTATAAAAAAGGTTGAATCAATGCAGTGCGCCAGAGAGTATTTTTGTTTAGAACCCGCTAAATTTCGCCTTGATGGTGGAGCCATGTTCGGAATTATTCCTAAGCCTTTATGGAATAAAGTACATCCAAGTGACGAGCAAAACAGAATAGATCTGGCGCTAAGGCTCATAGTGATAAAGGAAGATAATAAAATTATCTTAATAGATACAGGAATTGGCGATCACAATCCTGATAAATTTAATGAACGCTTTGATGTACGTACAGAGATGCAACCGCTAACACTAGCGCTTAAAGAAATTAATCTAACTCCAGATGATGTTACGGATCTTGTTCTAAGTCATCTTCACTTTGATCATATTGGTGGTATCGGAGAGATGGTAGATGGAGTAATGACTCCTATATTTAAAAATGCCAAGTGCCATATCCATAAAAAGCACTATGACTACGCCCACTCTCCAACAGAGAGAGATTCAGGCTCATTTCACTGCAAGAACTTTGACCCTGTTGTCGACTGGTATAAAGATAACTCTTTGATGGTTTGGCACGACGGTGAAGAGGGAAAAATATTAGACTTAAAATCAGGTCCCCTAAACTTTAAATGCTCTCATGGTCATACTCCATTTCTTATGCACCCTTATGATGAGAAGTTTATATATCTAGCAGACCTCATACCTACATCTAACCACGTCCACATTCCATGGGTTATGGGTTATGACATTAGTCCAGGAGTCACGACAAGAGATAAGAGGGAGTTCTTAAGCTTCATCTTTGAGAAAGACCTTACTATGATCTATGAACATGACCCTATTTACTGGGGAGGAAAGCTAGTTGAGAGTAAGCATGGATTTAGTTGTGGTGAGAACTTTAAACAAATCGAAGAAAAGGCCTACAAGCTAAATCTATAGCTTGTAGTTATCGAGAGATTTTTGAATCTCTCCCATTTTGGTTTTAGATGTTTCATGTAGAAATAATGAGCGCTTTACAAATAATTTCATAAGGCGGTTTCTATTTTTCTTTCTAAGTCTTTTTACTTTCTTAGTCATAGTAACCATATCAGATGCCATTTCACCGACTCTCTTTCCTTGCTCTAATAGGTCCTCAAACTTTTTAGATAAGATAGGGTCTGATATATCGTACTCTTTATATTTTTTATGAGTTTCTAAAATCAACCCCTGTAAAACAGGTCCAAGATTTTTACTATATAGGATTTCAAATGATTCAATTTCTTTTCCTCTACGAATAGAAGTTAAAACATCTTCATATGTCTTATAGATCTTTGTAGATAATGATGAGAATGTCCTATAACCCTCGATAATGAACTTTAGAGGCTTTGCCTCAGCTTCATTAGTTTTTTTCCTATAGTTTGCAATACTTGTTTCAAAGTCTTCTTTTGTCCCAGGATAAATAAGGCTCTTACCTCTAAAACGTAACTGCTGCTTAGGCTTTAAAAAGCTCAATTCAAACTTTGAATATAAATAACTATATGCTCTATGCTCAACACCAATAGGTATTGCAAGCATTTGTACATAGTACTCACCAGAAGCAAAACGATCGCCTTTAACTATCTTCACCTCAGGAAATCTTGCCACTCCATTTACGGCAATTCCCATAGCTGTTGCGACAATCTTATTCTTTGAAATTGTTTTATTACTAACTGAAGTGAGAGTTAAGTAAACCTTAGATTTGTGACTGATATTTGTGGCCAACATTAATTCTTTTGAATTCTTGGACATAAAAACTTCAGCTCTTACATCTCCAGTAAAAGAGCTACTTCTTATCTCCTCTACTTTCTCAATTGTGATAGATGAGAAATCATCTAAATTGACGTGAGATTGAGCACTTTCATATATAAGGTAAGCAGAGATGACTAAGATAAGAAAACAAGAAGCCACAGCTGAAACAAGCTTATAATTAACTTTGCGAGTCTTTTTGTCTGTCTCTATTTCACTCCAAACATCTTCAGATACTTCTTGATCACTAACATCGAGAACTGGCTCTTCCTCAACAGCTTTCTCGGTCTCTTCTTTCTTATTGAACTCTAAAACGTCGGCCTCTTGAACGACCTCAGTAGCAGGAACTTCTTGAATATCCTCTTCGAAGACTTCCTCAAAAACTTCTTCTTCAACCTCTTCTTCGTCCTCTTCATCATCTAAGGGAAGCTCTATAGTAGGTTCTTCGTCAATAATTTCAACAGGAGTGCTAGGTAAATCTGGTAAGTCTGGAATATCAAAATCTTCATTCTCAACAGCAGGTACCTCTTCTTCAGGAAGATCTGGAAGTTCAGGTAAATCAGGAAGTTCTTCTGAAGCTTCTTCAGAGGCTTCCTCAGCTAGTTCTAAAAAAACATCTTCAAGCGGAGGAAATTCAGGTAACTCTGGAAGCTCCTCAGTAATCTCTATAGGATCTTCGAATATCTCTTCCTCTTGTACCACTTCCACGGGACGGAATTCTTCAAATTCCTTAAGAGGGCACCAGTTTTCGACCCCTTCTTTCCAAAGGGGGACTTCATCATCAATTCTGCCAGATTCCAACATTTCTAAAACTTCTTCTGTCGAAAATGGACCTAGATGATGATCTGATTGAAAAATAAACCAAGACTTTTCCATATCTTAGTATGTTAGCTTGCAATATAGAATTGCTCAAGCACATAGATTTATTATATTCATAACCAAATTTTGCCTAAATTAATTTAATGAACTAGGATGCGGCCATGAAAGAAGATATAAATGGAATACAACAACAATTACAAAAAAGAAGTTCTAGCAAGATCAAGATCCCTCCTATCTCTGAGTCTAACCTTAAAGAACTCAGAAATATTTTTCTTCTAAGCGAATCAGACCTTGGAGTCGTTAGAAATGGTGGAAGAAGAGGCTCAGCCTATGGACCTAAGGCCATACTAAACACACTCTTAAAAATGACTGTTCATAAACAAAAGAACAACGCTTTTAAGTCAATTCGCCCTAAGAACTCAGAAATTCCTTTTGATGAACAACAACTAGAAGACTCACAGTTAATAAAAGAAGTAATAGAGTCATCCAAAAGTAATATTTGGCACCTAGGTGGAGGGCACGACCATATTTATCCACTTCTAAAAGGACTTAATACAACAAACGATAAAATTGTCGTCATTAACCTGGATGCTCACCTAGACACAAGAGTCGATCCTATATTTCACTCTGGAACACCTTTTAGACAATTTGCAAATGAAGTCAAAGGACAATTTAAAATCATACAGCTAGGTATACATGACTATGCTAATGAAGAAAGTAACTATAAAGATCTAAACGGAAGTGAAATGGATGTTTACACTGTGTCACAACTTAGAAGAGAGACTTCAAACTACACAACGACAGCTCAATTTCTAGACACAATAACTAAAGACTATTCAGATCACACAATTATACTGAGTTTAGACTGTGATGCTATTTGTGCTGAATCTATGGAAGCTGTAAGCGCAGTTAATCATAATGGACTACAAATAAACTTTGTTAGAGATATTTTCTCTTGGTACTACTCTCTCTCACAAGAAAGAAAATACTGTGGAATCTACGAGTACAATCCAATCTTCGATAATTTATCAAATAAAGGTTCTAGGACTCTAGCTTCATTAATCGGGCCATTTCTTTAAAAAAGATAAAAAAAAACCCATGAATAAATTCATGGGTCTTTTTTTTGAGAGACATTTTTTGGAGATATGAAAAAATCCTTTCTTCGTAACTCCTACACACACACTTAATATATAGCAAGAGCCGTGCCAACTTTTTCAAAACAGAAAAATAGTATAAAGTACTGATTTTACATTAACAAAAACGCGGTGCTGCAGACATTTTTATGACAAAGAGAGAAAAAGGGAGTCAATTAACTGACTCTCCTCTAAGAAATTTTCCGAGGTAATATGAGGCATCTTCCAGTGCGTCATGAGCTGTTTCTCTACCAAAGATAGACTTAACATGTTTCCAAATTTTGCGGGTTTCAATCTGTACGATATCTATTTCGGCCATGAAGCCATCATTTAATTTATTAACAGAAATACGGCCTTCCCTATACTCGTCTGACTCAATTTCAACAAAGTACTCTTTTGGAAATTCTATCTTCAACTTGAAACTCACTTTTAAATTTTTCAAAACTTTAGCGCAGCCACTATAGAATCAAAGCAAATGTTTTAGCAATAACGCACAAGTCCAAGCAAGATATATTAATCATGACATCTAACTTTACCTCTAATGCATCTGTATCTGTTATTTATTCCAGGACTCCACTTAGAGTATATTGTTGTCCAGCTTGCATATCCTTCATCGGCACAATCATCAAATGCCTCGGCACGGTAGTCCTCAACTGCAGACCTTCTATGTTCAGCTTCACTTGCAAATAAGTAATCAGTACAACCACTTACTTTTTTCACAATTCTTTCTTCCGCCAATGAATTATATGAAGCTAATAGTAATATAGTTAAAAGTATTGTTTTCATTTTTCCTCCAAGTTATTTAACTATGTAAATTGCTCTTCATAATTTGAAGAGCAATAAAAATAAGATGTTATTCTTGCGTACACCTTTCAATATCACAGTGCATTTGATGATAATTCTTTCCACATTCCGTCATAGCTCTTCTTTCTGCTTCAGAACGTCTTTCACCTTCACCGTAGAATACATTTCCAAAGGCCTCTACTTTACAGCTCCATACCTTATCTTCATCCTCCACGTTTCTAAGAGAGATTCCTTTTAATTCAAATTTCCCTTTACACTGATCATCAACCCATACAAAACCACCAACGATATCAACACCGTATGTTTCATTTTTAAAACATTTTTTCCTTGAGTATTCTTTCTTCAGTTTCATTTTTACAATTGTTCCAGTGACATTACATTCTTTGTAACCTCTCTCACTCTTACAATCTAGATTCATTTTGCTTAAAAGAAAGTCTCCAAAGCCTGCTTGAGTATTAAAAGTTAAAAGTAGTGGTAAAATGATGTGTGTTAATTTCATGTTGTTCTCCTTCATGATTAGTAGTTAAGAAAAAATATTCATTTCCTTTTGTGTGAGAGAGTTTTAACTTCAAAATGAATTACAAACCATGAACAAAAATGAACATATGCACGAGCCAAGAATAAGTGTAAAAAATATATACATGACGTATGTTTTTTATACAGATGTCCACCCCAAAGCTTTTAATTTCAACAACTTAAGATGGCACACATATTGCTTTTAATTCTGTATGCTAAGAAGACTTCTATATATATTACTTTGGCCTATGCTTACTTGTTCATTAGTGAATGCTGATAGTAGTTTAGAAATGATTGACTATTCTTTCTTCAACCAACTCCTTAATTCTAAAGAATATGAGATAGAAAAGAGCGAAAAAATTATCAGCAAAGGTGTGTTCTCACCTACTGCTAAATTCTTTGCAGCACATGAAAATGCCTACCTACAGTCATTCATTGATAAGAGTGTAACTAGAATAATCTTGAATGATGTTGGTATAAATTTTTGTCTACTTTATAAAGATGATGTTCAAATCATTAAAAATGCAACAGCAGTATCTCATCCAACAGCGCAGTTTATCTCTTCTCAATGTAAACGAATGATTATAGCTAATTATGGAGAAGAATATTTTAATAAAATAACGCCCGAATCAAAACCTTTTCATAGAAAATTTATCTTTGTAATTGGTGAGAATGAAAATAAGCCACTTAAGAGCTGGACTAGCTTAATGAATACAACATATCTCATCTTTGAAAAGACTGAACCTACAATTGAAATTTATAAGAGAATTATACATGAACTCTATATTGTTCATGATCATTACTCAACATTAGGTAAAGGTATGTATAATTCTATATCGAAAGAACAATATAAAGTATCAAATGGTAATCTCTTTTCAATCGGAGCCAAAAAAGACCTTGAGGAAGCACTCGGTCTTTTACCTATTCCTCTTATAAGATTCAATTTTACAATAGCAAGAGCACATTACTTTGAAGATCTAACCTTAGATGCAATTTACGAGCTGAATCAAATGGATGCACCTCAACAGTTTAAGAATATACAAGCAGTAAGCTGTTGGGAATATATTCGTGGACAAGGAACTTTACTCTTAGATTATCAATATCTATTTCTTCCTTTTCAGTATTTAATTGAAGAAGAAGAAATAACGAAACTTCTAGTTCCAGGATACTACCTCAGTGAACAAGCTTTTAATCAAACACTAGACTATATCATAGATAAAAACTTGAGCTTTCAAGATCGTTCAACAAAAGAATCGAAAAACCTTTGTGAGTTCTTACTAACTCCTATGATGAGTAATGTTGGATCGTTCTACTCTCGTGGGCCAAAACCAAGAATAAAAGGTGGATGGACAGGTTCAGATAATTCAAAAATAACACAGAGTTCAATAAAGAAGAACTTGCTAGACATAGAACTCACAAAAGATATTCAGCATATAACTCCAAAGCAAACAGTGAAGGAAGTAAGTGATGAAATCCAAGAGTTATTGGACAATTACATAAGGGATATTTATGACAAAAAATGATCCCAATAAAGAGCTATCACTTATTGAAGAAAATATAAGTAATGGAAACCTAAAATTAGCAGTAAAACAAATTGAACTCTTCATTCCTCAAGAGCAACACCAGATGAGAGTCATCGAGCACTTAAAAGCAAAAATTTTACTAATGAAAGGACAATACAAAGATTGTGTGAATCTTATTAGCGATATTGAGAATGAATTTGGTTTTCACATAGGACTCGCTGCAGATAAAAGCTGCGCGCTTTACATGATGGAAGACTACCTCCGATGGAAAGAAAGTGTAAAAGTGCTAAATTCACAATTGGAAGAAGCAAAGTCTGAAATCTCATATAAAACTTATATAAAAACTGCAATTTGTCTCGCAAAATTCAAAGAAGAGCTTGGAGAAATCTATGAAGCTCTTCAAATATACAAAGAACTAATTGGTTCATTGAATAAATTAGTGGATGACTACCCTATGGTTCTAGCTCAAATTGTTAGACTAAAGTCTAAATGGCAAGAGTCTAGTGATCTAGTAGAGCAATATGGTGATCTAAATGCAATAAATGAGCAAAGATATAACGAAAACTTTAATATCGAATTGAACTATTCTCTATTCATTGCAGAGATGGAGATCATTGATACATATCTCGCGATTAAGAGATATGAGAAAATAAAAAATAAATTAGATAAAGAAGATCAAATTTTATTTTTGAGTGAATTAGTAGAGCACAGCCTCAGAAAAGATATCGAAATCCCTACTAATATTTTTAAAGAATATTCTTCTCTTGAAAAATTCTCATATGATGAATGTTTATATAAAATTTATACTAATGAAGATCTTAATATACCTTCAATGACTCTTTATTCAATACTTACAATTCACTATCTTCTAATTTTAAAAAATGACAAACATAAAGCATCACTATTGAAGAGGTTTCATTTATTAATCCAAGGCCTTTCTTCAAAAACAAAGAAGATGTGGTTATCAAAAATAGAGACGAATTCAGAGGTAAATATAATGCTCAACAATACAGAAATTTCTTTTGATGGAGCAAAGCTCAACCTAGCAAAGAAAAAGATCGCTCTTAATATTATCAGGGCGCTAACAGGAAGGTCTAAAATAAGTTTAGAAGAGTTAACAAAAGAGATATGGGATGCTGAATATAATGAGAGTTATTATCATAGAATAAGAGTTGCAGTAACAAGAACAAATAAAACTATTTCTAGCGCACTCTTCATTAGTGATCTCTTCAGAATAGATACAACTAATCTCTATCTTTCTAAAGGCATTTCCATTATCGAATAAGCTCTATTCTTCTTTCACTCCGTTATCAATTATTTGATTAAATTCTTGTAAAGAGAACCTCTTTCTTGATTTCTTTTTCTCGGCTTTTTCTTTAGAAGATGCTGGAGATCTTTTATTTATCTTCTTTTCTATCTTTGCAATTTTCTCTTTGCTTTTATCAATTACTTTAATTTCACCTGTAGCTTCATCTTTTTCTAGAAGGATTTCTTCTCCACCTTTTGTGATAACTTGTGATCCAAACTCTTGATAGAGCTTTTCGAGCTCATTTTGAGCTGCTGAGCTGATATCTGAGAAGTTTTGATAAGAAACTACATTGTTTGAACTTGGACCTTGTAGTTGTCCATCACCAACCTCTGTAGCTGAAAGAAGTGCTCCTGTAGAGTTTGTTTTAACTGGGCTAGCGATTGAGCGCCCTGTTGATACTTCAACTGCAGGTGCTGAGGCAGCACTGCTGATAGGTTGAATACTTTCACTACTTGCTTGTACGCTTGATGAAGTAGAAGAAGAGCTGTTTGAGCTAGTGTCTGAATTACTTCTTTTCGTTTTTGAGCTTCCTGAATTATTGCTACTTACCCTAGAGAGAGGGCTTAATTTTGTATCAACTGGAGCCTCTGCTACAGCTTGCTTATTATTACTTTGTGCTGCAGAACTCGCTGTGGCTTCTTTCTTTTTATTTTCAAGCTCAGTCTTCGCCATTTCTAGCTTCATTTTCTCTAGTTCAAGTTTAAGTTTATTTAATTCAATATTATCTTCATTTTCCTCTTCATCTTTACCAAAAGCACTCTCTATGGTGCTACCAGCCCCCGTGACTTTACTAACTTCATTATTATTTAAAGATTCATTATCACTAAGCTTAGCCTCTAGCTCTTTAATTCTATTTTCCATTAGCTCTTGATAAGTTGGCTCTATATTAGAGTTATTAAAATCTTTTGCATTTAAATTTGGATTAAGAGAACTGAAGCTATTATTAGGTAAGCTAAAATTCATATCTGGATTCGAAGGAAGTGTTCCAAAGTTCTCACCTGTTGGGTTTTGAACCATTCTCTCATTTTTCTCAGATAATGAATTACTAGAATCGACATCTGATGCTTGAGGACTACTATCACTTGTTTGTGTTGAATCAGTATTTTCAGTATTTACTGTATCATCCATAGCTGCAAGCTTTTCAGCCTCCTCTTCAATATTGAAAGTAGAAAGCTCTGAAGATTTTAACTTTGGTACTTCTGGTAAAGATATTTCATCAATTTTAGGTTTCTCAAGCTCATCGACATCAACAAGACCATTTGCAGATCTTCTAGCACGCTCAATTATACCAATACTACTATCGTCAGTTGATTCAAAATTATCTTCTGAGTCTTCATTACCGCCTTCGCTTTCCATAAAAAGAGGAGAATTCGATAAAGGAAATAGCTTCTCTTGGTCGAAGGTTTCTTTTTCTACAATAGCACTATTTAAGTTCTTATAACTATTCTCTATTACACTGTCATCAGTCATCCCCATTGAGACTTCCCAATTATTTTTTCCAGTTGCTAATGTATCCGATACAGCAAGTTTAACCCCTGACGAGAAATTGAACTCCATAAGACCTTCTTCGTCGAAACTAAGAAGATTACGGTCAAAAATATTTTCTGATTTTATATTGATATTTGGAATATTAGATTTTTGAGTTGAAGCACAGTACATCTGATCAACCTTAAATTTCTCATTTGGATAATATTGCGATCTGACTTCTTCTACAGAGTCCTTATTCAAATCAAAACTTAGTTTATCATTATCAGAAATTGCAGAGCATGACTGTTTCAAAACTTCTATAAGTTCTTCACATTTCTTATTAAATGAATTTACAAATTGATCTTCTAAATAACCTTCTAAGTATTTTACAATTGATGCAACATCAAGCTCTTTTTTATCAAAGACACCTTGTGGAATTATCTTATCAAAATATTCAAGATACTCATCAACATCCATTTTTAACATATTACCAGTCTTTAGAGTTCTCCCTCCAATCTTTGGTAAATTAGGTAAATCCTTGAATAAAAAGTGCTCATTCATAGACATAATAAATGCAGCATATTTTCTTTTCTCTTTTGAGTCCATTTTTAAAAGATGTTGACTAATATTTATCTCACTCTTTTTTCCTGAATGCCATCGATCTTTAATTCTTGTTGCTAAGTCTTGAATTAGTTCTCTATATTGAAAGTCACCAATAGTAGTATACTTTGACTGGCTCTTAGGTAATCTCTTATTAATTCTATTAATGAAAAATTCATCAGAGTCTATTTTCTTAGAATGCTCTTCTGTGGCTAAATAAGTTGGATAGTATAGGAAATCCTCACCGTTAGTTCTGGCACCTCTAGTCGTATTAATTTTAGGCATAGAATCAATACCTATTCCCTCACAATCTTCACAATCTTTAAATGCTAGAGATAAACTTTCTTTTAATTCTACAAGATGGTCTTCAGTACAGGTAGGTGAAATACTTTTTTTCAACTTTTTAGAACTATCACAACTCTTTCGAGCAAAACTCTCTTCAAGCTTTTTGTACTTTGTAAGACTAGGTAGGTTTCCCATCTCTTTGAAGCTTAATTCTTTATAGTCTTTTAATGCTTTAAAGCTATTTAAAGCGATATTTTTCTTACTCGTTTGTAAAAGTTTCTTTTTCCATTCTAGAAGATCTTTATCTGAAACTTTTGATTTGTAAGATATCTCATTAACGCATCCACAAAACTTGTCTTCATCTGAATATTTATCACAGTCATTATAAAGACCAACTTTCATTAACTCTTGAAGTTGCTCACTTACTATCCCTTCTCTATTGCCTTCACAGATAGCCTGGGCCATTTGTCTCTGCTCTTTTGCAGCGGCCTTAACTTCTTTCATAGTAAATAATTTTCCATCCTGCTGCACAGAATCAACAACTAGCTCTCTCTCCCCAGGTAAGGCCCAAGTATTATTGAAGCTCAATGTTATAAATAAAAATGTGATTGCAGAAACTACTTTACTCATACTGTTCCTATTCGGTCGGTTAATCAAAAAAATTTAGCGACTCAAGTAATATTATACAGCCTATGTATATCGTAACCTCAATATTCATCAGTACTTACTAACTTATCTTGTGCTTACAGTAGCTTAGCTTGTGTTGGTAATAATTATTATTTACGCACAGCAGCCTCAAGATATTGTCACTTTCTACAAATTAAAAATATTGCTTCGCTCATTTTTTATGAAAATGGCCATCAGCAACAAAAGAAATCACTTAATTTATCGTAATCACAGGAGTATAATTTCCATATTCAAAAAAACTGAAAGAAATCTATTCACTTACTTTAAAGGGGTAAACTTCCTATGGCTTCATCAATGCTAAAGTATGCGACGTCATCCGTCGTAAAAAAACAGGTTATGGGCATTACAGGACTATTACTATGTGGCTTTTTATTGTCGCATTTAATTGGTAACTGTTTAATGTATCTAGGTCCGGAGGCGTTTAATACTTACGCCCACACTCTCGTCACAAATCCACTTATCTATGTAGCGGAGGCGATTCTTGCAACAATTTTCCTAACTCACATTGGACTAGCTGCTCAATTGACTTATGAAAATAACAAAGCAAGGCCACAGAAGTACTACGTAAAGCAAAAGACAGGAAGAGGAGCAACATTTGCATCTTCAACTATGCCTTATACGGGTTTAATTATCCTAGCTTTCCTTATTCTTCACTTAATTCAATTTAAGTTTGGACCAGAGTACGTAATCACTCATAGTGGTGTTGAAATGAGAGATATCTATAAGACTGTTGTAGATTACTTTCAAAGCCCAATTGCAGTTATCTGGTATATCTTCTGTATGATTGCTCTAGGTATTCACGTTAGCCACGGTTTTTGGTCTGCATTCCAATCAATTGGATTTTGGCATCCAAAGTACACTTGCCTACTTAAGTGTTTAGGTAAGGTTTTTGCTGTAATAGTAACTGTTGGTTACTCTGCACTACCGATCTTCTGTTACCTTCAGGGAGGAAATTAAGATGACTGAAATAAAGAAACTAGACGGAAAAGTTCCTGCGGGAAAACTTCAAGATAAATGGGATCAACACCGTTTCAATATGAAACTTGTTAACCCTGCAAATAAAAGAAAATATAAAGTAATTGTTGTAGGTACTGGTCTTGCTGGTGCTTCAGCTGCAGCAACTCTTTCTGAACTTGGATATGATGTAAGTACATTCTGTATTCAAGATTCTCCAAGAAGAGCTCACTCAATTGCAGCTCAAGGTGGTGTTAACGCTGCTAAGAACTACCCTAACGATGGCGATTCAATCTGGCGTCTATTCTATGACACTATTAAAGGTGGAGATTATAGAGCAAGAGAAGCCAATGTTTATAGACTAGCTCAAGTTGCAAACAACATTATTGATCAGTGTGCTGCTCAAGGTGTTCCTTTTGCACGTGAGTACGGTGGGACTCTTTCTAATAGATCTTTCGGTGGAGCTCAGGTTTCAAGAACATTCTATGCTAGAGGACAAACTGGACAACAACTTCTACTAGGAGCTTACTCAGCACTTATGAAAGAAGTTGGTAAAGGAAAAGTTAAGTCATATACAAGAAGAGAAATGGTTGAGCTTGTTGTTGTTGATGGTAAAGCAAGAGGAATCATTACAAGAAATGTTGTAACTGGTGAGTACGAAAAGTTCTCTGCAGATGCAGTTCTTCTTTGTACTGGTGGTTATGGTAACACTTACTTCCTATCTTCAAATGCAATGGCATCAAACGGTTCTGCTGCTTGGAAAGCTTATAAGAAAGGTGCAATGTTTGCTAACCCTTGTTACACACAGATTCACCCTACTTGTATTCCTCAGCACGGAGACTTTCAATCTAAGCTAACTCTTATGTCAGAGTCTCTTAGAAATGATGGACGTGTTTGGGTACCAAAAGATAAGAATGAAACAAGAAAAGCAAATGATATCCCTGAAGAAGAAAGAGATTACTACCTAGAAGAGAAATACCCTTCTTTTGGTAACCTAGTTCCTAGAGATGTTGCAGCTAGAAATGCTAAGCAACAAGCTGATATGGGTAAAGGTGTTGGTTCAACTAAAGTTGCCGTATACCTAGACTTTGCAGATGCAATTAAAAGAGAAGGTATCGAGACTATTAAAGCTCGTTACGGAAACCTCTTTGATATGTACGAAAGAATTACAGATGAAAACCCATATGAAGTGCCAATGAGAATTTTCCCAGCGGTTCACTATACTATGGGTGGTCTATGGGTAGATTACAACCTTATGACGACAGTACCTGGTTGTTTCGCTCTTGGTGAAGCAAACTTCTCTGATCACGGTGCAAACAGACTTGGAGCTTCGGCACTAATGCAAGGCTTAGCTGATGGTTACTTCGTAATTCCTTATACTCTTGGAAATTACCTAGCAAGTGAAGGACTTATCAATAGTGATGTTGAAGAGACAGCTCCTGAATTTGATGAAGCACTAAAAACTTCAAAAGAAAGATTTGATAAGCTTCTAGCAATTAACGGTACTAAGTCAGTTGACTCATTCCACAGAGAACTTGGTGTTGTAATGTGGGATTATGTTGGTATGGCAAGAACTGCTGAAGGGCTAAGCACAGCGATCACTAAAATTAAAGCTATCAGAGAAGACTTCTGGAAAAACGTTAAAGTTACTGGAACAAATGATGGTGTAAATATTGAGCTAGAAAAAGCAAACAGAGTTGCTGACTTCTTAGAGCTTGGTGAACTAATGGCCAGAGATGCTCTAACAAGAGAAGAGTCTTGTGGTGGTCACTTTAGAGATGAGTACCAAACGGAAGAGAATGAAGCAAAAAGAGAAGATGATAAGTTCTGTCATGTTGCAGCTTGGGAATACACAGGTGATAACAAAGAACCTATTAGAAATATTGAAGAGCTAAACTTTGAAAATGTAGCTCTAACACAAAGATCGTACAAGTAACGCCAAAGGTAGGAGATTAATATGAGTTCTGATAATTTATTGACTTTAAATCTAAAAATTTGGCGTCAAAAAAACAACAAAGAAAAAGGTGAAATCGTTGATTACACAATCGATGGAATTTCTCCAGATGCATCTTTCTTAGAAATGTTAGATGTTTTAAACGAAAAACTTATTGCCGAAGGAAATGATCCTGTAGCTTTTGATCATGACTGTAGAGAAGGTATCTGTGGTATGTGTTCATTAATGATCAATGGTCAAGCACATGGTCCAGAAGCAGAAACTACAACTTGTCAGCTTCACATGAGAAAGTTCCAAAATGGAGAGACAATTGTTGTTGAACCATTTAGAGCTAGAGCATTTCCAGTTCTAAAAGACTTAATGATTGATAGAACTGCATTTGATGACATTATTGCATCTGGTGGTTTTGTTAATGTTAATACTGGTAACGCACAAGATGCTAACTCAATTCTTGTTCCAAAAGAGAATGCAGAACTAGCAATGGATGCAGCAGCATGTATTGGTTGTGGTGCATGTGTTGCTTCTTGTAAGAATGCTTCTGCGATGCTTTTTGTATCTGCAAAAGTTTCTCAACTCTCACTTCTTCCTCAAGGACAACTTGAAGCAGAAGAAAGAGTAAAGAACATGGTTTCTAAAATGGATGAACTTGGTTTTGGTAACTGTACTAATGAAGCAGAATGTGAAGCTTCTTGTCCAAAAGGAATTTCTATCAGCAATATTGCTAGAATGAACAGAGACTTCCTTTCAGCTGCAGTAAAAGCAAAAGACTAGAAGTAAAATTAAACTCAGTTTAAAAGTAAAGGCCCTCTTCTGAGGGCCTTTTTAATTTCCAATACTCTAAACAAGTGCTAACTTAAATTTATGATTATCTATAGTGAAACGACCAAATCTTTTTTAGATAAATTGATTATTCTTACAAAGGAAATAATCAAAGATGAGCTAGATTTTCCTTTTCTAAGAAAAAGAATCCTAATAAATAGCACTTACTACCCTATTAACTTCATCTGCTTTGAACACTCAAAGACACTGGGGTTCTATGACCCTAAACTCTTCCAAATTGGAATTAATAAAACTCTAATGTTCAAGGCCCAAGATCACCTACTTAAGAATATTATTCGTCATGAATTGGCGCACTTTCTATGTCATGTATACTTTGGTGATCAATGCAAAGCTCATGGTACAGAATTTAGAGATATATTTACCCAATACAATTGGGATAAATCTTTTTCTAAATCAACAATTCAAATAGAAGAATTTAAATCTAAAGAAAACAAAGAGTCTAAGATTTTTGAAAAAGTACAAAAACTCTTAAAACTTGCTGAATCTAAGAATGAATTTGAGGCCAAGCTAGCAACAAAGAAGGCCAATGACTTAATAACTAAACACAATCTCGAAAAAAGGTCTATTTCAGACGAAACAGAGGATGAAACCTACGTTATTCGTATTGCTAGCTTTAAGAAGCGCAGTGAAATCTACGATGGAATCTATGAGGTGATCTCGAACTTCAATGTCTACCCCATCTTCAACCAGGGAAGAGGCGGAGGCTATCTAGAAGTAGTCGGAAGTAAGGTTAATGTCCAAATAGCTGAATATACGGCAAACTTTTTAATCAACTCTATCTTAAGTTTGTGGAAAAAAACTCAGAAGGAAAACCCACACCTAAAGGGACTTGTGGCCAAGAACTCCTTTATTAGGTCTTTCTGTAAATCATTATCAGAAGAGTTAAAGAAAGAGAGAAGTGAGATCTACTCTTCTAAAGACCTCATTAGTCTATCAAGTGATCTGTCTTTACATATATCGCGTGCCTATCCAAAACTGAGACTAAGTTATTCAAAACAGAGGAAGAATGACTCTGCAGCGAGTGCCCTTGGGAAAAAGCTAGGAAAGAAGTTTAAAGTTAAGTCTGGACTATCTGCCGCTAAAGAAAAACTTCAAATTTCTTTTACAAAAAAATAGTCTCCATTTTTAATCTTAATGATATAATTATAAATAAATTTATAAGGAAATAGTAAATGAAGTTAAAAAGAACAAATCATAAAATTATTGCTGGAGCATTACTGATGGCGCTTGCTGTTGCTTTAGGAGCAATGGGAGCACATGCATTTGAGAAAACTCTCAGTGTTAAAAACTTAGCGACCTTCAAGACAGGAGTTGAATATCATATGCTTCATGCCTTTGGTCTTATCTTCCTTGGTATTATGGATAAAGTTTTCCATGATAGATTCAGAATTGAGAGTACGCTATTTGCACTAGGTATAATCCTATTCTCTTTTAACTGCTATATTTACGCATTAACTGAGATCAAAGTATTTGCTCTTCTTATCCCTGTTGGTGGCGTTACATTTATAATGGGTTGGCTATCTCTAGGCCTAAGATTTTTTAAGATATCAAGAAAAAACAATGATTTAGAATAGATTATTTTTCTTTAGCTTCGCTTTAGATCGACCGAATAGTTTTAGGTAATAAATTTAACTTGGGGATGTGTGTGTCGACAAAAAAACAAATAGATAAGTATATAACGACATGTACTACTATATTTAAGATGTTTGACCACGACGTCGCAATCTCCAAGAATAAAGCTAACCTATGGCACTTCACGGCCAGAAGAACTGATAAGAAGTACCTCGTCTACTGTGCACCTAACCTTACAAAAGTTAAATCTATAATTAAAATTGCGCTGAAAAAAGTTACAGCCGAAGCAAAGCTAGTCGTAATCTGTAATACATTTACTGATGAAGAAAGAGAGCTTGCGGAGCAATTAAATTACACTTTAGTTGATATTCATACTTTGAAAAAATATGGTACGGATATGTTAGAAACGAAGGCCAAAGAGGCAGCTTAGACTTGTTTTTCGTCAGGACCAAATAGCCACTTATGTTGTTGGCCAATAACTCTAAAGAGGCTACCACCCTCTTCATTCCACTTAATAACATTTCTAAATCTTTCAAGCGGGAACTCTTCATTTAAATTGTATGAAGGAGTTAAGCACCAAGGAAAACTTAAGCTATCATTCATTGATAGTAATTCATTATACATATCAACTGTCGCAGCGTAGTCCTCTGCACTTTCAATGACGGCCTTAATTTGAAATTTATTTGGATAGTTTTGAATTAGTTTATTTAAAACTTGAACTCTCGTCTTCACACCTGTTGAAGGAGTTTTAAAGTCCATACTTATATAGTCTAGCTTTGTGAAAATATCATCGACAACTCTAGTTCCTGCGGCTTCAAGGTTAACGTAGTAACCTCTCTCCTTAAGAGTTTCAAGAAGTGATAAGACTTGATCTGTATGACTTGGATGTAGAGGGTCTCCACCTGTGATTGAAACTCTCTTCATGCTCTCACCACCAGCATCTTCAATAGCAGTTAGAACCTCATCTTTCGTCCATTCCTTACCAGTAAAGTCCCAAGTATCTTTAGAGTCACAGTTTAAACAACCAATAGCACAGCCTTGAAAACGCACGAAGACTTGTGGAGTTCCAATATGAACACCTTCACCTTCTGTTGCAGAATAAATAGAATTTATTAAATACGATTTCAATTGCTTAACCTTCCTCTAAGACATTCTTTATACCATAGAACATGGTCTGCAAATGCTAGACACTGTAGTCTTTACACAGCTTTTTTAGCTCTATCAAGGGTATTGCTGATAAATTGGCCAAGATTTGGTATATTAAGTGTATATGAGTGATAAAAAAGACCGTTTAGGTAAAGAAATTGATGTAAAAAGTGTTGATTTAAGAAGGCTAAAGCTAAACGCTGCAGACCTTCCAGGCCTTGTTGAATATGCAACAAACGCGAGTAGTGCCTTAATTAATCCAGAAGATGAAGGAAAAATTAAGAGCCGTGCTTTAAGGGCCATGCATCAACAAACGGCCAATCAAATGGATCAGCTGCTAGAACAAATGCAACCTCTAATAGAACAGGCAGCGAAGCTAAAAAAACGAGTAGAAGTAAGTGAAATAATCTACAACGCTAAGATGTCATTTGAGCCAATGATTGGACAGATTTATCACCTCTATTTAAAAAAAGATGAAACTCACCTCCTCTCTATAATCGGCCCTTCAGAGTGGGGAGTTGAAATGCCTTACAAGGAATGTATCGCAAGTGTTGAACTCCTAGCAGACCATACGTGGCAAGTACTGGACTAGGCTCTATTCTTTTGAATATCAGTTTGAAGACATCCACTTTCATGTTATTTTTAATATATGGAATTAAACACAGAATTTAATAGAGTTATCAAAAAATTACAAAATGATGAAAGGCCTCTTACGAAGTATAGCCCTGAAGAGTTTGAACAATTAAACACTATCTGGAGAAACCTTCTAAAAGAAGAAAAATACGAAGACCTTCCTAAGGTTTATTGCCTTCTAGATAATACTCAAAACTATTCCGATGTATTTACAGAAAATATTTATCAAACATTTTCTCAACTAACGAACCCAGAACTAATTGTTTATAATCTAAGCGCAGCTAGTAAGCACATTATAGCTTTTCATCATAAGAAGGGTGAACGTGTTCCATTTGAATTAATAGAAACTTTAAAAGAGCTACTAAAAAATAAAGATGCTGAAGTTCTTGAATGGACACTTAGAACAATTGAACAACTAGGAAGTCAGGCAATATTTTTAAAAGATGATATAATTAAAAGTAAGCCAGGTATTTTAAGTTTATTTGATAAACATAAAAAGGCCTCAAAACAAATTATAGAAATGCTAGAAAAGAGATGGAGTCCTAGAAAATGAGTTCTGATAATTTTGATCCACAAGCAGCTTATGAAAAGTTAATGAGCGCAACGAATGCTGTTGGACAAAAACACTTTATCGACGACCCTGAAGCTTATCAAATAAATATTCGTCCAGATAAGACTGTATCTCCAGGTAAGTTTCTTAACGACCCTATTTTACCAGGTGGATATAAAGCACATCCAACGACAATAAGAGCAATGCGTAAAGATATCTTTGTTGGTGGAACTGAAGTCTTTGAGGATCTTCAATTTATTATTAACTGTGAAAGCTGTAACACCGAGTTAGACGTACAATTCTGGCATTTCTGCCCTTACTGCGAAGCACAGTTTCCTAAGTCACGCGTCAAGTGACTAAAACCTCGTTCACTTGTCAACTTTTGTAAGATTAATACAATTTACGAGTGCGCACAGTCAAAAGTACATTACTTCTAAATAAAAATAAGACTAGCAAATGTAAGAAATTGAAATACTAGATAACTATCAATCGAGTATTTCTTAAGATACAACTGGTCAGAAACACACACACACACAACACACTACACAGGAGAGAAAACTCATGAAACGTGAAAACAGTTACCTGAGTGACAAGCAAATCGAAAAATTAAAAGATACGCTTCTCGCAGAAAAAGAAAGAATCTACAATAAGTCTCAAAATAGTGAGAACTACTGTCTAGACAAAAACGAACTGAGTGATCCTGTTGATGAAGCATCTGTAAACGTTCAGACTTCACAAGAAATTAGGTTTAGAAATCGTGATATCTTCTATTTAAAGAAAATTAATAAAGCACTTACAAAAATAGAAGACGGAGTCTATGGACTTTGCCAAGAGTGCGATGATGAAATTAACTTTGAAAGACTAATGGCAAGAACTACAGCTGAATTATGTATTGGTTGTAAGGAAGAAGCTGAACTTTCTGAAAAAAATAATTTCATTCAAAGAAAGTCTAAGTCTCTAGGTAAAACATTATCTGAGCTTTCTTCAAAGTAATTTATTCGGAGAATTTATTCACGGCCTAGAACTTCTAGGTCGCTCCACTCTCCAATTGGGTGATAGAAGAATGACTTCTCCGCATATTTAACTGGGCTTAAGTTTTGAAATTTAGCAGCTACTTCTGCTTCTTTTCCCCAGTCCTCTTCAAATAATTCAATTTTAATCAATCCTTCAGATACCTCTTCAAAAGACTTAAACTTTATCCCCATAGAATGATCTGCTAGATTCTTTAAAAACTCTTCTCGCTCAATATCTTTGTCTACAAGACTCAGAATCAATGTCCCGGCCTTATACCCGTCACATCTTCCGTCACTATCAGTAAGCCCTACAGACTGAGTCTCAAAGCCACTCTGCTCTATCTTAAGCCATACACAGTAACGAAGTGACTTCTCTGTGGCATTTAATACTAAGCTAAGTCCATGACCACTACAGAAGGCCATAGCATCTATTTCACCTTCAAAACTAGTTGGAAGGTTTAGATCATTTATCTTACTTAATGTTTGATTATTTAATTCAACACTTATTCCTTGAACAAAGGATGAGGCCTTCACGCTTTGGGCCTCTTCTTTAATCCAGCAAGTACCTTGATTTAAAGATTTCACCTGAATATCTTCAGCAAATGATACTGTTGAAAATAAACTCATAAGTGATAAAATAAGAAGACTTTTCTTCATAGTACTTTGCTCCGATATTTACTGTATTTAATCTATCGGAAATAAAACGTACTACTTTACACAGACTTTATTTTTCTTATAAATATAAATAAATTTAACAAGATAGAGAGAAAATGACCGACCAAAAAGCTCAACTTATTAAGGAAGTAACCTACTCATTTTACGAGAAGGCGGTATCAGACTTTCTTATTGGCTATCAATTTAGAAAGATTCAAGAGTTTAAATCTGTTGACCCTCTCTCTCCTCCTTTAGAAGCATTTAAATCTCATTTACCTAGAATAGAAAAGTTTTGGCGTATTCAATTACTTGGGGAAAGACTAACTAAAGAGGATAAGAGGTTTGATCTAATCAATATTCATAAGGCATTAAATCCCAATAAAGGTGAAGTCCTACGTTGGGTGAAGCTTTTTAACGCCACTCTCGATGAATACGAGTGTGCAGAAAATAAAGATCTTATAAAAGAGTGGAGAAAGAAAGTATCTGAATTTGAAAAAAGGTTTTTAACATTCCTATTTTGATTCGACTGGATTTTTAGCATCATAAACTTCTTTGATGAAGCTTTCTAAAACAGGCTCACCTCTTACATCATCAAAGAACCAATTCTTAGCATAGTATTGATTATAAGTTCGTGCTGCTTCTTTTGCATTTTCTTCAGTATCAAACTCAATTGCAATCAAATCAACGAGCCTAACCTTAATTCTCTTTCCAGAGCCTTTTATACAGCCTTTGGCCTTATAATTTTCACAGAGAATTCTCTTTGTAGGGTCTGTAACAATAATCAACTCAATATTTGGATCTTTAGTCTGCGCCATTCTCCACATCTGACTTGCAGAATAGCGCTTCTCTTCTGAGCAAGATGTTATAGATAGTAGAATTGTAAGGAGTAGTATTTTTGCCATATTGTAATTATATACTAATATGGCAAAAACTAGAAATGGTGAATTATTTATTCTTCTTGTAACGTGGAGAATGTCTTCCACCGACTTGAGGTCTTTTCTTTGCAACTTTTTTAACAGGTTCTTTACTAGCATTAGATCTAGCAACTTTTTTCTTTGTTAGCTCTCTCTGCATTTTAGTATTAATTGTAGTTAGCTTAAGAAGAGATTGCTCCTTAATAGACTCATTAATTCTACCAATAAGATTTAAGTCTCTAGAAGTTACAAAGTTATATACATTACCTTTTCTTCCACCACGTCCTACACGACCACTTCTGTGAATATAGAAAACAGCTTCGAATGGAAGGTCATAGTTAAGAACCCAGTTTAGAGAAGGAATATCAATTCCTCTAGCAGCGATATCAGTACATACCATGATTCCGCCTTTATCTCTAAACTTCTTCATAGAAGCATTTCTATCTTTTGCTTCCATCTCTCCGTTTAGTATAAAGAATCTCTTACTTGGATATTTTCCTTTTAAAAATTCATAAAGCTCAGTAGTTGTTTCTTTTCTATTACAGAAAATCATTCCACTACCATTTGCTTGTTTATCAATGAAAAGCTCAGTCATTTGATTCTTTTCTTTTTGACCTAGATCAATATTGAAAGTTTCAATATCTTGCTTGATTGAGTTTCCACCAACCTCAAGCATTTTGAAATCAACTTTACTAAAAACTTCTTCTTTGAATTTATCAAAGTCATTTGGCATCGTTGCTGAAATTAAACCAACAGTACAACCATCCCATTCACAGTATCCCCAAAGCTTTTGAATATCTTTGAAGAATCCCATATCTAAGAGAGTATCTGCTTCATCTAGAATAAAGTATTTAACTTCACTAAGAGAGAGTTCTTTCTTCTCTAACATTTGAGCTAATCGTCCAGGACCTGTGATTAGAATATCCATTGCTGAAGTTCCAAGGTCTCTACTCTTTTGACCTTTTTCACCACCAAGTAATTGTCTTACTCTTAATTTTGCAAAGTGAGATATATCTTTGAACACTTGGTAAACTTGTGATGTCAGCTCTTTAGTTGGAAGTATGATTACAGCTTTTGGTGCTCCAAGAATAGGTTCAGCATTTCTGTCTTCATTTTCTTTTATACTTTGTACAATTGGAAGTGCATAAGAAAGAGTTTTTCCTGTTCCTGTTTTACCTAGAAGTGAAATAGATTCACCATTAGCAAGTAGAGGTATTCCTTTTACTTGAACAGGAGTTGGAGATTTGAAGCCTTGATCTTCAATAAACTTAATCAAATCTGCGTTTTTTAACAATTCTTCAAAATTGGCCATCTTTCTTTCTTCCTTCAATAAATTATAAGTCTTCGATTTTTAACAAATGAGACACTTAAAGTCATCACCTTTAAATTAATTACATGGATAATTTTCTGTTTAATATTGGATAGTTAGGAGTCAAAAAAGATTGGCCCCAAGAAATGGGGCCAATTAAGTGTTAATTTAGAAGAATAATCTGAAATTTCCAGAGTAGTAATTTGATACTTTGATGTCATCAACACTATCTTTAACTGCAAATTTTCCTTCAAGATCAAGTTGTAGAAGCCATAATTTAGCTTGTACACCTAGAGTGAAGTGTTCAACATCAACTTGAGTTCTAAAGTTTAAAGCAAGTCTTTCTTCCCAAGCATGCATCCCCCAGTTTGCACCAATATATAGTCCATCGGCAGCACTATAACCACTTCTCATGTGAGTTCCGGCGTATGGTGAAAGCTTAAAGAAGCTTGGCATATAATCAGCTTGAGCGTGAAGTCTTATAAGAGCACTGTTTCCAAAAGAAGGAGTTCCCTCTTCTTCAGAAGAGATCTCAGCAAGCTTAACTTCTTCAACAGAAGCAAATGCTGAGTAGTTAGAGTTCTTATAACCAAATCTATAATCAATAGCTGCATTGATAAGTGTATTTTCAGCAGTATCAATATTACCACCACCACCAAGTAGTAGAACACCATCAACACTCTTCTGAATATCTAATCTTCCAAGACCATAAAGTCCGAAAGTACCAAAGAAATGCTCACCTTTTGTATAATCAAACCAAAGACCTGCTTTAGCTTCAACTTTTGCATAAACATCAACTGCAGGAGTATCTGTAGTAGTTGTTGCAATTGAAGACTCATAAGGAATTTTTGTTACGTTATAAGTATCCTTTATGTAATCAGCTTGAGCTTGTGAAATGTCACCCGAAGATACACAAAAAACTAATAAATCATCTCCATCACTAAGACCTGGATCAGAAAGACAACTCTTAAGAGAAGATCTTACATTTGCTGGGATTTGATCTAGATTATCAATAATTGTAGAGATACTGCTCTGCTCTTTCTTAGGAGTTAATACAGCTAATATACCACCACCAAATCTAAGGTTTGGTTCGAAATCTATATCAAATGCTTTAAAAGAAAATAATGGAATTCCAAAATCAACTTTTGCTCTTAGAACTTGCTCTTTATCATAGTACTTCTCTAATATTTCATTTGCCTCATCAAGGTCATTAGAAACATTTCCTGAGTTTATTTCACCAATTCTCTCAGCATCATCAACTAGGTCCATTGCATCTGTAGTAATTGCACCATTAATATTTAAATAGAAATCATGCCCGTAAGGTCTAAGCATTTCTTGAGTTTTAAATCTGTCATCGATCAGTTTAGCACGATCAACGATATCATACGAAAATGTATTCGCAGTCAAAAGCCCTAAACATCCTGTTAGGACAATATTCTTCCAAGTAATCATTCACACTCTCCCTGTGTTTTAAATTTCCTCTATTATCAAGATATTAAAGGATATATTCTACAGGGAAAATTTGTTTATTTATAAATAAAATAAAAGTAATTTTTCATGACGATTGAGTAGTAATAGCTTGCATATAGAGTCAGTTACTTTAAAATAAAATTATAGAAAAATTAAATAAGGTATTCATTCTTGAGCAAAAAAATCAATTACGAACTAGATATACGCTTTCCTGATCAATCTCCTCATAGAGAGATAATAACTAATAAGCTGTCTCTAGGTAGCTCAAGTAAATGTGACCTTTGCATAGAAGACTATAACTTATCTCCACTTCACCTAAGCTTTAGAACTCACAATGGCATACTCTCTCTACACAATCTTGGAGGGACAAATACTACAACTCTTGGAGCTCAAGAATTACTCCATGGGAAAATGTATATACTAAATATTGGAGATAATTTAAAGGCCGGCGATATTGAAATTTTAATTAGAGAAGGAGAATTCATAGAAGAAGACGATACTCCTGATGAATTAAAAGAACTCTTTGAGGAAGCGACTGATCCAAACGTTGTAATTCCAACCGAAGACCTTATTAGTTATGATGAAGCCTCTCCTTCAGAATTACTGCATGATGAGGAATATGAAGATGAGCCTGAGGGTGAAAAGCAATTTAACTTTCAAGATGCTAATGAACTTATTGATGACGACGAAGAGTACGAGGAAGAAGAAAGTGACAATAAATCTATCGTTCAAAAGTTAACTAATATTTTTAAGTCTCCAAAGATAGATATACAAAAAGATATTATAAAAAATAATAAAAATATATCTATTACTAAAGTTGCTCCAGGCTTCTTTCTAAGGTTTTTTTCTTTTATATCTTTAACAGCATTAAGCTATACAATTGTAGACCAACTATTCCCAATACTAGAAGTCGATACACATATTGATTCTCATCTAATTGAATTACAGAAGCTACTTACAGAAATACCATACTCAAAATATCTTAACTTAACAGTGTTGAAGGTTGCTTTAACTTACTTAGTTCTTGATATATTTACAACATTACTTATAGGTCAAAGTTTAACTTACTCCTTACTAGGAATTAGAAATGCTGATGGAGCTATAGCAAAAAGAATAAAAGGTGTTATCAGAAGTTTGATTGGAATAGTGACTGCTCCATTTTTAATTTTTGATCTTCCTTGTATTATTAAGAAGAGAACACTCAAAGAATTCATCTCAAGGTCCAATTTACATGCACCATCTAGGATTCTACAGTTCTTAGGGATTTTTATAATCACTCCCCTGCTAATATTAAGTCCACTTTATACTCCTATTCTCATTAATCTTGAAAAATTTAAAGCAACTGAAGTTGTTGAGCAACGTCCCGTTTCTTTTTCAAAAAATCAAAAGCTCATTGCTAAGGAATGGTCTAGTGCAAATCTTAAATTAAATTTTAAAGGAAATGTATCAGAAAGACTTTTAGTTCTTCCAAGCGTAAAAGCAACTAAGAATTCTCTCAAATCTTCTATTAAAATAAATAGCATTAAGAATTTAAACTCTTGGACAAATGTATCTTATCTAAATGAAGTAGATTTTATTAATAGTATTCGTCCATTATTAGCCCTTAATCCAATGTCTTCTATCCACTATCCAGAACTATCTTCAGAAATTCATACGGAAAAAGATGGAGATAAACTATCAACACTAGCTTTTAATCAACTGTTCTTATTACTAAAAAGATCTATAAATCTTGACCCTTTATTATTTCAAGATATCTTTCTAAACCACGGGCCCTTCTTAAAAGACTTAATAGGAATAAATAAACTTCTAACTGAAAACCTTAATATTCAAGAAAATGACTCTTTAACTGTATTTAAGAATAACGATAAAATTTTAATTGGAAATACTAATAGAACAACCAAAACAATTAGAACAAAATATTTAATAATTACACGAAATTTAGTTTCAACTAACTTTAGAGTGAGCACTCCGAAGAAGTACTTTAAGTACACTTCAAAAATGGTAGAGAATTTATTCCAAAACTCTACCGCTTACAAAATAACAAAGTCATCAGAAAAATTTAACTGGGCAAACACACTAGATACTTTAACTTCCATCACAGAGACTAAGAAAGACTTAGAAGACTCAGAGCTTTCTCATATTTATGAATACTATTTTGAGTTTACGAGAAAGTATTTAGCTGAAATGGCCAATCAGAAAGAAGAAGACAAGACAGTATTTAAAAAGTCGCTAATTTCTGAAATTGAGAATATTACAGACTATCTAGAGTCTACTCTTGAATTTAATGAATTCCAGAAAGTTTCAGAACTAAACGTCTCTCTAAAAAGACTTATTGAGAAGTTTGAGGGTGAAGATTTAGAGTTTTTTAGTATAAATGAGTAAAAATACTATGGAAATCATTCACATTTTCACTAATTAACTAGAAATTCTCCTAAATTTCTGTCATAAAAATCTATAATCTATAGTTAGGAGTACCGTACATGTCCACAATTCAGGACCGAGTAAAAGAATTTTTTAGCTTTGAGTTAACACATGTTGATAAGAACTCAAAAGCAAGAGCTGGCGTAATAAAAACACCAAACGGAGATATTCCAACTCCTGTATTTATGCCTGTTGGTACTCACGGTGCAGTAAAGGCATTACAGCCAAGTGTACTAGAAGATATGGATACTAAGATTATCCTTTCAAATACATATCACCTTCACCTAAGCCCAGGTTCAGACCTAATAAAAAAGGCCGGTGGACTACATAAGTGGATGAATTGGCCAAGACCAATTCTTACTGACTCTGGAGGATTCCAGGTTTTCTCACTTCAAAAGAAATCAATTAAAGAAGAAGGTGCTGAATTTAGAGATCAAAAAGGAAAAACAGTCCTTCTATCTCCTGAAACAAGTATCGAAATACAACAAAACTTAGGTTCTGATATCATGATGGCCTTTGATGAGTGTATTCCTTTCCCAGCAACTAAAGAATATACAAAAACATCTATTGATAGAACTCATAGATGGCTAGATAGATGTATACAGTCATGGACAAACCCTAAGCAAGCATTATTTGGAATCATTCAAGGCTCAACTTACGATGAGTACAGAAAAGAATGTGCTGAAGAACTTATCAAAAGAGACCTACCAGGTTATGCAATTGGTGGAGTTTCTGTAGGTGAAGGTCCAGAGCTAATGGAGAAGATTGTTACTTTTACAGCTCCTCTAATGCCAGTTGATAAGCCAAGATATGTTATGGGCGTAGGTAATCCAGAGGATTTACTTATGATCTGGGAGCATGGAATCGATATGAGTGATTGTATTATTCCTACAAAATTTGCTCGTGGTGGAACAGTATTCACAAATAGAGGAAAAATAAGAATTAAACACAAGAACTATAGAAGAGACTTCTACCCTCTTGATCCAAATTGTGATTGCTACACTTGTAAGAACTTTACAAGATCGTATGTAAAACACCTATTTGATTCTAATGAGATCTTAGGTGCAATTCTTGTAACGGGTCACAATATCGCCTTTTATAAATCACTAGCAGAGCGAGCTAGAGAGGCAATTCTTGATAATAGATTCTTAGAGTTTAAGAAAGAATTCCTAGAAGGCTATAACACTTCAAAATAATTTACTTCAAAGGGCCTATTTAATGGCCCTTTTTTTATGTATATAATTCAAGATTAATGAAAGTTTTTTCATATTCATATATAAGAACTTATGTACAAAACTATCTTCTTAGCACTTCTATCTCTATCATCTTATGCCTCAATCAATGAGGTTGAATTCAATAATATTCCAAAGCAAGTCCTCGAAGTAATGAATGCTGAAATTCAAGAATCAGGTCTAGATATTAAGCTCAACTTGAATTGGGAAAGTGAAATAAAAAATGCTGGAGCTAGTAGAAATGAAAACTCAGGGCTAATAAATTTATATGGTGGTTATGCCCGAATTAAAGAAGTGACTAAAGAGAGTTTTGCTCAAACGACTTGCCATGAATTAGGACACCTTATCAGTAAAGGCTATAGAGTAATGCCTACACTAAAATATGCTTCAGAATCTGAGGCAGATTACTTTGCTACAAAAACTTGTCTACGAAAGTACTTCTCTAAATTCCCAACCAATAGAACTCCAACAAAGTGGCAAATAGCTCAGTGTAATAAGACAGGCCCTAAGAACTTATCCCTTTGTACAGACCTTTTAATTTCTTCGAAAGACTCGCTACAAGTAGACAAGTCTCTTACACCAAACCAAGAATGGGAAGATCATACTCAACTAGATACTTCAAAAACAGATATAACACTCTACAATGGTTATGCTACTGTAGGATGTAGATATACAAGCTATGTTCATGGCGCCTTAAATCTAGAGAGACCATCTTGTTGGTTAAATGATAAATCCAAATTATCAAATGAAGAATATCTACTTGATGTTGATTATCCAGAAGCTATGTATGTAGCAGATGTTAAAAATATATCCAAAACACACTATGGATGTACCTTTGAATTAAAAAATATATCTTTCTTTAGAGGAAGCTTTTTAGACCCATTAGATATGGGAGAGGTACTTGGGGAAAAAATATACGTTTACGGAAAATGTAAAGTAAGTGAAAGTAAATCAAGCTCAGGAACAATTAGCTTATTCAAAGATAAGTTCTACTATAATCTAGAAGCAAGAGATAAATAGAAGGGCCAACTACTGTCCACAACCCTTTTCTTTATCACAATGATCTTTAAGGTTTTCTATTTGAGTCAAAGTATCTGGGTTATCATTAAAGGCCAACTCTACTCCACCTAGATCTCTCCACCCAGAATAATAAACTCCTCCATCTGAATTAATAACCATTCGATCAGAACAACTTTCTTTGGTCCTGTCTATTCTGCTTCTATAGCGATTGTTGTCTCTAATACAAAGAATCGTTTTGCCATTCTTATCAATTATATAATCAGATACTAAAACAGCGTGAGTTTCCATCATTTTATTTTTTTTAGTAAAAACAATTTGAGGTTGCTGGTTATTATCAATCTTTTCTTTAATTACTTTGAAGAATTTTTCAGACTCTTCTCGCTTCATAGCACCAGTTGCAAGACCAACACTTAACCCCTGAGTACTCATAGCTCTATTTGCCCAACTATGAGCAACTTTGTCAGCTATATAACTCTCAAGGCCAGGCACACCTGATAACTCTCTTAAGTTTTTAATACCTGGAAACTTTGTTGGCTTATTATCGACAATATTATCAATAAGTTCCTTATAGTAACTCAACGCTTTACTCTGTTCTGAACGATCTTTAGAATTTAAACTATATTTTGGTTTTGCATTTTCATCAAAAAATGCCAGACGATTAAATTTACTTGTCACTGAAGCATGCCCCCAGCAAAACCCTTGAGTAGCTTCAATGTCACCACCACCTCCACCATTTCGAAATGAAAGAGAATTATCTCTGGTGGTTAAATCTGACATCTTCTTTAGATCTGGACGCTTGAATATCTCAAATCCCTCTGGACACATTCTAGAACAAGGGCACTCATCAACACTACAACTTCCCCATGGAACACAAGAACATACATTCTCTCTAATAGCATCAGTTATATTTTGAATTCCCTCCATACCAGGAAGTACAGACTTTCTCTTAACCCAACACTCTGTAGGAATAGGTGCTTTACTTGCCTTTTCTTCCAAGTCTTCATAGGCGCTATCGCTTAAGTAGTTACCGACTGCTTGAAATGGCTTTGAAACTAGATTCTTTACTGCATATCCAGCACCAAGCATATCTTGATTACAACTTGTAAAAAGTAGAAGAAGAGCTAGTGATAAGATATTTATTATATTTGCTCTTCTCACTTTAAATCTCCAAGTATTTTAACTAAGTACAGTCTTGAGCTCTCTTGATCTTTAACAGCTTTTTCAACATTGAGTATATCGTTCTTACTTAATTTCTTTCCACCTTGATATTTAATAAGGGCCTTACATGCCTCAATGCTCCAAGCAATTGAGTTAGGGTAAGCATCTACTTTACTTTTACAAGCAAGGTCTAGTTTCTGACTTCCCATAACAGCAGACCTTAAGAAGTCGTATTGCAACTTAGTAGAAAGGTCTCTATCTTCAACACTTTTAGAGTTAATAAGAGAAAGCGCTTCTTTATATTTTTTATCGGCAATTAGTCTTTTAATTGAGCTTTGTTTTGTGAACTCTCCATAGAAACCTTGGTAGTCTTTAGTCCCACCTTCAGAGAAGAAGCTTGTGTTAATGAAGTTCATATATTTTTTTATTCCCACATCTTCTATTTTTTTAGTTTTAGTGAAGTAGTCTAATGCTCTATTGTATGTTTTTTTAGAGATAGACTTTGATGATGCATATTCAATTGCAAGAAGGTTTATGTAGGCTTCTGTTTTATCAGAAGTAACATTGAGTTTTAGAGCTTTTTCATAATACTCTAAAGACTTATCGTAGAATTTGTAATTGTAGAGTTCTCTACCCGCAAGGTTATATAAGAGAAATTTATCTTCATCACTTGAGTTTTTCTTTTTAATTTCTTCAAGAAATATCTTTTCGACAGCGGCTACATTCTTATTACTTTCAAAGGCGAATGTATTTTGAAATACCAACAGTATTAGAAGTAAAAATAGTTTCATAGTTACCTTTCTCTCATAGTCTGCTGAAAAGCAGTTACATACATTGTATATAATATCTGAGTTCAATGATAGAAGACTACTTTTTTACCTATTAACTAGTGGTAATCATGGAAAGGAGTAACAAGATTTAAAGCACTTAACGCCCTCTAAATCTTGTCACTTTAATAAATTATTCTTCGATGGCCATAGAAATCATTTTTGTCAGCTTCTCTAGGTCTTCTAATTTTACATTATGAAATAGAGATATTCTGAATTGATTACGACCGAGTTTTCTGTAAGCATCAATCCCATTTACTGAACCTTCAGCTGCAAAAACTTTAATTAATGCTGCCGCATCATACTTTTCATCTAGGTCAATTGTTGCAACAGCTCTAGATCTAAACTTATCGTCTTCTACATAACAGCTTAAATAATCTTTTTCTGCCGCCCAACCATATAGTAAGCTCGCCTTCTTTTCAGCGTACTCAATTGCTTTCTCATAACCACCAAATTCGTTCATAAGCTTTACTTGCTCATTTAAAAAGAAAATAGTCGAGATCGATGGAGTATTATACGTTTGGTTTTTCTTACCATTACTAATCGCTGCGTCCCAGCTCATAATACCTGGAATATATCTATCTTTAGCTTCTTCAATTTCTTTAGATCTAGCAATTGCTTTAGGAGACATAATCGCAACCCAAAGACCACCTTCAGAGGCAAATACTTTTTGAGGAGAAAAGAAAAAGACATCTGTCTTAGAAACATCACATGCTACTTGCCCAGCACCACTTGTTGCGTCAACACATAGTAAAGTGTCATCCCCTACATCAGGTAAACTATCAATTTGAACTCCTGTAGAAGTTTCATTTAATGTTGTAGCTATAAGATCTGAACCTTCAACATCAGTTGTGATAACTCCATGCCCGTATTCTGAAGCGACTTCACTTGCTTCAATCCATGGTACAGAATTACTAGACTTGAACCACTTCTGAGAAAATTCTCCACAAGTAAAGTGAGTTGCTTTATTCTTAACAAGCCCAAGCGCAATCATATCAAATAAAAATGTTGCTCCACCATTACCAAGAACAACTTCATAGTCTGAAGGAATATTAAAAAACTTTGCAAGTCCTTCTTGTACTTCTTTTACAAGGTTCTTAACAGCTGGCTTTCTGTGTGATGTACCTATTAATGTATTTCCAGTTGCAGCTAATTTCTCTAGAAACTCAACAGGAACAAGTGAAGGTCCACAACCAAAACGTGGGTCACTAGGTAATAATTCAGCCGGTGTTTTATAATTTTCAAACATATCTCTTCCTTGGTAAATATTTCTCCTAATAATATGCCTTATTCATACTTTGAACAATGATTTTATTTTTGTTCAACCCTTTATTTAGTTGTCATTCTGTAGCTCATCCCTAAATATATTCCTATGAAAAAAATATCTTTAGTTATACTCTTTACACTCAGCACCATAAGCTTTGCACAAACAAATAGCTCAGAGCTTTTCTCTATCAATGATGTATTTATAGGTGGTGGTTCACTCACACAGTTTGTTGGAAAAATTCAAACAGATGAGTCTGGTTCAACTAATAGTTTTGACTTCCTACCTTTTATTGCAGGAGGAGCAGAGTTTCAACTCTACGATGCATTCTCATTCCTTCCACAGCTTGCAGTCTCTTTTCCAAAATCAGGTAGAGATGAAAATATAAATAAGTTAACCTATTGGCTTCAGTTCCCTGTGGCCTATCGCTATGAGACTTTCCAATTAAGTATGGGGCCAGGAATTCTATACAACAGAATTTCGGCAAGTGGTGGTACAGAAAGCCTAAGTAATGGTGTTGGAACAACAGACTTTCCTCTTCCTAATGGTAGCTCAATCTCAAGTAATCTGACTTTAAATCTTGCACTTGGTTGGAACTTCTACCAAGATATTTCAGCTAAAGTTGAAAGCTGGGTAATTAACTTAACTGACAGTGAATCAAGATCTTTCAACTATGCCATCAGTGGTTACTACCACTTTGGAGAAATCAAATGGTAAAATTCACATTAATACTTAGTTTCTTAATGACTGGTCTAAATACAATGGCCTTCACATTAAATACAAATTTTGCAGCGGCATTCCCTGGCGAAGAAGTAAGCGTAAACTTGGCAACTCATGATTGCTCTAACCTTCCTTATACAAATGATGAAATACTCTCTATGGCAACAGAGGGAGTTAATAAGTTTTGGAATAAAGTTTCAACAAGTAAATTAAAAATCAGGAGAGGACAACATGTAAGTGTCTCAAGCGATTTTGAGTCTGGAGCCTTATGTACTTCTAATACAAATGGATGTGTAGCTAATCCAGCTCTCTCTGGTCAGTCTCAGATACTAATAAGTTGTAACTCAAACTCAACAAACTTCTCTTCAAGTGGAGTACTGGCAGTAACTGCGAATGTTAATACTTCTGGAGTTGATATTATTGGCTCAGTAATTTTATTAAATAATATAGATTATTCTCCAGGAGAATCTGCACTAAGTAATCTTTCAAGAGAATCCTTCATATCGGTACTAGCACATGAGATTGGTCATGCTGTGGGACTAGGACACTCCCCAGTGAAAGATTCACTAATGTATTATGCCAACATTTCTAATAGAGTTTCATTAGGTGAAGATGATATGGATGGAATTACTTATCTTTACCCTCGAGAGCAACCTACATCATGTGGTAGTGTTGCTTATATCCAAGATGACTATAAAGGCGGAAAGCCAATCGCAAGTTTACTACTTTTAATTGGCCTTATCACTCTTTCACTTAAGACTAGAAAAAAAGCACTCCTCTCTTAAGAGAAGAGTGTTCCTCTTTTTTCACATTCAGCTTCATACTCATTGAGCCACTGTATTTCTTCTTTATTCATTAGGTCTTTATTAATTAAAGCATGATCAAAACCAATCCAAACGACAGGTTTGAAAGTAAGCATTCCCTCTAGTGTTGGGTGTGCTACTACTTCTGCAATATTTTCAAGCCTAACTCCACCAAAACCAGGAAGGTAAATACCAGGTTCTATTGATCCGAGATTTCCCTCTTTAAGAGGTATTGAACTTGTAGGAGAAAATCTAAGTCCACCTTCGTGAACATTTACACCTACCCCATGACCTGTTCCGTGAGCGTAGTTAAATCCACCCCTAAGGATTGGAGTTCTAGCAAGTGCATCTATATGAGATCCCCAAGTCCCCTCAGGAAATACTGCATTTTGAGCGTTTAAAAGACCTTTTAAAACAAGAGTGTAAATTAGCTTTTGCTTCTCAGAGGCCTCACCTTTTCCAAGAAATATAGTTCTCGTTGTATCGGTAGCAAATCCACCTTCAAAGTATCCACCAGAGTCCATAAGAGCAATCTCACCGTCAGTTGCAAACTTTTTAGGAGAAGGACTTGAATAGTGAATAATTGAAGAGTTTGCACCAAAACCTGCAATCGTTCCAAAACTATGCCCCTTCGCTCCCTCAAGAGAATAAAACTCTGTAGTCTTATGATAGAAGTCTAGTTCAGAGACTTGTTCACCATTATGAAAACTACTCTTTAACCAGTTTAGAGAATTTAGTATGGCCCTATCACCAGAAGTAAATGCAGCATCAATATACTCCATTTCTTTCTTTGTTTTAATTGCATGAACTGGGATTATCCCACCTTTAAGTGCAGTTAAATTATTCTCACCAAATCTTTCTCCAAGGCAATTGAAGTCAGTCAGGTTAATAAGAGCAGGGTCATAATATATTTTTTCAATATCTGAATTAGCAGGAAGATCTTTTGAAAATTCATCAATGCTACATCTATGAACATTTATAAAATCATCTTCAAAATCAATTAAGTAGTTATTTGGGATTGCTAACTCAATTCCATCTCTTGTAGCAAAGCATCTTGCCATAAAGCTACTTTGAAAAGGAAGTCCATAACCTCTAAGGTTAGTTAACCAAGAAATAGAATCTAATGAGTTTAACCAAAGACCCTCACCTTCTTTTAATATTTTTCTAATCTTATCTTTTGAAGAGCTGAGCTTCTTCACCTTTGAAAGAGTTGCATCTTTAGTAAAGGCCTGAAAAGAAATAAAGTTTTGAATAATTTTTGTATTTCCAACTTCTACATTTTCAACAATTTTAGAAAACTTTGAAAAATGCCCCAGTGGAGTTCTATCACCATCAACCCAAAGACTTTTAAGTCCAAGAGCAGTAATCTTCTCTAATGTGGCCTCAATAAGAGATTGTCCAAATGGACACTTCTCTACGATTACACCATCAGCTTTAACTTCAATATCTGCTTGTTCGTGATATCTTCCATCAACGAAGAGATGACACTTTCCATTTGAAAGCAGTAATACCTCTGCTACAGAGCCTGAAAAACCTGAGAAGTAGTATCTGAGACTTTCTTGCATAGGAACATATTCATTCATAAAAATATCAAAACTTGATATATAGGCAGCATCTATTGAATTCTTCTTTAAATAGGCTGCCATTTCCTTTAAATGCTCTTCAATTACTTCTTTTTCTAAAAAAAACGTATTTCTCAAGATATTCCTCACTTTTTTCTTTAATTTTTTTTTCTTTAGCCGAAAAGTATAAAAAATGAATTTATTAATAATTTAGCCGGCTTATATCATGCGTTTGAACTTAACTAAAATTGTCTATGTTATATTAAGTGTTTTTTTTCTAAAAATCGCAGTCGCAGATACTTTCAGGACCAATGAATCAAGAGGCCCTGCTAATTCTTCAGTAACTATTACGGTGCAAGATATTCGTTAACAAGCTTATCAAAATGCTCACCTCTTTTTATATAATTCTTATATAAATCAAAAGATGGAAAAGCAGGTGAAAATAAAACAACTTCTGTTTCACTAATATTCTTTATACACTCTATCACTTCATCAAGACTCTTAAAATATTCACAGTTAAACTTTGATCCTGATTCGTTAAACAGTAATTTTCCCGACTCACCATAAAAGTATAGCCTTGATATATTTTCTTTATATTCATCTAGCTTCGAGCCAAGTTCATCACCATGACCTCTAAGCTGTCCTCCTAATATTAAATTAATCTTTAGGTTTGGATAAGAAAACACGCTCGCCTTAAGCGCCGTAAGAGTTGCTTCCCAGTTTGTACTCTTAGCATCATTAAAGATTTTTAAATTTGTTTTACCGGGACGCTTTTGTAATCTAAAAGACACGCCATGAAAGTTAGAAAGAGTCTCTATCCCCAATCTCCAATTAACTCCAACACTCTCAAGTAGTGTTGTTGCAAATTTTAGATTACTTAGATTGTGCTCTCCTATTAAATGAAACCTAGACTCAAGAGAAGGATCTATAGAACCTAATGAACTAGGAGTATGAAGCTTAACTACTTCACAGCTTGGATGAAATTCTTTTTCAAATACTCCTAGATCTCCAATAAAGACCTTTTCGTTTTGATTCATTCTATCCGTGATGTGAAATTTTGCTAAAGCATAATCTAAGACTCTATTATATCTTTCACCATGATTTTCAGAAATATTAAGGACTGCAGCTACATCTGATTTAAAGCTCACCATACTTTCTAGTTGGAAACTAGATAGCTCTAAGATTATTACATCTGCAATACTTCTGCGTTTCTCTAGAATTTCTAAAGCATAAGTTGCCAATGGTGTTCCAATATTCCCACCAAGAAAGACCTCTTTTCCAGCTCCACGAGCTAAAATATCTATAATAGTAACAGTTGTAGTTTTTCCATTAGTTCCTGTAACTGAAATGACTTTAGTTGAGTCGAGGTCAATTGATCGATAGGCCAGCTCAATTTCAGAAATAACAGGTATATTCTTCTCAAGAGATTCTTCTAAGAAGCTACTCTCTCTAGCAATCCCAGGAGATAGAACAATCAAATCAGAATCAGCAAGAGCTCTACTGAGTTTGGGATCAGATTGGCCAATAGTAGTACAATCCTTCAATTCAGCTAACTTTGGTGCCCATTGATCAACATTTCCACTATTTACTGCCGTAATTGTTGCTCCAAGAGCCTGGGCTAGCTTCAAACTGGCCAGGCCAGAGACACCCACTCCGATAACTGTGACTTTCTTCCCCTGTAAAGACAAGCTTACTCCCTTTTTTGGACTTCAAATTTGAGTCTAAAGGCATTATAACAAGGAAAAAAATACTTTTGGAACTACTTTGAACTATAAAGAGCACTTTAATAGATTAACCGAATTTCTATCTCCCTATGAACCACTTTGGAACAGGGAAATACTAGAAAACTATCCACAAACAATGGAAGTCTATAATACTGCCTGGATTGAAGACCTAGCTCAACTCTCTAAAGAAGACTTATGGAAATTTGACTGTTTTGCTGACACAGAGAAGCTACAGGATAAGTCCCTCGCTCAAATGATGAATTCATTAACAGATCTGACGAAGTTAGACTTTTTCACATACTCGTCGAAAAGAAACTTTCCTGATTGGGCATTTAGAAAAGTAAAAGAAAAAAAGAGACATGAGATAACACTTATAACTGCTTTAATTAATGATATTCAAAACTCCTCACATCACTCTCATACTACTGATATTGGAGGAGGAGTTGGTCACCTCGCAAGAGTTCTTGCCCATTATTATGGAGTAAAAACAAAGACCATAGATATCAACAAAGAGTTCCAGATCTCTGGAGAGAAGAGAGCAAAGTCTTTCCCTCTGCCAGAAGGAGCCAACGAATTAGAGTTCATCAATATGAACTTTCTTGGTGAAAGTGATGCTAAGAAAATGAAGAGTGTTTTTCCTGAAGACTCTTTAACATTAGGTCTACACACTTGTGGAACGCTTGCTAATGCTGTTATTGAAACACATATTAAAATGAAGACAAAGTCACTTTTAAATTTTGGGTGTTGCTACCTAAAAATGAATCCGGATAGTGATACAAACCTTTCTAAATACTCTAAAGAAAATAAAAACCTCTACCTCTCTAATTGGGCGTTAACACTAGCATCAAGAGGATATGCAAGTATGGACTTTAAACAGTACTTGCTAAAAGAGAGAGTTAAGTCTTTTAGATTTACATTACAACTTATTTTAGATGACATATTTGGAGGGCCCCATTTTATTTCTGTTGGAGATTCTCATTCGAGAGAGTACTGGGGAGAATTTTCTGACTATGCCTATAAGAAACTTTCAAATCTGAAGATAGATCATGATTACGACCTAAAGAAGCTTCAAGACTTCTACGATAATACAGATACACAAAAGAAAGTAAAAGAAATGTATCTTGGAAATATTATTCGTTGGCAATTTGGTAGAGCGCTTGAGCACTATATATTAACTGATAGATGTTTGGTACTTGAAGAAGCGGGCCTAAAGGTCCAGATGAAGGAACTCTTTAACGAGTCCCTTTCACCTAGAAATATTGGTATCTTTTCTACTTTATCTTAAAAATAGCATTTCGTAATAAGTTGGTAGTGGCCAAAGGTCATTAGGAATTAAATCCTCTACAGTATTACAAGATTCAGCAAGTTTCTCCGAAAGAGGAAAAACATTGTTAGCAATTTCTAATGAATTCTTTGCTGCATCCCCATTTAAAGACTCACAAGCATTTGTAAGATTTAAGAGATTTGCATAGAGACTCTCTACAGTGAAATTTAGTTTCTTATAGAGTTCTACTTCAACAGAAGACTCAAGCCCTATTTCTTTTTGAACTTTAATAACCTTACCTAATCTCTTCTTATACTCTAAAGTTGCAGGAAGAACGCTCTTCTTTACTAAGTCCATTTGTGTTTGGAATTCAATTTCACGAAGAGTATTATAATTTTCAACAAGAACATTATATCTCATCTCTAATTCATTTCTTCTAAAAATACCTTTCTCAACCATGTACTTTGTTTGCTCTTCATCTAAAATTGCAGGAAGTGCATCAGCCGTTGTTTTTAGGTTTGGTAGTCCTCTTTTCTTTGCTTCTTCAACCCACTCATCAGAATATCCGTCACCATTGAAGATAACGTTCCATGAGCTTTGTAACCATTTTCTAGTTAACTTTATAAGCGCCGTTTCAACAGAAGTTTCTTTAATTTCTTTTTCAAGGAAAGTAATCGACTCTTCAAATACTTCAGTTACTGCAGCATTAAGAATACTCAGTGGGAAACTAATAGATTGAGCAGAACCTACAGCTCTAAATTCAAACTTATTGCCAGTAAATGCAAATGGTGAAGTTCTATTTCTATCTGTATTATCCATCATTAAATTAGCAAGCTGTGTAGCACCTAAATCAAGAACGACCTTCCCTTCTTCAGAGATAGTTTCACCATTTTTAATTGCTTCAAATATTTTCTCTAAATTTGAACCTGTAAAAACTGAAATGATTGAAGGAGGAGCTTCGTTAGCACCAAGACGGTGATCATTCCCTTGAGAAGCAATTGCCATTCGAAGAAGCTTTGCTCTTCTATGAACAGCTTCAATAACAATTGATGTTACAGCTAAGAACTTTAAGTTCTTTTCAGGCTTTGTACCAGGCTCAAGTAAATTAATTCCATCGTCAGTCGCCATAGACCAATTGATATGTTTTCCAGAACCATTAATCCCAGCAAAAGGCTTTTCGTGTAAAAGAGCAATAAAGTTATGGTTTTCTGCCACTTCTTTAATCACGGCCATTACTAATTGATTATTATCCGCAGAAACATTTGCTTCTCTAAAGATTTGAGCAATTTCAAATTGCCCAGGAGCAACTTCATTATGTCTAGTTTTAGCAGGTACTCCAAGCTTGTGAAGTTTATAATCAATCTCTTCCATACAAGATAAAACTCTCTCAGGAATTCGACCAAAGTAGTGATCATCTAATTGTTGATTTTTATGTGATAAAGAACCCATTAAAGTTCTTCCTGTCATAACTAGGTCAGGTCTTGAAAAATAGAATGCCTTATCAATAAGAAAGTACTCTTGCTCAGCTCCACAAGTCACTGAAACTTTCTTAGTATCTGTGTAGCCAATCATATTCATAAAATTAGTAGCTACTTCATTAAGACTAGTAACTGACCTAAGAAGTGGAGTCTTCATATCTAAAGCATCACCATGATACGAAACGAAAGCTGTAGGAATACATAATGTCTTCCCATTTACGGAATCCATTAAAAACATTGGTGAAGATAAGTCCCAAGAAGTATACCCTCTTGCTTCAAAAGTTGATCTTAAACCACCATTTGGAAATGAAGATGCATCCGGCTCACCTTGCATAAGCTGACCAGCTGATAGTTTCTCAATAGGCATTTCACCATCAAGGTCTAAGAATGCATCATGCTTTTCAGCAGTAGATCCAGTTAATGGTTGAAACCAGTGACAAAAGTGAGTCGCACCTTTAGATGTGGCCCATTCCGTAACTGCTTTAGCTACGATATCTGCGTGTTCTTTTTTTAGCTTAATTCCAGATGTTGAAACTGAAAGAAGTTCATCTTTGATTGTTTCAGGTATTCCAGGAGCTGTTAGATAGTGAAATACATTCTCACCATAGTACTCACTGGCCTTTTGAAGATTTCCATTGATGTCTATAGGACGATCAAATGTGCGTTCATTTCTGCTTACTGCAAGTTTTTTGGCCTCAATTCTAGAATGCTTGGATGGCATTTAAATCTCCCTGTCGTCCTGCTAAGGATCGAAAATTAAAAGTACTTTAAAATTTTCTTACGATAATGAGAATTTGTCTAGTGTGAGGAAAATGTTAACCGAGTAGTTCGCTTTTGCCTAACTTTACAGAAGTGCTACATATGACTGAGTCATACAAAGTAAAATTGTCGCAAAGAGAAAAAATAGAACTTTTGCGATAACTTCTTGAATATCATCTGGCATCATAATTTCAATCTCCAATATATTGAGACTCTATATATGACAAAAAGAGTCCCTTATCGCAACAAAAAAAGAGGACCGATAGTGGTCCTCTACCTTAGAGAAGAAACTTCTTAGTTTTGGCTTCATCAATTGATTTAAGCGATTTAATTGTTCTTGGTCCATGGTCCATTAAAACTTTCACATTTGTTATATAGCCAAGACGTGAGACACAGAAGTTATAAGTCTTATTAACAGTTAAGAATTTATCATATTTTTGGAAGTCACTATTTAATATTCTCATTCCATCAATTGCTATAATTTCATCACCAGCATTCAATCCATACTTGTGAGCAGGTCCATCTAGCTCTACAGACTTAATAATTACTCTGTCTCCATTTGTTGAAGTTGTGACTCCAAGAGAACTTGCTTTAGATTCAGTATATTCAACTTCAATAGACATCTCTTTTAAGAATGCCTCAAAATCTATTTCTTCAGTTGAAGTGATCATGCTTGAAAACTTATCACTTACTGTCTTATTCGTAAGAGATTCAATCATAGAATAAACTTCATGATCTTCCATACCTACGTCTGGATTTGCTTTATACCTTTCCCACAGAAGATCTAATAGATCGTTAATCCCCTTACCTTCTTTTACAAGGAGTACATTCAATACAAAGAATACTAATCCACCCTTAAGATAATAAGATATTGAAGAGTTGTTTGAATTTTCATCTGGTCTATATAGCTTTATCCATGAGTTGAATGAACTATCCTCAAGAGAGTGAAACTTTCTTCCAGGAATTGAAAAGTATCTATTTAGATTTGTAGTCATTTTCTCTAGATATTCTTCTAGAGTTGTTAGACCACATCTATAAACAAATAACTGATCCATAAAGCTTGTAAGCCCTTCTGTAAGCCAATGCATTCTTGTCTTAGCTTCAGTTAAGTAATCAAATGGGCCTAATTCTTTAGGACGTATTCTTTTTACATTCCATGTATGGAAGTATTCGTGAGCAACGAGTTCTAGCCAGTCAGTATAGCCTTTACGATCAATAATAGATCTCGAACAATATTGAAGTGCTGTTGAGTTCTTATGCTCAAGTCCTCCAAAGAGATTTGGAGCAAAGTGAGTTATAAAAGTATATTTTTCATATGGTATTTCACCCATAGTTTTTGAGATATGTTCAACAATCGTTTTGATATCTGCTTTAAAATCAAAGTCATTTTTCATTGTTGATCCAAACCAACAAAGTTCATGATCAATTCCATCGACTCTAAAACCATCAGTTTCCTGACATCCTATTTCGATAGGACTATCAATTAGATCATCATAGTTTTTAGCTGTGTATAGAAAGACTTCTCTCTTATCCGAAATATCTTTTAGACCGGTAGTTAACTTCGACCAAATTGGTGAGAACTCAACTTCTACTTCAGGGTCTAACATTTCTTTACCAAGCACTCCCATATAAATTGTAGGTCCATGTAAGAAGGCATGGCTTTCATCAATGTGAGAAGTTCTAACTGTTAATTCGTGACAGAAGACATCGTAGCTTATTTCAAAGTTTTCACTATCACCTTTGATTTCACCTTTAGTAAAATCTACTTCATAAACACCCTTATCTACTTGTTCGTAGTGAAAGAACTCTCCACCTAGATTTAATGCTTTAAAGTTTTGAATATGCTTTCCATACTCTCTCATAAGATATGAGCCTGGTGACCAAGAAGGGATAAAGAAAGATAATTTAGAGTCCGTAGCTTCTCTTTTACCGTGTATAGTCACACTTAAGTAGTGAGTTTTAGGGCTTTCTATCTTTAACTTATACTTCAGTTTCATTTATTTGATCCTTTTTTTAAAAAATTCTTGAAATTAAGGTCTTCTTTAAGCTAGAAGCATAGAAAAAATGAATTTCAATTTTGAAAACTTACATGACAAACTTATTTTATTCAAGTTTGACACAACACACACAACACAACACACACAAAAGAGAAATCACTATGGCCTTTAAGGAAAACAAAATTAACCCAGATCTTGTTGCCAAACCTGTGGTCTATTTTACAGAAAGAGCTTTTGATCAGCTTAATTTAATTCTGGAAAATGACTTTACACTATCAGGTAAATACTTTCGTATCCTCATCTCAGGAAAAGGATGTGATGGATTTACATATTCTGCTGGATTCACAGATATCAAAGAAGAAGACTTCCAAGTTAAAATTGAAAATGTAGATACTGACGTAGTGATTCTACTAGACCCTTTTGCTGCCTTCTACTTACAAGAAAGCTCTGTAGATTTTGTACAGGATCTCGTAAACGACGTTGAAGGTTTTGTTATTACTAACCATTTACAAAAAAAGTATGCTGGAAAATTCTGGAGAAAAGCTCCAGAGAAAACTCCTCCTCTACTACAAGAATAAAAATATATGGATTACCGATATCTAAAGGCCTTTCTTTATACTGCAGAGTATGCAAGCTTCTCTAAAGCTGCTGAGCAATTAAAAATTGCTCAATCTGCAGTGAGTAGACAAATTAAATTGCTAGAAGAATCTCTTGATGAAGAACTGATTATGAGATCTTCTAAGAAAGTGTTACTTACTAATAAAGGTAAGGAGTTATTCTTAGTAGCAAAACAATTTGATGAAATGACTTCCGATATCTTTCAAAAAGAAGACAAGAGAGCATTGAAGATTGGTATTCTTAATGGCCTTCTAAAGAACTGGTTCACTCCCTACTTAATAAAGTATTGTAAGAAATATTCAAGAGAGCTGTTAATTCATATTGAAGATCAACCTCAACTTAAAGCAGGTATAGAGGACGGTCGCTACGACATCACATTCTCAACAGATAATTTACAATCTGAACTTGTGTCTTCTCTAAAGCTATTTCATGAAAGACTAGTGCTTATATCTAAAGATGAAATTGATATAGAAAATTTACATTTATACAGATGGATAGTATTTAGTGGTGGAGATAATCTCTACAAGATTAGTAAGAAGCCAAGTGAATCAATTATTACAGTGGATTCAATTGATACAATTCTTAGTTTAGTAAAAAGTAATTTGGGGATTGCTGTTGTTCCAGATCATGTCTTGAAAAAGAATGAGAACTTAAATATATACAACTTAAAAACTCTTCCTGATTCAGATATCTATATGACTACGCTTAACTATAAGCAGATGCCTGCTCATATAAATGAAATGACTTCCATCATAACTTCTAAGTAATACTTCTATTGCTCTACAGAGAATAGGAAGTCATTTCCTTGGTAGATTTGCCACACTTTACCATCTTCAAAATCACCGACACAATAATCTAAGTTCTTACCAGAGATTATGTCTTGCAGACCATCTAGTGCATCTCTGTACGGTAATTCTTCATCAGGAAAGTAACCTCTAAATCCATTAATTGCTCTACCAAATAGCTTAACGGCTTCGCTATGGCTTCTAGATTCACAATTTAGATCTTTATAATCAAATCGTTCATCAAAGTGTACCGCCATAGCTTGATCATAGTCCCATCTTGCAGACTCTAGGGCCCAAGAAACTTCTTCAATGGCCCTATTGGACTTAACCGGGTTAGATTTTCCAAAAACTGAAGCTGATATAATTAAAAATAAAATTAGAATTATATTTTTCATAGCTTTTAATCCCAACGGTTATAGAGGACGTTTATATTTTCCATCATATCTTTAGATACAAGGAAATATCCGTCATCGTTCTGTAAGTAACAAATTTTAGAGTTACTTATTCCTCTTACAATTTCACTACATTTAACAATGCTATTGTCTTTATTACTTGAAATTTCACAATCAAGATTTCCATAAAGTTTTTTCACTGCTTCTCTAGCAAAAGAAGAAGGGTTAGATTCAAAATCAGATTCAACATCAAACTCATTAATTACAAATGACTTACTATCAACAGAGTGATCATCCGAAAGGGCTGCACTACAGTCATAGCTTGCATTTGCCAGTTGAATTGAACTGAGGACAAGAATTAAAGATAATAAATACTTCATAGGTCACCTCACTTTTTTGTTTTGTACGACCAAATTATCTATGTCTGAAATATAGGCCAGGAGGTGCTCTTTTTAAATAATATTAGTCGGATACAATCTATCCAATAATTAGATATCAAATAACGCAACATTCACATAATTCGATGTAAAATTCTGTAAGAAGGTTTGATTAAACCATTTTTTCTGATGAATTCGAGAGTATCAACTCTCCCTTTTCAACTTTTTGTCTTACGACCTGCATCACTTTCTCAACGCTTTCCTCAACTTCTGAAACAGGACGAAGCTTACCATTTAAAACGGCCTGGATTTCCTCACGAATAGAAGTCGATACATTTTCAAGAATATGCTTTCTTAGCTCTTGTGATGCCAGTCTCAGGGCCAAGGCAAGGTCGTTTAGATTAATCTCTCTAAGTAGTTCAACAAGCATTTTAACTGTGATGAACCTTAAGTCTTCAAAGACAATAAGGTTCTTCTTTAATAGCTCTGCCATATGAGGGTCTTTCTTTGCGATATCAGTAAGAATTCGCTCTCTCTCCACCATAGATAGTGCTGAGAGCATCTTAGCAGCCTCTTTCACTCCCCCTTTGAATAACATCAGCTCTCCTAGTAGTGCTTATCTCCACCTATTAAGTAGTTTTTAACATAGTCCTCAACTCCATCTTCCAATGAAGTAAATTTGAAATGAGGAAGAAATTCTTTAAACTTAGTCATGTCTGCTTGAGTATAATATTGATATTGATTTCTAAATCTCTCAGGCATATCTATGAATTCAATATTCTCTTCTTTTCCCATGGCCTTAAAAGTTGAAACCATAAGGTCATAGAAGCTTCGAGCACTTCCTGTTCCAAGATTATAAATCCCCGAGAAGTTTGCAGAGCTAGGGTTCATCATTTCGATCATAGCTCTAGCAATATCTTTTACATAAATAAAATCTCTAAGTTGTTTTCCATCTTCAAAGTCTTCGCGGTGAGATTTAAAGAGTTTAACTTTTCCAGTCTCAAGAATTTGACCATAGGCCTTATGAACAAGGGAGCGCATATCTCCCTTATGAAATTCATTTGGTCCGTATACGTTGAAGAACTTTAATCCAAACCATTGCGTTGGATGTCTATCTTGTTTTAAAACCCACTCATCAACTAGTTGTTTAGAGTATCCATATCTATTAAGTGGAGTTAAATCTTTTATCTTTGAGTGATCATCGCTATATCCATTCTCACCATCGCCGTAAGTTGCAGCAGAAGATGCATATACAATAGGAATATCTCTTTCAGTCGCGAGTTCAAAAAGTACCTTTGAGTACTCTACGTTGTTTCTCATGAGATAATCCATATTAAGCTCTGTAGTTGCAGAACAAGCACCAATATGAAAAATAAAACTTACCGATTCAATAACTTCATCAATAATTCCATGGAGAAACTCATCACAGTTAAAGTAATCATGATATTTTAATCCTACTAAGTTAGACCATTTTTCTGACTCAGATAATCTATCTACAACTATGATATCTTCTCTTCCAAGAAGGTTTAACTCTTTTATTAAAACACTGCCGATGAAGCCTGCTCCACCTGTAACTAAAATCATGACTACTTCCTTAACTAAATAATATATTAAATATAATACACAATATTAGCTAAGTTAGCCATACTTCATGGCCATTAGAAATCACCACTTATACTATTTTAACCTCTCTCAGAAAGCAGTACTCAGTCAATAATCAACAAATGTGCGAAGTTATATTCGCCCGATAAATCAGGCTAAACAGTCATGAGCGAAGTATTCTAAACACCTGAATACTCATAAAATGCTTAGAAATAGTGTTAGTCGTGAGAAAATCAACAATGTTGAACGTCTGAGGTGCTTATGAAAATTATTACTCTTTTATGCCTACTTACTTCTAGTAGCTTCTTAGGAAGAAGTGAGGTGAATTCGCAGTTGTCACTAAAGTCATCTACCAAATGTACCCCAAATTCATCACCAGGCTGCAAAGTAAGACCAAAAGTAAGTTAAATCTCTTTTGCCAAAAAGAATTATTTACGACACAATAAATAAAATAATTCTAAAGGTAAAAGTATGAAATATATAATAATAGCATTATTCGCAACCCTATCTCTTAATGCTTACTCTGTTAAATATTCCAAACAGAAAGTTTACCTAAAAGGTAAAGTGAAAGAAGAAAAGACTTTTACAATTGAAGATATATCTAAACTTCCACAGACCACACTTACTATTAATGATCCATATTCAAAAAATAAAGAGATTGCCTTTGAAGGAATTTACCTTTCTAAACTCTTTGATCTTTATGCTAAGAAGTCTGCGACTAAAATTGAAGTCATTGCAATTAATGATTACAAAGTAATAATCGATATAGATTTCGTCAGAAGAGAAAAAATGCTTCTAGCAATTAAAGGTGATGGAAAGTACTTATCGGTAAGAGAAAAAGGTCCTGCTAGAATTGTAATTCCGGGAAAAGGAAAATTTGGAGAAGGGACCTTAGCTAAAGAAGGTGTAAACTGGGTTTGGTTTGTAAGGACTATTAAATTCCTGTAATGCAATATACAAAACTTCTTAGAAACTCCATAAAAAGTTATATTATCTTGGGAATGACCTTTCTCTTTGCAGGGCTATTCATCGGCATCATTGGGCACTGGACCCTATCAGTAAATAGAAACTCTCTTCAAAGAGTATACTCTTTTAGACTATTCTCTAGAGGAAACTTTCAAGTCATTGCTGCGAACCTTCGATCAATGACATCTCTCTCTCAAGCTATCTATGAAAAAGATAATGAAAAACTAGAAGAGGGGTATCTTCACCTTGAATCTGCTTATGGATTCCTAGTGTCACTAGACTCAGAGCTCTACTTACAAGGAAATGAAAGTTCCCTTGATGATAAGCTTGATACTTATGATCTACTTCTAGATCAGTATTCTGAAATTTTAGAAAACCCATTTTCAAAGAAATCATATGAGAGAAGTCTTGAACTTCAAAAGAGAATCAGTCTATTAAATCAGTACCTAGGGTATGCAGAGTCTGAATTCTGGAAACAAAGAGCAGAAGACTTCGAAAATATTCGCCTTAGAAATAAAAATATTGAGAAAATATATTGGACCCTAGTCTTCTCATTCATCGTTGGTCTCTTTATCTTAATTTACTTTTTCCTAGAGCGTCTAAAACTAGAGGCGGTACTAGAAAAGCAAAGATTAGATATGGTTGCAAACTCAAGACTGGCAGCTCTTGGGAGTTTTTCTGCTGGTATTGCTCACGAAATCAACAATCCATTAACAGTTATTCAATGGAGATCAAAGTCCATAAAGAAACATCTTGAAAACATACAAGATAAAAATCCTAAGTTAAAATCTGATCTTGAAAGTATTGAAAGCAATACATTTAGAATTGATAAGATAATCAAAAGTATAAAAACTCTATCAAAGAACGCTGAAAAAGATCAAAGAGAAAATGTCCTTATCAGCTCAATAGCAGAACAATTAAACGATATACTCTCACCTAAGATAGCGACAGAGCATTTGAACTACAAATTCATTACGAACTGTAGCGACCAACTAATCTATGTAAGAGAAGTACAAATTATTCAAGTTCTAATAAATCTCATTAATAATAGTATTGATGCCATTAAAGACTTAGATGCGAAATGGATAAGAGTAAGCATTGACCGTAAGGCCCATCACTTTGAAATTTCTGTAACTGATAGTGGACTTGGAATACCAAAGAGGCTTCAACCTCACCTATTTAATTTATTTTTCACTACCAAGTCTCAATCAAAAGAAAATTCAGGAATTGGTCTATCACTATCTCATCAAATAATTAAAGACCATAACGGAACACTTTCCTACAATGCAAAATCAGAAAACACACAGTTTATTATAACTATTCCAATAAAAGAAAATTAAGACTTATGATGTCTTTCTAAGTAAGGATGAACTACTAGTGCCACTGCTAGAATTCCTACTTCAAATAGGACTGTCAAAGGCAGCCATAGCCCAAGCATTGTAATAACATCGGGAGGAGTAAGTATTGCACTCAGAGCTGCAAATCCTACATAGACATAACTTCTAACAGAACGCAGAGAGTACTTTGTCACAAGCCCCATGAATCCTAAAATTAAAAGTAAATTTGGTAATTGAAATATAATTCCAAGAAAGACTAAAACTTTTGAAGCTAGAACTAAGTACTCTTTAAGAGAGATCGTAGCTGTAACATTAGATACGCCAAATCCCATTAGTGTTTCAAAAGTAAGAGGAAATACAAGGAAATATCCGAAAGCAATTCCTAACCAGAAGAGAACAAAGCCGACGAGAAAGAAAGGTCTTACACCCTTAGCTTCATGATCATAAAGACCTGGCTTTATAAATTTCCATAACTGCCAAAACCAAAGTGGTGATGAAACAATGACACTTGACCAAAAAGCTACTTGGAACTGACTAAGTACTTTATCTAAAAGACCAAGGTAAATAACCTGACCACCTTCATTCTTTAGAGCTCCCCTTAAAGGAGTCAAAAGCATCTCAGAAATGACATCTGCTTGCGCATAACAAACAATAAAGCTAATCGCTAAAATGGCGACAACTTTCACCATTGTTGATCTCAATTCTTCTAAATGTTCAACTAAGGACATTTCTTTCAATGAATTCTCCAGTACTTACGGTAGATTTCCTCTCAATTAGTATGTTAAAATCTTAAGAAAATTGGTCATATACCGATATACACTTATATATGAGAATCAAGTTTTTGGCAAAGAGAGTGAGCTTGAAAGTACTTTTGACATTTATACTATTTATTAGTTCATTAAATATTTTGGCCATATCTGAAAGAAATGATCTCTTATATTGTCTAGGACAAGAAGAATTAACTCTTCATAGCTCCAAGAGGACTGGTCCTCACTACTTCCTTAATCAACACTTTATCAACGAAGCGGCCTCATCTGGGGAATTTAAGCTTAAGAAAAAGTACTATCATGAAATATGTGAAATCAGAGAGTTTCCACCTTCTATTGGATTACTAAGAAATATACTGCTCTACGAGTCAGATATCTTCATCACTCCAAAAGTCGAAGATGAAAGCTTAAGAGCATTATACACAAGTGGATATGAGGCATTTATATCTGAAACTCCACAGATATTCTTTCAATTCCTTGCCCTAATTCAAACTCAAACAAAATATCCTCACTGCCTCAAGGAAAATATTCCTAAGATAAGTGAACTGACAAATAAGTTTCAATACTTAAGAGAAGATCTCGATTTAAAAGAATTGTTAAAAGATAAGAAATCAATTGATAAAATATTCACTAAACTCAAGTACCTCGACTCCATCTATCAAGAGTGCGATGAAAAGCAAAAAAAATTAGATAAGAAGATCAAAACGAAGAGTAATTCCTAATTTACTTTCTGCATACTCATGGAAAGTATTTAATATATATTCGGAGTTCTCTTTAGGTAAAACTTTAAAAGTGATAGCGTGACCGCTCGCTGACATAACTTCAATCGTGTACTTATTGAGCTCCTGCTCCTTCATCCACTTCTTTTTGAGGTCATCTACTTTTAATACAAATTCGCTTGGAGTTAGTCCTAAAGGACGTATTCTGTTGCCTTCTGTATCAAACTGTAAATCTAATGCCTTGCCCTTATCTTCTTGAATAAGCAGACTATTCTTTACTTTTGAAATAGTTTCGACCACATCATCTTTACAGCTGCCACATCCAATTGAGGCCTTTAAATGATCTGCTACATAGAGTAAGTCTGCTTTAGGGTTTTCTTTTAACAACTCACTAATCTGAAGTTCAGAAACACCAAAACAGCGACATATTAATTTCCCAGAAAGCTTAGAGCTCAGGTTCTTATAATTATGATTACGACCTTCATATTCACTTAGGGCCAACTCAAAAAGATACTCAGGTATATTTACTAACTTCGTACTAAAGAAGTCCCTATGCTTTTCTTTCCAAGAGTCTATAACTGAGGATAGCTTAGAGAGAGGAACTCTCTCTAACTCAACGGCTAGCTCTTCAAATAAATCGAATAACTCATCATCTTTTGGACACTCAAAGTAGAAACCTTCGAGCCTAGATTTATTATTAATATCTAAGTAAGCAGTATAGACTTTCTCTCCTACATGAGTGCTGGCCATACCTGAAATCAAAAAAGGCTTTTGATTAAACTCACTCATTAAAGCTTGAATTCTCTCTCTTCATCAGACCTTAGAGTTAAGATATCATGTCCATCTTCAGTACAAAGAATTGTGTGCTCAAATTGAGCGGACCATTTTTTATCTTTTGTAATAACTGTCCAGTTATCTTTTAAAACTTTGCAGTGTCTACTTCCAAGATTAATCATTGGCTCAATAGTAAAAGTCATCCCCGGCTTAATTTCTGGGCCAGTTCCTCTCTTACCAATGTGAACGACTTGAGGCTCTTCATGGAACTCTCTTCCAATCCCGTGCCCACAATATTCTTCAACTACAGTATAACCATGTCCGTGTGCAATCTCTTGAATTACGGCACCGATATCACCTATATGAGCACCAGGACGAACTTGATTAATCCCCTCTCTCATACACATATAAGTCACTTCAACTAATTTCTTAACTTCTGGAGCAACATTACCAACAAAGAATGTCTTATTTGTATCGCCATGGAACTTATTTAAGTAAGTAGTCACATCAATATTTAAAATATCTCCATCCTTTAAAACATCTCTCTTAGAAGGTATCCCATGACAAATAACCTCATTCTTAGAAGTACAAATAGATTTTGGAAAACCATGATAATTTAAAGGAGATGGGTAAGCTCCATTTTTAACTATAAAGTCGTGGCAAAGCTTATTAAGTTCTTCAGTAGATGCACCTGGAACTACATGAGGCTCAATAAATTCAAGTGTTTGAGATGCAAGTTTACTAGTTGCTCTCATCAGCTCTATCTCTCTAGAAGATTTAATTGAAATCATACCTTTACCCTTTATTTAACTTTATATAGCGTTAAGGGGTATTTTTAAGTTCTAAGACTACTTAAGTCAATGGCCTTTACCTAATTTCAAGGCATTGTTAGTCTTTAATCTTTACAATACCGCTTGACGCCATTCGTCACCATTTATATAAAAATGTTGAATAGACAGGGGAAAATTATGAATAAGCATTTAATATTGAAGGTTTCACTTGCACTATTTCTTTTAGAAAGCTCCTTTGCCGTAAGTCAGCTAGAGAAAGATATAGAAAAGCCAGATCTCCTTTATAGACATAGTTCAACCGTGGTTGGACAAGCGACACTAATGTTTGGTGATAGTGAAGAAGCCTTTATTCATAATAGAGATACATTTAAAGAGCTAACTACACTTATTGAAAGAGTTGATGCCTATTCAAATCACCTAGCATCCTCACTTAAAAGTACACTCTCAAACGGTAGAGTTGTAAATGGAGAGAAAGTTTACCACATATCCAGTCTTATGAATGTGTACCACGGGATAAGCGTTAAATTTAATGAACTAAATACTTATGCAAGGCCATCAGGATTAAGTAATTTTTTAGATGTACACAATAAAGTAAGGTTTGGGAAAGACCTACTTTGGCTTGCGACATATACGAAACTCTATAAAAGTTTTTACACTAACTATGTAAATTACTACACCCATATAAATTTAAGAAAGATTATCAAAAACTTAATTGAAACAAAGCGCGATGCTGGGCAAATAAAAATAGACGAACTTTTCGTAATGGCCTCACATGTACTTGAATCAGAAAATAGAAGTAAAGTTAGAGAGTTCTTCAGAGCATATGTAAATTACAAAGAAAAAGTATTAAATGAAAAAAATTTTCAAAATATAATTGAACTCCTTTTCTTTGAAATAGATAAAGAGGGAGTAATTGATAGTATTTTGAGCAAGAATTTAGTTAATATTTCTAATTATACTTTTACTGACTCTCTTATGTCCTTCTTTGGTAAAGTAACAAATGCAATAAGTGGTATCTTTGGAAACCTCGTTGGAAAGGTAAGATGGCGTCATGGTTACTTCTATAAGGACAAGTATGTTGAAGAAAAACTTATTAAGAACCTGAAGCCGTTAGATATACTATTTGAAAAAACTCCATTCGCCCTCACCGATGCATTAATTCCTGGCCACTTTGGTCATGCAGCCCTTTACCTTGGAACAGAAGAGCAGCTTAAAGAAGTTAATATGTGGGACACAAAAATAATTAAACCTTTTCATAAAGATATAAGATCAGGAAAAATAATAATTGAAGCAATAAGACCAGGTGTTGGCTTAACAACTTTAGAAAAATTTATGGAGATTGATGAAATCGCCATAGTCAGACAGCCAAATGTAGAAAAAGACTTTTTTGAAACAATGAGTATTTACAAAAGAGCCTTAGATCAACTAGGTAAAGAGTATGATTTTAATTTTGATGTAGAAACAACAGATAAAATTGTTTGCTCTGAGCTTCTATTCTTTGCATTTGGACAAATTAACTGGCCTACCGTCTATATTCTTGGAAGGCCTACAATTTCACCAGATAATTTAGCGGAGCTAACATTTTATGATCAGTCCCCTATTAACTTTGTACTAAACTACTGGTCAAAGAAGAAAGGTGAAGTAATTGAATCAGATATCAATGAGTTGGCAGAAAATATAGGCTTTGTAAAAAACCAAGAAAGAAGTACTAGTGAAAAACCATCATTTGATAAGAAAGAATATAAATGTAGAACAGTTGTAGATAAAAAGTTGCGATCAGGTAGTAGAAGAAGTAGACGTATTCAACGAAGAGTTTGTGCTGTAGGATACGAGAGAAAAGTCTACAATCAAACTGAAAGCTATAGAGACCAACGAAATGGATACTTTGAATAAACTAGATGTCATTAGAATGAGTACCTCCTCTTATCAAGGGGAGGATTTTGAAGAAATAGAAAGAAATACTCTAGAAGCTAAGTTTAATATCCAATATAAAAAAGAAGTCGATAGCTCTACAAAGCATATACTTATAACCAATAGCAATACAGATACGTCAAAGTTACCAATATCCGACAGGACTCAATTAATAATTCATCCAAATTCAGGTTACGATAACTTCTCAAGAGACTTTGTTAAAGATTGTCCTTGCCCAATTATTACTGGAAATGAAATTCGAATGAATGCTGTAGTAAACTATACGATTACAGCACTTCTTGAGCACTTAAACAAATTAGTTCATCAACCCAAATGGGATCGCTCTAGGATTTGGAATAGAAGTCTTATTGAGATGAAAAATATTCTTATTATTGGACACGGCCATATTGGAAAGAGAGTTAAAACAATAGTTGAAGCACTCGGAGGGTCTCCCAATATATTTGATCCATTCAAAGGGTATCAGGACTTAGATTTTGAAAGCATTGATATTGTTCTACTTTGTGCCAGCCTCAACCCTACGAGCCACAAGATAATTAATGCAAAAGCTTTAGAGAAGGTATCTAAGGATCTACTTATTATTAATGGTGCACGTGGGAAACTAATAGACCAAAAAGTACTAATTCAATTTCTTAAAGAAAATCAAGATTCATTTGCTTATCTAGATGTATTTGAAGAAGAGCCCTACCTGGAAGACGAATTCAAAGGTATCACAAATATGTGCCGAACTTCTCACATTGCAGGAGTGCATAACCAACTGAATTCCAATATAATTAAATTTGAATGTAAAATAATAGAAAGCTTTCTAAACACTCATGACATAGAAGAGTTTAAATCTATCAATAGAGACTCTCTTCTTCAGGAGAAAATTAGAGATGGCTATTTAATATAGGAAATAAATATGAGTAATAGTTTTTATAATCTGACAAAGAATCTACTATGCGCTCCAGGTAATGGAGTATTTACAGTTAATACGGCTAAAGAAAGAAAAGAAAAGCTTCATAAGGCCCTTTATAAAACAACTGATAGTGTTGAAACTCTTTGGGAGAAATCAATCGAAGGAAGTTTAAATAGCTCTAGTCCTATCCTCCTTGGAGTTTGTAGTGATACAGGAGGTGGAATCCAAAGAGGTGCTAACTGGGGACCATTATTTCTAAGAACTACTCTATTAGAAGAGCATCCAGAATTAACTTATGATGATATTGGAGATATTAGAGTCATTCCTCACCTTCTTCACGATAAATATTTAAATGACGAAACAATTGAAAGCTGTAGAAATGCACTTTACCAAGATAAGAATTCAAAATTTCCAGTAAGTGCTTTAAGTCTTGCAGAAGAGTTTTGTGATAACCTACATGAGTCTTTTCCTGAGAAAAAATTATTTTCAATTGGTGGTGACCACTCAGTTAGCTATCCTCTAGTTAAAAGTTACTTAAAAGCAAAGAAGAAACAAGGTATTAAGGCGGCTATTATTCACTTTGATGCACACACTGACCTACTTGTAGAAAGGCTTGGTATTGATATCTGTTTTGGAAGTTGGTGTACTCACATCCTACCATTTTTAGATTCACCAGAATATCTAATTCAGCTAGGAATTAGATCAAGTGGAAAAGATAGATCTCACTGGGAAAATAGTTTTGGTGTACAACAATTCTGGGCCCAAGAAATTCAAGAGAAAGGAGCCAGCAATATTGCCAAAGGTATCCTAGAGTATCTAAAAGCAGAAAAAATTGATGAACTTTACGTAAGCTTTGATATTGATGCTCTTGATGAAAAGTATGCAAGTGCAACAGGAACTCCTGAGCCAGGAGGACTTGATCCAGAACAGGCCATAACAATTATTAAAGCACTAGCAGCTGAATTTAAAATCACGGGAGCTGATATGGTAGAGATAGCACCACTAGTTTGTGCAGATCATGTCACTCACCCAGAACCTCAAACGACCTTAACTGTCGGAGCAGCAATTTCTGCAACATTGATAGAGGCCCTAAACAATGGCGATTCTTAACTTTCCACCTATAGAGCAAGCAGATGAAAATGGTCTACTTGCTATTGGTGGAGATTTAGACATTGAGTCACTACTTAAAGCATATCAAAATGGTATCTTTCCTTGGCCTATATCAGAAGATTTCCCTCTCGCCTGGTTTGCTCCAAACCCAAGAGGAGTTATAGATTTTAATGAGTTCCACTTACCGAGAAGTTTTAAGAAGTTTCTAAATAAGACAGATATGACTGTAGAATTTAATCAGAACTTTGAAAATGTCATCATTAATTGCTCGCTAGCGAGTCGAAAAGATCAAGCAGGAACTTGGATTACAGATGAAATTATCGAAAGCTATATCAACCTCCATAAGGCCGGATACGCCTACAGTGTTGAAACATACCATTTTAAAGATGGTGTGAAGAGAATGGTTGGAGGACTTTACGGAACTTGTATAAGCCAGTTTTTCTCTGGTGAATCAATGTATCACATAGAGGATAACGCTTCCAAACTTGCTCTCTACACACTGATCGAAAAACTTAAATCAATGGGTGTAAACTGGTTGGACACTCAAATGGTAACTCCAGTTGTTCAAGCAATGGGTGGTAAAGAAATTGATAGATCAGAATTTATGCAAAGACTATCTAAGACAAATATAGATTCATTCTTAGTACCTAGTATTAAGTCCTAACCCTTTCTCATACACTCTATTCATAGATTGATCCGACACTTTTAAAAGATAACACCCCTTCATTACAAGATTCAGAATACTCTGCCTAAATAGACCATTTTTATGGAATCTAATTGCTGAAGTCCTACTAACGTATGGAAGTATTTGAGCTGGGTAAAGTTGATTTAGTTTTTCACTTAGAGCAGTATCTTCAAAGATAAAGATTTCAGGAACGATGGGGTCATGTGAAAGAAGAGATTTCTTAAAAAAGATACAATGATCTAAATATACAATAGAGCGAATCTTCCCTCTAACTTCATTAGAGTACCAAGATGTGAATCTCAGAAGAGGATGCTCTTCAATAAAGCGATGATAAAACCCTCCCCACGTTATAGATTCATAATTATTTTGTAGGTATTCAATTCCAGCAGTATCTATCACACTTCGAGGGTGGTGAAGAATAATTAAGTCATTAGAAGCTTGAGCAATTCCAATATTCAATCTCTCTGCTCTAGATGTGGACATTGATCGAATAAGTTTTATAGAATAGTTTTCAAGAAGATCTAGAGTTCCGTCGGTACTGCCACCATCAACAACTATAATTTCAACATCTGAAAGCTTTGATAATTTATCTAAGCTCTCTTTTAGAAGGCCCTGCCTTAATTCATCAAATACAGAAAAAACTATAGATATATTAGGACTGCTCATTTCTTTCAGTTAAATCAATGGTCCAAGAACTCTCACCATGCGAGGCAAGTGAGCGATAATCTGAAAGTTCGATAACCTTTGGATCACAGACCTCGCGACATAAACCACAGAAAATACATTTCTTTACATCAAGAATCATACTCGTAAGTTTATTATTATCTACTTTTACATCTAAACTAGTTGTAGGACACACTAGTGCACAATCATTACAACCATTACAGCTTGTAGGGTCTACTAATTCAGGTAACCCCCTCTCTCTTTCATTTTTAAGAATTGCTGATTTTCCCTTAATTAATATACGAAGAGATGTATAGCTATACGCTCTTAGAGACTTTAGTATTGCTCTAGTCGTACTTATAGACTTATATAGTTCACGTTCTAAAATCATCTATCTAACTCTCCTACCACTATATTCATAGAGGACAGTGAAACCATACAATTATCTAGTCTCGTTCCTGGTAACATACGAGAGAAAGCCTGTGCAGAAAAGAATGATGGTCCTTTGATTTTCACTCTGTAAGGTTTATTAGTTCCATCTGACTCAATATAGAAACCTAATTCACCATTAACCGCTTCAGACATAGAATAAATACTCGACTTCTCTGGCGAAAACTTTAAAGGATTTAAATCAACTTCAGAGCTATCTACTTTAGTCTTGCCAGACGGTAGACTATCTAAAACTTGAGAAATAATTTCTAAAGACTGCCGCATTTCTTCTACACGAACTAAGAATCTATCGTAACTATCTCCATTTATTCCTAGAGGTATTTCAAAATCTACATCTTTATAAAAATAATACGGAGAAACTTTTCTAATGTCGTAATTAACACCACATGATCTTAAATTAGGCCCAGTGACTCCTAAGTCTATTGCTTCATATGCATTTAGGGGAGCAGTCTGAAGTCTATCTTTCCAAAAGTTTGCTCTATTCAAATGAAATGAAAGCTCATTACATAAAGTGTTAATTTGTTTTAACTCGCTTAGAGAATCATTTATCCAACCTACTGGTAGTGAAAAATTCAAACCACCAATGGCACTTAAATGATTCCCCTTTGAAGATCCATTTAAGGAATAAAATATTTTTCCAACCTTATCAGCAATACGTCTAGCAATTTGAACTCCTTCAAAGATACCAGTCGCTTTAATAGTAGATGCAATACATTGTGCATGATCAGAGACTCTTGCAAATTCACAGATGACCATTCTAATGGCCTTTGCTCTATCAGGAATCTCAATACCAGCAAGTGTCTCAACAGCTTTACACCAACCAACAGAGTTTGCTGCACTTGAGAAGAAGTTAAGCTTATCTGTCATTGTAGATATTTGCCCATAGAGCATCTGCTCACAATTTTTTTCTATACCACGATGTAAGTAGCCCATCTCTAACTTTGAGCGAAGGATATAATCTCCTTCAACTTCAAAGTTCATCTTCATTGACCCTTTAAAACCTGGGTGCATAGGGCCTATAGAAACATTTTCTATTAAATTTTCTTTATATTTTGGGAGACCTAAATTTCTCTGAAAGTTTTCTTTCTCTTCATGTGGTTCATCGCTTAAGGCCAATTTAAAATCTTTTCTTAAAGGATGACCTATAAGGTTCTTCGGTGTTAAAAGTCTTTCCTCACTATCTTCACCAAAAGAAACTCCAAACATTTCCCAGACTTCTCTCTCACACCAATGAGCATTGGTCCAAATACTAGTAGCACTTGGTAAGATTTCATTATTATCAATATTGAAGTTTATTTGAACTTTAAGCCTAAAGTGCTCTTCCATATTTAATAAAATATAATTTAACTGGAATCGCTTATCTAAGGCGCTAGAGTCTTCATGCTTAGTAGATCTATCTATACCGATTATATCTAAAAGCATTATGAAGCCATAGTTATCTCTAAGCTGCTTAAGAGTACTTCTTAAATCTTTAGTGTGATCAACGACGACAGTATTTAATCCGCTGCAGATAATTAATTTATCTAAGTATTTTGTAGCTAATTGATTACGAATGCTCACAGGCCATCACTCCTCTACTCATTCTATCTTTTAAAAGCTTCATTCCTTTAGTTATTTCTTCAGGACCAGGAGGACATCCTGGAATAAAAATATCTACAGGAATCTCCTTAGATATATCTGGGACTATATTGAAAGATGAAAAAGGGCCGCCACTCATAGGACATGCGCCAATAACGACTACCCATTTCTCTTTTGGCATTTCATTATATATGTCTTTAAGGATTGAAAACATTTTAAGGTTTATTGATCCACTAACGATCAGTAAATCACTATTTTGCGCCTCAAACTTCTCAGAGAAAAAGTTATCTTCTAAGTACTGATCATCAAAAATAGAATAGTACTCATTTGAACAACACGCTGTAGCAAATGTAAATGGAACAGTTGAGTGTGTATTCACCCAATTATGAAACTTACTTAAAAATGAATCTGACCTTGTGGTAAGAGCAAGGTCCTCAATTCCACTAGGAGATTGAACCTTATCAAACCTTAGCTTAGGCATTTTTGCCATGTAAGCTCCTTTATACAATATCTAATTATATTAAGGAGATAACCAGCAAAAGTAAACTAGCCTATCTTACGATTAAGCTTTCAAAGGAATCTTTCATATCCCCAAAATTGGACCAATTAACATCCTGCGGAAAAATAGATAATTTTTGCCTTCTGTCTTTATCACAAACGTATCCATCACCAAGGTCACGAACCCAAGAGTAGAGTTTTTGATGACTCGCACCATTTCCATGATCATATTCTATGAACCTGAAGTGATCCTGGAATGAGCCACTGAGACCAGCTTGTATATTGATACTCATATCAAATGCACTATTGAGCTCTCGAGTAGTACAGTTTTTAATACTATCCTTAAACGAGTACATTCTTTTTCCAGAACTTGTGACAGGATTCTTTACCCAAGCAGTTCTAGAACATGAGTAAATATACCCAGTCTCTTCAGTATTAAAGAATGATGTTAGATAACTAAAAAACCACATTCTTTCTTTATCACTATTAATACTCGTATCACGGACAAATTGTTGGCAAGTCTTGTAACGATCTTTATATTTTGAGTAAAAGTGCTTAAAGAAGTGTGAAAAATCCTTTATCTCTAGCTCTCTTTCTTTAACTTTCGCAGAGCGTTCTTCTAATCGTTCTGCACTTACAACGTTGCCAGTAAATGTATCTCTTTTTACAACAACTTTAGTCTTATTCTTCTCAGGCATATCCTTAGCTAACTTTCCACTTTCTTCATATGCTTTGATGGCCTGAACAGTCTTCCATGTATAGTCATAAAGAGCTTGGCAGCTATTTCTAACAGTTTTCATCTCATCAAAGTTAAAGAGATGGCCTTTTGTTAAAGCAATTTTAAAAGCTTCTTTAGGACCAATATTTCCAGTAATCCTATAACTAGGAGTTGGTGTACCACCAGAGAGCTTTCTACCATTTGAATTTTGGATAAATGCTACGGACTCGTCCCAATCTATAACCTTCTTAAGTTGATTAATATTATTTACTTTTTTTAACTTCGGATCTGTAGGACTAACTGCAACGAGTAGTATTCTTGATTGCCACTTATTAAAGCCTCTACATGGGTATGAATTGCAATACTGTAACAATACCCCACCTACTATACGAATTCTCTGAGATCTAGTTGGAGCTATTTCAAATTCTTGAAAATACCGACTTTGGCCAAAGACAATTACTTTTTGCGGACTTCCTAATTGATCTAACAATCGAGGGACGATTCCTTCAGAATAAGGAGGGCGGTCAATTGTGCCAGGATATTTTTTCCATACATCTTCCTGTGAACAAAAATTATGTTTTCTATAAAGCTTTCCAGATCTTAAATCAATTTCATACTTACTCTGAGAACCGACAGGCGTCGTCATCACAAAATTTAAAGAATTATCAGTTTTTGAAGCAAATGGTACTAAGTCAAAAAATGGATGGATAAGATACTCACCATCATAGCTACGATCATTATAGAGCTTATCCGTTGCCATCCACGAAGGCTTAGCATTGATAGACTCAACTCTTTGCGTTCTCTTAGCACAAGCAGCAGAGAGCAAGACTAGACATAAAATTAATGTCTTTTTCATTTAGAACATCCCTATTCATAATATTTTAAACTTAATTAATTTTAACACAGTGTTCTTAGCTTTCAAGCAATCTCATTTTTTTAAAATCTTTGGCTAGACATTTCAAAATACTCTGGTAAAGTTGTGTTTATAATTTCTGCCCTGGTGATGAAATCGGTAGACATACGGGATTTAAAATCCCGGGGCTTCACGGCCGTGCCGGTTCAAGTCCGGCCCGGGGCACCATCTTAAAAAACCCTTGTTTTTACAAGGGTTTTTTTTTGCCTTAAAATGAATTATCCAATCACATTTTTTCTACTTAAGGGATGTAATGAATAGTTCAAATCCAGTCACGATTATAGCTGTAAGAGATGTTTCTAAAACTTCTAAACTTTTCTCAACTCTTTTTAATTGGAAAAGTACTCATGGCGGAAATGAATTTGATATCCTTGTTGACGAAAATAATATTCCTTCACTTTTAATTCACGATTTTAATACAGATGAACATAGAAGGTTCAAGGGCCTAAATCGAAGATTAGGAGTAGGATTATCTATTTATGTTTTCGTAGATGATATCGATAGTATTTACAAAAAAGTAAAACGAAAGAAACTTGAAATAATAGAACCTTTGCTCTTAAACGATAACTCTCAAGCTAGAGAGTTCACTTTTAAAATAAGTGAAGGTTATCAGTTTTCAGTCTGTGACTCTAGTCATTGGTTATTTTGAATAGGTGCCGATTAGAATTTAGAGTGGAGAGACTCGTCTCCTAAAGCTATATTACATACTTCAGGTAATAAATAATTAGGCTACTTGCTTTGTCTTATTTAAATAATTATTGATATAGAAAGTGATATCATCTTTCGCTACTTCAGGAAGGTCAACAAACATTAAGCCAATACCTTTAGGTCTTGCCGTAGATATATTCTTAACCTGTGCAACACACTGAAAAGGATTATCAAGTGCACCAGCAGAGAATAAAATTCTCCCTTTTTTATCAATTGTTAAATCATCACTTAACTTATTTAACTCAATGAAGATTCCACCAAGACTGAGACTCGTACAATAACCTCTATGCTCTACTCCATTAATTTCAAAAGTAACAAGCTCATAAAAAGGCACTCTCATAGATGTTCGTTTAATAAAGTATCTAGTATTATTCCCAGACCCATGCGTAGATACAGGTACTGATAATTCGAAAATATCAGATTTAACTTTATAAAACTCGGTACCTTTTTTGATTTTTACATTCTTGTCTAATTCACCATTGATTTTCATATTATATATTTCAGAGAAATCATAAGGCCCTGTTGGCTCTTGTCCATCTCTAGCGACCATCCAAATACGTTCATTAGTAACTTCAAAAGCATCACCAATTAAACGATTTAGTTCTTCATCATCACTCTTATCTGATAAGTCATTAACAGCAAGGTTATCATCATGAACTTCAGTATTTTTAAATTCATCAATTTTAAGCATCAGAGTTTTTTCTCTACTCTTAGCTTCCTCTAATTCTTTCAATTTCTCAGAATAATTATCATTAACACCATCAAATTTTTCATTGAGGGAATCTATAATATCCTCACTCTGCTTCTTTAATTTATTAAATTGCTCACTACGTTCACTATAGTCACGTTTTAATTTCTTATGAGAATCTGATAAGTCATTGTAAGCTTTCTTATATTTAGCAGTTCTTTCTTTTAAAGAGTTATACTTAGTGATCAGTTGCTTGTTGTCAGATCTCAAGTTATTGATAAGCTTATCAATTTTTACATCTGATTCATAATGACCATCTCTCTCATCGTATAATGAATCCCTTTCAGAAGTAATAACTGCAAGCTCATATTGTAGTGACTCAACCTGATTTCTAGACTTATTAAGTTCCTCTTTCAAGTGTTTAACTGAAGCATTTTCTTCAACGAAACTACTTTCAATTTTCTTTTTATTTCTTTTAACTTCTAACTTATAATTCTGTTCTAATTCTTTAAATTGAGATGCAAGATTTATATATTTATTCTTTAAACTCTTCTCATCAGAAGATTCACTTTTTCGTAAAGACAATTCACTATTGAGACTAGATAATTCATGCTTTAGACTAGATAATTCTGCACGAGAGCTCTCTAAATCTTGATGAAGGCTCTTATTCTCAGAAAGTATTTCTCTATATTTATTTTCAAATTCATCTTTCTGCATAACAAGAGAGTTAAGCTTACTACGATCATCAGAAAAAGACATATTCATTGAATGAATCTCTTTAGAATGCTCATCTTTAATCTTAATTATTTTATCATTGAAAAACTTTTCGATATCTTTTAATTCATTAGTCAGTAGACTAATCTTTTTCTCTAAAAGTTCCTGCTCACCACCTGCTGGTCCACGCAAAAGATAGTCCATGGCCTTTGAAAGTAATTCATCATTACGACTAGCTTTAGGTACTGCATTCTTATCTTGCCTAAGTAATATTTTCAATTGTTTATTCTGAGAGCGTTCTAACTTAAGAGCATATACAAGTGATTTATTTCTCTCTGAAAGTTTAAAGTTAACTTTTTCAATTGATAACGACTTATCTAATTCAAATTGATGTTCAGTTTTTAAAACACTTACTTCCCTAACAGCATTAGCTTTTACTTCCTCAACTAACTTTAAGCTATCAATTTTTTCATTCTCTAGCTTTACTAATGAATTATTTAATTCAGAATTTTCATTCTTAAGATTTTGAATAATATCTTCAAGTTCAAGATTGATTGATTTAATACCTTCGAGTTCATAATTTTTTTCTGCTAGCTTACACTCAGAATCTTCAAGCATTATTTCTAAAGTACTTTCTTTAGACTCACTGATTGTTTTAGAGAGTCCTAAAGTATATTGAAGTAAGTACTCATAGTCTGAGTCAATATCAGAGGAGAATTCACCTGTAGGTAGTTTATGAGGAGGAGTAAAGTCAGGACACTCTTTTGGATCAGAATCTTTAAATTCATAAAACGTATCTTTTAATACGCGAATATCTTGTACTAAGCACCACTTCTTAATTCTAAGATCAAAGACATAGCTATTCCCATCAAGCTTTCCGCTATCAAGAAGAGATACAATTTCAAAAACATCAATATGTTTTAGAACTTTGTCTGAATTTTGAATGAGATAATACTTAGTAATTTGTTCCTCCAAAAGACTAATCTGACTGACTTATCGGTACAATTAGTGATAAACTCAACTATTTTAATGCCAAAAAATTTAATTTTATGCCCTAACTCACTATTTTTACATGAACACACTTTTGAAAAAAAAGATTTATAACTTCAAAAATGAGCTTCTAAAGCTTCATGACCCTGCTCGCTTTAATACACTCTGTGATGAATTCTTCGAGTATAATTACAGTTCTGTAGAAGAAAGCTTAGTAGATAATGCAGCACCTATAGAATTGTATCTAAGTGAAGCTTTAAAAGAAGAGGCATTAAATACTAGTTGGTATGACTATTACCAACTTATGAAATATACAAATAATAAAGTATTAGATGTTGGGTCAGGATATTCAAAAGGAACTCTTCTCTCTTTAACTCTTGGGTATGGAAATATCTATTCAGTAGAATTTGTGCCTGAACGTATTCAATGGGCTATAACTAAGGCATTAGAGCTCAATTTGGATACGTCATACTTTAAATACGCTGATGCATTAAGCATAGATCACTCAGAGTTTGATATTTTTCTTATATATCAGCCGACAGGAAAATTTTTAACAAGTCTATTAAATAAACTTACAATATTTGATGATAAAGAAATTTGGGCAATAGAATCTCACGGAGATCTGATCTATAGACTAAGCCTAGACACACGTCTAATACATAAGAAACAAATACTAAGCTTAAGTTCAAAGAGACACGACAATTCAATTTACTCCTTCAAAACACAGTGTAATGACCTCACTCCTCTATTAGAATTTGAAAAGTCTTTATATAGTAAAGAATATCTAGAATATTCAGACTTCAATAGTATTTTTGGGAAGTTTTCATGGATAATGAGTACGAAAAATGCATTTGTAGATTATATAGATGGAGTGGCGACACTAGAAGTTAATGGTAAAAGAATAACTTTGGAAAAAGAACTATCAAACTTGAAGTTTGTGAGTTCTCTTAATAACTTTCAAAAAAAATATTTAAACCAGTCTTATATAGACTTTAAAGGAAGAAGACAGAGAATTATAAAAGTTATTTCCTATCCTGAAGACTCACTTGAACTAAGTACTTCAGGAAGAATTACTTTATAATAACTATGCCGCTTTCTTTTTCTTAGCTTCACTAAGAGAATGTACATTCTTTTTAAGCTCTTTTATATCTTCTTGTAAGTCTTCAATATATTTATTACCTTCTTCGACTTCAGCATGTTGCTTAACATTCTTGCCCAATAAATCTTCTATTAAGCTAACATATCTATTCTTAGTTTTTTCAAGCTCAGTAATTAGGACTAATTGCTGTTCCTTATCAGAGCTAATATCTCGATCCTTGCTTGAAAGAGAGTTAAATTTTTCTTTCATTAAAGATAACTCTTGTTTCTTTGACTTAATCTCTTCTTTCATCGTCGATACATTCATATTTGAATCTACAAGTGTTGAATTCGCCTTTTGAAAATTTGACTTATACTTAGAGACCTCAAGCGATAGTTGCTGAGAAACCTTAGCAAGACTAATAGACTCACTCTCCTTCTTAGAAATTAATTGTTTTCTTATTTCAATCTGAGATGCCAGTTTATGTAATTCATCATTATATTCTGATATTGTAGAAGTAAGCCTTTTATGTCGGGCCTCTCCAGTTATAAGCTTAGAGTTTAAGTCTCGATACTCTTCTTGCTTTCTTACAACATCAGATTCAAGAGAACTTCTAACTCTCTCGAGATTGAGAATCTTCTGCTCTAACTCATTTCTATAAGAGATTGTATCATTAGATAATTCTGTAAATTCACTCTTTTTAGATCGTAATTGATTCAGTTTTTCATTACCAGTATTTAGTTGAGATTTAAGCTCTGCATTTCTCTTACCGACTTCTTCAAGTTCACCTTCTAGTGAGCTTATGATGCTTTTCTCACCATAAACTTCACTTTCGATTTCCTGAAGTTTCGTATTGTATAGATTATTCTTTTGCTCTAGAGACAATTTTTCGTCAAACTTCTTGTGCTTTTCTGCTTTTAAATTTGTATTCAGTTCTTGATAATGCTCACACTTACTACTCGCGATATCAATTAAAGAATTCAGCTCAATAATATCTTCAGAGATATTTCTTTTTTCTTTGAGAATTACTTTAATTTTATATTTTAATTCATTGAAGCTATTCGTTAGGGACTCTAGCTGTTCGTTTCGACTATCTTTTTTTAATTTTAAAGAATCAAGTTGCTCGGCCTGCCTTTTAACATTTGCTTCAAGGTTTCCAAATTCTATTTGCTTATACTCAATTTTTTTTGAAGTTCTCTCACATTCACTTTTTAAGCTTGATAATGTTTCAATGTTTATTTCACTAGCTTCAAAAGCCTCATTGATAGCAGTATCAAGTTTTTCACTCTCTTGAGTAACTACTTCTAACCTACTCTTATATTGGCCAACAAGATTCTCATTCTTACTATTTTCGTGTTTTATTTGATTAAGCTTTCTAGACAAAGACTCTTGACGTACTTTCTCTGACTCTAGAGTACTAAGCAGTGCCTCAGCTTCTCTTTTTAGATTAAAACTTTCATCTTCAACTTGATCAAGTCTCCTTGACTTCAACTCAAATATCTTAGAATATTTCTCTACTTCTTGTTTTCTTTTTACAAGTGTTTCTTTCAGCTGGTCTTTTTGATTTTCAAATTCATCAATACTTTTCTGCAATTGAAAGATTTTAGACTCATATGATTCAATGACTGTCTTCTTAGATGCAATATCTGAACTTAGTGATCTATTGTCCTCTGTTAAGTTGAACGCTATAGACTCGTACTCTTTACATTCATTATACAATTTCGACTTTTTAAGGTCATATTCTTTTACTTTAGTCTTAAGCTTATTGCTTTCAAATATTAATGATTCTTTCTTTGTTTTTAATTCATTTATCTCAGCTTCAAATTTCTTAATATCTACTTTCAACTGTTCAAATTCACTAGAAACCTTAGCCTCTAAGGACCTTCCATTTTCAATATCTTCTTTTAAAATCTCTATACTGGTATTCTTCTGGTCAACCTCTTTATTTTTTAGCTCAATATCTCTTAGAAGATTTTTTATATTCTCTTTATTTACAGATATCTGTTTTTTATATTTATTAATTAAATCTAAATTTGCCTTATGAATCTCTTCAATTTCGTTTTTATCTCTATGAATACTTGCCAACTTCTCAGTTAAAGCACCATTTTCTTTTGATAACTTTGAAATCTCTTCTTTTGATTCTTTCTTCTTCTCTCTAACCTTATTGAGCTCTTTCTCAAGGGAGGAATTCACTACAAAAAGATCATTCTTTTCACTACTTAAACTATCAATTTGTCTTGATTGTTCAATAATCTCTTCTCTTAAACTCTTAAGAGAACTTCTAAATGTATTATTCTTATCATTTTCAAACTTTTGTTTTTCCTCTAAGTCTAATTTCAAAATATTTAAATCTTTTAATTCTTTTCTACTTTTAGACAAAGTATCATAGTCTTTCTTACGTAATTTTCTTAGAGTCGTAATTTCTGATTGCTTGGTACTTAACTCTTCACTCTCTTCCTTTTGTAATTCTTCACTTACTTCGCCAGAGTTTAGTTCAACTTCTTCCTGCTCTACACTTTCTTTAACTGGGACATTTGAGTGATTCTTCTGATACTCATCTTTATTGAAGGTCGGAGGAATTACCTCACTTAGAGAATAATTAAAATCAAACTTGTTAGATTCCTCAATAATTGGAGGATAGAGACCTAACGTCTGGTCCTCAAAAGAAGAAACAGTCTTCTCTTTAGTCATACTCTTTAACTTTTCATGTAAATTAAACTTTTTCTTCGTCATGAAGACCCTCATATTACGCAATTTGACTCATATGTCTTATCGAGGATCATTTGGGGAAAATTGAATGAACGTTATTTAATTTGGGGAATTGGATAATTTTGCCTAAGACCGAGAAGAAGCCTCAGTCTTAGGCAAATTATTAAATATGTATTGCTCTATCTTCCGTTGCCGCAAGACAAGCTTCTTTTAAACATTCTGTATACGTAGGATGTCCATGACAAACACGTGCGATATCTTCAGCAGAAGCTCTAAATTCCATTGCAACTACAGCTTCACCTATTAGGTCAGCACACCTAGCTCCAATCATATGAACACCTAAGATCTCATCAGTTTCTTTATGTGCAAGAACCTTTACAAGCCCGTCAGACTCGTTCCCAGCTCTTGCTCTACCTGATGCCTTAAATGGAAATGATCCCTTCTTATATGGAACCTTAGAGGCCTTAAGCTGCTCTTCAGTTTGACCAACCGAAGAAACTTCTGGCCAAGTATAAACAACACCAGGAATAAGATTATAATCAAGGTGAGGTTTTTGACCTGCAAGTAGCTCAGCAACAAAAACACCTTCTTCTTCAGCTTTATGAGCAAGCATTGGCCCTTTAACAATATCTCCAATTGCGTAGATATTATCAACAGATGTCTTAAGGTTAGAATCTGTTACGACAACTCCCCTCTCATCAACTTGAACACCAGCATTCTCAAGACCAAGTCCATCAGTGAAAGGTCTTCTACCTACTGCAACAAGACAGTAATCACTCTCTAGCTTAATTTCTTTTCCATCTTTATTTTTCTTAGCTGTAACGGTAACTTTCTTACCTTTTGCTTCAACAGCTGTAACACCATGACCAGCGTAGAACTCCATTCCTTGCTTTTTAAGAACTCTTTGAAGAGTCTTACCAAGCTCACCATCCATAGCAGCAATCATTGAGTCAGCATATTCAACAACAGAAACTTTTGCTCCAAGTCTTAAAAAGACCTGTCCCATTTCTAGTCCAATAACTCCACCACCAATTACAACTAAGTGCTTTGGAACTTCCTTAAGCTTTAAAGCTTCAGTTGAAGTAATAACTCTTTCTTTATCAATTTTTATAAATGGAAGAGTCGAAGGCTTTGAACCAGTCGCTAAAACAATATTCTTTGCTTTAACTTCTACTTCTTCTTTTTCACCTTTAACAATAACAGTAGTCTTATCTTTTAAAGAACCAACTCCACGAAGAACTTCAATTTTATTTTTCTTCATTAGAAAATCAATTCCACCACAAGTGTCAGTTACAACTTTCTGAACTCTTGCACCCATTTTAGATATATCAACTTTAACTTTACCAGTTTCAATACCATGGTCTGCAAAGTGGTGAGACGCATCGTAAAATCTTTCAGAAGACTCTAACCATGCCTTAGATGGAATACAACCAACGTTTAAACAAGTACCACCAAGAGTTGGATACTTTTCTACGATAGCAGTTTTAAAACCAAGTTGTGCCATTCTGATTGCACAAACATATCCACCAGGACCAGAACCAATTATTACAACATCAAATTCTTTCATTATATTCTCCTAAATTAGATATCAAGTAACATTCTAGAAGGATCTTCAATTAATTCCTTCACTGTTTTTAAGAAAGTTACTGATTCTTTACCATCTACTACTCTATGGTCATAAGAAAGCGCTAAATACATAATTGGGTGAATTACAACTTCACCATTTATAGCAACTGGTCTTTCTACAATATTATGCATTCCAAGAATCGCAGACTGAGGAACGTTAATAATTGGAGTTGAAAGCATAGAACCAAAAACACCACCATTTGTGATAGTGAAAGTTCCACCTTGCATTTCATCTATACCAAGTTTTCCATCTCTCCCCTTAAGAGCAAGACGACGAATTTCTTTTTCAATTTGAGCTAGACTCATACTCTCAGCATTTTTAACTACTGGAACAACTAGTCCCTTTGGAGTTGAAACAGCAATCCCAACATCTGCGTAGTCATGATAAACAAGGTTCTCACCTTCGATCTGAGCATTGACACCAGGAACTTCTTTAAGTGCCATAGTACATGCCTTTGTAAAGAAAGACATAAACCCTAATCCAATATCGTGCTTATCTTTAAATGCTTCTTTATATTTTGATCTAAGGGCCATTACATTAAACATATCAACTTCATTAAAAGTTGTTAGCATAGCCGTTTCATTCTTAGCTTCAGTTAGTCTCTTAGCAATTGTCTTTCTAAGACGAGTCATCTTTTCAACTCTCTTTTCACGACTTACACCACCAGAAAGTTCGACTTTCTCTGGAGCACTAGGAGCCGCTGCTTTTGCAGGAGCTGCTTTAGCACTTGCACCCATTGCATCAGCTTTAGTAATGCGACCATCTTTTCCTGATCCAGATACAGAATCTGCTGATACACCTTTTTCATCTAAGATCTTTCTAGCTGCTGGAGATGGATAATTCTTATCTCCACCAGTACTTGCAGCTGCTGCTGGAGCTGGTGCCGCTTCAGTTTTAACTTCAGCTTTAGGAGCATCACCTGCAGGTGCTGATGCACTAGTATCTAGAGTAGCAATAACTGCTCCAATCTCTAATTCAGCTCCCTCTTCAGCGGATTCAGCAATTGTTAAAACTCCACTTGATTCAGCAGGAAGTTCTACAGTTGCTTTATCTGACTCGATCTCACAAAGGATTTCACCTTCTTCTACGTAGTCACCAGTTTCTTTTACCCAAGCTGCTAATGTAACTTCAGTAATTGACTCTCCAATACTTGGAATTTTAATTTCAATACTCATAATTCAACCTTTTATTTGGCAAATGCCTTATCAATAATTTCTTGTTGTTCTTTGTTATGTACGGCCATATATCCAGTGGCCGGAGAAGCTGCAGACTTTCTAGAAACACAAGAGATATCACTAAACATATCTCTCCATCTTAGAAGGAATGTCCATGCCCCCATGTTCATTGGTTCTTCTTGAACCCATACTTGTTTTGCACCTTTGTATTTCTTTAAAACTTTATCAAGTTGTTTTTGAGGTAGAGGGTAAAGTTGCTCAACTCTTACAATTGCAACATCTTTTCTCTTATCTTCTTGCTGCTTATTAAGAAGATCATAGTAAACCTTTCCAGAGCAAAGAAGAACTTTCTTCACATCTTTAGCTGTTACATATGAATCATCAATAACCTCTTGTAGTCCACCTTTAGAGAACTCCTCAACAGTAGATACACACTGAGGATGTCTTAATAGAGACTTTGGAGTGAATACAATTAATGGCTTTCTAAATTCCCACTTAAGCTGTCTTCTAAGTGCATGGAACATATTTGCAGGAGTTGTAAAGTTACAAACAACCATATTATTTTCTGCACACATTTGAAGATATCTTTCAGGTCTACATGAAGAGTGCTCAGGACCAGATCCTTCATATCCATGAGGAAGAAGCATCACGATATTACTCATTCTTTGCCACTTACTCTCACCTGCTGAAATGAATTGATCCATTACAATTTGAGCACCGTTTGAGAAATCTCCAAACTGAGCTTCCCAAATATTAAGCGCTCTTGGTGTTGCTTGCGAGTAACCGTATTCAAAAGCAAGTACTGCGTACTCAGATAATAGAGAGTTATAGATATGAATCTTTCCTTGTCCCTCTTCAATATCTGCTAGTCCACAATGAGCTTTATTCGTCTCAACATCAAATACTTTTGCATGTCTATGAGAGAAAGTACCTCTAATAACATCTTGACCAGTAAATCTAATATTTGCATCTTCAGAAAGAAGAGTACCGTAAGCTAAAAGCTCTGCAAGTGCCCAATCAATCTTGTCTTCAGCAAACATAATTCTTCTACCATCAAGAATTTTCTGAGCTTTTCTTAAAGTATGGAATCCCTCTGGTGTAGAAGCAATTGCTTCCAGAACTTTTTTAAGTTCTTTTACAGGAACTTTTGTACTTGGAGACTTGTCAAAGTCTTCAGGCTTAGACCAACGGAGGTTCTTCCACTCCTTATGAGGTCCACTTGATTTCTTTGGAAGTGTATTTTGCTTAACATTATTAAGTCTATCTGCAAGAGTTGTTTTATAACTATCTTGCATTTCTTTTGCTAACTCTTTATTAAGAGAACCTGCTTCAATTAATCTTTCTAAGTAAAGCTCTCTTGGGTTTTTAACTTTTGAAATAAGTCCGTATAGGTGTGGCTGAGTATACTTAGGCTCATCACCTTCATTGTGACCATGCTTTCTATAACAAACCATATCGATGAAGATATCTTTGTTAAACTTTTGTCTAAACTCTACAGCTAACTCACAAGCGTAAACAACATGCTCAGGATAATCTCCATTTACGTGAATAATTGGAATATCTAATGTTTTAGCAACAGATGTTGAGTAATGAGATGAACGAGCATCAGTAAAGTCAGTAGTAAAACCAATTTGGTTATTAATCACAAAGTGAATTGTTCCACCAGATCTATAACCCGGAAGCTCAGACATCTGAAGTGCTTCGTAAACAATTCCCTGACCAGCAACTGCAGCGTCACCATGAATAACGACAGGGATAATCTTTGACTCATCTTGATAAGCAATATCAACCTGCGCTCTACAGTAACCATTAACAACTGGAGATACAGTTTCTAAATGCGATGGATTTGGAAGAATCTTTAGCGTTACATCCTCACCGTTTGTAGCTTCTTTAACAGATGTAAATCCCATATGGTATTTAACATCTCCGTCACCTTGTCCTTGCTGTTGCTCTAAAGAGTTACCTTCAAATTCTGAAAAGATATACTCGTATGTCTTTCCAATAATATTTGCCAGAACATTTAGTCGACCTCTGTGGGCCATCCCAAATACAACCTCTTTAGCACCAAGCTCACTTGATCTATTAATAATCGCATCAAGACCAGGAATTGTAGACTCTCCACCTTCTAGTGAGAATCTTTTTTGACCTGTATATTTTGTTTGAAGAAAGTTTTCAAAAACATTTGCTTCATTCAACTTTTCTAATATTCTTTTTTTCTTTTCAATTTCGTAATTTACTTCTAGAGAGCCTACTTCGAACTTGTTTCTAATCCATCTTCTAACTTCAGTATCGTTACTGTGCATGTACTCGATACCCATTTTTCCACAGTAAAGCTTTTCCATCTTATTTATGATGTCTTTTAGCTTACAAGGACCAAGTCCTACAAAGTCACCACAAATAAATGTCTTTTCTAAATCACTTGCGTTTAAGTCGTATTCAGATAAACCAATTTGAGCATTACGGTCTCTTCTTTTACGAATTGGGTTCGTATCAGAAAGTAAGTGACCTCTAGTTCTATAAGATTGAATTAATCTAAAAACATTAAACTCTTTTCGAAGTCTAGCCTCGTCAAAGTCACCGCCTCCACCAGGAGCAGAACCAGCAGCGAACTCAAAGCCTTCAAAGAATTTCTTCCAAGAAATATCGACTGATTCAGTGTCGCGTTTGTAGTCATCATAAAGTGAGTCAATAAAAGAAATGTCTGAACTAGACAGGTGTGAGAAATCAATTGGGTTTTTCATAGTTAAAATCCGTTTTTTATACCCGAGAATTTATAAAGTATTTTAATAATATTAATATATTACTATGTTAACAATTCGTGAAGAAACTTTTTAGCCAAGGCAATATATGCGCCTAAACTTATTTCAACTTATTCTATTGAACTAATTTGAGTGAAACACTTGAGTCTTTTACTTCAAGTTTTAAACACTCTTCCTTTTGCTCTGGTGCTTTATCGCATTCATCTTTCTTTTCACAGATCATGCAGTCTTCACCCATAACTTTACCAAGTCCACCACATGAACCTTTGAGCTTTTTATTACTAAAAATAACACCAACTGCCATTCCAGCAATAGCGGCCAACATTACAACAAGCGAAACTAAGAACATTTTCATGGTAATTACCTACTTAAATAGTTTGTTAAACTCAGTTGTGCCTTTAGCGACAAAGTTTTTCTGAGTATCTAGTTTATATATAAAGTATGCTGATAACTTTAGTTGCTCTGCTAACTTCATCCCCTCTTCATAACCAAGAGACATCAGTGCTGTTGCCCAAGCATCTGCATCCATACAAGATCCAGTATTTGCAACACTAACACTTGCAAGAGTGTGAGCAACAGGTCTCCCTGTTTTAAAGTTTATTGTATGTGAGTAGTTTTTATTACTTTGAGTAAAGAAGTTTCTATAGTTTCCACTAGTGGCCAAAGCTGCATCATTTAAACTAAGAACTTTTTGATAAGACTTCGAAGGGTTCTCGATATCTGGTGATTCAATTGCAATCTTCCATGGATGACCCAGCTTAGAACCTTTAGTTCTAACTTCACCACCAATCTCAACCATATAATCAGTTATGCCTAGCTCCTCTAAAAGTTTCGCAACTTCGTCCACCCCATAGCCTTTAGCTAGAGATGATAGATCAACATATACATTGGCATTATTCTTTTTCCATAATTTCTTATCTAGATCCAGGCTAATCATCGAAAGGCCAACGCCTTTCATCGCCTCTTTGATTCGCTCTTGGCTTGGAACTTCTCTCTTACCACCTGGACCGAATCCCCACAGGTTTACGAGAGGGCCAATAGTTGGATCATATGACCCATTTGTAAGATGACCAATTTCTAAAGCCCTATTTGTTACTTTTAAAATCCCATCAGAAGCACTACTCCACTCCAAGCTAGTACTTGAATTGAACTTAGAAATCTCCGAAGTTTTTATATAAGTCGACATGCTTAAGTTAATATTTTTTAGCAGCTCAGCAACTTGTGAATTCACTTCTTTACTAGATAATTTGATATCTTTTTGAGAGTACTTAATATGATAAGTTGTCCCCATTGTTTGGCCTTCTATTTTCGGGAACTTAGAAGCCTTTGAACATGAGTAAAAACTTGTGAGCAGAATGAATAAAATCAATAATCTATACATTATTGCTTATTACCAGATTTGAGACCCTTTAGCCATGAATTTACTTAGACATTTTTAGAATTATTCGACTTCCCTGATCTAAACTTTCAATGATCAGACTCCCGTTCATAACCTGTAAATAAGATTTAGCCAGAATAAGTCCCATTCCAGATCCTACTTCTCCATCTGAAGATGGAGTTGGTTTTGATTTAAAGTCACTCTCTAGATTTTCCAGAACTTCCAATGGAAATCCACCAGCTTGATCTTCAATTACAAGCTCTACTTTCTTATCCACTTCTCTTCCATAAATCTTTATTGAATCATTCTTCTTAGAAAATCTGATTGAGTTAGATATAAGTGGGCCAATCACTGTATTTAAAAATGTATTTCTAAAAGCTATAAATTCAAAGTCTAATCCAGTGCTATCAATCTTAAGCCCTTTTTCATTAACTTGGTTACCGTATTGATTAGAAATAAAATCGATAACCTCCTTAACCTTTATAGATACTAGCGCCTCCTTATCTTTATTCTTAGAGAAGAACTTCTTAGTACTTTCAATAATCTTATAGATTAGGTCCATTGATAATTCGATATTTTCAAGACTCTTACTATTATCTTTACCAAGATTAGAGATGGCCTTTTGAGTTTCAAAATAAATAATTGTTAAAGGATTAGAAAGATCATGAATAACTGATGAGATTAGGTGGTGATTTGAATCAATCATTTTCTTCAAAAGATTTACTTCTGAATGACTTCCTCGAAGATCACAGGAGAATTCTCTAAAGTATATCCTTGAAAAAGTATTACCAATGGCACTTACTAAGTTAAAAAGATCTCCAAGATTTTCATTAATCTCTTCATCATGAGCAAAGTAGAGAATTCCTACGATAGTATTACAATCAAGAAAGATTGGAATTCGTGAAATGACCTTTATATCTTGATCACTAATTACTTCCTGTTGCTTGTGCTCATCTACACTAACGACAAAGTTTTGTGGAGTTAGTATATTTTTTCTTAAATCTTCTCTTACAGAATTAGAAAGAAATAACCTAAGCTCTTTCTCTTCTTCTCCATTAGAAAATAGCATTGTAGATTCAAGCTTTGCTGGCAAGATTTCAGGAATCTCAATAAAGCCTACCATTTGAAAAGGTACATTTACTGAAACGGATTTTAAAAAATCATGACAAGTTGTTGATTCATTAACTTCTTCAAAAAAGCTTACTTTATTATTATCTTCCATGCATAAAGTTTAAGATAATTATCAAGAATATCAAAGGGACATATTTTCCATATAAATGAATGAATTAGATAATTATAAATACTGTATACTTCTCTAAACAGAAACGTTTTTCCAATCTTATTTATCAGTTAGAAGTTAACTATGCTTCTTTTGTTTTTATAGCTGTTCCATAAGCAAGAACTTCAATACTTCCAACACTTCTTCTTCCTATATCATTTGAAATTGAAGAAGTTTCTATTCTTACATTTACAATCAAATTATAATCGAGAGCATCTTCCTTCATTCGTAGAACAGCTTCCCTTCTAGCTCTAGAAATAAGTGACTCAACCCCTTTCAGTCTTCCACCAAAGAGAGACTTAATAGCTGTAGTAATTAATTTAAAGTAATCAATAGAGACAACAGTCCCACCAATAGCAAGACGCTGTTCAAGAATATCGCAATTTGGAATGGATACTTTTTTCAAATTATTCAGTTCTACTGAACGTGTTGCTCTTTCTCTTTTTCGAAGAGATTTAATATGTCTTTGTTCGTTGTAGCTTCCTACTGCGAGACCAATAAAGAAAAGGAGACCTACTCCAAGCAACTGCTCCATTACTCTACTCGTACAGCTGTTCCGTAACAATAGAGCTCTGCAGCTCCTTGTGCAACAGATGAGGTAGAAAAGCGTACATTAACAATAGCATTAGCACCTGCATTATTAGCACTCATAATCATTCTATCTAGTGCCTCTTTGCGTGACTCATTTAAAAGTTCACTGTAACCTTTCAATTCTCCACCTACTATATTCTTTAGTCCGGCCATTAGATCTCGTCCAAGATGTTTGGCTCTAACTGTTGAGCCAGATACTAGACCGCAATATTCAGAAATTGTTTTTCCAGGAATTGTTTCAATATTTGAAAGTAACATGTCATCTCCTAACAAATGTATTAGAAAATGGTAAATCAGATGTCTTTAGTAAACCAGATAGAAAAAATGGCCAAGGGGGACTTGGCCAATATAGAGTTATTTATAAATCACAGTCAATAGCTGTAAATATCATTTCAAAAGGTAAATCGCTTCCAAAGAAACTCTTCTTTTTAGATACCATAGTCAATCTCGCTGAATCTATATCATTATAAATTCCACAAGTATCTTCTTCATCAAGATTAAGTCCACCAAAGGCAAGGTCTTTAAGTTTTCTATCATCATGAATTAATTTCTTATCTTTCTTTAATACTGAACAGAATGATAAAGTCACGTTATAGCCAACAATATCTCTGCCTTCAAAAACTTTTTCAATCATTAGTAGATCATTATTAAATCCTTTACCAATGAATGGCTTACCTTCTTTTGAAGAAGTCATTCTACCTTTAGATGGTAGGTTCATTCCAAAAATAAATTGTGCATCATCTGTCTCTGGATATAATGGATCATTTTTTACAAAGTATTGAATATCTTCTTTTAAACGACCTTCAGAATTTGTACTAGAAGCAAAATCGTTTTCGCCACATTGATGCTTCTCTTTTAAATCAGAAAATATTTTTGAGTTACCTACTAATTCAGGAAGTGATTTAGATAAATTCTTTACATTAGTTTCAATGTTTTTATTTTCATCAATATGAGAAATTTCACAGTTAATACAGTCCTCAGACGCGAGTGACCTAGAATTAGAACCAAATAAGTTTGGTCCAACTGATATTGCAGATAAAAGCATTAATGCCACAAATTGTAGATTTCTCATATATCCCCCTCAGAATAAATTATACTTATATATAAGCAATATGAATGCCACTTAGAGGATGAGATTACGAGCACTTATACAGATATAAGTGCTCATTATTTAGTCACTGACTAATTATTACATAGAGAAGAAGCTAAGACTTACTTCTTCTTACGTTTCTTAGATTTTGGATTGGGCTTTTTCTTCTTAGAGTGAGGGTCATTACTATTCAATTCAGCGAAATATGGATGATCAGTGACTACAGGAATCTTTTCACCAATTTTTGCTTCAATACTCTCAAGAAGTTTTCCCTCTGAGGAAACACAGAAAGTTATAGCGACACCTCCATGCCCGGCTCGTCCCGTTCTTCCAATTCTGTGTACATAGTTACTAATCTCTTCAGGTAGAGCATAATTAATAACATGAGTAATATCTAAAATATCAATTCCCCTAGCAGCGACATCGGTTGCTACTAAAAGACGAATTTCTCCAGTTCGAAGTGACTCTAGGGCCATTTCTCTTTGAGTTTGAGACTTATTACTATGAAATGAATTACAAGATATTCCGTGTTGTTGAAGATCCTCTACTAAAATATCTGCACCAATTTTTGTTTTACTAAAGAGAAGAACCTTTGAAAGGGACTCATCTTCTAGTAAGTGTAAGAGAAGACTTAATTTATTCTTCTTCGTTAAAGTATAAAGCTTTTGCTCAATCTTCTTAACGACAGTTGATTCAACGTCAACTTGAACTTTAACAGGGTCTATTAAAATGTCCTTAGAAAGTCTTTCAATAGTCTTAGGCATTGTTGCTGAAAATAACCCCACCTGCTTTCTTACAGGAAGATGAGAAATGATTGCTTTCACATCCTGTAAGAATCCCATATTTAGCATCATATCTGCTTCGTCTAAAATAAATGTTTCAACTTCATCAAGAGAGAGACATCCTGACTCTATAAGATCAATTAGTCTTCCAGGAGTTGCAATTAGAATATCTACACCTTCTTTTAAGCTCTCTATTTGATTTGCCCTTCTTGCTCCTCCGAAAATAACGAGTGAGGAAACACCTTCTACTTCACCTAAATCTTGAACAAATTTTTCAATCTGTGTAGCAAGCTCTCTAGTTGGAGTTAAAATTAAAGCACGTACATGCTTTGGAGATGTTTCAATAGGGCTCTTTATAATTTTGTCTAGAATAGGAAGACAAAAGGCTGCAGTCTTTCCTGAACCAGTTTTAGCTATTCCTAGTAAGTCACCTCCACTTAAAAGATGGGGAATGGCCTTAACTTGTATTGGACTAGGTTTTGTAAAACCAAACTCACGAAGTCCTTCCTTTAGAGATGGAATAAGATTTAGTGAATCAAAGCTTTCTGTATTTTTCATAATTATTTCTACTTATAGTTTTCAAATTAAATGCCTGTATACCACGGCCACAGGTATTTATCTAACTAGTTCAGTGATTGTAAATCCATATATATATTTCTAAGTGCTTTAAAGCTAACAAAACTATATGTACCTGAAGCTGAGATCTTAGATGTTATTTCATCTAAAGCAAGAGTAACGTTTCTCTTATGTTGTGGAAGATACTCTTCTCTTTCAGACTTAGTCATTTTCTTTAGTATAAGATGGTTATGGGCCGAGATAATGGCAACACTTCTCATCTCATCCATAAGTATTCCTTCAAGAAACCGGTCATTAAAACCTCTCTGTGAAAGCTTCTCCAAAGTCTCAATCATATCTAGATTTCTAAATTCAGCTTCAATAATTTTGTGACTAAAACTCTCTAGGACTTCGCCTCTTCCCATATCTGAATTAGTTCTAATAATTAGATTGTCCATATGACTCTTATCTATCTCTCCCTTTGCTACGAGCTCAATAGATGCACTTTTGGACTTAAAAGCTCCACTAACCTTCTTTGTTAGTGAACTTAGAACTGACGCTTGAGATGTAATAGACGCAAATATCATCAATGAGATAACAAGAGATTTCATATATATTCCTATGGTTGATTAATTTTAAAAAATTATTACACAGGAGCTAATCAGTAAGGAAAGAATCTTAGTTTTGATATAAAGATTATATGTACAAAGTTTAAACAGACATAGCTATTTAAACTCTAAGATGAACTCATCTGAGAATATGCACAAAAAAGGCCCACAAAGTGGGCCCTTAACTATTTAGAATTTGATTAGTGTCTATCCACCAAAGTCATCAAGCATGATATCTTCTCTCTCAACACCTAAGTCAATGAGCATATCAATTACACACTTGTTCATAATTGGAGGTCCACATAGGTAGTACTCACAATCTTCTGGTGCTGGGTGATCTTTAAGGTATTCATCATGTAATACTTGGTGAATAAATCCTTTATATCCTTCCCAGTTATCTTCAGGAAGAGCATCTGAAAGTGCACAATGCCACTTAAAGTTCTCATTCTCTTTTTGAAGCATATCAAAATCTTCAACATAGAACATCTCTCTCTTAGAACGTGCTCCGTACCAGAAAGTGATTTTTCTATCAGTCTTGATTCTCTTTAATTGATCAAATAAGTGAGATCTCATTGGCGCCATACCAGCACCACCACCAACAAATACCATTTCTTTCTTAGTATCGCGGGCAAAGAATTCACCAAATGGACCAGAGATAGTAACTTTATCACCTGGCTTACAATTAAAGATATAAGAAGACATCTTACCTGGAGGAGTTCCTTTTGGAGCTCTTGGAGGTGGAGATGCGATACGTACGTTAAGCATAATCATCCCTTCTTCTTCAGGATAGTTTGCCATTGAGTACGCTCTGATTGTTTCATCTTCTACGTAAGAGATATTATCCCATACTTTAAATGTATCCCAATCACCTCTGTATTCTTCTTCAATATCGAAGTCTTTATAATCAATTTTCAGACCTGGAGGTCTTTCAATTTGAATAAATCCACCTGCTTTAAATGGAACCGACTCACCTTCTGGAAGATCAAGAATAAATTCTTTAATGAAAGTTGCAACGTTGTGGTTAGATCTAACCGTACATTCCCACTTCTTAACACCAAAGACTTCATCTTCAACTTCGATTTCCATATCTTCTTTAATAGAAACCTGACAAGCAAGACGACAACCCTCTTTCGCTTCTCTCTTAGTAATATGTGATAATTCTGTTTCAAGAATCTCACCACCACCAGAGTGAACGTGAACCTTACATTGACCACAAGTACCACCACCACCACAGGCAGATGATACGAATAGTTTTTGATCAGCTAGGGCGTTTAATAGTTTTCCACCAGCTGCAATTTCTACAGTTTTTTCACCGTTAATGCTTAATTTAATACTCCCAGAACTTACTAACTTTGACTTTGCAAAGAGAATAATAAGCACTAGGGCCAAAACAACGGCAGTAAACATTAAAACGCCAAGTATAATTTCATTCATAGTTATGACCTTTCTTTATAATACTTAAAGTTGAATACCTGAGAATGAGAGAAAACCTAAGGCCATCAGACCCACAGTAATAAAAGTAATCCCTAATCCTCTTAGTCCATGAGGTACGTCACTGTACTTCATCTTCTCTCTAATACCTGCAAGTGCTGCAATAGCAAGGGCCCAACCAACTCCTGAACCAATTCCATAAACAGTACTTTCTGCAAAGTTATAATCTCTTTCCACCATAAATAGTGACCCACCAAGAATGGCACAGTTCACTGTAATAAGAGGAAGGAAAATCCCTAGAGCAGTATAAAGCGCTGGAAAAAACTTATCGAGAATCATCTCTAAAATTTGAACCATCGCTGCAATAACACCGATATAAGAAATAAGTCCTAAGAAAGACAGATCGTATCCAGTGATACCTGCCCATTCAAGAGCGTTTTCTCTTAAAAGGTATGTATAAAGAAGGTTGTTCACAGGAATAGTAATTGTTTGAACTACTACTACAGCTACACCAAGACCAATTGCCGTCTTAACTTTCTTAGAAACTGCTAAGAAAGTACACATTCCAAGGAAGAATGAGAGAGCAAGGTTTTCAACAAATACAGATTTTATAAATAAACTTAAATAATGTTCTAACATTTCTTACTCCTTCTCAACTTGATCAGTTTTCCAAGTTCTTAGGGCCCAGATAAATAATCCGATCAAAAAGAATGCACTTGGAGCAAGTAGCGCCATACCATTAGTCTGGTACCAACCACCATCACCTGTCGTTTTAAGAATTTCGAAACCAAGAAGTTTTCCACTTCCTAGTAACTCTCTAAATACTGCAACAAAGATTAGTACAATACTGTATCCAATCCCGTTCCCAAGTCCATCAACAAAAGACATAATTGGGTTGTTCTTCATAGCAAATGCTTCCGCACGTCCCATAACAATACAGTTTGTAATAATTAAACCAACGTAAACCGACATAGACTTTGCAACATCGTAAACAAATGCCTTTAAAAGCTGATCAGTTAAAATAACTAATGAAGCAATTACCGTCATCATAACAATGATACGAATACTAGAAGGAACATGGTTTCTAATTATTGATACAAAAAATCCTGAGAAAGCTGTTACAAGTGTAACGGCAATACACATTACTAGTGCAGTCTCCAACTTAGTTGTAACAGCAAGAGCAGAACAAATCCCTAGGATCTGAAGTGCAATTGGGTTGTCATCAAAAAGTGGAGCAAATAGTGTTTTCTTGAGGCTCATTACTTGATCCCTCCGTCTCTAAACTTAGCTAGGAATGGCCCATAAGCATCATCACCTAACCAATATTGAATTGTTCCTGACACACCAACAGAAGTAAGCGTAGCACCAGAAAGACCATCAATCTCAGTCTCATTTTTTGCTGCACCTTTAACTACTGTTAGAACTGGCTTGAAGTCTTCTCCAAGAGCAGTTTTACCATTCCAAGTTGCTTGCCAATTTGGGTTATCAATCTCACCACCAAGACCAGGAGTCTCACCGTGAGCATAGAAACCAATACCTTTAACAGTAACTGTATCAGGAGCAAGAGCTAGGAAACCATACATTGTAGACCAAAGTCCCTTTCCATGAACTGGAAGAACGATCATTGTAGTCTCTCCAGCATCTTGAATAAGGTAAGCCTTAGCGATTTTTGCTCTAAATCTAATTTTACCAGCATCAATAGCTGTATCAATTCTTTTGTTCTTGTTAGCGTCTTTTGCAGCTTTCTTTTGATCGTAAGCTTCAACATCACCTTCAACAACATCACCAGTAGAAAGATCTACTAATAATGGACGAACATTCTTATATGCTTCATTAATATCTTCTTTAGTCGCAGTCTTATCTACTAGACCAGATGCGATTAATAGATTCTTCTTAACATCTAACTTCTTGTTAGCTTCTTGCATTGGTTTTAGTGAAACTGCTGCCCCAGATACTAAGATCGAGCAAACAATACACAGAAGGAATGCAACAAGTAGTGTTTTTCCTGTTTCGCTTTTCATCACTCCTCCTTAAGCCTTAATACGAGCTTGTCTCTTTTTGATATGACCATTAACAACAAACCAGTCAATTAATGGAGCAAAGCAATTTGAGAAAAGAATCGCTAGCATTACACCTTCCGGGAATGCTGGGTTAATAACACGAACTAAGATAACCATAAGACCAATTAATGATCCGTAGTAAAATTGTCCCTTATGAGTCATTGACGCAGACACTGGGTCTGTTGCCATAAATACAAGACCAAAAGCAAATCCACCGATAACTAAGTGCCAGTGTGGAGCAAGTCCAAACATTGGGTTAGTTTCAGAACCAATTTGATTAAGAACAAATGCAAATAACATAGCAGAAACAAGCATTGATAACATGATTCTCCATGATCCAATTCCTGTTACAACTAGAACTACAGCACCAATTAAACAAGCAAGAGCTGAAGTCTCACCCATTGAACCTGGCATAAATCCTAAGAATGCATCCATCCAGCTAACAGAGATAGCTGACATACCACCGATAGCAGCTTGACCAAGAGCAGTTGCTCCAGTGAAACCATCTACAGCAGTCCAAACTGCGTCACCTGAAATTTCTCCAGGGTAAGCAAAGAATAGAAATGCTCTAGCAGTAAGTGCAGGGTTTAAGAAGTTCTTTCCAGTTCCACCGAAAACTTCCTTACCAAATACAACTCCAAAAGAAATACCTACAGCAACTTGCCATAGAGGAATTGTAGGAGGAAGAATACAAGGAAATAGAAGTCCTGTTACTAGGAAACCTTCATTAATCTCATGCTTTCTAACAGTTGCAAAAACAACTTCCCAGAAACCACCTGCAATATTTGTTACAAGAAATACTGGTGCAAAGAATAAGAAACCGTAAACAAAGTTTGAAATACAGTTTGTAGGATCAAATCCAAGACCAAGAGCGGCCATAACTGCGCCTCTCCATGAGTCTACTGATGTGATACCTTCAGCAGCTAAAACTATGTTTGCTTGAAGACCTGTATTGTAACAAGCAAAAAGTAAACAAGCAGTCAGTGCCATTGCCACAGTTGTCATCGTTCTCTTGAGATCAATCCCATCACGAACGTGTACAGACCCTCTACTCACTTCACCTGGTGTATAGATAAAAGTGTCGATCATCTCATACATTGGGTAAAACTTTTCTAAGCTTCCACCTTTTGCGAAATGATGATGTTGAGAATCTAGAAAACCTCTTAAAGCTTTCATCTAACCTTCCTTCTCAATAGTTGTTAAATTTTCTCTAAGTACTGGACCGAAGTCTTTTTTACCAATGCTGGCAAAAGTACAAAGTGCCAAATCTTCCTCATCAAGCTCTAAACAACCAAGTTGTTGAGCAAGCTCAGTATCTTTAGTAAGAAGTGCTCTTAATAATTGAGTAGGAAGAATATCTAAAGGTATAACCTTCTCGTACATTCCAACTGGAACCATTGCTCTTAAAGAACCATGAGTTGTCGTTGTCATGCTAAATTTCTTAGAAGGTGTGAAGAACTTAGATAAGAAAGTTCTTTTGATAGAAAACTTATCAAAACCTGGAGATTGCCAACCAAGAAATTCTCTCTCACGCCCTTCAGCTAGAATAGAGATTTGGTTATGGTAACGTCCAAGGTATAGGAATGAATCTTCAGTCTTTCTACCATTTAATACTGAACCAGAAATAATTCTTAGCTCACCATCTAATGTCTCATTAGCAACGATATCTAAGATATTTGCTCCTAATTGAGTTGTAAGAAGTCTTGGATTCTTAGCTTTTGGACCAGCAACAGCAATTACTCTCTCTGTCCAAAGCTTACCAGAAGTAAATAGTTTACCAATTGCGATTACATCTTGGTAACCAGCATGCCAAACAACTTTTCCTTCATGTACAGCATCTAGGTTATGAATATGTGTACCAACTAATCCAGCAGGATGTGGTCCAGCAAACTCATGAACAGATGCACTTGAAGGTGCTTGAACCTTAGATCCAGAAGCTTTACAAACAAAAGTTTTCCCTTCTGTTAGCTTAGAAAGTGCTTCAACACCGGCCATAAAGTCTTCAGAGTACTGACCAATTACTTGTTCAGGATTTGGAGCCAGAGGATTTGTGTCCATTGCCGTAATGAAAATAGAATGTGGTTTATCATCAAGCATTGCTACTTTAGAAAATGGTCTCATTCTTAGAGACGTCCACAGTCCAGACTCAAGAAGTAATCTCTTAACTTCGTCAAAAGAAAGTTCTGAAACATCCTTTTGCTTGTAAGACTCAAATTGAACTTGTTCAATTCCTGTTACTTCTATAACAATAGTTTGAAATGCTCTCTTAGCACCTCTGTTAATCTCAACAACTTTTCCATTTGCAGGAGAAGTAAATCCTAGTCCTTCATTCTTTTTGCATTCAAAAAGAACTTGACCAGCTTTAACAGTGTCACCAACTTGAACTTTCATTGATGGCTTCATCCCAACGTAGTCAGGACCTGTTAAGGCCACTCTTTTAACTTGCGGACCAGCTTCGATTGTTTGCTTAGGGATTCCTGCTAAAGGAATGTCTAAACCTTTTTTAATACGAATCATGGTAATAATAATCCCGTTAAAACGTTAATATGTTTAGCTTATATACAACTATATAAAAAAATAGACTTTGATTTTTTATACTCCTATGAACGCAATATGTAACTAGTTCATATTAAAGAAATCAAAAAAATAATTTTCTTAATATTTATTTAAACAAAATAAATTTTAATCCCAAAATAAAAAAGGTGCCGCAGCACCTCGTCATACTCTGGAATATACGTAGAAGTTACATCTTTAAAAGACAGCACTTCTTGTACTTCTTCCCACTACCACAAGGGCAAGGGTCATTTCTACCAACCTTTGGCCCAGCGCGTTTTACCGCATCTCTAAGAACATCACCTTCAACGAAGAACCATGCGTCATCTTCGTAAGTAAATGTCGCTCTCTCGTGGTGCACAACTTCTTTGTCTCCGACAACATATGTCGCTTTAAATTCAACAATACCACTCGTGTCACCTGGCTGACCGTCTACAGTTTCAACAATATCGAGCTTCTTCCAGTCACTTTCTTTAGACCAGATTTCAATTTCTTGTTTATTAAGTTCGTCTCTACTGCCCTTATCTTGCGTTGCAACGATGTAATCAACTTCGTGCTTAGCAAATGCAGCATATCTTGAGCGCATTAATTGCTCTGCAGATTTGGCTTTTTCAGACCCACTATGTAATGGCCCACAACATTTTTCATATTCTACTTCGTAACCGCAAGGACAGCTCATGTCTTCTCCTAAGAATTTTTTTGATTATTATTCTACTATCTAAAACCTAAAAAGTAAGTCAGTAAAAAAAGTATTTTCCTCTTTAAAGTGAAATTTACTTTCTAAAATTCTAGACGAGACGAATGTGAAATGTTTTTTTATTTCTTTTTGATACCAAGACTTTGAGCGTCTAATCGCATACTCATCTTTGAACTCGAGGTCTTCTATCTGACGATCTAGCTCTTTATCAGTTGGAACACTAAAGTAGAGATACTTCATCCTTTTAGAAAGAATAGGGAGAACCTCCCTTACCTCTTCATCTGTTAAGTATTGAAATACTGATGTACAGATACCTAGGTCAAAGTGTTTAACAAACCGTGCATCCTGGCACCAAGATAGAAGATCCATATTATATAATTTCAGAGAAGTAGATTCTACTGGCTCTATATTTCTTTTTTTAACTTGGTCAAAAACGTATTTAGACGGCTCAATACCAAGTGCCCTATAAGGGATAAACTCTTTCATCACTGCTTGAAAAAGGTGACCTAAACCAAACCCAAGGTCAGCAACACTACTAATATCTATATAATCTAGGTCAAGTGTCGCCTTAATATACTTAGCATGATTCTCGGCATTCCCAATTCCATCCATCTCATCTGGAGAAGAGTAATTTACATCCCAATAATCTTTAGAAAAGCCTTCACTACCTTTAACTGAACTCACGATAATTCCCTATTAAAATTTATACTTCCAAAGTAACCAATAAAAACTCTATAAAACCCAAGCCCAATTAGCCCAAGCCAAACCCAAATTAATTGATCACCATAGAATGAATATATAATAAATGGTAAGAAAGAAAAAAGAAATCCTAGGAACATATGCTTTCTAACATAATCAAATCTTCCTAACCCAAATAATAATCCATCATACACATATGTCGCACACAGAAAAAGCTGAGAAAATGCAAGGTAAGGCCAAATAGATTTAACAACTGAAATCACAGCAGGATCATTTGTAAATATGCCAATCAATTGCCTCTCTAAAACCATGTAGAAAAACGTAAATGAAACACCGAAGAAGAGAGATAGAATTAGAAGATTTTTTTTCATAGACTGAAAGCTTTCAATATCATTTATTGCTTTGAATCTAGATGCCAGGATATTCCCTGTTAACGCTAAACCATCAGTAAAAAAAGAAGAGAATAGCCAAAATTCTAAGAGTATTTGGTGAGAAGCTAAAGGAATATGTCCGAGTCTAGCGGCACTCTTGGTGCAAATAAAGAAACTTCCCGTAAGTATCATCGACCTACAGAACATATTAAATGAGTTCTTACCAAAACTAAGCCACTCTCCTTTTACTTCAGCAATAAAGAGTGACTTAAAAACTATGGCCTTAGTATTTAGGACTAGAATAAAACTTATAACAGCAGTGAAAAATGCTCCAATAACTGATCCCCATGCTACAGCGGCAAGACCTAAATCAGTAAATTCTAAAAAGATCCAAGACAACCCTGAATTTAACAAAGTGGAGATGGCAATTAGTATAAAACAAGACCTCACTCTTTCAAATCCTCTAAGGATTGAAATAAGAGTTCCTCCAATAATTAAAAAAGGCTGACCGACTAAGCGAATATGAAAGTACTCAAGAGCAAGAGGACGTAACTCTCCCTCTGCGCCAACAAAGTCAAAAACTGGAGAACTAAAAAAATAAAGCAATATAGAAGAAATTAAACCAACTAAAATTGAAAGAAGTATTGCGACCTTCACTCTACTATGAATTTGATTAGAATCACCAAGAGAGTAGGCCTCACTTACAGACTGAATTGATGTATGAATGAGGAAGTTAAATACCCATGTAAAAGAACTAAGAATGACCACGCCAAGAGATAGAGCTGCGAGCCATGTCGTATCTCTATTACCAATTAAAGCGGTATCAACGATTCCTGTTACAGGCTCAAGTAGTGATCCAAATATATTTGGGAGAGAAAAAAAGAAAAGCCCACCGAGAGTGAGCTTTACAGAACTAGAAATTGATTTCTCAACCACTAAGGCTTATTTACTGCGAAGTAAATGGCAATGAAGAATAATGTAATAAGACCCCAAAATGCCTTCGGCTTAATGTCTTTAGAAAGTCTTTTAGCAAGTACTGGACCGGCAACTGCAATAATAAGCCAGATAACCATCTTAACAATAACCCAAGTTGGGAAACCTTCACCATGAGAAACACCAATACGAGCGAGTAGTCCCATACCTGAAACAAGAATTAGTAAACTTGTAATTCCTGTAATAATTTTAATATGTTTTGGCTGAGTAGAATAATAACCTACAGCAAGGCCTACAACAGTAAGTAAAATACAAAGTAAGTGTAGTACTTTATAAACTTCATAAGAGATCATAGAATTTCCTTTCTTTTTTGCTTAATTCTTATTTTTTTCTTCTAAATTATTGATTAATTTCTTCAACTCTACAATAGATTTAGCAATTTGTTCTTCTTCTGTAGAGATACCTTTAAATATACCTTTAAAACGTTTTGCATAATCACCTAAAATTGCATTTGCAAAGAGAGCGGTATATACAGCAAACATTGCTGTTCCTAAGAGCATTAACATAATACTGAAGCCTTTTCCAGCAAATGTGACAGGGACAACGTCTCCATAACCAACCGAAGTAACAGTAGCAAAGCAAAACCAAACAGCATCAATAAAGTGATCCATCTTAGGATTTACATCTTTTTCTATATAGAAAATCCCAACAGAGCAGAGAAAGATAAAGAAATTCCCAAATATAGTTAAAGCTATAAACTCTAACGATGTAACGAGGTCAAGAATACGCTTATAAATAATTTTATTACTATTGGTCACAATTGCTCTCTTTTTCTTATTAACTTTATTGAGTAAAATAATTATATGGCAAATTCGGACAATTCAAAGAAAAAAGAAAACAAGATCTATCGCGGCGCATATAAATATATGAGAAATTCAAATATATACTGCGAAGAGACATTTGAAGTTTTCAAAGATAAAGCAGACTCAAGTATGCTCTTTCAAAGTCAAATAATGTCTCGAGTTGCAACTGGAGAGCTTTTAAATATCTCAGTGGATTTTAAAATTAATAAAGATTATATCCCTACCCTTGTTGTTATCAATAAAGTCCTTGGGAATAACAATGTTGTTGAAACATACTCCTTCAATAGTAAGAACAATACAATTAACTATACGTTCGAATCTGCAACTGAAACTGAGAAAGCAGTTTTAAATACCACTCCAAAGTTTTCGATCTCAACACCTGCAGTATGTACAAGTATGCTCCACCTAAGGTCCAAAAAGTTTGATTCTACTGGAAAAAATATATACAACGTTCTTTCAAGCTCTAACCAATGGAGCTATGAGGAAGAGCCTGCCTTTAATGCCATTACAATCAGAAGAATGAACCAGGCCAGTGAGACCAAAACTATTGACGGAAGTAATGTTCAAGGAGTTGATTACAAAATTGAACAAAAAGAAGATAGTGATGAGTATGATAAAGATACTCCAAACCTACGCTGCTTTGTTAGTCAGTACGTAACCATTCCTTACTTTCTAGAAGATGGTAAAGGAACGAAGGTAGAAATTAAATATCTTAATAACCTATCTGAAAGAGAGCTAGATTAAATACTACTCACATCTTTTTCGAACATTAACATTATCAAGAAATGCTTCGCGAGCGATATGACATGTATGCTTTAAATTAGCTTTATCTTTTTTGAGTTCTTTTTCAATCTTCTTTGCTGCCGATACCAAACGCTCTTTTAAAAGATCTTTATCCTTAGGGGAACAACTCTCTCCATCAATATGATTCGACATTAAAGATGAAAATGATTCCGTCTCTAAAGTTCCTACAGTGATGTCTAAACTATCGGCATGGTCTTGAAGAGAGCAGTGTTTGAACTTCTCTCTACTCGCATAGTTGAGTATATCTTCAACTTCATCTTTGTTACAAACTTCTTTATATTCATAAATGTTAACATCGCTTGGAAAGATTTCTTTTTCTGCATTTACTTCATAGAAATGCTCATAACTATAAGCAGTAACCATATCCTTCAATTTTAGAAGAGTTATAAAAGAAGCACTTTCGCTACAGCTAAGCGCCCAAGTAGATGAAATATTAAAGCAAAGAATAAGTATAATTTTTTTCATAGATTGAATTATAAGTGCCTGAACTCATATATACAAAAATCAAGCACTTATAACTAGAGGAAAACCTTAAAAAGTAGTCACTAAAAGATCTCTATTGAATAACGAAGTCTTTCACCTGCTCACAGGCCACATCAAGAGTAGTTCTCTCTATCTGATAAGGCTCCATTAACTTTAGAAGTTGTTGCATTGTTCTTCCCTTCCATGAACGAATACGAGAATCTACAACGATAACTCCACCAATATCACTTTCAGTCCTGAGTAGCCTTCCAAGTTTTTGATGAAGAGATCTCGTTCTATGAGAGAGGTAATAATCAGTAAATTCATTTCCAATATTAGACTCATAGAAATCACGTCTATCTTGAATGACTAGGTCCATTCTAAGATCAGGAATCTTATCGACAAAAACAAACTGGAGAGCATCGCCAGGAATATCAATCCCTTCCCCAAAAGACTCCATACCTAAGAGTATTCCTGAGTCTGAGTTCTTAAAGTCTTCAACAACATTATTTCCCATTCCCTGAATAAAGAGAGGGATCTCTCCATCAAATTCTTCAAGAAGAAGCTCTCTAGCAATTTCAAATCTAGAGCGAGCAGAAAATAACAGAAGACTTCGACCCTTTAAGTCTCTAATTAGTTTTGAGATCTTCTTAAGAGTTTGTGGAACAAAGCTCTTATCCCAAATAGGAAGTGTGTCATCACAAAGAAATACCTTCGTCTTATTTTTATAGTCAAATGTAGGAGGAAGATAAAAGCCAGACTTAAACCTTCTCTCAGGCTCCAGATAAGTATAACCTGTTGCCCACTCTATTCCTCTACTACCTTGATCTCCTTTATCGTTACCAAGAGTCGCTGAAGTGAAAACGACGGAATCGGAAATTTCTAAAAGACCTTGATGTAGAACTTTTCCTACATTTACCGGTGATGCACTAACACTTAGGCCGTACTCTCCGTGGTATTTAAGAGATTTTGTATAACCTTCTTTTTCAACAGGCTGATCAAGAGCAACTTCTAATGCTTTTTGAACATCATCTAAGACACCTACAAACTTTTCAAAACGAGTAAAGGCCACAATCTGATTTTCATCTGTAAGCTCTTTCACATCCCACCTTGAATGATATGGAAGAAGGTAGTTATTTAAATTAGTAATAATGAATCTAATCGAATCTAAATGATTAAAGATCGCCATCCCTAATTCATCAGTTCTCTTTCTATTTATCATTGGAGCTTCATTCCAAAAGATATCCGTATACCTAGGACGCTTTTTAAAGTAGCTCTCAACAACTGTAGGTAAACCATTTAAATGATCTTGAAGAAGCTGCTGAGTATTAGTAACTTCACCTCTTATATTTGTTATTACACTTGTACTCTCTCCCTCAGTTGTTTCATGCTGAGCAAGTAAGTAAAATAATGAACCAATTCCTTGATTATGAATTAAGGCCTTATTTAAAGAGTTTAAATCGGATTCAGAAACTTCATAAGTAAAGGCACTTGTCGTCTCTCCCTCAACCTTATGAGCTTCATCTACAACCACATATGCTGGTCTTGGAAAACTTCTAGGCCATGAGAACATTAAAGCGTGGTTACCTACAATAATATTGGCGTCTTTAGCTTCTCTGAGTCCTTTTATATATGAGCAGTCACCTTTAAACGGACAACTCTGACCGGTACAAGATCTGAAGTCTACAGTTATATCATTTTCTTTTGTTGAGAAATCTTCAATTTTTCTCTTCATTACAAACGGGAGATCTCCACGAGTAATCTGATCATCAACATGTGCTCTCGAGTTGTAAAAGAAAACAAGATCAAAGAACATATCAGTATATTTTTCTTTAAAGTCCTTAGTATTTGTTAGCAAGTCCTCTTCTTCAACACTCTGTCTAAATAGCAACTCACAGAGATGGTTTCCTGATCCTATCAGCTGTCTAACCTTCAACTCATCATCATTTAAACCGAGAAGCTTTCTTAGCTGAGGCACATCTTTAGATACCGCTTGATGCTGTAGAGTTTTAGTTCCTGTTGCTACAAGAACTTGCTTTTGTTCAGAGAGAGCAAAGAGAGCGGACGGAATTAAATAACCTAGAGTTTTACCTGTCCCTGTTGGAGCTTGAATTAAAGAATGTATTTTATTTTTAAAAGATTGCCCTACTCTAAGAGCTAATGTTTCTTGGGATTCTCTATATCGATAGAATGGAGTTTTTGTTTTAACACTTTCTTCATCTCTAAATATATTTTTTATATTCTCACCGTTGAAATCCAGAGAGAATAACTTTTCTCCTGCATCTACTTTTTCATTTACAGGATGAATCGTCTCCCAGGCAATATCACAATGGTAATCAATATCTAGCTCAACACTTTCTGCTAACTCTTCTAGTTCATCGTCAGAAAGGCTAAAGAAGTTATAATACCAATAATCAGTAAGATTATATTTTTTAAATAAACTATTAACAGTTGCCTGAAGAGCAGCATCTCTTCTCACTGTTGCAACAGCAATAATTAAGACTTTAAGTAAATCTACAGAATCTTGGAATCCTCGGTGTTCTTCATGGTCAGCAATTTTCCAATCACAGATAAAGTTTTCTAACTTTAAAGAAGACATATTTGGGAATAATAATGAAAGAAAGTAAAGACTATCTTCATATGACTCTCTTCCACTACCATCATCAATTTTAGCAAAGTGCTCACTTAGAAATGATTTTTCGAAATCTGCATTATGAGCAATTATATGATGGCCAAAAACATCCATCACCTCAGGAGAGACAACCTGCCAACTTGGGGCGTTGAGAAGCATCTTAGAGTCTATTCCTGTAAGTTTTTTAATGAACTGAGAGAGTTTTCCGTCATATTGAACTAGAGAGCTATACTTTCGAATAAGTGTAGTTCCTTCATATTGAAGATAACCCACGTCAATGATTTGATCGTAACTTGGGTCAATACCTGTTGTTTCAATATCAAGTACGGTCCAACGTCCAAGAGGATGTGTCATATATAGCTCCAAAAATAACTTCAGTTTGTGTGCTGCAAATGCTTATAGATATTGGCAATATCATCATTTTATCTTAGTCTGTGAAGCTTAAATGACAAGGAAACCTTATGAACACAGCACTAATTTTTCAAATTCAGTCGATTTTGATTCTATCTCTCATGATATTAGGTGTTTACCTTCGAAGAAAAAGAAAGACTCACGTAAAAATAATGTCAGTCGTCATAATTTGGGATATCCTATTAATACTGCAGATAGAATTGACTAGAAGCGCAATAGTAAAAGCATCACAAGTTATGACAAATCCGATGATGCTAAAGATACATCTATTCTTTGCTATCGGTTCAGTTGTGCTATACGTACTAATGATTATGTCTGGAAGAAAGCTTTTAAAGGGCGATATTTCAGTTAGACCAAAACATAAGAAGCTAGGTTGGACAACATTAGCTTTTAGAACTTTAACACTTGTAACGAGCTACTGGGCCGTTTCAAAATAAGAGATAGGATAAAGATGAACTTTGAAGAATTAACAGCACTTATTCAATCACAAATCGAAGACGCAAAAGTTCAGGTAACTGACCTTACAGGAACTAAAGATCATTTAGGTCTTCTTGTTGTAAGTGATATCTTTGCTGGAAAAATGCTAATTCAACAACACCAGATAATAATGGATATTTTAAAAGAAAAATTAAAACAAGAGATTCATGCAGTTCAAATTAAAACAATGACTCATGAACAAGCTAACGCACAAGGTATACAAATATAAGGAGTTTAATATGAGTAACGATAACCCATTTAATATTTTAGGTTCAGATAAAGTTCCACAAGAGGGAGCAACTGCTGTAACAGAGACTACAGAAACAAATGATCTTAATGAGAGAATTAAAGCTCTTATTAGCTCAAGTGATATCTTTCTATTTATGAAAGGAAACGCAGCAATGCCACAATGTGGTTTCTCTGCAAATACAATTGCTATGCTTGATGCACTAAACGTTAAGTATAATACTTTTGATATTCTTTCAGACATGGACATCAGACAAGGTGTTAAAGAATTTTCTAACTGGCCTACTTACCCACAACTTTACTTTAAGGGTCAACTTGTAGGTGGAAATGATATTATTACAGAAATGTATCACTCAGGTGATTTAGCTAAAGTTCTTGGAGCATAAGTGGAAAAGTTTGCAGACCTATCAGAATGGTCACCAAAGAAAATGAGAACGCTTAGAAATAATCTTAATAATAGATTAGCTTCTTACAAGACTTCTGGAGATAATGCAAAACCTCTTCAAACTAGTCATGCTCTTTACGGTCTTTCAGAGGAGAACTGCCAAGAACTCCTAAAGAAAGTTACAAAGCTATTAAAGAATAAAAAAGCATAATAAGAATAAAAAAGGGAGCTTCTAAGCTCCCTTTTTTTATCTACTCTTCTAACATTGACTCATCAAACTCACAGTTATGATAAACTTTTTGAACATCATCGTTGTCCTCTAGGACATCAATAAGCTTCATAAATGTTGGGATGTGCTTTGGATCTAATTCTTTATTAGTTGTTGCAACTCTTTCAAGTCCAGCTTCCCTCGCCTCAATATTCAACTCAGCTAGCTTAGCAGAAGCATTTCCAAAATCTTCCATTGCAGTAGTAACAATAATGACATCTTCATTTTCAAAGTCTACATCTTCAGCACCGCCGTCGATCATCTCCATCATAAAATCGTCATTATCCATTTCAACTTGAGTCTTATCTATAGCAAAAATTCCTTTTCTATCAAAAATAAACTGAAGGCATCCATCTTTACCAAGTGAGCCATTGTACTTATTAAAAGCTGCTCTTACTGAAGATACTGTTCTTGTATTATTATCAGTTGCAGTCTCTACAAATACAGCAACCCCATCAGGGCCATACCCCTCAAAAGTTGTTTCAGTATAATCCTCACCACCAACGCCTGAGCCTTTATCTATTGCTCTTTGAATTGTATCCTTTGGAAGGTTTTGTCCTCGAGCATTCTGAAGTGCAAGACGAAGCCTAGGGTTCATATCTGGATCAGATCCACCACCAGTCTTAACCGCAACAGTGATCTCCTTAATAAGCTTTGTGAAGATCTTCCCTCTTTTTGCATCCTGGGCACCTTTTCTATGTCTAATGTTTGCCCATTTACTATGACCTGCCATAGTTAACTCCTAATTGTATTTTATTAAGTTTAGGATACTAGCAAAGATGGAACGAAAGGAAAACAGAGGAGAATTTGAAATTATTTAAGTGATAACTCTTTTTCGATAACATTGATTAAGTCATCTAGATCAAATGGCTTAGAAAAGAATTCCTTAGCACCTGCATCAAGAGCATCTTTAATTGAAATATCAGCTTGTCCAGAAACAAAGAAGAACTCTGGTCTTAGGTTTGTGGCCATAGAGTTAACCTCTTCTAAGACTAACATTCCATTACCATTAGGCATTTTATAATCAGAAACAACAACATCAAATTTATGGGAACGGATCTTCTCAATTGCATCGACACCACAGTCAGCAGTCATCGTTTGATATCCGTAGTAGTTAAACTCTTCTTCCATCAACTCTAAAATGTCCGGTTCATCATCTACAATAAGAACCGTATATTTGTTGCGCTCAATCATAGATATATACTACTCGGGAATAGCGTTTTTGGAAACCTTAGAGAAAAGAAATCTCACGAGTAAGTAAAGTGATAACGCATATAGACCAAAGTTTAAAACAAAGTACACACTATAGGCTACGACACGTATTAGGGCCTGAATGAAAGGATGTTCAATTATATATGGGACATATTGCGGGGCCGTTTTATAATAAAACTCTACAAAGCTTTGGCCTAATTTTACCTTAAGAAGATAGTGATCTCGAATATATCTAAAATAGTTTAGAACGTAATGTTGTTCCATAAAACCAGCTGAAATAAAGTAACATTGATTTTTTTCAAGAAACTCAGCAATATCTAAAGGAGTCGCACTCAATGTAGAAGATAATGGAGTGTAAAAACCATAGTAGTCACGAACAGCGAATGAAATATTATAAGTACGATTATTTGTTAGATTTTTAGCTTCAAAACTTCCACTGGCCTCTGGAGTAACATCATCATCTATAGAAAGAATCTCATTAATTCCTGCGAGCCCAAAACTACTATTATAACTACTTACATCAAAGATAGCGATATCTCTAAAGTTATTCTGAATTGCTGAGATAGTATAGTAGAACTTTAGACGCTCATCACCTTTCTCAACACTAGTTAGCGTATTTGTAACAGATGAGTCATAAACGGCTCCACTAATATTTAACTCAACAAATATTCCGTCAGTTCCACTAGTAGGATCAGAAATCGATGTATCTACAGCTGTTTGAGAAAGAAATAAGTAAGTTGTAACAGTTATTGGTGAGCTAAGTGCGCCTGTACAATCAATTTCTGCAGAATCACATATTGAATCAATTGTGAAACTAGACACTAAGTCTTCACATGTAGAAGCGGTTGAACATCCTGACGATGAACGAGAAACAAATAAGTAATTTGTACTAGCGTCATCTTTTACGTAAAGCGTCGGATACAAGACATTTGTATCATCTGTATTAACAACATCAATCGTAGTATTAAGAGTTAAAGTACTATCCGCTTTAAAAAGAGAAGTCGTAAGAATGTGGTTATTTGACTGAGTTGTACCTGAACCAGATATAGGGATATACAACTTAAGAGGAGCACTCGATGAAGTACCATCCCCTCCTAAAGTATTATAAACAGAGTATATATTACCAACATTAACCACTGGCGCTGTAGTGTCAGAGATTCTAACTGTGCTGGCAGAAGTAGATAGAATAGAAAGAGTAAATAGAAATCCAAGTATAAAATATTTCATCTTTTTGATTATCTCAGTAATATAGGACTTTCGTCAAATTTATTGCTCTTGTCAGCTAAAGCTAACCATGGAATATTACATAATTATGAAAAGAACTATCATTATACTCTCACTATTACTTCTTCAGTCTTGCTTAAAGCCAGATGAAGTTCAAAATAAATTTCAAATCGTAAAATCGATGGGCGAAACTTTAGAAAAGCAATATTCTACGATACCTCATATCTCAATAGAAGATTTTCAGTCCCTAGATAAAAATACTTTTATTTTAGTCGATAACCGTTCAGCTCCAGAAATTGAAATAAGCTATATTCCAAACTCTATTACTCAAAAAGTATATGAAGAGAATTTGCCTAACTATATTGGAAAAAAGGTTGTTGTTTACAGTACGATTGGAAATAGAAGTTCAAAATATGTACTCATCTTAAAAGATAAAAATATTGATGCTTATAATTTGAAGGAAGGTATTTTGGGCTGGGCCCATAGAAAGCTCCCCCTATTAAGTTCAGGAAAAGAGACTCAAAGAGTACATGTATATACTGATGCTTGGAACTTTACTCCTGTTGGTTATGAAGGAGTTTACAAATAAACTCACTAGTCTCTATTAACGGAAAAATATCAGATGTAAAAAATGCTAAAATTTCAGTATTTGATAGAGGCTTTCTCTATGGAGACTCTATTTACGAAGTCACTCAAACTTTTAATCGTAAAATATTCAAGCTAGATGAACACTATAGTCGGTTACTTTACAGTGCAGTCAAGATGGATATGCCTGTAGAGGTTACAAAAGAAGAACTTGAAAAGGATATACAAGCTGTCCTTAAAGAGCTTGATACTGATAATGCTTACATTAGAATTATCATTACTCGTGGTGAAGGGGAAATAGGACTAGATCCTGCTCTAGCAACAAAGAGTAATCTTATTATTATTGTAAAAGAGCTCCCTGAAAATCCATCTTGGTGGTACTCAGAAGGTGTCCACATGATTATTTCTCATACTATGAGAAATCCTAAAAATGCAGTAGACCCTAGAATAAAATCTGGAAATTACTTGAACAATGTCATGGCCATTAACGAAGCTAAGAAATTAGGAGCCTATGACGCTATAATGTTAAATGCTAAAAATGAAATAACAGAGGCTACCACATCAAATATTTGGGTGGTAAAAGATGGAGAAATCATCACTCCTCCTGTTAAAGCAGGCCTACTTGGTGGAATAACTAGAAAGTCTCTACTAAGCCTAGCAAAAGAAAATAGCTATAATATTAGTGAAAGAAACTTTAATGAAGAGTTTTTAAAGTCAGCAGATGAATGCTTTCTTACAAGTACAACTAAGCTTTTGGTTCCTATTACAAAGGTTGATAATCAAAATATAGGTACAGGTAAACCAGGACCTATAACTCTTGAACTATTAAAACTGTATAAGAAGGCCAACAATATTTAGGTATCAAAATGGAAAATAAAGCACAAAGTAATGCTCGTAAATTATTAACAATTCTTCTTGAAGATAAATATAAAAGAAAACGCGCTCCTTTTATTGTTACCGTAGGAGTAATCGCTTTACTTGTGATTGTAATCTCTTTTTATAGAAATAATCAAAAATCACAAGATGACTACCTCATAAGCCGTGAAGAAAAGTTAAGTTATAAGGATATTGATTTGGCACTTAAAAGAGGTGTTAACTTTGAGTCCCTTGGAAAAGAAAAAAAACATATTCTATACTACCTTGCAAATGGTCCCTACTCCCTAGAAGCTATAAGCTACTTAAAAAAGTCAGGGGTAAACCTCAAATCACTCAATGCTCAGAGTAAAAATCCACTCGAGGATATTCTATTAAACCTAAATCCTTCCCATAAGAACTTAGAAGAAGATTTCTATAAAAATATTTCGACTCTACTAAGTTTGGACCTCACGATTAGTGATACTACAATTAGAGAGGCCTCTAAGAAATGTGAAGAAAGCTCACTTATGACATGTTTAAAAATTGCGTTCTACTATAAAGCCCTTGGAAAAGTAGAACATGCCACAAGCTATGCCAAACGGTCTTGTTATACATCTAATGACAACTCTATTTGCGCCATAGCTAAAAACTATATTTTAAAGGACTAGGAAATGATTCAATCAAAAAGTACTCAGCAATTAACTAGAGAAGAGTTAAAGCACGTTCTTAGTGTTGCCAGAGGAGATGGTGAAATAGATATTCTAATTAAGAATGTCAAAATTATGGATTTAGTAAATGGTGGTATCAACGATAGTGCTATTGCAATCGCTGGAAAAACTATCGCAGGAACAGGTCTTGAATACCTTGACCAAAAGGCCAAGAGAACTATCGACGCGAAAGGTGCTGTTGCAGTTCCAGGTTTTATTGACGGTCACTTACATATTGAATCATCTATGATGCATCCATTTGAATTTGAGAGATTAACATTACCCCTTGGGACAACCACAGCGATATGTGATCCTCATGAGATTACAAACGTTATGGGTGATAAAGGCTTTAGTTGGTTTTTAAGATGTAGTGAATTAATGAGTCAAAATCTCTTTGTTCAAGTGAGCTCTTGTGTACCTGCTCTGCCTGGCTTTGAGACTAATGGTGGTCCATTCCCTCTAGAAAAAATGAAAGCATACAAAAACCATCCTAATGTCTTAGGTCTAGCAGAGATGATGAACTTTCCTGGTGTGATAAATGCGTTTGATGATGTTCTAGATAAAGTTGAAGAGTTTCAAGAAATGAACCTAGATGGTCATTGCCCATTAGTGCAAGGTAAAGATCTCAATGCATATATTGCAGCTGGTATTCAAAACTGCCATGAGACAATTACTCAGGAAGAAGGTAGAGAAAAACTATCAAAAGGAATGGCGCTAATTATTAGAGAAGGTTCTGTTGCTAAAAATTTAAAAACTTTAGCTCCTCTTGTTACAGACTTCAACTCATGTCAGTGCTTACTTTGTACTGATGATAGAAACCCTTATGAAATCTTTAATGAAGGACATATTAACTATCTAGTAAAAAAGATGATTAATGAAATTGGTATTGAGCCTCATGTTGCTTACAGACTAAGTTCTTACTCAGCAGCTAAGCACTTTGGACTTAAAAGACTTGGACTAATTGCACCTGGAAAACAAGCTGATATTGTCCTCCTAAGCGATTATAAAAATGTTGAAATTAGTGACGTTTTCATGAAGGGAGTCCCTGTTAAAGAGTTAAAGATTGAAGATTCATTGAAAGAGAATCTAAAGAAGTCTTGTCCTCCTATTGAAAATACAATGAAGAGAAAAGAGCTTTCAAAAGATGAAATTAAGTTTGAATTCTCTGAGGGTACGTACAATGTTATTGAAATTGTTAAAGACGAAATTATAACAAACCACTTAAAAATCAATCATGATGGTAAAAACTTTGAATCAGATGATATCAAAAAGATTTGTGTCATCGAAAGATATGGAAAAGGCTCTAAGCCGGCACTTGGTCTTGTAAAAGGCTCAGGACTTTCTTCAGGCGCTATAGCCTCATCTGTTGCACATGACTCTCATAATATTATTGTTATCGGAGAAGATGAAAGTGATATGACAGTCGCTGCTAATAAGTTAATTGAAATGGGTGGTGGTTTCTGTGTTGTTAAAGATGGAAAAGTAACGGCTTCACTTGCCTTACCTATCGCGGGATTACTTAGCTTAGAAACTGCAGAGGTCTTAACAGAAGGTATTATTGAACTTAAGAAAGCTTGTAAAGAAGTTGATGTTCACTTAAATGAACCTTTTATACAAATGGCATTTCTAGCACTTCCTGTAATTCCTTCTTTAAAAATTACAGATAAAGGCCTAGTTGATGTAACTAAATTTGAATTTATTGATCTTAAAGATTAATTCAAAGTCCCCCACGCAATGACTTAAATTGCGTGGGAAGTATATAGTCTCTATTGTAATTTTTCGTTTAATAAGTGAAGTAGAAGTTCTTCCTTATCCATCTTCAATTTATTTTCTTTTAAGTACTTATTTAGCTTCTCTTCTAAGAGCCTACTTGAAGCAATTTTTTGTATTTCAAACTTCTCTTCTGCTGTAAATCCTTTAGTCATTACATAGTTGAAAATATCTTTAATTTCTACTTCTGGTCCTAGAGATGAAAGAGTAGCAAAAGCAAGTTCCGCTTCTTCAACCTCATTCTTATTAAATTGTATCGAATATCTTCTTGGAGCTTCTTTAATAACTTGTTCAGTAGCTTTTATTGAAGGCTTTTCTTTTTTGATCTTCTTTTTCGTTGCTGTCGGCTTGATAGTCTTTAAGATTTTCTTGCCTTCTTTTTCTATATCGTCCATATCGTCATCAAGAATAGAATCAGAAAACTCAAAGTTTCCCTCATTGTCCATACCGATAATTCCGATACCTTCTAACTCTCTTTTCTTAGCTTCCTTGATAGAATCAAAATTCATGACTACTCCTTCAATCCTTGAATGGTTTTAGCTATTTTAACATAAGGTATAATTTTGATGTAGACACAAGGTGCCATGAATTATTCGATTCAAATATAAGTATTGTTTCACTTTCTAATATGTAAGAATATCTACCCATGAAGACACTCTTAACTATTTTTTTGCTTTTAACTTTTACTTCTTGTGGAACCATAACAAAGAAAGATGAATTCTTTCAGATTGACTCAAGCCCTCGTGGACTTAAAGTTCTTGATGAAGATGGGACATCACTTGGAGTCACTCCCTTTGTTTCACTCTCAAAGCAAAAGAGCTCTAGTAAGTATTTTATTGAAGGTGATAAAAAGAGTTACCGTCAAAGCTGCAGCCTAGATTGGCAGCACTCTATGATTCCATCTCTTTTAATTATGCCTATCGCTATTCCGGTAACACCAATTATATCGACACTCTTTATTGGTACTGATTACTTAACTGATAACCTCTTTTCTTGCTCAGATCTTTTATATATATCAACAAAAGTTGAGCTAGGTTCTCAAAACAAAGAAATAAAAACGATTGTCCTCCCTGTTTTTGAAGGACAAAACTATAATATACAAAAACTAATTGATAAGGCCTCAGATGAGCTTGATGAGAATTATAATATAATTCCTTATTCTGACTCACTAAAACTCTTTTCAAAGTATGGAGTTACTGAAGAGAGATTTTGGTCTCTAAGTAATATAAAGAAGCAATCACTTCTAAAAGTGATCAAAGATAGTAATGCTACAAATATTATTATAATGAAAATCAATAGAAATAAAGACTTTGAGGCGCAAGTTATCGATCTCTTTACGAATAAGCCTACCTCTAAAAGTATTACTATAGAGTCTGAAAAGTCTCATCAAAGTAAAAGCTTTACCCACCTAGCACAAGAGTACATTTATTTCATTCCAAATAGTATTACTCTTGGTGGACTTAAGACCTATGCCTATTTTGAAAATGAGTCTCAGGCATCATTTTCAACTTCTAAGAAAAACCCTAATAACCTTCACTGGTTAATGAGTATGTGGGCCTTCTCAAGTATTTCCTCACCATATCTATTCGATACATGGGACTATGACTTTAGACTCTCCCCACAGGTTTCTCTTCCATCCTTTAGAGCAGAGTTCCCTGATGGTTACTCGGTTGATGTTAATACATATAATGCTTCCTATGATCTATCCCTTACAGGTCATACACCGCTTGGCTCACTTAGTATGTCACTTGGGATGGGAATGGGATATTTTGAAGGAGAAGACTCTCTAGGAAGAAGTATTGATGATACTACTCCTCTTTTTCACTTTAATTTATCGTATGTTGCATTTTACAATGAGAGGGTCTTCTTTAAATTCTCTCTAGACCAGAATCACTATCTTGGAGATAGCGAAAAGATTAATACTTACGCTTTAGATAAGAGTTCAACAATTTCATATAATATTGGTTACTACTTTCCAGAACTACAGAATATTTTTAGGTAGTTCACATCTTCAATAGAGTGACTTAAGAATAAGGCCCTAATCATTAGTAGAAACACTTGTACTTATTTTAACTTTATAGCTCATTAACTTAGTTGCAAGCTCGTCAAAGTGTTCCTTTGCCTTGTCACTCCAGTGTAATAAAAGACTATCGTAGAAGACTTGAATTGATAAAGTAGACTTATTTGGCTTTTCTATTGAGCGTTTATCGACATGGAGAACCTTTGATATAATCTCAATAGATTTCAATAAGTTATCTGGGTTAGAATCGGGAAAGTGAATAATATACGTAAGACAGACTTGGTCATCAGACTTTTCAACTAGGTTTTTAACAGGAAATGTATCTAGAAGTTCCTCATTTATCCCGACAAGACCCAAGTGAGAAAGGAGTAATTTTTTTTTGATATCTAAAATCTTCAATTCTTCTCCCGAAAATGATAAAAGATCGGATAAAAACAATAAAATCTAATGTATTGGGTGAAGAATTGCAAAAACTATCCACTACTTACAATAGTCTACACCATGTTTTGCATTGACAGAAGTGCTCAAATTGTATAAAACCATCGAACACGTATTCCAGAATTTGACGCGGGGTCTTAATATTAAGATGTGATACGTGATAGCCATATACCCCAAGTCACACATTAAGGAGTCTGAAATGGCAAAAGCAACTACGGGTAAAGCTCGTTTTAAAATTCAAAGAGCATTAGGTCTAGAACTTCCAGGTCTAGGTAAGCCAGGTGCATTAGAAAGAAGACCATACGGTCCAGGTGTTCACGGAAACAGAAGAAAGAAAATTTCTGATTACGCTGTTCGTCTTAAAGAAAAGCAAAAGTTAGTTTACCACTACGGTTTACGTGAAAAGCAACTAGTTGCTTACGTTAAAATGGCTAAGAAAATCCAATCAAAGCCATGGATGGAAACACTTCTATCAACTCTTGAGTCAAGACTTAACAATGTTATCTTTAGACTTAACTGGGCACCTTCAATGTCAGCTGCATCTCAAATGGTAGCTCACGGACAAGTAATGGTTAACGGTAAGAAAGTTGATAAGTCTTCTTTCATCGTTAAAAAAGGTGATGTAATCACTCTTTCTGACAAAGGTTACGCAAACCAACTTTACAAAGCTTCAATTGAGTCTCCAAGAATGGCTACAGTTCCAGCTTGTTACAATATCGAAGCTGATAAGAAGAAAGGTACTATGATTGACCTTCCTCTTCCATCAGACATTCCATTTGAATTCGAACAACAATTTGTGATCGAATATTACTGGAAAGTTAAGTAATTTCAAAAAAGTTACAATATACGAAAGGCCTCGAAAGAGGCCTTTTTTTTTGGTCAATTTTTATACCAATGCTAAATTTGCTTATCACCCTTATTAATTCGAGTCTTTGGAAGAAGAATAGAGTGCGGCTTAACTGTCACTTTTTCACCTACTACAACATCTCCCATAATGGATGCCTTAAGCCCAATAGTTGCGCCCTCTCTAATGATCGTTGGAGCAATTACTAAGTATCCACCCTGTGCATAGTGAGCAAAAAGCGTTGCAGAACCACCAATAGTCACATTATCTTCAAGAGTGATGAGGCATGGATCTGAGATATTAGTTGTATTTATCATTACTCCCTTACCTATTTTCATTCCCATCATTTTAAAGAAAAGAATATTGATTGGTGTAGGAGTCACTAGATCTAAAAATGTATATCGAACAAGTTGAACGAGAGCATTGTGATAATACCAAGGTAGAGATTGAATTGAGAACCAACCACCTCTCCATGGCCGTAATTTTAAAAACATAATTTTATTAAAAAATGGAACTACAAAAATAATACTAATTCCATAAAGTAGATAAGCACATCCAATTGAAAGGGAGATAAGAAGTGGTCGAAGGAAAGTAGCATGAGACCATGTGTATTCAATAAGAAGGTAACCAGGTAATATTGAAAGCCCCAGACAGAGAATATAAGTAATCCCAATTGGAAGCATCGCTAAAGCAAAACCAGGGCCCTTAAACTTTCTGAACATGCCCTCTATAAATCCGGCCATTCCCTTAAGGTCTGATGTTGTAGCGTGAACATTAACTCTACTTGATTTCTTTTTTCTTTCCTCACCGATATGAGGAATATCTTCTTCTATATTATTTTTATTTCCGTCTTTCATGTAGGAAATTATATCATAATTTTAATTTTTTGCTCTAAGATCTGTAGAGCTAAGTGACATAAATTCATGTTCACCAAGAATTGTAATTTTTAGAGCTTGGTTAACATTCAAGATACTCTCTCTAGCACTTTCAATTTCTTGGAGCGTATGATTCCGATTAAGTACATAAATACTAGTTAGGTGTGATAAAAGGGCCTCTACGTCTTTCCATTTAAGCAATGAACAAAAGTTATCATCGCCTACTAGTAGAGACTTCTCAGTAAAGTAAGTATTAGGTAGCCAGTCAATAGTTGGATTTACACTTTCCAGTCCATAGAACCCTGGGAAAATTGAGTGAGAAGTACTTTCAAACTTCCTAGCAAGCTCCATAAATGATTTGAAGAAACACTCGAGTTCAATCTTTTCTTTCCATGGGTTTCTATCAGGAACAATTATAATATTTTCTGAAGGGCATCGTTTTAAACATTCAGTATGTCCGTCATGCCAAGGGTTGAAGCTTCCTCCAAAAAAAGTTGCCTGCTGATGGTTAAAATTCTTTTTAATAAATATATTTGGAAGAATACTTAATTCTTTATTATAGAGAGGAAATAGCCTTCCAAGAGCTTCACAAACAACTGCTCCATCACCTTTGAGAAATTTATCTATAGAGAGTATATCTCTCCACTCATACCCCTTAAATAAGGTAGGAGTAGAGGTAACTGAGAAGAAAGCTTGTATATCTTTTCTTTTAGAGAGCTCTACGCATTCAATATCTAATTCTGAAGGAAGTGAAGGAACTTCTCCAGGAACTATCAAAATAGATAAGTTTCCATCAACAATAGAAAAATGTGAAAATGCTTTACGCATTTGCAGTTCCTTGAATCTTGTGTGCAGTCACTAGATCAAAAGTATATATTATAAGAGCACACCAAATCAAACTAAATGCATATGCATGAGACTCAGTAAATAACTCTCCATAGATAAATACAGCTAAAACAAATTGAAGAGATGGTGCAATATACTGAAGTAGACCAATACTGATAAGAGGTATTTTTTTTACAGCGTAGTTAAACCCAACCAGAGGAATAAGAGTGACCACTCCAGCAAGAGATGTCAAAACTTGCTCGCGTACACTTATCTTAAAAAATGTAAGTCCAACCGTAGTTTCTTTGTAAATGAAGAAGACAACAATAGGAATCAAGCAAATTAACATTTCAAGAAATAGACCTTCCATAGATGGAATATTCATTTTCTTTCTCAGTAAACCATAAGTTCCAAAGCTGACTGCGAGAAGAATTGAAATCTCAATTCTCCCTACTCCTGTTGAGAGTAGAATTAATAATCCAACAAAAGCAAACCCTACAGCAATCTTCTGCCTAGGCCTTAATGTTTCTTTTAAAATAAATACACCTAATGCAACATTTATAAGAGGATTGATAAAGTAGCCAATACTTGCTTCTAATACATGTCCACTGCCAACCGCCCAGACAAATAGAAACCAGTTCGTAAATATTAAGCCTGTTGTAAGAAGAAGGTTTACTCGTTTTTTCTTAGTGTCTATACAAAGTCTTAAATTCTTCCATGGACTTTTGATCATGAAGTAAATTAAGAAAGTAACCACACCCCATAGGATTCTATGGCCAAGAAGCTCATAGGAATCTATTGCAGAAAGCTCCTTCCAATATATTGCTATTAGACCCCAAAATAAAAAAGATAATATACCTGCGATGTATCCTGTATTCATAAGGGCTTTATAGCAATGTCTAAGGTGTGGGACTAGAGAAAATAGTTTAATAAGGCGACTTTACATGGTATTTTAATCAAAAAAGGTAAATAATATCTATGCAATTTTCTACAAATATTGAAGGTATCGAATTTCAAATAGTAGTTGAAAGAGACGACCAATATAAGTCATTCAGTCCATTATCTAGCTACACGATACAAGATCTAGATGATTTACGAGAAGATCTTATTAGAATCTACTCTATTGAAGTAACTTCAACTAAGGATGGAGTTTCTTTAAAGCATTATATCCCTGGAGTCTTAATGTCGGCAGATGAAGAGGAAATCTCTGAAGAGCTAGAAGATGCCATGGCAGACTTTGGTATTGTTGATCATGTTCTCAAGCACTGGAACCTTCATGATTCTAATAACTTAAAACCAGAATGGGCAAAAGTAGAGTAATTGTACAAAATCTATACGCCCTAGTAATCATTTCATCATTTATATAATAACTCTCTGAAATTCATTATAAATAGATATTAATTTATTTATGAGGACCCCATGAGAAATCTCATTTTCATATTCATTTTACTTATTTCAGCAAATACTTTGAGCTCTGAGCTTTCTAAGTTTGAAAGTAATTTGGATAGAATAAACTCAATTAATAAATCGGATGACCTTCATTTCGAAATTTATCAACACACATTAAACTTAGGTTCATATAGTCTTGAGTACTTATGGAAAAGACCACATGGTAATGGACTACTCCTAGGACTCGTTAAAGACAGTTGGTCAAAGTATCTTGAAGAAAGCAAACAATTCAAAGAAGAGCTTGATAAGGCCATAAATGACTCCTCTACTCCTAAAGAAGCACTACATGCTCTTCAATTAATTGAAAGAACACAGTCTTTATATGACACATATATGAGTAACACTGCTTTAAGAAAAATATTACTCGACCAGTCTTCTATTTTAGATAAATCAATTGAGACCTTTTTCAAAAGTGTTTTAGCGACTAAAGTAAATAAAGCTTTACCAAAAATTATAAAAAAGGCCAGCTCACTACCTATATTTGAGAGAAGTAATTCTGTAATTCTTTATAAGAGTTCTATTAATGAAGATATTTCTCAATTTGCTAATACTGATAAATTTCTAACAGACTACATTGATAATGTTCTTACTGTTGCAACTTCGGCGATAAGTTCTGGTTTTGGTGCGATCGCAGGTCCTATAGAATGGGGCGATGGTGGCCAACTTAGAGACGATAAATTAGCTCAAGATAAAATCTTTAAGGACTTAAGGCCATTAGATATTATTTTTGAGAAGAAGGCATACAAGTTAACTGATTACACTATTCCCGGTTACTGGGGACACAATGCTGTATGGTTAGGAACAAAAGAACAACTTATTAATAAAGGCCTTTGGGAAGCTGAAGAGCTCAACCCTTTTAGAGAGCAAATTGAAAATGGAAACTCTATTTTTGAGATGAGAAAATGGGGTACGGTATTTGCTTCATATGAGAAGTGGATGGACCTTGATGACTTTGCTCAAGTTCGACTTAAAGGTATTGAAAATAAATCAAAGAAGAGTTTATTAAAAATATATAAAACACTCTCAGAGCAAATGGGAAAGAAATATGACTTCTCATTTAATGCTGACACAGCATTTAAGATCACTTGTTCAGAAATCATATACCTTTCTTATGGTGATGTTAAATGGCCTCTTGATTACATACTAGGAAGGAATACAATTACACCAAACTCAATGGCAGAAGCTATTTTCTATAACAACTCTCCAGTTGAATTTATCTCTTTTGTTAGAGGTGACAGAGAAAATGGAGCTAAGTTTTATACTAAAGAAGAGTTTGGAAACCTTATGAATTTCTCCATGCTTAAGGATGGATCTTTTGTTCAAAACTATAATAAATGTAATATTCAATATGAAAGAACAAGAAGAGGGCCAATTACTTTCAAAAATAAATGTGTTAAAAAAACGAGATCTCTCACATTATAATAAAAAAGTCTCTAAGAGTTAATAACAATCACTTTCATAACGATAGACCTTCTTAACCAACTTCTTTTCACCTAAGAGTTGAGCTATAATCTCACCTGTTTCATCCATATATAAATGAAGAGCAACGGTCTTCTTATGAGTATTATTCCTATAGCTGACATCTCTTGTCCCAAATAAAGTTCTATAACGAGTACGACAAGAGTTAGTTTTGTTATCACAATCAAAATATCTCTCAACCCAAGAACAGCTTTCTTGATCTCTAATGAGCTCACCTTTTAAGACTTTTGAGTTTACCTTTGCATAAACTCCAAACTTCTGTCCGTGCTGGATAGCACTTAGGTGCCATTCACCATCCTCATGAGGAATCTCTCTTCCTTCAGAGCTTTGAAAGATAAAAGAATGCCCTTCCGTTTCAATAGAAAACTTAGTTTTAGATTTTAGATATAATGTTGCAGGAGTTAAACCTGGACTTATACGTACTTCTTCATTGTTTTCATCGATTAATGAAAAAGGTCTAAAGCTGTGTAGCCCACCCTCAAGTGAGTTACACGACTGAAGAAATAAAATGAGAATAAGTAGAAAGAACTTAGGCAAAGAGTTATCTCACGAAAGCAGAACAATTAGCTGAAATAGTAGGCCCATCATTTAGAGGACCTGTAAATACCTGCGAAGAGTGAGTTCTAACTCTACAATTGTAACGGCAATCAAAAGTTCTCTTAGCTAAGCTAATTCCACCCATGTGATTTCTAAAATAAATATCATACGTATAATTCATTACTCGAATAGGTCTATGTGAATCATTCCAAATTTCACAAGTCAGAGTTGGACCATAAATAACTTGTCCTTGAACAATTCTTCCTCGGTAGTTTTTATTCTCAGTTTTTTCAACGGAAAATGCTTCTACGCTAAGTAAAAGAATACTAAAAACCGCTACTAATTTAATTAGTCTGGTCATATCAAACTCCTTTTTGAATATGTGTATCTTTTATTATGGAAAGTATTTAGTTAAATGAGAAATGAAAAAAACTGATAAAGCCTCACTTTTGAATGTGAGGCTTGAAAATTATTACTTACATTTTCCTTTTTGAACGTAGTTATTCTTAATTCTCTCAACTTGTTTCTTGCCGTACCAATGTTCATTATGCGGCACGCCATTATATTTAACTCGATACCAGTCTTTATTACGACTGTGCTGTTCTACCATACAGGCAGAAGAACTTACTGATGCCACATCTCTCTCAGCTATAGACGGCGAGTTTGACGCGACATTGCTACTTGAACAGGATGCGAATAATAATCCTGTAGCAGCAATTGCTAATAATTTTTTCATAACATTCCCCTTGTATTCATGTAGATTACCTATCGATATTTCAAGAGAAATACTTTAGTATTTTAGTTGGTTTTATTGTTTTTATTGAAAAATTAAGAAAATTAGAGGCTTTTTCGTGACCAACATAGTGTTTTAATGTAAATATATTAGATAATTATGATTAAATTTTTGTTTTAAGAGGAATGACTCCATGAGTAATGAGACTACGACTAAGAATGTAAAAGTATATGAGACATCAATTGTTCCAAAAGGTGAAAAAATGGTTCCGGCCAGAAAACACGAAATGGTAGCGACTTCTCTTCAAATTGAAGTTGTTCATATTCTAGTATTCTTCATTATTTTATTTGGGATTTTTGCTGGTCTATGGAAATCAGCTGTAAAGGCAGAGAAAGCTGAAGACGACAAGGCTAACTCAACAGGTCTTAACCACAAATAGTTAAAACTCTAAGAAAAAGGTCACTGGCCCATCATTGGTAATAGTGACCTGCATACTCTCTCCAAATACACCTTTTTTAACGGTTACAGTCTTCTCAAGTAATGAGCAAAACTTCTCAAAGTATAAATTAGCTTTGTCAGGCTCCATTGAGTTATCAAAACTTGGCCTATTTCCCTTTTTCCCGTTCCAGGAAAGAGTGAATTGACTTACAGCTAAAATTTCACCATTTGATTGAAGAATATTTTTATTCATTCTACCTTGATCATCTGAGAAAATTCTAAGGTTAAGAATTTTTTCTACAGCACTAGATATTGATTTTTCAGAGTCACCCTTCTCAAGACAAACAAGTAATACCATTCCGGAATTAATTGCAGCAACGGTTTCATTATTAACTTCTACGGATGATCTACTCGACCTTTGTACAACTATTCTCATTTTTTAAGATGCAAGTCGGCTTTTTTTATATTTAAGGCTATCTGAATAGCCTTCTTGAAGAGATTTATAGTTATCAAATTCTTCCTTAATCATCTTTTGTAATTCAGCTTTCTTCTGATCAAGGTTCTTCATTCTATATTCTTCAACTTCGTTGGAAAGTTTCTCTTCTACGACTTGATCATTCTCAAGGCACTTGTATATCTGCTCTATTCTATTCGCTTCTTCTATTTTATCTTGAAGTAATTCTATTTCTTTTTTCCAAGCATTTATTTGTTTTTGTGCATTATCAATTGAATGATTTAATTCACTTATTGAAATCTTATTTTTCTCACAATCATATAAAAGAGATTTTTTGTCTACGAAGTTTGCACGCTCTAGCTCTTCTTTACTATTTCTAATTTTAATCATAAGAGAGTCATACTCTCTTGAGATTGCATTCCTCTTATCTATTTCCATTAAAACGCTTTTTAGAGAAAGCTCGTGTTCAGCAACAAGGGCCTTAGACTTCTTCAAGTCCCCCAGCATACTTTTCTTTTTCTTAGTAGAAATAGAGAGATCAATACTTCTATAGTCATTAGTTGGATCAATCATTTCATCTACAATATCAGCAGTATTTGAAATAGTTAGCGTTCTTGTAATATCAGGAATAACAAAATCCTCAATAGACTCATTGAAGAAATAAAACTGCTGTTCTCCAAATCTGATTTTATCTTTGCAAGAAACTTTAGTTTCAACATTAGGTGGTACTTCATTTCCATTTATTTTAGTTTTATTAGAAGACTCTAAATCTACAATATAAGCTTCATTATCTTTTATAATAATTTTAAAGTGAACCCCACTTACTCTGTGGTCATCAACAGTATAATCACAGTCCTTATTTCTCCCAAAGGTCATACCATGACTTAACTCGATAACAACTTCTCTAGAAAAGTCGAAAAAAAATGGAACTGCTTTATCTGACACTTTAAAACCCCTTCAAATAACTCAACTAATAATATTCAGTAATACTATTATAGAATTGTATCGGTCATTTTCCTGTATAAATTAGTATAAATCCATAAACTACTGTTATCTCGTCAACACTCAACTTCTAATAAGGCAAAGAAGAGTTGGCAACTTTGAAGAGCTTTCTTTTACTTAAATCAGTAAGAGAATATAGATAAGGGGATATAAATGAGACTCGTAACAATAATCTTCATTATCAATATATTTATATTCAAGACCTTTGGTGAAGATATTGAGATAGGACAAGTTGTAATTTTAAAGGGAGAAGCTCAAGTAGTAAGAAACTCTAGTACCATCAATATGCAAATAAATGATTCAGTAAATGAGTTAGATATTATTACAACATCTGAAAAGTCTTTAATAAAAATCACATTTATAGATAAGACTAATTTAATTCTTGGACCAAGTAGTGAACTAAAGATTGAACAGTTCTCCAAAAAAGATAGAATCAATATCTTCAATTTTCTAAAAGGTAACTTTAGAGTAAAAGTGCAAGAAAAAGTTACAGCAAATCAAAAAGTTGAATTCCTCTCAAATCAAGTTGCAATAGGAGTAAGAGGTACAGAGTTTCTAGCCAATTCATACATGGCGAATTCAAAAAAAGTATCTGATGTTGCCCTATTAGAAGGTAAACTTAATACTGCTGTTGCACAGACTAAAAGTTTCACCTTGAAGGCCGGAGAGGTCATCAATACAAATACCTACAAAGCTTCTAAAGAGATCTCAAAAATAGATCCAAAACTATTTGAAGAACTATTGAAGGATGAATTAAAATTACTTCCCAACTTATTAAGCCCTACTGCACCTATAAGGTCATCCAATACTGACTCAACCTCTACAAGTACACCATCCGTAGCACTTCCACTAGCAGGTGTAGGAATCGCAATTGGTTCATCCATAGGAACATCACCAACAATAGGAAGTAAAGCTTTAGAAGAAGAGAAACCAAAAGAGAGTGAATTGATAATAGTAGATAAGAGTAATTTAAAAAATGAACCATGGGATATAAGAGATGCAATATTAAGACAAAAGGAACTTAGATCAGAAAATATATGCTTTTATTGGTTTTATAAGTCTCTTCCTGGTTCTGGAGAACTAGAGAGATTTAGAAGGGAGAGAGATTGTGATGAGTTTGAAAACGACTTATAAGCTATTAACCTTTTTACTAATTGGACTTCTTATTAATAGTTGTGGCTCAGCTAAATTTGTCCCCACTACTGATATATGCTCCCTTGAGAAGCATTGGAATGACAACCTCTACCAAGTAAAAATAAATGATAAGAAGATAAGTAAGCATTGGTATTTAAAAAACGATGCGATAGATATTACGAAACTACTAGCAAAGAATAATAAATGTATGTCAAATTAGATTGATAGAAGCTGACACTGATCTGTCTTGATATCAAACTTAACAGATTTATTCATAATAACTGTATCCGAAAGAGATGCTGAAACCTTGAATCTCTCTATCCCACCGATTTGTAACCAAACCTCTGATACTGGACCAAGATGAATAATCTTTTTAACTTTTCCTTTGTATTTTCCGTCTTTAGTAATCACGCATGCTTCAGGCCTAATAAGCATATATGCAAAGTCACCAGGTTTAATTTTAGAATCGTAACAAGAAACAGTGAAAGTATCTAACTTATTAGATTGTTCAAATTCACTACCATCACCTTTTGTAACAGTCCCGGCCATTAGATTTACAGAGCCAGTAAAGTGCGCCACCCAAGCATCGACAGGTCTAGTGTATACTTCTTTAGCTGGTGAGAATTGCTTTATTCCTCCATCATTCAAAACCATAACCTTATCAGAGTGAGAAAAGGCATCTTCAAGATTATGTGTCACGATAAGAGCTGAAATCTTTCTTTCTTTCAAGATTTCAACTAACTCACTTTTTATTTCATTTCTTAAACTACGGTCTAGGTTAGCAAAAGGCTCGTCTAAGATAAGTAATCGAGGATGAGTTACAAGGGCCTTGGCCATCTCTACTCTACTCTTTTGTCCTGTAGATAATTCATTTGGGTATTTATGATCTTTATATTGAAGTCCAAAGACTTCTATCATGTCTCTAATAGCATGATGTCTTTTTTCTTCATTCTCTTCAATAAGATGAGTTCCAATGTTTTCAAAAATTGTTTTACTATTATCTAATGACAACTCTTGAGGAACATAAGAAAACATATGCTTAAAGTCTTCTATCGATTTTTTTTCATCAAATATGATACTCCCTTCATCTGGAGAGATTTCCCCTGCGATCATTTTAACTAAGGTACTTTTTCCTGTTCCACTTGGACCAATAATACTTACGATTTCATTTTTAAATAAATCAAATGATAAGTTTTCAATAGCGGCAATAGATTTATGATCAAATGACTTTCTCAAGTTTTTGACTTTAAGTAATGTCTTCAATGTTTAGTCCTTACTAAAATTGCAAATAATAGGCTTAACAAGCTTCTTATAGTCTTCTATTTTTATAATAAAAGACTTCGTTAATATTCCTGCATTAAATGCAATCATTTCGTTTTGAAAAATTGATTCATCTATATATAAATCAAAGTCTTGCAATGGCCTACCAAACGGAGGGAGTGCTCCTTTAACTACAGAGCACTTACTCATTAACTCATCCTCAGTAGCAAAACGTAACCTTTGAGAACCAAGTATCTTCCTTACTTTATTAGAATCAACCTGAAGCGCTGCAGAAATAACGAATAACCTAAATCCTTTCTTATCTTTGAAAAGAAGAGTTTTACCGCCAATTTCAATACTTTCACCTCGAAGTTCAGCCGAGAGTTCACAAGTCGGAGCAATATCATGATCGACTTCTTTATAAGTTACTGAATTCTCTTGTAAATAATTTCTAATTTCTTCAGTCTTGTCCATGGCCAAAATTACACAATGGGCCAGAAACTGTAAAGAAGCACTCTAAATTTGACACATATTAAAAAGAGATGAATAAATACCTTTCAATTAAGGAGAATCAAATGGTTTCAGATATTTTTAACCCAGAACTCTGGGATGAAGTAGAAGGTTTTAACTTTACAGACATTACGTATCACCGTGCTAAAGATCAGGGAACAGTTAGAATTGCATTCAATAGACCTGAGGTAAGAAATGCATTCAGACCAAAGACTGTTGATGAACTCTACCATGCTTTAGATCATGCAAGAATGAGCTCTGATGTAGGTTGTGTACTTATAACTGGTAATGGACCATCACCTAAAGATGGAGGCTGGGCATTTTGTTCTGGTGGAGATCAAAGAATTAGAGGAAAAGATGGTTACAAGTATGTAGGAGATGAAGGAAAGCAAGATCCTGCGAAACTTGGTCGTCTACACATATTAGAAGTTCAAAGACTAATTAGATTTATGCCTAAGGTAGTAATTGCTGTTGTTCCAGGATGGTCAGTTGGTGGTGGACACTCACTTCATGTTGTTTGTGACATGACTATTGCTAGTGAAGAACATGCTATTTTCAAGCAAACAGACCCTGATGTAGCAAGTTTTGATTCTGGTTATGGGTCAGCTTACCTAGCAAGACAATGTGGACAAAAAAGAGCAAGAGAGATTTTCTTCTTAGGTTTAAACTACTCAGCTCAAGAAGCATTCGATATGGGAATGATCAATAAAGTTGTACCTCATAAAGATCTAGAAGATGTTGCTTTAGAATGGGGAAAATTAATTAATTCAAAATCACCAACAGCGATGAGAATGTTAAAGTTTGGATTCAACTTATTAGATGATGGACTTGTAGGACAGCAGCTCTTTGCTGGAGAGGCCACAAGACTTGCATATGGAACTGAAGAAGCACAAGAAGGTAGAGACGCCTTTTTAGAGAAAAGAGATCAAGACTACTCTAGCTTCCCTTATCATTTTTAAAAAACCAATACACAAATAGTATTTTGACGCAAGCGTCCAGTGTAAAGATTATCACCCGATGGCCAATTCGGGTGGTAATTCTTATATTGCGCACATGAAAAAAGTATTCTTCTTTTTTATTAATTTTTCAATATGTATGCACTTAAACGCTGGTTCATATAAAGTTATCTATGGCGAAAATAATCGTTTCGAACCCAATGAGATAGAAAATTCAGAAATAGTCCATGCTTCAAAATCAGTAGCTGCAATAATATCAAACTATTCATTAAAGAAAATTGGTGACCAAACAGAGATAGTCTCACTCAACCTTGGTGATACTATAAACTATTGCGCTAGTGTTCCATACCAAGAGCAAACAGTGGCAGCAAGCTGCTCATCATTCCTCATAGCTCCAGACATAATTCTTACAGCAGGTCACTGTATAAAGACTGAATGGGAATGTAATTCTAAATCCTTTGTTTTTGACTATAGACAAGATCTACTAGGAAAAAAAGAAGGGCCCTACAAACGCTTTAGAATTCCGAATTCAAATATTTATAAATGCTCTAAAATCTTAGATCGAAAGCTAGAAAGTGATGGCAATCTAGAGGATTGGGCAATTATCAAGTTGGATAGAATAGTTAAAGATAGAGAACCTCTAAATTACAGAAAATATGGAAAAATGGATACTAATTCTAAACTTTCATTAATAGGGTTTCCAAGTGGTCTACCATTAAAGATAGCAGAAAAAGGAAAGATCAGAAATGATGAAAACGAGCATTACTTTGTTGCAGAGTTAGATGCCTTTCACATGAATTCAGGTTCACCTGTAATAAATGAAAGCACATTAGAAGTTGAAGGTGTTCTTGTCAGAGGCGAGAAAGATGTAGTCAACACTCTTGGTTGCTACGACTTAGTTGTATGTAAAGAAGGTACTTGCCGTGGCGAAGATGTATCCAGAATTACAACTATACCTTTTGAGAAGTATATTTACTAAAGAAAGAATTGCACCCCCTCAGTCCATTTAAATGAATCAACATTATCCGTAGTAACTTCATGAGAGTTTATGTTCAAATCTTCTTCAATCACTTGGATTTTTTCAACATGACTCCCCCAAGAATTAAGCTCTTTTAATTCAAGAAGATCATTCTTTAACTTATAAACCTCATTGTCTTCACCTTCAACGGTACAGGTCACTAAATTCTTATCTTTCTTATTATTTGTAGCCCCTGCAACTATGCCTCTACGGTGACACGCTCTAATAAATGTTTGTCTAAACATTATCCCCTGAACTTTACCAAATACTTTAAAACTTTCTTTCATTTTACCATCCTTACCTTTGCAAATAGTATCAAAGTGTATAAATTTGAGAAATGAAAATTTCAAATATCCCATTACATTCTAGCTGGAAATCTTTACTCAAAGATGAATTTAAAAAAGATTATTTCAAGGACTTAGAGAAATTCTTAAGTACTGAAGAAGACAAGAATGAAACTATATTTCCAAGCAAAAACAATATCTTTGAGGCCCTAAATAAAACCGCTCTCGAAGATATTAAAGTTGTTCTAATCGGTCAAGATCCATATCACGGGGAAGGCCAGGCTCATGGTCTAAGCTTCTCTGTGAAAGATGGTGTTAAGATACCTCCTTCCTTAAGAAATATTTATAAAGAATTAAATAGTGATATGGGAATAGATATTCCTCTACATGGAAATTTAGAAAAGTGGGCCAATGAAGGAGTTCTTTTACTAAATGATGTATTAACAGTTAGAAAATCTCAAGCAGCTTCTCATCAAAAAAAAGGATGGGAAAAGTTTACTGATAAAATCATCGAAATTGTAGATAAAGAATGTGAGAACGTTGTCTTCTTTTTATGGGGAAGTGGTGCTCAAAAGAAGGCAAAAAAAGTAGATCAAAATAAACACTTTATCATAAAGTCAGTTCACCCCTCACCGCTCTCTTCATATAGAGGTTTTTTTGGAAGTAAACCTTTTTCAAAATGTAATGAATACTTAAAGCAAAATGGTATTACTGAAATTAATTGGAATTTGTAATGATTAAAACGGATAAACTAACAAAAAGCTTCAAAAGTTATAAAAAGAAACCAGGTTTTATGGGTTCAATAGAGTCTCTATACAAAAGAGACTATACCATAAAGAATGCAGTAGAAAGCTTTGACCTAGATATACCAAATGGTCAGATTGTCGGATTACTTGGGCCCAATGGTGCAGGAAAGACAACTCTGATGAAAATGTTTACTGGAATTATTGTTCCTTCATCCGGTGATATAAATGTACTTGGTTATAACCCTAGCGAGAGAGAAAAGTCGTTTAGAAAGAAAATAGCTCTTGTAATGGGTCAAAAATCACAATTGTGGTGGGATATTCCAGCAATGGATTCATTCCTATTACTTCAGAAGTACTATGAAATTCCACAAGACGAGTTTCAACAAAAAATAGAACATATGAGTAATATTCTTGAAGTTAAGGACCTCCTACATATCCATGTAAGAAAGCTATCCCTTGGAGAGAGAATGAAGATGGAGCTTATGGCCTCACTTCTTCATTCTCCAGAAGTTATCTTTTTAGATGAGCCTACAATTGGATTAGATCTTGTGGCCCAAGAGAGTATTAGAAAGTTTATCAAAGATTACCATGCAAAAAATAATTGTACTATTATCCTTACTTCACACTACATGGCCGACGTCCAAGAACTATGCTCTAGAATTGTTCTTATACTAGGAGGAAAGAAAGCCTATGATGGAACAATAAAGGACTTTGAAAATATATTAGGACATGAAAAAAGAGTATCTTTTTACTTTAAGGAAACTGTAAACAAAGAAGATGAACTCTTCAAAAATCACAAACCAGAGTGGAGTTTAGAAGGCCATAAGGTGGAGTTACTTGTTCCTGAAGAAGAGCTCAGATCTATAAGTGCAAAAATTATTCAAGAATATGATGTAAAAGACTTTAATACTGAAACTCTCCCTATAGAGAAAGTCATGAAAACGCTTATATCAAACCCAGAGATTCTTAGTGATAGGTAAATTTCCGAATCTTCAAAAATGGATTCAAACTATTCGTATTTCATGGTCAACACAAACAGCGTATCGCTTTAACTTCTTCCTACAAGTTATTGGACCTTCCCTAGTCTTCTTTTTTATAAAATATAATCTTTGGTCTTCTATTTATAATGGAGCTACAGATCTAGTTATCCAAGGATATACATTTGAAAAGATGATCAACTACCACGCTTGGAGCCTTGTGGTGGCCCTAATTGCTGGAGGATATGCATCACACAACCTAGCAGAAGATATTAGAATGGGCCGAATCTCCACCTATTTAATCTATCCATTTAATTTTTGGGAATTTCATACTGCCTCATTTATATCTTTTCAATTTTTACAAACATTTATTTCAGCAATAACTATAGTCTCTATTTTACTATTAGGTATATTTGATTCACTAACAATCGTCTCTTTACTTAATGGTTACCTGTTTTGCTTTCTTGTAAGTCTAATGTGGTTCTCATTACAATATATGACAGGTATTCTTTCATTCTGGCTTGAAGAGACATGGATTCTCCGAGTTCTTTTGCAAATAATGTCAGCATTCTTATCTGGTGCAATTCTACCTCTTGAACTCTACCCGGAATGGATTGTTAAAATTTTAAACTATACTCCTTTTCCATACTTGAGCTACTACCCGATAAAAATATTTCAAGGAGAGCTCCCATTATTAACCAGTGCTCCATTGATTATCATTTCATGGACGGTCATCTTTGCTTTAATTAATAAGTTTATCTGGAATAGAGGGATGAAACTATACACAGCGGCGGGTATGTAATGAAAGAATTAAAGCACCACTTAAGTGTATATAGAATGTTTGTCAGTACTAGCTTTTCTCAGTCTATGAGCTTTAGACTAAACTTCTTCCTGCTTATTTTAATGGATATATTTTTTTATTTCTCAAGCTTGATGACCGTAAGCTTTATCTTTGACCACGTTCAAACAATTGGACCTTGGAATAAAGACCAATTAATGTTCTTCATCTCATTTATGTTATGTATCGATCACCTTCATATGACATTAATAAGCGAAAGCTTTTGGGTTCTCTCAAGAGATATAAAGTCTGGAAATATGGATTTTACAATTTTAAAACCAATAAGCTCTATATTCACTTGCTTCTTCAGACATATAAGAACATCAAGTATTTGTAACACTATAATTGTATGGTCATGCCTTATTTATTTTGGAAGAAAGGTTGAGCTCGATCTTCTATCATGGCTCTGTCTTCCATTCTTGGTTCTGCTAAGCTTTACACTATTGGCAATTTTAGAATTTATCATTTCAACAAGTATGTTTTGGATGACAGAAGGTATGGGAATAAATTTTTTAAGAATGCAATTTCAAAATCTAAGCAGATGGCCAAACTTCATCTACTCTTCACTTTCGCGAAAAGTTTTCACTATGGTCATACCTATACTCTTGATTGGCTCCGCTCCGGTGCACTTCATATTTGACCACAGCACTTGGGACTACCTAGTCTATCTAATAATCGCCATTGTAGTAAGCTTTGGAGTTTTACAAATAATATGGAAGAGAGCAATTAATCAATACGAATCGGCCTCTAGTTGAAAAACAGGGGTCCTGGACACGGTATGCGCTGCTAAATATGCCCAGGACCTTACTTAGGGATCACTCCCTAAATTCTTTAAAATCTATTTATACTTTATTTCTACCAGTATATTGAGGTGCACTCAAGCCTGGGAAGTTTAAGATTTCTTGATAATTATCAGCTTCCCCAGATAACTATTTAATATTACGTTTAGATAATCAGCAAATTCTAAAGTTGAGAATACAATTCATTAATACTTATTAACTAGTATTAAGAATGAAGGGGGTACTTATGCCAGTCCCAAAGAGCCTTATGGCCTACATTGATTCAAAGAAAGTGAACTACTCACACATACTTCACCCTGCAGCATATACAGCTGAAGATGTGGCACACTCAGTTCACTGTCCTAAACACCAGCTTGCAAAAGTTATTGCAATACATGCTGATGACAAAGAACTCTTAGCAGTTCTACCAGCGAGTGACATGCTAGACATTAAGTCCTTGCAAAAGGAGTTAGGAGCTAAAGAAGTTACACTTTTCTCTGAGACGGAGCTAAAGACTACATTCAATGACTGCGAAATTGGTACGACTCCAATTTTTGGACATTTATATGGAATGGATGTCATCGCTTCAACAAATCTCTTAGAAGATGCTGAAATTTACTTTAATGCGGGAACTCATACAGATGCGATGAAGTGCACAATGGATGATTTTATCAAAGTTGAACATCCAAAATTTGCAAAAATTTCGACGCTCCATAAAGATAATTTTGTTTGTAGAGATCTAGAATACTAGCCTTTTCGTGACAATTTCCCCTATTTATGGAAGAATCTTTCCAAAGGGGAAATTATGTCAAAAGAACTCGAAAACTTTAAAGAACAAGTTTTAAAAAATCTACGCAACCATGGATATCCTGAAAAGAGTATCTCTTTTCCTTTAGAGAAAATGTATGAAGTTGCAGATAATAAGGGTCTAAGCTTCAATAAAGTCCTTGAGCTTTTAAAAGAAGAAGGTCACCACAGTGAGCTTACTGTAGATAAAGTTATATTCTATAAGTTTGAAGATGAAGTGATTGATGAAAACTTTATGGATAAAGCACAAGATATGATGGCAAATATGACTCCTGAGCAACTTGAATCAATTCAAGAAATGATTCTAGGAATGAGCCAAGAAGACAAAGAAAACCTTCTCAAGAAAGGTAAAGACATGGGTATAATCTAAAATACTTATGAAATACTTCTACAATGTTGAACTCTTTTATGATGGTCAAAACTATTTTGGATGGCAGCGACAAAAAGACTTCAAATCAATCCAGGGCACTGTCGAAGCTGCCTTGGAGATTATCTCTCCAACATCACAAAAAATTAGAACAATGGGCTCTAGCAGAACTGACACAGGAGTTCACTCAAGGGCCAATATATGCTTTATTCAACTTCAAGAGGACTTCACTCCTTCTGATCTATTAGAGAAATTAAACTCTATTCTTCCTGAAGATATAAGAGCTAAGAGATGTGAGAGAACCTATAGTCATTATAAAGTTATCTACTTTGCTGAGAGAAAGCAGTATATCTATGTTTTTAAAAATAATAATACCCCTGAAAGTTCACATTATTTCCATAATATTGAGGAGCAGCTCAATATAGAAAAAATGAAGGAAGCGGCAAAGATATTTGAAGGCAAACACGACTTTACTAACTTTTGCTACAAGGCCTCAAAGAATTCTGAAAAAGTCCGAGAGATCTTCTCTTGCGATATAATAGAAGACCAAAAAATTATAACAGAAAATGATTGTTTAAATTCCTATGCACTAGTAATTGAAGGAAGTGGATTCCTTAAACAAATGGTTCGTATCATTATGGGAACTCTTATCAACGTTGGATTTGGAAAAACAACAATTGAAGATATACAAGAGTCTCTTTCGACAACTGAATTTAGAAAAACAGGCTTTATTGCACCAGGAGCTGGACTATATTTAAACAGGATAGACTTTATCAGAGATCCATTTAAAGGCCTAAAGTCTAAGAAGAAGAAAAATGAAGCAACTAACTAAATATATAAATAACCTCTTCTTTGTACAAAATGCTCCTACAGTTTTTGAAAAAGCTTATATCGATATAAACAAATCAAAATCATATAGAGAGTACTGTAAAGAGCTCCACCAATTTGATTTTCCATGTTGGAATACACTAAGTATTACTCAAAAATCATTTTTAGAAACTCAACTTTCAAAATTAAAAATAAATAGCTTATTAGATATTGGTAGTGGAAATGGAGAGATTACTAAGTACCTCTGTCATAAGTATAACTGCAAAGGAACTGGAATTGATTTTGCCCAGTCTCCTTCAGATAGTAAGAAAGTAAAATTTATCAAGACAGAATTTCTAAAGAAAAAATTAGAAGAAAAGTATTCAGTCATTATTTCTATAGATTCATTCTACATGATTAATAATTATAAGAAGTATTTAAAAAAGATAATGAACCTACTAGAAAGTAATGGAACTGTTATTATTATTTTTAGTTTAACGATGGATTCTTTTGAAAATTCAAAAATAAATAAAGCTCTTAATAAGTTAAATCTAAACTACTCTATTACAGACTTCACTCAAGATGACTTAGCATTTTGGACAAAATCTGAACAATTACTAGACCAATATAACGATAAATTTGTAGATGAAGGAAAATTTAATCTATGGAATATAAAAAAGAAAGAGACCGACAAAAACATTCAACTACATAATAGTAACAATATTAGTCGCTTGGCCCTCGTCATTAATAAGGGATAATTTTTCTATCTCAAAGTATTTCTAGCTCCATTATATACTTTACCTAAGGGGTACTTAATGAGCACTATTGATAATAGCTACGAACATTCACAAGAACTAAGAAAGCTAGACGTTAGACGACGAGAACAATTTGATGAATTGAAGAAGAGTTATGAAGAGCAGATTGACTCTACTGAAGTCGCAAATGAAGAAAATGTTGATAACATTATCAAAACATACGAAGAAGACAGAATTGATACTGCTAAATCATATGAAGTACAACTTGATGGTGCTACAAATACAACAAAAGAAAAGATAGTAGAAATCAAGGCAAGACATAATAAAGAAATTGAAGAACTTAAAGAAAGCTTCAAAGAAGAAAGAATTCAAAATAGAAATGATTTTAGAAGAGAGTTACAAAGAGTTACAAATAACTTTCAAGAAATTTTAGAAAAGAAAGATCACGAATTAGAGCAAGTAAAGCTTACCAATGACAAGCGTCTCGATAAAGCAAGTAAGAGAAATTTGAAAGAGATATCAAGTGTAAATGAAAGCTACCGTGAAAAAATTGAGGAGCTTCAAGAGAAGCAGAAGCTTGAAATAGAGCGTATTGCTAAAAGCTATAGAAGGAATGTTTAATAAAACATTCCTACCCCAAGTAAGTAACTATTATAACTTTCATCTTCAACTATCCCATTATCAGATACAGAGCTAGCTTTAAATCTCAATGAGATCTTCTCACTTACTTGAGAACTCACTTGTAGACTTGTTTGAAAGTAATCCCTCACACTCCCTGAACTAGGTTTTAATAAAGAATAAAAATAGCTACTTTCTAAAATAACCTTAGTATTAAAAATATTTAATCCAATATTAAACTTTACATTAGGCCCTACCTTAAAGAAGTTCTTAAAGCTTGAGTGTCCCTCAATTCTTGCTCCCGTTAAGAAGCTAATCAAGAATAAATCACTATGTTTTGAAAGACCCATATTTAGATTAAAGCTTCCTTTATGAGAGTTAAGCTTATTTTCTTCTAGGATTGGATTTACTCTTACGTCTAAACTCCAAGATGTATTTGTGTCTAAAAGTTTAAAGTCAGGTAAGCTTTGAATATTTGCGACTATTAATTCATTCAATCTCACGTTCTTGTTTTTTAATCCATAAGTTAGATCTAAGCTAAAAAACTCAATATGAGACCAAGGTTCATAGCCCTCGGCAGGATCAATTAGAGAGTGAAATGAAGGCCTTAAATTGAACGATAGGCTACTGAGCTCATTTACCTCACCATAGTAGAAATCAACTCTCCTTGGAAGATGCCCCTTTTCAGGAGAGGTAGGAATACTTACTTTTATTTGTTTTGATTTTCCTTTCTTTGAGGACATTGAAAGTATTTTCTTTTGTGTTAGTTGAAACTCATTTGAAACAGTATTTTCATGATCGTGTCGAATATAGTCGAGATAATGAACTAATGAATTTAAAGTTTTCCTGTCCCCTTCACTTTTAGTTCCTTTCAATATTTTTTCAAAGTCTTCTTTTTGGACATTAGATAAAATATTATAGTTTGCAAAAAACTGCTTTCTAAGTGAAGGGAAATACCTTGTACTTTCAACAAGCCCATAATTTTTTAAAATCCTAAGAAAATCAGTCGGAAGAGCATAGCCCTCCATCTCTTCGTCAAACTTCTCATTAGTAACGAGAGCAAGTAATCTTGCCAACATAGAAGTACAATTTTCATCAAAGAAATAGTAATCAAAGTTAGTATTTGCGTAGAGTTCCCAGATATGATTCACCAATGAATCCATCTGAAATTCATTCAGCTTTAACTTGTACTCCCATATATCTCTAGACTCAACTTTAGAATACTCTCTTAAAGTTAAATAGAAAGGCTGAACATCAACAATGCCTTTATATCCTCCAAAGAGTCCTTTCACAGCATACAATAAGCCAGGTGTATCATCTGCCTTAGCAGAGAAGGCCACGACATAGTTAAACATATCCTTACTTAATGAATCATTCCCTTTTTTATTAAACTTTAAAAAAGTATGACCAAACATAGATGATGGATTATTTACAAATGAAGATGCAAAAACGAGAGAGAGACTCTCTCCTTTTACTGCAGATTTCCAACTTTGAAAGTACGGACAATCAGCATCTTTAACTTTTATTTCTGGGAAATGCTCTTTTACAAATTTAAAACGCTCAGGGAAGGCACATTGAGCAGGAATCTTCTGAGGAGTATAAGACTTATCAATTTTTTTAAAAGAATCAATTGTTGATACTAATTCCTCTGTATAGTTATACTTCCCATTTGATGAAAGAAAGAAGCTATCAGAGTCTGCGTAAGACTCTGAACTTAACAGTCCATCATGGAAATGAATTAATTTCTTCCAGTATTGTTTGTTTGAAATTACTTTAATTTTTTCATGAAGAACATCACTGGCCCTAATATTAAATGAACAAAGAACCAGTGTGAAAGTTATAGATAATCTTAGATAATATGACAATTTCTTGAAAGCTCCTGATCACCTTGAACTGTTTGAAGAATATTCTTAAGAGCAGCCGAAGGAGTTGTTGATAACTCTGGATAGATCTTATCAAAGTTCTTTTGGATCTTTGCGTTGAATTGAGTTGAATTACCACAACCTATCAAACCAGAAAATGCTGTTAAGTAACTTCCCTCTCCAAGAGCAATTTCTTTTTGAAGTTGGTAATAGTTTGCTTCAGCAAAGTGAATGATCTTACTCTCATTTTTTACAATACTATGTTGAGCACAGCCAGATGTTCCAAAAGTCATACCAAGAGTATTTGAGAAAGTTGCATTTACAAATGTTCTAGTGAATGAGGAGATAAGTGAATTCTTTTTAAGAACTGCCCAACCTAGACCACATCCAGAAGATGAATCAGCGGCAAATGCGTGTGTAGAAATAAGTAATGAAACCACAAGTAAAAGCTTTTTCATTTTTCCTCCATGAAAAATAATACTTAATATTTTAAGACAATGAATAATATTAATTTACATTGCCTTAAAATACAATACGCATACTATTATTTGAGTAACTTTGCTGCCTCAAGGATAATCGACTCTTTTAGTCTCACTTTATAATTAGGGTGAACATAGTTAAATACAACCTCACCTTTCTTATTTATTAAATATACTCCAGGAACAGGAAGGATATGATGTGATTCTCCAGATGCTTTATCCAGACTAATACCATAACCAAGGTATTTCTTATTTGTTTTATCATCCACTTTAAAAGCAAGTCCAAATGCTTTAATTGCATTAGCTTTACTATCTGAATATAGAGAATATTCTAATTTATGTTTTTCAACACTTTCCTTTAATGAGCTTGGAGAATCTGGGCTAATACCAACGATTGACCACCCTAGCTTTTCTAACTTCTTTTCAATTTTTCTTAGTCCTTGTAATTGAAGATTACAGTAAGGACACCAACCACCTCTATAAAATACGACAACAGATTTCTGACCTAGTAATTCTTTACTTAAGTCTACTTCTTCTCCATTTATATTTCTTACTGTTGAACTTGGAACTGCAGCTCCATTCAATAATGGTGAAACTTCATAAGCATTGTTAACTACGCTCTCTTTTTGATGCCCTGTAGAAGCGCAGCTCACTGTAAAAAATAAACTTAATAATAATAAGAATTTCATTTTGTCTCCTCGACTACACAATTTTTAAGACCGGCCTCTAAGCTTGATCCAATTAAACCTTTACCTATAAATACAATTTTATTTGTTCTGATATCATTGTTCCAGTCTCTACCATGATCAAACTTAAGAGATGAGTAAACCCCTTGGAATAATACTCGTTGATCATTCCCTAAAAAGTTCAATACACCTTTTGACCTATAAATTTCGTCTTTATATTGAGAGTAAAGAACATTTAAAAACATTTCAAATGACTGTGGATTAAGAGCACCTGAGAACTCCAATGAAATAGAGTTAACTTCATCACCATGAAAGTGCTCAACTCTTTTATAACTAACACCTTCACCTATTGTGACAATATTTTCTTTTCTGTCTAAAATTTCAAGTTGTAAGTGCTTTGGATGATCTGTTAAGAATATGGCATAATTACCATCATATTCAATATTTAAAATATTACGACCAGTCTTCTCTCCTTCAAAATCAAGAAGGATATGTTCATCAACATTTAAATTTGAACCTCTTTTAGATCTTCTTTGAGGTGAATAAAAGATAGAAGAAGCATAACTACTAACTTTATCTGTTATAGAATCTCCATCAATCTTAAAGAAAACAAGTCTTTCATTGTGATGAATATGATTAACGTTAAACTTATAAAATCCTGCCTTAAGGTTTATCACTCCTCCCCAACTGAAAGGATACTCTACTCCAGATGACTCAGGCATTGTTTGTTCAATCATAGAAAGATCAAATGAATTCTTACCCATTACTTTATCTAAATCTACTTTGGCATGTGTAGTTTCAATAACAGATACATGGGGATTTCTCTTTAGTATATCTTCTTTAATTTTATCAATTTCAGCTCTCTCAATAGAGTCTACTTTATTTAAAAGAATTGTTTCACTGAAAGCAATTTGATCATAGAAGGCTATTTGTTCATTATTTTCAAACTTTTCTACATTCTTATCAAAGTGAGCGCAGTCAACAAGACCAATAACTGAGTCTAGTGAAAAGGAAGCGCTTAAAATATCGGAAGAAAAAAATGTTTCGATGATAGGTCCAGGATTCGCCATTCCTGTCGCTTCGATTACAATATGCTCAAAGTCTTTTGATTTTGAAAGTAACTTACTTAAGGATTCCACGAGGTCACCTTTCATTGAACAACAAATACAACCGTTACTCATTTCTACGAAGAGATCATCTGAACCTGAGAGAATCTCATCATCAATTCCAATTTCTCCAAATTCATTTTCAATGACAGCTATTTTTTTTCCATGATCACCATTTAATATATTATTAATAAAAGTAGTTTTTCCTGAACCAAGGAAACCAACAACGAGTGTAACAGGTATGAGTTCTTGCATGGCAACAATCCTATTTATAATTTAATTATAGTTAAATTATTCTACCTTAAAATCCAATTGTGGCTAGTATCTTGATTCTTTGTTAGTATAAATCTATGAACGAAAAAGAAATTAAGAAAATTATAAAAGATTCAGGACTAAGTTTCACTAAGCCTCGTGCTGCTATATTAAAGCTATTAACACGTGAACATGGACCATTCTCAGCAGATGAGATATATGAAAAGCTAGATGATGGCCTCTGTGATCGTGCGACCCTCTTTAGAACACTCAAGCAATTTAAAGAAAAAAGTATTCTTAACAGTATAAGATTTGATGAAGATTTTGCCAGATATGAATTCAATCACCCTGGTCATCACCATCACCATATAATTTGTAAAAAATGTTCGAAAGTAATAATTTTAGATCATTGTTTTGTTGAGGAAATAGATCAGAAAATTGAGTTAATGGGTTACAAAGATGTTGAACACAAACTTGAATTTTTTGCAGTATGCCCTGACTGTCAAAATAAATAACTAGCAGTGCTTACAAAAAGAATCTTTGAAATTAAAGAAGTGAGCACAAACTAAAACTAGCCCAGACACTACATTCATTACAATCTCAATATCATGAATGTGATGAGTTCCCATACCATTCTCAGCAAATAGATGCAGAAGTAAAGCTATAACCAGACCACTCAATCCGATAATACCGAGGAAGAGAGGTCTGCTTTTTTGTGTATGCTTATAAGTTTTTAAAAAGCTTAAAAGTGCTATTGGCGCAACTAATAAGAAGAGAACAATATGGATAAGAGCACTTTCGAAATACTCACCAATTGCAGGTGCTGCCATTAAAATAAAAGGAGTAGCAAGACAGTGAATACAGCAAGATAATGAAAGCATTATACCGACTTTATCCATTCTTTCTTGATGCGTATGATTCATTGAGACCCCTTAATTTAATAGAGTTATACTTAGTATCACATTTTTATGCAACTAGATTGCAAAAGAAACATCATTTTTCCCAGTATTTCCCTAAGAATTGGTCTCGACCTGAGTTAAACCTATAGAATTTATAGCGAATTGGATTCTTCTTATAGTAATCTTGATGATAATCTTCAGCTGGATAGAACGTAGAAGCCTTTGTTATCTCGACAACAATCTCAGATTTAAATATTTTTTGCTTAGACAGCTGCTTTTTTGAGTTCTCAGCTTCTTCTTTTTGCTTCTCAGTAAAGTAAAATACTCCAGGCCTATACTGTAATCCTCTATCTACGAATTGTCCCTGAGCGTCAGTTGGGTCTATATTTCTCCAAAAAACGTCTAATAATTTCTTATAACTTACCTTTTTGGGATCAAACTTAATTAAAACTGCTTCAGTGTGACCTGTTATCCCTCTACTAACATCTTTATAAGTAGGGTTTTTAGAGTCTCCTCCTATATATCCTGAGGTTGTAGAGATGACGCCTTCTAGCTTATCAAATGGATGTTCCATGCACCAAAAGCATCCGCCAGCAAAAACAGCTTTGTTCACTTCAGCCGAGAGGGCCAAAGGTGTTGAGAAAATTAAAAGAGAAAGCAATAATAGAAGATTCTTCATTCTAAACCCTTGATTAGTTTGAAACTTAAGACTTATTTAAGCTCTTTCACTATTAGTGTGTGAAATTATAATTTTGTTACATTTATTTCATATTGTTCTAAGTCTTAACTAGAGGTCACTTCTTTGAACCCGTCTTTACTTAAGTTGTTCTCTTCGATTATCATAATGAAATAGACTAAAAAAATATAACTTTAAAATATCCCAAAATTTATGAAAAAGACTGATCTACTAATATCAAAAAAATCAAAATCTAATCGCGTATTCATTCTCGCTCATGGAGCTGGTGCTCCTATGGACCACGACTGGATGGAAAGTTTAACTGAGAAGCTAATAAATAGAGATATTCAAGTTATACGTTTTGAATTTCCATATATGGCCCAAAGAAGAATTGATGGAAAGAAAAGGCCACCTAATACGAAGAAAATACTTTTTGAAACGTGGAGAGAGGTTTTCTCTTTAGTTGGTGGAAACAATGTTTATATTGGTGGTAAATCAATGGGTGGACGAATGGCCACTCTTGTTGCTGATGAGTTAAATCCAAAGGGTGTGATTTGCTTAGGATTTCCATTTCATGCACCAGGAAAACCGCCAAAAGATAGAATTGATCACTTGAAAGATATAAAAACGAAAATACATATCTTACAAGGAACAAGAGATACTATGGGAACATCTGAAGATGTTGACACCTATGAATTAAGTAAGAATATAAAGATTAATTGGTTTGAAGATGGCGATCATTCATTGAAGCCAAGAAAGAGAGAGACTGGCAAAACTCTAGATGATTACCTAGAGCTTGCCGCTATAAAAATAGATAAGTTAATGTCCTAAGCAACTACAATATTAACAATCTTCTTAGGTACAATAATTTTCTTCTTAATCTCTTTGCCCTCTATCCACTTTTGAATCTCAGCGCTTTCAAGAACAAGCTTTTCAATTTCATCTTTAGAAGCATCTAAAGAAATATCCATTAAAAATCTCATTTTACCATTTATAGAAATAGGATACTTATGAGTACTTTCTATTAAGTAAGACTCATTAAGTTCAGGGATAGTTGCAAATGAAATACTTGTTTCATTCCCAAGCTCTCTCCATAGTTCTTCACAGAAGTGTGGTGCAAACGGTGATAGTAAAGTAACTAGATCACTTAAGATTTCTCTATTATTGCACTTCAGTTTTGCGAGATCGTTAACACAAATCATAAAGGCCGAAACAGAAGTATTAAATGAAAATGTATCAATATCTTCGTTTACTTTCTTAATACAAGTATGAAGTACTTTTAACTCTTCAGGTGTTGGCTTAGAGTCAGTAACTGTTAGAGTTTCATCAGTGTAGAATAAATTCCAAATCTTCTTTAAGAATCTATGAACACCTTCAATTCCATTTGTATTCCATGGCTTTGACTGCTCTAGTGGACCAAGAAACATCTCATATAAACGAAGTGTATCTGCTCCATACTTCTCAACGATAGTGTCTGGATTAACAACGTTGAACATAGACTTACTCATCTTCTCAACTGCGTAACCACAGTTGTAGATCTCTTTACCATCTATATTTTCAGTAATGAAAGTTGCATCTTTAAACTCTGGTCTCCAGGCCTTAAACGCTTCCATATCTAGCTGATCGTTATGTACTATATTTACATCAACATGAATTTCTTGTGTGTCATACTTGTCTTTAAGTCCAAGAGAAACAAATTCGTTCTTCCCTTTTAATCTATAAACAAAGTTAGAACGTCCTTGGATCATTCCTTGATTCACTAAACGCTTAAAAGGCTCTTCCTTACAAACGTAGCCAATATCAAAAAGAAACTTATTCCAATAGCGAGAGTAAATTAAGTGTCCCGTAGCGTGCTCTGCTCCACCAATATAAAGGTCAACATCTTGCCAATAGTTATTAGCTTCTTTAGACACTAGCCCTTCTTCATTATGAGGATCCATATAGCGAAGGTAGTAAGCCGATGATCCTGCAAAACCAGGCATTGTAGACATCTCTAAAGGATGACCATCTTTAGTTTTCCAGTTCTCAGCTCTTCCAAGAGGAGGTTGTCCATCTTCAGTTGGAAGAAACTTATCTACTTCAGGAAGTTGAAGTGGAAGATCATCCATACTTAGAGGAGTTGGAACTCCATCTTTAAAGTAAATTGGAAATGGTTCTCCCCAATATCTTTGTCTAGAGAAGATTGCATCTCTTAGTCTATAGTTTGTTTGCTTTTTTCCAATCCCTCTACTTTCAACTTCATAAATCATTTTCTTAATGGCCTCTTTAACCTTAAGTCCATCTAAGAAATCTGAATTCATCATTGTTCCATTTTTAGCATCGTAAGACTCTTCAGAAATATCTCCGCCAGAAACAACTTGTGTAATAGGAATATCGAAATGCTTTGCAAAAGCATAATCTCTTGAGTCATGAGCAGGTACGGCCATTACAGCTCCTGTCCCATATCCACCAAGAACATAGTCACCTATCCAAATAGGAATCTCTTTTCCAGTAAATGGATGTATACAGTAAGAACCTGTAAACACACCTGAGACTCGTTTAACGTCTGCAAGTCTATCTCTCTCACTTCTTTTCTTTGTAGCGGCTAGGTAGTCCTCTACTTCTTGCTTATGTGCTTCTGTAGTTACAGTTGAAACATAATCACTCTCTGGAGCGAGAACCATAAATGAAACACCAAAAATTGTATCAGCTCTTGTTGTAAAGACTTCTATCTTTTCAGAGCTATCCTTAATATCAAACTTAACCTCTGCACCAACAGATTTACCAATCCAGTTTTTCTGCATTTCTTTTAGAGAGTCAGACCAATTTAATTCATCTAAACCATCTAATAATCTAGGAGCATAAGCTGAAACTCTTAAACACCATTGTTGCATCTTCTTTTGTTCAACAGGGTGAGATCCACGAACAGATAATCCGTCTTTAACTTCGTCATTTGCAAGAACAGTCCCAAGACCTGGACACCAATTCACTGCAGTCTCAGCTAAGAATGCTAGTCTATAATTTTGAAGAGTATTTTCTCTTTCTTTTTCATTGAAAGAATTCCACTGCTCAGCTGAAAACTCTTCTATTTCACCAGCATGTGCATTTACTCCAGCACTACCTTTCTCTGATAATACTTTTATAAGTTCAGAAATTGGTCGTGCCTTATTTTCATCTAAATCATAGTAGTGCTCAAACATTTGTATAAATGCCCACTGAGTCCACTTATAGTATTTTGGATCACAAGTTTGAACTTCTCTATTCCAATCATATGAGAAACCAATCTTATCTAGCTGCTCTCTATATCTTGCAATATTCTCTTTAGTAGTATCTGCAGGATGTCTTCCCGTTTGAATAGCATATTGCTCAGCAGGCAACCCAAATGCATCATATCCCATTGGATGAAGAACATTGAAACCTGCTAGTCTTTTAAATCTTGTATATATATCTGAAGCGATATAACCCAGAGGGTGACCTACGTGAAGTCCAGCTCCTGAAGGATATGGAAACATATCTAAAATATAATATTTTGGTTTAGTACTATTTTCTTCGGCCTTGAAAGTTTGATTTTCATTCCAATACTTTTGCCACTTTGCTTCAATCTCTTGAAAATTATAACTCATTGCAACATTCCTTTTGGGAGACTAGATAGAACTCTGAATTTTAAAGGGTATTTTTAAAAATTAATGGGCAAATTGTACAGGAAAAGGGACAGGAAGCCAAAAGGTACTAGACACCTTTTGGCATAAAAAAACTAAAGTGGGCTACAAGTTCTTAAACAAAGTTCCCTTTGAGTTCTTTCTGGTATTGTCGAACATTGCTTTACACAAGCAGGTGCTGACTTATATCCGTTAGAGTAATCCTCTAAACATGAAGCCATTATAGCACTATGACATTGTTGGTAATCCGCTCTATTAGTAATTTCTGCACAAACTTCACTCGCTTCAACTGCACAAATTTTGATTGTTGACGCAGACACGCTTGTCATAAGTAGCGCTAAACCTAAAATAGCTAATAATTTTTTCATATTCACTCCTATTAATTTAATAAGAATGTTTTCTATCTATTACTAAGGATATAGCCAATCGATGATGAATTTTTTTCTTAGTATATGTAATAGAATGTTGGACAAGGCCACGACTTCTTGTTGGAGGAGCTATTTCAGTACGGAAAAACAGTAAGATAGCGACTTAAACAAGAACTTCAAACGAAGTTGGATCAAGAACAAGTTCTCCTGCTTTCTCCTTCATTCTAATAAACTTAACAATCTCATCCTGTGCCTTATTGATGGCCGACGGGGATTTAGGTTGATCAAGTTTAAAAAGGAATTCTTCTCTCATTGTATCTGTGACCTCACTAATCAGGTCATAAATAAGCTCTTTACTCGCAAGTCTTAATGAAGCTGCTAAAAGATCGAGGTTCACTTCAAGTAAGAATGACCTCTTCATATCCAAGGTCATATATCTTAATCTATCAATGTTTTCACTTTGTTCGCGAATATTATTGGCCAATGCCAAGTTGTCTTCAGATATTTTTCTTATTACTTTTTCTAATTCTTCTTCACTTAGACCATTAAATGTTGAAACATCTAGACCTTTTTGTTTCAATTGTTTTTTTGAAATTACAGTATTGATTGACTTAAATATTACACTTTCTAAAGAGTCGTTAAACTTCAACCCCATCAGAACAAGCTCAGATCTCTTCTCTGAAGAAACACTATATTTAGCACTATAACAAATTGTTGCAAGTATACCTGTAGACAAATTCTGATCAGATATTGCCGTAACATAAACAGTGCTACCCTTTAAGAACTTATCCGCTTCTTGCTCGTGAATAACAAAGCTCAATCCATTAACAGAAAGGTCTTTTAAAACACATGACACACTCTCAATGTCTTCATCCTTACCTATCTTCAATGAAACATTTTTATAGTCCTGATATTTAAATGAGAATCTCTCTACAGTTCTTCTCTCTCTCATCATTAATTCAACAGGCGTCTTCATGATAACATTTAGACCATCAGTCTTAAATGCTTCTTTTTTGAAGAGATAATCCTCTTTTGCATAGTGAATAAAAATGGGATTATCTTTCGTTAATTGATAATCAGCATTTGTGTAACCATCTTCTAAGTGAATCGTTGTTGTTGAGTCTGTAACCTCTAGAAACTTTGCTGAAAACTTTATTTTTTCTGTTCCGCGATTTTGCCAAACAGTTACACTATCCCCACTATTCATTACATGAAGTAATTTATCTTTAATTAAATCTTTTCTATGAGTTGACCACATTTTCATAAGTTGAAACGCTCCTTAGCTTATTACTATTCTCTCAGAAATTTTATAAATTTAAAGAGAGAATATTATTTCAACCATTTATTAAAAAAACTTAATGTATGACCAGTACTTAATGTTTTATTAGCTCTCTTTCGTACACCATGACCTTCGTCAGAAAATAAAATTAAAGTTGACTCTATCCCTTTATTCTCGAGAGCTTGTTGAAATTGAATAGCTTCACCTGCAGGTACACGGGGATCATTTGCTCCCTGAATTATTAATAATGGTGCCTTTACCCTATCTAAATAATTAATTGGGGAAAGCTTCTCAAGTACTTCCTTGTCCTTTTCTAAATAACCATATTCTGTCTCTCTAAGGTACCTTCTATGCTCGGCAGTATTCTCTAAGAAAGTTACTAGGCTACTCATACCTACTCTTGCTACACCTGCATCAAAGTGTTCTGAGAAAACAGTCATTCCATATAAAGTTGAATACCCGCCATATGACCCACCTGTAATTCCAACTTTTGGCACAACACCTTTCTTGGCCCAAGTTTTCTTAATAAACAAAGAGCAGTCTCTTATATCTGTAATAACTGAAAGTCTTTTTCTACCATTGTCTGAGTTAAGCCATTCTTTTCCATAACCTCTTGAACCTCGAACGTTTGGCATAACGTAGATAAAACCTCTCTTAGTATAAAGTTCAGCTGTTGGACTAAAACCAGGTAAAGATTGAGACTCAGGACCTCCATGAAAAGAAATAATGACAGGACATGTTTTCTCCTCACACTCTTTAGGTCTTTTCACAAACATAGGAATTTGAGTTCCATCTTCAGCAGGATAGTACTCCAAAGACCACTTTAAATAATTGGTTGTATCAATCTCCGGAGAACTTGGGATTGTCCATTCTTTAAGTGTAGCAGTTTGCCAATTATAAACGTAACTAACTCTTGGGCGATTATGAAAGACTTGTCCAAAAATTGTATATTTAGAATCATTAGTAGTGGAACCAAAGAAAGTATGCGTAGCACTTCCAAGCTTAGGGTATGAAATTGGTTTAAAAGTCCTTCCATCAAGTGCTTTAATCTTGAAGTAACCTTTATCATTGTACTGAAGTAGAATTCTTGAGTAGTCCTTAGTTAATGAAAACCCCTTAATATTCATGTCTACTTTTTCAGTGATTGGATCAAATTTTTTACCATCGAAAAGATAAAGACGTTTAAAGTTATCGAACTTATTTGTTAAGACAATATACTTTCCAGGTATAGATGAACTACGGATACTGTATGATTCACTTTCACCTTGCCCTAAAAGAGGTGTTGATTTATTTGTTTTTCTATTAAATAAATAATACTCGCGTCCAATATTTCCAAGAGCGTGCCCTAAGATCATCTCATCATTCTTTAAGAGTTCAACTATCCACCAATATCCATCGCCCTTATATACAAGCTCTCTTTTTTTACTTTTAATATCAAATTCATATATTCCCCATGTTGTTGGAGAAATATCATTTGCTCTATAATATATTTTTGATCCATCATCATTTTGATCAAGGTAAGAAACCTTTACTTTGCTTTTTCCAAATATTTCAATTAACTCTCCACCACTCTTTGCATCTTGTAGAAATAAAGTTGGATATTCATCGCCACCCTTGTCTCTTGAAACAATTATGTATTTTCCGTCGTTTGTAATATCTTGAAGTGATGTCGCATTCTCTCCCCCTGTCATTTGAATTGGAAAAGACTTTGGACCTGAAATCTTCCAAATTTGTCTAACACCAGTAACAGACCAAGAGAAGAACATTTCTTTTCCATTAGGAGTAAGTTGTCCAAGTCCAGTAGAGCGAACTTCATTCTGAGCTTCAATTTCGGATGAAAGTTCTTTAGGTATAGGCTTAGGTGAGTACTTCTTCAACACTTCTCTATCTATTGCATCTACACCATGGCCTTGATATCCATTTGAAGTACTCTTAGAACAAGAGCAAATTAATAAACATATTAGAATTGAAATGATTTTTGAACACATACTTTATCTCCATTTAACAATAGTATAAATGGAGAATTTCAGAAGTCTATTACTCTATTGCACAAGATTTTTTATCAATACTGTAAAACTCTTTTTTATTAAGTAAATTTGCTTTCGACTTTTCAATGTTAAGCTGGTGATTAATTTTTATTAATTCTTGTTTATCAAATATACTGGCACAAATTAGATCACTCAACTCTATATACTTTATCAAAACTTTAACTACTTTCTTTTTACCAGACCTATTATCACTTGCTGATGCCATATAGCTTACGTCTTTTATGGCCTTAGTGTATTCACTGATTTCGTTCAATCCGAGTGTCGCCGCAGTCCCATAGACCCTATCAATCATTTGACCAACTTCTTCAAATTTTGAATTATCTTCGAGCTCTGTACTAATAAGTGAAGAAATTGAAACAGTCATAGAGTTTCTAATTTGCTTAATTTCATCTACAAAGAATGTCAGCATTTCCGCGTCCATATTCCTTCCCAATAAAAGAGTTATATAAAGTATAAACAATATCGGCATAGTCTCTTTACTTTTTTAACTTTACTTAATTAATATTTATGTATTTCCAATATATTGAGGTACTTAAGTAAAGAATAAATAAATAATTAACGATTACAGCAGTGCCAAAAAAGTAAGTAAAAAAGACCTAAGTTATTGTAAATAATCAGGAGAAGGTTTAAGTATTAGCATGATTAAAAATACAGCAATCTTGAATAGCCCTCTTTGTAAGCTAGATCTTCAATTCAAAGGAAGTCTTGTGGCAGAGTGTATACAAATTGTTCAAAGAGAGCTCAAAGACAAAGGTATTAATTTTAATTTTCATTACTGGATTTCTGACGACTGGTTCTGCCCAGATGGAATATCCGGAATAGCTATCCCCTTCTATTTACTAAATCCGCAAATCACAAAACTTGAAAAAGAATACGTTGGTTTTGTTGAAGGCATTACAAAAGATGAGTGTTTAAAACTTATTAGACATGAAGTAGGACATGCAATTGATAATGCATATGAACTTAGAAATTGTTTCCAAAGAAAAGAGATATTTGGAGACAGTAATACAAAGTATCCAAAGGAATATATTAGAAAACCTTTCTCAAAGAACTTTGTTAAACACTTAAGTGAAAACTATGCTCAAGCTCACCCTGATGAAGATTGGGCAGAAACATTTGCAGTATGGCTAACACCGGATTCAAACTGGAAAAGAAAGTACTCTACATGGAAGGCCATTAATAAATTAAACTATGTAGATCAAAAGATGAATTCTTTAAAAGGAAAAAGGCCTTTGAGTTTATGTCGAGATACAGTAGACGAAATTCAAACTCTTGGAATAACCCTTAGAACCTATTTAAATAGAAAAAGCAAGTTAAAGAGAAAGTATCAAACACCTATTTTTAACAATAACATAAAAAGAGTTTTTACTACTGGAAGTAAAACGAATGCACTTAACTTTATAAAAGCGAATGAGAAAGACCTTTGTTTAAAAGTTGCAAAAGCAACAAATCAATATCATTATATAGTAAGAGATGTTTTAAAAGAGCTTAAATCAGAGTGTAAAAAAAATAAACTTACACTTAGAAAGCCAGCAAGAGAAACTCGTACTTCACTTGTAAACCTTTTAAGTAAATCAACATTACTCTACATCAAACAAGGAAAGAATAAGGTCGTCATGTGAAAATACTCGTTTTAATGCATAAAGATCTAGTTCCTCCTGAAAATATTCAAGAAAATAATTTTGATAAAGATGAAGTCCCATGGATAACTGAATATGATGTTATAAATGCTCTACTAGAGTTAGGTCATAAAGTTAAAGCTTGTGGAGTTATTAGTGATTTGAAAGTAATCAAGAATGCTATTGATGAATTCAAGCCTACCTTAATATTCAATTTGCTAGAAGAGTTTGATGGAGAAGTTCTATTTGATCAAAATGTTGTCAGTTATTTAGAGCTGTTGCGAGTCCCTTACACTGGATGTAATCCTAGAGGTTTAATGCTCGCCAGAGATAAAGCTCTTGCTAAAAAAATCTTACTTTTTCATCGTCTCAAAACCCCACATTTTCAAGTATTCCCTAAGAATAAAAAAACAAAGAAAGCAAAACATCTTAATTATCCTCTTATAGTTAAGTGTTTGACAGAAGAAGCCTCCCTCGCAATAGCCAAAGCTTCAATTGTGCACAATGAGGAAAAGTTAATAGAGAGAGTAAAATATATAAATCAAAAGATTGGTGTTGATGCAATAGTTGAAGAATTTGTAGAAGGCAGAGAGTTCTATGTTGGCGTAATGGGTAATTATAAAATTAAAACCCTACCTGTTTGGGAATTGAAATTTGAAAATGTAGAGCGACCAGAAAAAGAGTTATACTCTAACCGTGCAAAGTGGAATAATAAGTATAGAGATAGAAAAGGTATCAAGACAGAACATGCACAACTTGATGACGAAGTAGTTAAAAGAATAAATCATATATGTAAAAAAGCTTATAAGCATCTAAACTTAAATGGTTACGCGAGAGTTGATCTTAGAATGAATTCAAATGGAGATATCTATATAATAGAAGTTAATCCTAATCCAAATATTGCACGAGAAGACGAGTTCGCAACAAGTGCAAAGTTTGAAGGAAAGAACTACACTTCTCTACTCACAGATATCCTAAGATTATCAAAGTCCTGGGCAAAGAAAGTATAATTCTGAGTCTGTAGCTAACTGCTTAAGCAACCTTCTTCCTCTTCATAACCTCATGTATCTTACTCAAGAGCTTTTTCTCATCGAAAGGCTTAATTAAGTATTGAGATACTCCATGATTAATAGCTTCAACAACATGGATTCGGTCAGAATCAGCAGTAACCATAACAAATGGAATTTCATTGAAGTCAGCATTTCTTTTTAAATAATCAAGAAAGTGAATTCCATCTAGTTCAGGCATTTCCCAATCTGCAAGAATCATATCGATCTTCTTATTCTCCATATAAGATTGCTCGACAAAATTAACAGCTTTTACACCATCTTTTTCAGTATGGATGTTTTTATAGCCATTTTTGCGGAGTAAGGTTCTCATGTAATTGATAACGTCGTCATCATCATCAACAATTAAAATATTCATATTTGGATTAATTCTCATGCCTCATTATAGGAAGTAATAATGAAGTAAAATCTTTAAAAATATTAAAATATCTACACTATTCTAGAGAATCTAGCTTATCGAGTAATTTTTTGATTCCTGCTCTAAGAGGAACTTTTGACTTTACTGCTTCTTTTTCTAAAGCAATTAAAAATTGATAAGGAAGTCTTTTTTGTAACATATTAACAAGCCAAATAGGCAGCGATCCTTTTGGGTCAACTAATAAAGTCATCAAAACTGAAGAGTGTGCCCCTTTTCTTCTAAATTGAAGAGTTCCAAATGTCACATTTGCTCTAACAGTGTCTTCTGCAAATGGGTACACATCATCTTTTATAGAGTATGTATCAACAACAAGGTATTTATTCTCTTCATCTAGTCTTAACTCATTCATCTGAACCATATCTCGATCAGCAGCAGGCCAAGGAAGGTCATTATTTGTATATGTAATAGCTTTAAGGTCACTAAACTCTTTAATCGTAGATTTTTCTGTTATATTTGGGGCCCAATTAATTGTCCCCTCGACGTCGCGAAGAGTTGCTAGAATATTTTCAAGAGGTGCTACAAGTACAGCTTCGGCCTTAAATCCAACAATACTAGAGTGCTTTGACTTTTGAGAGTAAACAGTAATTCCGTCTTTAGTATAAACTTCTTCCCAACCATTTGGGTTGAAGAATTCATTAAAATTATTTTTAGCAAATATCGACGTTGATAATAAAAAAATTATAAAAAAAGCTATAGACTTCAAGTTTGTTACCTCTATAAAAACAATCAATAAATGCTATCACAAACTTTCCTAATTTATATGGGGAATATATGACGACTGTATAATTAAACTATAGATATCAATAACTTAGAATTTTCTCAACATAACAAAGTTTTTCATGCATTGCTCAATTAAACTAAGAGTTTCAACTTCAAGAAAGCTTGATGCTTCAGAATAGGCATCTTGAATAGAGAATTCGAACTGATCATCTGTTTCAATAAATAATCGCTTTAAAGGAATATATTTCAAGGAGCTCATGGCCTTTGATTCTTTCTTAAACAACATATTACCGTAAGAAAAATAATGTCCAAGATCAACAAGCTTTTGAGTCATCTCATCATTACCATTATAATCATGAAAGACAAGCTTTCCCTTATAACCCACTTTTTTAACTGAATTTAGTATTTCTTGATATGCTCTTACACAATGAATGATAATGAACTTATCTTCCCTTCTAATAGCTACTTCTAATTGAAATTCAAAAAAGTCTACTTGCCTTGAAAAATCAATTTCTCTAAAAGATCGATCTAATCCTATTTCACCAATACAAAGAATATTTTCATTGAGTAATATTTGTGCAATTTTATCTTTATCTAAAGGATCAAAATAATCTATCCACCAAGGGTGAATTCCTCCACAACGAAAGTCTCCCATTAGAAGCTCACCACTTCCCTTCCTTAGATCAGCATTATAAAAATTCATAATGCCATCTTCTTTTTCTGGTGAATGTGTATGAAAGTTAAGAATCATAAGACTATTATAAATTGAAAAGAGGAATATTCAAAATGAATCTATTTTGAACAAATGGCCTTTACAACTTCACTAGCTGCGATAAAACCAATAGTGCCTGTAACAAAACTTGCGCTTCCATAGCCCGTATAACAATCAAGTCGGTAACTCTTTTGTTCTTCTTTTTGAATCTGACAAACAGATCCATCTTCATTTGCTAAGAACGGCAATTCTGTTGAAAAAACACTCACCACATTGAATAAGCTATCATCTTTTGGAAACGAGTATTCTTTTCGAAGTTGCTTTCTTACTCTTTGAAGTAACCTGTCATTCCAAGACTTAGATAAGTCTTCAACAATCACTTTAGAAGGGTCTTGCTTTCCCCCTCCTCCACCGACAGTTAGAACAGGTAGATCTCTTTTTACACACTCATTTATGAGCAGAATCTTACTTTCTAATGAATCAATTGCATCAATGACGTAGTTATACTTTGTAGATAGAATTGACTCTGCAGATGAAATAGTAAAAAAGTCTTCAATTGAATTTATAACAACTTCAGGATTTATTAGCTTACAACGTTCCTCAAGAGCATGAACTTTTAATCTACCAATATTTCCATCGAGCGCATGAAGTTGCCTATTTACATTTGTAATACAAATATCATCTAGATCAACGATCGTGACTTCACCTACTCCAGATCTAACGAGAGCTTCAACCGCCCATGAGCCTACGCCACCAATTCCTATAACACAAACATGTGCACTACTAAGTGCTTTTTCAGCATGCTGTCCATATAGTCTTGAAATACCACTAAATCTAAAATTATCTTCACTCATGTTTTTTATTTAACATACGTTAACTCGATTGGAAAAATTAACTTTTAAACGTATGTAATAAAAGTCCTCAGGGGGCATTTTGACCTTACTTTTACAATAAAATATTTAAAATTCTCACTTTTCCCTAACTTTTACTCACATCATTATTACTTTATTACAGATTATGAAATTTTAATTGCCCCTCTCCTTACGTGTGTGATGTTATATAAGTAAGGGAGAATACATGAATAAATTAGGTTTAATAATTTCACTAAGTTTGCTTTTTACACTAGCTTCTTGCGAAGATGAAGTTGCTAAATGTGAAGATACTTTCCAGGATGACTATAACTCACTCAAGCAATCATTTGTGAGTATTTACAGTCCGACGTCATCTACCGAAGACTTCAATACACTCACCGACTCAATTTCAATTTTTGTTGAAAAGTATCCTTCTAAGTGCTCAGTTAATGATGAAGTATACGACGTTACAAAAGATTTAAATAACTTTGTTTCTCAATCTACTGTAGTCAACCTAATTACTCCAAAAGTTATATACGGAAAAGATGATAGATTAGAAATTGCAGACTCTCCAGATCCTAGACACGCTGAATGGGCAAACGCAGTTGCTGTACAAGTATCAGGAACTAAGATCAGTGAGAATGGTGAACTTATCTCTGCAACGATTCAAGAGAGTATGGGCCTTTGTCCTACAGAAGAGTTTGCAGATCAAATTAATCCAGGTAGATGTTCAGGTTTTCTAGTTGGCGAAAATACACTTGTTACAGCAGGTCACTGTGTTGAAAACCAGAGCGATTGTAGTAACTATAAATGGGTATTTGGATTTAAGTCAGACAGCAATAGTGTTCAGCAATCACAAATATACTCTTGTAAAAGTATCATTTCACAACAGTTAAGTGGATCAACAAATGCTGACTTTGCGGTAATAGAATTAGATAGAAATGTAGAGAATGCAGAGCCTCTAACTTTTAGAACTTCAGGAGAAGTTAAAAAAGGAGATTCTATTACAGTAATGGGACACCCATCAGGTCTACCAATGAAAGTAGCTTCAGGAGCAACAATTAGATCAACGTCAGATGACTGGTACTTTGTCGGGAATCTAGATACATTCGGTGGGAACTCAGGTTCTCCTGTTTTCAATACAGATACTGGAATAGTTGAAGGAATCCTAGTAAGAGGAGAAACAGACTACTCTTGGTCAACAGATGCAGATGGAAACTCTTGTAGAGTTGTTTACCAGTGTAGTGATGACTCATGTCGTGGAGAGGATGTTACAAGAATAACAAAAGTAACTGGACTACCAAAGCAAGTAACAGCTGCAGACATACTTGCAGAATTCTTTGACGGCTCTGAATTATCTCTAGAAAACAAAGGTATCGCTTTTAATGTACAAGTGAAACAAGGTGCTGATAAGTACTTAGCAGGTACAAAATTCTTAGACCTATGTGCTATGCATACAGCTGAAAATGAATCGCCAAACGCTTGGTCAAATTCAACCGTTGTAAACTGTGATAATCAAGAAGCACTATTACAAGTAGTTGAAACCTATAAAAAATAAAAAATCTTTTTAACAAAATCTTCATACTCCTTAGATATGCTTTTAATAGAAGGAAAACTAAGGAGTTTAAGATGCTCTCTACACATTTACATCCTATTGCCGAGGCCGACGAAGAAGAAGTAGAAATGTACTACAAGGTCGAAGAGAAAATGGTCGAAAATGGCGATCTAAAAATGAGTAATGAAGAACTTTACGATGAAATAGACACTCACCACAGTGTGTACTTCCTAAAAACTCATGAACATTTTCACTATTTTACTCTTTTAGCAGCAATGTATATCTATTATATTGCCTACGAACAGTATGTTGCCTACTCCGGCCCATCGTTTTTTGGAATCATTATTGCGATACTTGGAACAGCAATGCTTCTTGTGAGCTGGCTTGTTGCTCACCCCATCTTAAAGCATGAAAATGAAGTGAAGCAATATTATCAAGATCATCGAATGTTATTCTTTCATGGAAAGGATCATCAAAAATTAAATAGTTTAAAGTAGTGCACTTGGAGCTAAGTGAGCATTGACCACTTAGTTCCATCATACTTATAGTTTTGAAGCTTCAATGTATTTTGAGAACATTTTGCACAAGGCTGATACCAAGGATCAGACTTAACAATTTCCCAATCAGGATCAATTGTCCCCTTGAGTTCATCAAGAAGTTCGACACTAGTTTTCCTAAGTTCAGCAAATCTCTCATAAAGAGTTCTTAGAGGACTAGTAAATATATCTTCTAGAATTAGAGAGTTTATTTTAGAGGGAATTTGAGTTTGAATTAGGTCTCTTTGAGTAACATAACGAGCATTACAGTTTGAGCAACAATGCACTTTTAGATTTTCTAGTTTTTCATCCTTAAACTCATTCAACTGAGTAAGAGGATCTTTATCAAGCTCAATACATCTGAAGTATATTCCTATGATCGCTCGTAACTTCCAAAATAAAGTTAAGCTCCAAGGGTCTGAAAAGTGAATATCATTCAAAGTACCAGCTCCACCAAAAGCTTTAGTGTAGTGGTCGTAAGAGTCAGAGAAATTTTGATCTAACATTTTCTCAACTGAAGACATCCAATGAGACCATTGGTGATGATTTTCATAGTCTAAGAGTGCTGAAAAAGAGCTTAAAAAAAGTTTTAATTTATCTTGCATTGATTTCACCTCGATTCATATTTTATAACAAATTCAGACCTTTATGTCGTGTAATTCTTTTCATTTCCATTGTACTTTCAAGTACTCTCTGCTACTTATCAGGGTTATGACAAAAAAACCTGAATTACTGCTTCCTGTTGGAAATATCGAAATGTGCCAAGCTGCTATCCACAATGGTGCAAATGCTATTTATGTTGGCATGCCTGAGTTTAATGCAAGAGGTAGAACTACTAACCATAGCTTTGATCAGCTTGCTGAAATCATAAAGCTTTGCCACACCTATGATGTAAAAGTAAATGTTGCATTTAATATTGTGATTTTTGAGCAAGAGCTAGAAAAGGCAATCGAACTCTTAAATAAGTTACTTCCACTCTCCCCTGATGCAATCATCGTTCAAGATTTAGGTCTTGTAAAAATAATCAAGGAAATTGCTCCTTGGCAAGTTGTTCACGCCTCAACTCAAATGACAATTACAAATGAATTGGCGATAGAACTTACAAAAGACTTAGATATTAAACGCTATGTTCTTGGTAGAGAAAATAGTTTAGATGAAATAAAAATAATCAAAGAAAAAACAGATAAAGAATTAGAAGTCTTCGTACATGGTGCTCTTTGTGTTGCTTATTCTGGACAGTGCTTTACTAGTGAAAGTATTGGAGGAAGAAGTGCAAATAGAGGGCAATGTGCACAGAGTTGTCGTTTTGAATATGACTTAATTGTAGACGATAAGAAAGTTGACCTTATAGACCAGAAGTATCTAGTTTCGCCTAAAGACCTTTGTGGAATCGATGAGATTGGAAAACTTTCAGAATTAGGTGTCGACTCTTTAAAAGTTGAAGGAAGGCTTAAGAGTCCTTTATTTGTAGCAAGTGTCGCAAGTACATATAGAAATGCAATTGATAATGGCGAGGTCACAAACGCTCACAAAGAGAATATGGCCATCACCTACTCTAGGGGATTTTATCCAGGCTGGCTTCATGGAGTTAACCATCAAGATTTAGTCGATGGAACATTCGGAAGTAACAGAGGGCTAAAAATTGGACAAGTCCAGGAAGTTCGAAATAGATCAATTATAATTGCATCAGATAAAAACCTTGAGAAAGGTGATGGATTATTATTTGCGAGTGTATCTGATCCTAAGAAAAAAGAATCTGGTGCCATGATTTATGACATTAGAACTTTAAAAAATAGAAGATTTGAGATTTACCTTCCAAAAGAATTTAAAATAAATAATGTGAAAGAAGGATATAACGTTTATCAAACATCCTCACCACAGTTAGTGAAGAATCTTTCTAAATCGTTTACAGATAAGACTTTACTATTAAAAAGACCCATCAAAGTCGAGCTGACTGCAAAAGTTGGTCAAAGTTTAAAAGTTAAAGTTTCTTTAAATGAAGTAGAGATTACAATAAGTGATGAGCTCATCTTAGAAGAATCAAAAAATGAATTAAATCTTCAAAAAATAAAAAAAGAACTAACAGCACTTAGTGCAACCCCTTTTGAGTGCTCATCACCAGAAGTTTTTCTTTCAGATATCTCTCCATTTATACCAAATAAGTCTCTTAAGAAATTGAGACAACGAGCAATAAATGAACTTTTAACTGCTATTACTTCTGTACCAGAAAGAGAACTCAATACATTTAAACTTCCAGAAGAATCTTTATCTGAGGAAGCAATTAACCCTAAGATTAGATTACTATTAAGAGAAATTTCACAACTTGAAGAAGTACTTCCTCTGCTATCTGAAAATGAGAAAGTTAAAGATATACTAGACTGTATTATTTTAGATTATGAGTTTGGAAAAGATTATGCACAGTCATTAGAGTTGCTAAAAAAATCTAATATAAAGTCTGCCATTGCAACAAATAGGATTTTAAAGCCAGGTGAATATCATCACTTAAAGCTACTTCTAAGAATAAAACCTGACTATATACTTGTACGAAACCTAGGGGCTCTACAGTATATAAAGGACAGTGACTCTAAACAAAAGCTGATTGGAGATTTTAGTCTTAACATTACAAATTCTATAACTTCAAGCTACCTTTTCTCAAAAGGACTAGAAACTCTTACTCCAAGCTATGACTTAAATAGAGACCAATTACTTTCTCTTGTTCAACATAGCGAAAATAAGAGTTTCGAAGTTACTATTCATCAGTATATGCCTAGCTTTCATATGGAGCATTGTGTTTACGCTGCATTTTTATCCAACGGGACATCTTTTAAAGATTGTGGAAAGCCATGTGAGAAACATAAAGTGGAACTACATGACTCTTTTGGAAATAAGCACTTCATAAAAGCAGACTCTGAATGTAGAAACACTATGTATAACGCAACATCAATCTCTGCGCCTACACTATTAAAAGAATGTATTCAATTTGGTGTATCTTATTTTAGAATTGAAGCATTACACGAAGATGGAGCAACTATATTCACTAAGCTTCTTGCCTTTAGTGAACTTCTTCAGGGAAAATTAAGTCCAGAAGAGCTAAATACTCAATTAGGAATCCATGAAAACTATGGCCTATCATCAGGCCAAATTTTCAAGGAAGACACTTATATCGACAGAAAGAAAGACTAGAGGGCTTCAATCAAGTCCCTATTCTCTTCAACAGGTAGAGAAATATCAATATGAAGACCTTCTATCTCTAAGTTGCCAGAGTCACTATTTCGCTCGTAGTAGTTACTTCTCTCAACTCTAAAGAAGTCTATATAAGTCCTAGTATCTAGGGAAAGTCTTACCATAAGGCTATCACCCTTTTTCAATTTAAACTTCATCGGTGGTAATGTTACTGATAACTCACCTTCTGCACTATCCTTCAAGTAGAGAGATGTTCTACTAAGTCCAGAGGCCATACTATGAGGAATTTGCCACTCACCACTAGCTGTATTGAACAAAGATATAATTAAAGAACTCTTCCATAATGAGCTAGAAATATTCAACTTTAATTTTGGACTTCCATTTATCGTTATGTCTTCTTCAGCTTTACCTTTGTAATCAAGATAAGCATATTCATCTATATACGTTCTATTACTCAACTCTGCGACAGTATTAAGACCAAATAGTTTCACATTTACTGCTGAAAAATCCTCTTCAATATTCTTAGAGACGCCACCGTTAGATAAATCTCTATATTCATTGACCAAAGAATCAATATTTCCTTCTAAAAATTTATTTCCAAAATCTTTATTAAAAAAGTCACCACAACCGTGTCCTTTATGATGAAGATAGAAAAAGTTCTTTTTAGGTCTATAAGATTCTTTTTTCAAATACTCATAAGCTAAATATGTGTCTCGTCCATCTTGATCATTATCAGTTCCACCAACATGAAAGATTGGAACATTTGAGTCTTTTAATTTTTCTAAAACTGACCTATCTTTTAAGTAATCATCTAAGCTACCTGAATTTTGAGCGACAATAAGATCATTCCAGTCTGAAATATCTCTACCGTAAAGAATATTGTCAAAGTCTTCAAAAGAGGTTTCCTTTGTTTGAAGAAAATCAACTTTTTCACTGAAGAGATGTACCTCTTTCATATTCTCTCTCTCAGCAATATATTTTAACAAGCTTGATTCAATAGATCGACCTGCTGTAAACGAGTCTGTCTCTGCTTTAGATGGCGCACTACAAGCAATTGTAGAGACTAAACCTTCAGCATTACTAGCAGCAGCAGCTAGAGCATTATAACCATCATATGAAACTCCATATGAGATAACCTTTTGGTTTGAAAATTCCTGGCTCGTTATCCAGTTTATTGAATCTCTTGAATCATCAATATTTTTCTCATGTAACCATTTAAAAACACCAGAGCTAGCATGAGAGCCACGATTGGACTGCATCAAGACATTGAACCCTTTGTTCAAAAATCTTGTCGCCATTTGTATATAGGTACTAATTGGAGATGTATGTAAATACGGAGTTTTGATTATAACTGTTGTTTTTTTAGTATTATCTTTTTTAAATAGTAGAGATGATAGCTTTTCCCCATCACTCATATCAACAAAGAGATGATCTACACTTAAGTGTGAAGAAGGCATAAAATAATAATCTCTAATTTTATTAGAATCATCTACATTGAAGAAACCATATAAAGAATTATTATCAGCTAGATTAAACTTAACGATACTAAGAGGATAATGATCTAGGACCATATCAACAGATAAGCATTTGCTTGATAACTGTTCAATTTGATTAATATACATTTTGAAATAATTAAAATCTACGTTTTCTGAAAAATGTTCCTCAAACTCAAAAGGATTCGCTAAGTCTTTATTACTAATTAACTGGCATAGAGCTTGAGAAGAACTCACAACACTTTGACCTGAAGATATAATTTCATTATTTAGTGCAAAAGAACTCTCATGTTCAGTCTTAGAGCTTTGTACTTGATTTAAAGATTCAATTTGTGATGTTGCTTCAGCAAAGCTACTAGCGTCTTCTTTATTAGCACAGGAAATAAGTCCAAAAAGTGCAAATGCAATAAAGAGGCTTGGCTTGCTCATTAATTATCCTTGATTATAGTTATTGCCTAATAAGAGCAAGAATTGTACCAAAGATAAGCATCTGGAATTGAGATGTAATTTAGAAATGAGTCGTCTAATAAGTAAACACGTGTAAAGATTTGTACAATAAATGGCAATAAAACAAGCTCTATTCAAGATTACAAAGGCTTACAACACGACAAACAAAAAACACCTAATAAATTTTACTTTCTTAAACTCACTGTAATTGACTATACCTAGAAGTATAATATTGAGTATTCTTTAGCTAAGCAGAAATCGCTCCTCTCGTTTACATTTTGTTAAGAGACAATATGGAAATGAAATACTTCATAACTATAGGTCTCTTATTACTCTCTCAAGCTATACTTGCTGGTTCAGCTGCGACCAAAGTTCTTATGCATGTAGAAAATCAAGTAAGTGTCGTTGAGGATAAAAAGACTAATCAAGAGATTACAATAAGGAGAGATCTAATCTTAACAGTTCCAAATCAGATGTTAATAATCCAAACTCCTCATAATTCCATAACAAAATCATCTGGAAAAAAAGGAGAAGTGAAATCTATTGGCAATAATAAAATTGATATTTTCTTTTAATAAATGACATCAATAGTAAAACTCCCAAAGTAATTCCCAGGAGGTTTATTAACTCCTATCTTTGCTAATGTTGCTCCTACTTTTAAAGCTTGCTTTCCTTTAGAATTTAAAAGACCATTCGCTCCAACTAAAGGTTTTGATTTAAATTTATGTACTTTAATTTTCTTAAGTCCAGCTCCATTAAGAGATATATAAATTTCAAGAGGAAGAATGATAGTATAAACCGTATTAGCATCTCCTTTAATTATAAATCTTGCATTATTTGGTTCACTCCCCTTTGGAGATATTACTTTCTTTGAATCCCCCTGAACCAATGTTCCAAAATTAAGATCTTGTTTTTGAGTAATTGATATAGGTAGCGCGTAACTATAGAGTGAAAATAGTAATACAAAAAAGTTAATCATAATCTGACTCCTTCAAAGAAAATACTATCTCCATCAATTGGCATTTTAAATTTTTTAGTAAATTCCTTCATCTTACATCCATCACATAATAATTTAAGAGTGTAATCTCCAGGTAAGATACCTTGAGTGTAAAAGTAGCCATCCTTCTCTATTTTAAAGGTCTTTATTTTTTTTCCTTTAGAGAGAATACTTCCTTTAATTTTTGCTTTTGAAGCCTTTCCTTCTATGAACTCAATCTCACCTTCAACATCACCTTCAATTCTAAGAGGAAACTCCACGAGAGCCGTCTTACCTGGTCTCCCCCAGACTCTCTTTCCCATAGTTGTCGGTCGAAGATAGATATTATCAATTCCTTGAAGACTTATTTTAATATCCGTAGGGGCTAAAGGTTGAATAAAGGTAAAAAAAGCATAGCCTTTTTCATCTGTTTGCTGCCTTTCATTTCCTGAGAATCTATAGAACTCAATATTTGGAATATTCTCTTCACCATTATCTCTAACGTTATTACCATTTAGGTCATGGTAAGCAAGCACTTTTATATTTGCATACTCACTCGTTCTTTTATTGAATAAGTTAACACCGCTATCTTTGTCATAAACAAGCCCATAAGAAAAGTTCACACCTACACCAAGCTCGCGCTCACTATTTCCTTCAAGAGATATACCTGCATATATCTTCTTGAACATTTTATCGGCCCTTAGCTTAACAGTTGTTATCCTTGGTATATATTCATAAGTAACACTTGATGAATAACTATGCTTTTTTCTATTAGAAAATGAATAGCCTATTTCACTATCCATAAGTCCGTCCCGATCAGTCCTTGTCGTAAATTTATATGTCGATCGACCAGAAGTGAGTCGAGAAAAGAACTCATCTACAAGTATATTATTTTCAACATTGATTGAATTTGAAAAGTAAAGATTTTGAGCAGAGAATGAAATACGGTTTAAAATATCTAAATACTTTACTTCAATTCCATATTTCTTTTTATATTTTATACTATTGTACATTTGAAGATTTGGTATAAATCTTAAAGGTAATATAAAATTACCATTCCAAGAATAATCAACAGGATTCACCTGTCCAAGGTAGTCTGATTGAACTCCGGAGTTATTAATATACGAAAGGTTTGTACTTACACCAGCAAAGTTAAACTTAGCAGATGTTTCAAATGCCCTTTGTTCTCCGTCTGTTATATAGCTTGTATCAAAGAGTGTATTATTTAAAAAAGTACTAACCACTCCTCCGTAGTATTTTTTAGATATATTTGTTCGTACATCATAATTTTTAACTGTACTTAAGTCTAACTGGATTCTATCAAATAGGTTTTTCGAAATTGAAAGATTATAATTATCTTTACTATTCTGGTCCTCACCAAAAGAGCCAGTGACGGTAACTGCATTATTCTTATTAAATGAATTTGTAATATTTAATGTTTTATTTTCATATCTTCTCTCACCTTTTGGGCCATAAAAGATAAATTTAAATCTGTTAACACCATAATAGAGATCAACATTGTTAAATTCATATCTTTGATTGATAGAACTACCAATTTCTCGCCCTATCAATATATCATTGTGATATAGCTCTACTTCCCATCCACTCTCTAAGAAGCCTGAGAAATTTTCTTTTGAGAAGTTGATTGGCCTAACAAGAGATCTATTTGAAAAATAGGCACCAGTAAGCTTTTTACCGCCACCCACGAGGCTTACTCTTGGTGCATTGAAATGTATCGCCTTTAGTTCACTTAGGCCTAGGTCACCGAATATACGTCCCCTATAGTCATTTCGCTCTAAACTTAGCCAATATGATTCTTGTTTTTTCCCGACTCCTCGGTAGTCCGTATAAAGTTCTGACTTTAAAAACTCTGTTGAAAGTGCCGTTTCATGCCTGATTGATGAATTTATACTACCATTTCTTGAGCGATATGAATCAACGGCAATATCTTGATCAAAATTGAAGCCATCTATCCATTCTCTTTTATTTTTCTCTATAGGGTAAACAACTTCATTTCTTCTAGTCTTACTTTTTTTTGATTCTCTTCTATTTCTTTCTTCTGGAGGAAATAGTGAGTCATATTCTAATGTCATAGAAGAACTCAAAGATTCAATTTTGAATTTAATTTTAGTTATAAACTCAAATAATTTGATATCGACTAATAAAAAATCCTCTAATGGAATTATACGATCACACTCGAAGTCATTTAATTTACCATCCATTAAGAATTCACATTCATTTAAATCAATTCTATAACTATTCTTTTCATTGAATATAAAACCTTCAATGACTCTCTGATTTTTTGCAAACTTATACTCAACACCAATAGAGTCAAAGAGATCCTCTAGTGGAAGGTACCATCGATTATTTTTATTATATGTTAATAGGCCCTCATCAAGTATAAAGTTTGCTTTTGACTTTATTAGCATAATCCTTTCATAGTTATACCAATCATCCTGAGCAAATACATGGCCCATAATTAGGAAAAGAAATATACTAATACTTATCTTCAAAATTTAAATGTATCCTTAGCGACAGGTTTTTTTGCGAATTCATTTTCAAAAAAACGAATTTCGTAAAGTCCACTCTTTCTCTTGAAGTCTTCAATCTTGAAAGTAAACCTTCTCTCTGGAATATAAGAGCTTACTCCATTAACAACTGTAATGAACTCTTCTTTATCTTCATTAATTTTATAAATTTTAAAAGTACCAAAAGGAAAAATAGATTTATCTTTTTTCATAATGACATGGAAAAAGCTTTCCTTATCATTTGAACTGATAGAAAAGTCCTTTAATTTTATACTGCCTTCTACATTTCCATGAGTATAGATAATTGGAACATTAATAGCGACTCTTGCATCTATCTTCATCATTACAAGATTATTTCTAGCCCCATCCTGTTCCTCTTCTTTCTTTATAGGCTCAAACCTTATATGTGCGCGGTAGTCACCTGAAGAAAGCTTTGACGTTTTCCTCACCATAAATCGAACCACTTGTTCTTCATTTGGTGCCAGCGTTACCTGACGAGGAGAAAAGCGAAGGAATTTTATAACTGACTGACCCTCAACCCCAGGATCCTCAATTCTTTTCATCTGGCCATCAAAGGACTGCTTATAGAAGACTGCACTCAACTTATAAGTTGTTTTGAAAGTTCCCTTATTTCTTAATGTGATAGTAGAAACTTTTGACCTTGTTGAGAGCCTAACCTTTGTTGGAAAGACTTGTAGATTTGCACTTATACTTATTGAACAGAAATACAAAAAACTCACCACGAGGATTCTTAACTTCATTAACTTCTCCATTTTTTCAGTTAGTTACTGAAATCATCTCAAAGAATATTCATATTAGTAAGTAGGAAATAAGAAGCCCTTCAAAGAAAAGAAGGGCTAATATATGCTATGTGATTGTAATTACTAGTAAACTACATCAACTGTAAAGTTTGCAGCATAACTACCAGCAACCTGAGTTCCTGATAATGCAGCTCTTGTTGCACCCACTTTTAAAGTCTGTGCTCCAGATCCATCAAGTAGACCATTTGCACCGGCCGCTGGCGTAGAAACAAATGAATTTACTGCAATTTGTTCATCAGCAGTTGCTCCTGAACCTGTAATCATTGTAACTGTAGCATCTGCAGGTAGCGTAATTGTGTATGCAGTACTTGCTTGACCTGTAACGGCAAACTCACCTGCTGTAGCGTCTCCTGGAGCTACAGTCGAAGCTCCATCGCCTTGAACTGCTGATCCAAAGTCTAAATCAGCAACTTGTGAAATATTAATCGCTGCAGTAACAACAGCAAGCGCTTGAGCAATATCTGAAGCGGCCTTTGTTGAGTCGATTGACATAAACCCAGCTGTTGATAAACCAAGTACACACATAGTTGTTGAAATTTTCTTAAAAGTCTTTCTCATCTTTCCCCCTAAACCTGAAAAGTTAATTTTATTAATATTGATAATAAAATATCGGTTAACTTTATTAACTCTTAAGCAAAATCATACAATTAGATGATTTAAAATCAATTTATCTTTACTTAACAAGTAGTTATAGGAGTCTAAATCAAATAAAATCCCCTTACACAAAGGTTGATTTAACTCTCCTAGGCGGCAGAGGTTTTCGAACAAACATAGAGGGTGAGTTGTTTCATTGTAGTTTTATTATATGGCTTATTTATGTATAGGATTTTATCAGTAGGCCCAAAGATTTCGAGATAATCATCCCAGGAATATTGTTGAAATGCAGTACAAACAATAAACTCCGTCTGAGGATACTCCTCTCTGATATGCTTAATGGTTTGGATGCCATCTATTCCAGGAGGCATTCTTATATCCATGATTACCAAAGAGTAAGGCGTCTTATTGCGATAAGATTCACGAACCTTAAGAACTCCGACCTCTCCTTGAAAACAGTGATCAAGAGTGAAGTTCATTCCAAGGTTCTTAGTATTCATCTTTTCAATAATTTTCTTATATAGTTCATGCATCTCTTCTGAGTCATCAACCATTAGTATTCTATGATCCATACTATAATTGTGGCCTAAAAAGGCTTATAATTACTTTAAGTTTAGATTAATAAATAGAATGCTTAGGAATATCAGTATGATAAAGGTCGCAATACTCACTTGTAATGAAATAGACGTAAATGCTTATAATGACGATAACCTCATTATTCCCCTATTAAAGACACAAGAGATAGAGGCAGTTTTTCAAGTATGGGATGATCCTAAAGTTGATTGGAGTATTTTTGACTGCGTGATAATAAGGTCAACTTGGGATTACACAGAAAAAATAGAGAAATTTAAATCATTTATCGAAACGCTTCCAAAGAGTGTGAAACTATTTAACTCTCAAGACATAGTGCTCAATAACTTTAACAAGTCCTACCTCTTTGAGTTACAAGAAAAAGGATTTGAAATAATCCCTTCATTAAAAACTATAGTATCAAAAGATACAATTGAAGAAGCTTTCAAAAAGTTTGAATGCGATAAGGTTATAGTTAAACCACTTATTGGAGCTGGCGCCTCTGGTATAAAAGTGATTACTAAGGATCAGTTGAATAGTTCTACAGAAAGTATCACAGAAGAAATTATCCAGCCTTTTCAAGAAAGTATTTCTACAGAGGGTGAGATCTCTCTAATATTTTTTAATGACAACTTTTCACATGCAATCTTAAAAGTTCCAAAAAAGAATGACTTTAGATCTCAAGAAGAATTTGGAAGTAAAGTTACTGCATTCACACCTGACTTCCAGACAATAAATTATAGTAAGGATGTATTAGAGTCTATTACAACTGATTCATTATTTGCACGTGTTGACTTACTAAAGAATGATAAAGGTGAATGGAGGTATGTAGGAGAAGTTGAACTTATTGAACCTGCACTTTACTTAAGCTTTGATGAAGACTCTCCTAAGAGATTTTGTGATGCAATTGTTAAGAGGCTTAAAAGCGAATAGCAATGACTTCTGTTCTTTTTACTTTACTCAACTCAAGACTCCATCTAACCCCTATTATACATGAGTCATCATCAGTTTGAAGAAAGAGATCTCCTTCTCCTACTCCAGTTTGAGTTCGAGAGTCTGATGAGTGAGGAGTTTTAGATGAATCAAAAACTCTCACTTTAAAAAAGTTTTTAGATTCAACAGTAGGAGCTGACATCACAATTGCCATATGCCCACTATCTCCACTTTTAGGGACATTATCTTTCTTCCAACACAGAATATCTCCAACTTTGATCTCGTGAATATAGCGTGTATAGATTTCTCTACTCTTAGCATAGTCAAAGTATTCATTACTTTTTAAATTATCTTTCCCTTTACTCATTGACGAGAAGAGCTCTTTATTTTCTATTTTTAAGATGGAAGATATTAGGGATGAGCAATCGCAGAAGTACTCCCCACTATAAGACTGGAAAGTACCACCACGTAGAAACTCTGTTTTACTTAGAGAATTCTTTATAGTCTTAATACTTTTAAAAAAAATATTATTCATTATTCTAAGATTTTTATGAACTTACTTCTATCGAATCTGATTTGTTCACCGTAGACACCTTTCTCATCTCTCTTTCCTATACTAATGACCATAACTAGGTGCGCCCCACTTCCGAGATGAAGAATATCTTTAATTCTTTTAGAGTCAGCTCCCTCCATAGGACATGAGTCATACCCTAATGCTCTTGCTGCTAACATAATATTTTCGCAACCTAGAGCTGTGGACTTCGTGGCCCAAGTAATCATCTGAGAATTAGATACAGGTTCTCTAGGAGTTACTTTTTTAAACCCTGTGAAGAAAATAGCTATTCTTTTAAAAAAACCAAAAAGGCTTAATGGTCCTTGAGTATAAACAAGTGGTACTAACTTTTCATAATAAGTTTTAGCGGCAGCAGGTACTCCCTCTTTTTCATTTAAAAGATTGAGCATAGTTTTAGAATTCGCTCTCCACGTATCAGTTCTTGCGATACAAACAATCAGTTCAGGAGCTGTCGCGGCAGCAGGTTGAGAAAGACATGCCTCTACAAGTGCTTTTTTCTTGGTTGCATTCTTAACCCAGTAAAACTCCCAAGGCTGAAGGTTTGATGAGTTTGGAGCAAGTACTGCAGCATCTAAAATCTTCTGCATATCTTCTTCTTTTACTGGTTCATCTTTAAAGACTCTGACGCTTCTTCTACTTTTGATAACTTTAAAGAACTCTTCACTATTAATATCTTCTAAGTTTTCTCTGTAACCAGTGTCTGCAATTTCTGAAAAGATGTCAGTACTCATTTTATCCCCTTAAAATAATTCAATAAAAGCTTAATTGAATTTATAATAATAAATGCCTTTATATAAGAACTTTCTCTTATGTCCAATCGTCTAACCTTAAGATTACAGGGAGTAGCTAAATTTTCTTGATCTACATAAGGTCAATCGATAAAACTCTGAAAATATGTCACGCTCCTTTATTTTCTCTTCCCATTGAAGGTATATATTTATAGATTCCGTCCCATGAAATACACAATAATATTCCTATTACTATCAATAAGTATCAACTTGTCAGCAAAGGAAAAATTCCTCTGTTCGGTACTAACTCTACATAAGTACAAATCAATAATTCCTGAAAATGAGTACGATAAAATTAAGCACTGCTCTTACTCGTGTATCTTGAGTAAAGAATGTAGTGCAACTGAAAGCTGGGCCGTTGGTGTAGCTAAAGAGATCGCTGATCTCTTAGGATATGGAACACCAGACTTCGAGGACCTAGAGGCCAATAAGAAAGGCATTAAATTAGGCCAAAAAGTAAAATCTATCAAATACTGTTTACCAAAGTGTAGAGAACTATACGACCGTGGCAATATATGAATTGGAGACTAGTTAGCCTTGCTTACCTGAGTCTCTTTGCTCTATCATTCCTAGATAATGGTCGCTCTCCTACATATAATTCTATTCTATCAGACCTAAGTATTGGCCCAGCTAAAGGCTCTTATATATTCTCAATCGCAAGTATTATTAGCTTAGTCGTAAACTTCACGGCATCAAAGTGGTTACCAAGGTTTGGCCCTGTTGTATCAGCTAGAGCTGCGCTAGTCCTAATGGCGATAAGTGGCCTACTAATGTACATCACGGGTCACCAAGCAAGTTATACTTACCTAATTATTAGCTCTATTTTCCTAGGCTTAGGCCTTGCGATCTGTACAATCACAATGAATGTCCTCGTAATAAAAGGCTCTACCGACACTCTAAGAAAGAGATTATTCTCGGGACTACACGCAATATATGGATTCTCTTCATTGCTTGCACCATTTCTCCTAGCTTTTATCATAAAGCTTGGAGGTGATTGGAAAATATATTTTGTCGTAAGTGGGTTCATTGCTTTCTTAGTAATTGTCATAACTGCCAAAACAGAAACTCTCCCTCAAATTAAAGAAAGTGAAAATAAGGAAAACCAAAAGGTTCCCTTAAAGTTTAGAGTTCTCTTTGGCCTGCTTCTAGGAGCATATGTTGCAAGCGAGCTCGTCCTTTCAAGTAGACTTCCTTACTATCTCAACACTGTTTTAAAGTATGATGAAGTAACCTCTGGATATTATTTAAGCTTCTTCTTTCTTAGCTTAAGTGCAGGTAGACTTCTGTTCTCTCTTAAAACTTTTAACTTTAAGAGTGAACACTTAATGATCTTTTCACATATAACAACAATGATTTGTTTCTTTTGTGGAATATATATTCATCCCCTTTTTCTAGGACTTTGCGGTTTTACAATGTCATACGCCTTCCCAATGGGGATGGATTTTCTAGTTGAAACCTTTAGATCTAAGAGTGATTATATGATCACTTCAGTGATGACTTGGATTGGAGTGATGTTGGCCTCCATGCATTTCATCTTCGGTCTAGTTAACGAGTCTTATGGTGCAGATATAGCCTTACTTCTGTGTCCACTACTTACTTTCATTGCACTTTGCGCCTTAATTATTTTCCTAAAGAGTGATAAAAGACTTCTATGAAAATAGTTGCAATATCAGATACACACCAGACCTACCTTACGGATCTACCTAAAGGTGATATTCTTATTCATTCGGGAGACTTTTCTCTCTTGCCCAAGAACGTAAGTTCTAATAGAGAGTTAATGATAAGTGAGCTCTCTGACCTTAAGAGCTGGTTTGACTCTATAAGAGATAACTACAAGCATGTCATTCTTGTTCCTGGAAATCATGACTGGATTTTCGAAGTCGACTATGAATTTGCATCAAATTTCTTAGAGGGAGTTATTGTCCTAAATGATAGATCGATTGAAATTGATGGTCTAAAGATCTGGGGAAGTCCAATCAATCTTGAATATAGAAACTGGGCATTTAATAGGGCCGCTGGAGAAGAGATACTAAAGCACTGGAACTCTATCCCTAAAGATACAGATATACTCATTACCCATGGACCACCGCTTGGAATATTGGATCAAGCATTCCCTGAGGATAATAGCCCTGAACTTGGGGATATTGACTTATTAAATACTGTTATGAATTTAGAATTGAAAGCTCATATTTTTGGACATATTCATGGATCGCATGGTGTCTTAGAGAGAGATGGGACTTTATTTGTAAATGCAAGTATTATGGATGAGAGTTATAAGCCTACTTTTAAACCTATTGTATTTGAACTTTAAATAAAAAAACCAGAGAGAGAACTGAATCTCTTCTCTGGCGTCTTAAGATTTCTTTTTTTAAAATCTATAAGTAAAATCAATATTACGGCCTTTAGTCTTCTTGATCGTAATTTCATTCTTACCAATTTCGATTTTTACAGGAACACTATTGCCCTTCTTAAAAAATCTTTTCATAAACTTCTTCACTGTAGAATTTGAAGAATATAGAGTCTCATTCGAAACAACCAAATCCCATTCATCTTCTTCAACTGGTGCCATTATAAAGTTTACAAATGCCCCTACCCCTAACTGTAATTTAATTTGTGGACTACTGTCTCTTTCTATCTTACTACCTGTTATGTATAGGTTAGTAATCTCTGAAGTGAAGTTATCATCTTCAAAGTTCATTTCAACACGTCCTCTCGTCTCAACCTTAACTGTCTCGTGGTACTCTACGCCTGCGTTGTCATTCTCAGCTTGATCTTTACTCGCAATGTATATAGCTAATGACTTATCAACTGATTCATCCATAATCATATACTTTGGAGCATACTCATCTTTGAATCCACCTTTACTAATTTTCTCATGTCTTGGATGAGAATAATTTTCAAGAAGACCAGCATCTACATAGAAAACACCCTTCATAGCTTGCTCTTCAATTCTATAAACGTTTCCTGTAGTCTTTGTCTTAGCTTCCGTTTTTCCTATTTCTTCACCGTCAGTAAAGTTAAACATTGTAGGATATGTATCCATTACAAATGTTCCTTCTTCTAGTCTTCTATTTGATGGAATGTTTCGACTCTCAACTTTCTCTTTATCAGCAGAGAAGTTTGTTGTCGAATATGCATTATTCTTAGTTAATACATAATTCCAAGGCTTAGTTTTAGAAGTGTATTCAGAACGATTACCATCTAATAACGCCTCTTTTGCATATACTTTTACAATAGGTGTCCCTACAGGAAGAATCTCTCTTAAGTATGCAATTGCTTCATTATTCATTCTTGAACACCCAGAACTTCTAGGGTTAGCAAATAAATTCGTGAAGTAATCTTTAGTAGCTTTAATTAAACTATCCTTATCAGATCCCCATCCCACTGTACCGTGAGTCCATTGAGCGTTGTGATTAGGACCAACATAAGCTGTATACCAGCCAAAGGCTCCACGCATATCACCTTTTCTCTCTCCATCTTCTTTTGGCATGTACTTACTTTTAAACCATTTTAAAAATGAAGATCCTGCCTCAGGAGGCATAGGGTATCCATCTTGGTACCAAGAAGGATAGTGAGCAGCATGGTCTTCGTAAAACTTCCACCAGTCAGTAATTCTATATGAACCAACATAAGTTCTTGTAGCCTCAGTATCCTCACCTACCGCCATTTCAGATTCCATAACCATCTTATTTACACAAACGTCTTTAGAGTTACATGACTTTTCATAAACTCTAAGTCTTTCTGTAGCAATATTTTGAATAACAAAATACTTACCATCGAAGTCTTTATAGTCGACAATTCTGTCTAGTAAGTAACGAAGTGAAACAAAGTACTTATCTGCAGTTTCAATATCTTGATAACTTTTTCTTTTGAAAGTAATTTCAACGTAGTCTTCTTTTCCAGCGAGGCCGTTTAAGCTTACGACAGTAACTTTATCGTTCTTCGCAAGAAGTCCTAGTCTACGACCACCTTCATCTCTAACAATCAAGCCAGTTGTTGTGTAATAGTTCTTTCCTACTTCAACTTCATCAATAGAAGTCATTGCTCCTACCATTTTTTCTAAAGTAGCTGTTCCTGTATTAGGATACTTCTCATTTCTACCGCCACAGCTCGTAGCAAGTACGCCAGACATGGCTAAAATTAAAAGTGATTTATTCATAGATGTCTCCTGACAAATCTTTTAAATTTCTTTGACGGGAGGAAAGTACACAAAACGACAACGCATAGCAACAAACACTCTCTTATCTTGTAAAGATTACAATTGCTAAGTTATTGATATTAGTTTCACTCTAAGAATCTCAGATATATTCTCTGAAATGACTAATAAAGAGTATAAGAAATATTAAATCTTTACTTGAAATATTAATGCATTGGTCCTACATTCGATGCACCTCGTAACTTAGGAACCTTAGTGATCAAAATAGCTGCTATTTGTCTTCTTACAATCCTTACTAGTACTTCTGCCTTTGGAAGAACTGAGAATTGCAACTCAGCTTGGAAAAATCTAACGAGATCAAAAGTCATCAAATTAAAGTATAAGAAGCTAATTGGAATTTGTGATGAAACGGCTAAGAACAAACTAAGTTCAATAATTAGACAGAGACGTAGTTTAAACTATAGAGATGCTAGAGTTAAAATGTTTGGTAAAATTGATAACCACAATGGGAAGGTTTGTTCTGTGTACTCAAAAGAGTGTATAAAGACAAAGTCGATCCCAAACCATAGAGTTATGAATGCTGAGCATACTTGGCCAAAGAGTAAGGGCGCAGGCAAGAAACCGGCGGTAAGTGACCTACACCATATTTTTCCAGCAAATTCAGAAGTTAACTCTATAAGATCAAGCTACCCATTCTGTGAAGTAAGTAAAACCCAGTGGACTAATAATATGTCTAGCCTTGGGAGTGCTCAAGGGCTTGGGACTTGTTTTGAGCCACCAGTTGAGCATCGCGGAGAAGTTGCAAGAGCGATGTTCTACTTTGCAGTTCGTTATGGAAAGAAAATATCAAGCTATGAAGAAAGATGGCTTCGTAAGTGGCACAACGATGACCCAGTAGACCAAAATGAAATAGATAGAAATAGTGAAATTTTACAAATTCAAGGTAACTCAAATCCATTTATAGATCAGCCCGGTCTAGTTGAAGTTATTGAGGATTTTTAGAAAAAACATTATTTCTATAGACTCTTTGCATCTATAAGTTTTCACAGATTCATTTGTCAATACTCCCTCTTTATAGGTAGACTTTCCCCTCATACACACAATTGAGAGGAGTAACTTTCCATGAAAAAATTGGCAACAATTATGGCCTTATGCGCACTATTTACATCTTGCGTAAAAGAAGGCTCAAGTAAGAAGACATTTGTTTACTGTTCAGAAGGTAGCCCTACTGCATTCAACCCGCAGATCACAACAGACGGAACTTCAAATAATGCCTCTGCGCATACAATCTATAATAGACTTGTAGAGTTTGAATATGGATCAACAAAAATTGTTCCTGCTCTTGCTGAAAGCTGGGATATCTCAGAGGACAAGCTCGAATACACATTTAACCTTAGAAAAGGTGTAAAGTTTCATACTACAAAGTACTTCACACCTACTCGTGACTTCAATGCTGATGATGTTCTTTTCTCATTTAATAGAATGAGAGTTGAATCTAATCCTTTCCACAAGATAAGTGGTGGAACTTATGAGTACTTTAATGGAATGGATATGGGCAACCTTATCAAAGACATTGTTAAAGTTAATGAGCATTCAATTAAAATCATTCTAAATAAACCAGAAGCTCCATTTCTAGCAAATATGGCAATGAGCTTCATGAGTATTCTTTCAAAGGAATATGCTGATAAACTGATTAAAGAAAACAAGCTTGGTGACATTGATAACATTCCAGTTGGAACAGGTCCTTTTGTTTTTAAATCATATCAAAAAGATAATATTATAAAGTTTGAAAAGTTTAAGGACTTCTTTGCAGAGAAGGCTAAAGTAGACAGACTTGCTTTTGCAATTACTCCAGATGCTTCTGTTAGGTACCAAAAACTTAAAACTGGTGAATGTCATTTAATCATTGAGCCTTCTCCAGCAGATTTAAATTCAATGAAAGAAAATAAAGATATTACATTACTGCAAGGTCCTGGACTTAATGTTGGTTATCTTGCAATGAATGTTTTAAAGAAGCCATTTGGTAATCTAAAGGTAAGACAAGCAGTTAACCACGCATTAAATAAGTCTGCTTATATTGATGCTATTTACCTATCACATGCAAAAGTTGCAAAAAACCCACTACCTCCAACAATTTGGTCATATAACGACTCAGTAGTTGATTACGATTACAATATCGAAAAAGCTAAAAAACTTTTAAGTGAAGCTGGATACCCAAATGGATTTGAAACAGAAATTTGGACACTTCCTGTAACTCGTCCTTACAATCCAAACGGAAAGAAAATGGGTGAAATGATGCAGGCGGATTTAGCGAAGATTGGTATTAAAGTTAAGCTAGTCTCATACGAGTGGCCTACTTACCTGAAGAAATCATCTGCAGGTGAACATGCTATGGTTCAACTTGGTTGGACTGGTGACAACGGAGACCCTGACAACTTCCTATATACACTTCTAGGTTGTTCAGCTGTAGAGGCTGGATCAAACTACGCAAGATGGTGTAACAAAGACTTTGAATCACTTGTAGTTAAAGCAAAAAGAGTTACAGATTTAGAAGAAAGAACTGCTCTATACGAAAAAGCACAAGCGATCTTTAAAGAGCAAGCTCCATGGGTTCCAATTGCACACTCTATTATCTTTAGAGCAATGAGCAACAAAGTAAAAGGATATAAGATAGATCCACTTGGTGGAGATATCTTTAAAACTGTGGAACTAAAATAATGCTAAAATTTATTCTCAAAAAATTATTAGACCTAATCCCTACTTTAGTAGGGATTTCTATTCTCTCCTTCATTCTTATTCGTTTAGTCCCTGGGGACCCAGTGATGTTAATGCTTGGAGAGCGTGGTGCAGACCCTGTAGTTTACGCAAAAATGCAAAAGGCCCTTGGTCTTGATCTACCAATGCATGAGCAATACGTAACATTTGTGAAGAAGGCCTTCAGTGGAGATCTAGGAACAAGTATCGTTTCTAAGAGATCTGTTACTAGTGAATTCTTTGCAAGATTCCCAGCGACATTAGAGCTTGGATTATGTGCTATTGCTTTTGCAGCAATCGTAGGAATACCTTTTGGTATTCTCGCAGCAATAAAAAGAAACTCCTTCTATGATTACTTTTTAATGGGTGGATCGTTAGTTGGATACTCAATGCCAATTTTTTGGTGGGGTCTTATTCTAATTCTCTTCTTCTCAGTTCAACTTGGAATAACTCCTGTATCAGGAAGAATTTCAATTATGTACGATGTAGAAGTTGTTACAGGATTTATGTTAATTGATACATTACTTCCAAGAAATCTAGCAAGTGAAGGGATTGGACCATTCCTTTCCACACTCTCACACCTTATTCTTCCGGCCATTGCAATGGGTACCATTCCTTTAGCAGTCATGGCGAGAATGACAAGGTCGAGTATGCTTGAAGTTCTTGGAGAAGATTATATAAGAACGGCCAAAGCAAAAGGCTTACCGATTAAGAAAATCATTGCAGTACATGCTTTAAGAAATGCGCTTATACCCATCGTTACAGTAATTGGTTTAATCTTTGGATCAATCATTACTGGTGCCATACTAACTGAGACTATTTTCTCTTGGCCAGGTATTGGGAAGTGGCTTGTAGCGAGTATCAATGCAAGAGACTACCCAGTCATTCAAGGTGGAGTACTCTTTATTGCGACAATGATTGTTCTGATAAACTTAATGGTGGATTTTATCTACGCCATTGTTAATCCAAAAATGAGATAGATTAAATGGAAAATAATATAGAAGAAAAAATAGATCATCCACTTGTAGAGTTCTGGCAACAATTTTCAAAGAACAAAGGGGCTATCTTTGGTCTCATAATTATTGTTCTCTTCACTCTTATTGCTTTACTTGCTCCACTACTTTCTCCGTATGGACCGACAAGTATTGATCCAGAGTTTTTGAGAATACCACCTGCATTCTCTGAAGGTGGAACTCTTAAGTATATATTCGGAACAGATGACGTTGGTAGAGACCTACTAAGCCGGCTCATTTATGGTGCACAGATATCCATGTTAATTGGTTTTTTTGTTGTTATCATTTCTTGTGGAATCGGAACAATTCTAGGACTACTGTCTGGTTACTATGGAGGCTGGGTTGATAGAATTATCATGAGAATGATCGATATACTTATGGCCTTTCCTTCTATCCTACTGGCTATTGTTGTTGTTTCAGTAATGGGTCCAGGTATTTCAAATGCAATTATAGCTGTTGCCATAGTAGCGATTCCTGGTTTCACAAGAATTGTCCGTGCTTCAGTTTTAGCGGAAAAGAAAAAACAATATGTCATGGCCTCTAAAACATTTGGAGCTAGTTCTTTTAGAATTATGTTCTTTGAAATTCTTCCAAATTGTATGGCCCCACTTATAGTTCAAGCTTCACTTGGGTTTAGTGATGGTATTCTAAATGCGGCTGCACTTGGATTCTTAGGACTAGGAGCTCAAGCCCCTACTCCTGAATGGGGAATTATGCTTGCAGATGCGAGACCATTCATTGAGAGCTCTCCTTGGATGGTGACACTTCCAGGTATATGTATCTTACTAGCTGTACTTGGATTTAACCTTCTTGGTGATGGGCTTAGAGATGCTCTAGATCCTAGGCTTAAGAGGTAGATATGTTATTAGATGTAAAAAACCTTAATTTAAAATTCCAAACGTCTAAAGGTGTTATCCATGCCATAAGAGATCTAAGCTTTAATATAAAGCAAGGTGAAACTTTGGGAATCGTTGGTGAGTCTGGCTGTGGAAAATCAATTACAAATTTAGCATTAATGGGACTACTCCCCGATACAGCGGACTTAACTGCTGATAAATTAGAATTTGAAGGCAGTGACCTACTAAGTTTAAAAGAGAAACAGTGGCAGAAAATCAGAGGTGCTGATATTGCAATGATTTTTCAAGACCCAATGACGGCCTTGAATCCATGCTTTACTGTAGGCTACCAAATTGAAGAGACTCTTGAACTTCACAGAAAGGATCTATCTAAGGAAGAAAGAAAAGAGTTTGTTTTTGAACTTCTTGACCAAGTAGGAATTCCTGCTCCTAGAGAAAGAGCTAAGTCATATGCTCATGAGCTTTCAGGAGGAATGAGTCAAAGAGTTATGATAGCTCAGGCCATTGCTTGTAACCCGAAGCTATTAATTGCTGATGAACCTACGACAGCTCTTGACGTTACAATTCAAGATCAAATCTTAAAACTACTTAAAGATATTCAAGCTAAAAACAATATGGCGATGATTCTAGTAACTCATGACCTTGGAGTTGTATCTGAAAATGCAGATAGAATACAAGTTATGTATGCAGGCGAAGTTATAGAGTCAGGGACTTCTGAAGAAGTTATACACTCTCCAAAACATCCATACACTAGAGGATTACTTGACTCTCTACCAGGAAATGGTGATACGAGCTTCAGAGCTCCTCTCTCATCAATTTCAGGCATGGTTCCTGACCTAAGGTTCAGACCAAGTGGATGTCAGTTTAATCCAAGGTGTTTTAAGTCTAAAGAAGAGTGTTCGAGTTCAAGACCTATGTTAAATCAAGAAGATCATCAAGTAAGTTGCTTCTTTCCACTGAGTGAAGGTTAATAATGATTTTAGAAGTTGAAAATTTAAAGAAACATTACCCTATTACAAAGTCATTTAAAGAAAGTGCCTTAGTTAAGGCACTTGATGGAGTTAGTTTTAAAGTTACAAAACAAAAAACTCTAGGAATCGTTGGTGAGTCAGGTTGTGGAAAATCAACATTGGCAAAAGCATTGATGGCGCTTGAAACAAGGACAGAAGGAAGTATAAAGATTGAAAACAAAGAAGTTACGGCATTAAGCAAGTCAGACTTTAAAAGTGCAATCCAGATGATATTTCAAGATCCTTACTCTTCATTAAATCCAAGAAAGAAAGCATGGCAATTAATCAGTGAACCACTATTAATAAACTCTAAACTTTCCAAAAAAGCTTGCTTTGAAAAAGCATGCCAACTAATGGAAAAAGTAGGTCTTCGTCCAGAAATGGCACAAAGATATCCACATATGTTTTCTGGTGGGCAAAGACAACGACTAGGAATCGCTAGAGCTCTTGCTCTTCATCCTAAAATCTTAATATGTGATGAACCAGTATCAGCGCTAGATGTTTCCATTCAAGCTCAAGTTTTAAACCTTCTGATGGAGCTTCAAGATGAAATGGGATTAACATACCTTTTCATATCTCACGATCTACATGTAGTTAAACACATTAGTGATGATATATTGGTAATGTATCTTGGAAAAATTGTTGAATATGGACCGAGGGAAAAAGTTTTTGATAAACCTCTTCACCCATATACTAAGGCACTTATTGCAAGTTCACCTTCAGTATCTATAGATAAGAATGAACATGAACCAATATCTGGAGAACTACCTTCTCCCCTAAATCCCCCAACAGGTTGTGCTTTCCATAAACGTTGTCCTATGGCCACTGATCGCTGTGCTGTAGATACGCCAGTTCTAGAGACTAAAGATGGAAGAAGCGTAGCCTGTTTCGAAGTCTAAAAAGTATACACCCTCTGTAATTCTTACAGAGCGGTGCTAGCTGACACTAAAAAAGAGTATCATTTCGACTCCAGTAATTATTGGACCCAGTTTTCAAAACTATAAGCTAATGCTTTCATTAAAAAAGAATTGGCATCATTGTCGCATAGTCATATGCAACATATAGCTTTAAAAAGGAAATAAGAAATGAAAGATAATTCACTTGTCATCAATTTATTGAGAAAAAAAGAGATCTTTTTCACTGTGCTCTTACTTTTATCGCTCACTTCAGTAAATGCTTTGGCAGTAGAAAAAGAGCTCGTCACAATAACAAATGACGACACTCCGACAGTATTTAAAATGATCATTGATATAGATGAGAATTCTGATATTTTAAAGTTTTATAAAGATACATATGACTCTAAAGAAAAGATTTCTAGAGACGACATCCCACTTGAGAAAATATTAGAGGGTGTAAATTTAGAAAAAAGAGATAAATACGAAGTCGTAAATTTAAAGAGTGAAAACTTTGCTTCACACAATGGTGGAAACTTAGAGTTAGATACTTTATACAATGGTGCAAAGGGCACTAGAAAAAGCTACGATTTAAAGATTGATAGAATTGGTAATCAATGGGAAATACAAAAAGATGGTGAAAGAGTAAAAGTACTTCACCTAAAATCTAATAAAGTATTTCTACTTGGAACTGTCGGAATTAAAGACATTGAAGTAAAAAGATGAGTCTTGGAGAAATACTTACAAATAGAGCTGCTTATAAGCTCACTTTCACTTACCTAATGGTAATGACTTCAATTATATTAAATAGTGAAATGAAGCTAACTAAGCGGCTACTAACTCTATTTCATCCTTAAGAGATAGTTTTCTTATTTCCTTTTGCAACTCTTTCTCCACAATACTTACAAGCTCTCCAAATATTTCACCTGGATCGTCATTAGACTCTAATAAGTTAATTTCTGAATATGGAACATAGAAGAAGTATTCGTCTCCGCTACTGTAGTTCGCATTATTTCGATTACTCATATTTGCGAGACTACTTCCTTTTATTGATATTTTATCATTTGATTTTTCAATATTTGCCTTAAAGTTCTGAACAGATTTAAATGAATCTACATTTTTGAATGAGTCCATATTAATATTCATAGCAATAGATTCACACTTAAGAATTTTATTATAGTCATGACCATCAATTGATAAAATTAATCCCTTCTCAGAAAGTTGAGTCATTCTCACATGGATAGTATTTAATGGAGACTCATTAATCTCTGCAACGAGATTAATATCTGCCGATAATCTAAAATCTCTTAAAGGTAAGTATCCTGTTAAGAGCTTTCTATAGACAAAGAAGCTGTAAATAGATTTATCCATCCATCTCATAGAAGTTAACGAAATAAAAGGCCCTGCTTCATGGTGAAGAGAGACTAGAGTACTTTTTTGAAAGTCATGCCATGTGGCCTTAAGTCTTGGATCTAAATACGCTTCATATAGTTCAAAGAGATTTGATTTTACAGTCTTAAAGTTTCTCTGGTACCAAATTGGTTTGGCCTTCAGAAACTCTAATGCATTATCTATGTAGTTAACTTGATGAGCATCACTTCCAAGAGATTTTTTTTGTAATTTACAAGTCTCTCTCCAATTGGCCCAATGAAAGAAGAGTTCACCATTAGAGCTAATTTTATAATTGTCTTTAAATGAATTAGAGTGAATGTAATCTACAAACTTCATATATCCCACTTTGTTTCCGATGAAAGAGATTTGATAAGTAATACTATAAAGAACATGGTGAGAGATCATAGTTAAATTATGTTAACTTGAGAGTCATCTTTATTTTTAATTACTTAAGCTATATTTAATAAATTTATACTCATCTATGGATGCTCAAAAGTGCCAATAAAGTATGCAGTTCAATAGATTTTTAAGAGTTAGCTACTATTTTTAAGACAAAATATTCCCCTATAAGCTCAAATCGACAGTAATTTAAAATAGCGATATCATTAGAATATGACTGCTTTCGATGCGCTAAAACAAAATTCACTAAGTTTTAAACTTCTTCCAATATCAATAAGAGAACTCTTTTATTTGGGAGAGACTCCTTGTGATATTTTTGGCATGTCGGATGGACTCTTTAAGTTAATACTTAGAAAACACTCCTTTATAAATGGACAAGTATTAAAAGATCTTATTGCAAATAATCACTCAACTATCTTTGTCCTTCAGGATCATAGAAAAGCATTAATAGAGCTTCAACAAAACAATCTAAGAACAGTGACAAGATCTCTATCGATTGGTGATCCTATCGAAAAAGGAAGAAAGCAAATCAGTCTACTTACTCTCAATATGAGTTATCTGTATTCTGATCCAACCAATGATGACACTCTCAATCTGCAATACCAGTCAGTGAAGAATCTCTGCGCTTTTCTTTATGAGAGGCCTGAGATTCATGAAAGACTCTATAAGGAGTTTATTAAACAAAAACATCACTTTATTTTTGCACAACCACTTCTAGCGTCATTGTTTCTCATTGGTATTTTAAAACAAAGCCATGTTTATAGTTTTAAAGAAGTTGAATCACTCTTTATAACAAGTTATTTCAAAGATATTGGTATGAGTGTTATCCCTGTAGAGAAGTATGATCAAACATCTCTATCTGATGAAGACTCAGCACTTTTAAGTTCTCATCCAACTACTAGCATCCATATTCTTCAAGGAAGAATTAAACTCTCCCCTGCTCATCTAGCTGTTATAGAGAATCATCACTTATTCTCGTTACTGTCCAATGACTTACACATTCCCGATACAACAAAGTTAGATGATAGAAGTGTTAAAATGATCAGTGGATTTGAGACAATGATCGTCTCTATTACTGATGTCATTGCAGCAATGATCACTCCAAGGCCCTACAGAAGTGCTACATCGCTATTTGATTCACTAGATTTAGTGAAAGCATTAATTAGTGAAGACTACCCTACAGAGTTTCGATTAATTGTGACCTATTTTAAAAGCGTCTTCTTCAAAAACAAGTAAAGTATCCGACTATTTTGATCTAACTCTATGAAATTATTTACTTTTTTCTTTTACAATTCGATTTGAGTATTCCATCATTGAGAAGAGGGAAAAAATTGCACGGACCGCAAATTTTCCACACTGCTCAATTGAAATTTTCGTTTTCGTTCTAAGGAGGGAACATGGCGTCGAATCAACAAGAAATTAGTCCTGTTACAGGTATCATTGACGAGTGCCAAGTCGTAATTGACTTTGGTGAGCATGAAGGTAAATCAGTACTAGAAGTTGCTGATGATATTCCTGATTTCTATGATTTTCTTATCGAGAGCCGTGAAAAAGGATCTTGCATGATACGAAGATCTAAAGATAAGTGCTTCAGACTATACGTAGCTTCAACACTTCAATAAAAATTTAAAATAAGAGAATATAATTAAATTGACCCTATCAAAGGGTCAATTTACTAAATCTACTCGCCTAGAACTAGGCCTCTTCCTCTTGGGTCTGAAACACCATGAAGTTTTCCATCTTCCATTGAAACTGCTTGAACTCTACACCCAAGTTTCTTGAACTTAATTTCATGTTCCATTCTTTTTAATTCTTTGATAGTTCGTGCAGGTAATCCACTCTCCTCAACGTAGAGAATATTTGGTTTCCACTGATGATGTACTCTAGTGGCCGCAATTGACTCATAAAGAGGCATCTTGTGGTCTAGATAGTTCATCACAGTCTGAACTACACAAGTTAGGATACGAGTCCCAGAAGGAGAACCAAGCCCTAATACGGCCTTACCATTCTTTGTCACAATAGTTGGTGACATTGAACTAAGAGGTCTCTTCTCAGGTTCCACTAAGTTCTTCTCTCCACCTACTGCTCCAAATAAGTTATTGGCACCTGGCTTAGTTGCAAAGTCATCCATTTCATTATTAAGAAGTATACCTGTGCCTGGAACAACAACTCCGGAACCTAGATATCCATTTAGAGTTTGCGTAGAGACAAATACATTTCCCTCTCCATCAGCAATTGTAAAATGTGTTGTTTCTGGTGATTCATACTTTTGCACAAGCTCACTATCGTTTTTAGCATCGAATTTAAATGGGTCATTCATATTGGACCATAGTGTATTTAAAGCTTTATTTTCAGGGATAGAGAAACGTATATCATCAGCATATTTCTGAGAAGTTAACCCAGTAACTGGGACATAAGTAAAGTCTGTGTCTCCAAGATACTTAGCTCTATCAGAGAATGCTGCCTGCATAGCTGATGCTCTTAAGTGAACAGTTTTAGAGTGCTGTACTCCATATGTGCTTAACTTATCATTTCTTAAAATATTTAAAATTTGAATAATATGAACACCACCAGAACTTGGAGGACTCATCGAGAATATTTCGTAACCATTATATTCTCCTCTAATTGGACTTCTATACTTAACATCATACTTATCGAGGTCTGCTTGAGTCATTAGACCGTTAAGTCTTCTATGCTCTTTAACTAGAGATTTAGCAATTCTACCTTTATAGAATCCATCTCTTCCCTTTTTAGAAATAACTTCCAAAGTCTTTGCTAGATCTTTTTGAAGAAGTAAGTCACCTTCTTTTAAGACTTCACCTTTTTTATTACAAAAGATTTCACACGTGGCTTTATATCTCTTTATAATATTTTCTCTTCTAGAAATTGCGTATGCAAGTTCTGGATAGATTTTAAAACCATTACGAGCTAGATCTATAGCATCTTTTAGAACAACACCTAGCGGTAACTTTCCATGTTTTTCATGGAGTTCAATCATACCTGCAACCATTCCAGGTACTCCGGCTGAAAAGATACCATCAATAGACATTCTAGAGATCACTTCTCCTTTATCATCTAAAAACATTTTCTCATGCGCATTAAGAGGAGCCTTCTCTCTAAAGTCTACAGTGAGAGGAAAGTCTTTATTTCTTTTAACATCATGATAAAGAGCAAAACCTCCACCACCAAGTCCAGTTGATTGAGGTCTCTCAACAGCTAAAACAAAAGAAGCAGTTGTTGCGGCATCAATTATATTTCCACCTTTTTTAAAAACTTTATATGCAGCCTTAGAAGCATATGAGCCCTGAGTTACGATACTAATTTTTTTCGAAAATTTCTCGTGGTCTTCTTTTTTCTGCCCTTTTGCCAACTTCACATAATGAACTTCCTTCTCATAAGGAACCGAGATCTTAAATGCTGAGCAAGAAACTAAAGTTGCTAATGATGCTAAACATCCTAATGTATATATTTTTTTCATAATTACCTCTAAAATTTTACGTGCAAATACTCTAACTATTTATAAAAGAGCTGACTAGTCCAAACCTTAATTGTTCATGAATTCAACAACTTAAGTCTAATATTTTATTCATTTTTACTCCCAAAGAGAAATCAAATACTGATCTAACACAATCCTAACAAAGTGAGCGAAGCAAACTGGTATAAATTAATCAACTATTTTTAAGAATTACGCTTTAAGGAGCAGACTAAGATGAAGAGTTTATTTTCACTAATACTAGTATTACTAATGGCCACAAACACTTACGCTGTAACTAAAGTTAACGGTGCCGGTGCAACATTTCCATACCCAATGTATTCAAAATGGTTTTCTGAATATAATAAAAATAATAAAGATGTTCAGTTCAACTACCAGTCTATTGGCTCAGGTGGTGGAATTAGACAACTGATCAAGCAAACAGTTGACTTTGGTGCATCTGATGCTCCTATGAAAGAAAGAGATATGAAAAAAGCGGCTTGGCCAGTTAAGCATATCCCTACTGTTCTTGGAGCTGTATCAGTTGCGTATAACTTAGAAGTAGACAGTAATTTGAATCTAGACGGAGAAACTCTTTCTGCAATCTTTCTTGGAGATATCTCAAAATGGAATGATGGAAGAATTCAAAAGCTAAACCCTTCAGTAAAGCTTCCTAATAAAGATATACTTGTAGTAAGAAGAGCAGATGGATCAGGAACAACTTCTATTTTCTCTGACTACCTTTCTACAGTTTCAACAAAGTGGGAATCTAAAGTAGGACGAGGAAAATCATTAAAGTGGCCTGTTGGAATTGGTTCTAAAGGAAACGAAGGTGTAACAGCAACTGTAAAGCAAACTGAGGGATCAATTGGATATGTAGAACTTGCATATGCACTAAAGAATAATCTTCCAACAGTAGCACTTAAGAATAAGGCCGGAGAATTTCAAAAGCCGTCTGTTAAAGGTGTTTCTCTTTCAGCAGCAAGCTTAAAAAAAGATGCAAAAGTAACAGCATCGATCGTAGATGCTGCAGGTAAAGGTGTTTATCCAATATCTGCTTTCACTTACATTCTACTACCAGTAAAAGAAGAAACAGTTCAATTAAAAGAAGTTAAAAAGTTTCTACAGTGGGCGCTAACTAAAGGCCAAGATATGACTGAAGAACTCCACTATGCTCCTCTTCCAACATCACTTGCAGCAAAAATGCTTGAAGAAATAAAATAGGACTAAAAATGGTTAGAGATATTGAAAATATTCAACATAGTTTTTCTACAGAGAATGATGGAAATATCTCTAAAAAACAGACCTTCTTAACATACGGCGAACAAGACAAGTTCGCCTACTATCTTTTAAAGTTAGTAGCATCGCTAGTGATTATTCTCCTTCTAGGAATGATCGCGATGCTTCTAAATTCATCACTTTCTGCAATTGAAGAGTTTGGAATTGGTTTCGCATTAAATGATAATTGGAACCCAGTAGAAGATGAGTTTGGCGCCCTTGCATTCCTTTTTGGAACGCTTGTCACTTCAGCTTTAGCAATTTTAATTGCGGCTCCTCTAAGTATCTCTGTTGCAGTATTTATAAATGAAATTCTCCCTACCAAATTAGGTAAGCTTATTTCTTTATTTGTAGAAATGATTGCGGCCATCCCAAGTATCGTATTTGGTCTTTGGGGAATATTTTTCTTAGGACCTTTTGTAAAAGATGTTTTAACTCCATTTTTAAAAAGTAACTTTGGTTTTTTACCTCTATTTCAAGGAGCAAGTTTTGGAATTGGTATACTTACCGCTTCAATCATACTTGCAATAATGATTACCCCTACTATTACATCAATCTGTCGAGAGGTTCTTAAGACTGTTCCAAAAATACAAAAAGAGGCCGCCCTTGCACTAGGTGCGACTCGATTTGAAATGATAAAAATTGCACTAATCAAACCTTCATTTTCTGGTCTTACTGGAGGTGTCGTTCTTGGATTAGGAAGAGCTCTAGGAGAGACTATGGCGGTAGCAATGGTTATTGGAAACTCTCCAACTATTACTGCTTCTCTATTTTCACCAGCAGCGACAATGGCGTCAGTGATAGCAAATGAATATGCAGAAGCCGATAGTGATCTTCACTTATCTGCAATGTGCTATATTGGACTACTACTCTTTCTCGTAACATTTATTGTTAACTCTTTTGCTCGAGCAATTGTGTGGAAGAAGCAAAGAAAGGCCAGAGGATAACTTATGACTTATCTACATTGGAGAAAGTTTAAAAATATTGCTTTCCACGCTTCACTTTACTTAGCCGCAATTATTGTACTGCTTCCTCTATTTTTAATAGTCTCCTACGTCTTTAAAATGGGGGCATCCTCTCTTAATTTAGACTTCTTCCTAGCTTTCCCAAAGCCTGTTGGAGAAGTTGGTGGTGGGATGAGACATGCAATAACTGGTACATTATATCTGGTTGCTATTGCGAGTATAATCTCAATCCCTACAGGACTTCTATGTGGGATATACTTAAGTGAGTTTGGAAAAGGAAAGGTGGCAAACTTACTTAAGTTCTCCATCGATATGCTAACTGGGGTTCCATCTATTATTATAGGGATATTTGCCTATATATTAATAGTTGTTCCACTCAAGGGTTTTTCGGCAATGGCCGGAGGAGTTGCTCTTAGTATCATAATTCTACCTATTGTCTGTAGATCTACAGAGGAAATACTTAAACTTATCCCTCAACATATTAGAGAAGCAGGTCTTGCACTTGGACTTCCAAGATGGCGAGTTATTTTAAATATTGTAGTTAAAGGTAATCTATCATCATTGATTACAGGAGTTATGCTTGCAATATCAAGAGCAGCGGGAGAAACAGCTCCCCTATTATTTACATCATTTGGAAATATGTATCTTAGTTACAGAATAGACGAGCCTATGGCTTCTCTACCTGTACAAATTTATAATTACGCAATATCTCCTTTCGACGACTGGAGAAGACAAGCATGGGCCGGAGCATTTGTTCTTATTACTATTGTACTAGGGATAAATCTCTTATCTAGACTTCTAGTAAAAATAGGAGGGCTAAGGCACCTAATACGAAGAGGTATAAAGTGAGTAGCGATATTATTCTACAAGTTAATAATTTAAATGTTTGGTATGAAGACTTTCATGCAGTTAAGGGTATTACTGTTGGTTATCCCGAAAAATCAATTTCAGCAATCATAGGGCCTTCAGGTTGTGGAAAATCTACATTCCTAAGATGTTTAAATAGAATATATGAGGAAGTCCCTGGAGCAAAAGCGACAGGAGAGATAATACTTGAAGGTAAGAATATACTAGATAAAAGTGTCGATCCTGTTGAGCTTAGAAGAAGAATAGGAATGGTTTTTCAAAAGCCAAACCCCTTCCCTGCTATGAGCATATTAGACAATGTCACTATTGGGTTAAGACTACAGGGTATAAAAGATAAATCATACTTAATGAATATCGCAGAACAATGTCTTAGAAAAGCGGCTTTATGGGATGAAGTTAAAGATAAGCTTCATAAGCTGGGAACAAGCTTGTCGGGAGGACAGCAACAGAGGTTATGTATTGCTAGAGCTTTAGCTGTAAACCCTCCAGTACTATTAATGGACGAGCCAACATCTGCTCTAGACCCTATAGCCTCCGCAAAAATAGAAGATCTAATGAGCGAGTTAAAGAAAGAATTCACTGTAATTGTAGTTACTCACAATATGCAACAAGCTGCGCGAATTGCAGACTACACTAGTTTCTTTGTACTAGGAGACTTAATAGAACATGGACTAAGTTCAGATATTTTTACAAATCCAAAACAACAAAAAACAGAAGATTATATAACTGGTCGATTTGGCTAGAGAGGAAAATCATGGAAATATCTAGTGCAGACTTAAGGGAAATGATCTTAAAAATGGCCTCAACTGTTGAGGCCATCGTTGATAATTCATCTAAGTCTAGTGTTACAATTCAGGAAGTATTTGAATATGAAAACCAAGTAAACAAGTACCATACCGACATAGATGACCTCGTCTTTAAATATATAGCTCTTAAGACACCTGCGGCAACAGATTTAAGAATTGCTCTTTCAGTAATGAAGATAAATTCAGAGCTAGAAAGAATTGCAGATCAAGCTGTAAATATTAAAAGAAATATGAAAAAATTAAACAATGAGTATCAACAACTTACTGCTCTTACAGATGAAGTGAAAATGATGCTTCAAAATAGTATCGATGCTTTTGTAAAACTAGACTCAAAGCTCGCAACAGATGTAATTCAGCATGACCACTCGGTTAATGAATTATATCGAGATATAATGCGAGATTTTGTTCAAGCGATGAAGGTAGATAAAGTAGACCTTGACGAAGGATTCTCCGTCATTAGAGTTGCAAAGTGCCTAGAGAGAATTGGTGATCAAGCAACAAATATTGCAGAAGATGTTATCTTCTTAGAGTCAGGTGCCGATATTAGACATAATGCTGATATAAAGTTTGGACGAAGAAAAGAAGATAAAGTAAAAATAGAAGGACAAAAGGAATAGTAATGTCTAAAAACCATATTTTAGTTGTTGAAGATGAACGAGATATTTCCGATCTTTTAAAACTTCAACTAGAGTCAATGGATTACTCTGTGACTATTGTTGAAGATGGAGATGCTGCACTAGAGCTAATTCAATCTCCCCCATCAGAGAGAGACAATAATACTCCCTTTGACCTATTTATCTTAGACCGCATGCTCCCAGGAACAAATGGTCTAGAAATCTGTAAATTCCTAAGACTTTTTAAGAAAACAAAAGATAAACCAATTCTTATGGTAACTGCACTAACAAAACCAGAAAGTATTATTGAGGGCCTTGACTCAGGTGCTGATGATTACATCAATAAACCTTTTGATATAAACGTTTTAAGTGCAAGAGTAAGATCACTTCTTAGAAGATCTGTACAACTAGAGAACTCATCTCAATCAGTAGAAGAAGTCATTAACTTGGGTCCAATATCTCTTGATATGAGCCAGTGCAAGGTATCAATCGATGACAATGACTTAGATCTCACTTTAAGTGAATATAAACTGATGGTGGCCTTCCTAAATCAGCCAGGAAAAGTTTTGACTAGAAATCAGTTAGTTGAGTTCATCCAGGACGGTCCAGTTCATGTTACAGATAGAACTATAGATACTCATGTATTTGGGCTAAGAAAAAAGCTTGGGGAGCACTCGGAATTAATAGAAACGATTCGAGGTATAGGCTATAGAGTTAAAAACTATGTCTGAAGTTAGCACTAATCAATTTATAAATAAGATACCTTGGCGATTTTTTAAAAAGATTGCACTTTCTCAAATTATTCTTACAACGATTGTAATTCTAGCAACTGGTTTTTCAGCACGCTATTATCTAAAAGTATATATTACAAACCAATCTCTTAACCAAGTTGTTGAGTCTCTAGAGATTATAAAACACTCTATTACTACTCATAGTATTAATCCTGTTTCATGGTGTGAGTCTTTAAAACTGAATTGGTCTACTCGCTACACTCTAATTGATATGCAAGGAAAGGTGTTATGTGACAACTATCTAGATATAAAGAAATTAGACAACCACCTTTATAGACCTGAAGTACAGGATGCGATAAAGAAAGATTTTGGTACATCCAAAAGATACAGTAGTAGCTCAGAGTCTGATATGATCTACGGGGCAACAAGTCTTACCTCTAATAAAACAGAATATATAATCAGACAAGCAGTACCATTAAAACAAGTCACTTTAGCAATGGAGAGACTTGATAAGTCTATCCTAATCTTCTTTTTCCCATTAATTATCATCACATCGTTATTAAGTCTTTGGACCTCTCTACAGGTATCATTTCCACTACGGTCTCTAGTCACGAAAATATCAAACCTAAAGAATTTAAAAATTAGCCCTAATGGTCTAGAGTCAGCAATTGCAATTGATGATGAATGGCACTTAGTTGAAAGAACTCTAGATAGAGCAGAGAGAGAACTCGCAAATTATATAGAAGAACTTCAACTAGAAAACAAGAAATTTTCTATCCTTATGGAAAGTAATTCTGACGCAATATTAGCGATTGATAATAATGAAAATGTATTATTTATAAACAAGCGTTACCATAAGAATTTCATCTCAGAAGAACTCTCAAAAGCAATCAAAGATAAAAAGGGCCTTAAGCTTATAGAAGTTTCTAGGAAATTAGAAGTTCATGACTTACTTAGAGAAGCATTGAAAGATAAAGCGAGTTCAAAAGTTAGAAATATAGAATTAGAAATGGTTGGAAGATCAGAAAAGGGCTGGTTTGATATTACAACAAGCCCTTTAATATCTGATGATGGACAAACTTTAGGTGCAATTTGTACTTTTAGAAATATATCACATAAGAAACTTGCTGAACAAATGAGAGAAGACTTTGTTACAAATGTGTCTCATGAAGTTAGAACTCCTCTAACAGCGATGAAGGGATATGTTCAAATTCTCCAAGGAATTAAAGAAGTAACAGAAAATAAAATTGTTAAAGAAGCTATTTCTAAAATTGAACATAACTCCAATAGACTTACACTATTATTTCAGGAAATACTTAATCTCTCAGTAATCGAATCCAAGCATAAATTATATCTTACAGAAACATCTACTGAAGATATAACACAAACAGTTCTACTGAATTTGAAACAAGTTCATCTAGGTAATGATAAAAAAATTGAATGCTTTTTTAATATTGAAAAAGTAAATATAGATGCAGCATTGATTGAACAAGTTCTAACAAACTTGATTGATAATTCCTATAAGTATGGAAACCCAAACGGTAATATTATTATACGCTGGGAACCAATTGACGGTGCATTCAATTTATACGTAGAGGATGATGGACCAGGAATTGATATTTCACATCAGAAAAGAATTTTTGAAAGGTTCTATAGAGCGGATTCAAGTAGGTCAAGAAATCTTGGAGGGACTGGTCTAGGACTTAGTATTGTGAAACATATTGTACAAAAGCACAAAGGTACAATAGTTACATTTACTAATGATAAAGGTGGAATTAGCTTTAAGATAACTATCCCGCAGGCGAGTTAGGATAGAAGTTTTAACACCTTATTTGGATTGCTATTAACAGTCTGAAGCATCATTACGGTTGCATCTTTCTTTATTTTTGCTCTCATATTATTTGAGGTCTCTTCTGCAACATCTGCATCTCTAATTAATGATTTTGCTTCAGTTAGGTTTTCCATACTAATATTTATATTGTTATTCATTGACTCAAGTCGATTCTGAGAGGCGCCAAGCTTCGCTCTAGATAACCCCACTTGTCCCATCATTTTATCAATTTTTTCAAGAGAATTTCTAGCAGTTACTTTCGAGCTAAGGTCAATTGAGTCTAGCCCAAAATTTCCTTTTGCATCTAAGATCTTAGAGAGATTATAGCTAACTCTATCCTCTGAAATATTATTATTCACACCAATTTGAAGGTCGTAACTGGAAGTACCATTTAAAATACTATTGCCATTAAATTTACTAGACTGTGTAAGCCTCTTAACTTCATCTTTAAGCTCTCTAAATTCTTTATTCGCTATCTGTCTTGCAAAGTCATCAACAGTGTCAGTAGAGGCCTGAATTGCAAGTTCTCTCAAACGAACACCAAGTCCAGACAACTCACTGAGAGATCCTTCAGCAACCTGAAGCATTGAGATACCGTCATTCATATTTCTTTTGGCCTGTCCTTGCGACACAAGCTTTGCTCTCATTTTTTCAGAGATGGCCAAGCCTGAAGGATCATAAGAAGCAGATAGAATTCTATCTCCACTCGAAAGTTTGTTCAAAGCAGATTTCTCTTCCTCAGAGTTCTTATCTAAGTTTCGAAGAGCTAGAAGTGAATTTGGATTTGTATTAATTCTCATATCTATCCATATAGAGTTTTACCACTCTATAAACAAATCGGATAAATATGAGTTCTTAGACAGTGTTAGAGGCTATTTGGTGTTTTGAGGTAAAAACTTCCGCTTATTTTCAAACACCAGACAACTTTACTATTGTGCATCGAGATTATTTAAATTATTAAATAACCTTCTTCCCTTTTCTAGATAAATAATTTGTTTATCACTAGTTAGGCATACAGATTTAAAATTATGCCCCATCAATTCCTCAAGAGACTCACCTTCAACATTTACGTCATTAAGAATATTAACAAATGACCAAAGTCCTTTTAAATTGAATTGATTTTCACTTTTTTGAAAGACAAGAGCTGGCATAGAACTCACCTTTTCAAGACTGTTTTGGTCAAAGTCATCAATATAAAGACTAGATTGTGATAGATATAAATCACATCCATTTTCATCGTCTGAAACTTTATAAATTTCAGCAAATGAATTCATACAAATGCATAGAAATACTAATAAAAGTATGACTCTCATAATTTGCTCCTCTTTTTTGAGCAAATATATCAATTTTTAGGACGGTAAGTTAACTATTTGTAAGAAATATAGCGGGTGTCAAAACTTTAGACAAAGTCATCCCCCCTCAAACCATAGGTTTGAAAGGGGAAGCAGAGTAATGAGCACTCTTATTGTATACTTAAGTCTAATGTAGACTTACATGCTTTCTATGAAGCCTCTGCTCAGATTTAATTTTTCTAGGCAGTGCACTTTTCATTTTTCTAAGTACTTTTAAAACGGATGCATATGCATTCCCTGCTCTACCTTCCATTTTAAAAATCTTTCCACTTGCCTTAAATCGAACGGCTGCTTTGTATAGCCCACCTTCTTTAGAAATATCCCAATTAATGTTTGAGAATTTCTCTTTGTTTTGAGAAAAACGTTGCATCTTCTCTTCAACAAAATCATTTAAAGAACTTGATTTGTCTACGTGATGATAACTAACTTGCATCTAAAACCTCCGATGTTAAATAAGTTTTTTACTTATCTAAGAATTATATTACCTATAAAAAATAAAAATCTGTTTAGGAACAGTCACAATATTGTAAAGTTTTAGTGAATTTCGCCCGACCTTTTTACTTTTCTGACAAATGACACACCCCTATCTCTTATCTATTTGCAAAAAAATACTAACTTTAAGACAATATAAGTAGTGTATTAAAATTTAAGGAGAATTAATGAGAGTTATTGATTATATAGAGCAAGGTGGAGTCATTATGTACATTCTACTGGCCTTAAACATTATTGGATTTGCTATTATGCTTTCAAAGTTCTTTATACTTTCTAAAGAAACTAAGAGGTCAAACCAAGTTGCATCAAACCTAAGTGAAAAAGTTAAAACAGTAACTAAAGATGGTGATACAAACTCAATAATTGAGATTGCAAAACAAGAACTAGCAACTCACATAGCTGGTCTAGAGAAAGGACTTAACACTGTTAAGATCATTGCTTCTATCTCACCTCTACTTGGACTTCTCGGTACAGTAATAGGTGTTCTAGTTGCTTTTAGAGTTATGTCACAAACAGGACTAAATAACCCAGCTTCTTTTGCTCAAGGTATCTCAATGGCCTTAATCACAACTGTAGGTGGAATGATTGTTGCGATCCCTCACTATATTGGACATAACTATTTATTAGGAATGCTTGATCAGTTTGAAACAAGACTAGAGAAAGAATTATTGTCAGACGTACTATAAGGATCAGTAATGAAGAAAAGAACTAGAGAAGCAGCTGCTCCTGATATTACACCGATGATTGACGTAGTCTTTCTTCTTCTTATTTTCTTTATGGTATCAACTGTATTTAAAAAAGATGAAATGGCACTTTTACTTAATCTACCAAAGACTGAAAAAGGTGAAAGTGTTCAAAAAGAGCAAAAGACTATTTATATAGAACTATCAAAAACAGAGATTGCTTATAATGGTAAGAAAATTCAGTTTGAAGCTATTGAAGACTCTCTTAAAGGTATTACAACAAAAACAATACCAATAGATCTAAGAATTGATAAAGACGTGAAGTATGACAGAGTCGTAAATTTAATTAGTAAATTAAAGAAATACGAACTTACAAATGTTTCATTGATTACAGATGAGTAAGATATAAATTCATCAATTCATTAGAAGTATTTCTCCAATGAAATTTTTGAACAAACTCATGGCCCTTTTGGGCCATTTCTTTTTGAAGACTCGTATCCTTTAAAATATCAACCATAGCATTACTAATATCTTCAATTGAATAAGGGTCTACGTATCTAGAGCTAGGACCTCCAGACTCAGGGAAACAGCCTCCCTTGCTTGTAATAACTGGAGTCTTAGAAAATAGCGCTTCTATAATAGGTATCCCAAACCCTTCATAGAACGATGGGAAAACAAATAATTTAGCAAGTTGATAGATAGCCGGAATATCTACATTTTCAGCTTCATCCAAAATCCGAACTCTATTGTTCAAATTGGCTTCACTTATATAGTTTATAACATCTTGTTTATATTTCTTTCCCCTACCAATGAGAATGAGGTCTTCTTCAATATCTTTATGAACTTTTTCAAAGGCCTTTACGATACCCAACGTATTTTTATTTTCTTCCATTGTCGCAATATGAAAAATGAAAGAGTTTTCAAGACCGTACTTCTTCTTAACTCTAGTGAGCTCTTCTGCCGATTTATCATAATAAAAATCAGGTGAACAGCTTTGATAGACTACGTGAATCTTCTCTTCAGGAACCTTAAGGTACTTTACGATATCAGATTTAGTCTGCTCGCAAATTGCAATGACAATATCACTATTTTTACAACTATAAGAAAATTTTCGATGATATGTTTGTCTATCAATATAAGAAAAAAATTGAGGAAACTTCAAATAAAGTAAGTCATGTATTGTTACAACTTTTAAAGTATTAGTATTATCAATACCTATAGGAAGCTCATGACTTAGACCATGATAGATATCTAGATGACATTTATTTATTTCATTTTTTAATAAAAGACTTCGCCAAATACTAGGAAATGTTCTTTCTAAAAAACCTTCAGGAGAGATGGTCGAAAAGTTTGAACCTAAACTTTTTGACCATTCGATTAATTCACTATTCTTTGATTCTGGAGAAAATAGATAATATTCATTTTCATCATAGTATTCATCTAAACTCTTTATGAGAGTTCTACTATAATTGCCTAAGCCTCTTAAATTGTGGAGTGCTCTCTTTGCATCAAAACCTATTTTCATTTTAATATTCTAACTTAGAATATTTAGAATGCCTAGCTCTCACTAGGTATGATTAACTTTTGACCTTTGTAAATTCTATGACCTCTAAGGTTGTTGGCCGCAACAATTTTATTAATTGATGTCTTAAACTTCCTCGCAATAACCGTAAGGTTATCCCCTCTTCTTACTCTATAGCGACTTATAGTCATTGGAATCTTAAGCCTTTGTCCAATCATAATCTTACTAGATCTAAGTCTATTCGCCTTTTTAATTTTTCTAACTGGAAGACCAAACTTTTTAGAAATCTCAATAAGATTGTCCCCACGCTTAACTTTGTAAACAGAACTAACCTTTCGACTAATTGTTTGAGTTACACTACGCTTTGCAACCTTAGATCTTTTTGAATAATTTAATCTTGCAAACTTACTTGTATACCCTTTTGGAACTAGAAGTTTAAAAGGTCTTCTTCTCGTTACTGCAACCCAATCTTTTTTAATTTCAGGATTTAGAACTCTCATTTTCTTAAGACTTATATTTAAGGCCTTAGATATTTTAGATATTGAGAAAGACTTTTTCGCAACGACTTCTTCTACATTTAGATATACTTCTGAATCATATTTTTTTGCTTTAAGCCCGTATTTTTTTCTATTTTCAAATAAGTACTTTGCAGCAGCGACTTTAGGAACATAGTTTATTGTTTCTCTTGGGATCAATTTTTTTCTTACTAGCTCTCTATAGTCTCTAGTATTACCTCTACGGATTGCATTTATAATCCTGTACTCTCCAGCATTGTATGCACATAGAGCTAGTTCCCAACTACCAAAAATATTATATAAATCTTTAAAGTATCCAGCTGCAGCATGTGAAGCTTTATAGATATTTCTTCTTTCATCTAAGTATCTGTCGATCTTAAGTCCGTATCTCTTACCTGTTCCTTTAATAAATTGCCACGGACCTACAGCTGAGGCATGAGATCTAATATGAGTATTATATCCAGATTCAATTAGTCCAACATAGAATAAGTCAGTTGGAAGTTTATGTTCTTTCAAAACACTTTTTACGATCTCTTCAAACTTTACCCCATTCCCCATATGTCTTTCGAATCTTGCCTTCTCTCTTTTTGAAAAGTACTTCTTCCAGAACTTATAATGTTTTTCTTTATATCTTAAATTGAGGGCATTTTTATTTGTAGACTTTGCAACGGCAGGAAATATTTTTTCTAAAAATGATTTATCCTGATTTGTGCTCTTTTTTGTTTCTACAATCTTCTTTGGTAGTTTTTGTTTAACTTCTTTAACAACTTTAACTTGAGTATCTTCAATACGAACACTTTCATAAGTTTTGTTTGAAGTCAGTGATGCAATATTAGCCTTAGGGTGTTGAGTCTTTTCCCCTATTAGTGGTCCAATGTGGGAACAGCTAGATACAAGTATAGACAGAAGTAAAATAGTCGGCTTTTTCAAAATATCAAATCCTTGACGCAGTAATGAGTACTGATATTTTACAAAAGGAATTGAATTTTTAATACGCGGAAAGTTTTTGGACTAAAAGCCAGGATTGATTTTTATAAGAAAATCAAATTTAGTTTTTAGTCTAAGATTTGCTTTTGGAACTGCATCTACTTTTAATCTAATATCTATTGAAAATGTTCTATTATTTTCTAATATCTCTTTTATTCTTCCATTATCTATTTTCATTTTAAAGCATTTAAACTCGCAGTTATCTTCAATTTTAGATTCTCTTTTATAGCTAAAAAGAATTGTAGAGCTCTTACCATCGTAAACAGGATTTGGCTCCTCTGTGTCTAGATATACGGGTCTACTTGAAGTTATCCCCGTAGGTAATTTATCTACAATTAAGTACACATCTAATGATTGTACAAAACTCAAATCTACTGTGGCCTCTGTATCTTCAATGGCTTCACCATTGGCCTCAATCTTATCAACTAGTAGAGAGGTTGTATCAACAAGCTCAACCTCAGCACCAACAAACTCTACTTCTTTTAAAATATTAAAGTTAATATCATCCAACTCAGGAAATTCATAAGTCATCGTTTCAAGTTCTATAAACTGTCCATCACCTTGTTGGAGTTCAATATCAGCAAAACTAGCAATTAAGCGCTGAAGTATATCTCCAACATCTCCACCAATTCCCCTAACTTCACCACCAAAGGCATCAACATTTATATCATCAACACCATATGTGAGCTCGACAGCATTATCTTTTAGCTGAGACTCAAGAGTTTCAATACCAAATGCAGGTGTAATCTTCTCTTTCGAGCAGCTTGTACAAATTAGACCTAGCAATAAGATAAGGGTTAAGTTTCTCATGAATCTCCATTTAATATAATAGACGCAACAAATCATACAGTTTCCATAAATAAAAACAACATTTATGTATATTTTTCAACAGAAAAAATATGAATAATTTCAGGTAATTATCCGCATAGATAGATTTTTCACACACACTATTAATTAAAATTAATTTAACTATAATGACTCCATGCACAACTACGTACTTCATATCATTTTAATGGTTATGGCCTGTATATCAACTTTGGATATTAAGGCCGCAAGCTATGACACTCTCCCAAAGGGAGTGAGAATTGGTGGTTACAGGCATGTACTAACTGATGGCATCAGCTCTGACTATGGATCTAGTAGTACGGAAAGCAAGTATGCACTTAAAGAGAGTCTCGATGCTAAAAACTTAGAGTCTATTAATGATGCGACTAAAGAATATTTCAAACAACTCAAGAATATTAATCCGGCCGCCTACGACAGTTTTACCTTTGGAGAATACACTGCTGATGCTCAAGGTAATGTATCTGTTAATGGATTTGGTCTTGGTTGGGGAATAACAAATAAGATAACAGCTTATTTCTCTGTTCCAATTTATAATGCAAATGTGAAGCTTAATATTGAACGTACAAAGAACAATAATCATATCGATACATTGAATAAGATAGATCAAAATGAAAATCTCACTGCAGAACAAAGAATAATAAGAGATATCACAGCTCAACTTCCAGATGCTAAAAAAGAGTTATTACAATCTATAATTGTTAATTATTATCAATATAAGCCCATAGGTAATTGGGAAGCTCAGGGCCTGGGAGATATTGAAGTCGGCGCAATTTATAAATTAATCGAAGGTCCTGACTACGGAGTGGCCATTGCTGGAGGTATTGTTCTCCCTACAGGAAGAGAAGATGATCCTGATACACTACAGGATATTTCATTTGGAGATGGACAAACCGACCTATTTGCAGAGGTCTTCACAGGAAAAAGTATTTACAAACGAAAGCTAGACTTAGATCTCAACCTAAGGCTAACTTACCAAGCATCCTCAGAAAAAAGACTGCGAGTTCCTGAGAGTTATGAATTCCCTCTATCTAAGCATAGTGACACCTTCAAAGAAAAACTTGGAAATAAAGTAAATCTCTCTTTTGGACCCACCTACCATTTTACAAACTGGGCATCACTGGCCTCAACATATGGCCTTGAAATGCAGAGTGCCTCTAAGTATGAATCTAAAAATACAAAAGCAAACGATATCTTAGCTCATAACTCAAGTAGTGAATCACATTATATAAGACTTGCTGCAAACTTCAGTACAGTATCACTTTATCAGTTAAAAAAGTTTGTAATGCCATTGAATATTTCAATTAGAGCACAAACCAAAATTGCTGGTCGAAACACTCCGAAACATTCTCAATATGAATTAGATTTAAAGTTTTTCTTCTAATGAAGATGAGATAAGAAAACCACTCCACCGTCTTCATACAAATAATTATAAGGGTCTTTTTCTAAAAGTAAAAAGCCATCAAGATCTAAATAGTCTGCTCCATATGCAATATTTATAGCAGAGTTTATTCCTAATGAAGTTTCAACCATGCAACCTACCATCGTCTTCATTCCAAGCTCTCTTGCCGTTCGAAGCTGATTGAGAGCTTTGAAGTAACTTCCAGATTTCATAAGTTTTATATTTACACCATGAAACTGATTGGCAAGGTCTCTATTTACTTCTCCATTAGTTATAGACTCATCAGCAAAGATCTCAACAGGACTAATAGGCTTCAACTTTAAATATTCTTCATGAGAACTACTTGGAAATGGTTGTTCTAAGAAGTCGATATTTATTTTTTTCAATGGCCCTTCTAGTAACTTCATTACTTCGTCAGGGTTACTCCATCCTTCATTTGCATCAATTCTAAGCGGCCCTTCATAGTTTTTATGAACTTCATTTATAAAATCTAAATCTTGCTCACCACCTACTTTTAACTTTAAAGCACTGAACCTTGTTAGATTATTCTCTTTGATAAAACTTTCAACTTTAGCTGGATCCATAATAGGTATAGAAAAAGAAGTTTTAACTTTAGATAGTGAATTTGAGCCGATAATCTGGGCAACAGACATTTCTGCAACATGGGCCATATTATGAATAAAGGCCGACTCTATTCCAAAACGAAGAGAGCTCGAGATGTTAACTTTCTGGAAGACTGGCTCTAGATCCGCTAAAGTAGTAATAGAATTAGGGCAAATAGATACAAACTTATCAAATTCTTTTTTTATTGATTCCATTGTTTCTCCATATCTGGAGTTAAATGCAACTTCACCAAGTCCAAGAACACTATGACTATTATACTCGACTATTAAATTTTTCTTAATATCGCAAGAGTTTCTAGAAATCGTCCAAGAAAAGCGTAAAGGCAATTCAATTTCTTTAATTTTCCAATTACTCATAATGACAACCTTCCACTCTCAACTTATTATATATATTGTTATTACTATTATCCCCTGTTTTGCTATGAATTTAAAGCTTGAAGATTTGTCTCAGTATATTGTTTTAATTATTTTTGTACTAATTATCATCAAAGTACTTGGTGATGGTGTAGTTGGAAGTATTTATGAGCTACTGACTGGAAAGAAGAAACAGGATGACTTCGATATTGATACCATGATCAATCGAAAGAAAAGTCAGTTGAACTTATCTCCTGAAACGGCAGTAAATATTAGTAAAGATCAAAGTCTTAAGGAGAAAGTTAAGCTTCTTAAAGACCCCAATGAGAGCGAGCTTCTTGAGCTGTTACAATCTCTAGAATGGGGAGATATAAAGCTTTCCTATGCCCCCACATCAGTTAAACTTCTTAAAGAACACTCAAACACAAAAGGCTTAGGAAGAATTTCAAAATTCTTTTTCTCACTTTCACTACAAGAAAAGAAACAAAACTTATTAAATGATTGGAAAGTCATTTACGAAAATACAATTCTTTGGACAAATCTTATAAATAACTCTGAGTCCCAACATGAAAAGAAGGCCTTAGTATCTTTTAAAGATCTAAATATTACTCAAGTAACCAAGATGAATGATCAACTAATACATCAAGAATTAGAATCATTATTAGATCCTACAACTATAAATATCATCAAATTTAAAGACAAACCTTTCTATCATGTAAGTCCAACGGAAATTTTTGAACAATATTCAGAAAAAGTTAATCTTTTCAAAAGCTTGAGCCCTATTGTGCCGATAAATAAGGAAAGCAGTAACAAGTGGGCTGAAGAGGTACTAGGTTTAATTAGTGGTGAATACAGTGATGAAGTTATAAAAAAGCAATACAAAGAGTTAACTTCTAAAATTCACCCTGATAAATATAATTCTCTCAACTTGAATCAAGAACAAGTCTCTATATTAAATAGTAATCTTGCTCTAGTGAATAAGGCCTACACATTATTAAAAAAATAGGTGTCTTATGCATAAGAAAAGAGAACAGTTAGTTGCCCAGTTAGAAGTTGAACTGGTAAAAATCATTAGTGAAACAAATGGTATATCTCTCAGTGATACATTAGAGCTTCTCTTGCAATCAGTAAAAATGAAAGAGAATGCTCTAGTAGAAAAATCTCTGCTAGAGTTTAATCATCTTCTTACTGGTTTCCAAATAGATGAAGTGGATATTAATACACTTCTTACCCACCCTGTTGGAGAGGCTCTATTTGGATTCTTTAAATCATTCCCTATTCCATATAATGAAGAACATATACACCTCACAGGATCATTAAACGCAGAGTTTATTTACCCTAGATTAAAAAAGTTACTGGAAGGTGAAAATAAAGAACTTTATGAAAAGAAAATCAAAGACGTCTATGGAGAGAGTTCAATTCCTATTAACTCTATAGATGACGTAGATAATTTAATCAGACTTAAAGATGGTGAACAATTTGGTAAATATCTTGAAATTCTCTACCTTGCAAAGCTTGTACTAGTAGATAGAAAGTCACATGAGGAAGCTGCTTACCATATGGCCCATGAGCTCTATACTAAATATAATGTAGGACAAATCAGACTTAAGTTCACACTCTCTCGATCAACATCCATAGAGTCTGAAAAGATACCTGGAATAGAAGATATTACCGAAGAAGATGTTGTACTTGGTTTGTATGATGGATTTAAACGTTTCCAAAAAGAGAATTCATTTTTTAAATTCTATCTCTCACCTAGTTTTAGAAAAGAAAATAACTTCTTTGATTCTGAAAATTACAAAACAAAGCAAGATCATTTCATGGCCCAGGTAAATTCGTTACTTACGATATTAGATAAACATACATTCTTAAGAGATTATGTATCAGAAATCGATACTGTTGGTGATGAGAAAGAGCTATATAGAAAAGTACACTTTAAAGAGATGAAATCGGGGTTACGTAAGCTTCAATATAATGGATTTCAAATTCGCTCTCACCACGGTGAGACATGGAAGACGCTAAAGAAAGGTGTTCAATCTGTAGATAATGCTATGAACATCTGGCATTTAGATACTCTTGAGCACGGCCTCTCTCTTGGAATAAATCCAAACTTTTATTATCACTCTCTGATGCAGAGGGTTCTTGAAAAAAATCAAAAAAGTGAAGCTCTCAAAGAGAGAAGCCAAGAGTTTAATGAAATCCAAGATATGGAATGGCAAGATGTAGGAGTTAGAGAAAAGCTCCTTCGTGGAACGCCACTAAATGATGAAGAAATAACAACCTTCACTAAAACAAAGTTTCATACTGCCCGCGAAGTTGAACACTATCAACATGACGTCTTAAATAGAATGATTAACAAGCAGGTCTCACTTGTGGCGCTCCCATCTTCAAATTTAAAGCTGACGGGGTGTTTTCCAGATTATAAAGATCACCCATTTTCGTGGTGGGAAAAGAAAGGTGTAGACCTTGGAGTTGGTACGGATAATTACATTACACTATCAACAAACTTTATACAGGAAATGTTAATTCTACTCTTTTCAGATCCGATAAATTTGAAAATTACAAAATTACTAATGGTATCAACTAAAGAAAGTAGACGCCCATTTATAAGTCATCTACTTTGGGAATTAAGAAAGAGTATTCTTAGCAAGATAATTGATTAGTTATCTCTCTAGAGACAGTCTCCGGAGTGATATCAACCATACATTTTTGCCATGTACTTTGAGAGCACTTACCTCTTCCATCTTTAGTGCATGGTCTACAAGAAAGCTCGACCTCTAGAGTTTTAATATGAGGACCTGTAGCAAATCCAAATGCAGTTGGTCCCATTAAGGAAATTCCTTTCCTTCCAAGTATATCTGCCACATGAATTAACCCAGTGTCTGCGGATATTAGAAGTTTAGACTTACTAACAATTGCACAGCTTTCTATTAAGCTTAGCTTTCCAGCAAGATTTATCACTCTCTCAGGTGCTATATTTTTAATATCCTCACAAAATGTATCACCTGGACCTCCAAGGATAGTAAAGGTCTTATCGGTATTGAGCTCGATTAACTTCTTCCAATGAGAAATAGGCCATCGCTTCATCTCCCATGCAGCTGAGGGAGCGATAACAATTGAGTTATCATCAAAGGAATCTGGAAGAGACACATTAGTAAAGTCCCATTGTTCAGGAGTAAATTCTCTAGCATCTTCAATTCCCCACTTTTCCAGTGGAGACAAGTAACTGATGATTCCTCTATAAGGGTTTTCAAAATAATTCTTTCTGAAAGTAAATAATAATATTCTCTTTACTCTCTCCTTACTTCTTCTTAAGAAATGTGGAGGAAATAAAAATAAAGATAAGATCTTAGAGCGAAGATTAGAATGAGCATCGTATACGTGAGTATAATTTTCTTTTCGAAGCTCCATGGCCAACTTGATTAGTCCGAATAGACCTTTCTTCTTATCAAAGCTCCAAACTTTATCAACACTCTTATTCAAATCTAAGAGTGAACTCATATCACTGCGCGTAACCCAATGAATATCACCAGGGATATTGCTCTTAACCTTATTTAGGACACTCATACATTGTACGATATCACCAAAGCTTGAAAATCTTATTATTAATGTTTTATTCATCTTAACTATAATACCCGATTTTTTTTCATTTGCCCAAGAGTAGAATAAAGACTTATTATTGTTTAATAGCCAATAAAGAGAGATTTTATGAAAAATTTATTACTTATATTTATACTATGTACTTCAATCAGTGCTTCAGAAGAAAAAGAGGTCATTGCGACGCTATGGCATGAATTGGGTCATCCCCCTATCAAACAAAATAGTAGCCTCAAGAAGGTAGATAAAGTCCCTAGTATATTCAAAGAAAAATCACAAAAGAAAGAGCTCTCACCTGGTCAAAGAAAAATAGAAGAAATCAAAGCTAGAAATAGAAAACTAATTAGAGAAAAAAAAGTAGAGAGTCATGCTTCTACTAATATCTATGATCAAAAAAGAGAGGGATTAAGCCGCTATAAAAAGATTATAGAAAAAACCTTAACTGAGCAAAAAAATGAGATAGAGAAAACAAGAGCGAGATGGAAAGAGTCAAGAAGAACATTTTTAAAAAATATTCCTACTTACAAGAAGAACACCTTTGAAATACAAAGCGTAAACTCCAAGTCATCTCAAAAAGAACTAAAGCTACTTCCAGAGAATCAATCTTTAAATAAAGGCTCTGACTACTACGTCATAAAAAATGCTTTCAATATAAATGTTAAAGATCAAGGAAAAAGACCGACATGTAGTGCATTTGCAGGAGCATCTGCTATCGAAATACTTCTTCGTCAGTCAAAGTCCTCTATAAGTGTATCCGAACAATATCTTTACTGGTCATCAAAACCTTACTGTCAAAAATCTCCTTGCTCTAAAAAAGGGAGTTGGATCAGCTTTGCATATGACAAAAGTATCTCTGCTCAAGGATTTGATATTCCAAACTCTGTTGACTGTCCCTATAACGCTAAATCAGAACCAGGAAACGAGACTCAGATTCCACTTATAAATGGATGTAGAAATGGAAAAGTTAAAGTTGATAGATATAAGAAAGTTAATAGCTCAATAGAACTCTACAACTCTCTAAACAGCAATCACCCTGTCATCATTGGGGTTAAGCTATCACCTAACTTTTATACTACGAATGGAATCATTACCTACCAAGATTCTCTTGTTAATGGTAAAATGGATCAGCACGCCAATGGTCATGCCCTACTACTAATTGGACACATGAAACTTCCAAAGAAATTAAGATCTGAAGGAAAACTGTGTTACCTTGCCGTTAATAGCTGGACCAAAGGATGGGGAGCTGGAGGGTATGCTTGCATAACTGAGAAATGGTTATCTAAGTATAAGGTTGCTAATCCCTTTATGGCATTAACTAAAGTAAGGAGTATTTAAAATGGCATTTAGCCTACAAAACTTTACAAGCCTAATAAAAGTCGCTGCACAAAATAATGCAAGTGATGTCCATATAAGAACAAATGAATCTCCTAGCTTGAGAATTAATAACGACTTAATCCCTGTACAATCAAAACCATTTAGTTCTGAAGACATTGAAGATATCATTAATATTATTACACAAGATAAGAAACACAGAATTGATCTAGAAGACTTAACGGAACTAGATGGTGGTATGGAAATTGAGTCTCTTTGCAGGCTTAGATATAATATTTTCAAGTACAATGGAACATTTGGTATTGTGCTCAGGTTAATTAAGCTCCAGATACCTACCATTGATCAACTCAATCTACCTGCAGTTATTAAAAAAGTTTCTGAAACACAAAGAGGCTTAATTCTAGTAACTGGAGCAACAGGGTCTGGAAAGTCGACAACTTTGACGGCAATGATTGACCACATGAATACTACACGAGCTGCACATATTGTGACTCTAGAAGACCCTATTGAATACATTCATAAAAATAATAAATCTAGAATTTCTCAAAGAGAAATTGGAACTGATACACCAAATTTCTCAACAGCACTAAGATCTGCTCTAAGACAGGATCCCGATATCATACTTATCGGAGAAATGAGAGATGCAGAGACAGTATCTATAGCATTGAAAGCTGCTGAAACTGGTCACTTAGTACTCTCAACAGTTCATACGACAAATGCCATATCAACACTGAGCCGTATCATTTCGATGTTTCCACACGAAGAACAAGATGAAATAAAGAAGAGATTAGCTGGCTCACTTAAAGCAACAGTATCTCAAAGAATGCTAAAGGCGAATACAAAGTCAGGTATAGCAATTGCTCAAGAAATTATGCTCACAAGCCCAGGAATCAGGGAGTGTATCTTAGGTGAAGAACCTCTCAACCGCATAATCAATATAATTAGAGAAGGAAAAGGAAGATCAGGCACAGGCTCACAAAGCTTTGATCAACATATTATGGACCTCTATAATAATGACCTTATCACTAAAGAGACCGCTCTAGGTGCTGTGGAGTCTGAGTCTGACTTCTTACAAATGCTGGACTTTGAGTAGACTATAAATTGTCTATAATAAAAGTCCCTGCAATATAGTCGTGTAGGCCTCTTCTTCTTTTATTTAATGGAATCATTAAGATTCCAATAACAGATAAAATTGACAGAGGTTTAGCGATATATTCTCTTATTATAATTACACCAAGAGGAGCTTTTGGCTTCAAGGTTCCAATTATTTTCAGTTTCATAATTCTCTTACCAAGAGATCTTTGAGTGGACGTCGTCGGAATGATCACTAATATAAAATGCATTATAAAAGAGATTGCAGCTCCCCCAATATCAAAGAAGATATAACTACTAATCTGTGGCCCTAGGAACTCTTCAACTGATTGCCCTACTTCCGCAAAAAATGGAGATGCAAGTTGTCCAACAGCAATAATAAGAATTAGGATAATAAGGTCTATTAGAAAAGCAATTACTCTTCTCCAGTGAGCAGCAGGATCGATAATATCTCGACCCTTTATTGATGTGCCACCGGCTTCTCTTGCCATTTCTCTTCGGGACTTTCGCTGTCTTACAGAATGAGTATCAAGGTTTAGTTTCTCTTCTCTTCGTGATTTATTTAGAAGTGGCTTATTTGTAACCTTCTTCTTCTTTTTTGGGTTATCTATTTCAAAATCCCAATCATTATCATCTTCCATGACTTAGTCTATTCCTATACTCTTACTAAAGAGCTTTAATTTCTGCAACGATACGGTCTACTTCTTTCTTTGCTTCATCACAGGAAGCTTTCCACTCCCCGTGACTTAGGTCTTTATTTAGATTCATAAGCAACTCACCTAGAACAATGGTTGCTTTATTAAATTCTTGTAACTTAACTACTGCAAGCTGCTCATCTTCTAGATTTTCTAGCTTGTTCATAATTTCATCTAGTTCTGTATTATCAATACTCATTTATTTAACCGCCGTAAGCTTTTTACCTTTTTGCATATGAATCATATCGTTGATGATGAATAAAGCTTCTTCTAAACCAGCATCTTGACGAAGTTGTTTAGTCCAATCTTCATTTCTAGTTTTAAAGTCTTCCTTCCACTTTTTCTCATCACCTTTTTTGATTTCTTCATGCATTCTTACACTATCTTCATAATATGAGACAAGTAGATCTTTATTTTCTTCATCTAACTTAAGTTTTTCAGACATTTCTTTATTTCTTTTATCTTCAGCAATAACTTTATCTATGTTTAAAGAAATTTTTGTCTCTTCTCTTCTCTTTGTTAGGTATTCAACAGATTCTTTGATCTTATTAAATCTCTTAGAAGCTTTAACTCTTTTTCCACTTCTTTTCTTAAGAGTGCTCATATCATACTTATTTTTTTCCCAGTGAGAGAACTTAAGAGGTTCAACTCTATCCCATGGAAGAGAATACTCTAAGTCTTGCTCTCTACTCTTAGTGTATTCATAAGGATCAGGAATAACGATATCTGGAGTTACACCTTTATACTGTGTAGATCCACCTGTAACTCTATAAAACTTTTGAATTGTTACTTTTAAAGCACCCATCTGAGAACCAAATAGTTGCTGTAAAGGACCGTGACTTAGATTTAATACTGCTTGAACAGTTCCTTTACCATGTGAATGTGCTCCACCAACGATTACTGCTCTTTCATAGTCTTGAAGTGCAGCAGCTAGAATTTCAGATGCAGATGCTGAGAATCTATTTGTCATAACAATTAGAGGGCCTGCATATGTAACACTTGTATCAGTATCATTTAGAACATCTACATTTCCGTCATGATTTTTAATTTGAACAATTGGACCCTTCTCAATAAATAGTCCAGACATTTGTTTAGCATCTTCTAATGCTCCACCACCGTTATTTCTAAGGTCTAGGATTACCCCATCAACACCTTTTGTTTTAATTCTTTCAAGCTCTGCTCTAACATCTGCAGTACAGTTAATTGCAGAGTTTTCAAAATCTCTATAGAATTTAGGCACATGGATATATCCAACTTTAAGCCCCATCCCTTTAAGTTCTAAAACAGATGATTTAGCAAATGATTCACCAATTTGAACAACATCTCTCTCTATATTAACTTGCTTTCTTGATCCATCGGCCTTCTTTACTTTCAGCTTTACGATAGTTCCTTTCTTTCCTCTGATATATCTAACAGCATCATCAACTCTCATACCTACAAGGTCAACGAAGTCGCCAGTCTCTTGACCAACAGCTAGAATTAAATCATCAACTTCAAGTCCCTTCTGTCTCCAAGCAGCTCCACCAGGAACAATTTTTACAACTTTAATATATGGATCTTCTTCAGAAAGAACTGCACCAATTCCCTCTAAACTTCCAGAGATATCAATGTCAAAATCTTCTTTTCGTTTAGGTGGAAGATATTGTGTATGTGGATCATAAATTAGAGCAATAGAATTAAAGAATTTCTCTTCGTAGTCATTTCTATCATCTTTCATTAATCTACTAAAGAAACTCTTATACTTTTTAGAAATTCCTTCATGTGCTTTTTTTCTAATTTGAGCATCTGTTAGAATTTCTGGCTTATCCTCTTTCTTCTTAGACTTCTTTTTAACTTTTTCTTTTTTATCGTCTTTCTTAGGATTTTTTAAATCATCTTGCTCTTCTTTAAGACTAAGGTATCTATTTAAAGTCGCTTGTTTGAAAACTTTTCGCCAATGATTTTTCAACTCTTTCGTATTTTTAGAAAAGCTTCTTTTCTCAGGATCAAGTTCTAGAGTCTCATCAATACTCCAGTCAAATTGCTTTTTAAAAATCTCTTGTCTAATCTTATCAACTTCAACAACTCTAGATCTTAAGATTTTAATAGATTCATTAACAAGCGAATGCTTACCAGACATCATCTCTTCATGCATGCTTGATTTATACTTATTTAACTTTTTAAGGTCACCTTTTAGGAAGAACTGCTTTCCATAATCAACTTTCTTAAAAAATTCATCAAATGCTTTCTCAGAGAGATCTTCATTAATTTTCAACTTTCTATAATGATAAGTTTCAAGAGCATTACGTAAAATATTTCCAATGAGCTTTTCTCTTTTCTCATCAGGACCTACGTCTGCAGTAATTAAGTCAACATCACGGACTTCTTCTTTCTTGAAACTTGCTTGTGCTACTTTAGCAGGCTCTTTAGCATTAACCTGTAGCCCAAAAATAAGCGTTAGTATTAACAGAAAGTTTGATTTTCTTTTCATTTTATCTCCAACTGAGAATATACGATAAAAGTATATTCCTGTAATTTTACGTCTTTATATAATACGTCTAAAACTCGACGCTATAAAGTAAGAAAAATATCACAGTTAAGATTTATTTTTGTTATGGGAATGTCAAATTTTTAACGGCCTAGAGAAGTCAACTAATTGATGACTTCTTCACACTCACCTAATACATCGATTCGGTAAACCTCAGACTCATCAAGTGCCTTCTCCATTAGCTTTGTATAGTCAAACTCCATAGAGTAGTTTCTCATATAAACATAATCTGCCTTAATCACAGGATGCTTAGGAGAAAAAAGGCTACAAGCATCATCATGAGGTATTACTGAAATATCATGAGTGCCAATTTTTTGAGATAGTCTGATGATTTCAATCTTATTAAAACCGACTAAAGGCCTCAAGATCATTTTCTCTGAGAACTTATCCATCACAGACATATTTTGCATTGTCTGACTCGAAACTTGTCCTAGAGCATCACCAGTTACAATGGCCTGTGCTTTTACTCGACGAGCAAGTAAATTTGCAGTTTCAACCATATACTTTCTAAAAAGAATTGTTCTATATTCTTCATAACAATCTTTAGCTATTGTATTTTGAATTTCTCCAAACGGAACAACCCAAAGTCTACAACCTTTTTGAAACTGACCTAGCACGCTACAGATACTAAGAATTTTCTCCTTAACCTCTTCTCCAACATATGGGTAAGCATAAAAGAAAATAAAGTCTTGTTTGCATCCACGCTTAGACATCATATAACTAGCAACTGGAGAATCAAATCCACCAGAGATCATTGTGATCACATGTCCACTACTCGATACAGGTAGACCACCTGTGGCCTTTAGCTTTTCAGTTGAAATGAAAATATTATCTTGCATAACTTTAACATCAATCATGATCTCAGGATTTCTCACATCTACTTTTAATTGAGAAAATTCTTTAAGTAGAAAGTGACCAAGTTCTCTTTGGAGGTCCATCGAACCATATGGAAATGTCTTATCAACACGCTTACATCTAACTTTAAAAGTTGTTATTTTTTCACCTAGCTCACCCTTAAGCTTTTCTACAATAGTAGGAAGAATTAAACCCTTTTCACGTTCAATACTAATAGCCGGCTGAACCGTTGATACACCTGGAACTTTCGCTAATGAATTAATACAGTCTTTAGAAAATCCAGTCTCTGATTCAGCAACAAGCCTCTGTTGATCATTTTTAATACGAACTTTTTCTTCAGTATTATGAGCTTTAATAACTAGGTGAACATGCTCCCTCAATGTTTTGAAGTAATGCTTTCTATTCTTACCTTTAAGCCAAAGTTCGTCGATATTTACAATTAAGTGCTTATACATATTTTAATCCTATTATAATCTTTTTATATCTTTAATAATATTTGAAATCTCTTTAACAAATGTAGCAACATCATCTGCAGAAGTTTCTTTGGAAAAAGAAATTCTCAAAACAAACTTGTGTTTAGATTGATCGATCTTCATTGCATTGAATCCAGCATTAAATCCCTTAGCTTTAGAAGAGCATGCTGAAGAACTCGCAACAAAGATATTTTTCATTTCCAAATGTCTAAGTACAATATCACTTGAGATCTCTGGAAGTAGAAAACTTAGTATGTAGGGAGATGTATCTTCTAAGGAAAAAGGAAATGTAATTCCCAAGTTAGAGTTCTTTAACTCCTCTCTTATAAGAGAGTTAATCTTTTTTACTTTTGAGAAGTTGGTATCTAAGTCTTGAAGCCCTACTGTAATAGCTTCACAGAAAGAAAGAATAAGAGGAGTATTTACTGTTGAAGATCTTAGTCCAAACTCATGACCTCCGCCGTGAAGTTGAATCTGTAACTCTACTCCACTTTTTATAAATAAAGCTCCAATTCCCTTAGGGGCTCCTATCTTATGACCTGAAATAGTATAACTATCAATATAGTCAGAGAGATTGATATCAACCTTAGTTAATGCCTGAACACCATCGATATGAAAGTGAATTCCCGGGAACAAGTCTTTGGCCTTCTTTGCTAAAGACAAAATATCATATCGGTTTCCACTTTGATTATTTACATGACTTAAAACTACTAGTTTTGAGTCTTTATCTAAAGAACCTAGAAATGAATCTTCATCAATAATTCCACCGTCTAGAAGTGGAATTTCAACTAACTGAGAATTTAAACTTTTCACTGGTTCAGTTGTTGAAGGATGATCTCCTAGTGAATAATGAACTCGATCTGTATCTGATAAATCTAGCCCCTTAATTGCTAAGTTATTAGCCTCTGTCGCAGAAGAGAGAAATATTAAGTTATCTTTCTTTGAAGCTTTCAAGGCCTTCAAAGTTACTAGCCTGGCCCTTTCTACTTTTTTCATAGAAGCCTTTCCAAGCTTATGAGCCGCTGATGGATTAGCAAAGTCCTCACGAAGGGAGTTAATATATATATTTAGGGCACTTTCAACTACTGGAGTTGATGCTGCATGATCGAGATAAATCATTCAAATTCCTTACTTTTTTGATGGGCCATCATGCCCTAACTAACACCCAATGTCAAAAACAGAATCGGCTACAAATACCATAATAATAAATTGAATTAATTGCATTTTAACAGCTACAATTGCGGGAGTTACTTAGCGCTCAAGAATTAGATCCCTAAGAACATAATAGCATCAAAAGGATATGCAAATGGCACAAAAAGAGCTCAAAATAATAGGATGGAGAGAGTACTGCTCTCTTCCACTTCTAAATACTGATAAAATAAAAGTTAAAGTAGACTCAGGAGCAAAGACCTCTTCCCTACACGCTTTTGATTTAAAGATATACTCAAGACTAGGTAAAGACTTTGTTAAGTTTAATGTTCATACGGAAAGTAATAAGAAAGAAATATCTATTCCCTGTAAGGCAAAAGTTCTAGAGTATAGAAATATAAAGAGCTCAAACGGCCAAGTTGAAAGAAGACCTGTTATTGAAACAACAATAAACCTATTAGGTGAAACATGGACAATAGAGTTAACATTAACAAATAGAGATGAAATGGGATTTAAAATGCTCTTAGGAAGAGAGGCCATTAAGAATCGCTTTCTTATAAATGTAGCAAAATCTTTTTATAGTAATAAGAAAGGAACGAAGAAATGAAACTAGCCATCCTATCAAGAGAAAAGAATAACTACAGCACAAGAAGGCTCGTAGAGGCGTGTAAAGCAAGAGGACATGAAGTAAAAGTTCTTAATACACTTAAGTTCGCACTGGATCTTGAAGAGGGTGATCCTGACCTCTACTACAAGCAGAAGAGATTAAGTCATTACGATGCTATTTTACCAAGAGTCGGAGCATCAATTACTTACTTTGGAACAGCTGTTGTAAGACAATTTCAAGCAATGGATGTTTACTCCGTAAATACAGCTGATGGTATCTTAAACTCAAGAGATAAACTAAGAAGTTTTCAAATTCTTAGTAAGCATCATATTGGTCTGCCATACACAACATTTGTAAAAGATAAGAAAGATATTATTCCAGCAATTAATCGAATAGGGGGAGCTCCTGTCGTTATTAAACTACTCGAAGGAACTCAGGGTGTTGGTGTTCTTTTAGCACACACTATGGAATCGGCAACTTCTATAATTGAGCTACTTCAAAGTCAGAAACAAAATATTTTAGTTCAAAAATTTATAGCTGAAAGTAAGGGACGAGATATCAGAGCTATTGTTGTTGGAGATCAAGTAATAGCAGCAATGAGAAGAGTTGCACAAGGTCAAGAGTTTAGAAGTAATGTACACAGAGGTGGAAAAACAGAACAAGTTGAGCTCTCGGAAGAATACAAAGAAGTTGCAATTAAAGCCGCAAAGATAATGGGCCTTGGTATTGCTGGAGTTGATATGCTCGAAGGCAAAGATGGTCCACAAATTATGGAAATCAACTCTTCACCAGGTCTTGAAGGAATAGAGGGATGTACAAAAATAGATGTAGCGGGTGCCTTTATTGATTATATTGCTGGACAAGTAGACTTCCCAGAGATTGATGTTCGACAACAATTATCAGTAAGTAAAGGATTTGGAGTTTCTGAATTATTTATCCCAAAAGAGTCTGGCTTTGTTGGAAAATCAATTATTGACTCAGGACTTCAAGAAAAAGATATAAATGTTCTAACTCTACATAGAAATGGAAAGGTCATCCCTAATCCTAAAGGAGAGAGAGTTCTCGAAGCAGGAGATAAATTATTTTGTTTCGGAAGATTAGAGACAATGAAAGAGCTTATACCTCTAAAAACAAGAAAGAGAAGAAAGCCTAAAATTAAAAAGTTAAAAACTACTGACATAAATAAAGCTAAAGAAGTTGAAGTAAAAAGTGAATAAGTCAAAAAATAAAGACCCCGATATTTTAAAGATTGGAGATACATCTATAAAGCGCGGAGAGAGAGTAGACCTCTCTCTTAAAGTTGGTGCTCTATACGACCACACTCCCCTCTCAATTCCTCTTGAAGTCATCCGTGGAAAACTTGGAGGACCTACCCTATTCATAAGTGCAGCAGTTCATGGTGATGAACTTAATGGTGTAGAAATAATCAGACGTATTTTAAAAAGAAAAGAGTTAAACCAACTGACAGGAACTCTTATACTTATTCCAGTAGTAAATGTTTTTGGATTTAATAATAAATCAAGGTACCTTCCAGACAGACGAGACTTAAATAGATCATTTCCAGGGACCAGCGCAGGATCTCTAGCTGGACGAATGGCGAGACTTTTCATAAAAGAAGTTGTTGAAAAATGTACTCATGGAATAGACCTACATACTGGAGCTATCCATAGGGCCAACTTACCTCAGATTAGAGCATGCCTAGAGGACGTAAAAACAAAAGAACTTGCTCAAAGCTTTGGTGTTCCAGTAATTATTGATTCAAAAATTAGAGATGGATCATTGAGAGAAGCTGCTCGTAAAAAGAAAGTTACTACTCTCCTATTTGAAGGTGGAGAAGCACTACGCTTTAACGAAGATGTTATAAAGTCTGGAGTTAAAGGGTGTATTTCTGTTATGGAAAAAATAGGAATGATAAAGAAGAGTCCTAGCAAGGCAGCAAAAAAGAAAAAGAAAGTATATATTGCAAATAACTCTTTCTGGATTAGATCTCCACATAGTGGCGCTGTAAACTTCTTTAAATCACTAGGCGACAATATAAAAAATGGAGACTTACTAGCGACAGTCTCTAATACCTTCGGAAGAGAGGCCACTAATGTCTACGCAACAGAAGACGGGATCTTAGTAGGACTAGCAATGCTTCCACTTGTAAATCAAGGAGATGCCTTGTTTCATATTGCGACATTTAAGGACACGACCAAGGTCAAGAAAGCTTTAGATATATATAGTGAAGACCATTAATGTAATATTAGTAAGTTAAAAGATTATACAGTATAAGTAATAATTTCAATCTCCCCCCTACTGACCACTGAGAATGATATAAAGCCTCATTAACCCTATACGGAGATGTTAATGAGGAAGCTACAGCTTGCCTTACTCACATTTATTTTTTGCTTCTCAATTGAAGCATCAAAGAGAACAGAAGATTTTATATCTTCTGCAGTATCTCTACTTCCAAAAAAGCTACAAAACATAAAGGTCGATATTACATTTGAGAGAATGAACGAAAATACTCTTAACTCTCCTTGTAACTCAGAAGGGTTTATTTATGGAAAGTATAACAATAATGTAATAACACTCAGTGAACAGTTTCTTAATCATTTAACTCCAACTGAAGAAATTCAATTTACTTGTAAACATAAAAATCTTTATAAGACAGCATTATCGACTCTAATTCATGAGTACTTCCACGCATATGAAAGCACTTTAAAGAAAAAGGAAAAGCTTCATCAAAGTGATGAGTTTCTTGCTCTTGGTTTTTGGAAATTAAATGCAAAAAATAAAAATTTAAATATATACGCTGAACGGTCGCCAAATAGATATGAATACTTTTCACCAAAAGAGTTTATGGCAGTAAATTTTGAATACTTCATTCTAGACCCAGAGTATCAGTGCCGAAGACCAAACCTATACAATGCGTTCAGTAAGAAACTATCACATACTCCTTTTAAAGGAGTTCAATGTAATTCAATTTACGATGTTTCAGTTACAGATACTCAACAAGTAGAACTTGTTGAAATTAACTTTAATAGAGTTCGAGAAGTTCATTACTTATATGCTTCAAAAGGAAAGGCGGCCATGAGTCGTTGGGGACATAGTATGTATAAGCTAGTCCTTTGTGATGAAGACTGGACACTTCAGAAATGTAGAACCAGAGGAAAGTTTGTAGTAATTGGATTTCTTGCTCAGGTTGAAGACATTTCTGTAAATGCTATAAAAGGTATTTTTGGAAAGTATCCAAGTGATATGACTATTACCACTCTAAATGCCATGAAGAAGCAATATAATAGAGCTGAGCTTAGAGATCTTGAAAGCATTCCTCTAGCGTTTGATAAACAAGAAAAAGAAAGATTCTTAAATCACTTAATTCGTATTTATTGGGAATATTCGGGAAAGTATTACTTCTTTAGCAATAACTGTGCAGATGAAGCATTTAAGCTCATACAAATTGCGAAGAATTCAAAAGAGTCATATTCTAAAAATATCTTAACACCTGTTGGTATTTACAAATATATTAAAAAGAACCAACTTTCGAGAGATTTTTCTTTTACTGATAGAGATCAAAATATTAGTAATGGTCTTTTATATAGTAGTTATGCCCCAAAGTTAAACACAAGCTTTCTAAGGCTCTCATCACAATTTGAAAATGATTTTAAAGTTGAGATCAAGAGACCTAAAATTAATAGAGCTGAAAGACACTTTAGCCCTAAAACAAAAAAGATAAAAGATATACACGCCTACTCTCTACTTTCGACAATGAAAAGAAGGGAAATTATTAACAGTGTTATAAAGGTAAAAAACAGAACAAATATCTTAGATTTATATGCCATTGAATCTCAAGCAAACTTCATTACTAACAATGAAATTTTCTCAACAATTCAAGATTTAGCAACAGATAAAGAAATGAATTCAGACATAAAGACACTTATCTCCAAGATAGTTGAATTAAAAAACATAATCACTTTTGGAACAGAAACAAATAATAATGGATATGGTATCCCACAAGATGGAGACCTAGACAGTACTATTTCTGATGAAGTCTATGCTGCTGAAGAAGAGCTAATCAGAATGAAGGCACTACTACAGGATAGATATAAAGACGAATTTAAAGATGAATTCTTATTAATGGAAGAATCAAATCATAATAAAACAATAATCAAAAATGCACTTCGAAGTGTTTTGTAAAGGAGAAACAGATGAAAAAAATGATTTTAAGTACAATGGTATTACTATTTGCTTCACAACAAGTATTAGCACACAAACAAACAAGATGTACTACAAGAAGAAATAGCTACGGTCAAAGAGTTGAAACATGTAGAACAGTAAGACACAACCACAGAGGTGGATCTAATTACGGTGACGGGTTCTTCGATGGACTACTGGCTTCATCACTAATCTTAATGACTTCTTCGGACTTAGATAATGACTACAACAGAGACTTCCTAGAGTCTGAAATTTCTTTTGCATTATCTTCAGCAGAAGAAGGTCAACTTGTACTATCAGCAGAGCTTCAACAGCTTGTTGACGATACAAGAGAGCTTAACCAAGCAAGAGATCTTACAGATGAAGAAATTCTTGAAGCATACTTATTACTAGAGCAATAGAATATTTATGCGCCACAATCTCTAATATTGTGGCGCTATTTTGAACAGTGTCTACTTCCTAGACAGCATAACCTCCTGAAAACATGTAAAAATAATGGCCCAAGTATTGCTTAATATTAGAGTATGAAAATAGTCTTACTATCTCTATTCATAACAAGCTTCTCACTCTCATATGCTAGTGATGGTGAATATCGTTGTGACTCTGTTCAAAACGTTAGCTTTAGAGATCTTTCTAGTAGAGTTCTCTCTATTAGTTATCATATTGAAAAGGTTAAAGAACTACAGAGTAATGGGCTTAGAAGTTCAGCTTTAAACGTGGTTCAAGATGGAATGAATAAGCTAGAGCGAACACGCGAACTTTATAAGAACACAAGATTTTGTTATTCATTATCTAAGAGAGTTAAGTATCAGAAAAACTTACTAGTTAAACATCAAATTGAACTTAGCCTTCTAGAAAGTGGCTTAAAAAAGTTTAATGACTGCTCATATGCCCTAATGAAACTTGAGAAAGAGACAGAGTTAGTAAATGAAGACTCTAATTCTCTTTATGAGAAATTTATTGCTACATCTAAAACAATAACTAAGGCCGAACTAATTAGAAGAGATAAATCTTGCGACACAATTCATCAAGATAAAATTTCAGCACTCCTTATTAAGCAGAACAACCTTCTTTCAAGACTTTATCAAGATCGACAAGACTCATAGATTTTGCCTATCATCAATTAGGTTTTACCAAATTGACCCTTCGATAAAAACTCACCATAATACTATTAGTTAATAAAACAACTGAAAGGAGTTTGTTATGAACATTAATATTGGAATAGAAGAAGGGAAAAGAGTTGAAACTGCAAAAGGTTTAAGTCACCTACTTGCTGATAGCTATACTCTTTATTTAAAAACACATAACTACCACTGGAATGTTACAGGTCCAATGTTTACAACATTACATACTATGTTTGAAACACAGTACAATGAACTTGCGCTAGCAGTTGATGAGATTGCAGAAAGAATTAGAATTTTAGGAGTAAAAGCTCCAGGTACATATAAAGAATTTGCAGAGCTTTCTAGTATTAAAGAAGATGATTCTTCTCCAAGTGCAAATGAAATGATCGATGGATTACTTAAAGGTCATGAGCAAGTTGTAAATACTTCTAAAAATATTCTACCTATACTAGAAGGTGGAAATGATGAAGGTACACTATCTCTTCTTAGTGCAAGAATTGAATACCATGAGAAAACTGCTTGGATGCTAAGAAGTTTACTAGAATAGTTATCTACCTAACAACGACTGGATACCTAGCTTAAAGATATACTTTATTCCTAGTTGTACAGTCGTTGTAACTCCCTCACTATCAAATTGATACCTATCAATTGATGTGTAGAGATTAAACCCTTTATTTACTTTAAAAAAGTTAATCCCTAGACCATATGCTAGTCCACCATGGCTTTCATTTTTGAAACCATAGGTGCTAGCAATTGCATCTCTAGTATATGAAGCTACGTCAGTTTCAAGAGTGTGATCTAATTTATAAATACCATACCCAAATTTAAAATAGAGTCTCTTATTAAGAAAGAGATTCAAGTTTACTGAATATGTTTTTTGATCATGAATGATTTTATTAGAGACGCTATCATGAATAATATCACCACTAGCACTTACACCAATATATGAAAACTCAAGAGCAAGAAAACCACTTCTAAAGCCAAGAGTGTACCCTAATCCAGTTCCCGTAGGCTTAACATTATACTGCTCCATTGGCTCATAATTCACTGTAGAGTAATTTCCGGCCACACCAATATATGTAAATGCACTAACATTAATACTTATTAAGAATGAGATGAATATTTTAAATAGGTACTTTTGGGACAAATAAAGCTCCTCAATTTTATTCATTGTATCATTTTGTTTCTCAAGATTCCTTAAGGAAGAGTTTTCCGGTAGTACATTTATCCCCCTATAAATTGATACTATATAGATGGAATGACCAAAGGAAGCTCTATGCCTAAGTTCAAAAAAAACCTTTTAGCTCTACTGATTTCATTATTACTACTCTCTTGTAATCAAGAGCCCATTCCAACAACATCTAGTTTTGTAGTTACACCGGGAGACATAGTGGTCTCAAATATCACAAATGACTCTGTTATAGTCTATTCAAGTGATGGGACCTTTAAAAGAGTTCTCTATGATGTCCAAAATAATGCAGAGGTACCTTACGGTGTTGGATGGAAGCACGATACTTTAGAAGTCATGGTAGCCGTTGATGGATCCGATAGAGTCATGGGGATATCTGCCATTGATGGATCTACTCGAACAATAATTCAAAGTGCTAGTCTTTCAGGAAGTATTAGAGGAGTTACTCAACTAGAGGATGGAAGTATTCTTGTTGCTGAATCCAATAGTATTGAAAAGTTTACGACTGATGGAATTAGAGTAACGGATGGATTTCCACTTAATGGTGGAATCAATAATGTAGAAAATGTTTTTGCAAAGACAGATGGTGGATTCGTTGTATGCGCCAGAGGTGGAGATGTAGTAAGAACTTATCAAGCTGATGGAACTATGGATGATTCAACTGCTTCAGGAATTGCAAGTACAACAGATGGCTACGGCTGTACAGAATTAGATGATGGTAACATTGTTACAGCTTGGTCTGGCAGTACGGATACAATCTCTTTTTATGATTCAGGTTTAGTAGATGCAGGTTATTCATTTAATGACTCTTCCACTCTCCCAAATCCTAGAGGTGTAGCGCAGTTAGAGAATGGAAATATTGTTGCGGCGGATGCGACTTATCATCACTTAGTTGAAATTGACTCTACGACTGGTGACTTTGTGGGTATACTTGCCAGCTCAGGACTTTCTACCCCAAATCAAATAATTGTTATCCCTGACTTCCTATAAGTTCAGAAGAATTTGTTTCAGCAAATTTCTTTTGCTGCATTTTAATTCTAGCATTTCTTATAGTGTGATCTGGAACTCTCTTTAGTTTTGAGGCCATTCCAATCTTAGATAAAGACCAAATCGTCCACTTACTTGGATCAAAGTGGTACCACTTAACTCCATTTCTATAGTCTGCTTGAAAAGTGTGGTGAAAATTATGGTAACCTTCTCCAAAAGTAAAAAGGGCCATGATTGGACTATCTTTAGCAGTATGATCATCTGAATAAGTTTTAGAACCAAGTACGTGACATAGAGAATTGATAAAGAATGTTGAATGATGAACAGCTACAATTCTAGCAAATCCAATCACTGCAAATCCACCTAAAGTACTACCAAGGAAATATCCAACAACACCAGGAAGAACAAGTCCTGCTAGCACTGCAATTTGTAGATAGTACTTATGTTGCCATACAACCATCTTATCTCTTAATAAATCTTTAGACATTGGAAATTGATCAGCAAACTTAGAAGGCTCTCTAAACATTACCCATCCCATGTGTGCCCAAAAGAAACCTCTATTAATATTATAAGGATCTTTTTCTGTATCACAGAACTTATGATGAACACGGTGATCACTTCCCCACTTTAGTAATGAGTTTTGAAAAGCTGCTGCACCAAAAATTAGTAAGAACAACTTAACTGGAGCAGATGCTTCAAAAGTTCTATGTGAAAATAGTCTATGATAGCCAATTGTAATTGATGCTCCACAAAAACATGCAAGAATTAAAGCTGCAATAAATATTGAAGGCATAAAACCATCTCTATAAATATGTAATGCCGTAAGGCCTATGGCCGTTAGTGGAGTAAGAATAAGGAATAATGTATTAACCCAATCGATATTTTTAAATTTCATGATGCCCAGCCTCCGTGTGTAAGGACAAGTTAAGAATATCAAGAGTTATGTATATTGATTGTAAAAGGAGTGTAAAAGTAGTTAAGTTACTAGGATTTAAGATAAAAGGACCCATTCGGGCCCTTTAATTTTAATTATGAATTTAAGTTTCTAAGTACGTATTGAAGAATACCGCCATTTTTAAAGTAGTTTAACTCATCTACAGTATCTACTCTTGAATCAAGAATGACACTCTCTGTCGTTCCATCATTTTTAGCAATAGTCATTTCAAACTTCTGTTTAGGTGAAAGTTTTCCATTGGAAGCTTTTATTGAAACTTTTTCAGATCCATCTAGACCAAGTGTCTTTCTAGTTACCCCTTGTGGGAATTGTAGAGGAAGAACACCCATACCTATTAAATTTGATCTATGAATTCGTTCAAAAGATTCAGTAATCACAGCTTTTACACCTTGAAGATTTGTACCTTTCGCTGCCCAGTCTCTTGAAGAACCTGTTCCATATTCTTTGCCTGCAATGATTACGAGTTCTGTACCATCATCTTTGTACTTCATTGCTGCATCGTAAATAGACATTTGCTCACCTGTCGGAAGGTATTTTGTATAGCCACCTTCAACACCAGGAACGAGTTCATTCTTAATACGAATGTTTGCAAACGTTCCTCTCATCATAATATGATGATTTCCACGTCGTGAGCCGTAAGAGTTAAAGTCATATTGCTTAACTCCTCTTTCTAGCAACCATTTTCCTGCGGGTGATTCTTTAGTAATGTTTCCAGCCGGAGAAATATGATCAGTCGTAACTGAGTCTCCCATCAGGGCAAGAATAGAAGCGTCTTTTACTTCATAAGTATCTATCGTTCCATCTTTAATATTTTCAAAAAATGTTGGGTTTGCAATATACGTTGATTTATCATCCCAATCATATAACTCACCTTCTGGAGACTTAACTTTTTTCCAAAGATCATCACCTTCAAAAACATTAGAGTATCTAAACTTATACATATCAGACGTAATATGTTTCAAGACAACTTCTTCAATTTCTTTATTAGAAGGCCAAATATCTTTAAGAAAAATATCATTTCCATTCTTATCTTTTGCTAGCGCTTCTGTAGCAACATTTACATTTAGGTTACCTGCAATAGCATAAGCTACAACGAGCGGAGGTGATGCCAAGAAGTTAGCTTTAACATCTGGAGATATTCTTCCTTCAAAGTTTCTATTACCAGATAGTACTGAAGTCGCAAGAATATCATTATCATTAATAGACTTAGAAATTGGAGCAGGCAGTGGTCCAGTATTTCCAATACATGTAGTACATCCATAACCTACAAGGTTAAAGCCAAGAGTATCAAGATGCTCTTGTAATCCTGACTGTACTAAGTAATCAGTAACTACTTTTGAACCTGGGGCCAATGATGTTTTTACCCAAGGTTGAGTTTTAAGACCAAGCTCTACCGCTTTCTTAGCGACAAGTCCTGCAGCAATAAGTACAGAAGGGTTTGAAGTATTGGTACACGAAGTAATTGCAGCAACAACTACGTTTCCATGTTTCATTTTATATTCTTTACCTTCTACATCAAATTCTTTATTTAAATCTTTAGGATTATATCCAAATGTTTTTGGGAAAATTTCTTTAATAAATTCAGTATTAGCTCCATCAAGAATAATTTTATCTTGTGGCCTCTTAGGACCAGAAATACATGGAGTCACAGTAGCGAGATCAAGCTCTACTACGCTTGTGTACACAGGATCCACTTCATCATCGTGTGCCCAAAGTCCTTGCTCTTTTGCGTAGGACTCAACGAGAGCAACTATTTCATCATCTCTTCCTGAAAATTTCATGTACTGAATTGTTTTGTCATCAATTGGGAAGAATCCACAAGTTGCACCATACTCAGGGGCCATATTCGCGAGAGTAGCTCTATCCGCAAGTGAAAGAGCTCCCATACCAGGTCCAAAGAATTCTACAAACTTCCCTACTACACCATGGTTACGAAGAGATTCAACAACATTTAAAACAAGGTCAGTTGCAGTGACGCCTTCATTTAATTTTCCATGTAATTTAAAACCTACAACTTCAGGGATAAGCATTGTAACAGGCTGACCAAGCATTGCAGCCTCAGCTTCAATACCACCAACTCCCCATCCAAGAACTGATAGGCCATTAATCATAGTTGTATGAGAATCTGTACCAACACAAGTATCAGGATAAGCAAACGTTTCTCCATCCTTATCACTAGTCCATACAACATCAGCTAAGTACTCAAGATTTACTTGATGAATAATACCAGTTCCAGGAGGAACTACTCTAAAATTGTTAAATGCTTTTTGTCCCCATTTTAGGAAATTATATCTTTCTGCATTTCTTTCATATTCTAACTCAACATTTTTTTCGAAGGCTTCTTTTGATCCAAAATGTTCAACTTGCACAGAGTGATCAATAACGAGATCAACAGGGACAAGTGGATTAATTTTTTGAGCATCTCCACCAAGGACATTCATAGCATTTCTCATTGCTGCTAAATCAACTACTGCTGGAACACCTGTAAAGTCTTGCATCACCACACGTGCTGGGTGATAAGCAATTTCATGGTCAGACTTTTGAGTATCTGCCCAACTATTTAACGCTTCAATATCATCCCAAGTAACACTTGTACCATTCTCATTTCTAAGAAGGTTCTCAAGTAATACTTTTAAAGATTTTGGAAGTTTATCTACATTTTTAAGACCTAGTGCCTTTGCTTCTTTAATTGAAAAATAAGTATATTTCTTACCATCAACACTAAGGGATTTTTTAACCTTACTCATTAGGGCTCTCCTCTTTAAAAATAAAAACAATGTTTTCTATTTAAGAAGGTAACAGTAGTTCGTGTAATAATCAATGTGGTGATTTAAGTGACTAGACGGAAGCTAAACAATAGGGCCAAGATCTGGCCCTTGAGGTAATCTTTGAGTAAATTAAGCGTCTACTCTGTCAGATAGTAGAGCCCATCGCCCACCACCTTCAGATCTAATCATATAGCCTACAGTGTGAAGCTTTCTTCTTAGGTTATAAAGGTGTACATCAACAGTCTTTGGGTGAACATTTGTTCTTCCCCAAACTTTTTGAAGAATATCATCTCTTGTAACAGTTCTATCTCTAGAGTCTAAAAATAATGACAGTAACTGCTTCTGCTTAGAAGTTAGATTATCAATATCTGTACCATCAATTTTAATTTTCTTAAGTCCAGAACTTGATAAGCTTGGTCTTGCTGGCCCAGAAACAACATTTTCAATTTTTACTAAGAGTTCATTTTTCTTAAATGGCTTAGTTAAATAATCAAGAGCTCCCTCTTTGAAACAAAATCTAAGAGCATCTATATCATCAATTGAAGAAACAATGATAAATGGAATATTTAAAATATTAGAGTCTTTTGAATTAGTTAAGAAGTTTAAAAAGTTTCCATCTCCAAGCATTAAGTCAGCGATAATCATCTGTGGAAGTTCATCAGTAGGAGTACTTTCTAGAGCAATAGTAAACTCATCTAGTCTTTCAAAGTATTTTGTCGAATAACGATGATCGAGAGTTTGTTCATAAACAAACTGGCAACCTTTGTCATCTTCTAGTACCCAAATTGTCTTATTTGTATTTATCCCATCACTCATCTAATACCTTCATATTCACTTTAATCTCAAAATTGTCATTAGATGAAGTTACACTTGCTTCATAAAGGTCAGAACTTAATAATATATCATGCCCTAGATTCTTCCTTAGAACTTTTGCCCCAGGAGAAGAAGCTACATCTAAACTTTCAAATAATTTCTCATCAACTGCTATATTACTACTCAGTGTAAACTGACAATATTGAGAGTCAAGTTTTTTTAAGTCCAGTTGTACTTGAAACTCAACTATTTGCCCTTTCTTGAGTTCTTCTATATAAATCGCGATCATTGAAAAGATAACGCTATGTATCTCGGCACAAGATACGTTCAGCTTCCACTCTTCATTTGTAGCATTTGTAATGAATGTTATTTTTTTAAACTCATTCCAAAAATTAATTCTTGAAGTCGCTAGAACCTTCTCAAGAAAATCACCTGGAGTTAGTACACTTCCACTTAATGCTGCTTTTTTTAAATAAACTCTATAAAATGATATAATATCAGTAAGTTCGTCAAGACTACTTTCAAGTCGAGATAAAAACTTTTTTCCCTGATCTGAAGTATGCTCCTCAAGTTCATCTACACAAAACTGCATAACATGTACTTGCCCTGCAATATCGTGAGCCGCAACACTTGAACTTTCAAGCATAGCGTCAACATAATTTTTCAAATCTATCTTGGCCATATCAATACCCATGTTATTGTAATTTAAATTATATGTGATTTTCTTCAATGCATCTAGACAAATAAATTTTTCTAAACATATTTTTTAAAAAGACATTCTTATATCTGCATGTTAGTAGAATTGCATGAAAAAAGATAAATTCTTCGCAGAAGAAATGAATTCAATAAAGAGCTTCGAATTTAGTCACGATGTCGCAGAGGTCTTTGATGACATGGTGAGTCGATCAGTACCATTCTATGATGAAATACATCGTATCATTTTAGACCTAGTTGATAGGAAATATGAAAATGGTGCAATTTACGATCTAGGCTGCTCTACAGCTACTACGATATCTATTCTTGATAAACATTTTAAAAAGAGAGGCATTAGTTCGCCTGATTATATCGGAATAGACAACTCTGCCCCAATGCTAGAAAAGGCCCAGCAGAAGTTAAAAAAGAATAAAGTAGAAACTGCTGAATTAATCTGTGATGACATTGCTGATGTAAACTTTAGAAAATCAGGAATGATTATTATGAATTACACTCTGCAATTCATAAAGCCTTCAGCACGACCAGATCTATTAAAGAAAATATACAAGTCATTAGATAAAGGTGGAATGTTTATTTTGACTGAAAAAATAAAATGTTCAGGACACACTATTAACGATCTACTTATAGAGCTGTATTACGACTTCAAGAGAAGAAATGGGTACTCAGAACTAGAAATTTCTCAAAAAAGAGAAGCTCTAGAAAATGTACTCATTCCTATTACTCCGGAAAAACAAGTAGAGCTAATGAAGAAGGCAGGCTTTAAAAAAGTTGAAATGATTTTCAGATGGTATAACTTCGCTTGTTACTTAGGAGTTAAGTAATGGTCTTGGATTACCTAGTCCCATACAAAGACAAAGTTGATTTTGACTTTCTACAAGAATTAAAAAGAGATAGAGACACATGGATTGATAGAAAGTCTAATACAGAATTAAAGTCTGTACTATCAAGACTTCCAAAACTCTCTACATATTCAAACGACCTATCAACTGATGCCGTAACAATTGGCTCTAAGGATGAAGTCTCTAGTGAACAAAGAGAGGAGATCATTTCTCTTGCAAAAGAACTTATCCCTTGGAGAAAAGGGCCATTCAACTTTTATGGTGAACTAATAGACGCTGAATGGAGAAGCGACTTTAAGTGGAATCGATTAAAAGAGCATGTAGATAATTTAGCCGACAAAACAGTTTTAGATATTGGATGTAACAATGGTTACTTCTTATTTAAAATGGCAGAGCAAAATCCAGAATTACTACTGGGAATAGATCCTGTTATTCAGTGTGAAACACAGTTTAACTTCTTACAACACTTTGCCAAAGTACCAAATTTATATTTCGAAATGTTTGGAGTAGAACACCTTAATTCATTCAAAGAAATGTTCGATGTTATTTTTTCTATGGGAATTATCTATCATCATCGTCACCCATTAGAGCAATTAATAAATATTAGAGAGGCACTTAAGCCTGGTGGACAAGCAATCATTGAGACGATTGGTATTCCAGGAGAAGAAAGTTATGCTCTCTTTCCAGAAGACAGATACGCAAAGATGAGAAATGTATTCTTTGTCCCAACTCTAAGTTGCTTCATAAACTGGTGTAAGAAAGCCAAGCTTATTGATGTTGAAGTTATCTCGTCGACACCTCTAACATTTGAAGAGCAAAGACTTACCAACTGGTGCCCACCTCCAAGTCAATCCTTAGAGGACTTTCTAGACCCCGAGGATAACTCAAAAACAATAGAGGGACACCCTGCTCCTATGAGATTTTGTTTGAAAGCAAGAAAGAAGCCTGCGCAAAATGCTAACAAAAACATCTAATGCTCTATTTATATTCTTTGGTTTTCTTGCTCTTACACTTGGAGTAATTGGTATATTTCTACCTCTACTACCAACAACACCACTGCTAATTCTTAGTGCTTATTGCTTTTCTAAAGGAAGTGAAAAGTTACATGCATGGCTTTTATCGAGACCTAAAATAGGACCAATGATAAAAGACTGGGAAGAAAATAAGATCATTAGACCTAAGGCAAAATTCCTATCAACAGTAATGATCACTCTATTATTTGGTTATACATTAATATTTGTGAATGTTGCGTGGTGGATAAAAGTATTCAGCACACTTATAGGAGTATGTGTCTTAACTTTTATCCTCACTAGAAAGTCTCGCTTAGACTTATAGTCCTATTTTGTTTTTCTAGCTATACACGCAAGCCATGGCTGCTGCTCAATAGGAAGTCCAGAAGGTCTATAATAATGGTCTTCTAAAGTAAGTCCTACGGCCTCTAAGTGAGCCTTGTACTCTTCTAATTCCATATAATAGGCCCAACGCTCTCCATTCCAACCTTCAGCGCTTCCTCTAGGGTTAGATGAGAATAAAACTCCACCAACTTTTAGAGAATCTACTAGGTCTTTAAGAACTCTTTGGAACTCTAACTTTGGAATATGAAAGAGGCTTGCATTGGCAAAGATTCCATCAAAATAATTCTCTTCTAGATCTAAATCTAAAAAGTTTTGATGAAGAACTTTACACTTAGAGTGATCCCTTGCCATTTGAGCAAAGTTTTCACAGCCATCTAATCCAATGGGCGAATGTCCTCTATTTTTAAATTCCAAAGTGTCCCTACCTGGTCCACAGCCAAAATCTAGAATATTAAATGGTTCACTTCCTTGAATTGAGTTCAACAATGCATCTATATTTTGAGAAACATCATGGTCCTTGGTACCATTCCAAAAAGCTTCTGCACGACCATTATAATGACCGAGAGTGGTTTCAGTGATATGCTTTAAGTTATTTGAGAGCTTTGAATTCAAGGGATTCTCCATGCAGGTAAAAAGTTTTACTTCAATAAATGATATCAAAGAAAGTGACTGGGACCAACTTATACATCCTGATGATATCTTTAACAAATATCACTTCCATAAAGCATTGGAAGTCTCTAATTGTATTGGAGTTCAGAGAAGCCAAATTCCATATTATATTACTATTTTTGAAGGAATAGAGCTTAAAGCTGCATGTGTAGTCTATATAAAGGAGCATAGTTATGGAGAATATATATTCGACTGGGCATGGGCAGACCTCTACTCTAGGTATGGTGAAGAATATTATCCAAAACTAATAGCGCAAAATCCATTTACACCTGCAACAAATAGAACATTTTTAACAGATGATTCAAAGTATATTGAAATACTTAATAATGAGATTCAAAAAATCAGTAAAGACTTAAATGTTTCTTCAAAGCATTTATTATTTCTCGAAAAAGAAGAAATTCCTCATTTATCTTCAGATTTTCAACTAAGGTCATCTTTCCAGTACCACTGGAGAAATAAAGACTATACAAGTTTTGATCACTTCCTCTCTCACCTAAAAAGTAGAAAAGCTAAACAGATAAGAAAAGAAAGAAAAACAGAACTTAATATTAAAGATATATCAGGGGATGATCTCTCTAAGTATGCATCTATATTCTATGAATTATATATTTCAACAATTGCAAAGAAGAACTCGTATGCTTATCTAAACTTTGAATTCTTTGAATATATCTTTAAGCATATGAAAAATTCTATTCGCCTAGTTGCTGCATTTAAGGACGACTTATTAGTTGCAGCATCACTCTACTTTATTGGAGAGAATAAACTGTACGGAAGATACTGGGGAGCGCGACAAGAGTTTAGAAACTTACATTTTGAATTATGCTATTACCAAGGTATAGACATAGCAATAAAGAATAAGTTGAGTACTTTTGAAGCTGGTGCTCAAGGAGAACACAAGATTCCTCGAGGATTTGAGCCTACTAAAACATATAGCGCTCATGTCATCTATGATGGTCGCTTTCAACAACCAATCTATAATTTTATTCTAGAAGAAGAAAAGCAAATTGATTCAATAATCCCGGAATTAAATCAAAGACTTCCTTTTAAGAAAGATTAATTTCATTCTCAAATGCAGAATACTTCTTTAGTGGTAGTCTTGAATTTATAATCATTTTCTTTCCTTGAAAGAAGCAATAACAAGGTCCATGAAATTTAATTGAATGATCCTCTATTATTATTCCACTACCATCAGGAAGAGCATAAAGAGGCATAGAAAGCCCTTTAGAATAACTCATAAGATCCTCATCATATCTCTTAGAGTTTTTATAATGTGGAAAAAATTCAAAACGAACTAAATTCATTGCCTTGAAATTTGAGATTCTAACATCATTATCGTCTCTATCAAATTCAGGAAATCCAGCAGTTAGAATTCGCGGAGTCATCAAGATACCACCAGCACTTAGTCCAGTTAACACTCCTCCCCTTTGGATGAATTCTTTTAAATGCTTCATCATTCCACTTTTTCTAAGATGTTTTAAGAAGTAGTAAGTATTTCCACCATCAAGATGAATAATATCACTCTTAAGAACCTCTTTTAATAATGTCTCATCATAAGGAATATCTATAGGAAAGTGTAGAAATTGAGTAACACCATGACGAGAATACTGATCTACAAAAACTTTAAAATCGTATTCTGACTCATAAGACCATGAAGGTATAAACGCCATTTTAGGCCTAACCTTGCCAGTTAAATCAAGAGTAATTTGATCTAATTCAAAGTTGTCATCTCTGTCTCCACCGGAGTAAAAAACTAACTTCACAGACCCTCTCTAAAGTCTCTTACGATTTGTAGCATATTTTTAACAAACTTTGTTTTAACCCTTTTCTCTCTATGTTCTTCGATAGACTTATTTGGATCAAAGTTTTGATAGATACAGAACTCATGAACTAAGTTGAATAATTGAGTTGGTTTAATTCTTGGCTTCTTCTGAATCACTCTTTCAACAATTGTAGAAATAGAATCACCTGTAACTCTATCGTATTTATTAATAATACTAGAGCGCATAGTCAGCTCAAGTAGAATTTGACTTGATGCCATCTTTTTACTTTCTGCAAGCTTAGTACAAAGTGACTCATAGCTTTTTTGAAAACTCGTGATCATTTTTCGCCTATGAGGAGTCATAACAAGATCTTCCTCTGTAGCATAAGAAGACTTTATAACCTCTATAAAATCGTCATAAGAGAGGTGTTCACCTCCCCTTGCTAAAAGAAGTTGAGGTAATTCTCTAAGAATATCTCTCATACAAAATATTGCTGACCAATTGATTCCATCAGCAACTTCATGGACACCTTCCTTAGATTTTGATCTTTCAAAATAAGAAAATGCCTTTAGGTACTTTTCTACACTCTTATATTCATTCTCTATAAGATGTTGAACATCATCCCTTTTAAATCCTGTTTTAAAGAGAAGGTTTTCTAACTTCTTTTCATTGAAGATTTTATCAAAATGCTTAACTGCAGATGATTTAGAAAACTTTTTAATAGACTTTCGCTCACCTGTCTTTAAGAAGTCTACAAGCTGGGCAAATGTTTGAACTGTGTATTTAGCTTTATTTTTTTGCTCTAGAATACTGGTAGAGTATCTCTCGATATCATCATATCTATACTCACTATGAAATAATCCAAACTGTCTGATTGAACCATAGTCAATAATTCCACCATTCATTAAGATATTATCCCCATCCCAATCTAACCAGCAAAATATATATTCGTCCTCTAGTCTTGCGGCCATACTTGCAAATATTTCAGACTGTTTCATTAAAAAATAATCTAACTTCTTTGCTCGTGTTTTGGGGACATTGGTAAAGATACCATTACTCTCTTCTCGATCAATATAGTAATTAACTATCTTCTCAAGATTCTCAAAGTCACCTTGCTTAAGGTAGTTGAACATATGAGATGGCCTTAAGAGATTTTTCTGGGCCCTAATATTTATAGCAATACCTTTTTGAAACTCTATAATACCAAGAACTCTTTCCGTCTCTATATGGTTCTTATGAAATATTTCACTAAAGAATAGAGTTCCCATTCCCTCATCAATTTCAGAATATCCACATCCATATGAGATCGTTGGATCACCAGTCTCCCAGTACTTTCCATAAATATGAGTAGCAGGACTTAAGCATGTTGCTCCAGTTCCAGAACTAGAGATATCCCATCTCTGTCCTTTATTAGACACAGACCCATTCCAGATACTTCTACCATCACCAGAGGTCTTCCCCTGTTTATTTGGGTGTTGTAATTGAAGATACCTAGTAGCCATATACTTATGAGGTTTAATTTCCTCTTCTGGATATTCAATTTCATTGATAATGTCGAACTCATTAATGATTACAAGACTAAAAGTTTCTAAAAACTTTTGTTCAAGCTCCTCAGTCATTTCATCAGGATGGTTCCTAGGGATAAGTCCCATATCTCTAGCGAGATCAAAGTTGAAAAAAGATACCTTTCCACCTTTTCTAGTTCTTACGTGATAATTAACAGTAGAATCAGGAACTTCTTTTTGTAAGGGATGCCTTCCATCTATTTGATTAAACTTCTTGTAATTATATTCTGTGGAGTCATTCTTTTTAATTTTCTTTATAGTTGCCATAATTCGCCTAGCTTCTTGCCTGATGACAAAAGTTTTGTTGACTAAATTATATCAAATTACCATAACCACCTATTTTTAAAGGACAATTTTTCCGATGACTTCTTTATTAATAAAGGACAAGTACTTAATTTCAGGGTAAAATCGACTAGAACTATCAACTAAAGAGAGAATAAATGGCCACACATACTTGGGGTGATAAAGAGACTCAATTTTTCTATGAACTCAGTCCTGAGAAGATTCTGTCGTGTGTGGATAATTTAGGATTTAAAACAACAGGTAGAGCAATGGTTCTAAACTCTATGGAAAATAGGGTTTATGAAATAGAAATTTATACAGACTCTCCGAATCCTTCTGAGCACTTTCTTATAACTAAATTCTATAGACCTGGTAGATGGTCTAAAGAGCAAATTCAGGATGAACACGACTTCTTACTAGAATTAGCAGATAATGAAATCCCTGTTATTGCACCTATGATTGTAAATGGAGAGAGTGTATTTCTAGATGAAAACTCAGGACTCTACTACTGCCTCTTTCCAAAAAAAGGGGGAAGAGCTCCTGATGAGATGAATATTGATGATCTTGAAATTCTTGGTCGTACACTCGCTAGAATGCACTCAGTTGGGGCCTCAAAAAAAGCGGAACATCGACTACATATATCTCCAGAAGTATACGGAAGACAAAATCTAAACTACTTACTTAGCTCAAAAGTTATTCCTTCACACTTAGAGAGTACATATAAAGAACTCGTTAACGAAGTTTGCGATATTAGTGAACCTCACTTTAAAGAAGAAAACTTTATAAGAATTCATGGAGACTGCCATCTCGGAAATATTATCAGACGTGGAGATGCTTCATTTCATTTAATTGACCTAGACGACATGGTAATGGGTCCAGAGGTTCAAGATATATGGCTAGCAATTCCTGGAAACGATCAATATGCAATTCAAGACAGAGCAATTCTTCTTGAGGCCTATGAGACAATGAGACCATTCCCTAGAGAACAATTAAAACTTGTCGAGTCACTACGAACTCTAAGATTTATTCACTTTAGTGCATGGATTTCAAAAAGGTGGGAAGACCCGGCCTTCAAACTTCATTTCCCTCAATTTTCAGAACATCATTACTGGGAAATTCAAATTCAAGACTTAAGAACTCAATTGGCCTTAATTAAAAATGCGCTAAATCCTGTTCAAGATTATTATTAATCGAGCTCTAGGATATCTTCTAGTGAGACATTAGCTTTCTTATCATCTATTTCGATGACGCATAGATGTCCATGAATTTCGACTTCGTTCTCTATTGTTGGTGCGAGCTCTAGATACTCCATGAGTTTATCTAAAAGTATTCTCTGTCCCTCTTGATGCTTATCTTCTCTCAATGAAATACATCCAGAAGTAGTTACAAAGGGATAATATTTTGTATAAAACTTTCTATTCTTTAGTCCAGTACCATGTATTCTTAAAAGTGATCTTGAAAGCTCTGAGGCAATCACTCCATTCATCCACCACTGATGATCAATAAGAATGTCATCAAAGCTTGTAATAATCTCCTCTTTAGCTACAAAGTCTATCTTTAGTCTTCTATGCTTACCAAAGAGTTTTTGCTGATCTGCATTTGGCATAACTGAGTCAATTGAATAGAAACCAGTAGGAGTATCTCCATTTGGTAGGAAGAATTTTTTATTCACTCTCCCCTTTGCCAACGCTTCGACTGACCAGACACTATTATTGTCTTTTACAAGATTTCCCTGATCATCTACAAGACAAACTCTCCCTTTATAATGTCGATCTCTTCTTACAAAAAGAATTGCCTTCACACCTTTAAAGTTTACGAGGTTGCCCTTTAGGGATTTCCAGTGAGCCTTGCTAAAATTTGTGAAAGCTTGTGCAGACTCTGCAAATCCCCACTTAGATTTAAGTCCCTCATCCATTGAAGAGTTTAAGAGTTCTATGAATTTATCAGAGAAAAATTCTTTGAAGTAGAAAACTAGATACAGCTGACACTCATCAAGTTCTCCTTCTTGGAAGGCCTTCAATATTTTCACTTCAGAATCCAGTAATTCGCTAGTGGCCAGATTATAAATATGAGCAAGAATGAAATACTTAAGAAGTTCTTCACTAGTAGATATTTTAGGATAGATCTCTTTTAATAAGTATCTGCACTTAGAAGACTCTATAACACCAGTTCGCCAGTTATCTTCCCACATTTTATTTAGTTCTTTCATAATTCTCTGCTCTCTACCTTAACAAATAGCTTGGACTTCAATTATACTAGAGTCTACATATGATACAAGCAAGAGTCAGGATAAATTTATATGATTATTGAACAAGCAAATAAAGAAATGCACCTAGAAACAATTGCTAATTTTCAAGTCGAGATGGCAATGGAAACTGAAGGTCTTAAGCTAGATTTAGAAACGGTACAAAGAGGGGTAAAGTCTGTCTTTGAAGACACTGCCAAAGGTAAATACTTTGTCGCCTTAAATGAAGAAGGTAAATGTATAGCGTCTCTATTAACTGTCAATGAATGGAGTGATTGGCGATGTCAAAATGTACTTTGGATTCATTCAGTTTTTGTTATTCCAGAAATGAGAGGAAAGAAAGTTTTTAAAGAGATGTATCTCTATCTTAAGAAACTAGTGAATGAAAGTGATGAACTAGCTGGTTTAAGACTTTATGTAGACAAAACAAATTTAAAAGCTCAAAACGTGTATGAAAAGATTGGGATGACTAAAGAACACTATGACTTATATGAATGGTTAAAGTAGGCCCCGTTAAGGGCCATACTATTTATTTCTTTCTATAAACTTTTTTGATTATAATATTTTCAACAGGAACATCACTCATGTGACCTTTTCTTGTTGTACTAGCTTTTTTCATTTTGTTAACAACACTCATCCCCTTAACAACAGAACCAAAAACAGCATATCCGTACTCACTGTCCGAAGTCCCTCTATGATTTAAGAAGTTATTGTCATTTACGTTAATAAAAAATTGAGCAGTAGCAGAGTTAACAACATTTGTTCTCGCCATTGCTAACGTACCAGTAGAGTTAGAGATTCTATTTGTTGCTTCATTTTTAATAGCTGCGTGCGTATCTTTTTTCTTTAAATTGATATCAAAGCCTCCGCCTTGAACCATGAAGTTATCAATCACTCTGTGAAAAATAGTTCCATTGTAAAATTTTTCATCAACATAAGTTAAGAAGTTCTTTACTGTAATTGGAGCAGACTCATCAAAGAGTTTAATTTCAATATTTCCCATAGATGTTTCCATCACAACCATAGTGTTTTTCTTTGCAAATGAGTTTAAGCTAAAAAGTGTAAGTAACGTAATTAAGATATGCTTCATATTTCCCTCTATTAGTTAAATGGATGATCTTTTAAAAACTTTTCATATTTATTCTTATCTAATGGATCTTTATTAGCAATAAATAATTCGAGATACTTTGTAGAATCGTTCCCCCAAAATAGCTCATCTTTATAAATAAATGTTGGAAGTCCAAAGACACCTTTATCAAGTGCAGACTTAAGAACTCCCTTGAGCTTCTTTCTAACATCTTTTGAAGTGGTCTCTTCCATTAATGACTCAGGTAGATCAATTTCTTTTAGAACCTCTAAGAGGTCTTCTTCTTCACCTATCTCTTCACCTCTTGCCCATCCCTTATTGAAAATAGCATCAATCAATTCAAACTTCTTACTGTCCTCACATGCCAAAACGAGTCTCAATGCGTATAGAGAATTAAATGGAAGTGTTTTCGGAGTATTAAATTCAATATTATTCACATTTGAATAACGGACACAATCTTTAAACAAATAATCTCGCTTACTTTTAATTTCAGCAGGTCCCTTTGTTTCATAACTATGTATAAGTTTACTCAAGATTGTAGGATGGTATTCTATTTCAATATTTAAACTCTTCAAAAGAGTTTTATTCTTCTTTATCCACTGAAAAGCGAGGTAAGAATAAGGTGATAAAAAATCAAAGTAAAAGTCCATTAGTAGCCTATTATAAAGTTGTCTTATTATTTTAACAAAACTTTATCTCCAAGAGAACTCTTTTGATCAGGTAACAAGCTAGGTAAATAAAATAATAGATGCATTTTATTCAATTCGTTCATAAAATATAAGAAACTAAAACGACTGAGAAATATATGGCCTACACTCCTCTTAGAATAAGTACTATTAAACCTAATCGAAAATTAACTTTTACACTTTTTATATATTTTAAAGAGCAATATATCACTTACGCACAAGTAGGATCAGAAATTGAAGAGGATAAATATAAGAAACTAAAAAAGCAAAAAATAGCTAAGTTCTACATCGACGAGAAAGACGAGCTTAATTATCAAAGTTTTTTAGATGCTCTTCTCCAAGATACAATGAGCTCTTCATCTGTGAGCGTTCAAGAGAAAGTTAGTCTTGTAGAAGGTGCATGTGAATCAGCAATTGAAAGAATGCAAGAAGATCCAGGAAGTGAAACATCATATAAGATGACAGAGAATGCTGCGAGAACACTTCGCCAGTGTATATCAGAAAATCCTGATGCAATGAAAGAGCTCTTTGGAAAGTCTGTTGAAAAACATGAGCTAATTGTTAAACACTCACTCAATGTAAGTGCTCTTGCTACTAAGCTTGGTCAAAAAATGAAATTATCTGAAGAACAGCTCGACGAGTTAGCGGTTGCAGGACTACTACATGATATAGGTTTAATGCAATTAAGCGAAGAAACTAGAAGCCTCTTTACTAAGAATCGTAAAGACTTCACAAAAGAAGAGCTCGCGGCCTATGGTGCACACGTTAAAGACTCCCTTTCAATTCTTGCAGGTAAGCCATATGTGAACCAGGCCTCAATGGAGCTCATAACAAATCATGAAGAAGTAAAGTCTGGATATGGACCAAATAAAAAGACTAAACTCTCACAGAGTGAGTATATTATATCTCTCGTAAATATTTACGATAAAACAATTATTACAACGAACCTAACTCCTAAGGAAGCAATAAAAGAAATACTTATTGATCAAATGGGAAATTTTGAACTAACCTTATTAAATAAATTAAAAGAAGTTTTAACAGAAGAAGGTTTACTTGATCTCTAAACGTATATTACTAGCTTTAACTCCCCTTTTACTAATCTCTTGTAGTAAAACAAACTTCACAAAAAATGAGTGTGAGGATCTTTCAATAAAGAAATTCAAAGGGTATCAAACTGAGTCTTATCAGTTTGATAATTATTGCTTGCAATATAAATTACATTACACTCAGGCACGATGTAAAAAGGCGCTAAATCAATTAATCCTTGGAGCTAACCTAAGTCAATTAACCGCTGCTCACGGAGCAAGAATAAGTGAATGCTTCACTAAAAATGACCTTAAAAAGTTTGGAACTAAAGAATAACTCTAAAGCTATCAAGCCTAACACTAGACTGCTCTAAAATTAAAAGAAGTTCATTTCTCTTCATTTCTAGCCACTGTAACTCTTCATCTTTAACTGCAGAGTTAATAGTTTTTAGATAAGTTAATCTGGCCACATCACTTGATATAGATTGTATTAAATTATCTTTGAAGTTTTCTTTTTCAGTTAATGCAATTTCTGAGGCAATTTCATTTGCAGAGTTTATAATTTTAGAAACACCTGCTTTTGGAAATTTTGAAACCTTAACTACATCTTCTTTATTTGCACCAGTAACTTTAGAGTCTAGAAACCCTTTATCCCACTTCGCTGAAAAGTCTTCGCCTTTATTATCAAGTAAAACTCTAATAATTTTAGGAGGAAAGTACTTACTAGATTCAAGTTCCTGATTATGAACTGTTTCAAATATAAAAAAGAATTCAAAGAATATTTTATTCCCTTTAGATTCTCTTCTTTTTGCAACACTATATGAACCAAGGCTTTCACTAATTATAAGATCACTAATCCCTTGAACCATAGGATGATCCCAAGTAAGGAAACCAAACTCTTCTCTTTCTAGGGCCATCAAACGATTAAAAGTATATGTTTTTCCTTCTTTATCTAGTTCTGGAAAATGAGGAAGTAACATATTATCAGTTGGTCTTAAGAAGAGAGTGTCTTCATTAATATCATCTGAATCAACTCCCAAGTGATGAAATACAGAATCTAAATAATTACGAAGTTCTCTTGAATTATCTATTTCTCTTATTTCAGATCTAATCTTAAATGCAACACTTTCTTTATATGAGTTTTTTTCGATTAGAACGTCACGCCCTTCTTCTAACTCTTTTGTTACAAGCTTATACTCTTTCTGAGTATTTGAGATTAGCTCTTCAATATCTACATTCTCAATATCTTCAACACTATCTTTATACTTTCTAAATAAAGTTCCACCACATTTTGCAGAGTCAGTAAACGCGTTGAAGCCTTCTTGGTACCATCTAAAAAGTAGATGCTCACTCGAATTTTCAACAAGTGGTACATGAATTTGAATATCTCTTTTTTGACCTATTCTATCGAGACGTCCGATTCTTTGTTCAAGGTAATCAGGATTAGATGGAAGATCGAATAGAATTAAATTAGAAGCGAACTCAAAGTTACGTCCCTCTGAACCAATCTCAGTACAAAGTAGTATTTGTGCTCCTTGAGGCTCAGCAAAGTAAGCGGCCTGTCGATCTCTTGCCATTAAAGTTAAATCAGAATGAAAAACAGCAGTATTTGTGGAAGTAGCATTCTCTCTAATAAACTTTTCTAATGCTAGTACTTTTGATTTTGACTTACATATCAGTAATGCTTTATCACCTTTTAAATCTTCAAGTTTCTCCAGTAGCCAAAAAGCTTTTGATCTAAAGATGTTTACGTCTAAGTTATCAGTCTTAGCATCTAAATCAATAATAGCTTCTTGAAGAATTCTCTTTGGAAAGAAGTCAAATACTTCTCTCATTCTCTCTCTTGTATTTCTAATATAGATACGACCTGTACCATGTCTATCTAAGAGATCTGTTATGATTTCTTCTTTATTTTTAGAAGCATCAATATCAACAGAGGCTAAGAGTTCCTTCTCTTCAGCATCTAATTCTGTATCCGCCTCAATCTTTCTAACAATACTGGCAAAGTGTTCAAAACCTTCATGCTCTTTTACAAAGTCCATGTATGAAAAGAATCTATCAGGATCTAATATTTTTAAACGACTGAAGTGACCTTCAAGACCGAGTTGCTCAGGAGTTGCTGTAAGTAAAAGAACACCATTTATACGAGAGGCAAGTCCCTCTACTAAATCATACTCAATAGATGACTTCTCTTGAGTCCACTTTAAGTGATGGGCCTCATCAACAACGAGCATATCAAAATCGGCTTGATCTAGAAGCTCTCTTGCTTTTTCTGCACCTTTTAATAATCCAAGAGAGACAATGATATTTTCACTATCTAAGAATGGATTAGTCCCTGCTATAAGTTCTGTTTCTTGATTTACAACAGTAAAAGAGAGTGCGAACTTTCTATGTAGCTCAATGAACCATTGAAATACTAATGAGTCAGGTACAACGATCAGTATTCTCTGCGCTCTTTTAGTAATAAGCATCTGATGAATAATCATAGCTGCTTCGATAGTTTTCCCAAGCCCTACCTCATCAGCAAGAAGAACTCTTGGAATTGGCCTATTAAAAACTTCTTTTGCGACATAGAGCTGGTGAGGAATTAAACTCACTCTTGGTCCTAGGAGTCCCTTAACCTCTAATGCGCTATATTCATTTTTATATTTGATTGTTTCATATCTAAGTTGGAAATGTTCGTGAGGATCACATAAACCATTGAAGAGCTTATCTTCTGGTTTATTAAATGACATTAAATCACTCAGGTCTAATTCTGAAATAATTCTTTCACCAGACAGGTAAAATGCTAGACCATCTTGTTCCGTAACTTTATCTACAATTAGTTTCTCACCCTCATCTATTAGAATTTCATCCCCTTCAGAGAATAGTACTCTCTTGATTGGGCATGTCTTAATTCCATAGTTTCTCTCAACACCACTGGCGGAGAATATGATAGAGACGGTCTTATCAGTTAGCTTGTTTAGTATACCTAAGCCCAGCTCAGGTTCTGCTTCACTGATCCATCTTTGACCAATTGTAAATTTACTCATTTATTTTGTTCCTAGAATTTAATTTCCGAGACCATAGAACAGTAATCCACATGCTGCAATAATCATTGCATAAAGAATGTAAAGATTCGTCTTTCCCCTCTTAAGGTCTGAAGCTGTCACTTTATTAGATAAAGGTTTTTTATGTACTTTTGGCTTTCTTACTTTATTCTTACCCATATTTTCCTCCCAAACCTACTAAGATTTGAACATTTCCTTAAAGAAGGAAATAACGCCTGGCTTAGTATTAATTTTCTTCATCTCTGAAGAAAGCTCTTTGATTTCTTGATCTAATTGAATTTGCTTATTATCAACAAAGTTATCCCAATCTCTAGCTTTTTCTACTTCTACAAAGCCATCTCTGAGTTTGTTGACGAGTTCATTATTTTCCTGAACTTTACGCCTAGCGTTCTTCACTGCTTCTCTAGCAGATATTGTCCTAGTTTGTGCACCAAGTTTATCGAATGTTTCCCAAGGTCTAAGAACTCTCTGCTCCTCTACTTCCATAGACTTTGCTTTAGTTGCCTTATTCTTTGCAGTTACATCATTTAGACTTAGCGCCATACTTGTTCCTGGGCCGAAGTATTTTGTATTCTATGAGTATGGTGAGCAAATTGCTCCGTATCATCTTTATCAATCAAATTTTCAATTCTCTCATGAACCTCAACAAGGACAGAAGTCATTTCATCAGCAACATTCTTTCCAGGGCAATGTTCAATTAATGATTTGTTCATCGCTGTTGCTTCTTCACCAGAAACACTTTCTCTAATGGCTCCAGAAATACATCCGTCGACATTTCCTCTATACCACTCAAGAATATCCTGGCTCAATTTTCTATTTAAGCTATATTTTGTAGGAACAAAAATTGACTCAAAGTTCATTCTCATTTCGGCCTTAAATTCCTCTAAGAATGTTGAGAATACTTTAAAGTTTCTAAAATTATTTATCTTACACTCTAATGGAGAAACAAGAGCATCACATGCAACAAGGGCATTAGTTGTTAGCTTATTCCAATTAGGTGAACAATCCATAATAACTAAATCAAAGTGCTGCTTTAAAGGGTCTACAACCTTTTCTTTTAGCCAGAACTCTCTTCTATTAATATTACTTAGTGAATCATTTAGAGCTACTAGCTCAGGAGTCTCTGGAATTAAAAATAGATTTTCATTATCTGTAGAAACTATCGTGTCATTTAGTCTTACCGAATTAGAAAATACGTCTGATAGACCTTTTGTTCGGTTTAATTTTTCAAGAATATAATTCAAATCACCAGAGTCTTCAATTCCATCATCGAAACCAAGAGCTGTTGTAACATCACCTTGTATATCTAGGCCTACAACACATGTTTTAATTCCATGAAGAGCCGCTGTCCTAGCAAGATTTAGAGCTAGCGTACTTTTTAAAACACCACCTTTAGTAGTGAATACGCAAATACTTACTGGACGTGAAAACTTTTTAAAAAAACCAATTTTCTCACCAATTAGTGGTAGATCACTTTCTTTAAAGCCTTTTCGGTATAAAGCTCCTGATCTGTATTTTTCTTGAGCAGGGATAGATCCAGACTCTTCTAGTCTAGCAATCTCTTCCTTGAGCTCTGGACCACCAAATATTGCGGCCACTTTCTTTAGAGAGTAGTATGTCTCATTCACTCTTATCTTCCTGTTTTGAGTTACTTAAAATTATAGAAAACAAAGGGATAGAGTGTCAAAGATTGTTCAAACTAATTCGCTCTGACAAGAAGACGTCGCGTGTCATAGCCAAGAAACTCTCCCCTGTTTGAAAAAGAATTGTTACTATTCTCTACAACTAGGAACTTCTATGCACGCATCAGTTATATTTGGCACAATAGTTTGCCTTGCAATTTTTTTTCTAATTGCAAAAATTTTATACAATTTGTTCACCAATTCTCATTTCTTAAAATATGAGTTCCCGCAAGGATGGACAAAAAAGATAGAAGAAAGATACCCAATATTCAAAAAGCTTAGCGAAGAAGATCAAATCGGTATTTGTAAAAAATCACAAATAATTGTTGCTCAAAGAAAAGTTAAAGGAATTGAAGGCCTAGAAGTAAAAATTAGCCTAAGACTATCGCTCGCTTATGAAATTGCTTTTTTAAACCAATTAAAGAAAACTGCCAACTTATATAGCAAAATATCTCCTATCAGTGTTTTACCTTTCTCAAAGCATGAGGAATTTAAGAACCGAAATGCTTTCACTCTCTACTGGGATGAAGAACTGAACCGATTATATCTAGAAACTCCTGAGAATGAGCTTTTAGAGGGATCGTACTATCTATGGCTTAAGATCGATAAAAGGTTTTCGAACTTTAATGATCAAGATCTACTTACAATTCATAAGGAAATTGCATCTGGAAAGTGGCCGTTATCAAATAGTGAAGCCCAGCAAATACTAAACAATAAATTAATATGAGCTAAGGCCACTTACGTGATATATTTATAATCGTGATAAAGATAAAGTCGAAAGATGGCAACCCCTACATTCTAAGACCATTAACAAAAGATGATAAAGTTAATCTAGTCGAAGGTCTAAAAAAGATGTCAGCTGAGTCTATTTACAATAGATTCCACGGTTTCAAAAAAGAATTTAATGAAAAAGAGTTAGCCTCTCTTACAGACTTAGATGGGGTGAACAGATTTGCCTTTGCTATCATTCAAGTTAAAGAGAACAAAGAATTAGAAGGTGTTGGCATTGCCAGATACCACCGCTCTCCTGGCTCTAATAGAGCAGAGTTTGCGATCACTTTAATAGATAGAATACAAGGGCAAGGACTTGCAAAAAAGGTAATCTTAGAGCTTATCAAAGTTGCAAAAGGGCACGGTATTAAATACTTTGACGGTACCCTTGAAAATACAAATATTAGAATGATCAAATTAATTCATAAACTTGATGGCTTCACTACAAAGCGTGCCAGCGGAAACCTTCTTGAAATGGAGGGGGACTTATCCTCTTACTAGCTCTTATATCGAGTATTAGCCTAGCAGCAGAATGTTACTATTCACTCCCCTATGATCACAATGCTTCCTACAGACTACTACAAACCTGGAATGGAAAATACAGCCATACCGCTCCTCTAGAGTACGGATTAGATTTTGATTTAAAAGTAGGAACTCCAATTAGGGCAGCTCGAAAAGGCGTTGTATTCAAAGTAAAAAGTGACTCAAACAGATCAGGCATAGAGAAATCATTCATCAAAGATGCAAATTACATAAAGATAAAACATAGTGATAACACTTACGCACTCTACGCCCATCTAAAATATCAAGGTATCGTAGTTAAAGAGAATCAAAAAGTTGAAGAGAATGAGTTAATTGGCTATTCAAGTAACACTGGCTATAGTGACTCCCCTCACTTACACTTCGAAATCTATCAAGAAGATAGAAATAAGTATAAAAGAAGGTCACTTCCTGTGACCATAGTGACACATAAAGGGCCACTTCTTGGCCTAGAACTTGGAAAAAGCTATAGGGCCGTTAAAAACGATAAGCCTTGCCCATGAACTACAACATTTAGTAATCCAAAAGGCAGCGCAACCGAAAAAGTAATAGGAATAAATATTCCCATTCCGATCCCTACTGCAAACGCCATCCATAGCATCTTCAAAAACTGAAGAATTGACTTCATTAACGACTCCATCCATTAATTAATTTGTTCTATATTTTAATGGTAGTGAAGTTACAATTACTTGTCATTAATACCTTTCTTAAATAGTATGACATCTATGAGTATAAAATCTATTGATAAAATTGCCGTAATCGGATCAGGATGGCTTGGAAGCCAAGTTTATGATTATTTAAGTATGCTAGGACTAGATGTTCTAAAGACAAATACTTCTAATAAAACTACTGATCATAATTCTAGAATCTTCTCGTTTCCAACTGATGACTACTCTCCTGTATCTGAAGCCAGAACATTTATTGTAAATATTCCTCCTTCAAAAATTGAAGAAGATGATATTAAAAAGTTTAGAAATTACTTCAAGGATAGAGATTTTATTTTTATTAGCAGTACATCAGTATTTGATAAGACTCAAGGTATTGTAAATGAAAACACAGTCCCCACTCCTACAAGTGAAAGAGGTAAGAAGAACTTACGACTTGAAGAAATATTTAAAAATGATTGTATTATTCGATGTGGAGGACTGATTGGACCAAATCGACACCCAGTAAAGAGCTTAGCAAATAAGTCGATTGAAGGTGGACACTATATTAACCTCATTCATAGTGAAGATGTTATTCAAATAATAAAACTAGCTTTAGAAAAAAAGTTTAGAGGTATTATCCATGCAAGCTACCCTACAAATATGACGAAGAAGGAATATTACCAGGAGTATGCAAGAAGAAATAATTTAGATGCTCCACAATTTCTAGAAAGTAAAAACTGTGGATTAAAAGTAGATTCAGTAATTTTACAGGAATTGAATTATCAATATCAAAGTGATTTATTTTAAGGTAATCATATTTAAGCTTTCAGCATACTTCTCTCTTTTTACAGAACTTTCAGTTGAGACTTTCTCTATCTTACGAACGATATCTGCAATCCTTTCAAGAGCATCGTTAACTTTATCAAGATCTTCTAACTTTCCAGAGAGTTCGCATTTTTGAACATAGCCCATAGCTATCGTTAAGGGGTTATTAATCTCGTGATTATAAGTCACAATCATAGCGTTAGCAGTTTCAAGCTCACTCTTTTGCATATTCTGAATGTTAAGGCCCTTGATTGAAAGATGAGTTCTCATCCTTGCTTCTAGAATATCTACATTGATTGGCTTCATGACATAATCATTGGCCCCTAACTTTAAAGCAGAGACAATATCAGATGTTTCTTTCATAGATGTCGTCATTATAATGGGAAGATCAACTCTAGAATGGGTCTTTCTAATTTCTGCCATAACTTCTAAACCAGTCATGTCTGGCATAATAATATCTAAAAGAATCAAGTCTATTTTTTTTGGATCACTCTCGACAAGTTTTAAACAGTCTTGAGCACAATGAACAGAAATTGCTTGAAAACCTCGTTTGATTAGTCTCTTTTCAATTAATTTAGAAGTAATTTCATCGTCATCTACAATAAGGATATTCAAGATAATCTCCAGTCTGAACTTGGTCAATTATCTCAAACAGAGACTTCTTTAGTAAGGGGGAAGTATCTCCCCCTTTTGAAATTGAATATTATTTTCCTAAGAATTCCTGACCACCAAGGTAAGGTCTTAACTTAGCAGGAACCTTAATTCTACCATCGGCTTGTTGATGACATTCTAAGAATGGAACTAAAGTTCTAGGAGTAGCTACAGCTGTATTGTTTAAAGTATGTACAAACTGAACTTTCCCATCAGCATCTCTATAACGAGTATTTGTTCTTCTAGATTGCCAATCGTGTAACTGAGAACAACTATGAGTTTCTCTATATTTTTCTTCTGAAGGCACCCAACATTCAATGTCGAACATGCGAACTTTTCCAGTCCCCATATCTCCTGTACAACATTCAACAATTCTATATGGTAGCTCGAAATCCTGAACAATTTCTTCAGAAGTCTCTAACAATATCTTATGCCACTTATCTGATTCCTCAGGTGAGTTTTTACAAATTACATATTGCTCAACTTTCATAAATTGATGAACTCTGATTAGACCTCTAACGTCTCTACCATAACTTCCCGCCTCTCTTCTAAAGCATGGAGAATATCCAGCGTAAAGAATTGGAAGCTTATCTTCAGAAAGAATATCTTTTGAATGAAGAGAGTTAAGTTGAACTTCTGCAGTTCCAGATAAGTATAAATCATCTTCAGGTAGGTAATAAACCTGGTCTTTACCACCTGGAAAGTGACCTGTTCCAACAAGAGCTTCCTCTCTTGCTAGAGAAGGAGTTGAAACTAGTGTGAATCCCTTACTTTGTAATTTCTCAAGGGCATATCTATGCATGGCCATTTCTAAAAGAACCATATCATTTCTTAATGAGTAACTTCTAGATCCACTAACTGCAGCAATTTTTTCAAACTCCGCCCAGTTTTGTTTTTCTAAAATTTCAACATGATCAAGTGGCTTGAAATCAAACCTTGGTAGATCACCAAATGTCTTTACTTCAACGTTATCATTCTCATCATTTCCAATAGGAGCATGAGGAGAAGGAATCATAGGAGCAGTTAAAAGAAGATTTCTAAGTTCAGCTTCTTTCTCAACAAGCGATGGCTTCATTGAATCTAGTTCAGATCCAATAACTCTTCCCTCTTCAATCAATGCAGGTCTCTCTTCAGCAGTAGCCTTTGGGATCTTTTTAGAATGACTGTTTCTCTTCTCTTGAAGCTCTTGAACTTTCACTTTTAAATCAGAGATATCCTTATCTAGACTTAATAATTGGTCAAAATCAAAAGCAATTTTTTTTACTTCTGCGGCTTTTTTGACTGTTTCTAGATTTTCTCTAATGAACTTAATATCTAACATTTAAGGTACCTCTATTTTGGTAAAAAATTATATGCTCCAATTTATTATAAAATTCCCTAATAATCAAAGGTTGGCACAGTACGCACACAGTCAAAGTTGTTGCAAATCTCAAGACTCATGCAATAATAGCAGTATGAAAAGAATCTTAATTGTTGATGATGAAGAAATACTAGCAAAATGCCTTAGAGAGGAATTTGAATTTCTTGGACATTCTGTAGTTGTAGTTAATGAGCCAAGTGATGCACCCGTGCAAATCTTCTCTGAACCCTTTGACATTATTTTACTCGATATAAAAATGCCAAAGGTCAATGGAGTTGAACTTTTTGAGCAAATTAAGCCTCATACGGACGCTAAGATAGTATTTCTTTCAGCAATTAGCGACTTAATGAGTCATGATCCTGTTCTAATGAAAGCTGATATGGTACTAGAGAAGCCATTCTCTGTAGAAGATATAAGAAAAATTGTAGATTTAGCAAAATAGGAAGATTAATGGCAAATTGTAAGTTTTGTAGCAAAGATATTACTTGGTTAAAAGATGGAAGAAAGTTTACTCCTGTAGAGGGAGATGGGACTGTTCATAAGTGTGACCAAATGATGAACTCTATGAAAAGTATCAAAAGCATGGAAAGGTCATCTTTATCTGCAGAAGAGATCAAAAAATACGAAGAAGCAATTAATAAGAAGAAGTAAGCCTTCTAACCTACCGTTAATACGGTCCTTCAACATTTTTGCCCTCTAGAAGCCAGTGTTCATGGTACGATATAGTATATGAGCAACCTGGAGGCGCCTATTTATCGCTATTCACACCTCATCATTCTATTTTTCTTTAGTATGAGTTGCTTCTCAAAGGAAATAATTGAGCAGCAAGAGTCCATCTCCCTACACTCACAATGTATTCAAAAAATCTTAGGCCATCAATTTACAAAAACTCACTACCCAAATCTCACCACTGATCAAACTTCAAGTATGTACTATGAGTTTCTCACTGAGATTGACACTTTTTGTAAGTGCCAAAGCACAATTAAGAAGAATGAAAATAAAGAGAAGAGTCAGGACTACTTCAGTTGGAGCTTCAAAGATAAGAGGATCACTTTCGAAAGAGAAGATCAGTGCATCTTGAAAAACTTCTCTAACCATGCAATTCAAACAATCTATACAATAGCTCTCGACACGAGACTGAGAAAACATTTAAACCTGCGAATTAAACACAGACTCCCCGCTTCAGGCCATCATCTTGCCGTAGAAAGCTCTGTTGAAGTGAAATTGAATTGTATTGAAGAAAAAATTCTAAGACAGTGTTCTAAAATTAAAAGCTTGAGAACTACTTATAACTGCATTCAAAGCTCCACTGATAATCATAAGGAGTTTGATTATTTTGAGCGCCAATGCCCACAATTTCAAAATGAACATCAGCTAGCTAAAACAGTTGATTTTATTTAAAGATTTGCAGGCAATTTCCCACCTAGGAGCTCTGCAAGAGTCTTAGTTGTTTCAATTTTAGAAAGGACAATCTTCATAACAGCAGTCATCGGCACTGCTAAGAACATCCCAGGAATCCCCCAGACTAGCCCCCAAAAAAGTAAGAAAAGTAAGATTACAATTGGATGTAGTCCTAAATTCTCTCCCATGATTTTTGGCTCTATTACATTTCCAATACAAAACTGAATTGCAGAAGAAATACTCATTACAGTAACCAGCTCCCAACCAGGTCCAAATTGTAAAAATAGAACAGGAAATGGAATCAGTACCGCGATAATTGAACCAACACTAGGAATGAAGTTTAATAAGAAAGTTAATATTACAAACATAAATGCAAGATCTACCTCTAAGCTAAATAACAAAATCCCTACAAGAACAGCAGTGATTAGTGACATGAAAAACTTAGTTGCAACATATTTTGAAATTTTATAGTGAACTTGCTTAACCATATTGTTTTTAATTTTTGTAACACCTTCACCTGCAATTAAGAAAAGGACCATAATAATTATAAGAATAGTATTTGAGAGGAATGTCATTATTCCACCTGAGAACTGCTTAACAATCGATAAAACGGGCAAGCTATTAAGAGAAGATTTAATCATCTGTGGATTGATTTCTATATTATAAGAATTTAAAAAGGAAACCACAGATTCAAGCGCCAATGTAAAACGAAGATGATAATCCCCTATGCCATCTATAAAAGTATTCAAGCTTTTTGCAATAAATAGACTCACAATAACAGATGTAATAATAAAGATCCCCATTGTTAGAATTACAGATAGAAAACGAGGAGCTTTTAACTTAACTTCAAACCAATCTATTACTGGACCTGAAACTGAAAATATAAAGAGAGAAATAACAAATGGAACGAGAATAGACTTAGTGTAAATAAGTGCTCCGGTAAAAGCTATAAAAGTCAAAATAACCAAGCAGACATTATTAATACGATCGTATGTATCTTTCAAAGAAACCTCCATCCATTGATGGATTAAATGATAACGGTAATATTCTAGAAGTACAATACATCATAAAAATCAATAACTTACTAATAACGAGTAAAGTTTCTCGGACATATACCCGACAAGAATAGTTATGAAAAAGTATATCTACATAACTCTATTCTCTCTATTAGCCTCTTGCTCCAGCACGACTGTGAACAATTCATTTCGATCACCTGCCAGTGTAGAAGATGATAAAAATTGTACAAATGTTGTAAGGAACTTTATCACCAAAGATTATGATGAGACTTTATTAAAAGAAATAGAGAAAAAAGAGCTTATAAGCAGATCCACAAATAAAATGCAAATAAGACTTCCAAAGAGAAGTTGGTGGAATAAATTTAAAGACTCATGGACTCATACATTTAAAAACTGGAATGATAATAAGTATGTTTCTTTTTATATGTATGATGAAGAAGAGACGGTAGCAAGCGCAGCAGCCTACGCAAAAGTATTAAGTAAAAAAGCTGATGAAGTAGAAACAACTAGTGAAGAGCTTGATGTTTTAAAAACAATTGATACTTGGCTTTCAAAATATACAAATTATGAAAAAGAATTAGATGACCTCATCAATGAAAGAATTTCGACAATGTATAATAGAAACATTTTGAAAAAATATGACTTCGAAGGAAATCGTGCGGAAGTAGAATTAAGCTTCGTAAAAGGTGGAAAAGAAGTTAAAGAAAAAATGGTATTCTACAAAGATGATAAAAATCTTCAATACTATATAAATCAGTTAGAGAAACGAATTACAGAACTTGATGGTGGCGTATTTGATTGGTGGTTTGACGAAGGTCTAATTAAACAAAGAATCATTCAACAAGCAATGCTTCAAGATAAGCTAATTATCGCTCATAGAGAACTAGAGTATTTCATAAATAATACTGATGATTTAAATGACTCTGTAGTAAAGAGTTTAAAGCTCAAGCTAAATGAATTTGAAGACGCAATTGAAAAGGCAAACTTTAAACCATCACAATACGGAATTAATAAAGTCACAAACAAAAGTATAAGAAAAGAATTAATGGCCCTCCCAAAGACCGTAAAATCCTACAAGAAAGTACAGCAAGGCCAAAAAGTCATGAACGAACTCTTAACTGATCAGGACAAAGATAGATTAAAATTCTTTTCAAATGGTTATGCTAGAGTATTTCAAGGTACTGCTTTAGGAGCATTTGCTACAGGCTCAGGAACATCTGTCTGGCTTGGTTTAAAAGAGTACTTCATGTGGGGAGAAAATAAAAAGTACGCTTGTGTGAAAATGACACAAGAGTCAGAATTTCTAAATTGTGTTCAAGATTATATTGAAGATAGATACCCTATTCTCTTTCAAGCATCAGTTCTAAGTAGAGATTTTAACCCTTTTGATTATGACAATATTCCAGCAGATCAAAGAGAAGAATATATGGATGAGCTCGAGCATATCAAAAGGCTTCGAGTAACTTTTCAAATTCTTGAAGCAAGGAAGAAGAAGACTCGTGAAGACTTAGCTGAGTCAATTAAGACGATGTATGATTCTATTGTAATTGATGAAGATGAGCTAAATTCATGTGCAAGAGTTACATTAGAGCTCTTTCCTGGATGTATGATTGATTATCTTATGGGGAAGTTTCCTGGCGTATTCTCTAATTACCAAGCGAGTGACCTAAAAGGAGGAGCTGTTGATATCTACGACTTCAACTCTATTCCTGAAAAATATAGAGAACTATATAAAGTAGAAGTTAACCGCATTAGTGCTCAAAGAGCTACTTATGAAGACTTCTATAGTGACTTCTCTAAAGATGCTATTTTCTTACTAGAGTGATAACTTCTTATCACTCTTAAGGACTAGTAGAACTCCTGTGATAACCATGAACGCACATAAGAATTGCCCCATGGTAAACATATCAAAATAGAGTCCTATTTGAGGATCAGGATTTCTAAAGAATTCAATAAAGAATCTAAAGACTCCATAAAGAGATACAAAGAGTCCAGTGCAAAAGCCAGGCGAGCTTAGTTTCTTTCTACCAAATATATAGAGAATTATAAATAAGAGGAGCCCCTCTAGTAAGGCCTCATAAATCTGTGATGGGTGTCGTGGCTCATTATTGTAAAACTTTGGAAAAACTACAGCCCAAGCAACATCTGTAACTCTTCCTGCAAGCTCTCCATTTATAAAATTTGATATTCGTCCAAAGAATATTCCTATCGGAGCAAAAATACTTATAGCATCTGTAAATTTTAGAAAAGGTATGCTCTGTCTTTTTGCTTTAAAGACTGTGTAAAGAGCAATTCCAATAATGGCCCCGTGAAAGCTCATTCCACCTTCCCAAATTGCAAAAACTTTAGAAGGGTCTTTTATGTAATAATTTAAGTTATAGATAAGTATGTATCCAAGCCTTCCACCAAAAAGGAGAGCAAGAAATCCCATAGAGAGGTAATCATGAATTGTTTTCTTAGTTAGGCTTATGTAACCAACTGATGAGAACTTCATTAGTCCAATATAGACAGTAAAGAAGCCTGCAATATAAGAGAGCCAATACCATGGGAGTATAAACCACCCCCACTCTATCGCCATTGGAGATAAGTCATGTATGTAATAATTCATACACTAATCATAGCATAATACTTTATAACTAAAGAAGTTCTTTTACGTCCTCATGAAGAACCTTAACAGTACTCAAAAAATCAGTCTGATACTTCTCTTCAACTTTAAAACGCTTAATATCTTCGTTCATTCTCTCTTGTTTTGAGAGTTTATTTCTTTTTTCATGAGTTTTGAATTCTTTAAGCTCTTCATACATATTAAAGAATAAAAGGTAGTCACTCTTATTAGAGTCCAACATTTTTGAGTTATCCAATAGCATTCTAATTCTAATGCTTCCTTCAGATATTTCACATTGTTCTTGAAGAATTGCCTTACAAATAATGTCTAAACTCTCTAGAATGAACTTTTCTTTTTCTCGAGTTTTTTTAATACTCTCTTTTAAAACTCCACTATCTTTTTGTATCTTCTTTGCAAGAAAAAATATAAGAGTCCCAAGTAGAGAAATAGTGAAAATTAAGGCCACAAGAATTTCAAAAAAATATTTATCTAACAAAGTAATAACCTCTACAGCATATGTTCTGGAGTTTTTGGATATATCCCATCAGGAATTTCTTCTATCCATTGATCCAGAGTTCTTAATAATGAATCTGTATCACAACTTAAACGTCCACCCAAAGGAAATTGATTAGACACATGATTTGCCCTAAACAATATCTCCCCACGTGATGGTCTTACAAGTGATAATATATCCCTCATCTCAGATGTTAACTCTTTAGAAGTTAACATCTCAAAATTTCCTTTATCTACCATTCTTCTGAGAGGAGTTCCAGATACAGCGACAGTAGTCAATAAAGAGAAGAACTTTGGAGAGATCCTACTAATAAGCTTTCCCGTCTCTTCAACATGCTCAGAGCTGTATTTTCTACCGCCAATCCCTAACATTCCTATAATAGAGATATCCCAGCCTGCATCATGAAGCCTTTCACAGCCCTCAATCATATCACTAGCAGTATTGCCCTTAACTATTCGGTGCAGAACCTTATCTGATCCACTTTCAAGCCCTAAATAAGCAATGCTTAGTTTATGTTCTTTTAAAAGTTTAAGTTCTTCTGGTTCCTTATCTAACATATTTTGAGCAGTAGCATAGATACCCACTCGTTCAACACTTGGAAAATACTTCTCAAGTAGTTTCAAAGCTCCAATTAAAAGTTCAGTACTCGCACCTAGAGCATCTCCATCACAAAAAAATACTCTACGGGGTGAGTAGTTAAGTCTCTGAAAGTATTTGCTTGTAGAGATCAACTCTTTTTCAATTTCTTCCAGACTTCTTTCTCGGTACTGCTTAGAGCGGTACATATTGCAATAAGTACATAAGTTATGAGAGCAACCTATAGTGACTTGAAGTAGAAAGCTTCTTCCCTCTGAGGGAGGTCTAAATACGGGCTCATCATACTCTATAGGAAAGTCATACATAGTTTCTTCTCGTTTAATAATGTGATATGAAGGGTTTATGAATACCATAAACATGAATTTTAGAACAGTTGAAAAAGAATATTGGATTACTTCTATAAGTAATGAAAATCATATAATTGTTTTTCAAAATAAAGAAGAGGGACACCAGTTTAAGCTCTCCCTGCTTCTTGGAACTATAGATCCTCCATGGGAGTCTCCTATGGATTATACTTTTATCAAAGATCAGGATGGAAAGTCTTTTTACAAGGTAAAAGAAAATATTGAAAGTAAAGATGATTGGAAAGCTGATGCCTGTTGCCAATCAGGATGTCCGGGGTGTCCTTGGACAATTTCACAGGGACTCTAATGGAAATTAAAAAGTTTTCTTTCAGAGGAAAGGCCAAGAATGAGACTACTCTTGTAGATTTTCTTTCGGAGGTTACTCCACTCTCAAAATCATTAATAAAGAAACATGCAAATAATGGTGGTGTTTGGATCAAGAGAAGAGGCCGTGGCCCTCTCAATAGGATTAGAAGAGTAAAGACAGTATTAACATCAGAAGATTATATAGAATGTCATTATGATCCAAATCTTCCTGAAGTAGACATGGAACTGGTTCAACAGATTCATGAGACAAAAGAATGGGGAGTTTGGTACAAGCCAGCCGGAGTACTCACTGAAGGAACAAAGTACGGAGACCAGGCCTCATTAATTAGACATATAGAAAAGAATAAACCACATGCCTACCCTATTCAAAGGCTTGATCGTGAAACCTCAGGTTTAATGGTCGTGGCCTACAAAGAAAAAGTATCTAGAATTTTTAACTCGGCCACAAAGAAAGGTCTGATCACTAAATTCTTTCAAGCGGAAGTATTAGGATGTCCAAGATCTTCTGAGGGGGAAATTTCATTCAATATAGATGGTAAGAGTGCAAAGACTACTTATAAAGTTCATGAAGAGTTAGAGCTTAGTACTTTAATTGAAATAAAAATGGAGACTTCTAGATTTCACCAGGCCAGGCAACATTTTGCAAAAATTAAGCATCCAATTATTGGAGATCCAAAATATGGAAGGCATAATAAAAATGATGATGGGCTAAAATTAGTTGCTTATAAAGTAGAACTTAAGGATCCAATTTCTAAAAAGGATCACTTATTTGTTCTACCTGATGAATTAAGACTTTTTTGATTTCTTATTGAGTCCTGTGACTCTAATTCTTTTATTCTTAGGGACGGCCTTAAGTGAACCCACTTTTAAGATACCTTTTTGAACTGGGTATAGGATTCCCTGTCCAACTAGAAATGCTCTTCCAACTTTTGCGATATGTGCCAAACTTACTCCGTATTGTTATTTAAAAGTACGTTGTAGGCCCAAACACTTCATATATCTATACGCTCCACATCAATGTTTAGCTATTTGAAACTAAGACTTTTCTATCTTTTTTATATCGCTCTAAGTGCTCTAAGTCTCGTTCATACTCCTGGTCCATTAGAGGAGAAGATATTAAAAAGTCAGCAGAGGTTTGATTACATGCTAGTGGAATATTCCATACTGTCGCCAGTCTTAGCAAGGCCTTAACGTCTGGGTCGTGAGGCATACTCTCCAATGGGTCCCAAAAGAAGATTAGTAGATCAATCTTTCCCTCAGAGATCTTAGCACCAATTTGTTGATCTCCCCCAAGAGGACCAGAGATAAACTTAGTTACTTTAAGTCCTAATTCTTTCTCTATCAATGTTCCTGTAGTTCCAGTAGTCGTAAGTTTATGTTTCTTTAAAATCTCAATATTTTCATGACACCACTTCACAAGGTTCGGTTTTTTCGAGTCATGAGCGACTAGTGCTATATTTTTTGTTACCTTAATCATGTTAAGTCCTCAGTAAATATTTCTTCTATCTTATCAAATTTTCAATCATTTAACTAATCTATGTAGAGATAGAGACTAACTATTAGATAATAAAGAGTAATTGAAATAAACTATTACAAAAGGAGTTAAAGATGAATGATAAAGTTTATGAAACAACGGTAATAGGTGGAGGCTCGGCTGGTATTATGGCCGCGTTAAGATCTGTTTTAAATAATGATGAAACACTATTCTTTCCAGGAAATCAAAAAGATAAAAAGAAGTCTAGAGCGATGTGGGTACGTAAAGTAGAAAATATTCCAGGTTTTCTAGACTTTAAGCAAGGTATTAATAACCCTAATAAGCAGGCCTACGACTACCTATCTCAAGAAAAGTATAGTCATACTTTTTTTCCTCAAAAAAATATTGGAATCACTAATATTGAAAAAGGAGAAGATGGTATTTTTAACTTAACAGATTCCAGTGGAAATAACTGGAGAACTAAATACGTAATTCTCACAACAGGAATGATGGATGTGCAGCCTTTTATTGAAAATGATATTAGAGCAATTTTTCCTTTTGCGAACAGCCAGGCGATAGAGTATTGCGTTCGATGCGATGGGCATCATACAAATGATAATGAGATTGCAGTTATTGGACACACTAGTTCTGCAGCATGGGTCGCAATTATGATTAATGAAAGATATAAGATTCCTAATCTCACTATAATGACAAATGGAAAAACTCCAGAGTTTGATCAAGAAACTAAAGAATTAATAGAGCTATATCAAATAAATGTTGAAACAAAAGAAATTGTAGACTTCTTAGGAGATAAGAAAGAAGGAATATTAGAAGGCTTCATTCTTGATGATGGAAGTATAGTGCATGCTCAAAATGCTTTTGTATCTCTTGGAGTCATTGTTTATAACGAACTAGCACTACAGCTAAATGCCGAGGTTGATAAAAGAGGTTTCGTAGTGACCAATGAAAAAGGTCAATCATCGATTGAAAACTTTTACATTGCTGGAGATTTAAGAGCAGGAATTAAAAAGCAAATCTATACAGCATGGGACTCTGCTGTTGACAGTGCTGATGATATAAATGCAAAAATCAGAAGAGAAAGAAGGCAAAAACAGCTTCTAGAGTTTAGAGAAAAAAAAGGAGATAATAATTAAAAAAGGATGAAATATGATTAATGAAAGTAAGTTTCAAATGTGGCGTGGAACCATAGCACTTGTTCAGGTTGATAATATAGTTACTCGTGAAGAGAAGCTATGGCTAGATGAGCATTTAAAAAAGGTTCCCTTCTCTCAAGAACAGAAAGATATACTAAAGAGAGACTTTACGAATGGCATAAAGATTGATGATATTCTTTTAGACTCTCTTGAGCCAAGAGAACGTGGAATGCTTGTAAGTTTTGCGAACACAATCTTTAAAAGAGATGGACTAGTAGAGTCTGAAGAAATTGTTCTTGAGGAACTCACACAGAAAATACTTGGTGATTTAAATATGAATGAAATTATTCAGGATGTTGAAACTCTTGAAAACTCTCTTCCTTATGAAGGAGAGGGGAATATATTTAAAAGACTTCTAACTGTTATAACGTCCCTCCTCTAATCGTGATCATTAATAAACTTCCGACCTTAGATGATATAAGGGTATTGACCGGAGCTAAGAACATACTCTTTGATATGGATGGAACTCTAGTCAATACAGAGCCTCTACATGCTAAGGCCCTTCTAGAGACTTTAATTGAACTCTCTCCTAGTAGAAGCTATATTATTGAAGAATTACTTCAAATGTTTCACGGACAGGCTGACGATGCTGTTTTCAATGCTCTAAAGAAAGATCTTACTATTTCTTTTGACGACTTTTTAAAAATAAAGAATAAACACTTTATTAAAAGTGTTACTGATTCAGAAATGATAACAGACTTAAGAATTACAGATCTACTCAAGCAGCTAAAGAGCAATGATTATAAAATAGCCTTAGTCACAGCATCTGAAAAAAGTGCTGCTTATTGCTTACTAAGAAAAGAAGGATTGGAGCAGTTCTTTGATGTAATTCTAACAAGAGAAGATAGTTCTAAAACAAAACCAAGTCCACAACCCTATCTTGATGCAATAAGAAAATTAAATATTAAAAAAGAAGACGCATTTATATTTGAAGATAGCGAAACAGGTATACAAGCTGCTATTGAAAGTAAAATTAAATACGCGGTAGCAGATTGGTTTAACTAATTATTTTTTGAAATAATAAGTATTATCTTTGATGTCATAGACACCATCTCTACTATTTAAATAAGGAACTCTCCCTTTTATAATTTGAGTAAAGAGATTTTTCAATTGAACATTTTTCTTTTTATCATCTACTAAGAAATGCCTATGTCCAGTGAATGTGATTTTAGAGAGATTTAAATATTTAGCATTCTGAGAAAGGTAAGAGCTTCTCCCTTTAGTCACTTCCTCTAGGTCCTTACCTAGCCTTGTTCCTTCATATTCTTCATAGGAGTCATTGAATCTATCAAGTTGTTCGCTTCCGAATAAGACAATATCATTGTCATTGTAAGTTACAAAGTTCTGTCTAGAGAAGTCTATTCTATCAACCCATAATTTATGTTCTTTAGCAGGAACATCAGCAGCATTTAAGACGAGATTGGAAAATAGGTTATGATTAAATTCACCAGGATGATAAAAGTTATCAATCATTTCTTTAAAAACGATATTCCCCATACTGTGAACAAGTAAGCTTAAGTTCACTCCAGCCATTCGAATTGGATGAGCTCTAACATAGGAATTAAGTGCTCCTAAAAATCTCGACAGATCTTCGGCTGCATTTACAGCATTTCCGACAGGTCTTTCTATAGCTGATTTCCATGAAGGCCAATGAAACATAATGGTTTTAACTCCATATGTTTTTTCAACTTCACTCATCACATCAAAGCCTTTCTCTGGATGCTTCCCTCTGCCATGAACAAATATATTGATATAATTAACTTCCCCTTCCGAGAAGATTTCAGACATTACAGCGTCCACATTTGTAGACTCAAAGAACTTCCCCGAAGATAAATAAACTCCAGTCTCAGCAATTGAGGAAAAGCTAAAAATAAAAATGACTAGTGCTAGAAAGGACCTCACCTAAAGACTCCGAAAAAAGTTATTACCCCTTTCTCGACTTAAGAGAGCTAAGACTTTATAAATAATCGGCAAATTTTTCTGTAAATAACGAAAAGCTGAGAAGTTTTGACAGGTTAAGTACTTTACCTGACAGATTAAGTTTTTTGTATCAGGTTGATACGAGAGAGCTAAGCGGCCTCTCCCTCATGGAGAAACCCCTCTAATGCTCTTTGATTGTCTCTATTTAGATCAAAGAATTCTATCTTAAAGTATTTTTCACTCAATCCGAGCTGGCGTTTAACTCTTCCCTTTATCTTGAGATCTTTCTGATTAGGCAATGATATTATGCAATCTACAACTTCATCTTTTTCGCATTCGAATATAAGGTGAGGGTCATGTACAGTAACGCCATACTGATCGAGGTCTACAGCATGAACAATATCAACAAACTTAGACCCAATAATATCAACTCTCACATCACGAATTGATAAGTGACTATCCTCATCCTCATGCTCTATGGCCTCTCTAAGATCAGCAATGATATAGACTAAATCTTCATAAAAATCGTCTTTAGGAAGAAATTTAATATCTTCTAGGCCTTTAGGAGGAGAACCATCCTCAATGTACGCAGAAAGAATAACAATCTCTCTGGGATAGTGAGATTTATCAAGCGTCTTTAAGGATTGAATTAATTCCACTCCATTAATAACAGGCATTGAGAAGTCCGTGATAAGTAAATCAATTTTTTTCTCACGAATAATAGTCAGTGCCTCGTAACCATTGTTCGCATGAATTAAATTGATATCATATTCAAGCGGCTCAATTCTTAACTTTAGTAAATCAACAAATTCCAGATTATCATCTGCAACAAGAATATTTAAAGTCCTCATACTACCCCACTACTACCATGATGTTTCATCAAGATCAGATATTGATTTTAGAATTTTTTGTCTTGAGACTGTTCCTATTACTCTTCCCTCTTCCACAACAGGATAGATTTGAAAATTATTTCTCAGAAATAATTCAACCACTGAAGTGAGACTATCATTAGGAGAAATACTCATAACCTGTGTAGACATATAATGAGTAACTGTTGAAGGTGCATGATTGTAATACTTAGAATCTAAAACAAATTTTAAGCAGTCTTTTTCAGACAAGAACCCTATCATGCCACCATGCTTATCAACGACTGGAGCCCCAGTTAGATTTAAACGCAGTAACATTTCAGTGGCCTCTAAAATAGTCTGATTCTCAGAGATCGTTTCAAAGTTTTCAACCATATACTCTCTAACTTTAGTACCGGAAGAGACACTATCTTTATATTCCTCTTTCCCCATTACAGCTGGCGTGTAGTTAACCATTTAGACCTCCTTATAATGTATGGAAATTTTAACAAACCACTATAAACAAAATAACTATAATAAAAATGATCCATTAACATTTTATTCACACTCTCCAACTATAATCATTTTTATGAGTAGGATATTTCACCACGACAATATTTTAGTTTTATCAAATAATGAGCAAGCTCAGACGAGGCTATCTTATGAGCTCTCTCATAATGATTGCGAAATCAGGCAAGCTTATAGCTTAACTGAGCTTGAAGATATTGTTGGAGAATCTCCAACTCTATGTTTAGTTGTTTATTTGGATAGCTTAGATCCTTCTTTATATGACCTTGATGTTTATAAAGAACTAGCAGATCAATTCTTTCTGATCATTGTAGATGCCTTAGGTACTTCTCTCCCTGCGGAAGATCTCTATGAGATACCTTTCACAGAAGTAATAAGCAAAGATGATGAAGCCTCACTTTATGATATTAACTCATTTCTAGATGAGTACTACGGAGAAAGTAGGGCTGTAGCCTAATCCTCAACTTCAAAAATACATCTGTACCAACAAACATCTACTAAGCTTTGTAGGTCCTCAATATTTTTCTTCTTTTCAACCTCGGTAGCAGGCGCTCTCTTTTTCTCGACTCGCTCTAGTGGTTCTTCTTCAATATTCATTGCTGGCCAATAAATTTCCCCCATATCTTGGTGAATATATGTGCCTCCATAAGTGAGCTGAATATAAAAAAGAAGAGAGGTCATAAACATGTTTACTCCTTACTTATTAAGCTATTTTACTCCTTAAGTATTAATAGAATAACAGTCCATAAGGCATTGTTTTCACGTTAAGATTTCCTGTTGAACTATAACCTTTTTACACTTATGTTGCGATGCCTCATCTCAAGATGTAAATTACTCCATCTCCAGAAAAAGGTATCCTAATGAACAAATTGATTTACTCTACGCTCCTTTTAGCATCTATCTCCTCATATGCTCAGTCACACAATGACGTCCAAACGGGATATTTCGTGATTGATGGAGCTAGGACGTTATTAGAAAAGATACACAAAGAAAAAAAGTTCACTATAGATCATCCAACGAGTAAGGGTTACGAAGTTTACGGGCCTAAAGAATTAAAAAGTTGGTTAACACAGAACTCTCCTTTTCCTTTCTATTCTCTTGATACTAAAGAAAAGGAAAAATCTCTTTCCACTTACCCTACTCCAGAAGAAATAGGTGAAAAGCTCAAGGTCTTGGCCAAAGAAAATCCTGATATATTCAAGTTATTTAGTATTGGAAAAACTGAGAACAATAGAGATTTATGGGTAATGAAGGTTTCAGACAATGTTGAAGTAGATGAAGTTGAGCCAGAGTTCAAGTATGTTGCCAATATGCATGGAGATGAAATTGTGGGAAGAGAAATGTTAGTCTCTCTTCTAAATGAAATTGCATCAAACTATAAGAGTGGAGATAAAGAAACTCTGAGCTTAGTTAACAATACAGAAATATTCATTATGCCTTCCCTAAACCCAGATGGTGCAGCATCAAAAAGAAGAGGTAATGGAAACTGGAGAGACCTCAATAGAGATTTTCCAGATGTTGTAAGAGATGCTAAGTCTTTCTTCTCTTCAGGAAGCATTTTTGATAACGCCTACGTAGATCACCAGAAAGAAACACTTGCTATGATGGAGTTTCAAAAAAGTCGCCACTTTGCTCTCTCTGCAAACTTTCATGGTGGAACTGAAGTTGTTAATTATCCATGGGATACAAAGAAAGATGATTTCCCATATAAAGACCTAGTCGTTGATCTCTCTAGAGAATACGCGGTTAAAATTCCTTCAATGAGAGACAATAGAGAGTTCGTAGATGGAATTGTAAATGGATACGACTGGTATGAAATAAATGGAGGAATGCAAGATTGGAGTTACCACTGGCATCAAGATCTTCAGGTAACTATTGAATTATCTCATTCAAAATGGCCTACATATGATGTAGTTCCATCTTACTACGATAAGAATAGAGATTCACTTTTTCAATACATGAAGAGTATTCACCAAGGGTTTGGTGTACAAATTAAAAATGTCGAAAAGTTCACGGTAAAAATAAGTAGCATTCAAAATGGTAAAGAGAACTTAATAGATACAATTTCAGTACCAGGAAATGAATTCTACAAAGTTCTTTCAGAAGGGCAGTATAAAGTTCAAATCCTTGCAAATGGTATAAACAAAGTTTTAGATATCAATGTAAAAAAAGATCAAATTTCTAATAATGGAAACTTCATCTCGATTTTAAAGTAATAAAAACCATCACATAGGGTAATAATCTTATCACTTAAGACTTAAGGTTATTGCCCAAAATTCCGATAAATTCATACAATTAATTCACGAGGTGGTAAAGATGGAAGGTTGGCTTCTCTATAAGGAAGATTCAAAGTTCTTAAAGAAATCGTATGCAGTTTCAAGACTAATGGAAACAGCAAAGAAAGAAGGTATCGACTTAAGAATCGTGAGTCCAAAGGATGTCGATATTACCGTAACGTGGGAAAATAGAAAATCGATTCACCTCAATGGTGAACTTGTATCACTCCCCGACTTCATCATTCCAAGAATGGGTGCATATACAACATACTTTGACTTAGCCGTGATTCGTCACCTAGAAAGGCTTGGAGTAAAGTCGTATAATACTTCTGAAAGTATAGAGATTGTAAAAGATAAGTTATATTCTCACCAAATACTTGCAGAATATAATATGCCTGTTCCAAAGACTATGCTTGTAAAGTTCCCTGTCGATATAGATTTCATTGAGAAAAGCTTAGGCTTTCCAGTCATTGTAAAAACATTAAGTGGGTCTCAAGGTGTTGGTGTATTTCTCTGCGAAACAAAGAAAAACCTCGCCGATATGATGCAGTTAGTGGAATCAACAAATATTAATGCAAATATAATTCTTCAGGAATTTATTAAATCAAGTAAAGGTAGAGATCTTAGAGTGTTCACTTTAGGTGGTCGAGTTCTTGGCTGTGTCGAAAGAATAGCAAAAGAGGGAGACTTTAAAGCAAACTTCTCTCAAGGAGGCGAAGTTCGAGCTTTCGAATTAACACCAGAAATAGAATGGCTAGCATTAGAGGTCTCAAGAGCTTTTAATCTTGATATTGCAGGTATTGACCTACTCTTTGATGGGTCGCACTTTAAGGTGTGTGAAGCAAACTCAGCTCCAGGCTTTGAGACTATAGAGCAATGTTTAGAGATGGATGTTGCGAAGGAAATATTTCACTTCCTCCGCGTTCGACTAGGAATATTTGCTAAAAAGTAATCTATTTACAGCTTTTAAATTCTGCATTGATACCAATGGCAACATCACTCCATGTCTTACCTTGGTGAAGTGCAGAACAAGCTTTATTTAAAGCACTTAATTCATCGTTCATAGCAAAATCAAATACATCAATAACACCTTTAGCACTTAGCTTTAGATCTTTGTACTCATAGCTTAGTGGTACATCTAAAGTCTTTCCGTTCATTGTAATTGCCACTGTAATTGTTTTACTTGAAACTTTTTTTACTGTTCCTGAAATCTCACTTCCACCCTCAAGAGTTGAGAAGAAAAACTTAGCAATCTTAAGATCTCTACCCTTATCTTTAGTAGATACAGTTGAAGCATCAAGTTTAAAAGTTGCACCAGTTAACATCTCATTAAGACTTTCACCCTTATTGCTTGTGAAGCTTACACTTTTAAAAGTTCCACCAACCGCGGCCTTAGCTGGAGTCTTATATGCACTCCAATTAATAGAAGCATCTTTAAAACAAGCTCCGTAAGTCAGAGAAGAAAATAAAAAGAAAGATAAAATAAATTTCATAGAAAACCTCTATATAGAATGATTAATGTTTTAAATAATAGTAAGTCATCTCATAGAAGAAATACAATACTTCATGCTGAAATTATCAGCTTGGCCTTAAACAGAAATCAACACTATGCAAAATGAAAATTAGGTTTGAGTATTTACCTTTTTGAAGCTATCTTCTATATACAATTTTACAAAAGGAATAAACTTGATTTTCAAACTCATCTCTAACACAAGAGAAACGCTAAAGAATGACCTCTTATCAGGACTTACTGTTTCATTGGCCCTTGTCCCTGAAGCGGTAGCTTTTTCATTTGTCGCAGGAGTAGATCCATTAGTTGGTCTGTATGCAGCATTTATGGTTGGACTTATCACTTCTATTTTTGGAGGAAGACCTGGAATGATCTCAGGTGCCACCGGAGCACTTGCTGTTGTTATGGTAAGTTTAGTTGCTGATCATGGTGTTGAGTATCTATTTGCTACAGTAGTTTTAATGGGAATTATTCAAATGCTTGCCGGAGTTCTAAAACTTGGAAAGTTTGTAAGATTAATACCTCATTCAGTGATGTTAGGTTTTGTTAATGGTTTAGCGATTATTATATTCCTTGCTCAACTTTCACAATTTAAATTTACAGATGCTACAGGTGTAAGCCACTGGCTTCATACAAATGATATGATGATAATGTTAGGGCTAGTTTTACTGACAATGGTTATTATTCACTTCCTACCGAAGCTTACAAAAATAATCCCTTCTTCTCTTGCTGCGATCTTAGCAGTGACTGGAATTGTTCACTTAATGGGAATTGATACAAGAACAGTAATTGACCTTGCTTCAGTTGGTGGAGGCTTCCCTGCTCTTCATATTCCACAAGTTCCATTCTCAATGGAAACACTAAATATTATATTTCCATATTCTTGTATCTTAGCGGCAATTGGATTAATTGAATCACTTATGACTCTTCAACTTGTTGATGAAGTAACGGAGACAAGAGGAAGTACAAATAGAGAGTGCCTTGGACAAGGACTAGCTAATATCTTCACAGGATTCTTCGGCGGAATGGGTGGATGTGCAATGATTGGTCAGAGTATGATCAATGTTAACTCAGGTGGTCGTGGACGTGCTTCAGGTATTAGTGCTGCCCTATTCCTTCTATTCTTTATTGTTATTGGTTCGAAATTCATAGAGCTTATACCACTTGCTGCACTAGTCGGTGTTATGTTTATGGTTGTTATAGGAACTTTCGAGTGGTCGAGCTTTAGAGTTATAGGGAAAATTCCAAAATCTGATGCCTTTGTAATTCTATTAGTTTCAACTGTTACGATCTTTACAGACCTTGCTATTGCAGTATTCTGTGGTGTGATTGTTTCAGCATTAGTATTTGCATGGAAAAAGTCAGAAAATATCAAAGCAGAGATCTATACTGACGAAAAAGGTGGAAAACATTATAAGCTTAATGGACCACTATTCTTTGGTTCTGTTCAAAGCTTTCATGCTCTTTTCAACCCAAAAGAAGATCCAGAAAACATCTACCTAGACTTTGAGAACTCAAGAGTTTGTGACTTCTCTAGTATTGAAGTTATCAATAATATTGTTGAGAAGTATGCCCGTCTAAACAAAGAAGTCTATATTACTAACCTTAGCCCTGATTGTGCTAGCGTTATAAATAAAGCAGGTCATATCTCAAAGGCCAAAAGAATATAACTCAATAGATACTGGAGGCTAATTTTAGCCTCCTTTTTTTTGTCTAAAATACTGATTTTACGTAATAAATTCCCTCCTCACAAAATCCTCAATTGACTATAGGCCCAAAAACTGAGAAGTAAGCTAAAAAAATCTTTAGGAGTCTATATGAAAGCTTTAATTTCACTATTTTTTGTAATCACATTATCAATCACTTCAACATTTGCTGATGAGTGTAGAAATAATGTTGAACTTCAATCTATGGATATTCTTGCTCAAGACCTAGGTGTTAGTTATGACGAAGTATATAACGAATATCAAATTACTCTAACAAAGACACAAGAGTTAGTAGATGGTGTTGAGAAATATGAAGCCTTCTTTAATACATACTCTGGTGTATACACAGTAAAAATGGACGTAGACTATTTCTGTGATGTAACAAGCTTTAATACTTTTTTAAACTAATAAATAATAAGGGTCCAAATAGGACCCTTTTTTATTTCTTCAATATTTAAAAATTGAGTTATTTAAGACGACTCTACTTTCTTCTATTTCCCATTAATCTAAGAATAGATAAAAAGAGATTTATAAAATCTAAGTAAAGCGTAAGTGCACCAAAGATAGTTTCTTTCTTGTCCTCTTCAGTTCCTTCATTTCCAATAATATTTGAACTTTTAATTTTCTGAGTATCATAAGCTGTGAGACCTGAAAAAATAACTACTCCACATATTCCGTAAATCTTGCTAGCACCAGAGCTCATTAAACTTGGAAAGAATATAGTAAGAATACCAAAGCCTATCATCCCCCATAGGGCCATATGACAAAAGGTTCCTATCGGTCCAAGGTCTCTTTTAGTTATATAGCCAAATGCACTAAGCCCAGCAAAAGAGAAGGAAGTTAGTATAAAGGCAGATTGAATACTCTCACTTGTATAAACAACAAAGATAACTGATAAAGTAAGCCCAGTTAACCCTGCATATAGTAAGTAAATAAAAGTAGCTGCCATAGCTGATATTGTTTTAATTTTTGCAGATAAAAAGAACACTGCTCCTAATTGAGCAATAATTAATCCATAAAAAATGATCTTATTTCCTAAGATCATTTCTAAAAGAGCTCTAGATTGAGAAACATAAAAAGAAATAAAAGCTGTGAGCATAATTCCAAATGTCATCCACTTATAGACTCCACTCATGAATCTTGCATTCTCTTCGCTTATACTTATTCCACTTCTATAAGAAGTCGTTATATTCAAAGTAAACTCCTTACAAGTCTGTTATGAGTTCATCGCAAATTTCATTTTGATCATCACTTTGTATTGGAAAGAACTCTATTAACTTATTTCCACACTCAGAGATTGACTTGGCCATCCCCTTAACAGTCTGACCTAGTCTAATATTTAAAATTAAGTCTGAAACGACTTCTTGCCAATAGTCTTCTGGAAGTTTACTAGAGATACCATTGTCGGCCATTATCTCTACTCTCTTTTCAAGAAGAGAGATATAAATCATTATCCCTGTTCTATCTTTTGTTTGAGAAACATGACTTTGATGAAAGACCTCTAGTGCTCTTTGGTATACTTCCTCTTCCATTTCTGATGTAGTACTTGCAAATCTTTTACACAGAGGAATATACGCAAGGAGATATCCAAAAATCATACCTGGTATTTGGGCCCATACTATTACAATAGGATCATCAAAATCAAAAAAGTTGTAAGTTAGTACAGCAAATAGTAACCCAAAAAATAGAGCTAATCTAAAATGAGCTGCCGGATAAAAATCAGATTTAGATAAAAGAACTGGAACAATTTCTCCAGAAGTTTTTAACTCTGCTTCTCTAATAACATTCTTAATTAACTCTTTATCTTTACTAGTTATTTTCATTACCAGCCTCCACTTGCGCCACCACCGGAGAATCCTCCGCCGCCGCCAAATCCGCCTCCGCCACCGAAGCCGCCTCCACGATTAGAACCACCGTAACTAGAACCACGTCCACCCATTGCACTTCCAATAAGAAGAGCAGCAAGAACACCTCTACCACCGCCACGGCCACCTCTACCGAACATACTCGCGATAAAGATAATGATGATAAGACTTAAAATAGAAGATCCACCGTTAGACTTGCGTCCACTTCCCCTAAGAGTATTTCTTAGCTCTCCCCCAGTATGTTTTACGATCTGACTGACACCTAAAATTATTCCTGACTGATAGTCATTATTTTTAAAGTAAGCCGTCATTGCTCTAATGATTCTTCCTGCAGTAATATCAGGAAGAGATCCTTCTAGACCTTGACCTACTTCAATTCGAACTTTTCTATCTTTCAAAGCAACAAGTAATAGAACTCCATTATCTGTTTTACTCTGACCTAGCTTCCACTTATCAGCAACCTTGATTGCATAACCCTCAATAGATTCACCTTCAAGAGAGTCTACAGTAAGTATGGCAATTTCATTTGTTGTTTGTTTTTTAATATCAACTAAAGCGGCAGTAAGCCCTGCCACAGCCTTTTGAGATAAAAGACCTGCTTGATCTACAACAGGCCTTAAAGTTGGGATATCTTTAGCAAATGAACTTGTGATTAAAAGTGAAAATAATAAAACCTTTATCATTTTCAACATTTAGAATTCCACCTTTGGAGCTTTTTGTGCCTCCTGAAGGTTTTCAACTTGAAACTGTGGCTTCTTCTCATGCTTTAAAAATAATGAATTATACCAAGATGTTGGTGGTACAGTAATTAAATTATTGAATGCCTTAATTGAGCCAATATACCTATTACGAGCAACAGTGATACGGTTTTCAGACCCTTCTAGTTGAACTTGTAGGTCTCTAAAATTAGCATTTGCTTTTAGATCAGGATACTTTTCAACGACTACCATAAGCCTTCCTAGCGCTGAAGATAGACCACTTTGTGCCTTAGAAAATTTTCCTAATGTATCAGCATTAAGGTTTCCAGGGTTAACATTTACAGAAGTTGCTTTAGCTCTCGCCTCAACAACCGCTTGAAGAGTTTCTTTCTCGTGACTAGCGTAACCTTTAACAGTTGAAACTAGATTTGGGATTAGATCACTTCTTCTCTTATACTGATTCTGTACTTCAGCCCATTGAGCATCAACTTCATTTAGGGCGGTAGGTATGCTCTGCATTCCACATGACGTGAATAAAATCATTAGCAAACCTAAAGTTAAAATCTTCATTTATTCTCCTTAGAAAATATTAATTTAATTAATTCCTATATAAACTTCTACTTTAGAAGAACCTATATACTTCTCAAAGTCAGTTTTAAAATTTCTTGTATAACCACAACCTTCATTTTCAAAGAAATTCCACACCTCAGACCATAATTCAATTACAGCATTTGGCATCTCACCTTCTTTTTCAAAGACTAAGTATTTTCCACTTAATATTTCAGCTTCTTGAGTTTCTTCATAACTGCTAAGAGTATTAGATCCTGCAATAACATCAAATTCCCCAGAGGCATCTGATTCATAATTCGTATAGACACCAAAAACAGTCGAAGAGTCATTAAAGCGTGGTACTAAATCTTTAAAAAATTTATCCCATAAGGAAGCAATCTTCCCTGTTTCAGGATTCATTTCTAATTCATTTCTAGTTCTTATCGAAAAACCACTTACTTTGAATGATTCAACACTTTCAACTTTCATGATTAGTCCTTTCTAAAAATTATAAATCGTTAAATCGTTCATGAAACTCAATGTTATGATAAACCTTTACAACATCATCATCTGCTTCAAGTTTTTCAATTAACTTCATATTATTTAAGTATGATTCATCTGATACTTCTTTAAAAGTTGTAGGAATTTGCTCTAGTCCTGCTTCCTCGGGCTCTAGGTTCATTTCTTCTAGTTTTTTAGAAATTGCACCAAATACTTCCATTGGTCCACTTACCTCAAAGACTCCATCTTCAAGCTCTATCTCTTCTGCACCACAGTCAATCATTTCAAGAGTAAAGTCATCTTCATCTAAATCTCCCTGAGGAACTTCAAATACTGCTTTGCGTGTAAAAATAAACTGAAGCGTCCCAGTAGTACCAAGAGAGCCTCCGGCCTTGTTAAAGTATGATCTAACATTGGCTACAGTTCTTGTTGTATTATTAGTTGATGTTTCAACAAAGATTGCAACACCATCAAGTCCATAACCTTCATAAGTTACTTCTTCGTATCCATCATCATCTCCACCGAGACCTTTTTTAATTGCTCTATCAATATTATCTTTAGGTACGTTATTTTTCTTACACTTTTCTAAAGCAATTCTAAGAAGAAAATTTGTACTAGCATCGTCACCACCAGACTTAACGGCCTTTTGTACTTCGAAAAGTATCTTAGTGTAGATTTGCCCTCTTAACTTATCTGCGGCACCTTTTTTCTTTTCGATATTGGCCCATTTTCTTCCCATTACTCACCTCTATGTTATTTATCTATTACTTAATATCTTATTAAATAGTTTCATAAAGAAACCTGTTATATCTGCATTTTGAATCATCTAGTTTTTTCAAACAATGGATAAGTAATTATAAAACTCACGAGTCAATTTGCAAAGGAAGGAGTGCCAATCAAGGCATTATACAAAGCTCTTTAGACTATTATTATTTAAAATATATAAAAACAAGGTGTAGTCGCAAAAGGCATACGCACCGCGCACAAAAATACTCAACGAAGAACTCTTCAACTAATGAAAAAATCAAACTGGTATGAATTAAATTCAGAGTAAAAGTAGATTTAGGAAACTCTTATAGACAGATTTCCTAGATTTTTGTCAATTTCGACTATTTTTGACAGAAATCTCTAAAATCTGTCGAATGAATAAAAACTTAAACTCCGTAATGGTGATAGATCTTTGTCACAAATTAATCATTAATAGGAGTAAGAATATGAAACATCTAAAAGCAAAAGTCGCAGATTTATATTTGAAAACACTATATAAAAAGATCGCAGTTGATAAAGATAAAGTTTGTGAACTTCAAAATAAAAACTTTCAAAAAATAAGCTCTACTCTCTATGGTACAAAAATTTATAATAAAACAGGACTAGAGAATCTTGAAAACTATAAGGAGTTTTCAGAGCACTTTGCAATTAGAGAGTACGATGACTTCAAACCCTACATAGAAGCACACGTATATGGAGGCAAGAGAATTTTATCTAAGTCGGAAGTCAAATACTTTGGTTTAACATCTGGAACATCAGGAAAAGACTCTAAAAAAGTTCCATACAATGAAGATATGATTGCTTCATTTAAAAAAGCACAGAAGTACCTAGCTTCAGTAATAAAAAAAGAAGTGAAAAACTTAGACTTACTATCGGCTAAAAGACTCTCTTATGGATCAACACCAACAACATATGAAGAAGATGGAATGAGTTTTGGGTACATATCAGGAATACTTACCGCTCAAACTCCAAGATCTTTAAAGAAAGTAACTTATCCATCAGTTCAAACTCTATCTATAGAAAATTGGGACAAAAAAATGAATGAAATATTCATTCAAACAGTTGAGCAAGATATTCAAGTAGCTTCAGGAATACCAACCTATCTAATATCAATCTTCGAGTATGTATTAGAAAAAACAGGAAAAAAATATATTAGTGAGGTTTGGCCAAACCTTGAAACAATAATCTACGGAGCAACTACAATTGATCAATACAAAGATAGATTAAATGAACTAGTTGGAAAAAGGTTAAACTACTTTGGAATTTATGCATCAACAGAAGCTCCAATAGGAATAGGAATTAATAATGCAAAAGATGAAAAGCAACTCTACGCCTTTCATCCTGAGTTAGTTTTTACTTTCAATGATATTAATACATTCGAGCAATGTGGCGTTGAAGGACTAAAAAAAGGTAAGGATTACTTTATAAATACAACAACTCCTAATGGTATAATTAATTATGCAATGAAAGATATTATTCGTATAAAAAGTGTCTCACCTCTCTTAACTTTTGAAGTTCTTGGAAGAGAAGGTAGTGGAATAAATATAGCGGCTGAAAAAACAACAGATGAACAAGTCCTAGATACTGTTGTAGACCTAAGTAAGAGAATTGGCACGAACGTAAATCATTACTTTTTATCGCCAACAATAAAAGATGGCAAACCGTGTTATTACTGGACAATTTTCTCAGATGAACTGTCTACAAACTCTAATACAAAAGAAATAGAGCTAATAATTGATGAATTACTTTGCAAATACAACAGTGATTATGAAGACTGCAGAGAAGATAATATTATCTCATCACCTATTGTAAAAATTGCTCCATCAAATTTCATAAAGTCATACTTTGATCTTTATAAAAATAAAGGTCAATTTAAAATGAAAACTGTTTTTAGCTCAAAAGATGATTTTCAAAACTTCTTAAACAAATCTATTCCGTCACTGCAAAGTTTTCTTGGGGAACATTCATGTCAGTTTTAGTTCAAGTTATTTTTGCAATATTTTTCGGATTGATTTCAACTCTTCCATTAGGCCCAAGCGGACTATCTATTGTTTCAACCTTTGTAACAAATGGAACAAAGAAAGGGTTAATTTCTCTAAGTGCTCTCGCCCTTGTAGAGATCATCTATTTAACAATAGCTCTATCTCTTAGAGCTAGAGGAATCTTATCTTTATCAAATAACATAGAAGTAATATTCTCATTAATATTTGGACTCTTTTTAATAGCTTTTGGTTCGATTACTTTTAAACAATCTAAAAAGAAAGAATCAAATGTACCAAAAAAGTTTAAATCTATTTTTGTAATCTCATTGATGAATCCAAGTTTAATAATATCTTATTTGGGATTAATAATTCTAATGGATAAATCTACTGGTAGTACTACAAACGGTGCAATAGTACTTGCTTTGTCATTCACACTGCTTTCAACTTCCTGGCTTACTTTATTTGTTTTAGGAAAGTTTGCTCAAATTAAACAAACATTTATTAACAATAATATGCATACAATTAAATCCATAATAGGACCAATCTTTGTATTCGTAGGTTTATCAACTTTAGTATCTACTTTTTAGAGGAATATATGAAAAAAATAATATTATTATTATCAATCTTACTAACAACGCAAGCACATGCCACACTGAACTCAAGCTGCTCTCTTCAAAAAACGATAGGACAACAAAAGCATTACATTTGTGAGATAAATGAAAAGAAAGTTCACTTCTTAGATATTAAAGGGAGTATGTCTGACCTAGCCTATTATCATGGAGCATTCTTATCTAACGAGATAAAAGATGGAATCATAGAATCTGTCATGACACGAAAAAAAGAATCATTCGATATGCTTAAGTCATCAGAAAGAAAGACATTTGAAACAATATTTAAATGTATAAAAAGTCGTTATAAAAGAAGCTTAGAAAAAAGCTTTATCCATGAGCTTGAAAGACTAGCTGATGGAGCAAAGATATCAAGAAGTAAGGTGATTGAAGCTACGCTAATGATTGAAATGTCCAGTTATATAGATGCACTCAATGTAAAGATGAAACAAAATAAAAAGAAAGCATACTTAGAGTTAATGTCACAATGTGGATTAAGATTAGCGACTAAGAGCTTCACAGGAATAATCAAAAAAGTTTTAAGGCCTTTAAGTAAATTAAAAATGGGTTGTACAGGATTTGTAGCAGGCAATGAATATACAAATAGTAATCAATTTTTACACGGGAGAAATTTCGATACTGGTTTTCTAGGAGTATTTGATAAATATCCAGTAATACTAAGACATACTCCAGACAAAGGTTATCCATATATAGGAATTAGTAGCGCAGGTCTCCACTACAGTGGAGGAATCACAGGGGTTAATTCTCAAGGTATTTCAGTTTCCACTCATGAACTTCGTACAACAAAGGTAAGAACGCTTTATACATCTACCAAACCTAATTCAAACAATCGCAATAATAGAGGTAGAAAAAGAGACAAATACGGAATAATTGCACCATACATGGCAAACTTAATTGTTAAAGAAGCTTCTTCTATTGATGAAGCAATTAAACTGATAAAAAAGTATGGACATTTTGGCGCATGGACATTTCTAGTATCAGATAGCAAAACTAACCAAGCTGCAAGTATTGAGGTATCTGGAAAAATAGTGAAGGTTGCAATGAGAAATGAAGGTTCACTCTCACAGGCAAATCACTTCCGTCATCCTGAGACTGCAAAATATAACTTTGAGTACTCTATAAATAAATCGCTTGAATCTAGGGCTCGAATCTCTCATGTAGAAAAGAGTTTAGCTGAATCTAAAGGCAATATTGATGCACAATGGGGAATTGACATACTCTCTGGCCATATAGATCACTATCAAGGTGTAAGAAGTTTTGGACGTACAGTTTCAAAAGTATATACATCAATGAGCCATATTATAGACTCAAAAAATAATGAGTTATGGTTTTCTTTAGGAGAAACATTTCCTACGAATTATTCCACTTTTCTAGGAATGAAGTTTAACTTTGAACCAAAGGAAAAGTTTTTTTCATTTTTTGAAAAGAAAAAAGCTCATGAGGATTTTAGAAAATCTAAACCTTACTTTGAATCTATCTTAAAGAACTATACCCTTGCTTATATGAACGATAGAGACTTTGGTCAAAGTGAAGGTAATCTAATAAAAACTATAAACTATCTAGAAGATGTAAATGTAATCTCTACTGAAAACGACTACTTTGATTTTCCATCTGCAATAATGAAAGCAAGATTAAAGCTAAAACTATATTCAAAAAAATCAAATAAATTACTACTAGAACAAATTAGAACAAACCTCGAAACGATACGAAAAGATAAATTCTCAACACTTCATATATATGAGCAGTCTCAGGTTTTCAGAGATTTAGCAATTGTGGAAGACTTAAATGGTAATAGAGAAGTTGCATCAAAACTATTTCAAAAAGCACTAGAAAAGGTCAATCCACTAACTAAGTTATTTCCCTCTCACCACTTTCTCTGGGTATATGTAGCAGAGTTAAAAGTCTTTAAAAAAAGAGAATTTACAAAGTACGACCTTAAAAACATTCATTTACACTTTGCAACTGCAGAATAATTCAAGGGACTTAAGCCTAGGTAATAACTAGGCTTTTGTTCTTTTTTCACACTTGTTTGCCCCATTTTCAGATACAGTATATAAACTGATTATGAAAGATTTTAGTAAAAAAGAACTCGTATTCTTTAAAATTTGTGACAGTGTACTTTATCATGAAGTAACTAAAGGCCATTTAAAGTGGTCTCTTTCAGATATATCCAAACAAGCTGATGTTACAAGATCTCTAATCTATTATTACCTCGGTAAAGAAAAAGAAATCATACTACATGAGTCAGTTCTCTTTATGTTAGAGCTCTTCTTCAATGTATCAGGAGAAAATAAGCTTGGTGTTAGAAATAGGATGAAAAAAGTTCTAACTCAATTAAAAGAGATTCCACATATTCATATGTACTATATTAGCGAAAGAACAAAAGATTCAAAATATGGAAAGCTAATAAGAGAGACAGAAGAAAGTATTACTATATATCTTCAAAAAGAATTAGGTCTAAAAAAAGTAGATGTCATGAGATTATTGATGCTAAATTTAGGGGCGGTAGCAATGCAGCTCTCCCCTGAAGAAGTAGATGAAATCTATGCTATTGTACCTGCTGATTAGTAAAAAAATCATTACTATTCGTTGAGCTCTCTTTTAATTCTATATAAAACATGTTCTTTTAATTTATGACCTTCCTCAACTAAAGGATGGTCAAAATCTCCACTTAAATCTCGAGACATTCCAATTTTTTCCATAACCTTGATAGATGGTAAATTTAGTTTAGATGTAAAAGAGACAATTTCTTGAAGCTTAATTTCATCAAAAGCATATTTGATAACGGCTTTTGCTCCTTCAGTAGCATAACCTTTTCCCCAAAACTCTTTTCTAATTCTCCACCCTATCTCTGTACATGGAGTAAAGTGTGTTTCATAGCTTGGTCTTGCAATTCCAATAAAGCCAATAAAGTCACTAGTCCTTTTTACTTCAACAGCGAGAAGTCCTATATCATCATTATTGATTCTTTCAATCTCTCTATCAATTAGCTTATTACTAACATCAGCAGAATATGTAGAAGGAAAGAACCTCATAGTTTCTGGATCTAAATTAAGTTCAGTAAATGATTGCCTATCGGACTCTTTCCATTGCCGTAAAATAAGTCTATCTGTCTCAATGATCAACTCTTCCCCTTTATTGATTGCTCAATTATTCAGCTACATTATAGCGATGATGATTAGTCTTCTTTTTGCATCACTTCTTTCAAGTCTTTAGGGATATCCATTCTCTGTAATATACCCACGTTACTTCGACCAGTATTTCCATTAGGAACAATCCCCAAGGAAGACCCAAAAACACCTAAGGGGATTCGTATAAGCTGTCCTAAGATCTCTCTAAAATCCTTATTCCTTAAAGAGATCTTAAGCATCCAATAGTGAGATATAGTATGTGAAGTGACACTTCTTTGGCCCAATATATGAGCGCGCTCGAGATGAAAGAATGAATTCTCAAATTGGTTTAATAAATAGAACTCTTTCGCCTTATTCATCTCAAGTTCAAAGGCCCTCTGCTGAATATTATGCATGAAGTAATACTACCATTCTTAGCAATCCCCTGCACCTCTATTTATGCTTCTTTAGAAATGAGAGCATTAACTCAGCAATAACATAAGGCTTTTCTTCTAAAGCAAAATGTCCAGCGTCTAATAGGTGAAAATCAGCATTAGGAACATCTCTCAAATAAGCTTCTGCACCTGCCGCCATGAACGCAGGATCTTTCTTTCCCCATGCGATTAGAGTTGGAGGATTATGCTCTCTTAAGTACTTCTGCCATACAGGGTATGCATTTAGGTTTGTTCTATAATCTTTAAAAAGTTGAACCTGTATTTTTCTTTCTTGTTTAGTCTTTAAGAAAGCAAGGTCATGTGTCCAAGAATCAGGACTCATAATATATGTTTTATCTTTATCAATATCCCTAAGGTACTGAGTATTAATTATTGATTTAGGAGTTACAATTTTAAATAATCTATCGTCGCTATAAACTGATCCCTCATCCCCAGCTGTCATAAAGAATTCAATTCTTTTTTTAGTTAGTCCATCTAAATATGCATTAGCATTCTGAGCAATTATCCCCTTCACTCTACTTGGGTCATTAAGAATAACTCTGTAACCAACAGGAGCTCCAAAGTCTTGCATATAAACAAAGAACTTCTTTATATTTTTCTTTTTTAAAAGTCCTTCAATCTGATTTGCTAGTAAGTCAAAAGTATATGTTATTTTATTTGGATTAGGTTTAGCACTAAATCCTGATCCTAAATTGTCTGGAGCTATGACATGGTATTGACTAGAAAGGACAGGAATAAGTTCACGAAAAGTATGAGATGAAGAAGGATATCCATGTAGCAGTAATACTGTATCCTTACTCTTGTCTCCTGCTTCTCTATAGAACATTTTATGTCCATTAACGACTTCAGTTCGGTAAACAGTTTTAGAAGGTAGAGGTATTAGCTGAGACTTTTTAACATTATGTGAGCAACCGACAATAAATATAAACATGCATAGTATAATCGAATTTTTCATTTCACTATCCTCAATAGAATTGATTTTCTTACAACTAATACTCTATTTATAAGAAATCTATAAATCAACAAGTTAGGAAAACTGTCCTTCGACAAGATCATATTTTACTAAATAAAGAGAAATTACTAGTTTGTACCAAATCCCTTATAATGTTAGAATAATCGATAATTATGAACTACTACGCAATAGATTTTGGTACATCCAATTCGCTTCTAAACTATATTTCTGATGAAAACGTTATCACTCCCGTACCTATGGAGGGAGAGGGTAAATATATTTTAAGATCATTGATTTTTACAATGAGCCAAAAAGAATGGTTTTTTGGAGAAGAAGCAATTCAAGAATATACAGAAAATAATGGAGAAGGCCGATTTTTTAGATCTCTAAAAAAGTTCCTAGCCGACCCACATTTCAAGGGAACAGAAGTTCATAATAAAAAATACTCTATTGAAGCACTTGTTGCTGTCTTTCTTAGAGAGATGAAATCAAGAGCAGATAAATTTACAGGAAAAAATGTTGAAAATGTAATAATGGGTCGACCTGCGAAGTACTCCCTTTCGAAAGAAAACGACCAACTTGCAGAAGATAGAATGAGGAAGGCCTGTGAGCTCGCAGGTTTCAAAAATATTTTATTCTGTCCTGAACCTCTTGCTGCAGGATTAGATTTTGATAAAGACAATGATCAAAAGAAAATAGTATTAATTGCTGACTTTGGTGGTGGTACTTCTGATTTTACATTAATGCAACTTCATAAAGGTCAGTACTCTCAAGATGATATTTTAGGATTGTCAGGTGTTTATAAAGCTGGAGACTCTCTCGATGGAGAAATGATGCGCAAGTTTATTGCAAAGCATTTTGGAGCAAAGTTCAGCTTTCAACTTCCTATGGGGAATCAAGTCCTTACCTTTCCAAGAGCACTTTTAAATAAAATATGCTCTCCAGCTCTAATTACACAGCTAAGAGAAAAAGAAACGTGGAACTACTTGAAGACAATCCATCCATTTGCAAAAGATGAAGAAAACAAACGCCATCTTGATCAACTCTTTGCTCTTGTAGACTATCAACTTGGTTACACAATCTTTCACGCTATAGAAAAGTCTAAAATATCAATTTGTACTGAAAATGCAGACACTCACTCTTTTAAGTTCTCATATGGAGAGATAGAGGTTGAAGAAGAAATACCAAGAGATAAATACTCTTCAGCTATGAAGCCAGTTGTTGAAGAAATTTTAAGTGCAATGATGGAAGTTTTCGAGCAATCTGGAATAGAACCATCTCAAGTTGATGAGGTCGTATTGACTGGAGGAACAGCACAATTCACTCAAATTCAAAACCGGTTAAATGAAATCTTTGGAAGCGACAAACTTGTTGAGCACGATATTTATCAATCTGTAGTTGGTGGTCTTTCTCAGTATGCAACACTTCAGTCGAAAGATTAGCTTAATTTCTCCGGATAACCCTGAACAAAAGTATAAAAGCTTATACTCCCCTCTCAACTAATATTATAATGGATATAAATTATAAGGGGATAAGTGTGAAAACTCTAAGAGAACAAACAGAAGCAAAAATAGCAGATACTAGAAGTAAAAAGCCAGAATTTATGAAAGCTGTCGATGAGCTTATTCAAAAATCAAAAGAATTTAAAGATGGAGAAAAGGCCACTAAACCTGGAGAACTCTCTCCTATGTTCACTCTTCCAAATGCTAAAGGAGAATCTATTTCTCTTAAGGATTTATTAAGCAATGGTCCAGTAGTGTTAACTTTCTACCGTGGTAGCTGGTGCCCGTACTGTAATATTCAATTAAGGGCCCTCCAAGAACGTCTAGAGGAGATACATGCACTAGGTGCTCAACTAGTTGCAATTAGTCCAGAGTTTCCAGATGAATCGATGACAACATCAGAGATCAACGCAATGGATTTCACTGTACTATCTGACTTAAATGCTGATGTCGCTGCAGAGTTTGGTATCGCCTGGAAAGTTCCAGAAGTTTTACGAGAGCATATGCGTGTCGACAGAAACCTTGACCTTGAAGTTATAAATAATGGAAATGGAAATACCTTACCAATCCCAGCAACTTTTATAATAAAACAAGATGGAACAGTCTCATGGAGTTATGTAGATGTTGACTATAGAAGACGTTCAGAGCCAAGCGACATTATTGCAGAACTTGAAAAAGTTAAATAACTACTAAATTATATTTATATAAAGAAAGAGTTTCTTTACTCTATTATAAATAAAAACTTTGATTTTCTTCTATTTATTCCGAAGAGATCATTATGTCCATGAGTAAAGAAACCTTTCATAAGCTTTTAAAGTTAGCCACTGTTAATGGAGTGAGTGATATTCACCTAAGAGAAGGAGAAAATCCTTATTTTAGAATGAAGGGTGGACTAAAGAAAATAAAAGCAGATCCACTAAGCAAAGAAGATATGCTTATCATTTGTAGGATCATTATTCCTGACCAAGAAATTTTAAAAAGAATTGAAACACTTAAAGAATATGATGGTTCATACCAGTATGGAAAAATCTGTAGAGTGAGAATTAGTCTCTTAAAGTTTCAAGGCCGTATCGCAATTATCATGAGAGTCATTAATATAAAAGTTCCAACAATGGCTGAGTTAGGACTACCTCCAGCTCTCAAGGGGTTTGTTAATGCAAAACGTGGACTAGTTCTAGTTACAGGTGTAACAGGATCGGGGAAAAGTTCTACCTTGGCCTCTATTATTCAAGAGATAAATAGAACAAGAGAAGAGCATATACTAACAATTGAAGACCCTATTGAATTTATATTTACTTCAGAAAAATCAAGGATTACACAACGTGAGCTTGGTGAAGATACAGATAGTTTTAAAGATGCACTTAGAGGAGCTCTCAGACAGGACCCAGATATTATTGTAATTGGAGAACTTAGAGATGCTGAAACAATTCAGATATCAATGAAGGCAGCTGAAACAGGCCATTTAGTTTTTGCAACGGTTCATACAACAAATGCTCCCGCCACTATCAATAGAATAGTTTCAATGTTTCCACCTGAAGAACAAGATAATGTAAAACTTAGATTATCAGAGTGTCTCTTTGGTTCAATAAGCCAACGCCTCCTTCCAACAATGGATGGAAAAGGCAGAATTTGTGCCCAAGAGATAATGGTAAATAAAGTTGGAATACAAGACTGTATAAGTGGAAAAGAGCCTTTATCAAAAATGTATATAACTATAGAAAAGTCAAAAGGTGAAATGCAATCTTTTGATCAGCACTTAACAAAACTTTATAAGGAAAAAAGTATTTCCTTTGAGGTTGCTAGTGGTGCAGCTTCATCACCATCAAACTTTGAGAGAAATCTAGAGTTTGGAGGAAGTGATAAAGAGGATCAAGATGAGCATGAAGAGCAACATAAGGAATCACCAGAAAATCAAGATATAGAGTCACAAGACGATGTTGAAGAAAATACTGGGGATCTCTCGCTAGATATTAATTAAAATGAAAACTTTTATTTCTCTTTCTCTTTAATTATTGATTTATTCCTAATACAAATGAGCTTTCCCGCAGCTTCCTGACAAGTACCTCGGTATATATCTAAATGATGATCTCTATACTCACAAGGTTCATCTTTTTTCTTCAATTCACAGGCAATCCAGGGCGCACTAGCCTGAACACCAGCATGTGCATGGACAAAATGAGTATTGATTAAGAAACTAAATAGTAGAATTATACTACTCATTACTTCTCACCTCTCTTATAAATACTGCAACTCAATTATATGCCACTCCCCAGATAATATCTTTAAATTATACAAACATTGTGAAAAAAAAGTATCTTAAACAATACTTTAAAACGAATTTTGATGAACAAGTAATAAAGAAATATTCAGAGTTTAAGAAAGCTTAGGAGCCCTATAGTACTGCCTGAGCAGTATAAATATTTAATACCTCTTGAGCAGTTAGAGCTCTATTAAATACTGCAAATTCATCAACCATACCTACAAGGTCACGACTCTCTGATTTTGCATTCCCTATTAAAGTTGAAACTTCACTAGGTAGAGCTCCACTTCCTTCACTCTCAATAACAACAGTTTTTTCTACACCATTGACGTATATTGAAACCAACCCAGTAGAGTCTCCAGGAAATGGATTTGATATATCAACATTAATAACAATATGAACCCACTCATCTTCATTAAATGCATCAGCACTATTTAACTTAAAACGAGTTGTTCCACTAGAGCCTTTAACTTCGAGCTGTACTCGTTGAGAGCCCCTATCATGAAGTCTATAGCGATCCGACTCGAATATATATTGAGTTACATTTTCTTCATTAGAAGAGCTGTAATGCCAAACTGAAATTGAAAATTTATCGAGTTCTTCAAAAGAGAAATCTGCATGATCACCGTCACCGTCAAACTCTAAGGCCTTACCTACCTGACCATTAACAAATGGAATTATCCCATCGCTAAGGTCAACAGAGTCTCTTACCTCTACCGCATCCTGCTGAGCTATTCCATAATCAGTAAAATTTGAATCAAACTTGTAGTAATGAACTAAACTAGTACTTTGATCACCTATTATAGTTCTTATGTCATTTAGAGGGTAATCAGAGATAGTTTGTACTTTAAATACAGCATCATTCTTAATACAAGATATTGATAATATTAAAATTAGTAAACAAACACTAAACTTCATGATGATTCCTTCAAACTTAATTAATTAAATATAAGTTAATATTGTAAACTAAATTAAATATATCACACACATCGGCACCTTATTAAGACACCAATAAAATCAATGCCTTAAATCAAAAGCTAAGTAATTATTAATAAAAACCGACAAATATTTGTGATAAATATACTCATTCTTATATTTTTAAACATAGCATCTACTCTTGCCTACAATGTGAGTGTAGAAAGCGAAGGAAGTCTTAAAGACTGCGTCACTGATAAGTCAGAGGAAATCTTTTTATGCAAAAATAACGAAGGTGAAAATTTTCTTATAAAGAAAAAGAACTGGGAATATATTGCGATGAAAAAAAGTTCTTCAGGGGCCTATCTTCCTTTAGAAGTCTATGATATTTCAGATGAGAATGATGACTACATATATTCAGCAAGTCTCAATCGTTATGAACAAGAAGAAAAAGATAGATACCAAGGACCTCTAAACGACTACATCAATAATGAAAGGTACCTATACAATGATTTCTTCAAAAAAAGTGATGATAAAGAAGTAAGTTCAGGAAATACAAAGATAAACTCCTTCGTTAGAGAATCAAGACTTGATCTTGAGCGAAAGAAAAAGCGTATTGACGAGAGCATAAATGCAAAAAAATTCAAAATTAAACTCAAAGATGGACAAGAGATTAAATGTAATAGAAGTGAGAAAGTAAGCTGTCCATTATTAAACTGCGAAAAAGATGCTCAAGGAATTGAACGAAAAGTCATTAATCCTCAAAGCCCTTTTTTTATATACCTTGAATCTTTTGGTTTTAAAAATAATCAATTTATGGTTCCTGAAAACTCGATGATCAGCCTCTTAGATAGTAAAGGTAATGAACTCATAAAATATGCTAAAGAGGACTCCAGTGTTTTCAAACAAGAGATGCTAGTTCCATCAAAATATAAGAATAATCCCCGGCTATTCAATGATCTAAAAGAACCTTCATTTAAAAGTTCATTAAGCAATCACTTGAAAGGTTGTGGGAAAAGTACTTTGAAAAAGTTTTTAGATATTCAAGAAAAGACTCAACAAGACCTTATAGAGGCTTCAATGCTTCAATATATAGATATAGCGAATGGTATCCTACAGAGTAACTATATAAATGAAGAGTCTATCCCAGGGAGCTCATGCTATCACAATGGTGCATACTATGCGCCTCCTGCATACAAGAGGGCATTAGAAACTGCAGTAATGAGCAAAAAGACAATATCTATGGATAGAGCGCAAGAATTACTGGACATGGCTGCCTTTAGAAAAGATATTCCTTGGAACTATACTCTTGATGGGTGTTATGCTCGTGCACATATTATGGCACGTTCATTTGAAGCGGAAGGGGTTCATGTAGACAAAGCCTGGCTCAGAGGCTCATTAAGGATACCTGGACAGCCAGAGGGAATGAACTGGGGATACCATGTTGCTCCCCTTGTATACGTAGAAAAAGAAAATGGAGAAATTCAAGAAATGATTATTGATCCTTCAATTTCACAGGAACCACTTACACCAAAAGAATGGGCAGATACTATGAATGTTAACTTTGATGAAACAGAGCAAGTATCTTTTCCAACTCCAACAAATACATCTTTCTATAAAAAGACAAGTTATAGTGTTACTAACACAGAACCTTATTGGCCTGATTATAATTATAGAATGACCGAATATGATAAAGAAAGAAATGCGGAACAAACGATGTTTGAATACGGTGGAGCTCCGCAATCAGAATCACAGTGGGAACAATGGGATTACTAATGAAGATAATTATTGCATTACTACTCACATTATCTATTAGTGCAAATGAAAAAGTGCTCATAAAAGCACTCACTGTTAAATCAATAACAAGAGAAAAAAAGTCAGAATATCTTATTCTCTTTAAAGAAAAAGCTGCAATTTACAAGAGTTCAGCTAAGACTATGGAGTGTTTAAATATTTCTATAAGAGAAAAAAAGCCTGTCTTAGTGAAATGGAATATTAACACCTTAGAAATAATTGACTGTAAATCTAAGAGAAAAACACCTAAAACTTAGACATTCTAAATTAATTAACATATTTAGTCAGAATGAAAAAGATAGTCTCAATATTTTTAATTTTTATCAGTTTCAAATCTCTAGCATTATCACGTATATCAGTTTCAGATATGGCCAAGAAAAACCATGTGGCATTAGATTATTCGGTGGTTAAAAATATTTTATTTTCTACTATAGATAACCTCAATGGTATTGTTTGTAGTGTATACACACCTAGCCAGTGTCAAGAAAGATACTATAAAGACCCTTCTCAAATAAATAATAAGAACAACGAAAATTTTAAATTAAATGTTGAACATACTTGGCCACAATCAAAAGGGGCTAAAGAGTTACCTGCGAATAGCGATATGCATCACCTTTTTGTCACAAGTAAAGAATCTAATAGCAAGAGAGCAAACCTACCATTTTGTAATGCTATATATGATTACTGGCAAATGGATGGAAGCATTCATGGTTTCGATGAATATTCGCAGGATTGCTTTGAACCTCAAGATAATCATAAAGGAAATGTTGCAAGAGCGATGCTCTACTTTTCGATTAGGTATAACTACCCTATTGATAATGAACAGGAGTTATTATTTAGAGAATGGCACAGCTTTGACCCTGTTGATAACAGAGAGTTAGAAAGAAATGAAATTATAAAGTCACTTCAAGGAAACTCAAATCCATTTATTACACATCCTGAGTTTGTTTCTCTAATTCAAGACTTCTAGTACGCGATAACCTATACGATTAAGACATCATAACAAGGGCCAAATATGGACCTATTACAAATACTATAAATACAACCTTAAAAAGAGCAAGGTATCCATATAGAAACTTTTTTAAAGTTTTCTCATCAAAATCTATAAATTTCCCCTGCACAGAAATTAAAAAACGTTGAGCAAAAATAAAAAGGAAAGCACTTAGGATATATATAATTCCAACTACAATTGTTAGATTCTCATAAAACTCGGTGAATGTTAAAAGATCCATAATCTCCTCCATTACAAAAGAATAGACCACTCCTAAAAACTTTGCGACATAAGAAAGAGATAAATTTCAGAATATTCCTAGAAAATCACTGAAGAATTCACTTTAATCAATATATTAGGTAAAATATTATGAATAAAAGATTAATAAAAGATGAGATTAAATAATGAAAGATACGATACTACATCCTAAGAATAGATTTACGTGGGCATGCTTAGCATTTCAAGGAGGATTTTTAAATGTTGCAGGACTTTTAACTGTTCATATATTTGTTTCACACGTCACAGGTTTTTCTGCTCACTTCAGTGTGAACTTGTTAAAGGGAAATTTTCTAACATCACTATACTTTATGCTTGTACCTCTATTCTTCCTACTTGGTGCATTTTTTAGTTGTCTCTTCACAGAGATTAGAAAAAAGAATCGGAAACATCCTGGATACATTAATATTCTATGTACCTTAAGTTCTATCTTTTTTTTAATATCTATCTTAGGGGTGAACAACTACTTTGGAAATTTCGGGGAGCCGTTTGCAAACTTTCGAGATTTTATACTACTTTCAACTCTTGCTTTTGCTTGTGGTTCTCAAAATGCCATTTTCACACACTTTTCGAAATCTATTGTTAGAACAACCCATCTTACGGGTATTACAACAGATTTAGGAATAGGCCTAGCTAAATATTTTATTTCAGGAGATCAAGAAGAACGTTTAATAAATAAAGTTAGAATTGACATTATAATTTCATTTATTTTAGGTAGTATTTTGTCTGTATACATTCTTCCAAAGTTACAATTTTTAGGTTTTTTAATTCCTGCTGTGATCAGCTTGATTGTCGGAGTTCGCCTATATATGACAAAAATCGCACTAGGATTTGAAGACTTAAAATCCAATTAATTCTAGTTTATTTAACAAAGTACTGTGAGCTAAAAAAAGAAAGAGGATAGCTAACAACTTCTCTTAAATAGTATTCCATATCACTATAATATTGAGGGTCGCTATCCTTGATTGCTAAAACTAAAGCTTCTCCCCAATAGTAATAAAAATGAGGATGAATATTAAGTCCATCTATGTTGTGGACTTTTGCAAGTCTCAGTATTTGATGTTTAGCATTTTCATCTTTACCAAAGTAATCAAATAAAAAGTCTAACCCATTTATTAATGCTCTTTCCTGATGATTAAAATCAGTATTTTTGAAATAGTCTTTTAATTTCGGATTTAAAAAAAATAAATGATTATAAAATAGCTTTGCAAAATTTTGATTATTCTTACTGCGCAGGTAGCTATTTCTAACAAGATCTACTTTTTGATCCCAAGTTTTTTTTCTCTCTTCGCTCATATACTTCTTCAATTATTAAGTTTGTATTCTTATAAAAGGGTATGGAAATTAACTCTTTAAAACAAGTAATTTAAATATTAATAGAGTCATATATATAATCAATACAATTACAGTAAATTATCATATTCCTCTAAATGTTCATTACTCTTTATTATATTTTTTTTACATTGATAATTCATAAATATTTGATCATGTGCAAATTCTGAAAAGGTATCAGTTCTAGTAGAGTACTCAGAAATCCAATTAATTAACATATCTAAATTCTTATCCTGATCCTTTTTAGAAGGGTATTTATGAGGCTCCCATGGCCTTTTCTGAGCATTTAAAATACATAACTGTATAGGTAGTTTCATATAAATAATCTCGGTAGATTCATCTAAAACTAAATCAATTAGATCTGAGTAACAGCCTTCAATCACCCAACTATTTGAAGTAGAGATAAACTTTTTTAAGATTATCTCTGACATCCCAATAGACATTCTTTCCGGAGTCTTAGACTTTTTCCATGCTATAGTGTCTAGATCGAGATGGTCTAAACTATATTTCATAGCTAACCTCTTTGCGAGAGTCGATTTTCCAGAACTAGAGTTTCCAAATATAATAATTCTCCTCATAACTCTCCCACTCTTTTAAGGATATCATAAAATATATCTTCTACTTAGCTAGCCATCTATATTATATAGAATGATGTATAATATATAATGTTTCTATAGAATAAACTTATATACTACTGTTTTTACGTTCTTATTACTCCTCTATACCACATATGATGACATATCTTTTATTCTATAGTTCAAGTAAGTGATATAATTAGTTATGAATCTCTTTATATTTCTTTCTCTACTTACATTTCAAACTCTAGCTATGGATCAAATAATTTTGGACAAGCATGACCCTGGTGATTATTCAAGGAGAGAGTACGCCATAGAAATGTTAAAGCTCTCCTTAGAGAAAACGATTAAAAGGTATGGCCCTTATAAAATAACTTACTCTCGAAGAATGACAAGAAATAGAGCTCTTGTTGAACTAGAAAGTGGTAAAATAAGTGTTTATGATGCTCCAACAAGGCAAGAATGGGAAAACAGGACTATTCCAATCTATATTCCCTTAACAAAAGGACTGTTAAGTTATCGTCTTCTGCTCATTACTAAAGCTAACCAGTTTAAGTTTTCAAATATAAAAAAAATAGAAGATTTACAAAAACTAAGAGCAGGTCTTTCTTCACAATGGAGCACAACAAAGCTGCTAAATTCTATTGGAGGATTTAATATTATTGAGGGAAATAGCTACTCTACTCTATTTTCCATGCTTGCAGTTGATAGATTTGATTACTTCATAAGAGGAGTCAATGAAATCTTCGGAGAACTTGATAATATCAAAAATAAATTCCCTGAAATTATAATTGATGACAAAATACTTCTACATATCCCGATGCCTATGTACTTCTTTGTATCAAAAAAATTCCCTCTACTAGCTAAAAGAATTGAGGAAGGACTTCTCGCTGCGATAGATGATGGAAGTTTTGATCGGATGTTTTACAAATATCACAAAGAAAACATTATAAGAGCTAAACTAAAAAACAGAACTTTATTTAATATAGAAACTCCAAATATTAGCAAAAATAAAAAGAATACTTCATCTAAATTTTTGTTAAACTTAGAGACACTTAAAGCAATTAAATAATATATTCTTTTCTACTATTCTTTACTTTTCTCTTGATTGTATTTCAATTTCCAAGACAAGTTGATACAATTATTTAATGAGCTTAGAATATTCCGACATTAATTTCATGAGAAGTGGTACAGTAAAGCAACAAGAAGCATTTCATGCATTAAAAGACTCTCGTATTTTTGAAATCCTTTCAGACTATACTCCATTTTTAGCAGGTACAATTCCACTTGATATTTATATCAAAGATAGTGACTTAGATATCATCTGTCAGGCAGAAGATTTTAATTCATTCAGTAAGTTAGTACAGTCTGAATTTGGAACCTGTACAAGCTATAAATCGTATCAAACAGAAGTAAGAGGACGGCCATCTCTCGTTATACAATTTTTCTTAAAAGGATTTCAGTTTGAAATCTTTTGTCAAAACACACCAATCTTTGAACAGTTTGCTGTGATCCACTTTATTGTAGAAAAAAGGATTTTGGATATCCACGGAGACAAAGTGAGGAATGATATTAGAAAATTAAAAGAAATGGGGTTAAAAACAGAACCTGCTTTTGCAAAGTATTTTAATATTTTAGGTGATCCATACTTAGAGCTTGCGAAGTTAAATAATCTTACTGATGCTAAGATAAAATCTATTAAACCTAAGAGTATATAAGGTTATCAATATATTTTTTTAAATCTATATGTTGTGACTCAGTTGCTTTTATTTTGAAAACAACTTCAAGCCCGAGAAATTCTCTTTCTATGATTAGGTCTGTATAGTTTTTCAAGAAATGCTCTACTTTACCAAGATTTTGAATTTCAATATTATATTCTAGTTCAATATGATGAATGTATTTTTGAATTAGGATTGAATCTCTTGCCTCTTCTAAGGCCAGGTGAACACTCTTTCCGTAGGCCCTAACAAGACCTCCTACACCAAGCTTAACCCCTCCAAAGTATCTAACGATTATGGCGGCAGTTTCAATGAGCTCCTCACCTCTTAGAACAGACAATGTTGGTGGTCCACTACTTCCTTTAGGCTCTCCATCATCACTTTGATTTTCGACTATCTGGCCAAACTCATTAAAATGTCTATAGGCATATACAAAGTGTCTTCCCTTTGGGTGTTGACTCTTTAATTGCTCCAATGTTTCTTCAAAATTTTGAAAAGGACATAGTACACATATAAATTTAGACTTATTAATTTCGTAAGTATGAGAAATTTGAGAAGTAATTATTTTTGACATTTATATATTGTACTCCCTTAGTCTGAGCAGTAAAAAATAATATCTTTAAAGAAATTAGGAAATACATCAAAGTATTATATTTTGGAAATCTCTTCTTTTCTTAAAGTTAGGATTTCGTAACCATTTTTTGTAACAAGAATCGTATGCTCCCACTGTGCAGATAACTTTCCATCTTCAGTTACAGCAGTCCAATCGTCCTCTAGCATTTTGACTTTACGACTTCCTTCATTCAGCATTGGCTCAATTGTGAAAGTCATTCCTTCAACAAGCTTCATCCCCTTGCCTTTCTTGCCCCAATGAAGAACCTGAGGCTCCTCATGCATTTCAGCTCCTACACCATGGCCACAGAACTCTCGAACAATGCTATAACCGTTTCTAGTTGCATGCTTATGTACAGCAAAGCCAATATCTCCAAGAGTATTACCAGGCTTAACCTGTTCAATCCCCTTATACAGACATTCTTGAGAAATTTTACATATATCTTTTGCTTTAGAAGAAGCATTTCCTACAATATACATTCTTGAAGTATCAGAAATGAGTCCATGTTTTTTGACTGTAATATCTAAATTAACGATATCACCATCTTTTAAAATTTCTTGCTTAGACGGCACTCCATGACAAATAACATTATTTACAGAACTACAAAGTGCGTACTCAAAGTCATATTGACCAATACAAGATGCAATTGCATCATACTTATTTACAATTAAGTCTTCAGCAATTTTTGCTAATTCGTAAGTACTAACACCCACTACGACATGGTCAATTAGAGTAGTAAGAATCTCCGCTGCAATTTGCCCGGTCTCTCTGTAATTCTCTATTTCTGATTGAGTTTTAATTTTTACATTCATTTCTTAGACTTCTTAACTATTTCTTCAATAGTGAGATTTTTGTATTTGAATAATAGGTCTCTAATTTCCTCATAGTTAATTGCTGGATGTAACTCACTTAACATTCCAATCTTGATCCAATGCTCTGCCTGTGAGTTCAAAGAGCGATCAAAAACTGATGAAGCTTCCCTTAATTGATTATGTATACCTTCTGAAATCTTTACTATACCCATAGCCTCAACATATACATTATGTAGCAAAACGCATACAGAAAAACACAACGATAAATTAATATTCTGAACTGCGTTAATATAAAATGGATATAGCACGGTCTTTTTTTGTCAATGTGCAACTAAGAGTAACTTCATCTCAGTCTTTTAAACAACCAACCAGACCCTTTTAACCGATCTCCACTTTATAGTATTAAATTAAATAAATACCCTAATACAATGATAGAGATTGCTACAGATGAGAAATATATAACGATAAGTTTCAGCTTCATCACCTTTTTAAGAAGTAATGCTTCAGGTAAAGAAAGTCCTACTACTGACATCATAAAGGCCATTGCAGTTCCTATAGGTATTCCCTTTGCAACAAGACTTTGAATAATTGGGATCACACCTGATGCATTTGAATACATAGGTATAGCTAGAATAGTAGAAATTGGTACAGCAAAAAAGTTATCTTTCCCCATGTACTGCTCAAAATATCCTGTAGGTACAAACCCGTGAATCACCCCACCAACAGCAACACCACCTAGAACGTAAGGAATAATTTTCAGAAAAGTATCAATTGCTTCTGCTTTAATTTCTGGAATACGAGCTTTAAACCCTCTATGATCCTCAATAGAAGCTTGGGCCATCTTTTGCTTTAACTGCTCTTTAACCCAATCCTCTAAATGATCTTCTAGTCCTAATTTACTTAAAATAAAACCTACTATTGTACCAATGAGAATTCCTGAGAATGCATATATTAAAGTGACCTTCCAACCAAAGATACCTAAGAAAAGTATGATTGCAATTTCATTAACCAGTGGGGATGTAATTAGAAAGGAAAGAGTTACTCCAAGCGGGATACCACCTTTCAAAAACCCAATAAAAAGAGGAATAGATGAACAACTACAAAATGGAGTAATAGCTCCAAGTACTGAAGCAAGGAAGTGCTCTAATCCAAATAATTTCTTATTCTCTAGAAATGCTCTTACTTTATCTATTGGAAAATAAGAATTAACAATTCCCATTAATGAAATTACAAACACAACTAAAAAACTTATTTTAAGAGAGTCATATATAAAAAAGTGCAATGCTTGCACCCAGTGATTTGCACTATCAAGTGATAGCCAGTTGTATATTATCGTGTCTGCTATCAATTCGAACATGACCTACTCCAAAAATGTTTTGATCTCTGCAACCTCATTAACCTTTCCAAAAGAAACTAACTTCTCATCAATAACAAGTGCTGGAGTTTTCATAGCATTGTACTGTGCGATCTCAGCAAAATCTGTAATCTTTTGAATATCTGCAGTTTTACCAAGTTCATTTAAAGCTGTTTTGACGTGAGTCTCTAGCTTAGAACATTTGCTACATCCTGATCCTAAAATTTTAATAATCATAAAATCCCCTTATATAGAGTTGTAATTGAATAAGAAAATAGAAAGGGATAATGAAGTAATATCCCTTTTTTCTTCTAACTTATAAATTCAAACTTCTTTAATTATTTTAAGATACTTTAAAATTGTTATCTAATTAATTCAAAGAATCTCTTAAGGTTCTTTGATAAACTGTAATACCTTAGTTCTTAAATCATCTTTAGTAAGACCTGTATTTCTCGTTATCTCAATGGCCTTAGGTAAAGGCATATTATGATCCTTATTTAAATGGATTAATAACCAGCTGGAGGCTCTATTTCCGGAAGAACAGTGTACAAATATTTTCTTATCCTTATTCTTTTCAATGAAATTAGTAATATTACTAATATTTTCTTTTGTAATATTGTTCTCTTTATCGAAAAAAGGAATATTATGATAGCTCAGTCCATTTTCTTCAGTGTATTTCTTTTCATTAAAATCATTAAACTCACCAGGGTTTCTGAGGTCTAGAATAATATCAAACTTCTCTTTTTTGACCCTATCAATAGTCTTTTGACTTGGTTGTCCAGATATAGTCAAAAACTTGAAGACTTTTGCATCTTCAAATGAACTGTATTGTGAATAACTTGATATAGAAATAAATGTAAGTATTAGCGTGAATATTTTTTTCATAGAGACTCCATTTTTTATTAGTATACACCCTCTAAATCTACTAAACATTGATTTAAATCAATGTTTAGAAATGATATAGCTTTATATACTAATTTGACTGGATTACAATTTCAGAATTCAGGAAAAAACAAATGCTAATTAAGCATCTGTTGTTTTTTTAATGGTGTCTCAACATCGGTGATTATCCAGGTTCGACACTTAAACTTGTATTCTAAAACATAGAGTTTTCATTTTTAGATTCCACAGGAATTACTTGCAAAACATCCCAGTGCTCAACAATCTTTACATTCTCATCAAATCTAAAAATACCTATACCAGGATACTCCTTTGCCATCCTTTTGAAACACGCAATAAAATTATCTTTCCTATCAATAACTTCTTGTTTGTGCTGATTATTGATTTTCCAATTACTTCCCTCTCGTTACGTATTGACTTAAGTACTTAAAATAGCTCGTAAAGTTGTTAAACTTAAGCCAATTATTGCCTTTCAGATATAAGTACAAAACCCAGATATTCCCCCATACGTAGTATTAAAAAGGATAACGAGTAAATTCAAGTAAAAGACTCAAGTATACCTCCTTTTTATCCGAAAAAGTTGTATGAAAATAAAACTCTACCCTATCCTTATATGTTTGACAGTGCTTCTAAGCGCTATTATTTATCTTAATTCCGATAGAGAGACCACTTCTAGTCGTACTCCAGCTTCTGAAAATAACAAGACATGTACAACCGCCTTAAGAGCTATTCTTTCATCTAATACAGATGAGTCAATAAAGCTAAAAAAACAGAAGCAATTTATTTCTGAAAATGATTTCCTTTCATACCATAAAACAATATTAAACAGTCATGACAATACTGAAATTGAACGTGGAGAAGTACCTAAAGGCTATAGTCAAAAAGTGACAAACTTAACTGAAAAATTCATGGCCCGAACAAATAGCAACTATGTTCCAGGTTTCTTTCAACATCATGAGGATAAGTCATTAGATACTTGGGGGATTTTTGAATACCTAACATCTAAACAAGACTTAACAACAGAAGATGGAAAGCTCGTTCTTTCAAGAGCACAAGAATGGATTAACTCTTATAAGAGTTACCCAGAGAGGCTTGAAGAAAGTATTATACGTTCTTTTGAAAATAAAATGCAGTATGAAGCTATCTCCAAGCATCATAAAGAAAATAGTAAGGCGATTAAGAACTTTAATTATGTAAATGGAAACCGCTATGAATTAGAACTTCCATTTATAAAAAAAATAGATGGAGAATGGAAAACGACTTATGAGAAGCAAGGTTTCTCTACCTACAGGAACTTTATTGTTTACCTAAAAGACAAAAGGATCGTTCTTGAAAATTCTTTTGCAGATAAGACCATTGAAAGAAGAGTAAAAGCAGGCCCTATCTATGAAGTTATTAATAATCAAGCAACAATTCGAAGAAAGTTAGAATTTTTACGAGATAAGTTAGCTGATACACCAGTAACTCAACTATCTGATGAACAAATTCAATTAAAGAATAGTATTGAGAATATACTTTACGATGGACGCTTAATGCCTCGTTCTGATGCCATAGCAAGACAGCAGAATATAGAGTTAAAAGCAGAGATAAAATCTTTCTTTAAAGGAGAAAAAAGTAGACGTGAGGTACTAAAAACATTTAATCAACGACTAATATCCAAGTTTAGTGACGATGCTATTAAAAAGAGTGAAATGAAAAATTATATTAAAGCAGTTATATTTGGTAACACTATCGGAGCAGCGGCAGCAATAACCATAGGAACAATAGCCTTACCACTTACAGAGAATGATTACATTCTATACTTAACATCATCTTTTCATAACTGGTTTAACAACTTACTCTTATCTTCACCCCTTGGAACAACCCAGACCCTTCACAACTGTGCAAAGGAAAACCGTAGTTGGAGTGTTGAGAATGTATGCATGGCAAGTTTTCTAAACTCACATTTATCAAGTTACCTATATAAATCAAGACTAGAAGAAGATTATGACTATCTTAATGATCCAGCCTTTATAGAAAAACGTTCAGAGTTAATCAATATCTTTTTAGGAAAGAGAGAAGATCTTCAGTATGGGGACTTCTTTGCACAAAATATGGACTACTTAAAAGAAGAAGCTTACTATACCTATGCAGCTCAATCATTTATAGAAGTTATTGATATCGTAAATCCAAATTTTTCAAAGAATCTAGATTCTACAAGTAAAGAAGTAATTTATAACTACCTTGCTAACAAAGATGCCAAAGAACTACCATCTATTCTTAATGGAAAAATTAGCGAAGATATGAAAGAACTTGTTCTAGATGTAAAAAATCATATTCCAGAGGCCGCTAAACAAATACAATCCAACGGAACGGTAAAAAGAGAAGTTCATGACTTTATGAAGGAATACTAGAACACCCTATTCTGTAATGTATAGGTATTAGTATTGAAAGAGGCTACATAAACGTTGAGAGCTTAGGCCAATACAGAATTATAAAATGGAGAAATAAGAATGAAAATAGTTATAACAGGAGGTCCAGGAGGTGGAAAAACAACTGCTCTTGATCTTTTTCAAAGAGAGCTTCTCGGAAAAGTCTGGATTATACCAGAATCTGCCAGTGCTATTTTTGCAAGTGGAATAAAAAGAGATGATGATTTTAATACTCTAAAAGCAATACAAAAAACAATTTATTATCATCAAAAAAATGTCGAAGAAATTCATCAACTACAGCACCCTGATAAGGTTCTACTTTGTGATCGTGGAACACTAGATGGACTTGCCTACTGGCCAAATAGTCAGAAAACTTTTTTTGAAAGTATCAAGTCCGATTTTCAATCAGAACTTAATCGCTACGATGCAGTCATTCATTTCGAAACAGCAGCAGTAGACGGACAAGATATTTCAACGAATAATCCTTTTAGGAATGAATCTAAAGAAGCAGCAATTGAACTAGATAACAAATTAAAAGAAATTTGGAAAGTTCACCCTAACTTTCATGTTGTAGAAAGTAAGGGAAGCTTTATTGATAAAATTATTAATGGAGTTAAAACTATTAGAATGGTAGTTGATCAACAAATTTATTAATCTCGAGAATTCAGATAGCTTTGAACATTACCGATAGTTCCAGCATTTATAACTTTAGAGAACCCCTGTCTCTTCAAAATTTGCTTTGCTCCTGCACTTCTTGTACCACTTGCACAAAAAAGTATAACTGGAGCTGCCTTATCTAATTGTTTAGACTCGGAATTAATCACTTGCAATGGAATATTTATACTTAAAGGTAGAGCATATTTTGAATACTCAGCTTCTGATCTAACATCTACCAATTGAACATTTTGAAAATCCCCTAAAGAATTCATCTCAGCTCTAGATACTCTTGTCCTATAATATTTGAAACCTATAAAGCCTAAAATAATTACGATAGGCCAGTATTGTGTTATTTCTATTAAATATTCTGTATACAATTTAACTCCTTACAATAATCTATTAATTATAGTTTCATTAGATTTTTCTTAAATCATATTATTATTCATAAAATAAGTATAACAATTCTATTTTTAGTAAACATTGATATACATCAATATATAACGATTACTTCTCAGAGTTATGACACTGTAATTCAAAACCTTTACGATTAGACACAGCTTGAACGCAAATGTTACGAGTCTAGATGAAGTAGGTATTGAATATGCCTTGAATGAAGCGTTTAAAGAACTGGCATTAAAAATGGTGCCCCGACGTAGAAGAGTATCGAACTGCCCTACGGGACTATTATGTGGCTTAATTTCATTAATATAAGTGAGTTAGAGTTAATTTTATCTAATCCCCAAAAGATCCCTATCCCCAAAAAAGAAAGCAGCCTAATCGTAATCAAAAAGCTTATTTTATCTTTAATTACAGGCAAAGTCTTGGGCGAATAAAGTCAATAAAAACAGAAATACGCTTCGCCACAGACGAAGACTTATAGTACACAGCATGTATTTGCTCTCTTCCTGTGTTTGATAATTTTTCATCTTCGAAAAGCGAAATGAGCCTTCCTTCATCTATATCTTTCTTTATCATAAAGCCCGAAAGACATGCTATTCCATTTCCCTCCAGGGCAAGTTGCCTTATAGTTTCGCCGTTACTAGAAGATAAATTTGGAGCGATAGTGTCAACCCCCCTTAGAGGCCAATTGTTTAAAGATTTAGGGTTAGTGAAGCCAATTGTCCTATGAGAAAAAATATCATTTACTTTTGAAGGACAACCAAATTGCTCAATATATTTAGGAGAGACAACAATGTAGAGTTCACTACTTCCAAGAAACTTTGCATAAAGTGTAGAGTCACTCATTTTACCAATTCTTATTGCAAGATCTATCTTCTTTTCTAACAAATCGACTATACCTTCATTGGATGTGAGCTCTAGGTCTATATCAGGAAACTCTTTAGAGAAAGAAGAAATGTGGGGAACTAGTTGATGAAAAATAAATGGGCTTGCGGCATCTAATCGAAGCTTTCCACTAGGGCGCCCTTGTCCTGATACAATGTCTTCTTCTGCTCGATTCACTTGCTCAATCCCTGATCTAATAGAATTGATGAACCTACGCCCCTCCTCTGTTACGTTAATTCTTCTTGTTGTTCTATTAAGAATTGTTACCCCTAGATTTTTTTCAATTCGACTTACAGCTCTAGATACCTTTGCAGTTTGAATATTTAAAGATTCTGCCGCAGAGGAAAAACCACCAGTATCAACAACCATTAATAAAATTTCTAAATCTTCAGAGCGTGTTCGCAAAGCAGGTACCTTTTTCATTCATTAATTATTGTTATTTTAACAAAAGTATTTTGCTTAGACTACTATTCTTAACAACAAAGATAAGATGTAGCATACACCTAACTTAATTAACCATAAGTGATTGCGACTCGTGATCATTTCATACAAAAAAAGTGAGTTTATTATGCCATTAGCACTATTTGCACTAACGCTAAGCGCCTTTGCTATCGGAACAACTGAGTTTGTTATTGTTGGTTTAATTCCAACAATGGCAGAAAGCCTTAACGTTTCATTACCATCAGCGGGACTTCTAGTTAGTCTTTATGCCCTCGGAGTAGCAATTGGTGCTCCAATTTTAACAGCAGTTACTGGTAAGTGGAAACGCAAGAATGTACTACTTTCGGTAATGTTTATTTTTGTCATAGGCAACCTATTAGCATGGAAGGCGACAGGATATAATACATTAATAATTGCACGTATCCTTACCGGACTTGCTCACGGAGTTTTCTTCTCCATTGGTTCGACTATAGCGACAGGATTAGTACCTAAAGAAAAAGCTGGTAGCGCAATTGCTATAATGTTTACTGGCTTAACAGTCGCACTAGTAACAGGTGTTCCTCTAGGAACGTATATAGGTCAAACATTTGGATGGCAAACAACGTTCTTAGTTGTGTCAGTTCTTGGACTCATTGCTCTTATTGGTAGCTCAATACTTATTCCAAAAAACTTAAAGCAATCTCCTGCTGCTAAATTTTCTGATCAACTTAAAGTACTCACACACCCTCGTCTTCTTTTAGTTTATGCAATGACAGCTGTTGGCTATGGAGGTACTTTTGTGGCCTTCACTTACCTCGCACCTATCTTAGAACAAGTTTCAGGGTTTGAGCCAAGTTCAATTAGCTTGATAATGCTAGTCTATGGTGGCTCTGTTGCTGTTGGAAATATTTGGGGCGGAAAGCTTTCAGATAAGCTCGGTCCAGTAAAAGCATTAATGATAATTTTTTCAATATTGGCAGCTATCTTACTTACTTTCACATTCACTGCTTTAAATCAAGTTTCTGCAATCATCACAGTTTTAGTATGGGGTGCATTTGCCTTTGGCAATGTTCCAGCGCTTCAAGCTTATGTCGTAAATCTTGCTGAAAAATATGTTCCAAATGCTGTAGATGTTGCATCAGGATTAAACATTGCAGCTTTTAATATAGGTATTGCCATTGGCTCAATTACAGGTGGTATCGTCGTAAATAAGATGGAGCTAATAGACACTTCATGGATTGGTGCAATTATCGTAGTCCTAGCCGTTATATTAACTAAGTTCTCTGGGGTTCTAGACTCTAGAGAAATAAATAAGGCCTAAAGGATATTTTATGAATATAGATAAACTGAAAAGCCTTGGCTTCTCAATTGGTATTGAGTTACCACTTGATAATGACTGGTCGAGCCAAGGACAAAAGAGACGTATAATAGACAGTCGTTCATTTGGAATTCCTGATATTTCAAAACATAAAGAGAGAATTATTCTTGCTGATAAACTCGGGTTCTCTGCTGCATGGATTAGAGATGTTCCCCTATATGATCAAAGTTTTGGAGACGCCGCCCAGGTATTTGAAGCATTTTCATATCTGGGCTACCTTAGCGGTATCACTAAAAATATACTCTTGGGAACAGCCGCTATTGTTTTACCGCTAAGACAGCCATGGCTTGTAAAAAAAGCGGCTAGAACGATTGCTAAACTTAGTGACGATAGACTTATTCTTGGGGTTGCTAGTGGAGACAGGCCATCTGAGTATCCTGTATTTGGAATTGAATATAATGAACGTGGGGAACTCTTTCGAAAGTCGGTAAATATTATTAAGAATGATGATAAGACTCATCTACCAGAGTCCTTAGATCTCTTGCCTAAGGTAAATAGCTTTCCACTATATGCAGCTGGACTTGCGCAACAAACTCCTGAGTGGATTGGTGAGAACTTAGATGGTTGGCTGGCATACCCTGGGACTCCTACGGATCATGCTCAAAGAGTTTCACTATGGAGAAAAGCTGCAGGCAATAAACCTTATGTTAGTTTTATTCATCTAGATTTAGTTGAAGACCCACTTGCACCAATAACTAGGCATCGATTTGGAATTAAGACAGGTATAAATGGTTTGATTGAAGAACTAAATCAAATGAAAAATACAGGTGTTGATCATATTGGACTTCAGCTTAGACGTAATGAAAGAGATTTGGAAAGTAGTATGGATGATATTGGTAAATTTGTGATTCCACATTTTCACTCATAAATCGACTGGATAAAAATCATCTTCAAAGCTTTCTAAAAGTTATTGTTCAACAAATGACATTCAGAACAACGAGAAGTCATCAAAGAGTTACACTAGCAAGTCATGCTACCTATTTGGGCTTCTGAATTTAGTTTAATTACAATTTTAGAATTTTAGAATTTTAGAATTTTAGAATTTTAGAATTTTAGAATTTTAAGCAAAAAAAAGCCAGATATGGGTTAAATATCTGGCTTTTTAAATGGTGCCCGGACGTCTCCGGGTATCGAACTGTGATACTTGGATTTCAACCTAATCCTTAGATATTATTTGTTGCAAGCACAAGATCTGTTGTACAAATAAGCCCAACACCAAAGTCGTCTTCTTTATACTTGGCACTAGTTTTTGATCTTCCTGAGGCAATAACTTCTGCACCATTTACTTCCAATATAATCTTCAAATGATTTGTCTTCACTAAAGAATTCAAATCTAGTTTTTGAGTAATAATGACTTCAAATGGAAACTGACCGTAAGCTAAACCTGAAAAGCTTCCTTTCCAAATTTCATAACCTGGACCTACTCCATCTTTTACCAATTGAACATCACCTGCCTGCCCCATAGCCGTCAACCATATACAGTCTCTATCAGGAGGACAAAGTAGTTTTTGCTCATTACACCCAATGAAGACTGAATTTGCGAGACTAAAACTAGAATAAGCTAATAAGGAAAATAATAAAAAAAGTTTCATTGGTACTCCTAAGATGACTATGTGAAAAGAGTTTAATATAGGCCAAGCATACCTAATTAAAAGGCAAATAAAAAACCAGATTGGTTAGACTCTGGCTTTTTATAAATACGTCCTCAATGCGGCGCCCCGACACACTGATAATACAGAAAAATTACGTCCACTCAATCTAGTTCTAAAATCAAGTATTTGTGCTCCAAAACGGGGGATTTACAAAGAGTACAAAAGTTCTCATATTTAATTATCTAACTATTCTGTAATAGCGACTCAATCTTCCACCTTAAGCATTTTTCTTCTCAACAAAGTACTGCTCAGGAGAACTCTCTCCATCCCAGTTCATTCCCTTTACATCACCTTCCCAGTCTATTTCAGACAAAGAGGCTTTATAACTAGCCCAGTACTTCTTACTAGGCATTACTAACTCCACCTTCATAACTTAAAAACCTTTTTAATCTAGTAGTCTTGCTTAAAATGACCTGTGCAATAATTCAAAGGTTTAAATTCTTCAAATGTTAATTTTTCAATTTGGTAGTTTTGTTTAGAGGTGATAACTAGATTTTAGGCAAAAAAAAACCAGATGTGGGTTAAACATCTGGTTTTTTAAATGGTGCCCCGAAGTGGGCGATTATCGAACTGCGATCCTTGAGATGGTTTCATAACATCCTAATATTCCGATATTACCCTCACTAAAGTAGAGGTAATTTTTTCAATTCCCTAGATTCTTATCGTAAAATCAAGTAGATAGATAATTATGAAATTTTTAATAGCAATAATCTTTTTATATACAATCGATCTAGCGTCGGCGTGCCCTTGGAAGAACTCAAAGGATGTCGGGCTTCTTAAAGAACAAGTGTCAGCTTCAGTCTTAAATTTAGGACAAAAGGAAATCTTAGAAGACTTATCGTGTCTAAGACTACTTTATAAGAATGTGTATGCTGGCACAGAATATTTTCGCCAAGAAATGAATCAGAATATTGAAGACTTTTCCTTATCATTCAGGATTTGTTGATTATCACTTCAAAATAGCAACTAAAGGTAAGGCCTGGAGTCCAGCTTTTGAACTAGATAATTCTAATTACCCTAAGAATAATCCATCGGAAACAAGCACTAAAATAATTAATAAAACACTAGTTTTTAAGCCAGGCAATTTGACTGACATTTCAAATGACCAGAAAGAGTTTCTAAAATGGGTTGAGGAGAATGATAGTCCTTTTGTAATTGATCTTCGAAATAATGGTGGAGGAGAGAACACTCTTGCAAATGAGTTAGCAAGAAAGGTTTACTCAAAAGGTGAAAAAATTCCTGGAAATATTAACCGAGAAAAAATTGGGATTTTATCTTTTACTGGCTTTGCAAACTATTTCTTTCTTGAAGCATCCACTACTGAGGGTGATGAGAGAGATTATTATCAAGAAAGTGGAATGGAAATCTTAAATGTTATTAAAGAGGCAGAAGAAGAGAATATTCCACTATTCGAAATTGAGATCGAGGAAGAAGAGCTTGAGGATATGATTGGCCAACGAAACTCTATTTATAAATCAACTATTGTTTTATGGATAAATAAATTCTGTGCTTCTGCATGCGAAACTTTTGTTGAAAAACTGTCTCAGCTCACAAATGTAATCGTAGTTGGAGAAAATACGATGGGGGCACTTCATTTTGGGAACCCGACTACTTTCGAATTACCATATTCTAAAATTCAAATTACACTTCCCTACCGATTTGAGACATACGACAATGATGCTCCTGAGGGTGTAGGCTATTCCCCAGACATCCATATAAACAAGAATGCCACTATCTTAGAACTACTTGAAACTGTTAAATTGTAATGAAATAAACTTGTTCCCTTTTCGGGCGGTTACAGCAAATAAATAATGTCGGTGATCCTAACTTATCGACTTACCACCAATCTATATTTAATCAGTATATTTATTCCCTAATTTTATTCTCCATTTTTTTTCTTTCTTTAAAGTAAACCGAACTCCTCTTGTTGGGGCTATTTCCTTTACACGATCACCACGAATCTCAGAGTCATTCTTCCATATCACGTTATCCATTCCATCATCACCCAATGAGCTTTTCCATTCTTTCTGAAATACCCCTGTAGATAACTTAGACCAAATTTCGATATATCTCGGGCCACTCATAATGGGATTAAAGGTATTGTATGTAACAAACTTCTCCTTGTTAGGTGAAAAGACTGGAACACCATGGATTTTATATTCGATCCCTGTCCTATAGTTTAATAATGAATAATCGTTATCGGTATATTCAGTCTCTGCATTTGAAATGACAATTAGAGAATCGGCTTTGAATAAATATATTAAATATCTATTTTTATTAAATTGCTTTGATTGGCCATTATTGATTTTAATAATCAACTTATCATTTTTCCTTAAAGCAATTTGAGGGATTTTCGAAAACAAGAAATTTTCTACTTTTTGGTCACACTCTCGAAGTATCTTCTTTGAGCAAATTTTCTTTCTTAATTCTCTATACTCACTTCCATAAGAAGAATTAATAAGAATAAAAAGCAATGTAAGTAATTTCATTTAAGCCTCTTTTAAAGTCATATCAGAGTTAATGCATATCATTATTGATAAGGATAAATCCAGAGATTTTAGTAATTTTGTTGAGATTGACCTTACTCCCGTTGATGAAATTTCGATCACGGAAGAATTGGCAAAAGCTGTTTCAAAGGCACTTAAAAAGGCACACGACAAAACAATTGATGCTCATAAGCGAAATATGGATAGCTACCGTACAGTTATTAATCAAACAGAAAAAGAAGAGGATAAAGCTTATGAGCTTTTATCTACAGGTGCAGTTGACCAAAATATGTATCAACGCCAAATAGAAACGATTAGAAAGAAAAAGAGACATTACGAGAACCTGCTTGAAGATGGACAAGTTTTAATAACGACTAAATTTTATGAAACAAGTGACACCATTCTCGAACTGACCAAGAATGCGAAATCATTGTGGAAAGAGCGAAGTGATGAAGAAAAACTAGAGTTCCTGAAATTGATACTCTCGAACCAGACTTTGAACACAAGTGCTTCGAGTTTAGATGAAGTAAGTATTGAATATGATTTGAAAGAATCGTTTAAAGAGTTGGCTAAAATAAAAAAAGCCAGAATGGGTTAGATTCTGGCTTTTTAAATGGTGCCCCGACGCGGATTCGAACCACGGACACAAGGATTTTCAGTCCTTTGCTCTACCGACTGAGCTATCGGGGCGTAAATTGTCTTTAAGTGAGATTAAAAATAGATGAATCTCGCTATTTCGTCAAATTAAATCTTAAATTAATTTAAATAATTTAGTATGTTAAATTCATGACAATAAAAATCTTAAAAACAAAAATTTCTTATTTAGACCAAGACCTTAATACATTAGTCTTCCTTCCTTCCATAGATGCTAGTCCTGCAAAGGCGTTTGGTATCTTTACCCATGGGTACACCTCTCATAAGTCGAGTATCCTAAGTTGGGGAACAAGGCTTGCTGAAGAAGGTGTTGCCAATATAATCTTTGACCAACCAGGTCATTATCTTGGAACCTACAGTGAAGTTGAAAGCTTTGAAGAATATAAGGACAATGCTCCACACCTCTTTAAAGCCGCCTTTAACAAGCTTCAAGAATCATTCAGTAAAGAGTTCCCATTAATTGATGCAACAGCTGAGAATGGAGAATATAAGGTCATACTGGGTGGTCACTCACTAGGCGCGCTCCTATCTCTACTTGCTCTTGAGTCCGATGACTTTAATGGCTTTGATGCTATGTCACTATGCGTAGGATTAGGAATGCCTCCAGAAGGAGTTACTCATATTTTTGATACACCTTTTTATAAATCTACTTTGAATGTTCGAAGACAATTAGTATCACCTGCAATTTCTCCGGAAGTCATATTTCCTTGGATTAAGGAGAGAAAAGGAAAACTACAACTTAATGAAAGTAGAATTCACTTTATAACTGGTGCAGATGACGTTGTTGTTGGAAAAGAAGGAACTCAATTAATGGTTGATGCCCTTGGCCCTCACAATAAAGTTACTTATGAAAGGCCTACAAAGCTTGCACATCACATGCCTGAACTAGCGGCCCCTCACATAAAGAAGTTTTTAAAAGACGAAGAAATTATATAGACTTTATAACCTCTAATAATTCTTCCATATTGATTGGCTTAAGTAGTACCTCTTCAATGTTATAATCAGATATATCATTTTCAGATAATACTTTTTCCTCATGTCCTGTTAGAAGAATTATTGGAGAATTTCCTCCACTCTCAGAGTAGGACTTAGCAAACTCAAAGCCAGTCATATCTGGCATTGATAAATCAGTAAGTATTACATCTACTTCTAAACCTACTTTCAATGCTCCAAGTGCTGCTACTGCCGATGTATAACAAAAGACTTCCGCCCCTTGAGTTTCCAGAAAGTCTTTGTGTAAATTTGCAATGACTTCTTCGTCATCGAGGATAAGAACTTTCTTTCCTTTTAACGAGTCTTCTGCAACTAGATGTGAAGAGTCATGATCTAAAGCTCCATCCTCATTCCCTTCTAAATGAACGGGAAGAAAAATTATAAACTTAGCACCTTCTCCAACTTCACTAATCAACTCAATTCGTCCATTCATTTGCTGAATAATTGAGTGAATAATAGAGAGCCCCATTCCTGTACCTTTATTAATAGGCTTCGTAGAGAAGTATGGCTCATATATTTTTGCTTTTACTTCCTCAGGAATCCCCACTCCATTATCAGAGATAATTAATCTAACTTCATTTTTAATATGATTAATTTGAGAACGAACTTTTATATGACCATTCTTTGTCCCAATTGAGTCTCTCGAATTTGTACAAAAGTTCATAATTATTTGCTGCATCTGAGTAACATCACCAAGAATTTCAACTTCTTGATCATAAGTAAAATCAATATTTATATTTGCAGGAAGTGTAGACCTCATCATGTCTAGACTTGTTTTAATTACATCTACAATATTAATTTTTGTATATTCAACTTTCTTTTGATGAGTATAAGTTAAGATTTGGCGGATTAACTTATCTCCTCTTTCAGCAAATTCAACAATATTACCTAAGTATTTTTTGATTTTAACTGGCTTATTAACTTCAAGATAATGAAGACACTGTTCTGCTGAACCAGATATAAGATGTAAAATATTATTAAAATCGTGAGCAATACCACCAGAAAGCCTTCCTAAGGCCTCCATTTTCTGGGACTGATTAAGTTTAATGACGAGTTCTTCTTTCTCCTCTCTATTCTTTTTCATTCTTTCAATATCACTAATTAAATTACTCTTCATTTTATTAACAGAGTATAAAACAATATCAAGTTCATCTACTGTACTAGAAGGTTTTCTATTTAGATCAATGTCTTCTTTATCAAGGTTGTTTATATTGAAATCTTTTAATCGAGTCGACAGTACATTTAGTGGGATCATCACATGGCCCCTCAAAATATAAATCATCACAAAGGCCACAATAAATGTCTTAATAAAATTGGCGGTTAAAATAAAAAGTGCAGTATCTAAAACGTGCTCAATATAAGGTTCTAAATCTGTCACAACTCTAAGAGTACCAAGCTCTCTCTCTTCACCTTTATAGGAATACATTAAAGGCCAGGTCTTCTCTTTCTTTTGAAGAAATTTATCATCTACTCCTGATGATAAATTTTTTCCATCATAGTTTATTTCCACAAATGTAAATTCACCTGTTGATGAAAGAGAGTGAAGCTGCATTTTCAAAGCTTTTAAATCAAGATGCCATAGGTTATATGATAATTCTGGAACAATAAGACTTGAAACTCTTTTAATATCACTATCAACTTTTGATACATTTTGAGAATAATCTCTGTACAGCTGAATACCTGTTGAAATAACAGTAACAATTGAACTAATTGCAATAATTTTTAAAATTATCACCTTACTCAAAGACGAGAAGGCCTTCTGTGTATTATTTTGATTATCACTATTCATTGAATCTTACCTTATTTATAATATGGAAATATTATAACGCGATTTAAATAAATTATAAATTAAGTTTAATTGATTACCTTTTACCGGAGAAGAATCGTATGTTTTTTAATAGACCTACTCTTCCCGTTCTTTCAATAGGAGTACTTTTAAATAACCTTTGAAAACCTCTATTAGATAAAGACTTTAAATCTTCTAAAACATCTTCAAGAGGACGTTGTAAAAAGAACTCTCTGATATGTTTCTCTTTTTCACTAATATCTGTAGCATTAAAGTCAAACTCCCTAACTCTAAGAAGCCTTTTATTCCATGGACAAACTTCTTGGCAAATATCACAACCAAAAATCTCTCCATTTGAATTCTCCATTCCCTGTGGAGCCTCCCCAAGATCCTTAAATTGCTCAATAGTATAGGTACTGATGCATTTATTAGAAATGAGAGTTCTAGTATCAAGGTCTATAGCATTAGTAGGACAGCTATCTGCACATCGCGTACATTGTCCGCAGTGATCTGTTTCAATTTTTGGTTCTGAAAAAGAATAGTCTTTTGAAAGAAGAAGAGACCCTAGAATAAAGAAGCTTCCCTCTTTCTTACTTATAAACATACTATTCTTACCAAACCAACCTAGTCCAGCTCTATATGCAAGGTCACGCTCAAGAATAGGTTGTGTATCTAAAGAAAACTTAAAGTTTAAATCGGGATCTATTTCTTTTAACTGATTACCTATCTCATTTAAAGAATCACGTAAGTTGTAATGATAATCAATTCCATCAAAGCCTAGAACATAACTGGCAATTTTAAGACCATTACTTTTTTCAGATTGGTAAAATTTATCAAGTTCAAATTTTTTCTTAGCATATGAAAATTGAAAAACAATTGCAGATTCAAATTCAGGGAAGTAATTCTTTATATCTTCCCTCTTATCTCTGCGGTCGCCTTCTAAATATTTTAAGATTCCATTTAGGCCTTTATTTACCCAATTGAAATAATATTTCCAGGTAATAGGCCTTGAGACTGAAGTAATACCCCAATCTACAATTCCGTATTGTGAAAGGTTTTTAGAGTTTAAAACTTCATCTAAAATCTTATCTTTCATGGACTAGTATTTTGGGATAATTTCAATAGCACCAGTAGGACAAACCTTTATGCACTGGAGATCCATATTGCAGTAATGAATTTGTTCCTTATTTAGATAAGTATCTTTAGAAATAGGGTTAATTTTCCAAATAGCATGAGGACAAATTTCAACACACTTTTGGCAACTAGCACATATATTATGGTCTAGAAGGATTTTTTTTTTATCATCAGAAATTTCTTCTAATGTATCACCACCACTTCCAAGTACCTTTGGTACATCTTTTACTATATGGACCTTCACCGAGTTCGAACTACCAACCCTAAAAAACTTTCCGTCCCCTCTTGTGATAACAAGCTTATCTCCATTAACTAGTCCAAGCTTCTTCTTAACATCATTAATTACATGAATTTGGAAGTTAAATGAATCCTCTCTATAATTCTTTAAAAGAAAAGGCTCGATTCCCCAATAAAGACACATCTTTCTAGCAGTCGCTTGATCTGTAGTCACACCGAGACAAGGAGTTGTAGGTCTAAATTTAGCAAGTTTCAAACAAGAAATACCAGATTCAGTTACTGCAAGAATTCTCTTTGCATAAACTTTCTCACCAATTAGTGAAGCAGCGACCATTACAGAAGACTGAACACTCGAAAGATCCACATGTCTTAGAAAAGGTCTTTCTTTTGGAGTTTGTTCTGCATCTTCAATAATCTTAACCATTGTTTTTACAGTTTCAACAGGATAAGCACCAGAAGCAGTTTCGCCAGATAGCATCACAGCATCAGTTCCATCCCAAATAGCGTTAGCAACATCACTTGCTTCAGCTCTTGTAGGTGTCGGATTATTAGTCATACTCTCTAGCATTTGAGTTGCAGTAATAACTGGAATACCTCTGTCGTTACAAAGGTTAATTAATTTTTTCTGAATAGAAGGTACAAGGTGGTTTCCAACCTCTACACCCATATCTCCTCTAGCAACCATGATAATATCTGTAACATCTAAGATGCCTTCTATATTATCGATTGCCTGAGGTTTTTCAATTTTTGAAATAATAGGAATATTTACTTTATAGTCGTGTAATAGAGCTTTAACTTGTTGAATGTCTTCACCCCTACGAACAAACGAAAGTGCGATATAGTCTATATTTTGAGTAAGAGCGAACATTAAATCGGCTCTATCTTTCTCAGTGAAGCTTGGTGCCGACACATCACAATCTGGTAGGTTTATTCCTTTATTTGATTTTAGAGTTCCACCTACATTAACTTTAATTTTATAAACATCTCGGTCTCGAGTTGTAGACTCAGCTAGGATTAATCCATCGTCAAAAAGAATTCTTGCTCCATCAAAACAATCATTAACTAAATCTTCATAAATTGTTGGAATATACTTTCCTGCATACTCAGGATATTTGTCCATTAAACTTGTAGGACCTATTACCCACTCTTCATCTTCTTTTAGAATTAGGTTTTCTTTAAGTTTATCAACTCTAATTTTAGGACCTTGTAAGTCTGCTAAAATTGCTACTTCCTGATCTACTTTTTCTGAAGCTTTTCTAATATTTGCAATAAGTTCTTTGTGAGAGTCATGAGTACCGTGACTCATATTTACTCTACAAACATTCATTCCTGCTTCAATTAATTTTGAAATTTGTTCGACTGTATTAGATGATGGGCCTAGAGTGGCCACAATTTTTGCCCTTCTCATTCAAGTGCTTCCTAGGATTGTATTAAGTTTATCTTAGTATAACACTTTCATTGAAGGAGCGACAAATTGTATTTTTATGCTCGTGAGTTTTTCTGTCTAGTTAACTCATCAATCTGCATCTGATTTACTTTTTGAATTTCCTCAATTCTTCTTTCGAATTGATTTCTAATTAAGTCTTTCTCTAATTCACTTTGATCTGCAAGTCGTTGATAGTTTGACTCAAGTTCTTTAATTTTAGTTTTAAAGTTTCTTCTTGTTTCGTTACGCTCTACATCTAACTGAGTTTCATATTTCTGAACAACTTCATTCAACTTAACGTCACTCTTATGCTTCTCATTTAAGAACTTTCTATCAAGTTCTTCTTTAAGAGCAATTTTATCTTTTGTGAATGTGTCAGACATAGTTCTCATTTCCCTCTTAAACTCTCTAAGGTCTTCAACTCTACGTTCCTCATTAAAGTTTTTAAGTTTTAAAATTTCAGCCTGTGCATCTTTTTCAGTACGAGATAACTTATCTTCATACTTGCTAATTGTTTGATCAAGCTCTTTAGTCTTCATCTCTAGTCTTTGGTTTAGACTGGCCTCTTTATTTATTAGACGATCATTGAAATCATCTTTAAGTTCTTCTACTTCATTATGATGAGCAACTCTTGCTTCATTAATAAATTTAGACTTCTCTGTAGCATGTTCACTTTGTAACTCAGAGATCGCATCTTGATTCATTTCACTCATTTGGTTCACTACACGACCAAACTCTTGCCTTTGATTTTCAATTCTGTTTTTAGTAACCTGACGATCTTTAATTGATTGTTGCTCATTATCTAATTTAGCTCTAGTTAATCTATTCTTATAGTCACCAATAAGCTTGTCAGTATTTTCTCTACTATCTTTAAGCGTCTTATTTTTAAATTCTCTAGACTCTTGTTCTAAATTATCAACAATTTTAGAATGGGCAATATTTCTTTCTTTTGTACTATTTTGAAATTCTGATGACATCCTCTCTTTATCGAGCTGACTTTTATATCTCATCGTATCTATATTATCGTTAATATTCTTTATTCTCTTTTCAAATTTTTGTGTGATTTCTGCGGACTTTAAATTATCTCTTTCTTCAGAAGATCCACCTTTCAATTTCTCTTGAAATTCTCTTTTATTTTGATATTCATTTTGAGCATACTCTCTTTCAAGATCAGTAATTCTCTCTCTGTTTACCTTTGCCATTTTATCGTTATATTGATTATTACGATCATTAATATCATCAGTAAGCTTTCTAAATGTACTAGACATTTCCTCTGCTTCTTTATTCTTCTGCTCGTAAATAGAGTCTACTGTTTTAGCGTGATGATCGCCTCTATTTCTAAGCTCATCAGCTTGTGTATTTCTCAGATTTTGTAGATCTCTTTGTTGTTTTTCAACCATTTTTGCTCTGGTTGAATTACCACTTTCTACAAAGTCTGCTATTTCATTTTTATGACGAAGTTCTTGGTTTTTCTTCTCAATATCTAAATCTATTTTCTGACTACGAATGGCATTTCTTGTAGATTTATCTATTTCTGAAATTTTATCTTGGAAATCTTTAGTGGCAGTATCTACACGATCTTCATAACGTTTAGCTGCAAGTTCGGATTTGGTATTGTAGTTCTCATCTTTAGCTGAGAGATCTTTATTATATGAGTCTCTTAAGTAATCTAGTCTATGACCAAAGTCTCTCTTTATATCTTGTCTATCATTTTCAAAGCTTTCTTGTTGCGAAGCTATTTTATTTCTAAATTGCTCCGTCTTTTCTTGCATTGACTCTTTAATTTCAACGTTTCTTCTATCAATGGTAGAGCTAACATCTTGCTCCATTTCAGACTTACTTCTTTCGAAGTTCTTTTTTTGCTTTTCTTGAATACCTTCATGCTTCTTTGAGAGGTCTTCTACATCTGAGCTATATTGTTCTTTTAGTTCATCTGCAGCATCTCTAAAGTTGCTTCTGGCCTGTGAAAGTCTTGTGCTATAGTCGTTAATATCCATTGTGCCTCTACCTTCCTGGTTTTTTGGCGGTGAACCTGACCTTAATATTATACATGAATAGCAGAAATAAAAAGGCCTAGAAATATTTTTCCAGGCCTTTTATATATTTAGAAATTTTATTGTAAAATTGCTTACTTAGACAATTCCTGATCAATTAACTCAGAGAAAGTCTCTACAGGATGTGCTCCATTGATCATTTTACCGTTTACAAAGAAAGTTGGTGTAGACTTAACTCCAATGCTCTTTCCTTCTGCCATTGTCGCCTCTACTTTTGCAGTAAATTTTCCAGAATCTAAACATTTTGTGAATTTATCTACGTCAACTTTAAGACCTTTTGCAGAGTTTACTAGACCTTGACGATCAAGCTTTGTCTGGTCAGCAAACATTGCATCGTGCATTGTCCAAAACTTTGCCTTATCTTGTTCATGTACACAAAGTGCTGCTTCAGCTGCTTTTTTTGCATGATTGTGAAATGGTAGTGGAAAGTTCTTAAAGACAATCTTAATCTTATTTCCATATTTCTTTTTAAGGTCATTAACAACCCCTGCTCCTTTTGAACAGAAAGGGCATTGAAAATCAGAAAATTCTACAATTTCAACTTTTGCATCAGCTGCACCAATAAATGGAGCATCACCAGCAGTCACATTAAATACAGGACGTGAAGGCTCTTTAAAGTAAATCTCTACTGGAGACTTCTTAGTTTTCTCAGCTAGCCAGCTATCAATTGCTACTTTCTTCTCTTCTATTAGAAGGTATTGTTGAATACGTTGCTTCATTTGATCATTAAGATGCTCTTTTGGGATATTTTTCTCTTTAACAAAAGCATCTATTTTTTCTTTAGAAATTTTAATATTTGAAGTAATGAATTTTTCTAAGTACTCATCATTTGAAAGATCTTTTTTCTTAGGGTCTTGCTCCATAAATACTTCAAGAGCTCTGGCCTTCATTTTATTCATTTTTATTTCAAAAACTTTCATCTCTGCTTCATATAATTCGCTTTCAATTCCTTTAAATAGGTCATCTTTAGAAATTACTTTATCACCTATTTTTACACCAGCACTTTTGTCTGGGGCAGGCTTAAATAGGAATGTAGGCTTTGATTCCACTGATTTTGTACAAGAGTAAAAAAGTACTCCCGCTAAAACTGCAATAGATGCAGTTGTAAAAATATTTCTCTTCATTATGCGCTCCTTGCACTTATGTCTTTACGATAAATATTCTAACTCAGTTAAGCTAATGGCTCAACTCGTTCAAAAATTCTTTATATATCTCACAATCAGTTAACAATGATTCGTGAGTACCAGATGAGACTAACTTCCCTTTATCAAGTACTAAAATCTTATTAGACTCGATCACTGTCTCTAGTCTATGAGCAACTATAAAAGTTAGAGATTGCTCTTGAATTAATAGGATAACTTTCCTTAGTGCTAATTCTAAACGCGAGTCTAGACCCGAAGAAACCTCATCAAAGAGAACAATAGGCTTTTTTAAGTAACATGCTCTAATTGCCGCAAGAAGTTGTTTCTGACCAATCGATATAGACTTTTGGTTTAGCTTAGAATCCGGAGCCACTCCCCAAACTTCAGTTATATATGGTATTCGATCTTCTACCCATTTCCAAAAGGTATAAAAGCTTTCAGGTATATCTTCACTTAGACAAATGTTGAATGCAATACTTTCAGAGAAAATATGAGACTCTTGTGAAACAATTCCAACTAATTCTCTGTATCTCGTAACATCTTTAAATGTTTCTCCAGGAAAAATAACTTTCTCACCATCGCTACCTGAAACAAGGATTTCGGCCTTTTGAGGAATTAAGTTACCACTTAGAATTTTTAGAAGTGTAGATTTACCACATCCTGAAATTCCAACTATACCAACTAACTCTCCCTTTAGGGCGCTAAAAGAGATATCTGTTAAATTAAAAGCGGGCTCTCCTTCTCTTCTAACAGGATAAGAAAAGTTCTCAATATCAATTGTTACTTGATCAAGGTTTTCATCCTTCTTAGAGTATTCTTTTGGAGATGATATTGTTTTATCAAGATCGTACATAAACTCACTAATTCGATCTACTCCACTTGCAGCACGCTGAACATTTGCAATTTTTCCTGCAATATCTTTTACTGGCCCAATAGACCTTTGAATAAGGTCTACGATGACAAGAATCACTGCAGCTTGAGTTATGTGACTATAAGGGAATATTAGAACAACAAGTGCAAGTAAGAGTGGATATAATGATTCAGCAATTGAGTAGTAACCTGAGTCCCAAATATTTGATTTAAGAATTTTCCCTAAGTAATCATCAAAGACAACTTCACCTTTTTTTGAAGCGTAGTTTTCATGATTAGTGAAGTATGTCTCCCCAACTCCACCAACTAGATTAGCAACTGTTTTATACACATTACCTCTAGATTGACGAACAGAGAGAAATATCTTTCTCATATACTTACTTCCATAAATTAATAGAGAGGCAGCAAGAACTTCAGCAACAACTAACGTTACTCCTGTAACAGTATTGATTGTAATAAAACTAAGCATGCAAGAGACAACAAAGAAAAGGTCTATAAAGATTCCAAATGTTCCTGACGTTACAAGTTCTCTAATACTTTCAGTATCATTTACGATTCTTGAAAGTATTTCACCCTGTGGATACTTTTCTTCATGACCAGTATCTCCTTCTTGAATCTCATAGCTCAAAATCCACTTTTCAAAACACCAGCTTCTTACATTTTGAACAAGGTACCTAACGTACTTATTAACACTCAATTGATAAATTGATCTATTTACATAAACTCCCATAAAGAGGAGTAGTAAATTTTGTATGCTTGTATAAAAAATATCTTCGTTACTATAACTCTCTGCTAACTTTGCAACTAGTTTTGGAACCATCGCCCCAAGACCAGCAGATAGAAGTAAGCAAAGAATAATAAAGGATACATACTTCAATGATCCCTTAAAGAAAAATATACTAGACCATTTGATTTTCGAAGTATTCATATGTTTTCGTCTCTTTAGTTAATAGTGTTACTTGCTCTCCGTACTCCATAAGACCTTGGTCCTTATCAATATAGAGAATATAATCTGATAGCTTGACCGTTGTCAGACGATGAGAGCTTAGAATAAAAGTTCTTCCTTTAGAGAATTCACTTTCTTTTAATTTATTGAAAATTTGTTTTTCTAGAATTAGATCTACTGATGAGAATGGATCATCCCAAATAATTATATCTCCATTAGATAAAAGACTTCTAATCAAGCATAGTCTCTTACACTGTCCACCAGATAATCTCTTTCCATTTTCACCAACTTCTAGATTTAGAAGCTCTTCCATACTTGATTCCAAATAGTCCAATCCAAATAAAGTTAGAAGCTCTTTGGCCTTAGCTTCTCTTTCGGGTGTAACTTCTGTACCGAGGAATATATTTGCTCTAACCGTATCATTATAGAGATAAGGAGCCTGTGCGACATATGAAATACGACGACCTTTATTTAATAGAATATTGGCCATTTGTTTAATGACTTCTGTTTTACCACAGCCAGTTGTACCAATTAAAACGTTCCAATTATCTTTAACAATCTTGAGGTCGATTTTTTCATTCCAAAGCTTGATAACGAACTCCCCCTCAGCACTGATAGATTCGTTATCTAAACGCATCTCAGCTTCTTCAGGACTTTCATCTTTAATTGCATTGATTAATTCTTTTATTCTCGACCATGCACCTGAAGAACGAGCAAAAACAACACCAATCCAAGAAAGGAACATCATTGGCTCTAAGAATAAGAAAACAAAACCAGAAAATAGAACAAGAGATGATGCTCCTAGATCCTCAACTCTAATAATGTGAGCTCCCCACAATAGAGATACCCCTACTCCAAAAGGAACTAGTGGAATAGAAAATGCTATATTATTTCCAGCTTTATAAAAATTATAAAGCTCGGCCATTGAATGCTTCTTAAAGAGATTAATAAAAGAGTTTTCAACATGATAATTCTTTATTGTTTTCTTTCCTGTATAGGCTTCCATAATAAAGTTTTGAACTTCACCCTGTAAGTCCTGTGTTTTTCTATAGTATTTTTTATTTCTACTTACAATAATTGTGAAAATAACAAAGCCTACAAACACAGGAGTAAGTGCGAGTAATAATTTTGGACTAAAGCCTGAGAGCTTTGGAATAAGAACACTCATTGCAATTACAATATTGGCAACCTGTAAAAGAGCAAAACCAATCAGAGCACGTACTTCCTCAAGATCGTTACCTACGACTTGAAATAGTTGTCCAGCAGAGAATCTCTTATACCTAATAGGATTACACCCTTCTATTCTTTCAATAGCTTCTACTCTTAAGTACTTTTGTAGAATTCTTGCAGGATAGAAGAATAAGAGTCTAGATGAAGTTCTAAAAACAATGATTCCAAGTGCTAAATAAGCAAACTTAATTGTATTAAAGTCGTGGGTTTCACTAACAACAAAATCTGCAAGCTCTTTGGCCATAAAAGGCAGCTCACTTTGAATGTAGTGTGTACAGTAGAGAGCAATAAAAGCTCCTATATACCAAGGGAAAAATTCTATAAACTGATTTTTCAACAGTTGAAACAGTGTGACATCTAAACGTTTTTTCATAGCATCTTTATAGCTTATTTAACGCTGACAGATAAGTTAAATTCTTGATTTTCTAGAATTTAGTTAGCTTAACACTGCTATGCAAGGTAATCATAGATTGACACTTTTTTAAATCTCTCCTATATTTTTTGAACACTTCAACGCACCCGTAGCTCAGTGGGAGAGCATTCCGTTGACATCGGAAAGGTCACAAGTTCAATCCTTGTCGGGTGCACCATTTCTTAGTATCATTTTCTAATGAGTTTATTTATACGAAATATTATAGCAATTACTTTAAGTCTATCTGTTAACGCTAATACAGACCTTACTTTATTTAAAAATGGAGACCCCCTACACACAACAAATCTTCAGAAATTAAAAGATAAGTTTGATATTCAAAAGGTCACTATATTTAATCCCTATACTCTCAAGCCTGAAACGTATAATGCATTCTCCATGAAGCAAATACTAAGTTCCAACTATACTAGTAAATGGATTAACGAGTTTGCTATTAGAGTCACAACAAAAGATGGTTACTTACCAATTATCGAGACCTATAAATTTCAAGAAAGAAAGGCATTTCTAGCTTTCTCAAGAGCAGATAATAAGAAATTTGTCTCCTTAACAATGTACAAAGAAAAGATAGTTAACCTTGCACCATATTATTTAATATGGATTGAAGATAAAGAAAAATTCCCCTCTAGAAGAAAGGCTCACTGGCCTTATAAAGTCACAGGGTTTGATCTTATTTCTAATGTACCAGAGATTATAGTTCCTCCAAAAGGTGTAGATAAGAGAATACAATTCGGTTACGAAAACGTTAGAAAGCATTGTTTATCATGCCACTCTATTTATGGTTACGGCTCAACTAAAGTTGGAGAATTAATCACTAACAATTTAACTAAAAAATTCTCAGATAAAAAACTTCGGCAATTAATACATAACCCACGAAGTATTAATAAGAAAAATCAAATGCCTCGCTTCTCACCTAAGATAGATATGAGAAAGTCTAGGATCAAAAATATCGTTCACTACCTTAGGTTTCTTGAAGAAAGAAGTGACAAGAAGAGAATGAGATCAGCAGAAACGCTAATAAAAACAATTGAAGAGAAAATAAACTAGAATGAAGCTCCAATATTGAGCTTCAACTCTTTAGTAGAAACTTCATTGGATAGAGAAGATAATTCGACAGAAACTCTATCCAAAATATAAGGCATATCATCATCAAAAAGATATCCGGCGCCAAAAGATAGAGAGCTTACACCCTCAGCACCTTCAACGTTCCACTTCTGTATTCCATAGCCCATTTCAAGAAATATATTTGTAAAGAGATATTGCCCATATGCAGCGATGTCATAAATTAAAAAAGATTGAGACTCTAGAAGTTCAGTTTCTGTTGTCTTGTATGCATGAAATCCAAACTGGCCCCTAACTCCAAAGTGTTGAGTGAACCAAATGCCTGGAGTCCATGCTAAACCAAAAGTTTTTAGAGATGTTTCATTATTGTCAGAGATCGAAATAAAACTAATAGAGAAGTTCATTAAATCATACTTAGTTTCAAAGTTAATCTGCTCAACAACTTTTTCATCTTTCAAAGGAACTACTTCAGTAGGCCTCACCTCTTCTTTACTATCTTCTTTTAAAAACGCTAATTCTTCTAAGTCTTCTTTCGCATTAGCCTTAGGTTTAGGCTTATCTTTAATTTTAATTTTCTTATACTTAGTCTTCTTTTTTACTAATTTAATTCTCTTAGTTGGCTTTGGACGAACCTTACTAACTCTATGCTTTGAAGGTGATTTTGATTTTTTTAATTGTTGTGAAGAGAAGTTTGAAGCTACAACTTTCTTTGATGGAGAAGGCTTAGCAGAATAATTATTAATTTCTTCTAGAACCTGTTTCTTGTCTTTATAGAGTAAAGATATAGTATAGTTTGATTTTAGATGAGGAATTGCTTCCAACTTAGCTCTAAGTCTTCTCGACTCACTCAATCTATTGAACTTCTTACTTACAAAGTTACACTTATATTCAAGAACACAATTACTCATTCTAGGAGCTGTATTTTTACAAGACCACTCTCCTACTGACTTAGGCATCTTAGCTCCGCGACAGAACTTCGTACTTCTGGCCATAGTTAGTTCGGATCGGGCCTTAATATAATCAAGATGGCTTCGAGTTCCCTCAATGACAACACTAAAGTTATCCTTCGCATTCTGGGCGTATGAATTGAAAGATATAATAAATAAAAATAAAGGTAGTATTAGTTTCATATAGTTCTTTATTTTACATCCAAATTTCAATAGTTTATAGTCCCAACTTTTTTACCCTTATATTGATAAGTGTCTAATTTTACTTAAGTAAGAGGTAGAGAGAATATATCTTTAACTACCCGCTTCATTACCTATCGTAAATTTAGTGATAGTATTCGCAAAATTCCCAACTTATTTAAAGGTATATATATGACAGTTAAAGTAGATCCTAAAGCAATTGAGGCACTTAATAACTTCAAACTTCCAGATGATATTGGATTTGGAAGAACTATGGTTCCAATCATGGCGACTTGTGACTATGAGAATGGAAAATGGGGTGAGATTAAATTACTACCTTATGGACCACTTCAATTAGATCCTACAGCTAAAGTTCTTCATTATGGACAAGAGATCTTTGAAGGAATGAAGGCCTACCACTTTGAAGGTAATGGACCTTACCTTTTCAGAGCAGATCAGAACGCAAAAAGATTCAATGAATCAGCTAAGAGAATGGCGATGGCAGAAATCCCAGAAGAGATCTACCTTGAAGCTGTTCGTACAGTTGTTAGTTACTCTAACGATTTCATTCCAGTTCAAACTGGTGAATCTCTTTATATTAGACCTTTTATGATTTCAACAGAAGAACACTTAGGGATTAAGCCTAGTGAAAAGTTTAAGTTTCTTGTTATCGCTTCTCCTTCAGGAGCCTACTTCACAACAGGTTATTTAAAAGTTCTTATTGAAAAAGAATATATTAGAGCTTGTCCAGGAGGAATGGGTGCCGCTAAGACAGGTGGTAACTATGCGGGAAGTTTAGTTTCTGCTCAAAAAGCAAAGTCCCTTGGTTTTCAACAAACACTTTGGTTAGACGCCTTAGAGAAAACTTATATTGAAGAAATGTCAGGAATGAACTTCTTCGCTGTAATCAATGGAAAACTTCACACTCCAGAAATTCAAGATACGATTCTTGATGGAATTACGAGAAACTCATTAATTCAAATTGCTAAAGATCTTGGATATGAAGTCATTGAAGAAAAAATGAATATAAATGACCTTCTTAAAACTATTGAGGATGGATCATGTAGTGAGTGTTTCGCCTGTGGAACTGCCGCAATTATCACTCCAATTGGAATGTTAGGTAATATGGAAGGGAAAGAGTGGAACATTAGCAACCCAGAAGGTCCTGTTGCAAAAAAATTAAGAGATACTCTACTTTCACTTCAAGAAGGAAGAATCGAAGACCAACATGGTTGGAGAGAAACTGTAAAAGTAATCTGTCACTAATATATAAGAAGAAAGGCCTATCATTTCTTTGATGGGTCTTTAGCTCTACTTTTATTCAATAACTACTGCCCACGTTTGTTATCAAGTGATTCAAAGTAAGCAAAATTGCAACCACCTGTTTATTCTAAGAGGCTTCTAATAAAGTCTATTATTTTGGTCTCACTCTATAATAAAGTTATAATTAACCAACCCCTCATCAAAGTGTCTAGCGCGAGAATATAAATACTTTTTACGAAGGTAAGGAAGTCAGAATGAAAATAGTGAGAAAGATATTTTATTTTACAATAGCAGTGATGTTTTTATGTATCGCCTCCTTTCATAAAGAACTAGGTACCTTATATAGCGTTAATAAGCCTATGAAGTGCAAGGAAAAAGAATCTAGGCTTATATGTTTCGATAGAATAAACATTTCAAATAAAAACCTCTCACCTTTATCCTTACTTGTAATACATTCAAAAAGATCCCTTATCCTTTTTAAAGAAAAACAAAATGGTAATTTAGGGAAAACCTATAAAGAAAATAATTTAAATACTGCGAAGTATTTAAATAGACACTTAAAGGAAATGAATAACATTTTGATATCTAATAGCTACAGTAGCTATTTGGATTCAACGATTAGTAACAAGCTAATCGTTCTAAATAATACTAGAATTCAAAATATAGAAAAGAACCTTCATAATCATATAAAACCTAACTGATACAAATAAGAGACTCTCTTGTCTATTATTAATACTCGTTATGCAAGAGTGAATCTGAATCTTACAGTAATAGATTTGGTAAATGAACTTTCAGAGAAATTTGATTGTAAATTATTAAAGTTATTCTTTAATAAAAAAGGCCGCAGTAGTTGCGGCCTTAGTTTTTTATAAATTTGAATTATATTTTAGTGACCTGAGCCTGCCATTATAGTTGGTAGAACTTCAAGACAAAGCATTGCAATTAAAGTTGGTCCAATTGCAGCAGCAAGAAGTCCTAAAGGCTTAATTCCATCTTTTCCAAATGAACCTTTAAGAATACCAAATCCTGCAGGGTTTGGAGCATTCGCGATAACAGTCAGACCACCACCAGCAACGGCACCAGCAACTAAGTTATACTTCGCTGAATCAGTTAACTCAACAAGAGAACCTAAGTAAGTAAGTGCAGCATTATCTGTAATTGCAGTAAGAGCTGTTGCACCAAAGAATAGAGCAAGATCATTCATTTGCCCAAGAACTGGTTGTAACCACCAAGCTTGCTGAGCACCTAAAGTCACAAGACCACCTAGGAAGAAACCTACAAGTAATGATTCTTTAAGTTTAATTTCATCTTGATACTCTTTAGTAACTGTTGCAAATCCTAAGAAGAATAAGAAAAGTCCCATAAAGAAAACCATGTGGTGAGCTGTATAAACAACAAGTCCCATAAAGATTAAGTGAGAAAGAGTCATCCACCAAGTTGGCACCATTTCATTTTCATGCTTTTGCTTAATTTCTAATTTTCCAGATAATTCATTCTTAAAGATTAGAGCGATGATAATTGTTGAAATAACGATTGCAACTGTTGATTTATAACCGAAGTGAGTAATCATGTGCATGAATCCCCAGTGCCATTTTCCTGCAACCATTAGAACTGGAGGTGCAGCAAAGTGAGAAAGAGTTCCACCAATAGAGATATTTACAAATAATAAACCAAGTGTTGCGTACTTAAACTTATCACTCATTTTATTTGAATAGAAATAGTCTAATAGAATTAATGCAGTAACAGTCATCGCAGCAGGCTCAGTGATAAATGAACCAAGTAGTGGTCCAACAATTAGAGCTGAAATATAGAATGCCATCTTTCCAGGAAGTGGAATTAGCTTAGATATTGACAGAATAATCTTCTCTGCAAAAAGAATAACTGGACGAGTACCAGCAATACACATAATTACAAATACGAATGCAGGTTCTGTAAAGTTAAGGCCCTCGAGATACTTTATTGCCCCACCTACTACAGTATGACCATCTTCGCCAAAAACCATCAGTCCTTCTGTAGAAGACAAATAGATTATGAAGATTGCTGCCCACATACCAAATACAGCTTCTACTTCACCTAGGAAATGATAAACATTTTCTCCGATAGAACCTTTTGGATATTTATGAGCAAGATGCTCGAATTTTGAAACGAAAAAAGTATGGAGAACTGCGCATACAAAAAGTATTGTCCCCACTAATTGAACGTTAGTTGGATTCACTTAACACTCCTAGTTGTTAAACCGAGCTCCGAGCTCAGATAATTAAATAATAAAACGTAACTAGTTAAATTTTAACCTAGTATTGAAAACTTAGAAATGAATTTTTTTAAGGAAAAGTTGGGCCAAGAATTTTGGCCCATTGTTATTTTAACCGTCGTTTCCAATTGATGCTACTGGACAAGCTTCCATTTGCTCAACACATAGCTCAACTTCTTCATCGGTAGTTGGTTGCTTCATAATATAAGCATTACCATCTTCATCTTCAGCGAAAAACTCTGGAGCACCTGTATAACACACGTTACATGCAATACATCCCTCTCCATTATCATCGTCTGGATCTGTACAATACCAAGCACCAGCTATATTTTTCTCGTGCTTCATGTCCTTATTGGCCATCTCGTTCTCCTTAATCTTATCAGTTCATTATTTATTATATCAATAATTTGCGAAAGACTATACCTAGTGGTCTAAAAATTTAGTCAAATTCTTAATCATTTCAAGTATATGCTATACGTCATTCTTGTCACTTTTCTTTAATAATGGCAGAATGCCCCTTCGACTTTAGATAACACTAATTTTAAATGGAGATCATATATGGAACAAAATGCACTTGAAAGAGCACAGGCATGGGCCAATAATTCCTACTTTGATGAAAGTTTTAGAAAAGAAATACAAGACTTAATTGATAGCGGTGATGAAAAAGAAGTAATTGAGAGATTTTATAAAGATTTAGAATTTGGAACTGGTGGAATGAGAAGTATCATTGGAGCTGGAACAAATAGAATCAATACTTATACTATCAGAAAAGCTACTCAGGCTCTTGCTAACGAAGTTATTCGTTCAGGTAAAGAAGAAGGTTTAAAAGAGTTCAAAATTGCAATCTCTTATGACAATAGAAGATTCTCATTTGAATTTGCTAAAGAAGTTGCCAGTGTAATGGCCGCGAATAATATCCATGCCTATATCTATAAGAGACTAAACCCAGTTCCTCTTCTTAGCTTTAGTGTAAGACACCATAAAGCTCAGGCCGGAGTAATGGTAACAGCATCTCACAATCCTCCTGAGTATAACGGATATAAAGTATTCTGGAATGATGGGGCTCAAGTAACTCCACCAAATGATTCAAATATCATTAACAACTATAACTCAATGACTGACTTCTCTAGTGTTAAAACTATGAACTTTGATGATGGTCTTTCTCAAGGTCTTATTCACTGGGTTGGTGAAGATGTTGAAAATTTATACTTTGAGGCCATTAACTCAAAGGCAATCAATTCAAAAATGTGTAATGAAGAAGGTGGAAAACTAAATATTGTATATACACCAATTCACGGTACAGGTTTTGTTCCTTGTACAACAGCACTTAAAAACCTTGGTTTCTCTAGTGTGCAAGTTGTTGAAGAGCAAAAGCTTCCAGATGAAGACTTCCCTACTGTAAGTTCACCGAACCCGGAAAACCCAGAAGCGCTTGCTCTAGCAGTTAAGCTAATGGAAGATACAAATGCTGACGTAGCATTTGGTACTGACCCTGATACAGATAGAGTTGGACTTGCGTTTAAAAAGAATGGAGAAGTTGTATACTTAAATGGTAATCAGATTGGTATTCTAATGGTTCACTACGTAATGGGTGGATTAAAGAAATCTGGTGCAATGCCAACTAACCCTTACTTTGTAAAAACAATTGTTACTACTCCACTACAAGATCAAATTGCAGAGAGCTTTGGTGTTGAAACCTTCAATACACTAACAGGTTTCAAATGGATCTGTGGAAAAATGAATGAGCTTGAAAAAACAAACCCTGAGAAAAACTTTGTATTTGCGACAGAAGAATCTTTTGGTTACCTAAATCACGAATTTGTAAGAGATAAAGATGGAGTTAGTTCTATCACTCTTTTAAGTGAAATCTGCCTTCACTATAAATTACAAGATATGGATCTAGTAGATGCCCTTGATAAAATCTACGAAGAATATGGATTCTCTTCTGAGACTCTACTCAACTTAAATTATTTTGGAAAAGAAGGTTCTGAAAAGATTGGTAGAATCATGGAGAATTTTAGAAGTTACTCAGACAAAACATTTTGCGGCGAAGAAATCAGCTACTTAGAAGATTATTCTACAGGTGAGTCTAAATCTTTTACAGAGTCTAAGCTATCGAAACTTGACCTACCAAGTAGTAATGTTCTAGGTTTCAATTTTACAAATGGAACAAAAGTTTACATGAGACCATCTGGTACTGAACCGAAGATTAAATTCTACATTATGATTCAGGAGAAAGAAGGTTCATTAAGCGAAAAGAAAAGTAAGGCCCTTGCTAAGACTAATGAGTTTTTAAACTACATTAAAGAGCAAGCAGAACAGGCTTAAGTAGAGGTTAGAAATGTCAGAAAGGTCCAAAGAGTTAGCAGTAGTTTTAGTAAGTGGTGGAATGGACTCTCTTGTAACAGCGGCTATGGCCAATGAAAAACATGAGCAAATGGCATTTCTACATTTGAACTACGGTCAAAAAACACAGGAACGTGAACTTAAGTGCTTCAATGAAATTGCAGACTTTTACAATGTTCCAAAATCTCTTAGAAAAATAATCGATATCAGCTTCCTCAGTCAAATAGGAGGAAGCTCTCTCACTGACGACAAAATAGATGTAAAAGACTACAAAGGCGAAAGTGAAGAAATTCCAGACAGCTATGTCCCATTTAGAAACACTCATATCGTTGCTATGGCAGTTTCTTGGTCAGAGGTCGTTGGAGCAAAGAAAATCTATATTGGCGCAGTTTATGAAGACTCTTCTGGATATCCAGATTGTAGACCATCTTATTATAAGGCCCTAAATAATCTTATAAAAGAAGGTACAAAAGATGGTGATATAGAAGTTGTAACTCCTGTTATTCATATGAAGAAAGAAGAAATTGTAAAGAAGGCCTTCTCGTTAAAGGCACCTCTTGCTTCATCTTACTCTTGTTATGCTCGTGGGGATAAGGCATGTGGTATTTGTGATTCTTGCGCACTTAGATTGAGAGGATTTCAATTAGCAGAAATTGAAGATCCAATCGAGTATGACCAAAGACCTAACTATCTATAGTCTCTAGTTTAGAGACTATCATCAATAAATCCTTAGACTTACTGATTTGCTCAATATCACCTTTAGCAATACTTAGGTCTAGGGCATCTGATAACATTTCCTTGGCCAGAGATACACAGTTTTGCTCAAACTTACTTTTTGCATAACACTCTAGAATCTTGGACTCAAACTTTCTAATCTGTTCTTCCTTTGAGTCTCTGCAAATTTTTAGAGCATTGTTGAAGAAGCTATCTGCTTTAGAAAATTTTCCCATCCACAAATAAGTAACTGCTAATTGAATTTTTACTGAAAAACATGAAAGCTTTTTCTTATTTTTTTCAAACAATGCATGTGCTTGTTCATAGTAATTATGGGATTGCTCTAGGTCCAAAATAAGTCTTGAATAGAAACCGATATGAGAATATATCTTAGCACGAAGTAAATCATCACTAGCCTCTAGCGCCCTATTCATTAGGAAGCTTACACCTTTATGCATTTGATCAACATCAACAGGAACCTCTCTAAGGTCAGAGGAGATTGTGTAATCCATATTAAATTCTAAATCTGTAATATCCATAATTTACTTACAATCTTTGATATTTTTTAATAACTCTTTAACGTTCTTATACCCAGTTTCTTTTAATTTCTTGTCTATTCCACTTTTTATTTCAAATAAAACATCTGGTCCTTGAAAAATAAAAGATGAATAAATCTGACAGGCCTTACCACCTTTTTTCCAGAAGTCCCATACATCATCAAAGCAAGAGATTCCTCCCACTCCAATTAAATCTAAATCTGGATAGTCTGCCATTAGCTCTAAAAGTCTATCTCTGACTATCTTACCTTTTTTAGAAAGGAGCTTACCTGATATTCCTCCACTTCCTCTCTCTTCCATAATAGTTGTATTCGTTGCAATAATTCCACTAAGTCGAAACTCTCTTGCAAGATCAACAATCCCCTCAAGAGAATCAAGTGGTAGATCTGGAGATATTTTAATAAAAAGAGGAGTTGAACAAGTCTCTCTCTCTTCTTCTAGTGATTCAAATATTTCTCGCATACTCTCATGTCTTTGAAGATCCCTAAGACCTGGAGTATTTGGGGATGAGACATTGATCACTAAGTAGTCACAATTATCTTTGAATGTTTTAAAAAGACTTAAATAATCAAGATGTGCATTCTCAGCACTAGTGTCTTTATTTTTTCCAAGATTAACACCAAGGACTTTCCCTAATCGCTCACTACTTAAAATATTTTTAAGTACTCTACCTGCACCATCATTATTGAATCCCATACAGTTTCTAAGAGACTCTTCTTTTAAGTAACGAAATAATCTTGGTTTTGGATTACCTACTTGCCCAACAGGAGTAACAGTTCCAACCTCAATTGCACCAAAAGGAATACGTGCAAAAAAGTCTATGGCCTTTGCGTTCTTATCTAATCCTGCTGCTAGTCCTACGGGGAAGCTCCAGCTCATAGTATTTAAATCTACTTGGTACTTTTCTTTGTCTTGAAGGTCTCCGCCAAAAGCTTCGGCCATAGTTCTTGGAAAACTAGAAAGTGCTTTAATTGATAATTCATGGGCCTTCTCGGCATCCATCTTAAAGGCGACTGTTTTAAAAAAATCGTAAAGCACCCTAAACGTCCTTAATAAAGTTGAACAAAGTCGTTCTCGTGAACTGAACCACCTGTATGAAGAACTGCAATTGAGCCATCTGCCCCAAAGTAGTCAATAATCTCAATAGTACCTTTAACTGTTCCTTTAGAAACACCTATAAGGGCGCCAGATTCAGGATCGAATATCTCTTCCCCCTCTGACATAACCTTTAGAATATCACCGATATTAAGACCTGAATTTCTTCCAGCATTAATGTAAATCTTAGTTCCAACTATTTTTGCAACTCTTCCAACCCAATCAAGCTTTGAAGAAACTCCTATAATTTTAGGAATTGCTTTTCTTACTGCAACTTGTACAACGTACCTAAGAAGGTCTCTTCTATATTGTAGTTTCGTCTCTCTATCACCTTGAAAGAATCTAAAGCTACTATCATCAGCAGATGCTCTAAGAGTTTCTGTGTATATTTCCTTATTAGAGTTTACATCAAAAATACGAACTTCAACTTTTGACTCTGTGTAAGATTTAGTCTCTCTAACAACACCTATCTCATCAACTTTTTCTCTAATTCTTGCATCAATAATTCGACCAAATAGAACAAAGTTTAACCCCGCAACTTTTGCTTTTCTAGAAAGTTGAACAAGCTTAACTCCACCACCAGTATAAATTTCTTTTGAAGAACCAAATATTTTTTTGGCCATAGGGTCAACTACAAATTGACCAGTTCTTGATAGTTCTCTTCTAAATTCTTCAGTTGCAGTGACCCCCAGATCTTCTCCACCATAAGGAGATTCATTAAAGAAAGTAAGAAGCGCCACTCTTTTCTTAATTCCATTGAAGAACGCTCTAGGCTCTTGTCGAGGCCTTTGCCCATGTGAGGTTCTTTCAATTGTATTTACACTACATGATACTAGCGTTGAACTTATACAAATTAATGTGAAGATTTTCTTTATTAATATATTCACAGAACTACCCTTGCCCATTTTCTATACGTGGCTGTGTTGAACCATCTTTATCGACTAAGTTAATTAAGAAAGGATTTTCTTCATTTTGAAAGTATATCTTCTTTTGATTATCAACTTCTAATCCTTTTGTTCTTAACAATGTTCCCTTTAAATCTTCCGCAGAACCTTTAAAGAAAACTCTAAGCTGCGCTCTATCTCTATTAAAAGAATCGATTTCTACTTTCAAACTATGTGTTAAACCAATTGAAGAAAGATATTTTTCAACTTCATCAATTTGTCTGACTGAGTTTGCACCGATAACATCAACTCTAAAGCTTTTTCTTCCAAGAGGAAAATGTGAAATATCTCTAACAAGCCCTTCCCACTTCCCTACAGGAAGTCGGTAGACTAGACTTGCAGAATTACTTGATAGGTCTTTCTCTGTAGAAAAAGTCGCCTCTTCACTTATAAAGTCGTAGTGTGAAGCAAGTCTATTTGATTTTAAATCGAAGAGTAAGTACTCACCACCAAAATCAAAAGTTCTTTTCTTAAATGTTTCATCTTCAGAAATCTTTCTAACATTGACTTTAACTTTCATCCAAAGAGAATCTTTTAACTCATCGTCTACAGAGATAATTGCTCTTTCTTGATCTTTTTGTAAGTCACCTTCTAAAGTAGAGATATTATTTAATTGAGAACTTGCTTCAGAAAGCATTTTCAAATGTGATTCTAGTTTCTCTTCTTCATCTACACTTGTTAGGATTATGTTGTTAACTTTACCTTTAAATTTATCTTCAAACCATCTCTTCCAATGCTCTTTTAAAACACTCGTAAAGTCAGCTTCCAGCTCTACACCAAGGTCTTGCCAAGACATATCCTTCATTGAGAATTCCACAGTGATAAAGAGATTTTTATACATTCTCTTTATTCCACCACGAGTAAACTCATAGAACATTTCATTTAACACTTTTCTATTAACTTTCGCTTGAATATTCATATAGCGACTATTTGGAAACTGAGGAGATCTAGACATCTTCTTAACTGAATATGAAGACATCACCTTTTGTAACTTTCCGTATCTAGCTTTTATCGTCAGCTTTTTTGTTCGAAGAGCATTTTCATACTGTTCTTTCTTTTTTCCAGAAAGTTCTGTTTCTTCAGTAGTAATTCCGTATGATTTATCTAGATTTTCTTTGATTGAAGCAAAGTAAGTATCAAATTTTTCGTTATACTTTGCCCAAAATAACTCTGAACTATGCCCTAGTTTAGAAAGCTCTTTAGAAATAACATCTCTTACTGAGGCATAGAGTAATTGTTTCTTTATAAAAGTTAGAGAGTCTCCATCTCTAGAAACAAATCTTCCTTCACCATTTGTTAGGTCATCTTTTGCACTAACATTAAAAGAAAGTACTACAAATAGTACTAACGTGATCATTCCTTTCATCACCTATACTCCATCCTTGAAGTCTATTGCATAGTAGGATCTTCTACTCTCCCATCAACAATAAACTGAACTGAATTTCCATTAAATAGTTCATTTACACGCGCGGCCATCTGTGGTGTTGGATTCACTAAAAAGTCTTGCCCTAATGGCAATCTAGCTCTTCCATCATCTGCACTAAAAATAACATGCGCTGGAACACTTCCTCTATAACTTAAGAGTACTTGCTTAAACCTATCAAGTTTTATCTCTGTAAGCTCATCCATTTTAACATTAATTCGAATTGAAGTAACCCTATCCTCGGCCTGATCCTTCAATAATTTCACATTATTAGGAAAAAACTTTCTTGGCTCTTCAGCAAGGTTTACATTTCCACTAATCAAGACTGGCTCATCACCACTTAAGAGTTCACCAAATTCAGCAAAAACCTTAGGAAAGACAATACATTCAATCTTACCTGAAAGGTCCTCAAGCTGGGCAAAACACATTTTATCGCCCTTTTTAGTCATAATATCTCTTTTCTCAGATATTAAACCTGCAAGCATCATGTCTCTCTTGTCACCACCTGTGATATCGTGAGCTGCTGCAATGTCCATTGAAGCAAGTTTCCCCATAATATCACTGTAGCGATCTAGAGGATGCCCTGACACATATATTCCCATCAGCTGAGCTTCATAGGCTAACTTCTCTCTGTCATCGAAGTCATTTGTAATTTGTATATCAAGCATCTTCATAGGATCGTTACTATTATCGTCATCAGAGCTTTCACCGCCCATATCAAATAAACTAACCTGTCCTAGCTCTTTTTCATGTTGAAGTTTTTTAGCATAAGCAATAATAAGCTCAGCATTTTCTAACATTGTTTTTCTATTTAATTTTTTCTCACTCTCATCAAAGGCACCTACTTTAATAAGAGACTCGATACCTCTACTGTTTACAATTTTTAAAGAAACTCTAGTGCAGAAATCAATGAAACCTTTAAATGGACCATTTTCTTCTCTTTCTCTAATAAGCTCTTCAACTGCATTTTCACCAACGTTCTTAATTGCTCCCATACCGAAGCGAATATTGTCTCCGATCACATTAAATAGCCATAGAGACTCATTAATGTCAGGAGGAAGAACATCGACACCATGGTTTTTTGCATCGTTAATATAGACGGTAACCTTATCTGTATTTGTAAGCTCTGTAGATAAGAGTCCTGCGTAAAAACATGATGGATAGTAATACTTTAAAAAGGCAGTTTGAAATGAAATATATGAATAAGCAACAGCGTGTGATTTGTTAAAACCATATTCCGCAAAGCTGGCCATAAGCTGATACAGCTCACCTGCTTTTTCAACATCAAATCCTCTTTCAGCAGCACCTTTTAGGAAGATCTCCCTATGCTCTTCAATAAGAGAGATTTTCTTCTTCCCCATTGCCTTTCTAAGAATATCTGCCTGACCAAGACTGTACCCGGCCAGAACCCTTGCAATGTTCATCACCTGTTCTTGATAAACAATAATACCGTAAGTATCTTTTAAAAGAGGTCTTAGCTCTTCAAATGGATAGTGTTCTTTTTGTCTTCCATGCTTAATCTCAACAAATTGATCGTGCATCCCAGAACCCATTGGACCTGGTCTATAGAGAGCGTTAATTGCGGTAATATCATCAATACTATCAGGCATAATTCTCTTACAGAGATCAATCATCCCAGATGATTCAAGCTGGAATACACCAATAGTATGACCATCACCTATAAATTTATAAACATCGTGATCTTCATAATCAATTTCTTCAATATCAAAGTCTTTGATGTGATCTCTTTGAACAAACTTTGAAGCATGATCAATTACCGTTAGAGTTTTCAGTCCAAGGAAGTCAAACTTTACAAGACCAATCTCTTCAGAGAAGTCCTTATCAAATTGAACAACCTTTTCACCTTTTGCCCCTTTAAAGAGCGGGCAATACTCAACGAGTGGCTTACTTGTAATGATAACTCCAGCTGCGTGAATACCAGCATGGCGATATAGTCCCTCTAGCCTTCTAGAGATAGTAAAAATTTGTCTAATTTTTGGATCCGTATCGATGAGCTCTTGGATCTTTGGCTCCATCTCAATGGCCTTCTCAAGGTTAATCCCAAGTTCATCAGGGATAAGCTTTGAGAGCATATTTGCTTCAGCAAATGAGAGATCAAATACTCTAGACACATCTTTTACAACGGCCTTTGCTTGTAGCTTTCCAAAGGTAATGATCTGACCAACTTTATCTTCACCGTACTTTTCAGTTACATACTCAATAACTCTCTGTCGACCTGCTTGACAAAAATCAACGTCAAAGTCAGGCATAGAAATACGCTCAGGGTTAATGAATCTTTCAAAGAGAAGATTATATGGAAGAGGGTCAATATTTGTAATCGTCATTGCATAGGCAGCAAGAGATCCCGCCCCAGAACCACGACCAGGACCAACAGGAATTCCGTTATTTTTAGACCACTGAATAAAGTCAGCAACGATCAAGAAATATCCTGGGAACCCCATTTCGATAATCATATCTACTTCATACTTAAGACGTGCCCAGTACTCTGGCTCAAGTTCAGATTTCCAATTATCTTTCGCTACGAGTTTTGTAAAATGAGGACCTCTAAACCTTTCCTCTAAACCTTCTTTACACAAACGTCTAAAATATTCATCATCCGTTTCACCAGTATCAATTGGATAGTCAGGAAGATGATAAATTTGATTTCCTTTTTCATCTGTCCAAGAGAGTTCAACATTACACTTATCTGCAATCTCTAAGGTTGCATCACATGCTTCAGGAGCATAGTGAAATTGCTCTCTCATTTTCTCAGGAGATTTATAGTAAAACTCCTGAGAGGTCATTTTCATTCTATTTTCATCAGCAAAAGACTTACCTGTTTGAATACATAGAAGTACTTCTTGAGCAGTTGCATCTTCAGGCGTCATGTAGTGAGCATCATTTGTCGCTACAATTTTTACTTTATTATTCTTGGCGTATTCTAATACTTTTCTATTAACATCAGCTTGTTCAGGGATTCCATTTTCTTGAATCTCTAAATAGAAATCTTCATAGCCAAATACTTCTTGTAATTTTTCAATTGCTCTAACTGCTTTTTCATCTTGCCCAGTAAAGAAGTTATAACCTACTTCTCCTTTGAGGCACGCGGTAGTACAGATTAAACCTTCAGAGTATTCCTTTAGAAGTTCTACGTCGGCCCTAGGCTTATAATAAAACCCTTCTAGATATGCTCTAGAGAGAAGCTTACATAAGTTTTGGTAACCTACATTATTTTTAGCAAGTAGAATAAGGTGATGAATGTGGTGATTTGATTCCTCTTCATCTTGATTTGAAACACGGGCGGATCTTCTTGCAGATTTTCGATCAAATCTCGATCCAGGAGTGAAATAAATTTCAGATCCTAAGATAGGTTTGATGCCTTCTTTCTTGCAACGCTTGTAAAAATCAATCGCCCCGAACATGTTTCCATGATCTGTTTGAGCAATTGCAGGAACACCCATTTCTTTAGCAGCAGGAATTAAATCCTTTAATCTTATCGCACCATCTAACAGTGAATACTGTGTGTGCAAATGAAGATGAACAAAGCTATTTGAATGTGTCTCTAGAAGCGATGAAGATTCGTTTTCACTCATATTGAATGCCTCGTGATTCATGCGTCGTGTGTGTGGTGTCGCATATAATTTCTACTCTCTGATTAAAGCAAATTAAGCACATTTTGTCAGTTCATTTCCCTCTTGTTGCACCGTTATATTCGGTTTATGAGATTAATTTACCTTGCGCACGGTCATCACTACTTTCAATACTTTACTTGCTCAATTTAAGATTTCCTTTATTATGGTTGCCTAGATGATAAAAATTTTAATTACATCCCTATTTATTTCGTATTCGGCCCTCGGAAACTTTGTTGAGATTCCAAAGCTTTACACGCGTGCTGAAATGAAGCGTCTCTCAAAAATTGAATTCAACCAGATTCTTAATGAAGCAAAAGCAGCTCTTCCACTAAAGAAAGATTATCCAGATCAAAAAGCTGGAGAAGTGGCAGTAATTCATCACGAGTGGAAAGATGCTGGGGCAGCTCTTCATGAGATTGCCCAAATTATTAAGGTCAACAAACTACATTCAGCAAATGGATTAGAGTTTTTAAAGAAATGCGCTAAAAATAAAGAAGTCAGAACTGAGTTTGCGGCCATCTGCCTAACCCACTACTCTGTCTTTTATAAAGTACATAGAAAAGTTAAAATCAATAAGAAGGAATTTCCACAGGAAGTGGTTAACCTATCATCTTTTATTACAGACTAGCCGAGTAACAATACACACATATTGACGGTGAAGACGTTTCATAATTGAATCGGACTCACTAATATTTTTAACCAGTTAGAAGTTTACGCACTGGTTAATAATTACATACTTACTTGCTCCAAGTAGGTAAATGGATATAGGTTAACTCATTATGGCCAAAAGAAAGAAGAAAATTCCATTAAGTACCTCTCAGCTAGAGCTTTTTTCAGAAAGGCCTATTGAGATGGACAGAAACTTTCACCTCGGTGGAAAGAGTTTCTATTTCTTCGATTTTGATGACAACGTTGCTACCCTAGCGACAACTATTATTATTTTTCATAAAAAAACAGGTCAAGAGCTTCAACTTTCAAGCGCGGCTTTTGCTACTCACCATAGAGAAATAGGTATTAGTGGTATTTATGAAGACTTCTATATCGACTTTAATGATGAAAAAGGTAGCTTTAGAAACTTTAGAGATCAGAAGTACTCTCTAAAGAATAAAAAACAAAAGTTTATTCATGACGTTGAAGAAGCACTCTCTAAGAAAGACTTCAATTGGAAAGCTCCGTCATGGAACTGCTTCTATCATGCAGCTCATAACCAAAGACCTATCTCTGTAATCACAGCGAGAGGTCATGAACCAGATACAATCAAAAAAGGTATTGAATTATTAGTTCAAGATGGGCACTTAACAAAGTCTCCAAATTACCTAAGTATTTATCCAGTTAGTAATCCTGGAATACGAGATCAACTTTCAGAAGGCTTAGATACTCCTTCAATTGCAGACTTAAAAAGAGGTGCAATTAGAGAATCTGTAGAGATGGCCATTAAAAAATATGGTTATAGTGATCACCACCGATTTGGAATGAGTGATGATGATCCTCATAATGTTGAACTTATTACAGAAGAAATGAAATCTTTAAAGCAAGATTACCCTCAAATGAGCTTCTTTGTTATCCAAACATTTAGTGATTCATTTACAAAAATGGAAGTCCTCCAACATAGAACTCGGGATATTATTACTCAAAAAGAGTCTACGGCGGATCAAATAAGTCTATTCTTTTAATAAAATCAGTTAATTAGAGCTGTCATCTTTTTTGACGGCCTTTGAAACTATTTCAAGATCAACCATCCATCAAAAAGTATTCGATAGAATGTCCTTACTTTAATTTAACTAAAAAAGAGGTTTTCTATGTTTAGGTCGTTATTTTTAATTCCATTACTATTGCTATCCATTAACACTGTCTCGGCAGATGAGGTCAAATTAGATGACTGGGCTTTTAATCCCCTATCTAGGCATATATCTGAAGAAAGATGGAATGAGATCAATGAAGAAATTAGAAATGAACGAATAAAAAAAGAAAATCAAAATAGAATGTTTGGTCAAGGTAAGGTCATTACTGTCGACACAAGAAATCAAAAAGAATGTAAATCGCTGCAAGAAACTCTAATTAGAAATACTGCAGCTCCAATTGAGCAGTTAGAAACTATTTGTAAAATTGATAATGAAAAACCTTTCTCATCATTTGTTGTTGTTGGTGATCAATACAGAACACCAATTTCATTCAATAACCTATCAGGTAAGCAGCAAACTCTAGTAAAGCAGACAAGAAACTTCACAGCGCTTGGTGCTGCTGCAGTTGGTTTACTTTGGGCAATGCCAGAGTCTGTAACAAAGTGGGATAAAGATAGTATCTCTGAAGCAGGACTTGGAGATAAGTGGAAAGAGAATGTTAAATCTGGACCAGTTGTTGATAAAGATGACTGGGTAATTAACTATATTGGTCACCCTGTTTCTGGAGCAGCATACTATACAGTTGCACGTCACGCAGGATTTAATAAAATGGAATCTTTTGGATATAGTGTTGTAATGTCTACTTTCTTTTGGGAGTACGGATTTGAAGCATTTGCAGAGACTCCATCAATACAAGACTTACTTATTACTCCAATCATCGGATCATTAATGGGTGAAGCAATGTATTCAATGGGTGAAAAAATTAGAAAAAATGATGGGAAGCTTTTTGGATCTAAGAAAATTGGTGGCTTTGCAATGGGACTAATGAATCCTGCAGGAGCAATGCTTGATGGAATCAATAGTGTTTTTGAAACAGAAGTGATTAAGAGTTCAAAAACATACTTCTTCACAGAAGCGCCTAAGCATCACATTGATGGAAATCCTCTGTTTAAAGATGATTCTATAATTGGAATCGGAATTGAATTAAAGTTTTAAGAATAAGAAATAAATTAACGACTAAAAAAAAGGAAGACATAAGTCTTCCTTTTTTTATTCCCACTCAATTGTTCCAGGGGGCTTGGAAGTAATATCATATACAACTCTTGTAACGCCTTTAACTTCATTAGTTATTCTACTTGATACTTTCGTTAAAAATTCTCTCGGCATATCTGACCAAGTAGCTGTCATACCATCAGAACTATTAACCATTCTTAAGCATATCACCTCTTCATAAGCTCTGGAGTCACCTTTTACACCTACAGTTTTGATAGGTAATAAAACAGTTAGTGCTTGCCAAGTCGCTTCATAGAGACCTGATCGATGTAGTTCTTCGAAAAGAATTTGATCTGACTCTTGAACTTTTCTAATAGATTCAGGAAAAATTTCACCTAAAATTCTAATCCCTAAACCTGGACCAGGAAATGGATGTCTGTATACCCAATCATGATTTAAGCCTAACTCTCCACCAAGTCTTCTTACTTCATCTTTAAATAAGTGTCTTAAAGGCTCAAGAAGCTTCAGCTTCATTCTCTCAGGTAATCCCCCAACATTATGGTGAGACTTAATCGTTACCGATTTCCCATCTTTTTCATGTGGAGAAATTGATTCAATTACATCAGGATAAAGAGTCCCTTGTAAAAGATAGTCAAATTTAATTCCTTTTTGATCTTCAAATTCATGAACCTTCTGTTCAAAGACTTCAATGAATGTGTTACCAATCATCTTTCTCTTTTCTTCAGGATCAGAAAGTCCTTTTAACTTAGAAAGGAATAATTCCTTAACATCGATTATCTCAATATTTAAAGGTAGGTTCTTTTGAAGTAATTTAATATGTCCTAAATCTTGAGGTCGCAAGAGTCCATGATCAACGAAAAAACAATATAAATTATCGCCAAGAACATGATGAGAAAGCATTGCTGCGACAAGAGAATCTACTCCTCCTGAAAATGCACAGAGTACTTTCTTATCCCCTATTTCTCGAACCATATCTGTTGCTTCTTTAAGCATTTCACTAGCTGACCAGTCGGCCTCAAGCTCTGCGATATTTTTAAAGAAGTGATTTAAAATATCTTTTCCATGATCACTATGCTCAACCTCAGGATGGAATTGTAGTCCTAAAATTTTTCTAGACTTATGAGCAACTCCAGCGATTAAACCATTCCCACTCTTAATTGCAACTTCGAAATCATTTGGAACTTTCGTAATATGATCAGAGTGACTCATCCATACATTGATACTGTTAGGACAGCCTTCGAATTGATGGTTCTCGGAAAACTCAATCGATGCGTGACCATATTCTCCAATTGTTCCCTTCTCTACATTACCACCAAAGTATTTCCCAAGAATTTGCATTCCATAACATATACCAAGAATTGGGAGTTCTTCATTATCAAATATAAATGAGTAATCAAAAGTATCTTCAAATACAGACTGCGGTCCACCACTAAGAACTAAAGCGTCGGGCTTCTCATTCTTTTTAAAAAGCTCTTCGCATTCTTTCAGTGTTATGATCTCACTTGAATAACCTAACTCTCTAGACTTTCTTGTGATTAGTTGTGTGTATTGTGAACCGAAATCAACAATCCAAATTTTTCTATCTACTAGCTTTTCACTTTTCATATTCTTCCTATGATTTCTGGTAGTTTGGTGCTTCTTTAGTAATCATCACATCATGCGGATGAGACTCTTTTAAAGATGCTTGTGTTATTTGAATAAACTCTGCTTTCTCTTGTAACTCAAGGATATTTGTCGCTCCAACATAACCCATTCCGGCCCTTAGACCTCCAAGCATTTGATAAATATTTGAAGCTAGAGATCCTCTGTATGGAACCTGTCCTTCTATACCTTCTGGTACAAGTTTTTGAATTTCATCTACTTCACCCTGCCCATAACGATCTTTCGACCCTAATGCCATAGCTCCTAGAGATCCCATTCCACGATATACTTTGTAATGCCTTCCTTGATAGAGAATCATCTCTCCTGGAGACTCATCACAACCAGCGAATAGAGAACCAAGCATTACACAACTTGCACCTGCAGCTATCGCCTTTACAATATCTCCAGAGTACTTTATTCCACCATCAGCAATCATTGGTATTTTCAATTTGCGACATGCGTCTCCGCACTCCATAATTGCACCAAGTTGTGGAACACCAATACCTGCAACGACTCTTGTTGTACAAATTGAACCTGGACCAATTCCAACCTTTACGCCATCTGCTCCAGCTTTTGCTAAGTCTTCACAAGCTTTTGCAGTTGCAACATTTCCAGCGATAATATCAACTTCAGCAAAAGTTTCTTTTAGCTTTTTAACCATACTAACAACACCCTTAGAGTGTCCGTGTGCAGTATCAACGACAAGAGCATCTATACCTGCTTCTACAAGTCTGATAGCTCTATCGAATTCTTTATCTCCCACGCCCATTGCACCGGCAACACGTAGTCTTCCGAATCTATCTTTATTAGAATTTGGAAAGTCATTCTTCTTCATAATATCTTTAATTGTCACTAGGCCAGCGAGTCTTCCTTTATCATCGAGAACAGGAAGCTTCTCTATTCTGTGCTTATGTAAAAGAATTTGTGCTTCACCAGGATCGATCCCTTTCTTTGCAGTAACAAGGCGATCTCTTGGTGTCATAATATCTTTAACTTTCCCTGTAAGGTCTGTTTCAAATTGAGTATCTCTACTAGTTATAATACCAACACAAATATTATCTTGATCTACAACAGGCATCCCGGTGACTTTTCTCTCTCTTGCAAGAGCAAAAACATCTGATAAAGTTGCCTCTGGTGAAACGGTTACAGGATCAAGAACCATTCCTGCTTCAAACTTTTTAACTTTTCGAACTTCATTTGCCTGATCTTCTGGTGACATATTCTTATGGAGAACACCTATCCCCCCTTGCTGAGCAAGAACAATTGCTGCTCTTCCCTCAGTAACTGTATCCATTGCAGCTGAAACAATTGGCATATTCAAATCAATATTTTTTGAAAATTTAGATTTTAAAATTGCATCTGCCGGTAAGATCTCAGAGTAGCCAGGTTTGATTAAAACATCATCGTATGTCAAAGCAAGCTTTGGTGTTGAATTGCTCATGATTTTCCTCTTTCAAATATAATTTAAGATGTTGAAATTATATCTTAAATGTCTATAGAAAACGATACGAAATACTTGCTCATCAAGAGGCCAAAAACAATAAAAAAAAGCGCTTATCCGAGATAAACGCTAAACTAATAAATAAATGTATTTTGCTTTTAGTAGGACTGCTTATAATCTTGATCATAACTCTTTAATTCATTAATCAAAGAATTAATTTCTTTATTATGTCTTAGCTGTTTTTTGTATTCTCTAGTAAGAGATGATTCAAAAGCATCTTTCTTAATTTTAACTGCTGGCTCAATGATAGATGCTGGCTTTCTATCTGACTTCTTTGGAACTGAAGCGATAGATCTCTTCTTACTTTTCTTTTGACCGAAAATAGATATTTTCACACCTGTCTTCTTACTATAAGGATTTACTATTTTCTTTTTCTTCTTAACTTTCATAGAAGAAAGTTTTTTATTATAATATTCCGTTAGTTCAGAATCTAAAGATTCATCTCTTTTATGGGCCTTTCTATAAATAATTTCAGCCCCACTGTTAGTGTTCCTCTCTTTATCAATTTCAATAATTGAAGCAACAGATCTAGACTTCGTTTCTTTTAAGTTAAATATCTCTGTATCTTGAGCAGTCAAAATACTCTTCACAGGTTTAACATCTTTTTTCTCTATATCTGATTTATCAAATAAAGCTTGAAGTTTTGCAAAAGTATTACTTCCTACAGGAGTAGGATTTCTAGGTGCACCGTTATTATAATCTTTAGAAATGAAAGAAAACTTCCCTGAACCGACTTCTAAATTGAGGAAGCTTTCAAAGAGGTTTGCAAATTCAAACTCGCCATTTAAAACAAGTATTTGGGTCTTAACAACGTTGTTATCGAAATCAACAATTGCCTCACCTTCAGTAAATGAAATAACACTATTCGGAGTTTGAATTTTATAGGCTCCAGAATTTTTAAGATTCGACTGAACCCAGAGGTATCCATTTTGTAATTCCAGGAATCCTTTTAAAACCTTGGCACTACTTCCACCTGAGAAATGAAAAACTTTATCATTAAAATTTTTAACTGTTAATTGACCACCAACTTCTGTAAATACTTCTTGAAAGTCATAGATATGATCTCCAGGTTTTAATACTGTAGTTTTCCCCTTAGTAACTAAGAACGCATTCCCCTTCACTGCAGTCACCATCATTTCAGGTGATTTAGCATGGGCAATGCCTAAGGATAAGAATGTGAAAAAGAATGAGATTAAACTAATTCTTTTTGTGTCTTTGAACAATTTTTTCATAGTGTGTACTCAGTATTTTCCATTCAGGAGTGTTTCTATATTTTTTTCTAAACTCTTCAGCGGCAGAGAAAAATTTATCCTCATTCCCCATTTTCAGGTTGGCTAAGGCCATCCATAATTTAGAACCTCTATAAAATTTTGATGTTGGGTAATTATCAACTAGCTTTTGAAAGCTAGAAATTGCCCAGTTATAATGTTTTCCAGACTCAAATGACGCAACACCAGCTTGAAAGAGAAATTGATCATCCATTTTCTCATTATTTGGAAATTGCTTTTTGAAAGTATAAAAGAACTGTGCTGACTTCTCAAAGTTGTTCAAAGAGAATTCTTTTTGAGCAACTGCGAGAACTTGATCTGGCTTCCACTTATAAACGTCATACTTTACAAGGTCAGTAGCATCCTCAAGAGGTGCAACAGAAGCAATTCCTCTAGATCTTGCAGGCATGGCCCCAGTAGATTCTTTTAATTGAACTGTTAAAAATTGATTCTTAGTTTCTAATGCAGCAATTTCTGTCTTTAATTTAGTTATTTGATAGTTAAGATCTCTCTTCTCTTTCGATAACTGTAAAATCATATCTTCTTGCTGATTAATCTGTGCAGATCTTTCTTCGATATGATTAACAAAACCACAAGATGTAATACTTGTTAGTAAAGTAGCAAATGCTGTTAATTTAATGGCCTTATACATAGGTCAGTCCTCTTAAAACCTTAATCTTCTCCTACCTAATCGGTAGGAAGATCAAAATGTTTAGTGAAGTCTTTGAAAAAAGAACTATGATTTAGGATTCAGTCTACTATATGCTGATAACTCTCAAAGATTTCAAGGAGTTGATCAATACCTGAGACAATTGGTGCCGGGCCAGGCTGGAGAAAAATTTCAGGAGAAAGCTCAAATACTTGCTTATTTTGAATTGCAGAGATTTTTGAGTAACCTTCTCTGTTATAGATATGTTCAAAGTCTACTTTTTTGCCACACCAGCTTGCTAAAATAATATCTGGGTCAAAGTCTATAACCTCTTCATGAGTTAGGAATCTTCCATTAGCTAAAGAGGATAAGCTCTTCTCTCTGTGAACAACTTCTCCTCCACAAAGATCAACAATCTCAGAAAACCATTGAATTCCACATATAAGAGGTTCATTCCACTCTTCGATATAAACTTTTGGCCTAACTTTAAAAGAGCTGGCTTTTTTTCTGGCTTTGCTAATTTTACTTTCTAGCTCTTTAACGTACTCACTTGCTTTAGCAGTTTCTCCGATTAAGTTTCCCACCATCTGAACATAGTTTAAAATACCTTCAACAGATCTATGATTAGCAATAAAAACATTTAGCCCCTCTCCAATTAAGTCTCTAGCAATATCTTTTTGAATATCTGAAAATCCTAATACAAGGTCAGGATTAATCTCTTTAATCCTCTTCAAATTTGCATGGGTAAATGCAGAAATCGTTTTTTTCTTCTTTGCTTCAGGAGGCCTTTCAACATAAGCGGAGACTCCAACGATGAGCTCACTTCTATCAAGGGCGTAGATAACCTCTACACTCTCCTCGGTCATACATATTATTGATTTTGGATAAAACCTCACTCATTCCCCCATTAACCTTAAGAATAAACAAATCTTAACACTATATTTGTAAAGTTTTAGTAATTTTTCAGTGATATCCCTCAACTTCTATGGGCATATAACGATAATTTGATACTATAAAGAAGAAAATTTTATCACAGGGATACTATCAATGAGTAAAAACACTCTATTGTTTACTTTAATCACTCTTTTATGCCTATCGTTCTCTAGCTTTGCAAACAGTCCAAATAAAGAAGAAACTATCCCTAGTACACCAGTAAAGTTCACAGCTTCTACACTAGAGTATCAAAAAGATAATTATTTAGTTCTTAGTTATAAAAATCACCCTCATTGGCATACTTATTGGAAAAACCCTGGAGATGCAGGACTTCCTTTAAAATTTGAATTTGAATTCAATGGTAAGAAACAAGAACTATCGTCGCTTGAATGGCCTACACCAAAGAAATACATTGAAGAGGGAAATATGCTCGCCTTTGGGTACTCTGGTGACTACTCAATCTTCTTCAAACTTCCATCCGAACTTCAGAACACAAAGTATAATATCAAATCAAATTGGTTAGTTTGTAAACACATCTGTATTCCAGGAAAAGGTGAAATCAGTGGTGAAATTAAAAACTCTTCAATCACAACAATTATCGGAAATACTCATGAAGTAGCTAATGAAAAATTAACTGAGCGTCTTAAAAACTTACCAAAAGAAACAGAGTTTCCAAGTAAGCTAGATATCGTTTTAGCTAAAGCAATGGGCCAAGAAGATAATAAATTAGTCTTGTACTATAACCTTACAGAATTAAATAATAATAAAATCAATCTCGAAAAAAATATATTAACACCTTTCCCTCATGAGCCTTTTAACTTTATACGAGAGAAATTATTTAAAGATAAAAAAGGAAACTACTATGCTAAATACTCCATCGAGTGGGATGGTGAATACATGGAGCCTGAACTTCCACTTCCACAGGATGGAAACTTCAAGGACCCTTACAAGTTAAAGTTTCTTTATGCTAATCCAATGACAGGGAAAACAGATGTTATTTCGAAAACATTCCATTCTTTTTCATTAACAGCTGCTGAAAGATTTGAGAAGTTTACAGAATTACTAACACCTATCGAAACAAACCTCACAGATAGTGCAAAAAAATCTTCTGACTCATCTTCAGATACAACTAATAGTGAAGGGTCTATTTTTACTTACTTATTTCTAGCCTTTATTGGAGGCCTGATATTAAACTTCATGCCTTGTGTACTTCCAGTAATCTCAATTAAGTTATTTGGTCTAATTCAACATAGATCTGAGAGTAATAGTAGAATTTTAAAACATAATTTAAGTTATACCCTTGGGATTCTATTTACTTTTGCAGTACTTGCTCTTGCAATTGTTTTATTCAAGCAAGCAGGAGAACAAGTTGGCTGGGGATTCCAACTACAATCTCCAATTTTTGTACTAACAATGATTTTTGTACTTTTTGTATTTGCATTAAACATGTTTGGATTATTTGAATTTAGAACTCCAGGAGGATCAAAGCTTGGTAGTCTAGAAACAAATGAAGGATTCTTTGGTGACTTCACATCAGGTATTCTTGCGACAATACTTTCAACACCATGTTCCGCTCCATTCCTTGGTACAGCACTTACTTTTGCTTTCACATCGTCAAACTTTACAATTTTTGCAATTTTTGCATTTGTTGGACTTGGACTAGCATCTCCATTTCTTATTACAGGTATCTTTCCTACAACAATATCATTCTTACCAAAGCCTGGTATGTGGATGGAGAATTTAAAGAAGTTTCTTGGTCTAACTCTACTACTTACAACAATTTGGCTAATTGATGTTTACTCATCTCTTACTGATAATGTTGCAGGTGTAATGATTAAATTAAATACTGCTCTTCTACTTTGCTTCTTTGCATTTTATCTTTCAAAGAAGATTACAAAGTCTAAAATTTGGAAAGGACTATTTCACATACTGTACATTGCATTATTCATTAATATTATAATGTCGCCTGTATCTGAGAAATCAAACAGTCAATCTGTCCTACTTCATGAAAAGAATGCTCATGGACTTCAGTGGGAAAAGTGGTCAGAAGAAAAAATGAATACCTACTCAAAAGAGGGTAAAAAAGTATTTATCGATTTTACTGCGAAATGGTGTTTTACATGTAAGGTTAATGAAAAGCTTGTTATTGAAACACAATCATTTAGAGATCTCGTAGCAACAGAGAATATTCATCTCCTCCTTGCCGACTGGACAAAGAGAGATGAAATTATTGGAAGTTGGCTTAGAAAAAATGGTTTTGTTGGAGTTCCCGCCTACTTTGTAATTAATAGTGAAGGAAAGCTAATAAACCTAGGTGAAACAATATCAATAGATGAAATTAAAAAGAGCTTGAATTAATCAAGCTCAAATTTACTAGGTTGGTTCATAAGCTTCTTTAGTACATCTCCAGGAATGGCCTCTTCATAAAGAACTTTATAAACACCTTCGAAGATATTTGCTCTTATTCCATACTTTTCACATATTAGATGTACTGCTTTTGCTGTTTTATAACCTTCAACAACAGTACGCTGAGAGTTAATAATTTCCAGAGCACTTCTACCTTTAGCTATTTCAATTCCAAAAGTTTTATTTCTAGATAACTCACCAGTAGTAGTAAGAATTAAATCTCCCATTCCACTTAGGCCATAAAAAGTTTCAGGTCTAGCATTAAAAACTTTTCCAAAGCGAAGCATTTCTGCGATCCCTCTAGTAATCATTGCTGCTCTAGTATTGTGATTATAACCTAGCCCTTCAATGATCCCGCCAGCAATGGCCAAAATGTTCTTTAAAGCACCTCCGAGGAGCACTCCTTTAACATCATAACTAGGCAGTACTTTAAAATAAGTAGTATCAAGCATTTCAGATATACTTTCTAAAACATGCTTAGATCTTCCTGCAAGGGTCACTAATGTTACTTGTTCCTCTAATATCTCCTTAGCGAAACTAGGCCCAGATAAGAATGCGAATATTTCTTTATGTTCATTCCAAAGATCGAAAAATAAATCATCAGCCATTTCAAGTGTGACAGGGTCAATCCCTTTAGACAGAGATACGAGTGGAACACCATCTGCAAAATACTTAGAAAAACGATCGTAATTTTCTTTAAAGAAGCTGCTTATCCCTGCAGTTGGTAAACCAGAAACAATGATCTCTACTTTACCTTGAGTCTTTTGATCTACCTCGTCCCAAGTTAGTGCGGGAACAATATTATCGGCTAGTTCTATACCTGGTAGATAAACTGAATTAGTTCCTTTCAAAAGACTCTCGTAAACATCTTCTGACCTAACTTTTAAAATTACTTTTTTGAAGTTATTAGCAAGTACTGAGGCTATTGATGTACCAAATGCGCCAGCACCAACAACTAGGGCGTAATCATATTTCATTATTTCTCCTAAGGTAAAACTATCTATAGTTTACTACAGAGATAGAATTCCTGGAATTATAGAGACTTTTTTGTACATATCGAGAACTATATCTGATGAATCGCATACAGCAGTAAAGCTCACAGCAATATATTTTCCATGCTTAGAAGGCTTTTCTGTTATTTTATTGCCCTCTACAAGGGTCTCAAGAGTCTTTAACTCTTCCTTAGGGACAATAAACTTAAATAAATATGAAGCTGGCCATGTGTACTGATCATCTAATAGGGCCTTAAATTCTTCTAACTCTGTTACCATACTTATCCTGAATGCTTTAATTGTTTACCATTAATTAAAACAACCAAGGGATTGAGTCAAGTCCTTGGTAAATACTTTAGTAAAATCAATATCTTCCGAATAGTATACATCTTATAAAAGGAAAGAATTTGAAGCTAATAATCTGTTTTCTAGCTATTTTTCAATTAACAACAATCTCTGCTGACGAGTACTGGCATATTGGAGAATACTTAGCGAAAAATCCTAAACAAGCAACGATACTCAGTAATTTTGAGAAGTTAATTAAGAGTGATGCTAAAGAGATCTCTGTAAAACAAAAGAAAAAAGTCAAAATTGCGTTAGTTTATCCAGACTTACAAATATCGGACTATTGGCGAAGAAGTATTTTGGCCTTAAAAAAACGTTTAACTGAAAGCAAAATTGATTATGAGCTAGAGCTGATACCTGCTCCAACTGGCTCAGGAAAGAATGAATCCTCAAAAGAAATTATTGAAGCCGTAAAAAAAGGTCCCGATTACTTAATCTTTACACTCAATATTAACGAACACTCAAAGCTTGTAAATCAAATCCTATCTTACTCATCTATAAAATTAATTCTATTGAATATTACTACTCCTCTTAAATCATGGGGGAATAAGCAACCCTTCTTTTACGCAGGATTTGATCATGAACTTGGAACTCAAATTTTAATAGATGATATAAAAAAGAAACTTCCTAATGGCGGAGACTTTATCGTTCTCTATCACTCAGAAGGCTACGTTAGTAGAATGAGAGGAGATTATGCGATAAAGCAATTACTAAAAGATAAGAAATGGAACTTAGTAAGTAGATATTATACAGATGGTCAAGGGAGCAATGCTGAGATAGCACTCAAGGACTTCTTTAGCAGAAAGAAAAAAGTCGATCTTGTTGTATCTTGCTCTACCGACATAAGTTTAGCTGCTAGAAAGTTTAAAAAGAACTCTCCCTTCTTATTAAATGGCTGGGGAGGTGGAACAGCAGAGCTTGATAGTATAAAAAATGATAGAGAAGGAATAGATTTAACCGTAATGAGAATTAATGATGATAGTGCAATCGCTACAGCTGAAGCAATAAAGCTAGACTTACAAGGAGATTCTCAAAAAGTACCCCTCGTATATTCTGGAGAAATGGTACTAGTAGATAAAACAACTTCTCCAGAAAAAATGAACTCTTTGGAAGAAAGAGCATTTAGGTATTCAAATGAAAACAAGTAAAGACATTAAAATATCAGTATTAATTGGTATAATTATTATATTTGTCGTTACGCTAGTAACGATTCCGTTATTTTATAATCAGTTCAATTCATCAATGATGCTTCTAAAAGATAAGATTATTGATGACTTTAAAGACGAAGAAAAAATATCCCAAATCTATATCAACTCTACCTTAAAGATTAGAGCTAATAAACTATCTGAATATGCAAACAACTCCGATTTACATAAACAATTAGAAAAAGAGAATAACAAGGAAGTAAAAAAGATTTTAGAAAGTGTCGTAATTGAGAACCTAGATACTGATTTTCTTTTTCTTACCTATGATGGTGAAGATAGAATTACAGACGTTAGCTTAAATATTTTAGATAGTGAAGAAATAGTAAAAGCCTATACGAGTAGAACACATTCTCCACAACGTATCGAGCTTTATACAACACAGAACAATAATGTAGTCATCTTTACGAATCAAGACATTGTCTCAAAGAAAACAGGAAGAATTCTTGCAACAATTCACAGTGGCTATATATTAAATAATAAAAATAATTTTATCACAGGTCTATCAGAAAAAATTAATAATCATAACGTCTACTTTTTTGCAAATAATAAGCTAGTATCAGGATCAATTAAAATAAATAAGGAAGAAGAGAGCAAAATTGCAGAAGCAAAAATTAACCAATTAGTACAAGTTAATGATAAGTTATATTTCATTGGGAACATTTCTATAACGAATAATAGTAGTATAAAAATTGTATTTGAAACTAGTTCTAATTATATAAAGAATCTCAAAAGTTCTTATGTTACAAATTTTATATTAACAGTTCTGATTTCTCTAACTCTATGTTTAATAGCAATGGTCTTTGCAAATAAATTAATCGGTCCTCCACTAGAAAATTTAATGAAGACAATTAATCTTTTGATGATTCGAAATATTCACACACCTAAATCTAGAAGTATCATAAGAGAGTTCAATCTAATTGAAGAAAATTTCATTGATGTATTTAAAAAGTTTCAGCAAAAGAAGTCACAGTTAGCAAAGTTCATCAATGCCTCCCCTATCTCAGTATTAATTCTGGACTATCAAGGGAATATAATTCAAACAAATAAGTCTTCAACAGAGCTATTTCAAATAGCGAATAGTACTGGCAATATAATAAGAGATAGTATCCTCAGTAAAAATTCAGAATTTAAAAAAATCTTATCTAATATGAAAGACTCACCAGACTCTTTCGAAAAGGAAATTCACTTTAAAGTAGATAAAGAATGGAAGAGTACAAATTGGACTTTCATACAAGACAAAAAAGAAGACTACATCTTTATCATTTGTATCGACAATACTGAAAAAGTTGAGGCCCAAGCCCAAATAGAGGCAGAAAGGTCTAAATCTATTCATAATCAAAAGCTAGCAGCAATTGGAGAAGTAGCAAGTAGTATTGCTCATGAAGTAAATAACCCGATGGGTATTATATCGCTTTCACTCACTATTATTGAACATGAATTAAGCTTTATAAAACTTGAAAATGAAGATAAAGAAGCAAAGATAACTAGAGCCATTACCAATATAGAAGATGCTGTTAGTAGAACATCTCAAATCGTTTCAAACTTACTCGATTTTTCAAGAGAAGGAAGTAAGGATAAACTTGAGTCTAAGAATTTAAACAATGTTTTAAATAAAACATTAATCTTCATTGAAGATAAAATAAAAAAGAATAAAGTAAAACTGGATACTTCAAAACTTGATACTTCTATAAATATCTTGGTGAAAGAAACACAATTTTCTCAAATTTTAATTAATTTAATAAACAACTCTATAGATGCTCTTAAAGGTATGGAAGAAAGAAAGATATGTATTTCTACAGAGGTTAAGAATAATAAATGTATTATTCATTTTCAAGATACCGGATCTGGAATAAAGGAAGAAATCACTTCAGAGATATTCTCTCCGTTTTTCACGACTAAAGAAAAAGGTAGTGGAACAGGTTTAGGTCTAAGTATTTCAAAAGAGCTTATGGTCGAGATGTCAGGAAATATAAAGTTGGTAAAATCGACGAGAGGTGCCCACTTTGAAGTGAGCATTCCACTCTCGAAATCTTAATTAAACTTTATTACATTTCCATCTAAATCCAAAACCTCTGGATATAGACCGTGTGCATATCTGAGAATATCTATAACTTCTCTAGCCGATCCAATTCCTGAAACAGATGTTACATAGTCGGCCTTAGCTCTCACCTCTTCAGAAGCGACAGGAACAGTAGCAGAAAATCCGCTTGCTATCATTAGAGGAACATCGAAGAACTCATCTCCAACATAAAGTATCTCTTCTTGAGAAAAGCCTTCTGCCAATAGTTTCTTATATGACTCTCTCTTGTCTTCATTTCCATAGTATACAAAATCAAGACCAAGATTTTCTTTGAAACGCTTAATAACACTTAAAGAATCTCCACCGGTAATGATCCCGACTTTAAAACCAAAGTTTTTTAGCATCTTTAATCCATAACCATCACGTGTATCTGTGAAGCGGTTCCACCCCATCTCTTCACCACTGAACCAAACTTTACCGTCAGTTAGAATTCCATCAACATCAAATGCTACAACTTTAATTTTTAAAAGCTTTTCTTTAAACTTTTCAGCTACGTCTCTTAAATTAGTTTGCATCAACAACATCCTTAATTTGAATCAGTTTACTTACAATCTCTTTTACTTTTTCAATAGGAAGAGCTGTAGCAGAATCTGAAAGTGCCTTATCAGGATTTGGATGACACTCCATAAAGATTCCATCAGCACCAGCGGCAACAGCGGCCTTAGCTAGAGTGAAAATTTGCTCTCTCTTTCCACCAGTGTAAGTTCCTAGACCACCAGGTCTTTGAACACAATGAGTAGCATCGTGAATTGTACGTACACCAAAACTTTTCATAATTTGAAAACTTGCCATATCTACAACTAAGTTATTGTAGCCAAAGCTTGTTCCACGCTCAGTAAGTAGTATTTGGTCTTTAGTTAGGTAGTTAAGAGCTTTATCAACAATATTCTTCGTTTCTTCAGGGCTTAAAAATTGACCTTTCTTAACTTTCAGTTGTCCACCGTGCTCAGAACATGCTTTTGCACCAGCAAGAATCATATCCGTTTGACGACATAAGAATGCTGGAACCTGAAGCGTTTTCACAACACTAGCGATCTGATCCGCTTGTTCTGGATGATGAAAATCTGTTATCGTTGGTAGTGAATAAGTCTTACCTACTTTTTCTAATATCTTAAGACCAGCATCAATACCTGGTCCTCTATAAGAGTCGATTGAAGACCTGTTGGCCTTATCAAAACTTCCTTTAAAGTGGAGTTGAATTTTATCTTCAAAGCCTTTTAAGTCTTCCACTAGTTTACCAGCAATATCCATTGCTAGAGTTTCACTTTCAAGTACACAAGGACCTATAAAGAAGTCCATTTTCTTATTGCTCATATTTATCTGCCTTTTCTATAAATGCTTTAAATAATGGATGTGGCGTATATGGACGCGACTTAAATTCTGGATGATACTGACAAGCAATAAAGTGTGGATGATTTTTTAGTTCCACAACTTCAACAAGATCTAATTCTTTATTTACACCTGAAATAGTCATTCCTGCTTCACTAATTTTAGAAGCATATAAGTTATTAACTTCAAGTCTATGTCTATGTCTTTCACTTATGATTTTTGAACCATAAATCTTTTTAGCATAAGAGTCTTCACTCAGTTCACATTCATAAGCTCCAAGTCTCATTGATCCACCTTTAGATCCCTCTTCACTTTGTCCTTCCATAAAGTGAACAACATGATCACCACCGCTACCAAACTCTTCACTTGTCGCAGCTTCAAGTCCTACAACATTTCTAGCATATTCAATCATAGCAAGTTGCATTCCGAGGCAAATACCAAAGAAAGGAAGGTTATTCTCTCTAGCAAACTGAATGGCCTTAATCTTCCCTTCAGTTCCTCTTTGCCCAAAACCACCAGGAACAAGTATTCCCTGTATTTCGGATAGAATTTTATCATTACCTTTTTCTAATTCTTCAGCATCAATATAAATTGGATCAAGCTCTAACTGACAAGAGTTAGCTGCATGATTAAGAGCCTCATCTAAAGACTTATAAGACTCTACGAGCTCAGTATATTTTCCAACTATCCCTATCTTTACTTTTCTAAGAGGGTTTTTAAAATTATATACAACTTTTTCAAGATCATCGATCTTAGGTGCCGCGGCCCATATTCCTAGTAGGTTTGCAATTCTTTGGTCTAGTCCTTGAGCGTGTAGACTCAACGGAACTTGGTAAATTGTATCTACATCAATAGATTGAAAAACATTTTCTTTTTGAACATTACAAAAAAGAGAAATCTTATCAATCAATGAGCTCTCTACTTCCCTATCTGATCTGCAGATTATGACTTGAGGGAAAAGACCCATTGATCTTAACTCTTTAACTGAATGTTGAGCAGGTTTAGTTTTAAGTTCACCAGCTGCCCCTAAGTATGGAACTAGGACTAAGTGAACAAAGAGTACGTTTTCAGGACCAACATCCTGAGCTAGCTGTCTTATTGATTCAACAAATGGTTGAGATTCGATATCTCCAACTGTTCCACCAATTTCCCCAAGAAGAATTTCAGTATCCTCTGCTGCAAGATGAATTCGTCTCTTAATTTCATTTGTAATATGAGGAACAACCTGAACAGTCTTTCCAAGATATTTACCTTCTCGTTCATTTTCAATAACTTTTAGGTAAACTTGACCTGTCGTAAAGTTACTTGTCTTACTAAGAGTAAGTGAAGTGAACCTTTCATAATGCCCAAGATCTAAATCCGTCTCTGCACCATCATCAGTTACAAAAACCTCACCATGCTGAGTTGGACTCATTGTTCCTGGATCAACATTAATATATGGATCCATTTTTAGCATATTTACCTTGAGACCTCTTCTTTCAAGAAGTCCGGCAATGCTTGCTGCGGCAAGACCCTTACCGAGAGAACTGGCTACTCCACCAGTAATAAAAATAAATTTCTTAGGACTTGATTTCCCTTTCACGAAGAACTCCTTCAAGTTTTGCAATATCTTCTGGGACGTCAACTCCCATTAATGTCATATCTGTTGTTACGGCCCCGATAGTATAACCATTCTCAAGGGCCCTTAATTGTTCTAGTTTTTCTATATTCTCGTAGTAAGAGCCTTCAAGCTTACAAAACTCTTTAAGTGCTTTTGGCCTGAATGAATATATTCCAATATGAAGAAACCAGTCCTGTGCCTTAACATCATCTCTATAATAAGGAAGTTTAGCACGAGAAAAGTAAAGACACTGCCCTTTGACAGGACTGTAAATAGCTTTCACTTTATTTGAATCACTATGCTCTTCTTCATGACCAGAAAATGGCTTAACTACTGTTGCTAAGTCAAAGCGACTATTTGAATGATATTCTGCAAGTCTTGAAAGTAAATTACTCTCAATTAAAGGTTCATCACCTTGTACATTTATAACAAAGTCCCACTCTTGGTTAGAATAGAACCTCTCAAGTGCTAAAGCTATCCTTTCTGATCCAGAAGCTACATCATCATCAACACGTACAACTTCTCCACCGAAGCCTTTCACATGGTCTTCAATTCGAGAGTCATCTGTAACAACACTAACAACTGAGTGTTCTAATTGGTCTTTTATACCTAAACAGTTTTCATACACTCGTTGAATCATTGATTTTTTAGAGATTTTTGCCAGAGGTTTTCCAGGAAACCTTGACGACGCATAGCGAGCGGGAATGAGAACTAGTACTCTTAATTCATTCAAAATCATCTCCGTGACTTTAAGGGTAGAATTTAACACTTTAGATTAAACCTTCCAAGCTATGTTATTATAATTAATGAAAATGATAAGAACAAAATTATATTTTATCACATTTACGCTTTGCTTCCTAACAAGTATCAACCTGATACAGGCGCAGGACTATGAAAACACAGTTATTACAGATCCAAGTATCTCACGAAGATGTGAAGAACTATTGAATAAAAGAAATCAGAAAGTCGCTCACAAACAAAAACTAATGGAATTAATAACAAGAAATAGAAATCTTCTTAAATATGTTCCTAAAGAAAAGAAGACAGTTAAAGTAAAACTCATAGACAATTATGGTAAATTAAAAAATGAGTTACGACTGTCTCTCATAAAAATTACCCACCTAGAAGAAGGCATCGTTCGAACTGGCTGCCCAGGTCTAACCCTCTAAATAAACATTGAAAACTTCCCTTTTCAGGCCCTGATTTTTTTCGTATCATTTTTAAACACACACTATAAAAGAGACATTTAAAATGAACGGATTCATTAAAAAATCATCAGTAGTGATAATTGCTTTAACAGCATTTAATATCTATGCCCAACCTACTCCTAAACAATTAAGCTCAGAAGGCTATGTTCAATCCATGGATGAATCGACTCAAAGTCGACTGAACTCAAAAGCACTTCACTTGAATGATGTTATTGAGCAAGGATTGAGAAAGAATTACGACCAACAAATCAGAAAGTATAATTCTGAAATCCTTGACTTAAAATGGGATGATACTTGGGAAGACTTTTGGGTACCTAATGTAAATATAAGTCTAATTAGTCCAGAGCATAGACTAGGAACTCTAAAAAGTGGGAGCAATAATGCAACTCCAAGAGAAACGAGACCAGACGGTGCTCTCGCTCTAAACTTTGGAGACTATACAATTTTTAACTGGGGAAAAGACTATCTCCAATACCTAAGTACAAAAGCTGATATTAAAAGATCTAAGGAACAGATATCTGAAGCAAGTCGTGAACTGAAGCATGATTTAATAGTTTCTTACTTTAAACTCTACTTTTTAAAAGAAAGAGAAAGAATAAAAAGAGATCAACTTCGCCATGCTTCTTTTATCTATCGATTAAATAGAGAGAAAATATCTTTAAAAAAAGTATCAAAGCAAGACTACTACCTTGCAAGATCTGAATATCTAAGAGCACAAAATGAGTTTCATGAAGCCAAGAATGATGTTCAACTTCAAAATGAAGTCATCGCAAATAGTATAAACGATGAAGTTGGTACAAAATACGTTCTACAAGATAGTTTAAGATACGAACTCCTAACGACTCCGCTAGATGAAATTATAAGACTAGCAAGTATTAATAATCCGGAGACTCTAGATGCACTCAAAGATGTTGAGAACGCAAAAAGAGGTTATGAGTTAGCATTAAAAAACAACCTTCCTCTACCAAAAATAAGTATGAAGCTTGGAGCTTACGACTACCGCTTTAGTCCTGATACAAATAGAACTACCTACTCAACAGGTCCAGGAAATTCAAATATTGATATTGTTGCTTCTATCAACGCGACTTGGTCTTTAACAGGGACAGGTGGACTACTTAATGGAAGAGCAACAAGAAGCTCCCTACTCTCTAAGCATGTAGCATTTGCTAAAAAGGCTCAAGCAACAAGAGACTCTAAAGCACTCATTAAGTCTCAATACTTCACAGTTAAACACCTACAGAATCAAATAAATATCCTAGATGCTAGAATACCTACTCTGCAAAAGTCATTTGATACTATTTTAGAAAATTATATGAATAAGAGAACTAAATATCTCGATTTTAAGAATACTCTTATTGAATTGACTGATGCTCAAATTCTTTTAGAACAAAGTAAGTTCTTACATCTATATAACAAGATTGGACTTGCAAAAACTGCTGGCGTAGAAGACTTTCCAGGTCAAAACTTTGAAAATTTAATTCAGAAATATAAGAAAGGTAAGAAGTAATGAGAAAAATATCAACACTAGTATTATTATCTCTGCTATATGTTAATACGGCTACTGCTCAGTCTAGCTTACCTCCTACTGATGATGAACTAGAGGGCGATCTAAAGTACTTGAAGTCTGGAAAATCAAAAGCAGAGAAAAGTATAAATGAAGAATTAAGAATTCAGAACTATGACCTTGAAGCAGGCGTCTCTCTAGATAGCTATTCAACAAGTAAAGATAGCTCTCGTGTTTCACTTATCTATAACCTTAATGCAAACCCTATGAAAGCAATGAATATCTCAGGAATAGAATTCCAGTACGCAAAAAGGCTTGATTATGCATGGTGGGAATTCTACGGAGCTCAGAGTAGTGCAATTTTTTCAGAAATAGCTGATGACAACTCTCAGTTCCCTACTTCGACAGCAGATGAAATAGCAGAGCAAACACTAACAACAACTATAATTGGAACTGGACTTTCATATAGAACAAGTTTGATTCAAACCCTCTTTGAAAGTGATAACTTATTTGAAACAATGGGTGCATCTATAAATTATAACAATACATCGACTGAACTTGGTGACTCTTATAGTGGTTTTGGGATGAAGGCCGACTTAGGAATTCACTTTAGATCGAGTAATACTCTTCATTGGGGAATTAGATTTAATTATAATATTGCACATGTCAAAAGAGCACCAGCAACAGACACTGAAACATCTAGCCAAGGCTCCCTACTCCTCAACTGGACTTCTTTAGCTGGGGATATTTCCTTTTACTTTTAATTAAACCTTCATGGAGTCACTTAATGATCTCACGTTACGATAGAAAAGAAATCTCAAGCATATGGACAGAGCAAAATAAGTTCCAAACCTATTTAGAAGTTGAACTAGCGATTCTAAAATCATTAGAAGGCACTAGAGTCCCTAAGGGAACGAGTGATAAGATCAAACAAAGTGCAGTCATTAATATCGAAAGAATTTTAGAAATTGAAAAAGAAACCAAACACGATATTATAGCTTTCTGCTCTTCAATTACAGAAAACCTAGAGCCTGAAATTGGAAAGTTCTTCCATTTTGGAGTTACATCTAGTGATATTATTGACTCCTCACTAACTTTACAAATTAAACAATCACTAGAACAAATACTACCTGAGTTTAAGAATTTACTTACATGCCTTTTAAAGAGAGCTGAAGAGTCCAAAAACATACCTACGATGGGACGTTCGCACGGAATGTATGCAGAGCCTATGAGTTTCGGCCAAAAGCTTCTAGGGCACTATAGTGAATTCTGTAGAAGGTATCAAGAGCTTGAAGACTACTACCAAAACGAGTTACGTGTTCAATTTTCAGGAGCTGTAGGAAATTACACAATCCTTACTCCTGAACTTGAAGCTGTTGCAGCAAAAGAACTTGGAATACTACCTGAGGAACATAGTACACAAGTTATTCCAAGAGATCGCATTGCAAAACTTATCTCAATAATTTCACTAATTGGTTCTGCAATAGAGAGAATCTCTGTTGAAATTAGACACCTTCATAGATCCGATGTGGCAGAAGTATTCGAAGGCTTTGCTAAGGGTCAGAAAGGTTCATCTACAATGCCTCATAAGAAGAACCCTATTAGTGGTGAAAACTTAACAGGTATGGCAAGAATGTTAAGGTCACACCTAAGTATTGCTCTAGACAATATTGTCTTATGGCATGAAAGGGATATATCTCATTCTTCAACAGAGAGAATGTACTTACCAGACTCTTTTGGGATCCTACTCTATTCAATCAAAAGACTGAACTCAACAGTAGAGAATTTGGTTATAAATGAAGATACTATCACTAATAGAGTTTACGAAAACTGCACTTACCTATCTAGTTATTACTTACATCACTTAATTGAAAATACTAACTTCAAGCGTGACGATATATACTCACTTGTTCAACAAGCTAGCTTTGAGGCAAGTAAGACTCAAAGTGCAGAAGTATTTCATAAAAGTCTGCAAGATTTATTATCTAAAAAAGATACTCAATTAGAATTACCAATTCCAACAAGAAGTGAAATTAAAAATATTTTCTTAAAATCTACGGATGAAGTATTTTTGAGGGTAAAAAAATCTTACCCTCAAGGAAAAGAGCTATAGAAGCTCTTTTCCGTAATCTTTTTCTTTAAGGTGATTCACGATATGTTTAACTTTCTGAGAGTCACTTTTTGGAAGAACTACCACAGATTTTCCATTAGCAATTACAATTAAATCATCAACACCAATCAAACCTACAAATTGATCAGGAGTGTAAACAACATTGCCTTTTGCATCTTCAAAATAGTGATTCTTAGCACTAACAAGAGTATTCCCTTCAGTCTCTTCAACTACTGTTGAAAGGGCATCCCATGAACCAAGATCGTTCCAATCAAAGTTGGCCTTACAAAGACCTATTCTAGAAGTCTTTTCCATAATGGCATAGTCAATTGATTCAGATGGTAGCTTAGCGTAAACTTCAGCCTCCTTTTTTTCATCACCAATTGCTTCATAGAGTTCATCATAATAAGAGAATATCTCTGGAGAATGCTCTTTAAACTCTTCTAATAAGAGTCCTATTTCAGAGACAAACATCCCAGCATTCCATAGATACTTCCCAGACTCTAGGTAGCTAACAGCTGTTTCTAGATTTGGCTTTTCCTTAAAACTTACAACATCTAATGAGTTTTCAGTCAGTTCAGCACCAGTTTGAATATATCCAAAGCCAGTATGAGGAAAATGAGGAGGAATACCAATTGTAATAATTCTTTTCTTATCTGTGGCTACTTTCACTGCACTTTGAATTGTTTGCTGGAAACCGTTCTTATTTAAGATAACATGATCAGAAGGTAGGATTACAACTACATCTGAGTCTTTAGCACCATTCTTTAATAGAGTCGCTAGAGATAAAAGAATACAAGGAGCAGTATTTCGGCCACTAGGTTCAAATACAACCTGTCCTTCACCCATCTTACTTGCAGCTTCTTCATGAACAAGCTTCTTTTGTTCTTTAACTGTAACTATATATCTTTGTTCATGTGATACTAGCCCATCTAATCGGTCTAGAGTGTCAGCTAGTAAGCTTTGCTTTGTAACTAGAGGTAGATATTGTTTTGGCTTCTTTGAAGTAGACTCAGGCCAAAACCTAGTCCCTTGTCCGCCGGCCATCACTAAACTATAAATATTTCCCATAAAAATTACCTTTGTAAGTTATGGGAATATTATAGCAATAAATTTTAAGAAATGAAATTAATCAAATTGTGAGAAACGATATTCAGACGAACTAAATAAAGACTTGTGCTCTATTGCGTATTCTTTGGCTTCACTTATATTATCGAAGACACCAATACTTACTCTAAACCAAGTCCCCTTGTGCTCTAAGTCTTTTTCATTAATTATTGTTGTATAGCCTCTTGCTTTAAAACCTTTTGCAAAAACCTCTGCTTCGCTTACTGAAGGAAAAGACCCTACTTGTATTGTGTACTTTCCACTCAACTTATCTTTAGCAGCTGGTGCTTTAAATTCTTGAGGTGCTTTAACTGGAGTTTCAGGAGAAGCTTCAACCACTGTATTAGTGTTTACTTTAGCATTTTCAGAAAACTCTTCCTCAACTTTCTTTTCAAGTGCTAGGTCAGTTTTTTCTTTCAAAGCTTTATAAGTATCTTCATCTGTATTTGCAGAAGATTTTTCAAGTTGACCAACTTTCTCTTCATCCGGAGACAAGATTTCAACTTTTTGAATATCTTCTTTTTTATATCCAGTTTTCTCATAAGAGTTATTCACCCCTATCTTAACCCCAAGTAAAAATGAGGTAATAGATATAAGAATCATAAATACAAAGATTAAGAACACTTCTTTTTTAGCAAATACGTATAATTTAGTTTTATCTTCCATAGATCTATTTTAATCCGCTCTAATATTGCATGCAATCGTAATTACCAGTAGTTATTTTTACCTACTGGTACATTTACTGAACTTAATAACTTTTAAGTTACCAAGATTACGTTGATATTTATGGCAAGTACTGTGCAGCCTTTAAACATCGAAGATTAACTTGGAGACCTCATGAAAAAGACAACAAGAATTTTAAAAAATGAAAAAGGACAAGGCCTTATGGAGTACATAATTATCTCATCACTGGTAGGTATTTTTTGCCTAGTAGCAATGAAGCAATTTGGAGAAAGCGTACATACAAGAGTTGAGAAGATGAGAAAAGATATAGTAAAACACATTCCGGCAAGATAAGAATTGGAAATTCTCAAGCTAATAGTTTTATTTAAAATATCCTTAATTGCTTTTTATGGCTCTTGGACTTTGGCCCAAGAGTCTAATTGCCAAAGTGAGAAATACAACCTCCTCCTTAGAAAACTTTCACATTCAATATTAAAGAATAAAAAGACAAGCCTTTATAAATGCAGAACATTCATTTCTGTCAAAGTTAATAAAGATAATTATGAAATAAAAGGTTATATCAAAATTAATAAATGAAACTAAATCAATCAGGGTCAACCCAGCTATTTCTCTGCCTACTCCTTCTTATGAGCCTTAGTGGACTGACCGCTATAACCTTAAACAAAGTCATTCTTTATAAAAAGAATCGTATTAGATTAAAGTCCCTACTCTGTGTTAGGAAATCTCATTTCTACCAGAGTAATTTTATACATAAAATTAATCTCGAAAATCGTCTCATTCAGATTTCATACTATGCATCCAAGGTTCCTACCCCAAAGATTTCAATTCCAGCCAAAGCAGCTCTGAAAGTATTAAAGACAAAACAACAATTAAGTTTATTAAAATTTTATAAAGATATTTATGATATCAGAGAATGTTCAAAGACCACGCGAGCGAATATAGTACTCAATTCCATTTATGAAATGAAAGGGAAAGTATTATTCAAAAGAAATTTTGACCATACTACGACTTTGATAACAAAGAAAAAGATAGATTATATTTATTTCAGTAATGAAAAAATACACTTAAAGACACCTCCAATTATTTTCAAATCTACATTTAACATTGATAACCATTTTGACAAAAAGGTGAAAGTTCTCACTAAAGGATATGAAATATGAATGAAGATGGAATTGCTGAGATTGAACTAGCAATTTACCTTTTTTTCCTCAGTTTAAGTATCGTTGCTTTCTGCAGAATTGATAATCACTTAAAAATCACGGAACATAGGGAATTAAATGAGTTTAAAAGAGAATGGAATAAGTTCACCACTCGAAATATTCAAAGAATCTACATTAAAGAAAAATAAAATAGAAAAAAGAAAGATAGTCATTCAATTTATAATAATATTTTTCCTATCACATATCGGAAGAAGCCTTGTACAAACAGAAGGTCCTACTCCCCCATCAGAGATGAAGAGAGGTCTCCAAGAAGGAAATATTCTAATGGAACTGGAGGTCTCTTCTATAATTCCTGATGAACAAGTAGAAGCAAATTTAATTAATCAAACTACACATCAAGAAATTGAAAGCGTTAGAGTCATTGATAGAGAAATGAATCAAGATGGGCTTCTAAAAGTTAAGCTCGAAATCCCTATAAATAAATCAGCCTGGATCATCAATAGGCCTACGAATTGGAAACTAATACCTAATCGAAAAGTAACAATTAACAAAAGGGTTAACTATGAAATTCATTTCTAGTCTCATTTTCTCAATCTCAATATCTGCATCTACAACAACACCACTAATCCTAATAACATATGAAGGCAGTGATAAAGAGTCGATGTTACAAATAGAAAAAGTTATGAATGAAAGGTTTCAAGTTGGAAAAGAGCTCTACAAACTTGAGTACGGGGCCTGTAAGAAAAGTAAGTCAGTAGCTACACATATATGTATTGATAAAGAAATGGATGTGAAAGTGATTTCTAGAAATAATGAGGTTATGAGTGAAATGCTTGGCGTTTACTGGAAATGAAAAAAGCCCACAAATAGCGGGCTAAATCTTATCAGAGCAGAAATTCTGCTCTTCAGATAAAAAAGCGATTACTTATCTTGGTGGATCGCGAACTTAGGAGTTGTACCCTTGTTTCTATTCGCAGCCTTTCTTCTAGAACCAGCTTTAACTTTCTTATTTGATCTTCTAGTTTTTGTAATTCTTGTATTTGATACCATGATTACTCTCCTATATCTTAAAAACTTTAATTTCTTATTTAAATCTACTCTAAGTAGAACCAAGTTTTTACCCACTCGAGGCCAAGTTGTCAAAGTATTATTGGCCAACTGCTTAATTACAATAGCACCAAATGCGCTAAGTGTCTGTAATATTGTTGATAGTAATCCAAAATTTATTAACCTAGCGATCGGAGAATACAGAAAATTACCCACAAATGGCCTAGCGAACTATGCCACGAGCAATAAAGAGCTACTCGGAATAAAACACTTTGCGTCAAAAAGTAGCCTTATGATTAGAGCAAAACATCAGGGTTTTAGCTCCCTAAAGATCTGGAACAAAGATGGAACCACTAAAGAATATAATATTTTTATCCAGACAAAGATTCAGGCCTCAAAAATTAGAATGGCAAAACTTAAGGTTGAAGGCCTAGGTCTTAATACTAGCGTAATAGACTCAACTATAACAATTTGCGGAGAAGTCACTAAAATAGAAGACATAAAGCGACTACACCAAATAGTAAAATATAAAGACTCTCTTATAAGCATAAATAGCCAAGTTAAAATATCAAGACAGCTTCAAAAAGAGTTAGCCAATATGCTGTATAGTAAATTGCTACAAAAAAAAATAACAAAAGTCTTTTGTAAGTTTGAAAAGATACCAATCAAATGTAAATTACCTAAATCAAATTTTGATATGAAGTCATTTACAGAATACTGGTTTAGTGAAATTCCTTTAGAAATCATTCAGACAAATGAGAATGATCTACTTCCAAACTTTAAACTTAAAACAAGATTAATTCTACTAGAGTCAGCTTCTAGTGAAGTGATGTCTCTAGGACTAAATCAAATTTCAAATAACTTATATTCCTTAATCAAAAGAGATCTAAATGCTTTTGTAGGAGAGAATTTAATTCAATTTGAAAATAGAAGTATAAAACTATCCTCCATTGCCACTCCAGAAATATTAACAAGAGTAAATCATAAAGGAGAGATAAGTATTGGTAGCGAGATCCCTTTCACTCAAAAATCTAATGATGAATACACTACAAATTGGAAATTCGCTGGTTTAAAAATTCTTACAAAAATTGAAAAAGAAAATGATCTATTTTTCTTAAATATAGAAACAGAACTTTCACGTCCAATTGCAAGTTCGAATAGTTCAACAATAAGTTCAAATAAAACAAAATCTAGAATTCAAGTTAACCTAAATGAATCTTTAAAAATAGTTGATATTGGCCATCAAGGAATACAAAGTGAAGACAGCTCTCTTCCCTACTTATCAAAAATCCCAATTCTTGGAAAACTCTTTACTTCAACATCTGAAATAGAGAGTTTCAAAAACATTAAAATATTTATTCAACTTGAGAGAACTCCATGAATATTGCAGATGATATTTATAAGATAAATAGAAAGTATATTACAAACTCTATAAACAGAAGCTCTTACCCAGATCTAGAAAATATTTATACAAATCTTTCTCTCGAATTTGGAGAAGATTGGGAAATACTTTTACCTAAGGAAAAAATTAGAAGTTGGTTCATTTCAATTTCAGAAATGAATTTTGTAAACTTTGATATCAAGACTGAAGAAGTCATAATTCATGATAATAATACACTACAAGAATTTAACAATGTAAGTAGTAGATTACAGTCTACGAATCTAACAATCGATGATTTAGATTTATGTTATAAGTTACTTTGCTTAAAGTATAAAATTGATTGGAATGTATCAAGGCCATTTGTTAGTTTTAGAGCTATAATAAATAATAAAAAGGTCAGAGTCACCCTTACTCACTCGTCACTTTCAGAAGAGCATTCTCATAAATGCTCTATTAGATTTCTAGGCAGTAAGGTTTATCCACTAGCTTCTTATTTCAATAATCCATTAGAGAAAGACATTATTCAATCTCATTTTTTAGATAAGAAAAATATAATAATATGTGGCTCAACTGGATCTGGAAAAACTTCCTTTCTAAGTTCTCTACTTACAAGCGCTAAAGACAATCAACACGTACTTATTATTGAGGACACATTAGAGATCAATTCTTCAAATAAAACAACAACAAGATTAGTTGCAAATGAGAAGCCCAATCACTCTCTTAGTGACTATTGTTCATATGCTTTAAGGATGAGACCAGAAAGAATTATTCTGGGGGAAATTAGGTCTCATGAAGTTGTTCCACTTATTCTAAGTACCAATACAGGACATAAAGGAATACTAACGACTATACATGCAAACAGTGCTCTTGATTGTCCAGGAAGGATATCAACTCTACTATGTCTATATTCGGGAATCTCGGGAATGAATAATGAGACTGCTCTTGATTTAATTTCTGCAGGAATAGATATAATTATATTCCTAGAGAATAAAAAAGTTAAAAATGCAATTTCTCTAATTGGTCACGAAAGAGGACAAGTTAATTATGAAGAGATTCTAACACCCAATCATGAAGTTCCTCTACAGCACTTTCAATATCTTCGTTAGAGAACTTTAATGAAACAAACTCATCTGTTTGTCTTTCAATCTCATGAACTCGAATAGCATCAAATGGGAATTTAACACTTTTTGATAAGAGACTCTCTCCAACAACAGTTACAACATTGTCTTCGATAGCAATTCCAACAGGCCCCTCTTTCAATGGAAGCTCGTGAATGCTTGTTCCTACTTCTGAAGGAAGAAGAGTTGACTTCACAAGTACAGGAAACTTCTTTCTGATTGCGGGCTCAAGAGTTCTTTCAAATAAAACTTTTGCACCAAAATGGGCCAGTAAAGCAGCATGCTTATAATTTAAATTATTTATAAATTTAGCTTTTTTTATAACTCTTGGATCGCAAGTTGCGACACCTGCAACATCTGTCCATATAGTCACTTCACTAGCGTGTAGGACTTCTCCTAAAAGAGTGGCACTAAAATCTGAACCTTCTCTACCAAGTGTTGTCGTTTGCCCAGAAACAGTAGAGCCAATAAAGCCTTGTGTTATCACAAGATCTTTCTCTGTAAGCTCTCCCCATTTATTAATCGCCTGACTAGTCTCTCCAATAAGTGGAGCGGCAAGATTCCAATGATCATTAGTGACAAGAACTTCCCTTACATCTTTTAAGATTACATTCTTTGTTGATACAGTTTGTAGATATCGAGATAAGATAAGACTTGATAGCCTCTCTCCAAAACTATAGAGGGAATCCATTTTGCTCGGTGAGACTTCACCTTCTCCATTCATTGAACTAGATACTGTCCTAAGCTCTGTTTCTAATTCGAAAATAGAGAGCTCAATATCTAACTCAAGCTCTCGAGCAATCTCTCTATGCCTATTAAATAATGAATGAATAAGACTTGAAGTAAGATTTTCTTCAGACAATGAAGAAGACTTTGCAATCATCTCAAGTTCATTAGTCGTATTTTTTGTCGCACTTACAACAACAACACCACAACGATCTTGAGATAATATTATATTTGAAACTCTTTTTATGGCAGCAGCATCTTTAACACTACTGCCACCAAATTTATAAATCTTCAAAGAACTAATCTCTCGTAAGCTTCTTGTAAGTATGTCTCTTAGGATTCACTGCTGCATCACCTAAACGCTTACGCTTATCTTCTTCATAATCAGCAAAGTTACCTTCAAACCAAATTGATTCTCCGTTACCTTCAAATGCAAGTATATGAGTAGCAAGTCTATCTAAGAACGCTCTATCATGGGAAATGATTACGGCACAACCAGGAAAGTCTACAAGAGCTTTCTCTAGGGCCTGAAGAGTATTTACATCAAGATCATTGGTAGGCTCATCCAGTAGAAGTACGTTACCACCAGTAAGAAGAGTAGATGCAAGGTGAACTCTATTTCTTTCCCCTCCCGATAACTCTCCAACTTTCTTCTTTTGGTCTTCACCTGAAAAGTTAAACTTCGCAATATAAGCTCTAGCATTAACTTCTTGTTCTCCAAGCTTTAGGAACTCTGTTCCACCAGAAACTGACTCATAAATCGTTTTATTAGGATCTAGAGCACGCCCCTGATCGACATAACTTAATTTAACAGTATCACCTACTTTAAATGTTCCACTTGTAGGCTCTTGCTCACCAGTGATCATTCTAAAAAGTGTAGTCTTACCTGCACCGTTGGCACCAATAATACCTACAACCCCACCAGGAGGTAGTTGGAAGTTTAAGTTGTCGTATAGAATTTTATCGTCAAATGCTTTTCCTACATTATCAGCTTCAATAACTGAGTTTCCTAGTCTTGGCCCAACAGGTATGAAGAGTTCATTAGTTTCATTTCTTTTTTCTTGTGAATCTCTAAATCTATCTTCATAACTTTTAATTCTTGCCTTAGACTTTGCTTGTCTAGCTTTAGGAGAACTTCTAATCCACTCAAGCTCTTCTTTCATAGCTTTTTGCTTTTTAGACTCTGTCTTTTCTTCTTGAGCTAGTCTCTTTGATTTTTGCTCTAGCCAGTCAGTATAGTTACCTTCAAATGGAATCCCTTGTCCTCTATCAAGTTCAAGAATCCAGCCAGCAACATTGTCTAGGAAATACCTATCGTGTGTTACAGCAATAACTGTACCTTTGTATTGTTGAAGATGTCTTTCTAGCCACCAAACAGTTTCTGCATCAAGGTGGTTTGTAGGCTCATCTAAAAGTAAAATATCTGGCTTTTGAAGAAGTAATCTACATAGAGCAACTCTTCTCTTCTCACCACCTGATAGAACACCACATTTTTGATCACTTGGTGGACATCTAAGAGCTTCCATTGCTAGATCTAACTTACTATCAAGCTCCCATGCTTCAGCATGATCGAGAGCATCTTGTAACTTTGCTTGTTTATCTAGAAGGTCGTTCATTTCATCATCGCTCATAGGCTCTGAAAACTTCATAGACATTTCATCAAATTTAGCAAGCATGTCTACAACTTCCTGACATCCCTCTTGTACTATCTCTTTAACTGTCTTATCTGGATCTAATGTTGGTTCCTGCTCTAGGTATCCAACAGTGTAACCCTTTGCCATATGAGTTTCACCAAGATGATCCTCATCAATTCCAGCAAGTATTTTTAAAAGTGTAGATTTACCAGAACCGTTAAGACCTAAAACACCAATCTTCGCTCCATAGAAATATGAGAGAGAGATGTTTTTAAGAATATGTTTACTCTTGATAACTTTACCAACTCTATTCATTGAGTAGATGATTTGCTTGTCATTTGTCTGGGCCATTTATTACCTCTTCTAAGTGTCATAAGTATTGAAATTTCTATTACTAAACTATTACACCTAGGGCCAAAATACAATCTCCTCAAGCGTCAAATTCACTAAGTTAGGAGCTTTCCTACAAAACTAAAGAGATAGACAAAGTAGCTCAAGAAGCCTCCAACAAGGAGCGCCATAAACTTCGCTCCATTCATATAGTCCTGAAACTTCTTTTCTCCAAAAGTCCTTAAGAATTGAAGCTCCTCATCTAATTCTTGAATAGATTCAAAGAGTCCACTCCCACTCTCTTGCCATTGTGATAAACACACTAAGAATCTCTCATCCCAGTCACTAAGTCTTTTAGATGAGGTCTCTTTCATCTGATCCCAGTCAACATTCTTTAGAACTCTACTTACAGATAATCCACTTTGAGAAAGTGTTCTAATAATCAAGAGGTTCCTCAACCTAACAACTCCGCCATTGATAAATATCTTAGAGAGAAAGGCGTTAGAGCTATGCAAAATAATGAGAGCAGTTACTTGCAATAAGAGAATGATAAAATATGTTGAGGAAGAGCTTTCAAACATAGAGTTGGTTATAAAAATCATGATCAGAATTAATAAACCCATTATAAGTTGTTGGAAGTAAGCCCCTTGCAATACACTATTTATCTTTCTACGCTCTCTATCTGCATTATAGGCCTCTTTTTTTAGTATCATAAGTGATTCAAGGGCCTTTGCTCCATAGAGCTTTCTGACTTCAAGTAGTAGCCTAGCGACGTGGTAAAGGTCACTTTTCTTCTTTGGCTCCACCTCCTCTCTTCCTTCAATCAGCTCAATTACATCTTTATGGCCTCTCTGTCTTTGACCTAAAATCCTCTTTGGATTTAAAAGTAAAATAAAGGGTAAAAAAATAACGAAATATTCCATACTTAGAGGCTCCACGTCAGATTGACGATTGACGTTAAAAGGAATATTTGAAATAAACAACCCACATGAAAACAACAAATAAAGAAAATTCAAAATTGAACAATACGGCCCTCTACAATCCAAATGTAGAGATCATGAACCTAGAGATTCTCATCTCTAAGTTAAAAGGTATATGTCATGAAATTGATCCTTATACTGAGTTAACACTTAGTATGAAAGAGAGATTAATTGATGTCGGAATTGAAGAATTCAATGATCCATTTGCCTTAACAAACCAACTATTATTTATGACAGAGAATGCCATTGAGAAATTGGCGTCTCTAAAAGAAGAGCTATAACTCCATGGCAAAAATAAAGAAATATAGACTACCAAGGGTTAATCTACACCCAGCGACTCTAAAACATGCAAAAAAAGGTCATCCATGGGTGACGGAAGATACTTTCACGAAAGAGTTCCCAAAAAAGGAAAACCTACTTATTGGGAAAAACCCTAAAGGTGATGAAAGACTATTCTTATTACATGACCCTACTCATAAAAAAGTAAAAGCAAGAATTTGGGAAATAGGAACTGAACTTCCAGAGTCACCTAATGGTTTTGTACGAGCCTTCTCACTTAGGTTAGAAGAATCATTTCTAAGAAGAAAATCGGTATTAGAAAAACTTCAAAGAGATAACTTCTACCTCTGCTTTGCAGAAGCTGATGGCATACCTGGTTTAATGATACAAAAGTTCGGTAATGTTGCACTTATTCAAATCTATTCTGATTTCTGGTTTTTCTTTAAGAACGATATTAGAAGATTAGTAAAAACACATTGTGCAAAACACTTCCCAGAAATTGATAAAGTAATCTTCCAACAAAGAAAGTCTTCTGAATCTGTTAAGTTTGAAAATATTGAACAAAAACTAACAGAGATAACAGTTCAAGAATTTGGAATTAATTACCATCTTCGTTTTGACTATAGATACGACATTGGACTTTATAGTGATATGTCTGCAATTAGAAAAAAATTAACTAATGAATTTAGAAATGCTGGTTCAGTTTTAAACCTATATTCGTATACTGGTGCATTTAGTTTATTTGCTTTATCTCACGGAGCAACAGATGTTCATAGTGTTGACCTTTCAAATGACTATATTGCATGGTTAGAGAAAAACCTTGAGTTAAACCCACAACTTAAGGCCGAGAATCACCATAGTAAAATCATGTCAGTAGAGAAGGCCCTTAAGCAGTATATTGCTGAAGGTAAGAAATTTGATCTTATAGTGTGTGACCCTCCAAGCTTTTCAAGTGATGGAAGAAAAAGCCAAAACGCTTTAAAGAGTTATGAAAAACTAATTCCTATGATGGAAGAGTGTTTGAGTGAGAAAGGAAGAATTGTAGCCTTTTTAAATACTCACCATGTACTTAGAAGAAAATTTAACGAAAAAATTGAAAAGCTAGCAAACGAATGCTCACTAAAAGTATGCAAAGGGCTTCGTATGGAAGAAGACTGTATTACTTTAGGGGGCTTCCCAGAAGGTGACTATCTAAAAGGTATGCTTCTAGAGCGAAAATAAAAAAGAGAAGTCCTTATTCTTTCGGGATAAGGATTTCTAATTTCGCACCTTTGACTTTACTCCCCTCAAGAATATTTCCTATTGATAAACTTCCCTTATGAGCAAGAATGATCTTCTTCATAATGACTGCCCCAAGACCAATTGAAATTCTTCCATCTTGATCTTTTATAATCTCTCGAGACCTAAACTTTTCACCGAAGTTCTTTTTTCTCTCCTCGGAAATTCCTTTACCGTCATCAATAATACAAATCTTCCAAAAGCTTTTATCTTCTTCAATAAGAACATCTACCTTTTTAGTAGAAAAAGATATTGCATTGCCAATTGCATTTTGAAAAAGCCTCTTTAACTGCTGCTTATCCCCAGAGACAAACATAGAGTCTCTATCATTTAGATTAGTATTAATGTCTATCTCTTGAGTCTTAAATGAATGAACTTGACCTTGAATGACTTCACTCAAGTTAACACTACTAAGTGAGATATTATTATTCTTATCAGCCAAGTCGGAAATAAAAAGTAAGTCATTCACAAGTTTTTCAAAGTATTTAACTTCTGAAAGACTAGTATGAAGAAAGCCAGTGGCCTCTTCTTTAGACATATTAGTAGAGTGTTCTATAAGAACCTCAAGCATACTCTTGAGGCTCGTAATAGGTGTCCTAACATCATGAACAAGCTCTTGAAGTATTGTTTTTCTTTGAATTTCTGCTTTTTCTAAATTTAAAACTAACTTCTCCAACTCATCTGCCATATCATCAACTTCACTACTTATAGCCCCAAAGTTAACTCCACCATCTTTTGGAAAACGTGCTTTTAAATTTCCAGATTTAAGTTCTCTTAAAACTTCTTTCGTTTGATTTGCAGCTCTTCTAAAAAGGTAGACTGTGAGTAAGTGATGCAAAATAAAAAGAATCAAATGCGGTAAGCCAAATGCCACTGCTACAAATATCTCAGGTTTCATACCAAGAATTGTAAAACCTTCAGGAATACCTCCCTCAAATCTTCTGCCCCCTCTATCTTCTCTTCCTCTTCTATCCTCTCTGCCTCTAAACCCTTCTCTCTTAGGTCTAATATGTTCAGGACGTGGAGGTCGTCTCATACCTTCAGGTCCACCAGGTCTCATATGAGAAGGCCTAGGAGGTTTAATCACATGGAGAAAGTCTCTTGAGAATTTATAACCAACAAATGACATTAAACTCGTAAGTAAAAATGAGACGAAGAAGTATTTAAATAGATATGTATTCCAAAATTTACTCTTCAAACTTATACCCTACCCCATATATTGAGGTAATCTTCACCTCTTCTACATTAGCTTTTTCTAGCTTCTTTCTCAGCTGGCTTATATGAGAGTCAATAGTTCTATCAAATGCTGTTACATCAATCTCTAGAAAATTTAAAATTGAATCTCTTGAAATTACTTTTCCTTCATTCTTTATGAAGTAGTAGAGAATATCTAATTGCCTTCTATTTAACTTAATTTCATCGTTCTTATACATACAGGTACGAGAATCCATGTTTACAGTTAATGATTTGTAAGTTGCGATAGTCTCTTCTTTTTTTATTCTTTTTAAATTAGATTTTATTCTCGCAAGTAGTTCAATATTACTAAATGGTTTTCTTAAATAATCATTTGCACCTGCTTCAAAACCGTTAAGAAGAGTATCTTCATCCATTCTTGCTGTAATTAGAATTATTGGTTTCTCACAATTCTTATTTCTTAAATACTTTGTTAGATCAATACCTGAGCCGTCAGCAAGACCAATATCAAAGAGAAAAAGGTCATATTTATTTTTATCATATAAGTCTTTTGCTTCAGTTAAGCTCACTGCATGATCAGCAATCAATTCATTTTTCTCAAATATAAAGAGTAAACTTTTAGCAATGTTTGGATCGTCTTCTACCAATAATATATGTTTCAAAACTGTTCCTCACGGTTCAATAGATTCTATAATATTCTACCATTCCACCTAATTATTAGGTAGTTAGGCAATGATAGCTTTCCACAGTCTGTACACAATTCAATTTTATAATTAATCCAATAACCAAAAGGGGTATTATATGAAATTTTTAATGAGCAGTTTAATCTTAACATCTTTCTTACTTAATACATCTTACGCAGAAGATTCTAGTGGTAAGAAGAGACGACCTCCAAGAGAAGCCGTTGAGGCATGCCAATCTTCAGATGTAGGAGCATCATGTTCATTTTCAGGTAGAGATGGTGAATCTGTAAGTGGTACCTGCGCTCAGAAGGACTCATCGCGACCACCTGTTTGTAAGCCTTCCAATATGAATAGATAAGTCTTTAATTTACAACCTGAGAGAGGAAGGAAAAGGTATGAAAATAAAATATCTCACATATCTCACAATACTTTTAACTACTCTCTCAGGGTGCATTCAATCAAAAAAAAATAAGAAGAAGGACATTAGCAATGACGACTCTGTAGTAGTCAGTAAACAGTTACTCGGTGAAAAACTCTTTTCAGATACAAATCTATCACTTGATAGAACAATGTCCTGTGCAACTTGCCACAATCCTCAACATGCATTTATTGATAATAGGGAAAACTTTTTTGAAGGCTCTGTTTCTATTGGTCAAGATGGTATCTCTATTGGAGATAGGAACTCTCCTACAATTATGTATACTCGCTTTATACCTAGCTTTACACAAGTTAACGGTGAATACATAGGAGGTTTATTTACTGATGGTCGCGCCGTTGATCTTACAGAACAAGCTAAGGGCCCATTTCTTAACTCCATAGAATTACAAATGCCTTCAGAAGAAAGTGTTATCAATAGGATTAAAGAAAATAGTGAATACATAACGGCCTTCCAAAATATTTATGGTGAAGACATTCTAGACAATGCAGACCGAGCATTCGAAGCTGTGGCCGAAGTTATTACAGAGTTTGAAAAGACCGATTCAATCTCTCCATTTAACTCACAATTTGATAAAGGAAATTTAACAACTCAAGAACTAAGAGGAAGAGAATTATTTAAATCTGCAAACTGTAATCTTTGTCACGACGATACCGCACCTCGCCCAGTATTTAGTAATTTTGGATATCACAACCTTGGACTTCCTACCAACGAAGAAGTTAGGAATGAAAATGGAGTTGAGATTGACTTAGGATTAGCAAGTAATCCAAATGTTACTGACAATAATCAGAGGGGAAAATTTAGAATAGCGAGCTTAAGAAATATTGCTGTAACAGCTCCATACATGCATAACGGTGTATTCAAAGAACTAAAAACTGTAGTTCACTTTTATAATACAAGAGATGTTGCAGGTGCCATAAATCCAGAGACTGGGCTATCTTGGAGAACGTCTGAAGTCCCTGAGGGTGTTGTTACACCTGATCCTGGAGAGATAGGTATAGGAAACCTTGGGCTAACTGATGATGAAGAAGATGACTTAGTCGCCTTTCTAAAGACTTTAACAGATGAGCAATTTGAGCATTTGATAGAGTAAAAAACAGTTTCTACTTGAGATAACAATACTAGTAATAGTGCCCTCATGAATTCCCCCTTTTTTTTTGTTATTAAAGCAGATTAAAATTCGTCAAAGATATATGTAATGATAGTATTTTTTAAGATTAAAGCCCCTAAGAACTAGGGGCCAGCGTGTGTAAATCTATTGATTTTATATTAATCGCAAAGAATATGACCTTCAATTGATTCAATGTCAGTCCACTTAATTGTTGGATTAGATCCTGCGTACTTAGCACTTCTAACTACAACAGTAGTATTATTAGGATGAAAGTCATAAGTATAAGTTGCTGAGAATGTAGTAGTATAATAATAATCAACTATCCCTTGATCAACCTCATCAACAACAACTTCAGTCTTAACTTCATGAAGCCCATATGCATTGATACAGCTATACTCAGCAGTTAATACTTCAGCAATCTCTGCTTTTAAAAGTGGATGAAGGATAGAGTCTGATTTGTAAATTGATTCAATAGTGTTTGCGCTAGCGCTAAAAGAAATTAAAAGTAAAAGTCCTGCTAATAGTTTCATAAAGTCTCCCAAAGACAGATGTTATTAATTGAAACTTAAGTACCACTCAAAAAATTCATATAACAGTTATCGTTCTGTCAGGAATGATCAGGAAAACTTAACAAAGAAATTTTGCACAAAAAAGGCCTTCTAATTTGAAGGCCTTATATTGTATTTAGAATTTTTTAAAAACTTATTTCACAATTCTATCACGCCAAGCTCTGATGTCTTTTGCAAGATAGTCATACTTCATAGAATCTAAAGTATATTGAGCAAACTCATAATCAGTCGTGTGAGTTAAACACTCAGTAGGACATACAGTCGTACAAAGTCCACAATAACAACAAAGAGCTGTATCAATCGTATACTGGTGAAGATCTAATCTTATAGGGTTACCATTTGAAGCTTTTAACTTTGGTGCATCCTTATCTCTCTTAGTTGCTGTAATATAAATACAGTCAACTGGACAAGCTACCGCACACTGATAACAACTAATACAGTTTTCAGCATCATTGAAAAGTCTTGATCTAGAGTTCTCAGGTAAGATTTCTCTTACTTCTGGATACTCTATTGTCACAGGCTTTACACCATAAACATACTTAAGAGTGATTAACATACCTTTAGAAACTGATCTAACAGCATTATAGATATTTAATAACCACTTCTTAAAAGTTAGTCCTTCTTCTTCAGTTGTCGTAATCGTTGTAGTATTCATCGGTCAACCTCTCCAAGAACAATATCAATTGATCCAATTGAAGCCACAAAGTCAGCAATCATCTGACCTGGAGCCATTTCTGGAAGCATTGAAACGTGTGTAAAACATGATGATTTAACTTTAACCCTATATGGATTCTTAGTTCCATCAGAAACAATATGGTAACCAAGCTCACCTCTTGGGCACTCAGTTCTCATATAAATCTCGCCCTTTGGTACTTTAAGAACTTTTGGAACTTTCCCCATAATAGGACCTTCCTCAATTCCTTCAAGACACTGACGAATAATTTTAATAGATTCAAAGATTTCCATTACTCTTACATGGTAACGGTCCCAACAATCTCCAACTTGACCCTTAATACCTTCACCAACAACAGTATTAAAATCAAATTCTTCATAAATTGAGTATGGTCTTTTCTTTCTTAAATCCCAATCAATTCCTGAACCTCTAAGCATTGGACCTGTTGCCCCATACTCATAAGCCATTTCTTTAGAAACAACACCTACGTTAGCAGTTCTTCCAATAAAGATTGAGTTTTCACCAACTAGGTTATGGTATTTTTTTACATTTTCTTCAAGCTCAACTAGGAAGTCTTCAATTCTTTTTAACTGAGCATCATTGATGTCATTCCAAACTCCACCAATCCAGATGTAGTTATAAAGAAGTCTTGCTCCAGAAAGCTCTTCAAAAATTCTTAAGATAAATTCTCTATCTTGAAATGCATATAGGAATGGAGAAAAGGCTCCAAGGTCAATTGCATATGTACCAAAGAACATTAAGTGAGAAGCAATTCTTTGCATCTCGGCCATCATTACTCTGATGTACTCTGCTCTCTTTGGGACTTCAGTTCCAAGCATTTTTTCGATAGCAAGACAGTAACCGTGCTCCATATTCATTGCAGCAAGGTAATCCATTCTATCAGTATAAGGAATTACTCCTCTATAATCTAAAAATTCAGAATGCTTCTCTTTACATCTGTGTAGGTAACCTAGATGAGGAGTCGCCTCTGCAATAATTTCAGAATCTGTCTTAATTTCAACTCTTAAAACCCCGTGCGTCGCCGGATGCTGAGGTCCCATATTAAGAGTTAGAAGGTCAGTGTGAAGTTTTTCTTGTTTAGAAATATCCATCTTACTCTCCCTTCTCTTCTGTTGCTTTTGCAGCATCAGCTTTCGCTTTCTTTGCAGCTTTAACTTGAGCAACTCTGTCTTTCGCTTTATTAGCAAGATCTTGATCGATCCATGCGTGATCATCAACCCATGATCCAGAAACTTGAGTTGGATCTTCGTGCTCAACTCTCATTTTTGCGAAGAATTCAATATCATCTTTGTTAATCTTCTCTGGAGGATTAACAACCATGTCCATGTATTTCTCTTGAACTACGTAGTCTTTTCTTAAAGGATAACCTTCCCAATCATCAGGACAAAGAATTCTTCTATGATCTGGATGGTTTTCAAAAACAACACCTAGCATATCGTATGTTTCACGCTCTAAGAAATTAGCCGCTTTCCATACATCACAAACACTTTCAACTTTTGGAAGGTTATTCTCATCTCCTCTAGGAAGACGAACCTTAATAATTAGTTCAGTGTTTTCAATAAAACTAGCTACGATATAGTTAACTTCAATTATGTTTTCTTCTGGGTAATCAACACCAGAAACAACTTGAAGAACATTCATTTTAAATTTATCGCTAGACTTAAGAGCAGAGCAAACTTGCTTAATAAATGTTGGGTCTACAGTTATTGAACTATCACCAACCTCAGCAATATTAGCTACAGCATTACATCCAGAAACTTCTGCATTTAAAAACTCTACAACTTCATTATGCATGCTTCACCCACTTATCTCTAAGAAGTCTCTCATTAGCGATCTTCTTCTGAAGAGTCATTAACCCTTCAATTAAAGCCTCTGGTCTTGGAGGACAACCTGGAACATATACGTCTACAGGTACAATTTCATCTACACCTTTAAGAACGTGATAACCATGTTGCCAATAAGGTCCACCCTTATTTGCACAAGATCCCATAGAGATAACATACTTTGGTTCTGCCATTTGCTCATATAAAGTCTTAATTCTTGGTGCCATCTTAAGAGTTACAGTTCCTGCAACAATCATTAAGTCGGCTCTTCTTGGAGTGGCCATAAAAGCTCCACAACCAAATCTTTCCAAGTCATACTTTGAAGCACCTGTTGCCATCATCTCGATTGCACAACATGCTAAACCAAATGTCATAGGCCAAAGTGAATTCTTACGACCCCAGTTAAAGAAGTCATCTAACTTCATCAAAACGACGCTGTCTTGCATTAGCGTTTTCCTTTCTTTGTTCAATTTTAGATTTTTGAAATTATCTCATAATTTTTACCTTTAGGACATGTTTTAGTCAATGTAAGGGCGTGAAAAAATACCAAAACTGTCAGACAAATGCTATGCGACAAGCGACGACGAGATTCGTCAAAATAAGATTTAAGGACGAAATTGCGAACAACGCGTCTTGTAAGAGGCGTATAAGTTCTTAAATTTGCCATGTGCAACAGAAGCTGGAAAACGAGAATTGGTCGATAAACCATCCCTCATCATTGCTAAACGGTTATAGTCATTCTCACATGCCTTGCCCATTATTGTCGTAAACTCACTAAGAGCGGCAACTGGGTACGGAAGTCCATAGGCCGAAGATATATAAAGTGCTTCACCCTTCCCTAATTTTGGAAAACGTGTCTTATCCCAACCATATTTATTTAATATTTCATCAAAATCACCAAAATACTGCCCTACGTCATAGAATTTTTCGATTCCTAGCTGCTTTGAAAACTTTCCAGTAATAGGATCAATAACATTCTTACAATTTGAACTACTGCTAAAACTTCTAGGCTTAAGCTCTTTTAAAACTCTGCATTCGATTAGGTATGCGTCTACTTCACCACCACGTCCTTCAATTACCGAGCTAACAAATTGATCTACAGTAAATTTAGAAACATAAGGGTTAAACGGATCTCTATAAGAGTAATGTGTCAGTTCATGAGCTAAGTCTAAAACTGCATCTTTGAAAGATAACCCTTTATTAAGGTAAACCTTAGACTTCGTTTGATAGTGAATATCAGCAGGATTATCTGGAGAAAACTTTCTGATTAATGTTGTATCAGTTAGTGAGCTATTTCCTACATCAATAACTTCTCTAAGAGTTGAGCCAACACTTCTGGCTTTCAATGAAGCTTTCTCTAAAATAAGCTTACCTGTTTTAGAGGAACTCAAGCTTTTAATGACTCTATCTAGAGAAACTTTTTTACCATCTTTAGTGTTATACCAAGTTGCATTCCAATCAATATCAGATTCAATATGAATAACCCTCTGACGTCGTTCAAATGACTTTGCTTCTACAGACTGTAGAAATAACAAAAATGAAAAGAGAATTAATGATTTAGATAGAACACTCATTAACCCATTTTCGGAATTTTAAAATTAAGTCTTTAGAAGTTTAGTCTTTTCTGGATAAAGTACTTTTTTTTCTCGTCTTCTACTATTAACTGACCAATTGACTTCGTAGAAGATAAATTGCCTATAGCTCTAACCTTTAATTGGTAGGTTCCAGGCTTTAGGTTCACCTCAGTCATCCTAATGCTTGCCGGGATTGTTGACCATTGTCTAGTATCGGCGCTTTCAGACGCCTCTATGCCCTTGCTAGAAGCTATATACTGTAGAATTGCTCCACTCTTTGCCAATATCTTATTATTCTTTTTTAAAGCTTCATAAGTAGCATAGGCTGCCAATATGGCCACAACATGCTTAGCCGCGAGCCTAGCTCCTAACTTAGGATATAACCAAGATGATTGCTCTACAATAGCTTGATTAGCAATATCCCCTATTGGATTAATCAGAGGAATAATAACTTCTTTTACCTTAGTCTCTCCTTGCCACACTTCAAGTAAAAGAGTTGGAGAAACCTTGAATTTCTCAATAACAGGTAACTCAAATGAAATAGCTGTCTGAGTTGCTGCGACATAACCAACAGCGAGACCAACATCATGACCTACAGGATCGTATTTACCTACAGGAGGTCTAAGCCCTAATATATTTGCCGAAAAACTTGCTAAAAGAAAGGCAAGGCCAGGACTCTTTTTTGCTAAGCTATCGCCAAGTCCAAAATATTGTTTTGATGGAATTTTCTCTGGAATCAAACCTTCTTCAATTAATATAGAAACATTTCCTGAGTCTGAAGAAGTAACCTTACTAACATCTATCCCAAAAGGAGCAATATCTCTTTTCCAGCTTCTAGGTCTAAGCTTCTTACTGAGCCCTAAGATTTTACTACCTAGATATTCTCTGAGTTCTTCTTGATGATTAGACATTGAAATATATTCTTTCTCTACTTTATCTATACCTAGTTTGGGTAATTTTTTAAAATCTTTTACAAAATCAGTACTCTTTAAATTAAACGTCTTGTAAGCATTGTAATTTTTAATAAGTAAATTGTGTGCATCTTTATACAGTTGAAGTGCAATCTCTAAATCTTTAGCTCCACCAACTGTTTCATGAATTCGTCCGCCAAGAATTTTTGCAGCCAGATCATTTTTAAAGACAGCAATCCCAGATCTATCATTCTTCAATTCATTTAGAAATGAATCCCAAGCAAGTAGCTCAGCTCTGGCCCTATACAACTCACTTCTTCTTTGATTGTCGTCGAGCTTTTTCCACACTAGGTTTAACTTGCCACCTTCTTCCAACTTTAGCTCATCAATCTTATCACTATAAGACAGAAGAAAATGATTTAGTGCTTGATAATAAAAGATAGTTGATAGTTCATACTTCTCACCATAGTAGATATCTTCACTTTCATTTCCAAAATATGTCTTTAACTTCTTTGAATAGCGAATAGTGTATTGTTTACGAGCAAGGGTCTTCGCTTTTTCAAAAGTTTTAATTGAAGAATTATACTGCCCTAAACCATGAAGAAGCAGACCCTTCTCCATTAAATAAAGTAGCTTAGACTCACTATTTTTTTTATAAAAAGAGGATGCCTCTAAAGATTTAAGTGCTGAGGAATAATCACCTCTTTTAACTTGATCTCTTATAGTCTTAGTAATCTTTCTTCCTCCAGTTGCACATGAAGCAACTAGAGAAAGAATTAAAAGGTATGAAAAGAGTTTATAAATTCTTACCACCCACTTCCACTTTGTTCTGAAAACTTAGACAGTTTTGCTCTTGTTCTTAAAACTTCAAGACCAGACTCAATATTTGTCATACGAATATTGATAGAGTATTGCTTAATAGTTTTCCCATCTCTTGTTGCAGGCTTCATGTAAACATTTCCAAATATCATTACATCTGCTCCAACTTGTCTACCGATGTTCTTTGCAGTTGCAGGATCAACCATACCGTCATTTTGATAAGTAATTTCTTTAAGAATATTTTCTCTAGAAGCAGCATCAACTAAAATAAAGTCACCACTTGCTGAAATTTCATTTAAGAACTCATCATTAATATCATTAATTGGAAAGTAAGCTTCTGAAGTAAGATTTTTAACCTCTCCAATAAATACAGTAGGAGTTTTTCCAGATTTTCTTAAGTATCTTTTGAAACCTTTATGTTCTGAAATATTCTTTAAAATCTCCGTTACAACTCTTTCTGTGTCCCCTTGTACCCATTGATCAGTAATCTCCATTGCCTTCTCATCAGATTCAGAAGCATCAACTCTCTTTGCCTGGAAACTTCCACACGAAGTGAATAATAAAAGTGTAAGTAAGCTAATTAATATTTTATTCATTTAAATTCTCCTAATTAAATTTCGCCTTTTTTAGCCTTAGTAAAGTTTTCCGAAGCATTATCAAGTGCTTTCTTCACATTTGACTTAGTTGCCTCATCGTCAGTTTGATTAGCTACAAAGTTAGCAGCTTCATCGACAGCATCTGCAAGTCTCTTAGCATCCATTCTAATAAATACAGCACATGTGTATGCTTTAAAATCTTTCTTTGCTCCAAGTTCAACCTTATATGCTCTTTTTTCCCAGTAAGTTTTAACTACTGCAGCTCCATGAATCAGTGCCTGAACTTTTTCAGCCAAAGTGCTTTCAATATATTGTCTCAATGGCCTTAAATTTGGATTATTTTCATCAATCGAAGCATCACCTTCAGTTGATGTTGCAAGTTGCTTATCTATAAAAGTTGCAATTTCTCCTCCAATATCGGCCTTAACATTTGCCTTAGCAATATCACATGCAATTTTTCTAGATACCTTTGGCTCAGTTTCAAAAGAAAAGTATCTATACTTCACTGTATTCTTTTCTTTATCTCTTGCCCAAACTTCTGGGTCTTCAATCCAACCAGGCTTATAGTTTGAACTTGCATCTTTAACGACATACTCTCTACTAATTTCAGTATTTTCTCTTTCTTCAATAACTCTCTCTTTTTGAGACGACCCACATGAGGTAAGTAATAAAAGTGAGAAAATAACAAATAATGATTTCTTCATTTTGAAGCTCCTTAATCTATATTTAATTCATTAAACTTTTCATTAATAAAATTATTTATTCCAGGAAGAGCATTTTGATATGACTGCTCTTGTGATCGTCCTGTTTGAATTATTTCATATTTGAGAGCGCCAATTTCATTCTCATCTTTATTAAGGCTTTTAATATTTAAAATAAATTTATATTTAACAAATCCTTTAACCTTCATATATTGTGGCTCTTGTTTTAACGATACTTCAATTTTAAAATCAGCGTTGTTGTTAGTTATTATAAAGTCATTTTCATTAAGATTAAACTTAACAGACTTCATAATTTCTTGAGTAGAGCTAATCTCATTAACCTCAAGAGAAACTTTAGTTCCAAGCTCTCTCTTAATTTTTTTCAACTTCAAGATATCCGCAACAGTGACGGAAGATAAATAAGAAGACCCTTTTAGAATTCTATATTTATCGTGAATTGAGTCGCGAACCTTTAACAACTTTAATGCTTTATTTAAAGAGCTTCTTCTTCCATCTTTAACAAAGGCCTTAATACGACTATCAAGACTTTGCATACGATCTTCAAATATACCAGCAGTCTTATTTTTATTTAAAGCAATTAGAGCAAAATGACTTTCATCACTTTCGAACCTTTCTTTAATAAAAGATCCTTCTAGAACTTCATCTGTGAATTCTATGATTTCCCCAAATGTTTCCTCGCTCACAGAACCTGTAACAACACCTTCTTCAGTCTTGCTTTCTGACATAGTCGTAAAGGCTTGAGATGTTTTAATATTAACACTAAAAATCTTTGCAAGAGAGTCTCTAGCTGCCGCTTCAGCCCCTAGAGCTCCAGCAGCTTCACCAACAGCACAAATCTCCGTTGGTGGACAAAAATCAAAAGGAGAATTAATCCAAGCAGGAAGAGCTAAGACTTTAGTTTGAGTAAGAAAAAAAAGTAATAAAATCTTGAACATATAAACCTAGGGAAAAAGATCTAAACTTATGCTAACCAACTGACGATAAAAATACAATTTTAAATGTTTAGAGTGTTAAAGTAATTTCAGCTAATCAATAAGAGCTAAAGAACATAATAACAGAAACTTAACATATAACAACGACTCCGAATTAACCGACGAAAGAACTAAAGAATAGGCACTACAATACCGATAATTTTAAGAATTTAAGTAAGGAAAAACAATGTCACTCAAAAATAGTCTCACTTTCTATTTTATCTCTTCGTTAATGTGTCTGAGCACAGAATATGCTTTAGCAGCTACCCAATCTTTAGACGAAGGAGCAAGTCTTTTAGCATTAAACTCAAGCATTGGTGATATCAAATCAATGAACTTAAAACTCACTCCTCATGATTCAACGATGAAAGACCTACTCCTTACTCATGATGAAAAGAATGCTGTTCTTAAAAATATAGACAAAGTTCTACGTGAGAAGAATAAAGTTATTTTCGAATATATGAAGTTAACAAAGTCTTTAAACTCTAAGCTTCATGACCTCTCTTTAACTCAAAGACTAAAAGCAGAATTTAAAAAAAGAGAGTTGAGTAATAATATAGAAGGACAAGAAGACTTAATTATTGATTTAAAAAATAAAATTGAACAAAAAGACATAAGAATTAGTTACTTAAAAAAACTAGTCAAAAATCAAAACATACAACTCACAGAAAAAATTAATAAATTAAACTTTAAAATTAAAAACCTAACAGACTCCTTTAATAAAATGCCTGAAGAGATGGAGCAGATGGCACTGCTCTCTGAAAGTAAACATGTTCAAGTCGTTAGAAAATTACAAAATCAAATTTATGAAAAAAGTATAATGATAACTAGTTATCAAGATCAATTAGAGCAATATAAAGATCTGAATGACCTATCAGCAAGAAATAATCAATTAGCGATTCAGCTAAATGAATCAAACGAACAACTTAAAAAGTATCAGCTCTCGTATAAGAAGATTGAAAATAAACTAAAAGAAGAACGACTTAAAAACATAGAACTTACTAACTATGCTAGTAATATCAAAGAGGAATATAGTAATCATATAAATATACTCCAAGAGAAATATACTGCAGCAATAAACAATAACAAAATAACAAAAATAGCAAATAGAATGCCTGCAAGTATTGAAGAAAATAAAACAGTGATAGAAAAAGTAAATCTTGGATACTTAGTGGAAATTGATCCTAGACATCTAAAAGTAATTTTAGATGAAAACTTCTTTTTTGTTTCTGGAAAAGTGAGCCTAGATCAAGAATCAAAAGAAAAGCTTCAATCTATTATGACTGCATATAGTAAAGAAATTTTCTCAAAAGAGGAACTTAGAGATAGACTTGAAAATATCCATGTGATTGGACACTCTTCACCTGTATACAAAGGAAAAGTACAAAACCCTTTAGAAGCTTCAAAGAAAGCCTATAAAGCAAATATGGATATTAGTTTAAATAGAGCAAAATCAATAGTTGATGCCATTATTGGTGAAAATTTAGAGCTGCCAAATAAGAAAGAAATAAGATCTAAACTAGTGGTATCTGGAAAGTCATTCTCTGAGCCTATTATTCAAAAAAGAAACTTAGCAAGTACTGAAAAAAGAGAATGTGGACAATATGACTGTGAAGCATCTCAGAGAGTAGAAATCATATTTGAACTACAAAAGAAAAATTAGATAGATAGAGATCTTACCCCAGATAATAGTCACTTGAATCCCCTCCTCTGCCAAGCCTTTTTGGCAGAGAGATTCCCCTCTCCCTAAGTATATTAACAACTTATTCTTAGATCAGTTTATTCGAAGTCAACTATTGTTCAGCTAATGAATTCCTATATTCTGGTAAGTAGTAATACTGGGGTAGTAATACATGAAAAAGTTGTCGATTTCAACATTCTGGATCTTTGTTCTTTGTCTTAGTTTAAGAACCTACTCATACCTATCTTATAATGAGCTTAAAGATAAGGTGAACTCAGGTGAGTCATTACTAAATGATGACAAAAAGAAAACAATTGCTCTTTTAAATACATTGAATGATCTTACAAAAACTGTTCCAAAGGCCAACAACTTCAGAGAGGTCTCATCTGAAGATTTAGACAGTCAAAAACAGAAAGACTCTACTATCATCAATTTCATTGAAGATTTTTATGCTAGTAAAGATAATCTTGAAGAGCTCGCCTATCATCAAAAAGTAATAAAGAAAATTAACAAAAAACTAGATACTCCAAATGCTCCTTTAGAGTATTTAGATATTGAACTTCTTTACTACTTTGTAATCAGAGAAAACTTTGATCTTCGAGACTTTCAAAAAAATATTATCTTTGAAGATTTAGGGTTTGATAGAGAGACAATGGCTAAAATAAGAAGATACTCTACCTCTCAAGATTTTAGACTAGAAATACTTAGATTTAAAAATATTTATACCGATGAAGTCCTACAATCAGAACTTTTATCAGATATAGAAGATGAGCCAGAAGAAGTTACTGCTGAAGAGAAGTTGATTGCAGAAGATGTGAACTTAGAATTCCTTAGTCCAGCTGACGAACAAGAAGTTGATCTAGAGGCTAAACTTCAGGAACTCGACTATACGCCTGAAGAGATAGAAGAAATGTTATCCGGCTTTGAATTATAATTGGAGATATATATGAAAACTAACTTTAAACGAACAAAAGTCTATAATCTTCTATTTAAGGGTCGGACTTTCTTAATTAATCCAGTATTTCAAAAGAAGTTCATGGGCTTTATTGTTGGATCAGTCATTATCTCCATGGCCGTCATGCACGGTGCTAACTGGGTTTTCTTTAATAGATTTATGGACTATGGAGATAAGCTAAACTTACCAAGTAATCATCCATTTTATAGGTTACTACTTGAGCAACAAGAGTTTATGACAATTGTATTCTTCATAAGTTCTATTATTCTTTCTGTTGTTTTATGCACGTTTGGACTATTCTTCTCTCACCGTATAGCTGGTCCTATATATAGAATTCAAAAAGTATTTAATGACGCAACAAAAGAAGGTCATAAAGTAGATGAAATTCACTTCAGACATGATGACTTCTTTCAAGAAATTCCAATAGCTATGAATGATTACTTTAAAAAGCAAGATCAGGATCAAGTGACCAAGAAAGTTTCTTAAATCGAAACTAGACCTAAATTCTCTTTTGAGGAATAATAGACCTCATAGGAGAATTTAATGATCAATCAAAGTGAATCAATTACCGACGAATTTGATATACATTCATTTTTTAGAGTATTGAATCAAAGTAAATCTAAAGTCTGGCTCTGGCAAAAAGAAGATAACCAAAGAGTTGTACAATACGCTATGGTTAGAAAAGTAGACCTCATAAAAAAGGTAATTCATATTTCTCCATGTAGTTCAAAAGGATTTAAGTTTAAATCAATTCAAAATTTCTTCTTCTATAATTCTATAAACTCAAAGGCCTTTAAATTTACAGCTCGTGATCTATCTAGAGACATGATTATTTTCCCTATTCCAAAAGAAATTCAAACAGTAACAAGAGAATTTCTAAAAGATGTAGAACTTGTTGAAAAAGAAGATGAAGATAAATTTAAACATCTCAGAAATGCTCCTCGTGTTCAACCTAGTGACAAGCAAACAGTCTCTATAAAGAGAATAAATATTCACTCTGAATTCTCGCAGCATGAGAAGTTCACTCTATATGATATTTCTTCAGGAGGAATGGGCATTCAAGTTAGTGATCCTGCAGAGTTTGATATAGGTGAATTGATTGAAGTGATTAAAATAAACTCCAAGGCTGTACCTAAAGAGATATCAGGAGAAGTTGTTAGCATAAAACAATGCGTTGATAAATTAGATGGCTTTAAAATTGGAGTAAAATTTTCAAGTTAATTTGATGTTTGCTCTACTCCCACTGTCGTAGTGATACTAGTAGGAGAATAAGAACGTGCTTGCTTCCAAGATAAAACGTTTGTTTCTTCAAGTGTCTCGTGCTCATAGTAAATATAGAAATTTCCATCTCCTGTAATTCTTGTTCCTGATAAGTAGGACACAACAGTTGAACTACCAAAAGAAACAAGACCTGGAGTATTTCCTCCCCCCGGAGAGCAGACTGCTGAATTATCATTTCCACCAGGGTCAGTTAAAACTAAGTTCACTTCTTCTGAACAAACAACTATTACATATTGAGAGTCACTAGGTAGAATATAGTCATTACCAAGCTCTTCCTCTGGCCAAAAAGAAGTTGAATCTTTTCCATCCCCATCCCCTTGAGTAATCGCAGTGACACCTTTATTAGCAATAACTTTTACACCTAGGGCCAGCTCTTGAACGTCTCCCCCATTAAATTCAATAATATCACCTTTATCTCCAGAGAATACTTGAGCTGCCCCATTAGAAAAGTATATTAAACCACTTGTTCCGTCTTCAACAATTCCTACCGCACCAGAAGTTGCAGCAGTTCCTAATAGGGTCTCGGCTGGCTTCATCATGAGAGCAGGGTCTCTATTATCATCATAATAATAGAGTCCAATGATTGGAATATCACTCTCTATAAGACCCATCTCTGAAGTATCATAATCAATATGTAGACTACTATTAGCAGGTATACTGTATGAATTAGAGTTAAGAAGAGATCCTGAACTATCATAATTGTACAATGTTAAATTTGCTGTGTTTGAATTTGGATTATAAAGATCCCAGTCATCATTCGCCCCTCTTGATTTAGGGTAAGTTAGAATAGTTGATGCAAAACTAAGCGGTGCAATTGAGTCAGCAGAATCATCATATGTTGAGTATCTAGCACTTATTGGCCCATCAACACTTACGAGTCCATTGATTACATTATTTATAATTGTCCCCACTCCTGTAGATACTGACTGAGTAATGTAGCCAGTATTTGTCAGTATATTCACATCATTATTATCTATATAAGACGTTATGGCATAATCAGAAGCTCCTGCTGCTTGTGATAACTCATAATAAACATCTTTACTAACATCATAAGAGAATACATCCTGCATACTAGAAGCAGAGGAAATAGAGTCATTACCATAAGTCATTATTAATTTATCAGTACTTGAACTTTGAACTTTTACCCAAATTTTTGAAGCCCCTGAAGAGTCCCAACTTTCAATCCAATAATCCTGTTCATTATATGATTCATCAAAAATACGAATATCTTCCCCATTACTTTGAACCTTACTATAGTCAAAATTAGAAGTGTTAAGATCGATCTCGATTTGAAATTCATCTTGATCAGTTGCTGAGCTTAAATCAATCTCTCTAAAATAATCTCCACTGACAACTTGTAACTGTATTGGAGGAAGCTGAACAATAACGTTTCCATCAGCTGTAACAATAAGAGTATTTAGTGAACCAAAGCCTGTGGCCGTAAATGTTGATTTATAAACACCTCCACCTGAGTCTTCAGTTGCAGAGAATGTTCCAGAGGAGTTTCCATCACCTAACAAAGTGAAGTTTACAGTCATTCCTCCCTCATTTATTGCTACACCGCTAGAGTCTCTTGCAATGAAAGTAACCCTTGCTTCTTCTCCAACATAAAGGCGAGTTTCAGTAATCTGCACGATGGAGTTAGTAACTGATATATCACTATTTGAAGGTTCCGTAGGAGGGTCTACAGGATTATCATTGAATCTGCCTTGATCTTTAACTTCAACAGCTTCTTGAGCAGTATTACAAGAAGCTAGAAAGATCAGAGCGAGTCCGGTAATCAATGTGATAGAAAGCCTCTTAAGCATTTTAACCATACCTGATATCTACTTAGATTCACCTCTAAGTATAGCATATATTGCCTATCGGAAATTTTTAGAAAATTAAGAAAATTAAGATTAGAAACTGAGAATATTGTAGAAAATGCCGGCTTCAATCGAGAAAAGTCCAAACTTAGAGCTGCGGTGATAGTAGTTAAAGTCAACTATGTATCTTAAATCAGGTAGAAATAGGCTCCCGTGAAGCCCTCCTCCTATGAAGATACTGAAAGATTCCCCAGCAATGGAGTTTTTATTTAAAGTCGCAGTAGAGTTTGTTGTATAAGAGATATCAACACTATGCTTAACAACACCAAAGTTTGCATGCGTAAGGCGACTAAAATCTAGCCTTGCTCCAAGAGTCATCAAGTCATCAGTAATTAATATGTCATAGGTTCCACTTGCAGTAGTATGAATATGTTCAATTTCAAGGGACCTATAGCTAAATTCTAAAGAGAGATTTTTAATCTTTGTCCCTATAGCAAAAAAAGGATCTAACCCATCTCCACCATTCCAAAAATCGATCTCTGAAGATAAGACATTATAACTATATCCCACTCCACCATAAATACTTGCGGCACGGGAATTATGAGATAAAGAGATAAGAATAATGAGTAGAGAACTTAGTATGTATTTCATATACTAAGGCTGTAGCCTATCAATCTGCCACCCTTTGTCTGATTTAACTTTGAAGAGAATTCTATCATTCAATCTATGTTCACCATATATGAAAAATTCAATCTCTGATGGATCAACTAAGTATCCTCCCCAATTTTCAGGGTACGGAACATCTTTTCCTTCAAGCTCTTTAGACTTCTCAGCGTGAATTCTTAATAGTGTTTCCTTATCAGAAATGACATCGCTCTGACTTGATATGTAAGAAGCAATTTGACTGTCACGGTCTCTTCCAGAAAAGTACTTCTTAGAGAGTTCGCGAGACATCTTCTTTACTGAACCAGTCACACGTACTTGTCGGCCAAGATTTCTCCAAAAGAAGGCCATTGAAGCTTTTGGATTTAAGTCTAGTTGTTTTGATTTTGAACTATTATAGTTTGTATAAAATACCAATTGGTTATCCATAACACCTTTGTATAAAAGGTAGCGAACAGAAACATTTCCCACATTATCTGCAGTAGCAAGTGCAAAGGCATCAGGATAAGAATCTAGTTCTTTTGCTTTATCGAACCAATTTAAAAAGGTTTCTATCGGATCTTTTGAAATATCAAATTGAGTTAAGTTTTCCATATATAAAATATGCCACTTTTGATTCTCTTGGACAAATAAAAAAGGCCCTTACTGGGCCTTTAACTTATTCATTTAATAAATATAATTTTTCTTCAGGAGTAATTTCCTCTTCTGATAACATTCTGAGGTCCCATGAACGATCATTAATTGCTCCATGAGCAAAACGTAATTCGTTATATATAGTTGAGAACTTTTGATCTCCAAATCTCAATTGTATATTCTGCGTATCTCTAGCATGAAGGTCTAATGTTATAAAAACCTTATCCTCAAGAACATCTTCAGATAGTAAACTTATTAAGAATCCAACACCGACTTTCTCAAATAGATTATTTTCCCTCAGTGATAATAGTCTTCTAACTCTCTCCTTAGCACCTAACTTAGTATCATTGATTGCAAAGTACAGAGCTTTAGATATTTTATTTAAAGATCTTCTCTCAGTTATACCTAAGATAGTAATTGTTCTCCAAACTCTTCTCCATACACCATGGATAGGTCCAGCGGATAGTCTCTCTCTATCTTTGTAGAATGCTACTAACTTTCTATGTAACTCATCTTGAGAAATTCCTTTAATGCTTTCAAAGGCTTCTGCTTTAAAGATAACCTGAAAGAATCCTCTTGCTGAGTTATGAGCTTGTGTTTCGTCAAACTCTCCCCAATCAATAGTATTATATACAGATTTTGGAATATTATCTTTTATTAATTGCTTTAACTTTACTTGCTCTGACTGTCTAAAGAACTTATCTTTTAAATCATACGTAAAACCGTAATCAGAAAAAGTACTACCAATATCTTCTTTCTTTTTAACTGGCACTAATCCAAAGTATGATACTTTAATATTTTCTTTATATTTAAACGGGCTAATTCCTATCTTCTTATCTTTAGTTTTTGTGTGTATTGGATAGAAGTAATAATGTCTTTCTCCATCAGTACTATCATATGAAACTAAGTTTTCAGTATAAGAAATATTTCTATCAAAACTAGCAAGAATCAATCCTAACTTAAGCCTACTACTATCATAGTCATAGTTATTAGAACCTTTAAAAACTCTTTCGACTCTCTTTGACTTCAAGTTACGATCCTCTTTTGAGAGGTTGTCCGCTTTCTCATAAGAAGATAGTAAACTTGACTCCAATTCATTTCTTGAAACAAAATCTCTAAATATAGAGAGGTCTTTAAACTTATAAGTTGAAGATAAGATTGAGTTATAGGCTTCAACAGCTTTATCATCGTTTAAATCAAATATGTAATCTATTAAGAACTGAGAACCTTTTCCTTTCCCAAGTCCTACTTTTAGAGCGTCTAGTTCAAATATCTTCTTTATTTGCTTATCAACAATAGAAACACCAAAGACTTCAAGGTCTGCACCAATAGAAACTTCACCAGCAGCTCCATTTACTTTTTGAGCGATAAGCTTAACTCTAACTTTGTTATCTTTCATTCTAAAAATATGAATAAGGAATTTACCTTTAAGCATATAGTAAACATCAGCTTCAGCATCAACACCATCTATCTGATCAAGAAAGCCTGAGCTTGCACCAAACGCAACTGTCATCTCAGAAGGAATACTTACAAAGTCACCTGGCTCTAGATACTTTCGAGCTCTACTTGCTGTAACAGGTAATCTGTTTAACAAATAAGGAGGAGCTTTTGTTGCTTCCCACTTAGATTGAAATTGTCTTACAAAGTAAACGCTAGATTCTCTATCGATATTTAAATAGATTGGAGTTTTAATTACTTCGTCTAAAATATCTCCGGCCTTGATGTCAGTATTAAATTCCCAACGGTCAACTCTTGTAAAGTAATTTGCAATATAAGATGGTTCTACTTCATATCTATAACGAGATGAAATTCCTAAACCTTCAAAAAGATCTACATCGAATAAATTTACTCTAAAAGAGATATCAAGGTCTGCAACCTCTGTCCTAACTCTCTCTTGAATATTAGAAGGCTTTAGAACATCTCCCAAACCAGCAAAGGCAGAAGTACTAACAATTGTTTGGATTAATAATGGTATTATCCATTTTTTCATTCGGGCTCCAGAGTCTATTTATTTTCATCAACTATATAATAATTATTTTTAAAAAGAGCGATCATTGGAGATTTTACAGACCCTGTCAAATTCTAACTTATTAAAATTACGGCACAAGGCAACGTAATTTATTCACAAGCTATTGCCTTAAATCCCCCTACACACTATATATTGTCTATGAAAACACTACTTCTACTTACTATTCTCCTTACTCAGTCCTCATTTGCTAAGATTATCAAAATTGAGGTTCACAAATCTGCTCGCAGATTAGAGTTAATTGACCATAATCAAAACGTCTTTAAGACCTACGATATAATGCTGGGAAAAAACCCTGATGGTCCAAAAGTACAGCGTGGAGATAATAGAACACCTGAAGGAAAGTACAAAATAGACTGGAGAAACCCTAAGAGTTCTTACTTTCTAAGCCTACATGTCTCTTACCCAAATAAAGAAGACAGAATAAACTCTCAACAACTTGGTGTTGATCCAGGCGACAATATTTTCATTCATGGACTCCCAAATAAGATCCAAAGACTTTCATCAAGTGAAAGATTCTTTGCTGAATCACTACTATTAAATATGGACTGGACCAATGGGTGTATCGCAGTATCAAATAAAGACATGCAAGAGATTTGGGATAATACACCAACAGGCGTGGAGTTAGAAATACTACCATGATTAAGTACCTACTCTCTCTACTCATTTTCATTATAAGTTTAAATACTTACTCAAAGGTATGGCCCTCCAATTCGACTTGGAACCAAGATACTTCTAAAGAATTTTCAAGATGGATCTCATCAGAAGAATATTCTGTGGATATATTTAATAATAAATCATCACCTTGGTACGGCATAGAGACGGATTGTGCAGACGCTATAGTTGCAGCACAAGTAATTTATGCATATGAGATGAAAGTTAAATACACAGTAAAATTAAATCAATCTGGAACTGCCCTCATCTCTAGTGACACAAAAATATTTGACCACATTCAAGACCCACTCAATAGAGTTAAAAGCTTTATTCATCATATTGGAAAAACAATTGGAACCGAAGCTCTTGCCAGATACAATTCTTATCCAATTGATCTGAAAGAAATGCGTCCAGGAGATTTCTATATATCAAGATGGATGACCAATGGAAGCTTTATCAGACATGCGGCCATGATAAAGAGCATTCTACCGACGGGTCATCTTGTTCTCTACAGTTCAACTACTCCTGTAAAAGTGAGAGAGCTTGAAGTTAGAGAAGGAATGCCTTTACACATAATGAGCGGTACTCCTTGGGGCTTTAAAAGAGTTCAACCCTACATAGAGCCGAATACTTCACAACTAGAAAATTACTCCTTAAATCAATATAAACTCTTAAGAAGTGCTGGGAACGACTCCTTCTTCCCCAGAGTTGTAGATATTTTAAAAACGGAAGAAGATACTCTTGAAGGAAACTTACTTAGAAGAGTAAAGAACCTTTGTTCACAATTAGAACTAAGACAAAGAGAAGTAATCTCTACTCAAAAATATCTAGAGCTGATTAATAATAGGTGCATGAATTATTCTGAATATGATGAGCACTCGACTCCCTCAAGAGATAAATCTCTTCTAAATGGAATCAAGAGACTTCTATATGGTTGGAAGAAGATAAGAAAGTCCTCTCATTCAGATGAGCTTAGCACTAAGCTCACTACTGGACTAGATTCACTATTGAGGAAAAATGATGAACCAGCAGCAAGGGAGAACCTTAAGTCACTTTGCAGCATCGAATTAGAAATCGATAGCAATATTGTTTCATACGACTTAAAGAACTTTTTTGACTTGAGCCTAAAAGGTAAAATCTCATCTCATCCGAATGATTCTATACCCAAAAGGTGGGGAGCACCGGGTCAAAACACTCAATGCAAGAGCTTTTATTGATAAAAAAGCCGAATTATAAAGAAAAATACTCGATATTCTTAAATTTTATTTGTACGATACTTCTGCATTCCACAGAAGGATTGACGATATGGAAAATAAAACACAATGCATCAAAAACAAGAAAATTAATTCTTTCTCTCTCGAAAACTTCGAGAACCTTGGAAGTATTAACAACTGTCACCTAGCAAAGTCCACTTTTCAAAACTCGAAGATGGATAGCATTAAGGTAAAGCACTCACATCTTACAAAAGCTAACCTACAAAAATGCAATATTAAAAAGGCTTCTTTCCAAAATACGAATTTAGAGAAGTCGTCATTTGCTTGGTCTAACCTTAAGTCGAATCAATTTCTAAGCGACAATATTTCAAATGTAAATTTTCAATTTGTCGACTTATCAAACTCTAGACTTATAAGCTGCAAGGCCCGAAAGTCTGACTTTAGATGGTCAAAGCTTATTAACTGTAGATTTATTGATTGTGACCTTAAAGAAGCAAATTTCTCTAATACTGATCTTCGAAATGCTATTTTTGAAGGATGTAATTTAAAAGGAGCTGTCTACAACATTAATACGCGACTTCCTTTTACGAGAGATATGGCCAATAGTTTAGGTATGAACTTTGTAGGTGTTAATTAAGATTCTTTTGGAATCTTAATTGTAAACTCTGCATACTTACCAGCTTCGCTTGTAATATCAAGTTCGCCCTGGTGTATACCAACAATTATTTCATGGCTTAAAGATAGACCTAGCCCTGTACCTTCACCAGTTGGTTTAGTTGTATAGAAAGGGTCAAAAATATCTTTAAGCTTATCTTTTTCTATCCCAATTCCATTATCACGAATGACAATAATAATAGAATCATTACTCTCAAGAGATGTAATATCTAAAGAAGGCTCATAATTAGATTTAAGCTCTTCTTTTTTTAGATTCATTGAATAGAAAGAGTTTGTAAACATGTTCAGTAGAACTCGCCCAAACTCTCCTTTAGCAACTAAAAGTTCTGGTAGCTTAGGATCTAGCTCTAGGTTTATCTTTGAAGTAAACCCGTGGTACTTTGCTTTTATAGCATGAAAAGCAAAGTTTACATTATCTTCAATTAGCTGATTAATATTCTCTTTAGTTCTTTCTGAGTCTTTAGATCGAGAATGATCTAACATTGATCTAATTATGACTTCTGCTCTTTTTCCATGCATATGAATAATTGAACTGAACTTCTTTAATTCTTCAACCGTTTCTTTAATTTCATCATAGTCCGGTTTATCTTTATTAAGCTCTTCTTCAAGGTCACTACAAGTTTCTTTGTTAGCATCAGAAAAGTTAATAATAAAATTCAACGGATTATTAAGTTCATGTGCAATACCAGAAGTTAAACTACCAAGTGAAGCTAGTTTTTCCTGGGCAACAAGACGTGTCTGCATATTCTTAAGTTCATTTAAGTTTGCATTAAGCTCAGTATTCTTTTGCTCAACTTCCGCAGTACGTTTCTCAACTAAGACTTCTAGTTGTTGTTGATACCTTTTTAGTTCTTTCTCAGCAGCATGTTTTTGAGTAATATCTGAACCAAAGCCAATAATCTCAACAATGTCACCTTCCTCATCTCTTCTCAATAAAGTTGACCAGTTGATAACAATCTCTGTTCCACGTTTAGAAACTAAAGGTAAAATAAAATCTTTAACTTCTGTGAATCTACTTTCGTCTAAGAACTCTTTAACTAACTTTTCATTTCCTTCAACACCAAGGACCTTGAAAAATTCTTTCCCAAGAATTTCACTCTTCTTTACACCAGTAATATTCAACCCTACTGGATTTAGAAAGTTTACAACACCCGAGGTAGTCAAGCCACAAATGATATATGGACTACCATTGATTAAACCATTTGAGTAATCCCTTTCCTCAATAATATTTTTCTCACTACGCTTCATCTTATCAACTGAAAGCTTTAAGTGAACTCTCATTTGATTCATTGATTTAGCGAGTTCATCAATTTCATCTAACCTACTGTCTTCTCTATCGATAATAATTGGAGAATCTAAATTTTTAATTCTCAATTGTTTTGCAAAAGAAACAAGAGTCATAATCTTTTTAGATACTAAGATATGAATAATATAAAGAATGCAAAAGGATACAATGAAAGTTTTAACTGTCTGAGTAATTAAAATAACTAATATTTTATCAAATAATCTAGAAAATAATCCATCCAATGTTGCTTGAACATAGAGAGTACCAATTATGATTGAGCTCTCTCCGCTTTGATATTCAAGGACATATTCTTGCTCAATGATATTCTTCTTCTTGTACTCACCTACTTCAGAATAGACTTTAAGGTTATTATTTCTCTTTTCTGAAATTTTAATATATTGAATATCTTTAAGCTTCTTAATCCCTTTTACTTGAATTGAAATTTGCTCATCATCTAAATTCCACAAACTATTTGAAATTGATTGAACATAACTATCTTTAATCTGTCCTATTGTTGAATGAATCGCCTTTAGTCCCGATTTGTAATCAGTATAAAGCTGTACGCCAGTCCCTAAAAAAGTAAAGAAAGTTGAACAGATTAAAATCCACTTCAATAGCTCGAAGGATAAATGTGACTTAGGTTTTTCATTCATTAAGTAACTATTCGGATTCTTTGCTAAAGATTATAGAAATAAATGTTTTTTTTTGTATATTATGGTTAACTTAGGCCCTATCCCCAACTAAAGAGGTCAACTTCCTCTAAATATTAGCTACTAATAAGCCAGTAATATGTAGAACTAAACCATCTTCTTAGCTTTCCAAATAGATAGAGCTTTTTTGTGAATACTAGATAGCGTAAGAATTGCAAGTACTCCTATAAACGAGCTCATACCGAGCAGGCCTCCAAAACCATTAAAGTGATTTTTAAGATAACTTAGCGCCAAGAGATACATTAAAGTAGATAGTATAAGCTCTAGCCTGTTAACTCTATTTGAACTACACATTCCAACAAAAGTAGCTCCAAAGAGAATAACAGGATCAAGAGTCTCAAACTGTTTACTCAATATATATATTAGAATACCAATTATTGATGATGCCCTTATAGCTCCAATATAGCGAAGCTTTGCAAATTCATAAGTGATATAGGAAGAGAGTATTGCAAGAAACACTAGAATATCTCCCTATACAATAAGAGAGCAAATAAGCTAGAGAAGGCCACAGCTCCTAGCTTTCCACCAAGTCCAATCAACCTTTTTCTTAAATAAAAGAGGATCATGCCACCCGTAATACTTATTATAATTAACTCTTCCCAAGAATAGAATAAATGTGGATCAGTCATCCCTGCAAAACTTCCACAATAAATAGCCGCCTGAATTTCTTTATTCTTAAAAAATACGAATGAACCAACCAAACCTATCAAAGAGGAGCTAAGAACCATTGAAATATCAAAATAAATAAAGAGGAAGTTACAAAGTAAGCACCCAAGTAGAAATGAGAGAGAGTAACCGAGAATGTAATGTGACAGATTTGACTTAAACATATTTCTCTTAGAAATAATAAGGCCACCTACTAGTGGTGGCCAAAGTGGCGGGGCGTGAGGGATTCGAACCCCCGACCAAGAGGTTCGAAGCCTCCTACTCTATCCAGCTGAGCTAACGCCCCTAAGTATTTAAATATTTTCTACTTTCTTTGATCCATACTTTTCCATTAATAAAATTACAACAAAGCAAACAATTATTAAAGCAATTGCTATAGCTGTTTGAGAATTAAATTCAGATGGAAGTATATTTGCTTCTCTTAGTATTCTAACTTTACCACGAATAACCTTAGTTTCTAAAACTTCTTTCCAAGGCCACACTTTCTTCATTGAACCAATCAATATACCAGTAAGAACTGCCATTGTTTGGGCCTTATAATGTTTCATAAAGTAGTTAAGAATTTTTGAGAATCCTAATAAACCAGAGATTGTTCCACACAGAAAAATAAGTAGAGTTACAAAGTTATCTGCGATGAAAGGATTCTTAACAGCACCAGTTATATATTCATACTTACCTAAAATAAGTAATAGAAATGATCCACTTAGTCCCGGAAGAATCATTGCTGTAATACCAATCACTCCACATAGATAGATAAACCACCAATCAAAAGGTGTTGTAACAGGAATTAAACTCACTAAAACCCATGCTAGGACAGCACCTAAGACAATAAATGCCATATTAGATGGTTTAGTTGGCTTCTCAATATCTTTCCAAATAACAATAATTGAAGCCGCAATCAAACCAAAGAATGCTGACCAAGTTGGAATAGGTTGCTCATTAATTAAGTAGTGCATTAACCTAGCAAGAGAGAGAATTGCAAAAATCATCCCACATGCAAGAGGAATTAAAAATCTCAAATGGACAGATGAAAGTGCATCTTTCCACTTAAGAGTTAACAAATTAACAAAGAAGTCTTTCTTAATAGATGCTACGGCCTCAAGAAGTGGCTCATAAATTCCAGTAATAAAAGCGACTGTTCCGCCCGATACGCCAGGAATTAAGTCAGCAGTCCCCATGCAAAAACCTTTAAGAGAAAGTTTTAGATACTCTGCTTTAGTCTTTGGACCTGGTGTTTCATTCCAGGCATCTTTCCATGTCTGCATTAGTTATTTCCCTTTAGGGCTTCTTCTTCTTGCTTTTGTTTTTCAAGCTCTTCTTTTCCGTACTTAGTTTGTTCCCACTCTAGTTTGAACTTACACTTTGCACACTCAAGATGTTTCCCATCTCTCTTAGTCTCTTTAAAGCCCATGATTCCGTAACCACAAGATGGACAATCCTGAACATATGGCTTAGTCCATGAAGCATTTTCACAGTTAGGATAGTTAGAGCAACCGTAGAATATTTTTCCGTATCTACTTTTCTTTTCAGCAAATTTACCGACATTACATTCAGGACATTTAATATCTAGAGTATATGGAAGAGTAGTGTCACATTGAGGATAGTCCTCACATCTAACAAATCTTCCGTACTTACCTTTTTTAACTTCCAGACGCTTACTACATGTTGGGCAATTGTCGTGGAACCAATTCTTTGGAAGTATTTCATAACTACCATCTAAGTGCTTCTTAAAGTCTTGAGTAGAGTTACAATCAGGGTAATTAGAACAAGCAAAGAATTGCCCATTACGTCCCCACTTTATATGATACTCACCATCCTCACATTTTACACAATTGATACCTGTTGGAATCAGTTGCTTCTTGAGGTTCTTCATCTCTTCTTTGGCTTTCTCTAAAGTAACTTCAAAGTCTTTCCAAAATTCTTTTAAAACTTTCTTGTATTTAATTGTTCCATCTTCAATTTGATCCAGAAGTTCTTCAACACCAGCAGTAAATTTAATATTCATTACGTTTGGAAAACTTTCAACGAGCATTCTACAAACAACAATACCAAGCTCAGTAGGAAGAAATCTATTCTCTGTTTTTTCAACATACCCTCTATCTTGGATATTTGAAATAATGGCTGCATAAGTAGATGGTCTACCAATACCAAATTCTTCAAGAGACTTAACTAATGAGGCTTCATTAAATCTTGGAGGTGGCGATGTCCAATGTTCTTGTTCAGCAGGACCTTCAATTGGAGTGAAGGACTCCCCTTTTTCAATTTCAGGAAGTAATCCACTCTTAACATCTCCAGAGTCATTATCATCCTCATCTTCTCCACCTTTTCGAGATCTCTTCTCTGCAGCGGCTTCAAGATAAACAGTTCTAAAACCAGGAAATTTAATTATTGAACCGTTGGCCTTAAAGAAGTGACCCTCTCTCTCCATCATAACAGTAGTTTGGTCAATAATGGCCTGACTCATTTGGGAAGAAATAAATTTATTCCAAATAAGTTCATAAAGTTTTTGTTGATCTGGCTCTAAATCTCCACGAACAGAATCAGGAGTAAACGCTAGGTTTGTTGGTCGAATGGCCTCATGGGCATCTTGAACCTTAGAGCTTCCTTTCTTTTTATATTCAATTGGCTCAACAGATAAGTAATCTTTTCCATACTTATCTGAAATAAAAGATCTTACTTCTGCCATTGCTTCAGGAGCAGTTCTAACAGAGTCAGTTCTCATATAAGTGATAAGACCCTGCATACCGTGTTCAGTAAGCTGAATACCTTCATACAGCTTTTGAGCTGTCATCATTGTTCTCTTAGCAGTATAACCAAGCTTATTAGCTGCTTCCTGCTGAAGTTTTGATGTTGTGAACGGAGGTGTTGGGTTTTGTTTTCTTTCTTTCTTCTTAACGTCTATAACTTCTAGGTCTTTACCTTTAACGTCTTTAAGGATTTTATCTACAAGTTCTTTGTCAGTTAAGTCAGTCTTTTTTGAAGCTGATTCACCGTAGTACTTTACTTCAAATTTTTGTGCATCTTTTTTACAAACCCCATGGATTGAAAACCATTGCTCAGGAATGAATGCATTAACTTCATCTTCTCTTTCAACAATAATTCTAAGAGCAACAGACTGTACTCTACCTGCTGAAATTCCTCTTTGAACCTTATCCCAAAGAATTGGTGAAATTTTATAACCAACGAGTCTATCAAGAATACGTCTTGTTTGTTGAGACTCGTACATTGATTTATTTAATTCAGTAGGATTTTCAATAGCGTTATTTACTGCAGCCTTTGTTACCGCATTAAATACAACTCTATACATCTTCTTTTTCTTACCGATTTCTTCTGCTAAATGGTGAGCGATCGCCTCTCCTTCGCGGTCCATATCGGGAGCGAGGTAGATGGCCTGTGCATCTTTAGCAAGTTCTTGTATTCTTTCAATCTTATCTTTCTTTCCAGTAATTGGAACAAGATCGATTTGGAAGTTTTCTTTTACATCAACCCCAAGTTTTGACTTAGGTAGATCTTTAATATGTCCATTCGAAGCAATTACTTGATAGCCACGACCAAGATACTTTTTAATCGTTTTAGCTTTAGAAGGTGACTCCACAATTACAAGACTGTAATCACCGAGGTCTCTCTTTCCAGTTTTCTTTTTGCTAGTTTTTTTCTTGGAAGTAGTTTTCTTTGCCGTTTTCTTAGACGCTTTTTTAGCGACTTTCTTCTTAGCAGTCTTCTTTTTTGAAGTAGCTTTTTTTGCGGCGGTCTTTTTTGCTGTCTTCTTAGAAGATTTTGTTTCTTCTACAGCTTCTGAGCTGGCCATATGAATATCCTTATTAAAATGAAAGGGCGAAGCAAGCTTCACCCTATTTTGACTATTAGCATAAATTAAATTCTTATAGAGACTTCTATAATGTGTCAGTATTTAACAACTCGTCAATCTCTTCAAGATCAAATTCAGTTAAACCGTACGGGTTTTCTTTTGAATTTATATCTTCATCCATATACTTGAGTCCTGCCTCATTTTCAATATCATTTAATGACTCGAATGCGTCAGGATCTTTTTGAGTAAGGTTACCCTCTACTGTGTCAAGATTCTGCTGCTCTAAGAATTTATCCTCATCTACTCGAGCTTCATTAAGTGCTGACTCGGCTTCAACAATCTCTGACTCTAGTCTCTCAAGCTCTAATAAGTCCTTCTCATGGTCTTTAATGATAGACTTTTCTCTTTCTTGTCTTTCTAGCTCTTCAAGTTCATCATCTGTCAGCTGCACTCTATCTGCTGCTTTGAGTAAATCGTCTGAGATATCATCTAAGTTCAGTTCAACATCTAATTCATCAAGTGCATTTTGCTCTGTGGCACTAACTTCTGCTAGATCAACACCTTTTTTAAGCATTGACGCACGTGCTGCTTGCTCTTCAGTTTTTGAAAGGGCCAAAGTTGCAATTGGGATATCAAGCTTACTATTAGTAATTAAAACTGTTGAGAAGTTATCTGTAAGAGTAATGACTACGGCCTCACCTATTTTATATGTAGGATCAGGTGTAATTTTCTTCTCTGTTCCATAATCTTTAAATGAGAATAGTTCAAAGATATTACCTAGCTCTACACCATCAGCACGCCCTCTATCTAAATAAACAACATCACCAAATGAGATTCCATTGATCGTATCTTTGAATGTATCAATAATAGCACCTTCAATATTTCTCTTATTGAAAGTTTTAGTAATTCTATTTATCTTTGGAGTATATACTGTCAGTCTATCTTTTCTAGAAACCATACCAGTCAGATCAAAAACCTCACACTCCCAAAGATGGTTAATCTTTCTAAGTGCTTTAACCTGCCCTGAAATATAATACTTATAACCTGAACGATCTGAGATAGGATGTGAACTCTTTCCTGCCGCAGAATAAACCGAGAACTTATCTCCTGGCTTAACTTTTACAGAGTTATCAAAGTTCACATAAATTTTATCAAACTTCTGGATAAAGATAGCTTCTTTTTGAGTTGCTTCAATCTCACCTAAATCTTGAACTACATTTGTAGTAATAAAAGTATTTAAGTAAAAACCTTCTTTTACATCAAAAGTGATTCTAGAACTTCTATCAAATCCTGAACTATCGTACTCATCACCTGGTTCTTTAATTACAATATCAGGAACCGGTGGATCATATTTCTTATATTCATTTCTTAATTGTAAGTTTCCAATTTCAAAAAGGTCTTCATATGTATCTACAGAAGCATATTGAAAGTAGGCTCCCTCTGAAATAAGCTTGTTTCTTTCTTTAATCCACTCTGGCTCTACATTCTCACCAAAAGATGAGAAGTCTAACTGTTTAGACTTAACTCCATCATTGCCACCCTTCTTTGAAGGATTTAAAGCTTCATCAAAAGAGCTAACTTCAATCGAAGGCATCTCTTCAGAACTACCTGTATCAAATGCTAGAACCATACCTGGTTCAATTTCATGTGGATTTGTAATATGTGGATTTAAAGACCAAATTTTTGAATAGTAAAACCCTGATCCAAATAACTGTTGAGAGATCTTCCATAACCAGTCACCCTCTTGAATAATATATCTATCAAGCTTTGAACCTGTAGAGATCTCTTCCCACTCTTTTGATGGGATCTTAGTTTCAACATACTTCGATAATTCTAAAAGCTCACTTTCTTCCTTACCGACATCGAATATCTCTGTCGTACCAGAAGAATCATCAACCATTCTTGTGCTTTCATTTGTGACTGTTACATTTTCTTTTATTATGACTTCAGGATCTTCATCAAGAGTTAGAGTTCCTTTAGCACTTTGAACTGGTGCTTCATCTTTCTCTTCAAAGAGAGACTCTCCTACGTCTTCTTTCAACGACTCTAAATCATCTATCTCTTCTAAAGAAGAAAGGTCTATTGCACTACTTGCATCACTAGTCTCTTCTCTTAAGACAGAAATATCAGATTCGTCCATTAAATCCAAACCATCTAAATCTTGAGCAAATGAGCTCTGAGAGATCATGATAAGTAGAAATAAATTTATTATTTTATTTTTTTTCATTAAGCCTGCTCAAAAAAGTCATGAAGAATTGAATAGTACTTCTGCTTCTTCTTGGATAATTTTAACTTATCGCTACAAACAATTAATCGCCCTAATACTTTTAGAACAATGCCTGAAAATGCTTCTTTATGAATTATTTCTTCAAAAACTTGCATCGCAAGATCATACTCACCTTGGATAAATAAAAGCTCTCCAATTTCGTACTTAGCTCTAACCTTTACTTGTCTAACATTTGAATTCTCAAGCTCTTTCAAAATTGTTAGAGACTGATCAAATTTATTCTGAGCTGTTAGTACTTGTGCTCTTTCTAGCTTTATAATTTGAGATTCAATTTCTGAAGCAGGTACGTCTACTGGTGGAGCAACCTTTCGAGAATCTATAGAGTTTCTTTTCTTAGGTAGAGGGTCGCCGCCAAAAACGTCTACTGTCTCAACGAGATCACTACTCTCTTTTGCTTGATTTAATTGATTAACAATATCTTCAGGGGCCATTGGTGCTGGCTCTTCCTTTACTGGAAGCTGCTTTGTCTTAGATAAGAGTTCATTATATTTCTTCTGTAATTGCTCATATTGCTCTTTAGGAACAGTCTGTAGCTTAGCACTTCTGATTTCGTCTTTAGTTTCATTGCTATCATCGCCAAATAAACTTCTTTTACTACTAACCCAAGAACATGAAGAAAGTGAGAAAACGAGCAATAAACTTAAAAAATTTCGAAGAGTTAAAGCACTTGCAAACTTTAACAAGAATTTTTCAGAAATACTTTTCACTTTTCGTCCTCCATGACATATAAGCTCTTAATAATATAGTAATGGAAAATGAAATTGGTGGCAACGCAATGACTCACAAATCTGAAAATAACCGAGTAATTCATTTAATAATCAGGGTTCCTAAGGCTGATGCAGCCTTCACCTATTTTCAATTAGAAGCAAATGAGGGACTATGTTTCTATTCAACTCTTGAGGAATCTTTAAAAGAAACCTATAGAGATATAACAATAAAGGCACATGCGGGACTTGAAGATGAATTACGTCACGTACTAAACACATTGCGTAACAAAGTTCCATTCGAAATTTTACTCGATGAGTCTAGAGAGGATAGTGTATGAAGAAATCAATTCTATTATTACTTACGACGGCACTTATTGCCGGTTGCTCAAGCATAACAAGTGGCATTGCACCTGAATTAGAAGTTATTCTTACTAAGAAAGGTAAAAATATTGGTGGAACAGTTGTTTATAATCCATACGGAATTGAACAACTTACAAAAATGAGAAGAAATAAGGCCATCGCTAGAATTAGATCTGTATGTCACCCTACTCCATTTAAAATTGTTAAAGAAGAGACTCTTGCACCTGAAGAGAAGAAAGAAAAGTATGGTGGTAATATGAAAGTCTTAATCGGTACGAAAGTTAGATTTATCGATTACGAGTGTGTTTACCCTTACTAATCGTAGATATGTATTTGAAGTATATTCTTCTATTTTTAATCATATCTTCATCGACCCAGGCCACTGCACTAGAGGCAAACCTAGCTGCAGAAGATAACTGGCCTCCATACTCGACTCACGAGCTAATGGGAATCTCTCAAACTATTATAAAAAAAGCATTTGAAATTTCTGGAATAAAAGTAAAATTTACTTCTTATCCCTATGCTCGTGCTCAGAAGAACTTACTAAGTGGAACTGTTGATGGTTTTTTTAGTGTATCAAAGCAGCCCTCAACAATAGCAAAGTTTCACTTTGGAAAAGAGCCACTTTTTAAAGCTCACGCATCATTTCTCTATAACAAAAAAATGAAAGCTAACTTTTCAAACTTAAAAGATATTCCTAAAGGAACAACACTTATTCTAGTAAGGGGCTTTGAGTACGGAAAGGATTTTGAAAAGTATAAGAAGAACTTTGAATTAGAGTACGTAGATAATCAGACACAAATAATAAGTATGCTAACAAATGGGAGACCTGCCATTAGTATAATGTACGATAAAGTGCTTAAGTACTACCTAAAGAAGAAGCCTACCCTCGAAAATATTATAAAGAAAAAACCAAGTCATATTAGCCATATCTATGTGGCCTTTAATAAAGAAAGTCCCAAGTCTAAAGTTCTCTCAAAGAAATTAGACCAAGGACTAAAAAAATTTAAAAATACTAATATATATAAATCGTTACTTGATCTTTAAGTTACTCTCCAGTTTGAACACTCCACAGATTCTTATACATGCCGTTCATCTTCAGTAGCTCCTCATGAGTTCCTTGTTCTTTCACTGATCCTTTTTCAAGTACGTAAATTTGATGAGCATGTCTTATTGTAGAAAGTCTATGGGCAATCACTATAGTAGTTTTCTCATTTGTAATCTTGTCTAAAGATCTCTGAATAGCTGCTTCTGTTTCATTATCAACGGCTGAAGTAGCTTCATCAAAAATAAAAACAGGAGAATTTTTCATAACAGCTCTAGCAATTGAGATTCTCTGCCTTTGACCACCAGAAAGCTTTTGCCCTCTCTCTCCCACAACTGTTTTATATTTCATAGGAAGTGACATGATAAAGTCATGAGCTTCTGCCATCTTAGCTGCTTCTATTATAGACTCAGTACTAACATCAGTAAGTCCATAAGCAATATTCTCTTCAACGGTTCCATGAAAGAGGTAATTATCCTGTCCAACATAAGAAATATTTTTTCTTAAATCTTCTTGAGATATATCTGTAACTTTATTATCGCCAAGAGAAATAAAACCCTTTGAGCAATCATAGAAACGAAGTAATAATTTAACTAATGTACTTTTACCAGACCCAGTAGATCCTACAATTGCTATAGTTTTCCCCGACTCAACTTTTATATCAATATCTTTTAAAACTTCAAATCCTTCTTCATAAGCAAAGCTAACATTACTAAACTGAACATCTCCAACCTTATCAGAGGCCATATGCTCACCGTCAGTAATCCCTAAAGGAGTCTCCATTAAATCAAAAATTCTATTGGCAGATGCCATCGCTCTTTGAAAGAGGTCATAAGTTTGACCAAGAGAAGTTAAAGGCCATAGAAGCCTTTGTGTTAAAAAGATAAGTACACTATAAGAACCAATCTCAAGGACTCCAGACTGAACCTTGTGGGCCCCAACAATCATTGTCATTAAGAATCCGCAAAGAATTACCATTCTGATAAGTGGCGAAAATAAAGAACTTAATCTAATTGCTGAAAAGTTAGCATCAGCATAATTTGTACTTTGATTCTTTATTCTAGAAATTTCAAACTTCTCAGCACAGTAACTTTTAATCGTCGCAATACCAGACAAGTTATTATTTAAAATACTATTAAGCAAACCAGCGTTATCTCTAACATTTCGATATAACTTCTCAATTCTCTTTTGAAAAAAGTAAGAACCAAATAAAACTAGAGGAACTGGAAGAAATGAAAGTGCTGCAATCAATGGAGAGAAGTAGAAAAATATAATCCCAATACTTACAACTGTCGTTGCAACTTGCAGAAGAGAATTTGCACCATCATCAAGGAAACGCTCAAGTTGATTAACGTCATCATTCATTATGGAAATTAAGTTACCTGTACTCTTGTTTTCAAAATAACTTAACTCTAATTTCTGAACATGAGTGTAAGTATCTAACCTTAAATCGTTTTGTACATTCTGAGCAAGGCCTCTCCACTTTACCTTTAAAAGGTATTCAAAAAAAGACTCTAATACCCACACTGCAATTGTCAGTGCAGCGATTGCATAGATTTGTTCCATCATTGTTTTAAAGCCAAAGCCTGCAACAAATGAGTCCTCTTTCTTTACGACTACGTCTACTGTCATACCGATCAGTAATGGAGGAGCAATATCAAATATTTTATTAAGGATAGAGTAAATAGAAGCGAGCCAGACATCTTGTCGTCTGGCTTGCATATACTTTAATAATCTTTTAAGTGGTGTTGTTTCTTCTTTCAAACTAGTACTTTAGGTTAACAATAAGTGGAAAGTGATCAGAGAATCCTGCCCTCTTATTTGAAGTTGAATTATGCTCAGCTCTATATGGTGCACCTTTTATCGTAGAACCATACAGATATTTCCCCTTACTTCTATATTCGTAAGTCTTAGTAGCAAATGAAGGTGAATAGATTTGGTATGAAGATACATCTACCTCTAGTCCTTTCTTGTCTAAAAGATTCTTAGTGTAGAACATTCTATCTAATAAGTTCCAAGTCATTCCTCTTCCATAGAAGTAAGTCCCTGGTGCCATCTGATTCTTAACATTCCAGCTGATTGATTTATCTGACTTAAAAGTAGAGTGTAAATCAGAGAAGAGCTCATCTTTATAAAGAACACTCTTAAATGGATGTGGGTAGTTTTCATCAATTGTGTTGAAGTCACCCATTGCCATAATATTATGAGAATTATCTTTCTTTAAGATTTCTTTGGTTCTCTTAGCAAGAGTATTTGCAGCGATTAATCTAGCTTCAGTAGGATTAGATAATGAAGGCCAGTGGTTAACAAAGATAGTTAGCTTTTCTTTCTTTCCAATTAAGAACTCAACTTCAAGAATATTTCTAGTTGGTCTTTCTTTGAAGTACTCACCTTTTAAAACATGTTCTTTTTTAGAAATAAATTTTACTTCATCTGTTTCATTCCAAAGAATAGCAAGATCAATCCCTCTTTTATCTGGAGAATCAGAAACTGCAAATTTCTTATATCCAATAAATTTTGCTAATTGAGAAATTACATTTTCATTTTCAATTTCAGAAAGAGCTAAAATATCAGGCAGCTTGTCTTCTCTTCTTACCATCTTCGCAATATTTTCAATTTTTACTTCGAGATTATCTTTTGCCCAGTCTGTTTCATGACATTCTTTTTTTCTATAACTAGATTTAACTTTATCACATGCTTCTTTTTTTCCTTTGTACTTCTTAGGAAGAAAAGTCCAATCGTTTTTTCCATCATCGTGGACGATATCAAAAAGGTTTTCAACATTGTAAGACATGATCTCAATTGATTTTCCAAGACATGGAAGACTTGCAAATATAACTAAAGAAATTAAGAGTGATTTCAAAGTAATTCTCCGTTAGGGTTAGATTTACTCCTTTTAGCAAAGTCATCACTCTTTTTCTATAATTCTTATGTTAAAGTTTGATTAAATTGAATATTTTTCTTGGTAAGAGGCGAAGAATTCGCCCCTCAAATCAAATACTTATAGATTATTTTTTAACCATTCGATTAAATCGTCATGGTGTGTCTTAGTTTTAAACTTATCCATTATGTGCTTTAAGCGTCCATCTTTACCAATGATAAATGTTGTTCTAACAACACCCATATACTCTTTTCCCATAAACTTCTTAAGCGACCAGCATCCATACTTTTCAGTAATTTTATGCTCAGGATCTGAAAGTAAATCGAAGTTTAACTCGTCTCTCTCTATAAATTTAACAAGTCTCTTCTCTTCATCAGGAGACACTCCTAAAACAACTGTATCTAATTTTTTTAGAATTGCTTTACTATCTCTAATACCTTGAGCTTGAACAGTACATCCAGGAGTCATCGCTTTTGGATAGAAGTAAAGAACAACATTCTTTTTTCCTTTAAAATCCTTAAGTGAAACTTTTTCACCGTTTTGATTAACCATTGTAAATGCTGGTGCTAAATTACCTACTTTTGGAAATGACATCTTCTCTCCTTACCATTTATTTCTTAATTCTCTTAATCTTAGAAAAACTTCTTTCTCTGAATCTACATTACCCTTAAGTCCACTGACAACTTCTTCATTATCTAATCTAAAGAAAGTGTTAAATCCTCTTTCATCCCCAACATTAAAAGTCATTTTTGTAGAATCAGAACTCTTCACCTTACTTAACCACTCACAGGCACACTTATTACTTGGCTCTCTATCTAAAGTGAACTCTAAGTTATTTTTTATATAATCATGACCAGGATAGAGAATTACATCATCACTTAAAGTATGAAATTGATTTTTGATAGTCTCATATAAGACTTCTGCATCTCCACCGTTATGACAATTTCCCACTCCTGCATTAAACAGGGTATCTCCAGTCAGAACTGCCATAACTTTATCTTTATAAACATATTTTAGACATAAGTGAGCAAATGTATGGCCAGGAGTATCCATGACTCCTAAAAAACCATCCTTTACACTGACTTCATCATTTTCCGTCAAAAAGTGATCAACACCTGGAATTTTTCCCTTAGCATTTTGATGAGCATATACTTTAGCTCCAGTCACTTTCACTATTTCAGCATTTCCACAGTAATGATCTAAATGTTCATGAGTATTTATAATTGAATCGATAGTTAAATTTAAAGAGCTTGCGAAATCCAACATTTGAGCCGCGTCAAAGGGATCGACACACACCGCATTCCCATTTTCTCTCTCAATTAAATAAGAAAAATTTCTAAGAGGGCTAAATGTATAGATTTGATGAATAAGCACTTTGACACCTTTTTTTAAATACGAGTAAAATCATTATGTTATTCCGTAAACTCAAAATCACTGAGGACAATTATGCAAGCAGCTGAAGCCGTTACAAAGGCCTTCTTATTCTTTCTTTTCACGAAATCTCTAATAGAGTCTTATCTCGATAATAGAAACAGAAAGCATATTTTGGCCAATAGAAATTCTGTACCAGAAAAGTTTAGTGATCAAATTACTCTTGAAGATCATCAAAAAGCCGCAGACTACTCTATTGAGAAAATTAAAGTCTCTAAGATATTTAACTTTGTAGAACTAGTAATACTACTTCTTTGGACACTTGGTGGTGGGATTGAATCACTTGATAAGCTAGCTAAGAGCTTTGAACTAAGTGAGCTAGTTACTGGTGTGTTATTTTTTGCAATCTATATGTTTGTTAGTTTACTGCTTGGACTACCTCAATCACTCTACTCTACTTTTGTTTTAGAAGAGAAATTTGGTTTTAACAAAACTACTCCTAAGACATTTGTTATAGATATGTTCAAAGGAATTGCACTTGGAGCGATTATTGGTTTTCCAATTATTTACGCTATCCTATGGATCATGAATGCACTTGGTGAATACTGGTGGACTTATGCTTGGGCATTTTTAACTTTAACTCAATTTGTAATCATCTGGGCATATCCTAGATTCATTGCTCCTCTATTTAATAAATTCTCAGAACTAGAAGAAGGAGAAGTTAAAGATAAGGTAGAGGCACTACTTGCCAAGACAGGCTTTGAAAGTAACGGACTGTTTGTAATGGATGCAAGTATTAGAAGTAGTCATGGAAATGCTTACTTCACTGGCTTTGGAAAAAATAAAAGAATTGTATTCTTTGATACATTAATTAAGAACCTTACAGCAGATGAAGTTGCTGCAGTACTTGCACACGAGCTAGGTCACTTTAAGAAGAAGCATATTGTAAAAGGACTTGTTAAGTCTGTAGTTTTAAGTTTTATAGGATTTGCAATTTTAGGATTTCTAGCTGACTGGGTACCTTTCTTTACAGGTCACGGAGTTACGACTCCAAGTATCCATGCTGCACTACTATTATTTATGATGGTTTCAGGTGTATACACTTTTGGTCTAATACCACTTAATGCAATGACATCAAGAAAGTATGAGTTTGAAGCAGATGAATTTGCAAGCGAGTATGCAAATGCTAAAGACTTGATCACGGCTCTAGTAAAACTATATAAGCACAATGCAAGTACACTAACCCCAGACCCTGGATATAGTAAATTCTATCATTCTCATCCACCTGCATTAGTTAGAGTTAATCATCTTGAATCTTTAATTAAGTCTTAATAATACCTAGGAGTTGGTTAACTTTTGACACCAGCTCCTATTTTTATCCTGTCAGTTTAACTCCTTTTCTTACATTGATTTGCTAAGCTACCGAAACACCGTGTCAACATTTTTTATCTATAAAAGTTTTTTTTGACACGTAGATCTAAAGAGTTCATTTTAGTCTTATATGAATTATTTCTGTGAGAGGGAATTATGAAACTTTTTATGATCTGTGCAATTTTTTTAAGCGTAATGTCTAATGTAAGTGCTGCTCAAAAGCAAAGACCATTCAATGACGAGGGACCTATCTGTAAAGAAGGTTGTGGAAAGCAAGATAAGCTTACTCAAGATAGATCTGTAATCTTACTTACTAATAAAAAGCCTCCATTCAATGATGAAGGCCCAGGTGGAAAGAAAGGTTAAACTATTTCTTTATAGCTACTCCTTCAATTGCGAGTAGCTTAAGTTTTAAATCTAGGCCTCCAGCATAGCCACCTAAACTACCATCGGCCCTTATCACTCTATGACATGGGATAATGATAGGTATTCGATTTTTATTATTTGCACCACCTACAGCTCGTTGACCACCTTTTAAATCTAATTCATTAGCAATATCTCCATAAGATTTTACTTCACCAAATTTAATTCTCTGTAGTCTTTTCCAAACACTCTTTTGAAATTCTGTACCGGAGAGATCTAGCTTAATTGAAAACTTCTTTCTATCTCCATCTGCATATTCATTAATCTCGTTTGTGATCTGGTCAATAAAACACTGATCAACATCCTTTGATTCTACTTTGCGAGGAATTGTAAATGAGAGTAGACTTAAGCCTTTACTAGAGTATTGAATATAGAATTTACCAAGCTTAGTAGTTAGGATCGCATCCATGAATATTATCTCCATTATTGACTGTGCAACTGAGACGTTAACAAATAACTGCTATAATCGACTAGTTGAAAATTTTAATATACCTATGAAGTTTCACTGTCCCTCAATGTTTGGCATGGATAGCTTGAATGAAGATATTTCAAATGCCTATATAATTTTTGGAAGCTATTCCAATGTTGAAGACAGACTCGAATGGCAAAAGAGCCTAGCTACATTTATAAATGAAAAACTCAAACAAGGTACTCCTGTTCTAGGAATATGTTTTGGACATCAACTTATGGCAGACTTTTATGGTGCCAAAATTGTAAGAAATAAAAACAGTGATGAATATCAAGGAATCAGAAAGTTAAAGTTTAAAAATAAAGAAGTTACTTTCTTTGTGGCACATTCTTTTCAAGTCCAAGATTTACCATCTTCTCTTGTGACTCTAGCGTCTACTAAAGAATGTTCCAATGAAATCATTAAACATAGAGAACTCCCCTTTATAGGAATTCAAGGGCATCCTGAAGCATCTCAGTACTTTTTAGATACTACTTTAAAGGATACAGCACTCACAAATATGGAAGTTCATACTGCTTCAAGTGATGGTATGAAGTTTATAGAAAATTTTCTAAACGAATACTCTCTACTTTAACGGAAAACTTAAACAATACTCTTTAATTTCTTCTTCAATTTCTTTTGAAAAGGCAGATAGACGATTTGAGTCTATATCTAACTCAGCAATAGAGTCTCCAAATGAATTACGAAGAGGAATAATTAATTCTGATTTTGTCTTTAAACTACAGGCAATATGTCTTTCGTCACTTTGGACATCTTCAACATTTACAACTCTATCTTCTCTTAAAGCAAGTCCACAAAGTCCTTCTGAAATAGGAATCTTCACATGATCAGTAGACTCACCAATATATGGACCTAAAACTAAGTCCTCTGACTTTGTCCCAGAGATATATTCCGTCTTATAGTAAATACCAATCCAATCAGCGATTTTAGGAATTTTTCTCTGAGCACCTAAGACCCACTTATAGACTTCTGTATTGTAGTATAACTCTCTTTCATCTTCTCCATTTCTTAAAATTGGAGCAAGAGTTTTAGTTAACTCATCAAGCTTTATACTTTCTTTTTTAGATAACTCATATCTTTGTGGAATTTTAACCTGAAGGGCCCCAATAACTTTTCCAAGTAACTCTATAGGAAGCATGAGCTCTTTCTTTTTCTCCTGCCTCTTTTCTTTAAAATTAAGAACTCCAAGAGCGTTGGCCGTTGATGCTATTAATTCAAGAGACTCTTCCCCCTGGATATAAACCCCTAGAGAATAATCAGTGTCTAAAACATTTAATAAAAATAAATTCTTAATATCAGTACTTATATCCACGTCGATTCCTACTATAAAACAGATTCCAAAGATTCTTTCAAAAACTCAAAATATGGAATTCTGTATTTTTCTATTTCATTATGAGTTTCATGGTACGCACCTTCAATAGGCTGAACCTTGAAACTTTTATCTACCATAGCAAGATAGTGCTTTAATTGACTAATACTTACGACCTTATCTTCAGTCCCATATGATACAAATGCTGGACAAGTAATTCTTAGAGGTCTAGAAAAGACTTCTTTAGATGCCTTTACCATTTCAAATAGTAATTTAGAGTGTGGCTTCAAGATATTATATTCATCTTCAACGTATTTCTCTTTTATTCTAGAGTCATGAGAAAGATAGTTAAGATCAACAAGCCCACCAAGCTTTAGTGATACAGGCATAGAGGCTAACTTCTGCACAAAACTAATCGGAGAAACATTCATCAACTCTCCAAGAACTCCAGGAAAGCCAACTGGAGGAGCATTTAAAAAGACAGCATCTGGATAGTTTTCTTCGTCAGCTAAAGTCTGCATATATCCGGCAGTAATCAATGCCCCCATTGAATGCCCGAATAAACAAAACTCTTCCATTTTATACGACTTCTTTAGAAATTGAATAACTTCATTTAAGTCATCGAAGAATTGAGAGAAGTCATCAACGTAGCCTCTCTTGCAACCTTGGCTTCTTCCATGGCCTCTTATGTCATACTTCAATATATTATAGCTATTTCCAAAAATCTCATCAATATAACTGTGTCTATTTAGGTACTCACCAATACCATGAGTAACAATTAGCCACTTCTTCTTACCACTTTCAGAAATCTCTAAATGTAGTTCTTTATCATCAATAGTTTTTAAAAATTTATAATCACGTATCACATAAACTCCTTTTATTTCTAATATCATAGCCTACTTTTGTCATCTTTTCACTTTGAGAAAATTAAACTATGTCATAGAATAGAACTATGTACTGTCCCAAATGTTTTAATAATACTCTAGCAATTAACTCTCGTGGCGTAGTCCATCTTATGATAAATGGTAAGAAAATGGACTCAGGTAGATTTCTCTTTAATTTTGGAGAAATCTCAAATGAGGAATTCTTAGAATCATTTACTGAGAAGATAGAGAGTTTCTTTAAGTGGTATTCCAATTTCCAAAACCAAGAGCCTATTACTGTTATTGAGCTCTTTACCAGCGACTTTAGCTGTGAAGATGGGTGTCCTATACCTATTGAGCACAACTTATCAGTCATTGACCTTTTAATTAAAAAGTCCACATTGACGAAGATTTTGAATGCAACAGCAGCAAAGTACAATATGACTATTGAATTAGGCGAAGACCTAATGTGAAAATATTTATATTCGGTTCACTCTTAAGTCAGGAAGTTTTAAATACAGTGCTTGGAGTTAAGCACATTCAGCTAAATAAAATTCCTCAAACATCTATAAAGAATTATAAAGCAACGTATGTTCAAAATGAAAGCTACCCGATGTTGATTGCACATAAAGGTAGTGTTACCTACGGAAAAATAATCTCCATTGAAAATGACCATTTACTTGAAAGACTTAAGTTTTATGAAGGGGATGAAAATCCTCTTACTCTTATCTCTAGTAAAGTAGACTCTCTCTATGCATTTATTGCAGATTCAACCTTATCTTCAAGCTCAGCAGATTGGTCGTATCAAGAGTGGTATAAATCTACAACTCATACAGACTTTCTACTTAAGGTAGAGAAATACATGTCTTATTTTGATAGTGAAATAAAAGCCCCTTGGTAATTACTCATTAGACACTTCTATCTGAATAGAGTCGATACTTTCTGTATACTTCTTTAATTTTCTTTCTGCCATTTTTTCAAATTCATTTTCCATTTCTTCTGAAAGCTCAATCTCTATTTCTTGATTAGACATTGTCCCCTCCTCGAGGCAATTGATACTTCTTAAACTATAGCTATGCTAGCATGCGAGATTAGATCAATAGATTTTCAATTGTTTAGAGGTACGTTCAATCAACAATACAATCTGTTGAAAAGTATGAATATATATTCATAATCTATGGTTTTCATAGGGAACTTATCAATTTAGGCCACCATAGACCTACACAAAAAGTGGTCATTTTTTCAATCTTAAGAAAAATTGCGAGAGTCTTTAGACAATATTAATTTTACTAAACTTCAATTTTATATAAACTTGTATCTATCAATTTCACTGTGGGGAAGAAATGTTTGAGCTCATTAAGAAGCAGCCGTTATCTATACAGATAACTCAAGAATATGTTGAAAATTTATCAAGACCTCACAAGAATGATTATGTATTTAAATATAATGTTACAATACGCAATGGTGAAGAAAGCGATATCCAGATCCTTGGTAAGACGCTGTTTTTTAGAGATGGTAGAAAAGTTCAAACATGTGTTGAATATGAAGATGTCAATGAAGAGCAAGCATGGGTTGCCGCTGGTGATACATACAAGTATTCAGAATTCCACACGATGAGAACAACTACAGGAAATCTAAGAGGTACTTTACTAGTTAAGGTTATTGAAACAGATGAAGTTGTTGAAGTCGATATTCCTCTTACCTTCTTTAGAATGTTCAAAGAAGAAGAAGAAACAGTATACCTACAAAAGCTAGCGGAATAAGGCTAGCTTTCTACAGTAATAAAGTAGCCTTGATGTTTTCTCATATTCAAAACACCACAATCAAGAATCAAGTACTGTCCTTTAATCCCATTTAATACACCTTCAATTACTGGTTTTTTATCAAAACCAAGTGAAGTAATTTTGGTTGGGTACTCATTGACGGGGTAGTCAATTTGAACAACTTCTTCATCTAAGTCTTCAGCATCAAAATCATCTAGTAGATCTGCAAAGTCTTCAAAGATTCTCTCTCTTGCATCTTCAAGATCGATTGTATCTACATCATTTTGAAGCATCTTCCTCCAATTTGTTTTATCAGATAAAATTTTAGAGATTTCTTTTTCTATTAGACCAGATGTAAGTCTATCCTCAACTCTAAGAATAGGAAGAGCATATGTTGCTCCTTGATCCATCCATCTAGTTGGGACTTGTGATTGCCTAGTAATCCCAATTTTCAAATGACTAGAGACAGAGAGATATACAATATGAGGTTGAAAACAATTTGCCTTCCCCCACTCTGGCTCACGACAAGTTCCATCCGCAAAATGACAAAGTTCAGGTTTAACAATACAGATGTCACAAGCAGCTAATTTTTGAGATGCTCTAAAAGAGTAACCTTGATTATAACTCTTTGAAATTTTCTCACCTGTAGATATACAGTTGATTTGGCCATCAAATGTTAGCTTAATATTTTTCCCTATCAACTCATTCATATGAATAAGTTCATCTCCGATAGGGAGCTCGTACTTAACTGGAGACTCAAGAGTCGTCTTCATTTTTAAAATATTTCCACTTACTTTCATCTATGACTCTCTTAAAAATTGATCTAACTCATTTACAACAACTGGAGGTACTTCGTGTGCTCCAGAGAACTCTAAGTACTGAGGTGTATTATCAGAGTCTTCTAAGAAGCTTTTTAAGTCTCTCGCTCCCTGAATAGGTAAAACAGGATCACCAGTACCATGACTTTGAAAAATTTTGAAAGGAAACTTATTTTGACAAACTTTACTCCACTCACTCTCTGCAACCATTGTAGAAGAGAGTAAGAATAACTTATCAACTAACTCAGGGTTATGAAATGCAATGTCCGCACTAACCATAGACCCTTGAGAAAATCCTCCAAGATAAATATAGTCATACTTCTCTCTAAGACTTTCTAATACATTTTTTACTTTTACTCTGGCCTCTTCAATCCCATCAGGAATGTGCCCTTTAAAAAAATCAGAAAATGTTCCATTACTCAATGCTCTCTCTAGTCCCATCATATCGATTGGAAACCAACATCTACCAGATTCATATGGGCCCATAACAACTGGAGTAATACCATTTAAAAAGTACCAAGAAGGATTCTTATCTTTAATAACAATATCAGAAAATGGAACAAAATCCTGATAAGTTGCTCCATACCCATGTAAAACAACAACTGCGATATTAGAGTCTCTCTTATTAACTATTGCATCTATATCTTGAATTCTTTCTACTTTCATATTTAAGCCTTCTTATATTTCTTTACTCTTTTTCTATCCGGATAGCACGTTTGGCATAGTTCACATTGTAGGCCATCACACTGCCTAGCTGCGCAGTACTTTCTTCCAAAAAAGATAATCTGAAGATGGAGTTTATTCCATCTATCTTCTGGAAAACAGCGCTTTAAATCTTTCTCTGTTTCCACAACGTTCTTACCACTGGTAAGTCCCCACTGCTGAGCAAGACGATGAATATGTGTATCAACAGGAAAAGCAGGAATACCAAAAGACTGAGCAAGTACAACTCCTGCAGTCTTATGTCCTACCCCAGGGAGTTCTTCTAGGTCTTCAAAGTTGTCTGGAACTATTCCACCATGCTTTTCAATAAGAATCTCACTTAACCTATGTATGGCCTTAGCCTTTCTAGGAGCAAGTCCACAAGGTCTTACTATTGCTTGAATTTCATCTACTGATAACTTCACCATATCTTCAGGACACGTAGCTTTTTCAAATAAGGCCGGAGTTACTTTATTAACTCTCTCATCAGTACACTGAGCAGATAAAAGTACTGCAATTAGTAGTGTGTACGGATTCACATGATCAAGAGGTACAGGAGTTTCTGGGAATAGCTCTTCTAGTCTTTGGTCAATATACGCTGCGCGTTCTTTCTTTGTTTTCATAGATTGAAACTATCAAAATAAAGACAAATATTCTAGCAAAGACGGGAAAGAAGCTAGATAAAAAGCTTCATCCTTTTAAGAAAGTTATCACTTATATCATTGAAATAATTATCAGAAGGATCAGTAATCTGATCGAGTGTAATATATGAATCACCACTAATGCCACAAGGGTAAACACTCTTTAATGTTTTGGACATCAAATCATCTCTATATAGGTTTAGAGCAAGGCCGTGATAAGTAACAAACTTATGAGAACAGAGCCCAATCGAAGCGACTTTCTGACAACCACTCCAAAGTCCAATTAAGTCATTTTCATAAGATAGGTTCTCAATACCATATAGATCAACAAGAGATGTCTTAATGTCTCTAAGAACTTCCTTAAGAAAGTCCATAACTTTTCTTTTATGAGTTTCGAGGCTAAGTATTGGATAAATGACTAACTGACCAGGGTAGTGAAAAGTAATCCCTCCCCCTCTTTTTATATCATAAATAGGAATAGACAATTGACTTCGAAGAGACTCATCAAAATCAACTAACGTAGTGTCAGCTTTAGTTCTTCTTTGAAGTCCTCTTCCAAGAGTTAAACAGTGAGGGTGATTTGTAAATATGATGACTTTGTATCTTTTATCATCATAAACTCTCTTGACCATCTCTTCTTGGAAATCGAGAGCTAGTTCATAGTTCCAACTTTCTTTTGTTACGACGAAACTATAGTCATCAATTTGCTCAATATTATTTTCATCTAAACCGTACTGATCTAGGCAAAGGTTTTTAAAAAAATTCAAATCTCGTGCCCTTGATCTCTTAAGTGTTTCAAGTAGTCGGCAGCCTTATAACTACTTCTAACAAGTGGTCCACTAGCTACAAACTTAAAACCTTTTTCGTAAGCGATATCTTTAAGTTCATTAAACTCATCAGGATGATAATATCTTTCGACAGCTAAATGTCTCTGAGTAGGTCTTAAGTACTGTCCAAATGTAATAATATCACAGTCAACAGCTCTTAAGTCGTCCATACACTCAATTAGCTCTTCCTTGGTCTCTCCAAGTCCAACCATAACGGAAGTCTTAGTAGATATTTTAGGGAAGTTATCTTTATAAAACTTTAAGCAATTCAATGTTTGCTCATATCCAGCTCTTCTATCTCTAACCACGTGTGTGAGTCTATTTACAGTCTCTATATTTTGAGCAATCACAAAAGGGTTTGCTCTACCGAGAGTTAACATATGTTCTTCAACACCATTAAAGTCTGGAATAAGAACTTCCACTAAAGTTGATGGATGTTCTTCTCTTACAGACTCTATAATTTTTGCGAAATGAGAAGCGCCATAATCAGGAAGATCATCACGATCAACACTTGTGATAACTAAGTAGTTTAAAGACATTACTTTTGCCATATTTGCGGCATTAGCTATTTCTTCTTCGTTAACAACACCTTGAGGATTTCCTGTGTCTACATGACAAAACTTACATGCTCTCGTACAGGTTCCGCCAAGAACCATCATCGTTGCAGTTTTAGCGTCCCAACATTCGGTAAGATTTGGACAACTTGCTTCCTCACAAACAGTCCATATTTTATTATCTCTAAGGTTTTTCTTTAGGTCTGTATAATTGTCACCACCAGGTAACTTTATTTTAAACCAGTCCGGCTTTTTTAGATTTTTTTGAGTTTCAGAGTTTTGCTTAGCTCTAAGAAGTTCTACCGCCTTCTCTCTCTTTCTCTTAATTTTTTCTCTCTGCTCATCGTAATCGTACATAAACTTCTTACCTAACTCTAACATTCTAATTTCAAAGTAAATATGCTTTAGAGCACATCGTCTGTAAAGAAGCCCTAGTACAATGTATAAACAATTTATCAATAAGGTCAGATTCACCCCATCTTGAGCCATATTGATACTAGAGTTTACCAATATTCAGCAATTTACCATTGGCACACAGATTGCTTTATATAACGAGTAACTGTCCAAGAGGGGCAAAAAGGTAATGAAGAAAAGGAGTTCTTATGAAAAATAAATTAACAACACTACTAATAGTTAAACCAATCCTTATACTAGCTCTTGTTATTGCCTTCAAACCTACAACAAAAGTTACTCAAAACAATAACCTAAATGAAGAAACACAGACTATGAGAGGCTACTTTCTAGAAGAACAGAGCATGAAACTTGTAGTCACTCATCAAAGAGTACAAGCACTTAAAGAGCAGATTCTAGAATCTTCTAAGAGAGTTATGATGCAAAACAAGAAACAATTTGTGAGAATGGTAAAAGATTTTAATTTGGCCATAGAAGAGTTTGAAAAGCTCACAGAATATAAATCAAAGACTTGGAATAATAGTCGAAAGAAATTTATTAGTTTAATGAAGAACGTAGAAGTACAGCAAATGGATCTTCACCAAAATCTAAGCCAGAGAAAGGTCGTCAGTATCTAGTCGTCTATTGGCCAAGAGTAACTTCTTAATGCTATATATAAGCATGCGGAAGTTACTTATTTCTTTAATAAATCTATATCAGGTGGCCATCTCACCTCTCTTTGGTAGCAAGTGCCGATTTTATCCAACTTGCTCTCACTACACTAAAGAAGCTATTTCAACACTTCCTCTATATAAAGCATTTTATTATAGCATTTTGCGTATTTTAAAATGTCATCCTTTTAATCGAGGCGGTTATGATCCAGTTCCTAAAGACTAGTCTCATTTTTTTTCTAGTCATTAACTCTTACTCCTATGAATTAAACTTCAAGAAAAATAAATCTGAAAAAGTATCAATTAACTTCACCGAAATTGATGGAGATAAATCATACTCTCAAACAGATGAAGAGAAGATATCACCAGCTTCTGTTTTAAAAGTTTTTAGCATGAGCTATGCACTCGATACTTTAGGACCCAACTTTAATTTTAAAACAAAAATATTCTACTCTGGAAAGATAAAGAATAATGTACTCAATGGGGATCTTTACTTTGTTGGAGATGGAGACCCTTACTTCAATCATCCTCAACTAGTGAATACTGCTATGGCAGTAGTTAGAATTGGCATAAAGAAAGTCACTGGAAACTTATATTATGACAATACTCTCTTTCCTCAAGTTGATGCTTTATCAAAACTTGGTCTTGGGGACCAAACCTACAACCCTAGTGTAGGAGCATTAAATGCTGAGTTCAACAGATTAAGTCTCTGGACAAGTTCTCGTCCTCCAAAATCTATAATACCTGGAATGCCAATTGAAATTACGGAAATCAAAAATGGTTTTATGCCAACTCAAAATTTTAGATCAAAGGATTCAACACTTGAGTCTTGGTGGATGAAAAAAGGGGCAAAATTAAGCCTAAGAACAGATCTCCCAATTAGAGATGCTGGGCTATGGTCAGCTAATTTACTTAAGTACCACTTAAAAAACTTTGGAGTTGAGATAAACAATATTTCCATGAAAAAACGTCCTAAGAAATCAACTTTGATTTCGACAGAAGAGAGCCTGCCTCTCTGGAATTTAGTAACATTAACAATGGAGTACTCCAATAATCTCCTAGCTGAAGCAATTGCACTTAGAGCTTGTTCTAAAAGCTCGCTTAAGACTTTAAGTTTAAAGAGTTGTGCTCAACTAATTGCAAAAACTATTAATATAAAAACTCCTCCACAAATATTTAATTCTTCAGGATTATCTATAGATAATGAATTAACAGCTAAGGATATTTCTCAGTTTTTAAAATCTAATTTTCATAAATCGTGGAAAAACTATACTCTCTTAAGCCTCCTTTCATACTCTGGACAATCAGGATGGATTCGAAATAGACTTGCCTCACCAGCTTACAACATGAGAGTATTTGCAAAGACTGGATCCCTAGACTTTGTTAATAATATTGCAGGGTTTATAAGAACCAGATCTGAGAAGTGGTATAGCTTTAGTATTCTTCATACTGAAGACAAGAAAAGAGATGCTATAAGTAAGCTCGATTCAAAAAACTATAAATCACTTAAAGACCAAGCTGAATCATGGAGAAAGAAGTCTCTTGATAGAACAGATAGCTTTTTAAAAGAATTCATAGATAACAACTAAGGAAATATATATGACAGAATTTATTTCAACAAAACACTTTATAGGATTTCCTTGTACTCACAGACAGTGGAAAGCTGATTCTCACTGTAAATATGTACATGGGTATTCAAGATCATTTTACTTTGAATTTAAATCTACAGAACTAACGAAAGAAGGATGGGTTGTAGACTTTGGAGGATTAAAAGAGGTTAAAGTTTGGCTCGATGATATGTTTGACCATACTTTTCTCGCATCATCAGATGATCCATTCCTAGAGACATTCAAGCAACTTGATAAAGATGGTATTATTCAGCTTAGAGTTTTACCAAATGCTGGAATGGAAGGTACTGCTCAATTTGTATATGATCAAGTAAATCCAATGATCAAAAAAATATCAAACAACAGAGCATGGATCTCTCGACTAGAAGTAAGAGAAAACGAAAAGAACTCTGCAATTTTAATCCCTAAATCTTAGGGATTATCTATAAATAAGAATTTAAAAAGAAGTTAGGGTTAAGCATAAGTTTATCAAATGTTTGAAAGTCTTTAATGACTCTAACTTCTTTAATCTTTTTAAACTTTGGAAACTCTAAATCCCAGCCACCACCAAGAATAATCGTAGTCTCTATACTTAAGTGCTTATCCAATTGAGTCAAATAAGGAATCATGCTCTTTTCATAGTCCCACTTATCTGAAGAAACCACTCCCATAATAACTGTGTTTATTTTAAGCGCATTTACAGCTTCCCCCAGGCATTCCGGAGGATGTGAAGCTCCAAGATAACTTGTAGAAACTCGATTAGATCTACAAATAATGTCTGCAATTAATATAGAGAGCTCATGGAGGTTTCCATCTGGAGTCGCAAGAGCAACTCTATTGTGTGAATCTAGAAAATTAGGAAGTGCTAGCTGGGCCAATTGATCTCGAATAATTGTTGAGACAATATGTTCTTGTGTAACAGAGAAGTCTCCTTTACTTACCTTAAGGCCTATTTCCTGCATAACAGGCAACACAACCTTGAATACGAATTCTTTAGCTCCACAATTCATTCTTAGGTGTTGTAATTCTGAAACTACTTCATCTATTGCATACTTTGATAAATGCTCAAATAACTTCGTAATACTGACGTCAGTCCAATAAGAACTATCCTCTTTTACATCACCAGAGACTTCTGCTAATGCAGTCAGCTCTTCCAGTGACAGCATCCCAACTTTTGATATTGCATGCCCCTGATTAAGTAAGTCACCGATTAGAGTAGCTCTTTCTAAGTCTTCGAAAGAGTATAACCTTTGTCCACCTTCAGTCCTTTCTGGTGTAAATGCTTGATATCTTTTTTCCCAGGTACGGATCGAATGAGGTAAAACACCACAAGCCTTTGATAACACTTTGATTCCGACACTATTTTTCATAAAGACCTCAATAAATATAGATTAATTGACTAACTTGTGTATACTATAATACATAATCAATAATTAATCAACGTTTGAGGTAATATATGAAAATTCTAATTACAGGTGCTACAGGATTAGTCGGAATAAGACTTATGGAAGAGCTTATCTTAAGTGGTAGAGAGGACATTCGAATACTCACAACCAGTAAAAATCGTGCTCAAAAAAACATAAACTTTCCTGTTGAAATATTTGAATGGAACCCTCTTCAAAATAAAATCGAAGCAGGTGCTTTAGAAAATGTGGATATCATTTTTCACCTTGCTGGAGAAAGTGTTGCAGAAGGTAGATGGAGCTCTGAAAGAAAAAAGAGAATTCTAGATTCCAGAGTAAAAGGTACACAGTTAATTCTTGATGAAATATCTAGAAGTAAGACTTCACCAAAGAAGTTTATTTCATCTTCTGCGGTAGGTATTTATGGAAGTGATTTAAGTGATAAAGTTAGAACAATTGACTCAGAGTATGGAGATGATTTTCTAGCTGACGTTTGCAAGGCCTGGGAAGCGACATTACTCAATCACCAAGTAGACGGTATGAAAGCGCATACACTTAGAACAGGAATTGTACTAAGTAGTGAAGGTGGCGCACTAACTAAGATGCTAACACCATTTAAAATGGGAGCAGGGGGAATATTAGGTTCAGGTAAACAATACATGAGCTGGATTCATAGAGACGATCTAGTAGGTGCTTTTATTTTCTTAATGGATAATGATTGCAAACAAAAAGCATACAATGGAGTCTCTCCTACCCCAGTAACAAATAAAGAATTTACTAAAATACTGGGACGTGTTCTAAGCAGACCAACATTTTCACCTGTTCCAGGGTTTATGCTCAAACTGATTTTTGGAGAGATGTCTGAAATTCTCCTTAAAGGTCAAAAGGTCATGCCTAATGAACTAATAGCGGAAGGGTACAACTTTCAATATGAAGAGCTCGGTGCTGCATTAGAGGAAATACTCAAGTATGACTTAAATGGTGAAGTTCTTTTTCAACGCTATCAATGGGTAAACTCTCCAGTTAACAATGTATTCTCTTACTTTTCAGAAGCTAAGAATTTAGAAAAAATCACTCCCGACTATCTTAATTTTAAAATTCTAGGGATGAATACAGATAAAATTGAATCAGGCTCTCTCATTGATTATAAGTTGCAAATACATGGCCTACCATTCAAATGGAAAACAAGAATAAATGATTTTAATGACGGTCACTCATTTGTTGATGAACAACTAAAAGGGCCATACTCAAAGTGGGTTCATAAGCATGACTTTATTCCAGTTAAACAAGGGACTCTCATTTCAGATAGAGTCGTCTATAAGATCCCTCTCGGATTCCTAGGAAAACTTGTAGCAGGTTGGTTTATAAAGCGTGACGTAACGAATATTTTTAATTTTAGAAATTCTGTAATAAATAAGACTTTTGTTTAATGGAGAAAATAATGAAAAGGTTAATTTTAATGTTCTTATTAGTCTCTTGCACAACTCTAAGTGCAAATGATCTACCTCTAGATACTGTAAATACAGTAGACCTAGAACGCTATGCTGGAAAATGGTTTGAAATTGCACGCTTTGAGCAAAAGTTCCAAAAAGATTGTACTGCAGTAACAGCGACATACACATTAAGAAAAGATGGTGATGTTGATGTTAAAAATACGTGTAGAAAACATAGTCCAGATGGGGAATTAAAAATTGCAAAAGCAAAAGCTTGGGTTACCGACAAAAATACAAATGCGAAATTAAAAGTTCAATTTTTCCTTCGAGGTATCAAGCTTCCTTTCTTTGCTGGAAATTATTGGATTCTGGATTTAGGTCCTAACTACGAATACGCAATAATTGGAGATCCTTCAAGAAAGTACTTGTGGTTCCTAAGTCGTACTAGTGAAATTAGTGAAGAGCTCTATCAGGAATTAATTGATAAAGCTGAAGATATGAATTTTGATACAAGTAAATTATTGAAAACTGTTCATTAACAGAAAGGTTAAAAATGGAAAATGAAGAGAAGCCAACAATTGCAGTAAGTTCATGCCTACTTGGAAAGTTAGTCAGATACGATAAGAATCACTGCCAGGATAAATGGATACTACAAGAACTATCAAAGTATGCAGAGTTAGTTCCTATTTGCCCAGAGATGGAGATGGGGCTTGGCGTCCCTAGAGAAGAAATACACCTCTATTTCAATAAAGGTGAGAAGGATATTGTACGCTTAAAAAACAAGTATGAAGGAAGCGATCTTACAGATTTGGCTGAAGAGACATATAAGAGAATGAATACAACTTTATTTGAAAAAAGTATTGATGGATTTATATTAACTAAAAAGTCTCCTTCTTGTGGATTAGATAATGTAAAAACAATACAAAAAGATGACCCTTCTGTTGTAACTCGCTCAGTTGGTCTTTTTGCAAAAAACATACTAGAAAACTTTCCAAGTACCCCTACTATTGATAGTGGCCGTATATTAAATAAATCATTAAGGGAAAACTTTCTAAAATCAGTCTTTGCTCATTATCGCTTTAGAACATTGGAAAAGAGCCCTTCCACATTTCAAGAATTCCATAAAAAATATAAATATATACTTATGGATCATTCAACGATTAATTTAAAAAAACTAGGGCAAATAGTTGCAGATGCGACTAAAGAAACATTAAACACTTCACTCAATAATTACTACACATTATTCTTTGAAACTCTTTCACTAGAGGCGACACCAAAGACTAGATGTAACACTCTTCAACACTTAATGGGTTACTTTAAAAAGAATCTAGAGGCACACGAAAAGGCTGAGGTATTATCTCTGCTAAATGACTACCGAGAAGATATAGTAAGTTATGATGTGCTACTTAAATACTTTGATCTATTAACAAAGAAATATGAAGCACCATATTTACTAACACAATACTACTTTGCTCCATGTCCAAAAGGACTAAAACTACTAAAAGAAATATGATAAGAACAAAAGTTAATATATTTTGGTTCCGAAGAGATCTAAGATTAGAAGATAATACTGCCCTATTCCATGCTTTAGAATCTGATCTTCCTGTAATACCCATTTTTATATTCGATAAGAATATTTTAAAGAAGCTTGTGTCTGATGACGCTAGAGTAACTTTTATTCATGATTCACTTTCAAAAATAAGAGAAAAGCTTAATCTAAAAGATAAAGACATTCTAACTTATTACAATACACCTTCAGCCGCATGGAAGGACATCATCAAAGAGTATGACATTGATAGTGTTTACTCAAATGAAGATTACGAGCCATATGCTTTATCTCGAGATAAAAAGATAAGCAGTTTACTTAAAAAGAATAATATTAACTTTATTCAATACAAAGACCACTGTATATTTTCTAAAAATGATGTCTTAAAAAAAGATAATACACCCTATACTGTATTTACTCCCTATAAGAACAAGTGGCTTGAAACTCTCAATCCTGATGATCTTAAAGGACACCATTCAGAAAAGAAGATTGATCATTTCCTAAGTATTAATAAACCTCAATTTCACACTTTAAATGACATCGGGTTCTCTCCATCAAAAGTGAAAATCCCCGGCAGAGTCATAAGAAAGAAAATCTTAAATGATTACCACAACACAAGAGATATCCCTGCAATAAACGGGACTTCTCTTCTGGGTATACACTTGAGATTTGGAACTATAAGCGTAAGAAAGTTAGCATCGATTGCTTTTCATACTAATAAAGTTTGGTTGAGTGAGCTTATCTGGCGTGAATTCTTTTCTCAAATACTCTATCACTTTCCACATGTACAGAATGCTCCTTTCAGAGAGAAGTACGAAGGAATTGAGTGGAGAAATAATAAGAAAGAGTTTCAACTATGGTGTGAAGGAAAGACAGGCTTTCCACTAGTTGATGCAGGAATGAGAGAATTAAACGAAACAGGTCATATGCATAATCGCGTAAGAATGCTTGTTGCAAGTTTTTTAATTAAAGACCTTCTTATTGACTGGAGATGGGGTGAGAAGTACTTTGCGAGTAAGCTATTAGATTACGATATGTCGTCTAATAATGGAAACTGGCAATGGGCAGCAGGAACAGGCTGTGATGCTGCTCCCTACTTTAGAATCTTTAATCCCCAAACACAGCAAAAGAAATTTGATCCTGACTTTAAATATATAAAGAAGTGGATTCCAGAATTTGGAACAGAAGAGTATTGTTCAGAGATTGTCGACCATAAAGAAGCCTATCACAGAGCAATCTTTACTTATAATAGGGCCGTAAAATGACAAAAAGAAAGCTACGTTACGTATCAAATGATACTTTTAATAGTTTTGATACTAGAAAGAGAAATCACTTTGTAAATTCTTTAAGTGGAGTAAAGTCAGCAAACCTTATAGGCACAATCTCTCCAACGAACCAGACAAATCTAAGTATTGTAAGTTCAGCTTTCCATCTAGGCTCTTCCCCAGCACTCATGGGAATGATCATTAGACCTGATATATCGCCGAGACATACTCTTGATAATATAAGGCTAGAAAAGTATTTCACTTTAAATCATGTAAATGAAGATATTTACGAAAAAGCACATCAAACAAGTGCTCGTTACCCAAGAGAAGTATCTGAATTCAATAGCTGTGGATTAACGGAACAATACCTTAATGACTTTAGGGCCCCATTTGTAGAAGAAGCCAATATAAAACTCTCCATGGAATTAGTTCGTGAAGTTCCAATAATTGAAAATGGTACTCATTTACTAATTTCAAAAATCCTCGGCGTCTGGCTTCCAGATTTAGCGCTAGAAGAAGATGGTCAAATAAATGTGTTAGAAGCCGGAACTGTATGCGTGACAGGCCTAGACTGCTATCATACGCTCTCTAAACTACAACGACTCCCCTACGCTAAGCCATAATTGTTCAATTTTTATACGGCCAATGGATCTTTTTCAATCTATGTAAATAGGATGTTAAAATGTGTTAAATATTAAGGACTTACTATTAGGAGTCCTTAATTGCTTAAAACTGCCTTATTTTCAATTCTTACGATTAGCGCTATTCAGGCTACCGAATGCAGACTTGTTAATAATCAGGGTATTAAACCAAATATAATATCTGGAAAGAAATTAAGTGTATTCTGGAGCCAAGAGTATTCAGGAACAGATCTTGTAAAAGAGGAAATTGAAAGTGTTTCCTGGGCAAAGAATGTTTACGTTTCAGTATTTGACAGTGGCTTTGAGCAAGAATTCATTAAGATATCGAAAAATACAAAAGTAGACTCATCATTTTTCACCCGAAATCGGAAACCAATTGCACACCATGGAACAAGTGTTGCAAATATTATAAATGGTAAGGGACTATACGATGTAAGTAATAAAGTGGAGTACCTCGGATTAAGAAATGTTAAATTCTCAGCAGTATATGGATCAGAATTTAAACGTTACGAAACAATCGGTATATTTCCAAAAATCATATCTAATTCATATGGATGGAAAGACTACGAGGCCATAAGCAACTTATCTATATCAGCAAAAGAGAAAAATATTCTTTGGTTCCTAGCTTCAGGAAACGACTATCCTCTTCCTATTTCTGATATTGAAAATTACTCTGGAGCCCTCCTCGTTGGCTCCCACGCCCCAAGTGGACTTCAATCTTCTTTTTCTCAAATTTCTAATAATGTAATTACACTTGCGGGTGGCGATGATTATCAAGCGAGTATAGATGGAAACGGAAAACACATAAATTTTGGTGGAACAAGTGGTGCAACTCCGCTTGTTGCAGGAAGTATTGTAAACATAGCATCACTCATTCCAAATATTACTTACGAGCAAACAAAGAAGCTTATCCAAAAAACAAATCTTCCAAGTTTTGAATCCAGCAATGGCTTCATAAATAATCCTGGAATATTCAATGCCTACAAAGCATATGAAGTAGCTAAAAAAATAGCAGAACATTGTCAAAATAATGAAAACCCTAATAACGAAAACTGTATTTCAGAAGAATTACTCGATGAAGACAATTATAATTTTAATAACAGAATTCAATATGCACCAAATGAAAATGATATACTCGATAAATCTATTAGCTGTGAACAACGACAAGAGAATTTAAAAGAACTTCGAAGAATCTCCCTCTTAATAAATACACCTACTCTTTGGGAAAAGCTTGAGACTGTTTACAATAAGCTTGGATACACTAAAAATTCGGAATACTATAAAAACTTGAAAAACCGATTTGAAATTACTAGTGATTTAATTTTAGAAATGGAACAAGGTGCCCTTAACGCCCTTAAAAATGAGCGATACTTTGAAGCTTATTTTAGATATCAAGATTACTTCTCAGATAATTATCAAATTCAGCTTGCAAACCTATTAATAACAGAACAGTCACCGAGTAAGTACTGGGTTACCCACTTTTTAAAAGAGCTAAAGGGCCCTCTCTCAAGTACTGTTCGAAATACTCTAGAAAAAGCACTTACGAAAGTAGACTCAGAACTTGCAGAATATATAAAACAAGTTCTTAATAAGGATTAAGCTGCCGCATGACCCTTTGATTCTTGATAGACTCCAGCATACTTAGTATCTACACCCATGATATGGCTAATTAACCAATTCTTAAGGAACGCGACTAGCTTCTGCTTATTAACTGTACCATTCTTAATATCTGCCTCATGGCTTCTTAGTAATGATAAGAGATTATCATGAATCTTTTTATGCGCATCATACTCTTCATAGTTAAAACTTCTCATAAACTCTTCTTCATGAGCAAAATGCTCTACTGTGTAATCACACATATCATTAAACTTTGGTAGCATTTCATTAGATGTTTCACGATTGAGGCTATCTACTAAAATATTAATCTTATTAACTAATATCTGGTGTTCATCATCCATATCACCTACATTAATTAAGTATTCATCTTTCCATTCAAATAGTTCAGCATCATCATTTACGACTCTCTTCTTCCCCGTTGTAGATAAGACAATATTATCAACAATTTCATCTAAACTTTGAGACTCTTGAGAAACACTATAGGCAACTTGCTTTGACTGTCCTACAACAAGATTAATTTTTTGATTAACCTGATTAAGTAAGTTTACAGCTTGAGTGATTTCCTCTACTCCTTGCCTTTGCTCAATAGATGCAGAAGAGATCTCATTTACAGATCTATTTACTTCATCAATTCTCATTGAAATTTCTTCTAAGGAATTACCACAAAGTTCTACGGCTTCTTCACCAATAGAGATACTTTTTGCACTATCAGAAGATATTCTCTCAACAGCTAACTGGCTTTCCTCAACAATACCATCAACCCTACCAGTACTCTCTTCAAGCATTTTAGAAATTTCGTCTGCAGCAGTTCCACTTAAGTTGGCAAGATTACCGATTTCTTCTGCAACAACGGCAAATCCCTTGCCATGCTCACCAGCTCTAGCCGCCTCAACAGAAGCATTGAATGAGAGTAATTTAGTTTGAAAAACAATATCATTTATAACTTTTGTTTTCGTATTAATATCTTTAATAACATTACTTATTTCTAAAATTTTATTATTAGATTCAGAGATATATTCTGAATATGTAACATTACCTTCTTTAATCTTACTAAAGCTATCCTTTAAATTTGCGACAGCATCAGCTCCTTTTCTCGAAGCGCTAACACATTCATTAGATAGTGTGGTTGCATTTTCGCAATTAGAAGAACTACGGCTAGACATAGCATTTATTTCGTCTAGAGCCGTTGCTGTCTCATGAAGAGATTCAGATTGCTCAAGAGAACCCTCTTCTAATTCTCTATTTGTATTTAAGATCTGATCTGAAGTTCCTAGAATTACTCTATTAGATTTCTCAAGACTACTTAGAATATCTTGTATTTTAAAGATAGTTTTTTGCTTTGTGATTAATAGAGAATATAGAAATAAACTTGTAACAATAAATGATCCAGACCATATATATTGATTCACACTAAAGAAGTAATTGATACCTGCTATCAGGAATACAACCAGTGGAAAACCAAAATAACTTACGTACTTCATAAAAAGCTCCTTACAATAATCCTAACGGAAGTAAGCCTTATGGAGTGAGTTAATTTTTAGGTTAAGAAAATTTAGAAGATTTGATACGGATCAACATCAATTTTATAACTTATTGAATTTGAACGATTATACGAACGCTCAAAGTAACTTAATAGCTTATGAAGATGATTAATATCATGTGACTTAAGAGCAATGTACCAGGTAAATTGATTCAGTCTTTTCTCAATCATAGCGGGGCTTGGGCCCAAAATATCGACTTGCAGATTATTCTTAGTACAAACGTCCCGTAAGGTTTGTGCAACAGAAATTACATTATCAGTTAACTTCTCTCTAAATCTAGAGTGGAAGTAAATTGCTGCCATTTTTGAAAAAGGAGGAAAGTTAGAAATATCTCTAATGATTAGCTCGTCCTCATAAAACTCTTTAAAGGAATGATCCTTAATATACTCAAAAACTTTATTAGATGGGCTTAACGTCTGAATCAACACTTTTGCATCGGGGGAATATCTTCCAGCTCTTCCGTTAATTTGAGTAATTAATTGATACGCCTTTTCAATCGCTCTAAAATCAGGGAAATTCATAATTGAATCTACACCTAAAACAAGAACTAGATTTACTTTTTCAAAATTGTGCCCTTTTGAAAGCATTTGTGTTCCTACAAAAACATCAATCTCTTTATTATGGAACCTATTCAATTTATCTTCAAGTTGAGTGACATTTTTGATTTCGTCCCTATCGAAACGTTCAATATTATATTTAGGAAGATGGGCCTCTAGTACTTCTTGAATTTTCTCTGTTCCAAATCCCTTTTGCAGTAAACTCATATTTCCACATTCAGGGCAAATTTCGGGCATAGGAATCTCATAGTCACTATGAGCACTTTTTAATACATTTCTTCTTTTAAAATATCTTAGAGGTGTATTTGTATTTGGATCTTCAAACTTCTTTCCACAGCCTCTGCACTGAATATAGTTGGCAAAGCCAAGTCTATTCACAAATACTAAAACTTGCTCACCCTTTTCCAACTTTTCTTTCATGGCCTCAAGAGACTTTGAGTGTATAGGCCAAAGGTCATTGAGCTCAAACCTTGGACCAGTTGACCTCTTCTCTTCTCTACAGTCGATTAATTCAATTTCAGGAAAACCACCAGAAGCTCTTTTTTCAAGCGGATAGTAATTCTCAGATTTTTCTGAAAACGAGTGAAAGTTCTCTACTGTTGGTGTTGCTGAACCAAGAACAATCGGACAGTTTGAAAGTTGGGCCTTTTTTATTGCCACATCTCTTCCGTTATATGGACATCTATCACTTTGTTTAAAAGATTGATCATGTTCTTCATCAACTATAACAAGTCCTAAATTTTCAATAGGAAGAAAAACAGAACTTCTTACACCCATTACAAGAACTGGTGATTCACTTTCTTTTAGCTCTTTCCAAATAGCATTTTTTTCAGAGTCACTAACACCACTATGATATGGAAAAACTCTACAGTTCAAATACTCTGCAAAGGTATGAGTAAACTGAGGAGTTAGATTTATTTCAGGAAGTAAAAATAAAACGGACTTTCCAGACTTAAGCGCTTCTTTCATCAAACTTAAGTAGACTGAAGTTTTCCCGGAGCCTGTAACTCCATGAATATAATGTCTATCAAATCCTCTATCGAATTTACTTAGTATGGATTCAAACGTCATTTGTTGTTCAGGATTTAGAGTATGAGGAAGGTCTTTTCCTGAGCCTTCCACAAATTCAACTTTTCTTGGTCGTTTTAAAATTTTAGGTAAGCACTCAATTATCGTCATACCTAAGTTGTAGTGATAGTAACGAGACATCCACTCATAAAGAGAAAGCTCCTTCTCGCTAAGACAGAATAAGTCGATTTCTTTAGAACTTACAGGCTTAAGCTTATACTTATCAAGTTCACTCTGAACTGCTTCTTTTGAAAGATCAGTTTGCACTACACAACCTGCTGCTTTTCTTCTCCCAAGGGGAACTTGAACAAGGTCACCTCTTCTCAATTCAAAGTCAGAAGGGCACTCATAGGTAAGTATCCCTTCTGGTCCAGGGTATTTTACAGCAACTTTACAGTAGGTTGTCACTATCAGTTAAACCTTAACATTCCACTTAACTCCATCAGGAGTGTCTTGAAAGTCTATGCCCATTGCATGGAGAGCATCACGTGCTTCATCAGCTTTTGCCCAGTCTTTATCTTCTCTTGCTTGTTCTCTCATTTTTACAAGTTCAAGAATTTTATCTCGATCAAGATTCTTTTCTTTTAACATAATCTCATCAACTGAATTTAAAAATTCACTTGGCTCTTCTTGAAATAGGGCCATCATTTGACCATATTTTAAAACCCATTCTTTAAATGCGTTTGCCGTTGTCCATGAGTTTACATCTTTTTTCTTTTTAGGAATGTTTAATGAATTGAATGCTCTAACAACTTCAAAGACAGTAGCAATTACTTCACCTGTTCCAAAGTCATCATCAAGAGACTTCTTTATTTTTGCATCAGATTGAGTTAAAAGCTGAGCAAAAGATTTATTCACTTTACCAGCCTCACTCTTATCAAATGTTTCTAAAATATTATCAACTGTCGATAGAGTTTCATAAATTCTTCTTAGCCCTGAAATAACTTGATGAATTTTCTCATCTGTAACATTGAAGTTACTTCTATAGTGAGCAGAGAGCATTAGATACTTTAAAATTTCTGGATGATACTGATCCATAAAAGCTCTACCAGTAATTACATTACCTAGAGACTTAGACATTTTCTCATCTTTTAGATTTATAAATTCGTTATGCATCCAATAATTACAATACTTAGTGCAGTTACAACCTTCTCCTTGTGCAATTTCATTTTCATGGTGTGGAAAGATTAAATCAATTCCTCCACCGTGAATGTCAATTGTATCTCCAAGAATAGCTTTTATCATTGCTGAACATTCAATATGCCAACCAGGTCTTCCCTCTCCCCAAGGAGATGTCCAGTGTGGCTCTCCCTCTTTTGAAGGTTTCCATAGCACAAAGTCAAAAGGATTTCTTTTTCTAGAATCAACTTCGACTCTTTGACCTGCATTTAGGTCATCTAAATTCTTATTAGATAGTTTTCCATAATCAGAGTAATTATCTATTGAATAGAAGACTTCTCCCTCTACTTCATAAGCTTTATCATTTTTAATTAGAGTCGCTACATATTCAATAATCTCATCCATATACTCTGTAACTTTTGGATTATGAGTATGTTTCTTAAGTCCAAGACGACTAAAATCTTTTTCAAATTCTGCAATATACTTTTCAGAAATAACAGTAGGCTCTACACCTTCGTCATTTGCTTTTTTGATAATTTTATCATCAACGTCAGTATAGTTATAAACGAATGTTACATCGTATCCACTTAACTCTAACCAGTTACGAACAAGGTTGAATGTAATGGCCCCTCTAAAGTTTCCAATGTGAAGAAGATCATAAACTGTTGGACCACAGAGGTAGAGTTTTACCTTACCTTCTTCTAAGGGTTTAAATTCTTCTTTCTTCTTACTCAGAGTGTTATACAGTTTAAGTGACATTTAGTTTCTCCATTTGCTTCTTTTTTAGCACAACGTTTTCTATTTTAAAAAGTCCAATGTACTATAAAGATATAATTTTAAACGATTAGGGACTTAAGAACTATGGAAAAATTTGATCTTATTATTAAAGGTGGTACTTGCGTACTAAAGTCAGGCTTAAAAAAGCGTGATCTTGGAGTCAGAAATGGCAAAATTGTAGTTTTAGATATTGGTTCAGAGCATCCTGCGACTAAAATTATTGATGCATCAGGCTTACATATATTCCCAGGTCTAATTGACACCCAGGTTCATTTCCGCGAGCCAGGACTAACACACAAAGAAGACTTGGCATCGGGATCACTTGCAGCAGTACAGGGGGGAGTTACAACTTTCCTTGAAATGCCTAACACTACTCCACCAACTACGACAAAAGAGTCAATCTTAGAAAAGATCAAGCTCGCAAAATCAAAATCTCTAGCAAATTTTGGTTTCTATATGGGTGGAACTGCTGAAAATCTAGAAGAGCTAAAAAAAGCGAAAGACATTGAAGGCTGCTGTGGAATTAAAATCTTTTTAGGAAGTTCGACAGGAAATTTACTCTTATACAAAAGAGAAAAGCTAGAAGAAATCTTTAAAAACACAACAGGAATCATTGCACTTCACTCTGAAAATGAAGAAATGCTTGTTCAAAGAAAGTCCATAAGAGACAATGCAAAAACTGCTCATGCTCATCCAGAGTGGAGAAATGTAGAAACAGCACTCACTTCAACAAAGAGAGTTATTGAAATAGCTAAAGAGTGTAAGCGAAAAGTTCATGTTCTTCACATTACATCAAAAGAAGAAATGGATTTTCTTGCTGAAAATAAAGACTTCTGTACAGTTGAAGTTACTCCACAACACCTAACTCTATCTGCGCCAGAATGTTACGACAAACTCGGTACATATGCCCAAATGAACCCACCGATAAGAACTGTCGATCACACAGCAGGTCTTTGGGGTGCTTTGAAAAAGGGCGTTGTAGATGTTATTGGTTCAGACCACGCTCCACATACTAAAGAAGAAAAGGACAAAGGTTACCCAAATTCACCAAGTGGGATGCCTGGGGTACAGACGATCTTCCCTGTTCTCTTACATCATGTTCAAATGGGGAATTTAAACTTAGAGGAAGTGGCCAAGTACTTATGCTTTAACCCTGCTAAGCTTTATGGGTTAAATAAAGGTCACTTAGAAAATGACTTTGACGCCGATATTACAATTGTAAATATGAATGAAGAAGTTGAGATAAAAAATGAGGATATGGCCTCAAAATGTGGCTGGACACCTTTTGATGGATATAAGTATAAAGGAAAAATAAATTATACAATTGTTGGTGGAAATGTTGTTGTAGAAAATGGTGTTGTAAACTCATCCCATTTTGGAAGTCCAATCAAAGTAAATCAAAGGAAATTTTAAATGAACGATATAGTAAATGAAGCTTATAAAGTAGCACTTGAAGCGAGAAAGAATGCTCACGCTCCCTACTCTAAATTCCTAGTAGGATCCGCTATAAAAGTAAAAGGTCACGATGAGCTCTTCCCAGGTTGTAATGTTGAAAATGCTAGCTATGGTGCAACCATTTGTGCAGAGAGAAATTCAATAATAGGAGCTGTTGCTAGACTTGGAAAAGTTGAAATAGAATTTGTAGTTGTGGCATGCGATACGAAGCCAGTAACTGTTCCTTGTGCACTTTGCCTACAAGTAATGAGTGAGTTTACAAAAGCTGACACACCTATTCACCTAGGTGATTTAGAATCAGTGAAGAAGACAGTTCTCTTTGGAGACTTACTACCAATGCCTTTTAATACACTCGATTGTTAATTCATCGAGTGTAGTACTTTTCTACTTCCGTAATTACACTCAATACATTGAGCAGATTCCTCCATTACTAGAGTTGTGCAATCTGCCCAGTGAGTAATTATCATTTTCTTTCCACAATCTGGACAATCTTCAATTGTCTTGGTTACTTCTTCAATATCACCATGATATTTCTCTAAGTGCTCAAGCTCAAATGCCCGTTCTCTAAGACTCATCTCTATTCCTTTTAATTTGACTTGATATCTATCGGAGATAGCACTCTAAATAATGAGAGTTTTAAACTGGAGTAAATCACTAAAATCACAGCTTTATATTGCAAAAAATATAGAGTTCAAATGGAGTAAGTACCTGTTTTCATGGACGTTAACAATTGTCTAATCTTTTCCTTATTAGAATTTGATATAATTTGCTAAAGCGTCAAAAAATAGGTATTTTTTTGACCTAATTTACAAGTAAGGGAAATACAATGGATTTACATACTTTACGAAGTAACCATTCAGATATTATGGACTGTGAAGTTAAAGACTCTACAGGTTTAAATGACTTTCAAAAACTTTCAAATGACTTTGGAGTAGCTATTCCAAAAGTCGGTATTGAAAGGTTTAGAATTCCATTAAAATTCAAACATGAAGACGGAACAATCATGAGTCATGATTGTGAAGCATCAATGTTTGTTTTTTGTGACGCTCATAAGAATGGCGTTAACATGAGTAGATTCTGCGCAATCCTTCAAGAAGAGTCTGAGTTATCTGCGATTGATAATAACTTTTTCAAGAAAGTTCTACATCGTTATAGAACTGACCTCCGTGATACAAATACTGAGGATTTAATTCCTGAATCATTTTTAAAATTAAACTTTAAATATCCTGTAAAACAAAAGTCCTTAAAATCTGACAACTGGGGATGGCAATATTACAACTGCTCTCTTGAAGGTAAAGAAAATAGAGACGGACAAGTCATAATGAGTATGACAGTAAACTTTGAATACTCTTCAACTTGCCCTTGTTCACTTTCAATGGCGAAGCAATATGAGAAAGGATATGCCAGTGGGGAAATTACTGAAGGTAATGGTATTGCTACAGCTCACAGCCAAAGATCAAATGCGACAGTAACTATAGATTATAATTTAGATAAGCCAATATCATTAGTACAACTCATAGAATTACTACGTGTTGCTCTTCCTACTGAAACTCAGAGCTTAGTAAAGAGATTAGACGAACAGGCCTTTGCTATTTTAAATGGTGAAAACCCTATGTTTGTTGAGCACTCTTCTAGAAGAATAAGTGCTGTTTTAAATCAAGAAGAAGCAATACTTGACTGGAAAGCTAAGGTAGAACACTTCGAATCTCTCCATAGTCACAACGCGGTTGCGTATATCTCAAAATAAATGATAAAAAGGTCTCTTACTTGGGACCTTTTTTTTTGGGAAAAGACTATGAAAGCAATATTATTCTTAAGCCTACTTCTTATGACTTCATGTATGAAGGAAACTACAAAAATTAATATTTTCCACTACAACATCAAAGAGCTTGATTCTTTAAAGTTACGAGACCCATCTAATAAACAAATCGCTGCTGTAAAAGAAATAGTATCAAAGTTTGAATTTGATATTTTTTCAGTAAATGAAATTCAATACGACTTACCAATGGTGCCTAATAAAAGCCTTACAACCACTGGTCAAAATATAAAAATCCTAGCCAAGAATTTAGGACTGAGTGACTTTAATGCTGTATTTTATCCAGCAAATACTGGAATGAAAGCAAGTCGTGGCCCTCACGGAAACTATGTTGAAGATTTTAAGAGTAAAGGTGCACGACAGTTTGCTGACCCTGTAAACTTTGGACTCTTCCCTGGTCAGTATTCTACAGCTGCACTAATTAAAAATAATATAAAGATTTTAGATTCTAAAAATATTCAAACTATAGAGTGGAAAGAGTTTAATCCCTCAATAGATTTAAATAAGTACACTGATGGAAACGGAGCCCCACTCCCACAGAGTACAAAGCTATTTGATAAAAACTTCACGGATATAATAGCAGAAAAAGATGGTTTCAAATTTCATATAATTTTACTTCACACTGTTCCGGCATTTCACTTTGGAAATAAGAAGTCACCTAACTATGACAGAAATGCTGATCAATTAAGATTTCTAGAGTGGTACTTAACTCAAGAAACAAGTTTTAAAGTCGAAGATATTGAGATTGAACCTTTAGCAAAAGATACTCCTTACATTGCAATCGGAGATTGGAATACTGAGCTTTTAAATAAAACAAACCCTGGTAGTGCAGTTCTAAGAAGTCTAAAAGAAAAATCACAATTCTGGATGAAAGAGCCACTTCCAGTTTCTAATGAGGGACATTCATTTACTCCTAAGAGGCTAAAGCTACAACTAGACTACATAGCTGTAAGTAATCACTTTAATGTTCTTGATTCTGGCGTTTATAGGCCTGAAGAGAATAGAAAGGAACTTGGATGTGATAAAGTTAGCTCTGGTGATAATATTCGCTCTTATACCATAAAAGAAAGTGATAAAACATGCTTTGCTAGCTTCAACGAAGACTTTTTAACAACTAAACAAGCTTCTGATCATTTTCCAGTATGGGCAAATCTAGAGGTCAAATAGCGAGCATTTAGCTCGCTTGATTTCTTTTAAAACTCTGAGAGAACTCTACTAACTTTTCCGCAATATTTTCTTTGTGCACAACTTCAGTAGCACCACCAAGGGCAATAGCTTCTTTAGGCATTCCGAAAACAACACAACTCTCTTCACTTTGCGCAATTGTTAAGGCACCTAAGTCCTTTAACTTTTTAATACCTTTTGCTCCATCTTTTCCCATACCAGTTAAAATCACAGCAATAATATTTTCTTTAGGGGCAACAGATTCAAAAGATTGAAACATATAATCCACAGATGGCTTGAATCTATTCACTGGAGCATCATCAGTTATCTGTATGGTCTTTCTATTACCTTTCGTTTTAACCTTCATCTGCTGTCCACCAGGAGCGATGTAAACATGATTCTTTTCGACAACTTCTCCATCTTTAGCTTCTGATACAGTAAATGGACAGAGCCCATTTAGTCTTTCAGCGAAGGCCTTGGAAAAAACAGCAGGGATATGCTGAACTACAAGTGTAGGAGGAATCTCAGAAGGTAGACCACATAGAATATCTTTTAGCGCCGTAGTTCCTCCTGTAGAGGAACCTATAACGACTGTACAGTCTTGATTGAATAGACTACTAGAACGACTCACAATACTCGATGAGCTCCTCCTATTTGTTTTAAATTTTGACGCTTCAAGAACTTTTTCTATCATCAAAGGACCTACTATAGAGAGTTCTTCAATCTTCGGTTTTTGAATATAATCAAATGCTCCACTTTCGAGGGCATCTAATACTAAAGGCCCTTCCTCTATACTTACAGAGGTAATCATTATGGCCGGTATTTTATACTTTGGTTGAATAATCTTTAATAACTCAACGCCATTCATCTCAGGCATATGAATATCTAATGTAATTACATCTGGTTTAAACTCTTTGATAAGCTCTTCAACTTCACTTGGTTTTTCAGCAGTTGCGACGACATTGATTCTATCAGATTTTGAAAGTACTTTTGTTAATAGATTTCGAATAGTTTTAGAGTCATCAACAACAAGAACATTTACAATTTTATTTTCGACAACCTTCTCTTCTTCTTTTGTGACTCGAAGTTTTCCTTCATTCGGATAGAACACAACTTCAAACTTATCATCTCTTTGAACTAGCTTCTCATCTCTAAACTTGAAATTTTGAATTCTATCTTTTATATCTCTTAAAAAGCTAGCACTACCGACAGCTTTTATTACCATCATATTCTTGAGTGTATTAAGCTCTCTTTCTGCGCGAGAAAGAAAATCCTCAAAGCTTCCTTTTTTAAAATCTAAATTGCTTAATACTGTTCCACAAGATCTACCTTGTGAATCTTCAACACATACAAAGCATTCAAAACTAACTTTTAAGTAATATTCAGACTGAGAAGATCCTGAAAAAAAGTTATCTTTCACTATTACTTCCTACTTAAGTATTCTGAAGACATATATGCAAAACTTGTAACAGGAACAACATCAGTAGCTACTTCACTTAAGGAAGAGTTTATTCCTATATCTTCAAGAAGAAGCTGAGCATTCCCCCAATTTAAGATCTGTTCTCCACTATGCTTAGAACATTGACCAAAGATCATCACAGACGTTTTTGCATCATGATGGTGCTTGTGAGCTTGATCGAAAACTTTCTTAAAGTCTGCAATATAGACCTTCCCCGGTTCAAACTTACCACTCACGCTATCTACAACCTCAACAGGATACTTTATCTTATCACTCATTTCTTCTTTTAACGCCTCTAATATATTATCTTGACCTTCAAAAAGCATAAGTGTTGCAGGCTGAGGTCCATGTAGCTCATGAAAGAATTTAATAACATTCTTTTGATCCGAGAATGATGATACAAGTACTCTAAACTTGTTTTCAGGCTCATGAATAAGAATCTCTTTTTCAAACTCTTTATCAACTGAACTTACATGTTGCTTAGTTAAACTCTTATCAATATATGAGACTCTAAGTTTTGTTCTAATTTCCTCGCCTCTTTCTAGCAGATTATTGAGAGCTGGTTTCTCAATAAAATCTGAAGCTCCGGCCCTTAAACATCTCATTGCCGCATCAGAATCATCTCTAGAAGCAGATGATATAACAACAACAGGAGGATGCGAGGACTCATAATACGTTTCTAGATATGTTACACCGTCCATTTCAGGCATATGAATATCAAGAGTGACAACATCAACTTTACCTTTAAGACTTCTAAGCTGATCCCTAGCATCAATACCACTTGAAGCAGTTCCTACAACCTCAAATTGATCACCTTCAGAGAAAACCTTCTTAAGGAGGGTTAAGATACTTGAAGAATCATCTATACAGAAAACTCTTAGTTTCTTAGGAACTGAAGTAACAGCTTTAATAACAGATGCCGCTTGAGTAGGAAGTCTTTCTGAAATGATTTTTTCAGGTGCAACCTCTTCAAGAACTTTATGACAATAAACAGATGGGCCACAGTTCTTTATATCTAACTTTAAAGCACTCAGTGATTCAGAAATACCTGAATATAAATATCCATCAGAGTGTAGATGATTCAAGAAGTTTTTTGTTATTTCATGAATTTGTTCTGTCTTAAAGTAAATGAACACATTTCTACAAAAAATAATATCAAATTTCTCATTACGCATTTCTTTATGAAACGTTAATAAGTTATATACTTTGAATTCACAGTGCTCTGAGATGCTTTTCTTTGCTTTAACGTAATCGGAAATATCACCAGTACCTCTTGCCCAATGATTTGCGAGATAATTCATAGGTGCCGACTTAATCTCTCTTCTATGGTAAACACCATTCGCAGCAATTCTTACAGATTCAGGATCAATATCACTTCCCATTATTTTATATTTCATTGTTGGATCAATTTTTGAAAGATAAAAATCTAAGAACATAGAAAGAGAATATACTTCTTGTCCTCTACTACAGGCAGCAGACCATATTTTAATTGTATTATCACCACGTGCACGGATTTTTTTTACAAGCTCTGGCAAGTGGGCCTTTAAGTGTTCAAAGTGAGTAAACTCTCTAAAAAAGAAAGTATGATGTGTAGTAAGGAGTGAAACTAGAACTCCAGACTCTTTTTCTCTATTTGAGTCAATATATTTAATATATTGATCAGCATTTGTTATTCCTAATTCACTCATTCTTTTTTTGATTCTTGTTTGAACCATAAGAGCTTGTTTCTCACCAAGAACATTTCCTGATATACGAGCTACAATAGAGCTTACCTTCTCGACGAGAAGGTCATAAGAGTCTTCAACTAATTTATTTGCAACGCTCATAGGTAATTCCCATTAAAGTTAAATATCTTCAAAACGACTATCTTCTCGACTTGGAAGATCATTTGTGGACTTGCTACTTTCTTTCTTTGGAGTTTCAACATCAGAATCAGTAACAATATCAGTAAAGTTATCGGTAACTTCTTCTTTGGAACTTAAGGATTTATCAACTTCTTTCTTTACTGATTTAGGAACAGCAAGTGGCTGATTATTAGGCTCTTCATTGTCATTAGATGCCTGTCCAGATACTAATTTGCTTAAACTACCAGCTACACTTGAAAGCTTTCCTGCTTGATTATTGAGTCCCTCAGAAGACTCTAAAGCTTCTGTAGATATAAGAGATGTTTGGTGGGTCATCTCATCAAGCTGACTCATGGCCTTGGATACTTCAGTAATTCCTATTGCCTGTTCATTTGAAGCATTAGTGATTTCAGAAACTTTATCATTAACCTCGAGAACATTGACTAAAATTTGATCTAAAGCTTTTTCACATTCATTAGCAGTTCTAGAGCCTAGATCTACCTTTTCTTTTCCAATACTTGAAAGTGATACAATCTTAGATTTTGAGTCTGCTACAATCAGCTCAACTTTCTTAACACTCTCGTCAAGCATTTCACTAATTTCAGTAGCAGCACTCCCACTAGCTGTAGCCAATGATCCTATCTCTTCGGCGACAACAGCAAAACCCTTTCCGTGTTCGCCTGCTCTTGCGGCTTCGACAGATGCGTTAAATGAAAGAAGCTTCGTCTGAAATACAATATCATTTATTATATCTGTCTTATTTCCAATTTCATTTATAACAGTGATAATTTCATTCATCTTTTGACTGATATTATCCATTTCTTCAACTATATCTGAGTTAGATTTATTTATTTCAGTCATTGCACTAATCATATCGACAACTGATGTTTTACCGCTTTCAGCTACCTCTTTAGATTCTTGAGACTTCTTACTCGACATCTGTACATTTTCTAAATTTCGACTAACCATTGAAGAGAGCTCATCTAGAGTAGAGACTGTTTCCTGTATAGCAGAGGCAATTTTTGTAGACCCATCACTTAAGTCAACAGAATTTGATTTCATTTTATCAGCATTGCTTGATACTTCCGTAGCAACACTTCCAAGAACCTTATTAGCATCAACGATAGGCTTAACAAGCTTCTTAGTGACATATGCTCCAATAATTATAATTATGACTAAAGCAATTCCAGATAGGATTAACACAAAGATCATCATTGATTTTACAGGAGCGAACATTTCTTCTTCTTGTATTTCAGCGATAAGTCCCCATGTATTTCCAAACATATTAATACTTGAATAATAACTTAGAACTTTTTTACCATTAGGGTCAACAATGAAGTCTGTTCCAGATTTATTAGCTATTGCAGCATCAATTGATTTAGAGTTTACTTTAGTATTATTTTTAAATGAATTTATAGTGTTAAATTTTTCTTTGTTAACAAAGAAATCTGTTCGTAATAGATGGTCAAAGCCAACTAGATAAACTTGGCCTGTTTCTCCCATTCCAACACGGCTTGATACAATAGAGTTCATCTCATTAATATTAATCTGAGATATCACAACTCCCATATCATCACCTTTCTTTATACCTTCAGATAAGTGATCAAACTCTGCTAATTGTCTTATACAGTAGAAAGATTGGACAGAATTAGTAACAGGATTGTATTCGTATTTACTAAAATGTAATCCCGCTTTTTCATCATTAAGTGCAGCTTGAAAACATTTTGTAAGAGTCGAATCTTTATAGGCTCCAGAAACTAAATTTCGACCAAGGAAATCTCCTTTTAGATCATCTTTTCCGGACATTATTACTTGTGCATCTAAAGATACTAAAAGAATATTTTCAAGAGAGTAATCCTTAGCAAGCTGAACTGCTCGAGTTCCATAAAGTTTATGAACCTCTTCATATTGAGTAGTATTTATGTTTTGATCTTCCCCTGGAAATAAACTAGCTCCATAAAAGGCACTCTCATATGCTAGAAATAGACCTTCAATTAATCTATTCTTACCTAAGCGCTCAGAGAAGATCATTGTTTGTTTTTGAAATACAGAGAGACGATTCTTTATCATCTCCCCCATACTTGAAAATTGATTTATTGATTGTGCCTGCAAGGCATCTTTTGACTTAAAGTAGGAAACGCTGGATACAATTGAAATACAAACAAAAGCAACAACAACTATTGTCAAGAGTAGTTTAAATTGAAAGCTAGCTTGCTTCTTATTTTTAGTTTTATTCACTGTCCACATTCCCTACTAAGGTTACCTTCAAATATTATTTCCAAACACCTGCACCGGCAATCCAGCCAGTATCTCCACCACATTTTTTAATATATGAAACTTTTGGAGTAGCTTTCTCAGCACCAGGCTTTGCCCAAACATAGTCAACCCATCCACCATCAGGATTTGCATTTGCGGCCTTATCAAACTCTACGAAGAGAACTTTTCCATTTTCATCTTTATTTGCTTTTAATGATTTACCATTAAGTCTTCTCTTAATAGGATGAAGAACCATGTTCACATCTTTATCTTGAACCCAAACATAATTAGATCCACAGAAACGATATTTTGCGACTTCAGGAATTGCAGCCTTACCTTTTGAAGCAATCAGTGCACACATTTTTTCCACAGACTCTTTCGCCTGATCTTTAGTACAATCAGCAGCACTAATATTTAAACAAGACACACCTAAGACACTCGCAATGAGCAATTTTTTTATATTCATAATTTCTCCTTTTATATTAACTATTTCGGTTATTATTAATGAAAATGTATGGGAAACAATCAAACTATGAGAAATTAAAGTTTTCTTAAGGTATAAAAAAAGCCATCTCTGAAGATGGCCTTTAACTAATTGAATTTTATCTAATATCTATGCAGCTTTTTTAGCTAATGCATTTACATCTTTAATATCTAAAACCTTTGCAACATTTAAAAGAACAGTAAGAGACTTCTCTTTCCTATAAACCCCATAGATATATTCAGCATTTACCTGAGTCTCAATTTCTGGAACTTCATTAATTTCTTTTAATGTGAAGGCAAGAACCTTATTGATAGAGTCTACAACAATTCCTAAATTCATTCCGTCAAGATCTACAATAATAACGCTCTCTTCAGCATTATTTTCTCTTGGCTTGATTTTAAGTTTTGTTCTCATATCAACAACAGAAATAACTTGCCCTCTAAGGTTCATGATTCCAAGAAAATGACTTGGAGCCTTTGGAATAGGTGTTGTTTCTGGAACAGAGATAACTTCTCTAACTGATAGAAGTGGTATCGCATACTCTTCTTCACCAAGGCTGAATTCAAGAAACCTCTGAAGTTCAGAGTTTTCTTCATCAACAATTGATAGGCTTTGATTTATTCTTTCATCATTCATTACGCTACCCTTCCTATAAGATCTTCTTTTATACTAGAATTCTTTTTCATTTTACTACTATAGAGTTCATTTAAGTCTAAGATAAATGATGGCTTACCATCTCCTAAGATAGAACTTCCCATAAACCCTTTACTATTTTTAATTTCATTACCTAGATTTTTAATAACAACTTGTTGCTGGTGTAAAATATCATCTACAAGAACAGCAAAAGGATGTTCTGATGCTTGGATGATGATAGCTATTTTATCAACAGACTGCCCCTCATCCATTTTTACAGCTAGAGTACTCCCAATGTTAAAGAGAGGAAGAACTTGTCCTCTTAAATTTAAACACTCTCCCCATCCAGTAACTCTATTAACCATTTCATTTGTTGGCTTTAGTGACTCATGTACTTGAGACAGTGGAATTATAAATTTATCATTACCAACACGAATAACCATTCCCTCTATAATTGCCATAGTGAGAGGAAGTACAACTTTAAATACACTCCCTTTACCCATCTCAGTTTTAACTCTTACTTCACCTGATAGTTTTTCAATATTAGTTTTTACTACATCCATTCCCACGCCACGACCGGAAACTTCAGTCACCTGTTCTTTAGTAGAAAAACCTGGGTGGAAAATATATTGAATAATATCCTCATCAGAGACTTGTTGATTCTCTCTAATAAGTCCTTTCTCAATCGCTTTTCTTCTAATTATACTTGCAGGTATGCCTTTACCATCATCAGTTATTTCTATGACAAGGTTATTACCCTCATGAAATGCACCTATCGTTACATTACCAGCTTCAGACTTACCTGCAGCTATTCGATCTTCTGTACTTTCTAGACCGTGGTCAACAGCATTTCTAACAATATGTACTAAAGGATCAGCTAGATGCTCTAGTACTGTTTTATCAATCTCTGTTTCTTCACCACTAAGAGTAAGCTTAACCTTCTTATTTAACGTTTTAGAGGTATCTCTAACAATTCTATTCATCTTCTGAAGTGTTGACTTAACAGGGACCATTCTTAGAGACATTGATATTTCTTGAATTTCTTTAGATAGTTTTCCTAACTGAGAAATTGATTTATTCATCAATTGATCATGAGATGCTGTAAAACGACCCTGATCAAGAACTGTTTGTAGGATAACAAGTTCACCAACAACATTATTAAGTTTCTCAACTCTTGAAAGAGAGACTCTTATACTTTCGTCTTCTGTTATTTTTTTGGCAGGCGCTGCCTTCTTTGCAACAACTGGTGCAGCAGCAGCAGGAGTTGTAGTAACCTTTTCAATTGGTGTCACAGATACTGAGTCATCAATAGCGTTATTGAATTTTAAACCTTCTTTTTCGTTTGAACTTTTTTCAAGATCAGCAATAATATCTGAGTCACATGTACCTAACTCTCTCAAAGCCTCTAAAGCTGCAGGAGAAATCTCAGGTTCTTCCTCTGTCGCTTTTTTACCACTAAGCTCTGCCATGACATCTTCATCACAGTTACCAAGCTCTCTTAGGGCCTCTAGCGCCGCTAGTGAGATTTCTGGCTCATCTGCCTTCTCACTATTATTATCACCCATTCCTTCAAAGAGTGAGTCATCAACATCGCCTAGCTCTTTCAATGCTTCAAGTGCTGCCGGAGAGATCTCAGGTTCAGAAACTCCCTCATCTAAAATATCATCTAAGTCATCACTTTCATCACATTGCAATGACTCGTCAACTAATGCATCAGCACTCTCATCAGGGCTTGATGTAGTCGCCACTTCACCATTTAAGGCACTAAGAATATTTTCAACAATTTCTCTACTATCAAATTCTGCATCCATGTTATCTTTCAAACCATGAATCATATTTGTAATATGATCGTTACACTCTAAAAGTAGAGAAACCATATTATCAGTAACTTCTAAGTCACCAGTTTTTAATTTTAATATTAGGTTTTCCATCTCATGAGTAAACTCAGCAACATTGCCAAAGCCTACGGCCCTTGATGTACCTTTCAAATTATGGGCTAACCTGAAAATTTGATCTAGAATTTCTGAGCTTTCCTTATCATTCTCTAGCGCCAGAAAAGATTGCTCTGTATCTTCAAGTAACTGAAGCGACTCATCTAAAAAGTCTTCTTTTAATTCTCTTTCAAAATCATCCATTTCTAATCCATAATTTTTGAACATCAATGTTCTAGTTCAACCTCTCTTCGTCATTTTAAACTGTAAGTTTAAATGAATTACGAACATTAAGATAAAATTAAGGCTAACCTAATATTAAGCACTTAAGTATTATGAATTTAAAGGAAAATAAAAATGGAGCCTAAAAACAAAAAAGCCCTTCACTAGGAAGGGCTTTTATATAAAAAAATCTGGTGGGGGTAGCAAGGATTGAACTTGCGACATCTGCCTTGTAAGGGCAGCGCTCTCCCACTGAGCTATACCCCCAGATCTGTTTGACTTGATTCGTGAGCTAGAATATATATCCGGTACATTTTTGTCAATTTCTTTTTTCAAGAAATTTTAAAAAGATTTTACCAGCTTCCAGTATTCTCCATAGATTTAAATGGTTCAACAGGCTCTAGAGCTTTATCAGCCTGTAGTAACTCTATTGAGATACCATCTGGGCACTTGATAAACGCCATATAGCCGTCTCTTGGAGGTCTAAGAATAGTGACTCCAGCATTCATAAGTTCTAAGCATTTTTCATTTATATTATCAACGCGAAATGCTAGGTGGCCAAAGTTTCGTCCATCAGAGTAGCTCTCAGTCTCACCCCAATTATGAGTTAGCTCTACTTCAGCTTCTCCTTCTTCAGTCGCAAGATATACTAATGTAAACTTTCCTTCTGGATAATCAGTACGTCTAATTTCTTTTAAGCCTAATTTATTTACATAGAAATCTAGTGACTTCTCTAGATCTAATACTCTAATCATTGAATGTAAAAACTTCATAAAAACCTCTCTTATAAAAAGTTAGATTAAGGCCTTTATTAAAAAATGTCATGTGAAGATTTAATTAGATTAATTTGTCTAAGAAAAAGAAAAGGGAGACTAAGTCTCCCTTTTCACCCCAATACCATCAAGCAAAAAAATACCACTTTTTAAGCTGATTAAAACTTTTTAATTAGCAACTTCTAATCCTGCAGCTTCAGTATCAACAACTTTTAACTGAGGAGAAACATGTTGCATAAATTGCTCTGGATTTTGTAATTCAAGAGCATTCTTTAATACATTATCAACTTGGTAACATGGAATAATTGTTAATCCACTCTTTACCTCTGCTGGAATATCTGGAAGATCTTTCTCATTCTTTATTGGAATGATAACTGTTTCAATTCCTGATTGCTTCGCAGCAAGTAACTTTTCTTTAAGTCCACCAATTGGAAGTACTCTACCTCTAATTGTAACTTCACCAGTCATAGCAACATTTTGCTTAACAGGAATTCCTGTAATTGCAGAAGTTAATGCTGTAACCATTGTGATACCTGCACTTGGACCATCTTTTGGAGTTGCCCCCTCTGGAACATGAACATGGATATCATTCTTATCATACCAGCTAGCATCAATTCCTAGCTGAGCACTTATAGATCTAACATAACTAAGTGCTGCTGAAGCAGACTCTTGCATTACTTCACCAAGCTTACCAGTTACTTTAACTTGACCTTTTCCAGGAACAGTTACTACTTCAATATGTAGTAGTTCTCCCCCTACCGAAGTCCAAGCAAGTCCATTAACTAAACCAACTTGAGGCTCTTCTTCAATTGCTGTTCTATCAAATCTCTTTGGCCCTAAGTATTTAGTTAACTGCTTAGCAGTAACATTAAACTTTTTACCTTCAGCATGATCTTTTGCAACAACTTCTGTAGCGATTTTACGGCAAACAGTATTTAAAAGTCTTTGGAACTCTCTTACACCGGCTTCTTTCGTATAACCTCTAACAACTTCAAGTACAGAGTTATCATTCATTGCAACTTCATATTTAGTAAGTCCATTGCTCTTGATAGCTTTGTCTAGTAAGTATCTCTTACCAATTTGTAGTTTTTCCTGTGGAGTGTAACCAGAAACACTGATGATCTCCATTCTATCTCTAAGTGGACCAGGAATTTTACCTAAATCATTTGCTGTCATTACAAACATAACTTGAGATAGATCGTACTCACACTCAATGTAGTGGTCTGCAAAGTTTTTATTTTGTTCTGGATCAAGAACCTCTAGCATTGCTGCTGCAGGATCTCCTCTCATATCAGAACTCATCTTATCAATTTCATCTAAAAGAATTACTGGATTACTTGTGCCTGCTTTCTTAAGAGCAGAAATAATCTTACCTGGCATAGCTCCAACATAAGTTCTTCTATGTCCTCTAATCTCAGACTCATCTCTTACACCACCAAGAGAAATTCTTACAAATTTTCTATCAAGTGATTCTGCAAGAGATTTTGCAATTGACGTCTTACCTACACCTGGAGGCCCTGCAAGACAAAGGATAGTTCCCTTCCCTTCTTCTTTTACAAGAGATCTTACCGAAAGATATTCTACAATTCTTTCTTTAACATCTTTCATTCCATAGTGATGGCTATCTAAAATTTCCCATGCCTTACTAACGTTATTATCGTCAGTAGTGTATTCATCCCATGGAAGATTAGTCATCCAGTCAATATAGTTTCTAACAACTGCAGCTTCTGCAGACATTGGAGACATTGACTTAAGCTTTTTAATTTCTTTTATAGTTTTTTCACGTGCTTCTTCAGGCATTTTCTTTTTAGCAAGCTTCTCTTCCATCTCAGAGATGTCAGACTTACCGTCATCTTTTTGCCCAAGCTCTTTTTGAATAGCATTCATTTGCTCATTCAAATAATATTCTTTCTGAGACTTTTCCATCTGCTGCTTAACGCGAGTTTTAATTCTTCTCTCTACGTTAATAACTTCAATCTCACCTTGCATTTTTTCTAATAGTAAATGAAGTCTATCTTCAACATTAACTGCTTCAAGGATCTCTTGTTTCTCAGGAATTTTCATGCTCAAGTGAGCTACGATAATATCTGCAAGTCTTGAAGGATCAGTAATTGAAGAAATACTCATAAGAAGTTCAGGTGGAATTCTCTTATTAAGTTTCACATACTGCTCAAAAGTACTTTTGATACTTCTCATTGTTGCTTCTAGATTTACTACGTCTACAACCTCAGATTGCGACTTAGTAACTTCTGCCCAGTACCCTTCAGGCTTTGCAACAAAATCATTAATATTTGCTCTGTACTTACCTTCGATTAATACCTTTACAGTATTATCAGGTAATCTAAGCATTTGAATAATGTTAACAACAGTTCCTACATCATAAACATCAGATCTTTCTGGGTTTAGAACATTTGCATCTTTTTGAGTTACAAGGAATAGTTCGTTGTTATTTTTTGCAGCCTCTTCTAATGCTGCAATAGATTTTTCTCTACCTACGAAGAGTGGCACCACCATATGTGGAAAAATGATAACATCTCTAAGCGGAAGAAGAGGAAATCTTTTTGAGTCAACAGACTTGTTGTCTGACATAGTACCTCCTGCACTACTGGTATTGGTTGGGAACAACATATCTGTGACATCATGTCTCTTAAAATATGTCTTGTATAAATTGTCTCGTAAAATCAAATCTGGGTCAAAAAAAAAGTGAAGGCATCCTTTTCCTCTAAAAAAATTTTATACCTAGTAATATTGCATCTCTAGGAGCTTTTTCGGCTCTAAACCATTGAAAATTAGTAGTACAAATAAAATGTTAGAAAATGTTATTTGAAAAAAAAATAAACAGTTTTTTCAAGAAGTGACTAAATGTTAGATATATTAAAACGACTAGGATCATCTAGACACTGAGTAATTAAAAAAGGCCACTCCGAAGAGTGGCCCTAACTTCAAGTAATTGATTTGGTTTAAGAATCAATTAAAAATTAAATTGTAAGCTTGAATAAAATGCTGTTGCTTCATCATCAATAACAATTGGCGTTCCAACATACCCACCTAAGAAATTAGTCTTTTTATTCTCAGACTTTTGATAACCAACTCTAAATTTAAAGTTTTGATCAATTGGTTGCATCCAAAATACATGCATCGACTTTCCGCCTCTTCCTGTATAAAGACCTACTTTATTCTTTGCCGTAGTGTCATAAAGAAAAACATCATCATCAGAATTAATATATTCAAATCCAAGAATTGCTTTTCTTAATACTTGAAATGGCATTTCATAATTTAAATTAGCAATCCAAGCATCTCCATCTAAATCAGTATTAGATGTTCCATACCAAGTTCCTAAAGTTTGAAAATCTCCAGTTCCTTTTATATTACCCATTAAGTAAGAAAAACCTAAAGAAAGTCCTGTATTTGCAATTCCATTCATCTCTAAGTTTAAAACATGTCTAGTAACATTAAAGTTAGTTGTAGAGGATGCTTGTGCAGTTGAAGCATTAGGGTTTGTAAACGCATCTAGTCCACCAAAGTGAAGGTATTGGTAAATTAAATGAATTCTTCTTGCCCATGACATATTTGTTTTTTCATACTCGGCCATTAATGAATACGCGTCAACATTCTCTTTTATGTCTTGACCTGCAGTATTACTCATAGGCTTATGAGTCACACCAATATCTCTTTGATTGAAAGGTGTATAAATTCCTCTAAACTTAAATGCATGACCATTATGTGAATTTGCATAAGTAAGGGCCATACCATCAAATACACCTCCAAACACTAGAAGTGGATACTGTCCCATCATTGGACGTCCTTCCTGGAAATGCTTTGGAGCACCATCAATCGTTGGAAGTCTACCTACTGTGAATGTTAGATTTTCAGTAAAACTGTAATTAACAAAAGCTCTTTCAAAAAATACTTTTGAATTGTCAGCCCCTTGACCTTCACCTAGTTCATTGAAAGCACCATCACCTATGTATGAACCTCCACCTTTATTTAGAGTGTTCATATACTTTGTCATTGCCAGTCGACCATAGAAAGATAACTTTTTAGATGGAGTTGCGGCCATATCAAGTTCAGTAAAAACACGGTGATGTTTTGCACTATTCTTTTCTCCTGCAGTTCTAGCAACAGAAGTTCCATTAAATGTATTTGTTGTATAAGCTTTATTGTGAGTTGTTTCTACAGTATCATAACGGTACTCTAGGCTACCAGAAAATGACCACCAGTTTTCATAACCAGCATACTCAAGAGCTTCTACTCTTTCCTCTAAACTTTGTGCTTGAGTAACTCCAACAGTAGAAGCTGCGATAGCACTTAATACTAATAGTTTCTTTAACATATATTATCTCCTACTACCCACCAATTGTTGATGAAGCATCCTTACATTGAAGAGTACAATCACCAACTGTAATAGTTGCTGATGAACAAGTTTTTAATTTAATAACATTTCCAGCTCTTCCAGGTGTTGCTAATGCTGCTGCATCTGCATCGCTCTTTCCACACTGAGTTTTAACGGCATTGATAAAATCATCCTTTGCTCCTGCATATACACCAAATGAAAAAATTAGCGCAAAAACAGCAACAAAAGAGAGCAACATTTTTGACATAAACACTCCCTCGTTTAAATAAATTGAATTGTTAAGAATTGTATTAGAGTATTTACTATAAATATAGATGAGTTTTAGTTTGAATTATTCGGGCTATAGCCTAGTATTCTGCTCGGGAAATCAAAAAAATCATTGATAATGGTACTTTCGAAGCTTGAGAACTAAAAAGTGGATCTAATTGATCCACTTAATATTATGATAAATTTATATTTTCTTAAGATTAAATATCCTCAAAACGTGGGTCATTATTATCAGGAATGTCTGAACCAACGACTTTTGGCTCTTTAGACCTAAACTTTTCGTTGTTTTTTACATTTTCCTTTGTTTCTGGAACAGCTTGTGGCCGTTGAATCAAATCCTTTTTAGACTTTTGCTTCTTATCAAATTTTAGAATTTTTTTATCTTCATTTTTTTTACTGACTTTCGAAAGAGTAACCCTTTTCCCACCAATGACTTCACTTTCTAAACTTTGAACTACACCATTTAGAAAATTAGATTCTTCGTTCAGCTGATTTGAGCAGGAAAGTGTGTTATCTGCAATTTGAGAGTTTTTATGAGTAGACTCTTGTAACTGATTCATAGCCTCAGCAATTTGAGAAACACCTTGTTCCTGCTCTCTTGTTGCTGTGGAGATCTCCTCAGCCATCGCGGCAACCCTCTTAACATCATCAACGATGTTATTTAAAGCTGTATCACACTGTCCAGAGACCTCAATACCTTCCTCAATTTTACTTTTTGATTTGATCATTATTTTCTCAATGCCTGATTGAGACTCACTTACAATTTTTTCTACAGTTGAAATACTTTCAGTCAAAATACCACTAATTTCGTCTGCAGCTTTCCCACTCATTTGAGCGAGGTTCCCAACTTCTTCAGCAACAACTGCGAAACCTTTACCATGCTCCCCAGCCCTAGCTGCTTCAACTGAAGCGTTGAAAGAGAGTAGCTTAGTCTGAAACACTATATCGTTAATTACATTTGTTTTCTCTGAGATTTCATTTATTACTTTTACAATATCATTAAATTTATTATTAGAGTCAGTTGTTTGCTGTAATATTTCTTCATTACTTTCTTTTATTTCATTCATTGAGTCTAATACTAAAGAAACAATTTTCTTTCCTTCATTCGCATTATTTTCAGAGCTTTTAGCAACGTCCACAGATTTTTCAGCATTTTGCGCACTCATTTTAACCATCTGAGAGACTTCATCTAATGTTGATGCTGTTTCCTGTATTGCTGATGCTTGATGAGTCGACATGTCTGAAACTTTGCTAGACATACCCTGAAGTTCATCAACCAATCCAACAGTTCTTCCAAAACTTTCTTTTAGACCTGAAATAACTTCAGTTAATTTCTTGTATAAATTATTAGAAATCAAAAAAGATACGAATAAACAAATGGCAAGCATGATCCCAAATGTCCAATAGAATAAATCTCTCAATAATCTTATATCTTCAAATGCGACCTTTGGATTCATACCAATGATTACTGACCATCCGATTGAGTTTATAAATTTCTCATTCTCAATTTTTTGGAATGCGTATAAAGACTCACTATCATTGAAGAAAGTTTTAGCTACTAAACTTCCTTTCTCCCCTTTTTTTAATTTTCCAGTGACTTCATTATTAGAGCTGAATATATTTTTATCTAGGTCTCTTTGAACGACATAATTCCCTTTTTCATTTTTACCAAGGTACGCTAAAAGGTTCCCACTATTATTCAAAACATAAATAGAAGCATCATCTTTACCTGATGATTTTAAAGATTGATATAACGAATCTAACTCTGCCTCAACCCATTTAAAATTTGTAAATGCAGTTAGAACTCCAAGCGGATCTCCATAATCATCTTCTAGAAGAGTCGTAAAATGAGTACCATAACGTTTACTTCCATAAGCTTTAGAGATCATCTCATCTACTTTAGGTTGTCCTAATCTTGAACCAAAAATTTTCTTCTTAAAATTCTGAGTGAGTTTTCCCTCTACAGTGTCTTTAAACCATTTCTCATTTGAAAAGTTTTTTCCTTTGAACGTGTCGACTTGAACATTTTTTCCATCTGCAGTTATAGTCGAACTACCGACGAAATTTCCTTTCATATCTGTAACAATAAGAATGTCATTCATAGGATATAAAGTAATTATTTCATTCAGAACAAACTTCATTGTTTCTTTATCTTCATAATTCTTCAATGCTCCATTTTTACCAAATGCTTGAACATTATTATATTGAGAATAGAAAACTTGAGAGATAGAATTTGATAGAGAATCCGAATAAAGTGAAAATCCATCAGTGATACTTGTTTGTTGTTTTTTTAAGCCTTGCTCAAATTGAAAAAGAACTATCAGTCCAAACAGAAAAACCATTCCTCCTGAAATAAATAATAGTTTTGTCTTTAGCTGGACCTTTCGCATTTTCATACCTCATATAAATAATTCATAATTCATATACTGATCGGAAAATGTTTAGATATAATTAAAATATAAAAGAAAAACCCCAGTAAGAACTGGGGTTTAGACTTAAAATTAATATAAACTTTAGTTAGATTTCCTAAGACGCTGATTCAATGTCACTCTTAGCTTTAAGAGTTCCACCTGCTCCACCTCGAGGAGTTCTTTCCCCCTCTACAGTTTTAGGAGATTCAGTTCCTTCAATCGATGCTTTTGTAACAATAATTTTACAAATTTTATCATTCGAAGGTACTTCGTACATTACATCTAACATTGTCTGCTCAAGAATTGCTCTAAGGCCTCTGGCCCCAGTCTTCTTTCTAAGTGCAGTAGCTGCAACTTCTCTTAGAGCATCTTCTTCGAATTCAATTTCAATTCCATCATACTCAAAAAGTCTTTGGTATTGTTTTGTAATTGCATTCTTAGGTTCAGTTAAAATTTGAACAAGAGCTTCTTCATCTAGTTCTTGAAGAAGTGCGTTTACAGGAAGACGACCAATAAATTCTGGAATAAGTCCAAATTTAGATAAATCTTCTGCCTCGATACCACCAAGCTTTTCAACAACTGATTGTTGAGCTTTCTCTTCTTTAGTAACAAGTCCCATTGGGCGTTTTGTAAGTCTTTTCTCGATAATTTTATCTAGTCCTACAAATGCACCAGCAACGATAAAGAGGATATTCTTTGTATCAACTTGAATAAACTCTTGTTGTGGATGCTTTCTACCACCTTTTGGAGGAACTGAAGCAACAGTACCTTCAACAAGTTTTAGAAGCGCTTGCTGAACACCCTCTCCTGAAACGTCTCTAGTTATAGAAGGATTCTCACTCTTTCTTGCAATTTTATCAATCTCATCAATGTAGACAATTCCACGCTGAGCTCTCTCAACATCGTAATCACATGATTGAAGAAGATTTAAAATAATATTCTCAACATCTTCACCTACATAACCAGCTTCAGTTAATGATGTAGCATCACAAATTGCAAAAGGAACATTTAAGTACTTTGCAAGAGACTGAGCGATTAGCGTCTTACCTGAACCAGTTGGACCAGCTAAGAGAATATTCGACTTTGATAATTCAACTTCATCTTTACGACCTTTAGTTGCATTACCATGTGAAACTCTTTTGTAGTGATTATGTACCGCTACAGAGATAATTTTCTTAGCTCTATCTTGACCAATAACATAGTTATCAAGATGAAGCTTAATCTCGTGTGGCTTAGGAACATTATCTAATGATGCCTTACTTGTAGACTTTACTGAGTCTTCATAAATAATATCATTACAAAGTTCAATACACTCATCACAAATATAGGTACCAGGACCTGCGATTAGCTTTTTAACTTCTTTTTGAGATTTTCCACAAAAGTTACATTCTAATGTACTGTTGTAGCTACCACTTTTTTTAGTCATAACAACGGTCCTTTATCTATTTCTTTTTTTCAATTATGTGATCAATTATACCAAGCTCAATTGCATCACCGGGAGATAGGTAATTATCTCTATCTGTAGCAGCAACGATTTTGGCCATATCCATTTCTTTAGCAGAATGGTTAATATAAATACCATTTAACTGGTCTTTTAATTCTTGAATTTCTTTTGCCTGAATTTGAATATCAGAACACTGACCTTGTGCCCCACCAAGTGGTTGGTGAATCATAATTCTAGAGTGTGGCATTGAATATCTATGTCCCTCAGCTCCAGCAGTAAGTAGAAGCGATCCCATTGATGCTGCAAGACCAACACAGTATGTATGAACTGGACAAGAAATATATTGCATTACATCGTAGATACCAAGTCCCGCATAAACAGATCCACCCGGACTATTTATATAGAAATGAATCGGTGCATCAGGATCATCAGTCTCTAAAAATAGCATTTGCGCCATAATTAAATTAGCTACCGTATCATTCACTTGTGTACCAAGAAAAACAATTCTATCTAATAAAAGTCTTGAATAAATATCGTATTGTCTTTCCCCACGCGCCGTTTGTTCAATAACAATTGGATTTGGAATGTGCATTTTGGGATTACTCATGGTTTTCTACCCTCTGTTTTGTTAAGTAAATGATCGTATTCTTTAGTACTTGTCGTACCATTTCAAAAAATACTTTAATCAAAAGACTAATCTTTTGTTATTAATGTCACAACAGAAAATCTTTAACTTCTTGAGTTATTCCAATAGTTTAGTTAAACAAAGCCCCTATTCGCCTTTTATAACTGTACAGACAACTAATACACGCTGCACCACTTGCTAGATTTAACCTGCCAGGTCTTGTAATTGCCTAAAATTGGCTTTAGAGTCTTATCAAAATATTTTAATAAACCTGTATTAAGGAGACTTACATGACTACAGAAACTGTATATCCAACAACTTTAGTTGGTAAAGAAGCACCAGAATTTAAAGGTCAAGCTGTACTAAACGGTGAGATCAAAGAAATTGCACTTTCAGACTTCAAAGGTAAGTGGAAAGTACTATTCTTTTACCCATTAGATTTTACATTTGTTTGCCCAACAGAAATCACTGCATTCTCTGATAAAATTCAAATGTTCAAAGATATGAACTGTGAAGTTATTGGTTGTTCAGTTGATTCTGAATTCTCTCACCTTGCTTGGACTCAACAACCAAGAAACAAAGGTGGATTAGGTGAAATCGCTTACCCACTACTTTCAGACTTAACAAAAGAAGTAGCTAGAAGCTATGGTGTTCTAATGGACGATGCTGTTGCATTCCGTGGAACATTCATTATTGATGATAACAACATCGTACAACAATGTTCAATCAACAACCTATCTGTTGGTAGAAACGTTGAAGAAGTTGCTCGTCTTGTTGAAGGTTACCAATATACAGCTCAGCACGGAGAAGTTTGTCCTGCTGGTTGGAACAAAGGTGCAGATACAATGAAGCCAGATCCTACAGGGTCTCAAGAGTACTTCAATAAATTGTAATTTTCTGATACATTTTTAGAAGTTTATATAGGGCCGCTATTACTGCGGCCCTTCTTTTTAGATAGAGAGATAAAACAAAATGGAAATGATACTTGAGTATATTCAAATGAATGTTGCGATAGCCCCTTACTTAATTTTAGGGCTACTTTTATTAGCAGGGTTTAATATTCCAGTCTCTGAAGATGCCATGCTCTTTATCTCTGCTCTACTTGCAGTAAAGAACCCCGAGTATACTTACCAACTCTTCTTCGCTGTATTTCTTGGAGCATATTTAAGTGATCTCATTTGCTATGCATTTATGGGTCGCTATCTAGGAAGTAAAATATTTAAATTAAAATTCTTCGCCTCCATGGCATCACCAGAAAAGATTGAACAAGTTAACAACTTCTATAACAAGTATGGAATAGCAACTCTCCTAGTAGGCCGCTTTATTCCTTTTGGCGTAAGAAATGCTCTTTTCTTAACTGCTGGACTTGGAAAAATGAATGCTTGGAAGTTTGCAATTAGCGACTTTATAGCCTGTACAGTCTCGTGTGTATCTTTCTTCCTCCTCTACTACAACTTTGGAGAGACAGTAATTGAGTACGTTAAGAAGGGAAATATTGTTATTTTCTCAATTGCAATAGTTGTAGGGCTTTTAGTATTTCTAAACAAGAAAAAGAAAGAAAAACAGTCTAACACACTATAATTAAAGAGTTTTCACAAAAAATGTGTAAATTATATACTCACTCTGAGTTCTCATTGTTTTTACAGATCTGATCTGTCATAAAGGTTTCACAAAAACTGTGAAACAAAAACTTTAAATATGAGAATTGAATGACTACGAACAACTCAAATATTATATCTTTAAAGAACTGGAAAGAAGCCAACAAGGAATCGAGAGAGGAAGCCTCACTCCTAAACTACTTAAAGGCATTAAGCTTTCATGACCTAATGAATGAAGCAGAGTCTGCAAGAAAAGAGTTAAACTCAGGCTCAATAAGTGAAGAAGTGGCACTCAAATCAAAAACTATTCTTAAGGAATTTACTCATAGACTGAAGTCAGACGGGCTGAGCGCAAATTTAAAACTCATTACCGATTCAGCAGAAGGCAAGATACTCAAACTAAAAAATCTTATCAAATAAAGAAATACGCCCCCCCCTGTATTTCGATATAAAAAAGGCCACTCATTTGAGTGGCCTTTATATTTAAAAATCTTAAATTTTCAAATTAGAACTTAACTACAGCACCAACAGAAACAACAGTTGCTTCGTTGTTTTTAATGTTAGTAGCGGTATGAGAAGAATCAGTATGCTCAAGTAGAGATACAATTGTATTCATAGATACATTTTTGTGGAAAGCATACTCATAACCAGCAGAGATTTGAGTATCTTCTGTAGTAGTTGTTGCAGTACTTGTTTTTGCATCTTTTTCAGAAGCATAGTAAGCAAGTCTTGCTGTATGATCACCCATTCCGTATGTAAAACCTAAAGTCATTCTAGTAGTTTCATCAGTATTAGTAGAAACAGAATTAACTGATTCATTTTCTTCTTTAGACCAACCAGCTTTGAAAGTTAAGTTTCCAAAACCAAGAACTGTACCAAAGTGAAGGTTTGAATTATCACCTGTAGAAGCTTGAGCCCAGTGAGTTAAAGACGATTGAAGCCTTAAAGTCATAGCATCCATCTTCTTATCAAAAGATAGTAAGTGCGTTGTATAAGTAGGAGCATAAACTTCAGGAGAAGTAGCAGCTGGATTATTTGATCTATTATCATTCTTATCTACAGAAACAGTATACTGAACACCAGCAAAAACAGGAGTTGCATACTTAACTTGATCTTTTCTTGATCTATACTTGAAACCAATTCCTGACTGAGTACCTGCAACATATGCAGCATAATCAGCACCAACACCAGAAGCAACTGTTCCAGAAAAAGTATCAACCTTTAACATTGAAAGTGAATCTGCAGTATAGTCTTGACCTAATGTTAGTGTACCAAACTTAGAAACCATATCGATTTTCGCAAGTCTGATTCTGATACGACCTGAAGTTCCTGTTCCGTCATTATTTGCAGCAGAGTTTAAACCAAGCTCTAAAGAGTACTTTGCAGTTAGTGAAGAATTAATCTCGTAGTGACCCTTAGCTCCTAATCTTGATTCAGAGTTGTCAGTGTCAACTAGACCTGGAGTAGATTTTCTGTTGAAGCTTGATTCTTGATCTACGTGCATGTAGTTCTTTGTTAATTTACCGTAGATTTTTGGCATTGCCATTTCTGCTTGAGCAGCAGTTGAGATTACAGCTAGTGCTGCTAGACCTATTACTTTTTTCATTCGTCCTTCCTTGTTATAGAATTTAAAAAAGTTTTATTAATTTTCAATTCAATAAGTCTAAGCTTAGTAAAATGAAATTTAAAGAAAGAAAGTGAATTAAACGCAAAATTAATACAAAATTAATATAAATAAGTTATTTAAAAATTGACGAAGTTATCTACAAAGACTCTAGGGATTGATAGTCATGTAAGACTTTTTGACGAAGAACTGCAAGCTTCAATTTACTATCATAACCAAGTAAACCTGCAACATGACGAATCACATTTATTCTAGATTCATCATTTCCATGAGATTCAAATAAATTTAATAAATAGATAGTATTTTTAGCAAATGTTGACACATATTTCTTTATCGCTTGCTTTGCATGATCACTTGCAACAACAAATTCACAACCGATACGAGTAACAAAGACCTGATCAACTTCACTCATACCTTCAAATTGACGAACAGTTCTCGCCTTAACTCTGATAATTTCTGCTGATAATTCATCTACCTCAACCTCTTTAATTCTTGCCGTTGTGATGGAATTGAATTCTGGAAATTGAGGGAGTGATAGCATTAGTGGAATTGCATTAATCTCAGGTACGCTAGGGAGATTCTCTAGCAGAACTCCACCCTCTGAAATATTTAAACATTTAGCCTTAAATATATAACAATCGCTCTGATAGAGAGCGATTGTCTTTAAAGGTGATCTTAAATGTTTTCTTTTAAATTTTACATCTGCCATAGATTAAAGAAGTTTACTAGCAACCTCTGAAAGTGCCGATCTCTCACCAACTTTTAAAGTTGTATGAGCAACGATATCTTCTACTTTTAATCTTTCCACACAGTATGAAAGTCCGTTATTAATTTCATCTAAGTAAGGACTATCAATCTGTTGAGGGTCACCTGTAAGGATAATCTTTGTCCCCTCTCCAGCACGTGTAATAATTGTTTTAACTTCATGTGGCGAAAGGTTTTGCGCTTCATCCACAATTAAGTATTGACCAGGAATTGAACGTCCTCTGATATACGTAAGAGGCTCTACATGCAGTAGACCATGTTCTATTAAGTCATCATATGAAGAGTTTCCACCCTTATGTTGATTGAAAAGAAAGTCCATATTATCAAATATAGGCTGCATCCAAGGAGCAAGCTTTTCATTTACATCACCAGGTAAGAAACCTAAATCTTTCCCCATTGGCTGTACAGGTCTTGAAACTAAAAGTCTTGAATACTTTTCTTGATTGATAGTCATCTCTAGTCCAGCAGCAATTGCAAGTAATGTCTTACCTGTTCCGGCCTTACCTACAAGAGACACAAGCTTTACATCATCATTTAGTAGAGCATCAAGAGCAAATTGTTGTTCCATATTCTTAGGATAAATTCCCCAAATACCTTCACGCATTGGAATAAGAGGAACGATCCCCTTTTTAGCTAAAGAATATCTCCCAAGAGATCTCTTTCTATCATTACCTTTTTCTTGAAGGATTAAATATTCATTTGGATAAATTTCTAACTCTTCAGCATCTTCAAATGGTAAGTGACGATTCTTTTCAAAATCAGCCAACTCACTACCTTCAACTTCAAGAGTTCTAAAACCGTGATAAATTTCATCTAATGAAATATTCTTCTTACCGTAGTCCTCGGCTTCAACTTCAAAGATATCAGCTTTAAGTCTTAGGTTAATATCTTTAGTTATAAGGATAACGTCTTCGCCCTCTTCTTTTAACGCTAATGCCGAAGAAAGGATTAAGTTATCATTAACTTTTAAATCAATAGTGTCGTTGTACTTACCTTTAACTATCTTATCTATAGTAATGTATAGTTGACCACCATGCTCAAGTTCAACTCCATTACTTAGAGACCCTTGTTTTCGAAGATCATCTACAAGACGAGAAAAATGTCTAGCATTTCTACCATTCTCATTTTGATCTTTCTTAAAGCGGTCTACTTCCTCCACTACAACTAGTGGAATAAAGACATTATTATCACCAAATTGAAAAATCGCAGTTGGATCAAATAGAATAACATTGGTATCTAGAACAAAAGTCTTCTTCAAACGAAACCTCCACAAAGAGTGCTTAAAGCCCTCTTAGGTATATAAGATAGTGTATGTAAAAATTGATTTTTATGATTAGAAAATGAAATAGTATCATCCTTGATTATTTTCATTCTCTATAATTGTAGATAAAAGGAAAGGAAGTTGCAAAATAAATTAAATATCAATATCGATATCTAGGAGATTTAATTGAAAAACACCTCTTTTCCCTTCAAATTCCTTTAATTCAACACCTAATTCACTGCTATAGAACCCTGCAATAATTTTGATAGGCCAAAATCTCGCCTCAAAACCATAACTGATATAGCCTTCAGATATACCTCCAAGTAAAGAAACAAATGGTAGATCTAATTCTAGCCCAAGATGCAATTTCCTTGAAAACGGAAGATATGAATTAATTGGATGAATATCAGCAGAGAGTGAGTATGCAACAATCCCAAAGTCTTGCTTGAAATTGACTCCAGCATTAACAAACATTTCTTGAATAGGTATATCTGCGGTTCCAGAAGTTTTTCTAAATCTAGTATCACCTACATCTAGAACACTAGCTCCCCATGTAAGTTCACTAAAATTTGATTTCCACCCTTGCTCAAAACCAATATCTACTCCCCAGGCCTTTCCTTCAGACCAGCCAAGAGCATTTCTAATATCGTCAACGCTTTCTACACCACTTTGAATCTTATTAAGTAGCTCTGTCCCAAAGAGATCAAAAGTTCCACTAACTCCTTCTCTTTGAGAATGCTTAAGAGATATCCCAAGTGAAGTTCTCATTCCTGAACTTTTACTTCCACCTAAGTTAAATGCAAAGCCAGCGACAAAACCTCTATCAACCCTATAGTCTAAATCTAACTGAGGATGTGTTGAGTTTTGAAGTAATAAACTAGTTCTCGTTTGAGCAAATAAATTAAAGCCAAATGAGGCCATCTTCAATCCAGGAAAGACACCTGCTTGAAGATATACTGGAAACCCTATGATTCTATCTGTAATTGCCGCAGCATCACTACTTGGAAAATCATTAAATCTATCCATCTCATCAAGTGCGTTTGTGACACCAATCTGTGGATTAAGCGGAGAAACTTCTAGTCCAGAGTTTCTAGCTAAAGCAGCAGGATTATAAAATAATGTATACTCATCATCAGCACGGGCCGTATAAGCATCACCCAAAAGTAATGCTTTAGAACTACGTCCAAGGTGAATAACCTCTTGCCCGTAAATAGGAAATGAAGTTATAAGAATGAGGAAAAGAATTATTTTTTTCAATTTCTTACCTATGAAGTGTTTCAAATATAGCAGCATAAAAATACATAATATCTTCGTCGTTACCTGTGAAAAGGTTCACACATCTCTCTTCCGAAGTTGTATCAAATATTCGAGTATCAAATGTTGGTTTATCAGCTTGAATTATTAATGAAATAGCATCGACAGCTGTTGAAATATTTGCAAATTCAGAGAAATCATCCCCTGTAAAAGTTCCAATAAAAGCATCAAGAGTATCTACAAAGTTATTAAAGAGAGTAATTCCTCTACACGCATTTTCTATATTTACAGTATCTACAGCATCTACTAATTCAGGGTGTCCCGCATTTATAGTATTATCACAAGCCCCTGTATCGTAATCAGGAAGTCCATTTATGGTACTTATGAAATCATTTACATTTACATTGTAGTCTAGGTAGCAAAGATTAGTACTTGTAACTCCTCCACCACCTTTTACTCCTGTTGTTACGGAAGCATTACCAAAGTAAAAAGAAAAGTTTCCAAGCTGGGCTAGCGATAGGTAAAAAGCGAATGTATTAATATCCATTCCACTAGTACCAAAATATGCGCTACGATCATCAGAAGTTGGGTTTGTAGATAAACTAATACCACCAGCATATAAGAGTTTATCTAATGCTCGTTGGAGATAAATATAAGAGGTACTCTCAAGAGAATCCATCGTACTCGTTGAGAACGTACTTAAGTTACTTAGTAATATATCTGGATCAGTTACTTTGGGAATATCTGTGCCGAAGAGTACAGTTGTTTTATAACCGCCTTTACAAGCATATGCTGAAGCTAAAACCTTAGTATAAGTTACATTGTCTGGTTGATCACCTTGAAGCTCTAAAATTGAAATGGCAGTAGCACAATCCCCATTGGTCAGTGCTATATTTGCACGAAGAATTGCATTATCAACTTTGTCCTCTTTACTTCCACATGAAGATAAAAGTAGAGTCAAAATAATTATTAAAAAATTCTTATACATGAGTATTCCTCTCGGACAAGTGAGTCCTGTCCTAACCTATTATCCCCCAAAGAAGACAATAGGCGGTAGAGAGAAAAAAACTCTAATTTTAGTTGAGTTTTACAAATTTGATAATTTTTTCGAAGGCCTCAGAAAAGAGTTCTTTATTGCTAACCAGAGATAACCTAGCAGTATTAGGAGCTCCGAAAGCTTCACCTGGAACAATCGCCACGCCCTCTTCAGTCAGGAGCTTCTCACAAATCTGAGAAGAGTAGTCTGTTAGATCCTCTGGACTCTTTCTGAATTGATCAATAATTGGAGTATTTGAAAAATCAATTAAGAAGTAAAATGCAGATTTTGTCTGATACCAACACTGAGAAAGCTGGTTTTCCCTTAGCTTATCCTGAACGACTCTTGCATTCTCTCTTAAGTGGGCCTTAATAGGATCTAAATAAGTAGGTATTAAGTTGAAGTTATAACCAACTAATGCTTTTTGAGTTAGACTATTTGCTCCGGAAGCAGTCTGACCTTGAAGTCTAGACATCGCAGAAACAACGTTCTTTGGCCCAATACAAAATCCAATTCTAAGACCAGTTAACGCCATATTTTTAGATACACCATCAACTATGATAGTTCTCTCTAAAAGAGATTCTTCATACTGGTAAAAGTACGTTGGTTTTGGATCGAAATAACTTAATTCAAAATATATTTCATCACTAATTATAGTTAAGTCAGGAAACTCAAGCATTAGTGCTGCAAAAGATTTCATCCATTCTTCACTATAGTGAACTCCGGAAGGATTATTTGGGCTATTTAAAATAATAGCTTTTGTATTCTTATTAATTGCAGCTCTAATATCATCAATATTTGGTTGAAAGTCATCGTAGATACTTGCTCCAACAATTACTGGCTTCCCTTCATAGAGAGTTATAATTTCTGGATAAGATAACCAAAATGGAGCTAGAACAATAACTTCATCTTTAGGGTCTAAAATTGTAGCAAAAATATTTGATAGAGAGTGCTTTCCCCCATTTGATACAATTACATCGTGAGTTGAATTTACATCAACCTTTCTAGACTCATTAAAGTAAGTTAATACTTTTTCTCTTAAATCTTTTAAACCTGGTACAGGTGAATATTGAAAACTATTTAAAAAAACTAGTTCATTTCTTAAACTTTCAGTGAATTCTACAGCTGGTCTAAATGGGAGTTGCCCCGCCGTTAAGTTCCAAACCTTCTTTCCTTCACTCTCCATGCTAACTGCAAGTGAATTAAGTTTTAAAGTTATACTTTCAGAAATACCACTAACTCTTTTACTAATTTTCATTTATACCTCAGCCTTAGATAGCCAATTATTTATTACTTTTGGAACAAATTCACTTACATCACCATCGTGTCTATAAACTTCCTTAACTAGCGAAGAAGAAATATAGTAATTCTGCCCTTCGGTCATTAAAAAGACAGTTTCAATTTCTGGGTAAAGCTTATTATTCATTGATGCCATTTGAAACTCGACTTCAAAATCACCTGTAGGCCTTAGTCCACGGATAATAGTGTCGATCTTATTCTTCTTAGCGTAATCCACAAGTAAACCACTCCAAGAATCAACCTTAACTTTGCTTTCGTCACTAAAGTGCTCTTCAAGCATCTTCAACCTATCTGCAGCAGAAAAGAGAGGAACCTTACTTGGAGAAACAGCAATCAATACTGTAACTTCATCAAAAATATTTAATGCTCTTTTTAAAATATCATCGTGTCCATTTGTAAAAGGATCAAATGTACCAGCATAAACTGCTTTCTTTATCATAAGAGCTCCATTGAATTAAATCTTATTAGGGTATTTTAACTTAGGTTTGCAAAATTGCCTAGCGAACGATGAGAATAAAGCTAGTTCCCTGCGAGTAGCTCTTGCTACCAGGAAAAAGTTCATCGAGAACTTTCTTTTTTATTCCTTTCTGCTCATCAGACTCTATCCAAAGCTCTCCAATGAAATCTACTTTTGAAATAAGATCTAAGCATTTATTGTAAATATCGTGTAACAAATAAGGAGGGTCCAGAAAAAGAACAATTGACTCTTTTTCTTCATCATCTAATGTTTGATATGTTGCTAGAAATCTTTCAAGCCACTTTTCAGCATTAGACTTAACAACTTCAATCTGGCCTAGCCTCTCAGAAGATTTAGATATATTTTCAGCATTCTTTTTAGTGAGTGAAAAGACTTTTGAGTTAGGCTCTACTAATGTTGCAGAATCTGCTCCCCTAGAAAGGGCCTCAAGGGCCATAGCACCAGTACCTGCACAGAGGTCATAAAATTTATGGCCAGACATGTCTTGTCTAGCATCAAAAATTTTTCTTCGAAGCATTACTGAAGTTGGGCGAATCAAGTCACCCTTAGGAACTAAAAGGGTCTGACCTTTGGCCAACCCTCCTAATATTTTTATAGACATTTATTAAACCGTTATTGAGTTATGAAGCTTTCTTTGTAGCGATATTTTTAGAAGTGGTCAAAGGAATATTAAAGTTAACTCCCCCCTCCATAGTCACTGTACATCCAGCTTCTTGAGTGATTTCAATTAAAACTCCACCCATTTCAACGCATAGTCCTTTATCACCATCAACTTTTAAAGTTGCGGCTTCTGTTCCAATGTTAAAATTAAGACTGAAGTCCATTGTACCAGCAGCGGAAAAGTCCATTGCAGCACCATGTCCAGATGTTGATTTTCTTTCACTCGTTGGTAATGAAACAACATTATCAACTTCAGCAGAACTTTCATCTTCCATTTCACTGATAACTTCATCTGCAAATGCATCGTCTACTGAGTCATCTGAAGACATTTCACTGGCCATCGATTCAACTTCTTTATCAATTTCACTCTGTAAATCAGTCTTATCTGCACTTACAACAGCTAGTTCTTCTGGAGAGCGTTCACCTTCTTCAACAAATTCTTTCTCAAGACTCTCGATTTCACTCATTATATCTTGCAGCTCCGAGTCATTAAAACTCTGCTCTGCAGTCTCTTCAATGGCTTCCTCAAGTTTTGTATCTTCCATGCTATTCTCCTAAATATCTAGCAACTTTACGCGAAACAATAATTTCAATAGACTTATCGACCTCAGATGTAAGAAACTTTAACATTTTAAAAAAAGACTTATATTTCAATACCTTACCTAAGTAATCCACTATTACTCACAAAAGATAAAAGGTTATTGTGAATGACTTTTGGCACACGATGTAGTAAAAAGCCCTACCCACATTTAATAACTGAGAACTACTAAAAGATGCACTACGCTATTGGACACATTTACGGTGAAAAAAATTGAGTACTAAGTATTTCAAGGCACAGTCTTGGCTCAATTCTTCACCATCAAAGAATGGATTACTTCCAGAGGACTTAGAGAGTACTCTGCAAGGAAATCTTGACCTTGAGATTCCAATGGATCCTCATGAGAAGGAGTGTCCTTTTAAGCCTCAAGACTTCCTAGTTCCTGGTTGGAGCGGTGAAGGTCTATTTTCAAAACCTGGTTTTGTAGTAAAAAAAGCTCATAAGCACCTAATATCTGATGCAAAATCTCAATTTAAAGAGATTGTTAATCGCAATATTACTCAACATAAAATTATCTATAATGAATTTTTAATCTTCCTCGAAGCGAAGGAGATACAAGGGCATCCAATTGATAGTCCTATAAAATTCACAAACTATATAACTAAGGCCAAAGAATACGACGATGTAGTTAACGACTTCATTGACTTGTATTGCTTTAGATCAGTGACAGTCTACTTATACAAAGCAAGATTTCTTCTTACGCTTGCAAAAAAGATGGAGATTGGTTTTGATAAGGTAGATCTTCACAATCCAAACTCTATACTGAGTAGAATTTTTAAAACTGGTTCTAGCTCTGAACTTAAATGTGAGTCTTTTAAAATACATCAGTTCAGTTGGTACAGACCTTCCCACTATATTTCAGAAAGTATTAGAGAGATCAAGTCTTGCTTAACTCTTATCTCTACAACTGAGATGATTAAGCTAGCTACTTATGACTTAAGTGCTTTAGAGTATTCTCACTCTTACTCTCACAAGTCTTTTGGTCTGCTTGTTAACAAACTTCTTATCAAGTTTCCAAAGTGGATTGATAACTCTAAGAATGAAAAAGCTTACTCATTTCAAGGTTTAATGAACGGGAAATCAAGTGAGAGAATTAGTGCTCTTACTACTAAATTTGCTGGAAATAACTTATCTTCTCTAAGCCTTTCTCATTGGATGGCCCAAGAGAATAATGTTCTACAAAACTGGGATGAAGTTATCTGTCCAGAGTTTAAGGGCGATGAATTCTTCCAAGGTAAATACACACAGATATGCCAAGAGATTCAATTTCTAACGTTCTTAGTTGATCTAGCAACTTATCAGGGCCATGACCTACTTGGGTTAATCTGTAAGGTTATGAACGATAAGTATAACAAGTCTACCTCCAATGATGCCGGACAAATGTCTATATTTGGAAGTACAGATATTAAAACATCTCAATTAACTTATGACCGAGTTGTTTTAAATCTGACAAGTTTACCAAAGAAGAACCCACACCATTACCTTATGGGACAGGTTACAAATGAATTAAAGGCGCTAAATAAAGACGGCTACCTTTTTGTTTTCACTAACCAAAAGTTCTTTGTTCCTTCTCATAGCGATAAAATAGAGCATTTCCTAAAAGAAGCTAAGATTGAGGCATTATTTAACCTCGACCAACTTAGTGGGCGTGGTGAAATAGCGAGCTTCCTATATGTATTTAGAAAGAGAAAGCAGTATTCAAAACCTGCGTTCCTAACTCCAATAGCGAGCTCTGAAAAAGAAGCCTGCTTAAGCTTTAGATGGAGTGGTAACTTAGAAATCTTCAATAAGTTCGAAACATTTGTAGATGAATTTCAAGTCTTTATGGATACAAAGTCTTGCGCCTCTACTCCAGTATATCAAGCAGAGCCTTGTACGAGTCTATCTTTTGACTTTCACCAAGATGCAATACTTGATGGACTTCTACTTAGTTCAACGAGTAAAGACTCTTCGAATATTACACACCCTAGCTTCTTTAAGAACTTAACAAAGTCATGTGTACCATTTGATTCATTCTTCCAGATTGAAAGCTTTTCTTCAGAGCAAAGCCAGTCTAGAAAGAACAGCCTTACTTCAGATCTACTTGGAATTTCAATAAGACATGAAGAGAGATTTCCTCTTCTGTTAATTGTTGATCATACGAATCCAAAAAATATTACTCTAGAATTAACAAGTGCAGATGTTTATCAGGCCAAGCTTGAAGAATATGGTATGGCCTACTTCCAGTACTTTGGTCTAATTCCAAAGAGAAATGATATCAATCTAAACGTTTTTAGAGAGTACTTTAATACTCAACTTGGAAGACAAATCATCCAACTTTTCTTAAATGGTGGAGACACTAAAGTTAAAGCAAAGCTGAGATCACTACTCGTTCCAAAGTTCTTCTTAGAGAATAACCAGATACCTGCTCATATAATCGAGTCATTTAAAGTCTTCAACTTTGACTCTAGTGAGATTTTAAACTCTCACCCAACAGAGCTAAGCAATGAGTTTAACCAAACTGTAAACTTTCTTAACTCAACTCAACAGAAATACCCTTGGCACACTCTTGGAATGATCTCTCATTTTAAGCTATCTCTTAATAGTGCCCTTGAGAAGCTAGATCATACTCCTACTGAGATATTCAAGAATCCTGTTATTATTGAGCAACTGATTGGGACTTCTTCTCAGAGTATTTACCCAAAGAGTGCAGATATCTTTGTTAGAATGCCACTTAAAGATCCATCACATATTCACCACCCTCTTTCACAAGTTGAGATTGGAACAGAAGGTGAAAATCATTATGTAGAACTGATGTCTGGTGAGAATGTTATAATTCAACTTTATACTTCAACTAATCTGGCTCAATTCATTAAGTTCATTCTTTCTTCAGCTATAGGAATGGAGATCTCATCTATTCTTCAGAACCTAAAAGTACCTTCTGCGGCGAATATAGACTCTATTCTTAGCAACCACACTAGTCTTAAGGATACACTTGTAGACCTAGAGAATAGATGCTCTAAGAGAATTCTTTCTATCCTTACTACAAATATCAACTCTTAATTACTTCCAAAGATTTCGTTTTCGACTATAATATAAGTAACCCCTGGGTGCGAAATGAAAACGGATATAACAAAGATTAGAAAAAACATTTACAGTTATATGAAAAATAAGGCCCACGCTCTTGAGGGAAACTTATCGGATGAGCTCATTTCATATCAGCGAAGTCAAAATAGGTACGCTAATAGAGACTTTCTTATCTCTAGTTTTCAAGCTCTTGTAAAATCTCTAAAAAGGTCCAAAGTAATCTATCTCGGAGACTTTCACTCTTTTGATCAAAGCTCGCGTAACTTTCAAAGAATAATGAGACCAATATCTCAATCTAAGAGACCAATTACCCTTGGAGTAGAATTTGTCCATATTGAACATCAAGAGCATATAGACAACTACCTAAACAACCTCATTACTGAGATAGAGTTTCTTGAGAATATTGATTACTACGAGTCGTGGAGATTTCCATGGAATCAATATAAAGTCTTCTTTGATCTAGCTAGCGCCAATGGACATAAAATCATAGCTCTTAACTCTCATGGCTCTCTTTCAGAAAGAGATAAAAGAGCCGCGGAAATATTAGCTAAGTATATTGAAGAGAACCCTAGAGATAAGCTATTAGTTCTCTTTGGCGAATATCACATCACTCCTAGTAAGCTTCCAAAACAAGTAAGAAATAAATCCAAGTCAGATTTCGTACACACAATTGTCCACCAGAACCTAGATAAGGTTTACTGGAAACTTGAAGATACCCAGATGGGAAGAAAGAAAACACAAGTGATTGCATTTGATGAGAATGAATTCTCGATTCAATCTTCAGCTCCTTGGGTTAAGTACGAGAGTATGATCTACTGGTATGAGAACTTACTCGAAGACCCTGAATTTGATATTCATGAATACATGATGGAATCTGGGCTCAAGAGCTTTACAGAGAATGCAAATGACACCTTTCTATTTCTCACAGAGAAGATGCTTAAAGCTCTTAGTCTTAAAGTAAGTAAGTCATTAGTTGAAGATTTCAACCTACATGACCACCAAAAGATGAGCTATATTTTAAAGAAGTCGGAGTCTATAAAATCTAAACCTGTTTCAAAATATTTTAAAGGCCTTGTAATAAAAGGTAGAAGCTTTAAAGTTCCAAATACTAATGACTATTATTGCTCAAACTACTCTATAAATAGGCTTGCCTACTTAGGAGGTGTTCACATTTGGCATCTTCAAAGAAAGCTCAGTAAGCATCAAACTGTTGATATACTCTCTAGTACTTCTCAAGAAAAAAGATTCACTTTCTTAATGTACCAATTTTGTTATGCCTACTTCTGCTCTAAGGTCATCAATCCTTTCAGAAAGTGTGATCTTTACGCTGATATTTTTGAAAGATCTAAAATGAAAGAAAATATCGATACAGCCTATTATCAGAAGTGTCTTGAATTAATTGAATATGACCAAAGATCTATCGATATTAATAAAACAATGAAAGGTATGCCGTTAGATAAGATTTATAAAATGGCAAAAATTATTGGTTACATGTTCGGCGATTTGCTATTTGATTATCATTTTGAAAAGAGATCAAAGAAGTATCAGTCAATTACTGATATCTTATGTTTTAAAGAAATGTCTCAGGAAAATTATATTGAACTCTGTAAGGCCCTACTTCCAAAGAGGAAGTATAAGACCTTTAGAAAGAGATTTTTTTAAAGTGATTGTTCTTTAATTGCTTCTAAGATTTCTTGTTTAGTTCCTGCTTTAACACTTGCAACTCTCTTAGTAGGTGCATCTACAGCTTCCATAACAATTTGAACTTTAGACCCATTAATCTCACCTTCTCTATAGAGATTATCAAATGAGATAGAGCCTAGTGAATCTTCAATTAATTCTTTAGAAATCTGTAAAGAAAGTGGCACATGTTCTTCAACATTTCCGAGTCCATTTAAAGCTGAAAGGAACTCTTTTTCAAAACCATTCCCACTATCTGTTAGGTTAATAAATACTTTTGAACCTACTTTTTTACCTTCAATAGTAATTCTTCCTGTCGAATCACTAACCTGACAATTCTTAACAGAATTCATAATGACATTATAGACAACTTGCTCAACAGCTTCGCCCTCACCTTGTATTCTAAGGTTATCAGCAATATTTAAATCTATAATTACACCATCAGCTAAAAGCTTATTACTTAGGTGATTTACTACTTTTGTTAGTATCTGATCTACGTCTGTAACAGGGCCTTCATAAACAGTATCTGTCTGCTCTGAAGATGACCCACCTTCAGCATTTCTAACGACACAATCGATCTCTTCAGACTTAGTCCAGATATTATCAATTTCTTCTTCTGTTACATGCTTATCAGTGATCATTGCTTGAATCTGCCCTACCGAATCTTTAACAGGGCTTAGATTACTTAGCGCATGGAACTGAGAAAATAACTTTGAACAGTAAACTAAATGATTTTGCTCAAGGGCATCCTTAATAATATTTGCCACTTCTGAATGAACAATAACTTCACCACTATCAATTCTATCTTTTGCTTCTTTTTCTGAGTTTGAATTTCTTTGATCAAGATTTTTTCTTTGTGCTAAATCCCAAAGAAGTAAAAGAGGAACAATAAAACAAAGTGTAATTAATAAAATTGTTAAATTATTCTTTGAAAGAGTAATACTCTTTTCTTTGCTGATTAATTCACCATCAACATTATCATATTTCATTTCTAATTTTTCGAATCTATCAGAAAGGTTACTAAGCATAACTTCAGCATCTTTATCTGAAAATGAACTTGAACTCTCTTCTACTCTTTCATGAAACCAGTGAACATCTGAAATAAGCGCATTTAAGGCCTGACCTAACTTCACTGCATTCTCAGCAAAGATACTTTCAGAGAAGCCATTTGTTTCTGCAAGACATTCTTCAGTCATCTTCATGAATCCAGACTCTAAATACATTGAGTTTGAATCCCCTATTACCTTTGCTGTATAACTTTGATTTACTCTTGAGAAGCAAGTTGAAAGATTACTCTTTAAAGCAGAGATATCTGAAACTTTTGTATTCAATTTATATTGAAAAACACCAGTCATGATAAGTAGCGCAGTCGCTCCCAAACCAATGATGGCCTTCTTGCTTTTCAACCAATTTTGAACTTCATACTTCATATTTTCCTGTCCTTGGAAAAATAATTGAGGATTGTTTATAAATTAAATCCTTTAACTTACTGAAAACCTGTAGCAACACTCAGGCCGCTACTACTATTTTTGCAAGTAGCCGTTGTCGAGTCAAGAGGAGGTGAAAAGTGCCTCGATATTTCAATAAATCCTATCTAAACACTTGTTATCTGGTATACATTATATTTATGAAGTCGTGGTCAAAAATTCAACTAGAAAGTTCGGGCATTTCGTTAGCTCTTTCAGTTCTTTTAAATATTATCTTGGTGGTGCTCACCTCTTTAATATTTAATATGCAACCAACAATTTCTGATAACACGAATCCACTTCTTCAAGAAAAGCAATATATCAAGGTCAAGTCTTTTAGAACTGTCGGTGTCAAGAACGGTAAAAAGAATGAATTCTCTTCTCCAACTAAAACACAGCCTTCTAAATCAAACAGTGGAAAAAAGTCAGTTAATTTAAGTCAATTGGGTTCGATTGGTAAGTCCACTAAAACAGAGTCCATAAAGAAACCACAAAAAACTCAACCTCTTAAGTTTAAGAATGAGAAGTCAAATTTTAGCTTTACTGCAAAACCTCCATTAAAACAAAGAATGAGAAAGCAGCAGCAACAACTTCAAGGGGACGTCTTAAAAAACCTTGCCGCAAATCCAAGTTACGCAAATGCTTTAAGTAACAAAGGATTCAATGTTCAATTTGATCCGCCTGAAGGAATAAGAGAAGATGAGCTAAATAGTATTGAGAAGATTTTTTATAGTTTTCAGAAAAGAACTTATGAGAAGTACTTAAACTCTTTTTTAAATACTTACTACTCTACTCTTACATCAAACCCTAACTTAAGAAATGACTTATCATCAGATAGACATAGATTGAATGCGAGAGTGCAATTTGATAAGAATGGATTCATTATTTCTGTGAAAATTTTGAAATCTTCTAATAGTGACAGCGTTCATAATTTATTTGAAACAACTTTAGACAAAATGAGATCAATTCCAAACCCACCGAAAGACCTCCTAGGAAAAGATGGAAACTTCACCATCTACTACTCTCTCTACATAAATTAAAGAAAGTTAATACAGCTCCAAACAGCAAAAACGACAAAGAGGCTTAATATAACGGGCTTACTTAAAACGGCGTCTTTTAAGTCAAAGAAAAATCCCCATACGTGCTTATTTACCTCACGAACTTTCTTCTTCTTTAGTTGAAAGACTCGCCTTTTAATCTTACTTTCAAACTCATCTGACTCAGCTTCAAATATCTGCTTAACTTCTGATGGAGTTGATACAAATGGAATTTGCTTTAAGAAAAATTTTCGCTCATTTTTTAATTTTGAAAGCTTACTATTACACACTTTACAAGATTCAAAGTGCCTTGATAGAAAGTCTCCTGCTAACTCACCATTTTCTAAAACGAGTGATGCTTTATGTGAATGAGGACATCCCGTCCCTTCTGTACTTGTTACATCCATGTGATTAGTTGACATCTGTTGGTCTTCCTAGAAGTTCGTAAACTGAATTAACGCCTGAATGATATCTTTCTATTGCTGATATTCTATCTTTTCCAATTATCACACCTATTCGATCCCAAGAGAAAGATAGCTTCTCTCTTAGAAAAATTGTCGATCTATTTTCAATTGGAGTTCTATAGAATGCGCCAAAGCCCTCAGGAACTGTAAAGCTACCACTAAGTTGCCCCACCCTTATTTTGGCCAATCGAAATATATGAGAATAGAGAGCGGTTGTAATCATGAACTGATCTTTTCGCAGTAACTCTTGATCATCATAATACTCAGTAAATTTATCTGAAAAATCTTTATCAACTAGAATTAAGTCAATCGCATCCAATACAAGCTGACCTGCTTGAAGGTCATCAGGTAATAAACTGTATGCAAAAGGATAGAGTTCAGTAGATTTTATTTTAAAGAATTGTTTTATATGCTCGCTCATTGCTAATATTTTACTCTGCCGCTTTTGTGAGCGCAATAGCAAAGACTTCAATCATTTCATAGACTTAAATATCGCACAAAACTACTCAACATAAAAACTAAAGTTTTGGTAACTTTCAGTCGATAAATCAAGGGTATAATAATAAGGGCCAACTATGAAATGGAACAATTTTAATTTTATCATTTTACTCATTGCTTCGCTAACTCTCACTTCTTGTGTTGAGACGAAGACGAATTCAAAAAGCTCTGATACATCTACTACACAATCAACAGTTCTACTTCCAAGCGACAGTGCTGGGGATAGTGATGAATATGAATATTACGATGATTCTGACTTACCTAGTTACTACGACCTTCCACCAGTTACGAGTGGACAAGAGGGTGTTATTGTACACGGAACAAATCATCCAAATAGAAACCCACCACCTAATGGGATCTTTTGGTCATCTGAAAGAAATATGAGTACCGCAAATCAAGAGATTTTAAAAACTGACTCAAGGTTTAATATTAGATTGATGGCATTATCAGCACCAAGCCAAAACGCTGTTGATTCAAATGGAGTTACTTGCTCTCAGCTTCCTGTTGGATATCAAAAATTACAAGTAAGTATATGTGTTAGAAAGAAAAATGGAGCATGTATATACATGCATCTCTTTGATGATCTAGATATAAATGAGTGGTCGCTTGTAAAAGAATTTAATATTCCTTCAAATACTGATGAGCCTCTTGTTATAGAAGTACTAGATGCACAGTGGGATTTTAGCTGTACTTGGAATGGATCTGACTCTAGCTACTGCCCTTTTAGTGCAGTATGGGATCAAGACTGCGTAAGGTTCAAAATGCAAGTATCGACAGATGGAACTCAAGATCTTCCAGGAGGAAGATACTAGAGCATATCTACAATATCTTCACAGAGGTTTCTTTCATAAGCTTTAGAAACCTCTACAACAAGTCCTGGACATGTAATATTCACTTCAGAAACTGATTCTCCAAGAATATCAAATGCAATCCAATGAACACCATAACCTGCTAACTCAGCACAAATATCTTCACACGACTTTCTCTGCCCTTCAGTTAACTCATAACGAGCATAGCTAGCACCTTGAGCAATATTTGCTAAATATTCACCCTCTTTAGGTACCTTTAAGATTGAACCTAGCTCTTTTCCTTTGAAATAAAAGCTTCTAACTTCACCCTTTTCAACTTCCTTAGCAAAAGGTTGGGCCACTACAGGACCTTCATATTCTTTTACTTTCTTATTAAAAATATCAACGTAATTATCTTTGAGTGAAATCTTTTGAACACCAATTCCTTGATATAAGTCTAAGGGCTTCAAAATTAGCTCTGTATGGCCTTTGGTCATTATTTCTTTAACGTATATCGAAAAACCTTCTTCAGAGCTTCCTACATATGTTTCTAGGCTTGATTTGTGCTCGTACGCATATAACTTCTCATTAAATAATAAAACTCCATCAGGATCATTAAGAACTTCAACCCCTAGAGTTTTAAAATAACGTTGCATCCACAAGAATCTCAAATATCTTCCATCAAAAGGAGGATCTAATCTCATATGAAGAAAGCTCTTCGCATCTGCTTCCCAGAATCTTGTTGCACCCAATTTAAATTCTTTTATATAGCAGCCATCATCTTCAAACTCACCATCAAAGTCATAGACTTTTAATTTAGGAACTTGATTGTTAACAACATAGAAGTCCTCTTCAAAGATAAGAGTGACATCAAGCCCTCTTTTTTTCATTGTAAGAGCAAGCATTAAAGTAGAATCTTTTTTGATGACTAATTTTTCTAAAGGATCAATTAAGAGAATGTGCTTTTTCATGATTAGACCTATTTTTTCCAAAAAGCCATTTTGAGAAGTTATCTTTCTCCTTGGCGTTTTCAAATTCATTAAACTCATTCTCAATATAATGAAAAAAAGCTTTTAGGTCACCCGATATTCTATTTCGTAGAACTAATAATTCATCTACTTTGTTCTCATAAGTCATAAAAGCTGCAAGAGAAGCTTGATTCCACTTTTTATTAAGGTAATAACACTTCTCGTCAGTAACCTTAAAATCAGTACAAATAGTTTTTATCTTCGGTCTAATAGTCTCACTTACAAACCTATCTACGAAAATCTTAGCTTCATCTAAGTTTTTTAAATTTCGACTCCTTAAAGTAACATCCAACTTTCGAGCTAAAGTAACTAACTCTTTGGACATTGCCTTATTCAATAGACTCTCTTCTTTAATCTTATTCTTTAATCGAGTATCGTCTTTGAAGTACTCTAACGCCATCTGCTTACCAAAGTAATTAGCTAAGTTCTCATTCAACTCAACCTCATCTTTGATGAAAAATACTGTATGAAAGAGTTCATGGAATATTAACTCTGCCAGCTCAAAATCATCAAAGTAGAAAAAAGAAGATAAAATAGTATCTGTAAAGTACCCAAGAGTTGAATATGCATACACAGGTCTCGTATAAGTAACAATCCCCTTTTTCTTCAAATCACTTGCATAACTAATGGCCGAAGACTTTTTAAAGAATCCTAAATAAGGAAAACAACCCATTATTGGGAAGCACTCTTTTCGAGCTTCAATCTTATTATAGTCTGAAGAAATAACTAAGTACGTCACAGCTGGATCATGAAGAATTGTTGTTTTAGAGTAAATACTCGTTTCCTTCTTATTCCAGTATTTATAGAAATAGGCTTTATAAGTTTGAATTTTCTTTATTTTCTCTTTGTGCTTTTTTGAGAATCTTACATCCTTCAATATTTCATCATTCTCTTTAGCTGTTGTTAATAGCTTAACTTGACCAGTTCCCTGCTCAACTAAATAACCAAGTTTAGCGCAAGAACTGAATAGAAAAAGTAGAGAAAGTAGAAAAAATCTTAAAGTAACCAAGTGAAGCCAGCTGTATATCGTAAATCATCTTTTGCACTATTCCACTCAAAGGCCCTTATATAAGTTTGAATCGACCCTCTTAAGCTCAAACGCTGAGACAGGCGAAACTTTAAACTAAAAGTCCCAAACATTGAGTCTTGCCTTGTTTTAATTAGTGGTTGAACAGAAGTAAAACTAGTTCCTGAAATATCACTTCTAACTGTATAGTTGGTTTTTGTTCTTTTAAAAGTACGAGCGTAACCTAAACTGATTGAAGGTTGAATAAAAGACTTTCTTGAAGAGAACGATTGTCTAAACCCTACCCCATATGATTTTGTTTCTATTTCTGTTTGTTGTCCAAGAACTGAAATATCTAAGTCTGAATATGTAACTACTTCATTAATTACAGTATTATCACTATTTTCCATATAGTTAACTTCAAGAGCAGTATACTCCCAAAGATATGTAGCAATAGAGCCGGCCCAAGTTCTTGAAGTATTCTTACTTTGTCGATTAGTACCAAAGACATCTTTATCGTAACTAAAGTCCATCCCTAGTTCTATTAGAGCGTATGAATTCAAAGAAAATAAAATTGTTAAAAGAGTTAGTGAAATTTTTAAGCGCATAAGAGGTACCTCATTCACTTAATATTCTACTATTAACTAGGTGTATTTTCCCATGGTGGCACTATTTGCATACCACCATAGGTCTATTATATTGATATTATTGAAGTTTTGGAATTCTCTTACCTATCACGGCCTCTAATTCTCCCTGACAAGAAAGCGCTGTTGTCTCGGTTACCTTTACATCAACCCAATTCCACTGAAGGTTTTGCTCTGGGTCTTCGGGTAAAAAGTGAACAATTCTATTACAATTTGTTCTTCCTTTCCATTTTGTTTGCCCTTTAAAAGTATTCTTACCTTCAACAAGAATTCTGTAACTCTTCCCTACCATTTCACTTCTAATCTCTGCTTGAAGCTTTAATTGATGGAGTTGAATTTCTCGAAGTCTTGCTCCACGAATATCATTTGTTAAATGATCTTCTGATCTAGCAGCTCTAGTCTTATTTCTCTTAGAGTATGCATATGAATAAATGAAATCAAACTTAGCATCATCTAAAAGTTTTAAAGTAGCTTGGTGCTCTTCATTAGTTTCATTTACAAATCCTGCAATGATATCTGTTGAAATGATTATTTCTGGCTGAACTTCTCTAAGCTTATTAACTCGATCTAAATAATGTTCAACAGTATATTCTCTATTCATTCTTTTAAGAACAGTGTTAGAGCCTGATTGAATCGGTAAATGTAAATGTTTTGAGAGTTTCTTAGAAACTCCATGAGTCATAATCAACTCATCAGAAATGTCATATGGGTGACTTGTTGTATAGCGGATAATTTCTAATCCATCTAAGTTTTCAAGTTCAAGAATAAGTTGAGCAAGTGACTCACCATTTTCTTTTCCAAATGAGTTAACATTCTGTCCAAGTAACGTCACTTCTTGAATGCCTTGATACTTAACAAGACGTCTTATATCTTCAACAACTTCATCAACTTTACGAGATCGCTCTTTTCCACGAGTGTATGGAACGATACAGTAAGTACAATATTTGTTACAACCTTTGATGATATTTACAAATGCTTGTGGAGTTCCATGAGAAATTTTTGTTTCAATTGAGAAATTCTCAGATCTATCCCAGCTATTAATGAAGAATTTAGAATCTCCAGCATAAGTTCTATAAACCATGTCATTGATTGAATCAATTGTGTCTGGTCCAAATGCAAAATCTAAATGTTTATATTTTGCTATTAACTCTTTCCCTTCAGTTTGAGCAACACATCCACCTACACCAACAACAAGATTATCTTTCTTTGTTGCTTTTTGATGTTTCATATTTCCAAGGTGTGAATAGAATTTATTATTTGCGAGATCTCTAACCGCACAAGTGTTAAACAATACAAGGTCTGCATCTTCAACTTCTTCAGTCTGAGTAAAGTTTAGATTTTTAAGGTGGGCCATAATTCTATCAGTATCATGATAGTTCATCTGGCATCCGTATGTTTTCATCCAAACTTTTCTTGGAGGAAAGACAACATCTCCCATTTTTACTAAACGGACTCCACTTTTCTCATCAGTAAACCATTCTTCTTTTGGTCCATCTACAGTTCTGAGTCCTAGGCCGGTTGGCGAATCTGTTATTTCCATAAGTAATCTCCGAATCAATTGAATAGCTACACCACTCTCGCCTTTAAGCTAGAAATGACATGATATTCACACAGTTGTTAAGCCTGCTGATTAAGTTTTAATTTCGCGCAAGTTACCAATAACACGTTTGAAAGTAAATCTACATTTTTAAAATTGTCATCATTACCGATCTTAAACTACTGAAATTACGAAACTCTGAAAATGAGCTCTAAGAGATTTGCCTATGGTAAGACTAGGGAAAAACGAGAGAATTGAAATATGAAGGCCTGTAACTTATAGATTTTATTTAAATAATTCATCAGATTTGAAAAATAAGGAAAAAAAAAGGCCACTCAGAGAGTGGCCTTAAGTATTTGAGAAATAATCAATTACTTTTTCTTAGCTGGCGCTTTTTTAGTAGCTTTTTTTGCTACTTTTTTCTTCGCTGGCGCTTTCTTAGTAGCTTTTTTAGGAGCAGCTTTCTTAGTTGCTTTCTTTGCTACTTTCTTTGTAGCTTTTTTTGCAACTTTTTTAGTCGCTTTCTTTGCTACTTTCTTTTTTGCAGCTTTTTTAGCTACTTTCTTAGTTGCTTTCTTAGCTACTTTTTTCTTAGTTGCTTTTTTAGCTACTTTTTTCTTAGTTGCTTTCTTAGCTACTTTCTTCTTAGTTGCTTTCTTAGCTACTTTCTTAGTTGCTTTCTTAGCTACTTTTTTCTTAGTTGCTTTCTTAGCTACTTTCTTAGTTGCTTTTTTAGCTACTTTTTTCTTAGCTACTTTTTTCTTTGCTACTTTTTTCTTAGTTGCTTTCTTAGCTGTTTTCTTAGCAACTTTTTTTGTAGCTGTCTTCTTTGTGGCTTTTTTCGCAACTTTTTTAGTTGCTTTCTTTTTTACTGCCATTGACATCCTCCAGGCTTTTTAACACTTATAGATTCAGAATAAACATAATTTTATTTTAACGCAAATAAAAAAATAGTCTTTTATTACGAATCTGTAAAAAATAATTTTAAACAGTTTATAAATTGATTTCGGTTTTAAACTTGAATTACTTTACAAAAAAAAACAACACTACTCTATAACAGCTCTATCATTATTGTTTCACGTTTTATATTTTTTCCATTTCTATGCTAAAACTTCAGATACGTTAAAATATCTATCCATTACAAAGAAAAAGTAATCTGATTTTTTTTTTTAGAATTTATAGATTTATTTAAGGGAGAATGCGCAAAATGTGCCTCATATGTGTAAAAAAAGACAACTATTGTTGGCAGATTTTATAAAAATCTAATGAATAACTCGTTAAAAATGATTAGAAATTGAAAAAAATCTAATTATCAGTACTCAAATTTTTTATAAATGGGTATCCATGCCACACTTCTTCGAATGATTCTTTAAAGTATGTTTCTATACTTTTTGAATCACTTTTCATAACAGCAATAAAAGGATCAAAGGTATCCGCCTTCTTAAAATTAAGAACAAGTGGCGTATAAGCAGACCTTCCAAGCTCGCATGATACAAATATAGGAGACTTAATCAGAGAATTCTCGACTTCAGTTTTATAAGCAAGACAGGCTTTATAGCACTGCTCTTCTGTTTTTACATTAATTTTTTTAGAACTAAAATATTTAGATGTCCTTCCACCAATTCTGCTTAAGTTTCCAATTGTACAGTCTGCATTTGTTGTATATTTGAGAATACTATTATTTTTATATTTAATATCTAAGTCATAAAAACTGTTATCCTTAAATCTATAGTGATCCAAATACTCTTGATTACTTTTAATTAACTTTCCTACTGATTTTGATAAGCACTCTTCTTTACTCTTCACTAAAAATTGTCTTATTGGTTTTGTAGACCAATGGTAATTATAGTACTCACAGCTCCCTAATTCGACGCTGCTATCTTCAACATATACATCAGCCTCAAAGCCATACATAGGGTTTGAATTCATACCTGGTACCTCTGAGCACGTAAAATCACTATGCTCACTTTTAATCATCTTCTTTTTTGATGAACACAAGCTAAGACAGTTAATATGATCTTCATTTAGTTCATATTCCTTTTTTATTTGAAGACTTCCATTCTTTTTATAGGAAACTCTACATTTAGGGCTTGATATATGTTTATAAGCAGGAAAGTTTTGAAAATCCCCCATACTTAAATACTGTGGAACGGCCTTAGAAGAAAATCTAACAAATGGGACATTTCCCATAAAGAATATATATTCCTCCCACTTTGATGAATCTAATTTATATACATCTTTATTTGCCATAAAACGACATTCATCACGTGTGAGATCCATATATGTTTTCTTATAAACGACTCTTTTATTTGAAGACTTCTGGAGCCAAGCCAGTGCAGGATTATTTTCTTCACCAGTTGGTATATAAATATATGAATGACAGCTACCTCTCATATGATTGAGGATAGGAGCAGGAATTTGTCCACTTTTTCCAAGTTCAACAAAACTATAAGAACTTTTAGAAGGATAATCTCCCAATTCTTTCAATCTCGCAGAGTACGAAGCTTCATACTCTTTAAACTTTTCTAAACACTCTAATTTACTAGAAGCTGAAAAGTAGTAAGGATTCAGTGACTCAAAGTACTTACTCTCATCTGTATAATTTCTTACTTGCTCCTTAAACGGATACTTTCCTTTTGGAAGTTTTCTATAACTCAGATTACATAAGATTTGATGTTTAGCCTTATGATTAAGCTTAAACATTTCTTTTGCAAATAATCCTCCCAAAGTATCATCTCTAAAATATGTATTAATTTTTGATATCCACTCACCTTCGGCTTCTATTTTAGAACAATCCTCTTTTCTAAAATTCACACAACTTGGTTGAGTATAATTATCATCCTTAACTCCAAGAGATCCTTCATTCAATTTAAAATAATTAATCATTGATGGAGACCAAGGGCCTTCGTTTATATATATTTGAATAACTTCTTTAGGAATATGACTATATTTACTATTTGAACTATAGTCCTCTTCTTTAGGTTTATCTTCCGTACTTAATTTTGAATAAACCTGCTCAACTTTTTCTAAACATTCTATTGTCCTACATTTATCCTCATTGGACTTTTGAGATAGGTTCATCATTTCTTTCTGAACACTCACTGTAGGCTCATAGTCTAAGCTTTCAAGAGATGAAGAAGACACATTCTTAGGAGTATATTCTTTAACTGAATCATTATTTACAGTATTATTTTTTGGTATAGAGACTATGTTTTGTGAAGGGCTCTTCACATATCTTTGACTTTTAATCTTTGCAAGAGAACTAGGTTCGATATCCTTACTCGCTGATTCAGATATTACTTCAATACACTCAGCATCCTCACACATGGCCACAGAAAAGTTATACTGACTTAAACAACCTGAGCTATTACTTCCACTCTTACATTTCTCAAGAATTATCTCTTCAAAGTTTAAGAATGTCTCTCTACAAGACTCTGTTTTACACTCATTGAACTTTCTCTGCTTAAAATCAAGACAATCTTCTTTATCTGCACAAGAAATGGAGACATATCTACTATATAATTTAGAAGCTTGTTCTTCTGTAACACTAGAAGACCCATTCGCTGAAAAAGAAGTAAGAATAAACAATAAGTTAAAAGATAGAACTAGATACATAATTTCCCCATGTATCTAGTTTATACGAAAATTTAGATCTTCAAAGAAGTTTCATTTATATATGCTAAGTATCTATTATCACATATTTTGCTTCTAAAAATAGAGCCTCAAAAGTGTGATACTAAAATTTACTCATATTTAAAGACAATCTCATCATCTTTACTTAAATCAACAGTAACTTTTCCACCACTTGATAGTTCTCCAAATAAAACCTCATTTGAAAGTGGCTTTTTAATTCTTTGATCTATTATTCTGCCAATCGGTCTTGCTCCCATCTTAGGATCGTAACCAGTTTTTGCGAGCCATAGCTTAGCAGCATCAGTAACTTCAATTTCAACATTCTTAGAAGCTAACCTATTCTCTAGATCTAAAATAAACTTATCAACAATTTTTACAATAAAATCGCTTCCTAGTTTATTAAAGTGAATAATGGCATCAAGTCTATTTCTAAATTCAGGACTAAAGAAGTTTTTCAAAGTCTGGTCCCTTTTAGCAGTGTTTCCATCTAGCTTTACTTGTCCAAGACCAATTGACCCTGCTTCCATCTGTTTAGCACCTGCATTTGTTGTCATAATAATTACTGTATTTTTAAAATCTGTTGTACGACCTTGAGAATCAGTTAGTGCACCGTGATCCATAACTTGTAACAAGATATTATAAATATCAGGATGGGCCTTTTCAATTTCATCTAATAACAGAATACAGTGAGGATTCTTTTTTACTGCATCAGTTAAGATACCTCCGTTATCATATCCAACATAACCAGGAGGAGCTCCTATTAACTTAGCGACTGAATGTTTTTCCATATATTCAGACATATCAAATCTTTCTAAATGTGAGCCTAAATTATGAGCAAGCTGTCTAGCTAACTCAGTCTTACCGACTCCAGTTGGCCCAGCAAACAAGAAATTGGCCATTGGTTTATTCTCATGTCCAAGTCCAGAACGAGAAAGAATGATTGCATCTGAAACTTTCTCAACTGCTTCATCTTGACCAAAGATAACTAAATCGAGATTAGCTTTTAGATTTTTCAATCTATCTCGGTCACTACCAGTAACGCTTATTTCAGGAATCTTAGCTAACTTAGAAATTATAAGCTCTACATCTTTTTTAGAAATATTTTTCTTTCTTTTACTTTTTGGAAGTAAATGAATTCTTGCTCCAACTTCATCTATAACATCAATAGACTTATCTGGATTTTTTCTATCACCTAAAAATTTATTAGATAAATCAACAGCAGTCCTTAAAACAGCATTAGAGTACTTCACTCCATGATGTTCTTCGAACTTGGACTTTAATCCTTTGAGGATTTGGTATGTATCTTCAATCGATGGTTCATCAACATCAATTTTTTGGAATCTACGACTAAAGGCGTGATCCTTCTCAATAAACTTTCTAAATTCATTGTGTGTAGTACTTCCTAGACATCTAACTCGTCCTGAAGATAAAGCTGGCTTTAAAAGGTTTGAAGCATCCATACTTCCGCCATTTGTTGCTCCAGCCCCCATAACAGTATGAATCTCATCAATAAAGAGTATCGTTTTATCACCCTTATCATGAAGATCATCTAGCTCTTTTAGAACATTCTTTAAACGTTGTTCAAAGTCTCCTCTAAATTTTGCACCTGCTAGAAGTGCTGCCATATCTAAACTAAAGATAATTGTCTCTTCAAGAACTTCAGGAACATTTCCTTCAACAATACTTTTAGCAAGACCTTCAACAATAGCAGTCTTTCCCACACCCGCTTCACCAACAAGTAGAGGATTATTTTTTCTTCTTCTACAAAGAACTTCTACGATTCTGTTGAGTTCTTCATTTCTCCCTATTAAGGGGTCAATTTTATTTTTCTTAGCAAGTTCATTTAAATTTATACAGAACTCATTTAAAGCAGGGTTTTCTTTCTTCTCTTTCTTAAGTTTTGAAGGAGTTATCCCTCCTTCAAGCTCTGAATTATCAACATAGAAATCTTCACCATCGACAGGTTCATCTGCACCATGAGCAATATATTTAACTACATCAAATCTTTCAATTCCATATTTTTGAATCGAGTATAGAGCAAAGCTTTCTTTTTCTTGAAACATTGAGACTAAAATATTTATCCCCATGATATTTCTTTTACCTGATGACTGGACATGAATAGCAGCTCTTTGAATGACTCTTTGTAAGGACATTGAAATTTCTGGCTGATAAAGAATTCCATTTTCACTAGCAAGCTTTCTCAACTCTTCATCAACGAATTGCTGTTTACTTAAATTCTGCACTTGATCATCAGTTAAAATACTAAAGTTTGTTTGATCATTTAAGTATTCAATCAAGTCTTCCTGAATTTGCTCTATATCAGCACCTAGATCTTGAAGAACACCTATGACTTGATCGTCATCTAGCATGGCAATGAGAACAGTCTCAAGAGTTAAGTACTCGTGCTTTTTCTCATTAGCTATCTGAATAGCTTGATTAATTATTTCTTCTAGCTTTTTTGACATCATAACTTCCTCTTAGGCTTCTGGTTCTATCGTACACTTTAGCGGGTGACCGTTCTCCTTAGCTTCTTGATTAACCTTCTCTGCTTTAGTTTCTGCAATCTCAAAGCTATAAACTCCACAGATCCCAACACCTTCATTATGAACTTTAAGCATAACTGCTTGTGCTTCCTCTAAACTTTTAGCAAAAACTTTTTGTAATATATAAATGACAAACTCCATAGTGGTGTAGTCATCGTTATGAATAAGTACTTTGTATTTTCGGGGCTTTTTAATCTTAACTTTCTTGATTGTGGCGACCCCTCCTTCGCCGTACTCATCCTCATCATTAAAGATGGGGTTGAATCTTCTATCGTCAAGGTTAGACATTTTTTCGTATATGGACATATTTAAACTCTCATTTGCCTTTAGTATCTAATATCATTATCCTTTTAATAAATAGTCTTTTCAACTAAACAAAGCTGAATTGATGTAATTTTAAACAAAAAGGTCGTAAATATGAGTTTTTGGGATAGATTTATAACTAAAGAGGTGTCAAAACCCCTATCTAAACTACAAGAAAGTATCCTTAACCAGTTTCCAGATTATTCTGAAGAAAAACGAGTTTTATTGGGTTGCTTAGCTGCTCTAAGTGCCAGAATTGCCTATGTAGACTTTGATATATCTCCAAAAGAAAAAGACGCGATGATTAAGGCCCTGAAGAAGTGGATGAACCTAGATGATAAAGAAGCCCACTTTGTTGCTACTAAAGCACTAGAAGAAGTTGTGGAACTCTCAGGTATTGAGCCAAGAGACTACTGTACAGCGCTTAATGAATTTCTAGACAATACTCAAAAGCTCCATGTGCTTGAAACTCTTTTTCAAATATCTGCTTCTGATGACAATGTAGAAGAATATGAAAGTGAAGAAATTAGAATAATTGCAACAGGACTTTTACTTGAGCACAAACACTTTATTGCTGCGAGAGCAACTGTTGCAAAGTTTATTGGTGCATTGAAATAGTTTACTTACAGTACTTAGAGACAACTTTCTCTAAGTACTTTTTAGGAATATTTGTACCATATTCTAAAGAGCACATTAAATTTCCCTTATCCCTCTCTAATTCATAATAAACAATCTCATCTCTTTTTAAGTCAAAGTACTCTATATAACAGTCTCTAAAACCCAAAGAGTGACCAAACTCATGAGCGATTGTTTTTACTCTCTGTACACCCATAATGTTCTTATTAAGGTATATTGTGCTCATATTATCTAATTGAACTCGTGATAAACCTTCATCGACAAGCTCTAATCGAGCACCACTATTGCCAAGCTTATATTTAATTTCAATATCATTACTTTTCCAGTTTTCAGATATTGCATTCATCAGAGAGGCACTGTTTTCATTCTGATAAATTGGTATTGTAATCTCTTTTTTCTCTCCATTTACACATTCAATATCTAAAGGTGAATCTATCATTCCAAAGACTTCCCTATTAAAGTACTGTCTAGCCTTCTTAATAATTTCTTGAGTAAATTTATTTTCATCGTTATAGATAGTAGCTACATCATATTGAACACGACAGTAACTAACTCTATTAAAAAGAGAGCAGACACTAATTGTCTTCTCTCTTCTTTCTGAATCAGAGATAAGAACTCCTGACATAATAGAGTTTTCACACTTATCACCACACATTGATGATTCCAATTCTATAAAATCATTAATTTCCTGATTATCATTATCAATTAAGTTGCTTAGGTGACATTGATGAAACGACCACCGATTAAGATCTATTTTTAACTTCTGAAGTTTCCTTCTGATTTCTCTAATTTTTATAGTAGAAGTACTATTCTCAATACTTGTATTAATCTCTTCTTCTAAAGAAGATACTCTTTTTTCAAAAATATTTTTACTAAAGGCGACCTGCTCTATTTGAGACGGTCTAGCTTTATTTTTCAATTTGTGAAATCTTCGCTCTGATTTTTCTACAACTATTAACTTTAATTTCTTTTCTAGGCTTTGGATTTTAGTCTCTAATTCACTATTAGAATCAGTGCTACAGCTTTTAGATGACAACATAGTTTTGATATAAGCATTTGTATTATTTAGATCTGCTTCAGAGTTCTTTTTAACTCCACAAGAAGATAAAAGAGCTAAAATGAGTGATATTTTGAACAATGTCGAAAAATTAGACACTAAACTCCCCTAAGTAGCTTAAATAGTAGAATAAATTAAATACTACTTAGGATAGTTCAATATATATGCCAGTTTCATTTTTTATTCTTCTTTCTATTCTTCTTTCTTAGATATTTACCAAAGGCCTTCATAACTTTTACATGTGCTGGCGCTTGCGTGAATTTATATATGTACCAGGGAAGTGAAGGAACAAATTCATTAATAGAAGCAATCGTATACTTTCCATTAGCAATAGATCTAAACTCTAACCACCCCGTATCTTTCGTCTTAGAGAGTAAACCTCCAACAATATGAAATTTAACTCTGTCCAAAGGCTCGTGGTTATCCACTTTCTCTAAGATGAGTAGTGGTCGACAAATTCCTAAAATTGAAAATTGAACTTGGTCTTTATCTTTCTTCGCTGTAATTAAAGACTGCATGTAGCGCGGAAGCCAATTTAGATACTCATCACATATTTCAGCTTCATCTAATCTATCAGGGTTAGATAATCTTTGAATTGACCTTACCGTGTTTTCAAGGTGAGGCGCTCTTCTCTTTCTTATTTTTTTCTCTCGAGAAGATATCTTCTGTAACATACTATCGTAGCTTTTATATATTATAATAGATTCTATTTCCTTTGGAATACTAGGGCTAGGCAAATTACAAAGTAAACTATCAATGAGTGGTGAAACTAGTTCATAGTCGGTTTCTCCAAACAACTTAACCCAAAGTTTTGAGAAAGACGTATAATTAATAGGTACATGAAAAGTAAACAAACTCTTATTAAAATATGAGGATGTTTTCTTGATTAATTGTTCATAATTTATAGCTTCTCCATTAACGACATCAATTGTTTTATCTAGAAAATCTTCATTATTAATTGCAGTGCTAATAACATTTACTAGATCTTCAATAAAAATGACTTGTGTACTACTTTGTGTCCAATGAGGAAGAACCATTAAAGGTAAATTTTTAACCAAATTTCTCAAGATTTCAAAAGATGATCCTCCTTCTCCAACAACCATCCCGGCCCTAAATACAGTTACCGGAATACCTGTATCCTTCAGGACATCTTCAACTTCTTTGCGACTCTCCAAGTGTTCACTCATCCCGTGACTTGGAACAAGCCCTCCTAAATATATTATTTGCTTAACACCACAATGAACGCAAGACTTTGCAAAATTATCAGCGAGTAAAAGGTCAGTATCCCTAAAGCTACCTTGAAATAATTTTGAAGATGGAAGCATTGAATGTACGAGATAAATTGCGACATCACTTCCTTGCAGTGATTTTAATGTACTTTGAAATGAAAAAAGATCTGTTTCTCGCCATTCGACATTATCATGGCTTTCTTTTGAAGAGCGACTCAATCCAACAATCTTATGACTAAGCTTTATCTTTTCGATTAGGTTTCGACCTACAAATCCAGAAGCTCCAGCAACGGTTATTATCATGACAACTCCTCGCTATACTTAAGAAGAAACGATTTTAGTTGAAGATATTTTCTATAAAAAAGCCCCCAATTCAGGGGGCGTTTTGTATTACTATTTATTTTTTTATTATGCGACGTAATCTTCGTCGTACTCAGCCCATGCCATTTCAGGGTCAATGATTTGCATCTCCCTAACAGCTTGTCTGTGCTTACTATTTTTCCACTTACCTTTCTTTTTCTGTAATTGCTTCTCTAACTTATCAACAACAACGTCAATAGTCTTATAGAGGCTATCAGAGTGTCCTGCTGCATGATAATGGAACGTAGGTCCGCCAAGATCTACTTCTGCGTAGTGATTTCCTTCTTTCACGTAACAGCTCCACTTCAGATTAATTTCTCCGTCAATAAACTTCTTAAGTTTAGCTGACTTTTCATGAATTCTATCATCAAGTGCTTGTGTGTGCTCTAAATGAAGAAATGTGATAGTCACTTTCATAAACGTCCTACTCCTGTCGTTATATTTTCTTACACTTTGTTAGTGTATGAAACTTATCGTAATAAATTATTAAGATTTTACCTTTCTTTTCGAAGAAGACTCAATTCCTAACATCTCTCGGTACTTAGCTACTGTTCTTCTAGCAACCTTAACGTCTTCACGACTTAAAAGGTCAGCTATTTTCTGATCAGAAAGTGGCTTTTTTGGACTTTCATTAGCAACTAGTTCTTTAATCTTTAGTTTAAGAACTTCACTGGAAATATCATCTCCACCATTCTTTCCACCAATACCAGTATTGAAAAAATACTTAAGTTCAAATAATCCAATAGGAGTATGCATATACTTATTTGTTGTAACTCTTGATACCGTTGATTCATGCATTCCAATTTCATTGGCCACATCTTTTAGAATCATAGGCTTTAAATACTTAGGTCCTTTTTTAAAGAACTCTTGTTGTTGTTTTACGATTGCTTTTGAAACTTTATAGATTGTTTGCTGTCTAGTCTGTATAGACTTTAAAAGCCACTTTGCAGACTTAAGCTTATCTAATACATATTCACTTGCTTCGTTCTTCTCACCTTTTGCTGTTGATAGTAACTCTTGGTAAAGTTTTGAGATTCTAAGGCGAGGAATTCCCTCATCATTAACTTGAACAACAAACTCTCCGCCTACATCTACAACATAAATATCAGGAGTAATATAGTGAGTGTCTTGATCTGCGATCAATCGACCAGGCTTTGGGTGAAACTGATGAAGTAGCGTAGCTGTCTCCATTATTATTTCAGTTGAAGCACCTGTTTCTTTACTTATTTTAGTGAAGTCTTTTCTATGAAGATCTTCTAAGTGAAAACTAATAATTTTTTCTAATAATGGAGATCTCTCCTCTGCAATTCTGGCCTGAGCTAATAGACAGTCAGTTAAATTTGCAGCACCACAACCTACAGGATCAAACCTCTGAACCATTTCAAAAACATCAAAGGCATGATCCCTATCTAGTTCTGTTTTAGAAATAATTTCATCGTAAGAAACACCAAGATACCCATCATCATTTATGTTATGAATGATTTCTATTCCTAAATCTAACTCTTGGTCAGTAAGTTCTTCCATTCTCAGTTGCCACTCTAGATGATCAGCAAGAGACTTTCCTTTAGAAATAATATTTTCGTAGTTTGGTGTATCGTCGCTTGAAGCGGGACCAACCATTGAAGGTGTTGAAGAAGAGTTGTTGTATGTTTCAACATACTTCTGCCAGTCAAAATCATCATCTTTAGCTATAACTGGGCTTTCATCAAAGTTTTCACTTTTAGCCTCAGCGCCCTGACTCTCTAATTTTTCAACATTGTAATCGTCTTCAGATTTTTTATCAGGTGATTCATTTCCATTGCCAAATTCTTCTAGCATTGGATTCTCAACCATCTCTTCGGCAATAACAGAAGTCATCTCAAGGTGAGTTAAAGTCAAGAGTTTGATAGCCTGCTGCAATTGCGGCGTCATCATCAAGTTTTGAGATTGCTTAAGACTTTGTGAGATCTTAATTGCCATAGTTCCACCTTTATTTGTTTAAAAGATGGGTGACATTTTACATCTTAAATTCGTCACCCAAATAGAACTTCCGTGCTCTTTCATTATTTACAATTTCATCCGGAGTTCCACTTACTAGTAGTTCACCGCTATTCATTATGTATGCCCTATCAACAATACCTAAGGTTTCCCTTACATTGTGGTCTGTGATTAAGACTCCAATATTTCTATTCTTTAAACTACGAATCACTCCCTGAATGTCACTTACCGCAAGCGGATCAACACCAGCAAAGGGCTCATCGAGGAGAACAAATCTAGGCTCTAACGCCAACGCTCTCGCAATCTCAACCCTTCTTCTTTCTCCACCTGATAATGATGAACCTAGAGATTTTCTAATATGCCCTAGTCCAAAATCTTCAAGTAAAGATTCGAGTAGATTCTGCCTTTTTATTTTAGGCAATTTTCTATTCTCTAAAACAGCATAGATATTCTCTTCTACTGTTAAATCTCTAAATACCGAAGCTTCCTGCGGTAAGTAGCCAACTCCCTTAAGAGCTCTAATATGAATTGGATACTCAGTTAAGTCCGATCCAGAAAGTTCGATCTTTCCTTCATCAGCTCTTACAAGTCCTACAATCATATAAAATGATGTAGTTTTTCCAGCTCCATTAGGTCCTAAGAGACCGACAACTTCACCTTGCTCTACTCTAAGACTTACATCTTTTACAACTGTTCTTCCCGAGTAGGTTTTCTTGAGGTTGGTGGCCTCTAGAAAGCTTTTTTCTTCCATAAATTACCTTAATATAAAATTAGTGTTCGCATCATCTACTTCAACAACTTCGTTATTCTCACGGAGCACTATTTTATTTCCAGTAATTACATCGTTTTGTTGAAAAACTTTTGGGTAGCCAGTAAGAATAATTTTACTCTCACTCATCATACCCTCTAGTTTTTCTCCAAAAGCACGTCTTTCAAAGGAGGAAACACGACCATCCTTTTCCAGTTTTACTTTCTCTACAACCTTCACATCGTCATAAAGAACGAAATACTTGAGCTTTTTGTTATAGTTCTCAAGGAATATTTCTCCGCGGTGAGAATCCGCTTTAAGTTGTTGTTTTTCTAGGTGAACATCTTCAAGTAAATCTATTTGAAGACTCACCATATCTACATCTACTTGCTGTGCTTTAAAGCGAATATTCTCTTCGTAAACACGCTTTCTTTTAATTAGTCCTCTAACATCACCTTCATAGCGACTTTTATCCTTTGATGGCCAAGTCACAGCACTATTAGACCAAACACGAATATCCTCTTTGCTTTTACCGTCCACTGAAACACTTGTTGTTTTTACATTTCCATTAGAGACAATTTCATCTTTATCCATAAAGTATGTTGTCTTATCTGCAACGAGTGTTGAAGTTTCTAAGTTAAACTGAACTTCGTTTTCAAATATGATTTGATTTTCTTGCCTGAAGAGAAACCCTTTTCTTGCCTGATATTGAACAGGTTCTCCATTACCTGTGAAGGCAACTCCTTGAGGTTCAGTAAACAGAGACTTTCCAGAAGCCGAATTCATAGATAATTCTTTAGCATCAAGGTGAAGAACTGGTTTTTCATCCTTAACCCTGTAGAATGACACATCTTGGAAGTAACTTTCTTCATCGTAGCTCTGAGAATCATCTTCAGCTTGGTTTTTAAGAGCAGATGATCTCTTCCACTCCACACTTTCACCCCAAATTGTAATGAAACCTAAACAGAGCAGGAAACCGAAGAAAATGAATGACTTTTTTAAACTATTAAGCAAATTACGCTCCGCGACTTTAAAAGAAGATTATATCACTCTTAACACTTGCTGGCATATACCTAAGTATAGTCTCGTTTTTTCCATTATTTTTCAATAACTTATTAAGATCATAAGGAATTACCTATAGGTTTTATTTTACGATCAAATTGCCCCTATGATAGTCTTGCCCCCATACAATTAGCTATTTTATCAGGGAATTTGCATTGTCCACACAAACATTAGACACCTTGAACGAAATTATCAATCATGGAGTAAAACTCACTCCAATGATGGTTCAATTCTACGACATCAAAAAAGAATATTCTGAACACCTTGTTCTCTTTAGAATGGGAGATTTCTATGAAGTCTTTTTTGATGATGCAAAGAAAGCATCAAAGCTTCTAAATATAACTCTCACACAGCGTGGAAAATTAGGTGACTTCCCTATTCCAATGGCAGGTATTCCTCATCATGCTGCTGCAGTATATATAGATAAGCTAAGTGCTTTTGGAATTAAGGTTGCAATTTGTGAACAAATTGAAGATCCAAAAGAGGCAAAAGGTATTGTTAAAAGAGCTGTTGTTCAAGTCGTCTCTCCAGGTCTTCCTTACGACCTAGAAAAAGCAGACTCAACAGATCACAAGTACATTGCATCAGCAGTAAGAGTTGATGACACTTACTACCTAGCAGCAATTGATTTCACTACAGGTGAATTTAGTGGTCATAAACTAACAGGAACAGAAGACTTCTTAGACAAACTAAGAATGCTTGCTCCTAAAGAGTTTATCTGTGCAATGGGAGAATGGGACGACTTAAAAGAACTAGACACATTACTTGGTGCTCTTGGAGTTTTAAAAACTCATCTCTCTAAAGAGTACTTTGAAGAAAAATATACTGAAATATATATTGAAAAGCTTATACCTTCATATAAAAGAGATAAGGTCATCTCAACAAGCCATGAAATACTCTCCCCTATTGGAGCTCTTTCTTACTACATATGTTCAACTCAAACTACTGAGACATTTTGTCATATAAGACCATTTAAAATGGTTAGTGAAAAAGGGCATATGAGAGTAACAGCTCCAACTTTAATTGGGCTAGAGATACTTCCAAAGTCGAGAGAGACTTATAAAGATTCTTTACTAGGTTTTCTAGATAAAACTAAGACAGCAATGGGTTCTAGGAACTTAAAACAAGTATTCATTAACCCTTTAAATGATCTAACTGAAATTGAACAAAGACAGAACTTCATAAGTTACTTTATCGAAGAAATTGATACTTTATCTGATGTAAGAGAAAAGTTAAGTGACGTAAGAGATCTTGAAAGAATTATGGCCAAGGTTTCAACAAATAAGTCGACTGCCGGAGATTTAATAAATCTATCAAGAGCAGTTAGAACATATGAAAACTTAAAGGAAGTCTTTTCTAATGAGTCTGCAAGTTTTCTAGTTACTTTAAAAAAGAAAGAGCTTTCAGAACTAAAGAGCTTGGCCAAAAGAATTGAAGAAACAATTAATGATGAGATTGGAGCTGCATTAGACAAAGGTAACCTCATAAAAGAAGGCTGTGACCAAGAAAGAGACCGTCTTGCTAAGATGAGTACAAATACAGCGAATGAACTTTTAGAGCTTGAAGCTCGTTATAGAGAAGAGACAGGAATTCCCAAATTAAGAGTCAAATCAAATAACGTTGCAGGATACTTTATTGAAGTATCTAAAACACATACGAATAAAGTTCCTGAAAACTTCAAGAGAAGACAAACACTTGTTAACTCAGAAAGATATACCACAGAAGAACTAACAGCATTTGAAAAAGAAATTTACTCAGCAAAAGAAAAGCTAGAAAGACTAGAGAAAGAAATTTTCAAAGGTCTTATTACAGAAGTTGCTGAAAAGAATAATGCCATAATGATGCTTTCTAAATCTATTGGACTCTTAGATGTATTCCAAAGTTTTGCATGGGTTGCAAATCAAGAAGAATTCATTAGACCAGAAATGAAAGAAAATAAAAAACTTTCAAATCTAGAAGGTGCTTGGCATCCACTTATAAAGTCTATTATCAAAGATCAATTTGTTGCTCACGATCTAAAACTTGATGAAGAATGTTTCTTTGGTTTAATTACAGGTCCAAACATGGCCGGTAAGACGACAGTAATGAGAGAAGTTGCAATTATTCAACTTCTTGCGCAAGTTGGCTCTTTTGTTCCTGCTGAAAAAGCAGAAATAGGTCTATGTGATTACTTATTTAGTAGACTTGGTGCTAGTGACGATATCCTTAAAGGACAATCGACATTTATGGTTGAGATGGCAGAGACTGCAGAGATCTTAAGACATGCTACAGACAAGTCACTTATTATTTTAGATGAGGTTGGTAGAGGTACTTCTACATATGATGGTCTTAGTATTGCTTGGTCATTAGTTGAGCACTTTGTTAATAAGACAAAGGCACTAACTTTATTTGCAACACATTACCATGAGCTTATTGATATTGTTGATCAGCTTCCTGGTGCAAAGAATTTAACAGTTGAAACTTTTAATAAAGATGGCAACGTTCAGTTTCTTTATAGACTTATAGAAGAAGGTGCATCACAAAGTTTTGGTATTTATGTTGCCAAGCTTGCAGGTCTTCCAAAGTCTATACTAGATCGATCTGCTCATCTTCTAAAAGGACTAGAGCACGACAATCATCAAGATAGTAAACCTATTGCTCCTGTAGAAATCTCTACAGCGAGTACCAGTTTAATTGATTCTCAATTAAGCTTCTTTGGTGAACCAGAAGTTAAAGTTGAAAAAGAGATTCCAGAACATCTTCAAAAGTTAGAATTAAATTTAAATGAAGTTGATGTAATGAATATGACTCCACTCCAGGCATTAAACAAGCTAAGTGAACTCAAAGAATCAATTAGACAATAGTTTCCCTCAACTATAAAAAACTAATACTTTCATAACTTACTCCGACGAGTAGGTTATGAAAAAATTAATCTTACTTACATTCTTAATGTCACTGAACTCTTTTGCCTTTGATGGATATAATATCGAAGGTACTAAAGAAACTATTAACCACTTCGTAGCAGAGGGCGTTCCAGAGACTCCCCTAGTTGAAGCAATTGAATTCTATGAAGAGAATCCTCACTTACTTACCAATAAAAGGTATATTACAATTGGAGACTTTTCTCAAAGTTCTAAAGAAAGAAGATTATACATTCTTGATTTAGAAAATGGTGAACTTCAAAGAGAATATGTTGCACATGGTAGTGGAAGAAACAGACTTGGATTTCCAAATGGTGATAAAGACCATGATGGATACTTAAACAAATGTAAGCACTCAAAGTTTAGTAAAAAAATTCGTCTTGTTAAACATAGACGCTATGGAATGACGAGACCAGGCTTTATGAGAGTTGATACTACTTACTTTTCAAGTAAATTTAACTACAACTCAATGGAAGGACATAATGCAATCAGACTTACAGGTCTTGAACACTCTTCTTCTGATGTTAGAAAAAATGCTGTAGTTTTTCATGAAGCAGACTACGTAAAAGATTACTCTAAAATTCAAGGACGTACGCTAGGTTGTCCTGCAATCCCTGTTGGAACAATGAAAAACGTCCTCCCAAAAATCAAGGGTGGAAGTCTTTATTATTCATATGCTCCTCAGTGCTAGCTAGTTACCCGACTACTTAAGTCGGGTGATACTTTTTTCCCCTTAAAAGAATTAAAAGTTTTCTCTCAATAGATTCAAGATTCAATTAATAAAAGTCGATAAGCAATTATGTGGAATGAGCAAAAGAAAGTACTACATTTATCAGCAGAAAAGACACCAAGAAAGAGTCTTACAAAAGATCGTATGTATGCTTTCACAATGGATTTATTTCTTATTGGGATTATCAACAAGGCCATACTATTTACGTACACAAGCTTTATTCACTCTTTCTTCCACCAACTACCACTTGGTGTAAGGGCAAATCTACAAGATAAACTTCAAGCAGTGAACTCTATAAACTTTCTAGTTGTCTTTACCGGATATTTTCTTCTTTCTTATTACTTATCAGAGGGAAAAACACCAGGTAAAATAATGTTTAATTTAAAAGTTCAATGTCCACACACTCATAGTGACCAACTATCACTGAAAACATCAGCTTTAAGAACACTCGGTTACTTTGTCACTATTCCAACAGGCTTTACTCTCCTTCTAATACCTTGCTTTAGAAAAGATGGAAAAGGTATCCCTGATTGGCTTTCAGATTCTTTTGTTATGAACTCTGATGAAGAATACTTCATAGAAAGTCTAGAAGATACTGGTTCTACTAAGGTAACACCTCTATTTCCTGAAGACCCTATTGCGAAGAAGATCAGATCAAACAAAGCTTCTTGATCTATATTATCTTGTATCAAACCTACCTTAGCCCTATTATATACTTATGAACAAAGTTTCAATTATTTTACTTTTATTTATGGCCTCATCAACAGTGCTAGCAACAAACTTTAGGGTTTGCTATGAGAGTCCCCACTTCTTTCCATATAAAGATGACGGTGGCCCTAAACAGGAGCTAAGTCCTATCATTAAGCTCATTCATGTTGCGAGTAAGAAAGCGAAACTTAACCTAGAATTTATTCGTACATCTTGGGCCAGATGTTTAGACGATGCCAAACATAATAACGTAGACGCTGTTCTCACATCCCTTTGGACAAAAGATAGAGAGAAGTTTTTAGTTTTTCCAAAAAACTCCAAAGGACTAGTTGATAAATCTCAATACTTGCTAAAAGCAAAATATAGAATCTATACCCATGTTGACTCTCAAATAGAATGGGATGGTATACAAATAAAGAATACAGTAGCGGGAATTGGGGCTCCAAATAGTTATGTGGCTAAGAGTAAGCTCAAAGACCTAAACGTACTGAAGGAAACAGATTTACTTGTAAAACAGGCATTTGATTTAATTATAAAAAGAAGGCTTGATGGATATGTTGTATTGAAAGAGGTCGGAGACATAATCTTAAGTGACTATCCAGATAAGAAACTTATTAAATCTTTAAAGAAGAGCTTCATTGAAGATCATCTCTATATCCCAGTAAGTTATGGTTTCTATAAAAACCATCCCTCAAAAGCTAAAATATTCTTTGATGAACTTACCAGAGAAAGAGATAACTACTACCCAAGTGAACTATAAAAAATCTGAAATATTTTTAAAAAGAACTTTGGCCCTCTCTTGAATCTTTAAGGCCATAATTTCATCTTCTGAAAGTGTTTGTCCCTTCTCAAAAGGCGCCATAACTTTCTTTCTCTTGATTACGACTCTACCTTGTCTCTCTAATTTTTCTTCTGAACTATTTGATTGCCAAGGACGAAGAACTTTCTTTTTCTGTGCAAGGCCAGATAACTTCTCTTCTTTTCGCTCAAGTATAACATCTAGAATGGACTTTACTCCACTAGATGCTTTCTTATTAATGTCACTTAAACTTATCGCCATAAATTCCTCACCCTTATAGGATAGCAGAATTCATTTTTTTTAAAAGAAATTAATAGGCCCAAAGGATTTGAGCCTATTTAAAAGATATTCTAATTCTTTGTCCAGTTAAAATGTAACTCTTTTAATTGGCTCTCAGCTGGAGCAGATGGTGCTTTAGACATTAAATCACTTGCTGACGTTGTCTTAGGGAATGCTATCACATCTCTAATTGAGTCAGTTTTTGCAAGTAACATAATAATTCTATCTAAACCAAAGGCAAGACCACCATGAGGAGGAACACCATAGTTCAGTGCCTCAACAAAGAAACCAAACTGAGATTGAATTTCTTCTTCACCCATTCCAAGAACTTCAAACATCTTCTTTTGAATATCTTGTTCATGGATTCTGATTGATCCACCACCAAGCTCATACCCGTTACAAACAACATCGTATGCTTGAGCAGGCATGTCTTTTAAAGATTCAGAATCCTTTGGATCTGCACCAATAAAAGTCTCTTTTTGATCTTTATTAATCATTGTAAATGGATGATGACGAGCAATATATCTCTTATCATCAGGATTCCACTCTAGTAATGGGAAGTCATATACCCAAAGAAATTTATATCCATCTTCAATTATATCTAGCTTCTTACCTAGGTATCTTCTAAGAGCATCTGCACATGCATTAGATGTATCTTTCTCAGAATCTGCACAGAATAACCAAGTACCATCTCCGGCATTCTCTTCAAGAGCACATAGCTCTTTATAAATATCATCTGTAATAAATTTAGAAATACCAGCACTTCTCTCTTCGCCATTAACTTTAAAGAAAGCAACACCTTTACCACCATGAGGCTTTACAACCTCAGTTAATGCATCTGTATCTTTTCTTGAAAATGATCCCATTGCAGCAGGTACGAATATTGCTTTTACAAGACCATTTGCTTTAGCAACACTTGAAAAAACTGAAAATTCAGAGTCTTTAAATATGTCTGTTACAATTCTGTGCTCTAAACCAAATCTTAGGTCTGGCTTATCTGTCCCAAAGCGAGTCATAGACTCATTGAACGACATCATAGGTAGTGTAAAGTTATCTTCTAACTCAAAAAGCTCTTTCAATATTTTTTCAACTAAGTTTTTAATATACTCAGGAGTCGCAAATGAGATCTCCATATCAATTTGAGTAAACTCAGGTTGTCTATCAGCTCTTAAATCTTCGTCTCTAAAGCATCTACAGATTTGGAAATACTTATCTGTAGATCCAATCATTAATAATTGCTTTAGAGTTTGTGGTGACTGAGGAAGAGCATAAACTTTTCCAGGGTGAACTCGTGATGGAACAACATAATCCCTAGCCCCCTCAGGAGTAGACTTATAAAGAATTGGAGTTTCAACCTCAATAAATGTTTCATCTTGAAGAATACGTCTAACAGTATTTGTAGTCTTTGATCTTAATCTTAAAATATCTTGTAACTTTTTAGTTCTAAGTTCTAAATATCTGTACTTAAGCTTTAAGTCTTCACTAGCTTCAATTTGACCAAATGGAAGAAAAGGAATGTTATCTATATCGTTTCTTGAAAGAACTTCTATTGATTCAACTTGTACTTCTACAAGACCAGTGTCCATTTTCTTATTTTGTGCATCAGCAGGTCTCTTAGCAACAATACCTGTTGCTTTGATTACAGACTCAAGAGCACAGTCTTTTAAAACTGATAGATCACCCTTAAATTGCTCAAAACCAAGCTGTGTTAAACCATACTTATCTCTAACATCGATAAAGTGAAGTGCTCCTAGATCTCTGTACTTATTTACCCATCCACAAAGTGTGACAGTTTGTCCTACGTGATCTTCTCTAAGCTCCCCACAATTGTGAGTTCTCATTAGTCCTTTTATTTCGGCCATTTGCTTTATCTCCCCTCATATTTTAGAGTTAAGTCATGAAGACATTTATATCGTATTTTGCACCAATGCTCATTAAAAATATTCTCAAAAGCCTAATAATATTACTGTTTCTAACAAGCTGTAGCTCTCAAGAAGTAATATTCAAGGACAGACAAAGAGTTACTATTCTTATAGATAACCAGTTCCCAGTTGAAACAATCCTCTCAACAACAGACCAGCAAATGAGTTTAGGTCTTAGTGGTACTGAGAAAAGTCACTTTAGAAAAGACCATGCGATGCTATTTAAATACAAAAAAGACGGATTGCGTAATTTCTGGATGCCCAACACTCTATTCGACTTAGACATATTCTTTATTGATTCAGACCTTAAAGTTATAGCAGTAGAGCGCAATGTTCCTCATCACCCTGGCTTTCAAGAGCCTCCGGCAATATATAGAACTAAGATTTATAAATGCAGACATGTCTTAGAAATGAGAAGTGACTCACCTCTTGCTAAAAAGCTAGAGGTGGGTGAAAAAATTATCTTTGAGAAAGGCTCTTCTCTCTAGGGAATAAAATTAGATATTCATCCTTAGCGATAAATCCTAAATTATCTCTAACAAGTTTCTTTTGATACATAGAGTTCTTACCAATCTTCTTAATCTCTTGAGCAAGACTCTTATTTTCTTTAATTATTCTTTGTTGCTCATACTGCTTATCTTCTAGAAGGTTTAGTGAAGAATAGTAATCCATCACACCGCCCGCAGAGAAAACAAGTCTAAATAATAAGAAAGTACAAAATGCCCATCCAAACTTTACAAGGTAGCTAACTAAACTCTTATCAGTATTCTTTTTAGACTTTGTATTTACTTTTCTTTTTGCGCTTGTGTAACCAACTTTTGCAGGAGCTTTTGCAACAGCTTTTCTAACAGGTGTTAAAAACTCAGCTTCATCTGGCTTACCAACAGTTCTTCTTGTCACTGTAGAAGTAGAAGGTTCCTTAACAGGAGTAGCTGGTGCTGCTTCTTTTTTATTAAGTAGCCCTCCACCCCAACTTCTAGATTTAGTTTCAGATGTAGTCTCTTCACTCTTAGCTTCATTACTAAATTTTGAAGCAGGTCTTCTTGGAACACCAGAAGGTGTACCTGCAGCTTGAGCCGCTCGAAGTCTTTCTTGGATATTACGAGATGAACTTCCTGCAGGTCTAGGTCCTTTAGGTCCTGAGAACAACGGTCCATCAGCAGGAGCACTTGATGCTTGCGATTGAATATTATCTCTTTTTGCTTGTTTTGCGCGGTTACGCTCAATTGCTTTTCTTAAACGATCACTAGATGGATCGCCACCTGCAGCTGGTGCACTCTGAGCTCCCCTTTGATGGGAGTCGAACGAAAATTCCAATTTAAACATCCTGTTTAAAGTTTAGTATTCACAAAATAATCCTAATTTTGTGACAACATCCTGTTATTACTATTCTAATTGAAGTGAGCATTCTGCTCAAGGGTTATTATTAAGTATTTCCTCAATTGAGAGCCAAAAACCTCTTACGGCCGCAATCTCTCGTAGAAAAATAACTAATCTTTGCTGCTCAAGTGTTAATTCAGCAGGATCAAATTCAAAGTTAAATTCACCCTTTTCAAATATATCTTTAAAATTTAAAAAATTATCATCATTTAAGTTTGTAGGTTTAATCTCAAAACTCTTATCCGAAGTTGAGTATTCAGAAATAGAAAAGAGTCTTCTAAGTAGAGCTTCACACTTTAAAAACTTTAATGAAGCAATCCCTCTATCACCTATTGGACCTAGTCTCATAAATTGTTGATCACGCTCAACAGACTGGGCCTTAAAGTAAACTTTCATTCCGTTATCGTTATTCTCAAGCCACCAACTAAATCCAGGGTCACTTAAGTTACAAACCATTTCTTCCTGAATTGGAAATCTCTTATTGATTATATACTCAGCAATCATCTCAGATTGCTCAATAGAAGCTGTTTCAAAATAATGAATACCAGAGAGATCTTCTCGGTCTCTGATCTTCAACTTTTTCCAACTTCCATTTTCATCGTTCATAACACCATGAACAGAGTCATTAATATTATGACAAAGTACTCCTCGTACACAGAAAGTAGAAATACCAGCATCTATTTTAAAGATTATTCCAGGGCTTTGTGGAAAAGGAGAATCATCTATCTCCTCTTCTAGATCCTCTTCATAAACTTCCTGAGCTTCAAAACTAATATCAACTTCTTGAGGTAGTTTTACATCAAAGAGAGAGTCATCTTCAGTCATTAGATCTTCAGATTCAGCAGCTAAAACTTCAACATTAACTGGCGTAGCCTCTATTTCAGGATCTTCCTTCTCTTGATGAATTTCATTGGAATTTATTTCAGTAATTGTTTTAGGTAATTCTTCATCATTATTGATTAAGAAACCCTCTTCTCTTGAAAATTGAAAATTTTCATCGAAAAGTGATGGCTGACCAAAGTCTTCAGAGCCTTTTAGTGCTTCACTTAAGGCCATTGTTTCTTTTGCTAAAAAATCAATATCTATATTAGGCGAATCCATTCGACCCCTTTTTCATCCATGAAAAAAAGTAAACAACATTAAAATTGTGGACTAAACGAATTAAAAAGACAAGCTTTTACCACAATGCTTTTAATACAGTAAGAATGACAACGACGATTAACGGTGAAAAATCAAATGGAAGATCATTAGGAAGGTATCTCCTAATTGGGGAACAGGTGTAGTTCGCAAGAGTATGAACCCTCTTTACCCAGATGTTTCTTCGATACTGAGGTAGATACGACAGAATAACATCTACAAAGAGTAATAAAATATATAATTCAATAAGTGTTCTAATTAGACCCACAATTTTCTCCTATTAAAAATATATATCTTTTCTTAAAAATTTCAAGTCGCATTACGTTTAAGAAATAACTTCTTTTTTAACAATGTTGTACAAATACATGCACCAAAATAAAAGAATGTCATACTAAAGTAGATCCAAATCACGCCTACTATTAGAGTATAGTAATCACCATAGTTTTTAATCAGATTATCTCTAATATAAATAAAATATATCCAAAATAAATTCTTACCTACAATAATGAGAGTGCTAAAAATAAGAGAAGCAATAATTGACTGCTTTAACGATAATTTCCAAGAAAAGAACCATCTATATAAGAATGCAAAAAAAGTTGTGAAGATAATTCCATGAAATAGATTTGATTTTATGAAATATGAAACTCCATAACTGTAAGATGAAAAGTATTCACTAACCTGCAGTAAGCTAGGTATATTCTTTGTAATAAAGTCTACAATTACATTATTCGTAAACAACTGTCCTGAGTAATAAAATATTGTTGGTAAAAAGAAGAATAAAGTTAATGAAAATATAGTTACACCTATAACGAACATTCCCTTTAAATGTTTTATTAATTTAAGATAGCTTCGATCTTCTGTAATAAGATAGAGCCCATTCCAAATAGAGTTAAAGAATGAAAGTGACGAAATTAACAATATACCAAAGTTAATTACCGTAAATTCACCTCTAGCAAAGAGTGGCCCTTTAACTATCTCTTGAACTTGAGAAAGTATCTCAGGTGCTACATCAGGAAAGAAACTTTCAACTAAATTAAATATTTGAAGCTGTGTAGAATTAATATCTCCAATAAAGAAGCCTACAACACGAATTAATAATAAAAAGAAAGGTACTACAGTCAATAAAATATAAAAGGTGGATGATGACGCTAGAGTTGTTCCTCTTTTATCTTGAAACAAGAGAAACGAGCTTTTAAATAGATTATAAATTTCTTTTATCATAGATAATCTATTCTACTTAAAAAATATAATTTGTGAGGAAAACTTAAGAGCCCTCCCAGATCCAGCTAAAAATCTGGGAGGGGAATGTTACAAAGACCTGGAGAATGTCAATGGATATGTAAGCCTTTGTAAATCAATATAACTCTTTATAATCAAACACTTAGACTGTCATCTTTGTGTTCTATATATCAGTGATAAATCACTTTCGACTTTTTTGCAAAAGAATTAATAGCTAATTTGGGAATTGTTCAGGTCTTTTTAGACGCGCCACACACTAAACATGTAATATTAAGAAGTTGTAAAAGTAGATCTTTTTAGTTGTCTATTTCTGAACAGGTAAATTCTTTTTATTCACCAGGTCGCAGGCTATTTCATAATCGAGCTTGCAGCTCATCTTTAAGTATCTTTTGGCCGTCTCTGGACTCTTCTCTTTTAGATATAAGTTATGAGCTACAAAGCAGGCTGCTCCATTCTCTTCATTTTCACAGAACCAAGTATAGAGCTCTAACTCATAACGAGTGTATAGAACTGTAATCATAAAAATAATAAAAATACCTGCGGCCATCTTATAGTGATACTTCATAAATCCTCAAAAAAACGATAACTGATCGCCACAAATAATATCATCAAAACTTTTATCAAAAATATTTAAAACTGAGTCAGCTAATGGCTTAATCTGTTTTTCAATATAGTGCTCATAATCGATATTAGAATACTCTAGTTCAACTGGGTAAGGCCCAGAGTTAGTCATTACATATTCAATACTCTTCATATTTGACTGGCCAGCTTTATCTTCTAATATTTTAGCTGCCCTTACATGAGGAGGGATTGTTTTAGTATACTCTGAAATAGATTTTGTTAGCCTCTTTCTATACACAAGTAGATCATCAAACTCACCATTCTTTAATCTATCAACATAGCCCTTTATAAAATTTTCATAATCTTCATTATGAAAAATCTTCTCAAAAAGAGTATATTGAAAATTCTTAGCTAACTTAGTCCAATCTGAACGAACAAACTCCATACCAGAAAAGTATAACTCGTCCTTACCTTCCATTTGAAGTAGTCCAACGTATCTCTTCTTAGCTCCGCCTTCTCCACCTCTAGCAGAAGGAAGGAATAGTTTCTTAAATACTTTTTCAAATTCCATTTCTAAGTGCGACTCTACACCAAACTTTACCTCTAACTTCTTTGTTAGAAATTCATTTGTTCTTCTCACTAACTCAGCTGAACGTTCTTTTATTTTATAAATGTCTTCTTGCTTTAACTTAACAAATACTGAATCTGTATCACCATAGAGGACTTCATATCCAAGCCCCTTAAAAAACTCAATTGATTCTAAAAGTATCCACTGTCCTGTCCCTGTGATCGCAGTAGGAAGATCTGCATGATAAAAACGACAACCAGGCGATCCCATAACACCATAAAAGGAATTCATTAATATCTTAATCGCCATTGAAAGATGTGAATCATTCAGAGACTTTGCTTGTACTCTCTTTTCAAATAATTCAGTGATAAAATCAGGTAAGATATTTTCACTTCTTGAAAATTCATGGCCAGTAGGTGTTCTAACAGTATTCACATCACTCATTATGCGAGAGTATGGATCTATTTTAAAAGTTTTTATAATTGATGGATAAAGGCTCTTAAAATCTAAAACAATAACATTCTCATACAGCCCTACTTTTGGCTCCATGACATATCCACCAGCAGCATGTGCATCTCTTTGAATATCTAATACGTTTGGAGCAACAAATCCTTTTCTATGAATATGAGGTAATAAAAAGTGATCAAAAGCACCTGTAGAAATTCCAACACGATCCAGTTGAAGGCCAGAGATTCGAGATCTTGTTACAGCAAGCTCTATGAGCTCAGTTTTATTATAGATATCACTGACAAGAGTACAGTCTAGTAAATTATACTTTGCTAGTGATTCCTTATCCTCTTTGAATCTTCTTTCGATTTCTTCAACTTTACTTGATCCTGTTGAGCTAATGTCTTTATTAGCCCCCAATAATTCTGAGGCAACAGTGTCCAATTTAAAATTTTCAAAACTATAGAAAGAACCTCTCAAAGTAGGAGGACCATCAAGAACAACTCTTCCAGGAATTGAACAAGTATAAGTTCCACTCTTTCTTTGGTGGATCTTTATTTTTTCCCCATCTCTGCTAAAATTAAAAGGGATTCCATATTGAGTAAACTTTCTCTCCAGAAAGTCTAAATCGAACCCTATAACATGCCACCCTATTATGATATCAGGATCAAGCTGTAATACATTCTCTTTAAAGGCGATAAGTACTTCTTTCTCACCTCTATAATAAGTGAGCTCATCATTTACTTCCCTATTCTCTTCTGCAACCATGAAGACTTTTTTAAACTCTTTTCCTTCTCCAAGTTGGTAATGAACTCCAATTGAATAGAGATCAAAGCCAAAGCTTGTTTCAATATCAAAAGATAGTACTTTAAAGTGCTCTTTATAATTCGTTTTCTTAACTTGAGGGTTAGTAAAAATCTTTAGCTTACCTCTTTGATGACTCTCCCCCTGAACTTCAATATCTCCATTAATGAATCTCTCCATTAAGAAACGCTCATTAGGTCTTACGTCTGATTCGTAAGTTCTTATTCCATTTTCTGTTAAGAAGTCTCTAGCGGCATATAGATCAGCTTGCTTAGAAAAGTATAGTGCATCAACAGGCTGCTTAGAAAAACTCTTTAAACCAACACTTTTTCTCTCAAGTAATTTAGGTATTTTTATAGATTGGTTCTTTGATTCTATGAAAAAGACAGGTCGAAAGTTCGTAATAACAACTTTTACTGGCCCAGAGTCTGTAGATAAGTAAAAGTGCAGCTCAACACCACTCGTTGAGTCCACGAAATTCGAAGTGAGAATAAAACCCTTAATATTTTCCATAGAGCTATTTATATACTGTAAAAAGGAGATAGCCAAACCTATAAGCACAGAAATAAGTGTTTAATATTAATACCTTATGTCTTTTTATAGATAAAAAGTTTACTGTATAAATCGTATACACCCTGAGAACTTATTACAATGAACCCTATTTTTTTGGATAGTTAGCTTAGTATGAATCCCATATGAAATTAAAACTACTACTCACATTGACACTTATTTTTTCTATTAGTTGTGGAAAAAATACTGAACCTGACCAAAGCTATATCATTAATGATGAGAAATCTGACGTGGTATCAACAAGTGTAACTGACAAATTAATCAGTACTAACGCTAAGGACTACTCAGAAGAACTGCTCAAAGACGTAACTTTTGAAGAAGATAGCTGTGAATCAAACAATATCCTAAGAGATGTACTCATTTTCGGAGAGAAAATTAAGTCTCTTGGTGGTCATGTTTTAGATTTAGATGAGTTTGGAGAAGATGAAGTTGAATTTCAAAAATTCTTAACAGAGTCTGGCGTGCAAACAATGAGTGCAATGGATATAGCAAACTCGGGAACGAAATCGACAATGGTGTCTTGTAATGAAACCAATATGATTCCACCAAAGTCATGCTGGTATAGATCATTAGCATTTAGCCTATTAATAGATAAAATTGAAGACGAAACTGGTGTTGATACAACTCTGACTAGTCACTATAGAAGCTCTTGCTACAATAATAAGCTTGGTGGTGCCAAAAAAAGTGATCACATTAGTGCAAAGGCAATGGATTTCTCTATGGGGAATCAGGAAAATAGACACGAAGTAGAAAAGTTTATCTGTAACAAATTATGGAAAGAAAATTACTTTATGGATAGTGAAACAGAGGCCTTAAGTAATGTTTCAATAGGACTTGGAAAAACATATATCCACTTAGGCCTAGATAGCACACACGGAAGAAGGCATTGGGTATATAATGATTATGCAAAGGCAAATACAATGCCTGCCACTTGCTGGAATATAAATTAAGATTTCTTTCTAGGGCTAGACAAGACTTTGTGAAAATACTTTAGTCTTGATTTAACTAGAAAGGAATTTATATTAGATAGATTGATTAATTACTGCCGGAGAATATTATGGATTTCTTACCCCTCAATAAATGGTTACCAAATTTAAAAAGACCATTAGTCATTGCAGGTCCATGCTCGGCAGAGTCACATGAACAAATGATGAGTACAGCAAAAGAAATTGCTAAAATACCTGATGTAAGAATTTTCAGGGCCGGTATTTGGAAACCAAGAACTAGACCTAATTGTTTTGAAGGTGTTGGAGAAGAGGGACTCAAGTGGTTAGCTGATGTCAAAGCAGAGACAGGACTACTAACAACTACTGAAGTTGCAAATACTCAACATGTAGAACTAGCACTTAAACATGGAGTAGATATCCTTTGGATTGGTGCAAGAACTACGGTATCCCCTTTTGCTGTTCAGGAAATAGCAGATGCTTTAAAGGGAACCAATATTCCAGTAATGGTAAAGAATCCAGTAAACCAAGACCTTGCTTTATGGATTGGCGCACTCGAAAGAATGGCCGGAGCAGGAATTAATAAAATAGCAGCAATTCATAGAGGCTTCTCTACAGGTGATACATCTAAGTACAGAAACCTTCCTCTATGGAAAATTCCAATGGAGCTAAAAAGTAAATTCCAAGACCTACCTATTATCTGTGACCCAAGTCACATTGCAGGAAGAAGGGACTTAATATCATATGTATGCCAAAAAGCTATGGATGCAGATATGGAAGGCCTTATGGTCGAAACACATATCAATCCAAATAAAGCCCTTTCAGATGCGGCTCAACAAGTAACACCTGAAGCTCTAGCAGCAATTATCGAAGGTCTCTCTCTGAGAACAGAATTTGGTGTTGATAGAAACTTTGAGCAAGAGTTAGATATTTTAAGAGGACAAGTTGATAGAGTTGACCTAGAGATTCTTGAAGCTCTTAAGGTCAGAACAGATATCATCACAAAAATCGGGTTAGCTAAAAAAGAAAAGAATATCATGCCTCTTCAAATCCAGAGAATGGACGAACTAATGAAGAAGAGAATTGATCTTGGTAAGACTTTAGGACTAACTGAAAATTTTGTTAAAGAAATCTATGACACTATCCACAGCGAAAGTGTTCGTATTCAAAGTCAAATAGTGAACGACTTTGACAGCAAAAAATAAAAATATGTGTATAATGAACACATGGAAAATTCAAAAAGAGTAAATTGCATAGAAGCATCAAAGAGTATCTCCCTTTCAGCTAAAATAGCAGAGTTGAAAGAACTTGGAGAAGATATCATAGGACTCAATGTAGGAGAGCCAGACTTTGCCACTCCTGCACCAATCATTGAGGCAACCATCAAAGCTCTACGAGAAAATAAAACTCGCTATTCTCTAGTTCAAGGACTAGATCAGTTAAGAGATGGGATTGCCCACTACTTAAATAAAAAATACGACTTAAATGCCAATAAAGATCATATCCTTCTTGGAAATGGCTCTAAGCATATTCTTTATTTAATATTTCAAACACTTTTAAATGATGGAGACGAAGTCATAATACCTTCTCCCTATTGGGTGACATTTCCAGAGTCTGTAAAGCTCGCAGGAGGAGTCCCCAACTTCGTCGATACAAAAGATAATTTCCAATTAGATATTCAAAATATTGAAGATGCAATAAATGATAAGACAAAGGCAATATTAATCAACACTCCAAATAATCCAACTGGAGCAGTTTATAATGCTGAAGATCTTCAAAAGGTCGTTGATTTAGCAACAAAGTATGACTTAAAGATTGTCTCTGACGAAGCCTATGAAATTCTAACTTATAATAAAGTTAAGCACATTAATATCTCATCTCTAAGCGAAGAAGCATTCAAACGAACATTAACTGTTCAATCCTTTTCTAAAAGTTTTTGTATGACAGGGTTTAGAATTGGTTATCTCTGTGCAGAAAAATCTTTCATTGATGATGTTAATAAACTACAAGGTCACCTTTCAGGAAATAATTGTACGTTTGCTCAGTATGGAGCACTAGAGGCATTAAGATTAGACGCTGGCCTACTTAGAATTCTAACAAAAGAGTTAGAGTCTAGAATGAAATTGGCTCATGAACTCTTTAGTGAGTTCTTCCCAATTGAAAAACCAGATGGAGCATTCTATTTATTTCCAAATGCTACAGAAATGATCAAAAAATTAAATTTAAAAAACAGTGAAGAACTCTCTTTATATATATTAGAAAAATCAAAAGTTGCAATCCTTCCAGGAATTGCTTTTGGAAAAGAGAATTACTTAAGAATTTCTTTTGCTCAAAGTAGAGAAGAAATTATTGAAGCTCATAAGAGAATGAAGGAAGTTCTATGAAAGTAGGAATTATTGGCTTTGGTCGTTTAGGAAAGCTGCTTACTAAGAATATATCTAGAGACGCTACGACTCTAGTCTTTGATACAAACTTAGATCTTAACAAACTAGAAGAGTTTGGATCGACAGCAGGATCACTTAAAGAAGTTTGCGAATGTCCTATTCTAATTCTTTGTATTCCAATATCTGCAATTGAAACTGCGGCCCTAGAAATCTCTAAATTTGTAGGTAAAGATACACTCGTTATTGATGTGTGCTCAGTAAAAGTTCATCCTATGGAACTTCTTGAAAAAATATTACCAGCTGAAACAGAAATTCTTGGAACTCATCCAATGTTTGGCCCAGACTCTGCTGCTAAGAGCTTATACGGCTGTAAAATAGTGTTATGTAAACAAAGAGTTAATGAAGAGAAGTACCAGAATATAAAAGGATACCTAGAGTCTCATGGATTAAAAGTTATCGAGGCCACAGCTCATGAGCACGATAAGCAAATCGCAAATAGTCTAATCCTTACACATACTATAGGTAGAACACTTATGGAGATGGAGTCCACAGATATGGACATTGATACTAAAGGATACAGACGCCTTTTAAAAATCCTAGAAACAGTTGAAAATGATAGTGTTCAACTATTTAAAGATATGAATAAGTATAACCCTTACGCTAAAGATATGAGAGAATCTCTTATGAGTTCACTCACTAAAACATTAGAAAGTGCTTTAGAGTGAAAATAGCATTTCAAGGAAAACGTGGCGCATATAGTGAAATGGCCATTAGACAATACTTTAAAAATGAAGTGGACCCTGTTGGTTTTGATCTCAGTGAAGAGGTCTGCATTGCACTTGAAGATGATGACGTTGCCACAGGGGTGCTTCCTGTTGAAAATAGTATTGTAGGAAATGTCGCAGTAAATGTTGATCTACTCCTTAAGCATCACTTCTTTATAATTGGGGAAATCTATCTACCAATTAACCACTGTCTACTTGCAAAAAAAGGTGTCACTCTAAAAGATATAAAAACAGTTAAATCCCACCCTATTGCACTTGCCCAATGCCATGATTTCCTAGTAAAAAATAAAATTAGAGGCATACCAGAGTTTGATACTGCTGGTTCAAGTGAATTACTTTCAAAAAGTAATATTACAAATGAAGGGACTATTAGTTCATCACTTAGTGCTGAATACTATGGATTAGATATTGTAAGTGAAGAGATTCAAAAAGTTGATACCAACTTCACACGATTTGTTGTCTTCGTTAAAGAAAAAAATATTCCAGAAGGCCTTAAGTTAGAAAAAACAAGCATTGCTTTTTCTACAAATCATAAGCCTGGAGCACTTCTTGGATGCTTACAGGAATTTGCAGCCTATGGATTAAATATGACTAAAATTGAGTCTCGTCCAATCCCAGAAAATCCATTCATGTATACTTTCTTTGTAGATTTTCTTGGCTCGATTCATGATCAGAATGTAAAAGATTGTCTATTGAAACTAAAAGAGCATACGAATACAGTTAAAATTCTTGGAAGTTACCCAAAAGCAAAATTCTAAGGTTTTGTAGACATGAGAACTTCCTGCTCTCTCTTTGCCCTTGCGAAGTCTTTTGCAAGTTTACGACCCCAGAAGAGTTCAAAGACATAGAAAATAGCAAAAAGTATATAGTTACCAATTGTTTTAAAGAATATCCATGTATCTGTACTTTCAAAAAGTGCGATATATCCCATAAAAAGACCTGTAACAAAGAAATAGTAAGTCAGATGTTTCTCCATTGAGTGAACAAAGAACATAGGAGGCTTATTCTTTAGAGGAAGTCCCTCTAAAAACTCTACCAATAGCCCCTTCCCTACTTTTAGCCTATAAAACATGAAGCTAGATATTCCGACACCAGTAATTGCTGGCTGTAATCTAAACCATACACCCTCATCTCCAAGGAGACTTAAACCACCGAGAAAGAGAATTAAAAAGAAATTTGCTTTTGAAATAGTGTGAACGTGTTTTATAAAGATTTTCTCTGCTGCAATCTCAAGTATAGCTAGCGCAAGTCCACCAGTGATTGCAATACGTACTGGATAATATTCGTCTAAGTACCAATATGCTATTGCCGGTAGAAATGAAATAAGAAAAAAGCTCTTAGAAAATGATTTATCCATATTATAGAATTAACATGGATAAACCTATTATGTCATTATCCTGCTTTTTTGAAGTCTTCTTCTAATACTTCAAGTTTATTTGTGCAATATTCTAAATATTTCTTCTTTAAACTACTTGGATCTAAGATTTCAATATGGTCTTTAATGCTTAGAATCCATTCAAATAACTCATCACATGGCTCAACTGATGCTGCCCATATAAGATCACCATTCAAGTTTGTAGTCACATAAGGGTTTCCTAAAAATTGATAGGCAGGCCTAAGATCCACCGATTCCGATGAGATTATCTTTAGGACAAGCCTCTCTTCTTGTCCCGTAATAGCTCGCACAGCTGAGACAAAATCATTTATTTCAATAGAGCTAAAATTAGGACTATAGCTCGTTTCAATATCTACATTTATTTTGTGAATTTCTAATATATTAAAATATATTAAGCATCGATCATTACAATCTTCCCCAACAAGACAAAGCTCTCCTTCTAAAAAGACTGCTTTCCTTGGGTAGAAATCTATACTTCGCTTATCGTGAAGCTGGATATTTAAAGCATGATCTTCACTCATTGCTTGTTCAGTTTTCTTTAGAAAGTTACGATGCTTTAGATCGAGATTCTCTAAAAGTTTAAACCTTGTTTCTTCATCATGAATAGCATTGAAGAGATTATGTGATGAGTACTCTGTTTCAATTTCATTTAACTTATCACTCAATATTTCATGATGAGCAGTTCCTTTCTCTTCTTCCATTTTAGGGAAGTGAGCCTGAAATGCTAACCACTCTTTAAAAGTAAGCTGCATTGAGATCATTTGTTCGGCCTTTACAGGATGAATATAATTTCGTCCTTCATATTCTGACACATCAACAAAGTAATTAAGGTTTTTTAAAAATGATACGGCTTCAGAGAATAGATCTACATCAATTTCTGAAAAGTTTAAGAATTGTTTTAAAGGCATTGGCTCGTTAAGATTCTCTAGACAAGTTAAAAATGTCCAGAATTCTTCCTTTAAAATCAGTGAGTTATTGTGCATTAATGTTTCCTTAATAAAAGACAATCTAAATAACTTACCAATCTTGTCGGCTATTCTTTCAAAGCTCTTTAGTGATTTTTATTAAAAAAGAGTGCATAATATGTCTATGGCATCGAAATTACTGACAAAGTACCCTATTTTAATGGTTGGCCTTCTACTTATGGCCCTCTTCCTTTTTCAACTCAGAGACAAGGGATTACTAGAATCTCGTAGAGAGAGTATGACTGCGAGTTCCTGTAGGGCCGTTCGAGTTATGCTAAATAAGAGAATACCTTCTAATTGGAACTCTACTTGTGAGGGGAATAACTTAGCTGTATCGATTAATTTTGCGATTGATGAAAAGAGTTATAAAGACCTAGGTAACTTAAGAGCTATCATGTACAGAGGTCTGGCAAATAATTTGATTCTAATTTCTAAAAACTCTCCAAGTGACAGCTTAGAAAGAACAGATATTGTAAGGGTAAGAATGAATCATTCTGAACTTGAAATCAATGCTGTAACTGAAGGAAGATTTCTAATTAAGCTAGCAACTATAAAATCGAAAGAGCTTATTAAAGAACATTTAAAAGCAACTGTTCAAGTCAAAGAGAGTAAGAAATAATTTTTCTTCTCTCGACTCAGCTTCAAAGTTGAATTCATCAACCTTTATTTCATACTTATAAGCATGAAGATATAGCCTATTGCTACCTGCCCCACCATAGAGTTCATCACCAAGTATAGGAAATCCAATAGCGCTTAATTGACATCTTATTTGATGCCTTACACCCTGCCCTAACTTTACTTCTACAAGTGATACATTCTCTTCACTATTGTATTGAAGTAATTTGGTGCTAATTCTTACTTTATGACTTCCACTTTCAGTAGGCCTCATCTTTGAGCCTTTCTCTCCAAAACTTTCGAGGTAATGATCATGATCTCCTTCTTGATCAAATTTCCCACTAACAACTGCTATATAAGTTTTCTTCTTTACACTCTCAACAAATGCACTACGAACCTTTGAGAATGCTTCTTTATTCTTTGCAAAAATAAGAACACCACTAGTATGCATATCGAGTCTATAAAGTAGATTAGATTCAGCATCTGAAGATTTTTCAGCAAAGATTGATATAGACTTCATTGAACGAAGAAAGTTTAGAACTGTATTTGTTTCTGAATAGTTGTGAGGGTGTCCGTGAATACCTGCAGGTTTGTTCACGGCGATGAAATTCTCGTCTTCTTTAAGAATTATTATTTCTTCACCTGAATAGATAGGATTTATATATCCATTATTTAAAATCTCTAGAGGAATAGATACTTCATCTCTTTCCTTAAGAGCATATTGTAACTTTCTTTTGGGGATATACTTCTTTATAAGTGATTTAGAAAAAGAGAGCTCCTTAGTTAGGAGCTCTTCTAATGATTTAAATGATTTTAATGTACAAAAGTTTTTATCTAGCATCGACCTTATGACCTTCAGTGTTTAGATCCCTTTTTCTCAAAATAAAATCTACACGTCTAGATGCTTTTTCTACTTCTAGCTGACTTCTTCCAGGAATATTCTCTGGTCGAATATCACCATAGAAGACAGTTGTAATCTGATCAGGTTTAACCCCTCTCCTAACAAGTGATCTTGTTACTGCACTAGCTCTAGCTGCTGAAAGCTCATAAGCGTCTTTAGTCTTATCAATAGAAACTTCTCCACGACTGGCATAGCCCTGAACAAATACAGACCAATCTTTATTCGTAAGGAGTGTAACAAGACGAGAATATACATCAATTGAGACTTGAGAATTTTCAATCTCAAGAGTTCCATACTTAAAGAAGATCTTATCTTTAACTTTTACTTTAATACCTTCAGGCATTTCATAGATATCTACAGAGTCAGATAAGTTGTATTCGTAGAGATCGTTTTTCATTGTTTTTAGCTCTTCATCTGACTCTCTATTTATTTCATGCTTATCTAGAATTCCTTCCATAGTAAGAAAATCAATTGGAAAAGGTCTAACAGGATCTTGAGAGTCAATCATCGTAGGAGAATCATCAGGAGACTTCCCTCTTTGAATAACTTCTCCGTGCTTTAATACGTTTCCACCAAATGCGTCACGAATTGAACCTAGAGCAGCTTCATATTTAGCTGTTTCAGTTTTCGCAAATGAAAGTAGAAGAACAAAGAATGTAAGTAAGAGTGTAACTAGATCCGAGAATGTTGCCATCCAACCGGGAAGGCCAGGAGGACACTCAGGACATTTAGTTTCTTCTGGTTGTGGAGCATCTTCTCCTCCACCGCCAGCATTGTTTTCAGCTTCTTCAGCCATAGTAAACCTCGTCTTCCATAACGATTAAAATCTTATTCTGCTGCAGCCTCTTCGTTACCACTATCTCTTTGAGCAGGAGGTAAGAAAGCATTTAACTTTTCTTTAATTAAACGAGGATTTTCTCCGGCAACAATACCTAGAGTTCCAGCAATAATAATATTCATTTTCGTGGCCTCTAGCCCCGATCTATATGCAATTTTATTCTTTAAAGGGTTACAAAAAACGTTGGCAATAATTGCACCGTAAAATGTTGTAAGGAGGGCAACGGCCATCGCAGGACCAATTGCAGATGGATCTGAAAGGTTCTGAAGCATCTGAACCAGACCAATCAGGGTCCCAATCATTCCCATGGCAGGACCATCATCGGCCATCCCACCAAATACATCTACTCCCACTTTGTGACGTTCAATCATTGCATCAATTTCTAATTGTAGAATTGAAGCAATCACCTCTGGAGGTCTATTATCTGCAGCAAGTGTCATCGCTTTCTTTAGGAATGGATCATCAATTGGAACTTTTTCAAGAGCAAATACTGACTCTCTTCTCGCCGTCTCTGCAAGATTACCAATTTCTTCTATTGTACTTTTTGGATCACTAGGTGAGAAAAAGAATCCCTTCATTGCGAAGGCAACAATATTTTTAATAACTTCCATTGGCCATTTGAAGAATGTAACTCCAATAAGACCTAGCCCTACAACTAGTGTTGAAGGTACATCAATGAAGATACCAAGATCCCCACCAACGAGAATCGAACCTAGGATTGCAGCTGTTGCTACAACCAAACCAATAATGGATGCTATATCCATAATCAACTTCCTTGTGATTGTATTTATAGTCTAACTATCGGAAATTTTGGAAGTTTCTTTAAACTTAATTAATAAAACTCATTTAAGGCCCAATAGTTTGATTCTTTTATTATAAGTAAGTTTCTATGTATTTTCGCTATGATAGCTTTTACCTAGTGATTCCTGACTATTCACATATAGTAATCAAAGAGAGTCTAGGTATTCTTTGAACTCGCCCTACTCTTTTACAGATAGGCCAGAACCGGGAGGCATGCTATATGAAGGGTCTTTCGAGCTAATTCTCTTTAGTATTTCATCTTTATGAGACTTTATTTTTTCTCTATCAAAAAATGAAATACTCCCATCAGAAGATGTTTAAAAAAGTAATTAGGAATATTCTTAGGTCATATTTGTTTTAAGACTTTCTTCTCTTTGATATCGCACATAGACTAGTTTATATCAGCAAGAGAACTTTCAAAGCTCAGCGTCTAAGTACTTTTTTATTAAATCAACGAGAGACTTCTTTCCATTAAAACCAGGAACTTTTTTTACAAGCTCACCATCCTTATAAAAAACAGTACTTGGGTAATGTATTGTTGCTCCAAAACTTTCAAGTTTTCTAGAGTTCATTCTCTTCAAGTAATCCAGAGGAAGATCAATTTTTTGAATTGATTTATTTGCTGAGTCTATATCCGCATTGAGATCTAATAATATTGTGACAGGTATCTTTAATGAAGATAGATACTTCTTCATCTCAACCAATTCATAGACAGATAAAGACATATGCGGGGACCAAAGGTATATCACCCCTCTTTTATTTTTCTTTAAAAGAAGGTCTAAGTCTCTATCTAAAAAGCCTCCATTAGATGATGATATTCTTAAGATCTTCATCTTACATTCAGGCTCAGAGAACTCTAATTTTAATGTAAGTCCATTTTGATTTGATGTTAGAAGAGACTTAGTAGACTCCACAACAACTTGCACTTTTCCACCGCTCTCGAAGTCTGTAGAAACACTCCCATCATGGTTCTTTTTCCATTCCTTAGGTTCACCAAGGGCCGAAATAGATTTAAAAACTACTTTGGAGCACTTTAACTTATTAAGAAGTGGTGCCTTTTGAGCAAAGGCTAAAGGTGTAGAGAAAAGAAATGACAGCAATATAAGTATCTTCATTAGATAATTATAAATGAAATCAAGATAACTATACAGGTAGGTTAAAAACTACCTTTTATATAGCACAAGAAGCTGATTCGTAATTAACACCAAAGGCATTTGCCACCTGGCTCAACTCTATTGAATCGTCTACTGAAGCTAATTTTAATAGTGAGCCTTTTCCAGTCTTAAAGAATATTCCCTCTCTTGACTTAGAAACGATTTCCAATAATTCAGCTCTGCTCTTATTACCATCTTGGATAGTCGCTTTTGCGGCTTCTCCATTTAATAATTCAAGCTTAATTTTGCTACCAGCTGCATGAGCATTGCTACATTCAATAGTGCTTACCTTTCCAAAAGAAGATAAAGATACTGAAAAGAAGATTACCCAAGTTAACTTTTTCATATATTCTCCGAATGGCCTAAATAGCCGAGGCGGTTTAAACCACCCTTTAGGGCTATTAGATAGCCATTCTGAATTTTTTACAAGTTTAATATTAGTAAAGAATGGCCTAAATTCTTAGTCTCTGAATAATTACAAAGCCTTTAGATGATAAGTAAAAGAAAGAAAGTTTTGATTGGTTTTATATAGGGAAATTTTCGGCAAAAAAAACCCGGCCGAAGCCGGGTCATTAATTTAGATGTCTATTCTTAAATTGAAAACAATTCCTATGTTTCCCCGCCCAAGGCTTAAGAATGTCATCAACCTCTAACGTGTTCTATTGTCGATTCCAAATAAATGGCCATCGATTCTCTAAGCTTGGACATTGAAACAGGCTCTTCATCTAACAAAAGCTCTTTCTTGATGAAATCAATTGGAAATCCTGTCATTTGAGAGAGAGTCGAAAACGAAACCATCTCTTCCGTACTGGTCGATTTTAAATTCTTTTCTGCCGTACTGGCTAAAGTTTGTTGCGTCATCTCTACACTCCTTTGTACCTACTTCAGCTATCCTCTAGTATTAAGATTATCTTATTCTTAATATTAGAAAGACCTGTCCATGCCGAAGGCCCATGTTTTTTATGGTGCATAAAAATGATACTTATCCTGATTTAACCATGTCAAACAAATGCGTGTTCTTACAGCGAATTGTAAGACTTTATTAGATTCTTTCAGTAACTATAAATTGTTGATTTTACATGTAAATAAGAAAATTAGTCGGGTAATTGTAGTGCAGCATTTAGAGATTTCTTACAAAGCTATCTTTCTTTAAACACATCTCTAAGAACTCTTCATCTACCTTACTGAGTAGCGTTATGCCTCCGCCAGCGTGGTAGTGCATCATTCTGGACTTTAGTTCAACTTCTGCAGATCGAATATTTATTGAAGCTGCAAAAACCTCTTCATCTAAGAGAATAGTACTTCCACAATAGAATCCTCTAGGAGTTGACTCTATTTTCTTTAAGATCTTCATGACATTTTTCTTTGGAGCTCCAGTAATACTTCCACCGGGAAACATTGCTTTCAAAATACTTAATAGCGAAGTCCCCTCTCTCAAATCTGACTTGATCACTGAATATTGATGAATTATTTTTGGAACTAAAAGTGGTGCACATTTTCTCACGACCTTAGAGACCTGTAAGTCGATCCTAGTAAGATCATTTCTTAAAAGATCAGTTATCATATTCAACTCACCTTGATCTTTCCTAGAGGCCTTTAAGAGCTCCCAAGATTTACGCCAATCCTCACCCCTTGGGAAAGTTCCTTTGATAGGCATTGACCAAACTCTTGACTTGCCTTTCTCTAAGTCTCCCTGAAATAAACACTCAGGAGAATTACTTAAAAATAGCTTATCTAGTTTAGGGACATACGTTGCATGAGCGTAGGGAGATCTATTTTCTTCCTTCTCCCATAATCTTGAGCATATTTCCTCTGCACTAAAGTCCTCTTCCCATCTGTAACTAAATGGAAAAGTTAAATTGAACTGATAGCAGTCCCCACGAGTAAGGTGCTCATAGCCACTCTCAAAGGCCTCAGTATATGCTCTTTTAGAAACAGCACTAACAGGAACAGTCTTAAGACTTGGGATATCTAAGAGAGGCCTCCAAGGACTCTTCTCGGTGTACTCAATTTCAATGGCCAACGGGAGTGTACTATCTGGAAGTGAAGTCTCATTAAGAATCTCTCCTAATTCATAGAAGAGATGAGATATATACTTTGTTTGAGATCTGATTGAGTCTAAGTCTGACTTACTTAAATCCATCCTCTCGATGAAGTCATAAATGCAGATCTCACTAGTCTCACCAGTAAGAAGGTCAATGGAATGATTTAAAAAGAATAACCTTGCGAAGCTTGGCCTGGTGTATTTAACAAATTTATCACCAAGCCAAAATACTGACCACATATTTAGTTTTCGTTATCTATATTGAAAGCTGGATTTTCAAAACTTGTATATGGACCAATCCATGAAAGTTTTGCTGTCCCCGTTTCTCCGGCCCTATTCTTACCAACAATAATTTCAGCAATACCAGGTTCTTTAGTATCAGGGTTATAATATTCGTCTCTGTAAACGAACATGATAATATCCGCATCCTGCTCAATTGCACCAGACTCACGAAGGTCACTTGTCATTGGTCGTTTATTTGGTCTCGACTCAACCCCACGGTTAAGCTGCGAAAGAGCAATAACAGGACAACCAAGTTCCTTGGCCATCGACTTAAGTCCCCTCGACATCTCAGAGATCTGCTGCTCTCTTGAAGGGTTCTTTGTATGAGAATTCATTAACTGAAGGTAATCAATGATAATTAAACCAATACCTTGTTCAGTTTTAATTTTACGACACTGAGATTGAATATCTAAAATAGTTGAATCACCAGAATCATTTATAAAAATTGGGTATTGAGATAACTCTTGTACTGCTTTTCCAATACTACGAAGATCTGTATCTAAGAAGTTCTTCTGTCTAATTCTCTTAGAATCTACTTTAGACTTTTGAGAAAGAAGTCTCATCGAAAGCTCGTTCGATAACATCTCCAGAGAGAAAACAGCTACTGGTAACCCTGATGTGGCACAAGCGTTTTGAGCAATATTTAGAGCAAGTGCTGTTTTTCCCATCGCTGGACGAGCAGCTAGAACGATAAGTTGACCTGGTTGCATTCCTAAAAGCATCTCATCTAATTTTGGATAACCTGTAGGAAGACCATTAATTTCTCCAGCAACTCGAGAAGTATCCTCTAACTCTTTTAAGTTAAGCTTCAAACAAGAGTTTAGCTTCTGCATTTTTCCAGACTTAGCCTCATTAGTAAGCTTGAAGAAACTCGACTCAACTTCTTGAATAAAGTCTTCAGACTTCCCACCAAAATCATACCCCATTGAGGCCACTCTCTCGGCAGTTCTAATAACTTCTCTCATTCCAGACTTGTCTTTAACAACTTTTGCGTAATGATATATATTTGCTGCTGAAGCCTGGTCTTCAACAATCTCCATCACAGAAGATTGACCTCCAACGGCTTCAAGCTTTCCTAATTCTGTTAATTTTGAACATACTGTTACAAAGTCAATTGGCTGATTACCACTATTAAGGTCAGCAATTGCTTCATAGATAACCCCATACTGAGGATGATAGAAATCTTCCCCTTTCAATTTTAAATCACTCATTTCATCAAAAGAGTTTCCATCAATTATTAAACATCCAAGCAGAGATTTCTCAGCAAGTAGATCATGGGGCAATTGTTTAATATTATTTTCCATTGGACTCTCCAGAAGTTAGATTTTGCTTTTTAAAAAATATAGGCCCAAGGAATTACCCTTGGGCCTTAGATGTAACATACGCTACAAAAAATCTGGACTAAATCTTAAGATCTTAAGATTCTGTTGGCTTCTTCTTTAAGTTTCTCTTCTTCAGTAAGTTCTTTAACTTCTTCAGTAGTTTCTTCTTCGCCATTTTCTTTTGCAAGTGCTGCTGCAGCTGCTGCCGCTTCTTTTTTCTTATCAGCATCTTCTTGCTTTTTCTTCATTTCTTCAGCTTGAGCAGGATCAAGAGTAACATTTACTTTGAAGCTTGCTTCAACGCCTTCGAATAACTTTGCAGTTGCATCGAAAGTTCCAATTGCTTTAATTGGGTTAGGAACAACAATCATTCTCTTTTCAACTTCAATTCCTTGAGCTTCAAGTTCTTTTGAAATTTCTAAGTTAGAAACTGTACCAAAAAGCTTTCCAGAACCAGCAACTCTTCTTACGAATTCAAGAGTTATCCCTTCTACTTTTTTAGCTCCAGCTACTGCAGTTGCTTTTTGTCCTTCCATTTTCTTTGCAAGAACTTTTTGTTGGTGGTTAAGTTGCTTTGTATTTGAATCATCAGCAAGTACTGCAAGTCTATTTGGTAACAAATAGTTTCTTCCGTACCCTTGAGAAACATTTACGATCTCACCAACATTTCCAAGAGTTTTTACTCTTTCTGTTAAGATCACCTTCATATTATATCTCCTTCATTTTATTCTTTTTTTTTAAGAATTTTCTAAAATCAATCCATATATCAGCTATTCCCAATATTGTTACCGCCTGGTAACCCATAAAAATTGATAGAATAACAATTATACTTCTAAAAAATCCAAATATTCCGTAAGTATCTAACGCATCAGAAACAATTCCAAAACCTTGAAAGAAATAAAAGATTCCTAAAGAGTAAACAACATTCCATCCGATCGTTTCCACAACTTCATTCTGAAGGACATAAGTCCCTAATGGAATAAGTGCCATGGCCACAATTAAAGCATAAACAAAATGCTCTGGAACTTTAAAGCGAACAAGATCCTTCATCTTATAAGGATACTCATAGAATTGACGCCAAATAAGAGAGTTTCTCATCAGCATAAATTGCGAGATCCAAAAAATGAAAAATGTTCCAACAAACGCAATTGCGAATGTCATCTTTAAAACAGTTATCGCTACTTCTTTCGGTTTATCAATTATGTATTTCATGGCAACGGCTTGTTCTCCGCCTTCCGCTAGAAATTCATCAAACCCTTTACTTGTCTTTAAGCTATCCCCAACGAGAACAACTGATTCAGTAAAAATATCCACAGTGGACTTTCCTGAAACAAGGACAAATGCACCAAAAATTAAGGCCATAATTGCAAATACAGAAAAACCATTTTTAAGTAATCCAGAAACAGGATTTTCCTTTTTCCAAACTACTCTTGCCGTTAAGAATGCAACAACAGATGCGACTAAGAAGTATATACTCATCATGCGAACACTAGCGACATTAGCAAAGGCATAAGAGCCTGCTAAAATTATCACTACTGTTGCTCCAATAAGACCCCAAGTCTTTCCTTTTCCATAAAGTAAAAATGCAATACTTAATGGAACTGGTGCAAATACGAACAATGGTCCCGCAACAGACAATAGCAACGAGATCAGCGCTAAGAATAGCAGCTTCCCAGTTGTCAATTGACCAAAAACCTTCTGACGAATATCTGAATCAGATCCCTTCGAAGTTTTTGAGTAATTGTTATCGTCGTTTTGGTTATTCATCTTACAATCAATACCTAAAATTATTCAGCTAAAGTATTTGTAATATGACTTACAACACCCATGTTTCTCGCTCTTTTAATTGCATTGTCTGCAAGTCTGTGAGCTTTACGGCTAATACCAGAAACACGACCTGGATTAATCTTACCAAATTCGTTGATTAACCAAGCGTAAGTTTTTGGATCTTTCCAATCTGGAGTGATGTTGTTAGAAGCAAACCAACAAGACTTTCTTCTAGAGAATCTCTTCTTGTCTTTTTCTAAATCACTGTCAGAATCATTTTCATCAAGGATACTTCCATTGAATTTCTTAGAAAATGGAGACTTGAACTTCTTAGCAAGCTCAGCACCTTCTTCAGCAGTCTCACCAATTTTAACCATCATAGTTTTAATGATAGTTTCATTGATCTTAAGACGTCTTTCAATTTCAAGGTTAGCTGTACCGTTACCTGAGTAAATGAAGTAAAGGTAATGACCTGTCTTAACACCTTTCGATGTCGCTTGTGCGAAATGCTTGTTACCCCAGTCGTCAGTTAGAAATACTTCACCAGCATTTGCTCCAACAACTTCTGTAATCATTGATTGAATAGCAGCTCTCTGCTCTTCAGTCGTTTCAGTTTTAGCCACTATGGCCAATTCATAAATCATAAAAACCTCCCGGACACTTTATGGCCCCATCTATTCAGTGATGGAGCGAGATTTACGCAAAAAATATTTCGAAAAGATAACAAAAAAGGGGGGAAAGGTAAATGGCCAGCAACTTTTCTTTAGGCTTGCTAACCTATTAAAATTACGTTTTATCTAACAATTAAAAACTATATATTGAATCTTCTCATTAATATCAGACATTTCCAATATTTCTTGTTTAACATCTAGTGAATCAATCATTAGCTCAACATAGAGTCCTACAATCTTACAGGGCTGCGTTATACATGGATTCAATATATCTTTTTGACACTCTAGCTTAACCTTTTGCTTAACCCATTTTTCAAGCTGGGTCTTCAATCTTCTGAGTAAAAGTATATTCTCTGGCCTCAGTTCATTTGAACTACAAAACTCTTCATAATCACAAATAATATACGGCTCAGTAGATTCTTCAACTTTTGTTAGTTTTCCTCGCCCTTCACCTTGAAGCATAATAATCATTGAACCATCACTACACTCTTGAATAATCTCAGGAACTCCCATGCATACAACTCGGCGGACAGAAGGAAGTGACTCGTGAGGTATGGATAAGCAGTTCTCATCAGAAATATCTTCACGAAGCCCAAAAGCTAAAGCTATTGGAATATTTCTACTCACAGAGTCTTTAACCATCTTTAAATATCTAGGCTCAAAAATATTTAAAGGCTTTCGGGCACCAGGCTGTAAAGATATCTTTGGCAATGGGAATATAATAACTTTTTTGCTCATTTTCGAATCTTAATAGACACTTTGAAAGTAAGCAAGCTTAAGTGATATTCACTTAGACAAAACCATAGTCAAGAGAACTTAAGTTTCCTCAACTCCAAATCCCACCTATATTTTATATATGAAAATAACTTTTGATATATACATTTTAGGCTCAAATTTAATACAGAATAATCACCTCATAGAGTTACTCAATAAAAACTTCAACGTTAAAATTATAAATGATCTAAAAAGCGATCTTCCGCTTATCAAGCAGTCTATACTCTTAATATTCGACCACCGACTTAGCGAGAAAGTAATAACATTAAAAAATAAATATATAAAAAAACAGATACCACTAATTGCTTATATCGACTCGACAGCTGAAACTGAAGCAACGAAAATTGCTCTATTAGAAGAAGGAATTGACGATATTCTTTTTCTAGATATGAACATTCAAGAACAAATAGCTCGTATAAATAAAATCATTCAAATCTACCTTCAAACAGCAAAGAGAATAATTAAAGTATCAGATATATTTTTAGATAAAACTGTTCAGGTTGGAACATATAGAAACGATAATTTAAATCTCTCAAAAATAGAGTTTGAAATACTTTATACTTTATTCAAAAATTATAAAGTCGAAATCACAAGAGACAAACTATCCAGCACAATATGGAAAGAGCAATCTCCCAATAATTTAAATAAACACTTATCTAATATAAAAAAGAAGGTTGAACACACCCCTATCGAGATTGTCTCTCGTAGGGGAAAAGGAATTACGGTTCAACTCAAGAGTGAAATTTAATACTCTTGAGAAAAGATCTCATATTGTTCAATATGATAATTATTTTCTGATCTAATTTGAAGAGACTTTCCATAGCCCTCTTCAAGATTTTCAATTAAATCTAAGTCATCACCACATAGTCTCGCCGTTACCTCAGGGTGAGCATATATATAAACTTTCGATCCAGTTGCTTTTGTTAATACCTTTAGCAGCTCTCTAATTAGTTCATAGCAAACAGTTAGAGTAGACTTAACTCTACCTGTCCCTTCACAGTATGGACAAGGCTCGCACAGAACTCTAGTTAACGTATCTCTAGTTCTTTTTCTTGTCATCTCAACGAGACCAAGTCCAGAAATAGGAAGTACATTTGTTTTAGATCTATCCTTTTTAAGGGCCTCTATTAAAAGATTATAGACAGTTTCTCTATGCTCTTCTTTTTCCATATCAATGAAATCAATAATAATAATTCCACCACAATTTCTTAAACGTAATTGGTAAGCTATTTCTTTAACCGCTTCCATATTGGTTCTTAGAATTGTTTCCTCTAAGTTTTTACGCCCAACAAATTTTCCAGTATTCACGTCAATTGAAACAAGAGCTTCAGTTTGATCAATATTTAGAGAACCACCTGAACGTAGGAATACCTTATTACTAATCCCTCTTTCAATTTCCATATCAACACCAAACTTTTCAAAGATTGGTGTTGTATCGTTATAGAGAGTTGTTTTCCCCTTCATTGAAGGTAGGTATTTAGATGTGAACTTTTCTACTTCTTTCTGGTTTTCTTTAGAGTCAGTAATGATCTCAGATACATCTTCATCTGTGATATCTCTTAGTAGCCTTTGAATAAAGCTTAAATCTCTATAGCAAACAGTAGACGGCTTTGCCTTTTCTGCTTTCTTTTGAACATCTTTCCAGATTTTCACAAGCATATTAAAGTCTGACTTCAGAGTTTTGTGAGTCTGTCCTTCAGCAACAGTTCTCGCAATAACACCCTTACCTTCAGGTCTAATACCATCTAAAATTTCTCTTAATCTCTCTCTCTCTTTTTCGTTCTCAATTCTTCTTGAAACACCTGTATGCTCAATAAAAGGCATGAAAACTACATGCCTTCCAGCAAGAGTGATTTGTCTTGTTATACGAGGACCCTTTGTTGAAATTGGCTCTTTTGCAATTTGAACCAATATCTCTTGTCCTTCTTTTAGAAAAGTTTCTATTGTTGCATGCTGAGGACGAAAGCGCATATTTACAGTTTCGTTCAATGTTGAAAACTCATCAGGAATAACTTCGCCAACTCTCTCTTGTGACTCAATCATCTTTCTCGTTTTCTCGGCCATCTCTCTCTGCTCTTGCAGAGTTGGAATATAGGCATCATCAACATATAAGAAAGCCGCTTTCTCCCAACCAATATCTACAAATGCAGATTGCATACCAGGAAGAACTCTTAAAACTCTCCCTTTAAAAATATCTCCAACATGAGGAACCTTATCTACACCCTCACGCATTCTCTCCATTAGAAAATCGAGAATTTCACCATTTTGAACAAGTGCAGCTCGGCACTCATTCAGGGTTTGATTTATTACTAGTTGCTTACCCATATAATTCCTTACTTAATTCTTATAAAAACATTCCTGCTACAGCAGCTGTCATGAAACAAGCTAGTGTACCACCAATCATTGACTTAACTCCAAGCTGGGCAAGATCTTTTCTTCTGTTTGGCGCAAGAACACCAATCCCACCAACTTGAATAGCTATTGAGCTAAAGTTAGCAAAACCGCATAGAGCATATGTTGAAATAGCAATCGATCTTGGTGAAATTGAACCCTCACCCATTGCCTTAGTTAAGTCTAAATATGCTACAAATTCATTTAAAATCATTTTCTTACCAAGAAGACTTCCAACAATTTGGCAGTCCGCCCATGGAACACCTAATAGCCAAGCTACTGGAGCAAACAAATACCCTGAAATTAACTCCATAGATAACTGTGGATAATCAAACCACCCACCAACAAAAGACAGTATACCATTGAACATTGCAATCAATGCAATAAATGCCAGAAGCATAGCGCCCACGTTCAAAGCAAGCTTAAGGCCTTCACTAGCTCCTTGAGCTGCAGCATCAACTAAGTTAGTAGTCTCACTTTCAACATCGAGCTTTAAATCACCATGTGTACTAGACTCTTCAGTTTCAGGAACCAAGAGCTTGGCACAAACTAAAGCTGCGGGAGCTGACATTACAGAAGCTGCAAGCAAGTGAGCAGCATCAATTCCAAAGCCTACATAAGCAGCTAATACACCGCCGGCAACAGTGGCCATTCCACCAGTCATAAGGGCCATGAGCTCAGATTTTGTCATCTTAGAAATAAATGGCTTAATTACAAGAGGAGCCTCTGTTTGTCCTGCGAAAACATTTGCAGCTGCTGCCAAAGATTCAGCACCTGAAGTTCCCATAATCTTAACCATGATTCTTGCCATAAATCGAATTACGATCTGCATAAAACCTAAGTGGTATAGAATTGACATTAGTGCACTCATAAAGAGTATTGTCGGAAGAACTTGAACAAAGAAGATAAAACCAAATTTATCGATTCCAGTTAAGCTTCCAAATATAAATCTAGACCCTTCATTGGTGTAAGATAAAATCCCGGTGAAAAAAGACCTAGCGTATTCAAAAAAGGTCTTACCAAAGCTGGTTTTTAAAATAATAAGACCTAAACAAATTTGTAGACCAATCCCTGATATTACAGTTCTCCAGGCTATCTTTTTTTTATTTGAACTCATTAAATAAGCCGCAAGAATCATGCAACACAGCCCGAAAAAAGAAATGAATCTTTCCATAGTGATCTACTCCATAAATAGTTTAGATAGACATTAGCAAAACGAAGAGCAAATGAAAACTCTTCGCAAAGCAGCAATAAAGAAAATATTAATTAAAACGAGAAGTTGTAATTAAATGAAGGAATACTCTTTGTTTGAGAAAGAAAAGTCTTTTGGATCTCAGATTTTTGCCAAGCAACTCTACGAGATGTTGAAAACTCTTCCGAAGATTCAATTGATCCTGACTCAATAACACTTTTACTCTTAGTGGCCTGTTGCCACGCAACAATTCCCACACCAGCAATAATACCAATGGCTCCACCAACTAGAATATTTTTCAAATGATCTCTAGGCTCTTCAGTAAATGAAAGAGTTGATAAACCAAGTACTGCTCCACCAAGGCCAATACCTGCAACTGTTGCCAAGTCACTAATAGACTCTTTTAAGATACCGCTATCTTCTTGAGCAAATACGCACGGCGAAAAACTTAAAGAAAATGCACTCATAAGCATTAACAATCTTTTACAAAATTTATTGAACATTAAAAACCACCTTAAACGGGCATTTACAGTTAAAGGCCCGGAGAATATGATGTTGATTCCTTTCTTCGTAGAAAGGTATATCTATAACGATGCTTTTTTTTTAATAATGAGTCAAGTACATGAAAAATCTAGAAACGAATTTAAAATTTTCCGCTTACGACATCATCGCCAAAAAACGTGATGGGCATAAGCTTACCGATCCTGAAATCAAATGGTTTATTACAGGAGTTACCAACAAATCTATCCCAGACTATCAAATGAGTGCCTTACTAATGGCAATCTATATTAGAGGTTTTGATAAAGCTGAAACAGCGTCTCTAACAGATGCAATGCTTTACTCTGGATCTACTCTTAAATTTGAAGGTGTTGATGTAATAGACAAGCACAGCACAGGAGGAGTTGGAGATAAAGCTTCATTCATCCTTGCTCCTATTGCCCATGCCGCAGGTGTAAAAGTTCCTATGATGGCAGGACGTGGTCTTGGTCACACAGGTGGAACTGTTGATAAAGTTGAAGCTATCAAAGGCTTTAGAACTTCATTAACTCTTAAAGAGTTTAAAGAAGCTGTAGACAAGAATAGAATGGCACTTATTGGTCAAACTGGAGAGATTGCTCCTGCTGATAAAAAAATCTATGCTCTCAGAGACGTAACAGCAACAGTAGATAGTATTCCACTAATCACTGCTTCAATTATGAGTAAGAAATTAGCCGAAGGTGCTAATGGAATAGTCATGGATATAAAAACAGGTTCTGGTGCCTTCATGAAAACTCGTACTAATGCGAAAGCTTTAGCCAAGAGTTTGAGAGATACTGCATCAAGATTTGATAAGAAGATGCTAACTATGATTACTGATATGAACCAACCTCTAGGTGAAGCTGTTGGTAATAGTTTAGAAATTATCGAAAGTATTGAAGTACTTAAAAATAATGGTCCAAAAGATATTACAGATATCTCAGTACAGCTTGCTGGAGCAATGATTTACCTTGCCGAGATTACAAAAACTCATAAGGCCGGAATCAAGAAAGCAAAAGAAGTCTTAAAGAATGGTAAGGCCCTTGAAAGCTTTAGAGATCTAATTAGACTACAAGGTGGAGATGAGAAAGTTGTAGATGACTACTCAAGACTACCTCTAGCTAAAAATACAAAAGAAGTTTATGCATTAGAAGCAGGTTACATTTCATCAATTACTTGCCAAGAATTCGGTGAACATGTTGTAACTCTTGGTGGTGGACGTAAGAAGACTGAAGACAAGATTGACTTTGGAGTTGGTTTTGTTGTTCACAAGTGCGTTGGACAAAGAGTAAAGAAAGGCGAAAAACTTGTAACTATTTACTTTAACGATAATCAAAAAACTATTGTTGAAGATATAGAAACTGAGATTTTAAAGAAAAATATCAAGATAAAAGCAACTAAACCAAAAGTATTAAAGCCTTTAATCTACGATATTGATGAAAATTCACTTTGTTAAAATTGGAATAAATTATGAATGAAAAATTAACGACAGCGGCAGCTCATATTCAAAAAGTTAAACCTTGTAACCCTAAAGTTGGAATAGTTCTTGGTTCTGGTCTTGGAGACTTTGTTAACCAAATAGAGAATAAAACTATTATCTCTTATGATGATATTCCAAACTTTCACAAAACAACTGTTGAAGGACATGCTGGTCAGTTAATACTTGGTAATGTTGGAGAAACAGAAGTTGTTATTCTTCAAGGAAGATTTCATAGCTATGAAGGTCTTCCGATGGATGACGTTGTTTTTCCTACAAGACTACTTTCAACTCTTGGAGTAGAAACACTAATACTTACAAATGCTGCTGGTGGAATTAACACAAACTACAGCGCTGGTGATTTAGTTATCATTGAAGATCATATTAACATGACTGGAAAAAACCCTCTTATTGGTCCAAACAATGATGAGATGGGACCACGTTTTCCAGATATGTCTAAGGCCTACGATCCAGAACTTAGAGAGCTTGTTCAATCATCAGCTAAAGACCTAGGGTACCAGATGCAGACAGGTGTTTACGCAGGAGTTCTTGGTCCAACATATGAGACTCCAGCTGAAGTTAGAATGTTAAGGATTATTGGAGCTGACGTTGTAGGAATGAGTACTGTTCCTGAATGTATTGCTGCAAACCATATTGGAATGAAAGTTTGTGGTATTAGCTGTGTTACAAATATGGCATCAGGTATCGAAAATGTTGAACTAAAACATGAAGATATTAAAGATGAAGCGCTAAGAGTTATGGAGAAATTCACTAATATTCTAAAAGAGACTGTTAAAAGAATCGGTGCTTAACTAAAATAAGGGGGGACTAAATTCCCCCTTTTAAATTACTTCAAGCTTATTTAAAATAATACTATTACTTCCCTTATCCACACGAGCGAATGTTCGGTGAAGGTCATCCATGTCAGAATCGTTTGAACTTATTAAAAATTTAGAATTTTGTGTCTTTGATTTAGAAACTACAGGTGGAAATCACAAGACAGATAAAATAATTGAGATTGGTCTAGTAAAGATTAAAAACTTTGAGGTTATTGCTGAAAAGAATTACTTAATTAAGCCTGAAATCAGAATCCCTGAATTTATTCAAAAGTTAACAAGCATCAAGGAAGAGGATGTTAAAGACTCTCCCATTATTGAAGATGTCATCGACGAAGTATTAGAATTTATGGGGGATACAATTCTTGTAGCACACAATACAAGTTTTGATGTCCCATTTTTCAACTCTGTGCTCAAAAGACTCAATAGACCTACTCTCACAAATAAAAGTCTATGCACAAACTTAATGACCAAATATTTAATTCCAAACTTAATGAATTCAAACCTGAATTACATGAGTAAGATTTTTGATATCAAACACAAAAAAGCACATAGGGCACTCGATGATGCCTTAGCAACAACAGAACTTCTTTTAATTTATTTAAAAATATATATTGATAAAGGTATTACAAAGGTAAATCACCTCTACTACCCTAGAGGAAGATACGAACTAGATAGGGCAAATTTTAAGGTCGAAGAAGATAGCCTTGAGGATATTAAGGCAAAATTTGATTCTCTTAAGAACCCACACATAGTCACAATAAAAGGTGAAAATGGTGTAATACTATTCGCACTCCCGTGTAACAATACTCCAGCAGAAAAAGCTCTTATTTATTCTAAGCTTGAATCTTTAGAGTGGAAGAACTTAACGATTAAACTTGTTGGTCCTTTTCTAGAGGCCTTAATAAACTATAATAGCCTATTCAATAAAGTAGATTCATCAGATAAAGGTGAGATTGCTCGTTTCCTATGGAAAGAACACCTGCCTACAGAAAAGCCACCGCTCAAAGACGATATACGAGGCGAAAATATCCTTGGTACTAATTTTGGAGACTTTATTATTATTAATAATTTAGTACCAGAACAGTATAATATTTATCCTACAAATGCACTTTCTCAAAAATCTGAATTAGTCTTTAGATTTCCTGGTCATAAAAAGAAGTTGATTCAATACATAAACTCTAAGGCCAGTAAAATTAGTAATAACAAACTGAAAAAGACTTTATTCAACCCACTATTTAAGCAGTTCTTGGATACTTATATTTTAAAAGAAAGTGAAAAGGGAACAATGTTTTGCTTTAAAAAGAGTCTTCCTGCAAAGAACCAGGAAAAGTTCTTCAAAGAAATGGAAAACTTTATGAAAACGAACCCTAATCCGTGTTCATATCCAAAGTACTACATCTAATTATTTTTAATATTTTTAATAACTACGTCATTCTCTTCGCCTAAAATATCTAGCTCTAACAAGCTAATTAGGTGGAGAAGTAATTTTGACTTAGAGATTACATCATAAATTTTCATAAATGGATGAAAGCGAAGCTTAATCTCGTTTGACTCTTCAAGAACTTCAATTTTAATTTGATCAAAATCACTTGATAAAAGTTTCTGGTGATGTCCAAGAGTAAATGCCTCACTCAAGATTAAGTAGAAGATCATTGAGGAAATACTATTGTTTAAATTTCTAGAAAAAGCATTTCTCTGTTTATAATCAAAAACCATCTTTAGGTTTGACTCAACCATTCTTGATCTTAGTAACTGTAAAGATTGATCTACAGAACTCTCTAAAGTATCAAACTGAGAATGAGTCGGATCTAATCTAGAGAAGCCTAAGAAGACCTCAATTAGCTTCTTACACCTTCTCGCTCCCCTTTCCATATCACTGATCAGATTTTCGGAATCCTCTCCTATATCGTCTTCTAGCTTTAATAAAGTTAAAGCGGCCAATATTCCCGCTATAGGATTATTAAGTTCATGAGCAATGGAACCTGAAATAATACCAAGTTCTTCAGAACTAATACTCAGCCCACTATCTCTAGAGCTCGACTCATCAGTCAAAAAGATATAAGAAAAGTAATCTCTTCCTTTAATTCGAATTGGAGTCTTTAAAACTTTATAAAATCTGTCTCCGCACTCAATAGTCTCTCCATCTTCTAACTTAAGACAGTCACTAGCGTATAGGCCCAGTGAAGAGAAAAGAGTGTTATGAATAACCAATTCACCTTTTAAAGAAATCAGGCAAGATGAATAACTTAAACTATTTAAAATGATTTCCCAGTCGCTTTTAGAGTATTTCTCAAGCGTATCTTTTTCTCTTTTTTGATCCTGATAAATTATAAGTAGCCCTAATAGTAGCTTTAACTCTTCATTCAACTCGATTCCACTATTAAAACAGTAAAAGAGTCCAGACTCTTTGGAGTGAGTTCTTAAAATATATTGATAATTTAAAAAGTTTCTCTCTACTAGAAGATCTTCAGTAGTTTCTATTTTAATATTCAACTCGAAGAACTCAACTAAAAATAAATTTAATTTTTCTCTCTCTGTTGCTTCAAAGATATCACCCCATGAAGACAAGAAACCAAGAAAGTCATTTAGTGGGAAGTCTCCATTACTTGTAAGCTTTGTCTTAAAGAAAGAATTAAATAGCTCTTTCTCACTCTCACTCATAAAGAGCCATTTTTCCTGGACAAGAGACTCTTCGATAAGATTTAAAACATTAGTTAAATATTTTTCTGAAAATTCAGGTATTACAATCGTTCTATCACCACATGATTTATCACCAGTGACAATTTGCCACCCTTCAAAGTGAGGTATTTCTTTTGTAGATATTGATAAATCTGATTGCTTACTTTCTTCCCAACCAAGCTTAGAAAAAATATTAATAAGCTCGAAATCATCTATGTGTGATGTATATGTTTTCAAGCTCACACTTTACTCACTTTATTTTTACCATCACTAAACTGAATATCTAACTCCGTACCAGTAGGAAGTTTTTCAAAATCTTCAGAACTTCCGACGACGTGTCCATCAACATCTGTAACATAACTATATCCCCTCTCGAGGACATTACTTGGATTTAGAGCGTTTAATAGCTCTATTGATTTAGAAACGCGATGCTCTCTATCTTTTAGAGTTTTCTCTAAACTTAGTTTCATTCTTTTTAAATTATCATCAATTCTAAACCAATGATCATGCAAACCAATTAATTCGACATCTCTTTTTTCTAAAGAACACTTTTCTAATCTATATTTATAATCTTGATAAAGCTTATTTACTCGTGCCAATAGTGCTTCAGGACGTAACGAAGCAACTCTATCTTTACGGCTATAGATAATATTTTTTGCACTATTATTTAAATGCCTTTTAATATTCTTTAATTTGGAAAGTATTTGCGTTTGCCCCTCACTCAATATTTGAGCAGCAGCAGAAGGAGTTTCACAACGAAGGTCACTTACAAAATCAGAAATTGAGTAATCAACCTGATGACCGACAGCAGAAATGACAGGAATAGGACAATTAAAAATGTCCCATGCTAATGCCTCGTCATTAAAGGCCCATAGATCTTCAAGACTTCCTCCCCCGCGGGTTAAGACAATAACGTCGACACTGTTGGCAGGGTTATCCAAAGAAAACTTTATAGTATTAAAAAGAGACCTTCTTATTGATCTAGCAGCTCCGTCCCCTTGAACTAGAGTCGGAACAACTACTATATCAGTCCAAAGCGCCCTTCTTTTCATGATATTTAAAAAGTCTTGAAGAGCGGCTCCTCTAAGTGCTGTTATCACAGCAATCTTTTTAGGTAGCTTTGGTATCTTTGATTTTGAATCTAAATCAAATAGACCTTCACCTGCCAATTTCTTCTTTAGTTTTTCAAATTCAGCTAGAAGATCACCACCTGTACTCGCCTTTGTAATTCTCTTCGCAATTAACTGAAAAGAACCACGTTTTGCGTAAACACCGATACTTCCAATACACTGAACTTTATCACCATCTTTCAATTGTTTTATTTCAGGATTTCTCATGGCATCCATTTTAAATAAACAAGCTGATAGTGAAGAGTTACGATCAGAGAGAGTAAAGTAATAGTGACCTGAAGAAGATAGAGAAAGGTTTGTCACCTCACCTTCAATTGAGACACTACGAAACTGTCCCTCAAGAAGACCCTTAACCTTACCTACTAGTGCTGAAACTGAATCATATTGAATATTACTCATTTGAAAATATTATCAATTTCGAGGCGATATGCAAATTTTAAAGAAGTTAAAAGTGCCGATAAGGAAAATCGGCACTTAGGTCTATTTAATTATTTATTCATTTTTTTGAAAAGATCAAATGAACGAATATAGTTTACAGCTTGTAACACCTGATAATCCTCATTTGGATTATATTTAATCATCCATCTATTCTTATGGCTTTCTTTTTTATCTTTCTTAAGCTTTTCAAGTTTTTTCATTCTTGCTTTTCTATCTTCTTTTTCTTTTTGAATACGAAGACTTTTCTCTTCTTTCGTTTCGATTGTAGCAGTTAAATGATTCTTAAGGTCAGACTCTCTAATGTAATCTTGCTCTTTTCTGTTCTCAGTAACCCAGTTTGCCTCTACTTCATCAACAAATACATCAGGAACGATTCCTACTGCCTGAATTTTTCTACCTTTTGGAGTCATGTACTGTGCAATTGTAAGCTTTACACCTTTTTCATCATCTATCTTTGCGACTGTCTGAACAGAACCTTTACCAAAAGATTGTGATCCCATGATAATTCCACGCTTCATATCTTGAATTGCTCCTGCAACAATCTCACTGGCCGAAGCTGAAGAAGAGTTTATCAGAACAACAAGAGGAACATCCAACTCCTTAAATCCAGACTTTTTAACGTATCTAATTTCTTTATTCTTTGGATCTCTTCCTTCTGTACTAACAACAATTCCATCTTTCAAAAAAATTGATGAAACATCAACAGCTTCATCTAGAAGACCACCTGGGTTAGATCGTAAATCAAGAATGATTCCTTTTAAACCACCATTTTTCTTTGTTTTCTTTCTTATATTCTTAAGAGCATCAATTATTCCTTCAGCAGATCTTTTTTGAAATTGTTTTAATCTTACGAAAGCATAATTTTGTCTAACTACATCATATTTTACAGGTTTAATTTTTATAACCTGTCGAGTTAGGACAAAGTTCTTTACGCCTTCAACTCCTTCCCTAACAACTCCAATTGTAATTTTATCTCCATTTTTACCTCTCATTTTATCTACGGCTTCCTCTAAAGTTACACCTATCGTAGATTCATGATTAATTTCAACAATACGATCACCAGGAAGAATTCCGGCTTTAAATGCAGGAGAATCTTCAATCGGAGTTACCACAATTAAGTGTCCACTCTTTTGAGTTACTTCTAGCCCTAATCCACCAAACTCTCCCTGAGTCTCCTCTTGCATCTTAGCGAATACTTCCTTATTTAAGAAAGCTGAATGAGGATCAAGTGTATTCATCATTCCCTTGATAGCTCCTTGAATAAGCTTATCAGTATCAACATTTCTATAGTATTGAGACTCAACAAGGAAAAGTACTTTATTAAAGAGCTCTAATTTTTCAAATCTAGATTTTGTAACTGCTAAAACTTTTTCAGTTCCAACAAAGCCCATTAAAAGACCGCCAACAGAAAGAGACATACATAGAGCAATAGCTTTAAAGCTTCGAGCACCCTTTATTTTCATAGTTATTCCTTAAATTATATATTTACATTATTTAGATTATTTTTAGCTAAGAAGTTATCATCCATTAATAGTGCTGTATTTTGAGCTATATTCTTCTTACGTACTTCAAAGTAAAGCTTAGATAGCTCACGAGATTTATTATTAACGAGAGTGTAACCTACAATTTCACCAGCGGAAACACTTTGCCCCTTCTTAACTTTAGTTTTAAGCTGTCCTAGATAAATTGATCTCGTCTGATTTCCATGCTCAATCATAATAACATTACCATAGTTAGATAGAGACCCTATGAACGAAACTTTACCTTTTATAGTGTTTTTAATTGGCTGTCTCTTTCTAAATTTGAAATTGATTCCTTTCTTTCCATACTCCACTCCTACATATGAATCAATTGGAGATGAAAACTTATACCCTACGAGCAAAGGCTTTTTATTTTTCTTCTTTTTACTTTTTCTATACTGAATCTTTGACTTTAATGACGATATTTCAGCAGTAAGGTTAGCCTTCTTTTTTTCGACCTGAACATATTGAGTTGCATATTCTTTCTTTTGGTTTTCTAGATCTGTTATTACAGAAAGTAACTCTCTTTCATTGTCTTCAAGACCATTGAAGTTATCTTTAATCTCTTTATATTGAATTTGCTTAAGCTCCAGTACTTGCTCAATAGACTTAAGTTTCACTATTTTTTTTGACAATACTTTTGCCATCATTTTATTCGCTAACAAATCAGCACTTGTCTCTTCATCATTTAAAGAGTTTGCAACAACTGATCCTAAGAGATTTTTAACTCTTGCTTTTTCTTCCCTAACTATTTCAATATACTTTTCAATTTTTTCGGTATTTTTATAAATTTGATTTTCGATTCTTCTTTTTGACTCTAAAACTTGAATATAATCTTTATTCTTGAAGCTTAAGTTCTTTTCTAATGAAATGATTCGACTATTGAGTTTTTTTAAGACTCTTTCTTGTGATCTTAAGTTTTTTCTAAGGTCTGAAATGGTTACATTTTTTGCAGCGAAACCTTTAGCACAGCTGAATAATAATATTAATAAAAATAATAACTTCGGTATTATTCGTGCCACTGTAAATTCCTTAGCTGAATAGCGGAAAGAAGTGTTACAAGAACGATTCCTGTAACTAAACCATAAGTATTAATATCACCAAATGCAAAAGTCAGGGCCGCACAAAAAGAAAGAAATCCAGTCATTCCGGCCAGCATAACTTTTAGTCCTACTTTATTTCTTCTTTGAAATTTTTCAATAAGGTATGAACTCTGTTGTACTTTTGTTGAAAACACTATTGCTATAAGTCCCCATATAATGAAACTAGCAAGGCTAACAACAGTAATCCCCCATTCTTTAAATTGAGAAAATAGTTGATTTTTAATTTGTTCTGCTTTTGAGATTGCTTTAACTGCTCCAAGAGTTAGTTTCGAAGACCCAACAAGTCTCACTAAGTAATCTCTGATAAGATTTTGACTTCTTTCTTGCAGGTTTTTATCCATTATAACTTTTAATCCAGCATAATCTAAATCCATACTTTCAATTTTCATATCTAAGTCTAAATTTGATAGAACTTTAGTTACCTGACTTTGAATATCACTTTCACCAAGTAATTCAACTCTACTGACACCAGGAAGCTCTGTTAATTTTCTAGAGATTCTTTTGTGGTTCTCTGCTCCTGATATTAATGCATGAAAGTAAGGACCAGAAGTATAGTTAGTAGTTTCATTAAATACACTCTTTTCAAGACTTGAGAAATTTAATGCTCCAACTAGTAAAATTAATGATGTAACTGTAAACAGCCCACCCCATACAGGATTATTTTTAATATTTTGAAAAAAGTTATTTAAATAAAACATGCATGCCCCGAATAAACTAACTTACCTCCGTCTAAGTGGACGATTCTCCCAGAGAATTGTTTTACCAATTCTTTATTATGAGAGGCCCAAATAACTGTAAGTTTTCTTTTTATGTTATATAGATTTAATATATCAAATATTTTACGAGCACTTTCAGAGTCTAAAGAGCTAGTAGGCTCATCACATATAATAATGTCAGGTCTTGAAAGTAGAGCTCTAATGATTGCAATCTTTTGCTTAAGACCACCGTTAGCATTTTTCATTTTAATGTCTAGTCTATCAGTAATACCTACTATTCGAGCAAGTTCCATAATATCTTTATCAAACTCTTTTCTTGAATTATAAAATTTTGGGTCATAACAAAAATTTAAATTATCTCTACATGTCAGGTTGCCTAAAACCCTTAAGTCTTGAAAAACTTGAGATATAAAGATAGTTGAATCAGGTCTTTTAACTCTTCCACTATCAGGCTCAATATCACCTGCAAGAACTTTTAAAAGAGTTGTTTTACCAGCACCAGATACGCCCGTTATAAAAACAATTTCTCCTCTTTCAACTGAGAATTGAACATGACTTAGTCCTACAGTTGATCCAAATTTTACTGAAACATCTTCTAGATAAAAGAGATTTTTTGAAGTGTAGTTAGAGCGATTTTGTGAAGTTTGCGTTCTATTAAACGAAGTGTTGATCATCCTGACCTTTCCTTAAAGTTTTACTATTCAAATCATCCTAATTTGAAGCCGTATTATCTTCTACAGCTCTTATATTCTACCCAATTGCGGGATTTTAGTAAAGAAAACCATTAGAATTGATGAAAAATTGAAATATTTTCTAGAGTAAATCCTCTATTTTACATCACTCAAGTGACTGATAAAAAAGATCAGTTACATATTGGCCCCAGTGCGCTCCGGGTCAAAACATAAAACTGACAGACAAAAAGTTGAGCCCTCATTCTCTCCATGATAGAAATTAGTATAACTTTGAAGGAGAAATTATGGGAATTCAAGCTTGGGAAATAGAAAAGGATTTAATTCTTTCTACAAGAATTAAAAATTATTCTAATAATTTTAAATCACTTGGTTACTACGATCTAGTCTATGTCGAAGTTGATGAAAATGATAAACCAATCATAAATTCAGATAATAGAACGTTCAGCGCGTTTACTTCCAAAGAGCTCGCGCTTAGAAGTAAGTCCCCTCTAGAGCTAGAAGATATTATTAGCAATAATATCGAACTTACGGCTAAACCAATCAACCTAAAGTCTTTCATGATTGGTGATTTAACTTTTTCATTATCTAATGATAAAGAAGTTCGTTTTATTAAAATAAACCCAATCTGCTTTAAAGAATCTGACTCTACAGTTTTACTTCACGAAGAAGTTTTAATCATTCCTATTAAGGATAAGTTAACTTCTAAATATATTCTAACATCAAGAGATGAATCAATCGCACTTCTTGCTATAAAGCCCAATGATGAAAAACGTATGGGAATGGAATTAGTTTTTTATTGTCTAACACCTAAAAGCTTTCCTGAAGACTTAGAAGAAAAAGAGAAATCTCTTAACAAGAGAATTGAAGAACTCTCTTTTTATAGTTCAAGAGTTCCTATAAAAAAAGGAAGTAGCTCAATCCTTTGTGTAATTTTAAATCTAGAAAATTCTATGGAAGAGACTGCTTTCATTAGAAACTACAAAACTATGGATAAGCATAGTGATGTAATATTTGTGACGAGTGACCTTAAAATTAAAACAGGTGATTTAGAAACTATTCCTTACGATGGAGAGAGTATTGATACTGTATTTATGCCTATCATAAACTGGCAAAATAAAAGTATCACTACTCATTCACATATTAACTAGAAATTAATCCGGCCTTAACTAGCCTCTCATGTGTTTTCTTTGAGCAAAACACATTAGGGGTATAATTCATCTTCTTATGCAGACTTGAGATTACAGAATTTTCAACATCAGCAAGAAGTTTGATATCACCATTTTCATAACTAATTTTAACTGGATCTCTCTCAAGAAGAAGATTAGATTTTTGTCCATTCTTTGCTATCGCTTTAGGTGACTTTACATAAATGATATCTTTCTTAGGAAGATCTGGAAGAATCCAATCTTCAGGACCACCATTTTTGGAAAGAAAGTCTTCAAGCTCTTTTACTTTTGCTTGTGCTCTCTTAACGATTTTATCATTATCCGCGACTTTATCTTGATCGAATAATATTTGCTTAAATTCATCACACTCAATTGTATGTGCGCCTCTTTCTAGTAGAAGAGTAAGTGCCATATCTTTAATATGAGGAGACTTATCTAAATCACCATTAGAATAGTGAGTTTGAACGAGTGCCATAAAGTAATTATCATTAAAACCATAGAACTTCATAGGGTCATTAACAATCATATCTAGTAGATCACTATATTTATAAATATAACCTTTCTCTAAGAAGTGAAACGTTAGCTTTTCAGCAATAGCATCATACTTAGATCCTCTAGGAGACCTAATAACTTGAGAGTACCAAGCAAACCTAGACATAAGAAAATCTTCAGCACAGTGAAGAGCATTATGTCTAATTGTTAATATATCGTGCTTTTCAACTCTCTTAACTTCAAAGTGATGAAGTAAGTAGTCTCTATCGTATGCTCCATATTTTAATCCTGTATAATGAGCATCTCGCAATAAGTAATCCATTCTATCGCAATCAATCTCAGAATGTAGAATTTGATTTGCTAATATTGAAGGATCGACACCTTTTACTAAATCTGAAATTGTTTGTGGATCAAGGCCATACTTTTTTAGGATATATGTAATCCCACCTTCATAATCAGTATTTTTAATTATGAATGATCCTAGATTCTCATGATCATCTTTAAGTCCTTTGCCACCCTTAGAGTTCGTAGTTTCTCCAAAAGTTATATAGGCTGACTCAGTAGTATGTGAAAATACGAAAGTGCCAAGGTCATGAAGAAGTGCCCCAATTCGAAGAGACTTATGATAAACCGCTTCTTTAGTAAGACAGTTTTCATCCATTAGCTCATCATCAGATACTGCTCTTGAACAAGATTGTAATATTTTGTGGGCATTGAACATAACACCAATAGAGTGACCAAAGCGAGAGTGCTCTGCTCCTGGAAAAACATAGAAACTAAATCCTAATTGCTTTATCCATCTTAATCTTTGATAAAATGGTGAGTGAATGATTTCATATTCAACAGGGGTAAGCTTAATAAAGCCGTAGATAGGGTCGAAGACAACTCTTCCCCTTTTAGTAACGTCCATGTTCTACCTCAGGAATTCTCTAAAAAAGAATACCGGTCTTCCCGACCGGATTTATATTTATTGTAGCTTTGCTTTTCTTTTTGCTTTAGCTTTTTTCTTTCTGTTTTCTTTCTTTTCTTTTAACTTTAAGTTAGTTACTAGTGCTGAAAATACAAGCTGAGCTTCTCTTCTTAAACCATTCTCTTGAACAAAACGATAGAAGTTTTCAATATCTGCAGCAGTACGAAAATTTCTAATACCTTTATTCTCTAATGTAGATGTATCTGTTGTTGTCGTACTCACGGTTCCTCCTTAAAAGAACTTAGTTGCTCCAAAATTACTTTTGGAGCGAACTTAAATAATACTTAGTATATTTCAATAATTCAAATTTAATTTTTATTCATTACTCTTGGTAGTATTAAGCTTCTTTTGGCTCAATCATTCCATAAGAGTGAAGCTTATTATAAAGAGTCTTTACAGTAATACCTAAAGTCTTAGCAGTTTTAGTTTTATTTCCACCTAAGTGCTCTAGTGTATGACAAATATGCTTTCTTTCTAATTCATCAAGAGTCATTTCACTAAACTCAATAACTTTTGAATCACTTACTTCTTCAACTTTTTCTGCTTGAGATACACTTTCAGATAAGTGATCTCTCTCTACAATCATTCCATCAGAAAGAATAAACGCTCTTTCCATTACTGATTGAAGCTCTCTAACGTTACCTGGCCAGTGATAGTCTTGCAGAGACTTTAACGCCCCAGGAGATAGTGACTTTTGTAGATCAGCACTCTTTCCTTTATTTAAAAAGAATGATGCTAATAATTCGATATCTTCAATTCTATCTCTTAGAGCTGGTGCTCTTAATGACATAGTATTTAGTGCATAAAATAAATCTTCTCTAAATAAACCTTTTTCTACTAGCTCAGAAAAATCTCTCGCACTTGAAGCAATAATTCTAACATCTGATCTAAATGGAATTTGTCCTCTTACTCTAAAGCCCATTTTTTCATTAATAAACTTGATAAGCTTAGACTGAATCATGACTGGCATAGATTCGATGTTATTTATAAAGATTGTTCCGTTATTAGCTTGCTCAATAAGCCCTACTCTTGCACTTTGTGCATCAGTAAAGTCTCTTGCTTCTTCACCAAATAGTTCTACTTCTAATTGTGCTTCACTTAAAGATGAACAGTCTACAGAGATAAATGCCCCGTCTTTTCTTGAACTTCTACAGTGAACTCTTCTTGCAATCATTTCTTTACCTGTACCAGACTCTCCCAGTACTAATGTTGCAACATCAACAGCTGCTACTTTATCTGCAACTCTAATGATTTCTTTCATTGAATCAGATTTTCCAATGATATCTCTTTCTTCAATTCTATAAGAATCTAAGATATTTACGCTTGATTTACTCTGCTCAAGCTCTTTTTCTTTTGCTTCAATTTGTCTTGATAGTGACTCATTTAAAAACTTTGCTGAAAGATAAATCTTCATGTTCTTAAGTGGCTTTTCAATTGCTGCTAGGATTTCTAATACATCTGTAATGTCTTCTCTTGAAAATGTTCTTTCATCAGAAAGAGCTTGAATATGGATTGTTCCAATCATGAAACCGTCACAGCCAAGTGGTAAACATAACTCAGCAACAGTATCTGTATCAGCATCTGCCGAAAATAGAGGATCTCTTGAAATATTGTTTGAAAAGTATGACTTCTTTGTTCTTAAAACGTTACCAGCTATACCAGCACCTTTTTCTACAACCTGACCTTTCTTAACTGACTTACCATTTTCACTTACTAGTAAACATGACCCGTTTTCTCTAACTCTTAGGATTCTAACTCTGTCTCCTAAAACGATCTCTTTTAAACATTTTGAGATCTCATTAAAGAATACTTGCTCATCAAGAGTTGATAATAAGATAGACGATAATTCTTCAATTCTTGTCGAGTTTTTAGCCATTATCTCAGTCATTGTTTATCTCCTAGTCAGATTGATATGTTATTTAATTAGTTTCGCTATGCGTTAATCTAAGAAAATAATACACCGTGTCTGAATTTTTTACAAGACTAAAAAGCTCAAGTGTTCACTTTTTTTACTATTTTTTGCAATTACAGAGACTTAGTCCACCTAGGAGTTGTACAATTTCCGAAATTTTCAGTGATTGAGCCTATAATATCTCCATCATTGTCCATTATGTATATATTTTGTACGGCCCTAGTCCTAGAGAGGACTCTCTGACTAGAAAAGGCTATAAACTGTCCATCATTTGAGTATGTAGGGTCTTCATTAGAACCAAAGTCCTTTGTTAACCTAGCTAAATTATTACCATCACTGTCTATTCTGAAGATATCAAATCGAGAATCTAACCAAGAACTGAAGGCGATAGTCTTCCCATCTGGAGCAAAACGAGGTGTAGCATTAAACTTACCAACATAACTGATTCTCTTAACCTTTTTAGACGCCATATCTAATGTGTAAATCATAGGCTTCCCAGCTCTACCAGAAAGGAATGTCATTATAGAACCATCAGTATTAATAGAAGGGTCAACATCAGGTGAGTAACTATTTGTTAACCTAGTCAGGGCCTTAGTCTTTAAATTCATGATAAAGATTTCAGCATTTCCCACATGACTTAGAGTCAACATAATAGACTCTCCACCAGGCATAAATACAGCACCAGAATTTAATCCACTTCGATTTGAAACTAAACTATTTCTACCAGTTTCTAAGTCATAGACTCTTAAGTTTATATTTCTATGCTTACTGTTTCCACTTTCTATTAAGGAATAAAGAACCTTTGTTCCATCATGTGAAACCGCAGGAGAAATAACAGTACCACCATGACGGGTAAGTCTCTTTTTATTTCCACCATCAAAGTCCATCATATAGAGCTCTTTTACAGGATTTTTCCTCGTTCCATGTCTATCTGATACGAAAATCATTTTAGAGTTGAATATTGATTTCTCACCAGTAATAGATTCAAAAGCAACTTGAGCAAACTTATGTGCTAATCCACGAGGATTATTTCCAGTGAAAGTGTATTCCCTTTCAGCAATACTCTCTCCCTTACTAATATCATGAGCAGATAAGGTAACCTTTAGACCTGAGTTATCTTGACGAAAGAAACCTCTCACAACATAACTCACTCCTTGTGACTTAAATGATGAGTAACTTAAGCTCCCCTCACCGATAGATGAAAGATCTTTTTTTACTGAAAATTTCTTAATGTAGAATGAGAAATCATTTCTAACAACATCCATTATAGTTGAAGCATCAGAGATGTAACTTCCCGTTACTCCTCCTTGAAGAATAGGCTTCGCTACCTCTACTTTAGAAAGCTCTAACTCAGCTTCACCTACAGCTACAATATTAAGTTGTGCAATTGTTGAAAATGATAAAAACATTACCATTAAACTAATTAACGTCTTCATAATTACTCCTATAGTGGGAATCCTAGAACAATTTCACCTTTCAGTGCATTTGATTTACTTGCCGCAGGGACAGTTGAGAAAGGGGCGGCTTGTTGAACGGCCTTCATTGCTCGAGTATCAAACTCTTCTTCACCACTTGATTCAAAAATTTCAGACCTAAGTAGTGATCCATCTGATTTTAAATATATTCTAATTCTACATTTTAAATTCTTATCTAAAAGAAAGCCTGGAAGTTTCCAGTGAAGTTTTACTTTTGACGACACTGTTGAAGCATACATTTGAAACTCAGTAAGTTCTTGGTCGGAACGACCTGTACCAGAAAGAGCAACACCTTTTGAGATTTTATTCCCTTCAGCAACTAGCTTTTTTAAAGTACTTGAATCGAGGTCAAGTCCTTGCTCAGAGCCCTTCTTTTTAACTTCTTTATACTTTCTTTTAGTTACTTTCTTCTTAGAGAGACCTTTCATCATATCTAAAAAATTAGTCTTTTTTACTTTCTTTTCAAAAACAGTATCATTTTCATTAATAACTTCTGCAGCTTTCTTAGATGGCTCTTCAACTACAACTTCTCCCTTAGCAGGAGCTTGCATAGTCTTTAGTTCTTTTAAAGTAAATTTTGGCATCGCAACCATATCGACCTTAACTGAAGCTGATATCAGCTTTAAATTATAATCTTTTGTCTTTTGAATTTTATCGTGAACAAGTTTTCCAAAAAGAAAAAATAGCGCAACAACACTTAAGTGGAAGAAGAATGACCAGCTAAAATAATACTTAAATGTTTTATCATTTACTGTATTAATATCCATTATTTCTTTTCTATCTCCGTAACTAAGGCAACTTTAAGAATTCCCTCACGTTTCAAGTAAGACATTAATTTTGCAACATTCCCGTACTTCATTCCAAAATCGGCCCTTAAAAACAGAGTATCTGTTTTGTTTTTTGCAAATAAGCTTTTTATTTCGGAAATAATCTCTCCACGTAAGACTTTAGTCTCGCCTATATAGTAATCTCCACTAGAAGTATAAGAGAGCACAACCTGTGTAGTTGTTAAACTTATTGGGTTCACTTCTTTCGTTTTTGGTAAATCAAGTTTAATACCATTTAACATAAGGGGTGCAGTAATCATAAATATGACAAGCAGAACAAGCATAACATCCACTAGTGGAGTTACATTTATTTCAGATATTGCACCTTTTTTATTTCCAACATTAAATGCCATATAATATCCCTACTTCGCTAAAGATCTTTCGACTACATTTAAAAATTCTTGCCCAAAACTTTCCATCTCTGATTGAATTTGAGAATTATCATTATTAAATTTGTTATAGAACCAAACAGCAGGAATTGCTGCAACAAGACCAACAGCTGTTGCAACAAGAGCTTCAGCAATACCAGGAGCAACAGCATCTAAAGTAGCTCCACCACCAGCAAGCCCAGTAAATGATCCAATAATCCCCCAAACAGTTCCAAATAAACCAACAAATGGAGTTACTGATCCAATACTTGCAAGAGTTGAAAGAAATTTTTCAAGTTCTACATTTATCTCGTGTACGCCCTTCTTCATTCCCCTTTCAAGAAATTGAAGTCCGTATTGAGTGAAATGTTTCTCAAGCTTCTCTTTATCGTCCCCAAGGACGTCTTTAAGTTTTGAAAGCTCAATATAACCATGAGTAAATAGAGACTTATATGGAGACATTGGTAAATTATGGCAACTTTCCATTACATCTTTTAATGATGTGGAATTCTTATAGATATCAAGGAAGTCTTTACTATTAGCTTCTAGTTCTTTTATTAATTTTTTCTTTTTAAGAATAATGGCCCATGAAACAATAGAGGCTAAAACTAGAGAAACAAGGACAGTTTTAACAACAAGACTGGCCTCTAACATAATTTGAATAATATCTAATTCACCTGTAGTCAAAATGAACTCCTTAATTTAAGTCAAAAGTATTACTTTTATTTTATACTGTTAATAGAAAGCTGCAACCGGCAATGCTTTATACATCTTCATCAAATGTTAGATTTTTCTTTCTCATAAAATACATATACCCAATTGATACAGTAGTTAGAGCAAGGAAAAGTAATGTCGAAGGTTCCTGAGTAGGAGTAAGGTAAGAAAAGTCACTTCCCCAAATAAAATCTACTCCAAAAAGAGAAATTAATGGGCAAATAAACATTACAAGAATAATTAAAGGGTAACTCCAACTCCCCTTTGACCAATATGAAGCGACAAAACATAAAGTTAAGTAAAACGGTAGAGATACGTGAGCATAACTAGAGTGAGTAAACACATTAGTATTTAAAACATAGCTGAGAGTAATAAAAAGTATTGTCTCAATCGCTTTTTTCTTATTTGATATTTTATAAATATTCTGAAGAAATAATAAGAATATAATTTCTGTGCATAAATAAAGAAATGAACCTATATAAGATGAAAATATTTTAAAAAACTCAAAAGTCACCCTTTCAGCAATCAAAGGTTTCAAGAAAGCTATACAGAAAATCAAATTGAAGACAATCAAAGTAAAGAGGCTTCTTTTTGGCATTTTATAGTGATCAATAAAAAATGTTCTTAGAGGTTTTCTAGATGTAGATCTAATTGCTATAAACTTTGCAATTACAAAAAAGGAAATAACTTTAACAAAAGAGGCTATTTCCCAACCCTGATCAAAATTCCAGTTCTCAACAATGTTGAGGGAATGATCTAGCTGTAAGTGAAAAAAGGTAATCACTGAAGATACAATTAAATATACTCCCCAGTTTAGGATTAAGAAAAAAAGAATAAAAGATAAATGAATGAGGAATCTATTTCTTTCCTCTAATTTAGACTTTTCTTTCATACTATTTAGGTGATAGCCAATTCAACTGTAGTTCAGGTGATGGAAAAATCTTTATGTATTGCTCATAGAGAGTATTTCCCTTTACTAGATTATCTATCTTCTTTAAAAGTGAGAAATATGAGTTCCAAAATTTTAAGTTGTTTTTTAAAACTTTTTCCATTTCTTTAGTTACGGAAAACTGCTGCTTAAAGTTAAACCCTTCAGTTAAAATAATCTGGTCATACCTCTCCAATATTCCCTTTAAAGAAGACTTATCGAATTTCTTACCTTGAAAATTAGATGAAAGAATTGACTTCACTTCCTTAGTCATGGCCATCTCTTCAAAGAAGCCTTGCTTTATACGTATATAGTCTTCAAATAGTAATAAAGAGATCTCAAGCTTTGTAAGATCCATTGTTCTTATGAATGGTATAGATAGAAGGAATAGGACTTCATTTTTCTTATAAGGTAGAGAGAAGTGAAATATATTTGGAGAATCTACAAGCAATATTCTAAATTTAACTTCAAACACTCCTACACTTTGGAGTAACTGCTCAAGTGATTTATCTAGACCATAGTCTGGCTTTTTAACATTCCATTTTAAAATAGAGGCATTTTTAACAAGCCAGTATTCACTAATAAATGGCCAGAAGTCTTCCTCTGAAGGAAAGTTATATCGTGACTTATCTTTTTCTAATCTCTTCTTTTTCTTTTCTAGAGCAATCAAAGATTTTTTACGTGCGGCCTCTTCAAGTCCATCACTTTTTATAACATCTTTAATTTTTGAAAAATCAACGAGCTCACTCTCTTTCTCTTCTTTCGACTTTTCAGCAGAAAGTCCTGATAAACACATAAAGAAAAGAGATAATATTATTATACTTTTCATATTAATTGGCCCTCGATTTACCAGTTACATACTGATCATAGAGTTTTCCCCAATAGAACATTTCATTAATTTCAAGTCCTAAAGAATCGAAGAACTTTGGATATTTATCTTGGAAACATTTTTCTTTTGTATCAGAGAGGTACTCTCCATTCATATAGCCATCATAAGATCCAACTTTTACGATCTTCCATGTTCTATTGAATAGAATTCGAGACTTCTTTTTTGATTTGAGTTTATATACCTTAACTGGGTGCCCGCACTCTGTAGTTGTTAGATAAACAGAATGCTTAGATGGATTCTTGTGAACTTGTGCAAATATTTTATTTACATACATAACTTTATCTAAAACTTTAGTCTGATCTTTAGCTAAAGGACTTTGCATTATAAAAAATAAAATTAAAAGCTTCTTCACTATACCTTCCAACGAAACTGAATTGTTTCCCAAGAGTGACACTGAGGACAGCGCCAAAAAATTTCATCAGAGTTATATCCACATTCATTGCAATAATGTTTTGTTAATGACTGGTGGAAACTATTTAAAAAATCTTTAGTATACTTAACAACCTCAGTACTTTTATCAAGGTCAATCAATAACTTAATATATTCACTATAAATAGCTTGAGAAGTGTGAGGGTGATTCTTAACCCAAGGCTCCATAATAGCGTATGCTTTTTCTAATAAGTTTCTTGATTTTAAAAGTCTTACCTTAGATAGAATAACTGATGGAGAGCTTAAAAATTCAGAATCATCAAGTTCTAGAAAGTAGTCTCTAAGCATACTAAGTCTTGTACTATATTGCTCTTGCTCAGCCTCTGCCCCTTTAAACCCTTCTTCTAATGATTCAAAAATAAAGGAAGCGTACATTGGGTGCTCTTTCAAAAGCTCTAGTAATGAAAACTTTGCTTGCTCCAAGTTCCCATCATGAAGCTGGACTCTAAGCCTTAATATTTTTGCAGAAACAGAAGGAGCAAATCTAAATGCATCTTCCAAGTCTTCTCTACTCTTAGCAAACTCACCTTTCTCAAAGTAAATCTTTGCTTTCTGAACAAGGATATGTGAAATCGTTTCTGCTTGGTTATTATGACCAACCTTAGAGAGCATAATTCTATAATGATATGCCTGATCCCAATCTTCTACATCTTCATAGATTCTACAAAGTGATTGAATAACTTCAAATTGATCTCTATTTATTTTAAGAACATCTTTATATGTTTCAACAGCTTTATCAACAAATCCACCTTTATCAAAATCGACAGCAAGCTCTTTTAGTGCTCTTAACCTGTGTGACTCTGAGATGTTTTCTCTAGCAATAAGAGATCTATGAATGCTAATTGCTTTCTCTATTTCACCATTACTTCTAAAAAGACCGCCAAGAGCAAAGTATGTTTCAATAGTTTCTCTATTGATATCTACAGCATTTAAAATTTCTTTAATCGCTAAGTCTTTATTTCCTGATATTAAATATTGGGTAGCATTTAAAAAGACTTTAGATTGTGCTTCAAATATAGAGTTTCTATATCTTTTTGATAATTTAACCCCTGTATCTTTCTCAACAAGGTAATGAAAAAAGAGAACGATCATTATAACTACTGCAACAATAGCTAAAAGATATTCCTGAATCCACTCTAAATATAATTCCAAATTCTTATCCTATTTACCAAAAATCAACATAGGCATGTAATCTACCATTGTGCTTAATCTAATATTTGTAGTGGCCTGATCTAAGTTATCAACTAAATCCCAGATTCCACTCTTTTTCTTTTTCTTTATGTATTTAAGAGCAAACTCTCCTTCAAGGTTTAACTCTTTATGGATCTCTCTCCCTGCTTTCCAAAGACCACCTAGCTCATCAACAAGTCCTAAGTCTCTTGCTTCTTCTCCAGAAAATATTTGCCCCTGTGCAAGATCGATAATTTCTTTTTTAAGTTTATCTTTTCTAGTTGCCTCTATATCTCTCATAAACTGTCTGTGAACGACCTTAATCATTCTATTCATTATATCTGACTCTTCATTCGTCATTGACCTATGAGGAGAACCTATGTCTTTATACTTTCCTGCTTTTACTGGAACTTGCTTAACTTTAAAGTACTCGTATACTTTAGATAGATCTGTAAAGTTCATGATAACTCCAATAGATCCTGTTAATGTTCCTGCTGAGGCATATATCTTTCTTGTTGCAGCTCCTAGGTAGTAACCTCCACTTGCAGCAATAGCGTCAAAGCTTGCATATATTGGCTTACCGGTAGACTCTTTGTTCTCAGGGTCATAGGCCTCATCTATTCTTCTAATTTCTTCGTAAATTTCTTGAGTAGGACCTACAGCTCCACCTGGAGAATTGATTCTAAGAATGATGGCCTTAACTGTACTGTCTTTCTCAGCTTTCTCAAGAAGCTCAACAGTACTTTTTGCAGACATAATTGGACCAGTGACTTCGACGACAGCGATTTGTCCCTTTTTACTTTGAGAACCAAATACTTTTGACTCGTCATTAAATACTTTTACTGTATAAGTCGCAAAGACCATTAGAATTATAAAGAAAAGGAATACCATTAAAAGGATTCCAATAACTGCCCTGTTTTTAGTTTGCACTTGAATTCTCCATCTTGGAAAAATTGTTAATTCCCTATATCTTCCCAAAAACAATGGGTTCCGTAAACTTAACACAAAAGATTCCCTAATGTTTTTTGCTATATTGTCGATAAATAGTTGAGAAAATGAATATGGAGTCAATATGAGACAAGCAATTCTAGCAACGATTTTATTACTAGTGACTTTTGGGGCTTCTGCCGAAAGCTATCAAGCTCCAGCCCTTAAATTGGCGAGACATCCTGACCATTCCGGTCAAGTAATCAAGACAGGAAACTGGGATTCTCAATATAAAGTTGAAGAAGAAACAATGCCTGATAGAGACGTCGCATCAGAAGAAGAAGTTGAGCCAGAGGCCGATAGAAGTCCCTCTTCAGAGAGAAAGCCTTCATCGAAGATAAGAAAGCCAACGGTTGAGCCATGGCCTTACGATCCATCAGAGTCTAATTAGTCGGCCCAAAGATTTAGTTTATCGTGCTCACTCTTTAACTGTCCGCAAGCTGCAAGAATATCAGTACCTTTTGTAATTCTTGTTGTACAAATATACCCTCTTCTAATTAATTCATCTTGAAACCATTTAATTTTTTCATCACTTGGTCTCTTGAACTTAGATTCAGGATATTCATTGAATGGAATTAAATTAACTTTTGAGACACCTTTATCTAAAAGGTCACTTAAACCTTCTAAGTCCTCTACTCGGTCATTTAAATCAGCAATTAGAATATACTCATATGTAATCCATCTATGTGCCTTAAGAGGGATTTTTCTGATGGCCTCAAACAATCTTGTTAGATCATATGCCTTATTGATAGGCATTAATTCTGTCCTAATATTGTCGTGAGCTGCGTGAAGAGATATTGCAATATTCACTGGTGGAAAGTCTTCTAGCTTTTCTATCTGAGGAACAAGTCCTGAAGTAGAAAGAGTGATCTTTCTCTGGCCAAGTCCAATACCTTTATCTTCCATAAAGACTTTTGTTGCTTGTTTAACATTATTAAAGTTATGAAGAGGCTCGCCTTGTCCCATATAAACAATATTTGAAAGTCTTGCTTCTTCATCAACATTATCACGTAACCACTTTGTCACTGCTAGGTACTGCCCAACAATCTCACCAGTTGTTAGGTGTCTAGTCAGCCCCATTGTTCCGGTGTGGCAGAAAGTACACCCAATGGCACAACCTATCTGAGAAGAAACACAAAGAGTTAATCTATTATTTTTCGCTGGAATCGCAACTGCTTCAACTGTATTTGAATCACTCATACCAACAAGAAACTTTCTTGTTCCATCGGTACTTAAGCCATTCCATACAATTTTAGGGATTGTAACGTCCATTTTCTCAATAAAATCTGCTTTGATTTTACCTGAGACATTAGACCACTTATCAAGATCAAACTCATATCGCTTAAAGATCCAGTTATAAACCTGATCTGCTGCGAACTTAGCAAAGCCATTCTCTTTTAGATACTCTCTAAGATCTTCAAGTGTTAGTGAATATAGTGAAGTTTTCTTTTCACCCACGCTGTTTCCCCAGAATAATTGATTAAGGGGAATACATAACTCTTATTAAGGGTTTACACAAGAGTTCAGGCAAAGATTACACTCGTAAATTTAGCAGAACCCCACGTGCCTTAATAACTTTTATCTCAACAGTCGGGTCAGAAAGCTTTTTCCTCATATTTGAGATATGAGTGTCTATTGTGTGATGTTCAACCTCATCACTTCTCCACACATTCTGAGCAATCTGATCTTTAGTTAGGATTTTTCCAACATTCTTCCATAGAGTGAAGAGAATCTTATATTCCGTAGGTGTTAGATCAACCAATGTACCATTAGTTTCAACCCTTTGAGAGTCAATAATCAATCTAGTAGCCCCATGCCTATAAACAGTAGATGTTTCTTTTCTTAGTCTACTAATTCTATTCTTAACTCTAGCGAGAAGCTCTCTAGAAAGAACTGGCTTTAAGATATAATCATCTGCTCCAAGTTCAAGGCCTTCAACTTTTGTCTCAACTTTCGCAATACTTGAAAGAAACATTACGGCAGTTGTTGATAAGTCTGTCGATCTTGAAATTTCTTTGAAAACATCAAATCCAGTCATTACTGGCATATTAATATCAAGCAAGACAGCATCAAACTTTTCGGACTTGAGAGTCTCAATTCCTTCTAATGCGTTATTTTCTGAAACAACCTCAAATTCTTTACTCAGAACTTCTGAAATCGTGTCCAACATATCTTGTTCATCATCTAGTAAAAATATTCTCTTTTTATTCATATAGGAATTACACCAAGTTAAGTGACTTTTCGCAAGTGTAAAAATTCATTATTTAAAATACCTTAAACTTTCGTTAAACTATTCACTAGAAAACATCTAGGAACTTTATGAAATTCAATATATTAGTCATTATCGCTCTGCTCTGCACAACACCTAATGCTAACGCCTGGCTCGGTGTTCAAGTACCAGAAGATGAAAATGTTCTAAAATCTTTTGGGTCAGCAAAAAGTACCATTATAGAAAAAGAGACTATTAATCTCTTCGTCTGGAATATGTACAAGGGAAATAAGGAAAGCTGGAAATACCAATTCAAATCTCAAGTTCCGTATTACGACTTCTTCCTACTACAAGAAATGTTAACAACACCTGAAGTCTTGGATATATTTTCAAATACTGAAAATTTAGATTTTACTACTGCAACTTCATTTCTCTATACAAAAAATAACCAAAGAACTGGGGTCGCAACAGGATCAAAGTATCACCCTAACTGGAAAAAGTTTCTTCGCAGTAAAAAGAGAGAGCCTGTACTCTTAACACCAAAAATGACTCTTTTTACAAAGTACTCTATAAGTGGAAGTGATAACGAATTATTAGTCGTCAATATTCATGCAATTAACTTTGTCTCCTCAACAGCTCTTCAATCTCAACTGCTAGACGCTTCAGAGATTATTAAATCACACCAAGGACCAGTAATTTTTGCTGGGGATTTCAATACATGGACACCAGAGAAGCAGAAGTTTTTAAGAGAGATTACAGAAGACTCAGGAATGACTGAGGTGACATTCAAAAATGATACTAGAATAAAGATGTTTGGCTTTATTCTAGATTTTATATTTGTAAGAGACTTAGAGATATTAGACTCAAATGTACATGAAGATCTTAATGGATCTGACCATAATGCAATAAGCGCAAAGCTAAAAATCCTTAAACAGTAGCTTCAGAATACTCTCTAATTAGACTTATTCCTCTTCCTTTTGTTGCTTTAATGGAATATTTAAACTCAGTTATTTTCTTCCTTAAATTACAAATATGGGTATCTATAGACTTAGATTTCCCATAAGCTCCACCAGGCCAAAGAGAACTTATAAGAGATTCTTTTGAATGAAGACGGTTAGGGTTTCGAACGAGAGTTAATAAGACCTTAAACTCTATTGGTGTTAGACTTTTATCCTCACCATCAATGTAAGCTTTTTGATCACTTATATTTAAAACAAGGTTTTCAACCTTGAGTTCAAGAGCACTAGGCTTTCTATATTTTCGAACTTTATTTTCTAGCCTTGCATTAAGCTCAGCCGTTGATACAGGTCTAGTTATAAAGTCATCAATACCATACTCAAAGGCCTTAACTCTATTCTCAACGCTATCTTCTCCAGAGAATAGAATAACTCCCACTTGAAGCTTATCGATAACGATTAGCAAGTCATTTAAAAACTCAAAGAAATCACCCTCACGAGCGTAGTCGTCAATCAATATGAGGTCTACGTTTTGATTTTTCGAAAGAGTACTTATTAAGAGCTCTCTGTCATTGTAATATGTTGCTTTAAACTTATCTGAAATAACTCTTTGAAACTTGATGTGATTCTCTATCTTCTCATCAAAGTAAATAATTTTAGCGCGCATAACATCCCTGTCTTTGAGTGACTTTTCTAAGTAAAAATATATCAAAGATTTGGAATATTATAAGCTAGAGGAACCTCAATTTTTCTTGATGATTCCTATCAGAACAGGGAATTAACTATGAACAGTAGCTTATTTTCTATCGAATACTTTCTGAAAAAATGACTTCTTTTGGGTAACTGATATATTTTCAATCAGGTTTCCATCGTTATGTAGAGACTCTAATAGATCACTTACTTTTGAAGACTCTTCTATTATAGAGTTGAACTCATCCATAGAAAGTAATCCAATATATGGAAGCTTCAATTCATCACAAATATAAAAGCAAAACTTCGTAATATCATCAACACTTTCAAATGGTCCTAGACCAATTTCATCAACAGGGTTTTCAACATCATAGTCGTAACAAAACTTTTCTAGTAAATCAGGCTTAATTGCTCCTTCACTAGTAAGAACATGAAGCAAGTAATATGACCCTTTTGAATAGTTAAGATCATTTGCAGGATTTTTAAATCTATATATTGCTATTAACTTATCCATATATTCACCTAAGAGAAGACACCAAAATCAATAGAGAAAGAACCATCAGGTAATAACTCTCCTTGAATTTCATGCGGAAGTGTTGATAAATCACAGTTAAACTCGTCTATGATTTTTAATAATGCAAAGTTCTTTGCAAACTTAAACTTTACTTTTTTCTTATAGCTTGTTGGATTGTAAATACTAAGTCTTCTCACTTCTTCGTAGTTTAATTCATTCACTGAAGAACCTCTTGTTCGCCAGAAAATCTCTATATTTTCAGAAGTTTCAATACTCATATGCTGTATTTCGAAAGTACTAATTAATTTTTTCCAAAAGTTTACTCTATCGTTTTCTCCACGTGAGAGTAGCTTCTCTCCGTTAAAAACAATAAGTTTTCCTTCTCCAAGCTGAGCATAAGTAACTTCAGTTAGAAAGTTTACTTTCTCAACTTCTAAGTTATTCTCTAAAAAGAAAGATTCAAGTCTTCTAACGAGACCTACTTCTAGACCAGAGTTATCTAAAATAATCTTTCCGCCATTCATAAATATTTTCAGAATAGTTTTAAAGTCACTTTCTATTAACTCTCCACCTTGAACAAAGAAGTACTGCTCAAGCACGCTGTGACCCTCCTTCCATTCAAATAACTTTTTATCTAGGTAAGAAAAACAACTATAGAAATCATCCGAAAGAGAACTAGTTAGTCCCAAATCGTTCCATATCTTAGAACTTTCATCAATACGTACAAGGTTGAATATATTTAGAGTTTTAAATTGAACAGACTCTGACTCATAAACATCATCTTCAGATAACTTCTGATTTAAGAAAGTTGCTTCAACCATTTCAGAAAGCTGGCGCCCTAAGACTCCCTTCTTCTTTCTGTAAGGAAGAAGGATTGATGAAGGAATAACACCTCTTGAAATACTCTTTGATATGTCTTTTGAATACTTAGAGTTAAGGTCATTTCCACTCATTCTATTTAAAAGATCTTCTAGAGATCCTCCAAGAAATGAAAATTTTAAAACACCTTCCCAGTTAGCTCCAACCCCAGCACTTAGAGACTCCAAATACAGTGAAGTAATTGTTTCAGAAAATTCTTTTTTTACTAAGAACTCTTCTTCAATAGAATTAATGCCCTGAAATTCAGAGCTATCTTTCTGCGCTCTTGCCTTTAAGAAACGGCTAAATGCTTGTTCAAAAACTTTTGAGTAATCATCAAGGTAACTAATATATTCATCATTCTCTAAACTTCCACATACATATCCGTAGACGTCAGAAGATATTCCGCTCTTAGAAATATATTGTCCAAATTTAGTACAAAATTTCGAATAGGCTTGAAAAACTCTTGGATCATAAAAAGAATAGAGCTTATTAATATTCTCTTCATTATCAATAATTCCGTAGGCCATCCCCTCTTTGTTTAAAGCAATAGACCTTGCAAGAAGATGAGGGATACCACCATTTGCTAAAAATGGAACAGGTGTCAGAGGCATAAGAAAAGTAATTTCTTTTCCTAGCTCACATGCAATATCGAATAATTTTTTTAAATCAGTTTCTGGCTTTGTTTCAGCAAAATCATAATTGTCACCAGTATCAGAATGAAAGGACCAATTCACTGGGACTAATATTTTATCACCTTTACTAAACTCTTCTAATTTAGTTTTCCAAAGAGATGACGAAGTTTTCCAATAGAGAAACCAATTCTCTCCTGGGAATACTGCATCTGCATCTCTTGTCACAGGTGTCGTAAGACTCAATGAATACCTCGTGTCTGCACTAATTTCTTCCATGATGTTTCCTTAAACCCTTAAAATTCTATCAATTTGTTTAAAATGATGTAAAGCATCTTTTATATAGAATTTGGAGAAGGGCCAAAGACTTGTCAGACTTCAAAACGATTTGATATAAAAGTCGCGTCAATTTCACAATAAGTCATTGAAGATACTCAATAAATAGACCTTATATTCAAAAGGATTGTTAAATGTGGTTTTTTACAGAAGAAGAAAAACAAATTAAAGAGCTTTGTGCTGACTTCGCAAGAAGAGAATTAGCTCCAGTTGCTGAAAAGCACGATACAGAAGAATCTTTTAATCTCGCGGCCTTCAAGAAAATGGGCGAACTTGGTGTTTTAGGAATTACTGCTGACCCAAAATATGGTGGAGCTGGAATGGGTGCTGTTGCAGCTACAATAGTAATGGAAGAATTTGGAAAGGCCTGTGCTTCTTCAACTCTAAGTTACCTTGCTCACTCAATTCTTTGTGTAAATAATATTCAAAATAATGCTTCTGAAGAGCAAAAAGAAAAATACCTTCCAAAGTTAATCTCAGGAGAGCACATTGGATGTATGGGTATGAGTGAACCAGAATATGGTTCTGATGCTGTAGGAATTCAAACGAAAGCAGAGAAAAAAGATGACCACTACCTACTTAATGGTACAAAAATGTGGATCACAAATGCTGAATACTCTGATGTTGCATACGTTTATACAAGAACAGGAAAAGAGAGAAAGAACCTATCGACATTTATTGTAGAAAAAGGTGCAGAAGGTTTTTCTGTAGGTAAGCCAATTCACAAAATGGGAATGAGAGCATCTCCAACTGGTGAGTTAGTATTTGAGAACTGTAAAGTTCCTCACTCAGCACTCGTCGGAAACGAAGGTGATTCAATTTATCATATGATGAAAAACCTTGAGCTTGAGAGAATTACAATTGCAGGTATCTCTCTTGGAATCGCTCAAGCTTGTGTTGAACAATGTGTTAAGTACGCAGGAGAAAGAGAGCAATTTGGAAAATCACTTGGTAATTACCAAATGATTCAAAAAATGATTGCTGAAATGGCTACAGAAACTGAAATGATGAGAAGATTCCTTTACACTGTTGCTAAAGAATATGACGACGGTAAAAAAGGTCCAATGGTTGCTGCTCAAGTTAAACTACAAATTCCAAAGATGGCGACTAAGATTGCTCTCGATGCTATCCAACTTCACGGTGGATACGGTTACTCTAGAGAGTTCCCAGTTGAAAGAATGATGAGAGATAACAAGCTCAACGAAATTGGTGCAGGAACAAATGAAGTAATGATTATGATTATTGCCAAAGAACTTCTTTCACTAAACAAAACAGCTAATTAATAAACTATCAACAGGCCCTATTCACTTAGGGCCTATAATTACTCCTCCCCTCAGAAGAACTCAAAAACCTAGATATACTACTTATTATTCCCACTTACCTTAATAACCGAGAGTATTGACCCGGCATTAACGTAAAATCAATTATCTCCGATAAGAAAAGAAAGGAGATAGGCTTGAAAAGTTCATTCATCATTTTAATAATTCTGATAAGTACCTCTGCTAGATCTTGGGAAACGGACAACTTTACAAGTCGAAGAAAAATCTTAAAAGCTTCTGATGAAGAGAAGGTTTCAAATCTCTATAATTTAAATGATGAAATGAATAAGAAGATAAGATCAGTCATTGAAAATATTAATGAAAACTATAGCTGCAAAGAAGATATGGCAAGAATACAAAATGGTGATGTTCCTAAAATCTATTCACACATAGATGATGTTCTAGGTGGTACACATGCTAAAATAGAAGAATTTGCAGAAGAAGGTGCTACCGTACTATATGATCATGATAGGTCTTGGATATCTTCAGAAAATATCTACAGTAAAAACTATGGACTTCAAGGATCATTTAATTTGAATGGACATGTCATTGGGCCAGATAAATTGGGTCACTTTATTGACCAGGGCTTTGACCTAATGCAAGTTATGATCGAAGAAGGGATGACTAAAGAAGCCTTTCTTTCATCCATGCAAGAAAGTAATGATTTAGAAGATGGCTGGTATGGTCTGGCAGCTTCTGGAGTGAAGTCTTATGGAGATATGTCCGCTAATTTTTCAGGACTTAGCTTCTACTACGGTCTCTTAAATGGAGACAACCCTCAATTAAGCTGTGACCCAAAAACAAATAAATACTCACTAAACTACGACTTTGATTGGTCGGACTATGTTAATGATTCGTGGGATGAAGGTGTTAACTGTTCATTCTTCTATGCTGTAGAGAATCCTTTTGGAAAAAATACTGAATCTAAGGATATTATGAATCACACTAACAGAAGAAGAAGAATGCAAATACATCCTACTTCTTTTAAGATGAAATCAACTCCTGAAGAAAAACATTTAACTAAATACCTTGAGGGATTAGAACCTCCAATGTCATGTCCTGCAGAAATGAATAAGTGTATGGAGATCTCAAGTAGTAATTGCGCCAACTATTTTATTTCTCCAAAGTGTCTAATGAATGTTGCAAAAAAAACAAAGTGCGACTCTAGTAACTTTGATAATTTATTCAAAGTCGCAAGAAATAATAATTCTATATACAAATATAATAGAGATAATACATACGAGGAAAGTAATGACAAAAGTTCAATTTTTGATAAGTAGTTTACTTTTACTAAATTTAAACGTTTCTTTTGCTGATTCAGGATCTTTCAAAAAGAAAGTTTCAAGAAAGATTGCTTCAGTTTTTCAAGAAAAGAAAGGGAACAACGTTTTTGATGAATTTATAGCATGCAAAAACATAGAAAAAGATAAAACATATTTTACAACTGTTTCAAGTTGTATGAGTAAGTATTTTCCAAAAGAGATGTCAGAGTCAAATAAAGTAGACTTAGTGATCTTCATGCTTAGTGGATCAAGCTTCTCATCACTTTCCAAATGTACCTTTGAAGTACTCGAAAACCATCCAAGTGTTATTGATGATGAAAATGATTTTGTACTTTGCTCAGACTATTTAAAAGGGAAAAAGCAGCGAAAAAGAACAGCGCTTTTCTATTTCGATCAAAGAGGAAGTAAATTAGAAATTTTAGATATTCGAGACTAGCATCAAACGAGACAATAGTAGAAAAGTCTGATCTTAAACTCCTGAACGACCTCCCCCCCTAGGACTAGAAGTCCTTAATTAGTAGTTATTCCTTCACTCACAAATAGATAAGTATTTAAAAATAGGATTGCAGTTACCCTACTTAGCTTAGCATTGTTTAATCTATTCACTTATATCATCACCTAGGGTCTTTCTAAGTTGCTAGAAGTAGGTTGCATATAATGACATACCGGTTCTAATATTGCTAAATCATTGAGTTTTTTGCTAGTATGCCCTTCAAATTACAAAGAAAAAATCAATCGGGAGAACTTACGTGCTAAGTGAATTACAAGTCGAATTATCTAATCAATTAAAAAGGTTTTGCCTAGATAAAATAGAGCCTCATATGGAGGAAGATGACAGTAATGAAAACTTTAGAATGGACATCTATAATCAAATAGGAGAACTCGGAGTTGCGGGCGTAACTATCCCTGAAGAATATGGTGGAGCAGGTCTTACATACCAAGACCTTTGCGTTGTTCTAAGTGAGCTCTCAAAGTCTTCTGTTTCATATGCTGTAACGCTTTCAGTTTCAGTAATGTCACAATCAATACTTGCTGAATTTGGAAATGAAGAGCAAAAGAAAAAATACTTACCTGCACTAACTAGCGGAGAAGAAATAGCAGCATTTGCACTTTCTGAATCTCACTCAGGTTCAGATGCAGCAGCTTTAAAGACAACAGCTAAGAAAGTTGATGGTGGCTACATACTCAACGGTTCAAAGATGTGGATCACTTCAGGTGGTATTGCAAAGACATACATTGTTATGGCGAGAACTGGAGTTGAAGGACACAAGGGAATATCAGCTTTTATAGTTAGAGATGGAGCTGAAGGTTTCTCATACGGAAAGAAAGAAAATAAAATGGGTTGGAAAGTTTCTCCAACAAGAGAATTAATTTTTGATAATTGTTTTGTTCCTGCAGAAGACCTACTTCAAGAAGAAGGAATGGGATTCAAAATTGCTCTAAGTGCACTAGATAGAGGAAGAATTACAATTGGCTCTATTGCTGTTGGACTTGCTCAAAGAGCGCTAGATGAAGCGGTTAAGTACTCTTTAGATAGAAAGCAATTTAACCAACCAATTTTTGATTTTCAAGGTCTTCAATTCATGATGGCAGATATGGCCACAGAAATTGAATGTTCAAGACTCCTAGTAGAAGAAGCTGCTAAGAACTTTGATAATGGTACAAAAAATCAAAAGATTGCATGTATGGCTAAACTTAAAGCTACTGATACAGCAATGAAAGTTACAACAGATGCTGTACAAGTTCTTGGTGGTGTTGGTTACACAAGTGAATATCCTGTTGAAAGATTCATGAGAGATGCCAAGGTACTTCAAATTGTTGAAGGAACAAACCAAATTCAAAAAGTTGTAATAGGAAGAAGCCTTAAAAAGGAATATGCTAAATGAATATTGAATTAAATAGCCCATTTGAAAAAGATAATGCACTTTTTACTGAAAACTTCCTAAAAGAAAAGCTTGCAGCTTTTAAAGATATTATTGCTGACCCAAGTATCGGTTTCTTTCAATTGTCAGAAAATACAGAGCTGGCAAAATCATGTGAAGACTTCTACAACAAAAACAAAGACATTAAAACATTTGTCCATGTTGGGATTGGAGGTAGCTCACTTGGTCCAGAGATGCTTGTTTCTGCACTTGGAAAAAGTGATGTTCGCTTTGAATTTATCAATAATATTGATCCAGAAAGAATTGCTGACCAACTTGTTGATATAAACCCAACTGAATCACTATTCTACTTTGTTTCTAAATCAGGTGGAACAGCAGAAATGACAGCTGCAATGGCCTTAATTATAAACTGGCTTGAAGAAAAAGGACTGACACAGGATCAATGGAAAAAGAAATTCGTCTTTGCTACAGATCCAAAGAAAAGTATTCTTCTAGACCTTGCTAACGATTTAGATATTCCAACATTAAAAATACCATCTGATATTGGTGGAAGATTTAGTGTTCTGACACCTGTTGGACTACTTCCCGCTCTCTACGCAAATATTGATATTTATCAGCTTTTATCGGGAGCTAAAAAAGCTGCTGATAAATGCCTAAATGAAGATGTTAAAAATAATGAATTATTAAATACTTGTTCATACTTATTTGATTTAAAAAACTTCGACATTACTCAGACAGTATTCATGCCTTACTCTTCAAAATTAAGAGATTTCTGTTTTTGGTTTGTTCAACTATGGGCCGAAAGTCTTGGAAAAAAATTAAATACTAAAGGTGAAAAAGTCTTTACTGGACTGACTCCTATCCCAGGATACGGAGCAACAGATCAACACTCTCAAATGCAGCTATTTATGGAGGGTCCAATTGATAAGTGCCTTCTATTATTGGAAGTCGAGAAATTTTCTTGTGATTACTCACTCAAATCAAATATAGATTATCCATCATTCAATAAGTTATCTACTCACTCATTATCTGACCTAATGAAGGCAGAGCTTTATGGTACGATAAAAGCGCTAAAAGAAAACGGAAGACCTCATATTCACTTCAAGGTTAGTGAGAATAACGCCGAAACTATGGGTGAACTAATTATCTTCTTTGAAAGTCTTACCGCTTTAATGGGGAATTACTTAGATGTGAACCCATTTGACCAACCAGGTGTAGAGCTTGGAAAAGTCTACGCTTATGAGAGATTAGCTAATAGTTGAGTATTTTAATTTTCAACTAGGAAGTAATGTAAGCTGTTGTATTAAATGGCCCTAAGAGATAGAATTGTGTTTAATTAAAAACAAATTAATTCATATATATTTTCAGATATAAATAAGAAGAAAGGTATAAAAATGAGTGATGATTCTACGGTTGTATTAACTGACATTAAAGCAGCACTTGCTTCAGCTGAAAAAGAAGCTGAACAAAAACCAGCCGCCCTACTTGTTGTAGGTGGAGATTTAAATGGGACAATTTTCAATTTAAATCAACCAGAAGTTTCTTGTGGAAGAAACGCTGATAATATTATTCCTCTTGAATTTAATGGTATCTCTAGACACCACTTTAAAGTTGTTAATCAAGGTGATGACAACTGGACAGTTGAAGATACAGGTTCAAAGAATGGAACATTCTTAAATAATAAAAAAATTGAAGGATCTGTACCTCTTAATAAAGGTGATATGATCAAGCTTGGAAGTATGGCCCTTAAGTTCTTACCAAAAGGTGATCCTGAAAGACTTACTTATGACAAGCTTAGTATGGAAGCTAACACTGATGGACATACTGGTTGTTATAACAAGACATACTTTAACAATAGTATTGAGCTTGAAGTAAAAAAATCAAAAGTAACTGGTGCCCCACTCTCTTTAATTCTTTTTGATTTAGATCATTTTAAATCATTAAATGATAATTACGGTCACGATGCTGGTGACTTTGTTCTCAAAGAGTTAGCTGACGTAATAAGAGGAAATGGAGTTAGAGATAACGATGTTTTCGCTAGATACGGTGGAGAAGAGTTTGTAATCTTACTCCCAAAAACAAACCTAAAGCAGTCTTTTGAGATTGCAGAAAGACTTAGAAAACTTATTCAAGACCACGACTTTAATTATGAAGGAAAGATCCTTCCTGTTACAGCTTCAATTGGAGTTGCAGATTATCGTCAAGGAGTTACAAGTGGAACAGATCTCTTTAAGAGAGCTGATGAGTCTGTTTATAAATCAAAAGAAGGTGGAAGAAATCAAGTAAACTTCTACCGAGGGCAATAACCATACAAGAAAATCAGCATAAAATAAATCTCCTTCCGGAGCATTTAATAGATCAAATCAAGGCCGGTGAAGTAATTGAAAGACCGGCCTCTTTAGTTAAAGAACTCTTAGAAAATTCTCTCGATGCTGGTTCCACTAATATAAAAGTGACTATTATTGAAAATGGTTTAGATCTTATCGCGATAGAAGATAACGGAGAAGGAATTCAATTCGAAGATCTCCCCTATGCATTCTGTAGGCATGCAACTTCAAAGATTGAACGTTTCGAAGATATATATAACCTCTATAGCTATGGCTTTAGAGGTGAAGCTCTCGCTTCAATGGCAGCAATCTCTAGAATAACTTGTACTTCAACTCCAAAGTCTAATCCAGAAGCTGGAGGAAAAATAGTTATTCATGGTGCTAAAGAAATGTCTCATACTCCTGTTCCAGGAAAAAAGAATGGTACATCTATATTTATTAAAGATTTATTCTTTAATACTCCAGCGAGACTGAAGTTTATAAAATCAAAGACGAGTGAAAAGAATGCAATGAAGAGAATCATCAATGCATTCATTCTTACAAATCCTAAGACTCAATTCTCAATAAAGTGGGATGATAAAGATAAGCAAATATTCAAACCTGTTAGTGATGAAAATCTGCAAGATAGAATTAAGCAAATTATTCTTCCAAAAAATGCTAGTAATAAAGAACTCTATGAGTTCACTGGTGAATACGAGGGGCATAGTGTCCATGGATTTGCTTCTGCTCTTACAAGTAAGGGTAATGCAGGAAAAGGGCAATATCTCTTTGTAAATGGGAGGCTCTTTACTGATAGACAAATCCATCAATCAATTCTTAGGACAATGGAAAAGGTATGGCCATTTGGAGAGACTGGACACTACTGTGTAATGTTAGAAGTTCCCCCTACTCAGGTAGATGTGAATGTACATCCTAATAAGACACAAGTTAAGTTCTTTAAGTCCAATGTTGTTTTCTCTCTTGTTTCTGCAAGTATCAAAAAATTCATTGATGAAAATACAGAAGTAGTCGCAAGGCCTCAGGAAGAGCTTTTTACAAGTACTGAGCAAAGAGACCAAAGCCTACAAATGTTTTCAAACAATCCATTTACAACATACAGTAGTCAACCACACAGACCTAGTAGCATGAGCTTTGATAGATCTAAAAGTGTAGATATACCTAGAGATGATGAGGAAAGTCAGTCTATTCAACTTAACAGGATTAATGATAGATACTTAATCCTGCAAGATGAGAGTTCTAATAAATCTATTGTCGACTCATTTGCTTTATTTATTAACTATTGGTTAAAAGACTGGGCAGTTAGATACCCATATATAGAAACGAATACAACACCTCTTCTTATCAGTGAACCATTCTTACTAAATGAGAGTATAAACTCAAAACTAGAATTACTTAAAAATTCGGGTCTTGAAATTGATAAGCTTGATGAACAAACATATGCACTAAGAACTATTCCTAACTGCTTTGACTCATTTAATGTCAGAGAAGTGCTGGGAGATATCTTACAGACAATAAATAATGAAAATATAAATATAGAAAATTTTAAAGAGAGTATGCTTGAGCTAATTACAAACATAAAACTCAATGACTTTTTCTTAAGCGATTACTCTATCATTCATATTCTTAAGGAGTATTCAATGGTAGAAGCATTAAAAAGTAAATCAATTATAAACCTAGACAATAGTGTATTAGAAAAAATATTTAGATGAATTCAAAAAAAATAATAATAATTTCAGGTCCTACAGCTTCTGGTAAAACATCTACCAGTATGAATATCTATGATCACTTATTAGAAGTAGGACTAAATCCTGCAATCGTTAATTTTGATTCACTTTTATTTTATAAAGAATTATCTATAGGTACGGCAAAACCAACTAAAGAAGAGCTTGATAAGTATGAACATCATCTCGTTGATGTCGTAAGTGCTAAATCCCCTTTGAATGCATCAGAATTTTTAGAGTATGCAGATAATACACTCGAAAAATTAGTAAAAGAAGGAAAGACCCCTATTTTTGTAGGAGGATCAGCTTTCTATGTCAGGGCCTTTGTTAAGGGAATGTATGAGGCAAACCCCATCCCTGAAGAATTAAGACTTTCAATAGATGCTGAATACAAGCAAAAAGGTATTCAATTCATAAGAGATTTCTTGAAAGAAAATGACCTAGATTCCTATAACTCTCTTCATGAAAATGATCACTACAGAAATATAAGGGCATATGAGTATTTCAAGTCTACTGGTCTGCCTATTAGTTTAGAAAAGGAAAAGCTTGAAAAAAATAGTCCATATGATTTCTCAATTAATAGATTAAAAGATTTTGATATAATCCATATTTATCTAGATCTTCCTAAAGATGAACATTGGGAAATTATTAAAGATAGAACTCACGAAATGATTCAAAGTGGTTTAGTTAGTGAAGTAAAAGAGCTCTTAAAGAATGGATTTACAGGTGAAGAAAAACCACTCACCTCTATTGGCTATAAAGAAACAATTCAATTTATAAATGGAGAATTCTCTACAGAAGAAGAGTATATCAACCGCATTGCAATCTCAACGAGACAACTTGCAAAGTCACAAAGAACATTCTTTAAAAAAGTGACACCAAAAGATACTTTTCATCCATTGAAAGATAAAAGCGATATAGTAGATTTAGTCATTTCTAAATTGAAAGAAGACTAGACTTTTTTTCTTAATAACTTGCTAAGAAAGCAAAGGAATTTAAATGGCAACTCTTCCAAGAAAATTAAAAATAATAATAATATCTGATGGAACAGGTGAAACTGCGACTGCTATTTCAAGAGCAATTATGACACAATTTCCTGATAGAGAGGTCTATTTCACAAGATTTAAAAATGTTAGAAAGAAAGAACAGGTAGATGCTATTTTTACTGAAGCAGCAATTCATCATGATCTAATTATATATACGATTGTTACAAGTGAACTAAGAGACTATATTGGAGATGTTGCAAGAACACGTCATGTTAGAGCTCTCGACCTCATAGGGCACGCTCTTACAGCTTTCTCAAATTACTTTGAACAAGAGCCTAAGGCCGAACCTGGACTTCTACACGCCGTAAATGATGACTACTTCAAAAGAGTGGCCGCCATGGAGTTCACTCTCAACCATGATGATGGAAGAAACCTAGAATCATTAAGCCTAGCTGATGTAGTTCTTGTAGGTATTTCAAGAACTGGAAAGACTCCACTATCTGTTTATCTTAGTCAACACGGGGTTAAAGTTGTAAATGTTCCTCTAATTAAAGGTACCGAAATTCCAGAAGCACTATTCAAAATAGATCAAAGAAAGATATTTGCACTAACAATCAACCCAGATGCTCTTCTTGAGATCAGAAGGAAGAGATTAACGACTTTAGGTGCTTCAAATCATACAGGAGACTATGCTGAACAAAGTAAAGTAATCGATGAATTAGAGTGGGCGAATGATTTATTTAGTGAAAATAAGAGATGGCCTATATTCAATGTGACAGATAAAGCGATTGAAGAGACAGCATCAGAAATACTTCGTCTCGTAAACATGAGAAAGAATAATATCTTTAAGCAAAGTAAACGAAACGAAGAAACAGAAAATGATTAATGAACTAAATCTTTAGATTATCAGTTCACAGAAATCAACAGAAGAGTCCTCTGTTATTTCAAAATCAATCTTTCTTTCAATATTTTGTGTTCCTACCTTATAAAAAACACTTTGTTTAGTTGGCTCTCCCTTTTCAGAGTTTGCACTGCTTATAGGAAATGGTATTCCCCTCTTTCTTTTAAATGGGAGTTCTTCAACTCTTGGTTCCCCAAACATTGAAAAGCTTATAGAACCTCTAGCACAACTTCTAGACATTCTTAAATATCCATAAGACTGATAAGTGGTTTCCGCAATTTCAAGAGTCTCATCTTCACCATCAGCTGGAGAAATCTTTTGAATAAAGTGTTGTCGACCAGACGTTTCAACTCTAACCCAGTGAACCTTATCTGAAGTCACTTTAAATGAGTTAAGAAAATCTACTTTAACTTGTTTTCCATCTAGATAAACATTTTGCTTATGCTTATTAAATCCCTTCAGGGTCACAGTTGCTTCACCTGCTTTCTCCGCCATAACACTTACAGCAGCTGAATTATCTAAATCAGAAGATGGTACTCTAGAAGTTTGATCAACCTTATTTACTGGCTTACTTCCAATTTCCATTCCAACAAGTTCTTTAATCATTCCAATATTTGTATATCCAAAGTATATTCCCCCTGCAAGTACTGCAATAGAAGCAACTTTTGATACAATATTACTTTTCTTTTTTTCTTTCTTAATCTTCTTAATTTTTGTTTTTCCAGAACTAGTTTTGCGAACCTTTGTTCCCTCAATCTTAGTTCCACCTCGAGGATCAGTTCCCATTTTCTTTCTATTAGTACGAGTCTTAGTCGCTCCAATAGTAAGCTCTCCAGATGACTCATTAAGATGACCAAACTTTTTATCTATATCTACACTTGATCTAGTTCCACTCAGATTAGTTTTAGCTTTAGTTCTTGTTTTTGTAAGAGGTTCCTCTTTTTCAAATCCAAAATCTAAAACTTTCTCTTTACCCCTGTCTGGAGTAATAATCTCTGGCGCATCTTCAGGTTCAGAACCTGCTGTCCCGCCTCTTTGTTCTCTTTTTAACTCTTCAAGATATGGTTTTAAATCAATCTTTCCAAACTCAAATAGTTTTTCTCTATCTTTCTTAATTTCTTCTTTAAATAACTCTTTTGCGAAAAAGCCTAAATCTGATGAATTAAAATCTGGATAATTTGAATATAGGAACTTTATTAAGGCCCTATTAAGTTGATCTAAGTTCTCAAATCTCTTATTTCTATCTTTACTTAAAGCTCTTAGTACAATCTCATCTAATTCTTTAGGAACGTTAGGATTAATACTAGAAGGAGCTGGAATCTTACACTCTTGTATTTTTTTAAGTACTGCAAGATCATTAGATGCTTTGAATAGTTTTCTTGAACACAGCATTTCCCATAAAGTAATACCTACAGCAAATTCATCGTAACGAGGATCTAATTCATGGCCCTCTAAGTATTCAGGAGCTAAGTATGATAGTTTCCCTTTTATTGTACCGGCCTGTGTTGCTTCTGAATTTGTTTCTGTTTTTGCAATCCCAAAATCGATGACTTTAATAGCACCATCAAAGGTTAGCATTATATTATGTGGAGAAATATCTCTGTGAATAATTTGAAGATCTTTACCTGTAAGCTTATCTGTTAATGTGTGAGCATAATGAAGCCCCTGACAAACCTGAGTTATAATATAAACTGATATCTCTACAGGAAATACAAATTTTCTTTCTTTTAGCTTATCTAAGTATTCTTTTAGATTTCTACCATCACAGTATTCCATTGCAACAAAGAGTTGATCTTCTTGCATACCGTAATCATATGTTTGAACAATATTTGGATGTAGGAGACCAAATGTAGTCTTAATCTCATCCATAAACATTATTCTAAAATTTTCATCTTTAGAAAACTGTGGTTGAACCATTTTAATGGCCACTACTTTATCAGCTTGCTCACCTAAGAATCGAGCACGACAAATCTTTGCCATCCCTCCATCTATAAGGTGATCTAAAATTAAATATCGACCAAATCTTTCTCTTTCCACAATTCAAACCCTATAATAACTTACGTATTATTCTCTTACTTATCGGTTTCATGCGGAAAATTCTTGAGGAAAAAGCAGTCTTAAATCTAAACAAAGATTCGATACAAGATACTGATTTTACGATTAAATCTATTTTTTTATTGAAATTGTTCTATAATTTGGAAACTCTAGCTTCAGTGGCCCTTCAATCTCTGACTTCGCACACAGAATAGCAACATCATAAAGCTGGAAAGAATTTGAGACATATTGAGGATGTAATCTTAAAGCACTTTGAAAGTCATTCATTATAAATTGCTCATATCCTTGTAACTTTACTTGTTTTAGAAATCTCTTTTTAGAGATTACATCACTAGAACTTGAATAATATAAAGCTAAATAACTTTTTGAGCATTGTTTTAAAGAAATTTTCTCTGATGTAGAGAACCAATTATAAAATGGTGATTCATTACTAATTTCACCTAAAAGGACATCAAACACCATTGTCATTTCTTGGTACCATGAAATCCTTTTTAACTTTAAATCATTCTTCCAAACTTTCTCACCAACAGAGCCACCTGTTAATTCAAAATCATTCTCTTGAACAATATTTCGACCAGTCAGCGAGCAAGAAGTTGTAAGAAGAAATGCAAATAAAAGGATTAGTTTTTTCATAAATTACCTATTTGAGTCAGTGATCCAATTATAAATATCATTGAAGACCTTGTCTCTATTTTTTTCATTAAAGAGGTCATGACCTGAGTGTGCATATAAGCACTCGTTAGCTAGCTTCTTTGGCATTCCCTTCATAAAAAGGGAGCATTTCTGCCAATTAACAAGAAAGTCATTCTTACTCAATAGCATTAAAAGAGGAATATCTAAAAAATATGAGTAATCAAGTAGCTGATTGCTTTTCCTAACAATTTCTTCAATCAGTGAAATAGACATGTAGTGATTTATTAATGGATCAGAATTATAACTTTCAATTCTAATTCTATCTTGAGTTAAATCACTTCCTTTAATACGATATGGAAAACGAATTTTCCCAGCGTATCTATTTATCTTTTTCAGCATTTTTTCATATAAGACATGAACATCTATTTTTAGATAAAGTAGTGGATTGCTAAGAACAACTGAACTAATACGTTCTTTTGCTTCATTTTCATATTTTTGTATATATGATAGAGCAATTAGACCACCAAGCCCCTGCCCTACTAGAATCTTCTTTGTATTGATACTCTCATAATCATTAAGTATTAAGTGTAAATCATCTACATACTCATCAAAGTTCTCAACGTAAGACCTAGTTCCAGAACTAAGACCATGTCCCTTCATATCTATAAATGTAATATTAATTTCTTGATTAAACTTTTTCCAAAGATCTTGTGCCAAGAGTTCATATCTTCCATGATGATCACAGATATCATGCAAGATAATAAAATGATGAAGGACTTTCTTCTTCTTAGTCTTCCACTCTCTTATATATAGAGACTCATTTTTCGAATGAGATTTGATATTAAAAGAGTTTAATTCTAAAAAATTAAATTCTTTATTATCCTCTGCTAACATAATTTTCGATAGCACTCTTTGCTTCGTTATTTAAGTTGTCAAAACGAAGAGAGAACCCTTGACCACCATCTAGTAACCTAACGATCTCTCCTTTAGCTGTAAAGCAATAGTCAGAGTTATCTGGATGAACATTCATAGAGACGTTATCCCCTACTGTTCCAGGAAAGTTAGATACTAAAATTTGTAATCCACCAATTGAGATATCTCTACAGACACCTTCAAAAAACTCTTCTTGATCATGAAAAAACATTCTCGCAACAAAAGGCTTTCTTTGATTTTTACGTCTATCTATTTCATCAATAACTGGAGGCATAGTATTGAAAAGCTCTTGATAAATTGGCACATCAGCTAGAAAGATCCACTCCTTCATTTGACCTGGTACATAAATAAGAGTTTTTTCATTAATTCTTTTCTCAGAAAATGCTTGAGATATCTCATCGAGATTGTAAGGCCCATACTCAACTTCTTGTGAACCTCTATCAATACCAATCTTGATCATAAAAATCTTCTCAGACTTAGAGACACCACTCCAATTAAAAGCCTCAGTCTCCTCTCCAGTCTCAGCACTTTCATTATTTAGTAAGTGAGATAGCTCTTCTACTTCTTGAAACTTCTTCCAGTTATCAAAGCCTTTCGTCCAAATATAGCTTTCAGAATTCAAGGTACCACTTAGTAAAAGCTCACTTATTTTAGCCTCATCAACCGGGCCAACACGTTCTTTTCCTTCTACATAATACCAACTTGTCATCTTACTCTCCGAACATTTTATTATTACTACTTCTAATTTTAACTCATTGAAATCCTGTGTCATTGGTGGATTTTTTGCCCAACTTAGAGATAAACCTTACGACTCCACTCAAGTTTTTCAGTATTTGTACCGAATAAGCTAAAGATAAAAGTATTCTGAGGTCAATATGATTAAGAAAAATATGAAATGGACATTAATGCTAATAACATTACTACTCTTTGCTTCATGCAATCAAGAGCAGTTTGGTGTTGGTAAACAAAGCTCCACAATTTCAACAGCTCCAGTTGAGACAGGTAGTACACAAGTATGCTCTGACTACACTCTAGTGAGACCTCCTGTTGACTTACTATTTATTTGGGATAACTCAACATCTACTAATTATATTGAAGCATCTAAGAAAGCAGCATTAAACAATACTCTAAATTATATTTCAGATAGATTTGACTACCAAGTTATGATTGCCCCTCTAGTAGGCAGTGGAAATAGTAATACCTATTTCTTCAGTAGAGCAGGAGCATCTCCAAGTGGAGTAAATGTAATTTCAAAATCGAGTGCAGTTAGTGCAATTGAGTCACTACCTCAATCTCCAGGAGCAGCTGAAGCTGGTGGAGCAAGGGCCAGAGACTTAATCAAAGATAATATTAATAATGGAGTGTTTAGACCAAACTCTTATACAATCGTTGTTCTTCTTTCAAATGAAGATGACGATAGTTATGTTTCAAATGATTACGGAGCAAATATTTCAGAAGGAAATAAGTTAGCTGACGGGATCACTCATGATCTTCTATGTATCAAAGGTGGAACTTACAATGGAAGCTACAAAAACTCTTACTCAAGCTATTCTACCAGCTGTAGTGGAGTTGCTAAGTTAAACTCATCAATGATGAGATTTTTAACAATTGCCCCAAGTTCAAATATTGTTTATAGAAAAATCTCTAGTAATATTGCAATTAGCGGAAACTATAGTGAATCTGATTATACAAATCTTTCAACAAGTAATTACTCAAATCTATTTGACCAAGTAAATAGCGTTATTGCTGACCAAGTAATTAATCATAAGTATAACTTTTGGCCTGTTGCAGGAAGTGAAGTTGAAGTTGATGAAGAATCAATAGAAGTTTATAGAAATAACGGTAATCAACTTACCGATGCAGAGTTCAACTATATAGGAAAGCAAACTAATAAGAATACGAGATATTACCCTTCTGCGGGAGAGCCATATACTGGACACATGATTGAATTAATCGGAGCAGGAGAAGTTGTATTTCCAAATTGTCTAAACGTTACCTATCAAGCTCCTGCTGCTTACTATGGTTATTGCCATATCCCAGCGCAACCACTTGAGAGTAGTATTGAAGTTAGAATTAATGGGTCATTAATTGATAGTTCAAAATGGACTCTTTTAAAGTCTGGAAGTTCTCCACAGTACTATCAGAATAAAAATATTCGCATAAAGTCAGCTTCTGACTTTACTGCTGAGACTCCGGCAGTTTCTAAATCTGGTTACTTTATTAAATTAGATTCAAGTGCTGTTTATACCAATAGTCAGACCTGTGATGTTACTTACCATTCAACAGGACAAGTTAATTAACTAGAAGGTTTCCCTTCTAGTTATTTCCAGATTTTTCGTCATTAACTTTCTTAACGGCATTCATCATACGAATAGATGGGTAGAGCTTTTTTAGTTTTGAATAGTGGACAACTGAAGTTAACTGATTACCATCACCTACTAATATATCTTCACACAACTTACAAGTAACGGCGTCTCTAATATCTTCATCTGAAATGATAACATTTTGCTCTTTAAATTCAGCTAGGACCGCATTGATATTGGCCTGACCTTTTTCTTTGTCTAGCCCTGCTTTTGCCAGCTGCCTTAGTATCGCTCCAAGCATTAGTTCACAACGTTTAGAAATTTTTATCTTCTTAGCATCATCAGTAATTCTTTGTGTATTAAAGAAGACCAACATTTGTCTAAATTGATCAACGTTAGAAGTTCTGATTAGTTTAGGAAGCCCATCAGGATCATTTGCTATCTCTATAGAATTTAAGTCTGTGCAGATTCTCATGAATTCTTCGTACTTAACTTCTGAAAAACTATAGATATCAAACATATAGAACTTTAATTTGTTCATATGAATTTCCATCTTATTATCTTTAAGCTCACCGTGTGACTTAAATACAAGATATAAAGTAGAAAGAAACCTTATGATATCTGTTGAGTGAAAGAATACATATGAACCTACACCACTCTCACTATTTCTCCCAACAGAGTTACTTTCTAATTCTTTTACTTTTGTATTTGTCTTTCTAAGTCTATCAGCAAGAGTATTAATGATCGTCTTAAACCAAGGGTTAAGACCTGCCATTGTTTTTCCAAAGGCATTATAAGATATTTCTATAACTTCAGTAGTAACGAGTGCAGAAGCTGAACAGCTTCTTCTATTAGCTTTTTCATCAAAGTAGCCCATTTCTCCGATCACTTCACCTGATCTTAAAATGGCCAGGTCAACAAAGCCTCTCCCTTTAGGGATATAGAGTCTAATTTGACCTGTTTGAATAATATAGAGAGAGTCAGCAGGATCATTTTGATTAAAAATAATCTCTCCTGCCTTAAATGTTCTCATTCCTGATTTCTTAGCGACTGGCTTCCTTGCTGTCGTACTCATTTAAACTCTCTCTTTATATTTTATATTTTTTCAATAATTAAACTAAGAGCTTCACCACCACCAATACAAATTGCGGCCATTCCGTACTTAGAGTTTTTCTTTTCCATTGCATTCATTAGAGTTACAACAATTCTTGTTCCTGAACATCCAATAGGATGACCTAAACTAACTCCACCACCAAATACATTAACTTTATCTCTACTAATTTTAAATTCTTCCATTGCTGCCATTGTTACAACAGCAAAGGCTTCATTAATTTCAAACAAATCAATATCTTCAATCTTAAGTCCTGCTTTATCTAAAGACTTCTTCATTGCTTCTACTGGAGCTGTTGTGAACCAAGTAGGATTTTGTGCATGAGATGCCCAAGAAAGAATTTTAAAGTTTGCTTGATCTTTATATTCTTCTCCACCAAGAACAACTGCAGCTGCACCGTCATTAATTGTAGAAGCATTAGCAGCAGTAATCGTACCATTCTTATCAAAGGCTGGACGAAGTGCTGGGATCTTTTCAAAGTTTGCCTTAAAAGGACCTTCATCTTCAGATACTACTGTATCTCCCTTACGGCCCTTAATAGTTACTGGAACTATTTCATCTTTAAAGACACCTTCTTTTGCAGCAGTTTGAGCTCTTTTAAAAGACTCAATTGAAAATTCATCTTGCTGCTCACGAGTAAAGTTATATTTTGAAACACATTCTTCAGCACAATTTCCCATTGGTCTGTCTGAATAAACATCCCATAGTCCATCCCACTGCATAGAATCTTTCATTTGAGCTCCACCAAATTTTGCAACTCCAGTTCTAGAGTTCATAACTAAGTGAGGAGCTAGAGACATATTCTCCATTCCACCAGCAACAACAACCGAATTATCTTCACACTTAATCGACTGTGCACCCATAATGATAGTTTTTAAACCTGAACCACAAACTTTATTAACTGTAGTACATGGAACAGACTCAGGAAGTTCTGCAAAAAGAGCAGCTTGTCTAGCTGGTGCTTGACCTACTCCAGAAGTAATTACGTTCCCCATAAATACTTCATCAACTTTTGAACCATCAATATTTGCTTTAGATATTGCGCCCTGAATAGCAGCTGAACCTAACTTTGGTGCTTCAACACTTGATAATGATCCTAAAAAACTTCCACTTGGAGTTCTCGCTCCTGATAGTATGTAAACTGACATATTGTCTCCTTTTGCATTGTTAATCCGAGGTATTAAACCATATCTTACCTAAACTTGTAAGGTCTAAGGTTTGCTCAGCAACACCTTGCAATGCGAAAGCTTTGATCAAAATCATTCTGCTCTTCCTCGTTAAATGAAAAAGAGACACGTCTAATCATATTCTGATCCGCGTATTCATATATTGGTTTTAAATTATTGATTTTATACTTCTTCCACTGCCCAGCAATCTTAAAAAAGATCTCCACGAACTCTATCTTCTCAACTTGGTGACTAGGTACTCCTCTTGAAAAAACAAGTTCTGAACGGTCAATTTCCGTAAATTCTAAGCATGCTTCATCCCAAGAATCAGTGCTTGATAGTCTTTGGTGAACCATAACTTTTATTCGTTTATTCTTTGAAATTAGACTTCGCATAAATCGTCTTGCTCCTTCACTCTATATAGTGTAAATCTCCTATAGAAAAGCTTCAAAGAGGTAATAAATGCTATCGAGAAAAGAACAAAATAGTCAGGCAATTGCGCTTCCAGAGGAGTGGACTAAAAAGGTCTGTGCCCTTCTTAATGAAGTCTACCAAAGCAACTGTAAAGCTGAAGAAAAAGTCTTCGAAGTTTACGGATCCACCTACCCTAATGAATTTTTACTTATAGCAACGCTAGTAAATACGGCAGATGAGAGTGTTTCTTCAGTTAGCTACTTCATTTCTGTAGATCTAGAAGAAAATACAAAACCAGAGAAGTTACTTAATGATTTAGTTGACTCTATTGGTGCATTTTTCGATGTCTACTTTGCAACAAAAGACTGGGATGACTACCAAGCAGAATGGCTAGAAGCTGAGTTTAAAGGTCATAAATTCTTCTATAAAATTTCAAGAGAGAATATTGCCCTCCACGTAATGGCGGACAAACTTCTCAATCAATAATTTATAAATTCATGAAGAGGCGATATTGTTGCGTCTCTTCATTAAAGCTATCTTCAGTAAAACCAAGACTTTCATAAAGACTTCTAGCTACTCCATTAGCATGGAATACGCATATCACTACCTTCTCAATATCTTTTTCTTTAAGAAGTTCACGCCCCTGCCTCATTACTAATCGGCCAAGCCCTCTTCCTCTATACTCAGGATCTAAAAAGATATCAAAACCAAATGCTGTACGAGCATCATAATCTACCTGAACCCAAATATAGCCAATCTCTTCCCCTTCAAATTCAACAACCCTCCAAAGGTCTTTCTTTGCATTTGTTGTTACAGGGTTCTTCTCATTGTTTTCAATCAAATCAACTTTCACTTCTTCAATCTTCTTAGAAGTCGCTAAAGACATCTCTTTTAGAAAATTCTGATATGAAAACTCTCCATATTGCTTAAATTGATCACTTGTCATTTCTTTTAATAAAATCACAGTTACTCCTACTTAATTCGACTTAAGTTAATGGTAACACGAAATGTTTTTTATTTTTAATAGAAATTATTTTTTAGAAAAAAAAGCCCCGGAAGAACCGAGGCCATATTTTATTATTTATTCTTCGTTTAGATAATTCTTAGAAGCTGTTCCCTTAGTTTGCTCAAAGGCAATATCTTGATCTTCAGCATCTTCACCATCATCATTTAAGTCAAAATCAACTTCATCAGCATCAATACCAAGGTCTTTAAGTACTGCGAAGAATGACTTCTCGTCAGTAAGGTCTTCAAGGATTGATTCTAAATGCTTAAGTGGGTACTTATTTACTAGCTCTTCAATAAATTCCTGAAGTTTCCCCTCTTCTAAAATAGAGTTTCTTCTCTTAATCTCATTCCAGTTCTTGATGTAGTGAAAACGACAATAACCAAGTGTAGTTACAGGGTTATCACAATTCTTTTCAAGACACTCATCAGTATCATCTGTGAAGAAACTTAATGATTGAATTGCATCAAAAATTTCATTTAAAGAAAAATCATCGGCCAAAGAAACAATCTCTTCAGTTAATGTATCTCTCGCTTGTAGAAGGTCTGACTTTGATGACTTCTTAGCTTTTTTAGGTTTTGCTTCAACTACAACTTCTGCGGCCTCAACAACAACTTCTTTATCTTTTTTAGCAGCTGCTACTTTCGTAGTTTTCTTTTCTGCTTTCTTAGTAGTTTTCTTCGCTACTTTTTTCTCAGCTTTCTTTGTAACTTTTTTAGCTACTTTCTTTTCAGCTTTCTTAGCGACTTTCTTTGCAGCTTTTTTCGCTGTTTTCTTAGCTACTTTCTTTGCAGCTTTTTTAGCAGTTTTCTTAGCTGTCTTTTTTGCTGTTTTCTTAGCTACTTTTTTAGCTGTCTTCTTAGCTACTTTTTTTGCAGTTTTCTTAGCAACTTTCTTCGCTGTTTTCTTAGCTACTTTCTTAGCTGTCTTTTTAGCTGTTTTCTTAGCTGTCTTTTTTGCTGCTTTCTTTGCTGTTTTCTTAGCAGTTTTTTTAGCAACTTTCTTAGCTGTTTTCTTTTTAGCCATTCCAATATTCTCCAAGATCTTTTTTAGCAAAGTAGACTTCCTATAAAAAAAGATTAGCCCCGTTTTACACAGGGCTTCATTTTTATAATACTATAAGTCTTATTCGTATCATTATTGATAATATTCAGCAAGATTTACTTAAAATCTTTAAGCTCGTTAGCTGCAATAACAACTCTTTGAATCTCACTAGTACCTTCATAGATCTCCGTAATTTTAGCATCTCGGAAGAATCTCTCTACAGGATATTCTTTCGTATAGCCGTTACCACCGCAAACCTGGATAGCTTTAGTCGTGATCCACATTGCAGCTTCAGCAGCAAAAAGTTTAGCTTGAGCAGATTGAAGAGAATATTCTTCTTTATTATCTTTTCTTCTTGATGCTTCCCAAATAAGCAGACGCGAAGCAGCAATCTTTGTACTCATATCAGCAAGCATAAACTGAATTGCTTGTAGAGCATGAAGAGGTTTTCCAAACTGAACTCTTTCGTTCGAATACTTCTTAGCATAATCAAAAGCTGCTTGAGATATACCAAGGGCCTGAGATGCTATTCCAATTCTTCCACCATCAAGAGTGTTCATTGCAATTCCAAAACCTTTTTCAATTGTTCCAAGTAGGTTCTCTTTTGGAACTCTTACTTTATCAAATGCAATCTGGGCCGTAGAAGATCCTTTGATCCCTAACTTATCTTCACATTTCATCACTTCGTAACCAGTTGAGTCTGTTTCAACGATAAACGCTGATATACCTTTATAGTTATCAGTCTTAGTTGTCTTAGCAAAAACGACAGCAATGTTGGCCTCTTTACCGTTCGTAATGAAGTTCTTAGTCCCAGTTATTTCGTAGTAGTCACCCTTATCTTCAGCAAAAGTAGTTAATGAACCAGCATCTGTTCCTGCATTTGGCTCACTTAAACAAAAGCAACCAATATGCTCACCAGTGGCAAGCTTAGGAAGATACTTCTTTTTCTGCTCTTCATTTCCAAAATTAAGGATAGGATAAACACATAATGATGTGTGTGCAGAAACTAAAACACCTGTAGAAGCACATGCTCTAGAGATCTCTTCAACAATTATAGAATAAGCAGTGTAGTCCATACCTGCTCCACCATACTCCTCAGGAACATAAGAACCTAAAAAACCATTCTCACCTAATTGCTTAACAATTGATTCTGGTATTTTTTCATTCTTATCAATACTTGCCGCAAGTGGTGCAACTTCAGTATCAGCAAACTTTGAAACCATATCTCTGATTTCTTGATAATCATTTAACATCATATATATTCCCCTATTTACCTGTAAAAACTGGTTTTCTCTTTTCTACGAACGCTGCTGTTCCCTCTTTCATATCTTGAGAGTTGAAAATTGCGCCAAATGCTTTTGCTTCAACATTTAGACCTTCACTAACAACTAAGTCGTTACCTTCGTTCATAACTCTCTTTGCTTCATGAATTGCAAGAGGAGAATTTCTCATCATTTTTGAAAGATAAGTTGTAGCACCTTCGATCATCTCTTCTTTAGTTTCAAATACTGAAACAACTAGGCCAATCTCTTTAGCTTCTTCCACTCCGACATTGCGACCAGAATAAGTAATCTCTTTTGCTCTGTTTCTTCCAACTAGTTTTGATAACCTTTGAGTTCCACCAAAACCAGGAATAAGGCCAAGCTTAACTTCTGGTTGTCCAAATACAGCAGTCTTTGTAGCAAAGATAAAGTCACAACTCATTGCCATTTCACATCCACCGCCAAGAGCATATCCGTTCACACATGCAATAACAGGAATATTAAGTGATTCAAAAAGAAGAGTGTTATCTTGACCTAATCTAGCAAAAGTTTCTGCTTGATCAGCTGTCATTGTAGTCATTCCCTTTATATCGGCACCAGCAATAAAGGCCTTATCTTCAGCACCAGTGAGGATCATCCCCTTGGCAATCGAAAAGTCTTTATTTTCTTCTTTAAATTCTCTTAAAAGAGAGTTCAACTCAGAGTGAACTTGCTCACTTAAAGCATTTAAAGCTTTAGGTCTATTAACTGTTATTGTTGCGATATTGTTTTCAACTTCAAATAGAAGTGTTTCGTAATTAGTATTCATAAACACCTTTTCCTACTTTTCTACCAAATCTACCAGCTGTTACATACTTCTTAAGGAGTGGACATGGTCTATACTTAGTATCTCCAAGTCCTTCATGAAGAACTTCCATGATAGCTAGACAAGTATCAAGACCTATAAAGTCAGCTAACTCAAATGGACCCATAGGTTGGTTACAACCTAACTTCATTGCATTATCGATACCTTTTGCATCTGCAACACCTTCAAATAATGTGTAGAAAGCTTCGTTAATCATTGGCATTAAAATTCTGTTTACTGCAAAACCAGCAACATCATCTGCACGAACAACAGTTTTTCCCATCTTCTCAGCTACGGCTTCTACCGTATTGATTGTTTCCTTACTAGTTTCTAGACCAGTAATTGTCTCAACTAGCTTCATAACTGGAACAGGATTCATAAAATGCATCCCTGCAACAGCTTCAGGCCTCTTTGTAACTGCAGCAATTTCAGTAATTGATATAGAAGAAGTATTGGTTGCTAGGATTGCACCATCTTTAGCTACTTCATCTAATTGCTTAAAGATTTCAAATTTAATTTTCTTATTTTCAGTTGCCGCTTCGATAAGTAAGTCACAGTCTTTAAGAGCGCTCATATCTGTTACACCAGTTAATCTAGATTCAACTTCAGATACGAATGATTTATCCCACTTACCTTTTTCAACACCTCTATTTAATTGCTTAGTAATAAAGTCCATTCCAAACTTTAGACCTTCTTCAGAGATATCAAATACAAGTACATTGAAGTTAGTCATTGCTGCAACTTGAGCAATTCCTCTTCCCATTTGACCAGCGCCAACGACACCAATAGTTTTTATTTCAGTCATAAAGAATCCTTTGTGGTAAATAAGTGATGAAAAATCCAGACGATCATACGCCCTTTACCACCATTTCACAAATTCATAACCCTTTGATAATCTATTTAAGTGGCTGTAATTCATGATATTTCTTTCAACTATTATAAATAAGGCCAATTTTCACTTGCCATAGAACTCCAGATGATCTAAAAAGTATATTCGAGACAGAAATTTAATGATGTGCATTAAGTAATATAGTTAACGTAGGAGTGACTTGTGGCAAACCACAAATCTGCGAAAAAAAGAGCAAGACAAACAATCGTAAGAACAGCAAGAAACGTTGAGAGAAAATCAGCGACTAAAAATGTTGTAAAAGCTATCCGTACAGCTATTGAAGCTAAGGATAAGGAAACTGCATCTAGTCTTCTAGTTAAGACTCAGAAGTTATTAGCAAGACTTGCTAAGCACGGAGTTATCAAAGATAACGCTGCTGCAAGAAAGACTTCTAGACTTGCATCTCAAATTAATAAACTTTAATATTTGAAATATTATAGAAAATAAAAAGGAGCCTATTTAGGTTCCTTTTTTAGTTTTTATAATAAATTTTAATACTTAAAGATTTATTAGTTCTAGAAAGAAGATAAGTATTCTAGCCTTAATCTATTTTTTAATAATGGGCTTTTTGATTTAGCTTCGACTTCAAGTTCTCCAAAAATTCTTGATTCTCTTTGAAGTTCATCTGCTGTCCATGCTTTAGCGTGCGACTGAATCTCTCTATCATATTTACTAAGCCTACTCTTACCTTCGCAGTAGCTCGTATCTAACATTTTAAATAAATGTCCCTGCATAAATGTAAAAAGAGATCTTAATTGTTCGAAGTCTATATCTTTAGAACTAATCATACCAAAGAAGTGGGACCTCTTCTTAGTTCCAAATAGGTTTGCTAATTGAAAGTGATCTAGCTTACTTGGACGAATAAGTTTCTGAACATATTCTAATTTTGTATTTGTTCCACCAGGAAAGTAAAGACTTATAAGATTCGCGGCTTGAAAGAACTCATAACTAGAGTTTTCAACTGAAGCGAGTAAATAATTCTTCACATTCATAGGAAGAGACAATTGAAAGTGATTACAAATAAATTCCAAGTGCTGTAGGCCTTCCCAAAATCTAGGGGCCTCTATTTTAATGAACTCAGCTTCCACCTTCTTTGAAAGTTGATCAAAGTTTTTAGAAGGTTTAGAGAATGAAAATATAAGAAATTGGTCAGCTACAGATAAAGGGTTTTCCTCAAGCCATTTCTTAGTCTTTAGAGGAAGGTTCTGGGACTCAATAACAAGATAGCTTTCATTATTTCCAAATAAAGATATTGTTTTAAACTTATCTTCTATCCAGTCTGGAGTAACTTCAGCAGCATTGATTTTAAAGAAGTTGCCATTATCAACAAGTTTCTTTGGCATCAATTCTAGAATAATATGTGAGATGAATTCATCGCAAAACTGAAAGAAGTAAACGCCTGGCCTACTTGGATTAACAGTTTCCTGATTAGCTTTAAGAAAATCCCATGGATACCATTTGCTAGAAGGCATTTAAAACTTCCTCCCTAAATGTACTTCCTGCAGAAACAGCAAGAGACTCTACGGCCTTATTTAGGATCTCTCTATTTTGAACTGAGTTTACTGAGTCTAATCCACTTGTTGTACTCAAATACCGTGAGTAACTTGAGCTTAATGGAATAGACTTAGAGAAAACGACCTTAGGATGCTTATCTATATAAGGAAGAAAGTCTTTATTCATTAGACTTAGGTCAACCTCAGTAGGCTTTTTTATTAATATTATAGTTAAACTTAATGAGAATGATGTTTGATTAGGGGCATAGAAGTCCCTTCTGCCAGGAGTATCTTCAATGAGAGTCGTCCCAGTGGTTTGGAGAAAATCATTTCTTCTATCACTTGAAGAGATTATTCCTATTAGTGTTGCATCGGCCTTTTGCGAGTTTCCACTATAAATTTTTAATGTTGTATTTTGAGAGAGTACAGAGCTGATATTTTCAGTCATTGGCGTACTTGCATTTGAAATTAACGACTTATTTAAGAAGTTTGGAATTGCCACCGACTTTACACCATATGAAGCAAATGGGTTATTTTGGTAACGAAACTGATACCCTGCACAAGAAGATAAGAAAATGAATGCTAGGATTGAGATAATCTTCATAAATATTTGATCTACCGTTTATATTTACTCTTAAATCAATCTACCACCTATGATCACGGTTGCCAATTCTACACATTTGGTAGAATGTGACGATGTGAAGAAAAAGAGTCAATTTACGAGTTTAAAAAGCCTACTTGAAACAAATGCATCAGGTAGCGTCAGAGCATCAAAGGCAAAGTACTTTGGACAAGATACTTTTGACTTTTTTTCACTTATTGAAACCTGGCCAACTATTGTTGGAGATAAATTAGGTAAGTTTACAATCCCACTAAAGAACCATAATGGTAACCTTACAGTATTAACTAATCACTCTGCCTTTTCACAACAACTAGGGTTTCTAGAAGAAGAAATCAAAAAAAAGATCATTAAAAAATTTCCTTCACTAAAAGGAAAAATTAATAGGATTTACTTCAATTACAATTCTGAGCATTTTAACACTCAGGTCACTTTGTCTAATAAGATTTTAAAGAAAGACAAACAAGATGTAGAGAAAGAGAAAGTAATCTTTCATAAGTTCTCCCCAGTCTATAAACAACTGAAACATGAAGCTGATGAGCTTTTATCTGATATAGAAGATAAAGAAGTTAAAGAGATTCTAAGTTCAATCTATATTCAAACGAAATCGAAATAAACCAACGCCCTGATAATTACCTAGCCTAATGATTCTATGATCTAGCTTTTCTAAATCATCACAGTGACATATATAGGCAGAGCCTTCTGCAGATAAAATATTCTCCACCTTCTTTAGTATATCCACTAAGCTAAAATTTATAATAAATCTACAAAGATTACGATTTTCATTAAGGCCTAATCTAGATTTTCCAGTATCGAAATATGGAGGGTTTAGTAAAACAACATCATATCTTTCGTTAGTTTCAAAAGTACGAAAATCTTGAATGAATATATTGTAACTACAATTTAATTTCTTAGAATTTTCTTCTAAGTGAGACCTGAAGTCTTCTTGTAGCTCTACGAATGTAATATGTTTTAAAGCTTGATGTTTATTTTCAAACTCTACACCTATGACACCACTCCCAGCAAATAGTTCTAAAACCTTTAGTGAACTATTAGCTTCTTCGCACTTTGCAGCGATATCAGCCAGTTCAATACTATCTCGAGAAAATTTATAAAAGTTAGGCTGAGAGTAGTTTAAGATGCTCTTTGACTTCTTCAATATATTTTCCTTCTCGAACTATTTTAATTTCAGAAATTCCATAAAGAACAATTGTAGAAGATCTTCCAGAGCAAACTGTTTCTACATCATCACAAAAGTATTCATCGCTCATATTGATATTGAAAAAATCTTTAGCATCTGAAAAGTTTACGATTGGCTCTTGCCCTGTAATATTTAAACTTGTTGAAGTGATTGGTCCGTTAACTTCCTTATATATTGGTGATAGCTCACTACTATTTTGACAACGAATTGAGATGAATTCACTGCCCTGACAAATCCACTTTGGTAGCTCAACTTTTGCCCAAGACTTTGGTAGACCGATTGTTGATTCAAGTAAGAAATATTCTTTTAACCACTTCTCACTAAACTCTTTAGGAAGGTTTATTAAAGAAGTAATCATTTCATAATCTTTAAATACAATACTAAGTGGCTTTTTGGAGTCATGTCCCTTTATTTTAGCAATTTTTCGGTAACACTCTTCTGAAAAAATATCTCCACCAATTCCCCACACTGTATCTGTAGGATAAACATATAATTTAGCATTCATAACATTAACCACCATATAAAATCAGGGCTCTCTTCCCCCATTTCAATAAGTTTTAATACAGGGAAAGAGGTTTCTCTACCATCTTCAAGAGCTTTATAGAAAAGGTTTCTCTTAAGAGTAAATATTGGTTTTTTTAAGTTTTTATTCTTACTACTTAAATTCTTTTTAAACACTCCGTCCTCTAATAATTCAAGTATAACGTAGTCTCCAGCAACGCTCTTTCCATAAAAGCTATTTATTGATTTAACAACATGATCTCTTACTCGGTCATTTGGCGAAAGGTTCTCTTTAAAGATCCAGTAATCAAGAACATTCACTTCATCAAGTATTCTATTTTTCTCCAACTTAAAAATAAATTCTCTTTTTTCCTTATCCGAGATTCTATTAATTGCAGACTTCATCCAAAATGATGGAAATGAAGTTCCATATAGTGAAGTATTCATATTCTCTCTCAACTCATTGAGAGACCAGTTCTTTTCATCAGATTCAAACTCAATTTTTTCACCTTTAATATCTAAGAAATTAAAGTTTGTATCTAGAATTCTTATTACTTTTTCATCATCGATAGATTCTCGTAATAAATGAAAAAGGTCATTAATTAGTAAGAGGTATTGATCTTTATTTTTCTCTGAAACAAAACCTTGTTTTAAATCTGCCAAATAAACAATTTCATTGATTGAGAGTAGATCCTTAATGTGCTTTGCCAGTTGGCCCTTATTTCCAATCTTTCCATAACCAACACTCTGTAAAAGGCTTTTTATAAAAAGAGAATTAGAAGTCTCCCCCATTTCAATAAGTTCGTTAAACAAAGAAAACTTCTTTAATTTCGACTTAGAATTTTTAATTGATTTTACAAGACTTATATAACTTTTGAGATTGTCTTTTCGAGGATATTTAAAATTCCAAATCTCTTCAATTTTTTTAAGCTCTGGACTAGTGAATCCACGTGACTTCAAAAAGCTTAAAATATCTTTTAAATCGTCGCCTTTCTTATATGGATAATGAAGAATATCTAAGGTTCTTTCTGAAAATTGAGGATTACACTTTTTAAAGAATCCTTTCATTTGTTCATTCAATAAAAAATCTGACTTGGACAAGACTATTGCATACTGGAGGTTGAATTCATTTTGATACTGACAATTTTCAATTTCAGGGACACTTGAAGTAAGTACAGCGAGTCCATCTCCGCTTACTCTATAAGCGACGCTAATTAGACTATTTACAAATGGGGTAATTTCAAAAAAGTTTTTTTTTTTACTTCTCCACTATATGGAGTTTGTGCGTGAACACTCGGGATAAAAGGATTATTAAATTTTACAACATCACTATTAATAATATTTGTAAAATAGTAATAAGCTCCAGAAGCAATCAGACCAATTAATAGAATTAGTATATAAAACAAATAACGATCGTTTCGTTGAGGCTTTACTTTCTTTTTTACTTTTCTTTTCTTTTTAACGGTTGAAGCTGAAGAGCTCTTCCTCTCTATTCTTGGACTAGCTTTTTTTTTTATACTTTCAGGTAAGTCAGGAGTCTCTTCCTCTAATACTTGAGGAGGCTCTGAAAAAACAATATCGTCTTGAGTAATATCTGCTGAGCTTAAATCGAAGTTTGGATCTGTAGCGTCAGGATCAAACTCATCAGCAGGTGGAGCACTAACTAAATCTCCCATATCAGGATATTCTAAGTCATCACTTGCAGGAAGTTTCCCCTCTTCACTTGTACAGGCCTCTTGTGCTTCAATATGAACATTCATTTTAATAGGAGCTGGCTTTTCTTGATTAGCTGGAGAAGGCTTGGTTACTTGGACAGGACTATCTTCAACAATTCCCATATCAGGATATTCTAAGTCATCACTACTAGGAGTAACAGGGCCTTCAGAAGGTGAACCCATATCAGGATAATCTAAGTCATCATCAGTAGGAACAGCATCTTCTTTATCAAAATCAATTTTGATTTCCGGAGTAGATTCTTCCTTTGATTTAGGCATTGTATTTGGATTTAAAGAGCCTGTATTTTCTTTAATACCTTCTTGGTTAACAGTCAGAATATTTGGGGCTTCAGAAATAGGATTAAAGCCTTGAGGAATATCACCCTTTACATATTTTTCAATTAAATTATCTTCTTTAATTAAAATCCAGTATCCATTTCCACTCGTAACTTCATCATCTGGTGCAAGAGATCCCTTATCAATAAATTCGATAATTTTTTGCTTTGTAACTGGACCTAAAATTTGCTTATTTCTAGTTCTTATTAACCAACACTTTTCCATTTCTTACCTATAAGAAAAAACCGAGTAGACCTTTTATATCTTCGTCATTAAACCTCAACCCAAGACTAAATAGGGCCGATCTATCATTTGTAGCAAGGTCCAATCCAGACACTTTACCGTAAAATACATTCCATAATTGAACTTCAGTAGAAAGTCTTAAATTAGGACCAATTCCAGACCTATAATCAAAGATATCAAATGAAAGCCTTGTTGCTCCGTTAAATAGGTCGTAGTCAATCCCGGCACCACCAGTTGACTCTATAATCCCACCTCTTATGTATAGGTCATGAAGTTTTCTACCTATTTGAACATCAAAGCGGAAAACATCTTTACGAATAACTTTCTCAGTTTCTACAGTCGATACACCATTAACAATTCTTGTCGTCTCTTTTTCAGTCTCTGGTCCAAAGTCAGATGAACTAAGGCCAAGAATATAAAACCTTTCAGGAGATGGAAAAACACGAAGAGAAGCACTTGTAACACTTCCCTCTTCTGTTCCAGCTCCCATATATCCAATAAGTTCAGTTCTTATATCACTTACTCGACCTACAATTTTATTAACACTCGATAACGTCTGCTTCACTTCATCAGCAATCTCTTCTTCAACAAGAATTTTCCCTAGAGTTCCCTTTCCAACCTTTATATCGGCTACAAGTTGCTTCATATCTGCAGTCATTGCATCAGCATTTGCCAGGATTTTTCTAAGGTCTTTCATCGCGCTATCTTGTTCTTGATCATCAGTATGGTAAGCGATTTGCTCAGAAAACCTTTCAAAGTTAGCGATTAAGTTATTCATTCTTTCTTCATTACCACTAACAACATTCTTTAAAGACTCAGTAGCGATACGTGCATTTTCAGCAACCTTTGTGAAATCGTTAAGAATTCTTTTTACAGGTGAAACCTCTCCCTCAGGAGCAATTGACTCTCTAAGAGTTTTCATCATGACTTTAACGTCATTTAAAACGTCATTAGCGTCTTTAACTAACTTCTCAACTCCAGCACCTTCATCAGAAATAATAAATGAATTCTCACTCAACTTATCCTGAGACTCTCCCATAATGATTTGAATGTACTTATCACCAAGAAAACCTACAGTTTTAACCTGAAGTTTCGAATCTTTTACAATTACTACATTCTCTAAAACTTCAAACGTAATTAATGCTTGGTTTCCCTGTAGTTCAATTTTCTTGATTTTACCTGCATTGATACCTGCAACCTTAATAGGAGTCTTTGGAAAGATACCTGAAGCATCTGTAACAATAGTTCTATAAGTTACATAGTCACCGAACCCTGACTGGTTTGATGTAATTTTTAGTGACATAAATGCAACCATTGCCATAGTTGCAATGGCCATAAGACCTATTTTAAATTCATTCATAGCTTAAACTTCTCATAAATTAATAAACTCCTGCACAAGAGGATTACTTGATTTTTTAAATTCTTCTACAGGTAAGTATTCAACAATATTACCACGATCTAAAAAAGCCACAAAATCTGATATTCTGAGGGTAGCTTTTACATCGTGAGAAATAATAATCGACGTCATACCTCGGTCACTATTTTTTGCGGCAGTATCAACAATAAGATCATTGACCATTTGAGTTGTAATAGGATCAAGTCCAGTCGTTGGCTCATCGTATAGCATTATATGTGGATTTAAAGCGAGACCTCTTGCAAGACCTACCCTCTTCCTCATCCCTCCGGATAGTTCAGAAGGGAGCCTAGCAAAAGAAACTTCTTTAATTCCAACAGAAAGTAGAAGATCTTCTGCTTTCTTAATTATTTCTTCATTTGAAAAGGTCGTGAACTCTCTCATTGGAAAAGCTACATTCTCTACAGCTGTCATCGAATCAAAAAGAGCTGCATATTGAAAAAGCATCCCAAAGTTTTGTCTAAACTCTCTTAGCTTCATTGGATCTAAATCTTTTAGATTATTACCAAGAACAGATACTGTTCCACTAGTTGGCTGATGTAATCCAAGAATATGCTTTAAAAGTGTAGACTTTCCAGCTCCAGAGAAACCTAGAATTGTAGTTATTTTATTTCTCGGAATAGAAAAGCTTAGGTTATTTAAGACTGTATGCTTTCCAAATTCCTTAGTTAAGTTTTCAATTTCAATTGCAGGGTTATCAAAATTCATATTTAAAGTACCTGTATTAAGAAACTAGTCAGGAAGTAGTCTAGAACTAGAACAGAGATCATTCCCCAAACAACAGCAAGGTTAGTACCTTTTCCAACACCCTCTGCACCTTTAGTAACATTGAAACCAAAGTATGTCCCAATTACAGCGATCAAAAATCCAAAGACAGTTGCTTTTATAATTCCTTGAACAATATCACCTACGAACATAAACTCGCCCAGCTTTGATAAGTACATTGTCTCATCAATTAAAAGAGCAACGGTTCCAACAATGAATGATCCGACATTACCAACAAATAAGAAAACAATACTTAACATTGGAAGAGCAAGAGTAGCTGCAAGAATACGAGGAACTGCAAGATATTGATAACTATCTATCCCCATCACTTCAAGAGCATCTACCTGCTCAGTCACTTTCATAGTCCCTATTTGAGCGGCCATTGCAGCACCTGCTCTACCAGCAACAATCAGTCCACTAAGAACAGGGGCAAGTTCCTTTGCTAAGGATATCGCAACAACTGATCCTACAAGAGAATCTACATTTATTAATTTAAAACCAAAGTATGTTTGATAGGCCATTACCATCCCTGTAAAACTTCCAGCGAGAGTAATTATGAATAATGATTTATTTCCAATGAAGTAAAACTGTTCAGCAAGTAACTTAAACCTAAAAGGAGGTTTTAGTATCCAGTAGAAAAATTTTAAAATGAATCGACAAATGCTACCAAGCCCTTGGACATTTAAAATTGTTGCTGAACCTATCGCTTCTATGAATGTTTTAAATTGCGCAATTACCAAAGTCAAAATCCCCGAGTAGAATCATCGGCTATATATAGTATTAATTTTATTCAATATACAAAATTGTAAACGATCTATCACTCCTAGGCGAATTTAAATCCAGAATTATTTAAATTTATTTAGTTAAATACCGTTTAGGAAATATAAATAAATTTCAATAAGGACGCTCTCTTGAATTTCTATCTGATCAATATCGAGACTTCTGACCACATTGAAGTCACTCACAAGATGACGATTGGTCGAAAAGAAGGTTGTACCGTAGTCATCAAGGACGACTTAATCTCCGGTAGGCATTGTAGATTCCATGTAGGAGAAAGGGCCATTTTTATTGAAGATTTAAATGCCTCGAATCCAGTTCAAGTCAATAACATTCAGATGGACTCGAAATCTAGAATTAAAGTCAGCAATAAAGACAAAATAAAAATTGGCTCTATAGAGTTCTACCTTACGAGTGACTTACCTAGTCAAGATATAAGCTACAAGTCACTAATCCTTGAGAAAGTGAAAATACATGAAACCTTTGACTCTGATGTTGATTATGAACAATACAGTGAGCACTGGCATGAAGCTGCCTCAAAAAAAAGGTCTGAAGTTGTAAATATACAAAAGCGTCTCAATAGAGTTACATCTAAAAAAGAAAAAGTTGAAAACTTTAATAAAGAGCTTAAAAGTATTACCAAAAATCTCAAGCTTCACGAAGAAAAAATATCTACGGTTAAAAAGTATAGCGATGAAGAGATTGCCGAAAAAATAGAATATTTCACAGAACGAATTAATTTCTTTACTGAAAAAAGAGATGAAATCTTAGCCGCACAGGTATTAAAGAGTGAGTATGATCAATTAAAAAATAAGCAAAAATCAATTAAATCAAAAATAGAAGAATTAGCTGGAGATGAAATTGAAAAAGAACATCAAGAGCTCTCAAAACTGTATAAAACAGAAGTTGATGCTCTCTCTATTATTGATAAGAAAATCAAAGAAGATGTATAGCCTTAAGAGTATCTCTTAGGAACTCTTTGAGTTAAACCAATAAACACTTCATAAGGAATAATTTTGGCTTCTTTACAGAAGTCAGCAAATTTATCCACAGAATGATCCCATACAGTAAATGTATCCCCTACATTTAAATTAGGTAAACTCTCCTCAGGAAAAAATACTTGTGCCATATCCATATTAACTCGGCCAATAACCTGACCTTTTATTTCTCCATGATAGAGATGTGTACCAACATAGCGAGTCGTGAATCCATCACCATACCCTAATGCAATAATGGCAACGTGCCCATTTGAAGGGCAAGGTGTTGCTCCATATCCAATAGGCTGCCCTTTTTTAACTTCAAAAAATGAGATTACATAAGTTTCAAGTTTAGAAATAATCTCTCCCTTCCATTTACTTAAGTAAGAGTACTGTGGAAGAAGAGAACTTGGACCGTACATTAATAAGCCGGGTCTCACATGAGTTTCCTCTAGACCTGCTCCTTGCTCAATAGCGCCAGAGTTAGAGATAGAACTATATTCAAACTCTACTCCTGCTGACTTAAAGGCATTCTTTATTTTTTCAAAGTTTTCAAATTGTAAAATATTTCTCTTATTTTTTGTTATTGGCATTGAAGAAGAAGATAAGTGTGTCATCAAATGATATATAGACTTTCTGCCAGATAACTTAATGCTTTTGATCACTTCATCAACACTGTCCATATCTAGACCAAGTCTATTCATACCAGTATTGAACTTAATAAAAAGTGGAAAGTTATCAAAATCTTTATTTGCTAAAATAAATTCTAAGTCTTCTCTATTTGAGATAACAGGAACAATTCTTCTATTTAAGTAAATTTCTGAACACTCTCTTAGCTCTACTTGAACATCAGAGAAAACATAGATTTCAAACTCTAAGTCATACAACTCTTCTCTAAGTTGAAGGGCTTCTCCAAGACTTGCACAACCAAACTCAGTAATACCAAGTTTCTCAACACTATGCCTGACGATTTGAACAACACCATGCCCGTATGCATTTGCCTTGACCATGAAAATAATTTTATTATCAACACAGATAGAGCGAAGATTTTTATAATTACTCTCTAACTTACTAAGGCTAATCACTTGTCTTGAGCGAAATCTCATATTCTACAAAGTCCTCTCAGGAGCTTTTCCCCAAACAAGTTCTTTCGTTTTCTTTTTAATTGCAATCGACTCTAGTTCATCTATTGCAGAAAACTTAACATCTTCAATATGAAGTAGATATGCTTCTGCTGATGCAGGAATCATTTTGATCTCAGGCTTAAGGTTCTTAGTGAGTAGAGCATCTGATTGCTCAAAGTAGCGCCAGTAAGAAAACCTTACACTAATATTCTTTAAGTGATTCATGACCTGATCTATATGTTCATGATCGCAAACTACACCAAGGTTAGCCACTCCCATAGACATAAATTTTAAGTCATAACTAAATGATGAAGTCACTCTAGTTACAAAGTCTTGAAAAAATTCTTTCCAAGAGAACTCTCCACAATCACCAACTCTTACTGTTTGAATTAATTCAGATAGATCAATATCAATAAGCGCATATTGATTTTTTATTTCCCCTACTGAAGCCATCTTTACTTGTTTATCAAATAAAGAGAATGCTTCCCATGGAGTAATGAATCTTGCTTCTCTTTTAATAATGGCCTTACCACTTTCTTTAAAATAAGCATAAACACCATTTAAGTGACTTTCTAGAGATGTCCAATCAACTTTCTCTGCGAGTTCAAAATCAGAAAGCCTTAGATAGATTATAAGGTCAGGGTTTGCTTCAATCCCTGTAATATTTAAAGACATAACTTCGCCACCAAGTAATTCTACAGCTACTTGAGAGCTCATATTCTGAGCAAACTCGGCAATTCCTTGCTTACAAGTTTTTCCAAGAAAAAGTGAAGGTATTGGGACATACTTCATAGATTGTCCCTCTGGAGAGACAAGTCTTTGACCATTTGAAGAAAGCTCTACGTAAGAGAATTCAACAATATCCTGCAATTCAGAGAATACGGTTTCACAGACTGAGAAGAAATCAAAAGCAGACTTCTTATTCGTATCGAATTTGTTAAAAATATTTTTCAAGTATTTTTCAAAATAATTATCTTCTTTATAAACTTGAGAAACTTCAATAAGACCTCTTACCTGATTAGAAAGTTTCCCTTTCTCAAGTTCAAGATTACTAAGTTTATGCTCATACGAAAGAATTTTATTTAGTCTTTTTAAAATAGACTTAATTTGTCCTTTGTAATTTGCACCTTGAAGTATTGTTCCTAAATTTAAAAAATCAAATGTAGAGTGAAGAAGAGGGGCTGAACCAGTAGTAAAAAAGAAGGCCATTGGCATTTGTTCATTAATTACAAATGGATGATTTTTTAGAAGTAAATCACCTTCATGCATTTTTTTTACATCTATAAGAGATAAAGTTGGTAGTATTTCAAGTGTTCCATTCCAGAAAGAGCTTAGATCTTCATAAAAGTGTGGAATAACCCCAAGTTCACGAAAAATATCTGAAAACTCTTTTGCTAGAGATAAATCTTCTAATAATAGAGCTACTGTTAAACTACCGGAATTCATAATTCTCTCCCATTGGCGAATACCTTGATATTATGACTTTCTTTACACAATACGTCTAATATCAAAAACACCGCAGCATTAAAAAAATGTTTTAAAAACTGTCCAATTTGTGGGCCATAAGTCGGCCTGAGATGGAAGTGAAAAGTTAGAGGTTTCTTTAAAAATCTTTTCTCTCTTCGTAAATAATTCTAGAAGCTCTTCCCTACTCTTATCTAATTGAGGTCTATTTTCATCTCCCTCAATCCTTAACATCGCCTCGTCAAAGTCTACAGACAAGTGGAGTACTTTAACTTCATATTTACGAAGAAGCTCTCTATTACTCTCCCTATCCAGGGTTCCACCACCAAGAGATATTAGCCCTTCATCACCAAGAGATTCAATCGCCATTTTTAGAGATTCACTCTCATAATCTCTAAATGCTTCCCAGCCTTTAGTGCGAATAAAATCACCTAGCTCGCAGCCCAATTTTTCGCTCATAAATAAATCTAAATCTATTGAGTTCACTTCAGGGTACATCTTTAAAAATGTACTCTTACCTGCTCCCATAAATCCACAAACAGCTATAATCACATAAACCTACGTCTGAAAAAATGATATACACAATGTACTTTTAGCTTCTTATAAGCTACAAGCGCTACATATTTTATATTATGAGGCTATCATGTTGCAAAGAGACGTAAAAGATAATCTAGATGAGTTTATTAGAGTAGAGTCATTTTTAGATGAAGAAAGAGAATATCACCTAGATAAATCGTGTGAATGGGTCAGTGACCTACTTGCAGAACTAGAAGAAAAACTAGAAGAACACGAAAAAGACCCTGAAAATAGAGCAATGACTGTTAATTTAAAGATTAAAAGAAAAGGTATTCCTACTTATGGGGAAGGCTTAATTGTTCGTGGAGATTTTCAAGGGAACTTCCTTACTCCATGCGTAAAATGTCTTGCACCTGCAGCAGAGACTACTTCTGGAGAATTTGAAGCTGTTTTTATTACAGATAAATTTGAAAAGAACGAAGAGTTTGATGAAAACCTTAGTGTCTGGGCGGATAATTCAGAATTAGAGGTATATTTCCACGACAGAGGAAAATGTCACATCAAAAAAGTCATTCATGAGCATATCTTTTTGACTTTAAACCCGTACACATTGCACAGTGAAGACTGTAAAGGCCTGTGTGGAATATGCGGAAGTGACCTGAATCACGAAGATTGTGGACACGGGGCCCAATAAGTCCTGTAGAATTAGTGAAAAAGCTTGATAAATGGGTTAATATAGCGTAAATATTCACCCTTATTATTAAAAATAATTAAGTTAAAGTTATATATCTGGAGTAGAAAATGGCAGTACCAAAGAAGAAAACCAGTGTTTCAAAAAAAGGTTTAAGAAGAGCTGGGCAACACCATAAATTATATGCAAACAACAATGTTGTAGTTGATAACACAACTGGTGAGTTAACTAAGAAGGGATGTATTTCTCCATCTGGTTACTGGAAAGGTCAAAAGATCTTCGAAACAAAAGCTGACAGAGAAGAAACTACAGAAGAGTAATTCTTCCTCTCAAAATTAAAGTTTTAATAAAAGCAGAATTATTAGGAAACTAATTTTTCTGCTTTTTTACGTTCTACTAAACCACTCCTCTATCAAACCCAACCAAGAATAAACTCTTTTCATATCGAAACCAAGTTTGTTATTTTACTACCTTATAAAAACAGGAAGGAAAAATGACTGAATATAAAGTAAAAATTAAAGGGACAGGGATGTTTGTTCCTGAAAAAGTTTTAACTAATGATGATCTTTCAAAGATGGTCGAAACGAATGACCAATGGATCTTCGAAAGAACAGGAATTCGTCAAAGAAGAATTTCAAATACTGAGGGTGGAGAATTTCCAAGTGACATGGCCTACCATGCAAGTCTTCAGGCTTTAAAAGAAGCTAACTTAGAGCCAAATGATATCGACATGATTCTTTTTGGTTCTGTAACTCCTGATTACAAGCTCCCAAACACAGCGGTAATACTTCAGCAAAAACTTGGTATCACTAATCATTGTGCAGCTCTAGATATTGCAGCTGCTTGTTCTGGTTTTGTGTACGGTACAAATATGGCACAAGCTATGATCAAAACAGGAATGATGAAGAACATCCTTGTTGTTGGTTCAGAGATGTTAAGTAGAGAAGTTAACTGGGAAGATAGAGCTAGTTGTATCCTCTTTGGTGATGGTTGTGGTGTTGCAATTATAGGTAGATCAGAAGACGGAGAAGACTCAGATATCCTTGCCACTCACCTAGGTGCAGATGGTACTGGTAAAGAATTTTTCGACCAACCAATTGGTGGAGCTGTTTATCCAATAACTTCAGAAGACTTAGATAACAGAACTCACTTCATGCAAATGAAAGGTAGAGAGATGTTTAAAGTTGCAACAAGAACACTTGCCCAAAATGCTAAAACAGTTCTAGAGAAAGCAAACTTAAAATTAGAAGATGTAGACTGGTTAGTTCCACATCAAGCAAATATTAGAATTATAGAAACAACAGGAAAGCTTCTAGGTATTGATCCTGAAAAAGTTATCGTCAACATAGATAAGTACGCCAATACTTCTGCCGCAACAGTGCCAATGGCATTTCATGAGGCAATCCAAGATGGAAGAATTAAAAGAGGTGACATCGTATTATTTGACGCTTTTGGTGCAGGACTAACGACAGGGGCCACTCTACTACGTTACTAAACTAAGGATTAGAAATGACAAAATCAGTTACTCTATTATTTCCTGGTCAAGGTGCTCAGTATGTAGGGATGGGGAAATCTCTCGAAGGTCACAACGCATTCAATCTTTTTGAAAAGGCTAACCAAGCACTTGGTTTTGATCTTTCTCAAATGATGTTTGAAGGACCAGAAGACGAACTCAAACTTACTAAGTTCACTCAACCAGCGATTCTAAGTCACTCTATTGCTCTTTTTGAAAAAGCAAAAGAAATACTAGAAGAAAAAAATGTAAAGATCGATCGTGTACTAGGCCACTCTGTTGGTGAGTATGCTGCCCTTGTTGCTGCCGGAGCAATTTCTTATGAAGATGCACTAAACGCAGTTCATCTTCGTGGAAAGTTCATGCAAGATGCAGTTCCTGCTGGCCAAGGTAAAATGTTTGCCATTATGAAAGTTCCTCAAGAGACTATTATTGACGCTTGTAAAGCTGTTAGTCAGGAAGGATCTGAAGTAATGCCAGCAAACTTTAACGAGCCATCACAAATCGTAATCTCTGGAGAAGCAGAAGCTTGCGATAGAGCTGTTCAATGGCTTGCTGACAACTGGACAGAACCTTACAGAGCTGTAGAGCTAAAAGTATCTGCTCCATTTCATTCTTCATTAATGAAGCCTGCTGCAAATAATTTAAATAATGCATTTGCGAGTATTCCATTTAGAGATAGTACTCTTCCTTACATTGCCAACATAGACGCAAAGGAATACCCAGCGGGAACTGACGCTAAGACAATCAAAGAAAACCTAATCAAACAAGTTGATGGTTCAGTACTTTGGACTCAAAGTATTCAAGAACTTCCTGACGACACTATCTGTATTGAATGTGGACCAGGAAGAGTTCTTATGGGACTAGTTAGAAAAATAAATAGAAACATCAAAGTCATCTCTTTAGATAAAGATGGAGCTTTTGATGAGCTTAAGGAGCTTCTATCATGATGGCGAAATTTGAAGATTTAAAAGATAAGAAAGTATTAGTTACAGGTGCAACAAGAGGAATTGGTAGAGCAATCGCTATGAATCTTGCTTCTCAAGGTGCTCACGTAGTCTTTAACTTCAGAGAAGGAAAAGAAGAAGTTGCCAAAGAAATGGAAAAGGAACTTGTCGCAGCTGGAGCAACTAATGCAACAGCCGTTATGTTCGATGTTACAAATAGTGAGCAAATCAAAGCTTCTCTTGATGCATTCAACAAAGAACATGGAGCAATTACAGGACTTGTAAACAATGCCGGTATATCAAAAGACCAAATTGTTCTCAGACTAAAAGAAGAAGATATTTCACAAACAATTGATACTAACCTGAAAGGATCAATCCTAGTAACTTCTGCACTTTCAAGGGCCTTCCTAAGAGCTGAGAATGTGTCTGTGGTAAACATTAGTTCAGTTGTTGGCCTTATGGGTAATCCATCTCAGATTGCTTACTCTGCTTCAAAGGCAGGGATGCTAGGTTTTACTAAGAGTTATGCCAAAGAACTTGCCTCTAGAAATGTAAGATGTAACGCAATATGTCCAGGATTTATTGAAACGGATATGACTGAAGCACTTGATGAAAAGGTAAAAGAAGCGTATCTTTCTTCGATCCCGCTAAACCGCTTAGGTGATGTAAAAGAAGTGGCTAACCTAGTGAATTTTCTACTAAGTAGCGCATCTTCTTATATTACAGGTGAAGTAATTAAGATTGACGGTGGATTATATATTTAAGTAAAGTATTCAAACACATATAAGGAGCAAATAATGGAAGAAAAAGTAATTAAACTTGTAAGTGATGCAACTAAGATTGATATTGCTAAAATCAACAAAGGAACTAGCTTCGTTGACGATCTTAACCTTGATTCTCTAGACATCGTTGAACTAATGATGAAAATGGAAGATGAATTTGGAGTTGAGATTCCAGAAGAAGACGCAGAAGGTCTTAAGTCTGTATCTGACGTTGTTACTTACTTAGAAAAGAAACAATAAGAATTTAATTAAAGTTAGATAAAAAAAAGGGAAGCAACTATAGGCTTCCCTTTTTTTTTGCACTATATTTTATGTGTTGAAATTCAAAACTAGAATTAATTGAAGGTATTTCGTACTTTTAGCTTCTAGGAACAGGAGAATCACAAGTGAATAGAGTTGTTATTACAGGTATGGGTGCCATCTGCGGATTGGGTCACTCACTTGACGAAGTATGGGGAAACATCGTTGATGGTAAACCAGGTATTTCAAAGATTGAAAATACTCCAATTGAAAAGCTAGCTGTTCAAATTGGTGGAGAAGTAAAAAACTTTGAAATTGATCCCGAAATTTTAGAACCAAAAGAAGCTTCAAGATACGATAAATTTATCCACTTCGCACTTCACTCAGGCTACGAAGCGTGGAAAGATGCGGGACTTGAAGATCACAAATATAACCCAGAAAAAATTGGCTCAATCCTAGGTGTAGGAATGGGTGGTTTTCCAGAGATTGAAAGATCCTATGAAACATTTATGGCAAAAGGCCCAAGAAGAATTTCACCATTCTTTATCCCTGGAATTATTCCAAATATGGCGACAGGCCTTTTAAGTATTAAACTTAACCTCCAAGGTGTGAACTATACGATTGCTTCTGCTTGTGCTTCAGCTGCTCACGCTATCTCAGCTGCAGCTTTTGAAATTATGGCGGGAAGACAAGACGTAATGATCACTGGTGGAGCAGAGTCTGTTCTTTCAAACCTTCCAATGGGTGGATTTATTTCAATGAAAGCTCTTTCAAAAAGTGTTGAAGAGCCTGAGAAAGCATCAAGACCATTTGATGTAGATAGAAATGGATTTGTTATCGGTGAAGGTGCCGGTGTTTTAGTTCTTGAAAACTACGAATCAGCTAAAGCTCGTGGAGCTAAAATTTACGCTGAAGTTGTTGGACATGGAACTTCAAGTGATGCTCATCATATTACGGCTCCACACCCAGACGGTGATGGTGCTTATAGATGTATGAAGATGTGTGTTGAGTCTGCAGGAGTTAAGCCTTCTGACGTTGGTTATGTTAACGCTCACGGTACATCAACTCCTCTTGGAGACCTAGGTGAAACAAAAGCGATTAAGAAAACTTTTGGGGACCATGCAAAGAATATGTATGTTTCGTCAACTAAATCTATGATTGGTCACCTTCTAGGTGCTGCTGGTGGAGTAGAAAGTATCTTCTGTGCAATGGCACTTTATAAAGGAGTTCTTCCTCCAACAATTAATTTAGATAATCAGGACCCAGAATGTGATTTAGATTATGTTGCAAATAAAGCAAAAGAGGTACAAGTAGATTATGCACTTAATAACTCTTTTGGATTTGGTGGAACTAACTCATCATTACTCTTAAAAAGATATACTGAATAAAAAAGGATTTTAATATGTTTCATAAAGATGCAAACTCACTTAAATCAATGGACTCTGAAATAACAAACCTTGTTGAACTTGAAAGAGTTAGACAAGAAGAAGGTTTAGAGTTAATTGCTTCAGAAAACTATACTTCTAAAGCAGTTATGGAAGCACAAGGGACGATACTTACAAATAAGTATGCTGAAGGTCTTCCAGGTAAGAGATACTATGGTGGATGTGAAGTTGTAGATTCAATTGAAACAATTGCAATTGAAAGAGTAAAAGAGTTATTTGGTGCAAAGTTTGCCAATGTACAAGCTCACTCTGGATCTGGCGCAAATATGGCGGCTTACTTCTCTCTACTAGAGGTTGGAGATAAAGTACTTGGAATGAACTTAGCTGAAGGTGGTCACCTTACTCATGGTTCTCCAGTAAACTTTTCAGGAAAACTATTCGAGATCATTCCTTATGGACTTGATCTAGAAACAGAGACAATTGACTACGACGCTTTAAGAGAGCTTGCTGTAAAAGAAAAACCAAAAATGATTATTGCTGGTGCTTCTGCATACCCAAGAACAATTGACTTCGAAAAGTTTAGAGCAATTGCTGACGAAGTTGGCGCCTATCTGATGGTTGATATGGCCCACATTGCAGGTCTTGTTGCCGCAGGACTACACCCTAACCCAGTTCCTCATGCACACGTGGTAACTTCTACTACACATAAGACGCTAAGAGGCCCACGTGGTGGGATAATTTTAACAAATGATGAAGACTTAGCTAAGAAGATTAATTTCAATGTATTCCCAGGGATACAAGGTGGACCACTTGAGCATGTAATTGCAGCAAAAGCAGTTTCATTTAAAGAGGCCCTAGACCCAAGCTATAAAGATTACCAAAAACAAGTGATTACAAATGCTAAAGTCCTTGGAGAAAAACTTCAAGCAGAAGGGATTGAGATTGTGTCTGGCGGAACAGATAATCACTTAATTCTTGTGAAGACTGACTCTGTTAACCTATCAGGAAAACAAGCAGAGCACGCTCTTGAGGCTGCAGGGATTACTTGTAATAAGAATATGATTCCAGGTGATAAGAGATCTCCATTTGTAACTTCTGGTGTGAGACTTGGAACTCCAGCCATCACAACAAGAGGACTTACAGAGAAACATATGGACCAACTAGGTTCTTGGATATCTAAGGCCTTAAAGAATCATGATAATGAAGAAACTTTAAAAGAAGTAAGAGCTGAGGTTTTAACTCTTTGTAGAGAGTTCCCAGTTTACTAAGATCACAAAAAAGGGAGTTGAAAAACTCCCTTATTCTTATTTTATTAAAAATCTATAACTTTAATTTCTATACTGAAGGATAAATCTCTTCCAGGCTTTTAACTTCAACAGCAGATATCCTTCTAAAGATATCGTTTCGTTTTAGTTTGTCTGGGTGATCTAACCCTGCACTTGCTAGGATCTCTCTAACTGACCCTACAGTTTCCTGATGGAAGTTATTTATCCTGACCCCTTTATTTTCAACATCAAGACCCCAAGATAAACTCTTATCCTGAGTTGCGATTCCTGCCGGACATTTATTTGTATTACAAATTAGTGCCTGTATACAACCAAGAGCAAGCATCATCGCTCTTGCTGAATAACATGCGTCTGCTCCAAGCGAAATTGCTCTAATGATATGAAAGCCAGTAATAATTTTTCCTGAGACCATTACCTTTACCTGATCTCTAATTCCATATTTCTTTAAAAGGTTACAAGCAAGAACTATCCCCTCAGTCATTGGAGTTCCTAAACTATCAGAGAACTCTAAAGGTGCTGCACCAGTACCACCTTCACCACCATCTATAACAATATAGTCAGGATAGTTATCCCTCTCTTTCATTGTTTTACAAAGTTCTTCAAATTCATGAATCTTACCAAAACAAAGCTTAATCCCTATTGGTTTTCCACCACTAAGGTCTCTAAGTTTTTGAATAAAATCTATGAGTCCGTCGCTATTATTAAACTCTGTATGACCAGGAGGAGAAATTACTGCAACATATGGTTTAACCCCTCTTATTCGAGCAATCTCTGGAGTATTTTTCTTCGCAGGTAAAATTCCACCATGACCAGGCTTAGCACCTTGAGATAATTTAATTTCAATCATTTTTACAGATTCACGAGTTGCATTCTCTACAAACTTCTCATCAGAAAAGTTACCATCATGATCTCTAGCACCGAAATAGCCTGTTCCGATTTGCCAAATAATATGTCCACCGTGCTTAAGGTGAAAATCGCTAATACTCCCCTCTCCTGTATTCTGAGCGAATCCTCCAAGACTTGCTCCCTTATTCAATGCTTCCACAGCATTACCACTAAGAGATCCGTAACTCATTGCTGAGATATTTAAGATACTCGCATTATATTTTTGAGTGCAGTGTTTAGAACCGATTTCAACCTTTAAGTTTCCTAGTGGAACTTCATGCTCACTCAAAGGGTACATCGAGTGATTGATCCATTCATAGCCAGGGTCGTATACATTAACTTGAGTACCAAAAGGTTTTGTTCTAAGAACTCTCTTAGCCCTTTGGTAAACAACACTTCTATTAATTCTATTAATTGGCGTCCCATCAGTGTCACTCTCAACAAAGTACTGATAAATCTTTGGGCGCAGCTCTTCCATTACATACCGAAGACGTCCAAAGAGTGGATAATTTTTTTTAATGGTATGCTTAGTTTGAAGTAAGTCATAGGTTCCAACGAGCCAAGACGGGAGAAGAAAAACTAACGAAATAGACCAAAGCGGATGTAAGTAGAACAAGTAGGCCGTAACAGGAATAGTTACAACGCAATATATAACGAACCATTTTCTCATAAATTTCTCCCTTAATTCATTATATATTGGATAGTTAAATAAGAAAGAAGCATAATCTACTCTCTTTAGTCAGACCCTTTTGCTCCTCAAATCATAATTTGAATAAATATTATGCATTTAAAAACAAGGTGAATTACTCTCTCCATATGTAACCAATTGAAATTATATGAATATTTTTCAGACATTTTAAATAATGCCTTGCCAATGAAGCTGTTATTAAAGTAAAAAATCATTTAATTTATTAGGATTTTATATGCATTGCCCAATCTGCCATATTACTGACACAAAAGTTATAGACTCTCGCTTAATGCCAGACGGACTGAGTGTGCGCAGAAGAAGAAAATGTGATGGTTGTGACAATAGATTTACAACATATGAAAAAATCCAAATTCAAATGCCTGCTGTTTTAAAACATGATGGTAGACGTGAAAGTTACAATAGAGAAAAAATCTTAAGTGGTCTAAAAAAAGCATCACAAAAAAGACCGGTATCAACAGAAGACCTTGAAAAACTAATGGAAACAATTGAAAAGCATATGCTTGAACATTATCCAAAAGAAGTCCCTGCAAATGTTATCGGTGAATTAACAATGAAAGAACTACTTCATCTTGACCCAGTCGCATATACTCGATTCGCTTCGTTCTATTGGGATTATAAAGATATTGAAGGATTTGTATCTTCTTTACTTAAAAACCTTACCGCCTCAAAAGGAGTAGAACGTGAGCAACTTCAGCAATAAATCAATTGCCAGAGAATTTTCATTTAAATTAATTTATAAAGTTTTATGCTCAAATGAGAACTTACTAGAGCTTGTTCTTACTAAGAACCCTAAAGCAGAGTATGAAAGGTTTATTGAAGAATTTATCAACTCATGTGTTGAGCCTGATGATGAACATCCAAATAACCAACTTCCATCAGGGTCTCAGAACTTTGCTCTTTCTCTTTGCCAAGGTGTTTTTGCGAATAAGGTAAACCTAGAAGATGAGATCGGAAAAAGACTTCATAAAAGAAAAGTACACCAGTTAGAAAAGATAGATTATGCCCTACTTATGCTAGGAGCCTATGAAATCACTTCTGTAGAAGACACTCCTAAAGCAGTCGTTATTGATGAAATGATTAACCTTGCTAAGAAGTTTGGATCTGCAGATTCATACTCTTTTATAAACGGTACTCTAGACTCTATTGGAAAGTAATATGAATGAAGAATTATTAAAAACAATTGATAATTCTATAAATACGGTCCTGTGGATTAACAAAGAGAATTTCCACAACTCGAGTCTTTATTTTCAAGAATTTAACTACTTATTAGATGGAGTTCTAGAGAATAAAAAAGAAAACCTAGAAGGTCTTTATCAAACTAAAAACTTTCATAAAGATATCAACATAGCATTAATAGAAAAAGGTCCACAACAATCTGTAGTTGATGCTTCTGGACCTATCCTATCTCTAATTACTAAAAACTCTTCTACTAAAGTTTTATTAGTTCATGAAAATGTAGAAGATAAGCTAGTAGATAAATTCAAAAAGAAATTTAAGAATCATGATTTTATAGAGTTCAAAGCTCAAGCAGAGAATAAAGATGCGTAAAGTTCTAATTTCCTTATTCATGACATTACTTTCTGCTACTACGTTTGCAGACTGTGAAGCAGAATATAGTAAGTTCAAACTGCTAGCGCTTACTGAACCAGTGACAACACCGGCCAGGACAGGACTCTATTTCTCTAGTGGAGCAATTTCTTCAACTGGTGCAAGTCTCATTGGTACACTTTCATTAAACTTTGAACTAAGTACTGCTGGAGTTCTCTACGGTGCAGCTTTCACATATGAAGGTACCTACTTTATCAAAGCAACTATTGCGAACTTTAAAAAGTTTAAGGGACGAGCAATTGCGCAAAAGCTAATCATTGAATCGAAGATAGGTTTTGGAGACACTCTCGAAGAATTTATTGATGACGTTAATGAAAACCTCAATGAATATACTCAACTTTCGAGAGAGCAAATCATAGATGAAGTACTACTTGGTAATTCAACCTTTGATTTTTGCCAAACCAGAGAGACAATGTTTACGGCCAATAACATTAAAAATCACATTGTAAGAAAATATACTTTCGACTTAGGTACGGACTCTGACTTTGATGACGATTTAGATATTGATATTATTGAAGGCGGATACGAAGACTAAAAAACCGGCCGAAGCCGGTTTTTCTATATTATTTTAAAGCACAAATATAAGTTACCCATGATTCACAATTCTCTTCAACCTTGGTTGGATAGAAGTTTCCATCTCCACCACCGTCGCCATCTTCGCCTTCCCAATAAGGAATAACACTAGAGAAACCTGCATCTTTCATAATATCTTGAAGCTCTTTAAGTCCCCACATTCTCCAATTATAAGAAAATACCTTTTCGTGTTTCTTACCTTGGTATTTAAAGTGGATATAATACTGAACTTCAGATGTTATTGGGTTATAGCTGTCACAGTCCCAAAAGTAAGTATGATCATCATGTTCAGTCTCTTCAACCATCTCTTGACAGGCTTCTGTTCCTCCAAAAAGGTCAATAAAGAATGCACCATTATCATTAAGCCCTTCTCTTACTTTCTTGAAGTAGTTTAGAAGAACTTCTCTCTCTTTAAAAATAAAGTAAGAAAAATTAAAAGCTACGATAACATCTGATTTGAAATCTCTGTCTTCTAAAACATTACCTTCAATATATTGCATTCTAGCTTGTTCAGCTGGAGTTAATTTTGAGTAATGGTTATCTTTACCATAGTTAATAGGCTCAATGTCGAAATCAACACCCCAGGCCTTGTGGTCAGAAGATTGTTTAACCCAATCACATGCCATTGCAGCAGTACCACCAAAATCTTCTCTTAAAGAGAGTGGCTTCTTTTTAAAGAATTTACGGTATTCCTTATTAATAAAATCAATATCTGTTTCATGGTTCTGCACTGAAGTTTCATATAGTTTATACTTATCTTCAAATGATAGCTTTGCCATCAAGGACTCCTCTATATAATTTTTTTAAAAATGTATCATAGTTCAAATAGAAAGTTGAAGAGATAATAGTAGAAAACTAATATTCTTCGTAAGACTTCACTTCTTTTATTGAGGATCCAAACTTTGTATTTATCTCATTTTTTACTGCAAAGCGCTGATCATTAGTTACATACACAGATCTCGCAAGCTCTACAAACTTGGAACTGAAGTCCTTAGCCATTTCACACTCTCTGATATCATCTTCAATCTCCCAAAGATCAGAATTGATCAATTCTAACTTATCAAGATAGTGATTTATATTATTAAGTTCAAGATCGTTTAGAGTTGAACATAAAGCCCTGTGCTCAAAGTCTACGTGTTTAACTTTTTCTGAGTCAGTAATCTTCTTTAACTTAATTCTCAGTATAGATATTTTATCTACTAATTCACCTAGTGATACTTCACAAAGAATCTTCATATTATTTCCCTATATTCAATTTTAATTATTTCAAGCTCAAAACATTCTTTTGGCGCTTTCACTTCGACACAGTCTCCGACCATCTTTCCAAGTAATGATTTACCAATTGGAGACTTCCAGCTGATCCATCCCTTACTTACTTCCACTTCATCAACACCAACAATAGAGTACGACCTCTGTTCTCCATCTTCATCCTCAACTGTAACAGTTGCGGAGAATTGAACCTTGCTAGACTTCATTTCGATGGGATTTATGACTACAGCATCCGATAATCTTTTCTTTAAAAATCTTAATCTTCGATCTATTTCTCGAAGCCTCTTCTTTCCATATATATAGTCTGCATTTTCTGATCTATCTCCATTTCCTGCGGCCCAAGCAATAACCTTTGTAGTCTCAGGTCTTTCTACCTTTAACAAGTTCTCCATTTCATTAGAGAGTCTACTAAAGCAAGCTGGAGTCATATAGTTCGACTTATTTGTTTTCAGAAATAAATCCCTTGATTGCATCTTCTAAAATATCAATCACTTCAAAAAATCCATTCTCCCCCCCATAATAAGGGTCTGGAACCTCTGAAGCTTTTTCTTCTGTGCAGTAGTCAGTGATGAGAAAAACTTTATTTAAATCTTCGTCTCTATTACTTAGATCTCTAATATTTCTATAATTACTTTCATCCATAACTAAAATATAATCAAATTTTTCAAAATCATTTTGCTTAAACTGTCTTGAACGAATGGACTCTAAGTCATAACCTCTTTGTTTGGCACTATCTCTCATTCTAAGGTCTGCTTTTTCGCCAGCATGAACAGCACTTGTTCCAGCAGAGTCACAGGTAAAATTAAGATTACCTCTATCTATTTCATGACTAAAAATGACTTCGGCCATTGGAGATCTGCAAATATTTCCAAGACAGACAAATAAAACACTTTTCATCCATACCCCTTAAACTTTAACTATAGCTAGATTTTCAATTATATTCTATCATGGATTGATAGGAGTAGTTTTATGGCAATTAAAGAATTAACACGAATGGGAAACCCAGTACTTAGAAAAGTCGCTAAAGAGTATGAGTTATCAGAAGTTGGTTCTCAGTCCTTTCTAAGTTTAATAGAAGACCTTATTGATACTATGAATGAAAATGGTGGCATTGGTATCGCAGCCCCTCAAATAGGAATCTCTACTCAAGTTGCAATTATAAAACTACCAGAAGATTCTGGGAGATACTCTGATGTAGAAGCAAGTGAGCTATTCATTATTATCAACCCAAAGATCGAAGTTGTAGATTCCGAAAAACAAGGATTCTGGGAAGGGTGTCTTTCAGTTCCTGGATTACGAGGATTTGTCGAAAGGCCCAAGAAAGTTAAAGTTACCTACTTTGATAAAGATGCGACTAAAAAAGAAATTATACTAGAGGGCTTTCTCTCTACAGTTTTTCAGCATGAACTCGACCATCTATTTGGAAAACTCTATGTAGATAGAATTACTGACTTAACTAAACTAAGTTATGAAGAAGAATATCTAGACTATTGGATAGATAGTTCTAACTAGCTGATTTAGCGTCCTTAAGAATAAATTAAGATAAACAAAATCCCTCAAATACCGATAAAGATAGAGATAAGAGGGATACAATTGAAATTTTTAAATGACTATAAACATATTTTAATTTGGATTCCGTTTACGGTATTTATATTTACTATAAGTGCCTACTTTCTCTCTAATTTCTATGGCCCATATTATCAATATTGGCAGAGTCAGTATCAAGAGAATCAACAAGAAAGGAGCATAGCAAGCTCAATTGGAAATCTTGAACTTGATGCCTACAAAGACTATTTTTATAATAATTCTTTTAATAAATATCTAAATTATAAGATATCAGCAGATGTCTGGATGAGTCATACAGAACCTAAAGCTATGCAAGTTGTTAAAGACTCATTCCAAAATTCTCTTAAAGATACACTAGAAGAAAGTACAGATATAAAAAATCATTTTGAGCTTTTACTCCAACAAAGGTTAATGGCAACTCTCATTGAAAATTTCATTAACCAACTTAATAGAAACAAAATCCTTGATGGTAAATTTCAGATCGATATTAATTTCAAACCACATTTTGAACAGAATTTAAATTATGAAAAAGAACATTCAGCTGGAAAGCTTGTTAACCTCAATCAATATACACTTAAAGAAGAAATAGAAAATAATAAAGCAACGTTAATTCAATCAGTAGTAGACACACCAATGCCTTCAACTCATAAGAAGTATCAATATGGCGGTGGAATTATCAGTATCTTTATTAATCTTCAAAAAGGACATGGTCATGAGAATTTTGCTCAATTAAAATTCAGGAGATACTTCAGAGCAAATAAGCTTACTAGGCCTGACATTAAAATATCCTCAGAAGAACTCAAGTTAAAAATGCTTCACCTTGTACCGACAAATGTTAGCAAGCATAACTTTATGACAATAGACCTTTGTAAAAGGTTTTCTTTAGAAACTGGTAAATCAATTAAAGAGAAAGTTGTTTTTCACTTTGGAAAAGTTGTTCCATCAGTTATTCAAGATGGACAGTGGCTAATAAAAAAGACAACTCCAAATCAAAGAAGATCAATTGTAACTGGAGACTTTTTTCTACACGGTAAATATTTTAAAGAAAAAACTAAATTAAAATCAAAATTAAAACTAGAAAAGCTCGTCTACTCTTTTCACAATAATAGCTTCACAAAAGATTCAGAAATTTCTGTTCAACTATACAATAGAGGCCCTGCTCAGATTGATACAGACCAAGAGAGCACGTATATAAAGGATATATTTATAAAAAGTTCAGCTCCACAATTAATCAAAGTTCTTGAGCTAGAAGAGTTTCTCTATGACAATAACCAAATAAGAGGAGAGATTCTTTGAGATTAATCTTTCCCCTCATCCTATTCTTGCTTATCCTTCCTAGTTTCGCAGAGGAATTTCATTTACTTTCACGAATAGAGCAGGATCAATACTACAGAGATTTATATCCACTTATACATGAACATAACGAGTATAGTGCTATCAATCACTTTAAAAACAAGTATCAATCTTTAAATATCTCTAAAAGAAAAAAGGCCTTAAACTTAGTTAATGAACTAAATTCAATTATTCCTTCTCCTTTCTTAAGACCCCTTATCCACTGGAAATTAATTTCTCCAGACAAAGAAAAGCTGGCCCAGGTTATGACATATATAATGACCTATAAGGCTCATGCGCTAAGAGATTATTATCAATCTCCACTTTTAACGAGTTCTCAAAAAACAAAAGCAAAAGAACTAATAAGTTCAATCTATCACCGAGAAGATTTTACAAAGAGTGATTTAGTTACCTTATTAACAGAAGATTTCAATCAAAAGTCTGAAATAATAACAAGCTTCAAAAAAATGGAAGATTTCATCACTGCAATTAAAGAAACAGAACCACTCTCCTTCAATTTTTTAAACTACAATAATATTACACCTTATACTCTTAATTTCTCAGGTTTCATTCCAGGCAATCAAGTTGAAATCTTCAGTAATAACTTTCTAGATGTAGAAAGAATGGAGCTCTACTCTCAAGATATTAATTTTGATACTTTAAAATTCAATAATAAAGAGCACCCAGCATTTAAAACTGAATCTGTATTTGTTCAACTAAAGAAAATGATCAAAGAAGCAAATCATTCTATTTTTATCAGTGTAAAAGATATTAATGGTTCTTTAGGTCTTGCAGCGATGAAACATGTAATAAATCAAACCAAGGAAAAAATAAAAAACAATCCGAACTTTAAAGTATTAATTTTAAATCAAGAGGATACTCCATTTATTCACTTTATAAAAAATCAAATTAATAGTGATCTTAATTTAAATAAAAGTATTCATATTTTTGACGCAAGAATGAGTTCTAAAAAAAATAATTCAAAAGTAATTGTCATAGATGCAAATACAGAAAGGCCAACAGCTTTAATTGGGTCCAAGAATTGGAGTGATCACAATGGAGGATACTATTTTGATAATTCTATTTTAGTAAAAGGACCTGGTGCTGCTCTCATTCAAAATAGCTTCTATCATGATTTAAAGTCTATAAAAGTAAAAAAAGAAATACTTGATCATTTTAAAATTTCTCGTAAGTCTTATCCTTATACTGGAGATCAAACAATTCGATTAACTGAATCAAGTCTAGACAATAAGATTAATAACTCTCGAGATACTCTTATAGATATGATCAAGAATGCGAAGTCTCATATCTATATGGAACAATTGTACCTTTATGATACTTATATTATTAATGCTCTTATAAAAAGAAAAATGGAAGTACCAGAGATTGATATCCGAATTCTTGCTGATCACAATAATAATATAGGTTTAAATGGATTACCCAACACAATTTATCTGAGAGAACTTAAGCTGTATAATATTCAAGTTAAAGCAAGAATGCCTTTTTCATTAACATTAAAGACTCCCAAAGGAGTAGAAAAAGAACTTCATCAAGAAAATCATCGAAATACTATTTCTGTAGATGGTAAAACTCTACACACAGGATCAGCTTCAATGTCTCCAGAGTCTCTTCAGGGACATACCAGAGAAATTGGAATTCAAATTTATGATACTTCATCAATTAGAAAATTTGAGACCAACTTTCTCATCTCTTGGAATGATAGAAATAAAGTGATGGATTTAGATATTGAGAACTTTAGAGCAAAAAATAAAACTGAAAGAATTTCGAGAGAAATCTCATCCCTTATTAATGCAGTAGCTTCTAAAATCTTAGCTGCTAAAGATGAGATTATTAATCAGTTTTAATCTTTCTTAGTTAATTCACTTATATCACACCCAGTATCACCACCTTGAAGTTTAAAGGCTTCCTGCTTAGGTTTTACAAGCTTTTCTTTTATTTCTTCTTCTGTCTCACAAGACTCATCATCCAACTTCTTTAAGTCAGAAAAATCATCTTTCATCGAAACAGAATTTCCAGTTTTTGTAAAATCATACTCAACATTAGGACTGTTAAGCACTACGTTTTCTTCTTTATTACAGCTAATAAAAATAAAAAGTGATAAGAGAATGATTTTTTTCATAATAAACCCTACTTACTATAGTTTGCGAAAGGAAGTTGCATAAACCCTCTATACATCCACCTTGGTAGTCTCTCTAGTATAAACATTACTGTTTTCATTTGCCATGGAAAAACAAAAAGTACCTTCTTTCTGTCTAACGCCTTTCTAATTTTCTTAGCTGCGACTTCGGAGCTCATTAGCCATGGCATACCATGGTCATTCTTTTGAGTTAGTGGTGTATCAACAAACCCCGGAGCAATACACGTCACATCAATATTAAACCCTTTTAAATCAAGAGAATACGACTCACATAACTTTAAAACTGCGGCCTTAGAGGCCGAATATGAAGATGCTCCAGGCAGTCCTACCATACCAGCGACACTTGCCACTGCAGCAATATGTCCGGCCTTATTTGGCAGCATATTCTTAAGAGCTCCTTCAAAGGTATTCAAAACCCCTAAAACATTTATATTTATAACGTCTCTAGAGGCATTAAAGTCTGGTGTTTTTGTTTTACTACCAACACTTCTTCCTGCACTAGCAATCATTAAATCAAGACATCCCCCACTAAATTTATCGATGGCAGAAATTAGCTCTTCCCTATTGGTCACATCAGCTCTAAATGCCTGAAGGTTTTTATACTTCTCAAGGGCTCCACTTTCAATTCGAGAAAGATCTCTCCCACATATACCTACAGTGTGACCATCATTTAAATACTCTTGAGCAAGTGACCAGCCAATTCCTGTTGTTCCACCTGTAATAAAAACTTTCATACTAATTATCCTTTAAACTATTCTATCCAACTTAATAGATGTGGCAACTGTACATCTATGAATTGAAACTATAAACTTTGATCATGATATTTATTGGACTTATTTTTACTGGAATACTAGTTGGACTACTCTCTACATTTTTTGGCGTTGGTGGAGGAATACTCATTGTTCCAACTCTATACAGTCTTCTAGAGTTTTTACCTCCTCAGGTAGTAATCGCAACATCTTTAACATTAATATTTTTTAACTCTAGTAGAAACACTTATAACTTTATAAAAGCTGGTGTTAAGCCAAAGTATTCTTACCTGGCTCCAATTGCTATTTCTATGCTCATAGGTGTCATAATTGGTGGAAAGCTAACACTTCTTATGGACTCTAAAACAATTAAGTTAATTTTTAGCCTCTTTGTTTTCTTAATTGCCCTAAAGACTATCTTTAACAGAAAACCAGCTCTAAATGAATCAGAATGGTCTCCAGAGCTCAATACTAGGAATGTCCTACTCGGAATACTCACAGGCCTAACTGGTGGCCTTATATCAGGAATGACAGGCCTTGGAGGAGGAGCAATACTTGTACCTCTCTTTATCTTCATATTGCAGATCCCTTTCAAACTTCTATCTGTAAACAGTAACGCTTGCATGGTGGTGGGGACATTTACTGGGATGCTCACTTATTTAATTCAACCAACACCAACATTTGTCTTTAATTATAAGTTTTTAGAAATGGGACAATTTGGATACGTTAACTTTTCAATTGTCCTAGCTCTTTTCATTGGATCATCTATTTCATCAAAAATTGGAGTAAATTGGACACAAAAAGTAAGCCCTAAGCTCGCAAACAAGCTCTTTTCAGTACTTCTTTTAATAATTTCAATAAAAACATTTGTTTCTTCACAATTTTATTAAAAAAAAGCAAATTCCTTATTGACTCTACGATAATAAGTCCTTATATTTAATCCAGAAATGCGGGGGAGTAGTTAAGTTGGTTATAACGTCGCCCTGTCACGGCGAAGGCCGCGAGTTCGAGTCTCGTCTCTCCCGCCATTTTATTTTGATCATTTACCAACATTCATGATCATAAAAAAGCCCAGTTTAACGACTGGGCTTTTTTGTTTCTGACCAAGTATTAAATTAGTCCTTACATATCTTTAACTACCTTCGCAGCACTTATTTATACACACTTTATTGAATTGTTTTTCGAAGTTATTTATAGAGAAGCCAGAATTTAACCCAATATCTTTTTTTACCTTTTCCTTAAAGTTAACTATTTTTTGACCTAGAACAAACAATAGACCCTTTTAATAAGAGTAATAATTTTAATTAATTATTTAAAAGGAAAAAGAATGAACACAAATATATCGTTAGTAACATTTTTATTACTGTTAACCTCATGTTCAACTACGGTAACTAGAAAGTATGAGCCTATCAATGAAATAGAGAATGAGAGAATCTATCGAAATAATTCAAAAGCTTCAAAAATTATTCAAGACGATATTCAAACAATTATTCAATTTAAAGAAAAAATAAATGATACTATATACATAAGTGCTCAAATGACTAACAATTCCCAAAAAGAATTACTAATTACACCAAAATACTTTAGTTTATATTCAGAGAATAAAATAGTTAGTCATTTTTCTTACGAAGAGGATTTGGAGAGAATAAGTGCAAATATAAACGTTCGAAGAAATGATTTAAAAACAAACACAGTGCAAGATATAGCAGAGATCTCAGAAGGAATCATATCTATTTTTCAAAAAGGAGAGGAATATGAAAATTATGAAGAGAGGCGAATACAAAACAAAAGAATAAGAAGAGAAAAGAAACATGAGCTTGATGCATTAATAAATAAACGTGAACAACTCCTAAAAAACTATCCTATAAAATATACCCTACTTAAAAATGAGACAAAACAATTCTTACTAAAATTCAAGTTAAAAGATTTTCCAAGCCACCTTCGTTTTGAGATGGGAAATAATCCAAAATCTTTTGTGACGTTTAAAATACTCTGAACAGTCGAAGCTAACTAATAGCTTTTACAAACAGCATCCTTTTTTTACTCTCTCGTCATTTTAAATACCCAGAAACAACCAACAAATTCTCGATATCATAAAAAAAGCCCAGACGAAAGTTTGGGCTTTTTTGTTTCTGGGGGTAGTCTAAACCCGATACCAAATAATATATTCAACCATAACTAAAAGTTCAGCCACATAAATAGCTCGTCATACTCTTTCTTTGTTGTTAGTTGGACTGAGTAACCATTACGCCATTCATTCAGTTCATATTTTGAAGAAAATACTTTCCCAAAAATCTCATGCGGTTCCTCATTTCTCTCCCTAATATGGAATTGTATTATTCAATTCCTCGATTACCTGCAATCGCCTCAACTCTTTTCTTGTATAATATGTTTTAACTATTCCTAAGAGTCTCACCTTGTTTTTCCCATTCCCTAAACTGCCACGACACCTAACTTCTTGTTCTTTTTCCCAAGTCCTTGGCAAGCCAACACATTTAACTGTGATCTCCTCTTCATCACATATAAGCTTTCTCGAATACTCCTTATTTTCAATATTCTTCTCTCTTTTAATCAAGCAATTGCTTTCAGGAATTTCAAAACCAACGACGTGATTTAGCTTTGTTAAGTGAACATTATTATTAAATTCATATATAACTTTCCACTCCTCTCTTTCATCAACTATATATTGGTTAGGATCTCCACTTTCAGCAGCAAAGACTAAAAGATATGAGCAGAGATCATCTCCTGAAGTTATGTATTCGAATTCATCTTTAGGAGCCTCATCCCAGACGGGATCATATTCGTCATTAACGGGAGGGTCGACAAGTACTTCCCACTTCCAGACATCTATCATCCTCACTCTACAGTTAGGAGTTCCACCTAACAGTGTCTTTCCCACTGTTAGCTCCCTCCAAGCCTTATCAATGAGGGATTCACCTATTTCATAATAATTAATAAGTTCATCAGGGCTTTTGATACTGCCATCTACAGAAAAAAATACATTCTTCTAGGCGTTTTAAACTGCAATTGAGCTTGGCTATTTATCTCCTACAATTAGCATTGAATAAATATAACCAGACTTAGTGTTGAAGGCCCAAAGTTTTTTAAATTTTTGATAAATATTATTAGTTCCAAAGGCTTATTTTCCTCCCTAATAGGTTTAGCTTTTTTACAATCAGAGTTTAAAAAATTCATATTTATGCTAGATTAGTCAAAAAACAGGACTGATTATGGATCATATAAAGCTATTGAATGAAGTGAATATTCCAGTGGATACTTGTGAATACTGGGACATTCGTATTGAAGAGACAACCAAGTGTGAAATAGTTTATCAAGACTATGAACTTACGTCTTGCTCTACAAAGCCATCACTTGGAGCATTTGTTCGAGTTTTTGATAATGATATGTGGTTCTATTCATCTACAACAGATTTAAATAATTTGGAAAAAGAAATTCTATCTCTTGCAAAACAATCTAAGTCTCTTAAAAGAGAGACAGAGAAATCACTAAGACCTTATAACCAAATTCCTAGTACTGACAAAATTATAAAATCTGATGACACTAGATTAGACAACGTTTCCATAGATACAAAAAAGTCTACTTGCGAAGCCTATTTTCAAACAATACAATCTTTTGAGAATTTAAAAGGTATCAAATTAAGTTACTCTGACGAATACAAGATTAAGCACTTTCGTTCATCCCAAAACGTCTACTTCTCTTTTGATTTCAATCAATGTGGAGTCTCTGTTTCCTATACCGTATTTAATGGAGACAAACAATTCGATGACAGAGTTAGTTTTTATGGAAAGAAAATCGGCGATTTAAATAACTTAAGCAATGAGATTACATCCGCAATAAAAGAAAGTTTTCTATTTACTGATGCAAAGCCTATTGATGCTGGCAACTATCCTGTTGTTATGGATAGTGAGGTTGTTGGAGTCTTTGCTCATGAGTCTTTTGGTCATAAATCCGAAGCAGATTTTATGCTTGGAGATGAAGAGGCAAAAGAGACTTGGAAAATAGGTAAAAAAGTTGGAAATGAATGTTTGAGCATAGTCGACTCTGGAGAAGAATACGGAACCAGTGGTTACTGCCCAATCGATGATGAAGGCTTTAGGACTCAAAAAACATATTTAATCAAAGATGGAATACTTTCAGGTAGACTACATAGCCAGCACACATCTCAAATTCTAAATGAAGCCCCTACAGGAAATGGAAGGGCCATGAACTTTGAATTTGAGCCAATTGTGAGAATGACAAATACTTATGTAGAGCCAGGAGAGCTATCGTTTGAAGATTTAATTTCAAAGGTTGAACTTGGAATTTATGCAAAGGATATCAATCACGGCTCAGGTCTAAGCACTTTCACAATTGCTCCGAGGAAATGCTATATGATCAGAAATGGAAAGATAGCTGAACCAGTAAGAGTTTCAGTCATGTCTGGAACAGTTTTTGAAGCATTAAATAATATTGAGGGCTGCTCTAAGAACTTCAATATGATAAATACTGCATTTGGTGGATGTGGAAAAATGGAACAGTGGCCATTACCCGTTTCCTTTGGTGGTTCAAAAGTTCTTGTAAGCAAAATGGTTATCAGCTGAGGTTCAAAATGAGAAAAGAAATACTACAATTAAATGAAAAAGAAACCTCCATTGAAGCTGCTGGAAACAAAATTGCTTCTATAAGAAATAAGAATATTACTAAATCTAGTGCTAGGTTCTTCTCAGTAGATAAAATCTATTCCGCTTCTTTTGTAGGAGAGATTGATGAGAAATCACTTTTAGATAATGCGATTAACAACAAAGAAAGTGCCCTCGAATATAAGTACTCTCTAAATAGTCTTGCTTCTGTATCTAAAGAGACATTTTTAGAAGGTAAAAACATTGAAGATCTTTTACCTGAGTATCAAAATGCCCTTACTGAGATTTCAAGTAAATTTCCAGATTTTATTTTTTCAGGAAAAGCCAACATAAAACGTGTTAGTAAAAAGCTTAAATTTCTAGAGGAAGCTGATTTAAAAAACTCATATGACGCTTGCGAATGGTACTTTCTCTACAAGCATAAGTCTTCGCCTAGTATCATTGATGGCTTTTTTGGATCTGGAGATATTGGAACATTCGATATCAAGACGGAAGTAAGTAATTATTCAAAGTTCCTTGAAGCATTCTCAAATGAAGTCACACTTGAAGCTGGAAAATATCCAGTCATATTTGTTGATTCATCTCATCTATTTTCTAAAATTCTAGAAAGTTCAAAGGCCGATAACTACAACAAGGAAATTGGGTTATTTAGAAATAAGCTTAATGAGAAAATTCTAAACGAAGACTTCACACTTCTTGATGTCTCTTATGATACTTCAATTGGGGCAACAGCTCTTTTCGATGCTGATGGCCGCCAAAGATCTAACCCAAAACTACCAATAATCAAAAATGGTACTTTCAACTCTCTTGTCACGGATTCAAGAAATGCACAGAAATATTCACTTGAGCCTACAGGAAATACTCTAAGATCTTTTGATTCAAGCTCTGTCTTAGGCTTTAACACAATCACTGTAGAAGCTGGCCAAAGAACTGTTGAACAAATACTGAGTAATCTACCAAAATGCCTAATTATAGAAATGGCAGCTGGTGGTGATTTCACTGACCTCGGTGATTATTCAACTCCTGTCCAAAATGGTTTTTTGATGGAAAATGGAAAGATAACAGGAAAACTACCTCAAATTACTTTGACATCATCAGTAGAAAAGATGTTTGGGTCGGAGCTCGTAGAAATCGCAAGTAAACCATTTTCAGGAATTAGTAAGTGCCCTGCGATTATTTCGAATATGGATGTACTTATTAATTAATATTTAAACGATTTACTCTGGACTTAAGCCACTGTTATCAAGTTTCGGTATCGTGTCTTTACTCTCCCGCCATTTTATTTTGATCATTTACCAACATTCATGATCATAAAAAAGCCCAGTTTAACGACTGGGCTTTTTTGTTTCTAAACTATCACTTCAGCAATTCATAACAATGTCACGGCGTCAAAATACAACGAAGTAAATTTACGTAGAATTTTGACTGTAACAAGATTTCTTATTAATCCACTTCCTTCTTCAGTAGAACTGACTTACCTTGTGTAAAATTCAATTCACTGCCGTCAGCATTAAACTTTAGTTTAAAGCCAGACTTACCTATACTTAGGGCATATCATGCTTCAAAGTTAAATAAATGAATAACTCTACATTGAGCCAAAAGCTTGACCTGATGAGAGCTTCCACACTAAAATTATTTATGAGCAAGAATAAAAATAAAAACGTATACGCTATAATAGCGATTTCATTATATATAATAATCGATATGTTCTTATTCTTGGATTCACCTTTTCTAGGTGATGATGCTGGAGCATCTATTGCTAGAAATCTTACCAATGAAAACAATATTGAATACGGCCTAAATATTAGAAATGAAGGCTCACCCTTTATCCTCTACAAAACTGAAGATGATTTCATTCCTATCATGCATCAAGATCGTCATGGGGGAATACCATTCTACCTTGTAAAAGGTATAAGTTACCTAGCAGGTGGTGTACTATCTCTATTTCTATTTCAATTTATATCTAAGCTTTTATTTCTAATCATTATTTTAAAAAACAAAGTTCTCTCCGAAAAAAATAAAACAATCGTACTATTTGCAGCTGTTACTTCTCCACTATTCTATTTTCATTATGCCCCTCTACTAACTGAAATAATAATGCTTCCTATTTCAACTTTACTCTATTTCTGTACCTATAAATTTGAAAATAAGCCCAAACGTTTATTGCTTCTTTCGGTCCTTACAGGTTTATTGTGTATTATTATTAAGGCTACTTTTATTTGGTATATATTTATAATATTTCTTCTTAGGCCCATATTCTTTTTAAAAAATGCTAAAACGACGATCCTTCCAACAGTAGTGTCGTTATTGCCACTTCTCTTTTTAATAAACTATGGAGGGAACCTTAATAATTACTCACCAGAATTAAGCTTTGATTTTTTAGATATATTTAAAGCAATAATCTTCCAATTGAACGAACTCTTTATTTATATCTTTAGACCTTTTTCTAATATAAAGGATTTCTTCAATAGTGTTCCAAGCACATTTAAACCAATAGAATATGTGTATTCAATCTCACTATTAGTATCCATTTTAGTAGTTCGAAAGTCAGACTATAGAAAACAATTTCAATATGGACTTATTTTTCTTATTATGTTTTTCATAGTTAGAACAATGATTATAGAAAGGCATGACGATCTATACCACTACAGCTCACTTGCATTCTTTCTAGCATTATACATAAACTTTAATTTTATAAAGAAAGCTCTTAAGTCTCACACGTTAATAAAATCTCTTCTCTTGTCTATACTATTAATACCTTTAGCAATTACGATATTTGCTAAGTGTAAATACAATATACACGCAAGTATCAACTCTAAAGTTCTAGAGAATATCGCTACGGAGTTAGTTAAAAAAAATATTTCAAAGACTGCTGTCTTCTCTCCATACATAGGAAAGTTTAACTTCATTTCAAATGGTAAAATAAGTGAGGCATCAGAATTTTATAGATTTAAAGATAATGATTCTATAGTTAATTATTTTAATTCAAGCAGCTACAAAGCATTTATAATCTACACTTCAAGAGAGTATAATCGTTCGAGACCATTTAGATTAGTTGAAATGGAAAGTGATGGACAAGATATCGATTCCGCTCTATTAAAATCAGAAATAGAAAAGTATCCCAATCTCGAATATAAGGTATATTCATTAAAATATAACCCAATAGTCTTACTCACTAAGAAGATGGCTAAATAACTTTCCCCTAAGTAAATTTTAAATCAATTCAACAACCTCAGTTAAACCTCAAGTTAAACATAATTTCCTCTTATATCTCAAAGTATCCTCTCTCATTCCTTAACATTCCTTCACCTAGACCGACTAGAATTCATATTCAATTTTAACGTTATTTTCTAGGGAGGATAAATTGAAGGATAAATTTTTATTGATTTTTCTATTATTAGGTTTGGCAGTAGTTACAGTTTCTTGTGGAGATAGTGAAGATCCAGAATCAGGATCTGCGAGTACTTTCTCATTAAGCGGAGCAGGCTCATAACCAATATTACAAACCAACTTAAAAGAACAATCAGGAGTATATATGAAGTACCTACTACTAGCGCTAACACTAGGCGCCGGTCAAATGACATTTGCCGCTAATACCGGTATTGACCCAACTAACCTAAAGTTAAAAGTTTATAAACTTGCCGTATCGACAAGCCCGTTATGTACGAATTTAACAACTGTTATTAATGAATCAGCACCTGACTATATGGACTTTCTTGCTAATCCAACTCTTGGGTCAGGACTATTATCTAATGGTACATACCCTTGTATCGTTATTGAAATGTCAGACCAAGTAAAGTATTTACCTGATGAAACAAGTGATGGTGGAAACTGTGACTCTTCCATAGAAGAAACTTTAGATGTTTGTAGCTCAGGTTCAAGTGTACTCGTTGATGGAACGACTACAACTTGTAGTTCAGGCGATAATAAAGTTGCAATGTACCTATCTACGACATCAACATCGTCGGGGGGATCAGCTGATGCATTTAATCCTCCAACAACGACAAACGATGCCACTAAAGGCTTTAACCTTGGTTCTGCACTTACGGTATCGGGGACATCTTCTGCTAAATTTGTAGTGGATGGAAGTGGTAAAGTTTGTGATACAAATGATGGAACCTGCGCTGGCGGAGGTGGTGGGGATTGTGAATTAGCACCTCCAACGTTTACATTCATTCAATTATAAAAAATTTATTATGAAGGTCAGTATACTTTAATACTGACCTTCACTTTATAGACTTTCTACTTAAGAGGCTTTCTAAATTTTAAAGTCATCCTATCCGACTCTCCTATCGCGAGATATTTTGCCTTATTATTTTCTTTATCTCTTAGACTTGGAGGTAGTGTCCAAACACCTTTAGTGTGATTTGTTGAATCATTATAGTTAGCATTTATTTCGCTTTTTGCTACAAACTCAAACCCATGGGACTGAGCTGCTTTTATCACGTAATCTTCTCGAACATATCCACTCTTTGACTTTGGGTCTTGTTTTTTATTCATCTTTGCTCTGTGCTCAACAATACCTAAGACTCCTCCAGGCTTTAACGCTTTATAAAAGACTTGTAATACTTCATCTAACTTTCCTGCCTTCATCCAATTGTGTACATTTCTAAAAGTCAGAACTCTATCCATGGAATTATCTTTTCCTATGGCCTCAATATACTTAGGTGGCTCTAGAGTAGAAAATGTGACTTTTCCAAAGAGATCCTTGTTTGAAGTAAGTGTTCTCACCTTCTTATTTAGTTTTGGAGCATATGGTTTATCTGATTGGTCCGAGAAAATAGTCAAATGTAATTGTCCATTCTTTCTTAAGTATGGACCTAGAATTTCTGTATACCATCCACCTCCGGGAGAGATCTCTGCCACTTTCATATTAGGCTTAACTTCAAAAAAGCTAAGGGTTTCAACTGGGTTTCTATAAGTATTTCTAACAATATTTTTCTCACTTCGGTGCTTACCGTACGCCGCCTTCTCTAACTTATGTCTATCATGACGCGGTCCTTTGTGCGCACAACTAATCAATCCTAAACTTAATAAAATAATTAATAACTTCATCTTTAAACTCCCGTTTAGTTTATTACATAGATTAATTATGCCCCCTTTAAGATTAGGAGCAATAAACAAGTGAATTGTCCTATCGATTATTATGTTAACAAATCCCTCTGCTTGAAGAATGTGGCCCCAGTTAGAAGCTTTGACACTTCTCACTCGCACCACGCCACGCACAAAGCAACTGATAATACGTATAAAAATGTGGCACCTTTTTTGTAAATAAAAACAATACAAACTACAGAGAGGAAAAAAATGAAAAGAATTTTATGCGCCATTACCTTAATTACATCTATCAATACTGGAAGTGCGAATGCGTCGAGCAATGTAGATGAATTATTTAATTTAAAGCAACTCTATGAACAGAAGGCCTTTGAAATTAAAGTAAGACAGGAAGAAGAAAGAATTCTTCAGGAGGGGAAATCTGTTTTTGATTTTTATAACTTTGACGGCTCATTTTTGAATAACAAAAGTTTTGACTTTAAAAGTACCAATATGAGTTGTGCCGAATGGGTATATCTAGGACCAGGTACAAGAGAAGAGGCCATTGAAGTCTGCCGGGGTGTAACAGATATGTCCTGTGTAGAATGGATATACCAAGGTCCTGGAACAAGGATGGAAGCTGCAAGAGCATGTAGAGATACTTATTCAATAGATTGTGCTAAGTGGGTATATCAAGGACCTGGAACAAGAATGGAAGCAATCAAAGCATGTGAGCAAGTATATGATATGTCCTGTGTACATTTTGCATATCAAGGTGCTGGTGTAACCAGAGTAGATGCTGCGAAGTCTTGTTCAAGTAGAAATACTAGACCTCCTAGAGATGGAGATAGAGATAGATGTAATTAAAATCTTTCAAATAAAGTCCGAGCTAGCATTCGGACTTTATTATTTTAAAATTGAATGGAATTGATAAAATTATTTATTTAGCTCATTCTCAATATTTTGAGATCGCAAATATGCAGCGTCCAAGGCAGTAGATGTCATACCTTCAATACCACTACTTTTGTATGAATTTACGGCCTCAATAGTGACTCCTCCTTTAGAAGTAACATTTGATATAAGAGTTTCAAGTGATAAGTCTTTTTGATGTGCCATTAACTCACTACTTCCCCTAAATAATTGAATTGAAATTTCTTTAGCTTTTGCCTCTGAAACCCCCCAGCTTACAAGCTTAGTGACCATTGTCTGTGCAAATAAAAAGACGTAAGCAGGTCCAGAACCAGAGACAGTAGTAACTTGATCGAACACAGTTTCTGAAGGCATCTCTGCAACTTCACCGCAGGATGAAAAGAATTCATCGACAAGTTTTTTTTCATTATCTAAAACTTCTTTACCATGAAAAACTAAACTCATCCCCATTCCAATTAAGGCGGGCGTATTTGGCATAATACGAGTAACTCTTGAAACACCTAATTTCTTTTTAATTGTTTCAACTGGAGTTGCAGCAAGAATGGAAATGATATGTTTATTCGTAATATCTAGACCTGAATCATTAATACTCTGGCTAAGACTATTCAACTGCTGCGGCTTGCAAGCAAGTACAATTGTACTTGCTTCATGTAGTTCTGATAAATCTTTAACTGCTCTTCCATTAACTTCCTTCGCTAAATTCTCAGCTCTTGTATAGCTCGGAGTATATGTTAAAAAATTTATCTCATTATTTTTGTTAAAGAATCCTTTAACAATGGCCGTGGCCATATTCCCACAACCTATTACAGCAATCATTTTAACCTCTAATGTTTCCGTTACCGACAATGACATACCTAGAAGTAGTCATTTGCTCTGCTCCCATTGGTCCGTATGCATGAAGCTTGGTAGTTGAAATTCCTAATTCTGCCCCTAGTCCTAACTGACCACCATCATTAAACCTAGAAGAAGCATTAATTGCTACACAACTAGCATCTACTCGGCTTACAAATTCTTCTTGAGCTTTTTCACTTTCTGAAACAATACTCTCCGTATGAAAACTACCGTACTCATCAATATGATCAATAGCTTCATCAATTGAACATACAGTCTTTATAGATAAAATATTATCAAGGTACTCAGTTGCCCAGTCTTCTTGATTTGCTAACTTCAGGGTTGAATCAGTTGATTTCATAAAAGAATCATCAACACGAAGCTCTGTTCCTCTAGACTCTAGCTCACTTGCTAGTTTAACTTTGAAGTCACTAGGAAGATTTTCATGAATAAGTAGAGTTTCTATTGCATTACAAACTCCAGTTCTTTGTGTCTTTGCGTTTATAACTAGGTCCATGGCCTTATCTAAGTCTGCATCTTTATCAAGATACATGTGGCATAGACCTTTAAAGTGAGCAATCACTGGCATCTTTGCATTTTTATAAACATGTTCAATTAATCTTTCTCCACCTCTAGGAATAACAACATCAATATATTGTTCAAGTTCAAGAAGTTCATTAACTTCCTCTCTACTATCCGAAGCAAGAACCTGTACAGATTCTTTTGGTAAGTGACCTTCAAGAGTATCTTGAATAATCTCTCCAAGAATCTCATTTGAATGTTTCGCCTCTTTTCCACCTTTTAAAATAATTGCATTCGAAGACTTAAGAGCTAATGCAGCACAATCAATCACTACATTTGGACGAGATTCAAAAATCATCAATATAACACCAAGAGGTACTCTTTGACGCTTAACTCGAAGTCCTTCTTGGTTTGTAAATTCTTTATAAAACTCCCCTACTACTTCATCTTGATCAGCAATAGCTCTTACCCCATTTGCCATATCTTCAATTCGGGCACTGTCTAGCATAAGTCTATCTTTAAGTGATGAACTAAGATTTACTTCTTCAGCATAGGAAAGGTCTTTTTTATTTGCTTCTAGCACTTCTTGGGATCTTTCCATAAGATTATTCGCCAATGAGTGTAACATTTTATTTCTAAGGTCTTTCTTTAGACCTCTTAAAACTTTTGAAGCATCTTTAGATTTTTTAGCAAATTTATTCATTTCGACTGTCCTCTATTAATACAATGTTTTGATAAAGACTTACAACGCTTGATACTTTATACCCAAGCGTATCCTCAATCTCATCACTGTGTTTATCTTTAATTTTTTCTATATCTACTTGATCGTATTCAGTAACACCTACTGCAAAAATATTTCCATCGTGTACAAAGTCTACAGAGTCACCACGATAAAAAAGTCCTTCACATTTACTAATTCCACGTGGAAATAATGAGTTTCCAGCAATCAGAGCCTCATAAGCACCCTGGTCAACTTCAATCCAACAATTGAGCCTCTTCGTTGTTAATAACCATGCTTTCTTTTCTTCAGGTAGGTAGTTCTCTTCAGGATCAAATAGAGTTCCTACTGGTTTTGTTACAGCATCTAGAACAATTCGGTCATTATCTTTAGAGCTAATAACTCCTTTTATCCCAAGAGGCATTACTTTAAGTATTGCTTGAATTTTAGACTCCATTCCACCTCGACCAACATTAGTCTTAGATGTCATGTCAATATGTCCAAGCTCTTGACCGTAATCTACGGTTTTAATTAACTTAGCGCCCTCTTCTTCGGGGTTCTTATCATATAGGCCTTCAGCACTTGTAATAATTATAATTGCATCAGCATTTATCATCTGTGCAGAAGCAGCTGCCAGGTGATCATTATCACCGACAGTATTTTCTAAGTAAGCGATAGAATCATTTTCATTTAAAATTGGGGTGATTTTATTTTTAAGTAGAACTTCAATTGTTTGCTTTGCCTGTAAAAAGCGTTTCCTCACTCTTAAATCATCATGAGTGAGAAGGATTTGAGAGCATACATGCTGATGCTCTTCAAAGAGTTGTGAATATTTATTTATCAGTTTAGGCTGACCAATAGAACTAGCTGATTGCTGTAGATCAACTCTTCCCTCTCTTGGTATTAACTTATTTAAAAATTCTTTACCTATGCTAACAGCACCAGAACTAACTAAAACAACTTCAAAACCGGCATCTATTAATTCACAGATATCCTCTACAATGACACGCATGTTGCGCAAATCGCATCTTCCATTATCTTTAGTTACTACATTACTACCAACTTTTATTAATAGTCTCTTACTTCCTTTCAACTCTTTTCGTAAAAGCATTTCCTTCCCAAGTTTGAAATAACCAAACGCACGACTGTCTAATACTTTCACAGAAAAGCATCTAATAAGCCATGAATATTAGTTATTTTTAAAAATACTACTTTACAGTCAATAAGCGTCAATAGAAACAAAAAACAAAAGATGTTCGTAAAACCCTAACTACTTTTATTTTCGACTTCGTATTTAAAGAAGCTTAACTAGGGTTTAGATTTAAAATTCGAAGAGTCATTAACAACTTAAAAGAACTGTAGAATAGAAGATATTATGGCCCTCTAACTTAATAAGAGCGCCTTAATATTAAATGTGAGTATATTAATTTTTAGTCTTTCTCATTAAAATATATATTATCTAATTCAAATGATTCACCATAACCAGCAATTGTTGTCTTAAACTCTAGCTGAGACTCAATCAAAGTTTTAAAATGCTCTGCTCCTGTCTCTTCTCCATGATTTAAAATTACTAGATTTGGGTCTATCTCTGACTCTTTAATCCATTCTATAAGATCTAAATAATCCCCATGCGCAGATAGTGAGTTTACATAAAATATACTAGCATTCACGGGTAACTCTTCTTTGTGAAGACGAAGCATTTTCTCACCATCTAATAAGATTCTTCCTTTTGTTCCCTTTGGTTGAAACCCAACAAGAATGATTCCACTATTTGGATCTACAACTCTCTTTTTTACATGATGTACAACTCGTCCACCATCTATCATCCCAGAGGCGCTGATTACAATCATTGGTCCCTTAGAGCTAGTAATTCGTTTAGACTCTTCGGCCGTATCTATTTCAATTAAGCTAGAAGGGTAAATATCTTGATTCTCTAGAACTGCATCCTTAACACATCCTTTTTTAAAACATCCATTAAATATTTTATTCGCTTTCTTAGAAAGTGGACTATCTAAAATGACAGGAACTTGAGGAATTTCATTTTCATCCATTAACTGCTTTACGAGGTATAATACGTCTTGTGTACGACCTACAGAAAAAGATGGAATTACAGCAACGCCTGAACGCTTTAAAATAGTATTAAGATACATTCCAAGAACTTCTTTAGCAGGTATTCGAGCATGTAACTTACCACCGTATGTAGACTCTAAGACAAGAAAGTCTGTCTTACATAGATTTGAAGGAGGATTTAGTAAAATATTTCTTTTATGTCCAACATCACCTGAGAAGACAATAGTCTTAACTTCATCATTCAGTGACTTATACTTAAATCGTATGAAACTCGCCCCTATAATATGCCCACCCCAGAAGAAACAAGCGGAGATATTATCAGAAATTTTTACCTCTTCTTCAAATTCAACAACTTTAAATAGTTTCAGAATTTGATCGACTTCTTCCTGTGTATACAAAGGAAGTGCTGGCTTATGGCGTGAATACTTTTTCTTATTCGCATATTTTGCATCTTCTTCATGAATTCTCGCGGAATCAGATAATAAAATCTGACATAATTTAAAAGTCTCTTTTGTGGAATATACTTTACCTCTAAACCCATCTTTCCATAAACGTGGAAGAAGCCCTGAATGATCGATATGGGCATGAGTTAAAAATACAGCTGATATCTTACTTGCAAGATGATATTGCTCCCAGTTCCTCTCTCTTCTTTCAGAAGATCCTTGATAGAGTCCATAATCGACTAGGTATTTCTCTTTTTCAATTTCGAGTAATGTTTTTGAACCTGTAACTCCTCCGGCTCCTCCCAAAAATGTAATTTTCATATATTCTCCTCTGTATCACATACACTTTTCTTTCTAAATAGTGTTGGATTCTTATGTCCAGATTCTGTCTTATGTTTTTTCATTATTTCTACACCTTAGTATTTACTAAAATTGAAGTATCTTTAGAAACTTTTTCTTCCGTCAATGATTTATAATGAACTAATTTATCTTTAAGTCTCTGGCTATATGTAATCAAATGAAGTGCTGCGCCTGCATCTTCCCGATCGGGCATCGACATAATTTTGAGAATACTTTTATTATGTTTTATTAAATCTACTTGAAAATCTGAGAACTTCTTCTTCATTTCACTTTTCTCAATTGACTCATGTTCTTCTTTTGATATTTCTTCAAAAAGGGAAAGTGTTTCACTTGAGATTTCTCTAACGATGAGAAGAATATCGCTCTTAAGTTCAATATAGTTCTCATCTAAAGTATCTTTTATACTTGTTATATCTCTTACAGAATCATGTATTTGGAATAGATATTCATATCTAGACATTATCCTAACAAGTGAAGAGACTTCACTCTCTACACTACAGCTTCCTATAAATGAGGAGAAAAATCCTAAGAGCTCAGATCTAAAGAATTCAAAATATTCAATTCTCTTTTTAGATGCTTCATAGACACCTTTGTAATTACTTTCAATACTAAGAGTAACAAGATTATATGTTTCTTGAATAAACGAATATGCATAAGATAAATTTGATTCTAACTTATTTTCTATGACTGAGAAGTCTTCCTCTGCGTTAAAGAAGCTTAAATCAACTCTCTCAAAGTCCATTTTCCCTTCTCCCATAATTTTATCAATCAAAGATGTAAAAGGTCTTAAGAAAAATAGAAAAGCTAAACTTGAAATTAAATTAAAGCCTAAGTGAAAGTTTGCGAGAGCTATAGCTGGATCATCAGAGAACAATGGAAGATCTCTTCCCCATAAGATAACGATGGGAAGAAATAGTAGGACACCACCAAGGTTAAAAAAGAAGTGTGCTAAGGCCGTCTTCTTTGCTGCAATATCCATATTAATGATTGAAATGAGGGCCGTTACTGTTGTTCCAATATTTGCCCCCATTAGAACAGGTACTGCGTTCTCTAAACTCATCAGTCCTTGCTGTGTGAAGATTATTGCCAGTCCTGTTGTCACAGAACTAGATTGTACGATAGCAGTAATTAATGCTCCTACAAGAACTCCAAGAAAAGCATTTTGAGGTTGAGTTAGAAATTCTATTAACCTTACGTCACTCTGAAGAGGCGCAAGAGCGTGAGAAATTAGATTTAAGCTAAAGAAAACAAATCCAAAGTAGAATAAAGACTTAGCAAATATTGAATACTTTGACTTAATAAATGAAAGTAGAAATCCAAGTATTATAAATACAGGCGCGAAAGCGGTTAATTTGAACGCAACTAATTGAGCAGTAAAAGTTGTTCCTATATTTGCTCCAAAAATAATACTTACACTATTTTTAAAAGAAATCACTCCTGCATTCACCAAGCTTATTGCAATAATTGAAGTTGCAGAACTAGACTGAATAAAAGCTGTTACAACGGCTCCGATAATTAGACCAATCCCTGGAAACTTGGTGGCCTGGCCCAAGAATTTTCTAAAACTTTCCCCAGTTATTCTTTGTACTTCTTTTGAAAAGTTTTCAAGTCCAAATACAAATAAGATAATACTTGTAACTGAAGCCAATATTATTTGAAAATCTTTAATCTTTTACCATCCTTGGTGTTAGCTAAATTTCAAATTTTAAGCCTAGATAAAAAGAACAAGCTTCAAGCTTTTTTTGTTTAAGAATTTTCTTTAATTATCAAAGTTCAAACAGGTCCGTTGAAGTCTCATTTTCCAAAACAGTATCCAACCAATGAACTTTAAAACAAAAGAAAAACATTTATAAACAAAATACAGGTACAATGTATCAAACTCAATAAAATTCTGATAAAAACATATAGTATAACTACACTGACATGGGCATCACTCTATGAATAACTCATTAAAGTACTCAAAACTTTCAACATCCGAGTCTTTAGATCAACTAAATTCAAACTCTTCTAATGGTTTAACTCATAAAGAAGCAAAATTAAGACTCCATACTATTGGAAAGAATCTTTTAGAAGATAAGAAAGAAACATCAAAACTTGAAATCTTGATACGACAGCTAAAGAGCATAATAGTTCTATTACTTGTTCTTGCAGGAGGGGTTTCCTTTTCCATGGGACACTTAGTTGAAGGTTTTTCTGTACTAGCAGTCCTAATTGTAAATACTACTATTGGTTTTATTACTGAGCTTAAGGCAATACGATCAATGGAGGGGCTCAAAAAAATGGGGGTAACCTCTACTACGGTCTTAAGAGATGGTAATCCAAATGTTATTGACGCAACCGAGGTCGTCCCAGGAGATATTATTATTCTTGAGGCTGGAGATGTTATTACTGCAGATCTTCGTATTATTGAAGCATCTAAGCTCTCAGTTGATGAATCTATTCTTACCGGTGAGTCGGTTCCTGCAGATAAGTCAGCAGAGAACATTTCAGAAGACAGAGTTTTAGCAGAAAGAGAAAATATACTTTTCAGAGGAACCTCTCTTACTAGAGGCTCAGGTAAAGGCTTAGTTTTTTCTACAGGAATGAATACAGAGGTAGGAAAAATTGTAAAAGTCACACAAGCAACAGATGATGAGATAACTCCACTAGAAAAAAAGTTAGATAAATTAGGACATCAATTAATTTGGGTTTCAATAATTATTGCGGCACTTGTTGCTATTTCTGGAATATATTCAGGAAAAGAAATTCGCTTAATGATAGAAACTGCAATAGCCCTTGCTATAGCAACAATTCCAGAAGGTCTTCCAATCGTCGCCACATTAGCTCTTGCAAAAGGAATGTGGAGAATGGCCGAAAAGAACGCCTTAATAAATAAGTTATCTGCAGTAGAAACTCTAGGTGCCACTTCAATAATACTCACAGATAAAACAGGGACATTAACAGAAAATAAAATGACAGTTCGTTCTTATCAGACTGTAAATAATTACTATGAAATAACCAGCGATCCAAATCAAAAAATAGATATAGAACTTAGAAAGTGTATTGAAATTGGAATTCTCTGTAACAACTCCTCACAAAGTGATGATGCTCAAAATAATTTTATAGGTGACCCAATGGAGATAGCCTTAGTTTCTGTATCTAAAAAAGTTGGTATCGACACAGAAAAACTAAAGAAAGAAAATATCGAAATTAAACAGGTTGCTTTTGATAATGAATCTTTAATGATGGCAACTTACCACAAACTTAATGACTCATATTGGGTAGCTGTAAAAGGTGCTCCAGAAGTAGTCATTGAGAATTGCAAATATACTATTGAGAATGGAAAGAGAATAAACTTAACAGAAAAAGAGAAAGCTAATTGGATTGAATTTAACAAAAAAATGGCAGGAGATGGACTTAGAATTCTGGGTCTTGCTTCAAAATCAATAAGCAACATAGAAGACAGCCCCTATGATCAACTTACTCTCCATGGATTAGTTGGATTAATAGATCCTGCAAGAAAAGACATAAAGGAATCGATAGAAAACTGTTCTCAAGCAGGAATAACGACAATAATGGTGACAGGCGATCAAGAAGGAACTGCTATAAAGATAGCCAGAGATATAGGACTCGTCCAAGGTTTAGACATTAACGTTATTCATGGAAAGAATTTACCACCAAGAGAACAATGGGAAGAAGTGCTAAAACATAAAATATTAACTACAAAGATCTTCTGTAGAGTTAGCCCTGAGCAAAAGCATTCTCTAGTTAGCTATTTCCAAGAGCAAAACCAAGTTATAGCAATGACTGGCGATGGGGTGAATGATGCCATGGCCCTAAAAAAAGCCGACATAGGCGTTGCAATGGGAATTCGTGGAACACAAGTTGCAAAAGAGTCTTCCGACATGATTCTACAAGATGATCTTTTTATATCCATTATATCAGCGATCAAACAAGGTAGAATTATCTATAGTAATATACAAAGATTTGTCATCTACTTACTATCTTGCAATATTAGTGAAATTTTAATTATATCAATAGCTGCAATGATCAATGCACCTCTTCCTTTAATGCCAATGCAAATCTTATTTTTAAACCTTGTCACGGATGTATTTCCTGCTCTAGCTCTTGGTATGGGAGAAGGTGATGAATCCTACTTAAAAATTCCACCGAGAAAAAGAAATGAAAATATATTAACAAAAAGTAAGTGGACTCTAATTTCTATATATGGACTTATCATTACGTCTTGTGTTCTCACAGCTTTCTTCTATACCTTACACACAACAAATAACGAAAAATTTGCATTAACTATTTCATTTCTATGTTTGGGATTAGCCCAAGTATTTCATGTATTTAATATGAGGTTAAGCCATACATCAGTATTCATAAATGATGTAACTAAAAATATTCATGTATGGGGTGCTGTTGCACTATGTATTGTACTACTCGTTGCCTCAGTAAAAATTCCTATGGCAAGAGAAGTTTTAAATTTAGTAGATTTAAATAGCTCACAATGGATCTTTGTAACAATCTTTTCATTAGCACCTCTTGTAATTATATCAATGCTCTCTAGATTCAAGTTAGGGATTAAATCTTAGGAATGATGACCTCAACCAGTAGTCATCATTCCAGAAGAGATTCCTGCAACCGTTTTTCTAACGAGAGATTCATCACCATCTCTATTGCCCTGAATCTGTAGAATATTAAGAGGATGTATCATTGATGATCTGAGGCGAATTGAATCTGCAAGCCATGGTTTATTCCATAATAATACCTTTCGACCTGTTATGAAGAAAAGAAAGTTTTTAACGAGCCTTATTTCTTCTTGAAAGTCTTTGAAAACTTTTTCTTGCTGAGATTTGCTTAAAGAGCTTTTAGAGAGATAGAGTTTAAAGACACAGAGATCTACCTTACTCATAGTGAAGCCAAGTGTACGTATATATGAAGAAAAAAGATTACTTGTTTTATAAGATTTTAGTAAAGCTAATGATTTCTTCTTATCTTTTTTAATAATACTCCAAGAACTTCCTACACCCCACCAAGATGGAAATAGAATTCTTGTTTGTGTCCAACACAAAATCCAAGGAATTGCTCTAATTGAACTAAAGTCTAATACTCTCCCTTTTTCGGATCCTCTCTTAGAAGGACGAGACCCTAACTTTAAAACACTTAAATACGAATAAGGTGTCGCAGCAGAAATCATTTCAAAGAAGTCTTCTTGAGATATTTTACTCTTATAATTATTTGCAACCATTCCAGCAAACTCTTCTACGGCTTTATCGATCTTGATAATTCCTTTCTTAGATTTTACTTGATTGAAGTTTGTTAAAACCTTATCAATACCAGATAAGGTAACTTCAGAAGATGTAAACGTTCTTTCAACCATCTCACCTTGAATCGTCGCCTTATATAGGACAAGAGCTGACTTAGGCCACCAAGCTGTTTGTTCCTTAATACTTCCACCACCTCTATCTACAGATCCTCCAGAGCCATGAAAAAAGACTGGTACTAATCCACTTTCAGTAATAATCTCATCCAAACTTCTCATCGTTCTTGCTATTGCAATTCGACTTGGAAGAACTCCCATCCCCTTAGAAGAGTCGGAGTAACCTAACATTACTTCAAGATGGTTATTCCATAATTGTTTTGCATGTTTGATATATTCTTTATTATTTAATAACTGACGTATGATACTAGGAGAATCAACTAAGGCCTTAGAAGTTTCAAACAGAGGTATTACAGGAATTGATAATCCTCCTAAAGTCCTCTTACTTAATTCAATAGTATTTTCTATATCTTTATATGATTGGCACATACTTATAATTAAACCTTGAGCATAATTACGAATACTCTCCCCTTTAGCTATTCCAGCAAGTGTTCGAAGCATTCTCTCTATAGCCAAGGGCTTTTTAGATTGTAAAGCTTCAGCAATCACTTCACTATCCTCTCTCAGCTCTATAGGTATTACTAGACCAGGAAATATTTTTAAAATTGATCTTAACTTTAAAACTCTCGGGCTTATCGATCCTATCGTCTCCAAATAACAACTTGATAGGATCTCTAACTGAGAACTAAATGAACCCACTATCATTGCATCTTCAGGTGCAATATGAGAGAGCTTATCCAATACCTCAAAAAGTTTTCTGCACTTCCTAGTAAGCTCTTTATTTTCAATCATAAGGATATCTGTTTGAAGCTTATTCATAATTTCTCTAATTGCTACGACAAAATTATTCCTTGATGATTGTAAACACTCAAGCATCACTTTTTCGTCCACACCTGGGTGTCCATCCTTATCTCCACCAACCCAAGTTCTAACTCTAATGCGTCCAAGATCTCTATCTGCCCTTAAAAGAGTATCGAAGATATCTTGTCTAAAAATTATTGAAAATAAATGCCTAGCTTCATCTAAAACCTCTGGTTTCTTATGTCTGGTTATAGGAAGGTGCCATGCAACTTTTAAGTTATGCTTAATAATAGATTCTAAATATTTCTGCTCAGCAGTCTTCTCCAAGATATTAACTAAAATTTTCTGAATTCGAGTAAAGAGTTCTATATTCTCAGGCGTACGTGCCTCTGTGGGATGTGCAGTTAGAACATATACCATTGTGCTATCTTGTTTAGAAAAAGACGCTATAGGCGTCTCATGCATTCGTAATCGATAAGTTCTATATGCAGCTTCGCATGTATTAATTAGCTCCAACATTAAAGTGTAAGAGTGAGCTATAATATGTTTGTTATTAGTATTTTCTTTATCAAGCCTCCTAAACTGCTTTTGGAGTATTTTATTCTTTCCTTCAATACTCGATGATCTATAAGAAACCATCTCTTTTCGAATCTCATCTACTTTATTAAAAAGCTTATCTCCGGCTTCTTCTTTTATGACATCGCCCAATATCGCGACAACATGACTAACAAGCTTTTTAAGTTCCAAAGGGAGTTTATGTTCAGTTTCCATACGAGTAGTCCTCATCTATAAATAAATTTTACTCCTACAATGTTAATAAATATGGCCATCACTCTCAACAAGAAAAGAATAATCACATAAGCAGCTGTAATTAAAGAGGTCAATATTCAAAATAACTGGAAAAGACGAAGGTTCAGTGACCGTACAATTAATAGACATATCTATAAGTCTTACAAATTAAACTCCAATTTTTTGTATTTACTGTATTTTACTCTCATGCAAAAAATCCCAATCTTAATATTCTTCTTACTTCAACTACAGAGTGCTCTTGGAAGTGCTGAAGTTAATGATGTAGCGGTTAGTTATTATTCAGGTCGAAGTAGTAGCAGTACAAACTGCTCAGGGTCTTTTGTTACAAGTAATTCAAAAAGATATTTTATAAGTGCATCCCACTGCTTTAAGGATCTACCTAAAAAGAAGATACATACCTATATATATAAACATAGAAGCAATAAAAGAGATCGCTCTTCAAAAGTGAGTATAGACTTTTCAAAAGAGCATTACTTTAATCGAGCTGGAGACACCGTTTTTAAGGAAATTCCTCAATCAACTAGGCTAAGAACAAATGAATTGATCTTAAGTAATAAACTACCTTCACTTGGTGATCAAATAAGCGTTCTAGGCTATCCCATTAAAAAGTCTAAAAGAATTGCAACGAAGCTAAGCTGTATTTTTTTAGGTTCAACAGTGTATCAAACACCAGTCAATCCTAAAGGGATCGGAAGAATTTTAAAGTGTAAAACAAGTTTAAAATCTGTTATTGGAATTAGTGGTGGCCCTGTCATAAATGATGCAGGTGAATTTATTGGAACGACTAGTGCACAAATTCTACCAGCTAAAGACTATGAATTTAAGGGTGAACGCTTTATATATCTAATCTACAATGAAGTGACGAGAGAACTCCTTGAGAGTAATAAAATGCAAAGGGTTGTAATTAATTTTATAAAAATGAGTCCTGGAAAGTATATTTTCTTAGAAGCAGATGAAGCTCTTTATTTAAAACCTTCCATGTATCAAATCAGTAACTAATCTAGGAATTATAAATCTTATGAAAAAATCCTTTTTCACTATATGCACATTCTTACTAGCACTCAACGTGAATGCAAATTTAGATGTTAATGATGTAGCCGTTAGCTATAGTAATGGATCTTTTTTTTCAAAGAGACATTGTTCTGCTTCATTCATTAGAAATAACTCTAAGAGATACTTCGTAAGTGCCGCTCATTGTTTTCCTAAAGCACCAAATGAGAATATCAAAACTTATATATATAACTCAAATAGCTTTGATAAAATTTCAAACAGCAAAGTAAAAGTGAACTTAAAGAAAGGTTATTATTTTAAAAGAAACGGAGATACTGTTTTTCAAGAAATACCTACATCTCAAGATATAAAGACAAAAGAGCTAGAGCTTAGCACATCACGTCCTCAAAAGGGTGATTACATATCGGTAATGGGCTACCCATCCATAAAGGGCTATCTAGTTGCAACAAAATTAGAATGTGAATTCATTGGTTCTGCAGTTTATAATACACCGTTAGTTCCTACTTCAGTAGGACGAATAGCGAAGTGCCAAACAGATCTCAAGTCTATTGCTGGAATCAGCGGAGCTCCTGTGCTAGATGAGTCGGGGGATATTTTAGGAACAGTTAGTGCTGAAATGCAGCCCTCATCAGATATAGTATTTGAAGATGATCGCTTCATTTATATTGTTTATAATGAAATTTCTAATGAACTTCTAGAAAACAGAAGAATTGTAAGAGCTGACTATGATTTTGTAATGTTTAATCCAGAAGGCTTTAACTATATTGAGGGTAGAAGAATTTATTCAAGAAACAATGAATAGATCCCCTACCCTTTACTTTATTAAAAAAAAGTAATTAATCGATAAACTTAACCACATCTTCAAGAGGAAATCTCACTTTTGATAGCTCAGCATATTTATCACCTTGAGCCCTAAACCCAACTGGACAAGCAACAACAGTAGTAAGACCTTTTTCTTTAAGCCCTAAAATATTATCATATTCAGACTGAACGATACCTTCCATTGGACAAGCATCAATCTCAAGTTCTGCACAAGTAGTCAAAAAGCTTCCAAGAGCGATATAGACCTGATTCTTTGCCCAAGTAAGAACATCTTCCTTGCTCTTTCCTGAAAGAAAGCCTTTCATCATTTTTGAGTAACCTTCAAGGTCTTCTACGTTCTGTCCTCGAGTATTTGCTATATCTTGAATATACTTTTCAACATTAGATGCCCCAAAGTCAGTCATTGTACAAAAAACAACTTGATGAGAACAATCCACCACTTGCTTTTGATTATAACTTTGCTTTAGAAGCTCTTCCTTAACTTCACTATTTGAAATGATATAAAATGTCCAAGGCTGTAAACCAAAAGAAGATGCAGCCAGCCTTAGAGACTCAGCAAGGTCTCTAACTTGTTCTTCACTTAGCTTCTTATCTGCATCAAATTCTTTAGTTGCGTATCTCCACTCTAGCTTTTCAATATGATTCATATTAACTCCCGTATTTTTATTTACACTAATATATAAGCTTAATTTGTAAGCTATATAGTATTAAATTTATGACTATTTTCAAAGCTCTGTACAAGTTTTGCCAAAAAAATTATCAAAATTGCCGCTTTATTAGACTGCAGCTATTAAAATGGAATCATTTACACCTTCTTAAAGATATCTAAGACTTAATGCTCTATCTATGCCATTGTGTTTCAAAAATTAAAATCTGGAAAAACAATGATTCAACTGAACAATATTTCAAAACATTTTGGCCTTCAAGTACTCTTTGATGACTTAAATTTCTTACTAGGAAAAAGAGAGCGAATTGGCTTCGTTGGAAGAAATGGTTCAGGAAAGTCGACACTTTTTAAAATAATTTTAGGGGAAATGGAACCTGATGCTGGCGAGGTAGTCATACCTAAGGGATATAAAATAGGTGCCCTAGACCAACATATCCACTTCACAAAGCCTACTGTTCTCGAAGAATGTTGCCAGGCGCTTTCTGAAGAAGAGCAATACGACTGGTGGAAAGCTGAAAGAATTTTATTTGGACTAGGTTTTTCAGAAGAAGATTTAGAGAAAGACCCTAATAGTTTTTCTGGTGGGTACCAAGTAAGAATCAACTTAACAAAAGCACTAGTTCAAAATCCCAACCTTCTACTACTAGATGAACCTACCAACTATCTGGATATTGTATCGTTAAGATGGCTGAAAGGTTTCCTAACATCTTTTAAAGGTGAAGTTCTACTCATAACTCACGATAAAGACTTCATGGACTCTGTCACTACACATACTGCAGGTTTAAGTAGAAAAAACCTTAGTAAGTATAAAGGGAATACAGAAAAGTTCTATGAGCAACTAAATATCGCAGAAGAAATGTATGAGCAAACTCGACTAACTCAAGAAAAGAAGAAAAAAGAACTTCAAGGATTCGTCGACCGTTTTGGAGCAAAGGCTTCAAAAGCAACTCAGGCCCAGTCAAGAGCAAAACAAATTGAAAAAATGGGAACAATGGAGAAGTTAGACTCCGAGAATAATCTAGGGTTTAGATTTCATTATAAAGAATGTCCAGGAAAGGTAATCCTAGAAACAAATGACTTAAGCTTCTCTTACTCAGGTAAGGAAGAAGATGACCTTTTTAAAGATCTAAAAATAACTGTAGGTCGACACGATAGAATTGGTATTATTGGTAAGAATGGTAAAGGAAAATCAACACTACTAAATGTTATTGCCGGAGAGCTTAAGGAAAGAACTGGAGAAATTAAAAGTCACCCTTCTCTTTCAATGGGACACTTTGGTCAAACAAATATAGAAAGACTTCATTTGGACAATTCTATTTTAACTGAAATTTCAGAAAGTAATCATGACCTTGGAGTTGGTCAAGTTAGAAAGATTTGTGGAACGATGATGTTTGCTGATGATCTTGCTAAGAAGAAAATTTCAGTACTATCAGGAGGGGAAAAAAGTCGAGTAATGCTTGGGAAAATACTTGCGAGAAAATCCAACTTACTTCTTCTAGATGAGCCTACAAACCATTTAGACATGGAATCAATACAAACCTTAAGTGAAGAAATTGTACGCTTTCCTGGTGCCGTAATTCTCGTAACTCACTCCGAACTCCTTTTGAGAGCATCAGTTAATAAACTAATCATTTTTCATAAAGGAAAGGCCGAGTTCTTTGATGGGACATATGACGAATTTCTCGAAAAAATTGGCTGGGAAAACGAAGAATAGCTTATTCTTTGATATATCTTCTTATTTTCTAATATAGAATTCTAAAGATATGGTAAGATTTCCATTATTTAACTAGGAATCCAATGATATCTAAGAAACACTTATTCTTCATAACTACTTGTCTGTGCTTGTCTCTTGAAATATTTGCATTAGATCTTGTCACATTTAATTACCCTCCTTTTTTACAGAAAGATGAACAAGGCTTTGTTGATAGACTTTTGGTTGATTTCAAAAAAACATCAAATATCAAATTCAATGTAGAAAAGTTTCCAGTTAAAAGAGCCCTTAGTTATTATCAGACAGGTCAGTACTACTTCCACCTTGGGGCATCAGACAATCTATCAAAGAAGGAGTTATCTGACTCATTTATAGTTCCAATATTTGATTTAAATGTATACTTACTATTCTCTGAGTCCAACAAAGAGAAATTACAAAAAGACTTAAGCACATTAAAGAATATTAAGATCGGGATACTTAGAGGATCACAACAAGAAGAAGAATTTGCAAAAAAGCACGGTTTCTCTATTACAACATATAACGATTCAGAAAATGCTTTTAATTTATTAAAAAAAGGAAGAGTAGACTTTATTACATTTAGTCCTCTCTTTAATAATTATCAAGACATTAGTGGAGAGAGCACAATTGATGATTTCATTTACCATAAAGACCTATGCTATAAAACTGAAGCTGCTTTCTTTATCAATAAATCTCATACAAATGCAAACGAGTTACACAAAGAACTTAGTATCAATATAAACAAGTATTTAAAAAGTTCAGAATATAGCAAGTTACTTAAAATAACTTTCAAGGATGATATTCCAAAAGGTGTAATAAAATACACAAGAGAAGAACTATAGGGTCTTAAATTATAACTTATACTTCAAATATAACTTACTCATAAACCCACTCTTTTTTAGAAGAGAAATCTCTCTATCTATATGTTCTTTAAGGTCTGTAGAGAAAGGGAAATTTTTATTTATAAGCCAGAAGAAGTCTTCCTTCTTTGCATCAAGAATTTTAGAATATGCTATATTCTCATAGTCTTTAAAACTAGAAAGCTCTTGCTTTAAGTTCTCCATTCTAGTTAAGCCTACAGAGCATCTCTTAACATTAATCAAATCAATAATTCTGACAAGAGACTTTGATAATTTTTTAACAATGTCATTAGGTATTCCGAAATTTGTATAAGTATACCCTGACTGGCCACAGATAGGAGTATTTTTAAGAAGTTCATGGGAAGTTAAGTTTTTAAGATTTAAACTCTTATGAAAAATATAAGCAGGAGTCATTCTATATATAGAATTTGTTAAAAGGTAATCTTTCATTCTTTGTTCATTTGATGCAGCATCTAAAACAATATGAACATCACCATCTACAGCTTCTTTTAGACATCTTTGCCAAGGTTTTATAACAAAATTTAGTTTAACTTTACTTTTTTTAAATATTTCTTCTAATAAATCTCTATTAAAACCTGAGATATCTATATGATCGTTAGAAGCATCTTCAACAATTATAGAGTATGGGGACCACCCCGTATCCTCTGCACAAACATTAATAACTTGTGCCTTAGGTATTGAAAGAGCACTCACTTTAACGAGATAAAACACTGATAATATAAAAAATATAATTCTTCGAATAAACAAGTACGCATTCCTTTCTTTTAACTGGTTCTATCATACTCTAGAAATATATTTTACACATATGATTTATTGTAAGTTTATATAAAGATTACCTTAAGAGAAAAACTATTTTACCTTATATTCGATACATAATAATTTCTCCTAATATTCGAAGGAGAAAATATGAAAAACATTATAATTTTATTTTTAACATTCTCAAATATAGTAATTGCTAGCGAACAATTCCCTCAGGCTACTGACATGAAGTTCGTAACTGACTTTACAAACTTTTCATGTAAAAGCTTTAGAGATAAAGTTAGCGCTCCTGATGAAATAGTAGACCTACAGGTTGAATTTACAAAACTAGGAATCTCAAGTTCAACGAGAAGAGTTCTTATTGATATAAAATCATTAAATAATGAATGTCACTACACTGCTGATTACTCTAGAAAAAAAGGAACGACGACCCTAAATTACGAAAACTCATACGCAACAAACACCTCGACTTGCTTAGTTCTTAAAAATAAATTAGATGAAATTATGACTCTAGGTTTCAAATATAGAATTAAATACAATGCCTATATTTCAATGCTTTTCCTTAAAGATCTAAATGGGCAATGTGAAGATATAAGTGGAAATAATTTAATTGAATTTCAATGGATGCTATAAAAAAAGGCCCTCTAAAGGGCCTTCTTATTTTATTGTTCTACTAAAACTTTTTCTTTATTAAAAACTTTCTCTAAAAAATCTTTTGCTTTATATACTAACAAATGAACAACTGGAACTAGAAAGTAAGTGAAGATAATAGAACCTATCATTCCACCGATAATCACAGCCCCCATTGCAGACTTAATCTTGTCTAGAGCAAAAAGCTGAGGAAGAGTTCCTGCAATAATCGCAATAGATGTCATAAGAATCGCTTTTAATTTCTCTTTAGCTCCCAACCATATCGCTTCTTTTACTTCTACGCCTTCAGATATTTTCTGTTGAGCATATTCAATCATCAAGATAGCATTATTCACAGCGAGCCCAACAACCATAACCATTGCCATCATAGAACCAATATTTACCGTTTGATCGGTATAGAACATGAGAACAATAGATCCTAAAAATGAAGTTAGAATTGCTGATCCAATTGATAATGGAAACACAAAAGAGTTTAAAACAGCAACAAGTAACATATACGTTAAAATAACAGCAAGTAAAAAGGCCTTCCCAAGTTCACGTGAAGACTCTGATTGATTTTCAGCATCTCCAGTATAGCTATACTTGATGCTTGCAGGAAGGTTCGCTTCTTTAAACATTGAAGAAAGTTCCTTCATAACAGTACCAGTATTAGACTTAGCAAGATAACCATTTAGCTGAATGATACTTTTCTTATCTCTTCTCTTTAGAGGTGATGTTGCTTCTGTAAACTGAACTTCTCCAAGCGAAGCAATAGGAATTAGTCCATCCTTTCCATGTATAAGAAAAGAATCAAAGTCTTCTACATTTTTCTTGAACTCATTACCAAGAGTAATATTGATTCCATACTCTTCCCCATCTTCTTTGTAGACTGAATCATCGTTCCCATTAACTAGGCCTCTAATGACTTGTCCAATTTGAATATTTGTAAGACCTTGCCTAATAATTTTTGATGAGTCAGGGTTAAACTGAACTTCCATCTTTGGAACTCGATAAGAGCTTTGAACAGAACCAAAGTATCCACTATTTGCCATAATATCTTTCATCTTATCTGATGCTTCAATCATTTCTGGAAAACTAGCACCTGTAACATCAATAGTGATATCACCAAGATTACTTGTATTTGACTTCCCTCCAGAAAGAGTTATTTCAGCCTCTGGTATTTTAGTTAGATCTACAAGTAATTCACTCATTAGTACGTCATAACTCTTTGACCTTTTAGACGCTGGAACTAAACTTACATTTACTCTGGCTTTCTCTTCACCATCATAACCGATATCAGAAAGTGTACTCTCAACCTCTGGGTACTCTTTTAATAATTCATCGATTTGCTTAACGACATCACCAGTTTTCTCAACAGGTGTTCCATCTGGCATAACAATAGAAACATCATAACTATCACGATCTGATTTTGGTACGAACTCTGATCCAAGTCTAGAACCTGAAAATGAAATTGACATAAATACAACAATAGCAATGATTGCAGATAGGATTGGCCAATTCATCATTTTATCGAAGAACCATTTATATTGTACAGTAATCCATCCAATAATTTTGTCAGTAAATTTTGCGACATATGGAAAGGGCCCCTTCAATGTCTCAGGATCTTTAAGTAGTATTGAACACAACATAGGAGTTAATGTTACAGACGCAATGATTGAGAATATTGTCGCGTAAACAACAGTCATCCCAAACTGAACCATAAATTGACCAACAATCCCCCCCATAAAAGCGAGAGGAGTAAAAACAACAAGGTTTGTACCAGAAGAAGCAAATATAGCGAGAAGAACTTCCTTTGTACCATCAATAGCAGCATTTTGAGGGTCTTTCCCCATTCCTAAATGTTTATAAATACTTTCAATTATAATTAATGCATTCGCAATAAGTGTCCCTAAACAAGTACCAAAAGCTAATAATGTCATCATATTAATTGAATAATTAGACATATCCATTATGAAGAATGTTGAAATGATTGAAGTCGGAATAACAACTGCAGCAATAACAGCACCTCTCCAGTCACCTAAAAAGACTAATAAAATAACAATAGTAAGAACAATACCAAGTAAAATACTTTCAATAGTTCCAACAGTATTATCTAAAGTGATTCTAGTCGTATCAACAGCAACATCTAACTTCATACCTTCAGGAAGTTCTGTCTTAATCACCTCAAGATCAGTCTTTAAATTTTTAACAATTTTTACTGCATCACCATCAGATAGTTTTTTAACTGCTATACCTACAGTATCTTTTCCATTGAATCTCGCTATAGAGTCCACATCTTTATAACTGTCTGTAACAAGCCCTACTGAAGATAACTTAATTGTTCTTCCTTCCCTAGATACAATTGGTAGATTCTTAATATCCTCAACGCTTGAAAACTCTCCTACAAACCTTACACTTACTTTAGAGTCTTTCTTATTGATTGACCCACCAGGAACATTCAAATTCTTTCTTGCCATTGAATTAATAACATCTTCAATAGATAAGTAATTTTGAATTAAAAGGTTATTATCTAGCTCTACATTGATTTCTCTTTCTCTACCACCAAAGATATCAACAGTTGCAACTCCGTTAATAGCAGAGAGTCTTGTTTTTAGCTTTTTATCTGCAAACTCATAAAGTTCTGTTAGAGAGTGATTATCACTCATAAGAGACAAGTTCACTATTGGTTGAATTAGTGGGTCAAATTTAGCAATAATTGGTCTATCAGCTCCATCAGGAAAGTCATTTATTATGGCCTCTACCTTATCTTTAACTTCAATAGACTTTATATTCACATCTGCTTCTATAAGGAATTGAATAGTAACAACACCAAAGCTATCCCTAGCTTCAGACATAATCTTTTTAATCTGAGAAATCTCAGAAACTGCATCTTCAATTCTTTTTAAAACCTGAGTCTCAATCTCTTCAGGTGAAGCACCACCATAGACAGTCTGAACTGTAATAATAGGAAACTCTACCTTAGGAGTAGGTTCAATAATAAGGTTACCAACAGAAACAAGACCCATCACCATAAAGATGGCGATAAAAATGATTGTTGTCGCTGGGCGTTTTACAAATACTTCAATCATAATTTACTCCGCTCTCTTAACTACTAAAACTTTCTGTTGATCTTTCAAGTACCTCTGGTCACTGACAACAACTTCGTCCCCAGAACTTACACCATCTTTAATGGCATAATACTCATCATTATTACCTGCAAGAGTGACATCTTTGATCTCAACTTTATTTTTATTTTTTACAATATAAATATGTGGATTCCCTCCACGTGTTGAGACTGCAGATCGACTTACCACGACTGAATTTTTCAGATGACCAACTTCAACTTGAATAACTAATGATTTAGTAGAATCAATATTTTTTGAAAAAGTTACCTCTACAGAATAAAGTCCTGATAATTGATCTACATCTCTAGAGATGAAAGTTATTCTTCCATTATAGATTTCATTATCTTTTGTAATTCTAGCGATTGCTCCTACTTCCAATTTGTCTGCCACTCGTGGTGCAACTAGGGACTTAACAACTTTTCCATTAGCCTTAACTCCTGTGACAGTTACTGTATTTGAAAGAGATCTCTCTTCTGCGACTTCAGTATAAACAGGAACTCCACTCTCATTCCAGTACTTATATAACGTAGGAACGTCTTTACTTTTTGCAATCTTTACTTGTTCTGCCTTCCATAGAAGACTACCTATATATAAGGCCGCTATAGCAGCGACAAAGATGATTCTTTTCATTACTCACCTCTCCCTGTATTTTTTGTTACAATACGCTCGATATCAATATTAGTATTTAAAAGCTCAAGCTTTGTTCCCGCGTAGTTGATTCTATTATTTGTAAGTAAAAGTTCACTATCATTTAATTGAAGTTGTGACACTCCTCCAGTTGCAAAAGCTCCAAGAGATACCTTGTAAGATGAGAGAGCTAAATCTATTGCTTTTTTCTCTGACTCTAATTTTCTTTCTAAGCTTTCTTTTTGTTTTATTAATTTACGTAGCTGAATTCTTTGATTTCTTTCTTCTTGATCTAATTGTAATCTAGCAATACGTGATTCAACTTTTCTGACTTGGACAGCATCATTCTTTCCACCACCAAAAGGCCATTCGAAGTTAAACATGACACCAAAAGCAAAGTCTTCTTGCTCTTTAATCTTATCTCCAAGGAACCCATCTTTATAATTAGATGGTGTAAAGCTAGCAAACGCACTCAATGTAGGCATACGATTTGCTTTTTCGTTTTCAATCGATAAATCTCTAAGCTTTAAATTTTCTTTCAGGATAGTAATATTTAAATTATCAATTACATTTATATCTTTTGTATTGTTAACAATAGACACTTCTTGAAGAGACTTTTTTTCTAGAACAATTTCACTGCCTTCATCAATTGCTAAGAAGTTCATTAAATCAAACTTTGCAATCCTTAAATTCTTCTCTGAATCTATTAGAAAAGGTCTTCTACTTGCAATATCTGCTTGCATCTTTAAATTATCATTACGACTAATTCTTCCGTAAGAAACCCTCTTCTCTAATGTTTTCTTATTTTCATTTGCATTCTTAAATGACTCTTTTGAAACACGTAGAAGGTCATTGCTAAATAAAGCTCTGTAATAGAGTTTTCTAGCGATGTTTTTCACTTCAGCTTTTGTAGCTAAAGATTTTGTCTTACTGATTTCTTTACTTACTTTAGCAATATCAATTCCAGAGCTAATTCTTCCAAAAGTATATATAGGTTGAGAAAGAGAAACTGATCCTCTTTCATTCCATTGATAAGCATATGGAAGAATACTCCCCTTACCACTTGTTTTTGTTAATTGTGCCTGTATAGCGAACGTTGGAAATAGATTTGATACGGCAGAGTCTATCTTAGACTGTGCAATTTCTATCTCTGCTTGAGATATCCCCATTGCCTCATTTCTCTCTAAGGCCATTGCTATGACTTTTTCTTCATTAAGACTCACAACTTCAGCAGAGACAGTACTCGTCACCATGATAGCTAAAGTCATGATTAAGTTAATCTTCCTCATGTATTCCCCCTCTACTCATACATGACTCTATATACTCGAGCTGCTCTATGAGTGTTGTTTTTTCTTCTTCTGAAAATTTTGACATTATTTCATTCGTCATTGATATGTATTTAGGTAGAACCTGATCTATGACTTCGATGGCCTTAGCAGAAAGAGCTAACTTTCTTGCTCTTGAGTCCTCTGGGTCAATAGTTCTGTCTATAAATCCTGCTGACTCTAACCTTGATATTAGTCCTGAGATATTTGCCTTTGATACGAAGAGCTCATCTGCAATCTCTGTTGCGTTTAGCGCGTTGTGAGATGAGTACTTTATAACTAGTAGAACATCGAGTTGTGGCTTAGTTAAAGAATAGGCTTCCATTGAAACTGCAACCATCTTCTCTAAGCTTCTTACCGTTCTAGACATCTTAGCGATTATATTAATATCTCTATCTTCAAATTTTAATCTGCTCATATTTCACCTTAGTTAACATATTAACCATATAGTTAACATACGAACTAATTTGAGACAATAGTATTTTTTCTAAAAAATAGGTACATTAGTTAAACAATCTGTGAATACAATAAGTTAGGTGACTTAAGTTATTGAGGAGACCTTAGAGAAACTCTTCTAAAGTCTTATAGTCTCCAGTCCTGATAACTGAAGTGTTTGCCTTTTTAATCTTATCCATAATAGATGGGTCTAATCTCTTATTAATATGAATCCAATTTGGCTGTAGATTGATTGTAAATATATTGAACTTTTCCACTGCATTTACATCCTGCAGTTTAATGAAGTATTCAAATGCAGCTGATGAAATAACAGCAATATCTATTCTGTTTAAAAGAAGCATATTAAATACTTTACTGTAGTCTTGAAGAAAAACGACACCAGGCTTTTTTAACTTATCAAACTCTTCAGAGTATCTAGCTCCTCGAATAAGTCCAATTTTCTTCTCACCTATATCTTTAAGAGAGCTTAAGTGTAGGTTCTTTAAACTAACCATATAGTTATAATTTCCGAGGGTTGGAGCTAATTTATTGAAGTAACCATCATACTTGGATGAAGGATAGAAGACGGCAAAGTCAACTTCTCCATCGCTAAGAAGCTTGATCGCTCGAGCATACGGTACAAGGCTATAATCGAACTTAAGGCCAGACTCTTTCTCTATTTTTCGACATAGCTTATAAACAACCCCATCTAGCTCACCTTTATCATTTATATAACTAAAGGGAGCGATATCGAATAAAGCAACTTTTACATCAGAGTATGCATATGTTGAGAATAAAAATGATAATAGGAATAAAAATACTTTCAAGTAAGCCTCAAAGTAAAAGACAGCTTCTTCAGTCTAACATAAAATCAAAACTCATTCTATGAAGATCAGTTGATACTTAGGAAAGAAATTAAGAAAAAATCAAACTTTCCGTTTTATACCTATGTAATATAAAAGAAATGTTAATAAATTGAATATAAGTATTGTTATTACCATTGGATAGGCTGTGCCATTTGAAAATACAGTGACAAGAACAGAACCCAGAGAAGATATACAAAACTGAATACTCCCCATCATTGCAGAAGCAACAGCAGCTCTCTCATGTTGAAACTCAAGCGCCTTGGCAGTTATATTTGGCATGATAAAGCCAATCGACCCAATCGTGCAGATTAGAGAAATCATGAAGTAAGGAAGCTCTAATTTAAAGAAAATTGAAAGTGAAGTACATGCTGCGGCTACAAATGCTGCAACAACGGCCTTACTAAGAATTGCATCAATAGTATGTGTATTCAACAGTCTCGCATTTATCTGAGAACAGATTATAAAAGCAAGAGCGTTTGAACCAAACAATATGGGATAAGTCGTTGCAGATACTTTAAAGATATTTAAGAATACAAATGCTGATCCAGCAATATATGAAAACATCCCCGCAGAAATTGTCCCACACACTAATGTTGCAATCATAAACTGCTTATCCTTAAGCAAATGGAAGTAATTAAAAAAACCAGTTTTTATTGGAATACTTTTTTTCAGCGTTTCAGGGACTTTGAAGAAAGAACCAAGGAACGTAAAAAAACCAAACAAAGCAAGAAAGATAAAAATCATTCTCCAATTTGAGAGAAGAAGGATTTGTGTCCCAAGTAATGGAGCAACTATTGGAGCAGCACCCATTATCAAAATAACAAGAGAGAAGACTTTTGCAGCTTCTCTTGGCTCAAACATATCTCTAATTATTGCTCTCGTAATTACCATTCCGACACAAGACCCAAGAGCTTGGATGAAACGTAAGACAATTAATGACTCAAGATTTTTTGCATATGAAATTAAAACTGAAGTAAGTATAAAGATAACAATTCCAGTCAGTAATGGTTTTTTTCTACCGTACTTGTCTGAAATAGGACCATAGATAAGTTGACCCACTGATAAACCCGCAAGAAAAGAAGTCAATGAATACTGAACATCAGATGTAGGTACTGACAGGTCCTTACCTATCTCCAAAAAAGCAGGAAGATAGAGGTCTATAGTCATGGGCCCAAAAGCAGCAAGGGCACCTAAAGTTAAAAGAAGTGATTTTTCGATAGATTTGGACATGGTGCAAGATTACTCCTGAAGCAGTACCAAGACTAGGTAAAAAAAAGTAAAATTTTTCTTAAATGTTAAACAGTTTTTCTAGCCCTAAATAACTCCTTAGCATCCTTTCTTCGCACATAGAGAGTTTTAGAAACAATAGCTACCACATTATCTTTACTATCAAGAACCTCAATCTCGTACTTAGGCTCAATACTAAATGAAGCAAGGCACTTCTTTTTAATACTTTCAATTTCTTCAAGTGCAACTTTAAATATCGCCCTAACTTCTCCCTTTGCAGGCCTAAGGTACTGAATAGAAGCGCTCTTATCCCAAATAATATGGTCTTTTTTTAGGTGGTGAAGAAGGATAAACATTAAGAATGGATCGCACATTGAGTAAAGTGAGCCACCAAAGTGTGTTCCAACATAGTTTGTATTAAAAAATCGATGCTTCATCCTCGTCTCTACTACTGTAAAGTCTTTATTTACAGACTTAACATAGATCCCTGCCCCAAAGTAAGGAGGCCAAAACCTTATCAACTTCATTACGCTACGTGGCTCAACAAACTTTACTAACACAAAAACCTCTACTCATTTTATACTTTCAAAAAACGTATTTATCTTACTATAATGCAGCTATGAAATTTATCATTCTTTTATTTTTATTCAGCAATACCTACGCTTTTGAGTACTTAAGCATTCTTCCTAAACTAGAAAAGGGACAGAAGGTACTTACATTCTCCTCAGGTCTATATTCGCAAGAAAAGACATATGAGAAAGACTCTCAAGTTATAGACTTAACAAATCAAGAAGGTTATCTACAGAAGTTTACTTATCAAAAGGCCCACAGTGATAGATTCAGCTATGAAATTGAATTTAGTGTTCTAGTTGCAGGTAAATATAATGAAACATACTCTGGGGATTTAAGCTTTATAGATGATAAAAAACATAGCAGCTATGGACTAAGAGAACCTCTCTTTAAATCATACTATTGGTTAGAGAGTCCGAAAGCAAACTTCAATCATATACTCTTTGCTTCTTTTAGACCTAAATTAACAGAGCCTAAGGCGCATGAGTTTTATAGTGGTAGAAATGAGATCACTTTAAGTTACTTGTATATTTATCAAGATAAACATTTCGAAGTTAGTGGTGAGTTATTTTCAACATTATATGGAAAAAAAGAAATCGTACTAGACTCTGGTGCTGAAGATACAATTGAAAGCTTCACAGAAGTAGGACTAAAATTTAATCCAGGAATAATTCTAGACAACTTCTCCATCCATATTTTATCAACTTACTCCTCTATGACTGACTACAATACAGCAAATAAAGACTTTCAAAGAAGTAGTGATAAAGGATACGCAGTAGAAATTGGTGTTCGAACAAACTGGAAGTATTCAAAAAATAAAGGGCTTACTTTTAGTTATTTAGAAAGAGAGACTTACTTTAATTCAATTGAAGAAGATATAACTAGAAACATTGAATATGAAGATGATAGTGAAGAATATATGTTAAGTTGGTGGATACTCCTATGAAGTTAATCTCATTATTGGCTCTTTTTATTTTATCAAACCAAGTGCAATCTAAAGAATTGTCTTGGTATAGTGACTTAACGAGTCCCGTCACAACAGACGCTAAATATATTACGATGGGTGGACTTGCATCAACTCTCATGGTCTACGCAAATAAATCAAATAGAACATACAGAAAGAGAGAGTCTTTTGCTGAGGCCCAACCCTTTGGAAAATATGGAATTATTGGCGATATCATGGGTAGAGGTGTACTTAATGCTACATACGCTATTGGCTACCTAGCTCATGGGTACTATTCAGAAAATATGAAAAGTGTTCAGAATGGCGAACATATGGCCAAAGCATCAATCTATACAACATCAATAATAATGCTAACAAAAATGTTAGTTAGTGAAAGAAGACCTGGTTACCCAGATGATGATTCATCATTCCCTTCAGGACACTCAGCTGCATCATTTGCTTTTGCTTCCGTTGTTACAGCAAGACATGGTTGGTACTGGGGAGGTGCAGCCTACTCAATAGCTAGCTTCATATCAATTAGTAGAATCAATGATGATTTCCACTACCTTCATGATGTCATAGCTGGCGCAACTATAGGAGCTGCATATGGATGGGGAACATACTATAATTACAAGAAAGGAAAGCCATACTTTTTAAACCCTATTTTTGTAGATAATGGTGGTGGACTGAATGTAACTTGGAGTTACTAAAACTTAAGAATCGCTCCAACCTTCTCCATCAACCTTTGCCTATTAAATGGCTTTATAAGAATATCTTTTATTCCTAGTTTCATAGCAACAAGAGCATCCTCTTTCGTAAGACATCCAGAAATAAGAAGGACTTTTATTTTCCCTAATTTAAAAGATTTTTTTAAATTTGAAATGAAATCTAATCCTGTTCTATTAGGCATTGATTTATCCACAATAATCAAATCAAAATCTTGATTATTAAGCTTCATCATTGCCTCTAGAGCATCTTTGGCTAAGACGACATTACTGAAACGTGATGACATATCTAAAAATATTTTTATAATCTTACATATCTTTTCTTCATCATCTACTACAAGAACATTATACTTAGCTTTACTCACCATCTTAGTTTTAGACTTCATCATCAACTCCAAGATTAATTTCAAGCTTTTCAAGAACGTCTTCCTTATTTAAAGGAAGAGTAATTATTCCTCTAATATCAACCTCTGAAATATTGTCTGTTTCACTATAAACATAAATTTCAATATCATCTTCCATTGCTAAAATAGAATTTACATTATCTTTAGAAAATAAAGACTCTCCAAAAATAACTTTGTTAATATTGATCGATTCAAGAAGTTGGAGTGATTTAGAAATACTTCTTGATACTAAGAAAGATCCGCCACATTGCTCATTTAGAGTCGTATAGAAATTTAAATTTAGATAGTCTTCATCAATAACAAGGACTTTAGAGGTCTCATTATCATCAAGATTTGAGTTTCGAGTTTCGAGCTCTAAGTAATTACTAATTTCAGCAGAAGGTAGAACTACTGAGAAAATACAACCGTTATCACTATTCTGAACAAGAGAAATCTCTCCTTGGTGCTCTTCGATAATCTGAGACGAAAGAGATAACCCCATCCCTGTTCCTTCCCCCAATTCTTTAGTTGTAAAGAAAGGGTTAAATATTAGATCTACAACCTCTTCCTTAATTCCACTTCCAGTATCTTCAATAGAGATTGAGAATGAATTATTCTTTGTATCTAAGCTTGTATAAACTTTAACTTCTTTTATTGAATTATTAGAATTTTCAACTGAATCCAAAGCATTCTTTAGCAGATTTACTAAAACTTGTTCAATTGCAAGTTCATCTACATAGGCTGAAATATCAGAATTATGTTCACAAGTTAGAGTAATACCAAGCCTTTCAAAGGAAGGAGAAACAAGACCTACTGATGATTGAATTAACTTATCAACAGAAACAAATTGTTTACTCTTAACTCCCTCATGTACAAACTTCTTCATATTTAAAGTTATTTTATTAATTCTAAGGAGAGAGCTTTGGATATTAGTAATTGCTTCAAGAATATCTTCTTTAGAGTTTAAATCATCTTGAGTCTCTAAGAGAATTTCTAAAATTTCAGTATTACCAGAAGCAATAGTCAAAGGGTTACTGATCTCATGAGAAATACCTGCAGAGAGTTCACCAATACTTTTTAGCTTATCGGCCAAGACAAGCTGCTTATATGATACCTTAAGTTCTTCTACTTGTTTTCTATACTTATCATATATAGACTTCTCTATTGAGAGGTCATTAAAACAAATAAGAACTTCATCTTCATCAACTTGATTTACTTTCAGCACACAATTAAAAGTCTCTTCAGACTCTAGAAACTTTATCAATCCTTCCTTACTTACTGAAACTCCCCCGTCCTTTCTCACTTTATCAATTTGTTGATCAAGAGAAATTTTATTATCAATAGAGGACAATAAAGATGATACATTTTCTATTTTTTTAATTTTACGAGGCGACAGACCGGAAAATGTTGAAAAGAAATGATTATAATAGATTATCTCATTCTTGTTATTAATAACAAGAATAGGTTCGAATAGATTATCTAGATACTTTTGTTTACTCATATATTTATCTCTATTTTATAAATTGAAAATATTGCTCTTCTATCGCATCAAATTCTAAGTCTGCAGTTTTACATTTTGGACATTTTATCTCAGGAGCCTTTCCATCTTTAACATCTGCGACATTCAGATGAACTTTATGTTCTTGGTCACATTCCTCACAGTAGTAAGGAGCATAAAATGACTCTATCCGTGCTCCATCCCTGATGAATCCATGTACCATATTGACTTGCTCAATGATTATTTGACGACAATTCCTATAAGTTAGAATAGTGCCCTTATCTACAGATTCTAAAAATGTTACCCACTCTCTAATTCCACAAGAATTTATTAGGGATACTTCTTCAAAATCAAAAATAACATTACCATTTAATTTATTTTCAATAGATTCAAAACTTGAATCTTCATCAATCAAACCTGAGAATGTAACAACAAGGTTATCATCTTCATGGCTTGTCTTAATATTCAATCCTTCACTCATACAACTTCCTTTTCTTCAAAATAGTGAAACGACGTTATTCTTTCTTTATATGTTTTAAATCTTTTACTTTTTTCGATTAGACAAATCACTTCAGTAGACTTTCCAGGGATTCTTCTAACAATTAATTGATTTGCATATGAGAAAGCTAAAAATAACCCAAGACCTGCTCCACCATTCTTACTCTGGTGTTCTCGTTCCCTAAAGCTTCTTTCAAGATTATTTATAACAGTGTCTCGAGATAGCTTACCTGTAAAATCAGTAACACATATTGCTATATGATCTCTTCCTACAGCTAAGGAATAATCTACAGACTCCATTTCAGTTAACACAGGAGTACTCTTTCTCTCCATCGACGAACGTTCATTAAAAACATTTCCTTCACCGGAGTGGTATATTGCATTCGTTAAAAGCTCATTACTAATTATTTTCAAGTAATCAATAGGGCTTTCAAAATAACCATCAACATCAAGAGTCCCTAAAAGATTATTAATCTTTTTAAAGTCCTCTTTGGAGTTAACATTTGTGCTGTGAAATCTATATTCATCTAAGTACTCACCTAAAGTCATACTTTCTTTATAATTTTTAATATTTAAACTTATCTCATCAACTAAATCTAATGAGTTTTTACCAATAAGATGATTAATCTTTGGATTGTTCTTTAATATTTCAATATTTTCTTGATCCGATTTACTCGAAATATAAAACATCCCATCTCTATCGATTGGAATATCTCTAATAATTACATCAGAACTAAAACTTATTCTTTCTTTAATTTTATTCTCAAGGTTTATATCATTTAACTCTATCATTTTTTCAACTCTCTCACTTTTAATGGAGACACTGACAAGAGTAACATCATCATCGATAGGGCAATCGCCATAAAAATCAAAGGCGTCTTTTACGACATTATTTTTAAAATTATTATTTCCATCTTCACCAAACCTATTTAATGATTTCAAGAACCTTCTTTGCCCATACTCTTTATCTTCTCTATTTTTTGATTCTAAAATTCCATCAGTAAAGAATATTATTCTCTCAACTTCACTTAACGAAATACTTTCGTCGACATAGTTACCATTTTTCTTATGACCTAATCGAGGCCCAATCTTACCAAGAAGAGGTTTAAAGTTATTCTTCTTAGCTTTATCAAAAACGACGTCTCTATATAGAGGAGGATTATGAGAAGCATTTGAATAAGTTACACTCCCCTTTTCTTTATCTAAAACACAACAAAATGCCGTCATAAGCATCTTCCCCTCTAAACACTGTATAGAAGAATTCATAAACTCTAATATTTCAGCTGGGGATTTAAGGTTAGAACTCTCTATTTGTTTTAAATTTTCAATACAACAATGAGCTGTAGCTGTTAATAACGCGGCCGGTACACCGTGCCCAGTAGCATCAGTTATAACAATACACAATTGCTTATCATTCTCTATATATCCCCACCAATCGCCACCACATTCACTTGCTGGTTTATAGAATGAAGATATTGAATATTCTTGTTTATCAATGTATTCATCAGGAAAGTAAGTAGATTGGACATATCTAGCTGTTTCTATTTCATTTTCAAGTCGAGCTTTTTCTTTCATCTCGCTCATATATCGTACAATCTCTTCACTCATAAAATTGATAGAGTCACCAAGGGCTCCTATTTCATCTCTAGACTTTATAATGACTTTCTGATCAAAATCCCCTTTCGATATAGAGAGTGTAAAATCATAAAGCTTCTCTAATGACTTAGTTAATGATCTTGAAAAAAGTAAAGCTATAAAAACGGAGAATGAGAGAAGAACAAATCCAAATATTTTCGACTTACCTATTAAGTAATCATTAACTTTATATGCTTCACTCTTTAATATTTCAGTTGTAAATATTAACTTATACTTTGGGTCTATTTTATAAGATAAAATTTTTGGATTAGTGATATCGACTTCGATAGTAGCTTCATCAATTTCACTTTTATTTATGTCTGAAATATATGTGCTACTACGATTCTCATGACTATAAAACAATGATCCATCTAAATTTAATATACTAGATTTATATTGAGAAAATGAGGTAAGAATACGATCTAACTCTTTAGTACTAAGCGAGATGGAGAGAATTGTACCATTTTTAGGATTAGTGTATTTTAAAATAAGGAATGAAGCCATTTCGTCTTCAAATATTTTAAAATCATTTATAGTATCTATATTAAAGCTACTGATAATTGTCTTATATTCTTCTTTAGAAATTCCATTCCCTTCAATTTGATTTAGATTATAAAATGTATCAATCTTATTTGAATCATATTTTATTTCTAAATGATAAACATCTGTGTAAGTAGAGAGAACATCCTTTATCTGAGAACTTGGTATATAGCTTAAAATGTGTAGTCGCTCGAATGAAGAATTTAAGTATTTGATTGCGCTTTGACTAAATGAAATATTAGCTTCATTACTATTTCCGTAGATATATGCTGACTTATCTTTTTCAAACAAGTTAAGAGCAAAAATAGCATAAAAAGATATAGAGCTTATTAAAAGCCCAACCATTATTATGATCAATTTCATCTTTAGAGGAAAAACTACCCTTCTACTCAAACTGGCCCCACTGCATTAGAATTATAGTTATGATTATCTACCTAAGTTATGAAAAATTAAAGGAGGGCAAAACCTCCTTAACAAGAAATGAATTATAAGAAGCTAGATTTCTATCTTATACCATTTTCTTTTCTGTGCTTTATCGTAAGTACATACTTTCTTGTTTCTGATCAGATAGTTTCAAGACTTTCAGAGCAAATTTCGATTGCCGAAGTAATATCCAAAACTAATACTGTCAAAGTCAGAAAGGGAGACAGCCTATTTTGGGGAAATTCACACAGTGGAGATAAGCTTGACGAAAATGATAAAGTTTATACTCACGAAAACTCTGATGCTCAAATCAGTATCAATAACGGTCCAAAGTTAAATATCGCAGAAAATACTTTATTATCGCTCTCACAATTTACTGAAAACAAAGAGATTAAAGTAGAGAAAGGCTTTATAGTTGCAGAACTAAATAGCTCTACAAAGGACTTTAAATTAAATTTAGGAAATGAAGTAATTCATTTAAATAGTAAGAATGCAAAAATTCAAATATCAAGAGGTAGTAAAAGTTCATCTGTTTCCATATTAGAGGGTGAAGTTGAGGTTAAGCGAGATGCAAAGTCAATGAGCTTGGAAAAAGGACATATAATTACGGCCGATGTGAACAGCAAAATAATTGTTAATAAGTCCTCCGTAAATCTCATTTCTCCTAAACAAGGAGATAAAATTTTCATAACAGCGATAAAAAATAATATCAATTTTGAATGGGATAAAATCACAAATGGAATAATACAAATCTCAAAACAGTACACATTTAATAAAATACTCCACTCTAAACAGGTTAACTCCAAATCATATATAACAAAGTTAATTCCAGGCAAGTACTACTGGAGAATTAAAAACGAGAATTTTAATAGTATTGCTCAATCATTTAATGTAATTCCAGCACTATCAATACAACAAGAGTCCCCTAAGCATAAAGAAGTAATTATATATAAAGATAAGTCTCCGATAGTATACTTTAGTTGGGATGATCCCTACTTCTCAGAGTTTGAGCTCTCTTTAAATGGACAAAGTTCTGTTATAAAAAGTAAAAGTATAAAAATCCAATCTTTAAAAGAAGGTGTGTATAAATGGAAGGTTAGGCCTTACAACTCCCCTAAATCTAAATGGTCAAAAGAAAGACTATTTACAATAAAACAACCAGCATTACCTAGCCCCCCTAAGTTAATCCTTCCCCTCAACAAAGATGAAGTTATCGTCTTTCCTAAATCAAAAGCTATTTTTAGATGGAGCAGAAATAACACTTCAAACTATTTTTTTGAATTATCAAATAATGTAAACTTTACAAAAAAGATTATCAGTAAAAATGTGACGAAAAATATTATTCGAATAGAATTCAAAAGACCTGGAAAATATTTTTGGCGAGTACGCTCTATAGACAGTCTTGGCAGGGATACAATATATACAAAGCCATTCTCTGTAGATATTAACCTATATAAGTCAAATACGATACCAGAAGCCGGATCAAAACTAGTAATTAACAAACCTAGTAAAAAAGTAGAATTTAAATGGAAAGATATTAGAACCAAAAGAGAAAAGAAGATCAAATATGTTTTCGAACTTTCAAAAGACAGTAGTTTTACAAATACATCAATATCCAAACAAGTAAATACAAACTATATTAAAACAAGTATTCCTGATATCGGAACTTATTTTTGGAGAACAAAAATCATTATCCAAGGAAAGAAGCCATATTACGGGGAACCTCAACAAGTAACAATAAGTCCTACTCCCCCACCACAGGCTCCAAAACTTAAGGATAGTCTTCAGATAGAACTTAAAATTAATAGTATTCTTAAGGTACTTAAAAACTTATTTACTAGTGTTCTCAACATTATTATCCCATCTGTCTCTGCAAGTGAAGACACAACATCGGCCATTATTCGTTGGGATGAAGTTCCTGACACAAAAGAATATTTCTTAGAAATTTATCAAGATAGAGAAATGAAAAGTCTAATTGTAAGTGAACATTTAAAAATAAATGAGTACGAGCTTATCAATTTTAAAGAAGGGACTTACTACTGGAGAATTTATACTTTAGATCACTGGAACAGAAAGAGTTCTTTCTCTAATTTATCAGAACTAACACTCACACTTCCAGAAAAAGTATTCAAAATAACTAAATCACAATTAAAAGCGCCTAAAGAGAATACACTATTTAATGGAAGTAAGAAGCGTATATTTTTCTCATGGAGTAAATCTCCAGAAGCTAAGAAGTATCAGATTTTTGTATCTAAAGATAAGGATTTCAAAAAAGTTCATCTCATGAGGACGATTAATAAAAACAACTTCTCCATTACACTATCTAAAGGTGTTTATTTTTGGAAAATAGTTTCTATTAATAAATATGAAAGAGAAAGTACGAGTTCATTAGGTAAATTTAAAATTGCTCCATTAATAGTAAAAAAGAATATTAAAAAGAGACAAGTTCAATTAAAAAAACAATTAGTCTCACCTCCTCTTCCTTTTATAGAAAAGCCTCATTATTATTTTCGCTATGATCTACTATATTCAAAAATGGAGCAAAGCTACCCACTCTATACTGTCAATGCTAAAGACCCTATCTTCACGTCTTTTGAGTTAGGATTAAATCATTTATTAAAGAAGGGTTCATTAAATCTTAGAGGCAGGCGTTTTTCAGGAGAAGTATACAATGGATTAAGCTATGGTGTTTTAGAGCTTAGTAGTTCATATCAGTACTTCTTTATGAAAAAACTTTCAGTAGGACTAGGGTTAACTTTTAATAGTTACAAGAGCTATTTTAATCAATCAAATCAAGTTCTAGAGAAAGATAACACTTCAATAAATATTCCACTTTTTTTGATATATAGGTCTGTTTTTAAAACAAATAGAAATAGTCTTTCTCTAAGCTACTCAATAGGTTCATTTTCTAAGTTATCAATAGAAAATACATTTGACTTGAATTTCAAAAAGTCTAAATACTTCAGCTTTGGAATTGGGTATGAAAATTATAAAACAGCTATTGATAATAGTGATTTAAAAATTTCTAATATACTGACTTCTCTTAAATATAATATTACCTACTAAGGCCATACTTAGTATTAATAGCAAGCTAAGTTTGGCCTTTTCTTTTTCACTTAATCCTAATGATCCACATGCAATAGAAGAGTCATAGCTTGCTAGGGCGTTCCCTGAATCAACTGTAACTTCTATAGTATTTACAACTGGTGTTGGATTAGTTGAACCTGTTCCAGTCACAGCTCCATCATTATCATCATAACGAATCCTACCACTTCCTCCATTTCCACCATTGTTATCACTAGCGAAAGTACCATCTCCTCCAACTCCACCGATTGCTGAAACTGTTCCATTTACTCTTATATCGCCTTCGGCTTCAAGAAATATAGCTCCTCCAGAGCCTGCTCCACCTCCACCAGAAACATTACCAGAACCATCTCCCCCGTCTCCACCATTTGCAGAAATCCCTCCTGCAGCTTCAATGGTTAGGTCTTCTCTTGTTGATATTCTAATAACTCCAGCTCCACCTCCACCAGCACCGCCAGAATGAACGTCACCAGAAGGATCTACGACTCCACTTCCACCTGCTCCACCACCAGAACCACCAATGAGCTCAGCTTCAAAGTTAGATTCTGGAGCATAGCTACTAGTTCCTGCACTACCTCCTGCGACAGAACCTCCAAGATCATCAGTACCATCTTCACCTGCTGTTGGAAGAATTGCTGTTCCAAACCTAGCACCGCCTCCTCCTCCACCACCAGAATCACCAGTAGCAAAGTACGTCGCACCAGTTCCACCAATGCCTTCTCCACTGTTACCACCACTAGTTCCGCTATCACCACTTGTAAGAGTTCCAGCACCTCCAGAAAAACCTCCTGGGCCAGAAGTTCCAGCTAAGGAAGTTACAGAGTTAACACCATTTGCACCATCTCCCCCATCGAGGGAAATAACTCCAGAGATAGTTACTGGACCTAATGATCTGATAATGAGCTTTTTCGAACCTGAAACAGATATTGTAGAAATTATTGCTGATGAACAATTATAAATATTTTTTGTATCTGTGTTGATTGCAGTATTTAGATTACAAACACCATCACTGCCATCTCCAAAGTTGGCAGCGAGTAACTTTGGAGACAATATAATTAAAAGGACTAATATTTTTAATTTGCGCATACACTTATTATAGTACCGCCTTCAGTAATGACAAGAATATAAAATTACTGAACCTTCTCAATCTTAATTTGAGTATAGACCTCATTGTCGCCAAAGCTGGCAGCAACACCAAATCCGAGAATAGTTCTAGTAGTTGTACATCTATGCTGAACTTCAAAAGTACTTGCCTCAGTAATTGTAATGACACCCATAAAGTCAGAATTTGAAACACCACCGTAACTAGTATGCGACCTTTGAGTTGATCCAATCAGAGCATCTATTCCAGTTGTCATATTTTTAAACTTTGCTTTATGAATATTGTCAAAATATCCAGGAGCCACACCTTCTATATGATAAGTTCCAGGAGATAAGAATAATTGGTTCCCAGAAAGAGAAGCAAATGAGCTATCACCCTCAATTGTATTTAAATCTCTAGTAAGGTAACTTCCGGCAATACAGTCTCCACCATGTGTTCCACTTGCTTTTATATCTTTTATATAAGCAATCTTTCTTTCAACACCAGTTTCAGGAATTAATGAAGTAGCTATTTTTCCGTCAATACCAACTTGCACTATCTTTCCTGCAGTTGTACCAACATCTACACTTATTTCACCAACGCCGTTATCAATACTACCAAGAATTCCTACACCAGCAGAAAGATCAACGTTAGCATCTTCACCTTTTTCACCTTGAGGCCCTTGTGGACCAGTTTCACCTTTTGCTCCGGCAATACCTTGTGGTCCCTGTAGTCCTGTATCGCCTTTTTCACCTTGTGGACCCTGAGCTCCTGTATCACCTTTTACTCCTGCTACACCTTGTGGCCCTTGCGGACCTATGTCACCTTTTTCACCCTGAGGACCTTGCTCTCCAGTATCACCTTTCTCTCCTTGAGCACCATTTACTCCGGCTATACCTTGTGGACCTTGCGGACCTGTATCACCTTTTTCTCCCGCAACACCTTGTGGACCCTGTGGTCCTGTTTCACCTTTCGCTCCAGCAACACCTTGTGGACCTTGAGCTCCTGTTTCACCTTTCGCTCCAGCAACACCTTGTGGACCTTGAGCTCCTGTTTCACCTTTTGCTCCGGCAACACCTTGTGGACCTTGCGGTCCCGTATCGCCTTTTTCACCTTGAGGACCCTGAGCTCCAGTATCCCCCTTTACTCCAGCAACACCTTGAGGCCCTTGCGGACCTATGTCACCTTTTTCCCCTTGAGGGCCTTGCTCTCCAGTCTCACCTTTTTCACCAGCAATACCTTGAGGACCCTGTGGTCCTGTATCACCCTTCTCTCCATCAATACCTTCAGGAATATCTGTTGGAACCCAAAGATCTCCATCAAACTGAAGAACTTGACCGAGAACTGGATTGATACCTTCAAACTCAATTCCTTGAACTTCACTAACAGCTTCCTTAACTAAGAAATTTGCCGTCACTACAAAATTCCTTGAACCAAATAGAGTTTTTCCCTCAATTCTTAATCCTAATAAATTATCAACAGATCTAACGGAGCTATTCTTCTGACCATCATCACAGTGATCAAAGTAAAACTTATAATCACCAGTTAGCAATTGGCCTAAAGGCTTCTTTTTTGGGGAGTAAAGACACGAAATACTATTATCAATATCAACGTATACTTCATACTTTCCTAGACTACCTTTGGAGTTCTTCATTCTAACATAACGAGGTAGTTGAACTTGCCCATGTAGAGAAAGTTCATTTGTTGGATTTTTATAACTAACAGATAAAGAAATTTTTTCTGTAGAGTCATGTCTCTTTTTAGAACTCTTCGCACCTACAGTAGGAACAAGGAGTAACGAAAAAAGTATCAAATTCAATTTCAATAATTTCATATTTTCATCCAACGTACAGTTTTAGTATGTGAGTTTTATTGTAGGTCAAATAACAAGATTTCTTATGAATTTAAGGAGAAGTTGAAATTAAAACTTTCAAACTATTGATTTAAGGAACAAGCATTAAGATTTAGGCATAATATTAATACAAATATTTAAAGGTCTGTGACCAGAAGAATTGGCGATCTCAATAAAATCAACAGCATAATAATGAGTAATAATTATTTAATATTTTTTTACAATTTGTCTAAGTTTATAAATAAAATTAGCCGACAAGAAAAACTATGGAAGAGTTTGAAATTGAATTAAAGAAATCAACAATCAATGAGTTAGAAGATACCCTAGAGGCTCTACTAGACATACTGACCCTCGACAGAATAAATCAATTAGACTTAGATGCTGTCTTTAGAGCAGCACATAGTTTAAAGGGGAACTCAAAAGCCGCTGAATTTGATACAATAGCATCAGTCACACATAAGCTAGAGGACTTACTTCTAGTTAAGAAAAATTCTGAAGCTTCTATCTCAGAGACTTTCTTAGATTTATTACTAGAGTTTACAGATACTCTCCAACGCTCCATTGAAAAGTTAAAATTAGATTTAAGTTATATACCAACATTTAATGAACTAGAGCATAAAATTAATTCGTTCGAAGAAACAGAAACAGAAGAAATAAAGGAATCTAGTATGAATAACTCTTTAAGAAAGTTACTTTTAATAGATGATGATATTGATATTTATAATACAATAAATACATTTCTGTCTGACACTTTTGAAATTGACTATGTTTCAAATGCCGTACAAGCAATAGAAGACTGCAAGATTGAAGATTATGATCTTATTATATGTGACTATAAAATGCCTGTAATGAATGGACAAGAGTTTGCTCTATATTTAAGACAGGGCTCATCCAAAAATAAAGAAACACCAATGATTTTTCTAACGGCATTTACGCCAAAACTTTTCAGTCAAAAGTCTATTTGGGAAGACGTATTCTTTATGAGTAAGCCAATCAAGAAAAAGAAGTTAAGGTACTACGCAAAATGTGCTCTACAGAGAAAGTTAGCTTATCAAGAAGCCTCATAAGTTTTTAAATATCATTAAGCTTAAAAGTAGTCATTGAATACTTTCGTACAGCTGAGACTAGTTTCTCTTTTGTGTTTGAAAATATTTATCTTTATACTCTAAGAGTTGAGCAATGATACTAATTGAAATTTCAGGAGGAGAATTATCTCCAATATCTGCTCCTAAAGGGCAAATAAAGTCAAATTCCTGTATCCCTAACTCTTTTAATTCTTTTTCCATACTATTTCTTTTAGCAATTGAACCAATGACTCCAAGATATGGAAACTTAATCTTTCGAGATAGAATTTCTTTGAGTATTGGCACATCTTTGCTATGGCCCATAGTCATAAGTACTACAAAACTGTTTTTAGGAATGTTCTCAACATGATCAGGCATATTTTCTAAATGTATAACTTTTACCCCATCAAGATCATCGAAGCGCTCTATCCATTCTTTTCTATTATCTACGATAGTTAAATTACAATTTAGCTTATTTAAGAATCGACATAAACTCTGAGAGATATGTCCTGCACCAAATACAGTTATATTCCATGGACTTCTATTAAAAACTTCGAAGTAAATAGATGCCACTCCACCACAGGTCATCCCTATATCTTTTTGTAAATTAACAGAACAAAATTCAAAATTGTTAACCTCATCCAAAGATAGGAGCTCTAAGGATCGCTTAATAGTGAAATTTTCAAGTTTTCCACCGCCAATTGTTCCTTCAAATTTACCGTCAGGGAAAACGATAATCTTTGCTCCTTGATCTTGAGGAGCACTTCCTTTTGTATCAACCAGAGTTGCAACACAAAAACATGCCCCTTCTCTATCAAGCCTTGAAATCTCTTGTGTAATCTTATTCATCTAACAACGTCACTATTTCTTCACAAGTAGCCGGCAGCTTTAACTTTGATGCATTCTCAGGTTTAGCAAAGTAAATTGCATCTTTAATTGCATTCCAAACAGAGTTCCCGAGTAAAAATGGTGGCTCCCCAACGGCTTTAGATCTGTGTACACAAACATCATTAGTATTATTCTCTAGCAATTCAATATTAAACTCTCTAGGAGTATCCTGAATACTTGGAATTTTATAGGTAGTTGGAGAATGAGAAAGTAATACACCCTTATCACTGTAAACTAAATTTTCAGCAGTAACCCATCCCATCCCTTGAACAAATGCACCTGAAACTTGGCCCATATCAATACCAGGATTAATAGATCGACCAAGGTCCATTAAGATATCTGATCTTAAAACTTTTGTTTCTCCAGTAAATTTATCAATTAACACTTCACTTACGGCCATACCATTAGTGTAGTAATTGAATGCCTGACCTTGACCTACAGCTTTATCAAATCCCAGTCCTGGAGTTTTATAAAATGCATAATCACCCATTGAAACTCTATTCAAGTAAGCAATAGATATTAATTCTTTTAATGAAATAGAATCTCCATTTTTTGTATCTCTAACTACAGAGTCTTCAAATGCGATATGGCTCAAGTCTTCACTGCTATCAACTTCGATTTCATCTGAAGGAGTTAAATTCCCCTTGAAGTGCGTATTAAATACTGAAGTCAACCTTTGCTTAATCTTATTGCATGCAATTAGTGTCGCCATACCATTTAGGTCGGAACCACTAGAAGCCGCTGTAGGAGAAGTATTATGGTTCTTCTCAGTTGAAGTTGGCATTACCTGTACTTGAGTAACTGGAATTCCAAATGCTCCTGCTGCAATCTGTTGGATCTTTGTATTTACCCCTTGCCCCATTTCAGTAGCACCTGTCGAAACTTGAATCGTTCCATCTAAATGCATATTAACTAAAGCATTGGCTTGATTTAAAAATCTAGCAGTAAAAGCAATTCCAAACTTTGTTCCTGTAATGGCAAGGCCTTTAATATGCGTCAGAGAGGCCTTATTGAATTCTGAGATTTCTTTTCTTCTTCTATCGTAATCAGAGCTAACTTTAATTTTTTCTATAATTTCAGGAAGTGTATTATGATCAACTAACTGACCATAAGGTGTATGTAAATTATCACCTTGATAGATATTCATTTCTCTAATTTTAAATGAATCTTTTTTCAAAAAATGAGCAATCTCTTCAATAACACTCTCAATTGTAGCATTACCTTGAGGACCACCAAATCCTCTAAAAGCAGTATTGGAATGAATATTTGTTTTACATACTCTTCCAAGAATTTCAACATTAGGGATATAGTAACAACCATCACTATGAAGCATTGCTCTTTCTAGAATTGACTCTGAAAGATCTGTGTATGCTCCACCATTTGAAAAGAGCTTAATCTTATAACCTAAGATTTTACCTTCATTATCAAAAGCGACCTTCCAAAAGTTTTTAAATGGATGTCTCTTACCAGTAACTTTCATATCATCATCTTTATTGATAATCATTCTAGCAGGTCGTTTCAATTTTCTAGCACACAGTCCAACAAGAGAAGCAAAAGGAGCAGCTTGAGACTCTTTACCTCCAAAGCCTCCTCCCATTCTTTTAACGACACAAACAACCTGGTGATAGCTAAGTCCTAACGACTGAGCAACAACATGCTGAGTCTCAGAAGGATGTTGAGAAGAAGAGTGAATTTCTATTTGATTATTTTCTAATGGGATTGCTGCACAGGCATGACTTTCTAAATAGAAATGCTCTTGCCCACCATTTTCAAAAACACCTTCAAGTGTATGAGGTGCAGAATTAAAAGCTTCTTCTAGATTTCCACGAGCTATTTTCTTTTCAGCAGTTAAGAAGTCTTCATTATCAATTGATTTTTGAATACAAAGAATAGGTTCTATCTCTTCGATTTCTAATTCAATTAACTTTTTAGCTTTCTCGATGGCCTTATAGTTTTCAGCAGCAATCACACAAACGGGCTCATACTCATAAGAGATTAGACTGTCTACTAAGATTGGTTGCTCTTTAACAATCGCTCCCCACCTATTACTTGCTAAATCCTTATGTGTGTAAATACCTAATATGCCTGGAATCCCCAGGGCCTTTTCAATTTTTATAGATTTAAGTATACCGTGAGCAACAGGTGCGCCTAAAAAGCCACAAACCATTTCATTTTTTAAAAATGGACGATCATCAATAAATACAGACTCGCCACTTACATGCGTTACAGCTGAATCATGAGGAACATTCTTACCAACACTCATTAGTTTCTCCCTCTTGAAATATTTAACTTTTCTTCTGCATAAAACTTTAACAACAAATTCTTACTTAATATTCGTCTAAAGTTAGCACTCCCTCTAACGTCATCAATAGGTGTCACTTCAGACTTTAGAGTTGCAGCTGCTTTATCAAAGACATCCTTATCGAATAGTTGTCCTTGTAATTCTTTTTCAGTCTTTCTTGCTCTCATAACAACTGGACCTACACCACCAACAGCAACTGATATATCTTTCAATTTATCATTTTCAATAATGTACTTCGATGCAAAAGTAACAATAGAAATATCCATATCTTTTCTATTACTAGTCTTATAAAGCTTGATTTTCTCACCACTTTTTAAGAGAGGAATTTTAATTCCTTTAATAAACTCATCTGCCTTCATATCTAATTTTTTATAACCTAAATAGAAGTCATTAATTTCAACTTCTCTTTCTCCACTAGGACCAATTAGTACAACACTAGCTCCGGCCACCATAAGGAAAGGTATTGAGTCACCAATTGGTGAAGCGTTGGCAACATTTCCAATTAGAGTTGCTCTATTCTTAATTTGAGGAGAAGCAAAAATATGAATCATGTGAGTGAATTCATAAAACTCATCTCTTAATTCTTCTTCAATCTGGTGTAAATTTACTCTAGCACCTATAAATACACTATCATCACTCTTTATTATTTCAGACATTTCTTTAATATTATGAAGACCTAAGATAGATTCAGGCTCAAGTCCTCTTTTATTATATAAAACACCAAGGTCACTAGCACCTGAAACAAGAGTAACATCTTTATCTTTTAGAGTTTCAACAGCACTCTTTAAAGAAGTCGGAAGGAATACTTCATTCGATTCAGTTTTTACATATGCATCAACAGAAATATCCTTGGTCAAAGTCTTAAGTATAGTCTTAGAGTCATACTTTTTTGAAAGTGGTTCAAACTTCTTTAAATCTATATCTAGTCCTGCTTCAATGATAGATTTATATCCAGTACAGCGACAAAGATTTCCAGTTAAGGAGTTCTTCATCTTTTGCTCATTCATTTCTTTGCCATCTCTTAAACTTGATTCAATACCCGCATTCATTGCACATACAAATCCTGGAGTACAAAATCCGCATTGCGCTCCATGGTTACGAACCATTGAATCTTGAACCTCAGAAAGTTCTTCATCGTTTTTGAGCCCTTCAACAGTTATAATATGACAACCATCAAGAATATGCATAAATGAGATACAAGAGTTCACAGGTACGTAATCGAAGTCGCCATTCTTTAGCTTATGAGAATTTCCAATAATAACAGTACAGGCCCCACAATCACCTTCAGAACAAACAACCTTAGTTCCAACTAATCCTCTTTCATATCTTAGGTAGTCTGATAAGGTCATGAATGCCTCTTTACCTGAAATACGTCGAGGCTCTCCATTTATAAAAACTGATATATAATCTCTCATTAAATTTCTCCAATATTTTAAGATCTTATTATCACATAAAGAGCATTGATTCGTTAATCACTATCTGCATTAGGAGGGTATGCGCAGTGCAATTTAACTTCACAATAACTTAAAGTTAGGATAAGTTTCACTAATGATTGAAGAAGAAACAGAAATTACTCCTCCAGAACCTATAGAAATCCTCTTTCAAAATGAAGAAGTTGTTATTGTAACAAAACCTTCAGGTCTTTTAGTTCATCCATACTGGAAAGAAACTAATGAAAGAGACAACTTGATGAGAAGAGTTCGAGACCAAATAGGACAAAGAGTAAACCCAATACATCGATTAGATAGACCAGTATCGGGAGCTATCATGTTTGGCCTAAATGGGGATATTGTAAAGCGTGTCCAAGAGCACTGGCATGATAAAACAAAGGTTCATAAAGAGTACTTAGCCTTAGCCTTTGGAGAAATAGAAGAAGAAGGAATATTCAACTTCTCTCTCACCAATGACAAGAAAGTTAAGCAAGAGGCCTTAACAAAGTATCGCCCACTCACTACAAGTGAAAGAGCTACTCTAATGCAAATAACAATTGAAACAGGAAGAACTCATCAAATAAGACGACACTTTTCAAGGTCTAGTCATCATCTTATTGGTGATACTAAACACGGTAAGGGTAAAATAAATAATTATTACAGAGAAACACATAACTTCCATAGAATCTTTCTACACTCTTATAGATTGAAAATAGATTTAGATTTTTTAAAAGTTGATATAGAGTCACCACTTACAAAAGAATTAAAAGGGCTACTTGATAATATAAATATCGACTACTCAAATATTCCTACTTGGAGAGAAGTGACTGGCAATCGATCAGTGGATTTTTCTCTGTCCAAGGATCGCGAACCTTTACCTTAATCATACCACTATCTAATAAGGCCATATCAGGAATATCTGCATTTCTATCATTACAGTTGTACTCAGCAACTGTTTTGATGTTTTTCAATTTACAACTCGTCTTAGAATAAAGTTTTACCTCTTTTTCTAAGATTGCTTTTGATTTTTTAAAGTCTACACGATCAAGATTTGAATTGAATATATAGGTATCAGCAGGCCTCAACATCTTCTTAACTTTTACAACTATGAGGCAGTTATAATTCTTATGAACAATAGGTGTTGATTTCTTAACAACTCCCTCTAGGCATACTGCTGGTGGATTATGTGGGTATTCACACATCGCAAATAAATTAGAAATATAAAAAAATGGAATAAGTAGAACTATCTTTAACATCATTACTTATTAGAACAGTTCATAAAGATTGGGTAATGATCACTTATGATCTCTTTGTAAACACGATAAAATGTATTATTACTAAGCTGAGAGAGGAACACTCTGTCTTTATAGTAGTTTAAACGCTGATCAATTTTTGAGTCATCTTTTACTATCTGACCTCTTTTTATTGTATAAACTTTATTCAAAGAAGATTCTAGTTCATTAACTTTTCGATTCATTTGCCTTTGACCAGTTTTTGTCATTTGATAATCAAATGAAGTCAAAGAACTTTCTCCTAAAAAGGATTCATCAGGAAAGACTTGATCATTATTTTTGTTCAGACTTTTAATTCTCTTAGAACGAACAATATAATTGTCACTTATATACTTATAAACATCACCGTTTAAATACTCTAGTCTAGATGTATCGAAATCATTATTTCCTTTTCTACAATTAGGAAAGCTATTCTCTGGAACTATAAAGTGATCATAGTTACTCGCCATAGCGTTTGTAGGAATTCCTCTATAGTTTTCCTTTGCTAAACTAAGACTTGTTTCAACTTCAATTAATAGTTCGTGATCACCCGTTTCTTTTAAAAGATTACTCCAAAACGGATTATCTGCTGTTAAATTCATATCGCCAACGTACATGACATCTTTTTCTTTATACTTATTTTTAAGCTTATCCATTAGCTCCATTATAACTTTTGCTTCAGCAAAACGAGCATAATTTGTAGAGTCTAAACCTACGCCTAGATCCTTATAGTCAGAAACTCCAAATGCAGGTTTAAGAATATTTTCCATATCTTCTTTATCCTCAACAGGATGAGGAGATGTAAAAACAACATGTGAAGCAAGAATAGAAAAATCAAATCGTCCACTTTTAAAGCTCGCAAGAAGTGGCCTTCTAGAGAAAATATGAGTCGTCTCTCGTCCCATAAAGCTCTTTCTTAAATTTGGAAAGCATGCATACTTCTTCCCCGAAGTACGGGAATAAGTATCTTGGCAATGTTCGTTTGTAATAGGTTTAATGAACCTTGCTCTATAGTAAAAACCAGTAAGTTCTTTAACATGAGTAGGTTTAGCAGAGTCGCCCCTTGGACTAAGAATAAGAGACCAAGAGCTATCAAGTTTTCTAAGCTCTGATAATACTTTTAAATATCCCGGAGACCTATATAACGTTGGAGCTTTATTTATTGTATCTGAAACTACTGCAATCTTTGCCTTGAGAGTTTGAACTTTATCGAGATCACCATTCTTTTTCGCTTTATTCAAATCTTTCTTTAGGGATCTTAGCTCAGCTGGACCTTCGAAAATAGCATCGATAACTTCTTTATTATTTTTAGCATCGAGACTAACTAGTGGAAGTAACTCTAAAGCACCAACAACATCAGACTTGTTAATAATCTGAGCAATCAATGCATAGTCTTTATAACCTGAATTTAATGAACCTGGATGCCATAAATTAAAGCCACCGATTCTAACCTTACCGTTTTTAATGGCCCTTGATTGTGAGTATTGTTTATCTGAACTAGAATTATAGTGCTGGAACAAAGATCCACACTCAACATCATATTCACCATTGATTAAATATTTCTTATTATTTGAACATTCCTCTTGCAGTTCAGCTATAGCAAGACGGTCGCTTTCAACAGTTTTTGAAAAACTTGGGCTCATTGCTGAGAAGAAAATAAATAGCCATAAAATGTAATTTATCTTGCCCATAAAAGCTCCTTTAGAACTAAGGACCAACAAGATACATCAGTGCTGACTTTTTAGCAAAAATAAAAAAGTTATAACATACTGATATTACGAGATTAATTATTAGAAATTCATTAGTCTTTCCATCAAAAACTTATTATTTATGAACTAATATTTTACTGTTTTAAGTAAGCTCCTGAAATGACATATCTCTCAATTTCCCTAGATTCTACTCCAATGAGCGCAGTACTTCTTAAGCATCAATTTCAGCTAATTCTTATAGATTACCTATTGAAGCTGTCCTACATTTCCAAAAGATATTAAGAACTTAGCTCAATCAATTTTCCTAAAGATAATACTGTATCGTACCGATATGATTTTAGAATGCTTTTGAATAAATAAACCAATTACGAGGTCAGAGGATATGCTCCTAAAGAAAATTTCAATTATCTTATTAATACTTTCTCTTAATACTGCTCACGCTGCAGGTGGAAAGCTTATAGATTACCTTATATTTGATTCTGGAGTTGCAGAGATATTAACTAAGAATGGTGTTGATGCAATAGCGATCCCTAGAGTGAAGAGATATGTATCAAACTCACTTCAGGCCCTAAACTTCTCAGGAAAAACTCCAACTAAAGCGGAACTGAAAGAGATACTAAATGGTCTCTCTGGAACTTCACAAGATTTGAAAATTAAAAAGTCACTCTTGGCTCTACTTGATAAACCTGAAGATAAAATAAAAAAACAAGACGTAGTTAATGCTATTAATAGTCTTATCTTTCTAGCAAACAGACATGGAAGCACAGGTTCAACTATGCTGGCATGTGCTCAGTGCGTGAGTGATGTGCTTAGTAAGAATGGTTTTAAGTTTACATTAGAAGAAATTAATAACACTACAGCGAAGAAGGTTTTAGACCAAACTCTTCCAAAGCAACCAAGACAATTAACAAATTATATCAATACAAAAATGGCTAAGTTTAACTTTGGAGATCTATCAAGAGTAAGTCCATCGATGTTAAAGCCTGAAGAAGAGAAATCACTTGGACTATTCCTAGGACTAGCGGAAGCTGGTACTAAGAAGCAAAAGGCCCTAATAGAAGCAGTAAGAGAGTTTAGTACTGACCAGAATGGAGTAACGAACTTAATTGACTCTAGAAATCCACATACATTTTGGAAACTATTTAGTGAAGATATGGATGATGAAACAGTTGAAGGTTGGACTAAAATTATTAAAGAAGCAAATGCAAATGCTGATGGACAAACAAATAAACAAGAAGCATTCTACTCAGCTCTAAAGAAGAGAGCTGGTGATGATGAATATATGAATGACCAACTTGAGTTTTTAAAGAAAAAGAGTTGTTTCTTTAGATAAATAACGACTTAAATGAGAAGCTCAGTCAGAGCTTCTCAATCACTAATTACATAAAATCAACAACACCTGGATCTCTACTTATAATTAATACTTTTAAAGCATTAACGAATTTATCAAATTCACCAGCAGTATTGTACTCTGATAATTCTCTTACAACCTTATAGGCCATATCACCAAGGTTCTTCATTTCGAAAATATTATCAATTGGAGCCGATGACCAAATAACTTGAGCAAGAGCTTCTTCTCTTGGTCCTTCAGCTTTAAACAATAACTTTTTTATAGAAGTTGGTGACATCTCTACAAATTCTTTAAAAGATGCTTGCTTATCTTTTCCAAGGGTACCTATAAACTTACTAACGTTCCCTGATGAAATTTTCTGAGAAGCAAATTCATGAACTCTTTTTGCTACAGCTTCTTGAAATGCATCCATTTCCTTTGAAATCTTCTTAGACTTCTCTGTTGAAGCAGATAAGATAGCCTCATCTACAGTCTTATCAAATGCCTTTAATGCCTCAAAAGTAGTCTCTGCTGCAACTTGCTTTGAAAGTCCAAAAGTCTCTCTTGCTGATGCTTTTGTAGACTCATAAACAAGTCTTACTCTTGCATTTAGAAACTTCTTCATAATTAATCCGTCAGCAAGATCATATACAGCTCCTGATACTCTATTAACAAAAGCAGATGAAGTATTCTTTAATACTCCTCCAGTATGAGGTCCACCCTCTAAAAGAACCATATAAGGAATCTCTCTCTTTCTAACTGGAATCTTAACAAAGATATCAGAAAGATCTTCCATATTCTTAACAAGGTACTCTGTAAGATCATCACCATTTTTAGCTACTTGATCTAAACCATTAATCATATTATTTATTTTCTTACCGTTCTTAGCTAGTTGCTCAAAACGAAACTTCTTAATCCAATTAGTTCCCCAAAGGTATTCACCTTTATTTGCTTTATTCATCACAGCTCTTGCATGAACTAATTTATCATGAGAGCTAAACCACTTACCTTTATATGATTCTAATAATCTTTGTAGAACCTTAGGGTTATGTCCAAAGTAATCAGCAACAACTTCAGCAGTTTTCTTATTGATCATCTCAGGAGTTTCTCTAACCACTACATTACTTGAGTATTCAAAGATTTCGTCACCAGAAAGTTTAGCGTTGTTTTTAAATGGAGATAAAATCTCACCTAATTTTTTAGTCATTTGGTTCATTGTGATCTTCCCTCTTCTGTAAAGGTGCTTCACATTTTCCATTTCACTCATAGCATTCTTAACGGCTTCTTCAGAGGCACCGTTTCTTACTAATTCTTTAGAAATACTTTCTACAGCTTTTGATGCTTCATCAGTATTCTTCCCTAAAGCTTTAGCAAGGTCATCTTGTAGAGATTTAAAACCAAGTACGTATCTAGCAAAACTTACGTCTGCTTCAGTTGCTGCAGTCTTACCTGCAACTCCTGCCATATTCCAGGCCTTCTTAAATCCAATTTTTCCTGTATTTCTAAGCATTGTTCTCGCAGAAACATAAGTCATTTTTGAACCAACTTTAACAGCTCTTCCAATAACTCCTACCATTGGGATTAAAGATACAGCTTCAAATATTGCCCATCCCCAAGTTCTAGATACTTCATCAGAGCTTCCAGAGGTTGCAAACCCCATGTCTTCCATTTTCTTTATCTTTTCTTCATTTGCATCAGCTTCCGATTTTCTACTAACTTCTCTATAGATAAGGCTCGATTGCATTGTAAGAGCAGAAGTACCTGCTGCAATCATTGCAATCCCTAGAGGAGCACATAAACCACCAGTAACACCAGTACAAGCTGCACCTATTAGGATTGCTCCAATCCCTAAAAAACCAGCTCCTAATCCTAACCACATATCAGTCCACTCAGCATCTGACATTGAGTTAATCTTATCTAATACATTTTCAGGTACACCAGGTAGACCTGCAAGTTGATTTAATTGATTCTGTGCCTTTGAAGTTGCATAGAAAAGTGTTTTCATATCTTCATGAGTATCTGCATTCATATTACAGAATTCATTTAAGTTATTTAGAACTTTCAACTTTCTTACATGAGCTGCTTCTTTAATTAGATCTTTAAAGATTGGAGATTTAATACCATTATCCAAAGAAAGAAAGTTCATCTTTGCAGAGAATTTATTATCGATTCCATTCTCTTGAGAGAATTCTTCAAACATTGCGATTTGTTGGTCAACATTTCCTTTATTATTATAAAGATTTAAAAAGAATTGCCCAATTTGTCCTTCATCACTTTCTAAAAGATCATCAATTTCATCCCATGCTTGGCTTGAAATATTAGTACGAGATTTAGATTCATATCTTTCTACATTTTCTCTCGTTAAAAGTGTTTCATAAGAAAGATCTTCAAGTCTTGAGTAATAACTCTTACCATCTAGCTCAGTTTGAAAGATATTAGAATTTTCTTCATTTACTCTTTCTGCTATATCATTCCAAAACGCATCCTTTTCATCTTCAGATAGGATATTATTTGCATAACTAGGAACTAATACTTTATCAATATTTAATTTCTTCGCTGCTTTCTTAAGCATTTCAATATGAATCTTTACATTTTCTCTTTGTGTCTTTGTTTCACTTGAAACACGCTTTCCTCTTCTTGTTTGTATAAACTTTGGAGTAATCCCCTCTTCTACATGCTCTAATTCATCTAGAGCGATTAGGTAACTTAGTCTTACAGATGCCCATGGGTTTAATGCCTGCATTTGACCTGTTAAAAAGTCATACTCAGTCATATCACTAAATGAGAAGTCTGAACTTCCTCTATTTGTATTGATATTCCAAATATATCCAAATACTGGGTAGTTTTCTTCTATTTTCATTTCTTCTAATCTTCTTAAAGGAACAAAGTCTGAAGTTGTAACAAATTCTTTTAAGTAATCTGCCATTTGAGCAACTATATGTTTCCCCATTCCATCCTTACAAAAATCTGCACCTTTCCCTACATAGTGACATGCTAATTGAGCGTCTTTATAGGCAACATCAGTTTTTGAAACTTCTCTCTTTGACTCTAAAAAGAATGCAATTTTGTTAAGGGCCCAATTTCTCCATACAGCTGAACCGTATAAAGATGGGAATTTAATTTTAGATTTATTCTTATTAAGCTTTTGAATAAGTCTTTCAGACATAATATCAGTATAGTGAGTTGCACCTTTTCTTTGCATTAACTCTGCAAGAAATAATGATAAGTTTTGTCTTTGTGTATTGATAGAAGTTAGTGTTCCATCTTCTAGTTTTGTTTCATATAATTTATCTGCTGATGGTTTCTCGAAAAACTTCTGAAACTCTGTACCAATAGCATATGTGTAAGTTCTTGCTGCAGAATGCTTTCCTGTTCTTCTATTATAGCTCGAGTTCATTTTTCCTTTAAAAACACTCATTGCTTCTTGTAACTTCATCTGTACTACAGTTGTATAGTGAGAAACATCGTCAATATCAGACTTTGTAAAGTGACTTCCGTCTCTTGAGTTTCTTAAAGCACTCTTATACTCTTCAAAAGGAAGTAATCCAGAGTATCCCATTTTAGTAGGATCTTTATCAGCATTATCCATAAAGTATTCAAGATACTGATAGTTATTAAGGCTAAACGTTAACCCATGCCCTGACATTATATTTTGAAGATAAGTATCTCCCTGTCCTTCAGAAAAGTTAAACTTAAATTTCTCAGGAAGGCTTCCGTTGAAGTGAGACTGACATGACTTTGGAACGTCTACAGCTTCTTCATCACCTAACATCGCCTGGTAAACATATATCTGAGACATCATCATATGAAGAGTAAACCACTTAAGAGCTCTTACATAATTTCTCTTTGTAGGAGTCTTAACAAGAGTTAATACATCTCTTGAAAGGATCTCATTTTCATTAAATACTAATCTAGACTTTCCCCATGTCTCATCTAAAATTGATAAGTGGTAAGGATCTGTTTGCTCATTTGGACCTAAAGTGATTAATTTTCTTTGATCAATTTCATCTTCTTCAAATAAATCTGTTGGAAAATCAGTTAATAATGATTCATAAAAAAGTTTACCGTCATATTCTTCCTCAACATATGATCTTTTAGAAACAACAAGGTCTCTCATTGGAAGTAAAACTCCTCCAAGATAGTTTACTAATAAGTTTCTTCTAATTTCTTCATCAATATTTTCGTCATATAGGTACTTATTTAGTTCTGTTTTTATTAAAGTTGCTTTCTTATTTAAAGAAGTTAAAAGTTCATCATTTGCTCCAAGAGAAGGTATCTCACTCTCTCTATCTTCTTCTTCAAGCTTCATTACTTTCTCAGCAAACTTTTCAATATGTCCTTTAACTCTTTGTGGTACACATCTTTGCGCTTCTTCTTTTGCTAGATTTTCATCAAAAGTATATAGGTACTGTCCACAAGATACTTCATTTATACCTTTTACTATTTTTTCCCAGTTACTTAGTGTGTTTTCGTCGTAAGCAATTACTTCTTCTTCATCAAATCCAAAAAAATCTTCTTCTACTTCTTCGTCTTCACTTACTGCATCTTCAAGAACATCAACTTCTTCAGTAGAACAAGTCGCCTTTAAATCTTTACCTTTAATTGAATCTTTAAACTCATTGATTTCATTTAATAGCTCTTCACTAGAGTATATATATGTATAACTCTCAGAAGCTGGAACACGTAGAATCGTCTCAGCGAAAGCTAATTGAAAAGAAATTAGGTAAATTAAAATTGCAGAGATAAATCTCTTCATATAAGTCCCCTTAGATATATATATGTATATAGTTGCAAACTAAGGGCCAACAGCTCAGAGACAGACCTGAGTGATTTCAATATGTTATTTTTTATATAGTTGTATAAATTTTAGACATGTTAGATTTTTAACACTTCAAGGTATTGAAATAGCTAAATTATGGAGCAAGAATTGTAACTTTTAAACCAAAAAAAGGCCCTACAAAAGGGCCTAGTCTGTAGTGAATTAGTTCCAATTATCGTTGAAGTCTTGATCCCAATCATCTCCATAACCATCATATGAGTCATCGTAGATATCAGAGTAAAAATCGTCATTTAAATCATAGTCATAGTCATCAACGCTTCCATCTAGTCTCTCAGAACAGAAATATCTATAATCACTTGACCAGCTATTCATTTGATCTCTTTGACTAGCACAAAGGTCATAACCAGTTGAACATGTATTATTGTAGTAAGTTCTCTCTACTGTATTATTCCATCCATCAACAAGTTCATAGTTACACATATCAACGTGACTATATCTGTGGCTATAACCATTGTAGTTGTACCATGGATAGTTATTATTCCAATAGTATCCATCATTCCAAGTAACTCTAACTCTTAGCCATCTATTCCAGTAAATACTTCTGTATGGAACTGATCTAAAGTAACTTCTTCTATTATTGTATCTACTGTGATGAGATCTATTGTAGCGGTATGATGAGTGATTATGTCTTACGTATCTAGAGTTAGACCTATTCCAATTTGGGCGATGTCCATAATCTCTATAAGCAGAAGTTCTTCTAGCTGTACTTACTCTAGTGTTATTTCTTACAGTATTTCTATTTCTATTTCTATTTACTGTAGTGTTATTTCTAGTAGTTCCTCTATTTCTGCTTACTGTAGTATTATTTCTAGTAGTTCCTCTATTTCTACTTACTGTAGTGTTAGAGTTATTTCTTTGAGGTCTAACAGTATCTCTATTATTACGAGTATTTCTTGATGTACACTGCTTACCTCTTTGGCATTCTCTAGCGTTTGTATTACCTGAATCAATATATATGAATGCAGTTAATACAAAACATCCTATAAAAAAGTTCTTCATTCAATTTCCCCTAAATAGATAATTTATTAAGGAACTCATATCCATAAATTAAGAAGAAATAAAATAGATTTTTAAGTATTTAACATAAGTTTAAAAACTTACAGCGACGCATCAAGAAATATTAACAACTTAAGTCATTTACTTACACTGATAATTGTAGAGATAAAAAAAGGGCCGCAAAATGGCCCTAATTTATTTATGAATCTCTAAGATCTTTTCGAAGGATTTTTCCAACATTTGATTTAGGTAATTCATCCCTAAATTCATATATTTTTGGAACTTTATAGCCGGTGAGATTCTCTTTACAGAATTTTTTTAATTCATCAACTGTAAGTGATTCATCTTTTTTAACAACAAAGAGCTTTACTACTTCACCAGACTTTTCATCAGGAGCTCCTACAGCTGCACATTCAAATACTTTTTCATTTGAACAGATTACATCCTCAATTTCATTTGGATAAACATTAAAACCAGAAACAAGAATCATATCTTTTTTTCTATCTACAATTTTAAAGAACCCTTCTTCATTCATAACGCCGATATCACCAGACTTAAAGAAACCATCATCAGTCATTACGTTCTTCGTCTCCTCAGGTCTATTCCAATAACCTTTCATAACCTGAGGTCCTTTAATACAAATCTCACCAATCTCCCCTACAGGTAGAGTTTTTCCATCATCGTCTTTAATTACAACTTCAGTTGAAGAAACAGGTAAACCGATTGCTCCGTTATAACTTTTTAAGTCTAGTGGATTGATACAAGCTGCCGGAGAAGTTTCAGTTAATCCGTATGCTTCAATTAAAGGTACACCTGTTACATTTTCCCACTTATCTGCTACTGCTTTTTGTACGGCCATTCCTCCACCAAGAGTTAGCTTGAGTGAAGAGAAATCAACATCTGCAAAACCTGGAGAATTTAAAAGACCATTAAAAAGAGTATTCACTCCAGTAATTGCTGTGAACTTCCATTTATTTAATTCTTTAACAAATCCCTTCATATCTCTAGGATTTGTAATCAATACATTAAGAGCTCCTACAGTAGAGAACGTAAAGCAATTAGCTGTTAAACTAAAGATATGATAAAGAGGAAGAGGAGTGATAATAATTTCTTTTCCATCTTCAGTAACTGGAGATATCCAAGCTTTAGCCTGCATTAAATTGGCAATGATATTATTATGAATAAGTTCTGCACCTTTTGATACTCCAGTTGTCCCACCTGTGTATTGAAGAAACGCAGTATCTTCTCTACTTATATCTGGACGAATAAACTTTGTTTCATCCCCCGACTTTACACACTCTAGAAAATCTTTTGTTCCATTAATATTCCAAGCTGGAACCATTTTTTTAATATTCTTTATAACAAAGTTTACTATCATCGATTTTGGAAAATCTAACATGTCCCCAATTTTAGTAGTAAGAACATTTTCAACACCAGTATTTGAAATAACACTTTCAAGTACATGTGCAGAGTTTTCAAAAATAACAATTGTCTTTGCACCAGAGTCATTAAGTTGATGCTCCAACTCTCTACCTGTATAGAGAGGATTAACATTAACTGCTACCATTCCAGCTCTTAAGGCCCCAAAAAGAGCTATAGGATATTGGAGAATATTAGGCATCATTATTGCGACTCTATCTCCTTTAGATAAATTTAAATCGTTCTGAAGGTAAGAAGCAAACTTTCTACTTTGTAAATCTATCTCAGAATAAGTTAACGTTTTACCCATACAATGAAAGGCAGGATTATTCGGAAACTTCGAGAAAGAATCCTCTAAGATCTCAGGAATAGAATTGTAAATTGATGTATCAATGCTATGTGCTACACCTTCTTGATAATGCTTAAACCATACATGTTCCATGAGTCCCTCTATATTTAAATTTATCTAATATATTGATTTTATAAAATCTTTCTAAATAAGTAATCTTTGGCAGAATTTTCTTACCTAAGGTATAGGATATTCTAAACTTTTTTTCTTGCCTACAAAAATCTCAAATGATAAAACTCTCCAACTTTGAAAGGATGTCGTCCTGAATAATGGATATCAGCACTTCATTCTTATAGATTTATTCTATACACACGCGTTTAAGCCTCCGGAATCGGAGGCTTTTTTGTTCACTTTACTCAAAAAGAACTGCAGGATAATATATTTCCATGAACGATAAACTGACTGAAAACGTAGACTACTACCTAAATGAAGAAGGCCTGATGGTCTTTACAGAAATATACCATACTAAAAGAGGCCATTGTTGTCAGAGTGGTTGTGTTCATTGCCCGTACGATTATAGTAAAAAAGTAGACCCTAGTGTTCCTTCAGAGCTTCAAAGCCCTTGGAAAGAAGATGAAGAAATAGAAATTTACGATGGCCCAATTGATGAGTGAACCAGCTCAATTTTTTTAGCTTTAGACATCTGTTTTATCTCCCACTCTCTTTTTGAAGCAAGGGACCTGTTTTCATGCTCTTCGAGGTAGATAATTTTTTTAGGAGTATTTGATCTAAAGAACTTTGCACCTTTCTTACTTGAACAGTGCTCATTAAACCTTCTTTCAACATCTGTAGTGATACCTGTATAGAACTTTCCAGAAGTTGTTTCTATAATATAAACAAACCAACTCATATAACATCAAACCTAACTGTATCTTTCTCAACCCCATTAATTACTATAGTTAAAAAATGTTCGCCTTTATAGTGCTTACGAGTGGTCATTTCTTTAAAACTTTGTTTCTTATTAAAGAGAATCTCTTCTTTATCATAATCACCTTCAGCTATTTTAAAAACTTTTGTATTATGACTCCCATTACTTTTTAGATAATGAACTTTGTATTCAATTCTTATTCGAGATGATCTGAGCACTTCCATAGAAAACGTAAATTCTAAATTAGATCCTATTTTTACTTTTCTAGTTGTTAATGAAAGGTCCTTCACATTTATATTTTTAGCGTTACTATAGCCAAATATTTTCAAGGCCTGTGGATTGCCCTCTTTCAATAAAGTCCTAAGACCACGTTTTACAATCCAATCTGTATGCTTACTTTTTCCGTACCATTGCTTAGCTAATCTAAGAGCAAATTCTGGATGATCTTTACTAATATCATTTAGGTTATTCGCAACACTTTTTCGAACATATAATTCGGGATCATTTTTTAAATTTTCAAGGATTGGAGTTATCAGTGCAGGACTCTTTTTAAAGTTCTTAAGCGCCATCGCCCATGGCAATCTAGCGCGACATCCTTCGCTAGAAAGTCTTCTTACATGATAATTCTTTGACTTTGACCAAGAAAGCATCTTTCTCATGACCATAGACTCATTCGCAATAATAAATGGTCTAATTGCAAACTCTGAACTTGAGTACTTAGTAAGTTCTTCAAGAGCATTTAGAGATAGCTTTAAGTGACACTTATCCATTCCGTATTCTTGAATAAAATTTGGGAAAAAGAGTGCTTCAAATCCACTAAACTTAGGTGCAGACTTAACAAGTATTTCAACAGCAAGTGAGTATTTATCAGGTAAAGTTCTAAATAAAGCTGTGGTTATTCTCTTCATCCTCATCTTTAACTCTAAACTACTCCATTCAGAATCAAAGACAATAGAGAGAAATAATTCGATGTCAAAATCTTTGTAATTTCTCTTAAACTCATTTGCGACATTGAGTAGGTAATTTTCTGTATAGACATCTTTTAATAACTTAGTCATTACACCTATCTAATACAAGTGAGAATTCATCAATATCTATTGGCTTTTCAATATAGCCATTGAAACCAATGCTAGCCGCTTTCTTTTTATCCTCTTCCATAACATTAGCCGATAACGCATATATGAGAGGTCTCTTTTCACCTGTCCAATATTTTAAGATTGTCGATGTCGCTTCATATCCATCCATAACTGGCATTTGAATATCCATTAGAATTAAATCAAAGTCTTCTTCATTCAATGCTTCAATTGCAAGCTTTCCATTATCCACTATCTTAAAATTTATATAACCAATTTTTTGAAGTAGTTTTTTAACAAGTAACTGATTAACCTTATTATCTTCTGCAATTAATATTTTAAAATTTTCTTTTTTCTTATCTTTGTTATCACTTTTCTTAACACTCATAGAATCTTGTGAATCAACAGGATTAAAAGCAGTGATTGTAAAGGTAAACTTAGACCCTTCACCTTCAATACTAGAGACTTTTATCTCTCCTCCCATTGCTTCAATAAGATTCTTTGAAATTGTCAGTCCCAGACCAGTTCCACCATACTTTCTTGATGTCGATACATCTGCTTGCTCGAAGGAATAAAAGAGTCTCTCTTGTGCTTCTTCAGAAATCCCGATTCCTGTGTCCTTAATGGTGAAGTTTAGTTTAACGTGATTACTACTTTTTTCTAATAACTCTACATTGACCTCTATACTTCCTTCTTCAGTGAATTTAACAGCATTTCCAATTAGGTTTGTAAGTACCTGCTTAAGCCTCAATGAGTCTCCTGCAATAATATCTGGAATACTCTCATCCATGTTAAATTTAAGCTTAATTCCTCTAGAAGTAGTTATGTGATCAAATATATGAATTGTAGATAGAACACAATTCTTCACATTAAAATTTGATTTTACGACACTTAACTTTCCAGCACTGATTTTTGAAAAGTCTAAAATATCATTTATAATTGCAGCTAAACTTTCTCCACACTCTCTAATATAGCGAACCTGCTCTGTAGCTTCTTTAGAAAGTTTTAAATCGGAAAGTATCCCAGTAAAACCAATAATACCATTTAACGGAGTTCTGATCTCATGGCTCATATTTGCAAGAAAATTACTCTTAAGATTTGCAATACTTTCGGCCTTTATTTTTGCTTCAACTAATTTCTTACTTGTGTAATAAGTTAAATAAAAGACGAAAATAGTAGATAGAAGTAACCCAATATATAGAGCGATTTTTGCTTCATGCTCTGTTTTATAAATTTTCGCAGAAAATTCGTCCTTCAATTTAACCTGATTCTCTTTCAACCACTGAAATCCTATTATTGCCTTAGTGTCATCAACCCTTACTCTTTCATCTATCTCAGCAATACTAGCCCCACGACCTTTCATTTCACGGGCAATAGAGATCTTATTTTTGTATTCCTTTATTGTGTTATAAATATTATGAACATGAGAGTACTCCATCTTAGTCATAGTAGGATTATTCTCAATGTCCCCTAATATCTTAATTGCTAGACCAAGTGATTCATCTGCTTCTCTTGAATAATTCTCATCTCCTCTTAAGATATAGTTTTTAAATGCATGATGAGCGCCACCAAAACCTAGAGTATCTTTTAGTTCAAGATAAAGAACACCTTTAGAGTCAACGTTCTTAAGGTAAGTTGCCCACTGGTATCTAATATTATCAATTTTAACATATTGAATGAATGCTACAGCTGAGAGAAAGATGCAGATTAATAAAGGAACAATCATTAATTTTTGCTGATAGTTTTTCAAAAGATACCCGGGGCTAATGTTCTAAGAACTTTAGTTTAACACTCTAGAGCAATATAATGGAAGACTTACAATGATTGTTTAATCCTGATTTATATATTTCTTGAGAATAGAATAGATTTTAGCCCATATATAAAAATGGCCCCCATTTCTGGGGGCCTATATATTTAAAAGTTGATGAATATGGCCCTCTATTACACTACACAAATAGGAACTCAACACAACATAGAACCTGCTCCTGAATAAAGGAGCTTGGCCATCCCACCAACTTACTAACTTTTGAATGAGACCTTATAACTCAGACCGTTATGAATCTCTATAAAAGATTTTATAGTATAAAAAAGTTACATGGATACTAGTAAGAGAGTTCTATTTGGCAATGATTGCACCCAGAATAGCAGCTCCGGCAGCAAAGATTATAGAGTTAGCGGCCTTATCAGAAAGCCTATAGCCTCCTCTTGAGTTCGCAGGGTTCTCACGATCATAATATGGAATATCTGGATCCCTTTGAGAACTCTCTTCACTTGTAATACCTAGGCTTTTAAGCTCAAAAGAATTTACAGTCTTAATATCGAGAAAATTAACAAACTTACTTGTTTCGTTTACCCTTATATTTCTTTGTTTAGCAATCGCTTCGATTATATAGATTTTCTGTAAGTTACTTCTTACTGTTTGATTAAGTTTCTTTTCACTTATCCTAACGGGATAGGCATAAGACTTTCCTTTTCTATCTTTAATTTTAAAGTAGAGGTCAGTATCTTGTCCTTCAATACCTTTTTTAATAACAAATTTACCTGACAGCTTAAGAACTTCTTCATTTTGTCCAAAGGCAATAAGATTAAATAATAGAGAAATTATCACTATAGCTGACTTCATTACTGCTCCTTAGGTAAGTTACTCAATATATTTTATCTTATTTATTGGAAAACAAATAGCCAAAAAAGTGTCTATTTTTTATACGGCCCTGAAAATACTTTATACATCCCCCTCTCTAACAGCCTTTAAATACATATAGAATAGTTGGCATGTTCATTGCTCTATAAATAGTAGAATAAGCAACTGGAGAGATTACTATGAATACATTAAGAACAGTTTTTTTCACACTACTGACTTTATCATTTATGCAGGTAATCCAAGCAAGAGCTGCAGTACATTCTAAGCTAGAATGTCATACTCCAAGAATGAAAAAATCATTTGTTATTTTCAATAATAAGATTAGTTTTTTAGAAGAAACTGAAAAAGGAAGAATGGTTGCTTCGGCAAATGCGATGAGAACTAGCTATAAGAAGAATGGATTTACTAAGGTATTAAATTACTGGGGCCAAAGGCATGAGATCCATATTGGAAATGTAGATAAGCTATCTGAAATAAATGATTACTTAACAATAAGATCAAATAAAGGACATGAGATCACGTACCCCCTTACGTGTTATCAGAAATAGAAAAAGCCCGAAAGGGCTTTTTTTGGTCTAAACTATTTATTCCATTTAAACTTATCCATTCCGCCACTTTCTTCAACTCTTGGGGGAATTTTAAAATTTTCACATCCAGAAATTGGAACAGACTTTTCTCTAACAACTTTTGCAGATCCATTAAGCTCTATAAAGTTAGAGAGTTTGAACTTTCTCTCCTTATTATAAAAACCTATTTCAATATAATAATCACCTCTAAGCTCTTTTCCACCATTAAGAGAAGTATTTGAGTAGTTAAATTCTTCAACCCTAACAAGTAGCCTTTCTTCTTCAACAGGAGAAACTGAAATTTTAGACGTAAAAGGCTGCTCATCACCTAGACCTACTTTTTCAATTAGTAAGTCATGTTTAAACGCTGGACATGGAAGGTTTGAAAATCTTGTTGAAACAGATGAGGCAGAATAAAGAATTCTAAAGCTGCCTTTTTTAAGTTGATTAATTCTCATTGCATTTTTTTGACCAGGGAGAATAATAGGTACATAGAGGTAACCTATTGTTTCATTTCTCATCATCCCTCTTCTTTTAACTTTTATAATCCAACTATCAACACCAAATTTATCTACAAGATATCGTAAATCTTTAGTTTCAAATTGAGGAAAAGTAAATGTGACTTGAATTCCTCTAGAGATTTCAATATTTCTTAACATTCCAACTTTCCAACTTAAAGTATCGATATCTACGATACTTGACTCTGTTGGCTGGATAGAAACTCTCTCTCCACTATAAGAGACTTCAGACTTCTTCTGACATGAGAATAGGACTGCAAATAAGAAAACAAAAGAGAGTATTTTCATTAATTTCTCCTACTTAATAATAAGAAAAATTCCCTTTCCAGAAACTTTAAAATTATTAACATCTTCAAGTGGCATTAATGCTGCTTGATATTGACTTAATAGTTGTTTTTCTGAATTACGTGAAACGCTAATACTTCCCTCTAACACAAGTATTGAAGCAAATCGCTCTCCGAAGCTAATATCTAAATCAGAATCTTCAGTCTTATTATAACTATAAAGCTCAAAATCATTTAATTCTAAAAGCTTTAAATTATTGCTAAATATATCATTCTGTACTTTAAAGTTAAGTCTATGGTTAAACTCTTCATCAAAGCGAATCACATCAAGAGACTTATCAATATGCAACTCTCTTGCCTCACCATTTTTACCAGACTTATTACCATCCCACAGTCTATTCCAGTCCCACACTCTGTAAGTAATGTCTGAACACTGTTGAACCTCTGCTAAAAATACATCCTTACCAATAGCGTGGATAGTTCCCGCAGGCACGTAAAAGAAATCCCCTCTCTTAACAGGATAGAAATTCAAAGAGAGAGAAAGGTCTTCTTTTTTTTCTAAAGACTCTTTTAGACCTTCTTTGGTGATGCCTTTCTTTAGACCAAGATAAATCCCTGCCCCTTCTTTAGCATCTAGTATAACCCAGCATTCAGACTTCCCTTTTGAATTTTCATTCTTAAGCGCGTACTCATCAGCTGGATGAACTTGTACCGATAAGTTTTCAGACGTATCGATAAACTTAACCAGATAAGGAATTTCTTCCATATTAGATATTTCGCTTAAAAGACCACATTCACTGTTAGATGGACCGTCAGCATGAGCTGACACTTCCCAGGTCTCACCGACAGGATCTCTATCTGCTGGAACTTCTATATTTTTTAAACGTGAAAGCAACGAGCCTCCCCAAATTTTATGGGAAGCAAATGGTTTCAGTACGATAATTGATTTCATTTTATAACCTCTTAATTTTATAATACTGATAACATGTTTTATTGTCACTTTTAGCCGCTATATTTTATGATTCTTTACATAAATTTAACCTTAAGGACCTGAAAATAGGTTTATTCTTAATCTCTTCACTTTTTATTACAATTCACGAGTTAGAATATAGACATGGAAAACTTAAGACTTCCCGTATTACCTATTCCAAATGTCGTTCTCTACTCGAGAACCTCTCTACCAATTTATATATTAGAGCCAATATATATAGATATGATTAAGACGTGCATTAAAGATAACACTCCAGTAGCAATCAGTAAGGCTTCCGCAAGTGATCAGCAAAATGCGAAGGGAAGATATAAACCATCGGAGATCTGTGGATATGGCCGCCCTATTATTTTAGAAGAAAATATAGATGGTACGCTAAAAGTTTTAATCAAGGCGATTGGACGAGTGAGACTTTTAGAAGTCGACCAGAACCTCCCCTATCTAATTTATCAAGCAGAATGCTTTCACGATAAAGTAGAATCAGAAAAACTACATGGACCACAAATTCAAAACTTAAAAAATCTATTAGATAATTGGTTAGAGATAAATATACTTGATTCTTATGAAAGAGAAACATTCACAAATTCTTTAACTAGCATTTACCATGTTATTGATTATATTTGTATGTTCTTAATTCAAGATCCAGAACTACGGCAGCTACTTCTTGAGAATAACTCCCTCTTTGAAAGAGTACAGCTCCTAAACTCGCTATTTGAAGAACCCTCTCACTTTGAAGAGAGCTCTTTAGTTGTGTCAGCGATCAAGAGTTACGAAGAGATTGAGAAAACCTCTCGCATCGCTCATTAAAAAATTGGAAAAATAAAGTTGATCACAGTTAAGCCCAGGCCAGAAAGGACTGGTATCGTTAAATTATCATCAATAACGACACTGCATAACTCTGAGATTGTTCCTATAGCACCTGCAATAATACTAAATAGTAAGAGATCTATTCCTGGTTTATAGAAATAACTCCCATAAAGAAATGTTAAAGAGTAACAAACTAAGAAACCTGCAACACAACCCTGAACAGACTTATTTGTAATAATCTTATCTTTTCCATATAGGATTCCAAAAAAAGAACTTATAGGGTCTGAAAAAATTAAAAATAAAATAGATAGAATTGCAATTTTCTCACTAAATAGAAGTAAAGAAATAGCAGCTCCAAGAGCGTAAAATGGAAAACCGCTAAGTGAGCTTCTTTCCGACTCTCTCATAAATGGCTTCATAAATTTTAATACGATTGTGTTAATCACCGGGAAGTTAAGTCTAGAAAACTCAACTATAAGTGCTGCGATACCAAGAATTAGAAGAAACATCCCCATCTGCCTAGCTTCGAGCTCAAGTTGGTTATAAACAGATAGGCCAATTAAACCTGTCCCCATATGCCACAACTTTCTAATCAAATGTATTTCAGATCGTAAAGCGAGTGTATTTTTAATTTCTGCTCTCATAAGAGACCTCCAGCAAATCGACTGCAGTCTAGCCATCAATTCTAGGACTGTCCATACCCAAGCGAAACATTCAACTATTCGTATTTACATTGAGAAATCTTCAAATACGTACAATTTTAACCACATAATGCCTTACATATTGAAATTTCTTATCTATAATTAGGAGAATTTTCAGGGATAGAAAAATTTATGCAAAATACGACACAAGATGTACATGACACTTTAGACTCAACGCGAAAGACAAAAATCTGGGCCATCGGTGGTGGAAAAGGTGGAGTTGGAAAGAGTTTGGTTACGGCCAATCTATCAATCTGCCTTGCTCTAATGGGATATAAGGTAGTAACAATCGACCTTGACCTAGGTGGAGCTAATCTACATACATGTCTAGGTATGCCAATTCCGGAAAGAACACTCTCCGATTATTTAACTAAAAAAGTTAGAGAACTTAGCGAAGTAGTTACTCAGACACCTATTCCAAATTTATCGATTATTAGTGGTGCACAAGATGATGTCGGTATTGCAAACTTAAAACAGATGCAAAAAGCGAAAATCATAAGCAAAGTAAGCTCACTTGATGCTGACTATGTCCTTTTTGACTTGGGAGCAGGTACAACATTTAACACTCTAGACTTCTTTATCTCAGCAGATCAGGGAATCTTAACAGCTCTACCGGAGCCAACGAGTATTGAAAACACTTATAGATTTATCAAGAGTATCTACCATAGAAAGCTAAATATGGTTGAAGACCTTCTAGAAGTAGGTCCACTTATTGATCAGGCCATGAATGCTAAAATATCTCAAAATTCTACTCCTGCAGACCTTATTGCAAGAGTAATTGAGATCAATCCAGAAATTGGTCATAAATTAAAAATAGAAATAGAAAAACTATCTCCTAAACTTATTATCAATCAAGTAAGAACACAGGCAGATATAGACATCGGCTTCTCTATGAAGATCATTTGTCGAAAGTACTTCGGAATCAATTTAGATTATGTTGGATTTCTTGATTACGATGCTACAGTTTGGCAAAGTGTAAAAAGAAGAAAACCTCTTTTAATGGAATTCCCAAATTCAGCTCTCGTGAACAACTTCGATAAGATCGTTCACAGACTTCTAAACATATCTTAAGGAAGAGGAAATATAATTGGAAAAGCAAAAAAACTACTACGATGTTTTAGAAATCCCAGCGACTGCTACTCAAGAAGAAATTCAACAAGGTTATGTAAGAGCTAAAAATGCATACTCACTAGACTCTCTTGCTCTTTATTCACTAATGACAAAAGAAGAGTGTGACTCAATTCTAAACTTAATCGAAGAAGCTTATAGTATTATAAGTGACCCATTAAAAAGACAGCAATATGACGAAGCTCGTGGACTAAATAAAGACTTTAGTTATCAAGATGCAAATAGGTCAGCTGAAACATTCAAGAGAAATGATACTCCTGACTCTAAACTCGATGCTCAGCTAGGTACAAATAATATTCCGAGTGAAGGTAATGTTAAGAGGATTGTAGCAAGTCAAAAGTTTGCTCTTAACTTTGAAGAAGATCCAGAAATGGAAGAAAAAATCTCTCAAGCAATAGAGTTCACTGGAGATTTTTTAAAAGAAGTTCGTGAGTACAAGAATGTAGATATACTTAGAATGAGTGAAATGACAAAAGTTTCAAAAACTTATTTAAAGTATATTGAAGATGAAGCTATTACAAAGCTACCTGCAACAGTTTATGTCAGAGGCTTTGTTTATCAATATGCAAAATGCTTAAAACTTAATCCTGAAATTGTTGCTGCATCTTACTTAAATAGAATCAAAGAACTCAAAGGCTAAAATAATGTCAGACGCTGAAAATAATGAATCGTTTACTTTTACAATAACAGAAGAAGATAAAAACGATTTTAAGCGTTTAGACCAATACTTAGCAGATAAGCTCGTAGATCAAAGTAGATCATTTGTTAAAATGCTTTTTGAGAAAGGACTTATTACTTCTGAAAATGCAGCTAAAAAAATAGAGTTGAAAAAGTTCCCTGAAGTTGGAACAACTATAACTGTAGTCATTCCACCTCCTGCACCAGCGGACGCCCTACCTGAAGACCTTCCATTAGAGGTCTTGTTTGAAGATGAACACTTAATTATTGTGAATAAAGCAGCAGGAATGGTCGTTCACCCAGCTCCAGGAAACTACACAGGAACACTAGTTAATGCCATTCTTTTTCACTGTAGTGATATCAAAGGGGTTGGTGATCAAAAGAGACCTGGAATTGTTCATAGATTAGACAAGGGTACTTCAGGAGTTATGGTTGTTGCTAAAAATCAAAAATGCCATGAAGGACTAGTTAAACTCTTTAGCACACATGATATTACGAGAAGGTATGAGTGTATTGCTATGGGAAAATCATTTCCTGCAGGTGGAAAGCTTGAGTCCACTATTGGAAGACATCCTCAAAATAGATTAAAAATGTCGACAGAAGCTAAGTCAGGCAAGCATGCCCTGACTCACTATAGAGTGCTTAAGCAATATGATAAAGTTGCTCATGTAGAGCTGAAGTTAGAAACAGGAAGAACACATCAAATTAGAGTTCACCTAAGCCAATTACTTTACAGACCAATTCTGTGTGACTCTCTCTATGGGAATCCTTCCGAACACCTCCAAAGAGTAGGCCCAGAACTTTCAGAAATAATAGGTAATTACGAACATCCATTTCTACATGCTAAAGAGCTAGGATTTGTTCATCCTATAACAAAGCAAGAATTAAACTTCACAACTCCCCCACCAAAGACATTTCAAAATGTTCTCAATTACTTAAATGGAAATGAGAATGGTCCTGCCTAGGTATACTTACCAATTTTTGAACTATGTATTTGAAGTATGGGATCATAAACCGAACCTAAAAGGTCTAAAAAGTGTTACGCAAGTACACGGAAACCTCATCCTAAAAGCCTCTAGCCTCCCCGCAGAGGCCGATGGAATCATAAGCACCAATAAATACCCTTTGGCCATAAAGACTGCTGACTGCTTGCCAGTAGCTTTCGCCTCAAAAAAAGGTATTGCTCTAGTGCACGCAGGCTGGAAAGGCATTCAAGCTAAAATTCTTTGTGATAAACAGCTAAAGTCCTTGGATCCAAAGAAAATCTTTATTGGACCACATATAAGGATGAAAAACTATGAAGTCTCGTTAGACTTTACAAAGAATTTTCCAAAATCTAACAATTTTAAACATATTGAAGGTAGAATATTCTTTGATATGACCAAAGAAGCTATTGAGCAACTCAAAGAGACTTATCCTCTGGCTGAAGTTATCGATTGTGGATTAGATACATATAATGATGATCGATTCTATAGCTATAGAAGTGGTGATTTAGAACTACGAAATTGGAATGTTTTAAGAAAAATATAGGAGAAAAAATGCAAAAGAAGTCATTCTACAAAGAAGGGTCATTTAATGCCCAAATAATTCTAGGGGCAATTGCTATCGCAATGATTGGTGTCTCAATATTTTTAACAAATCACTACTTTGGAGTAAAGTTTCCTACTAATATTAGTGAGAGTTCTACACTGTGTAACTTTAACTCTTTCTTTAATTGCGATACTACAACAAATTCTCCAGCATCAAATATAGCAGGTGTTCCAATTTCATTATTTGGAGCTCTTATAGGTGCATTTCTAATGCTAGGGTTTGTTTTTAAGAATGAAGAAATAGAAGGAACAAATCATCTGATACTATTAGTTAATGGTGCTGGATGTCTTTTACTCTTTCTCTACTCGATATTTGCTTTAGGTGGACTGTGCCCTATGTGTACTGTTTACTACATTCTTTCATGGGCAGCTTTATTCATATTCCATAAAAATAGCTCTCATCGATTTGTAGGACTTAAAACAATTGCTATCTATATTGCAGTAACAGCTGTTGCTTCTGGTGCAACTTGGAACACTGTAAACAACAAAGAGAAACAAATTACTCAAATTGCAGACTCTCTACTAGATCAGTATTGGAAACTTCCAAACCTAGGAAAGCCCGCTACAGACTCTGAATTTAGAATTGCTTCATCTGCCGGAAAGTTCGACGATGCCCCACTACAACTGACATTCTTCTCTGATTTTCAATGTCCTGCTTGTAAGGCCCTTTCGGATAACTCACATGCGATTGCTAGAAAATATCAAGGTAAAATCAATATTCAATATATGTATTACCCTCTAGACCATAACTGTAATCCAAAAATGCAAAGACCACTTCACACTCTTGCATGCCAGGCAGCTTATCTAGCAACATGTCTTCCATCTAAGTTTGAGAAAGTTCACGATGATATCTTTAATAATCAAAGTAGTCTCACAATGGACTGGTTAACTAACTATGCTAAAAGAGAAAATGTTCTTGAATGTGTTCAGTCTCCTGAAACTAAGAAAAAAGTACAAGAAATAATTGCAAGAGCTGAACCTTTCAATATAAGTTCAACTCCAACAATGCTAGTAAATGGTGTAAAAATAGAAGGTGTATTACCTCTTAACCAACTTTATATCATTCTTGATGATATTCTAGCCAAAGCAAAGTAGTAACGAAGATGAGCAAGAAACGTAGAGAGATTCCAGTATTTGAACTTCCAATCATTGAGACACACTGTCACCTTGATTATTTAAAAGAAGTAGAATTAAGTGAATTACTCTCTAAGTCTCTTGCTCATAATATCGAAAAAATAATGACCATATCTGTGTCGCCAAAAAATCTACAAACAGTAATTGATATCGCCAACTCTCATGAAAACATTTTCTGTACTCAAGGTATTCACCCTCACGATGCAAATGAATGGACAGATGAGGTTGAGAATACAATTAGAAAAAATATTGATAATGAAAAAGTAAAGGCCGTCGGAGAGATTGGACTAGATTTTTACTATAATAAATCTGAAAAACAAAAGCAGATAGACGCCTTTAAAAAGCAACTTCAAATTGCTATCGACTTCGATAAACCTGTCGTCATCCACTCTAGAGATGCAGATGATGAAATGATGGAAGTACTAAAGGAATACGCCCCAAAAATGAAAAAGAAGGGCGTGATCCATAGCTTTACTTCAACAAAGGAGCTCGCACTCTGTGCTCTTGATCTGGGGTTCTATCTTGGGTTTAATGGGATTATCACATTTAAGAATGCAGAGGATGTGAGAGAGACATTAAGAGTATGTCCAATAGATCGTATCTTACTTGAAACCGATGCCCCATTTCTCACTCCTGTACCTTATAGAGGCAGAGAGAATGCTCCTTATTACCTCCCATTTATTGCAGAAGAAGTAGCTAAAGTGAAAGAGCTGAAGCTCGAAATAGTGCTTAAGACCTGCTATCAAAACTCAAAAGACTGTCTTTCTCTATAAAAACAACCACTTAAACCAAAGTAGTTTATACACACTCCCTTTTGTCTGCAGATAATTCTGTTAAAATGACGCACCAACTAAACAGATGGGGTTGTAAATGAAGAGAGAGTATAAATTCTTAATTCTATTATTTTTAATCAATACAGTAAGCTTCGCAAAACCTAAGAGTTTCACTGCAAACGTCATGGCGCCAAACTTAGTGGGGCAAACATCTGATGTTCAAAAGAATAGAGATCAATGGGCAAAATTTGAAATCGACCTAGAGAAAATGAAAAGTCTAGGTATCCAGTCTATCTCTACTCATATCTGGTGGTCACTCGCAGAACCAAAAGATAATCAATTCGATTGGACCTATTACAACAAATTATCTGAAATCATAATAGATAAGGGCCTTAAGTGGTCTCCAATCATTTCATTTCATAGCTGCCAAACAAAAAAAGAAAACTGTAATATTAAGATACCTTCCTGGGTTTGGAGCAAGTATCAAAATAGTGATGGAATAGAAAATGAAGCGGATTTAAAATTTGTTTCAACAAATGGTACTATTAATGACGAGTATATTTCTTTTTGGGCAACCGATATTGTTGCTATAGAATATAAAGAATTCATTCAATCCTTTATTAAAAATTTCAATAAACTAGGTTCTAAGATCTCAGAAATTATCATTTCTCTAGGTCCAAATGGAGAACTTCGCTATCCAATAAGTGAACTAACGTTAAATCAACCACAGGCCTATTCCCAACTTGCTAAAAAATCTTTTAGATCTTTTGTTAAATCAAAGTATAAAACTGTAGATAATGTTAACTCCTCTTGGAATGTAGATTTAAAAGGTATAAGTGATATTCAACCTCCACTAGAGCAGAACTTCTTTATCAATGAAGAGTACAAATCTACCTTCGGAAAAGACTTCTATGACTGGTATAACCGATCATTAACAGAGCATGGAATTATAGTTCTAACGACAGTAATTAGAGAGTTTAATAAAGAGGGATCAAACTTTATTAACACTCCAATTGGAACAATAATTCCAGGGTCTATTTGGAGATCAGATAACGGTACTGATCGTACAGCAGAGTTAAATGCAGGATTGATAAGATCTAGTGATAACTTTTGGGATAAAGAAAATAAGGCCTCTGGATACGAACACATCATATCGAGCTTAAAAGAAGCAAGTACTCTTACTAAGTTTGAAAAATTGAACATTCATTTAACGGCAATTGAGATGACTGCTCCGAAAGAAATGAAGTTAGATGATGATTCCCAAAAAAGTTTGGCCTTTGAAATATCTAACCTAGCAAGCTCAATGAATCTTGGAATTATGGGACAAAATCAATCGGTTAATGTACTAGGATCTAATCAAGCATGGGATAACATTTGGAATGCCGTACAAAATGGAAACTACTCAGGGCTAACTATAAAAACGATGAATGATATTTCAGAGAACCCTTTAGCCTATGACTTTTACAAATGGATCATTGAAAATATGAACGAGTAAAACTATCAGAATAGGCAATTTTTTCCTCATCTAATTAGATCTATAACCGATCAGCTAAGTATGAAAAAAATCTACTTAGCTATTACCTTACTTTTTATGTCGTGTACTACTTATGCAAAGAGCGAGTCTCTCTCTGTTAGAAGTTATCTAGATACAGAATTTGATGCCATGTTTGAACTTAAAGTTCTCGAGTATCCAAAGGTTATCCTAGATTGCCAAAGCTTTTTTCATCAGCTCGTTGTTTATAAAGATACCTCTGTAGATAATGAGATTAAGCAAAGCTTTCACTTAGATTTTGAAGAATGCTATAGAGCACATGAATTTCTCTACATGTCTCAAGATGAAAGAAGACCAGTGTGTATGACTTTAGACTTTAATGAGGGAGAAATTTATTTTTCAAACTCTCCAACTGAAGAGTGTAAATAGTTATTTAAGAATACTCAAAGCATTTGAATGAGACATTAGCTTAGAGATAAAGCTCTTCATTAACTCTTCTTGCTCATTTTTCTCTGCTCGTGTTTTTATAATATCAGAAACTTCATTATAAATAGTCTCTCTTACTTCAGAAGAGTCATCTATCTCTCTATGGTTTTCTTTACGTAAATTATTAATAACTTCTGTTTTTAAGTTATCTCTTGCGATATTAGGACCGTCGTTAAAAAAGACATCTTTATTGCCTATGTAGTTTATGTTCTTTTTCACATTCTTTGGAATGATATCATTATCAAATCCCACAGAATCTAGAGTAACCAAGAGGTCAACCTTTCTAAATCCATTTGCAAAAGTATTGAGTTTATTTGCAATATTTACAATAGCATCACCACCTAATGAATGACCTACAAGTATGACAGGCTCTTCCGCTGGAGTTGAACGTACTCTTTCAATAATTTTTTCTTCATCTTTCCAAGTAAAGTGCTCAGCCCCCTCAAGGTCTTTCGCCATAGCACTAAGGCCTTCATCATCAGAACTTATGCCGGCTAAATGTAGTCCACTTACAAAAATTACTCTTGCGCCTTCAGTAACACCAAAGTCGTCTTTTGGAGCTACAACTTCTTTCACTTCTTGAACAATTTTATTATCAGGAAGAACTGCCGAGACAACATCTAATGCGCTCCCTATTCCTGGTAAGTTTATTGCACCCTTAGCAACTTCTGCGGCATCAGCCAGTAGATGCTTTGAAGCACTCTTAAGCTCTTTGCCATTTTCTTTGATTTGATTCTTAAGATCTACTTTTTTCTCTTTGGCAGCTTCTGACAACTCTACTTTATCAGAAGCACTAGAAGGGTCGATCTTCTTTCCAAGCTCCTTGGAGATTAGTTTACTCGCCTGCTTTCCTCTATTTTGAAGATAATCGCTGTGAGATTTATAATGTCGAACACCCGTTCCTGTTTTCATCCCTTTATTTTACAGATGTTACAACTTTGACGCACCTAAGAAAATGTGGCCTCATCTATACCGAGTCATTTGTTCAACTATTAATCAAAGAACTACCCAAGTGCATGTATTTATGGCATAGTCCTAAACATTATAATACCTTAAAATAACGCGGAGTTACTATGTCCAAAATAAGAGTTGGAATCAACGGAATGGGAAGAATTGGTCGTACAGTTCTAAGAGAATTTTTTAACCGTGGTGTTGAAGAATTTGAAATCGTAGCAGTTAACAGTCCAGGTCATCCTGAAGACTACATTCACCTACTGAAATACGATTCTGTTCATGGAAAATTCAATGCTGAAATTTCAATTCAAGACGATCATATTTTAAATGTTAATGGAAGCAAGATAACTTTCCATAAATATAAAGATCCTTCAGAAATTCCTTGGTCACATGACAAAGTAGACATTGTTATCGATGCAACAGGAATTTTTAAAGATAAGAAAGGTCTAGGTAAACACCTTAGCGGTACAGTTAAGAAAGTTATTATGTGTGCTCCAGGTAAAGACCTTGATGGTACTTTCGTTATGGGAATTAATAACGAAGAATACGATCCTGAAAACCACCACATTATTTCAAATGCAAGTTGTACAACAAACTGCTTAGCTCCAGTTGCAAAAGTATTAAATGATTCTTTTGGTATTGAAAGTGGATTTATGACTACTGTTCACTCTTACACTGGTGACCAAAATATATTAGATTCATCACATAACGACAAAAGAAGAGCAAGAGCAGCTGCTGTTTCAATGATACCAACTACTACAGGTGCAGCTAAAGCTGTAGGTCTAGTTATTCCAGAACTAAAAGGTAAACTTGATGGTTTTGCAATTAGAGTTCCAACTCCAAATGTTTCACTTGTTGATTTAAACGTAACACTAAAGAAAGCTGTTACAATTGAAGAAGTAAATGCTGTACTAAAAGAAGCTTCTGCAAGCTCACTTAATGGAATACTTGGTTACGAAGAAGATGAACTTGTATCTGTAGACTATATGGGAATGAGAGAATCATCTTGTTTAGATGCAGGACTTACTAACGTACTTAATGGAACAAATGTAAAAGTTGTTACTTGGTATGATAACGAAGCAGGCTTCTCTAACAGAGTTATTGATTTAGCTATCTTCATTGGGAAACAACTATAATGGCAATTCATTACATAGACGAACTAACTGAAGAACTTAAAGATAAAGTAGTTATTGCACGCTTTGATTTTAACGTTCCTTTAAGTAAATCTGACCGTTCGAAGATCACTGATACAACAAGAATTGATATGGCCCTAGAGACTATTCAATATCTACTTGATAATGGTGTGAAAAAACTTATTTTAATGAGTCACCTTGGAAGACCTAAGGGACAAGTAAATGAAGACTACTCTCTTGAGCCAGTTGCTAGTTACCTAGCAGACAAACTAAGAGAAGATGTTCTACTTACAGAGTCTTGTCTAGATAGAGGAATTAAAACACTTCTTGGATTAAATGAATCAAGAGTTATCCTACTTCAAAACTTACGTTTTCACCCAGAAGAAGAAGCAGGAGCACCAGAATTTGCAAGAGCTCTTGCAAGCTATGCAGATATCTATGTTAACGATGCCTTTGGTGTTGCCCATAGAAAACATGCTTCAGCTTATATTATTAATGCTTACTTCAAAAAGAATGCTTACGGTGGTTTCTTAATGAAGAGAGAAATTGAAGCATTATTAAAAATAACAAATAAGCCAAAGTCACCATTTGTTGCAATAGTTGGTGGAGCAAAAGTTTCAGATAAGATTAAAATTATCGAAAGACTAATTGTAAATGTTGACCACTTAATAATTGGTGGAGCAATGGCCTACCCATTCCTTGCAGCACAAGGACATGAAGTTGGAGAATCTCTTTGCTCTGAAGCAGATATAGCTCTAGCAAAAAGAATTCTAATGAGTTCAAGCAAGTCTAAAGTTATACTTCCAATTGATCATATTGTTTCGTCAGAATTTGGTGGAGCTCCTGAAGTTTGTGAAAAAGTTGAGATACCTGAAGGAAAAATGGGTCTTGATATTGGTCCAAAAACAATTGATCTATACAATCAAAAACTGGCAGGTTCTGCGACTGTTCTTTGGAATGGTCCAATGGGTCTTTTTGAAAATGAAGACTTTGCTAATGGTACAATGGCGATTGCTAAAACTTTAAGCAGAATGGAAAGTGCATTCACTCTCGTGGGTGGTGGAGACTCAGTGAGTGCTGTTCAAAAAGCTGGACTAGCAAGTAAAATGTCTCACGTATCAACTGGTGGTGGTGCTTCTCTTGAGTTTATTGAAGAAGGTAGCCTACCAGGTATTCAAGCATTAAAATTTGGTCTTGATTTAAACTAAGGATAAAAAATGAGAAAAGTTCATATTGTAGGAAATTGGAAAATGAATCAAAGTTTGGCAGATATAAATGCCTTCTCTGAAACTATTCGCACTATGAACGATCTTAAATGTGAAGCGTGGATTGCCCCACAGGCAATTCACCTAAACATACTACAGGAGAAGTCCAATACTATAAAAGTAGGGGCCCAAAACTGTAGTAATCAAAACTCTGGAGCATTCACTGGAGAACTTAGTCCAGAATCTTTAAAAGATATGGGTGCTCACTTTGTTATTATTGGTCACTCAGAAAGAAGAGCTATCTTCAAAGAAGATGACATTTTACTAAATCAAAAAGTACTAAAAGCATTAGAAAACAAACTGAAAGTAATTCTTTGTGTTGGTGAAACACTAGAAGAAAGAGAATCTGGAGATTTCAAGTCTATACTAAAGGGACAACTACTTAATGGTCTCAAAGATATTAGTGCTTCAGATAAAGAAAGTATCATCATAGCCTATGAGCCAGTTTGGGCCATTGGGACTGGAAAAGTAGCAAGTCCAGAACAAGCTCAAGAGGTTCACGCCTTCTTAAGAGAAGAGCTTAAAGCTGTAGAGGCACTTGATGCTCAAGCAACTCCTATCTTATATGGTGGAAGTGTAAAACCATCAAATATTGAAGGATTACTTGAAAACACAGATATTGATGGTGCCTTAGTAGGTGGAGCATCACTAAAAGGCGAAAGCTTCAAAGAATTATGTGAATTAAGCAAATAACGCTCATTGACTGTGCGCGTTCTCTTGCCAAAGCTGATATTTATTTGATATTTAAGTAGATACAATTTATTAAGATTTTATAAGGTATTAAAATTATGTTTCACTCTCTAATGATTTTCCATATTGTTATTTCAGTTCTACTAATTGTTCTTGTACTACTCCAATTTGGAAAAGGTGCTGAGGCCGGTCTTATGTCTGGTGGTGGTGGAGGAGACTCTACTTTTACAGGTAGCCAACAAGGAAATATCCTAGGAAAAATAACTACAATTCTAGCTGTTCTATTTCTTGGGAACTCGATTTTACTAGCTAAGATTCAATCTACAAAATCATCTTCTTCTCTATTAGATGGTGAAGCTCCAATAGCTGCTCCACTTAACAACGATGCGATGATTCCTAAGACTCAAGAGACTAAAGCTCCTGAAGCGACTACAGAAGAATCTAAGAAGTAATTTTCAGATTTAAATTAATATAGACAAGTACAAAGGCCTTTTATGAGGCCTTTTTCTTTTTCTCACCATTATCTACAGCAACTTTTCCAAAATTCTGCTCTTCTTTTTTAAAGAAGTTACTTTGCTGTTTCTTAGGTTCAATCTTTTTAAAAGGTAGAACATCATGTGGCTGACAAGGATCAAAGTCAGAAGGTAATTCTTTGTTATATACCCTACTTACGACTTGAGAAATATTGTTTGAGAATAACTCAAAGAGCTTTGGATCAAGCTTCTTTCCAACACTTCTAGACATAATCCCTAAAGCTTCTTCAGGATTTAAGGCCTCATGATATGAGCGCTTAGTTGTAACTGCATCAAAAAAATCTGCAATTGCGGTTACACGCGCTAACAAGTGTATCTCATTTCCTTTTAAACCAGCAGGGTAACCTGATCCATCGAAGTTTTCATGGTGCTCATGAACGATTCTCTTAACAATTGAGAAATCAACTCCGTCGCAATCTACTTCGCTTGAGGAAAGTAAATCAAACCCAAATTTTGGATGCTTTTTGATCATATTGAACTGATCATCATCTAGCTTTCCAGAGTTATTTATTATGTGTGTTGGTATTTTTATTTTTCCAAGGTCGTGTAAAAGACCTCCTAACCCAGCAAGCACAATCTCTTCTCTTGCAGCATTTGGTCTTATGATTTTGAACATTGAGATGCAATACATAGATACATTTATAGAATGGTCATACGTATAGAAGTCATGAAAGCTCAAATCACCTATCAGGCTTTGCACTTTCTTTACGTCGTAGTCTTTTATAACATCAACCATTGATTCAACAGAATCTCTGCATCCATTTATAGTTTCAGTTAGGACCTCATTAGAGAACTCTTTCGTTGGGTCGAAAATTGTATCAAGATAATGAATAGCAGAGTCTTTTATAATCTCTGTCTTTTGAACATCTTCAATTCCAATACAGCCCGATAAGCTTCTTAAGTACATGTCTCTCTGACTTTCTGAGATATAGAGTTGGTGGTACTTTCGTCTGAACGTAGAAATATCATCAGCAGTTAGAACACCATTTACAGGAAATATACGAACAAATTTTTCTTTTGATGAATGTGATGATGAATTTACATATAAATCATAAGTCATAGGCTTATCGAGAGTGATTAGATCAAACCCTACAGAAAAGAAACTTGTATTTTTTAGCCTTAGTATTTTAGACATATAACCCCTACTCAATTATATAACTTTTCGGCTTTAAAACTATATTCTTTAAGGGATTTTACTAGACAGAAAAAGGTGTAAGCGACTGATTTCACGATTTAAGATACAAAAAAGCCCGTCTTAGACGGGCCCTTTATATAAAATTTAATCTATTTTCTAAAACGGTATATCATCGCTTGTGAAGTTAGAATCTGTTGAGATGTCGTAATTCTGGTTCATCGCACTGTTATCTTGAGAAGGTGCTGATTGTTGAGAGTTACTGTTATCTCTTGATTGAGATGCACCTTGCTGAGCACCACCAATAAATTGAACAGTTCTTACGTTGATTTCTGTTGTGTAATTTTTGTGTCCGTCTTTTTCCCACATTCTTGTTTGAAGAGATCCTTCAAAGTAAGCTTGTCTTCCCTTTGAAAGGTATTGGTTACAAAGCTCTGCAGTTTTTCCCCAGACAACCATTCTATGCCATTCAGTTTTCTCTTGCTTCTGTCCACTCTTGTCAGTCCAACCTTCAGAAGTTGCTACAGAGAAGTTACATACAGCTGCACCAGACGGTGTGTACTTTAGTTCTGGATCAGTTCCTAAACGTCCTAAGATAATCACTTTATTTACACTCATAATTTCTCCCTTCATGATGAGTACTACGATATTTCTCATCAAAGCTAAGTGTGTTTGTATCGCTCAAACAATATTACGAAAATACCTCTTTTAAAAGATTTTTTCTCTGCTTTTGCTATGAGCAAAGTCGTGTCATAGAAGGGGGTTTCTAAGTTATTGAAATGAGAAATGGATTATGAGCCACTAATTTGAAAGTGATATATGCGTTATTTGTTTTTTATTGATATTCCTTCTTCATCGAACTCTTCAAGCTTCTCTTTCATGTCAGCATTTGGACGTTTATCGGCCCAAAACTCTTGAACAATCTTGCGAGCTATCTTTACATCTTTCTTGTACCAAGAGGCATCGAATCCACAGTGTGGACAAGGGATCTCTTTTCTAAAGTTCATTCTAACTGCTGCTTCAAATAGGGCCCAGAATATGAAGAAGATAAAGTATGAGCGATTCCCCATGAGAGGATAGAATATTGCGCCAGCAATAACTGAACATAGTGTAAGTTGAAAGTAATTCTTTACTGAAAGTCTTGGGCTAGAGTGAAAAGCTCTCTTTGTACCACACAGAGGGCAAAAGAATTCCATTTTAGGATTCTTATGCTTAAACGTTCTATATTCAAGTGGCTGCCAATCGGGTCTACTCATTCACATTCTCTCCAAAAGAGTTATTACAAGCTATTCTACCAATAAAACAGTCTTAATATCAGAGCGTAAAAAATGCCAAACGCATTGCAAATAGACCTCCGATGGCCCCACGACCACCGGAGAAAGACGTGTTTTAGACGCACCGAAGTGCCAAGAAAGTAAAACTAGTTGGTAGGATAAGCCGTCATCCAACGTTCCGCGCTTTGCTACCGACTGTTCAGCAAAGCCTACCCTCTATATATCAAGAACCATTCCAAGTTTCGCAATGCCCAATCTACTGATTTCACAATCCACTGGTGCCAAAGAAGCATTCCATGAATGTCACTGGTTACAAGTTGATCCCGGCAATAAATACCTAGAAATTGCATAACAGAGCTTTTTTATCACTACTTTATAGTGCTAATATAAAGATTCATGAAAAAGCTCTACAGAGGCGAAAAAGGCCAGCTCAGTATATTCCTAGGCATAATAATGGTAATCATCATAACCATGATGGCCTTTATTATTAATGTTGGTTTATTTGTTAAAGCAAAAGTAAATCTTCAAAATGCTGTTGATGCTGCTGCTTGGTCAGGTGCAGCTGTACAAGCAAGGCAACTTTCTAATATCTCATATATGAATTGGGAGATGAGAAATACTTATAAAGAGTGGATGTTCAAATATTATGTACTTGGACACCTAGGGCTTAGCAGTCAATTGCAACCAGCAAATGTTCTCGCCAACAGTAAAGCAAGTTTCAGACTACAACCATTCCCAGGTTCTAGTGAAGTAGACCCTTACAATCTTCCTTCAACATGCATGGCCTTTGGTGGATCAAAAGATATCTGCAAACTTGTATCAACTCCTGGTTTACCTAGATTTGAAGCTCCTGGACTTGTAGGTATTGATGATCAACATGAAAGTTTTGAAAATACTATTGCTAAAATCAAAGCTGATAACTGCTCTGCAAAATCTGTAAAAAACTTCGCAAGTGCAATGATTTGGGCATACGGGATTAAGAAAGAATTTTTTAGTGATACACCTGCAGCAGCAACTCATAGACCTGGAGCTTGGATTCAGGCAATGGAACTAGCACTCAGAATGAGAAACTTAGAGGCCCTAGTGAATAGACCTCCAGTTAATGATCCAATATGTTTTGGAAGCTCTGATTGTACAAGTGTAGAAAGTTTAGCAAGTGAAAGTGGTGGTGGATCATATGGAAACCCTTATAACGAAAGACCAATAAAAGCTTTTAAATCGGCTTTTAGAAATCTTTCAGGTGGAGCATATAAATCTGGTGAAATCAAAGATGAATTCAGTGGATCATTTAAGTTAACAGAGTTAAAGCCAAAAATTTTCGATGCTAAAAATGGAACTTTAAGCAGACTCCTAATGCCACCTAGTCCCAATATTAATCTAGGTTCTACTTCTTTTAACCCTTCTCAAAAAAGTTACCTAGACCTTATTGCTTACCCACTTAATCTTGTAACTTTTTATACGACAATGGTTACAAACAATAGTGGTGAAGCGATTCAATCAATTGTTGGAACAACTCCAGTTGAATCTGCATGTGGATCTACAAAAACAGGCCTACCTGTTCCAGGCTACATCTTTGGATATGTTAAGAACCCTAAGGTTTTAACTTATTATGCAGTAAAAGGTGAAGCAAACTTTGTAGGTCTCTTCTACCCTTTTAGTGATCAAAATGGTGTTACTCTTCAGGCCTATGCTTCAGCAAAACCTTTTGGTGGAAGAATAGGACCAATGCTATTTGGCTTTGGAGATGAAAATGCTTCAACAATAATTCCAAGAGTTGAAAATGCACAAAATAGAACTCTTCCTTATGTATCTGCGCTATTAGTTCCACCAGGTTCATTTAAGGCAGGAAGACCCATTCCAAATAATCAAAACTTCTGGGTACAAAGTGCTACATCCGTAATTGGCGGTTCACCATCTTCAGGAATAGACGTAAAATTTGGAATACCAAACATACTATATGACTACGCAAACTATGGTGACTTAGCCCAACATACGACAAGTTCAGAAGGGGCCATCCTTACTATTAGAGAAACAACTTCTCCAATTGCAGAACCTTTAGAAGAGCTTGGTTTATACGACTCTAAACAATACTCTAAATTTGCTAGCCACCTTCAGGTAACTGATCCATCAATTGTTACAGCGGGAGAAATAGAGAATGCTCTGGAAAGTGTTAGACAGCCAACAAGGTATGAAGCTCTTAATTATATGATCCCTACTTTTGAACAAGGTGATTCAAATCCTGAAAACCTTGCGGCATATCCAGTAGTTAAACAAAAGGGACAAAACCCAATTACAGGAAATACACTTTATCAATTATTTGGTCCGCTATGGGGAAGTGATACACTTTATACAACACCAGATGCAATTATTTCCATTATTCAGAACTTTATGCAGAGTAATGAATCTGCTATTGAAAAGTACTTAGACTCATTAAAAGAGGTTGCTCAAACGATAGCTGCAACTCCTTCGACAGGGACAGATACTTATAAGAATGCTGCAGAGACGATCTATCCTCTCCAAGCAGGTATTGATAACTATAGTAACTGTGAATCTTTAAGTATGGCGGCTCGATTTAATCAATTCTTTAATGGTGGTAGTACTCAATGTGATATAAAGCCTCTTGCAGAAATGGTAAGAGACTATATTAAGACAGAGACTGATAATGGTGGAGAACAATATAAGTACTACTACCTTACAAGCTATGTGAAACCAAATGCTGGAAGTACATACCAAGCTCCGTTAATGAATAAAGACTTACTAACAGCATTTGCACCAGGTAAACGACAAGGATCAAACGATGAAGGAGAGCTACTTCACCCTTTCAATGTCTATAGTACTATTTTGAGTGCCAAGAGAAATTACTACTCTACAAAATTAGTAGCAATGAGAGCTTTTGCAGAAAGTGGACAAGGAACCTATCAAGAAAAACCAATATATTCCGAAGCAGCTGGTAGCAGCTCTGGAAGTGTAAGTTTTAAGATACCAAGTGACTTACTGACTAAGAAGATAGTTAATGAGCTTGAAAATGGACAATTAAGTGAATTTGGTGAATTAACTCACTAATTTTCTTGAAAAAAGTCTCTTTTTCTTTATATACTCAGAAAAAAGCATATAAACAATTATTAAATAGATAAAAACAAGGACTCTCCTAATGGCTAAGAAGAAAGTCGCGAAAAAAGTCGCAAAGAAAACTGCAAAGAAGAAAGTTGCTAAGAAAGTAGCCAAGAAAAAAGTTGCCAAAAAGGCTACTAAGAAGAAAGTTGCTAAAAAAGTAGCTAAGAAAAAAGTTGCTAAAAAAGCCACTAAGAAAAAAGTTGCTAAAAAAGCTACTAAGAAAAAAGTTGCTAAAAAAGCCACTAAGAAAAAAGTTGCTAAAAAAGCCACTAAGAAAAAAGTTGCTAAAAAAGTGACCAAGAAGAAAGTTGCTAAAAAAGTGACCAAGAAGAAAGTTGCTAAAAAAGCTACTAAGAAAAAAGTTGCTAAAAAAGCTACTAAGAAAAAAGTTGCTAAAAAAGCTACTAAGAAGAAAGTTGCAAAAAAAGCTACTAAGAAGAAAGTTGCTAAAAAGAAAGTTGCTAAAAAAGTAGCTAAAAAGAAAGTTGCTAAAAAAGTTGCTAAAAAGAAAGTTGCTAAAAAAGTAGCTAAAAAGAAAGTTGCTAAAAAAGTAGCTAAGAAGAAAGTTGCTAAAAAAGTAGCTAAAAAAGAAGTTGCTAAACCTGTAACAAAAAAAGAAGAAAAAGAGAGTGGCTCAAAGAGACTTACAAAAGAAGAGGCCATTGAAAAATACAAGAGAGAACATCAGTTACAACTAAATGATGACCTTAAAGAATCAGAAGAGATTTTTGTAAAAGAAGACAAAGAAATCGAAACTGTTCAAATTCCGGGAGTAAAAGAAGACCTAGCTCCAGAGATCGCTGCAGAGATTGAAGAGAAACCTTTAAACAATACAGACTCTCTTGATGACTATAATCCTGATGATGAAAAAGAAGATGAAACAGGAAGCTTCGGTTACGGCTGGGGATACAGTGATGAATTTGATAAGCCTGAAGACGAAGATGAAATAAATCCTTTTGATGAAGATGAGCTCTACGCAAAGGGACTAGATAAAGACACGAAAGAGAAAAAAATATAACATACTCGGCCCCTTGTTAGGGGCCTTCTTTTTTTAAAATAATATAAGGTAAAATAAAAATGAAACTAGAACTTTTCTACTACGATGCATGCCCTTTTTGTCAATACGTACTCGGGACAATAGATGAACTTGGTATTCAAGTTGAATATTGTAATATCCAAGAATCAAATGAACACTTAAATAGACTAACTAGTGATACAGGAAGAAGAACTGTTCCATGTCTATACATAGATAATAAACCAATGTTTGAATCATCTGACATTATGGAATGGTTAAAAAGTAATCAATCAAAATTACCAAAAAAGGCATAAGGTAGAAAATGGAAGTTAGAGACCCAGTTCATGGATCAATTCATATACTAGATGAAGAAATTGCTATTATTCAGCATGACTTTTTCCAGAGACTAAGAAATATAAAGCAACTTGGTTTCTCTGAGTATGTTTTCCCAGGTGCAACCCATACAAGGTTCATTCACTCAATAGGAGTTATGAATATTGGAGATAAGGCATTTGATAAACTTTTCAAAGATAAAGTAAACCATAAAGACTTTGCCAGACTTAAAGAAACATTTAAGCTTGCTTGCTTACTGCATGATATTGGACACGCTCCCCTTTCACATTCTACTGAATCAGTAATGCCTTCACTTAAAGAACTTAAAATTCCAAATAGGTTTCTAAGTGAAAAAGATCAAAACTCAGATCGACAAGCAACTCACGAAGACTACACAATTAAAGCGATTGCTGACAGTTCATTTGCAGAGTCTTTTACAGATGTAGAAAAGAGTTTTGGAGTTGAAAGAAAGTTTATTGCAGATCTAATTAGAGGCGATACTGATGATGCCACTTACTTCACTATTGATGGAATAGACTATTTTGGAATCTTACACCAACTTGTTTCAAGTGAACTAGATTGCGACAGAATGGACTACCTTCTAAGAGATAGCTACTTCTGTGGAGTAAGCTATGGTTCTTACGACTTAGATTGGCTTTTAGATAATTTAGAGCCTGCTATTATTGATAATAAAGCATACCTAGGAATTTCAGAAAGAGCTGTTGTTACATTTGATGACTTCTTACTGAGTAGATATCACATGTTCGTAATGGTCTACTTCCACTATAGAGCTGTATGCCTAGAGCAACTACTTTTCCGTTACTTTAAAACTGCTCCAGGTGAATACTCTATTCCTGCAGATATCGAAAAATATATCGAGCATGATGATCACTACTTAATGAAAATCATGAGAAATAGTGACAACGAATATGCTCAGTCTATTGTTAAAAATAAAATACCTCAGAAGATTTTCGAGTCATTTAACTCTGAACAAGTTACTCATCTTGAAAAGGTTCAAAAGTATCTTGAAGAACAAGACATAGACTTTATCAGATGTTCTTCTAAAGGCCGACTCTCTAAGTACTATAATGAAGAGAACTCTTCAAATAAGTACTCAATGAAAGTTGTTAGAAAAAGTCACGGAAGTACAAAGAAAGAATATCTTGATATTGATGAGGCAACGGATCTTTTCACTAAGTTTTCGGCTTCTCACTCAATTAATAGATTACACTGTAATCTTGATAAAGTTACAGAATCTCAGAAGAAAGAGATCGAAAAGCTTATTCGGTCTTAACTTGAATGTTACCCTCGCTTGAGAGATAATAACTTAAACTCTCAAGCGCCAAGGTGCAAAATTAAATGAATAAAATTTCTGTCTATATATTATTAATCTTGATCTACCTTGGTCTTTCAAAGAGTTTTTCTCCATCAGAAAAAAGAGCTCCATATATACCAAATGAAAAAATCTTCCCGAGTTTTTTCTTCGGTGCACCTATATCAATAGTATTACTAGATAGCTTCCAAACCGGATTCTTAATAAAAACATACTTTCAAAAATATAAAATCGTTCATGGATTCAAACATCCAGAAACAATAATCGTACGAACATCATACTCTTTCTGGGAAAAAAATAAGGGCAATCTAGGAATGTCCATTTTTAGAAGAGGTGAGAAGAAAAATACCCAAAGTATGATAGCTATGCCACCAGGAATTCTCTATGTTGGAGATCCTGCATACGGGCACTGGGAAATGCAAAATTCCGGAGATAAGGAATGGATTTTCCATAGAGCATATAGACACTTCCCAGCCATATTCAGCTGGGGAGACTTTAAGGCCACTGAACAATTTTATAATACCGCCAATGCTTACTTAGAGCATGACAAGCCTTACTACGGCGAGAAAAATGAATTCGGAACAAATGGTAGCTTGTCTGCAGAGAAGATGAAGCTTGAAAAAGAAAAATATGAAGAAGTTAGAAAAACAGACTTTAGAGAACGTATAGATCGCTTATTCCACATTCCAAGTTGGAATAACTAATACAGAGATACAATTTATGAATGAATTATTTGATAAGCTAATACTTAGAATTGTTTTTACACTTTTCCTTTGTGGGATTTTATTTCTTTATAAGTATGCCCATAGTTTCTTATACCCATCTTCTAGAACTCAAATCTTTAAGCGCTTTTTTCCTTCGAAAAACTCTGCTGATACAATCCACCTATTTTCTAGACTAATAGGTATTGGAATAATCTTCTCAGAATTTTATTTTACAATGTCTGATAAGTTCTACTTAGTACTTATAGACTTCTTTGTGCATGCGACGCTAATAAGTTTTATCTATCTTGTCTCTATTTACATTATTGAAAGTATCGTTCTTTACAACTTTGAATATCATGATGAAATTATTAAAAGAAAGAATATATCTTATGCGCTTATCTCTTTTTCTAACTCAATTGCGGTTGCCTATATCCTAAAGGGAGTCTCTTCCGTATCGCAATCATCTGTAATCATACTCTTATTTTTATGGCTCTTAGCAATGGTTCTACTTGGATTCTCAACTAAGAGTTTTTCTTTAATTTCAAAACTCTCTTTCAATAGATTACTTGTCCAAAAAAATCTAGCTGTGGCGATTTCTTATTTAGGTTTCATTTGGGGATGGGCACTAGTTATAAACTCTTCATTTGATCACGAACTTCTAAATATCAAATGGTATTCAATTCATGTAATTTTAAAATTGATACTGGCATTAATAATCATTCCTATATTTAGAAGTGGTCTTATTTTCATATTCAAGCTTCAGGATGACTTCAACCTAGATAGTAAGTCTAAAGTTACTGGTTCTGACTCCTCAGCTGAAATAGGATACGGAGTATACGAAGGATCAATTTTCTTCACATCTTGCTTCTTAACTACTGTTATTACTGGAAATATAAACTTTGGAAACTTCTACCCTGTCTTTTAGTAGAGTGAATTGATCAGGGATATCTTGCCTTATTCCATAACTATCCCTCTTTTCGATATAATGTTGTTCAGACATTGATTAAAAAGAGGAAGTGACATGGATTTAAAAATGTTTCAAATGCTAGAGTTTATGAATAATAGACTTAGTAATATAGAAAAGAACATCTCTAGAATAGATGAAAAACTTGAATTCTCACTTTCTCTTCAAAGAAATCACTTAATTAGAATTAAAAATGGCGAGTTTATTGATGACTCAAATATCCTTATGGGAAAGCCATATAATGACCTCTCTCCTCAGAGAGCATTTGAAATTTTTCAAAACCCTAATTTAGACTTTCTAGTTCTTGATGTTAGTAAGGCCGACTTTACTTCACGAAAGAATATTGAAGGAAGTGTAAAAATACCTCTAGAAGAATTATCACAGAGATACCCAGAGATAAGCAGTAAAACCACTCCGATTCTTGTATTTTCAGAACAAGGACTAAGGTCAATTCAAGCTTGTGAGTTATTAATTAAGAAGGGATTCTTTAATTTGAATAATGTTTCTGGAGGACATCGTTTCTGGCCATCACTATCTGAACAAGAAAGTGCGGCCATATAAGAAACTAAAAATCTAAAGTTAAATTTTGAAAAGCTTCTGAGGCCTTTCTTTGAATTTGATTAGTTGTGAGTCTTAAGTGGAAGTTTTCAAGAACATGCTCAATTCTATCCATCTCTACTTCACCTACTAAAAATGAATAACTTTGCTCTATATTTGAAAGACACTCAAAAAGGTTTAATTTAAATTTTTCACCATACTCAGTTAAGTATATCTTCTGCTCTCTTTTGTCAGATGTATTTACTTGTCTAAATATATAACCACGCTTCTCAAGTTCATTTAAATGACTCGTCATAGTCTGCTTTTTTAGACCACAACCAGAACCAATATCTTTAATAGATGGCCCTTCATTTTCACAAATATAAAGAAGTACTTCTAAGAAACTTGGACGTAGGTCTGTGAAACCTCTAGACTCTAGAACCGATAGCATTTGAGAATTATACATTCTGTAGAGTCTTTTTAGTAAACTACCGATATTTGATACTCTTTTCATAAGCCTTACCTATCACATACCAACTATAGTATGTTAATAAGACTATATAACTACGCCCACACTAATGAGTCAAGCTTAAGACTCAAACTTTGCAATGGCCAAATCAAGCTCCTCAGGAACCTCTGCAGGACCCTGCGCAGCAACATCTCCTTGCTCAAATGAGACTTGAGGAATCCCCTGCTGAACCATCTCCACCTCTGTCGTTAGACTATTATCAACACCAAAGACCCAAAGGCTATTTCGTACCTGCATAAAGGAGGAAGCCGCTTGAGTTAGCCCAGATGTAGAAATGAATAAAAAGAATACAACTGATAATACTCTAGCCAATTTCACGACACTAACCTCTCGATATTACGTTTTAATAATTATAATTACGTATATAAAAGCAAGTGATGTGCCACTTTTAGTATCTTCGAGTAAAAAATAAGGAAATCTCTACTAAATACCTAAAATTAGAAGAGATTTCTTGAATTACTTATTGAAGTCGCAATTCCGCAACAGACACCGAAGGTCATTAGACTTGAACCTCCATAGCTCATTAACGGAAGAGGTAAACCAACAATTGGCATCAGACCAGTCACCATTCCCATGTTTATGAATGTATGCCAAAAGAATATCGACATGATTCCAATAATGACAATGGACTCATAAATCCTGGGGACAGACTGTGCGAGCCAAATGAATCGGTAGAATAGAACAATAAATAAAGTAATAAGAAAAAGTGAACCTACAAACCCATGCTCTTCATTGAAAATTGAAAATACAAAGTCTGTATGGTTCTCAGGAAGGTAGTTAAGAGATGCCTGTGAAGACTTTCTAAAGCCTTTACCAATAACCTTACCTGAACCGATCGCAATCTTTGATTGAATTGCGTTATAACCTGAACCTCTAGCATCTGCTGAGGGGTCTAAGAAAGTTATAATTCTTCTTTTTTGATAATCTTTTAACCCAAACTGATACATCACCCCGCCACTGATAACACCAATGATTGCGAGAATGGCAATAGTCTTCCACTTCAACTTTCTATAAAAAGAGATTACAAAAAATATAAGTAGAATAAGTAAACCAGTTCCTAAGTCAGGCTCTACAACAATTAATAAAGTTGGAATAAAGGCTATAATAAAAGGAACGATAAGCTGTTTAAATCCAAGCTCTTTATCAGGACTGCTTGTAGCATACCACCTTGCAAGTACTAGGATAGAGGACATTTTCATAAACTCAGAAGGCTGAAGCCTTATCGGTCCAATCACAAGCCACCTTTGGGCCCCCATTCCTTTATGTCCAAGAATTAAAACTAAGACTAATAGAAAAATATTCACACCATATATCAACCAGGAAAATCGAAAGAAATTCTTCGGCTGAATAAAGCTAATAACTATACCAATTAGTAGTGATACAAGGTACCAACCAATTTGTACTTTATAGAGATTTGCCATATGAGAACTTACAGAAGCATGTGTAGCTGAGTAAAGATTTACAACTCCCATGAGGAATATTGCAGCACATATGCCAAAGAAGCTAAAATCATATTTTTTTAATGCTTCTAAAATTGCAGAAGTATTCATTCATCATCCTCTGTCGACTCTTCTAATTTTCTAGCCGCTTCTTCTTTCATTTTCTTTTCTTGAAGATATATTCTACGCGCATTTTCTTTGTCTTCTTTTGCATATTTGGCGTAGGTTTCTGGCTCATATTTTTTCATATATGTTTCTATAACATTTCTAACAACTGGCGCTGCGGCTCCAGAACCTGAACATCCATGCTCAACGACAGCAGCAACAGCAACTTTTGGATTATCAAATGGAGCAAATGCCACAAAAATTCCATGGTGTCTGTCTTTATAAGGCATATCGACACATCTTGAGAAAAGCTCTTTCTTTGTCATTGATCTAACTTGCGAAGTACCAGATTTTCCGGCCATTCGAATTCCTCGACCTCTATACCACCAAGCTGTTCCTTTTCTATGGTTTGTTACTTGATAAAGACCTTTCTTTACATGTTCTAAAGATTCATCACTTACTGTTACAGTGTTTACAACTTTAGGAGAGAATTTCTTTTTAATAGTTCCATCACTAGAGAAAATTTCTTTCAGTAAGTATGGCTGTAAAAGCTTTCCACCGTTGGCAATTGTTGCGTAGGCCATCGCAAGTTGAATTGGAGTTGCTAAAACGTATGATTGACCAATAACACATGAAAGAGTCTCGCCCTTCTGCCAAGGTTCACCAGTCTTTTTTAATTTCCAATCTTTATAAGGAAGTAACCCAGGTATTTCACGAGGAAGTGGAACTCCAGTCTTAGAGCTAAAACCAAATTGTTTTGCATAGTCAGAGAGAATATCTATATCTAACTTAACACCTATCTTATAGAAATATACATCCACTGATCTTCTTAAAGATTTATAAACATCTGTGAGTCCATGACCACCTCTTTTCCAGTCGTGAAAAACTCTTCTTCCCAATCTAAAGGTAGGTGGACAATTAATTTCTTGAGTCGCTGTAACAATTTTTTCTTCTAAAGCAGCAATTGCTGTAAATGTTTTAAATGTTGACCCAGGAGAATAGTGCTCTTGAATAGTTCTATCCGTCATAGGTTTAAACTCATCTTGGCTAAGCTTCTTCCAATACTTGGCAGTTAGACCTCTTGAAAACTCAGTTGGATCAAAACTAGGTCTTGAAACCATAGCTAAGATTTCACCAGTATTAACATCAACGGCAACAGCTGCTCCAACTTTATCTTCTAGAGAGTCATAGGCTCTTTTTTGCATATCTCTATCGATTGTTAATCTAATATTGTTCCCAGGAGTAGCTGCCTTATTTTCTATTCCTGCAAAAAGGTTCTTACCACCAATAAGCCTTTTCATTCTTCCTCTGGCATCAACTTCCATAAACTGATAACCATCTTCACCTCGAAGATCTAAATCAAAGTTTTTCTCAATCCCAGCTTGACCAATAAAGTCTCCGAGCTTGTAGTTGTAGTTATCTCTTTCTCTGTAGGTCGGTAATTGTTGTTGAGAAATCTCTGAGATATATCCCAGAGCGTGACTTCCAATCTCTTTGTCAGCATATTCTCTAGAAATAAATGTCTGAACACTTACTCCAGGCATTTTTGAGTTTTCAGTTTCAATAACTGCAACTTCTTTTCTCGAAATATTTTTCTTTATAATGATTGGTCTATATCTCGCTTGGTATGAGTTCTTTTTCAAAATACCATAGATAGACTTTTCACTCATTTCTAAGATTTTTGCTAACTTTGAAAGTGTCTCTTTCTTATTAGTTAAATACTGAGGAACTATAATTGCATCAAAGCGAGGAACATTTTGTACTAGAAGTTGGTTATTTCTAGAAAAGATCATTCCTCTTGGGGCCTTAACTGTTTCTTTTCGAAGACGGTTTTGTACAGAGTACTTATAGAACTCGTCACCTTTATAAATCTGTAAGTACCAAAGTCTAATTAAAATTATAATAAAGCAGGCTATAACAATATTAAAAATTAGTACTGCTCTCCCCTTATGCGAACGAACAATATCATCTTCACCAAACATTAAGCATCGTCCCCAAGCATTCCTTCACCACCCGTGCTCCAGATACGATCTAAGATAGCAAAGAAGAACGGAGCAAGAAGAGAAATGACAATACTCTCAGGAATGAATCTCCACATCTTTTCAACAATTAATGAAAAGCTATTTGTCTTTAAATAAAAGAGAAAAGAAACTGTAAAGAACCAGACCAATTGGAAAATTTGCGTTACGGCAATAGTAATAATTGCAGAAGAAAAATGTAATACATCTCTTAAGTAAGAGATTACGATACAAATAAATACTCCAGCAATAGTTCCTAGTTCCCACCCTTCAATTGAGAAGAAAGAATGAAAATACTGAACAATTAAGATTATAACTGAGAGGTATGGAGTCTCTAACTTAAACCCTAAATATAGTACGATTAGAATATTAAATGGAATGATATACTTTTGAACTCCCAATGCTGGCAACAAGGCAGTAGAAATAATCTCTAAGACTATTAAAATCAAAAGGGTTATTATCAAAGGTACAATGATATCTTTTAATTGAGCTTTCACTTATCCTTCTCCTCTGAGTTACTATCTAAAGCATTCCACTCTAAATCTTTCTTCTCATCACTATCAGAGACCAGGACAATCACTTCTTCCAACTTTCCAAAATTTACACTTGGTGAAATCGTCACATCTTGAGTCATCCCGTAAGACTCTCTCTCAATTCGAGAAACTTTTCCAATCAGAATTCCCTTTGGATAAAGGTTTCCTAAACCAGAAGTTAGAATCTCATCATTAAGGATAATTGGCTCAGTTCTTTTTACATACTTCATTAAACACTGACGATCCGAGTCACCCTCGACTATTCCGTGTGCTCTTACTCGCTTAACTAATGAATCAACTCTATTATTTGGATCAAGAATAGTGAGAACGTCTGCAAAGTGGTCAGTTAATCTATAAATAAAACCAACTAAACCTTCACCAGTAACAACTGTTGACTGTAACTTTAGTCCATCAATTAGTCCCTTATTAATCCTAAGGACACGGAAGTCACTTGACGCATCTCGCGCAACAACTTGCGCCAAGATCTTCTTGTAAGGCAGTTCAATTCCAAAATCGAGTAGCTTTTTTAAGCGAACATTCTCTAGCTCCATTTCTTTATAAGAAAAGAGCTTACTGTTCATCTCTGAAAGCTTCATCTTCAATTTATCATTTTCTTTAGATGCATTTACGTTAGCAATATAGTTTTCAAATACTGAATTAAAACTAGTTTGTACGAAAGTTACACTTTTTTGAATAGGAGCAAAGAAATCTATCATTACATTCTCAAAAGCACTTGTTCTGTGTTGCGTAAAATCTCTGGTAGAAATACCATATAACGCTACTGCACAAACTAAGACATTAAGAATTATTTTAGTTTTTTGCCCTTCTCCTTCACCAATTCTCACTTGGTCCATCCTTGAGTTTAATAATTTACGTAGAGAAGTCATATAAAGAGTAACTAATTAAGCTTCAACTGCCAATAATCTTTACGGATTTAATAAGTCCGTGGAATAATATGCTTTTAAAAAAATAAACATATTAAAAGGATTTTACGCTATGTCTGAAAATGAAACTACTCCAAAAAAATCTTCAAGTATTTTTGTGACTATCTTCATTGGTTTAATTGTTGTGTCTTTCATGTTCACTGGATATCAAAGTATGACAACTTCTCCTAACTCTGTTGCCAAGGTTGGTAGTGAATTAGTTAGTATCGAAGATTATCAAAGAGAGTACAATAGACAGCTTGAGTTTTACCGTGGACTATTTGGTGGTAAAGACCTTACTACACAACAAATTCAACAATTCCGTATTAAAGAAACTGCTCTAAGAAACTTAATCCAATTAAAGCTTACTTTAATCTTAGGTGATAAAGTTGGAGTTATCCCAAGCTCAGAAGAAGTAAAAGCTGAAATTAAAAAGCTTCCTTACTTTCAAGTAAACGGACAATTTAGCATAAATAGATATAAAGACCTTTTAGCTGCGAACCGCATGACTCCTACTCAATTTGAAGAAACTATCACAAATCAAGTTAGAGGAACGACTACAGACGCACTATTTACTTCAATGCCAATCTCAGAGTCTTACTTCAAAGACATTAACAAATTCAAAGATCAAAAGATTCAAGCCAATATTGTTGAAATAGACAAAGAGGCCCTAAGAAAGACTCTTCCAGTATCAAAAGAAGAAATTACAAAATATCTTGCTGACGAAACTAACTCTAATAGAGTGAGTTCTTTATTTAATGATAGAAAATCTTCGTTAGACCAAAAAGAGCAAGTTAAGGCAAGACACATTCTTTTCAAAACTGACGGAAAAAATGATAAGCAAAAGCTTAAAGCGATTACAACTCTTCGTAAAAAACTGACTAAGAAAAACTTCATTTCTCAAGCAAAGAAACATACTGAAGAAGAAGCAGGTAAAGCAACAGGTGGAGATTTAAAGTGGTTCCCAAGAGGAGCAATGGTTCCAGAGTTTGATAAAGCAGCTTTCTCAATGAAGCCAGGAACTATTTCATCTCCAATTAAGAGTTCTTTTGGATATCACATAATTTTTGTTGAAGATAAGAAAGAAGAAAAATTAGCGACACTTGCAGAGCATAAAGATGCACTAGCTAGTGAATTAATTAGAAACACAAAGAATACTGAGCTTGAAGCACTTGCAAAAGTAGCGACAGAGGAAGTTGTAAAGGCATCAAGTTCAACTAGAAAACTGAACAAACTAAAGAAAAAGTATGGACTTAAAATTGAACCTTCGAAAGAAATCAATAAGCTAGATGGTTCAACAGGTCAAATTCAGCTTGAAGCAGCTAATTTAACAGAGATATTTAAGTCAGGAATAGATCAAGATAAAGTCTATACTTTCGATAGAGCGAGCAATATTGTCGTTGTAAAATCGTCAAAATTTGATAATAAAGACAAGACAAGCTCAGAAGAAATTGAAGAAGCGAATAACTCGCTTAAAAATATTCTTTCTAGAAAGCTTAAGCAAGATATATTAAAAGATCTTGAAGCCAGTGTTACAGTTAAAGACTTTGGCGTACTTTAGACCTTAGGAGAAGAAATGGCAGAAAAATCAGCAAAGTGGGATTTAAACGTTAGTGGAAAGTTCTATGTTGATGACCAGTGTATAGCATGTGATGCATGCATTATGGAAGCTGAAGATTTCTTTGAAATGAATGATGACGATGGTCATGCATTTGTAAAAAAGCAACCTTCTAATGATGAAGAACTCGAAATGTGTAACTCAGCATTAGAAGCTTGTCCTGTCGAGGCCATAGGCTCAGACGGAGAATAAAATAGATAATCAAGGGATAGTTCAACTATCCCTTTTTTTTGCCCTCAGAATACTTTCAATTTCAAGTTTTTCTCTCCATAATAATTTAACCATTCATTTAACTAGGACCTATAATGAAATTTATAAATTTTCTAGCTATCCTTTTATTCTTAACATCTTGCTCGACTAGCCAAAATTATCATTCGGTAGATAATAGAATTAATAGCAAAGAATCACAGAAAAAGCCTTACGTTCTACTCATTTCAATTGATGGATACAGATGGGATTATACTGAAAAGTATAAACCAAAGTTTCTAACAAAATTCAAAGAGACCGGCTCATCAGTAAAGAGCTTAAGACCATCATATCCAACAAAAACCTTTCCAAATCACCTATCATTAGCAACAGGTCGCTATCCAGTAAATCATGGAATAATTGGAAATAGTTTCTATGCTCCAACAATGAGAGAAGAATACTCACTTAGAAATAGAGAAGCTGTTACTGATTCAAGATTCTACCTGGCCAAGCCTATTTGGGTACTTGCAGAAGAACAAAACCTATTAGCAGCAACATACTTTTGGCCTGGTTCAGAAGCCAAAATAGATGGCTCTCTACCAAGTTATTACTTAACTTATAACCATAACACGCCACATGAAGATCGAATAAATACAGTGATTGAATGGTATAAACTCCCAGAAGAGAAGCGACCACACCTTACCACTCTTTACTTTTCAGACGTTGATAGCGCTGGTCACAAATATGGACCAAACTCTAAAGAAGTAAAAAATGCAATTATTAAAGTTGATCAATCAATAGAAAAGTTAAATACAGAACTTTCAAAACTTAACCTTCCAATCAATATAATCATCGTTTCAGATCATGGGATGGCCAACGTAGACTCTGATAAATTTGAATTAATCGCCAGTGAAGAGCTGAAAGAAGAAATTAAACTTAGCTATAAGGTTATTGGGAAGGGACCAATTGTTCATTTCTACGTGAATGACAATCCACAAACAAATACGATCTCTCTACTAGAGAGAATAAATAAGAACGCTAGTAATTTTAAATGTTATGACAATAAAAGTACTCCTAAGAAATTAAACTTTAGAGATAGTGAAAGAATTGGTGACTTTGTATGTCTTGCAAATAAGGGATGGTCTATAGGTCTTTCAAAAGGTCATCTTCCAAAAGGGAATCATGGTTGGTCTCAGTATGAAGGAATGGAGATGCATTCGATACTTTATGCAAAAGGTCCCAATTTTAAAGAATCTTTCCAAGCTAATACCATCAATAATATTGATATCTATCCGATGATAGCAAAGTTATTAGATCTAAAAATTGATCACAAAATTGATGGGACAATTAAGTATTCGAAAGAACTCTTAAAATAAAAAAAGGCACTAGTTAAACTAGTGCCTTATATTTAATCTTTAGGAGAGATTATTTAATTATCTTTTAATACTAAGTACTTGTTGTAACATCTCATCTGCAGTTGTTAACGTCTTCGCATTTGCTTGAAAGTTTCTTTGCGCCGTCATCAATCCAACAAATTCATTTGCAATATCAACATTTGAAAGCTCAATTGATTTTGAAAGAACTTCCCCTCTACCAGATTCACCAGGTTTCCCCATTGCAGCTTCACCAGAGTTTCTAGATTCTTTTAAAAGGTTCTTACCTACTTTGAATAGTCCTTCATTATTCTCAAACTTTGCTACTGCAATTTGAGATATATCTCTAGACTCTCCATTATCATAAACAGCTGTTAAGATACCTGCATCATTAAACGACATAGAAGCGAGTGTTGCAGCTGAGAACCCGTCTTGAGAGTGTCTAGCAATTGCAGAACCTGACCCATACTGAGTAGAAGCTCCGATACCTTCTCCACCTTCAACAATTGATTCACCAAAGTTGAATGAAATCTTTTGATCAGGAGCTGCACCTTTATTAAAGTTGAAAGAGTTAGAAGACTCTTGCTCTTCTTGAAGTTGACCTTTGTTATTAAAAATAAGGTTACCTTCTGCCATCTGAGTAAATTTACCTGGCTCTCCACCTTCAACGTCTGCACCATCTGCAAGTGCTCTATATGTCCATTGATTGTTATCAGTCTTATTATAGTAAACAGTTACAAGTCTAGCTGTACCAACGTTATCATAAACTGTTACAGAGTTAGAAAAGTTTGAAGTTGCATCAGGATCATTGATATCAAATTCTTTGATCTCTGCTCTAGAATCTAAGTTTAAATTTAAGTTAACTTTTTCTGAAGCTTGAGCAGGAATTGTTGTACTCCCTAGCTTTACTGGTGCTTCTTTATTTGTGATTTTACCAGTCTCGTCTGCTTCAAATCCTACTACTTGGTAACCATCAGAGTTAACAAGCTCACCTTCTTTATTAAAGTGAAAAGAACCATCTCTAGTAAAACCTTTTCCAAATGGTGCATTAACTTTAAAGAAACCATCACCATTTACAGCAAGATCTGTAATATTATCAGTTCTAGCAACATCACCTTGACTCATTAATGTTTTAATATGAGCTAGCTTTGTACCTGCTCCAAATTGATCTCCACCATCAATTCCCTTAAGAGAAGTAGCAAGAACATCTTGAAATTCCGCTCTTGAAGACTTAAAACCATTCGTACCAGCGTTAGCAATGTTATCACCAATAACACCCATACCCTGCCCAACAGCGTTTAAACCAGTTACACCAATGTTAAATGAACGTAAAATTCCCATGAGTCCCTCCTAGACCTTGTATTAAATAAGAATATTTTGCGAAGGGTGTTTAGTAACTACAGACTAAACACAAGGCTTCCGGAAAGGACCAGCCATCAATCATAAAATACTTAAACGATTACCGTAGAATCAATCTTGGTAAATACGTTTTCTAAAATATTATTTTTATCTATCGCCGTAACAATTTTATTCTTTGGTACGTCAACAATATATGCAGCTTTATCCGTTATTACTAACGAGTCTTGGCCACCCTTTTCTTTCAATTTATCCATTGCGCCTTTCAACTTGAAAAACTCATTTGAATCCATTGATAAATTTCTTTCTTGTAATCTTTTCGCTGCATGAGTTGAGAGTTGTATCCCATGCTCTTTTCGTGTTTGATCAACACTATCTTGGAGAAGGGCCTTAAACTCATCACCAGTTTTTCCCTTTCCAATTTTATTATCTAGGTTAACCTTCTTGTCCGAAGGTATCTTCGATACATTTGGAATAAGAATGTTGTTAACCGTTGTGTTTGTCATTTACTTTTCTCTTAGTTGACTTGCGACTCTATATTATTATAGGCCTGTGCAGCATTCTTTTTCAAGCTAGGTAAATTCTTTAGCGCCGCATTATTTGCCTGCTTTGGTAGTGAGAAGCTTTCTACATCTCTAAGAAAAACTTTCTTCCCTCTATCTAACTCTAATACTGCCTCACCATTTTCAAAATGAACACCAGTAACAAGTCCAGTAGACTTAGTTTCACCTTTAAACTTATTCATTGTTTCATCATAGGCAGTAACATCAATTCTATAGTCACCTTTAACAGCAGGAGCTCCATCTAACTGAAGACCATCCCATGTAACAGATTGACTTCCCTCTCCTAGTGATTCTTTTTCAATTTGAGAGATTAGTTGATTCTTACTATCGTAGATTCTTACAAGTATGTTATTTGCAGCTTTCTTTAAATGAAATGGAAGAACAGTACTTCTACTTTCTCCATCATAATTTACAGAAGTACCTTTAGACATTACTTCTTTTCCTATGAAACTTGCTGCCATAAATTTATTTTCAGTAGTTTCATTCTTTTGCATACCATCCATTTTTGTATTCATGTTGGTAAGCTGTTCTAACTGAGAAAATTGAGCTAAATCTGCAGCAAACTGCTTTTGATCCATAGGCTTCATTGGATCTTGATTAGCAAGTTGATGAGAAAGTAGTTTTAGGAAACCATCTTTTCCTAATTTATTATGATCTTTTTGATCAACAAACTGCTGATCAGGTCTGATACCTGCCATATCATTTAGTTTATCGCCGACATTTTGTTTTTTCTTACTATTACTAGTTTTCTTTAAAGCAATACCATTAAATGGATTTGCAGCTTTTGGTCTTCCGATTCCGGCCATTATGCCCCTAACCTTTCTCTATACGTGTTCCACATCTGCTCTCTTCTGTCTCTACGACTTTGGTCTTGATTTGAAGATGCTTGCTGCCCACCATATTTAGAGTTTTGACTTCCCTGTCCTTGATTAAATTGACCATCTCCCTTATCAGAAGATTGTAGATTAAAATCACCACTCATAGAGATTTTAACGTCATTTAATTTTACACCAGAATTCGATAAGCTCTTAATCATTTCTACTTCATTTGATTTAAAGAATTGATGACCTTTATCTGAGCTTGCAATAATTTCTAAATTAACTTGATCAGGTAATTGCCCTTTAGAAGCGGCTACTTTGATTTGACCTAAAGAATTATGTTTAACAATAAGTTCAACATTCTCCTGCTTCTCTAATCTAGAGGTTGTAATATAATTTGAAATTTTATCAATTAATTGTTCCGAGTTCGCAGTATTAATATTACTGAAATCTAGAACTTTAACATTAGTGTTATTTCCAAAAGAACTTTGGTTCCCACTATTGTTACTCTGAGTTTGATTTAATAAAGGAGCTAAAGATTCAGCTTGATTTGCAGAACCTATATTTTCTAAAGTTGCAACTTCTGCTTCTGGCTTTAGCTTTGTAGCTTTTGTTTCATTACCACTTAGAAAAGGGTTTTTCCCAGCGAAAATATTGTTATTAATTGTATTTTGCTCTTTATTAAAAGCTAATACTTTACTCTTTGCTTTTGGAAAAAATGATTTTCTTTCATTACTTTCAACAATCTCTTCATTTTTATTCGTAGCAACTTTTGCTTGTGCAATAAAGTCCTCAGATGATTGAAAAGAAGGTTGTGAAGAAAGTTTCTTCGTTGAATGATCTTTTATATTTAATATTTTTCCATTAGAAATTTTAGGATCAATAACTTCAGCTGTTTCAATTTTCGAACTTTCTGAAAATATCTTTTTAGAACCATTAGAAACAACATCAGTCTCAAGATTTGTTTTTGAAACAATGCTATCAATTGGATTTTTTGCTACAGACTTATTATTAATTATTTTTGATAATTCTGTTTTTTCTACTTCTTGACCTGTCTTATGTAGCTCTTTAGAAGAATTACTATCTACTGCTAATTTACTTTGATCAAGTTTTGAATGCTCTTCACTTACCTCGCCTTCTAAAGCGCCGATAAATGAGTTTGTTAAGGCCTTCTTCTCTCCACCAGTTAACCCTAGATCTTCAGAGTTTAAAGTTTCGATAAATTCTTCAGGAGATATTCCTGACTCTGCTAATGCTTGTGTTTCTCCCAAAAGAGAAAGGAACTCTTTTGAAAATTCTGTAACTCCACCCTGCTCAGGTGTTCCAAGCATATTAGAAGAATCTACAGGAGTAGCTTTCGCTCCCTTTGACTGTCCTAAGAATGATTGAATAAGGTTAGAGTTAAATTGCATTTCTTTTTTTATCCTTTAATTATTGGCTCTATGCACAACATATCTATCTTTTCATAGTTAGGTATTGTTTTTGAAGCCGGGCAGAAACTTCCTTATCCATCAAATTGAATATTTTCGATACCTTAACTGCATCTAGCTTCCCTAAAATTTGAACAGAGAGTGCAGAATCTTGTACTGAAAGCACATCTGCCGCATTCTGAGGCCTCATTCCAGAAACAACATCCACCATATGATCAATTCTTTTAGTCTCTTTATTATCAATACTATCTAAACATGAGATAAACTTCTCTTGTCTTTCATTGAAGAGCTTTACTCTCTTAACAAATGACTTTTCATTAATTTTTAAGCTTTGATTTTCTTTTTGGAGCTCAAGCTCTCTTCTTTCTAGCTCTTCTTCCTTCTTTAGTAGTTGGTTTGAGAAGTCAGTCATCTTAGAGCGACCAATCTTTCTCATTCTCTTTTCCATCTCATCCATTACAGCTTTTCTAAATTCTTCTTTAGTAAAAACTAACTTATCAGCATCAACTTTTTTATCCTGAGCAACTACACTGCTCATCAATATAAATATTAACAAACCACAAATAGATTTCATGACTTTGTCTCCTTTAATAATCTTCTGATCTGTACTAATTCATCTACATCTTCTTGAAATTTCTTTTCAGCTTTCTTTTTATGTTCAGTAGACTTTTTTTCTTTAAGGTTCTCAATAACTTTCACTTCACCTCTTGCAACCCCCATCTCTACTTGCTTTTGGTCAAACTTTTTTTCGAGTGCGAAGAGAAGATTTTCTTTATTCTTAATATCTGCTTTCTTAGTCTTGATAAAACGGGGAAAGAACTTAACCATATCACCACTACTTGGGTCGGCTAAAAACTTCTCTTGTGCTTCATAAGTTTCTACAATGTTATCGTTGAGAGTTTGAATTTCATCTTTCACATTTTGAATTTGTGTCAGAATTTCTCCTAACTCAACCTTAAGTCTCTTTTCTTTAAACTCTCTAACCTTCAAAAGACCATCAAGTTTAAATTTAAACTTTTGCATACCTATTCCTCCTCAGAAGGATTCATAGAATTTTCAGCCTTTCTAGCAAGCTCTACCATTCGGTCATAGAGCTCTTCGATTGTTAAATAGTCACTCATGCCTTGAAATTGCTTCAAGAGCCCCATTAAGTCATCATAAATAACGAGGGCCTTATCAACCTTAGGATTCGATCCCTTTGCGTAGGCTCCAACATTTATAAGGTCTTCATTTTCTTTATATGCAGACAGTAAGTCTCTTAAGTGAGAGGCCACAATCTTATGTTCATTAGTTGTTACTTTATTCATAACCCTTGATAAGGACTGAAGTACGTCTATAGCAGGAAATTGATTTCTAGATGCAAGGTCACGACTTAAGATAATATGTCCATCAGCAATTGCTCTTACAGCATCTGCAATAGGCTCATCCATATCTCCACCTTCTACTAGAACAGTATAAATACCGGTAATAGTTCCAGAGTTGGCCTTTGTTCCTGCTCTTTCCATAAGTTTTGGTAATTGAGCGAAAACAGAAGGAGTATAACCTTTTTGTCCTGGAGGTTCTCCAGCACTAAGTGATATTTCTCTATTTGCCATAGCAAAACGAGTAATTGAATCCATCATGAGTAAAACATCTTTATGATCGTCTCTAAAGAATTCAGAAATAGTTGTCGCAACATAGGCAGCTTTCATTCTGATAAGAGGAGATGTATCCGAAGTTGCCACAACCACAACAGATCTCTTAACACCTTCAGGACCAAGGTCAGATTCTATAAACTCAAGAACCTCTCTTCCCCTTTCTCCAATTAAAGCAATCACATTTACATCTGCACTAGAGTTTTGTGCAATCATCCCCAAAGTAACAGACTTACCAACACCTGACCCGGCCATAATAGCTAATCTCTGGCCCTTACCAGCCGTCATAAAGCAATTTACAGCATGAACGCCTACATCTAATGGTTCTTTTATAGGAGGTCTATCAAGAGGGTTTAAAGAAGTCCCAAATATAGATCTAGATTCTTCTATATCTTCAATAGGACCCTTCCCATCAATTGGATTTCCTTGGAAGTCTATAACTCTTCCCAACATATTTTTTGAAAGTTTGATTGTTGTTGTTAAGTCTTTTAAATATACTTTTGTTTCTGAATTTATCCCTGATATTTCATCATAAGGCATTGCCATACATTTATGACCATTTATGGCCACAACTTCACCAAGGCATCTTTCTCCAAATTCAGTGACAAATTCAACATTGCTTCCAATAACAGCTCTTGAAAGATTTACTTCAAAAAGCATTCCCTTATTGGCAAAAACCTTACCTATTTTCTGGTAAGGAGTTGAGTATTCATATGCTTTATGAATAGCAAGTAAGTCTAATTCATTTTCCTTACTCTGAGTCACTATTATCATCCTCAGCTGAGTCTATTACATTTGTATTTAACTCTTGCATATCTAATGCTTGCTCTTGATCAAGTCCAACTGTTTCAAATAGCTTATCTAAGCTTTTCATCTGCTCATTGATAGTTCCATTTAGAATACCCTTATCGCACTCTAAAACTATTCCTGGTCCATCAATATCATAATCAATTTCAACTCTAACGTTTGTAAGCTCACCTACTTTATCTTGAACAACTTTTAAAACTTCAGGCATCTGCTCAAATGACTTTTCATCAACATGAACAAGTAAGTTAGACTTCGTTTGCATCTCTGTAATCAATTTCTCTAATAGATTCTCAATATACTTACCATCATCAGAAAGCTCTCTAAGAATTACCCATTTAGTAAGTATTCTCACTAATGAATATACCTGTTTCTTTTGAGTTACTAGAAGATCAGATCTAGTACCAAGAACTTCTACAATCATATTAGTTAAGTTTTGAATCTTCTCTTCTGATGAAGCTCTATTCTGGCTAAAGACTTCCTCACGACCACTGGCCATACCTTCGTTATAGCCTACGTTATAAGCTTCTTCTTTCAGCTCTTGAACTCTTCTTTCTACCTCTTGCTCTATTCTTAATTCTCTTTCCTTAAGAACTTGCTTTGTAATTCCTCTATGCTCTTTAACGATAGGTGCAATTTTGAAGTCATTTTTTTCTGCAAAATCTCTTTCGATCTTTATAATTTTTTGATGCTTATCTTCACTAGGAGCTTTTAAACTTCCAATCTCTGAAAATTCAAAATTAGTAACCTCACCTGCAGGAATATTTGATGTAGAAAATGATTGAAACTCATATTCTGATACTTCACCAAATATATTATTCTTATCGTTAGACATTTATTCTCCTACGCGGCAATTAAATTAAACAAGAGCATCTCCGTCTCCACCTCTTGAGATGAAGGCCTTACCTTGAGATTCAAGTTCTTTACATTTTTGAACAATTTCTGACTGAGCTTTCTCAACATCAGATAACTTTGTTGGTCCAAGAGCATCAAGGTCTTCTTGTAGAAGGCCAGCTGCACGATTAGACATATTTTTAAATAGCTTTGCTCTAATCTCTTCAGGAGCTGTCTTAAGAGCAATAACAAGTTTCTGTTGATCAACTTCCTTAAGAAGTGACTGAATCCCTCTATCATCAACAAAGACAAGGTCTTCAAATACAAACATAAGTTTTCTAATTTCTTCTGCAAGTTCAGGATCTTTCTCCTCAACTCTTCCCATGATATTTTTCTCAGAGTTCTTATCCATAAGGTTAAGCATATCTGCGATTGGCTCAACACCACCAAGTTGGTTAGTATCAATTGAACCAAGAGTAGAAAGCTCTGTCTTAAGTACATCATCAAGCTGTGCAATAAGCTCTGGAGAAACATAGTCAAGGTTTGAAACTCTTAATACGACCTCGGCCTGTAATCCCTCTGGTAGTCTTCTAAGAACATCAACTTTTCTTTCAGCATTTAAGTGAGCGATAATCAATGCAATTGTTTGCGGATGCTCATTTATTAAGAAGTTCGAAAGTGTTCTTGTATCAACTAGCTCTAGTGACTCTAAAGTGTTAGAGGCACCAACATCAACAATCTGCCCAAGAAGTTGTTTAGCTCTATCTTCACCAAGAGCATTGATAATAAAATCACGACCACGGTTTTCAGAAAATAGTAAATCATTATCTTCATTTAAATGAGAGTAGAACTCTTCAAGAACTCTCTTAATCATCCAGATAGGTGCTTTATTAATTGATGACATTGCATTAATCATTCTTTTTACGTCATTATCACGCATATAAGAAAATATTAACTGGGTTGTCTGAACTCCAAGAGAACTCAAAAGAATTGCCGCTTTATCCTGTCCCGACAATAATGAGTATTCAATATCTGGTTCTAAACCTTGTTCTGCCATCTTTTTTCCCTATCCCTAATTATGCAATCTGCTTATCTGATTCTTGAGCATGAATTATTTCATGTATTACTTGTGCTGCTTTACTCGGATTACCTTCTACTAGTGAGATAATCTTTTCTCTAAGCATATTCCCTTCAATCTTTTCAGGGTTAAGCTTCTCTTCGATTTGAGGAAGTGCGTCCTCTAAACCAGGTAACTTTTGATTTGCTTGTACTTTCTCAAGCTCCTCAAGAGTTTTTGGTAAGAAATCTTCAACTGTTTCAACAGTGTTATCTGTAATCCATTGAACAAATGGTCTTACAACTAAGAAGAAGAATAAAGTTATTGCTAATCCTACTGTTAAGTACTTAACAATATTTTTAATTAGCTCTCTATTTTCTTTTTCTCTCATCATTGCTTCAATCGATGCCATATCTTCTTGAGCAAATTCCATATTTTTAATAACTATCTGATCGCCTCTTTTATTATCTATTCCTAGAGTAGAAGAAACAATTGCTGAGAAGTTTGCAAGATCAGCTTCTGACCATCTCTCATATTGAGTTGTCATTGCTCCAGATGCATCTTTAACCTGTACTCTTCGACCATCAATCATTACAGCAGCACTAATCTTTCTAATTCCAGCCGTTGGATTTTTAGACTTAGTAACCTTTGATGGAACATTATAATTTCTAGTTGCTAGAGATTTATCAACGTTATTTCTAGTTTCTGGAATTCCAGGCTGTGGTTGCTCTCCAGGAAGATTAGATCTCGCCCCAGGAATACCTTGAGGAGATGGTCTTGAACCATTTAACTTCTGACTATTAGAAACCTCAGATAAAACAGCTTTATTCTCTCCATCAAATTCAGTTTGAGTTGATACACTTTCTGTAAAATCAAGGTTTACTGTTACCTTTGCTATTACCTTACCAGCACCAACAACTTTAGAAAGAATGTCTTCAATTTGCTTTTCATACTTTCTATTTACTTTCCCCTCTAAGGCCATTCTATTAGCTGTATAAGCTGTCATAGGATCACCAATATTTTCAGATAGCTTCTTACCTCTATCATCTAATATAACAACGTTCTCATTTCTCATTCCATCTATTGAACTTGAAACTAATGAAGCGATACCTTTGATTTCATCAGGAGTTAATGTAACTCCTCTCTCAAGGTCAACAACAACTGAAGCAGTAGGCGCTTTCTTCTCTGATACAAAAGGACTAGATTCTGGGATAGATAAGTGAACTCTAGCTCTCTTAACTCCTCTAATATACTTAATCGTCTTTATCAGCTCTCCTTCAAGAGCTCTTTGTTTATTAACTTTTTGTACGAAACTCGTAGTACCAAATGATTGCTTATCAAATACTTCATAACCAACAGTTCCAGAGAAATTCACACCTAATGTTGCGATCTCTAATCTCCATTTATTAATAAGCTCTTCTGGAATACTGATAGTTTTTCCATCATTAGACATTTCATATGGAATTTTCTTTTCCTCTAAAAGGATTGCTATCTTTTTTGAATCTTCTCTATTCATTTCTGTATAAAGAACATCCATCCTTGTTTTTGAGGCCCAAATAACTATTCCGACAAAACATGCCACAATAAAAGCCGCAATTGAAACAAGACCAATTTTCTTATTTAAATCGAGTGAATTAAAAAACTCTGTGAAATTCCGAATGATCTTTTCTAAAAAATCTTGCAAAGGAATCCTCCTGAAAAATTAAGCTAGTACATCCTGTTCTAGCTTTAGTTGCCCCCAACTATTAAACTTGCATTCTCATTATTTCTTTATATGCATCTATAACTTTAGTTCTAATCTGATTCATAGTTCTAAATGCAATATCAGCTTTCTCAACTGACATCATAACTTCAGGTAAATTTTTAGCTTCACCTGAAGATAGCTTTTGCATAGCTTGGTTTGCTTCTTGTTGAAGACCGTTAACCTCAGCTATTGAATTTGATAACATTTCACCAAAGCTTTGTTTTCCACTTGGACCTTCAATGTCTCCGATAGAAAGATCATTAAAGTTAATAGATTTTGCACCATCTAACTCAGCACTCTTTGACCAGTCTTTTGAACTATAGTCATTTAAAATACTTTTCATAGATCCTACTGTTTCAATTGGCATAATCTAAATCCTTTTAGTTTCGACCAAGCTCTAGGGCCTTCATCGCCATGTTCTTAGTTGTATTCATTGCATTTATATTAGCTTCATATGCTCTCGATGCTGAGATCATATTTGCCATTTCTTCCATTACATTAATATCTGGATAAGCCACATAACCTTGCTCATTAGCATCAGGGTGATTCGGTTCATACTTTAAGATAGGAGGTCTGTTAGTACTAATCACCTCTGTTGCTTGAACAGTTTGTGCTTTCTCATCAAGTTCACCTTCTAATATTTCAGAAAAGGTTTCCCTAGCTGGTTCAGAACCGAAAACAACTTCTTTACGTCTGTAAGGGCCACCTTCAGCCGTACGAGTTGTTTGCGCATTCGCAATATTTGAAGAAATTGAGGCCATACGCTTTTTATTTGCGGCTAGACCAGAAGAACTTATTTTTAATGATGTTAATAAATCCATTTATTCTCCTTAATTGCTTGAACCTACAGCGTACTTCATGAGTCCAAGTTTCTTATTAATTAATTGCACAGTCGCATCGTATAAAATCTTATTCTCTGCCATTCGTGCTAATTCTGCGTCTCTGTCTACTGTATTCCCATCTTCACTTACTACTCCGTTAGGATCATCGTAAATTTCAGGTTTTAAATTACCAAATCCACCACTTCCTACGTCAAAGTGACGAGAATCTTCAGTATTAAGTTGTTGCTGTCCATCTACGTCCAACGCTCTAGCCAGTGCTTGCTCAAAATCAACTCTTTTGGCCTTGTACCCTGGTGTTTCAGCATTTGCGATATTAGAAGTAATTATCTCCTGTCTCATCTGTCTAAAGTTTAGAGATGATGCTAATGCCTGAAGTGTTTTATCGTTTACTTCCATAACAACTCCTTAAAATAATTATCTTAAGTTAACAAAGTATGCAGAACCATTATTTCTATATTCATTAATTTTATTTCTAAGAGTTCTAATAGATACTCCAAGAATCTTTGCTGCTTGAGTTCTATTTTCACTTGTATGAATAAGAGCTTTCTTAATTAATAGCTTCTCAGCTTCTTTAAGAGACATAAGTCTGATTCCATCAGAATCATCATCACTCATCATACTTACAGCTTTCTTTTCACCTATTTCAAGATCAGCTTCAGTTAAAACTCCTGTCGAATTATTCTCTAGAGCATTTTCAAGTACTGTTCTCAACTCATTTACATTGTGAGTCCAGTAGTGACCTAGAATTTTATCCATTGCAGAACTATCAACAGAAACAGAGTCTTCTGAAAATTCTTGAACAAAGTGTCTTGCAATCTCTTCAAGATCAGTAACTCTTTCTCTAAGAGGAGTTAGTGAAATTGCATTAGAAGATATATATGTATATAAACCTCTATAGAATCTCCCCGAACCAACTAACTTTGATAAGTTTTTAGTAGTTGTCGCTAGGATTCTGATATCGATATCATAATCTTCAAGTTCATTTAAAATTTTGTGTAATCTCTTTTGGAATTCATCTTCAAGACAGTCAATATTTGCAAATACTACAGAACCACCATTAGCTGCTTCTAGAGCACCTTTGATAAATCTTCCTGTTTCTTCTTCTCTATGACCAAGAATTTGATTTTCAACAGTTTGTGCATCTGCAGAGCAATCAACGCAAAGGTAAGTATTATTAGCTCTTGTTGAATTTGCATGGATATAACGACTTAGTGCTCTTTTACCTACACCTGTTTCTCCAACAACTAGAACTGGGGCTTTTGTTACAGAAATATTCCTAGCTACTGAAATGGCCTTAGCAACTTTAGGATCTTTTCCGAAAAGCTCGACTTTAACTGATTCCATTTGACCTCCTGTCAATGATGATCCATTCCTTGGATCGAAAATTATAAAGTTTTATTCTTAATTTTAAGCATACTAAGCTCACTTCGAGCTAAATCCTTGATATGTTCATCAATTCCTTCATCTGAAATTAATCCTTCAAGAACTTTTTTTCCTTCGTCATCTTTCTTATTATTTAAAAGTGAAAGACCTAATAAGTAGTTTATTCTTCCTGAATAAATTGATTTATCAAAATCCTTCTTAAACTTCTTAATTTTTGCTTCTAATAGTAAAAAGCTTTCATCAGATTCATCACCAGCAAGTAGCTCAATATTTAAATAAGATACTTTCTCTCTAACAGAATCCATATACTCATTCTTACTCTTTAATTTTCTAGTATCACTTAACAGAGCATTAGCAACTTTCTGATATTTCTTTGTATCCCCTATTTCATAAAGACAATCAGTGTATGCCTTTACTAACTCTGCTATTTCTTTAGGATCTGTTACAGAAGCATCTTTTCCACTTGATAAGAATTTTTCAAATGAGCTTGCCCCTTTCTTCCAATCACCAGTATGGTAGAAAAGTAAACCTTCATAATAATCAAGCTTATCTATATTATTTTTTGTCTTCTTAAGGCTTGCGATTTCCTTCTTAACAACATTCCAGTTCTTCAATTTTAAATTTCTTATAATTTGAAGCTCAGCAAGCAAAGACTTTGAATTCTTAGTATTTACTCTCTCTACCCAAATAGGGAATGACTTAGATATTTCATAACTAGACTTAGAAAACTCTTCATATAGACTGTCAAACCCCTCGATTAAACCTAATCTGATATAAGAGTTTGCTACTAAAAAATTCATTTGAGGATCATTTGCAACTTTATCAATATACTGATCTTTATAAATATCCCATGCTTTAATCACATTTGCATATTGACCATTGTTGAATGAGTTTTGAATTAATCCATAAACAATCTCAGCACCATCACTTTCAAAAACTCTACGATCAGTAGGAATCATCGACTTTAGAGGAAGTGCATTTAAGTACGCTAATGCTTCTTCATATTTCTTTTCAACAATAAATGTTCTAAGTCTTACCTGCCATAGTAATTTCTTTAGATCTTTTTCTATTTTTACACTATCAATACCAGCAGTTAAGAATACTTTTACCTCTCGGTCACTATCTGTAACATTCTTTTTTCTTAAATTTCTAAGAGCTACATATCTTACTCTTGCTTCATATCCAACTTCTGACTTTTGAGATCTATTGATTGCATTCTTATATAGCTCTACTGCCTCATTAAAGTCTTTCTCTTGAATCTCCCAACATTGAGCAATACGAACTCTTGCTTCTGAACTTTTCTCATGGAAAGAGTAATCCTTTAAGAATTGATCATATAAAGCTGTTGCTTTAGAGTAATCTGAATTTCTAAAATATGCCTCAGCAACATTATAAAGAATTACCGGATGAACTGGTTTTACTAAAGATCTCTCATTTTTTTCATATAACTTTATAACTTTTTCAGAATCATCTAAACTTAAGTAAGTATATAATTCATAAGCAAGCATTACTTGTTTAGGTAGAATTTTTTGAATTGTTTTCTCTTCTAATAACTCTTGAACTTTTTCTATTTGTTTTAATTTTGCTAAATTGAAAAGAATACCTTCTGCTGCGTAATTAGACTCTTCGTAATCATGATTTTCTTTCGAATCAACATAGTACTTCTTAGTTAATTCTAAAGTTTTTACATAATCATTAGCTTGAACAAAGTATGGAATTAAGTATTTATAAATCCCACTTCTCAATTCATAATCAGTAGATTTAAGTAAAATATTTTCTAACATACTGATACTCATTTTCACTGGTTCAGTATTTCCTTTAGAAAGATTCTCTCTAAGGATAGCGTTAGCTTTCATAAACTCATTAATATCGAAGTTTGTATTTTCACCATACTTCTTATTAAAAAGTTTAATCGACTTATACATTAATCCCCATTTTTTCTTTCTAAAGAGATTAATAGTTAACTGCATATGCGCTTCTGCTTCACTTTTTGAAACATCTCTATTTTTAATCTTGTAAAAATATTCAGGTGTTTTACTCTCTAAATTTATAATCTTTTTAAGCTTAGGAGCTAATGGACTGTAGTCCCAAATAAATGAGGCTCCATATCTAAAATCTCTGTAAGCAGAGTTCTTCTTTACTGCAAGCGCCTTCTTTATAGTACGTTTAGCTTTAGCTTTCTTTGCTGGCTTTGTATTCCTAACAACAGCTTTCGTCGCAGCAACCTTCTTAGGTGCTTTAACTTTTGAAATAGGAGTATTCTCGTTACTCTCCTCAGTCCAGAAGTCTACAACAAGCTTCTTATCTCTATCTTTATAAAAGCTAAATAATTCAACTTCATCAGACTTAAGCTTAATTTCTAGCTTAGAACTATTGCTCATCTCTGATGGACCAATCGCTTTAATAGAAGTTATGTACTTCCCATCAGGATCAATGTCTTTAATTGCTTTTTCTAAGTTGATATAGAGCTCAGTGTTTAAAGTTCTAAATTGGACTGTGTTTTTATTTTTATGTATTTGAACCAAATCTTTTGGAGCGAAGATGTTCCATCTAAGATGTGTTGAACCTTTTTCTTGTACAATAATGCCTGCTCTTACATTAAATAATGTAAAAAAAGTAATTAGTGTCAAAGTTTTGAGCTTGATAGGCTGCATAGTAATAGAAACTTCCTGTTTCAAGTTAATGCTACCGCGACTGGTTAATTCCAATGTTCATCCTAAACATCGATATCCATCGCACAAATCTATTCTACCTTTTTTTGAAAATTTTTAAAGGAAAATTTTTCCAATAGGCTGTTTTTTCCGCATTAAATTCTGACATGGGAAAAAAGTGTCGCATATATAAATACTTAGGAGGGATTAGGGCCAAAATGCCCTAGCTAAAAACTACAGTACTCCTACCTAGATAGCAGGAGTATTTATTAAAGTCTTATTGGAAGTCTATTTGTTTCTTCTTCATTTTTTCTATAAGAGTCGTTCTATTCATAGAAAGAAGTTTTGAAGCCTGATTCTTATTCCCAGCAGTTTTAGCTAACGCTTGGTGAATTAGTGAATCTTCTATATTTGATAGTGCTTTTTTTAAATCAATTCCTGTTTCAGGAAGAGAGATTAAGCTGTCATAAGAGTTTAAATGCATTGGAGCACGTTCTAAAAACTTAACAGGTAAATCACTTGGGCGAATAACACTCCCCCCTCTTAATATTACTAGTCTTTCCATTAAGTTTTCTAACTCACGAACATTACCTGGCCAATCATAAGCAAGTAATAGCTCTAGAGACTCATCATCAAATTCAATACTATTTCTTCCGTCTGCACTAACAAATCTAGAAAGAAAATATGAAATTAATAGTGGGATATCTTCTCTTCTTTCACAAAGAGAAGGTACTTTAATTGGGATAACATTTAATCTGTAATATAAGTCTTCTCTAAAGTTACCTTCTTCTACATGTTTTTCTAAATTTCTGTGAGTTGCAGTAATAATTCGAACATCAACAGGTGTAGTTGTTGTACTACCTACTCTTTCAATTACTCTTCCTTGTAAAACTCTTAATAGCTTTACTTGAAGGAGAAGAGGCATATCTCCAATTTCATCAAGAAAGATAGAGCCATTATTAGCAAGCTCAAATCGTCCCTTTCTACTTGAAATAGCTCCAGTAAAAGCACCCTTCTCATGTCCAAATAGCTCACTCTCTAGTAGCTCACCTGGGATTGCTCCACAGTTTACAGAGATCATAGGATTATCAACCCTAGGAGATAGAGAATGAATTGCAGAAGCTATAAGCTCCTTACCTGTACCAGATGGCCCATTAATGAATACAGTTGAGCCAGAAGCTGCAACCTTTTCAATTCTCTCGAACACTTTTTTCATTTGAGGAGAGCGACCTATCATTCCACAGAACATATCGTCTTCTGTTGGGGCTTCAATTTTATATGAGTTAAGCACTGATTTCTTTTTAGAATTTAATTCAACCTTAGGAGAACTCGCCTTAAAATCTGTTTCCTTAAATCCTAGTTTTGATACAGCTGCTTTTATAATAAGTTCAGATAAAACATCTAACTCAAAAGGTTTAGTTAAATAATGAAAGACACCTTTTTTAGTTGCAGCTATTGCTGTCTCTATTGAGGCAAACCCTGTCATAACAATAGGAATAAATTTGTGGCCTCTTTCTTTTAATAAATCAATAAGTAGTAAACCGTCTGCACCACCATCATCAAAGCTAATATCCGTAATTAAAATGAACTGATCACTTGATGATCTTTCATTAATCGCAGTGATAGCAGCAGATGGTCCAGAGAAGTAATTCACCTGAAGGCCAAGTTTTTTATGTAAGAATTTCTTTAAAGTTTTTCCAAAAATAAGATCATCTTCAACGAGAAAAATCTCAGGTAAGTTTACAGAATCTTCACTATTTTCGTATGTGTCGTGAAGAAATTGGAATTCGTTCAAATGACTCTCCTTAGTTACCAAAATTTTCTAAAAGAAATTTTGATATGAAAAATCGTAGCTAAGTTGAGCTTCAGTGTCAATTTTTCAACACCCTGGAAAGACTTTCCATTCCTAAAGAATTCTTACATTTGAAGATCAAATAATGAAATTATTATTGGTTAAATTGTAGAATGTACTGCACCGAAGCATCTGGACCACCAGAAAATATCCAGTAGGCTAAAACAAGTGCTGCAAACATGCCAATAGAGCTAAAAACTAGAGCAATTGCTCTTATATCTTTTATCCAATAAGTATACGTGAAATAGCCCGATATAAAGATTACTGGTATTGCCCAGAAGGGAGTGTATCGAATAGAGAAGTAAACTGTGTCCATATAGTTATAGTAAGCTTTAAGCAAAAAAAAAGCCAGTCCGGAGACTGGCCATTTAAATCATAATTTAAAACTTAGCTTAGAACATACCTTTAAGTTGATCTAAGTAAGTTAGGTTTTCCCATGGGAAAGATGTCTTACTCTCTCTACCAAAGTGACCGTAAGCTGCTGTTTCAGAGTAGATTGGTCTAAGTAGATCAAGTCTTTCGATAATTGCTTTTGGCTTCATATCGAAGATTTCATTAACAGCTTTATTGATCGCTGCAATATCAACTTTTTCAGTACCGTAACAATCAACTAGAAGTGACATAGGCTCTGCTACACCAATTGCATATGCAACCTGTACAAGAGCTCTATCAGCTAAACCTGCAGCAACTACGTGCTTAGCAATTTGTCTTGTTGCATATGCTGCAGATCTATCAACTTTAGAAGGATCTTTACCAGAAAATGCTCCACCACCGTGAGCTCCGTGACCACCGTAAGTATCAACGATAATTTTTCTACCTGTTAAACCACAGTCACCCATTGGTCCACCGATAACAAACTTACCAGTTGGATTGATAAAGTATTTTGTGTTGTTATCAACAAGGTCAGTAGGAATGACTTTACTGATAACTTCTTCTCTAACAGCTTCTTCTACTTGCTTAAGAGTCATATTTTCAGAGTGCTGAGTTGAAAGAACAATTGTATCAATTCTTGATACTTTACCATCAACATACTCTGCAGAAACTTGAGTCTTACCATCAGCTCTAAGTTCTCCAACAGTTCCATTTTTTCTAACTTCAGAAAGTCTCATTGCAAGCTTATGAGAAAGGTCAATAGTTAGAGGCATAAAGTTTTCTGTTTCATTAATTGCATAACCAAACATTAAACCTTGATCACCAGCACCCATCTCTTTGAAAGTACCTTCACCAACGTTTACACCTTGAGCAATCTCTGGAGATTGCTTATCAAGCGCAACCATTACAGAACATGTATTACAATCAAACCCTTTGTCAGAGTGATCGTAACCAATTTCTCTAATTTTATTTCTTACAACTTCTTGGAAATCAATATTTGCTTTTGAAGTAATTTCTCCAGCAAGAACAACCATTCCAGTTGAGATCATTGTTTCACATGCAATACGAGACGCAGGGTCTTGAGCGAACATTGCATCTACAACCGCATCAGAAATTTGATCGGCCATTTTATCAGGGTGTCCTTCAGTAACAGACTCTGATGTAAATACATAATCTTTTAACATATATACTCCAGTAAATAGATTTTATTAAACAAATAATACACTAATAACTCCAAGACTATACTCCGAGAAAATTGTATTAACAATGAATTTATGCAGATTTAAAGGGGGTGTTCAAAATATCTAAAGTAATGCCTATTACGATATTTGTAGAAATGAGTGCCATCCTTATCAGTTACATAAGTATTCTTTTTGAATTTTAGAACTTGAAAGGTCTCACCTTCTAATGTTTTAAAATCATATAGAAACTCGTAACGGCCTTTCTTATACAGGCTTTTAACATAATTACTTCTTTTGACAAGGAGTCCAGGTCTTTCAGGCACTGGAGTAAAATTCGACCAAATTTTCGCCATATTTACTCTTCCAAGCATGGAGGCTCTAGAGAAATATCTCAATGCACGAAACTTTACATCAGGCTTTTGAAGTAGAGAGAGAGCTATCGAAATATTCTCTCTTCTTAAAAACTTTCCATATCTAGTCATATCAGGACAGTATATTTTTAAATTTCCAGGGATAAAGTAATAAGTGAAAGAGAACTCCCCTTCCTTAAGCATTACATTGAGCCACGGGGTCTTTTTTATTTGTTCACTTGATAGGTTTAAATACTTAAAAATCGATTCATCTTCTTCAATTGTATTATACTCAGGATCAGTCAGGCGATTGATCACAACTTGTGTTACATCTCTTCTTTCAAGTGCATCTCTTCCATCTAACCCACCTACTTCATTAAAAAGTATAGTGTCTATAACATATAGAGCTTGCAACATTGTTGATTGATTCATCCAGAACTTATAAACTTCTGCTTCTTTTTTAAGAACAAAATCTTTTAAAATATATCTACTTTTAGATCTATTCTGGAGAAGATTATCTGTTGAAAAAGCATGCCCTTGCTCCTCAATTTTTCCATCTCTTAACATTTTATAAAATGCTAATGCTCTTTCAATCCTCTCGCTCCATTCACCTAATCTTATATATTGTTTCTTAGGTCTTGCTTTTAAATGTTTTTTTATTGCACTCAAAGCTGAGTTTAGGTCAAAACGAAAATCTTCTGATATGAAGTCAGATTTAACATTTAAACTTAGATAGATAGAATCAATAGTAGCCCTTAAAAACCGATCACTCTTCTTGTGGTCAACATTCTGAGCACCGTCTTGAACAATTTTTCTAAAGAAATAAACCTCATTAGATTTCTTCTTTCCGTCTAAGTCTTCTCTAACTTTATATTTGTCATAACGAACTCTTAAATCAAAATGATCAACAGGAAACTTATAAGATTGAAGGAAGGTTAAAGACTCTAAGTACGCTTTTAAATTACTTCGAAAAGAAATTAATTTATATTTAGAATTATTTCTAATTTCACTTTTTTCTTTTTCACTTTTACTTTGAAAAAACTTCTTCTTATAAGTTAAAAGTTCATTAAACGTAGATTCAAGTTTAATGAGTTTAGAATATTCTGGTTTAAAATTCTTTCTCTTACTAACTTTTTTTCTTTGTGAGTCAATCCACTTTTTCTTTAATTCTAACTCAGGAATAAATTTATTCACTGTGGATTTATCAAGTTCTCCACTTGGCAGAAGAGGAATAAAGTTACCATTCCCTCTAAAGTTTTTATATTTCTTCCAAAATTCCTGCTCAACACCACCTTTACAGTGCATTCTAGAGAATGTTTTTAGTTTTTTTAAATATAAATTTAATGCCTTCTTTTCAGACAGATTTATAGATAAAACTTGTGAAGATATCTTTTCGCCCTCAGCGAAAACATTCATTGAGCTTAATAATATAAAAAATATGAAAGATTGAATTCTAATCATTCTTAATTAATTCATCTACAAAGTCAGACTGCCAAAGACCTAAGCAAGTTCCATTACTTAAAACGAGAAGAACAGATTTTTCGTCACAAATTCTATCTATTTCAGTTCTTAAGCTTGTGAGCTCGCTATGAACTGATCCACTGACGCCCTTAGTTTTTAGGCTTGATATAATTTCATTTCCATCGAGGTCAACTGTCCCCTTAACACTTGTATGTCTTGATGGTTTTGCAAATAAAACATGATCGGCAATAGAAAGAGCTTCCGAGAATTCTTTTTGGAAAATACTACTTCGAGCCGTTGCAGAATTAGGCTCTATAATTACCTTGATTAATTTATTAGGATAGAGACTCTTTATTCCAGCAGTTGTCAATTCGACAGCTCTTGGATGATGAGCAAAATCGTCTATTACGATCGCTCCCTTATAAGTTCCTCGAACTTCCTGTCTTCTTCTAACTAGCAATAGGTCCGATATTGAATTATTAATTCTCTCCGCTTCTATTCCTTCATTCAATGCAAATAAAATAACAGAAGTGATATTTAAAATATTATGTTTACCTACAAGATTAGTTGAAAATTCTAAGGTTTCACCTTTCCAAGGAATAGAGAAAACAGTTCCCTTTTCAGAAACTTTTGTGATTTTTAAAGTCTCGTCTCCGTAAGGAATTAAACAATCTTTATCAATACTGTTAGAATACTCTTTTACAAGTTCATTTGTGGCCTTATAAGTATTGTCGTATATAAAAGTACCTTTAAATGAGTCTAGCATCGCCCTAAACTCGTTCTTTATATCTTCAATGTCATTAAATATATCAGCATGATCAAATTCTAGAGACGTTAATATCATCTGATCAATTGAGTATGATCTAAATTTTGATATTTTTTCAAAGTAAGCACTATCGTATTCATCAGACTCAATGAAAAAGTATTTACCATCTCCAAGAATTGCAGACATTCTTCCTTCAACAACTCCTCCGATAAAGTACCCAGGATTCAACCCTAGTTTTTCAAATACCTGAGTCATTAAATATGTTGTTGTAGTTTTTCCGTGTGTACCAGCGATCCCGACAACGTTAACATCATCTAAGACAAGTGCTCCTAGAGCAGATGGAAAGCTTGTAAAAGGAACTCCGATCTCTTCTATCTTTCTAGCATCATCACTCATTCTAGGAACAACATTCCCGACAACAATAAGGTCAAATGAGTTTAAGTAATCCATATCAAAGTCTTCGAGGTTATGCAGAGGGATTCCTGTAGATTCTAAGTAAGTACTCATTGGTGGGTAATAAGTTGTATCCGCACCTTCAACTTCATATCCTTTCTCTCGCAATAGGCAAGCACAGGCTCCCATTCCTGTACCACAGACTCGGTACATGAATATTCTTTTGATCTGACCTTTCTTTTGCTTTAATTCGTCGTGAGAAATTTTATTTACTAAGTTCATAATAATCCTAAAAAAAGAGAGCTATTAGCTCCCTTCATTATACACAAGATTATTATTTTTGTAGCCCTTAGTTACTTAAGACTTATTCTTCTTGAGACCATTTCATCTGTAACTTCAGATACATCTGAAATTTCAGGATCTTTCACCACTAAAAGTTCACTAGGGTTCTCTGGGTTTCTAAAGTATGAGAATGCAATATCTCCATCATCCTTAAGAATTTGGACAACCATCACAGAGTCAGGATCTGCAGCACCAACTCCCATAACTTCTTGCTGACGACCGTACTTATATGAAAACTCAGGTCTAACTTGTTTTAATCGACCTAAATCAACATCTTTATTGGCCCTTCGAACACCAATTAGAACTCTTCCTTTTAATTGTCCTTTTAGCTTTTCAATAACTTCAGGTTTATTTTGCATCCCATATGTTACTTGAACACTCTTTCCAGCATCATCAGTTATATGAAATTGCATAGCGCCCATAGCAAATGCCTTTCCAACTTTTCTATCTTTTGAAGTTGAATATCCATAGCTTGTCCCATAGTGAGGACCTGTCTCGGAATGGTCTTTTGCCATTGACACTAGTCCTCCATTATAGAGGTCGTCATTATATCTATCAAAGTCAGCAAGAATTATTTCTTTCATCTTCTCTTGGCTCATTGTTCGATCAATCTTCTTAGCAACATCGTTAGATGTCATTTGAGGATGAATCTCTCTAAATATTTTCAAAATTTCTGATTCTTCAATATCTCTTCTATATGCTAGACCTCTCCATACTACAGAGTCTTGATACCAAAGGCTCATTTTAGCATTCCAGTCCTCAGTATTTTTATAGGCTCCCTCTCCGAAGGCAACTTTGAAATCTCTATCTACAAATGAGAGGTTAACTTCCTGCAGTCCTTCTTTTTTATGAGTAAAGTCTACCTTCACAGTTTTTAAAAACTTTTCATATTTTTTATTTATACCCAAGAGTGTTTCATGTGGGCTTTTTTCAATTTCTTTAACTAAAGCTTCATCCTCATCAATCAAATACGAAACAAATTCCATATACTGTCTTGGATCAACATCAGCAATTCGAGAGTTTTCTTGAACTTTAGTTGAACTGTATTTCTTTGCATCAATCTCTGCAGACCTTAGTGTATAAGGAGAGAATAGTTCAGGTGAATTCTCTAGAGGTAGATGTAGTTCTAACCTATTAGTAATATCTGTATAGAGGTGGTTTGTTGAGTCCATCCCCTGTATTACCTCTTCTTTCCATACATCAAATGGAGAATATAGATCCATATTTGGATCAGCAATTCTAGAAGGAGGTAGCCCTTCTTTTATAAGAGCATAGTTGAGAATAAATTCTCTTGTAGTTCTACCATTTCCATTTCTAAAAGGATGAATTGAAACAATATCTCTTTGAAACTGAACAACTAGTTCAATGTAATCATTTATTTTTTCATCTGTATCAAGAGCACCTAAGACTTCTCTAGATTCACGGAACCATTTAAATCGCTCTTCAGTTAGAGCCTCTGTCAACTCTGTAATAAGGTCACCTTTAGATGTTGTTTCATCACTATCCTGTAGATTTTTTACCTTTAGATAAACTTCGTGATGTGTTGTTTTAATTCTCTCAAGAGCATCTTCTTTAATATTTAATGGTGTTGGATAAAGGATTTCCCCTCTATATCTTTCCTCTCCACTTTCAGAGATTTTTGATGAAATATTAAATCCTAAATAAGGATTCTCTCTAATATTTTCTAAGGCATCTTTACTAACACCTCTTCCTTTTTCATTTCCAATAAGTGCAACTTTTCTAATCACACCCAATTCATCATCTTTAATCTCTTCAATTCCATCTTTCATCATAATAGAGTGAATATATTTTAAAGATTCAAGATTATACTCAGGCTTACTTGCTATTAAGTACTTTCTTGCTTCAACATAATTTTCAAAAGCTGCTTCATCCCACTGTGGAGCCAGGTATTCCTGACCTCTTCCACGTAGAAAATTACCAATTTTACCTAGGGCTTCACGCTTACCTCTTCTTCCCTTATTGAAAGCATATGGGTAATCGACATTTGAAAGTTTCTTATGGCCTTCAAAGACCTCTTCCAATTCTTTAACTGTGTAATTGTAATCTACAAAGTGAATACTCTCGATAGCATGGGTGATTCCAATTCTTTCGGTTTCATCAATATTTGAAATACTTGTTAGAAGCTTTTCTCTTCTTTCGACAAAGCTTGTCTTAAAAAATTGTTCAGCAACACTTTTACAGGACTCAGAAGCAGCGGCAGGATATCTCAGAATATAGTTTTTAGGCTTACTCTTTATAGAATAGAATGTACTTGAGTGCGTACATCCAAATGCAGCAAGCGCAATGATGGATAATAATATAAACTGTTTATGCATTGATAATCCTCCGTCTAGGAGTCTTATCGGAGAATTGTTGAATTTACTTTACTAGACAAATGCTAACTAAGTATCCGTTTTTATTAGGACCAAATTTCTTTACCGATAGCTCTTCGGACCTCATTTAAGCCCTTTCGATCATACCAGTAACTCTTTGTCGCATTTGTTAAAATTATTGATCCTTTCATTTTCTTAGTATCAATCCAAATAGAGGTTCCAGTAAAGCCCAAGTGACCAAAGGTTGATTTAGAGCAGCCAGGGCCTGCAAGGCTACTCTCTGGGTCTGTCACCGTGTCCCAACCAAATAGGAAGCGATCAAAAGGAGTTGTTTGAAATGCATTATCCATAAAGGAAAGTAAATCAAATGAATTATCCAAATTTAAAAGACTTTTACAAATCCCATCGATACTTGCAAATAATCCTGCATGAGAGACCTTATCCTTCAAGTAATAAGCATTATCATCATGGACCTCACCTTGAATCTTCTTCCCATGCCTCACACCAGTAATTGGAGACCTTTGCTTATCTACAAGATCAGTCCAATGAAACATTTCTTCATCAAAGTATTCAGAGCAAATATCATAAAGGGATCTTTTATAAGAGTTTTCAATTTCAAGCATAGCTCTAAGAGCAGAGTAATCAGAATATAAAGTTGGAGACTCTTTAATTGGGAAACTATTTATATATGTTCGCCAATCCTTAGGAGAGATTCTTCCTCCAGACGTTAGAGATGCTCTATGGTTTAACAATAGAATCATATCGCTGGAAAACTTTGTTGGATCTATTAAATAAGAACTAGCAAGCGTTAAAGGCTTTGTCAGGGAAGCAAGGTCAAAGAAATACTTTCCAGACTTATTCACAAAATCGCCTTTATGCCACTCTAAAGAATCATATTCCTTCTTTTTAAAATCAATCACTCCAACTGCAATGCAGTCGAAGTGTTGATTTGGCATAAGCTTTTTTATTACTTCTTCAATTCTTTTCATTAATCTCTTAGAGCTGCTTGTGCTGCTGCTAATCTAGCAATAGGAACTCTATAAGGAGAACAACTAACATAATCTAGGCCAATTTCATGACAAAACTGAATTGATCTTGGCTCTCCACCGTGCTCTCCACAAATCCCCATGTGAATACTAGGATTAGTTTTTCTTCCCTCTACACAGGCGTGATTTACTAAGAACCCAACTCCCTCTCTATCGAGAGAAACAAATGGATCTACATTCATTAGTCCACCATTTACATATTCAGGAAGAAACTTCCCTGAGTCATCTCTTGATAAACCAAATGTAGTTTGAGTCAAATCATTAGTACCAAACGAGAAGAAATCTGCCTCAGGAGCAATATCACCAGCTGTAATAGCAGCTCTAGGTAGTTCAATCATAGTACCTAACTTATACTTAATCTCTGTCTTAAGTTCTTTAAAAATTGAATCGATCTCATTGATACATTCTTCTTTTAATAGAACTAACTCTCCCTTAAGAGAAACAAGAGGAATCATAATCTCTGGAAAAACTTCTATTCCATCTTTCTTACATTCAATAGCAGCTTCAATGATTGCTCTTGTTTGCATTCTATAAATTTCTGGATAAGTTACACCAAGTCTACAACCTCTATGCCCAAGCATCGGGTTGAATTCATGTAACTGCTCACAACGCTCATTAATCAATTCAACATCAATTTCTAAGTACTCGGCTAACGTTTCTCTATCTTCTTTTGAGTGTGGTAAGAACTCGTGAAGAGGTGGATCTAATAACCTAATGTTTACCGGCTTACCATCCATAGCTTTAAAGATTCCGATAAAATCTTTTCTTTGGAATGGTAAAAGTTTAGCAAGAGCCTTCTCTCTTTCTTTTAATTCTTTCGCGTAAATCATTTCTCTTACGGCTAAGATTCTTTCAGGCTCAAAGAACATATGCTCAGTTCTACAAAGACCAATCCCTTCTGCTCCAAAACTTCTAGCAATACTACTATCTTCAGGATTATCAGCATTAGTTCTAATTTCTAATTTTCTAAACTCATCGGCCCAACTCATAAATAATGAAAAGTCTGCCGATATCTCTGCAGGTATTGTAGGAACTTCCCCTTCAATAACTTCCCCTGTTGCACCATCGATAGTTAAGAAGTCGCCTTCTTTAAATTCTCTATCTTTAATTTTTAAAGTTAATTTTGAATAATCTATTTGAAGTTCAGAACAACCTGCTACACAAGGCTTTCCCATACCTCTAGCAACAACTGCTGCATGAGAAGTCATTCCACCACGAGCTGTTAGAATTCCTTCAGACGCTACCATTCCAGCAATATCTTCAGGGCTCGTTTCTTGTCTAACTAACATTACTTTCACACCACTCTCTTTAAGAGCTGTAGCTTTTTCAGAAGTAAAAGCAATTACTCCACACCCTGCTCCAGGAGAAGCTGGTAGACCTTGTGCTAAAATATTTTTACTAGCTTCAGGGTCTAATCTTGGGTGTAGTAATTGGTTAATATCTTCTGGATCAACCTTAAGGATTGCTTCTTCTTTAGAAAGGATATTTTCACTAACTAAGTCTACAGCTATCTTAACTGCTGCTGCGGCTGTTCTTTTTCCATTTCTTGTTTGAAGAATAAAGAGTTTATCATTTTCAATAGTAAACTCAATATCCTGCATGTCTTTATAATGAACTTCTAATTTTGTATAAACTTCAACAAGCTCATTATAAACAGTTGGCATTGCCTCTTCTAGAGTTACCAAGTTCTTATTTGATTCATTCTTTGATAAATCATTAATTGGCTGTGGTGTTCTTATCCCTGCAACAACATCTTCACCCTGAGCATTGATAAGAAACTCTCCAAAGAACTTCTTATCCCCAGTACTTGGATCTCTAGTGAAACAAACTCCTGTAGCACAATCATCACCCATATTTCCAAAGACCATCGACTGAACGTTTACTGCTGTTCCCCAGTCGTGACCAATATCATTTATTTCTCTATACTTTATAGCTCTTGGATTATTCCATGATCCAAAAACAGCAGAGATAGCTCTCCATAACTGATCCATAGGATCTGTTGGAAATGAAACACCAGTCTCTTCAAAAATAATTTGCTTATAAACAACGACTAGTTCCTGAAGGTCTTCCGCTGTTAATTGTGTATCTAGCTCAACTTCTCTAGCTTCTTTTAAATCTTCGAGAGTCGACTCAAGAATTGCGACATTAAATCCCATCACAACATTTGCATACATTTGAATAAATCTTCTATAAGAGTCCCAAGCAAAACGAGCATTATTTGTTAACTTGGCTAACCCCTCAACAGAGTCATCATTAAGTCCTAAATTAAGAACCGTATCCATCATACCTGGCATTGAGACTCTTGCGCCTGAACGAACAGAGAAAAGAAGTGGATTATTCGTATCACCAAACTTTTTACCTGATGACACTTCAACTTCTTTTAAAGCAGCTAAGACTTGATCCTTAACTTCTTGATTAATTGTATTTGTGTTTTTCACAAAGTCCAAGCAGGCTTCTGTTGTTACAGTAAAACCTGGAGGAACAGATAGGCCAATTGAAGACATCTCAGCAAGGTTTGCTCCCTTACCTCCGAGTAAATCTTTCATTCCTTTATTACCTTCAGTCTTTGAAGAACTGAAGCTATAGACCCATTTATTTTTAGTTGCCACAATACCCTCCCTGGGTGGTTGAAACTAATAAAAAAGAAGGGAGCGTCTAACGCTCCCTTTGAATTAAAAACCTAATTTATCTCTTAAATATTTATCTAGTTGATCGATAGCAACTCTTTCTTGAGTCATTGTATCTCTATCTCTCACAGTAACAGCATTATCTTCTAAAGTATCAAAATCAAATGTTACACACAGAGGTGTTCCAATTTCATCTTGTCTTCTATAACGCTTACCGATTGAACCAGCAACGTCGTACTCTGTTTGATAATTTTTTTGAATTTTTTCAAAAAGCTCTCTAGCAGGAGTATCAAGTTTTTCTTTTTTCACTAAAGGAAGAACTGCAACCTTCACTGGTGCAAGCTTTGGATGAAACTTCATCACAACTCTTTCTTTCTCTTTATCACCTTCATTCTCTAGTCTATAAGCATCGCAAAGAATAGCTAGTAATGCTCTATCACAACCAACAGATGTCTCAAGAACATATGGTAGGTATTTTTTATTTCCATCTTCAGTGTCTAAATACTTAAGATTCTTCTTAGAACACTCTTCATGTCTTTTTACATCAAAGTCTGTACGAGAATGGATCCCTTCCATTTCTCCCCATCCCATTGGATACTCATACTCAATATCAGTAGCAGCGTCAGCATAGTGAGCAAGATCATTCGGACCGTGTGCTTCCCAACGAAGTTTTTCTTCTCTAATTCCGTTATCTAAATGCCATTGCCAGCGAATCTTCTTCCACTCTTCCATAGCATCTAGTTGAGTACCTGGTTTAACAAAGTATTGCATTTCCATTTGTTCAAATTCACGCGTTCTAAAAACAAAGTTACCAGGAGTAATTTCATTTCTAAAAGCTTTACCTATTTGAGCAATTCCAAATGGAAGCTTCTTTCTCATAGTTTGTTGTACATTAAGGAAGTTTACAAAAATCCCTTGAGCTGTCTCAGGTCTTAAGTAAACAGTTGATGAAGAGTCAGTTACTGCTCCCATCTGAGTTTTGAACATTAGATTAAAGTCTCTTGGCTCAGTGAAGTCAGTTGCTCCACATTTTGCACATGGCTTTGAAGTATCAATCTGATCTTCTCTATATCTTTCTTTACAATTTTTACAATCAACCATTGGGTCACTAAAACCATCAACGTGCCCAGAAGCCTTCCATACATCTGGATGCATGAAAATTGAACTGTCTAAACCAACAACATTCTCTCTGAATGTCATGGCCTTCCACCAGCTTTGCTTTACATTATTTTTTAATTCGATACCGTAAGGAGCGTAGTCCCAGCAAGAAGCTAAACCACCATAAATTTCAGATGATTGAAAAATAAATCCACGTCTCTTACATAAGCTGACGAGATCACTCATTGATTTTAAATTACTTTCTGACACTGAGATAACTCCTACAAAATCTTTATTAAATTTTGCTTATTTTACCTCAGTAAATAGTGGCTGTCTAAGCTTCTAAGCCTATTTTTAGTAGCTTTCTAACTTTGACTCAGATCGTAAAGCTTAGCATATTCCCCACCTCTAGAGATTAGCTCTTGGTGGTTTCCATGCTCGACTAACTTTCCTTCGTGCATTACATAAATTTGATCAAAGTTTTGTATCGTTGAAAGTCTATGGGCCACTGCAACAACCGTCTTATTCCCACCAATAGTGTCGAGAGCTTTTTGGACAAGCTTTTCTGACTCATTATCTAGTGCGGATGTAGCTTCATCAAAGAGAAGTATATCTGTATTTTGAAGGAATGCTCTAGCTATTGTAACTCTTTGCTGTTGTCCACCTGATAGGCGTGCACCTCTATCACCAACAAATGTATTAGTCATTTCTGGTAATTTATCAACAAATTCTTTGGCATATGCAACTTCAAGTGACTTATCAATCTCTTCATCTGAAAATTCTGAACCTACAAGTAAATTTTCTTTAATCGTATCGTTGAATAAAAATATATCCTGGCTCACTAGACCAAACAGATCTCTTAGAGACTTAAGCTTTAACTCATTTAGGTCAACACCATCAATAGTGATGGAATTCTTCGCAACTGGATATAATCCTAATAGAAGATTTATTAATGTAGATTTTCCTGACCCAGAAAGACCTACAAGTGCAACCTTTTCACCTTTCTTAACAACAAGGTTTAAATTCTTAATCACATCACCTTCTCCGTAAGAGAAAGTTAAATCCTTAACAACGATTTTATCGTTGAAAGAATCAATACTAACTTTTCCGTGGTCAGGCTCATCTGGAGTGTCTAGTAGTTCAAATATTCTATCTGAAGCAGCTTTAGCTTGTGATAATTTTACATTTGCTTGAGAAAACTTTCTAAGAGGGTCCATAAATAGAGCAAGTGCAGTTGCAAATGAGATAAAGTCACCAATAGTTGTCCCATTCTTCAGCCTATAGTGAGCAAATACGATCAACCCAGCAAATGCAAATGTTCCAACAATCTCAACTAGTGGATGGGCAAACTCTTCAATAAAAGTTGTTCTCATCTGTGCAGAGAAGAACTTTTCCTGTGCCTTACTAAATCGAGTGTTTACAAAATCTTGTAGGTTGAATGCTTTTGTAATTTTTTGAGCATGTATACCTTCAGCAATATTGTGAGTTAGTTGCGCCTGCTCTTCTTGAACACTTCCTTGATTAGCTCTAACTTTCTTTCCACTCTTGCTAAAAATTACAGCTAAAAATGGTGCAATGATAAATATAACTAAGGTTAATTGCCAGTCACTCCAAAATGCCATTGATAGATAGACCACGGCCTTAAGCATTTCTCGAATGACATCTAAAGCTGCCTTAAAACCGTAAGAGAATATCTGAGTATCATTTAAGATACTTGAAATTAATTCACCTTGCTTCTTCTGAGCAAAGTAAGACACTGGTAGTTTCTGAAGTTTTTGAAAGATTCTCTCTCTTACTTTTAGTGTTGCTCTATCAGAGATATAACGCAACCAGTAAAAATGAAAAAAGCGACTTGGAAAATGTAGAAGTCCAATTAGAACTAGACACCCTGCTAAGATTAGGACGTCATTTATGGAAGCATATCCCTTCAACCCATTGTCAAAGATAGGCTTAACGAGCCTAACTTGAGCACCGCCTAAACCAGCGATAACAAATGAGAGGATAAAAGCACCAAATACTTTTCTTTTATAAGGGATTATATAAGGTAATAATTTATTTTTTACTAAGTCTTTCATCAAGAAATCATAGCAAAAAGTTACTCACTTAGTATATCTTAATCAAGATTAAATGCTGAACGACTTATCAAATCTGCACCGGTGTCATTATCAATAAGTTCTACCGCACCTGATTCGTTCACTTTTAAATGGAATGTCTCATTTTCATATTGATAAAGCTCCAACTTCTCCTCTCCAAGCGAATAAGTATATTTCTTATTTACTTTAACTGAGCCTTTAACTTTTTCAGCGAGTCTAAGAAATAAATCCTTAGAAGCTTTAGTAGAAGTTTTTATTGAGCTTAAGTCTCTTGTAAAGAAAACTCCACTCTCAACATCAATATTCTTCTTTCCAATTTTACTTAGAAGATCTTTTAAACCATTACTTCTTTTAACTCTTTCCTCTTCTTTCTCTTTTGAATCTAGAGCTTTATCTGAATTCTTGATGGCCTCTTCTATTAATTCATTATCAACAATAGCAGGTAGATCTGAATATTCTTCGTCTTGAGCAATTGAATCATTAGTTGATGAGCTAGCAGAGTCAGTAAACGTAGAACTAGAACCAGAAGGTAAAGATGAACTTCCACCAGAATTACTTGAAGAACTACTAGATGAAGAAACCGGATTTCCCACATTAGTGTTTACAGTATTATTTGTACCAACTCTTGCACTCGCAATACTCTCACTTGGATTAGTAGTCACTCCATTTATACTAGCGACTTCTTGAACATCTTCTTCTGATGGAACTTTAGAGAAGTCACTCTCTATAGATTCTCTCACTTTAGATAAAGCACTTAGTTCTTCATCTAATTGATTAAGTTCATTTCTTTTCCCTATCTCTTTCAATTTACTCTTAGCACTTGTAATTTTGGTAGAGGAAGTTGATGACTTATTTACTTTATTTAGTCTATCTATATAGTCATAAGCTTTCGAAACTTCATTTTGTCTATCATTGAATATTTGATCCGCTTCACTTTGACTTAAGTTTGAATTCGACTTTTGGATTTCAGATACAATTTGCTCTCTATTTTCTTCTGAATACATATTTTTAACTGTTGCAGCTTGAGCAAGTGCTCCCTTAGAAAAAGCACTCATCTCTTGAACACCTAGTACATCTTTTGCAGATGTTAAACTTTCAGAAAACTTTTCTGATTCTCCATTTGCCATATTTTGAATTGCTTCAGCTTCTCTCTCAGCTTGCTCAGAGGACATTATAATCCCTTTAGCTGCAAGGTGAGTACTTAAAGACGCCACAACAGCAGTCTTAGAGATTCCAGAACCAGACTTATCTTCATGCTCTGATTCCTCTTTCTTTTCAGCAAGTTTTTTCTTTTCTTCATTTCTTTTTTCTTCTGCAATCTTCCTCTTTTCCTCAGCAGCCTGTCTCTTCTTCTCTAATTGCTCTCTTCTTGCTTTTGACTCTTCAGAGCTATTTTTTTGAGTCACCTTTTTTTCATTTCTTTCTTGACGAGTAGGTCTACTTTCTCTGCTTGCTTGACGTTCTCTACTTCCACTATCTCTTTCGTAGCTTGAGTTTGAAGAGTGTGTCTCACTAGAAGTTGAAGAAGTAATATGATTTTCATTCTTCAGCACACTTGGACCATCAGAAACTTTCTCACCTCTCTTTACTAGAGAAGTTGCTTTCGCATTATGTCCTGAGAGCCTACTCTTTTCATGAGTCCTCTCACTGAGAATCCTCTGCGCTCTGTCTGAAACTTTTGCTTTTTCAGCAATTTTTATAATCTTATCGGCATCAGCTTTAGTGGATCCTTTAGCGACATTAGAAACTACCTTAGCTCCTACAAGTACACCTTTCTCAGCTATCTTCTCACTAATTCGTCCAGGAATATTTCCCTTTTCTACAACGGCTTTCGTAACCATTACGACTTTACTTTCGTTTACAACTTTTGAAATGCTATCAATTTTATCCTTAATTCTTAAGGCCTTCTCTGAAGTCACTGAATAAATCTTCATTGCAACTTCTGTAGACTTACTTATCCCGGCTCCTGCAGCGGCTACTGCTCGAGTCAACTTAGTGTCAGCTTTAACTTTATTAGTCTTATTGAATGATGGAGCTACCGATTTAACCTTTGAAGATACTTTTGTAGCTACAGCAGCAAGTGTCTTCGCACCTGCTCTCGCGGTAAGATTAGCAGCAGTCCCAACTCCTGCAGTAAGAAAGGCAACACCAACTTCAGATGAGATTGCACCAATTGCCACACAAGTCGCATTAATTCTATCGTCACAATCAATACAGTCATAACTCTCTAAAGGTTGTAAGCATTTAGAAAACTGAGGCTTTCCTTCCCACTTACTGCAGAAGACTGAAGTTTTAACCCAATCATCTACACCTTTTTTAATATTATCTATTAAGTTAGAAAACCACTTTCCTGGATCATCCCAGAAGTCCTCTACATCCTTTTGACTTTGGATAGCTTTGGCATGTAACTTATCTGCCTCATCATCAAACCATCCACCAATATCAAATAATGACTTAGTTCCTTTAGATACTAGATCCCAAACACTTGAGGCACTTGACCAAAGGTTAGCAGCGAAAGCATATACAAAGTCTTTAATACAGTTTGATTTTCCATCTGCTATACATTCATTATCGTAGTTTTTATCTTTAACAGTATTTTTAACAAATTTTTGAATAGGCTTTCTGATTATTCGTGGAAGCATTGAAGCGCCATCTTTAATAGCTCTCAACTTATTACATTCCCATGCTCTTCCGCAGTCTTTTTCAAATTCTTTCTTCTCAGCTTCATTACATGTGACATTGTCAGTAACTTCCTGAACATCATTTAGAAAAGGGATCACTTTTGGATTCTCTCTCTCTTCTACACAGTCTTGAAATTGCTTATATACATCCGGATTAGAAGACATTAACTCTTCTCTATTTTCAAATTCAACTTTTAGATAGTCCAAAGTATCTCGACAAGAAAAGAACTCATCACTTATATAGACATCCTCTCTAAGGTCATTATTTTGATCTATACAATACTCTTCAAATTTATCGAGAGTCTCAACAAAGGTATCAACTTCAGAACTCGCTGAAACTAGAAAACTTTGCATTAATAATATTATAAATAGGATATTTTTAGTCATAAGCATTATAGTTTTTTTCTTTATAAATAAATGAAATTAAAGAACTTTCTCCAAGAACCTATCGAAAATAAATTAAGATTTCTTTAATTATTTTAATATACAATCCGAAGTATAATATGAATAAATTATGAGGGTTTGCTATTTTGAAAGAGACTAACTTTACACAAATTCATTTTTATAATTATAAGTATTTATTAATACTTCTATTCTTAACATTCTTCTTAACTAATTCACCCACATTAGCGATGGAAAAAAAATTTCCAGTGGGTAGTAATAAGATAAGTTTATACTACCCAGAAAAGTGGCAGCACGCCTTTAACTTCCTTAGTACTCCACTTACCTTATTTGGTCCCGTACTTGATGGTAGAAGGGCCGTAATATCAATTAACAATACAGATATTCCAAACTTTTCATTTGATAAGAAAGAACTTCAAGATAATGAAGGATCATATAAGAAAGGAAGACTTAAATGGCTTAAAAAGAATAAAGGAAAAGTTGTTAGGTTTACTGGATATAGAGTATCTAAATGGAAGAACATTCCAGAAGTTCATTCAATTGGATACTCCTATACAATTAAAAATGATTTATTTTTAGAGAAGTCATATTTCTTTAACTGCAATAATGAGCTATTTAATATTTCAACTCTCATGACTTGGAAACAAAATAAAGAACATGGAAAGACAGTGAAGAAAATCTTAAATTCTTTGAAGTGTTTAAACTAATAAAGAGAAAGTTTTAAATTCACTCCTAGGCACCTGTACTTGATAGCATAAATAATCAATCATTCTATTAGAAAACTTCACAGGAACTTCATTAAAACTCTGTAACTGATCATACTTCTGCATCGCCAATTGACAAAGGTAGTTCCACATTACTTTTGCCTCACTTCCATTAATTTTTAAATCTAACATATCTTGATTAAGACAGCTTATATCTGCAAACCCACCCTGTTCATCTAATAGAGCAATTTCACTTACTGAACTAAGGTCTACTCCACTTAAAACACAGTTATTTCTCTCAGGAAAAACTCCTTGATCAATTAATGTTTTCCCTAAAAATATAAAGAGATCAGAATTGAATTGTTCTCCCTTTTGTATTTTTCTTTCTAAATAAAAAATAGCATTACTAAGAACTTTGAACATAGAATCTTTTTCTAATTGCTCATGATACAAGCTTTCAAACAAATTTGCTTCAACAACTAACTTATCTGATAGTTCTAAAAATGCACACATCAGATAAAATGCTCGGTGGTTCTCTCTTATGCCTTTGTGATGCCAAGAGAGCGACCATTCCTTCACGGAGTAAATACTTGCATCTCTCTTAGCACGAGTTAACTCAACTTTTACTAAGTGACCTAACTCCAAAAAAGAACTCTTTTTCTTTGTTCCACCACCTTGTCCACCATAGAATACGACAGATATTTTCTCACCACTTCTTAGTAGTAAACGACATATCAAGTGACGATCTTTGAATGGTACTTTTGAAAGAATTATTCCTTCAAGCTTAGTAATCATATATTTAACCTAGTATTGAGAAAATCTCTCAATAAAAGTACCAGAGAATGAAATGAATTCCTAATTGATCTCCATTCTTTTTTCTCCATTTCATGAACTTCATAGGCTGATCCATCTCTACCTCCTCTTCCAACCATCTGAATCCAGAAGTCATTATTTTCGATAGGATAGCTTAGGAATACTTCCCTAATGATTGGTAAGTTTACTCCATGACTTAACGCTGAAGTAGAGAAGATACACTTAGGCCTTGGGTTTTCAGCTAAGTCTTGTAGAAATTTATCGACTTCTCCCCCAACACATCCGATTGCCTTGATCTTCCTTCTACGGCAAAAGTCTAACCACCTATCAACATCCCTTCTCATTCTACAAAAGTAGAGAATTGTTCCATCTGTACTCGTATCTAAGGATTTTAAAAATCTCCTATTTAATACTTTCTCTCCAAGCAGAGAGTAATTACTTACTTTCTCAGGTTTATTTAATAGTCTTTGGTTACCAAGGTTAATTAAATAAAGATGCTCAAGTCCAAGCCTGAAATCTCTTTTCCAGAACTCTAGGAGGTGCATGTCCATCGTTGCAGTAAGGCCAAGAATTTGACCTTCATTATTACAAGTCTCCATAACTCTCTCCCACAAAAGAGGTCTAAATGACTGTCCCCAGTAATAAAAGAGGTGGAATTCATCAAAAATATACAGTGTATTTTCGATTGAAAATGCCTCTATTATTTCACTAGAGAGCTTCTCTGCTGTGCAGATGAGTAATCCCTTCTTCTTACTCGAAAAGTTCTTAAATTCAACACTAGATGAGCTAACACTGCTTAGAGAGAGAATATTCTTTAATCCCTCAGTTCTCTTATGAAACTCTTCGGCCAAAGCCCTTAGCGGAGAAATAAAGACCACTCGACCTCCATATTTCTCATATAATTCAAGTACCAATGTCGTCTTCCCCCACCCTGGAGGAGCTAGCATTAGAGTAAATGAGCTCTTAATTTCCACAAAAGGTAATATATTGATTTCTCTATCCATATATTTTACTTTGCAAGAAACACCTATTTTAGGTATTAAAGTGAAGTAAATTCACTCAACAGATTTGGAATAATGAACAGTATTTGCTTTTTTAAAGATGAAATTATTGACCAGAAGCAGATTCTCCTACAAGACGAGAAAAGGCTAGGTCATATAAATACTCACTTGAAATCAAAAGTTTCAGATATTGTAACGATTACGATCCTAGACCAAGGTATCTACAAAGCAAAAATTGTAGAACTTGATTTATCTAAATGTGTCCTTGAGATTACTGAGCAGACAGCTCATAAGGAACCATGGTTTCACCTATTAATTGGGCTAAGTCGCCCTCAAACAATAAAAAAAGTATTAGAGCATTCAACAACTCTAGGAGCGGCATCATTTAATTTGTTCAAGGCCCAGCTTTCAGAGAAGAGTTACTCTCAATCTAAGATATACGAAAACTCAAAATTTCAAACATACATGATTGATGGGTTAGCACAGTCGAAAGTCTATTCTCAGCTTCCAGACTTCTCACTAAGTAACTACTTAAACATAGATCGATTTAAAGACCATAAGAACAAGTATTTTCTCTCTTTAAATACAACCGATACTTTCAAAGATATGAGTTCAAATGATCTACAAAACCCTCTACTTGCAATTGGGCCAGAAAGAGGATGGACAAAGAAAGAAGAGACCTTGCTACTAGAAGCAGGATTTTCACCTATTAAAATTAGTCAGTCGGTACTTAGAGTTGAACATGCCATTTATACGTCCGTAGGACAATTAGAAATGCTTCGCCTTTAGTACTTGTAAACGTAGGAACTTACAATTTCATAGAGATCTTTGAAATTTATAGGTTTTGCCATAAATTCGACATTTTCAATTCCCACTTTCTCTCTTAACTGATCCGTTAAAAAACCTGTAAGCATCAAGATTGGAGTTTTTTGGTTCATATTTACTCTAGTACGAACACCTGATATCAATGCCGCACCTGTCATAAATGGCATTTTATGATCTGTAATAATGAAGTCATATCTATTTTCTTGGCACAAAATGAATGCATCCAGCCCATTATCGGCCCTATCGATGTCACACATATACTTGCTATTTAGAGTTTCCTCAAGGATATCAAGGATTTTACCCTCATCATCTACTATTAATATTTTCATAAATTAATATTAACGTAAGTTTTAGTATAATATAAGTCTATGGCCAATAAATTGATATAATAGTAAAAGGTATAAAGAAAAGATCAAAAAATTCTCGGAGAATATATGATTAGAAAAATAGAGGCCCTATTTGATGAACAAGTTAGACCTGCTCTTGCAGCTCATGGCGGAAATGTTGAAATAGTAGATATAGATAATGGAAAGCTATTTGTTAAATTAAGTGGTGGATGCCAAGGCTGCTCAAGCTCAAGTGCTACGCTTAAAGATGGAATAGAAAGAATGATTAAGCAGACCTTTCCTGAAATTGAAGAAGTTGTCGACCTTACTGACCATGAGTCAGGAGAAAAACCTTACTTTTCTTAAGTCTTTCTTCATCCGAACACCTGCCGGTCTATTATCAATAACTTTAAAGCCTTCACTTTTATATAAATTGAAGGCCTTTTTATTTCTAGAGTCGACAACTAGCCACAACTCTTTCTTTTTTAATTCATTAACTACAAAGTGATAAACACTCTCAAGAATTTTTCTAGATAACTTTTTTCCACGAAATTCTGGATCTACGATAAAGAAACATAAATAAACGATACCTGGTTTTTCGATATAATTCTTAATCGCAATATGTGCTAAAGGAGAATTACCATTAGACCAAGTTAGAGAGAAATTTTCTGACTCTTTTTTAATAATCCAATCTGTCCACTCATCAATATTAATAGGATAGCTAGCTTTAGGAAAAGCAAGCTTTAAGTCATGTTCATTTCTATAGAGTTTTTTAATTATTTCAGAATTGAATTGATTTGATATCTCAAGCTTCAATACTTATCTGCCCATTATAACTTGGCTTCTAACTTCGGAAATTTTATCAAGATCCAGATCTTGAACAAAAATACCTTCACCCTCTTTAGCATCAACAAGGACTTCTCCCCAAGGATCAACAATAAGAGAATGACCATATGTAGAAATGACTTCATTATTTTCCCCCCACTGGGCAGAAGCGATAACAAAGCATTGGTTTTCAATTGCACGAGATCTAAGAAGAGTATGCCAGTGGGCCCTTCCTGTTGGGATAGTAAATGCAGATGAGTAAGTTAATACTTGAGCACCTTTCATTCTATACTCTAGAGACATCTCACTGTAGCGAAGATCAAAACAGACACCTAGTCCAATCTTTACTCCAGAGAAATCTAGTAACTTACTTTCTGTTCCAGGAGTATAGACATCACCTTCATCTATCTTTTTTCTTTTTCCATCTCTTACGAAGTCACATGAGAATAAGTGATTCTTATCATAGTGACCTAAATCTTCCCCAGTTGCAGAGAAGTTATAGGCCCTGTTAATAACGATACCATCTACTAAACTAGCAGCAGTTCCTCCAATAAGAGAAACTTTAAACTTCTTTGCTAGATTTTGAATATTTCTATAGTGCTCATTTTCAAATTCGACAAGATAAGGAGTAGCCCCTTTTCCATTAGACATAGAGTAAAAACATTCAGGTAAAAAAACAGCTTTAATATTTTTTGAAGATACCTCTTCTAAAAAAGATTCAATCTTTTCTAGGTTTACTCTGTAATCTAAGACCGAAGTCATTTGAATAATGGCTACTTTCATAACTACTTTTCGATTCTCTTACCGATAGCAAAGTAATCGAAACCAAGATCTAAAACTTTCTTAGTCTTATATAGATTTCTACTATCAAAGATTACTGACTTATTTAATCTAGACTTTATTTCTTCGAAGTCTGGTGAAGTGAACTCTCTCCACTCAGTCATTGTTACAAGTCCATCTGTATTACTTAAAGCATCGTACTTATTATCAAATTTAAAAGTAGATCCTTTTGTTTCACTCATTGATTCCATTAGCTCTTCAAAGTTATTTGCTGCTTCTGGATCGTAATAGTTTACCTTAGCTCCGGCCTTAACAAGTTCCTTTGCCATTGTAATTGCACTTGTCTCTCTAATATCATCTGTGTTTGCTTTAAAAGCTACGCCCCAAAATGCAAAAGTCTTTCCTTTTACATCCCCGTAGTAAGACATGATCTTTTCAAACATTCTCTTCTTTTGTTCTTCATTTACTTCTTCTGTTGCTTCTACAACTTTTAAAGTCATTCCACTTTCTTTCGCTGTATGCATAAGTGCTTTCACATCTTTTGGAAAACAACTTCCTCCATAACCTGGACCTGGGTAAAGGAATTGACTACCAATTCTCTTATCACTTCCAATACCATCTCTAACTTCATTGATATCCGCACCACGAAGATCACATAATTTTGCAATTTCATTAATGAAAGAGATCTTAGTTGCTAGAAAACAGTTAGCCGCATACTTAGTCATCTCTGCTGAGAGATTAGACATCATATAAATTGGATTACCTTGACGAACAAGTGGTGCATAAAGCTCACTCATTGCATCTGCTGCAAATTGATCAGCATGACCAATAACAACTCTATCTGGCTTCATAAAGTCATCAACCGCTGTTCCCTCTTTTAAGAACTCAGGGTTATTTACAATATGAAATGACTTATCCGTTGTACTTGCAACAAGCTCTTTAATCATTTCACAAGTTCCAACTGGAACAGTTGACTTGATTACGATTATAGCGCCTTCGTTCATTACCTTAGCAACAGATACAGCGGCAGCTTTTAAATATTCTAAGTTTGCAGAACCATCATCTGCAGATGGGGTTCCTACTGCTAAAAATATTGATTTAGCTTCTTTTACTGAATCATAATTTGTAGAGAACGTTAGTCTCTTAGACTTAATATTTCTATGTAATAGCTCTTCAAGCCCTGGCTCATAAATTGGAGACTTACCATCTTCAAGCATCGCAATTTTCTTTGGGTCTATATCGATACATGTAACATCGTGACCAATCTCTGCGAAACAAGTCCCGCTTACTAAACCTACATACCCTGTACCTATTACTGAAACTCTCATTATCAATTCCCTATTAAAATTCAAAGATCTTTACAATAGCACTAAATTCATTAAATATAGAGAGAAAAGACAAATTCTCTGCACCGCAAAACTAGGTATACCAATGATCAAAACATTGTTAAAATTTCTCATTGCAGCACTACTCATTGGCTGGCTTGTTAATAGTGGAAAACTAGACTTCTCACTCGTGAAAAGATTAATTAGTGAATCTAATAACTGGATCTATGCATTCATATTAATTGTTCTTCAGGTTAACCTTTCAAGCTTTAGATGGAGAGCTCTATTACAAACAAAGTCAAAGAATAGCTTCCCTCCATTTAAACTTATGAAACTCAACTGGATTGGACAGTTCTTTAATACTTTTCTACCTGGCGCCGTGACTGGGGACTTGATTAAACTTGTTTACGCTAGAGACCTTGATAGAACTCTACCAAAAACGTTCTTAATTATGACTGCATTTATAGACAGAATCCTAGGACTAGTCGGACTGATCTTTCTTACGGGTATTTTCACTATTATCAACTATAACGAAATGATTGCACTTTCTCCAAAAATGAAAACTCTATTACACTTCAATAGTTTTCTATTCTTAGGAAGTATTGCATTCCTAGTATCTCTATTTCTTCCGGCTAAGATTCAAAAAGCTATTTTTAAAATAGTAAATATTATTCCTTTCATAGGGTCTAAAATAGCAAAGACTCTTGAGCAAGTATGGTCAATTGGAGAAAATAAAGGCGCTGTACTCCTTGGAGTATTCATAAGTTGTGTATTACAGTTTGGAAATGTTTCGGCTTTTTGGCTTGTTACAGAACCATTTATCACGACTAAAGTTCCTGTTGGACAACTCTTTACTTTCATCCCTATTGGAATGATTTCAACAGCAATACCAATTTCTCCCGCTGGACTAGGTGTGGGACATGTGGTTTTTGAGAAGTTATTTAATTTTGTAAATATAAGTAACGGAGCATCTCTATTTAATCTGTTCTTCGTACTTACTGTCAGTACTAACCTCTTAGGGGTTATTCCTTATCTTCTAAGTAAGAAGCACACAATTAAAGAAGCTGATGAGTTTGAAGAAAAAGAAGCTTAATCAAAAACAAAAATAGTTTTAGCATCCAAGTGTCCGTAACGAACCCATTTAGTCTTTAACGACTCGACACGAAGTAAGAAGTCTACTTCTTTCTTTGTGTCATTCAATGCTCTTACCTTCTTGCCTTCTTTCTTTAAAATACTTTTAATTTCTCCAGGAAGTAAACACAACCCAGAAAGAGTGAAATACTCCCCTTCTGTTTCGATAACTCTCCCAATGAATAAATCATTTTTTATAAGTGAAGGGATCACTGCTCTTTTTGAAAGTACTATTTTTCTATTATGAACAATATCTTTAAGTATATGCTGCTTTCTAAAGGTGCGACCTTGGTACTCATAAATAGAATGCTTGATAGTTCTAAGGGCCTTAGACACCTTTTCTTCTACGTTATAATCAGAAACATAGTTCCAAATAGGACAACCATCTTCGGAAACAAATTGTAGCAAGTACCAATCATTAAATGCAGACATTCTACTTTCATAGTCTTGATCTTCTTCGAAGATTTGACCAGTCAAAGAGAAGTATAAATTCTTCGCTTCAAGCATTGTATCAAAATGCTTTCCGTTACTATAAATACTTAGAGCATTACCTAAATGCTCCATTACAGATTCTATCATTTAATCATCTACCTTAAGTACTGCTAAGAATGCTTCCTGAGGAATTTCAACATTTCCAACCATCTTCATTCTCTTCTTACCGGCCTTCTGCTTCTCAAGAAGTTTTCTCTTTCTAGAAATATCTCCACCATAACACTTGGCCAATACGTTCTTTCTTAGGGCCTTAACTGTCTCTCTCGAGATAATTTTTGCACCGATTGCTGCTTGAATAGCAATATCAAATTGTTGTCTATCAATTATTTTTCTAAGTCTCTCAACTAGAACCTTACCTTTGCTATAGGCATTATCTCTATGGCAAATCAATGATAGAGCATCAACTTTCTCACCGTTTAATAAAATATCAACCTTAACAAGTGTAGACGGTTCATAACCTTTAAAGTCATAATCCATTGAAGCATATCCTTTAGACATCCCTTTCAACTTGTCATAGAAATCAAAAACCATCTCACTTAGAGGTAGGTCATATGAAACTTGGACTCTATCTTCAGTAATATAATTTAAGTCAGTTTGGATACCTCTTCTCTCTTCACATAGTTTAATAATTCTACCAACGAATTCATTTGGTACGTGAATTGATATTTTTACATATGGCTCAGAAATTGACTCAAAATCTCCCGGCTCAGGTAGGTCTGCAGGGTTTTCAACATCTATACTTGTTCCGTCTAATAACTCAACTTTATACGAAACCGATGGTGCGGTAGAGATGAGGTTTAGTTCAAACTCTCTCTCTAGTCTCTCCTGAATAATATTCATATGAAGAAGACCTAAGAATCCACATCTATATCCAAAACCAAGAGCTCCAGAAGTTTCTGGCTCATAAGTAAAAGATGAATCATTTAAAGCTAGCTTCTCTAGAGCTTCTTTTAGATTTTCATAATCAACAGAGTCTACAGGGAAAACACCACAGAAAACCATAGGCTTTACTTCAGAGTAACCAGGAAGGTTTGGAGTATCTTTCTTTTTAGCATGAACAACCGTATCTCCGATTTTTACATCTCTTACGGTCTTAATACCACAGATAAGCATCCCAACTTCACCTGCTCCCAACTCTTTAACCTCTTCGAAAAATGGAGTATTAACACCCATCTTTAAAACTTCATATTCTTGGTCAGAGAATTTTAAGAAGATTTTATCTTTCTTCTTTAGCGTCCCTTCCATCACTCTAACGAGGACTACAACACCTTGGTAAGGGTCAAACCATGAGTCAAAAATTAGTGCCTGAAGGTCACTCTCACTCTTCCCTGTTGGTGCTGGAACTTTAGCAACTATTGTTTCAAGAAGATCGGCCATACCAATACCAGACTTAGCAGAAACTTCATCTGCTTCCATAGCATCGATACCAACGATATCTTCAATCTCTTGTTTAACCTTATCTACATCTGCATGTGGAAGGTCTATCTTATTTAATACTGGAATAATTTCTAAATCATTTTCCATGGCCATATAAACATTGGCCAAAGTTTGTGCCTCAACACCTTGAGAAGCATCAACTACTAGTAAAGCTCCATCACAAGATGCAAGAGATCTCGAAACTTCATAAGAGAAGTCTACGTGACCCGGAGTATCGATTAGATTTAAGTAGTACGTATTACCATCTTTTGCGAGATATTTTAAACGTACTGTCTGAGCCTTAATTGTAATACCACGTTCTTTTTCGATATCCATATTATCTAGAAGACGATCTTTTCTTTCTCTAACTGAAACCGTTTTAGTCTCGTCAAGAAGTCTATCCGCTAGAGTAGATTTTCCGTGGTCAATATGAGCGATAATTGAGAAATTTCTGATGAATTGTTGATCCATTATTTTTTTGCCTATTGGTCTATATGCTGCTTTAAAACAACATATATTAACCAATTTTTAAGCATTTAAAAAGACTAGAGAGGAGAAATTAGTAAAAATAAACTCCTCTCCATGCGTCACGCATCAAGAGCTTGATTTTATACGTGCACGTCTGCAGAAAGAACCATTAGGTAATAGTCCATTGAACTTTCTTTACCCCTAATTGGAATAACATTTCCGTATCCACTAAAGATATTCTCTTCAATCTCAGTTTCAGTGCTTTCTAACTTAGCTGAATCATCTTCAACAACGTTAGTATTCTCACCTTCTGTTTCAACTTCTTTAGGTTTCTTCTTAGGGATGACAATATCAGCATTTTCAATCTTACTTCTTCTCTTAATCGCTAATTGATAAGTAGAAATTATTGACTCAGGAATAAGAGTATCACTCATCGTTTTCCCAATAACATCTTCAGATTGAACTTGTAATAATGAATAGAGTCTAGAGTTCATATAAATAATTTGATTATTTGCATTTGCTAGAAGCACTGGTTTCTTAACTAGGTTTGCTAGTGCATCAAATTTTCTATTTTCAAGAGAGATTCTATCTGTTCGAAGTTCTTCGAATACCTTAAATGAGTGAATCATCTTATTCATCTCACGAGCAATTTCACCAATTTCATCGTCTTGTGAGTAGTAAATGGAAACATCAAAGTTACAATCTTGAAGCTCTCTAATTGCATCTTTAATCTTCTTAAATGGAAGGGCAATCTTACCAGGAACAACAAGACCTAAAATAATTGTACCAAGAAAACTAATAATGAGAGTGATCATCATATTTCTTTTAGTTTCATTGATAATTTTTTTAATTTTCTTATCTCTTTCTACTGATTGAAAATACTGAATATCCTGAAATTCACTAAATGAATCTAGAATTTTATCTGCTAAATCTCCAATAGAGGCCATACCAATATTATCTCGATGAAAGAGAGATGCCTTTCCGAGTACAACTTTCAAAGAATCAACATACGACTGCATCTGCGCCACAACTCTCTTCACATCTGGATCTCTATAAAGAGAGTCCAATGTTTGTAGCTGTGATGTAAAGCTATCACAAAGATTAACTAACTTTTCAACTAACTCAGGTGATGCCTTCTTAGATAGAATTCGTCTTTGATACTTCAAGATTGATACTGCTGAAATTCTAATTTCATCAGTTAAAAGTGACACTCTATTTGACTTAACTGTAATTGATTCAATTTCTTTATTTAAAGAATTCAAATGAAAAAAGACAGTAAATCCAACGACAAGGACCACAAAACAAGCGATTATAAAACTAGCAGCAACTCTATTTTTAAGTGATAAATTCAAATTATCCCTCCACTAAGTCAGCAAACAATTTGTTAAAATTCTTCTCACTACCTACGAGAACAATAATATCGTCAGACTCAATTACATCCATTGGCATTGGACAGTCATTTATTTCAACTCTATAAGCAGATTTACCATCCTCTGCAATATATGGAATTTTCTTTTGAAGTGCGACGACGTTAAGATTATAACTTTGTCTAATCTTACTCTCTACTATCGTTTTGCCCTCAAACTTCTTCCCAAGCTTAAGTTCAACAATCGAGTAACCAGCAGAGAAGTTATACCTCTGCATAACGTGAGGAGCGACAATTTTAGAGGCTATAATCTCTCCCATCTCCTCTTCAACTTTAATGATTTCAGATGCTCCAATTTCTTGCAAAACATGCTCATGTAAAGTTGAAGTTGCACGGGCAATAACCCTACCCACACCCAGTCGTCGAAGCATTGTCACAGCAAGGATACTCATTTCAATATGATCACCAATGGCCACAACAGCAACATCAACATCAGAAATATTTACTGATCTAAGAGACCTTTCCTCAGTAACATCTAGTGAAACTGCGTGAGTAACTCGGTCTTTAATCTTGTCTACTAGTTCATCATTCTTATCAATAGCAATAACTTCTGCACCTTTTTCAAAAAGTCTTACAGCAGTTTTTGCACCAAATGTTCCTAGTCCTATGACAGCAACGATCATAATTCTTCCTTATTAATTCTTTATATAAAAAACTTTTTCTAACCAATCATTATTCTACCATCTGGGTAGTCAAACTTACCTTTATCTCTATTTCTCTGACCAATCGCAAGTATTAAAGTCAGAGGTCCAATACGACCAATAAGCATCAGAGCTGACACCGCAACCTTCCCCATTAAAGAAAGATACGGAGTGATTCCAAGAGTTAATCCAACAGTTCCCGATGCACTTATAACTTCAAAGAATATGGGCAGGAATGCTTGTTCAGGCTCAATCTTCATGAGTATAAGTATAAAGGTACTCGTTATTAATATCGATATAAACATTAGGGCGGTAGCTCTAACCACTACAGGAGAAGGGATTCTTCTATCTAATACAGTTACTTTCTTTTCACCAAGAAGAGTTGATTTTATAGAATAAAAAAGAATTGCCAAGGTAGTAGTCTTCACACCACCAGCTGTAGAACCCGGACTCCCACCAATAAACATAAATAGTGTCATCATATAGATCGTATATTTATGGAGATTTGTGAGTGGTATAGTGTTAAACCCAGCAGTTCTCAATGTTACCGATTGGAAGAAAGATATTTGCATCTTTTCCCAAAGAGTATAGGAATCTAGTGAATTTAAGAACTCTCCAAAGAAAATAAATAAAGTACCACCAACAGTTAAAACAATTGTTGTCACAATTACTATTTTTGAGTGAAGCCCCATTCTTATAATTCTTTTTCCTTTTGTAATAACTTCGGCTAAGTCTTTTAGAACAATAAAGCCAAGTCCACCTAGAATAATTAAAACAGCAATAGTTCCATTGATTAGTGGAGATGCTGCATAACTCTCAAGGGAGTTATTAAATAAACTAAATCCTGCATTACAAAATGCTGAGATACTATGGAAGAAACCATAATATAAGGCCTTACCAAACTCAAAGCCTTCAAAGGTAAAGGCAATTGTTAAAACAATTCCACCCCATAATTCAATTAAGAAAGTGTATTTAATAATATTGATAATCATAGCGAAGAGTTCTTCAAGTGATGAAACATCAAGAAGATCTTGCATAATAATTCTATCTTTCATTCTCATCGATCGACCAAGAAGTATCGCCATGGAAGAATATAGAGTCATGATGGATAAACCACCAATTTGAATTAAGACAAGCAGAACGACCTGTCCAAATATTGATAAATTATCTTGAACCGATATTGTTGCTAGCCCCGTCACACAAGTTGCAGAGGTAGACATAAATAGTCCATCAACAAAGGAAATACTTTTTCCATCAACTGATGAAACCGGTAACATAAGTAAAAAAGTTCCAAGAAAAATTACCCCAACAAAAGAAAATAAAACCATTTGTGCAGGTCTTAGTCTTAATCCTTGGAATAAGTTTTGCTCATTTCGAACACGCTCTGCTTTAATTTCATTAACGTCGTCATACAAAGCAAGTATTGAAGAAAGTAAGTGAGCAGAGGCCAACCAAAATGCAAACTCTACATCGCCCCAGGTAATTAATAGAGGTACGAAGACTACCATTGAGAAAATATATCTCCGCAAGAAATCTTCAAGTCCTTTTGAATTTTTAAAATTATTTAAAACGTTTATTAACAATACAAATGGGACAGCATACGCAGCATATAGAATGACGTTATTTACTATCTCAACATTCCAGCTGGTAGGTATTTTCTTTATAGATCTCAACGAATACAGAAAAATAAATAGTCCGTTAAATATGAATTCTAAAAGAAATGGTATTTTTTGTGATATTTTTCCCATAAGACTATGATAATACTAAAAGTGAAATCCTTTTATAAGTTACTTTTTACCCATTGGATATTATGAAGAAAGTAGAATTCAATATTGACCACATTGACCCTCTTGGTCAAGGAATCAGTAAAACAGATGAACAAGTTTGTTTTATAGAAAAAGCTCTTCCCGGTGAATCTGGTGAGATTACACCCATAAAGTCCAAGAAGAAAGGTCGACTAATATTCTCAAGAGTAGAACTAAAAGACCTAAAAGTTGAGTCTCCGCACAGAGTCAAAGCTGAATGCAAGCACTTCTATGATTGCTCAGGATGTCATTACCTTCACACTAACTATGAAAATGAAGTCATATTAAAGCATGACGTCGCTAAAAGAATGTTTGAGCGTATTGATCAGCTAAATACATCTGTAGATTTCATTTCTGCCCCAGAAAGGTACTACTATCGAAACAGAATACAGCTTCACTACGACAAGAAAGAGAAGAAACTTGGAATGATCGACTCACTTAACTCTCAAATCAGGGAAGTTGAGAGCTGTATGGTCGTAAATACTAATATTTCTAATAAGTTAAAAGAATTATATAGTGATGACTCTTGGCTCAAGTTAGTTAAATTCGAAGCCCCAAAAGGCCATATAGAAATTTATGAGCTCGACTCAAAGATTCAGACAACAATTAATAAGAGATATGCAGAAGGCGGGTTTACTCAAGTAAATGAAGTAATGAATACTAAAATGCTTTCTCACCTAGAAGAACAAGTTAGAAGTCACATACCTAAAGAGGTCATGTTACTAGATCTCTTTGGTGGGGCCGGAAACCTTTCTAAAAATTTATCTGAGTACCAAACCCTTGTAATTGATGGGTTTCCTCCTACAAAGATGGATTTTAAAGAGCATCAAACTTTTGAAAAGATCAACCTCTATCACAAAGATGCTATTGATCTCATTAAGAAGAGAGCTAAAGGAAATGAGGTTGCCATTATTTTAGATCCACCGAGATCAGGTTTAAAAAATATTAGTGAGCTAATTTCTAAACTAAATCCAACTCATATTTTTATGATTAATTGTGAGGCCTCTTCAGCCGTTAGAGACATCAAATCTATTGAGCAAAAGTTCACGATTGAGGACTTAACAATTTTTGATTTATTTCCTGGGACAAGACACTTTGAAACCTTTTCTACACTGCGATTTGGTTGATTTAACCTAACCAAAGAAGTACAATCTAGTGTATTAGACACAGAAGTCTTTTCATGGAGCAAAAATGAATTTTGGAAAAATATCAATCGTCCTTATTACACTAATGACACTTACTTCGTGTGCAACTAAGAACAAGCTTTCAAAATCTCCTGAACAAAAAAAATCTGAGCTATTCTATTCTCACGGAACTTCTAAGCTACTTCAGAAAAACTATAGAGAAGCACTGAAATATTTAAAACAAGCATATGAAATCACACAAGATGACACTAAGATTTTAAATAACTTGGCCATGAGTTACTACTTCCTAGGTCAAACTCAGACCGCTTTTAAATTTCTAAATGAAAGTTTAGATATTGATAAGAATAACTCTGATGCTTTAAACAACCTTGGTTCATTGTACTTTAAAAACAAAGAGTACGATAAATCTCTTGAGAGCTATCAAGGTGTTCTAAGAAATTTAACTTACAAACATCAATATAGAACACACTACAATATTGGTCTCATATACTTAATTAAGAAAAACACTGAAAAGGCCAAAGAAAACTTCTTAATGGCAAATACTCAGAATCAAGATTACTGCCCAGCTAGTTACGAGCTAGGAAAGATCTATCTTGGTGAATATAGATATAATTCAGCTCTTAAGTGGTTTAAAGAGGCTTCGAAAGGTACTTGTTATGAGAATCCTGAGCCTACATATATGCAAGCAGTTACCTACTTACAACTAGAGGAATTTGCTCAAGCAAAAGCAAAATTTCAAGAGGTTATAGAACGTTTTTCCTCTACTAGATATTCAACTCTAGCTCATTTAAAATTAAAGAAAATTAACAATGAACACATCATTGAAAAACAAGCGAGTGATATAATTACTCCTAAACTAAAGAGTACTAATCAATACGATAGTCCTTCTTTTTAATAAGGCTTATGGATACAGAACAGAATACTGAAGAAGTTTCAAACAGTGAATGTATTGCATCTAACGAGGTGGTTAGCAGAGTGACAATTGGAGAATACCTACGTTTAGCACGAGAAGAGAAGAATCTATCTCTTAAGGTCATTTCGCAACATACTAAGATTTCTGTAACAATTTTAGAAAATATTGAAAATGACTGTTTTGATAAACTTCCAAGCAAAGCTTATGTTATTGGTTTTGTAAAAAGCTACTCTAAGACAATAGGATTAGATGAAGCTGAATGCCTAAAGCTCTTAAATGAAGCTTACGGTTCTACAAGTGAGACAGTTGCTAAAACTGATCCAACTCCTTTAGAAGGTGTTCCACCAACTAACCCACCGGTTGAGTCTAGCTCTAGTAAAGAGATCCCTACTCAATATTTAACAATCGCTGGTGTCTTTGTTGCATTAATCATTCTTTTTGCAATTGTTATCAACAATACAAGTATGCAACCAGGTGAAGAAGTAACTGCAGAAGAGAATACAAATACCATTGAAGCCGCTCAGACTCCTTTAGTCGATGTAAAGCCTCAGGAAGTATCAGAGAATACTCCTTTAACAGAAGAGAATGAGACTCCTGTTGAATTAGCTGAAGAAAGTAAGCCAGTAGAAGAAAAAGAAGTTGAAAAAGTAGAAGCTAAACCAGAAGTCAAAGAAGAGAAAAAGGCGGAAGTAAAAGTTACTACTAAAGAAGAAAAGAAAGTTGTAAGTGAAGATGAAAATAAAGTTGTAGAAAAAGTTAACTTAAGAGCTATACCACTTCCACTTTATGAAATAACAGAAGAGGAAGAAGCTTATACTCACTTACCAGAAAATATTAAAGCGTCTCTAATAGAAGGAAAGCAAAATATTTTTATCTCTGCAGTTGATGGTGATACTTGGATTACTTATAAGTCTGATGACTCTGATATTAAGAAGTTTGTTCTAAGTAAAGGAAGAACTCTTCTAATTAGAGGTGATATTGTTAGAGTTTTTCTTGGTAATGTAAATGTTGCTAGAATCTTCTTGAACAATAAAGCACTAAAGACTACTTCTCGCTCTGGAGTTAAATCATTAGTATTTCCTCAAGAGAAAGCTGTAGACTATAAACTACCACTCTTCTTATACCCAAAACCTGGAAAAGTTATCACTTCTTCAGAGTATGAGGCATCACTTTCTAACTAACCCAATCTAATTTTCTATAGAAATAAACACCGACCATTGCAGCTAAGATGGTTGGTGTAAAGACCACAAGATATCCAGGAACAATCCCCTTTCGGGCCAAACTTACTCCTAAGAAAAATAAAGAATAGTATGAGAGCAGTACAGTGAGAGCTCTTCCTGAAGTATTCTTTCTCTTTCCTCTTCCATGTTTTATTCCAAGAGAAAACCCTACAAGGATGAAAACAAGGCACAGAAATGGCGTATTTACTCTCGACCATAGTTCAAGTTTAGTCTTGGCCATGGACTTCTCAGTCTCTCTCCAAGATAGATTCTTGGCCCTTGCTCTCTCTGTAGCTAGACGTATCTCGACACTAAGCTCAGAGTTTGTTCTCATACCATCTTTTGTCACAAAGTGATTTATTGCTCCACCTGAGGCCAGAGGAAAGTCATACTCTTTGAATAGAATCTTTTCTAAGTCCTTATCTGTATCTTTAAACCTCTTTACAATAGTACCGTCTGTAAGATGTAGCCTTACGCTTGGAATGGACCATTCCTCATTTTTGATCTTTATAAGAGCACCTTCTTTGGCGGTAACAACCTGCTCCAATAAATTTCCTTTTCCCTCTTGCTGTATAAATACATTATACATTTTACGGCCCTTATCAATGACCTTATCCGCAAAGAGAGTCACTCCGGCGACTTCTGTGAAGAACTTCCCTTCTTTTATGTCAGTCAGAACTCCTCTAGAAGTTAGTCTCACTATCGTATTTTTAAATTGAGTCTTAGATGCTGGTATTACTTTATTATTCAAGGAATATACACAAGTACCGATAAATATAGCCAATACAAGAAAAGGAAGAAAGAGTTTAAATTTGGTCATACCAAATGAGCGCATGGCAACGATTTCGGAGTCATCACTTAACTTGTTAAGTGTATAGATTGTTGCAAAGAGACACGAAAGTGGAACTGCCATTGGGATAAATGATATTGAAATATGACCCATAAGCTCAAATACAAGACTCCACTCTACTCCCTTACTTATTACTATTTTGATGATTCTAAATAACTGGAACGTGAGCAAGAATGCTACGAAAAAAAACAAGCTCATTACAAATGGAGCTATGAAATTAACTGCAAGGTAACGTTGAGTGAGTTTAAGCATGAACTATTTAACCTTCTTCAATTTTGGCATTCTAATATGATCATGATAGTTTAGCTCGCGAAGGTTTAATACACAACTAATGACCCTACGGGTCGAACAATATAAAGGAGAATTCCATGAAATACACTCTTAATCTTGGGGCAAAAGAATTTTCTAGCGATACTCTCGTATTAGTATCTGCTTTTGAAAAGACTGTTGAAGCTAAAGGAAAGAAGAAAGAATCTAAGGCCATCGTAAACACTCACTGGTCTAAAGAACTTAAGGCTTCTTTTGAGAACATTAAAACTGCAGCTGAATTTACAGGATCTGCAAACAGTACATACACTTTTCACCTAGAAGACGGAACAACAGTTCTTGCTTACGGTCTTGGAGAAAAGAAAGAAGTTACTTTCGAAGATTTAAGAAATCACTCTGCGAAGATCTACAAATTACTTGCTTCAACTTACAAAGAAGTTGCAATTCAATTTGATGGTTTCACAATCAAGAGTAAAGCTGATGAATCATTAAATGCAATGGTTGAAGGTATCTCTCTTGCTGATTACAAATTTGATCGTCACTTCAAGACTCAAACTCCTGCAAAGCTAGCTACAATCACTTTTGATTCTGCTGCTAAGAAAACAGGTCTTAAAAAACTACAAAAAACTTTAGATGATTCACTAGTTGTTACTGAATCAATCAATATTGGTAGAAACTTTGTTAACGAAGCACCAAATATTTTAAGAAGTACTACTTATGCAAAAGAAGTACTAAAAGATATCAAAGGAACTAAAGGCGTAAAAACTAAAGTTCTTGGTAGAGCTGAACTCAAGAAAGAAAAAATGGGACTATTCCTATCTGTAAATGATGGTTCTGCATATGAGCCTCAGTTAGTTCACCTAACTTACACTCCTTCTAAAGTAACTAAGAATACTAAGCACATTGCTCTAGTAGGAAAAGGACTTGTATTTGACACTGGTGGATATTCATTAAAGCCAGGTGGTTCAATGGTTAATATGAAATTTGACATGGCAGGATCTGCAACAGTTTACTCTGCATTTAGAGCAGTAGCAAAACTTGGTCTTGATGTTAAAGTTACATGTATCCTTGGTATGACTGATAATGCTGTTAACGAGCATGCAACAATGCCAGACTCAATTGTAAAAGCTAGAAACGGACTATCTGTTGAAATCTTAAACACAGATGCTGAAGGTAGATTAGTTCTTGCAGATTGTTTAGATTACGCTTCTGACTTAAAGCCAGATGCAATCATTGACTCTGCAACTCTTACTGGAGCTGTATTAGTTTCACTTGGTAATCAAGTTTGTGGAATTATGGGTAACAACCAAAAGCTTGCAGACAATATCTTAAAGTCAGCTAAAAATACTGATGAGTACATGTGGCAACTTCCAATCATTAAGGAATTCCACGATGATATGAAATCCCCAGTAGCTGATCTTAAAAATATTGGTGGTTCAAGATTTGGTGGTTCTTCAAAAGCAGCAGCATTCTTATCTAACTTTGTTAAGAATGATATCCCTTGGGCCCACCTTGATATCGCAGGTATCGGAGACAGCCAAGGACATAAGTCTTACTGTCCGACAAAAGGTGCTTCAGGACTAATCGTTAGAACACTTGTTGATTTCTTAAAGAAAGCATAATTTTCAAAGCACCCAGTTTGCGCTGGGTGCTTATATACTTATCTATGAATAAACCAAACTTTAAAATTGTCTTAGTCGCTCCAGAGATTCCAGGAAATACTGGTTCAATTGGTAGAACATGCGCTGCTCTTAATCTAGAGCTCATTCTTATTCACCCACTAGGTTTTGATATATCAGAAAAGGCCGTAAGAAGAGCCGGTCTTGATTACTGGGATTCTATTAAGATAAGTGAATATCAAAATTTCGGTGAGTTTCTAGAAGCTGAAAAGCCTAATAAAGATAAGCTCTTCTTTTTCACAAAGACCGCCGAGAAGAACATATTTCAAGAAGATATCAAAGAAGATTCATATCTAATTTTTGGCAGTGAAAGCAAAGGTCTTCCAAAAGATATACTTACAAAATACACAGACAATACAGTAAGTTTCCCTATCCTTAATGAAAGTATTAGATCTTTAAATCTAGCGAGTATAGTTACAGCCGCAGGGTATGAAGTCATTAGAAAAATAAACTTCTCATAAAATAAAAAAGGGCCGCATAAAGCGACCCTAAGATATTCTATAAATTTTAAATTAAATTAGAATTTATAAGTCATTCCAACTCTAGTCATTAGGTTATCTAGAGCAAAAATACCTTTCTTAGAACTTGAACCACTTGTGTCAGTTGTACCAACAAAACCATCAACAGTTAAGTCACCAAATACAAGTGAAGCCCCTGTATTAATTTTAGTACTATTTGTAATAGTTTTCTTTCCATCAACTGGAGATCCGCTATAACTTCCTAAAGCTATATACTTAAGTCCATCTGACATATTAGAATTTTCTGTACCAACAACTGTTGCAAGGTTTTTAGACTCAGCAGTTCCCATTAAATTGTGAGAAACTGAACCTCTAAATACTAACCAAGAAGTCGCTTGAGCTTCGTAACCAACGATAAGTGGAAGTGCTCTTCTTGTAAGCTCAGCTTTACCAGAAGCATACTCAAGCTCAACATTTAGAGCATTGTACATTGCTTTAACAAAAACCATGTCAGTTTCATTGATCTTATGAGTTTTACCAGCTCCGATAAAGTATCTAGTGAATCCACCATCAGTCTTTACTCCTGCTGCTTGGTTACCACCAGTTTGTTCCCAATCAAATTGCTTATAAGATGCAAACATTTTAATGTCATTCATCACATAAGAACCACCAACTTGTAAACCAAGCTTACCTTCAAATTTTGTAGGAGTTGAGTTATTTTTTCTTTCAGACTCAGATACTAGAGAAACATTTGCATAACCTTCCCACATATCTTTCTGAGCACCAAGTCTCATTGCCATACCTTTATCAGATGAGTTTGCAGCTCCTGTTGCTTCATTCTTGTCTTTAGTATAAACAAAGTTCGCACCCCATTTAACACCTGAAGTAGTCTCTGAACCTACAAAGAAATCTGTCTGGTTATCTGAACTTGCAAGATATCCATTAGTATAAGTATCTGGTGATGCTAGAACTCTTAAAAATGTTGAAACATTTGACTCGTTACCAAGATAAACACCATAAACATAGTTACCAGATTTCTTTAAAAATCCACCCATTGCTTTTGGTGATGAATCAGTGTCTAGAAATGAAGAATTACCAAATCCATTTCCACCCCATTCTAACATCATAGTATTAGCATAGTTATTTACGTATGAAGCATTCGTGAAGATTGATCTAGAATCTTCAATAAAATAATGATCTTCAACTTCTTCACCTAACGCTAAAATTCTAGCCTTTGAAGCTAGAGCAGCTGTTGAAGTCAATCCCATAACTACAGCAGCACTTAATCCTAAAATCTTTTTCATCCAATTTTCTCCTGAAAAAGTTAATATTATTTTAAACAAATTTTTATTCTAATAATATTGTGTTGGTTAAATGCAATACTGTCAAATTTTTCGAATAGATAAATCTAAAGTAGAAGAAATAGATTGAGTAAAAAAAGAAAAAAAAAGCCCCGCTTAAGCGAGGCCTTTATTATTTAAATTATTTTGTAATTTAAATTAGAACCAGTAAGTAACACCAACTCTTGTAAGTACGTTATCAAGAGCAAGAGTCCCTGTTTCTGTACCTGCAGTACCAGTTGTATCAGTAGTTCCGATAGAACCATCAACCTTAAGCTTACCAAAGTTAAGAGTTGCACCAGCACTTACATCTGTAGTGTTTGCAATAGTATTTTTGTTAGTTGAAGTTGACTTAACTTCATTGTTATTAACAATAACATTTTGAGTAACAGAACCTCTAAGAGTTAACCAAGAAGTTGCATCAGCTTCAAAACCTAAAGTTAGTGGTAACTTAGTCTGTTTAGTTTCTGTAGTTGCAGAAGCTGTTTTGCTTTCTTCTTTTGAAGAAACAAATGCTAGATCCATGTTTAATCTTGCAGTTGAAGATACTTCGTGAATTCTACCAACACCAACAGTCATAGTAGTGTTTGATTGCTCAGTCTTTGCACCTGAAACAGTATTGTCGTAACCATCTGCATCGTAATCAGCAAATACAGTCATTCCCATTACATCATAAGATAGACCAAGGTTTAAACCATTTGCTTCGAACTTATCTCCAGCAGCTGCTCCACCTTTAGACTCATCAGAAAGGATAATGTTTGCGTAACCTTCAATGTCACCCATCATCATACCAAGACCTAGACCAAAGTTAGAGTGCTCTAACTTGTGAGTTCCAGTATTTTCAGTATTTCCAGCAGCATAATGAACTCTCGCTCCCCACTGAACACCCATATCTCCACCAAAGAATAAATCTAAAGCGTTATCATGAGCTTGGTAGTTTGTTCTTGCTGCATTTTGTGCATCAATTTCAGAACCTAAGTATACACCGTAGTTAAACGATCCCATCTCTCTAAAGAATCCACCTTCTGCGTGTGGAGCTGTTGCAGAATCAGCTGCATCGTTAGCTGTTCCCCATTCAGTAGTGATGTAGTTTTTGTGAGTGTTAACTTTCGCTGCATTTCTAAAAACGTTTCTTGAATCTTCAACGTAGAAAGAACCTCTATCGTCGTTTTGACCAAGAGCTTCCATTCTTGCTTTTGAAGCGAATGCGCTTGTTGAAAGAACTGCTAAACCAGTTGCGATTAGGATTTGCTTTTTCATCCAATCTTCTCCTTGAAGTTTGAGATTACGTTCCATGTGTAATCTTTTTTATTAATATGCATAAACTGCAATAAAATATTTCGTTAAATTTAATTTTCAATGCCTTTAAAATATTTGTCAACACCCTAAAATCATTTGTAACGAAAAACTAAGACAATAAATTTTTAACCTGTAATAAAACTTTTAACCCTCGCGAGAGATGCGTCAAGCCACTCAAGGAATCTGCGTCACTACTAGATTCTTTATTATCGTAGTAGAAAGGTGCGCTACTGCTAATGAAATATGCATTTTTTAAATAGTCTTGTCCTTCTAGAAAAAAACTATCGTCAAATTCTAGACTATGAGTATTTTCAGTTAAAACAATAAATTCTTTGGCATTAATATCTTTAAAATGTGGATAAATTTTTTCTAAATTTCTTTTTAAAAGACGTATTTTTTTAGAAATATCCTCTTCATTTGTGTCATTTACATCAATAAAAGTTAAAAAGTGACCTACTTGTTTAGAATTTTCATCACTCGTTTTAGAGAATTCACAAATAAAGTGACCCCAGTCATGCGTATAACTTAAAGGGATAAGCAAAGTTTCATCTTGCTTAGTAATTTCTTTATCAAATTCTAGTTTTACATGAAGGGCACAAGGAGTTTTTGTACTTTCAACAAACTCTATAAACTCATTAGAAAGCTTCTCCTTCACTATTGATTCTTCGTAGAATTTCCATGGAGATTCTGACCAAATGATTCTCTTTGCAAAGATCTGTGTCCCATTAGAACATTCAATAACCCAGATATCTCCATCTTTAAAAACCTTAGTATATAAGAGTTCTATTTGATCTTTTTGGGCCTTTGCATAGAACTCTTCATCATTAGTGAATGGAAAGATTTTTTCTAAGCTGTAATCAGCAGCAGATGAAGTAAAGAATTCCTCTCCCCATAGGAGCTTTTCAGACTTACTTCTTCCACCAAATGGTTTGAACTTCATGTCTTTATAAAACTTTGGAACCTCAGTCTTTTCAACAATCTCTGCGTGCTCGAATACACTTTTAAGATAGTTTATATTCTCTTCTCCACGCAAAATATTTGGACCTAGAAAAGATGTACTTTCCTTAGTTAACATTTCTTTTGTTAAGATCTTTGTATTTTCTTCAGAAAACTTTCTTTTTAAAAAGTCATAAGATGCAAGAGCAAATAAATCTCCGCCAACAATTAAGTTATCAACTTCAACTTTTGTTATATCTTTTATTTCTTCTTTCTTTAATTTCTTTAAGTCTGAATAGGCCATAAAATTCTCTAGTGTATATTATAAAATGTCAGTAATGATCGAATATTACCTCGATGACTTCTCAATTGTCATCTCTTAACGAAAGAAACCTGCTAATGCAGGTTTCTAGATCTCATATAAATTTTAAGCTTAGGTATTATCTGATAGCGAGCTTGTCACCAGCTCTAATTTGTCTTCTATTTAGAATAGATAGATTAGACACAATTAAGGTATCAAGGTTAGTTTTAGTTTTTCTGGCCACAGACCATAGAGAATCTCCTCTTCTAACCACATACCACTGAGAAGGGTTCATTATTCTCTTCCCTCTAGATTTAGCTATGCGGAGTCTCTTTCTATAGTTCTTTCTTCTTACTACAACTTTTCTTGGCTTCTCATAAAGATCTGCATACATAGCATTCTTTCGAGATTGACCTTCTCTAAATGGAAGTAAAACAACACTTCCCTTCTTTAATCTTTTATTTGGTTTTGTATTATTAAGATTACTTAAAACATAAGATGCTTTTTTAATTTTAAACTTTCTAGCTACATCGTTAAGATTAGTTCTACGCCCGCGAATTTTATATTTTTGAAAAGCTACTGCTTTGTACTCTTTACTTGAACAGCAAGCGACATAAGTATCTTTAAGTCCAGCCGGTATACGCAGAGTATATTCTTTATCTGTTGGTGGAGTAAACCATCTTAATATTTCAGGATTTAAATACTGAATATCTTCAAGGTCTAGCCCCATATCTTTTGAGAATTCAACGAGGTCTGTTCCGCCTGGTACTTTAATCTCTTCAAAATCAATCGGATCATGAAAATCAATTTCATTAAACCCAAATACTTTTAAATTTTTACCAATAATAGCAAGTGCCATTATTTTTGGAACATAGTTCTTTGTTTCAGGCTTTAAGTAGCGACCTTTTCTTAAATTCCAAAAATTCTCAGTCTTATATCTTCTAATTGCTCTACCAACTTTCCCCTCTCCAGCATTATATGCAGCAGCGGCAAGCTCCCATGAACCAAAGTATTGATATAATTTTTTTAAATATTTTGAAGCTGCAACAGTCGCCTTAAAAGGATCTCTTCTTTCATCAACATACCAGTCAATTTTTAGACCAAACCTTTTTCCAGTATATGGCATAAACTGCCAAGGGCCTACAGCTCTCGCCCATGATTTAGCCTTTGTTTGAAAACCAGACTCTGCCATGGCCAAGAATATTAAATCTCTTGGAAGACCATTATCTTCTAAAATTTTCCCAAGTAGTGGAGCATATCTTCCACCTCTAGCAGAATATCTTTTAAAGAAACCTCTTCCTCTCGTTAAAAAATAATTTATCCACTTCTTAGTTGCGGCATTATAAACGACAGGAATATCAAAATAATAATTATCAAGTTTTAAATGTTCAGCACCATAGAGGAAGTATGTCTTTCCATCATAATCAGATGGATTGATTTCAGCACTTCCGGCCATTGAGGTTGTCATCGTTGAATTATCAACAGACTCTCTGGCATCGTTGGCCCAAGTTAAATGTTTAGAAAGAACCTTTTCTTCAGTGTTTTTAACAACGACTTCTTTATTGTTCGGCTTTAGGTTTGAACAAGAAAGTAAAGAACTTGCAATGAACATCTGAATAAATATTGATTTATATATTTTCATAATTCTTAAAAATCCTCTTAACTCTTCTGTATTTAGAATAATGCTAACCTACATTGTCTAACGAAGAGTTCTCTCAGTCAAACGCGAAGAACTCTTGTCAATCCAATAATATCTAATTAGCTTTCAGCACCTTCTATTAGTGAGTTAGCCTCTTCGCTAGAGAATTCATCATTCTCCATCATAGAATCGACAACTATTGTACCCACACAATCACCAAATACATTAACAGTAGTTCTAAACATATCAAGGATTCTATCTACTGCTAAAATTAGACCAATTCCTTCAATAGGAAGCCCTACTGCTCCAAGAACAATACTCATTGTAATAAGCCCTGCTCCAGGAATTGCCGCTGCTCCAATTGCAGCTAAAGAAGCTGTCATAAATATAACAATCTGCTGCCCGATTCCTAAATGAATTCCATAAACTTGTGCAATGAAGATAGCTGCAACTGATTCATATAGTGCTGTTCCATCCATGTTTATAGTTGCTCCTAAAGGAAGAACAAATTTTGCAGTATCTTTTCTAACACCTAAATTCTCTTCAACACAAGTCATTGTGATTGGAAGAGTCGCAGCAGATGAAGAAGTTGAAAATGCTGTTAGAAGAGGTGAACTTAAATTTTCTAAAATATAAAGAGGTGATTTTTTCATTCTCCAAGCTGCAACCGCCATCAATGCAACTGCATGAAGAAGAAGACCTATAATAACTGTCGCCATATATTTTGAAAGTGAAACGATTGCTGAGAATCCTGTTCGTGCCATGATATCCATCATCAGAACAAAAATACCAATTGGAGCAAATTTCATAATCACATGAGTAAGTCTTAAAGTCATAGACTCTAAACTTTCCATGAAGTTAACAACAGGCTTAGATTTTTTAGGCATATATAGAGCAACAATACCAAACATAATTGCGAACACAATTACTTGAAGAACTGATGAAGTTGCCATTGCTTCAAATGGGTTTGTTGGTATTGCATTTACAATCACATCAAGAATAGTTTGATAAAGACCTTTTGATTGAGTTACTTTTTGATGCATAACCTCAGATAATCCACCAAGTCCTGCATTTGATTGTATCCCCTCAACTCCAACACCTGGTTGAATTAGGTTTACCATTATTAGACCAACAAATACTGCAAAGGCAGTTGTTAAAAAGTAGTATCCAACGGCTTTTCTCCCCATAGATCCTAAACTCTCAGGTGTACCTAAGTGATACATGGCCATAAAAATTGAAGAGAGCACTAGTGGTACGATAACCATTTTTAGAAGTCTGATAAACACTGTTCCAATTGGCTTAAGGTAAGCTGCGATATCACCGTGACCACTAAAGTAGAGAGCGAGTCCTACTAATAGCCCGGCAATCATTGCGATTCCAATCATCTTTGCTTCTTTTTTAGATGCTTCCTGCATTTATTTCCCCTTTATATCTTTTCTATATTTCAATTTGCTAAAATGTTTCTATGTTAAATCATCCAATAACCTTCATTATGATTTCCCTAAGTATCGTTCTTCTAATGTCGACGCTAATTCTTAGTCTTGGGAATCCTATGATTTTTCACTAGGATCTCAGATGCAATCACTTAATAGTATTGGCAAAATAATAGTATTAACTATTCTCGTTGGAAGTGGCCTTCTTGTAAACAGGGCATTTTCTAAGGTTGAAGCACCTAACTATGATTTTACTCTAAAAAAACTTGAGCCTTTTACTCCGGGAAAGAATATTAATGATCTTCCTGAGGGAGTTGGAAAAGGTGAAATAACTGAAGACAAGGGTGATACAAAAATTATTCGTTATACTCTTGTTCATGCTCGATATAACTTCCCTATTTATGTTCAAACTAAAAAAAATATTATCTTAGATTTTTATGCAAGGTTTCCTACTTACTTTCTACACGACTCATTTCATCAGTCTTTAATTAATAAATTTGGAAAACAAAGCAAATACTATAAACAAGAAAACAATGCTGTTTATTCATGGGATGACCTAGAAGGTATGCGAGTAATCTATAGTGGATCTTGTACCATCACTTGTTATCCAAACTATGTTAGCTATATTCAAAAGACACAAAAAAAGGGAGACTTCGTCCCCCTCATTAGTAAGTTTAGTAATAATTTTTTAGGAAAAGAAACTAAATAGGATCTTCTCTTTTAGAATTTAAGAACATTGCAATAAATCCTACAATAATCATAATCATACAAAGAATTTGTCCCATCGTTGTTGTTCCACCAAAGTAGTAACCCAACTGCTGGTCTGCCTCTCTAAAGAATTCGATAAAGTATCTAAAGAATCCATAGCCTATTACAAATGAGCACGCAATTACTCCATGACGTTTCACTTTTGTCAGTAAAAACCAAAGTATCAAAGTTAGTAGCAACCCTTCAGCAAAGCCTTCATAAAGTTGAGAAGGATGTCTCGGATATGGTCCACCTGTTTTAAAAACCATTCCAAAAGAAGAGTCAGTTACTCGGCCATAGAGTTCGCCATTAATAAAGTTTCCAATTCTTCCAAAAAATAATCCCGGAGCTCCAGCAAGAGCTGTTGCATCCATAACCTGGGCCCATGAAATATTATTCTTCTTAGAGAAGTACCAACCACCAAATAATAGCCCTGCAAGAGCGCCATGGAAACTAAGCCCACCCTGCCATACATAAAGTAACTCAGATAAATGATTCGAATAATAGTCCCAATTATAAATAAAGACATATGCAAACCTTGCTCCTAAGAACATACAAATAAGCATAGTCGTAATCATCGAATCTATATTTTCTTTCTCTATCTTAAAAAATCCTCTATCTACTAACTTCTTTAAGAGAAAGTTTGCGATAACAAACCCTACAACATACATCAATCCATACCAGCGAACGCTTACTGGCCCAATTGAAAAAATAATAGGATCTATATTAAGTGGATTCATGTAACTCTCCTGCATATTAAAATAAATATGCAATCATGCTACTCTTGTTGGCTTTGCTTTACAATGTTTTAGGGTTTTAAAAAAAGGTTGAGGCTACACAAAGTAACCTCAAAATAATTATAAATTTAAATCAGTTCTTGGTTGAAAGCTTTCAGCTGGATAGACTAAACCTTCATAAGTTCTGCAAATTGATTGAATCATTTGTCTCGTAGGAATAGTCATCCCTCCGTAACTAAAATAAGAACAATGAGCTGATAAGAAAGTTAAGAACTGTTCTGGTCCCATTTTTATTGATCTATCTCTAAGACTACTATCTAGCTTTAAAAGCTTGAATGAGCTCTTCATCTTCTTCTGACCATCTTGCGTATAGAGTAAGCGCTTGAAGACATCAATAAAAACAACTTCACCGCTGGCTTCAGATGGTTTCTGAACGACCATTCCTTCATCAACAGGAACACCCCATAATCCAATGACTCCAAGAGGAGATAAAGACCACGAAAGGAATCTCATTAAGATCACCTTCGTTGCAAGCTCAACACCCTCAGTTCCAAAGTCTTCAACACAACCCATTTCCCACTCTTTAAAAGAATGTCCATAAATCATAAGGGCCACGCCTCTATATCGATAAACGTTATAGCTTTCTTTGGGATGGATACTTTCGCTACCAAATTGATCAGACTCACTATATAGGCCTATCTGACGCATAACCCCAGGTGTTGCTTCATTTATTGTTAATATTTTAGCTAATTTTTCACTTTCAAATTCAGAAAGCATCTTTTGAGATTCTTCACCACTCAACTCATCAAATTTTAGTGATTTAAGTAGATCGACCAAGCTCTTATCAAAACTTGACGTATTTAGACGTACATAGACAGGAATTCCATGACCTTTAAAGTACTGAAAATATGTATAATTTGTTTCTTCCATGACTTCCTCTCGATTCGTGCTGACTCACAGAGTCTAAAAGTCTTAATTTTGAAGACTTTTACTTAGTAAACTTATCGACGTTAAATATATTTCCCTTAATAAAATATGGTCTAAATATCCCTCATTTCCCCTTTAAATCTTGACATACGGCCCCAAATTTTATACATCTTCTAGATTCTGAATAAAAGTGACCAAAGTTAGGGTAACAAGATTCTCCAAAAACTGTGAGGACCCCTGAATTTGTCAAATACTAGGAGTATTAAATGTACGGAGTTGTTGAAATTTCAGGACACCAGTATAAAGTTCAAGCTGGAGATGTTCTTGATGTTGAAAAACTAAGTAACGAAGCAGGATCAACTGTTGAGTTAGAAAAAGTTTTATTCATTGGTGGAGAAAAGGCTTTAATTGGTCTTCCAACTGTAAGTGGTGCTAAAGTTACTGCAAAAGTAATTAAGCATGAGAAATCTAGAAAAATTATCGCTTTCAAAAGAAAGCCTGGTATGTACCAGAAGAAGATGGGTCACCGTCAAAACTATACTGCCCTTTTAATCACAGAGATCAACGATGGTAATGGAAACGTTACAAAGATTGATACTGATTCAAAAGCTGCAAAGAAATTTTTAAAATAAGTTTTAATTAGGAGAATAAGTCATGGCACACAAGAAAGCCGGTGGTTCGACAAGTAACGGACGTGATTCAAACCCAAACATGTACGGGGTTAAGAAATTTGGTGGTGAGAGAGTCATCCCAGGAAACATTATCATCAGACAAGCAGGGAACAAGTTCCACGCAGGTCCAGGTGTTAAGCAAGGGAAAGATTGTACTCTTTTCGCTGTAACTGAAGGTTCGATTAAATTTTCTTACTACAACAAGAAAAAACAAATCGTATCAGTTGTACAAGGTTAATTGATATTTTCAAAAGTTTATAATAGAAGGGAATCCTTAGGGGTTCCCTTTTTTTATATGGGCCTAGATATTTAATAGTGAGTTAGTTAATGCGGTTTATAGATGAAGTTACAATCACAATTATTAGTGGAAATGGCGGCAACGGTTGCTCAAGTTTTCGTCGAGAAAAGTTCTACCCTCTTGGTGGACCAGATGGCGGAGATGGTGGTGACGGTGGAAGCATTTTCATCCAGGCTGACAACGGAATTAACACACTAGTTAATTTTAGAAGCAAAAAAATCTTCAAAGCAGAACATGGTCAAGATGGAATGACGACGCAGAGACATGGTCGTTATGGAGAAGACTTGATTATGCACGTACCAGTTGGAACAATCATCAGATCAGCCGAAACAGGTGAAATCATTGGTGACCTTACTGAGCACGGACAAAAAATCCTTATGGCCGAAGGTGGGCGTGGCGGAATTGGAAATATCCACTTCAAGTCATCTGTAAACCAGGCGCCTAAGACGGCTACACTTGGAAAAGAAGGCCGTACAATAGAAATAGAGCTAGAGCTTAAGCTTATTGCTGATATAGCCTTAATTGGTCTTCCTAATGCTGGAAAATCAACATTAATATCGTCTATCTCTGCAGCTAAGCCAAAGATTGCTGATTATCCTTTTACAACTCTTGAGCCAAACTTAGGTGTTGTAGATATGGGTGATAATCAATCATTTGTGGTTGCCGATATTCCAGGACTTATTGAAGATGCCTCAGAAGGAAAAGGACTAGGGATAAAGTTCCTAAAACACATTGAAAGAACAAAGGCTTTTGTTCATTTAGTTGATGTTTCTTGGTGCCTTAATGAATTCGAAGCATTCGAACAATATGTTACAATTAGAGAAGAATTAAGAAAATATAATGAAGAGCTACTTAATAAGAAAGAGCTTATTTGTTTAACTAAAATTGATGCGATGACTGAAGAAGAGATTGAAAAATATGTTTCATTCTTTGAAGAGCAAATCGATAGAAAGGTACTTCCTCTTTCATCAGTGTCAGGAAGAAACGTTGGTCTTTTAAAGTCTTTGATGTTAAAAACTTTTGAAGATTACCAGGTATAAGAGATATATATGAGCACAGATTTTATTAGTAAAGAAGTTGAAAAAATCGTTAATACAAAAGAACTAGAGTTTCCATTAAACTTAGCAATGGCTACAGCTTGGATTCTTGGTAACTTCAAAGGTATTAACCTTAAGGTTCTAGATGTTGCAAAATCAAGTTCTTTAACAGATTACTTTGTACTAGGTTCAGCAACAAACCCTACAATGGCCCAATCAATGGCCGATGAAATCATAAAGCAAATGAGAGTTCATGGTTACGAAGTTATCTCAAGAGAAGGTTCTCAAAAAGGTGATGACTGGATTCTTTTAGACTTTGGAGACATCATCGTTCATGTATTTTTAGATATATCTAGAAACGTATACGATCTTGATAATCTTTGGGAAAATGCTGTTGAAGTTGAAATTCCAAACTCATACTACTTCTCTTCTGATAATGAAGAAAAGTCTGATGATGCTTCAGGAAAGAGCTATTTCTAGTGAAAGACCTTCATCTTATCGTAGTTGGAAAATTAAAAGATAAGAACATAGAAGCTCTTGAAGAGAATTACCTTAAACGAATAAAGTCACCTAAGCTTCACATTCATGAAGTTAAGTCACATAAAGAAAATTTAGATTTAGAGGCCAATGAAGTTGAGAAAAAGCTCAACGACATTGGCTCTACATACCCAATTCTGCTTGCTGAAAATGGGCAATTATTTGATAGTCCAAAAATGTCTAAATGGATGTTCAATCTTTTAGAAGTGAAGTCAGAGAAAATTGTTTTTATAATTGGTGGTGCTAGTGGGCATGGTGAAAAAATCATTCAGAGATCGAAAGAGAAACTTTCCCTCTCTCCTCTAACCTACCCACATAAGCTTGCGCGACTACTTTTTGTTGAGCAAATTTACAGAGCTCTAACAATTAATTCAGGTCACCCTTATCACAAGTGATGACTAATTAATTAAGAACACCGATTGCTTTTTTAACTTCTTTTAAAAACTCTTGGGCCTTAGGTCTAACCCTATCTGCACCCTCTTGAAGAATTAGGTCAATCTTAGATTTATCGGCCATAAGTTCGGTATACTTCTCTCTTGGACCTTTTAGATTCTCATTAACCACGTTAAATAGCTCTAACTTTGCTTCTCCCCAGCCAATTCCTCTTCTATACCATGCATCTAATTCAGCGATCTGGGCCTCAGTTGCAAATAATTTATAGAAGTCAAAAACGACAGAGTTATTAGGGTCTTTTGGAACAGACGGCTCTGATGAGTCCGTTGTAATTTTGTTGATTGTTTTTCTTAATTTCTTCTCAGGTAAGAAAAGAGGAATATGGTTGTCGTAACTCTTACTCATCTTACGACCGTCAAGGCCAGGAACAAGTGCTCCCTCTTGAGCTTTCGCTTCAGGAAGAGTGAAGACATCTCCATAGACATGATTAAATGCATTCGCAATATCTCGTGCTATCTCAATATGCTGAAGCTGATCTGAACCTACAGGAACAATATTAGACTTTAGAAAGAGAATATCTGCAGACATAAGAATTGGGTATGTATAAATTCCCATATTTATTCCATGATCAGTATCACGCTTATCTACTTCATTATTGTGAGTAAGTGCCTTATATACATGGGCCCTATTCATGAGTCCTTTTGCTGAGAAACAAGAAAGGATCCAATTTAATTCCATAATTTCTGGAATATGACTTTGTTGATAAAGAGTTACCTTTGAAGGGTCTAGACCAAGTGCTAACCAAGTAGCAGCAACTTCATATATATATTCTCTAAGTGTATCTGCTTTATGAACTGTTGTGAGCGAATGATAGTCTGCTATAAAATAGTAACCTTCATAGTCACCAGAATTGGCCATATCGAGGGCAGGCTTAATTGCTCCAAGGTAATTTCCTAAATGAGGCATACCAGTAGGCTTTATACCTGTTAAACTAATCTTTTTACTCATAATTCACCTGTAAATGGACAATCTTTTGACTCAATAAGCTACAATAAGTGATAAGCGAAAACAAGATTAATCTTTTAACATCTCTTCAATTTTCTTATTCGATTCATTTAAAATTTCTAGGCTTTTTTTCATTTCTATTAAAGCAGGACTGTTCTCAATAACCTGATCTACCTTCTTAGCCTTCTCGGAGTTCTCTCCACTCTGTAAGTCTTTAATACCTTCTTCGGTGTTTATTGCCTGCTGTGAGCCTTCAAATGACAAGCTAGAGGCCGTAGCTAGAGTTGAACAGGATAATACTTTTCCCTTGTCGTCTAAATTAAAAGAGAGCTTCACAGACTTAGTAAAACTCTTCCCTCCATATGACTTTCCAACTTTGTCTAATTTGAAATTTAAAAGCATTAGCCCAGTAGACTCTGTATCTCTCTCGAAGCTTTTTGTAGAAATTGACTCTAGTCTAAACAATCCAGATTCATAGATTTTTCCTTTCTCATAAAGAACGTCGCCATTAGGCTTTAGAATATTATCTAGCTCAAAAGCATCACCCTCTTCTAAGGTAATACCCTCAAAGTTCTTTGAGCAATAGCCCGGCCTACCTAGATAGGCCTTTGCTTCAGTGTAAAAGTTCACAGCAGCGGCAGACGCTCTCTGAGAGTTTAGTGAAAGCTTTTGATTCTCCATCATTTTCATCATTCCAAGAGATAATATGCCCATCATTCCTGCGGCCATCATCACTTGAACCATGGAGAAACCATTGTTATTTAAATTATTCATATTTAAATTATATATTTCGAATTAATCAAAATATATCGGAAAAGAATTCCAAGAAGGTAAATGTCAGTGATTACGTAAAAATTGACCAAAAAAAAGCTCTTCCGAAGAAGAGCTTTTTTTTATTCATATCAAAAATGGTGCCCAGGAGAGGACTTGAACCTCCACGCCAAAGGCACTAGATCCTAAGTCTAGCGTGTATACCAATTTCACCACCTGGGCATATTTGTGATATGACGTCCTGTATTTTTAATGGTTATAGAGAGAAATGACAAGTAAAATTTTGTGTTTTTTAAGAAAAATTATAATTTTATCTATTTGGCTTATTTAAGCTGCCCTTTTTTTATTTACAGCAAGTTTCCTCTCAAGATCAGTTACTTTAGTTCTCAGAAGGCTAGAATCTAACTTAAGCTTATGGATTTCTTTCTTCTTTTCAGCCAGTTCGAGTTTCACAGACTCTGCTTCAGACTTAAAGTTATTACTTAATTTTTCGAGGTGTTTAACTTTGTGTTGAAGTTTATTATCCCCATTCGAATTACCTGTACTTTTATTCTTATTTTTAACTCGATTACCTTGCTCAACCTGAGCAAGAAGAAATTTATTTTTTTGTTCTAATTGCTTAATTCTTAAACCAAACCCTTTTGATTGGTCAGCTGCTTTCTTAAGTTCTAAATTAAGAGTCTCTATTTCCTGAACCTTTTCATCTATCAAGTTAGTATCTACAGCCTTAAGAGGCTCAGGCTCAATATTAGAAAGTTCTTCTTGAGCTACTTTTAACTTTTCTATTTCAAGCAGTAGCTCTTTATTTTCTTTCTGGTAAGTATTTATAACTTTCTGACTCTTCATCATTTTTTCTCTAAACTGAATAGTCTCTTCACTAACACGAATAGTAAACTCTTCTCTTTCTTTCTCTAGCTTTTCATTTAATATTTCATTTCTTTCTTTTGTATCACTTAAAGTACTCTCTAAAGACTTTATCCTTGCCTCATACTCTTTAGTCTCTATGGCCTCTATAGGTTCGACAGTAATACTCTTATCATTCATTTGTTTTGAATTTAATATCTCAACATTTTTATTTAATATTTCAATTTGTGAATTTTTATTTTCAATCTCTGTTTGTAGTCTTTTTATTTCAACATCATTCTTTAATTTATCAACATCTTCAGCTTTTGGTGACTTTACAAGTAACTCTTTCTTCATGGCATCAATAAGCTTCATCATTCGACTAATTTGAATATCTTTTTTAGCTACAGCATCTTTTAACCTTAAGCTCTCACCATCATTCTTTTCTTCTTCTCTCTCTGCTCGTTTTTGAAAAGATTCAATTGCAGACTCATTTAGTACACCAGAACTTAGCGCCATAGACTCTTGCTCAGATAAGTTCATTTCGTCTTGTAATATTTTAGAGAATCCAGACTCTAGATCTTCAGGATTTTTAAATTCTTTATTCGCTATTTTCTTTTTGATTTGTGAAACAAGTAAATCTTTTGAAGTTCTCCAACGAGGAAGTTCGCTAGCAGGCTGATTGTCTCCAAGAGATTTAAGCTCTAATTTATCTTTGTCTTCACCTATATCTTCTCTCTCTCCTCTAACTGTGAGAGAGTCTTCATCGAGGATTTCTTTTGAACCATTCACTAAAGTTGAATCTTCGCCAATATCTTCTTGAGAACCTTTTACTAAAATTGAATCTTCGCCAATATCTTCCAGAGAACCTTTTACAATCTGAACCGAATCATCAACTTCATCCATCCATCCAGAGACTCTCTGGGTTGACTCAGTATAATCTTGTAGGCCAAGACTTATAATCTCATTTATATTATTTAAATTTAATCCTTCAACCTTATTCATAAAGCTTTCTAGCAGATCATCACTTAATTTCTTCTTTTCTTTCTCAATAGACGAAGAAACTTCATTTTGTATTTCTTGGTCTTGGATAATATTTAGAATTTCTTCTTTTTCTAAAGCACCTAGATTAGCTACCAATGCTTGATTAGGATAATTCCCTAAGTAGTCTGTAACATTAGAAATTGTAATTTTTCCAATGTCTACCTCTTGCTGTTTCAAAAAAGTTACAACTCTAGATATTTTACTTAGAGATAAAGAAGACTTCTTTTTCTTTGGAAGGTCTAACTCTAAATCTTTATTATAATTTAATTTTAATGGCCTTACTTGATCTATTTTTGTTTTTCTATTTGCCGCTCTAAAGGCATCAATACTGTGAATATAGAGAGATTTATTTAATGACTCTTGTTTTCCCCAAGATATTGTTACAACAAGCTTCTCAGTCTTTTTCAGAGTGTATATATCTATTGTTTTTGAACTATCTATCATCAGAGATAAAGGGCTTTTTTCATCTGATAATAATTCCCATATTAATTCGGAATAAAATTCTTCGACAGGAAAGTGAGACTGAATAAAGAAACTCTCACCACTAACACCAAAGTCAACATCTACAGGAAACTCTCCCTTATCCTCAAATACAATATCTGATATCAAGCTGAATAAATTGAAGATTCCTTTTTTTATATTTAAAAATTTAAAACCTTCTTCAGCTGCTTTGACTGCAATAGAGTCACAATAGAAACCAGAATTAAGATGATCTGTAACTTTGATACTTCCAAGTGCTCTTAATTTAGTTTGAAAAGAGTCAACAACATCTAAAGTTGAATTATCCCCAAGAAGTCTTTTAAAGTATGTTAATTCTGTTTCAGAATTTACAATGTCCATACTAAGAATTGCGATACCACCTTTCTCAAAGAAAGATTTTCTATCTTTTAATTTTCCAAAGTAAATCTTCTTTGTATCAGGAGGACATTCTGTATTTATATTATCGATGAGAGCAAACTCGTAGTCTAATTCATTATTGATATCTACTTCAATTGAAAATAGCATATCTTCCAAAACGGTTGTTAACTGCTTTGGGATTACACTTTCTAAAAGGTTTAAAATATATTTCTTAGAAGTATCACTCATGAAGCCTTGGCCTCCTTTGGTGGTAAGTCTAGGAACTCCCCTCTTATTTCTTCTTTAAATCTTTTCAATTGAAATGAATCTTCGTCATTTATTTTGAACAACTCATTTATAAAACTCTTCCCATCGTTTGCAGAGAATGCAAATTCTTCATATGAAATTGATTGTTCAATATATATGGATATTCTTTCAAGCTTATTGAGTTCATCAAAGATAAGCCCGATGTTCTCACCTCTTCCTCTGAAGTCTTCATGATGATAAGTGATCAAACGAGAAAGTGACTTATTCTTTAATTTATAAAAATTAGATTGTTCAAATTCTTTTAGAGATTTTTTTGAGTGCTCAATATCTTCATGCTTAGAAAGGCTTCTAGCGCATGAAAAATCATTGAAGAAACTAACGTTATATAAATCAGTTAAAAAGCTACCATGAGTATATCCAGAGCAGATTGCTGTCAAAGTCACTAGGGTTGAATAAAGGCTTGAACGTCTAAGAGTAGAAAGGGCATGCCCTTCCATCTCAACCTCAAACTCAGGAGATATGCTATAAAAAATATCTTTAAAAATTATTATTAAGCTAAGGATAGAGCCATCAGAATTTCCATGCCAGTATAGATCTGAAATGAAGTCTAAAAATTGATGCCTAAAGAGTAGTCTCTCTCTTTCATTCTTGGCATCTACAAGCTTTTGTAAAAATACTTTTCCAGAAGAAATAAACTCTTCATCGCAGACGTCTACTATGTATAGAGATTTTGTGACTTTTTGAAATTTTTCTAGTTTCGAATAATCTAATTTATCTCCACTATGTAAGAGCTTTACAAGCTTACCATTTCCTTTTTTCCAATATAGGTCTCCATGAGAAGTTTTCATCTTCTCAAGACTTTCAAATGAAATAGGCTTTAACTCATTACTAACCTCAATCGGTTTTTGTGAGTTCAGATTTTGTAACATGCATTTCTCCACAAAACTTATCGGATAAATGCATAAAATTTTTAGAGTTTAGATAAAAAAAAGCCTCCAAAAACGGAGGCTAACACACTGAAATAAGGTAAGAGTTTACTTTATTTTACTTTCCTTTCAATTTTGGGTCTAGAGCATCTCTAAGAGCATCACCAAGGATATTAAGAGAAAGTACTACAATCATCATAGCTAGCGTTGCAGCTCCTAATTGCCACCAAACTCCTCTTGCGAGTTCAAGCTTAGCATCATCAATCATTGTCCCCCAACTTGGTCTCCCTTGAACACCTAAACCTAGGTAAGAAAGAATCACCTCAGTCTTAATTGCTGTTTGAAACATTAATGAGAAATTAATGATCACAAGGTGAGAAACATTTGGAAAAATATGCTTAATCAGTTTTCTAGAGTGTCCACCGCCAAGAGCTGACGCTGCTTGAACATAGTCTCTATTCTTATGTCTCATTACTTCTCCACGAATTAATCTACAAAGATTAACCCAAGAAGTAAGCCCTAGGGCCACATACATTGATACAAGTCCTCTTCCTAATACAAAAGAAAGTGCAACAAGAAGCATGATTGTTGGGATTGATTGAAAACAAGTATAGAACCAAACGATTAGCTCATCTATTTTCCCACCAAAATATCCTGCGATACTTCCAAGAACAACTCCAATACACACAGAGATAATTGCAGCGACAAGTCCTACAGACATAGCAACTTCTGTCCCTTTAATCATTTTCGTGAATACACTACGACCAAAGATATCTGTACCAAATAAGTAGTCTGCTCCCGGAGCTGAATATGATGGACCAACTTCTACGGCCCAATCCGCAGCAATAACACCTGTTGCAGATAAAACTGAAATCAAGGCATAAAAGCCAACTATAAATAATGAGGCTACTGCCATCTTATCTCTAAAAATATTTTCTAAAGCATGATCCCATAAGGATTTTGAATTCTTCAACTTAGTTTCCTCTATTTCTACACCCTCAACGGATTGAATATTTGATTGAGACACTATCCTCTCCTACTTTAAACGAACTCTTGGATCCACAACTGTATACAGAACATCAGTAATAACACTAAAAATGATATAGGCCATTGCTGTTAAAATAGTCATTGCTTTAATAACTGGGAAGTCTGAGTTGTAAACACCATTTAATGTAATTCCACCAAGCCCTGGAATACTAAAGAAACTTTCTAATAGTAGAGCACCAAGAATAAGGAAAGGAATCTGTATAACTACAAATGTAATAATAGGAATCATTGCATTTTTTAAAACATGCTTAAAAAGAATAACTCTTTCTGAAAGCCCTTTGGCCTTAGCAGTTCTTACATAGTCCTGATAAATCTCATCTAGCATTACAGTTCTATAAAATCTAACATCTGGACCGATAGATAAGATAATCCAAATAATTATTGGAAGAACTACATAAGGTATAAAGTTAGGAAAACCTGACTCATATCCAGAGATCTCAAACCAACCAAGCTTATAAGCAAAGAACCACTGTCCAAATAGGATATAAGCAAGAGATGTAACACTCATCAGTAATACACAAAAGAATACCGCACACTTATCAATCCACTTCCCTCTAAAGAAAGAAACTACTAATGATATAGAAATAGCGATTACTGTTGATAAGATAAATGCTGGAAGAGTCAGAGTTAAAGATGGAATTGCTCCATTTTTAATCATCTGAATAATTTCTTGTTTCGTTGTCCAAGACCTTCCAAACTCAAAAGTAAAAGCCGACTTCACGATATCTAAGTACTGAGCCCACATAGGCTTATTTAGTCCTAGCTCATTTCTTAGCTCTGCAATCTGTGCAACAGTTGCATGCTTTCCTAACATAATGAGGGCCGGATCTGGAGCTACAACATTAAATATAACGAATATAATTAATGCCACTCCTAAAATCGTAGGGATGATATAAAACAATCTTCTTAAGATATATTGCCACAAATTCAAAATTAACCACCTGAATAATGTAAAAAGCCCTCTACTAGAGAGGGCTAAGGTATTTTAGTAATCGCTTATAGTTTTTCAACTGCTTTAGCTTTCATCTTTGTATCAATGTTTAGATACTGTGCTTGTCCAGTTTCAAAATCTGTAGACATGTAATTCTTTAAGAAAGAATGTCTAAGAGTAAAGTTTTGTCTGTGTACACCATAAATCCATGGCGCTTGCTCAGCTGCAATTCTATTCATTTTTTCATATAGTGCTGTTCTCTCAGGAGAATCTTGCATTATAGAAGCTGTCTTAAATAGCTTATTGAACTCTGGGTTGTTGTATCCAGAACCGTTAGCACCTGGAGCTTTGTTTGGACCATAAAGTAACTGAAGAAAGTTCTCAGCATCTGGATAGTCTGCACCCCATGCAATTCCGTAAAGCATAACTTGTCTCTTAGTGATCTTCTTTTGAAGCTCTGGCCAAGGGTTAGTTACAACTTTAATTCTTACTCCAATTTGAGCTAGTTGTTGTTTCATATAGTCACCAATCTGACGTGAAACAGTCCCAGATGGGCAATCGTAAGTAATTTCTGGAAGTCCTTTACCTTCAGGGTAACCAGCTTTAGCAAGAAGCTTTTTTGCTTCTTCAATATTTGGTCCTCTATAAGGAGAAGTATAGTTTGGAATATTTCCAGCAATCCCCGGAGGAACTACAGACTGAGCAGGTAAAGAAGTGTTGTTATAAAATAACTCATTTGATTTCTTTACGTCATAAGCAAGAGACATTGCTCTTCTTAAATCAGCATTTTGAAATAACTTTAAATCGTGATTGAAAGCAGTATAAGTAACATCAAGAGAAGGGTTAATTAAAAGACTAATACCTTTTTCTTTGTACTCAGGAGATAGATTTCTATCTGGAGTTACAGCAGAGTCAAAATTATCTTTTGGGATACTAATGAAATCTACTTTTCCTTTTAAGAAGTTAAGCCATCTTGGTTGAGATTCAATTATTACATTTACAACAACTCTATCAACAAGTGGTAATTCCTTGCCAGCGTCAGCTAAGAAACCAGCAGCTTTAAACTCTTCACTTGCTTCAGAAGGATAAAGTTTCTTTCTGAAGTTAGGGTTTTTAGTATAAACAACTTTCTTAGTTTGCTTGAATGTTGGAAGAATAAATGGTCCTGTTCCTACAGGATGATTTAAGAATTCTTGTCCGTACTTTTCAACAACTTCTCTTGCTGTTGCAAAAGTAAAAGGCATTGCTAAAGAGTATAAGAATTGAGGAAACGGCTTAGTTAATTTAAATTCTAAAGTGTATTTACCAGTAGCTTTTAAACCTTCAACAACTTCATCATAATCAACTTTTGGAAGATCAGAATGTTTCTCTCTCCACTCGTTAAGTCCCTTAACTTTCCCATCAAGTAACCACCATCCAAGACCTTGAAGTTTTGGATCAGCAAGTCTCTTTATAGAGTATACGAAATCTTCTGCAACTAACTCTCTTCCTTTTCCATTTGGAAAGGCAGCGTCATCATGAAAAAGAACACCTTCTTTAATTTTAAAAGTATAAGTCAGACCATCTTCTGAAACAGTAGGCATAGACTCAGCTAAGTTAGGTACTAGAGTATAAGGTCTTTTTAGGTAATGGTATTCTAGTAAACCTTCATAAACTCTCCCAACCTCATTACTTGAATAACGGTCGTTAGCGTAAATAGGGTCCATTCCTTTAATATCAGCAGATACTGCGATATTAAGTGTTTTACCTGTTTCCTCTTCTTTCTTAGTACAACTAGCAAATCCAACTAGGATAGCAAGAGCTGTAAAAAGAGTTGTAAACTTCTTCATAGTAAACTTCCTCTGTTTAGTTTCTTTTCCAAAACTTCGCAATTTAACTTAAAATCTATACAAAATTATTTAGAGAATATCTAGAAATTAACTAAAAAGAGTACTTAGCTTCGCGTTATTTACAATTATTAAAAAATAATTCTAGTTTAAAATTATTAGATTTTGACGAGTTTTCAATAGGATAGATTGATATCTTCTCGGGACCCTGCTCACTTAAGACAGAAAAGTCGAATCTCATAGGTTTACCCGCTCGGCCCACATAGTCAAAGTATAGATGACCATCTGAAAAGGACCATGAAAGCTCTTTATTGCCAACTGTGCATTTTTCAAAAGAACAGAGAGGAGTATTCGCTACGGCCATTTTCTCTTTCAAGTAAATCAATTGTCCAAAGCCGTCAGCAAAGTCTTTTAAATTATTCAGGTTCTCTTTTGATTTTTCATGGTTTCTTAAAGTGACATAAATTCTTCGAGAAAAGTTTCCTCTAAACTTAGCCCCACTATTTTCTATCTCAGACCAGTCTAAGGCTAAAAGTTCAGAACCATGAAGTGGGATATCAACTCCCATTTTCCAAATCTTCTTTTCAATGTCATTTATTGATTCATAAGAGAATAGAGTTGTATTTGAAAGGAGTTTCATCCTTCCCCTTCCTTCTCCAGATAAGCACAAGTTTTTTAGCTGATGATTCATCTCAGCTAAACCTTCAGACTTCTTACCTAAATGAGAGCAAGAGAAAACTATTATTGAGAGGCAGGCAATCGAAGATTTTCTAATCCACTCAATTCTTTTAATACATCTCTTCTTTCTGATTCTACTTTGCAATTTTTCAAGGCCTCGACATAAAATTCTTTGGCCTTCTTAAAATCTTTCAATTTTGTATAGATCATGGCCAAGTGCTTAGTAATAACAACATCAGTGTTTACTAAAGTCCATGCTTTTTTTATTTCGACTAACGCTTTCTCATATTGTCCTGTTTTATAATAAAACCACCCTAGACTATCTCTAATATAACCGTCATCAGGCTTTAGCTCTACAGCTTTAGAGATAAGCTTAAATGCTCTATCTAAATCTTCACCTCTTTCAAGTAGAGAATATCCAAGAAAGTTTAGTGCATGAGGGTTCTCAGGATTCTTTACCAGTAATTGCTCTATAACTTCTTTAGCTCTATCAAATCTATTAACTTTTTCAAGCAGAGCAGCAAAGTAATATTCGTGCCCTTCATTAAAAGTCTTTTCATTTTTTATTTTCTCAAGTTCTCCAACAGCTTCTGTTAAGGCCCCTTCATTCTCGTAGAAGCCAGCAAGTAATACTCTCAGCTCAACTCTTAACGCAGAATGTTTATCTGCTCTATCATTTACGAAGCTAACCAGTCTAGACCTTGCGTCTTCTTGCTCAGTAGCACTCGCCTGAAGGATCTGCGCAATCTGTATATTACTCTCATGGAATAGTGAACTTTCTTCAGGAACCTTTGAGTAATATGAAACAGCCGAATCTAGCTCACCTGTTTGTTGATAAAGAGTTCCGAGGTAATAAAGAACTTTATCTGATTTTGGAACAGCTGCTAGGATCTCTTTAAAGATACCTTTGGCGTCTGCATACCTTTTAGAGTCAGCATATAAAATTCCAAGACGAACCTTTAGGTTCAAGTCACTAGAGTCAATATTTGAAAGTCTCTCAGCAAATGGAATTACTTTTTCATATTCACCAAGAGCAAAATAAATTTGAATAACATTCTTTAGAATTGAATATGAGTAAGGACTTTTAATTAAGAACTTTTCATAAACTTTAAGAGCACTTTTAAACTTCTTATCTTCTTCATAAATTGCTCCAAGCCCGATTGCAGACTGCTGATATGAAGGATCAATTTTTAAAGACCTTTTAAAATCTTTCTCTGCAGCCTTTACATTACCGCGAGCGATTTCAATCTTACCTCTATAGAAAGCAAAGATGGCCTTCCCTTTTGAGTTCTTTTCACATTTATTCAGTAATTTAAATGCTTTTTTAAATTTTGCTTCAAGAGAGTACGACTTGGCCAAGAACACACATGCCTCTTCCGAGCTTGGGTAATCTTTCAGTATTGATAAGTACACTAGTTGAGCCTGTCTCTTTTCTTTCAGGGCCGTTTGTACACCTGCTAAGATTAAACCTACTTTTTCTGATTTCTCAGCTTCGTATAAAGAAGCTAGAATCTCTTTAGCCTCTTCAAGCTTATTCAGTCTAATTAGTTCTACAGCGTATCGTTTTTGAACATAGCGATCTGTTTTCTTCACCTTTAGTACGTACTCTAAATATAATGCAGCTGATTCACTATCCCCACGGAGAGATGCGTCAGATCCTTTTACATATATTTTATCTGCAAAATACGACAGCTTCTGAGTATCGGTATCAGGTATTGCTCTAAATTCTTTTTCCAATCTTTCCTGCAGCGAAAACTTACTTAAGTCTCTCTCTGGTCCCACAACAGACTTTAAAGGGTCAATTACACTCATCTTTTTCTTCATCACACTTGAGCAAGAGTAAAGAGAAGTAATTAGCAATAGATAGGAAATTTTCTTAAACATGATATTCCTTTAATTAATAGATAGACTCCTAAACCGGAGAATTCTCTATCTACTTGTCGTAAAGTTAGGGGAAATATTTAAAACTTTGTTTCAATTCCACTAACAGGTACATTTTACCGAAATATTGTGCAGCCCACAAAGTTTCCACCATTGAGTTTACCTTAAGAAAGCTTGATCATATGACATCCTAACCTACTGAATATATGTTACAGGGTCCGAATTTAATGCACTGTAAGAATTTTGTCGGGATTTTCAGTTGACACTCTTTTGGAGTTCTTGCTAATTCATTGAGTCGTTAATCGAAGCAAGGCATTAAAAGAAATCAAATAGATGATAAGGGCAACCTAACCTACTGTTTTCTTGAGATTCTTCACTAGCTTTACTTAGCAACGCTAAGCATTGAAAAATATACATAAAGACTTTCTTTTCGATATTTTGATGCTAGAAGCTAGAAAACAAATTAATTATTTAATGGAGCTGGCGCTTCATATTCAAATAGGGGAAATAAAAGATGAACGACGTAAGAATTATCAAGAGATACCAAAACCGTAAGCTTTATGACACACACCAAAGCTGCTACGTGACTCTAGAAGAAATCGCTCAGATCATCAGAGAAGGACATGAGATCCAAGTAATTGATAACAAGACTAAGAACGACATCACTTACATGACTCAAATTCAACTTCTTTTTGATCAAGAGAAGAAATCTACAAGAGCTGGTGACGTTGAGCTTCTTAAAAGAGTTATTAGATCTGAAGAAGGGACATTTACTGGTCACATCAGAGCTCTAGAAGGTACTACTTCAACTGAAACAACTACTGAGCCTACTTTAAACGAAAACCTAAACAATTTCGTACAAAACACAGAAGTTAACTCAACTGTTGAAACACCAAGTACTTTAAACTAATATAAGGGGGATATTAATCCCCCTAAGTTTAGAGACAAAAATGAAAAAATATTTAAAGAATTTTTCAAAATACCTAATACCTGTTGTGGTTTTAGCAGCAGGTACTTCGGCTTTAGCCAAACCATCAATCAAGAAATTAACATCGGATGAAAAGTCTCAAAATGTAGACTCAGATATCCCTGTTTCAAGAAACATGAGCTTACTAAATAAGCACAGTGTCGGGCTTGGTATTGGTCAAACTTTCTTAATGAGTGAGTTTGCAGACAAAGGTGAAGATAAAATCACTTGGGACTTATTTTATAATTACTCAGCAAGTCACTCTTTTGACTTCCTTGCAAACTTTCACACTTCAAAACATAAGTACCTTGGTCAATATACTCAAGTCACTGGACTAGCACTTGGTATCAAAGCCAAAGTATTTCAATTTGATAACTTCGCACCATTCATTACAGGTGGGTTTGGATTTTATCAGCCAAAAATGAAAAGAGTAATTGATGACGAGCTAGTTGAATCTAAAACTAAACTTACATTTGGTTATCATTTTGGTGCTGGAGCAGATCTTAGGCTGAACAATAAGTTCACGATTGGCCTAATGGCAGCTCTTCACAACCCATTTGACGTTAAGCAAGACCTTCAACCAGAAGTAGAAGGTTCATATGCTAAGTTAATGATGACGACTTTCTATACATTCTAGGCGTGTTACACCGTCTTTACATAATTACTGGAAAGGGAGGTGTTGGAAAAACATCTCTGTCTTTAGCGTTAGCTAAGAAGTTAACTAATGAAGGCAAGAAAGTTAAATACAACAGCTTCGATCAAGAAGACCAGACAGCTCTTTGTGAAGAGCTAAATATACCATCCCTACATCTAGAGCTAGAGAAATCTGCTGAGATATACATGGGAAAGAAACTTGGTTCAGAAATGGTTGCTTCATGGATAATGAAGACTCCCTTTTTCAAGTCTCTCTTCAATATGATTCCAGGACTTGCTCATATGATTCTTCTTGGGCACGTAATTGACCTCCTTGAAGACGATCCTGACCTAACTATTATTCTAGACTCGCCTTCAAGTGGTCATGCAATGACAATGTTTGAATCGTCTCATAACTTCAAAGAAATATTTGGAACTGGTCTCTTAGTAGAAGACATCAATCGTATGCATCGCTTTATTTATGGCGAACAAAACCTACAGAACTATATTGTTTCGTTACCAACTAAAATGGCATTGAATGAAGCAAAAGAAGTAAGAGAGCACCTTCAGTCTTTAAATTTTAAAAATACAGAAATAATAATAAATGACTGCCTATCCCCCCTACTTGCCCAAAAAGAAGATCTTCCAGATTTTTTAAGTATAAAGAACTCTCTAGAGAAAGAAGTGATTGAAGAATATAAAGATATAGCATCCAAAAAAATCCCTCACTCTCTAGGTGAAGATTTTCAATCAGTCATTAAAGACTTAGATAAAAATACTATAGGGGTGCTTTCATGAGTATTCCAAATAAGAAAGTTGAAATATTTTGTGGAACTGGAGGAGTTGGAAAAACGACTCTGGCCACTTCAAGAGCACTCTCTCTCGCGAAATCAGGCAAGAAAGTATTGTTAATTACAATAGACCCTGCAAAGAGATTGAAACAATTACTAGGTCTAAGTGATCAAGATTCGGGTGAAGTTACACCTGTATCAACGAAAAGCTTCTACCCTGATGAGACAGAATCACATGATCTATATGCTTTATTAATGTCTCCGTCTAAAACTTTAAACAGAATTGGTCACGCAGAAGGTCTTAGCCAAGATTTAAATAATAGAATTCTTAAAGTTCTCACAAAGCCATATGGTGGAATGAACGAGATTATGGCAGTTATTGAAGTTCAATTTCAATTAAGCCATGGTGACTTCGATACAATTATCTTAGATACCCCTCCAGGAAAGCACTTTATTGACTTTCTCCAGGCCACTAGAAAGATCGAACAATTCTTTGATAAAAGCTTTGTAGAGATATTCAAATTTCTAGGAAAGAAAGTTGGAGGAAAGAGTGCTCCAAAGAAACTATTCTCCAAGATTGTATCTACAGGAATTAAAAAACTCTTAACTTATCTAGAAAAGGTTACTGGTTCTGACTTTGTTGACCTCTTTGTAGATGCCATCGGATTTTTATACAAGACAAAGAATCACTTCACTTCAGCAATAGAATTTCAAAAGGAACTTGGAAAAAAAGAATTTTCTAATTGGTTTCTAGTTACATCCGCAGAGCATCATAAAGTAGGAGAAGCTCTCCACTTAATGCAAGATGCCGAAAGCTTTATGCATGAAGATAACTTCTTATGTGTCAATAAATGCCACAAGCCTTTCTTAGACAATTGGCATCCTGTTGACACAGAACTAAATCTACTGAAATCCACTATGCTCACTAAGGAAAATGAGTTAAAAACATTTGCAGGAAAAAACTTTCAAAGAGTACTCGAATTTTCAGAGATTCTCTCATCAAAGCCCTGTGAACATGTTACTAATTTAGCACAAGGATGGAATCTACTTCAGTCCTAGGAGCAAAGAATGTCTTATAAAATTAATACTAAAAACGAATTTGAAAAATTTGTTTCAGAACACTGGAATGAATTAAATGAATACTTTGATTCAAAGTTTGAAAAGCAATCAACTCCAATTTATTCAAGTGTAGATATTAGAGAGAGTAAAGATAAGATTGCTCCTGTAGATCACAATATGTATCCCGCAGGATTCAATAACCTTTGTACTCTAGACCTTGGTTATGCGACAGAAGTCTTTGCACAAACTATTTCATCTATTGATAAAGATATTAAAACTGTTGGAGTTATAGCTGAATCTCATACTAAGAATTTATTCTACTTAGACCACTTAGCAATGCTTGGTAAGGCCATTAGAGATGCTGGTTATGAAGTCACTTTCTTAAGTTTTGATAATAACTTATTTGCAGAAGCAAGTGAGCTAAACTTAATTTCACATTCTCAATTTGATTTACAAATTCTTAAAGCAGAAATCAAAGATGGTAAAATCTTTGCTTCTAACTCAGAACAAGATTTTGTAATTTTAAATAACGATCAATCAGATCCTATTGATATTGATTGGAAGTCTATTGAGACTCCAATCAACCCGACTCCATTAATTGGATGGTTTGCAAGACAAAAGAATAAGCATTTTTCTTATTATAATAAAACTGTTGAAAACTTTGCGAATCAATTTGATATTAACCCAGATATTCTTCAGGCCAAGTTTAGAACTGTTGAGAACGTTGACTTCTCATCAAAAGAAGGACTTGAGCAATTAGGAAAAGCTGTTGATGATCTAAAAACAGAACTTCCAGAAGATAAGAAAATTTTTGTAAAGGCCTCACAGGGAACTTACGGAATGGGAATCTCAGTTGTTTCTAGTGGAGAAGAAATTATCTCTATGAACAGAAAAGCTAGAAATAAAATGGACATAGGAAAAAATAAAATTAAATTCACTTCCCTATTAGTTCAAGAGGGTGTCGACACAATTCTACAATACGACGAGATGCCTGCCGAAGTAGCGATCTACCTTGTTGCAGGAAAAAGTGTTGGTGGATTCATGAGAGTAAATAGTGAAAAGAAAGCAGACGGAAACTTAAATAGTAGAGGAATGGTTTTTAGAAAATTTTGTATTAGTGAAATTAGACAGAACCAAGATCACAAGGCGAAAGAAGCTGTTTATACAGTCGTAGCAAGATTAGCGACTCTAGCAAGCACCGAAGAAATTAAAGAAGTATTAAATTAAGGAGAGAGATATGATGAAAGGATCAAAGGCCAACGTTGTTGAGGCCATAGGAAATACACCAATTGTAAAACTTAATAGTCTTGCAAAAGATAGCAACTGTGAAATCTATGTGAAGCTTGAGTTTATGAACCCAGGGGGATCAACTAAAGATAGAATTGGTGCTTACATGTTAGATCAAGCCGTCATTGATGGAGACCTTAAGCCTGGTGGAACAATTATTGAAGGAACTTCAGGTAATACTGGTGTTGGACTTGCAATGTGGGCAGCAGTTCACAAGTACAAATGTATTTTTGTTTTAGCAGATAAGCAGTCTCAAGAAAAAATTGATAACCTAAGAGCCTTTGGAGCAAAGGTTGTAGTTTGTCCTACAAATGTTGAACCTGAAGACCCTAGGTCATACTATAGCGTATCTAAAAGACTTGCTCAGACAATACCAAACTCTTTCTACGTAAACCAATATGATAACCCTCACAATAGAAACACTCACTATACTTGGACAGCTCCTGAAATGTACGAGCAAACTCAAGGTGACTTTGATGTCTTTATGGCCGGAGTTGGAACAGGTGGAACAATCACAGGTTGTGGAACTTACTTCAAAGAAAAGATGCCAAATGTTGAAATCGTTGGAATCGACTGTGAAGGTTCTATTATTGCTCACTACAAGAAAACAGGTGAAATATGTGAAGCTAAATCATATGTTCTTGAAGGTGTTGGAGAAGACTTTATTCCAGAGAACTATAACTTTGACGTAATTGATGATTTTGAAGTTGTTGGTGATAAAGAAAGTTTCCTAATGACACGTAGACTTCTTAAAGAAGAAGGTATCTACGCTGGTGGTTCTGCAGGAGCAGCAATTTGTGGTGCACTTAAGTATGCTGCAAAACAAACAAAGAAAAAGAAAATCCTTATCCTTCTTCACGACTCAGGAAATAGATACGCTTCAAAAATCTACAATGACGATTGGATGAGTGACAATGGATACTTAGACTCTTCATTTAATGTTCAAATTAAAGATGTAATGAATGATATTGGAAAGAAATCTGAACTTCATACTATCAGAGACAGTGCAACGATTGGTGAAGCAATTAATATCATGGATACAAAAGGAATTTCTCAACTTCCAGTACTAAATGCAAAAGAAGAAATTGTAGGACTAGTAACAGAGAAAAATCTTGTTAAGCCAGTATTAATGGGTGAATTCCAAAGAGATGATAATATTTCTCTAGCATTCTCTAACAGATATAGAATTGTTGATAAGAACTTACTTCTAGAATCAGTTGGTGAAGCACTTCTTCAAAAAGAAGTTGCCCTCATTACTGACAATGGAAAGCTAGTTGATATTCTTACAGAGATAGACGTTCTTCAATACTTTTCAAAGAAAGGTAACGTTTAATGAACAAGTCTCAGATAAAAGGACTAAAGAAGGCCTCTCGCGTAATTCATGCTGGAGGTCATCCCGACTCTGAGACAGGTGCAATTATTCCCCCGATTTATCAAACTACGACTTATGTTCAGTCTAGTCCAGGGGTTCATAAAGGCTACGAGTACACTCGATCGCACAACCCAACAAGAACAAGACTAGAAGAATGCTTAGCCTCATTAGAAGAGGCCAAGCATGCTGTAGTTACAGCAAGCGGAATATCTGCGGCCATGCTAGTTATGCACGCAATACCAGCAGGTTCAACTGTACTCTTAAGTGACGATGTCTATGGTGGAACCTACAGACTTTTTACGACTGTATTTCAAGACATTCATAATTTTGTTTTCATAAATACGACTGACATAAAAGAGGTTGAAAAAAAGATAAAGGAACATAAGCCTCATCTTCTATGGATTGAAACTCCAACCAACCCACTTCTAAAAATAACAGACGTAAAGAAAGTAACAACAATTTCTAAAAAATATAAAGTGAAGACTCTGGTAGATAATACTTTTATGAGTCCATACTTTCAAAATCCTCTTACACTTGGTGCTGACATTGTTCTTCATTCAATGACTAAATATATTAATGGTCATAGTGATGTTGTTGGTGGTGCACTTATGCTCAATGATAAGAAGCTCTATGAAAAAATCTGGAAGCTACAAAACTCATTAGGACCAAGTCAATCACCTTTTGATTCTTGGTTAGTACTAAGAGGAATCAAAACCCTTGCAATAAGGATGGAAGCACATCAAAAGAATGCACTTCAAGTCGCAAAGTTTCTTGAGTCTCATCCGATGGTAGAGAAAGTTATTTATCCAGGACTGAAAAGTCACCCTCAATATAAAATTGCAAAATCACAGATGTCTGGCTTTGGAGGAATGATGACTTTCTTCTTAAAAGGAGACATTAAAAAGTCTAAGAAATTTCTCTCTAAAATTAAATTATTTTCTCTAGCAGAAAGTCTGGGAGGAGTAGAAAGTTTAATTGAACACCCAGCAATCATGACTCATGCATCAATACCTAAAGAAACTCGAGAAGAGTTAGGTATTACGGATAACCTAATTAGATTATCCGTTGGAATTGAAAATGTTGATGATTTAATAAATGATCTTGATACGACCCTAAAAGCTATTCGTTAAAAGTCTGCAGGCCCATCTTCAATTACTTGAGAAGGAACAGTATTTTCGCTAGCGTTTTGCTCTTCATTTAAATTTTGAATCACTCTTGGAACTTGTGCCTTTATTTTATTAGGCGATAGAATCCCTGAATATTCTTTTCCTCTATTAAAGACAATACCTTCTCTTAAGTACTTCTTTGTTAATAGGTAAGAACAATAAACTTTTCCATGATCACTAGAAATATTCTCTTTTTCACCAGGAGCAAAAATTAATCCATCATCTTGAAGAATTTTTTCAATCTTTGCAACTTCCTTACAGTATATTGAAGATCCATTTTTACAGCTATCAACTCTCTTTAGGACTTCAACTCCACCATCATCAATCTTTATATGAACTGGCTCTCTACACACATCAATAATCCAACTGCTCTTCATAAACTTAAGTTTAGAATGACTTATAGAAATAGAACAATCGCTCTTAGAGATAGCAAGGATATTTTTAGAGAGACCAAATGGTGCTGCTTTATGTTCAACTACAGCGTCATAGCTTCCCTGTATACAATCCATATCTGAAAACATATCCATAGAATATACATTAGATATTAAAAGAACTAAAATAATACTAGATTTGAATAATTGCATTTTTACTTACCTCAAAAACGATCATTGTTGCATCATGGGTAAAAAACATCCCAGTCTTTTCTTTCTTTAGAGTATAGAAGACTTCATCTAATAATTCACGTCTAGATTTATTAACATTGTTAATTGCTATGTTTTTAACAATTTCTCTGCCAGGAGGATTATCAAGTAATCCACTTGAGAGAATCATTAACTTCTCACCTCTTTCAATCGAAAATTCATTCTCTTCAATACTCTTAGAATTAAGGATAAGCTCTGAATTACCTGACTTCCAAACTCTTCCTTTCATCTTCTTTAAATCCATACGAATAAAGAGAACATCTAACTTTCTTTTTTCTTCCTTAACCTTTGAATTTTCAATCTCAATATTAAGGCCTTTTATAAAGTCATTAATTTTATTATCACCAAAGGCACTACTTCCTCTTAAATCATCAAATTGCTTCATGATAATACTTGAAACAAGATAAGATCTAGACCTCGCTAAAAGTAAGAGAACTTCATTATCAGTAGTTATAACATCAAAGAATTCCCCACCCGAGCTCTCACCTGCTCCAAATTTACTTGCTGCAGTTAAACCTTTAAAACTCTCTTCCCTGATTGGAACGAGCTTCTCATGAATTTCTTTTACACGTTGTAGCTCATTTATAGCCGCGGCCATAATTTTTTCTATACTTTGCCCTACTTCATTTAGGTCATCACTGTCTATACTCTCAACCTGAGGATTAATTAATAGATTGAACCATGGTCTTTGTAAGTAACTAGGGTCATCAGTATTGATAACTCCCTTTATAAAGCGATCTATATTACATAGCTCTTCCATATTTTTATTTCTTAAACAGTTAGCATTTCCAACAAGAACAACATTTCCATTAATTTGCATTTTATGTTCTGAATAGAAATCATTGAACGCTTCCCAGTCAGCAATTGATAGCAGTAGTACCGCATGGTCATCTTTTAATAAGTTCTCAAAGACTTTTGACTGATCAAAATTAAAAGTTATGACCTCACATAGATATTGAGTTTCTAAGTCCTGAAAGACGGTTTTCAGCTCTGATTCTTTGGACAAGACTACTATTTTCTTCATATTTCTTCGCTCGTTAATTTTCTCTGTTTATATCCCTAATAGACTAACAAAAAACAATAATTCAGAGTAGTTAGGGCAAATATCTCTGCCGTTTCATCCGTTTATATGACTTCATTTTTTGGCATTTTCAAAAGACGACCAACATTCATAACCTACCGATAATACAAAAGAAAAAGTAATTTCTAAAGATTTTCAGCCAAAATAACGATAAATGCTGTGCACGCTACTACAATAAGTTAATAGCTAAGCATTGGGCTAATTATGGAAAAGAAAAAAGATAATGTTATTTCACTTCAATCAGTCGTTGCAAATGTAGCAATGCTTGACCTTGTAAAACAAGTTCGAGAGCTACGTGAACAACAGCAAGAAATGTGTGAAATGGCCGTAAAGAGTATGTTAAGAGCACTAGATGCCAAAGATCACTATACTTACGGGCACAGTACTCGTGTTGCCTATTATTGTGTGACTCTTGGAAAAGAGCTAGGTCTTGATGAAAAAGAAATGTATGAGTTAGAAATGTCAGCTCTCTTTCATGATATTGGAAAGATTGGTGTTCCGGACGCTGTACTTTTAAAACCTGCTCGATTAACTGAAGATGAATTCTTAAAGATGAAAGCGCATCCAAGTATAACAGCAGAAATTCTACAAGACTTTGACTGTTTCACTGATATTGCAACATACGCAAAACATCACCATGAAAGATATGATGGACGTGGTTATCCAGATGGACTCAAAGGTGAAGATATACCACTCTTTTCAAGAATCATTCTGATTGCAGATACATTTGATGCTATGACATCAACAAGACCATACAGAAAAGGTCTACCTTACGAAGTTGCATTTAGTGAATTAGAAGAGTTTTCAGGATCTCAATTTGATGCTGAACTTGTAAAACACTTTATAAAGGCAATGACTAGAGAAGATTCAAAAGGAGAAGAAACTTTTGAACTCACAATTATTGATGGAAACTTTGCTAAAGACGCTGCTTAAAATAAATAACGATTAAATTTAAATATAAAAAAAGAGAAGCTAAGCTTCTCTTTTTTTGTGCTATCGATAAAGAACTAGCTACTTTTTACAGAAGCTAGTCTCAAGATTTGTATTAATATTATAGAGTTGAATAGTTCTACAGTCTTTAAATGATCCATAGACATTACTTGGATGACACTCAGGTTCTTTATTATTTTCAAGACTCCAATCACTATTCTTTTTACATTCAACAAAGCTTACTTGATCAACACATGCCCAATGCTTCCCTGTACAGTTATAAACAAGTCCTCTTCCTGTCTCTAAGTAATTAGGAGGTTCTTGATACTCTAGTTTTTCTTTAACAACCTTTTCAATCATTTTAGATGGTTCAGTTGTCGTCAGATTGCTAATAGCTTCAGACATTTCGTTACCTTCAGAACTTTCTTGATTGTTTTCAGAGACACTGCCCTCTCCAAGAGATGAAGGTTGCTCATCACTACTTTCACTCATGGTATCCTCAGTATTATCTACTAAATCAAGTTGATTTGGCACAACCTGAGTTGTTTCAGTTGGAGTCTCTACTTTATCTTCAACAACTATGTCCTTAGGTTGCTCTTCAACAGGAGGTGGCTCAACTTTAACTTTCTCTTCTGTTACTTCTTGTTTTACTTCTTTTTTAACTACTTTCTTTTTTCTCTTTGGACGATTCTTTCTAGCAATAGGCTTCACATCTGGAACTGTAGTATCGTCTTCACCTGGCTCTAATAAAATACTTGCTCCTAAAATAAGAACAAGACCCACCAGTCCAAGTCGCATAATTTTTTGCTTCTTTTCCTTGGCTTCATCCTCGTCCTCATCTTCATCATCTTCATACTCTTCATCGTCGTCATATTCTTCAGACTCAGCGACCTTTTGAGCGACATCTATCTCTTCTGTTTTCTCATCAAACTCTCCTTCCTCGTCTTCGTATTCCTCATCATCATCTGAATCAGATCCGGGAAGTTTTGATTTAATAGAACTCACTAAATCTTCAATTTTCTCTTTCAGGTCGTCGAACATTCTTCTTTCCTTTGAAGGATTCAATAACTTATAATAGGTGTAATCTTATAACTTATCGAAAATTAACAAAAAAGGTTGAGCAAAAGTGATCGATGATGGTGTAATAAAATATGATAGGTCAAACTTTACCCACTCAGGGCCTCTAAAAGAGGAACTTTGGAGTGAACTCGAGAATTGGCGAGTGAAACTTTTCAAGCTTAACCTTATTGGAGAATACCCGAAGGAAAAGGTAGGCTTTGGAAATCTGTCTAAACTACTCAATTGGGATAAGCAGGCCAACTTCATCATCACAGGAACGCAAACAGGAAAATATCCCAACCTAACAGGAGAGCACTACACCCTTGTAGATGGATATGACCTAAAAGAAATGAAGCTAAGTCAGGTTGGTCCCCTAGAGGCTTCCAGTGAAGCACTCACTCATGCCGCAGTCTATGAATCTAATAAAGAGATTACGACTGTCTTTCATATACACAATACTGCAATCTGGGAAAAAATGATTCAAGGTAATTACGATGCAACTCCTAAAGAGGTGCCGTATGGGACTCAAGAAATGGCAAATTGTGTTGGAACGCTCATAAATGGTAGGTCTTCAGGTGTAATAGTAATGAAAGGTCATCAGGATGGAGTCATTGCTTACGCTAAAAGTCTCAATGAGTGTGGAAAGTTAATATTAGAACTTGCTGATAAATATCTCTAGCTCTTTTAACTTTTCTCTACCATTCAAACTCTCATCACTTAAAAGGGCCACGGAAATAAACTTATCAACTGGTGAGAGTAAAACTACTTCTGTGTTAAATTTATCTAATATATGTAAGACTTCCGAAAAAGATTTTTTATTTTTAATATTTAGAATTCCCCAGTAGACATAATTGGAGTCAAACTTATTTAAAAGATTATGAATCATTAGCCCCATAGTTTTTCTATAATTAACTTCAACAAAAGGATGAAACCCACCATCATATGTAAAAGTATCTATTTGAATTGATCCCTTTGCCCCAAGTTTGATTAACTTATTTCTTATATCAAACATTCGGGATAAGTTTTCTTCTCCAATACTTTCACTTACTGACTTAACTTCGCCCCCTTTAAATTGACCAAAGCTATCTATATAGTTTTCAATAATAAAATATGTCTCATTCTCTAAATCAAAAGTAATTCCATAATCATTGAATTTATTCACAAATTCAGAGTAGACAGACCTTTTTGTGATTAAGTCGAAGTCTTCTACTGACTTTAAAATCTTGATTCCTCTTCCAGAAACTCCCCATTCGTCTCTCGATATAATAGGATAATGTAATATTTCCTTAGCAATATTAACTGAAGTTGTAGAAGGTATAGGGATCCAATTTTCGTCTAGCCCAAGGTCTGTCATAGTGATCTTAGAGTTAAAAAATCGCTCTTTCTCCAGGTCATTACAAGGTCCCCACCAAGGGGAAGATTTCCCATTCTTGGCGATTTTAATAGATGAAACATCAAGCTTTTCTAAATGATTTAAATACTCATCACTAAAAGGATAATCACTTCTTAATATTGCTTTTGAATTTTTATTAATGAAAAAGAAAATATGATCAAACCAACTGGCACCTTTTATTTTCTTATTTGATCCAGAAAGAAAGAGTTCGTAATTTAGATTTACGTGATAAGTTACTTCTTCCATTCTCTTCTATTTGTCACGACAAAGTCATCTTTATAATTTTTAACATTGTTAATAAAGTCTTGATCAAGTCCTGCTCTAACTCTTGAATCGTAATCGAACATCATGGCCTTAGCTCTTGCTGGTGTAATATTTTCAGGAAGAAGTTGATTGTAATACTCCCAAAGTGATTTACTATCACGCCATTTATTGAGCCAATTTCTTCCATATGCAACATGACTAATTTCATCTTCATATACAATATTCATAATCTTTTCAGTTTCATGATCTTCAATATCTTTAAAAATATTTTCAAAATATTTTGCAAAGTCTAAGTTAGCAGCTTCAAAAGTCAAAGAAACAAGAGCGAAGAATCCATCAAGTTCTTTAACTTCAGAAAATTTCTTCCAAAAGAAATCATTCAATGCAACTCCACCAAACTCCAGACCTAGTTTTTCCATTCTATTTTTATAAAGAAGAAAATGTTTTTGTTCGTCTGCAATAGTTGAAAGAAGCCCCTTCTTCGCTTTCATGTCATTCTCATCTCTTGTCGGCAGACAGAGAATTGCAGCGGCCATCATTTCAATGGCAAGCAGCTCATGATTTGCAAAGAAGTGAAGGGCCATTGCCCTTCTTTCTGGAACATGTAGAGATCTAGGTCTTGGAAACTTAATTTGAACATCAGAGAAAGCAAAAAGCTTATCTCTTCCTGGCGACTTAGGCCTTTCCACAATATTAAAGTCAGTAAAGCTCGTAATCACTTTAGGACTAAGGAGCTTATCTTCTAGCTTAGGAGAAAAGAGTAGAGTTCTCGCATACTCATCTATATTCATACTCTAACTTTTCTTTCCACTAAACTTTCTTTTCTTTTTGAAAGTAGACTTCTTACTATTCTTTCCTGCGGGAGCACCTCTTTTAAAAGCTGCTGCTTTAGAGTTCCCTTTTCGAGCACCAGATCTAGGTCCTCCTCTTCGACTAAACTTACGCTGTTGAAAACAATCTTCACAGATAGCAAATTTATGTTTCTCTGCTAATTTAGTTCCACAGCTTGAACAAGTTGGAACTATCTTCTCAGATAGAAGAGTATTTAGCCTATCAACTGCTCCACCTTTATTTTCTAAAAGTTCGGCTTCATTGAATAGAAAGTTCTTATTATCAAAGTGTCTTGCAAGCCATTGATAGAGCTCAACACACTTAATAGAGGTCTCTAAATAATCTATATCACTAGATTTAAAATCAATTGGCTCATTTAATATATCTTGAGATTTTACATAGTGAGAAAGAATCCACATATAATACTGAACATGCTCTAGTAAACCTTGATTTACAGGAGCACATGCAAACCCAAAGATTTCAGATGTAGACAGTATATTTTCCGCATCAGTATCTTCTACCATTTCTGCTAGTTCAATCATTTCTTTCAATTGGACACAGAAGAATGGTTTTTTGAAATCCATTGTATGAAATAATCTTAAAAACTCTGAAAGCTTAAGCCCTGGAAGATTATTATCATCTAGAGCATTATTTACTTTATTAAAGATATCTAAGTCAGGACCAACCATACACTGAGTGGACTGATCTAATTGAGCTGTTAAAGCGTCATTAATTTCTTTTATTCCATTTTCAACTTTTGTTAACGTTGTAACAAAACCTGTAGGGAAACGCTTAAATCTTCCCGCACGCCCAGCAATTTGCTTAATCTCACTCTGAGATATTATAAATTCATGACCATCAATAAACTTAGATAAAGTTGAGAATACGATTCTTCGAATAGGGAGGTTCATCCCCATTGAAATAGCATCAGTTGAAACGATTATATCAGTTTCACCTTCATCAAATTTTCGAGCTTGCTCTCTTCTAACTTCAGGACTTAATCTTCCATATACAATTGATACTTTAAACCCGACTTTTTCTAGATCTCTTTTGAATCTCAATGCATTTCTTCTAGAAAAAACAATTAATGCATCATTCTTCTCTAGTTGCCCAACAACAATAGGTTTTGGCTCAACATTAAGTTCAGTCATTCTAGTATATTCTTTAACTATTAGTTCATCACCACAGAGATCAGCGACTTTTTTAACAAGGTCATATGCTGAAGGATCTCCACACACATGAATCTCAGGAGAATAAACATTTACGAGAGCTCTCGTCCATGCCCACCCTCTTTGCTTATCTGTAATCATTTGAATTTCATCAATTACACAGCAATCAAAAACTTCTCCAAATCTTGCCATTTCAATTGTAGAAGAAAAGTGAGTTGCACCTTCATTCTCTATAACTTCTTCACCAGTTAGTAGAGTTGTCTTTGCTCCCTTTGAGTTCAATGTATCGTAAAGCTCTCCAGCCAGAAGTCTTAATGGAGCAAGATAACAACCAGTCTTGGCCTTACTTAGGGCCTCTACGGCATGATAAGTTTTTCCTGAGTTGGTTGGACCCATATGATAAATGATCTTTCTTTTTATCTCTCTAGCATTTGAGTGAAGCCAGAACTCTCCAAGATAATCATTTAAGATTTTAGATGATACATCTTTCTTCTTTAATACAACGATTGCCCTTACGAACTTTCTAAATTCTCTTTGAAGATACTTTTTCCCTTTCCATAGATTAACACCTAGCTGAGAAAAGAATTTTTCATATTCATTATCTTCAATTAAGTCTTCTGAAAATTCATTATTATTTAACCAATCTCTTAAATGAGGGATGATATTTCGTGCATGATCTTTAGCAAGAGGACTTGGATAATCAAATTTTTCACTAAGATTATTTTTTATTTGTGATTCAAGTCTATTTAAAGAAGATCTTTTTAATTTATTTCTTGCCTTAAAAATAGTCTTATCTAAATCTTTTTGAAGATTATTATAAATGTCTCCAATCTCTTCAATTGATTTATTTAATGATGATTCTATTTTAACAAATGACTTCTCAATTTCTTCTTCACATGAATCAAAGATGAATTCTCTAAGTCTTGTTCTATAGTTTGCAACACAGGCAAGACACTGACAGTCTAGATCAGACATCTTCAATGATAACGTAAAGTTTTCAAGAATTTTGGTTTGAGCACTTACATGATTCTTCTTTATCTTTTGCATCCACTCATAGAATGCTTTCTGATGTAGAGAGAGTATATTTAAGCTGATCCCACCGTCTTGACCATAGAAGTATCTCTCCTGCTCAGGAAACATACAGTCATCTAAAAAGATTAAGTCTAATACATTATCTCTTTGAACAAAGTCGTAGAAAGTTGTGTACTCTTTCCCAAATAATGGAATGAGTGATGGAAACTCTAGAAAGAAAGTATACAGAGATGTTTGAACTTCTTTTACAAAGTTTAAAATGATTTCTGCATCTTCAACGGAACGAACATATTCGTCATCGTCTCCAAAGCTATTAATTTTTATGATTGTTTTTCGTTCTGATTCTAGTAAATTTTTTACTTCATCAAAATCAACTAAAGAAGGAACCTCAGATTGAGCCACGTTTACTCCATTTAAAGTGTGTTGTGGCCCATCATAACTTACAGTATTAAATCAGTCTAACGATCAAGCTCTACGGCATACGAAAGAGCAAGCTTAGCAAATTTAACTGCATGAAGTGAACCACCTCTTGATTGTTCTATTGTATCACGAGAGGTATGAATATTGTGATTCATATCGCCTTTCTTTGATTCAAATGGCATTGAAGCTGGGTAACCCTGTCCATGCCATGATGCATGATCAGAACATCCATAACCACACTTGTCATATCCCCAACTAACTTCTGGAAGATATTTATCTAAAAGTGTTCCAATAAATGCATTTTGTTGTTGATTTGTATAATCTGTCATCATAACGATATCTAAGTCAGAACCTTTAAAGTTCGTCATATCTAATTGAAGAACACCTACAATATTTGCATTTTTCTGCTTCATCTCTTTTGCAATTGCTTTAGATCCTAATAGTCCTACTTCTTCAGCAGCATACCCCATAAACTTGATAGTTTTAGTCGGCTTATACCCTGAGTTTGCAAGAATTCTAATTGTCTCAGTTATAGTTGCAATACCTGAAGCATTATCATCAGCACCTGGAGCATGTGCATTGGCTCTTCCCCAGTAACCTGCTACAGAATCTGCGTGACCACCAATAATAATTGTCTCATCAGTAGTTCCTTCGATTGTTAGAATTACTGAAGGCTGATCCCATTTTGAATGTTCATATAGCTCTACTTTTGCATCATTTCTATGAGCGATTAAACTAGACCAGTGATCTTTAATCCAATGAACAGCATCTACACCTGATTGAGACTTATAATAACGGTTCTTATAGCTAGATAGTTTCTTGATAACTTCAGTAATATTCTTTTCACTTACTTGAGCAATCATATCTGTTACTACATCTTCTTCTGTTAGTGAGTACTCAGCAAATGGTGCTGACTTTGCAAAATTTCTTATCTCGCTAGACTCGAGAGTTTCTAATGCTTCATCTAAAGAGTCATGAACCATAAATCCACCACATCTATTAAATCTCTCATGCATCTCATGACTTAACTCATTGATAGAGTCTTCATCTATTTCTAAAAGTGAGATTCCTTCTACACTCTTAATCTCCATAGCTTTTGGACCAAATGACTTATTAGTAAAGCTAATTACATCACTATCAATAGTTATTAATTTTTTAGCTGGGGCTTGGGCCGCATTTACAGATGAGCAAATGAGCAAAGAAAGTGAAATCCATTTCAACGAATTCTTCATTGTATATTCTCCTAATTAAAAATCTTCCTGATCTTTCCTTAATATTGTAGTGCAGACTTTGATTAAATACTGCAAATAAGTTCTTACAAAATAAAACTTTGAGCCAATATGCTAATATGTAAGAATAAATACAACTACTTAAGCTAATCCAAATGGAGATTAAAATGGTAAAGACCTGGCTAACTGAAACTTTTAATATTAAATATCCTATTATAATGGCGCCGATGTTTCTTGTTTCTAACAACGAAATGATTATTCAAGCTTCCAAATGTGGAATTATGGGCTGCATACCTGCTTTAAACTGGAGAACTCCTGAGCTTTTTGAAGAGGGTATTAAAGAACTAAAAGAAAAGTGTGAAGGACCATTTGGAATTAACTTAATTGTGAATAAATCAAATGTTCATTTAAAGAAGCAAATAGATATTTGTGAAAAATATGCTCCAGACTTCATTATAACTTCTCTTGGAAGTCCAAAAGAAGTTATCAAAAGGTGTGCCCCAAAAGGAACAAAAATTATCTGTGATGTAGTTGATCTAGAGTATGCGAAGAAAGTTGAATCACTCGGAGCTGATGCAGTCATAGCTGTTAACTCAGGTGCCGGAGGTCACGCGGGACCAACACCTTCATCAATATTAGTACCTCTTCTAAAAGAAGGGTGCAATCTACCAGTTATCAGTGCTGGTGGAATAGGAACAGGGTCTGCTTTATTTTCAACTCTGGCCCTTGGAGCAGAGGGAGCATCAATTGGATCTCCATTTATTGCAACTTCAGAGAGTGGAGTAACGGATGACTATAAGCAAGCTGCTGTTGATTTTGGCGCCAAAGATATTGTACTGACTTCAAGAGTTTCTGGAACACCTTGTACTGTAATCAATACTCCGTATGTTCAAAAGATAGGAACAGATCAAAATTTTGTTGAGTCCTACTTGAATAAGAATAAGAAATTAAAAAAATATGCAAAAATGCTTACTTATTACAAGGGAATGAAGTCTATTGAAAAGGCCGCTTTCTCTGCCACATATAAAACAGTTTGGTGTGCAGGACCTTCTATAGAATTTTCACATAAAGTTGAACCTATAAAAGAAATTGTAGACAGACTAATATCTCAGTACGAAACTTCCGTTAAAGAGTTTCAAGATAAAATGATTTAGGACTATTGGTGATAAAATGACTGCAACATTTATATTAAGAAAAGAATTCAAGAGTTCAGAAAGAAGAACTCCACTTACACCTAGCGATGCAAAGAAGCTTATTGATCAGGGACATTCTATTAAAGTTGAGTCTTGTCCAGATAGAATATTCAAAGATAAAGAATATAGTGATGTTGGGTGTACAATTGTTCCAGAAAAATCTTGGATAGAAGAAGATAGTGATACTTTTGTTTTAGGTTTAAAAGAGCTACCTGTTGACGATTTCCCTCTTAAGCACAGACATATCTACTTTGCTCATATCTATAAAGGGCAGACAGGTCATGAACAAGTACTAAAGAGATATAAAGACGGTGGTGGAATACACTTTGATCTAGAGTACCTAGTGAACCAAGAAGGTCGTAGAGTCGCTGCATTTGGAAAATGGGCAGGGTTTATTGGAGCCGCTATTAGCCTAGACAGGTTTTATCAAAAGCAAAGTGGGCAAGCTTACTCTCCCCTTAGTTCATTTGAAAATATAGAAGAGCTTTATTCACAAATTTCAACAAATAAAGAAAAGAGCTCACTAAATCCTCAAGCTATAATTATCGGGTCTCTTGGAAGATGCGGACAAGGAGCAAAAGAAGTTTTCGATCACTTCGGTGTTAAGACGACTCTTTGGGACTTTGAAGAAACAAAGAAAGGTGGTCCTTTCCCTGAAATTACAACTCATGATATTTTTATTAACTGTGTTTTAATGACAAAGAAAATTCCACCATTTCTAACAAAAGAAACTCTAAATACAGATAAGAAACTTTCAATAATTGGAGATGTTAGTTGTGACCCTACAAGTGATTTAAACCCAATACCAGTTTACGATCATATTACAGAATGGAAGAAACCATTCCTAGAAACATGTGGATTAGAATTATTAGCTGTTGATAACTTGCCAAGCTTATTACCTAGAGAGAGCTCAATTGATTTCTCCAGTCAGCTTATAGAGCATCTTCAAAACCTTGCAGACAAGGGAAGTGAAGACCTTGTGTGGAAATCGGCACTAGATACTTTTAATAAGCATTTGTAGATAGCATACAAATGTTTTTCATGTATCTTCTTACATGAAACTCACTAATTCCTGACATTCATCTTAAAATCATTTGTAAGTATTTTAAGATGAATTTTCTCTTTATTTTTCTATATATACTAGCTCTTCACCTCGTTATTTTTATTCCATTTTTAGAACACCAAAAAGTACATTTAGAGACTAAAGATCTTAAAATAAAAAAAATTAAGCTAAGCTTCTCTACAAGAGAGAAGAAGTCGAAAACTAAAAATAAAAATAAAAAAAGAAACAATATAAAATTTGATATGCTTAGGTATAAACCATCAAAAGATAATGCGCTTCAACCAAGCTTTAAGCACGCAGATGCTTCTAAGAACTCTAGAGTATATGAAGTATTTGAGCGAATTGAAGAGAGCCTCACCTACCCTCGTGTTTTTAAATCTTCTAAATTCACAGGAACTGTTAAAGCTAAAATCTACTTCAATAGTAAAGGCCATTACCTAGAAGATATCTCTCATTTTGAAGGCATGAACTATTTAAAAGTCTTAGTTGCCCAGACAATCAGAAAGGCCTTTCATGAAAAAATAATGCAAAAAAATAGAGATAGAGATGGGTTTTATGTAACTTGCTTCTTTGATTTTAGACTAGTTACCAACACGAACAAGGTAAGAGAATCCAGTGTTAGCTCGAAGTTCTTATATTTCTACAGACAGGGCTATGGAGGGGAAAGGGGCATAGACTATTTAAATAAAACGGCTTCAGGAATATTTAATACTTTATCACTATTAGAGTATTTGCCAAAATCTAAGAATTTAAAAATGAAAAATAATAGAAAGTTAGAAAAGTATCGTAGAGATTCTGCGTGGAAGTAAGCTTCAAAAAAATGCACTCGCCCTAAGAGCGAGTGCACGTATTGTTTAATTTAATTAAATTAATCCACCTCTTCTTAGAAGTGCATCTGGAGTTGGCTCAGCACCTCTGAACTTCTTATAAAGCTCCATTGGATGTTCTGTTCCACCTTTAGAGAGAATATTGTCTTTAAATTTCGTCGCAATTTCTCTATTGAAAATACCATTCTCTTTAAAGTGCTCAAATGCATCTGCATCTAATACTTCGGCCCACTTGTATGAGTAATAACCAGAAGAGTATCCACCCGCAAAGATATGACCAAATGAAGTCGACATCATTGTTCCATCAACTGCTGGTAAAAGGTTTGCTGGTGCCATTGCTTCTTTTTCAAATTTCTCTGGATCTGTTACATGACTTGTATCACCACTATGCCATGCCATATCAAGTAGACAGAAACTAATTTGTCTAAGAGTAGCTCTACCTTCATGGAAAGTTGCACTTGCCTTAATTTTTTCAATTAACTCAGTAGGAATCGTTTCACCTGTTTCGTAATGTTTCGCGAATAGGTCTAAACACTCTTTTTCATATGCCCAATTTTCTAGGATCTGAGAAGGAAGCTCAACAAAGTCCCAAAATACATTTGTTCCAGAAAGGCTTTCATATTTAGTATCAGCTAACATTCCGTGAAGGGCATGTCCAAACTCATGGAAAAGAGTTGTAACTTCATTGAAAGTTAAAAGAGAAGGTTTTGTTTCTGTAGGTTTAGTGAAGTTACATACAATTGAAATATGTGGTCTCTTCTCTACACCATTTACATTAGACTGACCTCTATAGGCAGTCATCCAAGCACCATTTCTCTTACCTGCTCTTGGGAAGAAGTCTGCGTAGAATGCAGCAATATGACGTCCAGACTCATCAGTCACTTCATAAGTCATGACATCTTTATGATACTTTTGCATTTCTTCATTCTTTTTGAAGTTAAGTCCATAAAGCTTTGTTGCAACTTGGAATACTCCATCAACTACATTTTCAAGCTTAAAGTATGGCTTAAGCATTTCATCATCAATGCTATACTTATCTTTCTTTAACTTTTCTGCCCAAAAAGCATAGTCCCAATTTTGAAGATCAGAAGGTCCACCGTGCTTAACTGCATATTCTTGAAGATCTATCATTTCGGCCTTAGCTTGATCTTTTGCTTTTGCTAGGAAGTCTTCTAGAAAATTTACTACTGTATTAGGGTTTGCGGCCATTCTCTCTTCGAGAGTAAAGTGCGCATGTGACTCATATCCAAGAAGGTTTGCTCTTTGATGGCGTAATTGAGATAACTTTTTAATAATTTCCTTATTATCAAACTCATCACCTTTACAAGACTTAGAACCATTGGCCATATAGAGTCTCTCTCTAAGCTCTCTACTTTCAGCATAAGTCATAAATGGAATTAAGCTAGGGTAATCTAATGTTACAGCCCACTTTCCTTCATGACCTTTTTCTTTTGCTAATATTGAAGCTGCTTCAATTTCACCTTCAGGTAATCCTTTTAAGTCTTCTTTGCTCTCAAGAACCATTACAAACTTATTAGTTTCTTTAAGGTTATTGTCTCCAAACTTTAAACCGTTTGTCGCAAGCTCTTCATCAATTGCTCTTAATTTCTCTTTGTCTGCTTCATTTAATAAAGCTCCATTTCTAACAAATGACTTATAGTTTTTTTCAAGTAACTTTAGATCTTCAGCATCTAAGTTCATTGAATCTTTATTGTCCCAAACAGATTTAACTTTAGTGAATAGATCAGAATCTAAGCCTACATCGTTCCCATATGCCGTTAACTTAGGAGAGAACTCTTTGGCGATCTCCTGCATTTCATCATTAGTTTCTGCTGATAATAAGTTAAAGAAAACTTCAGCACATTTATCAATAATCTCACTTGAATTCTCAAGAGCAATAATCGTATTCTCAAATGTAGGTGCTTCAGTATTGTTTTTGATTTTTTCTATATTCTCTTTACCTAGTCTAATCCCTTCATCTAGGGCCGGTAAGAAATGCTCATTTTTGATTTCTTCAAATGGAACAGTTCCAAAAACTGTTTTATATTCGTTTAATATTGGATTCATAAACACTCCTTATTTTGACTTAAAACTTTCTCTTGTATTCTAAACAAAGGAATTAATACAAAAAACCAAGCAATTAGACAAATCCCTAGGCAATATTCTACAAACGTTTCGCTTTGATAAAATACTAATATTAGTGAAATAACCCCTTTTGCCATCCTATACACAAGCATATCAACTACATACTTGGCTCCATACTTTTGTCTAGCGATAAGAGGAAAATATAACATTTCTTTTGCTGCTGCGAATAAAGAGTAGTCAGTTCCCTTAAATAATACAAAAGTAAGCATTACCGGAAAGATTGAGCTTGAGCCAAAAGAGAAACTTAGTCCTGAAACTAGAAAAAAGAAGACAGGAATAAAGAAGTGTATCGTTCTATTTTTAACGACATTAAAAAGCAGCGGAATAATCAGAATCTGCATAAATAATGAAATTCCATTAATTGAAGAGTAAAGATTTCCTAGATAAGAAACTTTTTCAGCTTTAGTATGAACAAATCTCTCTAATAAAATATTGAACTTAAAATTTGTAAGGTTAATACAAAATTGAGAAAGAATAATTACAATAGCTATTAAAAAAACGTACTTCTTAACTTCTAATATAGAATGGAGTGGTGATTCATCTTTTCTATTGTCTATTTTATCTAACTGATCAAATTTTTTCCCGGTATATTGAAAACAAAGACAAGCAACTAGAACAAAGAAAGTTCCAACAATTGTAATCCCTTCCGCTCCACCTATGTCTGCAGAGAATCTTGAAGTGATAATCCCTCCAAGAATTCCTCCAATAGAACCTAAAGCACCCATTGGACCGTATATTGTTTTTGCAACTTTATAACTAAGAATTGAATTAATGAAAGCTAAAACGGTGTGAACCATTAAGACGATGTAGACTTCTTTCCATATATAGAAAATATAAGCGAATGCATTAGTACCTGAGTGTAAAGAATAAAGAGACGAGGTAAAAACAACTGCAGTTATGCCACCAATGGCCCAGAATAATCTATGAATAGAGTTATTAGCTTGAAACTTATTAAAGAATGTAACCGTCACACTTAGGGCAATTATAGAATAAAACCAAACATGGGGAGACTTCTTTGCTCCATAGAGATCTAAAAAAATCGCCTCAGCAGCACTTCGAATCATAGGGTAAGAAAAAAATAAGAAAAAGAGAGTAAGACTTCCTAGAATGAGACCTCTTTTCTTTTCGCTACTTAAATCCAGTAACATGCCCTTTAGATCTCTAAAGTAATTCTTCTCTTCCATAGTTTAATAGCCATCGTAAAATTGTTAACTAGCTAATGATATACGATTGCCGCGTTACATGAAACAAAACAAATAATTTATTTTAAAATCAAAAAGACTTTATTTTTCTTTGTACCACTTGTTTTGGAGTATTGAACTCCATTTGAAACTGAAACACCTGAAGATTTCTCAGATAAGTTTTGAACTATACTTGCAAGATCTGCTCTTTGGCCCTTGCTGAGCTGTAATGATGTAGACAAGCTTGTTTTACTATCTGCAAGACTAATATCAACTTCTGTAAAATGCCCTTTAATCTTACAAGATATTGTTATTAAGGATTCATTTACAACCAGCTGAGCTAGCTTATTTTCCATGACTCTTATTTTAGAAATAGATTTCTTCTGATTATTTTTTTGAGTATTCCCCAATTGAATAACTTTACCAAATTTAAGTTTAGAGGACTTTTTAAAGTTATCTTCTAGTGTTTCTACTTCAAAGAGACATTCTCTTTTCTTCACTTTGGAATTTTCACTTTCGCGAAATTTGTAGTTCATGGACAGATACTTTTGAAATAGCTCAACCCTGTTCTCATCAACTCCAATATCAATACAATGCTTTCCATTATTTATATTTACAATGTCTTTATCGAGGGTAATTTGAGATAGATAGATCTTCACTCGGTCAAGCGAGACACTTCTATCAAAGCAATACTGCCTAAGCTCAAAGCTTAGAGCATTATTTATAGTAAAAAATAAGATAAGTGATAAAAGAAGATTACTCTTTTTCACTAAGATGAGAGTCTCCAGTCTGACTTTCAAAAAACTTTTCAGCACTATCAAACTCACAAAAGTCTAAAGATGATTGAAAATTAAAAGCCGGAGGTACTTTCCCGCCTTCTTTTTGAATAGTTTCACACGTACAAGCTAGGTTTTTCATAAAGTCGAAAAACTTAGTACTTGTTTCAGAACTCATTAAGTGCTCCATTAAACAAGCATCTCTATCAGCTGTCTCTTCACTAACTCCAACAAAGTCTTTTAGGAAGTAGTAAAGTAATGTTCTAGAAGAAAGAATTCTATGAACTTCGTCATGTCCTTTTTCAGTAAGAATAAGGAATTTACAATCCTCTTCCTCTTCAACAAAGCCTTTCTTTTTCAAGTTATTAAGAGCTGTTGAAACACTTCCCTTAGTTAGTCCAAGATCTTTTGCAATATCAGTAACTCTGGCAAAACCTCTCCCCTCTTTCAATTTATGAATAGTTAAAAGGTAATGGGCCATTGAATGTGATAGTTCTATTTCATGTGTTTTTGATGTCATAATATACCTTGTACCAAACTCTATTGATGCGAGTCAAACGTCAACTTTTCTTTGCACTTAGGCAAAATTATACCATCCCCTGCATTCAATGTTAAGTCACTGATATTAAAGAAAATTACTATGTGGTGAGATTTTCCCATAGGCCCAATTTTTCGCTCGTGTTAAAATGATAAAGTATTGAAATAAGGAAATGGCAATGAAGCGGAAGCTCTTTTTAAGTATATTCTTTTTATTATTCACATCAAGTATTTGTGCTCAGGCCATTATGGATACTCAGTATGGAAGTACGACTAATGTCGATAATCTAACTGATCAAGAAAAAGATGAATCCGAAAACTTTGTACATAACGAAAAGGCCCAAAGAATATATGAAGAAGAATGTACAGCAGATGGTGATACCGAAGATGCTTGTCTAGGTAATAAAGCAGATCCAAAATTTCTAGGACTAAGTTCTTCAATGGTTAGTGCTCTATCTAAAGCATATGTGATGATCATGGGTACAGCTGGAGGAGACCTAGCAAAACCTTTGAAAGAGCCTTTAACTGAAGACGCCAATCAAGCTGCAAATCAAGGTTCAGACGCAGCCTCAGCGGGAACGAAAGGTTCGGACGCAGCCTCAGCAGGAACAAAAGGTTCGGATGCAGCAAATAAAGGAGCAGATAGTGCTAATAAAACTGCTGATAAAAAGCAAGAGGAACAAAAAGATTATTGTAAATATATTCCCGTTGCAACTGAAGCAATTGCAATGCTCAATACAACTACTGAACAGTCCTCTATTTCAAGTCTTCCGACTCAAGAGGATACAGCACAAAGAGACTCTTTACTAAAAGCAGCTGCAAATCACGAAAGTAGAGCTAAAACGGCAAAGATACAAACAACAGGTTGGGGAGCAGGAACAGCTTGCTACGCCGCTATGATGGCATCAGGCTCTATTGCTTACAACAATACTGGAAATATTCTAAAACTAGGAGCATCTGCTCTACTTACTTCTTTTTATATGAGCCAAATTAAAGCACATGAGGACTATGCTGATAAGACAAAGGCCATTGCAGATAAAATGCCTAGTAAGGGAGACTGTAATCCTATTACCGATAAAATGTGTTTTTGTACTGAGGAAAGCTCAAAGACAAGAGCTGATTACCAGACTTACTGTCAGCCAGAAATGAGTAGCGCCACAATTGCGACAACATCAGAAAGAACAACTTGTATTGATGACAATGCTGAAGATGATCCAGACTGTACTTGTGCTCAGACAGATACTTGTATCAGTAAAAAAGTTATGACAACAATTTCAGGTTTTGGCGGATCAAGCCTACTTACTACTCCTGTAATTAGTAGCTTCGGATCACTAGCTAATGGAGAACTTACTGCTGGAAGTTTAACATCTGCCCAAACAAGCTTAAATAGTGCCTTAGCAAAATTAAAGCAATTAGATACACAAGTGAAGCTAGATCCAAACGTTATTCTCACAGACACTCAAAAGGAAGAATTGCAGCTTCTAAAAGATATGGGAATACCTGAAAACCTAGCAACTCAAGTGGCCACAACTCCTGTCTCTTCAGCAGCTGCCAGCACAATGGCTAAATTTTCAAGTGGTACAAAAAGCACAAGAAGAAACTATTCAAATTCAGGTTATTCCAAAAAGAAAAAGAATAATGTTCTAACCTTTTCAAGTGGTGATGGAATCAATTCAAATAAGAAGAAAACGACAAATAAGAAACCAGACTTCTTATCTCGTCTGGGTCTAAAGAAGAAAAAAAGTAAAAAGAATAATCAGGCCGTACTAAAGTTTGCTCAACAAGCCGAAGGAAAGGCACAGATCTCTAACAATAGTGACAGAAAAATCTTTGATATTATTTCTAGAAGATATCAAGTCTCGGGCTGGAGAAGGCTAGAATACATAAAGTAATCTGAGGAACACATGGAAGTGCAATCAACAAGTGAAAGCTTTTCACCAATACTTATCTATGACAGTGAATGCTCTCTATGTGAGAGATTTGCTTCTACAATTAAAAGAATGGATTCCACATCACATATAGAGCTTATACCTCTTAAAGAGGAAGAGGTTTATCAAAACTTCTCTATTCTTAATCGTTCAGAGTGTGAAAAAGAGATCCATCTCCTTATAGCAGCAGATCAAGTACTAAAAGGACCTAAAGTCATCGAGTACCTAATCACTTTAAATCCCACAATAAAAAAAATTTCATGGTTAATTCAATCTAACGCAGGTCAAAAAGCTATGGATATTTTCTATAAATCCTCAAATCTCTACCGTGAGTCATTGCTAAATAGATGCCCAAAATGTAAGAATAAATAACTAATTAATTAGCTGGAGTTACACTTGTTACCATTTGATCAAACACTGATTATCATCCCTACTTATAACGAAATAGACAATATAGAGAGAATGATTACTACTCTCTTTAGTCTTCATAAAGGTGTACACCTTCTAATAATTGAAGATGGCTCACCTGACGGAACAGCTGAAGTTGTTAAGAAGTTTCAAGAAACTTACCCTGAACAACTACATATGATTCAAAGAACAGGAAAGCTAGGTCTTGGAACAGCTTATGTGACAGGATTCAAATGGGCCCTTGAAAGAGAGTATCAATTTGTATTTGAAATGGACTGTGACTTTTCTCACGACCCTGCGCAAGTACCTGATCTTCTAGAAGCTGCTCAAACAAATGATCTTGTTATTGGATCTCGCTATATTGATGGAATTAGAATCATCAACTGGCCATTTAGAAGATTACTTCTATCTTACCTTGCTTCCATCTACACAAGATTTGTAACAAATATTCCGGTATTTGATACTACAGGTGGATTCAAGTGTTTTTCAAGAAAAGCACTATCATCACTAGACCTAGATAATATCATTTCTAAAGGTTATATTTTTCAACTTGAACTGAACTATAAAGTTTGGAGTAAAGGTCTTAAAGTAAAAGAAGTTCCAATCATTTTCTATGAAAGAAGAGATGGTCAATCGAAAATGGCCGGAGGAATTATCTTCGAGGCCTTATTTTCAGTACTAAGGCTTAGATTCAACAAGATGCTAGGAAAACTATAAATACACTAGGCCTCTAATCAGAGGCCTTTATTTTATCTAAATACCTTCGATATTCTGATTCCATATTACATTAACAACAACTGGATCATATCCCTCTTTTAAAATTTCATCTTTAAGTTCAACAATAGAAGAAAAGTTCTTCTTAAAAGACAAGTCCCATAATTCTTTAAAGCTAATACTTAAGTGTTCATTATCATTATTTAAATCGATAAGATCCCAAAGAAATGAATACACTCTCCACTCATTAGTTGGTCCAGTGCAAACATCACTTGGAACATGCTCTATTTCAAGTGGAGCTCTTCTAGGTACCATGTATTCAAATTTTGCCATTGGATCATTGAGATCGACAGAAACCCAAGCTGAAAAGAAGCTTGCCCATCCTTCACTTAAAGCGAGCTCTTTTGAGTAACATTCATCTATCCTATGAGATCCTCCTCCACTTCTTCCAATTCGAGCATGAGAGTAAATAGCATGTCCTATTTCATGTCCAACCACATCCCATTGGTATCCCTTTGTGACATTAACAGTTCCATTGTAGTAATCACCACCAGCAGGAAACTTGATTTTAATCTTTCCATTTATAAAAGAGTCTCTATCAATCTCTTTTAATTTCTCTGAAAGAGTATATGCAATATTTCTAATTTTAAAATATTCTCCACCTGTGGAGTCATAGTTAAAAACTAACTTATGAGCATGACTACAGTGACCTTCAAACTCTAATTGAAACTCTCTATTCCAATCTCCAATTAATTTAAACTTATCCAGACTTAAATCTGTAGTGACCTTGAATTCATCACCAGAATTGCAGTTAAGTTTCCTATCAGCAGTAAAGCGAAGATCTTCAACTCTCTCTTCCACTCCATCTTTTACTATCACAGCACTTATCACGATTCCGCTTCTTCTAATCGGGTGATTTTCAACTTTATCTGGAACTAAATCTCTATCTACTATCTTTTGAAGTGAGGGCTTTGATAAATCTGCTTCATGTGTATTTGCGAAAGATTTTACTGACAAGAGTAAAAAGAAGATTGAAATCCATTTCATTGTACGTCCTTTAAATTAATGAGTACCTAATGGTATCTTTTAATTTAAAGGCGTGTCATGACTCTAAAAATCAAGAGTAAAACAATCAATTATCTATCAAATGACTTTCTAGAGAAGATTTCTCTATTAAAAGGAACAAAAGTCATTAATACGAATATCCAAACTCCACCAAACTCTAGTACTTCACCTTTTTTTCCACCCTGGATAAATTCAGTAAGTAATACAAGTAATAAGTAGGCTCCAATATGAAAATACTTAGGAAGTGGTACTCCCATTGCATTTACAATATTTTTTACTTTTTCAATTTTTCTATAAAGAAATGGAAGTATTAAAAAGTAAAATCCAATTAATATTCCAAGAATTGTTCCAAAGATTAATTTGTTAATCTTTGTTCCACCTACAATTAAATTATGAAGGTTTGTTTCACCTTGAGAGTTATGAGTTAGAAAAAAATCAGAAGATTGAATTCCAAATATTCTCTGCCCCCAAGAAATTTCCTCACCTGCTCCAAAAAAGAAGAGAGACCCTAGTATGATAGTGCAAAATAGAAATAACTTTCCTCTAAAAGGTTTCAAAATAGAAACTCTATAAAAACAAAGTACGCAACCAATCAATAGACCTAGAACAGTTAACCACTCTACAAAACCATCTTCTCTAGCAAAAGTTCCTTCGTACCATGTAACGTCGACATGAGAACCAATCACTCCAGTGAGAGCGACAATTAGAACTAACAAATAAGTAAATCTTTCAAGTGTAAACATTAAACATCTTCTCCAATTTCATTAAACATTGCCACTCTATCTGAATGACGACCTTCTTGAAATTCTGCAGCTAACCAAGCTTCTGTAATCTTAACAATTTCATCCATTGTATTTATTCTAGCACCAACGCAAAGAATATTGGCATTATTATGCTCAATAGAAAGTCTTGCATCTAACTCAGATCTACAAAGAGCTGCTCTTGAGCCTTTATAACGATTAGCAACCATCGATACGCCAATCCCAGACCCACAAAGAAGAACTCCCTTAGCTCCATCCTTTACCACTCCCTTAGTTAAGGCAGTTGCATAGTCAGGATAATCACAGCGAGAATTTTCATGTGTCCCAACATCTTCAATGTTGTGACCAAGTTCAATTAAGTGTTTTTTTAGGATTTCTTTTTCTTCGAACGCTGCGTGATCACAGCCAATAAAGATCTTCATAATCTCATCCGTAAACAGACTCTCGCACTCCAAACGAAGTGTGAGAGTTGATTTTTAAATTAGTATCTATAGTGATTTGGCTTATAAGGACCTTCAACTGGTACTGATAAGTAATCTGCTTGCTCTTTAGTAAGAGAATCAAGTCTTACACCAATTCTTTCAAGGTGAAGTCTTGCAACTTTTTCATCAAGGTGCTTAGGAAGCATGTAAACTTTGTTTTCATACTTATCTGAATTGTCCCAAAGTTCCATTTGCGCCATAACTTGGTTAGTAAACGAGTTAGACATAACAAATGAAGGGTGCCCAGTTGCACAACCAAGGTTTACAAGACGACCTTCAGCAAGAAGGATAAGTCTTCTTCCATCTTTAGCGATGTACTGATCAACCTGTGGCTTAATATTTACTTTGTCGTAGTTGTTGTTTAAGTGAGCTACGTCAATTTCATTATCGAAGTGACCGATGTTAGAGATAATTGCATTATCTTTCATCATATCCATGTGCTCACCGTTGATAACATCGTAACAACCAGTTGTTGTAACGAAGATATCACCAAGCTTAGCAGCATCATTCATTGGCATTACTTCAAAACCTTCCATTGCTGCTTGAAGAGCACAGATAGGATCAACTTCAGTAACGATAACACGTCCACCAAGTCCTTTAAGAGACTGAGCTGAACCTTTACCAACGTCACCGTAACCAGCAACAACACAACACTTACCTGCAATCATAACATCTGTTGCTCTCTTGATACCGTCAACAAGTGATTCTCTACATCCGTAAAGGTTATCAAACTTAGATTTAGTAACAGAGTCATTGATATTGATTGCTGGCATTTTAAGAGTACCTTTTTCAACTCTTTCATATAGTCTATGAACACCAGTAGTAGTTTCTTCAGAAAGACCTTTAATTCCTTCGATTAGCTCAGGAAACTTGTCGTGAACCATATTTGTAAGGTCACCACCATCATCAAGAATCATATTTAGTGGAGAACCATCTGCCCACTTAAGAGTTTTCTCAATACACCAGTCAAATTCTTCGTCAGTTAGACCTTTCCATGCAAATACAGGAATTCCTGCAGCGGCCATAGCAGCAGCAGCGTGATCTTGAGTAGAGAAAATATTACATGAAGACCATCTTACTTCAGCACCTAGAGCAACTAGAGTTTCCATAAGTACAGCTGTTTGAATTGTCATGTGAAGACAACCAGCAATTTTCGCACCTTTAAGTGGTTGAGCTGCTCCAAATTCTTTTCTAAGTGCCATAAGACCTGGCATTTCAGATTCAGCAATATTAATTTCCTTACGTCCCCAGTCCGCAAGCGTGATATCTTTTACTTTGTAGTCAGTAAATTCCATTTAATCCTCCAAGATTTATTGTAAAAATCACCAGTAATATAACACCTTGAAGACCCTAGGGGCAAGAAACCTTTACCGAAGACGTTGACCTAAGGTCCTAAAAAAGCTAAAAATCAGGATATTTATTAAGGACACAACGCAACAAGGATTCTTTGTGGGTGATTACACAAAGCTGAGCATAGATGAAGCTCAGAATATTATCGATTTATACGACTTAGGAGCAATTACGTCCTTAAGTTCTCTTTCTCTTGGAATCTCAAACTCCAATTATAAAGTTGAGATTGAAAACTCTAATTATCTACTGAAAGTTTCAAATGATAAGGGTTTTGAGCACCTAAAGGAAGAGCAAGATATCCTTACACGTTTAAGTGAATCAGGGTTTCGTTTTTCACTACGACCGTTTTCAACAAAAACTGGTGACAATGTCTATACTTACAACGACTTCTTTGGAGTGATATTTCCATTTATTGAAGGAATTGCTCCTGGTCCATGTGATCAGACTTGTTACGAAATAGGTAAAGGGCTAGCGTCGCTACATAGCCTAGAGTGTGAGACTGAAAATGTTAGGTCACATGATAGCGTAGGATTTGGTCCAGTAGAGATCATAGAGTATACAGAAAATGAAAAGTGCCCAGTAGACTTCAAAGAAATGGTTGAATACTTTTTTCCTGATAAGCTAGCAAGCTTCATAGAAGTTCCACTTGAAAAGGGGATTATTCACGGCGACCTCTACTATGATAATACTCTTTTTGATGAAAACCATTTAGCAGTAATCCTAGACTTTGAGCAAGCTGGGATTGGTGAGTATTTATTTGATTTAGGAATATCTCTTTCTGGTACATGTTTAGAAAAAGGAAGAATAAATTCCTCATTAATAGATTCATATCTAAATGGATATGAAGAAGTAAGACCTCTTTCAATATTTGAAAGAGAAAATTTAGATAAGGCAATAGTGATAGGATTTCTCTCCATCGCACTTTGGAGAATTAAACGCTTCAAAGAAGGAAGTTTAAATCCACTAATGGCCAACAGTTATCAAGAGCTTTTAAGTAAAGCTAAAATATTTTGGGATGATAGGACGAATAATGAATAAAGAAAGTATTAACGATACAGAAAAACTAAACTGGTACTTTGCCTCTTGCCCTTCGGGTATCGAAGAAATGCTTCTTGAAGAAGTTAAGAAGTATGACGGGGAAAATTTCCAACAATTTACTGGTGGGATAAGGTTTAAGGCCAAGCAGTGGAATGTTATCGAGCTTATTGTTAACTCAAAACTAGCAAGTAGAGTTTACTTAGAAGTTCATCAATATAAGTTTTATAAAGATAATGATCACTTCGCACTAGCAAAAGATAAGTGGTGGCATCACCTCTTCTCAGTGAATCAAACATTCAAAATATCAACACTTTTTGATAAAGACGCCAATAGATTTTTTAAGAACTCAATGGTTATGTCATTAAGACTTAAAGATGCAATTGCTGATAGCTTTAGAGAAAATGTTGGCTCAAGACCAAGTATCTCAAAGGACTCACCTGATATTTCACTTCTTCAAAGAATAGAAGCGATTGATGGTCAAAAGGGTTGGTTCAATAGAATCTATCTTGATCTTTGTGGTGATCCACTTAGCCATAGAGGTTACAGACCTCATGGACACGAAGCACCTCTTAGAGAGAACTTAGCTTCAGCTATTATTCAATCAACTGATTGGAATAGAGATGAGGATATCTTTATCGATCCAATGTGTGGATCTGGAACGATTATTATAGAAGCTCTTTACCACGCAGCAAATCTTCCAGGGGCTTGGTTAAAACTCCATGCCCTTGCAAAGAAAAGTCAGGTCTTCTCATTCCAAGATCACCTTTGGTACAAAAGAGAAGATCATCAAGAAAGACTTGAAGAATATGCAATGGATCTTCTTAAAAAAGGTGAAGATAGTGTAAATGCACTTCCAAGCGGACAATTTTTTGGAAGTGATCTTTCTTCAAAAGCACTAAGAATTTTTGAAAAGTCATTAAAGCTTGCAAACTTTCCAGCAGACTTAGTTGAAATGGAAGTTGCTGATGCTCTTGTAGTTAAGCCATACGAAGAAGCACCAGGGATTGTTGTAACAAACCCTCCATATGGTGAGCGTCTTGGACAAGAAGAAGATCTTCCAAAGTTTTATCATGAATTAGGAGAGAATTTTAAGGCCAACTATAAAGGCTTTAGATGCTATATTCTTACAAGTGATCAAGAGTACCGTAAAGCTATCTCACTTCAGACATCGATGAGAAAACCATTCTTCAATGGTGGAATCGAATGTCGTCTTTTAAAGTACGACATTCGTTAATATTTATTCTAATCCAAATCTATCGACTAACTTCATCGCAAGGTTTGGATTAGAAAACTTCATTAGAGCACTAGAGTTCACAACTTTACTGGTGTGTTTATCCGACTTAGAGAAAAAGTAAGGTGAGATATCAATATCTTTTAAGAATATTGTATGTCCTTTGCTTGAAAATTTTCTCTTAATAAACTCTGAATCTAAGAAGCAAACTTCTCTAATCATAAAGTTCTTGGCCACATAAATAATCACACAAAATTCACTAAGCTCAATAAGACTTTTTCTAACCTTCACCCCTTTTGGAGATGAGTGATCACCCCAGTGAACTTTTACTTCTACTCGTTTATCATCCAAGTAAAAATCAAATCCACGCTGGGATGTAGACTTCTTTTGATGTAATCCAAAAATACATTTCCCATACCACTCACCGAGTTGAACAGGAAGCTTCTTTCCGTTTACTAGAATCTGCTGTTGAGATAATACCTGATAACATTTGTTAACAGTCTCAACAGCGTCAAAAATAGACTTATTATCAGGGAGCCCAAGGATAGAAATCCCTTTGCCTTGTCCGCGTTTTAGTTTTTTTGAGAATTGTTTTTCATACCATTTAGAAAAGTTTTCTAATTCAAAAAGCTCTAGAGAGTCACAAACAAAACCTTGTTTTAAAAGTGATCCAACTCCGCCAAGGCCTTCTATTTTCTTTTGAACAAATTTTAATGGTGCAAAGCTTGATGAATCCTCTCCTCTTAGAAAGAATTCACCTTTATCGTAATCGGTACTTCCATGAGTCTTCTCATTGAATTCCGCTATAATTTTTAATATTTCAGAAGAGTCCATACTGTCCTAATTCATAAATTCAATAACATAGTAACACTAATTAGATTAAAGCTCTAGCTCCATCAAATTGTTTTCAAAATTAAGAACACTATTTCCAATACCAATATTTTTTACCAGCTGATACTGACAGAAGACCTTGTAGTCGACTATTTTAGACTGGTAATATTTCTTCTCTTCCTCTGATACTTCTCCAGCTAATTTCTTCTTAGCAATACAAGCATGTTCAAGTAAAAGCCATGCAACAACAAGGTTTCCACAATAATCAAGAAAGTCTGTTGCATGAGAAAGAATGCCGTTATGATTTTTCTTTGCCGCCATCTCACTAAACTTTGCAAGAATCTTTTCAGACATCTCCATCGATTTACCAATCATTGAATTCTCATGATCGAACTCTTTTGCTTCTTCTGTATTCATAATAGCTTGGATTTTTTTTCCTACTTCAAAGAATGTGTGTGCTTTATCTTTTAAGATTTTCCTTGTAACAAAATCTATTGCCTGTATTCCATTTGTTCCCTCATAGATACTCGCAATCTTTGTATCTCTGATAAACTGCTCGATTCCATATTCTGTACAAAACCCGTATCCACCGTGAACCTGAACAGCATCAACCGAAACATTAAACCCTTGATCAGAACAGTAGGCCTTACAAATAGGAGTAAGAAGAGCTATTTCCTTTGCTGCAATCTCATCACCCTTTGCTTCTTTATCAAATAGGTTCCCAGTATAAAGAGTTAAAGCTCTCATACCTCTAGATAGTGCTCTCATTCTAAGCATTAGTCTTCTAACATCTGGAAGGTTACAAATCTCAATTCCAAACTGAGTTCTCTCTTTTGCGTATTGCTCTGTCAGCATATATGCAAGGTTTGCCTGGGCCTCACCTTGAAGTCCACATAGAAGTCTAGCTTCGTTCATCATAATGAACATGTTTGCCATACCTTCAAACTCATTTCCAATTAACTCACCTACGCACTCACCATTCTCACCAAAAGTTAATTCACAAGTAGCAGAACCATGAATCCCCATCTTCTCTTCAATTTTTGTACATACAACATTATTAGATTCACCAGTATCAGTATTGAATCTAGGTACAATAAATAAAGAAAGCCCTTTCGTTCCTTCAGGAGCTCCAGGAGTTCTAGCGAGGACAAGATGGATATTATTCTCATAAAGATCACTCTCACCTGAAGAGATAAAAATCTTCACACCATTGATTGCATATTTTCCACCATCTAGTGGTTTAGCAGTTGTATTAGATGCACCAACATCTGAACCTGCACCAGGCTCAGTTAAGCACATTGTTCCACCCCATTCACCAGTCATCATTTTTGTTACATAGAAATCTTTCTGCGCCTGTGTTCCAACTTGATGAATAACATTCATCGCACCACGAGTTAGTCCGTAGTACATTGAGAATGAAACATTTGCTCCAATTGCGATTGAATTACATGTAATAGATATGGCATGAGGAGCTGGCATTCCACCAATATTCTCAGGATAACCAAGAGCATACCAACCATTTTCGTAGAATTGCTTATGAGGAGCATGAAAACAAGCAGGCACTTTAACATGCCCATCAACCATCTTCACACCTTCTTCATCACCTATCATTCTTGTTGGATAGATTTCATTTTCTGTAAATTTATTGAATTGTTCAACGATATCTTTGAGTTCATCATCACCATAATCAGGTGCATGTTCACCAACATTATTAACATCAAATAAATTGAAATAAATGTCCTGTAGATCTGTTTTGAAAACTGCCATAATAAAGTCCTTTTTAAATAATAATCTAGACTATTATAAGGCCTTTTTAATTTTTGGGGCAGTGGGAATTAAATAAAAAAAGGAGAGCAAATTGCTCTCCTTAAATATTTTTATTTATATACTCTTACTGGGTTTTTAATTAATGCTTGTGTTAAATCAATATCATACCAGTAGTTACCGTACTTAAATCTGAAGTATTTAGAGTAAGTATTACTAGTGCTGTTATTACAAAAGCTATTGTATGCGTAACAGCTAATATCGATTCCTGAAGTTGTTGAACTTGAAGTCGATACTGAAACAAATGAATATCCGTTATACTTCTGAGCACTTGAGGCATTACTAATGATATTTAGTAATCCATCTCTAAGTCCTGTCATAGTTGTCCCAAATAGAGAGTCACTATCAGGAGAATCATATGTAACTCCATTTGAAGTAAAATCTCTATGAATCGTTTGCCCATCAGAATCTAAAAATCTCCAATAGTATCTATCAGCTTCAGATTGAGATCGTTTAAGTTGATCTTCCATACAATCTTCATATCCCCAGCAAAAGTCAAAATTGAAATTACTGCTAGAACTAACATTGCGTGGAAATGCATATAGTCCTACTTCACTCTCTGTTTCAAACATATAATTTGAGACTTCAGTATAAAACTCAGAGACTGTACTAGCACCGTTTCCTGTACCATATGTCACTGATGATATTGCAGTTGTTGCAACTGAGCCCGAGTCTGCAGTATTTTTATCACTACCACATGAAGTAACACCAAAGGCTATCATTGCGGCAACGAGTAAATGGAATCCTGTTTTAAATTTCATAACTCTCTCTCCTACAAAAGTGTTAAATTCTTATTCGAATTAAATTTGTTCACTATTTATAAAGCAATTAGAGTGCCAACTTTTCCAACTATGAAACAGCTACTTAGAGAGGCTCGAATGTGAAGAATATAACCATTGTCTAATCTTTAGACACTTTTTCCACTAAATATTGAACTTTTTAGTCACCTTTTTAGGCCTTACCATTGGAGAGAGTTGAGGTAAAATTGTTAAAAATGCAAATGGAGAATAAATTGAAATCAATTAAAAATATAAGTGATCGTGCTCTACTCGTTATCTTAGATGGTTATGGAATAACTAATTCAGATAATAAGAACGCTGTCCTACATGCTAATACACCAACACTAGATAGTCTCTTCAAGCACTATCCATATACAACGATAGAAGCTGGTGGAGTAAAGGTTGGTCTACCAAAAGGTGTTGCGGGAAACTCAGAAGTTGGACATATGAACCTAGGCGCCGGAAGACCTGTCAGACAAGACCTTGTTCGCATCAATGAATCTATTGAGCAGGGACACTTCTCAACACTTCCAATGCTTAAAGAGCTTAAAAACTCTGCAAGAAAAGCATCAAAGAGAATTCACATTATGGGACTACTCTCCGATGGTGGAGTTCACTCTCATATAGATCATATCAAAGAAACAATTAAGGCCCTCTCTTCAGAAGGAGATCTTGAAATATTCTTCCATGCATTCATGGATGGAAGAGATACCTCTCGAGATATTGGTTATACATACGTTGAAGAAATGAACAAAATCAAAGAATGCCAATTTGCCTCAATGCAAGGCCGATCAATTGGTATGGATCGTGATAGAAGATGGGAAAAAATAAAGTTGGCCTATGACACTTTCACAGGACAGGGTTCAATCACAGATACTGCCCCAATGGATTATTTAAAGAGTGAATATGACAAGGGTATCTACGATGAGTTTGTTACTCCTGTTCTATTTGGTGAAGATAAAGCGATGAAAGATGGTGATAGCATCTTTTTCATTAATTTTAGACCAGATAGGGCGATCCAGCTTTCTCTATGCTTCAACGATCCAGACTTTAAAGAATTTGAAAGAAGCTTTCTACCAAATTACTTTCTATGTATGACTCCTTATATTCCAGATGAAGTGGAGCTACCTATTCTCTTTAATAAAGAAAGCTTAAGTGGCGTGATGTCAGAATATATATCATCACTTGGATATAAGCAGTTCAAAATTGCAGAAACTGAAAAGTATGCCCACGTGACTTTCTTCTTTAATGGAGGAAGAAAAGAGCCATTTAAAAATGAAGAACATTTCCTTATTCCTTCACCAAAGGAAGTTTCTACATATGATCAAAAGCCAGAGATGAGTGCTTATCTTGTAACAGATAAGCTAGTCGAAGAATTAGAAGATAAAGAGACGAAGTTCTTCTTAGTTAACTTTGCAAACTCAGACATGGTTGGTCACACAGGAAACTTTGATGCTGCAGTGAAGGCCGTAGAGGCGCTAGATACGTGTGTAAAAAGATTAATGGAAAAATGTGAAGAGCAAGGTGTAACTCTCCTCTTAACTGCTGACCATGGAAATAGTGACCAAATGGTCTATGCTGATGGAAGCCCACATACCTCTCACACGAACTCACTTGTCCCATTTTGTGTTTTTCACAAAGAACTAAAGGACTGTGAGTTTGAAGTTAATGGAGATGGTCATGCTTTAATGGATGTTTCCCCTACAGTTTTAAATATTTTAGATATAGAATGCCCAAGTTCATTTACCGGTAAAACAATTTTTAAGTAAGGATATGCTATGACAGAAATTAAGAGAGTTGGTCTTCTTTGTAGTGGCGGTGATAGTCCTGGAATGAACTGTGCTATTCGCTCAGTTGTTAGATCAGCAATAAATGCGGGACTAGAAGTTTATGGAATCCAAAGAGGATATTCCGGACTTTTAGAGGGTAATATAAAAGAGCTTGATGTTTCAAGTGTTGGAAATATTATTCAGCATGGAGGAACAATCCTTCAAACATCTCGTTGTCCAGAGTTTCATGAAGCAGATACGAGAAAGGAAGCTGCTCATATATTAAAGAGAAAGAAAATTGATGCACTTATTGTCATTGGTGGAAATGGATCTTTTAATGGTGCTCATGCGCTTTCTACTGAGCACGGTGTGCCTGTAGTAGGAATCCCTGGAACAATTGACAATGACATCCTTGGAACTGACTACTCTATTGGGTTTGGAACAGCTGTTCAAACGGCCATAGATGCTGTGGATAAAATCAGAGACACTGCCTCATCTCACGAAAGAACTTTTATCGTTGAAGTGATGGGAAGAAAGTCAGCGGCCATTGCACTACACGTTGGTGTTTGTACTGGAGCCGAAAATGTTGTCCTACCAAGCGATACACTAGATATAGAGGCCATATCAAATGATATAAAACGTGGTATTAAAAGAGGAAAGAACTCTTCAATTATCATAGTTGCAGAAGGTGAAAAAGAAGGGCTAAGCCATAGAATTCAAGAGAGGCTTAAAAGTGATTTTGAAATAGACTCTCATGTTTGTATTCTAGGTCATATCCAAAGGGGTGGTAATCCTTCAGGTCAAGACAGATTCATTGCTTCAGGAATGGGTTATCTTGCAATTGAAGAACTCCTAAAAGGTAATCATTCATTTGTTACTGCCTTTAGAGATGGAAGAGTCGTGCCTGCACCATTTACAGAGTGCCTTGGAAAGAAAGCTGAATACCTTCCTCAATATATAAACCTAGTAAAAACTCTATCTATATAATCCTTTAATTACCAGTGGTTAACTGCCACTGGTATTATGTTCAAATTTTGTACATAACTATAAATCTTACTCATTCTCTAATAAATTCAGTAAATACTGGTAAAAGAAAATATGAAAATTTTCTTAGCTCTATTTATTCTCTCTCTTAATATTCATGCTGGTATTTATAATACTGATGACAGACATGAAATCGCAGATGCCCCAACTGAAGTTCAAGATATTTCAAAGTCTATTGCAGCAGTCATTCCAAAGAATAGAGTTCAAAAGCTAGAGAATGGAAACTTCAAACTTAGCGGACTGAGCTATGTAGATAATTATAAATTTTGTAAGGACGAACAATTTGTTCAGACTCAATCACTTATAGCAAATTGCTCGGCTTCACTAGTAGGAAGTAATAAGATTGCTACTGCGGCCCACTGCTTTGATGACTATCCTGGCTCAACGATTAATGACTATTATATTGTTTTTGACTACGTATACGAACAAGGTAGAAGTGGAGATATCATTCTTCCTAAAAATAGTGTCTACGAAATAAAGGGAGCTCTTCAGTACATATTTGATTTTCCAAACGATAAGGATGTTGCCCTACTTGAGTTAACAGAAAAAGTTAGAGGAAGAACTCCTTTGAAAGTATCCAAAGAAAGAGTCGTAATCAATGAAGAAATCTACATGTTGGGCTTTCCTCTAGGTTTACCTATGAAATACCATGACAATGGATTTGTAACGAGCTTAACTACTGGACTATCGGGAGAAAGCTCATTCACTCATAACCTAGATACATTTTCAGTAAACTCTGGATCATCAATTTTCTCATCTAAAACCAATGAAATAGTAGGCATTCTTGTTAGAGGTATTGGAGACAACTATACTTTAGATAAGAAAAGACAATGTAATATTTGGGGAAATGGGGATGATCATGTTGGAGAAGCTAACTATATAGACCTATTACAAATCTAAAGACTCATCAGCACTATAAATACATGAGATAACATTTTCTATTTTGGCCGAATGACTAAGCTCTAATGAATATGCGAAAGCACTCTTTAATCTTAAGCAATCACTCTTATAATTTTTTGAACACTTAAAGACATCACCATCGCACTTAACTTTCAAAATAACAGACTTTGCATACTCACAAACGACATTATTCTTAGAAAGTACATCAACTCTCCCTCTAATTAAGTTCTGCCTTTTTGCAGACTTCTTCTTACAGAATTCTAAAATGCTCACAACTCTTGAAGTACAATCAATATGTGTTTGTCCCTTAGTCGTTTCTATAAGATTATTCTCTACACCCATTGAGCGACATAGATCACGAAAGGAATACTTTTCGATAGAATGAGAAATGGCCTTGTTCTCTAAAACTTTAGAGAAACAAGGCCATTGTATAAATATCAAAATAATTAAAAACTTATTAAGCAGGGAAAAGACCTCTTAATCTCATTGCTCTCTCTAGTCTAGCTAGTGCTGCAATGAAGGCTGCTTTCTTCATATCAGTATTATACTTTGTTGCAGTTTCAAAAACATTATCAAATGAATCTTTAAGAATGTCATGAAGCTTCCCATTGATTTGTTCAAGGTCCCAGAAGAAGTTCTGAAGTCCTTGTACCCACTCAAAGTAAGAAACAATAACACCACCAGCATTACAAAGAATATCTGGAATGATGAATCCACCACGAGCAGTGATAATATCAATAGCTTCTCTAGTTAAAGGACCATTGGCACCTTCAGCAACAATTTTAGCTTTAACATTTGCAGCATTTTCTTTAGTGATTACACCATCAATTGCAGCAGGAATTAAAACGTCTACATCAAGCTCTAAAAGTTGAGCGTTCGTAATAAGCTCAACACCTTCTAAATCTTTTAAGAATTTACCTTGCTTAGTCCACTCTGAACATTTATCAATATCCAGACCGTCCTTATTGTAAACAGCTCCTGATACATCAGAGATTGCTACAATTCTTGCACCCTGAGCAGCAAGATCTTCTGCCGCAGGAACACCAACTTTACCAAAACCATGAATAGCAACAGTAGTGTTTTTATCAATGGCCATTTCTAGCTTTTGACATGCAAAGTTCACACAGTATGCAACACCTTTACCAGTAGATTCTGCTCTACCTAAAGATCCACCAACAGTAATAGGCTTACCAGTAACAACACCTGGAACTGTATAACCTTTAATTTGTGAATATGTATCCATGAACCAGGCCATTGTTTGTCCGTCTGTTCCAATATCTGGAGCAGGTACGTCAATTGTTGGACCAATGATCATGTTAATTTCAGTAGCATATCTTCTTGTAAGTGACTGAAGCTCCTGACGAGATAATTCGTTTGGATCTACTTCAATACCACCCTTTGCTCCACCTAGAGGAAGACCAACAAGTGCACACTTAAAAGTCATAAGCATCGCAAGTGCAGCTGTCTCAGACAGGTCAACTCCTGGATGATAACGAATTCCACCCTTACCAGGTCCTAAAGTCATATTGTGCTGAACTCTATAACCTTGAAAAGTTCTAACTGAACCATCGTCAAGACGAATAGGCACAGCAACTTGAAGTGCTCTTTTTGGATATTTTAGTCTCTCAAGAATATTTCTATCTAGACCCATAACATCTGCCGCTTGTTCTAATTGCTCGAAAGCATCTTTAAAAAGTGGGGCATCAAATAAGCTCATAACGGCTCCCTTGAATTAGTAGTATTTACAAAAGTTAATGGTTCAAATTTACTACTTGTTAGCAATACTGAATAGCAAATTCTTAAGAAATTTTGAATTTTGTATGGGGAAAATAAGAACGCTGCACCATAAAGTGCAGCATGTATTGATAATCTAGAATGGCTTGTTGAAAAAGAGCTCTATTTTTTGGCTTACAGAAGCTACATCTCTCGTTTTTGAAGTACTAACTCTTGCCGTGATTTCTTTAGTTAGTGGCTTATCTAATCTAGCGTCAAATTCACTATCATTTACATTATAGTCAAAGTTGGCTTTAAGACCCAACGCAGTAATATCTTTATTTACATTAATATTCACTCTTCCATCTAGCTTTACAGAAGTTTCATTATTAATCCATGGATTCTCAACAAACATTAGAGCTTTCCCTTGAAGAACTCTTGCCTTAAATTTAAATCTTAAATTCCTAGAAACTTCTACTCTCGTTTGTGGTTTAAGAGCCTTTTGAACTTTACCAACTCTATGAAGAGTTGAGCCTTCTTCGGCCTGCTTAATTTCGCCTGATAGTCTCTTATCTAAATATTTTAATATATATCTATTAAAGTACTTCTTTCTGTCTTCCTGATCTTTAATGTCATAGAGTCCAGTAGAAGCGACATTCCAATTCTTTGCGTATTCCTCTTCTTTTTCCCAAGAGTCATAATTTCTCTTCATGCCCTTCATAACTCCAGCAGTATCTTCCACTAGAATATTTTCATACCAAAGAGTTACACTACTTGGTCTATCACTGGCCTCAACGTCTGGAACAAAGTTACTTGGTCCTCTAGATGCCATCTTTTTATATGGATTTAAATAAGAGAGTTTAACAGAGTTATCTTTCGTAACTTGCTCATCAGCGCAAATATTTGAAGTAGTGACAGAAACGAAGGCACAGAGAATTAATGTGGCGCTAGCCAAATCTCTCTGTCTATTTTTTAGACGGCCTGTTAAAGTTTTACATACTCTGTTCATCATACAAGTCCCTATTTTTCGTAGTTTTCTCTGATCTCTACTTAAAATAGTGCAATAGGCGTACCAAATCTTATCCTCTAGGGTTTGAGTTTCAAATCAACTTGTAACCCACTAATAATTCTACCATATGTCGAAGAAATAGCGAGTAGGTAGCGATAGAAGGCATCTTAAGCCTTGGCACGAAGTGTAAAAATGTATTAATTTTGTACGATTATTTTGTAATGTATTGAAAATACAGAAAGGGTCCGAAGACCCTCTTACTGTTGTCTTGAATTATTGATCAACCATATCCTTAGTTTCTTCAACTAGGGCCTTTAGGATGTCTTTTGTTTTCTTATCTAGCTTTAAATCTTTCTGCTTCATGTTCATTGCCTTAAGGAATGCACTTGCAGTAAGACCTTTAGGAAGAGAAGCTTTTTTCTTAGTAGTCTTCTTAGTCGTTTTCTTAGTTACTTTCTTCTTAGTTCCTGCGGCTACGACACCAGTTTTAATAGCTTTCTTCAGTTGAGATCTCTTAGTAATCTCACCACTATGAACTAACTTAGTTAACTTAGTTTTAAGAGGAGATTTTTCAAGAGCGTCTAATTCTAAAAGAACATACTTCTCAATATTATGAAGCTTAGCAGACTCTCTCATTTTAGCTGGCATTCTTGCGATCAATAACGATCTATGAACTTCTGATTTAGAGATACCAAGGGCAGCACAAATTTTTCTCTCACTGGCCTTAGTTGCTTTTTGGTAGTTTAAAATACCGTCGGCCTTATCTATATAATGAAGAGCTTCTCTTGAAGAGTTTTCAGAGAATTGAATTGCCATTAGCTCTTCTTCAGATTTGTCATCTAAAATAAAGCAAGGACACTTCTTCATATTAATAGAGGTCATTGCTCTATAACGTCTCTCTCCACAGATTAGTGTATAACCTTTCTTTGTTTTGTGAAGTACAAGAGGTTGGATTAGACCATTAACCTTAATATTTGCAGCAAGTTCTTTTAAAGAAGAGTCATTGAACTTAGTTCTAACCTGTTCTTTTACAATAATATCTTTAATAAGAATTTCATCTAACTTTGCACCACGAAGTAGTCTATCGTCGGCTAACTTAATTAGATCACGATTTAAATTCTCAGACAGATCAATTGTCTTTCTTTGCTTTTTTGAAACTCTAGGCGCGAATGACTTTGCCATACGTAATTACCCCACATCCTTGTGATTAAAATTTTAAATTAAAGATTTAATGAATCCCATAGGGCTTCATAATCTTGTTTCCCTCTACTACTTTTTCCCATCATAAATACAGGCTTTCTCATTGAGATAGACTCTTGCATTTGAACGAGGTTTCTAATAGGTGGAGTGATATTAAAAGATTGTGATAGTTCAACAATTCTTTGTTGTTCGATCTTTCTTCTAGAATCAACCATTGAAGGAATAATTGAGAAGTCCAATCCTGGATTCTCAGTCTCTTTAATTATTTCAAAAGTATCCATTAACTCTTCAAGACCATCAATTGAATAATCCTGAGCTTGAGTTGGAATTAAAATTCTATTTGAAGCTACAAGCGCCATAATTAACTCATCACCAAGCATTGGAGGTGTATCAACTACAACATAATCATAATCTTCTGCTACTTCTTGAAGGCGAAGTCTCAATAGTCTTTCTTTTCTTCCTGCATCTCTTCTAATCTCACCTTCTGAAAGGATCAATAGCTTAGAAAGGTTTGCAAGGTGTCTACTTGAAGGAACAAGAGTTATATTGTCATAAAACTCCGCGTCACCTTCTGCTTTAACCACAACGTCCTCTGCAGGAACATCACCGATTAACCACTCAGGGATAAGAGTTCTTTGAATTTGAACACCAAGAGTTGAACTTAGATTGGCTTGAGAATCAAGGTCAATAACTAATACTCTATTTCCTTGGTTCGCCAAATGACATACCAACTGATAACACTGCATTGTTTTACCAACGCCGCCTTTATTATTGGCAACTGTGATAACTTCCATGAATCACTCCTTAAACACACTGGTATCCGATTCCAGTGTTCTTTAAAGGTCGAAAAAGACCTAACATACTAAAATAGTAAAAAATGAGTCACACTTCGTCAAAGAAAGAAGACAATTTTTTTTAACTGCTAGACTCAGAGCAACACTACACTAGACATTATGAGAAAAATGAACAATATTTGGGCCATATAAAAGGGAGAGAAGTTATGATCAAATCAATCAACTCAACAGAGCTAAAGGCAATGTTAGATGCTAAAGAAGAACTCGTATTAATCGACTGTCGCGAGCAGGAAGAATGGGACGAAGGACATATTGAAGGCGCTAAATTTATTCCTCTCAGTAAATTCCCAGAGCTTTATAAAGAAGAATTAAAAGATAAAGAGGCAAACCTAATCCTTCAATGCAGAAGTGGAAGAAGAAGCTTAAATGCTTGCCAATTTCTACTTGGAGAAGATTTTGAAAACCTTACTAACCTAGAAGATGGAATTCTTGGTTGGCAAAATAACGGCTACGAAACAGTAAAATAATCGGAAGAAAAAATGCTCAACTTATTTGAAAAAGATAACCAAGACCACTTACCTTTAATCTCAGAGAAAGAACTCTCAGATGCTGAAGTTCTTGTTGAATTAAAAAAAATAAAAGAAGAACTAGAAGATAAGGTTGTAGTCCTTGGTCATCACTATCAACAAGATGACGTTTTTCAATTTGCAGACGTAACAGGAGATTCTTTAAAGCTTGCTCAAGATGCTGAAAAGCTAGATAAGCCTTACATTATCTTCTGTGGTGTTCACTTCATGGCAGAAACAACAGATATGCTTACAAGTGATAATCAAAAAGTAATCCTCCCAGATCTACGTGCAGGTTGCTCAATGGCAGATATGGCCAACAGAGAGCAAATCGATAAGGCCTGGGAATTTATGAAGTCTTCCACTTCAGATAAGATTGTTCCTATTACATATATTAATTGTTCGGCAGCTCTAAAAGCTTTTGTTGGAGAAAATGATGGAAGTATTTGTACTTCTTCTAATGCCAGACCAATTATTGAGTGGGCATTCAAAGAAGGTCAAAAACTTCTATTTTTCCCAGACCAACATCTAGGAAGAAATACTTGTGCAGAAATGGGAATAGGACTAGATGAAATGGTTGTCTATAATCCAAATATGTACAACGGGGGCCTAACTGCAGAACAGATAGATAAAGCTAAAGTTATACTTTGGTATGGCTACTGCTCTGTTCACCAAGGCTTTACTGCAGCTCAAGTTGAAACAATCAAAAAAGATAAACCAAATACTACAGTAATTGTACATCCAGAATGTTCTTATGATGTAGTTAAGGCCGCACATGATAATGGATCTACTGCTTATATAATAAATAAGATAAAAGAAGCTCCAGCCGGATCAAGCTTTGCTGTAGGAACAGAGATAAATCTTGTAAACCGCTTAACGCAGCAATTTCCAGATAAAGAAATTATTTCACTATCTCCTTACCAATGTCTATGCACGACAATGTATCGCGTTAGACCTCGTTGGCTACTTGCCAGTTTCCGAGCGATAAAGGAAGATAAACCTATAAACGTAATTCAAGTAGACAAGAGAACAACTGAGCTTTCCATGAAGGCACTCGGTAAGATGCTTGAGTTAAGTTAAAAAACACACCACATTTTAAATTTTAAGGATGAAACATGATTTACGCTGATTACAACGGAAGTGCTCCTATTTGTGAAGACGTTAAAGAGTACTTTATAAAGAGACTTCAAGACGGACCTTTTGCAAATCCAAATGCAATACACAGGCTTGGGACTAAAGTTCTAACTGCTATGGAAAACTCAAGAGCAATCTGCGCAAAATCCCTTGGAGCAAAATATACTCAAGTTATTTTCAATTCAGGTGCTACAGAAGGTATCACTCAAGTTTTTCACAGTGTTCTAGATTCTGCTAAAGAAGACGGTAAGAATTTTGTGATTACTTCAGGAATTGAACACTCTGCTGTTATTAATTGTGCAAAGTTTTATGAAAATAAAGGCTATACTCATAAAGTTGTTCCAACACTACCAAATGGTGTTGTGGACTTAAACCTTCTAAAAGAGTGGCTTAAAGAGTTTAAAGATAGAATTGCACTAGTATCTATTATGGCCGCAAATAATGAGACAGGCGTAATTCAGCCATTTGAAGAAATTGCCAAACTTTGTAGTGCTGATAATGTTCCATTTCTATGCGATACAACTCAATTCATAGGAAAGTGTGCATTCAACTTTCAAGAATCAAATATCGACTACGCTGTAACATCTGGTCACAAGTTTGGGGCCCTGACAGGTACAGGAATTCTTTTGGCAAAACACCCAGCTAAATTAAATGCTCTTGTTATTGGTGGTGGTCAAGAAAAGGGAATCCGTGGCGGAACTCAAAACTACCTAGGATATGAAACATTAGCAGTTGCGCTAAATAGTTTTGAAAAGAATGCTTCAAAGTTCTTAGACCTAAAAGAAAAGAAGATCAAATTTGAAGCAGAGATTAAAAAGCGTTTTCCTCAAGTAGTCATTCTTGGTGAAGATGCTCCAAGAGTTTGTTCAACTACTTATATTGCTTTTCCGGGAATACACGGCCAAGCTGTTCAGATAGAGCTAGAATCGTCAGATATCTTTGTTACTACATCTTCAGCTTGCTCAGACAATGAGCCTGTGACTTCAAAGGTTCTTCGTGCAATGGGTGTAAATGATGAAGTTGGACGAGGTGTAGTTAGAATAAGCTTAGGACATTGTAGCCCCCTTGAAAGTTACGATGAAATACTTGAAGCTTTAACAAAGGCATATGAAAAACTTGGAAAAATTAAGAGCTACTAAATATGAATAAAAATTTCTTATCATTATTAATACTAATTTTTATTGCGGCATGTGCTTCTCACAAAGTTCCAACTAAAGTATTAAGTGAGCCAGAGTGGAAAGAGATACCACTTCAAGATAATGAAAAGAAGATTACTATTTCATCATTTAACTTCTTTAATAGTTCACTAGCTCCACAACTCGAAAACTACAATTCCCTAGGTACTATTAAAGTTGGTGGAGTGAAGCTTTTAAAAAGATATACTTCTATTTTAAAAGAGAGACTAAATAATAAGCTTCTTCTTTTAAGCACTGGAGAATTAGTTAACGAGAATCAATCAGGTGGGATTGAAGCAATACTTAAAGACTTTGAAATAGTTGGAGTTGACGCTTTTCACCTTTCAGAAAAAGAGCTTAATACACTTCCACTTTCTAAAATTAACAAATTCAATAATAAATTTATAAACTCTAATATTATAGACTTAAAAAAACAGTCTCCCCTATCTTCAAAGAACATAGACAACTATATGATTAAGAAAGTTAATGGAGTTAAGGTCGGAATTATGGCCGTAACAACATTTAAAAATCATGAGGCAAAAAAATATAAGTATTTAAAAGGTCTATACTTCGAAGATCCTATTTTTAGTATTTTAAAGGTTCATGACTACTTGAAGCGAAAAGGGGCCGAAATCTTTGTACTTATGTTGAAAAGCCATAAGACTTGCCCTGAAGAAAAATGTGAATCTACTGAAGAAGAGCTTAAGAATCTTTTAAAAAGATTACCTCCGAAGAAAATTGATCTAATTGTTGGATCTGAACCAAAGCTTATAAATAAACATATTGATGGAATTCCATTTATTCAAAACTTAGGTGAAGGAAAGTACATCAGTAGAGTTGACCTCTTTTACAACACAAAACAGAAAAAAGTTATAACATCTAAAACTAATATTCATCCACCGATAAAACTTTGTTCACAATTCTTTAAAATTACTAATGACTGTCATATTGAAAATGATTTTTATAAAGAAGAAAAAATTAACTTAATCAAAGAGAACAATATTGAGATGAGTAGAGCACGTTTTTTAGATATTGATATCTAAATACAGATCAATACTCCATCTTCACCACATATAGTTCTTAAATCGTCCTGACAAAACCCTGCGGGACTATCATCAAAACATAACTCACGCATATCTCTACCACTCCAAAGAATCCCTCTAACACATGCTGGCTTTCCTTTTTGACCACACTCAACAGGTGAACATGCCTTAGAACCACCTCCACTACAATTATAATCGACAAGATAATCCCAACCATAGAGACATTCATCACAATTTGAGTTTCCAATAATCTCGCATTGATTATTCTTTCTTTCACAAAATGTAATTTCCTTTGATTCCCACTCTCCATACCAAAGAGATGTTCTTAGTCTCTTCATTGAATCTTTTGTAATACGGACACCTTTATCTAACCGATAAGTTCCAGAAGAGGAATACTTCACAAGTTGGGACTTAATATAAGATTGGCTACGTTTTTTATTTGGCAGAGTAATATCTAGCTTTCGAAGTTTAGTATTATATTTGTAACTTAAGCTGATACCAAAGATACCATTTCGAACAGGCTTTCCTTGGATGTGATCAGTTGAAAACTTCACCTTAAGATTAGAAATTCCTTCAATTGAAATAACCTCTTTCTTTGTAGGAAGAGTTGGACAACTCCCATCTTTTAAAGTTGAAACCAGTTGTAAGACTCCATTCTTTTTAGAAAGAGGAATTTTATAATTTAGACAAAAGTTCTCTGTTGTAAGTAATCTCTGCCAACTTCCAGCAGGCCTTTCTATCACTTTTCCGTTAATAAATTTGGAATTACCATTGAAATTATTTTCAAAAGTAAGTTTCACTTTTAAAATATTATCAAAGCTTTGAATTCTCTCTTCATCTTTATAAAGAAAGTTACATGATGAGAGTATTAATAGCAGAGTAATTAGTACCTTATTCATACACATTCCTCATACATCTAAATCCAATCTCCAAACTTCTACCATCTACACCTATTGGCTTTTCTTTACCCCAGTCTATATTTTTATCTAAATGAGCAAGCCCATCCCAGTAGATTTTCTCTCCAAGAACATGAAAATCACTTTCTACAGGAAAGTAAAAACTCGATGCTCTAAGGTTTCGTCGACTCTCAATATTGTTTTCATAAGCCTCAAAAGGTCCACCCATAACTTGGAAAATTCCGCTCCAACTAGAAGACTTAGTCATATGTGTCACAAACGGAGTCACTTCAAAACAATCTTGAACATAAGACTTCTCACAATCAAATTTTGTTAATGAAAGTTCGGGATCTTTCTTTATCTTATATAAAAATGATTCCGAGTTTCTCCTAGTCCATGGATAGTCATAGCGAATCAATGTTCTTCCCGCCTTATCTGAAGACCCAGAAGGGTAAAAACTTGCGGCCTCTACAGCTTGCGCCGTAGCGAGCTTCTTTCCTTTAAATCCACAAAAGCTCTTCATATCTTTTAACGATAGAAATACTGAGGGCCTCTCTAAAGGAAACCTTTTCTCAATCTTTAAATTTAAAGTATCAATCCATTCATTAACTTCTCTATTCGTGACTAAAAACTTATCAATGAAGATGTTTCGATTAAAGTTATCCCATGTCCACGAGAATCTTCTCTTAGGAGAATCTTCTGTTTTATATCCATACGACTTAGGCGGAAGATAGGTATCTCTACAGATATCTTCTAAATCGAGATTAAATTTTTCGTGACCATATTGCAGTGTAACTCTAGTTGCAAAGTTTGCGATTCCCTCTTCTAGTGATTTTTGCCTAGAGACTAAAGAATAGTACTTATTTGCAGAGACACTCATTGCATTTAAATTTTTATTATTTTTTAGAAAGCAATTTAAAAAAATTGAGTTACATTGCGAATATGAGATATCCACTTTATCTTTTAAGTTTAATTGAGGACAATACTTGTCTATATTATTCCACTCAGAGCTTGATGCTCCTTCAACCCACTTTTGAGAAATCTTTTTTGAAGACTTAATAACTTCATCAATAACTTGAACTTCTCTATCAAGTTCTCTTATAGATTGAATTGATTTCCATCTAAAGAAGGCCATTATGACACCAAAAACAACGGTAATCATTAGCAGAGTGAAGAGGACGGTCTTTACTTTTTTCATATAACCTTTTTTACAGGACTTAAATACCATATGGCCTTATAATTATATAGAGGCTTTTATAGTAAATAAAGGTCAGAATTAGATTGATGGGGGACCAATGGATTGGTTAGAAGAAGCAAATCAAAAAGATTCACATAGTGAAGTTCATTCATTTAAAGACTACATGGATATCTTCCATAAACTTCCTATAAGAGAAACAAGACCTACCTATAAGTATTTATTAGATATGGTTCATAGTTTCGGACAAGACGAAGAAGGAAATTATAAAGTCTTTCAACACAAGTATCCTGACTCTCCTCCTGTTTACGGTCAAAAGAAAACTCAAAAGGCCCTTATTGAAAACTTAGAGAACTTTGAAAAAGAAGGTGTTAATAATAAATTCATTCTTCTTGTTGGTCCAAATGGATCATCTAAATCAAGTCTAGTTAGACAGTTTATGAAAGGTGCTGAATCATATTCAAAGAAAGATGAAGGAACTCTATATTCTTTTAGCTGGATTTTTCCAATAGATAACTACATTAAAGGAAATTTAGGTTTTTCTTCAGATAGAACAAATCGTGACTTGAATACATATGCATACTTAGAAGATAAAGACATTTCTGCAATCTTAGGAAGTGAGCTAAAAGATCATCCTCTACTACTTATCCCCAAAGAGTATAGACAGGAAATTCTAAATGACTCTCTTGCTAAAGATCCAGAGCATCTTGAGCTTGTTAAGAAGTCATATATATACAAGAGTGATCTCTCAAAAAGAAATAGAATGATCTATGATGCCCTACTAAAGAACTACAAAGGGAAGCATACTGAAGTCCTTAAACATATCAGAGTTGAAAGAATTGTAATCTCTAAAAGATACTCTTCAAGTGCGGTAACGATCGAGCCTCAACTTCATGTGGATGCAAAGCTTCAACAAATTACAATGGATAAGAGACTTGCAAGTCTTCCACCTTCTCTACAAAGCTTAAACCTCTTCTCAATGCAAGGTGAAGTTGTTTTAGCGAATAGAGGGATATTAGAGTACTCAGATCTACTTAAAAGACCTTTAGATACATACAAGTATCTATTAATGACTATGGAAACTGGAAGTATTAATCTTCAAGGAATTCTAACTCAACTTGATATCTTCTTTGTTGGAACAAGCAATGAAATACATTTAGCTGCTTTCAAACAACATCCTGACTTCAATTCATTTAAAGGAAGAATAAACTTTATAAAGGTTCCTTATCTTCTTAACTATAAAGATGAAATGAATATCTATAAAGAGCAGGTAGAAGGATTAAAAGGCAACTCAGTATTTGAGCCCCATGCCCTTGAGGCCATTTGCTTGTTTGCAGTAATGACTAGGCTTAGATCAAGCCAAACAAAGCATTTTGAGAACTCTAAGCTGTCTAAAATTGCAACTTCACTCTCCCCTCTAGAGAAGGCCAAGCTCTATGCAACTGAGGAGCTACCAGAGAGCCTTGATTCTGAAGAGAGACAAATCTTAAAACTTGGAAGAGGCGACATTCAAACAGAGTTTGAAAATGAAAACCTCTACGAAGGAAAGTTTGGGATTTCACCTAGAGACTTAAAGAATATTCTCTATAAAATTACTTCAAACCACGACACAATAACTTTCGTTGAAGTAATCGACTATCTTTACAAACTGATACAAAAGAAGAACAGCTATGACTTTTTAAATATGACTCCTCAGGGAGACTACCATCACCCAGCAAGATTCATTGTCTTAATTAAAGAAGATGCGCTTAATAAATTTGATCGTGAGTTTAGAGAGAGTCTTGGTCTTATAGATGACCGCTCATATGAAGACTACTTAAAGAGATATATTGAAAATATTAACTCTCTAATTAAAGACGAAAGAATAAAGAATCTTATTACTGGAAAGTATGAAGATGCAGATGAATACTTTATCAAAGAGTTTGAACAAAGTATTAACCTAAAAGAAGCACCAGAATCATTTAGATCTCACTTAATTTCTAAACTGGGTGCTTGGTATTTAGATAATCCTGGAAAGCAAATTGTTTATAATACTGTTTTTCCAGATATTGTAGAAAGGCTGCAGGAATCATTTAGAGTTGAACAAAAGAAAGTTATTGTAGAGATATCTAAACACCTAGTATTTTTTGAAAAAGAAATTGCGAGTACTGAAGAAGAAGATGCTAAAACTCCTCTATCAGAAGAGCATCGTCATCAAATACAACAGGTTCTAGATAACCTCATGAATAATTATAAATATTCACAAAATGGAGCACTTGCGCTAATAAAGTTTATCATTAAGGAACGTTATTAACTTTAGGCCATAAATGCCAATTATTGATAAAACATTTGAAAGCAATAAGTACACTGCCGTCTACCTCGTTGAAGAGGAACACGACGGCATGCGCCTAGATCAATACCTTCAGACCTATCTAGCGAGTTGGTCTAGAGAGCAAGTAAAGAAGAAGATCTCTCAAGGTGATATCACAATAAAAGATCGCCCTGGAAAACATAGAGCATCTACAAAAATTTATACCCGAGATATTATTACTCTCATTACACATAAGACTGAACATGAAGATGAGTATTGGAATGGCGAACTGTTAGAACTGCAAACAGAACCAGAAATTCTATTTGAAGATGAAGACCTCATAATAATTTCTAAACCACCTTACATGTCTACCCATCCTACAGGAAAACACCTCTTTAACTGTGCGACAGTTTTCTTTGAATCTATGTATAAAAAGACATGTCACTCTATCCACAGATTAGACAGAGAGACATCTGGTGCTTTAATGCTTGCAAAGAATCCTAAGTGCGCGCAAATTATGACAGAGGGATTTGAAAAAGACCTAGTTAGAAAGTGCTACTTCTTCATTGCCTATAATAGAGATTGGAATAATGAATACTCATTTGAGGATAATCACCGCCTAGGAGCGAGTGAAGAGGGATTAAAAAGGGTTTACATCAACCACTTCCCTAAAGATTCAACTGATGGAAAAAGTGCCAGAACCCTATTTGAAGTCGTTCATGTTGAAGGTGACTATGTCCTAGGTCTTGCATTTCCAATTACAGGACGGCAGCATCAAATTAGAGTTCACGCAATGATCAACGGTCTCCCACTAGTAGGAGATAAACTCTATCTTGGTAACTTTAAAATGTTTCAAAGGTTTAAAGATAATATTGCCACGAAAGAAGATCATGACTTAATGGAGATCAGTAGACATGCACTTCACGCGATTGCTCTAAGAGCTCCTTATAAAGGTGAAGAGAAAATATTCTCATCGACTATTCCAAATGACTTACAGAAATGGATCAAATCAAAGATGACTATAGATCTAGGCGATCTTCAAGAGAAACTAGAATCTAAAATTCAAGACTACTTCAATAAAGATAAGAGATGATTATATACACCATCAGGACCATCATTCTCTTCACCAGTTAAGATAATCGGTGGTCTATACTCAAGCTTACTAAGAACATCTTTAATACTTGAGACTCCTACAGAGTTCTCAAAATATCTAAACATAGACTCATCATTAAGAGAGTCTCCGAAGTAAATACACTCATCTAATGAAACTTCTGAAAGGAATTTTTCGTGGAAAATCTTTACGGCATTATACTTTGAGACATTTCCACTCCAAAAGTTCAAATGCACATTTGAAGTAGAAAAATTTATATTATCTTTCTCAAGGAATTTCTTCACACTCTTAAATAAATCAATATCTAAAAGAAGGTCACTAAGCTCAATGGCCCTATCAGTTAATCTTCCAAAAGAGTCTGCACTTAAAGAGATATTTGAAAACTTTTTTAATAATCCCTTTGTGGAAACTTCAAGATGTTTAATATTTTTTCTTTCAACAAATGGTTCATCTATTGGATTACCATTTTCATCTCTTCTTACGAGCACACCCCCACCCTCTGCAATAACAAAGTCTAATGCGCTAAAGTGAGTAATTAAAAAGTGGGCCCATGATAGAGACCTTCCAGTCACAATAACAATTGGAACGGAATGAGCTTTTGAATAATCTAATATATCAAAGAAGCGCGGAGTAAACTCCGTGCCTTTTGTAAGTGTTCCATCAAAATCTGAGAATATTATTTTTGGGATCATAATAAGGGCCCTCGCTGGGCCCTGGCTAATTATTGAATAGGGTAAGAAAGACCTACAAGAATTGAAGTAAATGAATCCTTCAATCCAAGTTGAATTTCAGCACTTGCTTGTAAGTGCTTGTATTCTTCAACAGGAACATTTCCGTTAATACCTAGGTTCGCGCTTATTGTTGACTCATAAGTCTTTGAGTCTCCATCAAGAGAAAGCCCTAGAGGCATTGAGAAGTATGGATAAGCTTCTTTTCCCCAGAAACTAAATCCTTTTGAGATAGTTGGAGCTAAAGATAGCTTAGTTCTACTTACTTCAAACTCTTTTGCCATTTCAAAAGTTGTTTTAACTGAAACCTTTGGCTGCTTATAGTAATCTGGATAAATTTCATAATCTACACCAGTAAAGAATCTATTTGTCATCTCACCACCTGAGATACCTAGACCTGCATCAAAAACCATTTTTTTAGCAATTTTTTGAGAGTATCTAACCTGAGCACCGATTCCACCACCTGATGAAGTCACACCAAGAACTTCAGATGAAATAAGCTTCTTCCCCGTCATCATTGGGTAAGATGAAACACCAGTCCCTAAGGCCCATGCGTTTGTAGTTAATAATGTACCGACAGCAATTGAAATAAGTTTTATTTTCTTCATGTTTCTCCATCCTTGAGAATAATGATTTATGTGAATTGTTGATAAATATTGTAACGTCATTTCTGTGCTTGAGTCAAAATTGACCACATGCAAAATTGTTTTTTTTTCATCATATTGACTCAGATATTGACTACAGGTGATAAAACCACTATAAATATCAACTCAAGATATCAATGGTGGCCGTAGTTCAGTTGGTAGAGCGCCAGATTGTGATTCTGGTTGTCGTGGGTTCGAGCCCCATCGGCCACCCCATTGATCTTGATACATTCACGAAAGTGATAATCTCTTCGGAGTGACTCATATTAAGCCTCGTTCACAACCCGTTCGAGGCTTTTTTTTTGCCCTAAACCATCGCAATAACATTCTTTCTATAAATTTAGATGATTAATAATTAGATTAGTAACTTCTTGGTACTCAAGATTTGTAGTATCAATTTTTGTTCCGCGCTCATATATGAACACATCATTTATATTCGTAGGTCCAAAGAGGCAGATAACATTTTTCTTCAGAGCAATTCCAATATGGGCGCCCAGACTATCAAGAGTTATCAACGTATCAAGAGAGTCGATCCAGTTAATGTACTCATTTAAATCATCAAAGCCTTCCTGCCACTTCACACCAGTAAAGGAGAGAAGATTCTTCTCAAGATTTTTCCAAAAGCTTTGTGGTAGCTTTTTTTGAGGGAACTTATCTCCAACCTTCCAATTTAAACCAACTCCTTGACCACGAGACCTACTCTTCCTAAAAGCATATAGATCTTGATTCCATTCAATACCAAGAAAAAGACATAACTTTTCCTGGTAAGAAAGCCTATCTAGACGAGAAATTTCTTCTAATGAAAAAAAGTTATCAAGGCGTATCCCTTCTTTCTCTAAACTAAGTAGCTCTTTCTTTTTTTCTAAATTTATAACTCGATCATACTTTTTAATATCAACGGTCTCCCACTGATCCCACATCACTAACTTAACACCAGTACCTAAAAACAAGTCTTTCGCCTTAGTGTCAGTAACCCAAGTAATATTATAATCTTTAAAATAATTTATTAAAAATGTAGATCTTAAGACATCACCAAGAGAGCATATCTCAGAGTCTTTTAACTCAGAGAATGTTTCACTATGACCTGTTTTAATGATTAGAAGTTCGGGCATTATTGAACATTAACACACTTGAGTACATGCTTCTAGCTTTTGACACCAATCGTCTTAGGAATTATACTTCATCCATGATGCCCGAAATCGAAATCCCAAGCCATTACAACTATATAGGAGTCTTTCTTTCTCTTAGTTGTAATCTAAGCTGCAGCTACTGTATTAATCATACAGTAGGACTAAATCAACGAAGAAAGCACTTAAATGGAAAGCAATGGGCAGAAGCACTTAATAGACTCCAAACAAGAGTAGACCTTCCAATTACAATTCAAGGTGGAGAACCTACTATTCATAAAGATTTTTATGAAATAATAAACTCAGTTAACCCCAATAAAAGAATCGATCTTTTAACAAATATTCAATTTAAGACTGATGTATTTATTAATAAGATTTCAAATGACAGATTTAACAGAGACCTTCCCTATCCTGCGATAAGAGTAAGCTATCATCCAGAAACAATGGATTTAGAAAATACAATATCAAAGGTAAAGAAGCTGCAAGATAACCATTACTCTATTGGCCTCTTTACTGTAGACCATCCTCATACTAAAGCTGAACTTGAACATGCAAGAAAGCGATGTTTAGAAGAGGGAGTTTTATTCAAGACCAAAGAATTTCTTGGAAAGCTAGATGGAAAAGTTCACGGAAAATATCACTACGAAGATGCTGTTTTTAATTCGAGTCCAAGATCTGTAAATTGTAAGACATCAGAACTTCTAATCTCACCTGAAGGATTCATCTACAGATGTCATCATGACTTGTATAACAAAAAATCTCCTATAGGAGATATACTTTCTCCAAACTTTAAAATTGAAGATAAATATAGTGTTTGTGACTATTATGGAAAGTGTAACCCTTGCGATGTAAAATTAAAAAATAATAGATTCCAAAAGTTTGGTCACTGTTCAGTAGATATTACAGAGCTCTAAAGCAAGTTTACTCTTTAACAAACTTCTCAAAAACATCTTTCACATCAAAGTCTGCTTTAAGTTGCCTAAGAAGTGAGAACACTCCTAATAGCTTTCTATCAATAAATATAAACTGTGATGGAATCGATTTAAACTTTAAAGTCTTTCTCAATCTCTTTCCAATCTCCACGAGATCATCAGGAAGAGTAGTGCTTCCCCAATCAAAATTATTCGAACGAAGTGGATCACTAACACGAACTATATACTCCCACATTATATCTTCATCATACTCTAATGGTTTACCTGAATATTTTATAAACCTTTGTATTTCAAAAAAGAAAGCTTCTCTATCTAAATTAAAACTGTGTTTTAAAAAGTTTCGATAAAAGTCTAAGACTTCATCTGTTAACTCTCCACAGGCCCCAAAGTCTAAGAGATACAGTTTCGTTAAATCTTCATTAACAAGAAAATTTCCTCCGTGAGCATCACTTTGAACAAGGTTGAATTCAAATATCTCTTTTAAAAATAATTCAAATATCTTTGAAGCTAAATTATTAACCTTATCTTTTGTAAAGTTAGAAGGATTGATATCCCCTAAGCTCACTCCGTCGATATATTCCATACAAATAGTTTTTTGATTACTGTATTCATTAAATACGCTTGGAACATAGAAGAAATCATCATCATTGGCAGCTTTATATTTCTTCATTAGAGAGATTTCGAGGTCGTAATCCATTTCATTTCGTAGCATTCTCTCAAGTTCATTGAAAATATCTTCTGTATCAATTCCTTTAGGAAAGATCTTTAAACTTTTCATCAACATTTTAAGAAAGAACATATCTCCATTAATCGCCTTTTCTATTCCTTTGTATTGAATCTTAAGAACAAGTTTTCTTCCATCAACATCTTCCGCAAGGTGAACTTGCCCTATACTAGCTGCTGCAAGAGGCTCTTTATTAATACTTAAGTCTTTCATTGCACTTGAAGAGATTTGCGATTCTATTTGGGAGAAGTCGAGAAAGTGACTTGAAGATTGAAGCTTTTTTAATTTTTCATTTATATTATCTGGTAGATAATACTCACCATATTGAGACAAAAGCTGTCCGGCCTTTGTCACAGATCCTTTAAATGTAGATAATTCATCAATAAACTTATCAGGATTTATTCCAACAATATTTTCAATAATCTTCTTTGGATCATCTTTATTAGCAAGAATATTGGCACCTGTTTTTAAAGCATGCTTAAGTAAAACAGAATTTCTTTTGAATAAACCATTCTTAATTTTTGATATCTTTTTCAAGGAAATCTCCTATATATTGATATAAAACTCTACGATAGTTAAAATCAAAGATCTCATTTTAATACTATTGTCTAAGTAGTAATTGTGCTTACGATTTTCTAAAGAAGACAAAAAGTAACGAAACAAAAATCAAGATTAAACAATAATATGAATTAGTTACAACATCTACTGGAGTTAATTTAAAGCTAGCACCAAGAAGTAGGGCCTGTGCTCCATATGGTAATAATCCTTGTGTAATACAAGAGAATATATCTAATAAACTCGCTGAGCGCTTCCCTGATATCTCACCAGCAATTGCAAGTTTCTTAGCAATAGGTCCGACAACAATAATAGAGACTGTATTATTTGCAACACATAGATTAGTAAGGGAAACGAGTAGAGAAATCCCTAATTGATCTGCAATATATTGATTCCATTTTCCAACATTTTTTGTAATCTTTTGAATTGCTCTTGATATGACTTCAAGTCCTCCGCCTACTTTTATGAACTCCGAGAGTCCTCCAATGAGTAATGAGAGAAGAAATATTTCCTGCATACTACTAAAGCCTTTATAAATATCTTTAGTAAAAGCTAGAAATGTATAGTCACCAAGCATTCCAATTCCACCAGCAAGTAAAATACCTGAAAAAAGAACAACAAATACATTCACTCCCAGAATTGCTAATACTAGGATAAAGAAATAAGGAATAACCAATAGTGAGTCATAGTTCTTAACCTCAAGGGCTTGAGGAGTTGGAGCTAGAAAAATTAAAACGGCCATCGTTATAACAGCTGCAACAATAGACATATTAAAATTTTCTTTGAACTTATCTCTCATATTACAACCTTGAGACCTCGTTGCCGCAATCGTTGTATCTGAAATAATAGAGAGATTATCACCAAACATTGCACCAGAAAGAACAGCTCCCGCCATTACAGTCACATCAATTCCGGCCTTTACAGATACTGCGTAGGCAATTGGCGCAATTGCTCCAATAGTTCCCATAGAAGTCCCCATTGCAGTTGCCACGACTCCAGAGATAATAAAAATACCAGGAAGTAAGAATGCAGAAGGTATTAATGATAGTCCTGCATTTACAACAGCATCAACTCCACCACTTGCACTTGCAACACTAGAAAATGCTCCAGCTAGTAAATAGATCAAACACATTGTAATAATATTATTATGCCCGATTCCTCTAACAAAGGTTTCTACTCCCGAGCTAACAGGACCCCTATTTAAAAGGAATGCTAAGACTATTGCTGGAATTATCGCAATGGGAGCAGGAACTTGATAAAAAGCATAATCAACCCCTATTGCCTTAAAATAGATTCCACTTCCTAAGAAAATTATTACGAATAGTAATAGAGGTAGAATAGTATATTTTGAAAATTGATTTACATTATCGTCCATAGTTAATCTTTCTTTTTAGTTTTAATAAATATTTATGTAATTTTATGTCTTCTGTAATCTTATTGTGAAACTCTGATACTATTTTTCTTTCAAGTACACTTATCTTTTTTCTATTGTCTAAATTCTCTTCATTTTGTCTAAAGACATCTCGAGTAAATCTCTTCTCTATTTTACTCATATTCCCTATTCTTTTAAATTAATTTAGATACTTATCGTCACTTTAAATAAAAAATGAATTAAGCTTTTTGAAATATACTCGATTGAAACCGTCTGTCTTTTTTTATTTATATTACGAAAGGAATTTATAGAGTCATGAATATCTTAAACCAACTACACATAGAATCATGAGCTGGCTTAAGAGAGGGGATATTTAACTATGCGTCTTCTTTTTCAAAGTTCACAAGTTTTTTAAATCCACCCCACATCATTCTCTTTCCATCAAATGGCATATCTTCATTCTCCATTTCCGTCATTCTAGGATCGCTCATTACTTTCTCAAGAACTTCATCTCTATGTTCTCTCGATTTATAAGTAATCCAAGAAAATACTACGATCTCACCTTTTTCAAGGTTTACGCTTTGAGGAAAAGAAGTTTCTTCACCTGAGCCAACATCATCAGATACACTTTCAACATAAGAAAGAGCACCATACTCCATCCAAATTTTCCCCGCTCTTTCAGATATCGCTTTATATGCGTCTATATTTTTACTTGGTACTGGAGCTACAAACCCGTCTACATAATTTAACATTCTTACTTCCTTTCACTTTTTATAATGATTTTATTTTTTCATCTAATCTTAGTAACGCTACTGGCATTGGTAACTTATCCCAATCTAGTCCTAAATACTCTTTTAAATAATTATTTGAGATCTCTTCTTTTTCTTCATATAGGTCTTCTCTTCTTTCAAGAAGTTCCATATCAGATGTACAGTCACTCCCCTCGCTTGCTCCAGGAGATCTAGCATTAAAGCCTAAGCAACCAAATGGTTTCCACTCGGGATCTATAGAACAACCCTTAGGTCCTCTATTAAAGAATGGACATGTATAAGTTCTTCTAAAAGTACTTCCAAGGCCTGTTTGGATTTCGTAGTCGAGTCTATTATTTCTAATCACTTCATTAAGATCAGAAATTAGATCCTCATTCCATCTCTCATTCTTATTTAAGAACGTGTATAGCTCTAGAGTTTGAATTGGATCAGTTTGCATTGAGTTTGAAACAAATGTGCAGCAAAGGCCTGTACATGAAAAACAATTTATATCTCTACTTAAGAGATTTTCCATATTCTCATTGAGGACAGATCTTCTCTCCTCATTGCCTGGGAGTCCCTTATCACTTATAAGTTGAGTATATAATTTTTCTGCTTTTTCATTCATCAAAGAGATTTATCTGAATAATAATGATATGTTAACTAATATTGATTGAAATGAAGATATTATAGATAATAAGGCTTCAATATTATTAAAGAGTTACAAGGTTTTAGTGAATATGGGTATCAAAGATATAGTTTTTAGTATGTTAGCAGTGATGATTATCACTTTTGCTCTCTACCCTTTCTATAGAAAGAGAGAAGTTAAAACCAATGGCCTAGAGGTTAAATACTACGATGCCCTCAAGAATAATCAAGAAAATGCAGCTGAGCTTGGTATGGAATATTATTTGAATATTGGTCTAAATAAAGAGGACGCTGAAAAATCAATTGAAGATGATATGGCCCACACTAAAGTGTAGGCCGTATAAATTATTTTGCGCTAAGCTTTACAGTTAAGTTCACATCATCGTGAATTAACTTATCACCAAGATCTTTAAAGAATGATCCCGACTTATACTTAATATTATAATCAGTTCTATCAAATTTGATATCTGCAGTCGCTGTTGCAGTTTTTCCTTTGCTATCAACATTTGCTTTAAACATAACTGGCTTAGTAATTCCTTTAATAGTTAGATCACCTTCAACATCATAGTGTCCACCCTTACCAAGTCTAGAAGACTTAATTACTAGCTTTGCAGTTTTAAATTTAGAAGTTGAAAAGAAATCATCACTATTTAAATGATTAACAAATTTCTTGTTGGCTTTTTCTCTACCGATATCTTCACAAGTAATAGAAGTCATATCAATAATAAACTCACCACCAACTAAATCATCACCTTCAAACTTTAGGTTACCAGACTTAATCCCTACTTTACCATTATGTGCACCAGTAACTTTTGTTGCTTTCCAATCAAGTGTAGAAGCAGAAGTATCTACTGATAAGTTCTTACTTGCTGCAAATACTGAAAAAGTACTTAATGCTAAAATTAATGTCATAATTTTCTTCATTATTATCTCCTTAAAAATTAATTTATAAATTCTAGATTCTATTTTAATAGAGTACAAGCTCTCGAGAATAAGTTTGCAAAGACATGACAATCCATCAAATTCGAGTGATAATTAAAGTTAATAATATAAGGAACTTATGCAAAATATCGCTGGTTATTTAATATTTCTTTTACTTAAGATCGTTAAGTGTACCTATCGTTTTGAATATCAAAATACAGAAATTCTATTGCAGCAAGAAAAGTTATCTAGGTCTTATATACTAGCAATTTGGCATCAAAATATTCTGGCCTCAATCCTTGCTCACTTAGATAGAAAATATTCAATGATTATTAGCCCTTCTAAAGATGGAGAATACGTCGCTAAAGTTTGTGAGTACTTCGGTCATGAACCAATAAGGGGCAGCTCTTCTAAAGGAGGAGTCAAAGCTCTTATAAACTCAATACGTTCACTTAAGCTTGGTATTCCAAGTGCTGTTGCAGTTGATGGGCCAAGAGGACCACTTTATAATATAAAGCCAGGTGTTTTCGAGATGGCTAAGAAATCAGGAGTTCCTATAATACCACTAACAGTTACTCCTAAAAAATATTGGACCTTTAAAAGATCCTGGGATCAATTTAGATTTCCTAGGCCTTTCACAAAGATTATTATTCACTACGGTGAGCCTATTTATATAAATGAAGCTATTACTAAAGATGAGATAGTTGAATATACTAACAAACTATATCTTTCACTTACTGGTGATGAAGAGAAAATTATCACTAGCTTTGCGTGAAGCCTAGCAATGGAGTACTCTTAACAAATGGAAAATTTAAAAGAAAAATTGAAAAATGAAATTGAAAAAGTTACTTGGCCTCTACTTGAGGAGCATAATAAACGAGAAGCTCTTCTCATTGTAGATCTTGAGTTAGACCTTGTTGAAGTTGCAGCAGCTGTTGCTGAAGATGATGTAGAAAATGTAAAGGCCTGGCTATCTTCAGAGAAACTACTTCGTCCAACTGAACAAATGGTTCAATCCTATGAAGAAAATCCTGAACTTGGATTTAAATTTATTATTATTCAGCCGTATGTTATTGCTCAAGAGATTAAGGAATAAGAATGAGAAAGATAATTCTATTACTAGTAACAACACTATTTGCTACTTCATGTATTGATAATACCCCACCAAAAGATAGAGGAGTTTCTGTACGAAAAATGGGTGAAGTAAGTGGTTTCTCTCTTAAAGAATGCTATGAAAAAAATTGTGTAAACTCGTTAAAATCAAATACTGATGAGAATCAGTTTATTGAGCCAATTAAAATCATTTCAAATAAAGAAATTGCATTTGAAAAGATTATGAAAATCGTTTTAAAAGAACAAGATATCAACATTGTTAATAGTACGGATAATTATATTTATGCTACTCAAACCCTGTATGGGAAGTTGATTACTGATATTGAGTTTTACTTCACAAATGTAAAACAAATTCATATTAGAGCTCAACTAAGAGGCATTCCTTATGACTTAGGAAATAGTCGTAGAGTTCTAGAAAACATAAGATTTAAATTTCACCAAAACGATTACTAGTCAGATATTTTTTCGAAGCAGTCACTATCTAAGAACTGCTTCGAATATTTTTCATAGCTCTTAAAATGCTGTCCATATAGCTCTAATTCATCTTCTGTTAACTTTCTTTTTACTACGGCCGGACTGCCTATTATAAAACTTCCCTCTGGATACTTTTTTCCAGGAGGAACAGTTGAGCCTGCAGCAACTAGAGAATTCTTTCCTATAACTGCGCCATCAAGAATTGTAGAGCCCATTCCAATTAAGCAATTATCCTCAATAGTACAAGCGTGAAGAGTCACACTGTGCCCAACACTAACTCCATTTCCAATAATCAAAGGGAGCTCTTCAGTTACATGAAGCATAGATAGATCTTGGATATTCGTAGACTCTCCAATATGAATCTCTTGAACATCCCCTCTAACAACTGTTCTAAACCAAACACTTGATTTATTTCCAATCCACACTTTTCCAATAATATCAGCAGAAGGTGCGATAAAAGTTTCATTAGCAATAGAAGGAGTGATTGAATCAAATTTATAGATAGGCATAATTTAGACCAAAAAAAAGCGGCCAATAAAGCCGCTGAGTTTTTACTTTCTTTCACTCCATGGGAGTTTAGAAATATAAGCAGCAAGATCTTTAAAGTCTTGAGCTTCTAATTTTTTTAAGTATGGAGCCATCACTTTATTTACTCTCGCTCCAGACTTCATATCAGTTAATTGTTTTTCAATGTACCAGTCAAGCTGACCACCAATCTGTGGAGCTTTCTGAGACTTCTTACCTTCACCTTTTCTACCGTGGCAAACAACACAAGTCTTATAAACTTCACTTCCGTGAACAAGTTGTGGAGTATCAAGAACAACAAGCGGCCCTTCAACTTCTTCTTCAACTTCTTTTACAGGATTTAAAAGGGCAAGACGCTTCTCTTCTAACTCTTTAAGAGTTTGTAAATGATTAGCGTGAGCAAGCTCTTGTTTCTTTAAATCAAAAGGTTCATTAGACACTTTTTCTGATTTAAAAGTTTCAAGATTAGATGCTACGATTATTGCAATTAAAACTACGGCGAAAGTCACCAACCTAGTCATGCGATCTCCAGACTTAATTATGTTTCAAAATGGTTTGATAAGTGATGAAAGTATATATTATCACACAACTATTGGCAATTATTACGCACCTAGACTAAGCAACTTTTAAGTGACTTTTCTAACTCTTCAAAAGTATCAACAACCGTTATTAATCCTAAATGCTCATCAGAAAGAAAACCTTCTTTGTTGATATGCTCAAAATGCTTAACTAAGTTGTCGAAAAAGCCATTAAAGTTTAATAAGAAACATGGCTTCTGATGGTACTTTAGCTGTGCCCAAGTAAGAATTTCGCATAGTTCATCAAGTGTTCCAAAACCACCAGGCATTGCAACAAAAGCATCAGACCAATCATACATTAGCTGCTTTCTCGTGTGCATCGAGTCAACCACTTCAAACTTTGTTAGCTTTGGATGTGCGACTTCCCAGTCCACTAGTGATTTAGGCATAACGCCCCAAACCTCTCCGTCTGCTTCAAGAACTTCATCGGCCATAGTCCCCATTACACCAATAGAAGCTCCACCATATACTAGACCCATATTATTATTAGTTATAACTGAGCCCATTTCTTTTGCCATAGACTTATAACTTTCACCATTTCCAGCGCTTGAGCCACAAAATACACATACTTTTTTCATAATATTCCTTAAATTTTTGCTAAATCATCTCTTCTAAAATGATGCTTATCTAAAGTCTTATCAAAGTAGAAGAAATACTCTGTATTTCCAGTCTTACCTTTAATAGGAGATATTGTTGCATTCTTAATTGCATAGCCTTTCTCCTCACACCAGTCATATAAAGACTCTAATGAAGCTAGCTTTGCTTTCTCATCTTTTACAATTCCACCCTTTCCAATATTTTCTTTACCAACTTCAAATTGAGGCTTCACTAAAACAACTGCTTTACCGTCTTCTTTAATGAGTGAAATAATTGTATCAAGAGTTAGTTTTAGGGAAATATAAGATAGATCTACGACTGCTAAATCTACGTGCTCTTCTAACTCAAGCTCGTGTCTTATATTTATCCCTTCCATATTAATGACTCGAGAGTCTTCTCGTAGAGATGCCGCAAGCTGCCCATGTCCTACATCGATAGCATAAACCTTACTTGCTCCATTCTTTAAAATATAATCAGTGAAGCCACCTGTTGATGCTCCAACATCAGCAACCACCATACCTGTTGGGTCAATATTGAAATACTTAAGAGCACCTTCAATTTTATGTGCGCCTCTACCTACAAATAAAGTCTCTTTTCTAACTTCAAGCCCTTCTCCATCTACTAAAAATGAAGACTTCTTAACTTGAATATTCTTGTAGAAAACAACTCCCTCTTTTACAAGTTGAGTTGCCTGAGACCTAGTTGATGCCATATTTAATGTAACTAGAATTTTATCGACGCGATCTTTCATTAGAGTAGAGTTGGAACAATTTTTATTATAACGACTTGCCCTGACTTATCATCAAAAACGAGTACTTTTTCTGAATCAAGAGGGATTGTAAAATCATTTTCAGTAATACTTTTTAATATACTGCCTTGTGAATTATATATCTTCCCAGTTAATGCAATCAAAGGACTTGGTCCATAGTCATTTAAGTTCTGAACAAAGAAGGCCTTAAACTCAACGCCTACTCCATTTTTCATGGTAACAAAAAAGCTCTCTCCATTTTCAAGCTCTTTGATCTCATGAACTTCACTTACGAGAATATGACCTTCATTAGCATTAAGGGCCTTTTTATGTATGATCCCAAGATTTAGTACTATAGTGGCCTGAGCTGATAAACAGATCATGAAGAGAATAGAGCTAAGAAAAACCTTTAGATAACTTTTATTTTGCATAGAGCTAGTTTATTATCAAAATGTTAAAAACTCAAAAATATAAACGATGAAAGAGCTAAAACTACGAAAATTATGGTTATTAATAGGCTTCATCTACATTGTAGTGATTTTCTACCTGTGTCTTAGACGCTCAACTGGGACTATCCCATCTTTCCCACATATAGATAAGATCATTCACTTTACTGCATACTTCATTATGATGAGCTATTTCTGTCAGATTCTTAATAAATCATCTTACAAAGTAGCGTTTATAATCTTTGTCTTAATGGGAGTACTTATTGAGTTTCTACAGTTAATGACAGGATATAGATCATTTGAGTTTTTAGATATGATGGCCAACACATCAGGGCTTCTAATGGGCTGGCTTATTTTTGGAAATTACTTCTCTAATGTTTTAAAAAATATAGAAAGTTTTTTAAAGTTCAAAAACTCCTGAGAATATTTTCTCAGCTTTTCCACATAGAAATACTTTTCCATCTTCAAAGAGAATTCTTAATTCTCCACCAGGAACTTTAATATCTATCGAATCTATAGACTTATATAATTCTCTATAGGCCCAAGCACTAGCTACAGCACCAGTTCCACAGGCCAGGGTCTCCCCTTCAACACCTCTTTCATATGTTCTAACTTTGAGCTTACCATCACTTACAATTTCTACAAAATTAGCATTGCACCCTTCTGAAAACCTACTATCGTAGCGAACCTTAGCTCCCCACTCATCAAGAGGAATATCATTAACAGAGTCTAAGAAGTAAACACTGTGGGGAACTCCTGTATTCATATAGAAAGAATTTGAACTCTTTAAAATATCTGACACATCAATTGCTCTAATTTCTTCTAACTGAGTCATTTCAAGCTTTATTTCGCCGTCTTTAAGAACTTCACTTGTGTAGATGCCGTCTCTAGTTTTGAAAGTGAAGCTAGTCTTATCAAATTGAATTTTCTTAGCGAAGCTCGTGAGAGCTCTTGCTCCATTGCCACACATTCCGACTTCTCCTCCATCAGCATTTAAATAGACCATTTCAAAGTCATATTCATCGCTATTATTAAAGAAGAGTACGCCGTCTGCCCCTATTCCAAAGCGTCTATCACAGAGTCTTTGCCAGAGGTTTGAGTCTTTCGGGTCAAATGAATTTGTTCTATTATCTAGGACAATAAAGTCATTTCCAGTTCCACAATATTTATCGAAAGATATTTTAGCGCTCATCGTCATCCTTTTTGGCTATTTTCAGAATTTACATTATAGAATCTTCGACTTATATTATAAAGCTAAACAACCAATTTGAGGAGCATTAGCTCAGTTGGTTAGAGCCCCCGGCTCATAACCGGGTGGTCACAAGTTCAAATCTTGTATGCTCCACCATTTTACATTGAACGAACTAATCTTCCTCAATGTTTGAAAAGCCTCCTTTTTAGGGGGCTTTTTTGTGCCTAAAGGTTTTCCAATAAGCGAACTTTCTTATTTTCTAAGTTTATTTTTAGCGAATACAGTTTTATTTATAATTCAGAGTTTCCTCTTTTCCACTACGATTAACTGTTATACTCTCAACTTTACTCATGGCACTCATAACATCATTTAAGTCTTCTACTTTTTTACCATTAACTTTAACAATTTTATCATTTGATCGAAGACCAAGCTTCTCAAAGATACTTCCTGACTTAACGTTAGTTAGAACAAAACCCTTTGTTTCGCCCTTCTTAACTTTTATTGCTCTTGCTTTATTCAAAGTTTCATTAATTTCGTTTCCAAAACTAATTACTGGTAACAGTGCTAATACTAAGACTTTAAAAGACATTTTTCCTCCATAACCATAACCATAACCATAACCATAACCTAAGTTATTTCCTCACTCCATTATTCCAAGTTTATAACTTGTTGAAAACTCATTTCAACAACTCAAAGTAATCAGACAAATATGACCGAGGAAAGTAACCGAATCCAAGAAAAAGCAGAATTATATTAGAGACATAGGACTGAGGAAGTAAAGTTCGCGTAAGCAACTGAATGGACCACCAGTTACTTTTTGGGTGAACTATTGCCCACTAAGTTATGAAAAAAGCCTATTCTTCGGAGTAGGCTTTTTTATTTCTAAAATCAAGAATATCATTCAGATTCCGAAGAGAGTATATGCAATTCAGTCTTGATAAATCATTAGTTCTCCCTTGGTCAGATAAACTGAGTAATGAAGAACCATACGAGTATCCATATCTTGCAGCCTATAAAGAAAAAGGGAAATCCCTACATTATATAGCAGCACTTCATTCTACAGATGAAAACTCTAAGACATTCAAACTTATTAGAAAAACTATTAATGAAGAACAAATCGAATTGGTTATAGTTGAAGGCATTTCTAACTCTTTAGGTTTCTCTCCTGAACCTGTAAAGAAGTGGGCATCTTTACAAGGTAATAACGGCAAGTATGACGGTTTTGAAACGGCCTTTACTCTTAAGACATGTGTAGCTACAGATATAGCATTTATTGGTGGTGAACCGGAAAAAGAGTACATACACAGTGAGCTTCTTAAGCAAGGCTTTATAACGGAAGATTATCTATTCTACTCATATACACAGCAAATATTTCAAGCAAAAGAAGCCAGCTCACTTGAGAGCCTCGTTATTGAAGATTATTTTAAAGAATATATTCAAGAAAAAATAAAAAATATAAATTTAAATAACGTATACACATTCGATCAATTTCATAAATGGTTTCAAAAAAATAACTTTGAGGTGTTTTCAACATCCCAAATTGCGCCAGAGACCTGCGCACCCTATCAGTCAGGCAAGCTACTCACTCAAAGAGTCTCATCAGCTATATGTATACTAAGAGATCAATTTACTATTACAGTAATTGAGAAAGCTCTTATGAAGTTCGATAACGTTATGATTGTCTATGGAGGAAGCCATTGGTCAACTCAGAAAGTAGTACTATCTCAAGCTCTGGGTAATGCAAAATTCAGCAAACTCTAAATCCATAACCATAACCTAAACTGTTTCCTCACGAACTTCCTCTATGCTTCCAAGTTATCAAAAACACATTCAATAACTTCAATATATGTAGATCAATATGACTGAGGAACATAACCAAATCAAAGAAAAACCAGAATTATATTGAGAGCTTACGAGTGAGGAAGAAAGTTCTCCTAGGCGGCTCAATGGACCACCAGTTACCATCTAGTACTTGAACTTTTGTTCCTCTCTATTTCAATATAGGGATTTTTTTATTTTTGATTCTTTCACTTATAATATGGGCTGTATTTTGAACTCTTTAATCTTGAATTATCATCTTGGAATAGTCGAAAGTTGGAGGTTCTTTAGATAAATCTCTTAATGTTTGGTGGGCCACATCCATCTGCTGATCCTTTGGAATATCTCTATAATTTCTTATTATGTAAGTATCTTTATTGGTAAAACTAACCAATAACAAAGGCCAGCTTAAATAATTTACTGGAGTAACATCCGAAGGAGTTAAAATTGGTAGTCCATACTGAATTGGCCTAATATTTTCTTCAAATTCAGAAACACTTACTGCTTCGTCTGTACTTGAAGGATCTAAGACATATCTCTCATAAGTTCCATCTTTCATTTTCACAACAACAAAAGGAGCGACATGAAATGACCAACCTGCATCTGGAAATTCTTCTCTTTTTTCATTAGGAAATAGACGTTCTCCATGTAGCCAAACCTTTCCAACATAAATTCCTCTTTTAGCTAATCGGTCTGCAATAATATGAGCTCTAGCTTCGCAACCACTTATTGATTTTTCAAAACTAAAATCTAAATCCTCCATATTTTTGACTTCTTGAAAAATCTTTTGAACATTGTCTTCTGTTAGAATTTTTCCTTCTTCAATTTCATCTTTTAAAATTTTATTCAGATCTCTCTCAATTGAATCAATTCTAGAGTGTGGACTTTTATAACAATCATCAGCCTGAAGAGTTATAATCTCTTCACCCAAAAGATCAAGCCCTTCTACAACCGACTTAACGGCCATTATTGCTCTTCTTTGTTGAAATTTTTTTAAGTGATTATCACGAGAGATTAAAAGTTTTTTTAAATCTTTTGAATCACATGCACTCTCTCGTCCCTTCTGCATGAGTTCTTCACCAAACCTCACTCTATCAGCGAGAAGAGAATCTTGAACCTCTTGAGATAATACATCTTTTGGCTCAGTTTGATATCGAATATTTCGATGTTCTCTTGGTGGAGTAATAAGATTTTTATTATTACTATAATCAAAAGGGAAAACAATCAGACCATCTCCAACAAAATCGACTCTATTTACAAAACTATCATCTCCTTTTATATATTCATTCATAACAATAGGAGTATATTTATTTTCATTAACTTCAACTTGATCACAGATCATAAAAGGGCATTTATAAGCAATGGGATTGTCTTTCTTGCCAGCAACACGGTTACAGCGAACTTTGTTTTCACCATATTCTAATAATATGCTATCTACACTCTCACTCGCATTTACAATGCTTGATAAAAGTGAATAAAAAATTACGATAAGATAAACTTTAACCATAACAGCTTATCGTCTTAAATTTAACAGATATAAGAATTTTATTTAAAACACTGAGGCTAACGGAAAAAGGTTCGCATGGGTAACAGAACAAACCTTCTCTCGCCCACAAAACAGAGTGATTATAAACACTTACATAACACTAAATGAATAAGTAAATATGGAGTTAACTAGCCCCTATTAATTTTGAAAGAGAGTCGTAAGCTTCTCTTAATTCAAATGATTGCTTATTTAATGATTCAATTATCTTTGTATTTTGTTCGAATGATTCAGCATTCTCTTTAATGATTTGACTCATTCCTGATATATTTGTGGCTATTTCAGAGAAACCTTCCTTTTGATTTCTTGAAGCGACTGAAATATTGTTTGAGGCAGTAGTCACAAGAGTGATCTTACTTACAATTTCATCAAGAACATTTGAACACTCTTCAGACACATTATTAGCAACAGTAACTTTATCCTTTGCCTCTTTTACTAATACCTCTACCTTAGAGGTTGATTGATTTACAATTGTATCCACTTTATCTATAGAGCTTTCTAGGATATCTGAAATTTCAAGAGCAGTTTTACCACTAACTTCAGCAAGATTTCCAATCTCTTCAGCAACAACAGAAAACCCCTTACCATGCTCTCCAGCTCTGGCCGCTTCAACAGAAGCATTAAAAGAGAGCAACTTTGTTTGAAAAACTATATCATTTATAACTCTAGCCTTTTCACTAATTTCATTTATCACATCAACAATTTTTCGTATTTCTTCATTACCTTCATTAACCTGAGATAAGACTTGATTATTGCTATCGTTAATTTCTGAAATTGACTTAATCATATCCTGTATTATCTCTTTACCATTTAAAGCTGCTTCTCTACCTTCATTTGCAACACTAGCTGTATCCGTAGAATTATTCATATTTTCGTTTACAGTGACTATCATTTGTTCGACAGCATGATTAATTTCACCAATAGATTCTGCTTGATGAAGAGATCCTTTTGATAATGAATCACTGGAATTTGATATATCCTCTGAAAGAGTTGCTACTTCATGAGAAGAAAAGTTAAGCTTATCTGTTACATTGTTTAACGGTACTGATGTAGATCTCGAAATATAGAATCCAAGTGCACCAGCAAGGATAAGACTGATCCCCGTTAACATCTGCATAACAAAAGAAAAACTATTCGCAATACTCATCGCTTTAGCAGTATCTTTTTGATTGATCACTTCTTGATAATTTATGAAGTCATTAATTCTCTTTAACCATAAAGTAAACTCTGGTGCGGCCTTCATCATTAGCGTGTCATGTATATTTTGAGTATCATTACTATTTTTAAGATCTATAGTTGAAGTAATTAGTGGCATTGTACGTCTTTCACTATCTTTAATTTTTTCAAGAAGTTGCTTTTCTTCACTTGTAACTACTTGAGTATCAAATATTTTATTCATTTTTACAGCTGACTCTTGATAGAAATCATCTAGATCCTTAATACTTTTAAGAGCACCATCAACATTTTCTTTCTTTTTAAAAAGTACTACGTCTCTTAGAGCAATTGCACGATCATGAACACTTCCTCTAAAGTTTATTGCATACCTTTGTTTAACTGAAGTGACTTCATTTATAGTTTCTAAACTATGCTTTATATCATTTACTTGGGATATTCCGACGATTACTAAAATAATCATTATGATAGGTGTAACTAGAAAGGCGACAGAAATCTTAAAAAAAATACCTTTTTTTAACAAACCAAACATTTAGAATCCTCGTTTTACTTATTGTTTTTATAAAGAATTATCGGATTAATATAAAATGTCTGAATCTATCAAAGTTAGACAAATACGAATTTTAGTTAACTTCAAGAACTTAATCCTCTAGATCATTGGAATGACTAAAGGTTATTTACTCTTTTATATAATAACTATATTAAAAACAATCTTTAAGCTCTTCATAAGTAAACAAGACAGGAGTAACTGGAGACTCACTAGAATTTTTAATTCTAAGAGGATAAGCAACAATAAAGTAGTCACCTTCTGGAACTAGTTTTAAATCTAAGCATTCAGTAATTACGGCCTGTTTGAATAAAGTCTTATGTATCGGCCTCTCTAAACTTCCTGGAGAAAAATCAGAGCTCTTCCAGCTTGTACCGTATAAGTTAAAGAGAGGATTTTTTATAAGCCATTTAGCAGCTCTTTCCTCTAGAGTTAAGACATAATTAGGATCATGAAACCCACTATCATTAGTTGGATAATAGTCAGATGTTAACAGAAGCTTCTTTGTTTTTTTTCCATTAAGAGAATTCTTCAACTCTTCTAAACTAACTTCCCAGTGAAAAATACCATCCCCTATTTCTTTATAATTATTCCCCTTAAGTCTTACAACAGTACAGCTTCCAAAGAAGTAATTTGATTCAAAGAATTGATCTACAGTTTTCCCTTCACTTAATACATGCTTTGGAGCCTCAACGTGAGTGAGGCTATGGCTATTAAAGATATGCTTTTCGTAATTAACTGGAGGAATATTTCCTGGGGATATAGAGTAGATAGACTCTCTACTATATGCTGCTCCTTCTCCCCATAGTCCCTGAACATCTTCATTAATTATGGGAGATAAGATATATGGCATAAGCTTTCCTTTCACACTACTTATATAAAATGAGTCAATATATTACGATTCATATATTATATATTAATAATGAACTGATACCCAAAACCTTCTTAAGATTTTGGGCAAGAAAGTTTCTTTATTTCATAACTATCTAGGAATAGCCGTGCTTTTATACTTCTCTAGCTTTTGACTAGTCAGATAGAAAGATTCAAGCTTTGGATAACGAGACTGCCAATCCATTATATCTCTGAACGTTAACCAATCGAGAGAGCAATATAACCAGTCACTCTCCATATCACTCAATTGATCAACAGATCCTTCAAAAACATCTAGAGTAGAGAATAATCGATCAAGAAGTTTTACTGAACGCTTATCTTTCCATTCTGTATCAATGTTCCAAACCTTTTGCTTGAATAGCTCAATACAAGTATCACATACTTCATCAATCAATTTTAAGTTAAGCTTCTCTTGCAATGAAAGAGTGATCCCTTTTTTCTCTAAAAGGTATTCTGCAATTATAGTAGAGTCAAAAATCTTTTGGTCTTCTACAATTAGAATAGGAACTCTCATTAATGGTCCATAGGATTTAAGAGTCTTTACACCTTCAGGAGAGAGGGCTTGAAGAGTTTCAAACTCATAATCTTGGCCCTCAAGTAATAGCCTAATTTTTCTAACATATGGTGATGTTGTTGATCCTATTAGTTTCAATGATTTTCTCCTGAATTAAGTTATGGAGAATTATTTCACTATTTCATTTCAATGGTTAGTTAAATATATAAACTTTAACAAAAGTCTAACTTAGAAGGAAAGCTGACTAATACTCTCTACTTTAGAGTAGCTCTGATAGTGGTCTCTAATGTTTTATATCTAGCCGGAAGAATCCGTCTTTTCTTTTGAACTAAGTACAGATTCTCAGCAACAATTTTTTCAGGTGTATCTATAAGATAAGAGCCTTTTTTCCCAAAGCTTTCTATTGCGGACAGGGGAAGTATTGTAAATCCAATTCCTTTTGAAACAGGAAGTGGTATTTGAGCTAGTTGATTTACATAGCTAACAATAGGAATAGACTCAATATCTATATTTTTTAAACTTGAATTATCAACTTGCTCTAAATAAAGAGAAAGATACATTTTTGCATCAGGATGACTAACTAAACCGCACTCTCTAAGAAGGTCAGCTGTAATAATCTTTCCTTTATAGCGCTTAGGAAGTATCAGAAGCAAGGGTTCACTACCAATTTTTTTATAATCAAATATATTTCGACTTGGAGTATCTGTAACAATACCTAAGTCTATACTTCCTTTTTCAATATCTTTTAAAATCTTATCATTAGGAGCTGCCTCTAGTTGGATAATAAGATTAGAATACTTATTCTGTAGATCTAGAATAGGACTATAGATTTTGAGCGCCATAGAACCTGAACAAGATAAGTAACATTCACCACCAAAGGGATCATCTGTTTTTAGACTCTCTAATAAAGAAAGTTCATCTTTAAATAATTTTTTGGAGTACTCGTAGACAAGTTTTCCTTCCTCAGTTAGTTCGAAACTCTTCCCTATTTTCTTAATTAAGTTACAACCAAAAGAGTTTTCAAGCTTTTTAATATGTTGGCTTACTCCAGGCTGAGTCATAAATAGCTTCTCAGCAGTCTGAGTAAAGTGCCCTAATTCAACAAGTGTTTTAAATGTACTTAACCACTGATTATTTAACATACTCTCTTAAATCTCCCGAACCAATCATAACATAAAATTATGATTTCTATAATATATGATAATTTTTTATTTATACCGTTTAAACCTATACTTATAAAAAAGGAAATAAATCCTAAGCAAATTAAAATAGAGGTTAAAATGACTGAATCAACTTACCCTAGAAGCTTTTCTCATATTGGAATATCTGTCCCAGACGTTGAAGCCGCTGTAAAATTCTACACAGAGGTCCTTGGTTGGTACGTAATTATGGAGCCTTCAATTGTGACTGAAGATGACTCAGCAATTGGTCTCATGTGTACTGATGTTTTTGGTCCAAATTGGGAGAAATTTAAAATTGCCCATCTATCTACAGGCGACAGAATTGGTGTTGAACTCTTTGAATTTAAAAATCAAGAAAATCCAAAAGATAATTTTGAGTATTGGAAAACTGGTATTTTTCACTTCTGTGTTCAAGACCCTAATCTAGAAGAGCTAGCAGAAAAGATTGAAAAGGCCGGAGGTAAGAGACGTATGGAAAAACCGCGCTTTTATTACCCTGGAGAAAAGCCATACAGAATGATTTATATGGAAGATCCATTTGGAAATATCCTAGAAATTTATAGCCACAGTTACGAGCTTCACTACTCCAGTGGTGCGTACAACGGATAGTATAAAAAAAGGCCTTCTACATATAGAAGGCCTTTAATTGAATTATTAAAAAAGTAAGTTATATTGCACTTGAGCAGTCAGGATTTTCAGGGTCAAAGCTCGGAACAGGTGGATTCTCAGATGGCATACATGTAAAGTTTGAACATGTATTATGTACTTGCTGAGTTTCGCATCTTATAGCACAGGTAACTTTTCCATTGAGGTCTAATCCAGTTTTTCTAAGCTTACATACAGCCACAGGCTCTTTTTTACAGAATTCATTTGTTATACAGCTCTGTCCAATTTCCTTACTACAGAGTACTCCATGACTTGGGGTATGCTCAGAGCAAGTATTTGAAGTTTCACTACAGCAAGATGTATTACACTGTAAGTCTGAACTACAACTCTCCCCAACAGGCTTTCCAGTATCACTGGATCCACTACTTGACTTAGGAATACAAGCGACACTTTTATCAGCAGTTGAAATTAATTGATCGTCATCTCTAACTACTTTATACATTTTTTGATAACTCTTTTTTACATAAGGATTATTCTTATCCAAAGGCCAATAGAAATATAATGTCTTATTAAAACGATCGTCATAACTTGGAGTTAAGTGTTGTCCATTACTATAGTAGAACCATACATCTTTAATTTCACTTAAAGATAGATATAAGAAATCGATTGGAGCAACGGTTCCGTTCTCAAAAACAATAGTCTCTCTTTCTGCTAAAAATAGTGGCTCCGTATCTACCGATAAGTAATCCCTTAAAATATTAAATAGTGGCTCTTTTCCTTCATACTGTTCAAATGTAGGACAGAAGTTAAGTCCTGTTCTACTATCTATAAAAGGTTTTAAGATCTTCCCTAATGAATTACTTCCACTACTAACATCTGTATTAGCTATAAAGTCTGAGAAGAGGTTTAAAGATACTCTCAGTCCAAATCGGTCCTCAAGTTCATTTTCAATAAGTTGGTTAATATCTTCTTTTCCATCTTGGTCCTGATCTAAAAGAAGTGGGTCAAACCTCGACCAAACAGTAAAGACTTTCTCTCTATCTCCAAGTCTTGGATACAATTCACTATCTCTATTACCGTAAATATTGCGATCATGACAAACAGTAAAGTCGCTTTGATTAGGAGGAACTGATCTTGGACTCGATCTTCTATTGTAATAAAAATTCCCTTCGATTACATTCTGTAACTCTCCTCCAGATCCATCGTCTATTCCAGAAAATAGTAAGCAGTAGTATTTGTTAATTTCATCGATTCGAATAGCTGACACATCTCTTGAGTACTGACTGATACGTTCTTGAAAAGCACTTGAGACTGCTCCTGTTGTTGACTCAATTTTAAATACGTAAGTCTTTCTTCTTTCTAAAGAGCCTAAACTTACTATAAAGCCATTTCCACCTGTGAATTCAAGGGGTAATTTAGCGTTATAATTTCCATCCCATGCATTTATGTAACAGGTTGGATCAATGTGACGTGCAGATGTTTCATTATGACACCACGTCTCAAAATTACCTAAATTTGGATTTAATAAATCACGATCACTCATTGTTACTGAACCATAGAGAGTAGGTACTTCTACGTCTCTAGATTCACAGAACTTCAAACAGTTTCCAGTTCCTACACTTTTTCTATTTTCACATATGCACTGGTTTTCATTTACAATTAAATTGTCTCGATCATATGTGTTATCATCACGATTTCCTTCATAAAGTAGAAAGTCTATTGAAAATTTCTCTGACTGTATCTCGTTATATCCCCAAATATGAGAAGCTTCATGCAGTAATCTCTTTTGAACTTCAAAAGACGCAGCTTGAATATCTCGATCAAGCGTTCCTGCAAAAGACATATAAAAAGCTTTATATATCTTTACGATTGGTGGACTTACAATATAGTCCATCGCAAGTAACCTATCACCTCTGTATCCTGATTCGTTTGGAAGCTTTCTTAAATTTCTATATTGAAGAGCTGTTTCTAAGATCTCTCTTCTTTCAGGGTGATCTACAAGTTCAGGATAGTCAGAATTTCTGACGATCTCAACAATCTCACTAGATGCTCTCTTTAGGATTTTAATTGATTGCTTAAAAGCAAATCCGCCATTTCCCGCATCATCACCAAATTTTGCGGCAACTCTATCCATTGTCCCGAACATTAATGTTAATAAAATAAAGAAAATCCTTTTCTTGTTACTACTCATTTCTATCTCCATTTATAGAATCACTCAGAGGAATTAAATGTACTCCTAAATTATAAACTCTTGTTTTCTTACCATTCTCTAATAAGTCGGCCATCTTAAGCCTAAATTTTTTAATTTCTTCTTTTGCCTGGGCGATATTTTCTTCATTTACGCCCATCGTGATTGAAGTAATATCCCTTTCTAAAACGTCGTCTTCTTCAAGAGAGACTATTGCTTTTTCTAGTATTTGTTTTTGAAATTTTTTTAATCCAGCAGAAGCTATATCCGTTGTTGTTGAGAGGTGTGTACTTGTCCTATAAAGATTTCCACTCTTATCACGATCTAAAATCTCTAATCTAAGAAGCCTCTCAATAGTGAGTTTTACTTGAAGCTCCGTGATGTTAAGAGCTTTTGCAATCCACTTAGAGTCTTCCCTAAATCCATCTACGTACAAAAGCTGAGTCAATCCATAATTATGCCACTCACTCATTGCATTAAAAAAATCTACTGAGAGATCTCTTGTTTTTCTTAACTTAGAACTTTCAGTCTCTGCTTTTTTCTTGTTAGAGAATAACTTTATGAGATGTTCCCTATCCTCTGGCCCAAAACTAAGGGCGTCAGCAATTCTAAGTGCAAGCTTAAATGTAAGACTTCTTTTTCCAGATAAAACTCTTGAGAGAACAGAAGGGCTTACTCCAACTCGATTTGAGAAAGACCTAAGGGAGTAGCTAGGATTCGCTTGTATCCTCTCTGCCAATAAATTTTCAAGCCAAATTCTTCTTGGGTTATATTCTTCTATATTTTCCATTGAATATATTAAATCTCTAAGCAGAGTTCACGTAAAGAGTTTTGGCAACAAAGTGTTGCCGAAATGCAACAACACATAAACCTCTGGAATAATGGAGATTGTCTTAATTTAAAAACTATATATTATATCAAATACACGGAAGAAATAGACAGTACCTATGAAGGTATCATATATAAATTTACATAATGAAATATCAAATTAAAGACCTACAATCACTTTTCCATCAAGTTTTTCAAGATGAGTATAATATAACTCTTGAATTTGGTGCTGATGAACCTTTCTACTATGCGGCTAAAAATAAATCGGAGAGAAATATACTCTACTGTAGAGAAGATTTCTTTGCTTCGGCCCTACATGAGATAGCTCACTGGAGCCTTGCAGGAGTTGAGCGCAGAAAGAAAGATGACTATGGTTTCTGGTACTCTCCTGATGGTAGAGATATTGAAAAACAACGAGAGTTTGAAAGAGTTGAAATAAAGCCTCAGGCAATTGAGAAAGCTTTTAGTGAAGCATGCAATTATCCATTTAAAGCGAGCGTAGACAATCTATCTTTGGAAAACTATGACCCAAGCTCCTTTATTAGTAATATCAATAAACAATTTAATCTATATAAAGAAACTAGATTTCCTCTCAGAGCACAGCGTTTTATCAATGCCTTAGAGCAGTTCTATAGCTAATTAGATTTATTCTAACTTTTAGCTTAGACTAGCTTTATGAAAAAAAGAAACTTTGAACTCCTATATTATTTTATGAATGAAAACGTTATCCTGACAGAAATCAAGAGAACTGACCTTGCAGATGAAACAGATAAGTCAAAGATTTATTCATGGATAAAAATTAATCCCCACACTCAAGAAGCTGAGTCTTTAACGTTTAAGTCTATGCAAGTAGATAATGTGAATGGGAATGAGATAAATGTCAGAACATTTACTGATGGAGAACTTAGATTTGATCCTCATTTTGCAAAGTTCCAGCATAAGGGAGAGGGGTACATCGTAATGAATTGTGATGTAGCTGATGTACCCGCACCATTCTTAGACAAGATTGAATCTTTTATTGAAACTCACTAGTCTTTATTATGCCAAACGACAGAATACAGATCATGTCTTCTGTCTTTTAAGTTCCTTACTGCTCCAGACTGTCTTGCCTCCCTAAGAATATCAAGTCTTAGATCTGCGATGGCAACCATCTCAACATTAGGAGTTGTATCTGCAGCGACTCCATCTTTAGCAAATGGAAAATCGCAAGGAGTGAGTATACAACTTTGAGCATATTGAATATCAACGTTATGAACACGTGGTAAGTTCCCCACATTTCCTGCCATGGCAACATACATTTGATTTTCAATGGCCCTAGCTTGGCAACAATACTTCACTCTACAGTAGGCCTGTCTATTATCTGTTAAAAATGGAACAAAGAGAATATTCACACCTTGATTGGCGAGGTGTCTAGATAGTTCAGGGAATTCAGAATCGTAACAAATTAGAACGCCTATTGGTCCACAGTCAGTATCAATAACCTTAACTTCTTCCCCACCTTCAATATTCCACCAATACTTCTCATCTGGAGTAGGATGAATTTTTGCTTGTTCATGAACCTGTCCATCTCTTAGGCAGACATAGCTAATATTTCTAACTTTATCTTCAACTTTTGTAGGATGAGAACCTGCAATTATATTTACATTATACTTTACAGCTAATCGTCTAAAGAGCTCCTTCACCTGCTCAGTATAACTAGTCATATGCTCAATCGCCACATTTGCTGCAATCTCTTCATTTTTAATTGAAAGAAGCTGCATGGTAAATAGCTCAGGAAAGAGTACAAAGTCAGCTCTATAGTCTGCAGTAACATCAACATAATATTCGACTAAGTTTTCAAATTCTTCAAAACTCTTAATCCCTCTCTGCTGATATTGAACGCAAACGACTCTTACAACATTTTGAGCGATAGGATCTTTTTCATTCTTAGGGACCTCTTGAAACTCAGGATTCTTCCACATTAAATGAATACCATAACCCAAAGAAGCATCGTCGGATGGTAAGTAATCTTTAAGCACACCAATAACTTCAAAACCGTTTCGAAGCTGAAAGCCAAGTGAGGAGTCTCTTATCTCTTTATTTTTAACTTTCTCTACATAATCCTCTATTGACGAGACTTGCTTTCTCTTCTTTTTAAAATTAGGGGCCCTTCCAGCAAAAACAATACCTTTAAGTCTATAGAACTTAACTAAACGCTTACGAGCATTATAAAAACGTTGACCAATCCTATGCCCTCTAATATCTGGATCTACACAGATTTCATATCCATATAGAAAATCTCCATTCTCATCATGAGTTGATCCGTAACCACCACCTGTTATACTCTTCCACGTATGAGGGGCAAGTACAGTTTTTTCACTTAGTAAAATACTTGAGCAATATCCGACAATAGTGTCATTCATAGTTGCAACAAAATGCCCTTCAGGAAAATTGGTAATTTGTCCTCTAATGACATCTTTTGAGTAGTCCTCAAGATCTTTATAGGCCTTTTTAATGAGGGACATAATCCCCATAATATCTTTAACTTCGGCCTGACGAATCTCTAATTTCATATCATTTTTCATAAATTCCTTGGAAAAAATCCATTTTCTACTAAACTATGACAAATTTTAGCATGTTTTATTTTATAAAATCGATATGAAAAACATCATATTAGTATTTTCTTTATTTATATCTCTTTCAAACTACGCTTCTATTAAGTGGGAAAAGATACATACAGAAAACAATATAGATATTTATTCAAGAAGCTCAAAGAGCGGAGTCCTCCCTTTTAGAGCGACAGGTAAAATCTCTGCACCAATCCAAACTGTGCTTAATACCCTTATGGACCTACAAAATAAGAACAAATGGTCCCCTAAGTTAAAACAAATTAAAATTCATGAAGTTATTAATAATCAAGAAATGATTATATCTGAATATTATAAGACACCCTGGCCAGCCACAGATAGAGAGTTTCTCTTAAAAGGGAAAATGGAAAAAATTAGTAATAACAAATATATTATTAAGGCCCACTCTATCAATAATGCTAAGTATGCATCTAAATCCCATATACAATCAGAAGTTGAATACCTAGATGTTACATTAGAAGACCTCGGAAATAATACGACTTCAATTGACTTCAAATTTCATGGTGACTTCAAGGGCTGGATGCCTATATGGCTAACAAACCTGATTCAAAAGAAATGGCCTTTACGCTTTATCCAATCACTAAATCAATATATCGTAAGTCAAAACTAGACTTTCAAAAAACATCAATTCGACAAGCTTAGTAATCACTATTCACAGATTTATACGCTAACAAGCTTACTTTTCAAGATAAACAATACTACAATACCTAAAGTAAGACAGTATACTCCACGAAATTAAACTAAGAAGTAGATAATCATGAAAACACATATGATTGATGAGTTAAAAGTAATTACCCCTGATAAATTTGTTGATCACCGAGGTATTTATATTGAGACTTTCAACGATAAACAATTTCAAGAAATCTCAGATATAAAGTTCATTCAAGATGATTTTTCTAAATCAACAAAAGGAGTCTTTAGAGGACTTCATGGAGATATGAGAACATGGAAACTTGTAAGTTGCTCCCATGGAAAAATCAAACTACTTATTTTAAATTGTAACCTCAAATCTCCCTACTTTGGAAAATCCTATAAATTTGAATTATCGCCAGAAGATTACTTTCAAGTACTAATTCCTCCAATGTACGCAAATGGACATGAGATCCTTACAGGAGAGGGAATATTTAACTATAAACAATCTACTTACTATGGAGATAATAAACAATTCTCTATCAATATCAGCTCTCCAGTCCTAGGAAAACTCTCCAATGATCAAAGTAAACTGATCCTATCAGAGAGGGACCTAGGCTCTGAAAAAGTTGAGAATATTGAAGAATTAAAAAAGTATATAGAAGGTCAGCTATAAATAAATAATCTCACATTAAATACTTATGAATCTCTTTTGACACAACTAGAACCGCTATCTATGATTATCTAACTTAAACTATATAATTCACATTGGTGACGAGTATCTAACAGATACTCCTCCCTTCAAAAAGAAACTGGCCATGACCATAAATAATGAGCACATCTATTATAGTCATCAAGAACTTAACACACGAAGTTATCCTCAGTTTATTATAAATAAAGAAAACATTTTAATAAAAGTAATATTTGATCAATCTAATGAATTTGATACAACAGAGTTAACACCTAGAGATGTTCTTATTCAAAGTTTGAAATACTCTCCAAAAGTAATTCCTGTAATAGATGAGAATAAAAAAGTTCTTACATGCATCACTAATAACCTAACTCAAAAACTCGATAAAAACTTTTATATTATAGCCAAAACTCCAGCAAAAATCAGCTTTGCAGGAGGAGGCTCAGATTTCACAGACTATTTAATTGATGGAAACGAAGGGCTAGTATTAAACTGTGCGATTAATATTTTTTCAACTTGTACAATAAAAACTCTCAAAAAAAATGAACTAATTATTAGTACTGGAAAAAAATCAAAAACTATCTCCATTGATGATCTTCCAGAATCCTCTTTAGAAGATAAAGACTTTGGATTAATTTTATCTGTTTTAAAATTAATTTCTCCAAACTACGGCATTAATATTTCAATCGCTACAGACTTCCCAGAGGGGTCAGGACTTGGAGGTTCTTCCGCCGTTACAATATCTATACTTACAGCTCTTAATGAACTTCAAGAAAAGAAATGGTCCAGAGAAGAGATTGCATACTTAGCTTTTCTTTCAGAAAGGATTATATTTAATATTACAGGGGGCTGGCAGGACCAATACACCTCATCCATAGGTGGATTAAATGAAATTCATATGTCAAAAGAGGGTCATCACCTAAAGACTGTAACAAATTCTAAATCTATCCTCGATAGACTCCAAGACCACCTAATCATTACAAACACAGGAATCTCACGTAACTCAGGAGAAATTCTCAGAGATCAGAGAAAATCAATTTCAAATAATAAATTACTTTTAGAATCTCTAAATAAATCAAAAGAGCTAGTTCCTAAGATGGTTCAAAATATACTAAACTCAAGATTTGATAAATTTTCTGATAACTTAAAAGTTAGTGGAGAATTAAAAAAGAACATATCTAGTGGCAATTCATCTGAGAGAATAAAAGACGTTTACAACTATGCTATTCAATCAGGGGTTAAATCTGGAAGACTTCTAGGAGCAGGATCTGGAGGACATTTTTTATTTTACGTTGATCCAATAGATAAAAAGGAGATTCTTAACAAGCTCAATAAAAAGGGCTACAAATCTCTGCAAGTAAAAATCAATACAACAGGAACATCAGCTAAAAAAGTAATAGTATAATTTACAACCAGATGTTTTGAATGGATAGGAAACCTTTAGATGAAAAAAATATCAGATGAAGTATATTACTTAGATGAGAATCAATTCTCTGTTTCAAGAGAAGATATTACGAAGCTTAAGGAAATTGCTCTTAGTAATAAATCAGGAAAAGCGAGGCTTTGTACTCATTCAACAACAGAAGACACTATTCATGAAATGTTTATCGTGCATACAAGAGATACCTTAGTAAAACCACACAAACACACTAATAAGGTAGAGTCCTTTCATATTTTAGAAGGAACTATATTATTAACTATATATTCTGATTTAGGAGAGATTCAGAAACAAGTTGAACTAAGCTCTATAGATTCTACAGGTACACTATATTATAAAATTGAAAAAAATACTTTTCATACAATAGAAATATTCAGTGATGTTGCAGTCTTTAAAGAAACGACACAAGGCCCTTTTCAAAATAGTAATTCAATCTTTGCTACTTGGAATTCTTAATTTTAAGAATTGAACTATCGTAATGCGGAATACCAACAGCTTCAATCTCTTGAGAGATTAACGGGTCGGGGTATGAATCATAAAATGGAAAGTAATTCCTTAAGCTTTCATCAACCTGAGGGAAAGTTATTAACTGCTCTATCGATTTAGAGTGATACTCTTTCCTTATTTTTACTAATCTATTGAACTGCTCAGTATTGGAAGATTTAACCTGAATCATTCTTTCTTCCATACTAGAGATATTTTCTTCATATAAATATAATTCTATACCTTTTCCAATTAGCATATTTTTATAAAATCCACGTTCCTGGAGTTCTTTTGCATTTCCTTCATTGAAATAGAAGTTAGATGCTGTAACCCCTAAGTATAGAGCGAATAAAAAGAGACAAGAATATTGAAGCTTTTTAGACTCAACAAAATCTTTTCCAGACATATTCAAAATTTTTGAGAGAGGCCAAGTTAGTATGCCAACAAAAGGTACGAAATATATAATCCTAAACTTAAACATAGGAAATGTTGTAAGTTGGTATATAAAAAAATCAAATATATTTTTTGATGAATTAACAGCTTCTATCAAATAGTCTTTGGTTGTTACACTATAAGAAACGAGAGGAAACTCAAACAATTCATGTCGGTAGTAAAAATAGAACATAAGTTGAGTCCACATCAGTGCTATTAATAATAGAGTCCACTTAGTTTTAGTAAAACGATTAGTTCTCAACCAATATGAAATCAATAAAACAACAAGGCATAGCTCGACACAATACATGCGTGCCCCAAAGTTTCCAGATCCATGTACAAAAGTCTGGCTAGCGAGTATTTCTTTAATAATTGGTACAAATACTAATAAACCAAGTAAGAGATTTTTATTATTCCTTGTTTTAATATAGTCCCAAAATGATTCTATTGAAGCAAAGAAAGCAAGAATATAAATAGGAGAATAGTATAAGTGCCCTCTAAAGGGAGAGAGTAAAGCGTCAAATAAAACACTATATTCAGCACTTGATGTTCCAATATACCCATAACTTAGAAAGTCATATTTAATATAATCATTTGCGACTTGGAATAATGAAACTAAAACAAAGCCACACAATACATATGCATAACGAACTATTTGCTTATAATCTTTTTCTAAAACCCATTTTAAAACCACTGCTCCCGAGACGATAGAATGAAAAATTAAATCTATCTTTACCACCCAAGATATTCCACACAGAACCCCTAAAGTGAATAGCTCGAAGTTGCTAACCTTTTTCTCAAAGGACCTAAAGCTAAGTAGTATAATAGTTGCGGCGAGAAAAATACCGACGAGATTGCCATTTCCAGGCTCAATTATTGAATAGAAAAAAACAGGAGTAGCAAAGAAGCAGATAGCTATCTCTTTATAGTAATGTCCCTTAATATTTAGAACGAGACCTACAACCTTAGAAATAATCAATACCCCCAAGAGAAGGTAGAAGGTATTTGATAAAACCATCATTGAATGTATAAATTTGTATTCGTTTGGCTTATCGACACTAAAAAGTACATTTAGCTTCTCTGCGACCCAATAAAATGGACTCCATAGAATAACCCCTCCATGGCTCCAAAATGTTGGAGAATTTAAGCTAGGACTTACAATTCCTTTCTCGCCCTTCTTATAACTTTCATAATCAACTGGTGATATATCCCCTAAGGCCACTTGCTGATTTATAGTGTTCAAGTCTCCATCTTCAACAAAACTTTCAGTGTAAGCAAGATATATACCACTCTCGACATGATCAAAAAGAAAAGAGGATTTCAAAAAAAGAAAAAGAAATATAAAGAAAAGAAAGAAATAATTTTTATATGTTTTTTTTATCAACACCTTATTATTACTTATTCACAGCTTCACAACATGTATATGAGATATTACTCATTATACTATACGTTGTCTGAGATGATGATACTGTTGCACTTGTAATTTTACCTGCGTAATAATTAGGTGATGCAGACGCATCAGTTGCAGGAGAGATATTCTTCTTAGTCACTGTGATCTTTGTTAAGAAGTCTCCAGAGTTACAATTTGACCCTGCTGAACGTGTGTAACATCCACCGTGTTCAATTGTAATACTATTCCAGCTTGTTTTACAGACAGTTGCTGAACTTGCATTAAAACTTGGATCAGGAAGGCAGATTTTATTTCCTTTAACTGTATTCCCCTCTCCTGTTCCTGTACTTGTATACACATGTCCAGTAGTAGTCTTTATATCACCAGGAGAAGCTACAATAGATCCAGAAGAGTTTATCCCTCCACCTTCTGCAAAAACAGACGAACATTGTCCATTTACATTACAGTACATTGGCGCAAGCCTACATCCAGTTCCGGATGAGTATGTAGCCTGAGCTGAATAAGTTGTGCCAGGAGTTTTAGCATTATTTACTCTAAAACCTTTACACACAGCTCCTGCTCCAGCATCGCCAGGGTTAGAAGATAGAATATCATTTAAGATGTCAGAAATTTCATTAATAACATCTGGGTTTAATGTATTAGAAACCTTTCTTGCTACCCACTCTTGAGTCGCTGCATGAGTAGGATTATTATCATTATCAGGAGCATTGGGTAAGTGTACAAAACCTTCTACGATAACATTTCCGGCACCTGGGTCATTCATTCCTGAACCAACAGACATTGATAAGGCACTTAGCTGACTAGCAGCAGCCGTAGTTGGAACAATACCAACTCCTACATTTCGTGCAACCTGTACTGTACCTACTGTCGCAGGGGCGACTACACCAACACCTAATGAACCTTCTATAGTTAAACTACCATTAGCTCCTGGGACATTTACACCACTACCAAAAGATGTAGAACCTAAAACAGTTAGTGAACTTGCAAGAGATGTATTTGGTGCTATTCCAATCCCTACAGAATTTGAAAAGTGCGCAGAGCCTGAAAGAAGGCCCGCAGGGCTCAAGCCTGGCCCAACTAAAAGAGACCCACTCGCTGATAATCGTCCATCATTTACATCTAACGCCCCTGATTCAGTAGAACGACCTACACCAGTTGATCCATAAACATATAAGTGATTAAAGGCTGCATTTGCTCCAATATCACTACCTTCAATATTTACATTTCCTTTGAAAGTAGCTGCATAGTCAGTACTTCCATCGGCGTCTTGTATCGTTACGTGACGACATTTACTATCGAAAGTACTATCTCCATCAAAGGAGTCACAAAAGGCATCTACAAAGCTATTTCTTGTCGTTAGGCAAGACTGAATAGTTCCGGCCATATTTGTGCTTACTCTTACGGGAACAGTTATTGTACCACTAACATTTCCGCCAGTTCTTAGAGCTTCTTCAGCATCTGTTTTACCGTTAGAGCGATCTCCTCTACTGAAATTGATTACGATATCTATTTTACCATCAACTCTATCGTTTACAGCAGCAGCTACTGAAGCATCTGAACTATATGGGTCACTTATTGCACTATAGTTAGCAATATTAATACTATTAATAGTTATTCTTGCCTTAGCATTTCCTGTAGCTTCTCCGTAAACACCACCATTTGTTAAAATAACATTTCCCGAGCCATCTTGAATGGTTGGTACAGCAGCGCCACCAGAGTTAAGGCCAGCGAGTGTGGCTTCACATGATGCAGGATTACTGAAAACTGAATATGCTTCCATTTTTAGAGAGTTCACTTTCATATCCTGAGAACTCTTTCTACTAGCTTTAGATAAATTATCAGTTAGATTGATGACGGCAAGACTTAGTCCAGAGAGTAGACCTGCAGCTACTAAAGCCTCAACGATAGTAAATCCAGAAGCACCGAAAAATACATTTTCTTTAATTAGACTTTTGAATTTTCTATATATTTGTGGCGCCATAATAAACTATTATAATCTGGAAATGCTTTCAATCAAGATTAAATATATTTCCCCATACTTAGAGTACCTGTGCTAATAGGTAACCCATTAATAACAGCCAAACATGTAAGGCATATTGGTATTATGAGAAGTATAAAAGCTCTAAATCTCTATCTGAGTAGCCATTTTTGCTCAAAACCCACTCCCAAGCCCTAGGAGACAGAAAACTTTGGCAAGTTAAGGCCCAGCACTGAAGATTAAAGAGTTCTTGAGAGTCTCTATAGCTCTCTACAGCTATATAAGATGCTCTTGAAACCCTTACAATTTCTGAAATTGAGAGCTCAAGATCTGGTATCTCCAGATTGTGTAATGTCATTATAGAGACAGCTAGATCAAACTCTTGATCCATGAAATATAATGGCCCTTTTATATCTACTATTTCGATATCTTCTCTAATTGATTCTATAGTGTTGGACTTAGCATATTCTGAGATATCTATACCCCTAACTCTACAATTAAGAAGATTCTTCAATTCATAAATTAAATGACCCATTCCACAGCCAACATCTAATATGCTAGATTTACTAGTGAGGTTATACTTTTCGATTAAAGCTTCAGCTATTTTCTTCCATCGTCCATCATAACGATATCCTCCATAGCCATACTTTCTATCTCCATCCCAATAATCTTTGGAAAATTTAGCCGCTACTTCCATGCAAAGAGGCTTATCTATAGACATTCGCTCTAAATAATCTCTTTTTGCTGACTCGTGGTTAGTTGTTAAAAAATTTACGATATTAGCCATTCTCTACCCTGTCTTTAATCTGAATTAAATTATCAACAATATATTCAATTTGCTCAATATCTAATTTTTCATGAAAAGGAATATTTAAAATTCTTGTTTTAAGGTAATTACCTACATAGACATCAGAATGGCAGTCTAAGTACATTTTGTGCTCATTCATTAGTGGGATATGTTGAATGCGATTTTCTATTCCTAACTTATCCAACTCCATCATATATTTTTCTCTATTTTCAAGTTCAAGAGTAAATCCATACTTTGACCCAACGTTGTCGTTAGTACCAGTAATTATTTTAAAGTGAGGACTTAATCGCTTTATGTAGTATTTATAAATAGTTTCAATTCTTTGATTCACGAAGTTTAAATTTTCAAAATTGATACTAAGAATAGCCGCTTGAAATGAATCCATACGAAAGTTAAGACTAACAGATGTTGACTGCCCATCTTCAAGACCACAATACCTTAATCGTTTAACTGTCTCATAAAGCTCTTTATTATTTGTACAAATTGCACCAGCTTCACCTAGAGAGGACAAATTCTTCATTGGATTAAAGCTAAAGCAAGAAATATCTCCAAAACTCCCTGCTTTTTCATTATCAATTTCTGCGCCAAAGGACTGAGCACAATCTTCAATGACTTTTAAATTATACTTTTTAGCTATGGAGTTAATTTTATTATATGCACAAATATTTCCCATAAAATGAACCATCACTATGGCTTTGACACTATCATCAATAACTCTTTCAACTGATGATTCACAGATGGTTAAGTCATTTTTAATGTCTGCAAATATCGGCTCTGCTCCACATGAGGAAACGGCATGAGCTGTTGATATCCAAGAAATACATGGAACAATAACTTTATCACCTTTACCAATTCCTAGAGCGATCAACGCTAAATAGAGAGCGTCTGTTCCCGAGCTAACCCCAAGACTATATTTAACATTACAGTAGTTACTTATCTTATCTTCAAAGTTACTTATTTCATCGCCATTAAGAATTTTCCCAGTGTCCAGAAGACTGTCTAGGGCCTTTTTATATTCTTTTCTAAGCTTATTATCAAAAACTCTTAAGTCTCTAAAGCGAACCTTAGTCTCACTAAGATCAGCTTTTTGTTTTGAAGAAGAAAATGACTCACGCATACCTTTAATTGAAAGTATTTCTCTAAGTGTATTTGAAGAGTCAACAATGACTTCTTCAAGTGCAAATGCAAGAGTAAGTTTATTAGAATCAATGAGTTTGAATATTTCAGATACAAGATCATTACGATCATCTGGAAATAGATCTGTTGAGTAAAAAACAATCCTACTACTTTCTTCAATCTTTAAAGATTCTGTCAGAGTAAAGTATAAACTTTTAAAATTAAACTCTGTATGACTTAAAATATAATTAAGTTTTCTTTTATTTAAAAAATCTCTAATTACTAAATTTTGTACTTTCTGAGGCACAAATCCTTCACAACTACTGTCACTATAGATATATCCAATCCAATCTTTATTTTCCATAAATCTCCCACCCAAGTTCAGTCATAGGAGTGATTCTAAAAGGCACAAAATAGTCTCCCAGAGCCTTGCTTCCGTAAGGAGAAGTTATAGATTTAAACCTAAGGTTTAAACTAAATCTTGATTCTTTTTCAGTATTGACTATATTCCCATGTAATAAGGAATGAGAAAAAATAATGGCCTGTCCAAATTTAACATTGGGCCATACAAAATTATCTTTCTCATTTTCAAACAATTCACTGAGTGAAACTTTCTTTAACTCTTCTGTTCGATGATATTTCAAACTATACTTACGAGGTAGGATGTACATTGACTTAGACTTATGTACATCAACAAATGGAACCCATAAGACTGCTTCAAAGGGAGAATTCCCCGACCAAACATCAGAATGCAATGGTAATAGAGATGAATCGTCACCAGGAAGCTGAAAGCTTAAATTTATATTTTTTTGAACGGCAAGGTCATTACCAACAATACTGTCAATTACACCTTGAGTAGAATCATAAAGTCTTTCTTTTATCGAGGTCAACAAATTAAAATCAGAAATTGTAGATAGACGTGTATCGTTTAGATTCTTTATATTTAAGTTATGAAATTCTTCAAGGAAACGTATCCCATCTTTCTTTTTATCTTCACCAACATGCTTTTTTAGAATAGAAATAAAATCTTGTCTAACCTTGTTGATGATTTCAAAATCAAGGTCTATAACAACGTAACCATTCTCTTTAAAGTTAGATATATATTCTTTCACAAAGATCCTCTACGTACGTTATTCATCCTAAATAAAACTAGTTCCAAAATAAATCCTATGATATATTTAGTATAGTTTATTTTTAAGGTAATACAATATGCGAGCGACTTCGATCACACTACAGAGCGAAAGTTTAATGAAACTTTCTGAGGATGAAAAGTGCTTCTTCCAAGAAAATGGCTATCTCATCATCAAAGATTTTCTAAGCTCTAAAACATGCCAAGAACTAAAAGATGCTGCTCACAAGCATGCCCAGGATAAAATCCATAATTATTTAAATTTCCATAGAGATATAGAAGAATTTAAATCTCTTATTACTCACTCTTCTCTACATGATATATGTGATCAAGTTTTAAATGCGAGAATGGTCCCAATTGGATCAATATTCTTTTTTGGGAAACCTAATAATCCTCTTGAAAATGGCTCTTTACCACATCAAGACAACTATGCAGCTAAAGCACCTAATGGAAGTTATCTCGTTGCCTCTCTTGCCTTAGATGTGACAAGGAAAGATAACGGAGCTCTATACGTTTATCCTGGTTCAAATAAACTTCCAGAACTACCATTTGTTGAATCTAAAAACTTTGAATATGATGACAGTGGAAAACTCATAAAAAATTTTCCGATAGGAAATGAAGTTAAAATCCCAGATGGATATGAAAAGCTTACACTAGAGTATGACCCTGGAGATCTGATTCTTCTACACTCAAATATTATTCATGGTGCCGAAAAAAATATAAACTCCAGTGATAAATGGAGACACCAATATTACATGCACTTCATAAAAGATGGTGATCCATTTTGGCCAGGCTGGAATGCCAGAAGGCAAATAATGGACAGAGGACCAAAGAGAATTTAATGACTAAAAAAAAAATGGACTTTATACCTGTAAATGAACCTCTCCTTGAAGGTAACGAAAAAAAATATCTAAATGAGTGTATCGATACGGGCTGGATATCTTCAACCGGTCGCTTCGTAAATGACTTCGAAACTGAATTTGCCAAAATATGTAATCGAAAATTTGCAGTTTCTCTCTCTAGTGGTACAGCTGCACTAGACATTGCAATACAATGTCTAGACTTAAAGAAAAAAAGTGAAGTTATCACTTCTAATTTTTCAATTATTGCATGTACCAACTCAATTATAAGAGGAGGATTAAAACCTATTCTTATTGATCCACCAGAAGATAGCTTCAACATTGTTGCTAAAGATATTGAAGCTAAAATTACAAAAGATACAACAGCAATACTCATTCCACATATATACGGTTTACCTGCAGACATGGACCCCATTCAAGAGCTAGCTAAAAAATATAATTTAAAAATTATAGAGGATGCGGCAGAAGTTCATGGACAGCAGTATAAAGGCCAACCTTGTGGATCATTTGGGGATATTAGTATTTTTTCTTTCTATGCCAATAAACTAATCACAACGGGTGAAGGAGGAATGCTATTAACAGATAATGAAGAAATTTATAAAAAAGCTAGATCTCTAAGGGATCACTGCTTTATGCCGGGAAGACGTTTTATACACGATGACATAGGCTTTAATTTTAGAATGACAAATTTACAAGCTGCTGTTGGACTATCGCAAGTTGAGCAGATAGATAAATTTCTAGATCTAAAAAGAAAAATTGGATCAAAATATAATTCACTACTTAAAGATCTTAAATCATTAAAGTTACCGATACAGTTTCAATACGATACAGAGAATATATACTGGGCCTATACAATTATCATTCAAGATAAGTCTATGACTGCAGATCAGCTCAGTAAAATACTACTCGAACATAATATCCAAACCAGACCAACATTTTGGCCTTTAAATAAACAACCTGTCTACGAAGGTCATGAATTATTCAGTAAACAAGAGAACTTACACTTCTCAAATAGTGAATTTTTAGCAGAGTACGCACTTTATCTTCCATGTGGTCTAGGAATAACGGAAGAACAAATTGAATATATTGCTCAAAAAGTGATAGAGGTATTTTCATGAGCTTAGATTTATTAATCGTAAATCCTGGCGGGAGAAAAGAAACATACCAAGGATTAAGTACAGATCTCACTGCAATTGAACCACCTATTTGGGCAGGTCTAATAACAACATTCTTACTCAATAGAAAACGTAATGTTTCTCTACTAGACTCAAATGCTCTAGGACTTAGCGATAGAGATACTGCACAGGAAATAGTTTCAACAGGAGCAAAATCTGTAGCAATAGTTATCTATGGACATAATCCATCGGCTTCAACACAAACGATGCCAGCAGCTCGTTCCCTAGTAACAGAACTTAAGCAACAGAACTATTCTGGAAAAATTATTTTAATCGGTGGTCATGTTGCAGCTCTTCCAAAACAAACACTCATAGATGAAGAGGTTGATTTTGTATGTACAGGAGAAGGTCCTTTTACGCTTGATGATCTCATTAAATATATAAATGGTGAAATTAAAGAATCAGAAATCAGAGGAATCGTATATAAATATAAAGATAACTATATACAAACCAAGGCATCACCACTGGTCGAAGACTTAGATCAAGACATGAGTGGTATACCATGGCATCTACTTCCAATGGAAAAATATCGTTCACACAATTGGCATGCATTTGGAGAGAAATCAAGAATGCCGTACGCATCTATCTATACAACTCTTGGCTGTCCATATAAGTGTTCATTCTGCTGTATTCAAGCACCATTCAAAGAAGGTGAGAAAATAAAAGGCTATAAAGAAACAACAAACTCGTACAGAAAATGGTCTTCAAAAACAATTTTAAATGAAATAGATACACTCGTAAAAGAATATGGAGTAAAGAATATTAAATTTGCTGATGAACTCTTTGTCTTAGATAAAAGACATGTAACAGAAATATGTGACGGTCTAATTGAAAGAAATTATGATCTTAATATATGGGCATACTCAAGAGTAGATACAATAAACAAGGAACTTGCTTCAAAGCTATATAAAGCTGGAATAAAATGGATTTGTCTAGGTATTGAGACAGACAATACGAGCTCACAGTCAATGGTGAATAAAACATTTACGCAAGATCAGCTAAAAGAGACGATCAGTCTTCTTAAGTCTTCTAACATAAGTATTATTGGTAATTATATATTTGGGCTTACTTGTGACACTTTAGAGTCAATGGAGCTAACTTTAAAGTCTGCAATAGATTTAGATTTAGACTTTGTTAACTTTTATTGCGCAATGGCCTACCCTGGATCAAGTCTTTATAAAGACGCTATCGAAAAAAATATTCCACTGCCAAGTAACTGGTCTGGCTATTCACAACATTCAAAGAATTGTTTACCGCTAGCGACAGAAACACTTAGTGGTAGTGAGGTTCTTAAATTTAGAGATAATGCCTTTCACCACTTTTTTAGCTCAGACCGCTATCTCAACTATGTATCAAATAAGTTTGGTGAAGAAGTAAAACTCGAAATCATCAACATGAGTAAAAATAGATTAGAAAGAGATTATAATGAATAGAAGAAAAGTATTAGTAACAGGTGGAGCCGGATTTGTTGGAATGGCCTTAGTCCCTCTTCTACTTAAAAATAATTTTGAAGTTATTGTCTATGATCTATGTTGGTTTGGTAATATCGAATATTTAAAAAAACTTCAAACAAACAATAATCTTACAATTATCAAAAAGGATATTAGAGACCTATCCTCAATAAAGAGTGCTCTTACAGGATGTACAGATGTAATTCATCTTGCGTGTATATCTAATGATCCGAGTTTCGATCTCAACCCGGATCTCGGCAAAAGTATAAATTATAATTGCTTTGAACCTATCGTTAAAATTTCAAAAGAGGTGGGAATAAAAAGATTTATTTATGCATCTTCATCAAGTGTTTATGGAGTGAAGAAAGAAAAGAATGTAACAGAAGATTTATTAAAGGAACCCTTAACAGATTATTCGAACTATAAATCTCTTTGTGAAGATATTTTATTAAAATATCAAGAAGATAACTTCATTTGTACTATTCTCCGACCAGCAACTGTCTGTGGATACTCTCCAAGACAGAGACTAGACGTAGTAGTAAATATTCTTACAAATCATGCATTTAACAATAACCAAATAAAAATATATAATGGAGAGCAACTTAGACCAAACATTCATATTGATGACATGGCCAGCGCGTACTTACATATTTTAAACTCACCAGAAAATATAATAAATGGAAAAATTTATAATGTTGGTGGAGAAAATTTAAGCATAAGTGAAATAGCCCAACAAGTAAGTGAAGTTTCGGGTGTAAATAATATCGTTATTGAAAAAAATGATGATATAAGGTCGTATCATATTTCATCAAAGAAAATAGAAGATGAGCTTGGCTTTAAACCCAACAAACGTGTTCGAGATGCAATAGAGGATCTTGCTCAAAAATTCACTAACAATGATTTTAAAAACCCTTTAACTAATCCTATATATAATAATATGAAGTTCTTAAAACAAAATCCTGTTTCATGAAAATTGCAATAGATCTTGACCATACACTTATTGATTACTCAACAGTATATAAGTATGCATTAAGAGACCTTAAGCTAAATCATCTTTTTAATGAAGATCAAATTCCTACGAAAGAATATATAAAAAAAGTAATTAAAGAAGACCCAGAGTTTGGAAATAATATATGGATTAAATTCCAAGGTCTTTGCTATGGCAAATATATAGCAGAAGCATTATTTTTTAATAAGTCTCTTAATACTATTTCGAGTCTTTTACAAAAAGGATATGAAATAACAATTGTTTCTCACAAAACTAAAGAAAGTCTTTGTGGTGAATTCCCTCTACAAGAAGTAGCAAGAAAAAGAATTCAACAAGAAAGCTTAGATATAGATATTGTATTTAAGTCATCATCAGAAGAAAAAATACACTATATCAATGCAAATAAATTTAACTTTGTAATAGATGATCTCGAATCGATACTAACACACGTATCTAATGACACAGTTAAAATAAACTTTGGTCAGAGCAAGAAATTCTTTTCAACTATGTCCTGGGAAGTTATAGACGAATTCTTTGATGCGTATGTAGATATCGGTTCTCCAAAAATCACACACGTACAAAAAAATATATTTAAAACTGACAATCATCTATATTTAAAAATCTTTAATAACCATGAAAGAATAATTAGAGAAAAGGATAATCTAGAGGTACTGAGAGACTATAATCAAGTACCTAAGATAATAGACACATACACAAGTATTATAATAACAGAAGAAGTGAAAACTTCACCACTTTCAACTATCGATAAAACATTCAATATTGCTTACAAAAATATCATCGAAAGACTTAAAGAGTCCAAAATTGAACACAAAGCAACACATAATGTATCTTCATACTTTCACTACATTGATAGAGTAAAAGAACGTGCAAAGAAAATTCAAAATAAGACAGTAAAAAAACAAATTGAAGACTATCTAGAAAGCTCGCTCCTGCTTAACCAAGATACAAAACTAAGTTTTGACTACTGTCTCCCCGATTTATCCAAAAAGAATTTAATGAATGGAGATGATAATATTATCTTCTTTGATTTTGAATCTGCAGGATATGGCTCAACAGAGAGAGCTTTTCTAAACTTTATTCATCACCCAGAAAATAAGCTAACAATTCAAGAACTAGACGTCTTAGTAAGTACTTTTAAGAGTACCTACAACACTAACTTCTGTCTAAAGAGTGCGTTAAATATTTTTGATATAAACTATCTGGAATGGTGTATAATCATTTACAATTATAATTCAGAAATAGGTATAGATAAGCTTTCCCAATTCTTCTCAAAGACTAAAGGCGAAGCTAGCTTAATATGGAAAACGAAAGAATATGACTTTCTTAAAAGAAAAATCTCTACAGATTAGAGAAGAAATTTTAAATATATTTGAGCTCGGAACAAGAGGACACGTCCCCTCAGCTTATTCTCTTGTTGAAATTCTAATCACTCTTTATTACGAAAAGTCCAAAATAACCCCAGAGAACTTCAAACTTCAAGATAAAATTTTACTAAGTAAAGGTCATGGTTGCTTGGCCCTGTATGCTATTTTATCAGACCTTGGCTTTTTCTCAAAAGATGAATACTCAAAATTTTGTAAAGTTGATGGCATACTGGGAGGACATCCAAGTAAGCATAAAATTCCTGGAGTAGAGTTCTCTTCAGGCTCTTTAGGTCATGGTTTCTCTGTTGCAATAGGTAAGGCCATTGCTTTAAAAAGAAAATCTTCTAATAAAAATGTATACGTCATACTTGGAGATGGAGAATGCAATGAAGGTTCCGTATGGGAAGCAGCACTCTCAGCAAATAAAAACAAGCTAGACAATCTTACAGTTATAATAGACTACAATAAGTTTCAATCATATGGCCCAACTGAAGAAGTATGCCCACTAGAGCCTTTCCAATCAAAGTGGGAATCATTTGGGCTAGAGTGTGAAGAAGTCAACATGGTTACTAATCCTGAAAAGTTATTAGATATCCTAAATACTAAGCAAATAAGTACTCGTGCCATTATATGTCACACTATAAAAGGGCAAGGTAACAGAATACTAGAAACAGACATAAGCTGGCACCATAAGAGTAAAGTCTCACCGGAAGAAGTTCAAATTTTAAGAGATGCTTTAATATGAGAAAGACTGGTTTAAATCAAATTTATGAACTCGCTAAGAAGTATTCAAATGTAAATTTTATTGGCTCAGATCTTGGTCCAGGCACTTTAGACGAGTTCAGAAATACGCTACCTAACCAGTTTTTTATGGAAGGAATCTCAGAGGCTCATATAGTCTCTATGGCCTCAGGGTTATCTAGTGAAGGATTCAAAGTATATATAAATACGATATCTCCATTCTTTACACGAAGAGCATTTGAACAAATTGCCCTTGATATATATTCAGAAAATGAAGACGTCGTAATATATGGAAACGGAGGAGGTCTAGTATATGGACCACTCGGCCCTAGTCATACATCTGTAGATGATTTCGCCTTATTTCATGCTCTAGGAAATATGATTATTCTAGCGCCTGCTGATGCAAATGAAATGGAACAATTTATTCAACAGTCTTATCATATAAAAAAGCCTATCTATATCAGACTAGGAAAAGGTGGAGATAAGATTGTTACATCTGATAAAGACATTCAAGTTGGAAAAGCGATTAAATTTAACAAATCAGAAAATGCAAAAAAGATAATTTGTACAACAGGAATAATGCTTCAAAGAGCTTTAGAGATTTCAGATTCTTTAAATGATTGTGACGTTTTACATTTTTCAACTGTTCAGCCATTAGACGAAGAATCACTTATTGAAAACTGTTCTAAGTATGAAGAAATTATTGTCCTAGAAGAACACCTCCAAGATGGTGGATTAGGAACAAGAATAATCCAATCTCTATTCAAAAATTCAATTCAACCTAGAAAGTTTAGACATTATAATCTTGGAAAGAACTATATTCATACGTGTGGAAGACAAGAAGAGATATTTGACTATTTAAAAATATCTCCAAAATACATCATAGACGAAATCAAGAGTTTAAAATAAACAAACTTCTATTTCATAAACTCTACTATTGCCTTATACTATAAAAAACAAATACATGGATATATATGGATATTAAATCACTAGAAGAGAAAAGTTATTTTTTACGTCAAAAGACACTAGAGACATGCCTTAAAGCTAAAACAGGTCATGTAACTTCATCACTCTCATGTGTAGAGATACTAGTTTCACTTTACTATGGTGGTTTTCTTGAGATTAATCCAAAAGACTTAGAGGACGATGATAGAGATAGATTTATATTGAGTAAGGCACAGGCAAGTCCTCTCCTATACACTATTCTTGCAGACCTTGGACTTTATGATTTAAAAGAACTTGATAAATTTGCTCAAAAAGATGGTATTTTTGGTGTTCACTTACAACACTCTGTACCAGGGGTTGAGTCTACAGCAGGAGCACTTGGTCATGGTCTTGGGCTTGCAGCTGGCATTGCCCTTAGGGCCAAGATGGATAGAAAATTATTTTTAACATATACATTACTTGGAGACGGGGAACTATATGAAGGTTCTATCTGGGAAAGTCTTAAGTTTGCTTCACACAATAATCTTAACAATCTAGTCGGTATTATCGATAGAAATTACTTATGCACTACCGACTTCACAGAGAATCTTGTGGAGTTGGAGCCATTAACAGATAAGATTAAAGCTTTTGGCTGGAATGTAATTCGAGTAAATGGTCACTGTTTCAAATCTTTATTTGAGGCATTTGATAATTTAAGATCAAGACCTTCTCGAAAACCGACAATGATTATATGTGACACAGTAAAAGGGAAAGGCCTAAAAGTAATGAGCTACAAGCCGCTTTGTCACGGTGTTCCACCTAAAGGTGAGGATATAGAAATAGCCAAAAAGGAACTAAATATATGATTACACAAAGAGACGCTTTTTGGGATGAAATATATGAGCTAGCTAGAGTAGATAGAGATATTATTGTAATCAGTGCAGATATGGGGTCACCTTCTTTAGATAAGTTCAGACGAGATCTCCCACAGCAATTTATAAATACAGGGATTGCAGAACAAAATTCAATTCTAATTGCTAGTGGTCTCGCCAAAGAAGGTAAGAAAGTCTTTGTATACGCGATTGCTTCATTCCTTACTTTAAACTGTATTGAGAAAATACGAGTTCAAAATGGAATGATGAATATACCTATTAATATCGTAGGAGTTGGCTCAGGATTTAGTTATCCGGACTCAGGTCCAACTCATCATCTATGTGAAGATATTGCCATAATGAGGGCCATCCCTAACATTACAACTCTATCTATTTCAGATAAACATATGGCAATAAAAGCTGCTCGAGATTATAAAACTTATAAGAACACACAATATATAAGACTAGAGCGCCAGCCGTCAGGAGAGATATTTAATTCACATGAAGATGTAAGTCTCACACATGGGGTTAAAGAAGTTATATCAGGAAAGGGAACTCTAGTTATTTCTAACGGAAACTTACTATTTAAGAGTAAAGAAATTATTGAAGAACAGTCTCTAGATTTTGGATTATGTGATCTTTATCGTTTTCCAATCAATGAAAGTGCTTTGAAAGAAATTGTTTCAAAATATGACAAAATTATTTCTTTAGAAGAGACATTTTTACCAGCAGGTCAAGGAAGTGCAATTCTAGAAGCTCTCAACAACCTTGGATTGAAGATTAAAGTTAAAAGACTAGGAATTGATCCAGCCAAAGGATACTGCTATGAGTATGGTGGTCGAGAAGCTATTCATGAGTACTATGGTATTGGTAAGGATAATCTTATTTCAGAATTTAAGAATTCATTTTAGAAAATCTTAAACATAGAATTCGATAAAGAAATGCTGTGACCCCAAGAACATTCTTAAGGGAAGCTGCACGAGTACTTCTATCTTTTTCAAATATATCGACAACTGGAATTTCTTTATAAGAGCATCCTCTACGAAGAAGTTGTACCAGAATTTCTGCATCAATACTGTATGAGTTATTTTTAATAGATAACTCTTTTATTAAACTTGTTTTTATTAAAGAAGAACCATTGTAGTACCGGATTCTATTACCTGAAACTATATTAACGATCAGAGTAAAAGCATATGATAAGGCCTGTCTAATCAATGCTCTTTCAGAAAAGTTTTCTTGATAAGTAAGAGTTAAATCTTCTTCGCCTCTCCCATCTATTATTTTCTTAATTTCATTAGCAGTAGTATCTTTCTTAGCTTGTATTACTATACTCAATTCTTTACTAGCTTCATTATATCCACGCATAATTGATCCACCTCTTCCAAGATTAGAATCATTTGATAAAAGAATAACTTCAGAAAACTGGTTTGAGAGCTCTTGTCCAACTTCTTGAGTCCTATCGGAACTATAATCGTCTATGAGGAGAATTTCATACTCTCTACCTTCGAAAGCTTCTCTAACCATTTCAACACTAGATCGTAAGTTCTTTTCTTCATTTAAGGCCGGCATAATTATACTATAAGACATAAAGACCCTTAAATATTCTCATTAAAACTACTCTCCATACGAACAGCCTTAATCATTTCAATAATTCCACTCTCGATAGAACGATGGGCCTTAAATCCTTTTAATAATATTTTTCTGTTACTTACAATGTAATTTCTCTGATCAGGGTCCTTCATCTTTGACTTCTCTGTAATTTTTAATGAGGGAATATATTTTTTTATCTTCTGAACTAATTCAAGCTTAGAGATATTAGCACTATCAAGACCTAAATTGAACGCTTCTCCCTTCATTTGAGAAAAATTCTCCATGGAAAATATCATTCCATCTATAACATCTAAGATATGAATAAAATTACGAGTAAAGTGAGACTCATAAAGATCGATCTCACCTTTAATGACAGATTTCCTAACAAAATCGTTTAAGAGTAGATCATACCTAGTTCTAAATGAAGATCCATAAACTGTAGCAAGCCTTAATGTAACGGCTTGACCAGAATGAAGTAAGAGATTTTCTGCATCAACCTTAGTTCTTCCATAATGTGAAATTGGCTCTAACTTAGTATTCTCATCACATTCAACCTCTTTAGACTTCGTTCCATATCCTGAATTAGTTGTTGGATAAACTATCTTTTGTTCTTCGTTAATGTGTTTAATAAGTATTCTTATAGCGTCTAAATTAACCTCTGTAGCTTCTTTAGGTTTTAAATCACAAAGGGGAGCTCCAACCAAACAAGCAAGTGGAAAAATATATTCAAATTTTTTAATTATACTTTCTATAAGTCTCTCATCACGAACATCTCCTTTTATAAATTCAAAAGTAGAGTAATGACAAAGATGAGTTAAAGAGTTCACTTCATAAGAAAGATTATCGAGAACTGTCACATGATGACCATCTCGTAGAAGACGATCAACCAACATTGACCCAATATATCCAGCACCACCAGTTACTAAAATTTTAGACATCACGACCCCTGATATTTAATAAGTATAGACTAATCAATAATCTCGCTTTTATAATTATTATATATGAATAAAATTAAAAACCATAACTCTAATCTAGAGGCCATTATACTTGCCGGAGGGCTTGGTACAAGACTCGCTTCAAAGCTAAATGGCACCCCGAAGTGTCTAGCATCAATAAACAATAAACCTTTTATTGACAGAATACTCAACCAATTAGAGTCCAATAATATAACAAATATATGCTTTGCTACAGGCCATTTAAGCAATCAAATAGAAGAGTACATTCTTAATAAAAAGCATTTCAATATAAAAACTAGAATCTCAAAAGAAAATGAACCTCTTGGTACTGGAGGTGCATTAAAATTAGCAATAAAAAGTTCAACAAAAGAAAACTTCATCGTATTGAACGGCGATACTTTCTTTGACATTAACTTGGAAGAAGTCATTACAAACAAAGAGAACAGTTCAGTAATTGTTACAGCAAAATTAGAAAAAAGCTGCCGTTACGGAATTGTAAAATATGGACCACAAAATAGAATTATATCTTTTGTTGAAAAATCAGAAGAATCTCATGTAGATGTAAACTCAGGTATATATCTATTTAATAAATCTATATTAAACTACATGCCAAATGATATTTTCTCTTTAGAGAGAGAAACATTTCCAAAGATGATTCAAAATAAAGCTTTATACGGAGTCAAGCAAGTCGGAAGTTTTATAGATATTGGAACTCCAGAAGATCTAGAATTAGCCAAAAGAATTATTCCTTAGATTTATCGCTTTCTACTTTATTTGAGAAAATATAATCCAACTTTTTGAGAATATTTACAACAAGATCGTCTTTAAAGCCAATTTTCTTTTTTAAATATAAATATGAAATGTAAAAACAATTCACAGAAAAAATTAATGCTCTATTTCTATACCCAGACCCAGGCCTAGAAAAATATCGACTCGGCTTAAATGGAGCATTCTGCTTAGGAATATAATACCAAATAGTAATTGCTCTTCTAATCTTTCCATCTTCACCTTTAACAGTGGCAACAGAATGTACTAGGTCTTTACAATCAAATATGACGAGTCTTCCTAACTCAGGAAGTATTTCTTTTGTTTTGACTTTATTCTTCATATCCCAAAATTCGAGATGTCCACCATTCTCATCGCTCCAATCCTCATTTAAATATAATAAAAGAGTAAGACGACGTTCGAGGTTAGGATTAAATGGATGACATCCATCATCTAAATGGAGACCTCCAAAACTATTCTTAGGGATAAATACTAATCCACCAGTCGCAACAGATGAATCTGCGACAATATCTTCGAACCCTGTTATATTTTCAAGAATTTTTATAAATCTTTCAGAAGTTAAATCAGAAATAACCGAGGCCGCTTGAGGAGGAATGTCTTCTTCACCTAATGTTTCATAAGAGCGAGTACTTAAGAAACTATAAAGCTTCATTCTATCTATTAAAGTTGGATCTTCAACAGTATCTATAAGTTCTCTTCTTTCCTTAGAGTCTATCAAAATATCATCTAGGCAAAAATGAGGCTGAGGCGACTTTAAATAAGACAGCTTAAGCTTTTCAATATTTTCATCTATTTTATTAAAATTTACTAAACCCAAAACAAGCTCCTACATTTTTTGTAAAAATAAACGAAACCTTTCAAATGCTTGAGTAGGCAACTTCTTATCAAATTCATCGTCTCTAAAAACAAGTAAACCTAAAAATTTAATAAGGTTAATAGTTAATAATTTCAAACTTGGAAAAGTAGTTATAATTTTATAAATTCTCCAAATATTCAAATAAAATAACATATTAGTTATAAACATAATGATCATTAAAGATCTATTTGAGATCTGTGAGTAATTATGGTCGAGACTCTTATGAGGAGCATCGAGATCACCCTTTAAATCTTCTATCTCTTCTCTAAGTTCCGTTTTTTCAAATGGTATTGGCTGAGAGATATAAGCAACACAAAGAGGAGAGCGAACAATATACCAACATGTCCTAAGAATCTCTTTAAGAGACTCATTTGGAAAACCAATCATAAAGAATCCTATAGTAAAGATCCCTTCTCTAGTTGCAATATCAATATTCTTTGTGATCTTTTTAATTCTTAGATTTTTCTTTGTAACCTTTTGAATTCTTCTATTATTACTTTCAATTGCAAAAGACATACTCTTACAGCCGGCCTTCTTCATTAGAATAAGTTCATCTTCAAAGAACAAGTCACCTCGAACACCATTTGGAAAATGCCATACGATATTCAATTCTTTTTCTATAACTAGTTTGCAAAATTTTCGAACTCGATTATGATCAAAATTCCATATATCATCGACAAATTCAAAATCTCGGATTCCATATTTTTCGATAAGTAATTCAATTTGAGCAACCATTCTCTCAGCACTCATTCCGCGAAAAGTTTTACCAAATATATCATGACAATATGTACAGTGATATGGACAAGCACGAGACGAGAATAAAGTCATATAAGGCCGTATTCCCATTTCAGACATTGAAGTTCGACTATTATAGAATTCTAAATCAATTAAGTCATAGGCAGGGTCAGGAAGTTGATCTAAGTCTTGTATATACTCACGCTGAGGATTCTTAATAACTTCTCCAGACTGATCTCTTTCAAAGGTTCCATCTATTCCTTTAAGTATTTCTTTATTTGAAACCTTTTGAACAATATCTAAAATTGTTAACTCACCTTCTCCATAGATCGAGATATCAACATCTTCACAATTAAGACTTTCGGCTTCAACGGAATTAACATATGGACCACCAGTAACGACAATAGAATGAGGAAGAATTGTTTTGCAAACTTTAGCAATTCTCATCATTTCTTTTGAGGTAAAATTCATACAGCTTATAGCTATTACTTTTGGTGAATGTGATTTTAAAATTTCGTATAGGGTGTCATCCGAGGGACTAGCATTTCGATCTAATATTTTCACATTAGAGAAGCCATTCTCTCTAACATAAGAAGCAAGAGACATAACTCCCAGAGGATGAGAGATACTATTGAGCTTAGACATTCGAGAGTATGGAGATGTATTAATAAATAGTACACTTAAGTTACTGTTTTTCATAAATTTAATACGTCCTTCGTAACTGATTATACTATAGATTATAAAATTCCAAAACATTTAAAAGATTGTCCTAAACAGTATAGAAAATCCTTATTTATTTACCAAGTATAGCTTATATTAGGTTAGTAAATATCTAACCCCCAAGGTTTGTTGGCACATGAAACAGATTAAAGAGATTTCAGTAATTATTGCTTCTTACAACCCAAAGGTTGAGATTCTAGGTCAACTGCTTAACTCTCTTCTAAAGCAGACACATTCTATCCATGAAATCATTATTGTAGATGACGGTTCAGACAAACCAATTCAATTCGTGGAAGAAAGAGTTAAAATTATAAGATTAAGTGAAAATTTTGGACCAGCATATGCCCGAAATATAGGTGTAAATAATGTTAAAACAGAATACACAGCATTCATAGACTCAGATTGTATTCCTAAACAAAACTGGATAGAGCTTCTATTTAATAAGTTTGATACAAATTTATACTCTGGTATAAGTGGTCCATACGGAAATGTTCCAAAAGATCACACATTATTAATGAAGCTTGAGAATACATTTTTTAAGTCACTGCAACTTTCCAGGGAACAAACTTATAATTATGCTACTACTGCAAACTGGATTACAAAGACTGACTACATAAGAAAAGCAGGACTTTTTAAAGTTTACCAAAGTGGAATTACAAGATTTAATAACTACTTCAATGAAGATGGAGAACTTGCAACGAGTATAATTTCTTTAACAAATAAGCCAATTCTTTGGAGCCCCTCAGTTACTGTTGAACATCACATCTCAGAGCGATTATCTACTTTAGTGAAGAAGCAAGCACAATTAGTAAGAGGTATTCTATTATCGAACTCTCAAAAAGGTAGTAAGGATAGTTCTTTTCCAACACTTCGTAAGAAAATACTCGCAACACTTCCTCTCATTAGCTATGTGCTTCTTTTTGTATCTGGAGCAAGCTTCATCTATACATTCATTATTTTAACTGTCTTAACAAATATTTCATTTCACAAATCTAATCTAAAAGTATTACCGGCTTCTATCATGTTTCATGCACTAATAATTCATCTATGGGTAGTGGTTGGATTATCAACTGTTACAGAGATATTATTGATCAGATATATCTTTAAGATTGATCCCGTTTATAAGAAAGACTGATAAAACACCTATCATCATTGATATATAACTAAAAATGTGAACAGAATAAACACTTATATTAAACTTGAAATTAATAACAGAAACGAGAGACAAAGAGAATATTACTATTGAAAGTAAGAATTGTTTCTTAATTGTTTTAAATAATACGAGAACAGGAATACATAAATTCATAAAGACAAAACTGTTTATATTATTCAAAATTAAAAATTGTGTATTAAGCACTCTAAAAATTTCAAACCCTCTAATATAAGTTGCAAATTCCATACTTAAACTAAAAAATGCCACCGGAATAATTATTAATGACAAGGCCAAGAGTATAATCATTGAAGTAAGTAAAATCTCTCTCTTCCCTTTAATCGCTATTAAAGAAAAAAGATAAATGAGACTTAAAAATCTTATAGCATAGCTCAATATATAAATATCCTCATAGCCAACTAAGAAAGAGGCATAATGACCGATATGAGCAGGAAACCATTGCCCCATTAATATAATATTTATGAAGTTCGGTAAAAAGAAAAAAAGAATAGCTAACACAAAGCTAAAATACTTATTCTTCAATTCCTGCTCCACTGTTCTCGATAGTGCACAAAAAAAGAATTAGAGGAAACATCAACTGATATATTGTATACCCCAGATAAAAAATTACATCCTCAATAAATTCTCCTTCAGGGAGAAGCATTGTTATGAAAGGAATTAAAATCAAACAAGCTGATAAGAATATAGATATTCTTTTAATTAATAATTTTTTATTTGATATATGAAAACTAACATAGAGACACAAAGTAGCAAGAGAGAAAGTTACTAAAAACTCTTCTATTATTTCATCTTTTAAAAAGGTCACGACTTTATAATTAGCTATCAATATTCTATATAGCTCATCACCACCAGCTAAATTACTAAAAAACAAACTAAATTGATAATTTGAAAATGGTATTAATACATCACTAAGGATTAATAAAAAAAATAGTCCACTATTAAGGTAGGAGATAAAAGTTGTACAACTATCATTGCTCCGGTTCTTTATATAGCGATCAATGAAACTTACGAAAAGTATTAATCCAAAAAACTTAAAAAACAGAACAGCAAAGTAATAGAATTCATTTCCTAGTAAATAATTAAATAGTGTTTGTATATTAGGTGCAAAAATATCACCAACGATAATAAACATAAATAAGTTCATACTTATTGTTGCTAAAAACACAGTAGCAATAATTAACTTTACCTTATGTTTATCTAGAGAATTTTTCAAAGAGCGATCCCCTTGTTGTCATGATAGTCACAACATCTAATATATTTTACTTTTTTTGAATGCATCTCTATAAATCGTCTTAAAATATCAAAAGCTTTTTCTCCACTATTGATTGATAATATCCTTCCAAGTAATGACGTATCATTTTCTTTTTTAAATTCATGTAAGTGCATGAACATAGCACCAGATCCTATAGGAATATACTTTAAAACTGGACTCAATAAACGAATATAAGTAAGGGAAAGGGGTAAAACGTATAAAAAATTAGATACAGGTACTGTAAATTTATTTCTTATCAACATTGTGCTTAAAATATTTTTATAAGATGGCCATATACTGCCATTAGAAGAGTTATATAAAATTTCATTTTTTTTGAGAACATTATCTATTTCTTTATGACTAGATAAATATGGTGACCTATACCCTAAAATATTTTCTCCAGTTATAGACTCTAATATCTTCTTTGATGTCTCTATATCTTTTTCTAGCTCTTTTTCAGATAGAAATGAGTTTCTCCTGTGATTATGTCCATGTGAACCAACCTCATGTCCCTTTTCAAAAATCATCTTTATGTCGGAAGAAGTTAGTCCAGAACCTAAAGTCTCCGTACTGACAAAGAAAGTTGCTTTGACATTATATTCATCTAATAGCTCAAGTAGTTTTTTTAATTCATAGTGCGAAGAGAAGGTATTACCTCTACCCCAATCAACTTCTAAATCAATACTTAAACATATTCTCTTCATTAAAATACCTTATTCTTAATGAATTTAGATATTAATGTAACTGAGTTCTTTTGAAGAACAGTGTTAATAGACTCTATTACAAGTTTTATATTTTCATCAGTTACAATATAAGGAAAAGAAATAACAAGAGGTACCGACCTATGTGTATCTAGACTCAATAAAATATTATGATTAAGAAAGAGTTCATTCATCACAGAGCTCAAATATAGTTTTTTAATAAAGGCCTTATCTTTTGTAAGCTTAACAGGTAGTAAGGATAATGCACTTTGAAGATTACTATATAAATCCTCTTTTAATACAATTGCGAACATTGAGCCATTGGAACGAATTTCAGAAACTTTATCTTCGTTTTGCTCTCTGAGTTTTTCAAGCTCAAAGTTTGCAAGGCTCTCAATCTCCCTAACTCTTTCTAAGTAATTATTCTCAACGATTATATTTATGGCCTCGATAGCAGTGACACACTCTTCCCCCATCCCTTGATAGGTCGTTGAATGAAGGTATGCATCATTCATATTTTCATAGGCTTTTTTAAAAATAGAAGTATCTGCCAAAAAACATGATATTGACGCTTTTCCGCCTCCAAGAGTTTTAGAAATTGTTACTATGTCGGGAATGATTTCAGATTTCTCAAATGCGTAGAAGTTTCCTGTTTTTCCCATTCCTGTATAAATTTCATCACATATTAGTACTATTTTATACTTATCACATATATCTCTAACCTTACGTAAGAACGTATTTGATAACTGCAACATACTACTTGCGCTAACAGGCTCAATCATAATGGCATAGATATCGTCTGGAGATTTTTTCACTAACTCTATTACAGACTCAATATCTCCATATATATACTTTTCAATTCCGCTAATTGTAGGGAAAGAAAAATCTTTGTGCATTCGACTTGTTAAGCCTCCAGAACCAAGTAAATTACCATGGAAAGCAATATCAGAAACAAGGACCTTACTCCTCTTTCCTTCATGATACTTATATGCAAGCTTAAGAGCACCTTCTACTGACTCAGATCCAGAATTGCAAAAAAAACATTTTGATAATTTTCCTGGCGAGATTTTTGCTAAGTTATGAGCAAGTCCAGCTTGGTAACGAGAAAGAAGAAGCTTCTGAAGCTCTACACTTTTATTTTCGCAAAACTTTTTTCGAATATTTAAAATTCTTTCATTATTATGCCCGAGTCCCATGACTCCTGCAGAGACAGTCGCATCAAAAATCTTTCTTCCATCCTCAGTCGTTAAATACTCACCAGAGGCTGAATTGAGTAGGGTTCTTCCAAAAGAAAAAGTTTTTAAGATATCAACCTGAGCACTATTTATATGATCTACATATATCTTTTGAACATCTTCAATCTTAAGTTTTTCTATCGATTCGAAAGAAAGCAGATTATTCTTCAGCATATACACCTTCTAATAATACATCTTTGGAATTAAACTCTTTATTTGAAGTTAGTGCTCTTGCGAGCTCTTTCCCCATTAATATATAAAAGTCTGTAGAAGTATATTTAAAAGAAGCACTCCTACCGATATTGTAAAAGTTATCAAATCTAGAAAAGTAATCATTAATAATTTTCAAGTTATCTTTGTATCCATTTGTATATATAGGATAGGCTTTCTCAACCTTTATGACCTTCCCCTCTATAATCTCTTCAGTCTTAAAAAGCTTCAATTTAGAAGTTAATTCACTATAAACAATTTCTAGAATCTCATCTTCCGACTTATTCCAAATCCCTTTACCTTTAAATGCAAAAATTTCAATTACTACAGAAGTCTTATCTTCTGGCGAAAGATCTTTTGACCAGTTCTTTGGTTCATGCAAACGAGCGATAACCTCATCTTCACCAGGGAAATAGATCCATAAGTTATCAGTTAAAATTTCTCTATCTAGCTTAACATGAGCAATAATTAAGTCCCTATAAACTAATCTCTTTGAAGCCTCTATAACTTCTTTAGGAGCTGAGGGTTCAAAAGTAGTAACTATCGCTTCGAAATCAACAGTATTGACTATGTTTTGAACATCAAGCACTGAATTATCACTTAACTCTACCGACCTTATCTTATTATCAGAGTGAATAATTTTAGTTACTACAGTGTTTTTAATTATTTTATCTTCTGATTTTATTCTTTGTTCAAAAGCAACAGGGATCATACCAAATCCAAAACGTGGATATAGAAATGTTTTAACAAGACTTGCTTCATTCTTATATTTAAAAACAATATCTTTAATGGCCTTCCATAAAGTTAAAGTTCTTATTCTTTCTGCTGCAAAGTCTGCAGTTAATTCATTGCACTTTAGACCCCATACTTTCTCAGAATATCCTTTGAAAAAAGTCTTATATAAAATCTTTCCAAATTGTTTCGATACCCAATCTTCAAAAGTAATAACTTTTACTTTTCGTTTAAATGTTTTTGTATAAAAATAACCTGAAAGTACAACAAATATATAAGGAAAACTGAAAGCTCTGAGTGAATTTAATAATTGAAGTGGATAATTAACAAACTTGTTATTAACATAGATTGAACTTTTTCGACCGACTTTAAGAAGATCATCACCTAAGAGTTCACGTATATCATTTTCTAGCTCTACATTCTTTGTATAGAATCTATGCCCGCCAATATCATAATAAAAACCATTATCATCAATTGTTTTACAGTTTCCGCCTATCGCTCCACTTTTCTCGATTAAAGTATTCTTCAAAGTTGAATTTTTCAGATAATAAGAAAGAGAAAGACCCGAAACTCCTGCTCCAATTATTAAATTATCTGTTGAATCAACTTTCAATGAGTTAGTCCTTTTAGTTTACTCGCCTTCTCTTTAGCTGCTAACATTATAGACAACTGCGGGTTTGTCCCTACAGCACCGGCTAAAATACTTGCATCAGAAATATACAAACCATTTTCTTCTAATTTACGTACAAATTCAAATTTTTCGTCAAATGAATACATTGACCCCATAGCATGTACAGTATTCACCAATGGATGTAATGACTTAATTTCAGGGGCTTCAAAAGATAAATTCTTTAATGAAACGACCCCTTTCATTGTTAATAGATCGACACTCTCGATATCAGGGGATATCAGAAGGTCTGACATTACTCTAAGACCTTTTGAAAAGTTCTCCCAGACAGTATTTTTAATTTCATGAAATACAAAATTTTCATCTAGCATTTCAGAATATCTCACTTTAGATGGCACCTTATCTGAGACCATCACAGAAACAAAGAAGTCTTGTCCATCAAATCTAGTTTCTGTAATCTTAGAAAGTACTGACTTAATTGAGTCATCGCTATGCGCCATTGATACTTGAAAAAACTTATTTCTTATTAAAAAAGAGGATAGTTCATTGAAGCAGTACTTACTCTCTTCTTTAAACCTTATCCTTAACTTCAACATTGGATGAAAATAAACACCGTACCTATAAGGAAGAATCTTAGATCTTGAGAGAAGATTTGGGGTTTCAAAAACTCCACAACTAAGTACTAGATTTTTTGTAGATATAGAGAGGTTCCCGGTCTCAACTTCCCAATTCTCTTTATTTTTTGAAATATAATTAACTCTCTCACTAAGGACAGAGAAGTCTTTTCGATTAAATATATTACCTGTTTTGTTATTCCCTCGAAATCTCCATGATGATTCTACATCGACCTCATCATGATCTTTAAAGAAGGATTTTATAAAGTGATCCAATGAAGTGTCATCGGCCTTAAGCATAATAGAATTATCAACATCACTTGGTTTCATACCAAAAGGTATAGAACACACACCAGAGTTAATTGAAGCGGCTCCTCCAAATCCCTTGATTACATAATATGACATTGGGCTTTTTGAGATAGTGAAATCAAGTCCAAGTTTACGATATCGATTTTGCAAAACATTATAACTAAATTGTTGAGAAATAGGAGAGAGGTCCCCTTCCTCGATGACTAAGATTCTATTAGAACCATCATTTAATTCTTGAGCGAATGTAAGCCCACCGATACCTGCTCCTACAATAACATAATCGTAAATCCCTTTAGGTGAATCAAAGTCAGAAACTTCTTTATTTTTCTTTTTCTTCTCTACTTTATAAAGACTTAGGAAATTAAAAACATTTGTAACTTGTTTTGAAAATACATAAGGAATCAAAAAATTTATGTAAAGAGGTACTCTTATTTTTAGAGCAAGGTCCTCTTTAAATAATTGTAGTAGTTTCTTTTTTCTTTCAAATTTAAATAGCACATTATCGATTGTAGATAGTGTTAGAGTAATAAATACTACCAATAAGTCCACAACAAATATTAAATAAGATTCAAACGTGAAGAAGATACCTTTTTCGAGATTGAAATATTTTAAATATGATCTGAGGAAATATATTTGTACTGCAAGAATAAAAAATAAAAGATAAATATTAATAAAAGAAAAAGTAAATATGAGAGGAGAGCATAGCATTGCTTTAATTAAACCTGAAGAAGCATGATCAAATCCTTCCTCAAATAGAACGCTCTTTAAACTAAAGTCCCTGAACATCACTTTAGACCAAAGCCAAGATCTTTGAATATCATTCAATATTAAACTGATAAGGCCATGCTTTTTCATATGGATTACATTAATTCTCTTATCAAGAAAGATAAGAACTCCAATTTCTTTTAAAGTTAATCCAAACTCAGTATCTTCTACAGAGGCCCCACTAATCTCATCATCAAACCCATTCGTTTGCATGAAGATGCTTTTCTTAATTGCAAAAATATTTGTTATACAATTACTTGTAATCTCATTTTCTTCTAGAAATCCTTTTCTTATTCGAAGATTATAAAAATTACTAAAGACATCTTTTTCATAACATTCATTTGAATAAATCCCCTCAAAAGCATCTATTCCATTCTCTGAATTTTCAACAATATATTTTAAAGAGTTATCAGTAACAATAACATCTGAATCTAAAAATATTAAATACTTCCCTCTAGCATTACTTGCTCCTAAGTTTCTAGAATATGAAGCTCCCAATCTTGATTCGTTATAAGAAATAGAGCAATCAAACCGTTTAGCAAGTTCACTTAAATCTTCACCACTACAATCATCTACAATAATAATCTCTTTTGAATCTATTTTATCAATAGATAGCAAAACCTTAGCCAGAGTACTGGCATTAGAAATTGATGGGATAATAAAAGAAAAGTTAATATTCATTTTTATACGTTTTAATCATTACACTTATCATGTAATATTTGTTCATGAGTATTTTTAGGTCTACATTCAATCATTCAACTAGAATAATGTCTCACATCTTATCACATATATCGTTTATTTTTCCTAAAATAAAACCTAGACCTACACTCATTATTATTGGTTTAACCAATGCTTGTAATTTAAAATGTTCTTTCTGTTTTCAGAGTCAGAGTGGTGCTCACAACCTCCAAGAGAGAGGTGAAAGATTCATGACGAGAGAAACTTTTATAAAGGTACTCGATGATGCGAAAGGCCTATGTAATTTTATCGAATTTGGATTATTTGGTGAACCTACAATGCACCCTCAACTGACAGAATTTATAGAGATTGCAAAACAAAAAGGTTTCCATCTAACAATCGATTCAAATGGAACTCTTTACAATCAAAAAACAGTAAAACAAATTGTGAAGAATAAAGTGAATAGTGTAGTCTTTTCCATTGATGGAGTTAATTCAAAACAATATGAAAATGTTCGAGCAGGTGCAAACTTTTCGGATGTAAAAAAATCTATAAACTTATTCAAATTAGAAAAAGAGAACCTTAATAGCTCCTTTCCTCTTTTAATTGCGAGAGGGTTAGAGCTAGAATCTAAGACAGGTCCCAAACATAGATCTTGGATGAAGAACCTTGGATTTGAACATATCCTCTTCTCTCCACTACAAAATTGGAGTGGTTTATTCTCGAAGAAAGTAAGCGACAAAAGCTCCTGTACATTTCCTTGGTTAACTCTAAGTGTTGATTGTGATGGTGAAGTTTTACCTTGCTGTGAAGATTATAACGCTAAGCTATCTATGGGTAATGTAAAAAATGAGAGTTTACAAAGCTTATGGTTCAACAAGAAATGGACAGAACTCAGAGATTTCCATAGAGGTAGTAAGAAAAAAACAGAGCAAGACTTTAGCTCCTGTATAGGATGTAGCTATAGGACTCAAAAAACCCTTCCTCCAAAAGTTCGCTACCAACTATATTTAAGAGCGATTAAAGAATATTTTTTAGAATTAAAAAACTAACTTCTTAATGGCCAGTCCTAAAACTTTTACAGACTTAATAGGGATTCGTGCAACGAATGATTTATTTGTTGCTACAGCCGAAGTCATTGCACATGACCATGTACAATTACAATTTTGATTTGAAAGATATTTTTCTTTAAAATCTTTATATTTCTGAGAATCCGTGACTCTCTTTATATCATAGTCATATGCTCTCAATGAACCTATAGACTCCCAAATAGGCTCACAAGGGTAGACATCACCTTTCTCTGTTACAACAATTATATTTTCACCTGCTTTACAGTAGCTAGAAGTCATTAACTCTTCTTTCAATGACTCCCCAAGGAGATCGTTAGATATCAAAGTTGCAACTTTCATTCCCAGTATAAAAGGATTGAATACTTTTGAAACATTCTCAAGAACAGTTTCATTTGATATTTTTTTAAACTTTACAAAATCATCTAGCTTTTCTTTATGTTCAATTATCTTATTTAAATATCCCACTGATATTCGATCACATTTAAAGTCTGATTTAACTCTTTTTATTATTTGTGGAAGATCTGAGCTATTCTCCTTAAGATATACAATATTAATATTTAATTTTAAATTATTAAGATCAAGACTATTCAGTCGATTAAATGTTTCAATAGCCTTTTTATATAATCCTTTAACTTTTCTTATTTCATCATGTTTTTCATCTATATGATCAATTGATAACTGCAATTGAAATAATCGATCAGGATAACGTCTGCAAAGAGTAGACATCGATTCAACAATTCGTTCTGAATAGAAGCAATTTGAAGGTATATCTATTACCTTAGTATTACAGTTTAAGATAAAACTTTCACAAATTTCGATTATATCTCTACGTATGAAAGGCTCTCCTCCAGAAAGAGAAAGAAAATGTAGAGCCCCATACTTTTTGGTCATACTATTAATTTCATCAATAGTTAATTCTCGATCTTTTGATGCCTTATCATTTAAAAAGTCTTTATATAGACAAAAATCGCAGAGAGCATTACATCTTGAAGTAATAAAGAAAATAAGTGTTTGAGCATTTTTTCTCTTTTGTAAAAAGAGGAGTAAAGACTCAAGTATTGTTCTCATTATATTTAACATGCTTGTATTATGACCTATCTTTAAAACTATTAATATAGCTCTCTTAGAGATATATTAAACATATGGTAAATTCTAAAATTAAAGAGCTTATACTTATTTTAACTATCGGTACTCTAATTACCTTAATAACATATATTCCCATAATCAAAGACTTTAACAACTGGGGAATAAATGACTGGGACTCTGCTTTTACTTGGATCGCTATTGGTAGAGATAGCCTTGTTAAGTATTTTCAATTCCCACTCTGGACGCCATATATTGAAGGCGGCAGACCTTTTTATTTAAATCCAGAACACATCTTTTATTACCCTATATTCTACTTTGTATTTCCTTGGATGAAAGTAATATACGCTTATAAAGTATTTTTTCTTTTGCACATCCTAATTGCTTTTATTACTTCATACTACTTTGCCAAGTCATCTAGGCTAACAATAACCTCATCTCTATTAGTTGCCATTCTATATGCTTTCAATAGTAGCATGGCGCTAAACTTTGCTCAGGGACATATATATTATTTAGGATATAGTTGGATTCCATTATTATTAATGGCAGTTTTTAACATTACTGAACCAAAAGAGTCTGTCTTTCTCGCCACATTTGCATCGAGTATGCTTATTTTAGCTTCAAGTACATATATAGTAATTATTACTTTTTTATTTTTGCTAATTTCATGTTTCTTCTTAATATTTCAAAAGAATACTAGGCCTTTAAAGATATTGTTCACTTCACTAACTATGACCTTTTTTATTACTCTCTTTAAGACAATTCCTGAAGTATTCTTTATGAGTGATTTACCTCGAACGATTGACCTTCCGTCTGGACATTCAATATTTTCTTTAATTTACTCTTTCATAAGCAAGTCACAAAATATTTTTTGGGAGCATGATAACTTTAACTTTTATAAGAGCATATCTAATATATCAGTACTCAATGGAAAAGCTCCCTATTGGTTATTTGGAATTTCTGAAGAATGGCCAGACAATGGAAGCTACATTGGTCTATTCCCTTTAATCGCTTCAATTGTAGCGATGGTAAATTTCAGAAAGTCTTGGAAGGTTATACTATGGACTATGCTATTTTTCATAATGGCATCCTTTGGAGCTAGACTTTATATATCTCCTTGGTCCCTACTCAAACACTTTCCATTACTTGAAAGCATGAGATCTCTTATGAGATTTAAAATTATAACAATACCTTTTATATGTTTGTTCTGTGGCTTTTTTATAAATTCACTCCGACTCAAGCTTAAATTTAAGTATCGAAATATATTCTTTGCTTTAATACTTTTATTTATTACTTTCGATTTAACACTATTAAATCAAAAAATTATGTCTAGGGCATTCCCATTTAAAGAGGTAGAAACAACCAAACAACTTACCTTTCCAGCTCTAATAAATTCATATAATCCTAAAGATTATGATACTTATTCACAGACTACTGAAAGCTTAATATATCCAAAATACCTAGAGGGATATAGCGTTACAGAGAAAGCCGAAGACAGGACAAATAGACGTGTAATTCATTCACTTCCAATAGATGATCAGGACTATAAAGGACACTTTTACCTTAAAGAAAGTCGTGGAAATTTAAAGCTACTACAATGGAGTCCAAACCAATTAACATTTGAATATGATGTGAATGGTAGTGACTCTATAATATTAAATCAAAACTACGATGAGAACTGGGTAGCCACAAATGAACGAAATGTTACTCAATATAGAGGAATTATATCAATCCCTATCGCTAAAAAAGGTAATATCACTATATCATATACACCTAAGCGGCTTTACATACTGATGATTATTTCCACTTTATCATTGTTCTTTATTGGTATAATATTTTACAAAATGGATTTTCTATTTATAAAAATAGGAAAAGGTCAAAAGTACTTTAGCGCGTAATAAAAGATTAGCTTTCGAGAAGACTCCCTAAGCTTAAACTTTATTGAAATGAGATAATATGAGCAACGTTTGTTTAATAAGATCCCCACTAATTTTACGCGATGATTCTGTGGCATCAACTCAGGGAACTCCTCCATTGGGTCTAGCCTACCTACTAAGTGCTTTAAAAGAAGAAGGTCATAGTGTCTCAGCAATTGATGCCTTAGGAGAGAGTTTACACAGTTTCACAAAACTTAAAGATACTCGAGTTATAGTAAATGGCCTAGAAGCTCATGAAATAATTGAAAGAATTCCAAGAGATGTAGACTACATTGGTTTTTCTTGTATGTTCTCAAATGAATGGATCTATTTAAGATATATTATTAAGCAGGTACGCTTAGCTTTTCCAAATGCAGAAATTATTGCAGGAGGGGAACATATTACAGCAGATACAAACTATATACTTGAAACTTGTCCAGAGATTGATGCACTTCTACTCGGAGAAGGAGAGGAGTTAATTTGTAACTATATTAAATCTAGAAATCAAAACCTTCCTCTTGAGAATATAAAAGGGATAGTGTATCTCGACCAAAATAAAAATATAGTAAAGACACCAAGTAGTGTACGTATCAAAAACATTGATTCAATTGCTTGGCCCTCTTGGGATGAACTTCCTTTAGAGAAGTATTTGGATGCAGGGTTTGGTTATTCATCTTTTAATAAGCGTACTATCCCTATGCTTGCAACAAGAGGATGTCCTTATCAATGTACATTTTGTACAAATCCATTTATGTGGGAAAACAAATGGTATAGTCGCTCTCCTCAAGATGTTGTAGATGAAATTAAATACTATATCGATAAGTATAAGATAACTGGGATAGATTTCTACGACTTGACCTTTATAATAAATAAACAATGGGTATTAGAGTTTTGTGATATTTTAAAAAAAGAAAATATATCATTAAAATGGACTTTTCCATCGGGCTCAAGATCTGAAGTAATTGATAAAGAAGTAATAACAGCACTAAAAGAAACAGGTATCACTCGTCTACCTTACGCCCCAGAAACCGGATCAGAAAAGACAGCAAAAAGAATTAAGAAAAGAATCAGTCATACAAAAATGTTATCTTCAATAAAAGAATCTATTGCACAGGGGATTCATACAGAGGCAACTCTAATATTTGGATTTCCAGGCCAAACATTTAAAGAAGCATGTATAAATATTAAATTCTTAGTAAAGTTAGCATTTATGGGAATAAATGATGTTTCATGCTATCCATTTGTACCCTACCCTGGTTCAGAACTTCATAAAAATTTAGAAAAAGAAGGAAAGATCGTTAAAGAGCCTGGCGAGTATGAAAAGTGGCTTAACGGAATTGTTTACAATAATATCACAGGAATAAAGTCTTGGTCTGAGCATATTCCTACATGGACTATGCCTTTCTTTACATTAGGTGGAATGTTTTTCTTCAATATTATCCAATATACAATTAGACCTCAAAGGATATTTAAATCTATAAAGAGTGTAATTAAAGGTCAACCGGAAGGTATATGTGAGTCTATTATTTACGGCCTGTACTTAAACTACTTTAAAGGAAGAAAAGTTAATATTAATTCTTCAAACCTTCACGATATAAATACATTTAAAGGAAGTTCAGAGAACTCTATAAACCACGAAAAAACAGTTATCTCAAAGTAAATAAAGCTTAAAGTTTCCAAGATCTTTACTTGGAAGATTCAATCTCCAATGAGCAGGTACTAGTATTCCTTTAATCTTGTACTTAACAGATAATTCCTTCCACTGTTTTTTCTTACGGCTCTCCCAAAGTCTTTGCTCATAACTTTGATCAATATAGAACTGGTAGCCTTTCCCAACATTTACTTCATCATAGTTAACTTCATAAATATCTTTAAATACAGATGAAAAATAAAGAGAGACTCCTGGAATATAAGATATAGTGTCTACCTCATTCAAATTAATCAAATTACTAAACTTATATAAAACAGCTACTGAGTAACAAGAAGAGCATGAAAGAACATTCCCATCCAACTTAACCTCTTCTGTGACTTGCTCAGGTAGTATAAAAACCCTATATTTGAGTTTATAAAATATAGTACTCATCAAAAGACAAAGCCCGATAATTATCCAACTAATATTCCTTTTCTTAAAACTTATATTGATTCTTAGGGTAAATAGACAAATTAAGATATAAATGACTTTGAGATATGAGAGAAGCTCAAAATTTATTAGTCCCAAATAAGCTACAATATTTAATAAAATAGGAATAAGAAGAGAGAAAAAAGTAGCTCCTCTACCATATTTTTTATGAATTTCAGAAAGTATATAAAGAGTAATAAGAAAAATTGGAAAAAGACTAAAACGCTGAGGCATCATAGAAGTAAAACTACCTGGTAGATAGCCAGAAAAATGATTATAGGCCAAAGTAGAAAAAATATAAAAAGAAGACGTTGTAAAAATAAGAGCTATATTTTTACTCATATTCTTTTTCTTATTCATAATTTTAAAAAGCGAAAATATAAAGCTAATTAAAACCGCTATAAACTCAGACGAATAATAACTAACAAACACTCTATGGATATCCCAGTTTTTCACGATATCTGTATATAATCCTTCACCAGACTTAAGACTTTCTAGAGGCAACAGAATTGAAAAGGTAAACTTCAGCCCGAAAAAAAGAGGGATCGTCAAGCAACAAATAAAAAACTTATTCAACAATGCCGTAGCATTTTTATGGCAACAAAATAGCTCTGTTAGAAATAATATTATTAAGCTATAAATCCCAAGAACAGGATGAAGTAAGAACGTTATCAAAGAAAGGTAGTAAGGAAACCTCCCCCGATTCTGTGTATATAACAAAGAAACTGAAGCTAGGATTGTACCAACAAAACCACCTGTTGATGCTGTTCGAATTATATCAAAAGAGTAAAGTGTAGGTATGGAAAAATAGGTCGCTGCTAAAAAACTAACTCCCAGAAATGTTCGAATTAGAGTATTTTTTTCATAAGGCCTAAAGAAGTATGTGATCCCTAATAAATAGAGCATCGAAAAAAAAGCCGTTACAAACTTAGAGATAACAGAAACTGAAAATCCTAAATAAACTAATGGATATAAAGAAATTGGCAGAAGTGTAAGCATTTGGGAGTGGACATGATAGTCAAAGCTACTTCCAAAGTTTTTAATATCTCCTGAAATTAAATAAGCAGGAGCTAAAATGTCTTGATAATTATATGATAGATAATAGAGCAGTATAAAAATAACTAAAAGCAGTAAGTAATTAGCCGTTTTATATTTCATTAAAACCAATTTCTTCTCTTACAATATAGAGAGGTCTGTTTTTACTCTGCCTATTAACTCTTGCAAGATAAGCTCCCATAATTCCCAAAGAAAATAAAACAAATATAAAACCAAGAGAAGTTAAAAACAACACTGGAGAAAAGCCGTAAATTAAAATTAGAACGACACTCAATACAGTAAAGATTAAAAGGAATATGAAAGGGAGATATAAAAAGAAAGTAGAAAAAGAAGTAAGACCTATAAAAAATGTTTCAAAAGGATTTAGTCCCCAAAAAGAAAAATGGGTAACTCCATCAAAACGAGGCTCTCTGTCATAATAAACAACAGAAGAGTTACTATTCATCCAAGGAATTAATGTCCTAAGAAAAGGCTCCTCTTCAGTTAATAGAAGTATGTCATTTACAACACTTCTTGAGATTAACTTAAAATCTCCAGCATTTTCATGGACATTTAACTTTGATGTTACTCTAATTAACTTATATGCCACTTTAGTCAAAAGCATTTTCAGGTGGCTCTCACCTAGGCGTTTTGTTCTTATTGTATGAACTACATCAAAGCCTCTATTATACTCTTCTACTAATCGAGGAAATAATTCAGGAGGATCCTGAAGGTCAGAGTCCAAAAATATAACAGCGTCTCCACTACTATATTTTAGTCCCGCGACAATACAAGGCATTTGTCCAAAGCGTGACTTCATCTTAATAAGTTTAATTCTATTATTTTTATGTCTTTCATTAAGGATTTTTTCTTCCGACTTATCTGTTGAGCAGTCATCTACAAAAATGATCTCGTAATCTAGACCTATCCCAACTAATGAAGATACAGTTCTTGCAATCAACTCAGAAATGACTTTCTCTTCGTTTCGAAAAGAATATATGACACTTAACTTCTTCACTTTTAACTCTCTTTAACAGTATAATAATTTTAGTTAATATCTATACTTAGTGCAAGGGGAATAAAATGAGCAATGAGATAAATATATGCCTCATTGGTTACGGTCAATTTGCAACAAAGAGAGCCGAAGCACTATCTAAAATAGATGGTATACATATAAAAGGATTATATGAAACATCTCCTCAAACAGTTGAAAAATGCAAAGAAAGATATTTCGATATAAGAATACATAAAACATTTGAAGATGCATCTCTAAATTCAAATTATGACTTATATATCATTTCGACTCCCAATGATTTACATTTTGAGCAATGCTCATACCTCCTAGAGAAAAATGCGAACATATTATGTGAAAAGCCTATAACGACTACTCCTTCACAAGCTCAAGAATTAGAGCTGGCCTTTAGAAATTCAAGTTCACATCTCTTATATATGGGGAGTAATCTTTCTTTTTTTCCATCCTACAAACTACTTACTAAATATATAAATAAAGCGAATATTAAAAAGATTGATTCTGCATATATTGAAATAGGACATAAAATCAGCTTATCAAATACAGACTGGAGAACATCTGCTAAAAGATCAGGAGGTGGAACACTTATTGATAACGGACTACATGCCCTTTACTACCTCAACAGTATATTTTCCAATATGTTTTTCAAAGAGCTTATAAATATAGAAAAGTCACAAGAAGTTGAAACTGAAATCAATATTCATCTAAGCGCTAAAGAGTCTCAGGATATTCAACTTTTTTCAACATGGAATAAAAATATAAACTATTCTAGAATAGAATTTAAAATTGGAAATAGTCGTATTTCAGCAAAAGCATTTGATAATTTCATCGAAATCATTAATGAAGACAGTATACAACAGATTGAATGCGAAGATACGTCCCCCTCTCTTGAGAGTGAATCGAACTTCATAATTGATGAACTTAAAAGAAAAGCTAAATTTACAAATATAAGAAGCTCTAAAGAAGTATTAGATATTATTTATAATTGTTATGAATCTTATACTGAGATTTAAAAAAGAAATTAGGCTTATTCTTCCAACTGTCACACCCTTCACATATCTTACAGAAATCAAACTCAGTTTCTCCTAAGTGCTCTTTGCGTGCAATTATAACCTTGGGACTTGACCATATATTTTCAAAACTATCTCTAGTGACATCACCAATCTTAAGATCCATCTTATTATCAACACAGCATATAGAAACTTCACCTTTAAAGTTCACTGTACACGTGAGCCAAGGATGAAAGCATGGATATCTTTCTTCTTTATTATTTTTTACTTCGGACCATTCATTTGTTGATCCTCCAGAGTTATCATAAAAATCGTTTTCAACATATGCACCTTGTTTTATAAACTCAATACATTTTTCGTTTTCAAATATATTTATATCTCTTTCAAATACTTTAACGACTACCTTTATATTTGATTTTAGACATTTCTTTAACTCTAGTAATTTGAATATATTTGAAAAAATTATACCGATGTCAATATTCTTCCCAATTCTTACATGATACTCACTCTCATTAAAAGTATGAAGACTTATAACGACCTCATCTACATTTAAATCTATTAATTTTCTTGAAACTTCCTCAGTAAGTAAGTAACCATTCGTTGTTAAAGAAATTCCATTAAATCTAGATTTACCTTTAATATAACGGTAAAATTCAGGCCACTTAGGATTTAACAATGGCTCTCCCCACATGTGTGAAGTAAACACAGTAGGTCCATGCTTTGCTGCTTCATCAATAACTTTCTTTGCGACAGATAAATCCATATGATTGCCAGAAGGCGCATCCAATCGAGAGCAAAATGGGCAATCAAAATTGCAGGCCCTAGATAACTCTAATCCAACCTGAACTGGAAATTTTTTATCGACTAGAAATTGAGTGCCTACTTTATAGGCAATATCTTTAAAAAATGAAAAACGTTTTGATGATAGCCCTGTAGATAACTTACTGTTAACAATAAGTCTTTTACTGAGCAATCGAAGAATAAATCTCATACTTCATATTCTTCTCAAATCAAGTTATAGTCAAGTAATGAGCATTAATGATCAATACCGTGACCTTATTGTCGAATACTTTAATAGAAATACAAAAGTAATCTCTACATCTATATTTAATAGTGGAAGAGATGCACTTTTTGCTATTTTCAAAGCACTTGATCTGTCCAAAAATGATGAAGTAATCATTCAATCGTACACATGTAAAAGTGTAGTCGATGCTATAAAAATATTTGAAGCTACACCAATATTTATAGATATCGACAAAAGCTTCACTATGTCGATAAGGGAACTTAAAGAAAAGGTCACTTCAAAAACAAAAATTATCATTTCACAAAATACATATGGAATAGAGCCTGATTTAAAAGCAATTGAAGAGATTGCACTTGATAATAAGATTTACCATATTCAAGATCTTTGCCAAGGTTACAATGACATCTCTAAAACAATAAATACAATCGCCTTTTCATCATCACAGTGGAATAAAGTCTTCAATACATTCAATGGTGGTTTCACAATCATAGAGGATAGAGATATTGCGACAAAGGTCGCAAAGACAGAACAGCGACTTAACAAAGAAAGTAACTTTATTACTCTTATTTCATATTTTGCAAACTACACAATTCTCAAAATAAGAGGATCCAAACTCGAAACATATATATCGAAGATCTTACATTTTTTTGAGAATAGATTTTGTAATAACGATCCTTCCTTCTGTATAAAAAGGTTAAGTAGTTATAAAATAAAGAAAGGCTTAAATGAATTTAATAAAATTGATAATAATTTAAAACATAGGCAAGACTTTTCAAATACAATTACAGCCTTTCTTAAATTGAATAATAAGCAGGTACCTCTCAAACAAAATATTCCATATACGTACTTTCCTATTAAGTTGAACGACAAGAAATATTTTTTAAAATGTGCTACAAAAGAAAATATACTTTTCTACAATTGGCCATTATCTCCTATCTCACCAATCGTTGGAGATTTAACAAAGTGGAACATAAACATAGAAGATTATCCACAATCAAAAAAAGCAATCAATGAAACAGTGTTAATTTATACTTCTCCAGATTTTCCATTCTCATACAAAAAAAAGGTTCTTTCCTTTCTTCAAAAGCATATCGATTTAATTTTATAATGAAATAATTGATTTTATTCTAATTTAAGATAAAATATAAAAATGAAGAGATCACTTATATATGTAACTATTTTATTATTTACAATTTCCTGTAAATCAAATGATGAAAGTAACTCACGGTTACTATATCCTGAGGGCTTCTTCTCTCACAAACAGCAACTATACTTCTCTGATGGAAAACAATTCTACTGCACCTTCAAGAATTGGGAACATTTATATGCTCTAAGGGGAAATGAAGATAAACCAAGTTCCGAAATAATTAACTATGATGAATTACCTAAAGATATGAAATTCATTAAGCATTGTAATATTGGAATACTCACAAAAAAGTTTTTCAACTAAGTTATAATTTCCCACGTATATCTACTCATATCTCTAAGTTATAATAGTATTTAAAGCTGTGTAACTATATGTAAAATGACAACTTTTTATGACAATTACTTCTCCTTCAAAGGAGCTAAGTCATTGAATATTGAATACATTTCATAATATATGATTAACTTCGCTATAATATGTAATATGAGGACTCTATGAAAGCTGATGCAAATAAAAGCAAGAAAAAGAGAATACTTCTCAATAGAGAAGGTTCTGTACTACCACAGCTTCTTGTTGCGGGTGCACTAATTGCCGCTGTTTCAACTTCAGTATTACAGTATACAAAAACCTCATCGAAATCTTCAAAATTTGAAGCCGAGAAGATAAATCAACGAAGCCTTATCAATCAACTTCAAGATACCTTGAGAACAAGATCCGCCTGTACTGCAACTCTTGCCGGGCGAGCAGTAAACTCAACAGCTGCACTAGCTCAACTAAATGACGGAACCTCAGTATTTATTAACCTTGCTCCTGCGGCAGCAAGAAGCTTGAAAGTATTTGGGTCACCAGGAACTGCTGGTTCTATTTCTATCATGGATATGTCTACTGATAGCTTTGAAAGCCATGGTGCTGCATATGAATTAAAAAATCCAGATGGTACACCAAGTGGTGTATTTGAAAGAGTTGGAAAATTCTTCTTAGAAATTAATTATCGTAAGGGTATTCATTACAACGGAGCAGGTGCCTTAATTGTAAAGTCAGATAAGGTTGTCACTGATTCGACATTAGGACAGGCTAGAAATACAAAACTTATCCCTATACTTGCTGTTTATGAATCTGACGCAGCAGGATCGACAGGAAATATAAAGAACTGTACTTCATTAGATGATGAAGGAAAGAGTACTAAACAGCTTAGAGAAGATGGCATTGCCTCATTAAACTCTTTTTCTGAAGCATACTGTAGTGACTTATTCGATGGAAGTACTGTTCAAGATGGCCGATGTAGACATATAACAGTTCATGATGACAGTGCCGACTATGCTGCGACTTTAAAAGGTAATGTAATTATTCAAGAGAGTAATTTTTCAACAGGTGATAACCTAAATGTTGAAGGCGCCCTATCAGCTGGACTTGCAGCCTCAATTGGAGACTCTAGCGACGGTACTGTAGCAGTAAATAACTCAATTAGTGTAGGAAATGTAACAGCTCCGGATACACAAGGAACAGCACACTTTGAAAACTCAGTAGGAGTTGGAACTACTCCTTCAGCTCAAACAACATCTCTAAAAATAAATGGCTCAGCTTCCTTTGGGTCCGGATGGAATCCTCCTGCAACAAATGGTTCCGTAAGTATAAAAAATAACTTAGCGATTGGACCAGGATCAAGCGCACAGAGCTTAAACGCTCCTACGAGTATGCATCTTTCTAAAAATATGGGTGTTGGTACAGCTGTAACCTCTACAGGAACAGGTTATATAGACCTTAATAGATCACTTACTATCGGTAATCAGTCCGAAGAAGGCAATGGGAACATTACTGCCAATGGATATGTTGATATACCAAATCAAGATGTTGATGCAGCAGTTCCAGAACATGCAGCAACACAAGCATGGGTTGCCAATAAAGTGGCAAAGACACTTGACCCTAATTCAGTAGGAGATGCTACATCAATATTTTCAGATATTATGGCAGCAAATCCTAATGAAAGTGGTTTCTCTAGTTTTTGTCGAGGAACAAAAACTGCAAACTTATTAGGACCAGTGTCACAATCTTCAGCCTTTAGTTCTAGTAGATGTAATATGGTCTCAGAATATTGTAGTAAAGATGGATCGTGTAATACGGTTTATGCTGAAAGTGGCGGAGTAATATCAAGTGGTGATATCGTAACGTCATCAGGTTGGATTAGAACTAATAAATCAAATGGATTAATTAAGGCTAGTGGTACTCTTGAAGGGAATGTCATTAGGGCCAAGTCATCAATATGCTTAAATGGAGTGTGTAAGACGTCGTGGGATGATATAACCTCGTCACATGGTTCATGTCAGACAAGATCATCTGGCCAGACTTGTTCTGATGGATACTTTGTCAGAAGAGTAAATCTAAATAAGTCTAACTTTACCTACCCAACATCTTATACATCATCAGGAGCATTTGGAGTTAGTAAAAACGAGTCAACAACATCAGTTGTAGATAGTATTTCTTTTCAATGCTGTAAGATGATTCAAAACTAAAGTTGCTTTTGTCCTTCAGATATTTGCTTTTCAGCACGTTTTTTGTATGTGATCGCATTATCACTGACGACTTGAGCAGTAGAACTATCACCGTAATTATTTAATCTATTTATTCTCTCAGTATAACCACTCATATTTTCAATATAAAACCACAACTCACTCCCCCTCCCTTTAGAATAAGGTTCATGAGGTACAGACGGATTTGATTTGATGTTTAAGATCATTACAAGAAATGAAAAAAGATAAAAATATCCTAAAAACATGTATAAAGATTTTCTTTTGAAATATATTGCTTTCATCAATACAAATCCAAAAATGAGGAAGAAGAAAAATTTAACAAATGAGAAGGTCAAGGAAATATCTAAAGTGACTATCTTCTCTAAAATCAGAGAAAAAGCAGAGCTTAAACTTAAAAAGTAGCTACTTAAAGTTAGCCCCGGAATAAATACAAAATAAAGAGAATTCCAAGAAAGTGTCCAAATAACAGATAAGCCTATTAAGCAATAAAACCAACGAGAACGAAATTTATTTTCAAAGAAGAGAAATGTAATAAAAAGTACACTCATATCACTTAAGTAATTTCTAGCACCAAAATCAATGCCAGAAGAAATGGTTAACGACTCCCCAAAGAATTTTAAAATAACTAATAACGAGAAGATTAGAATTTCATGAGGGATAGTTTTAAAATAATAAAACACAGCAATAAAGGTTAAAATAATAAATGGACTAACAAATAAATAACCATGTAGTGGAGAAAACAAAAGCTCCAAAGATAGAACACTCTGTAGAGTCATTCCACCATATTTTAAGAACAGTTCACCAAATTGATGATAATTATTTGTGAGAAAGTACATGCTTACAGGTATTGAAGAAATAGAAATAACTAGAATTTCTCGAAAAAGATTTTTCATACAATGTCTGTGATCAAAAACCTTCATAATTAAAAAGAGTAATAAAAAGAGACCTACTTCATACTTAATCATCGTTCCTGTGAATAAGAACAACGAAACTACAAAAGTATTTAATCCATGCTCTTTTCTTCTCTTTATCAAAATAAAAGACACTGTTCCAAAGAAAAATGAAGGAATATTCATATTACCTGGTTGAAAAAAAGTATAATTCAAAAGAGGAGTCATAAATACAAATGTATGACAAAGAAGTACATATCTGTATATAGACATCTCACGAAGAAGAAATTTATAAATCAAATAAAATGATAGGTATACAAGAACAATATTAAAAACACATAGTATTGATTCTGAAAAAATTTCATCCCCCTCTTTTGATAGTCCTCCTCTAAGAGTCATCTCTCCTTTAGGAACGAGGGAAGAAAAAAAAGGTGAAATATATCGAGAAAGTGACAACACAGGGACAAGTAAACTTGAGCCAGAGTATGGATGATAACTAGGATCATAATTTTTTGGAGTTACTATAATAGGCTCATTACGAGTTAAGCGAATTGGTGTCAACTGGTTAGAAACATTTAAGTCTCCATCATCAAGTATACTTTTTGTGAACTCTAAATAAATACCATAATCAATTTGATCGAAACGATTTGAACCTATTGTTAGAAGTAACAATAAAGTAAAGAGACTAAATAAGGATACTAATCCCTTTTTTATAATTTTATCACTCAATTTCATAATCTATTATATAAATTTCTTTTTCATCATTAACGATCCGTTCAACATTTCTTACAAGAATACCATATTTACTCGAATTCCTATAAAAATCATCAATACGAAACTCACCATATTGAGTATACCAATTTGACCAAATGTCATATTTATCCACAACGAGAGTTCCACTTCTCCCATAAGTCATTAGAACTTCTGAAATATTATTAAGATTATATTCTACAATAATAGGATATATATAATTCACTTCAATCTTCTCATCACTTAAAAACTCTGCCTTCCCCAAGCTTCTCTCGCTTAACGAGACAATTTCCAGACGACTAGTCTCGATCAATCTATCAATTACTTTTTTCTGATGCTTGAAATTAAAAATCTGAGCAGGTCCAAATGAATAATACGAAATAAATGTTTCTATTGTTTGAAATGTAACAGTTAAGGAACAGACCACAAGTATTATCTTAAAATACTTCATGCCTTTAAGCTCATAGATAAGACTGGAAAAAAATATAAAGAAAAAAGGAATTAAATATTGAGTATAAAGATCATAATTAATTCCGGCCCTAACCGATATATACAACGTACCAATACTTAGTAAAAAACCTTTAAAGAGATTTAGGTTTCTTATATTTTTCTTTCTTTTATACAAATATGTTAAAACAATAAAGAGAGAGAAAGACACAGAGGTGAATATTAAAAACAATGAATTATGAATACTTCCACTTTTGTTATCTTGGTAAAATGATAAATAAGAAATTGAATCATAGAGACTTCTATATATCGATTCAAATAAATATATTACATTATAACTTTGTGAAACCAGTGAAGATTCAAAAAGCAATCCTTTTATATCAACTGCAAGGATTAGAGGAGTCCCCCCTACTAATACCCAGCCGATACCTTTCAACAACCTTCCTTTATTCTTTTCAAAAAAGTATGGAACAAAAAGGAACGCTATCCATAGAAAATTTAGTCTAATAAAAAAGTTTAAACCAGTTAAAACCATTGCCTTTTGGAAATCTTTCCCTCTGTCTCTCTGTAGCCAATAAATAATCAAAAATATAAATGCAGAATTCATTGGTTCACTAATAAATACAAAATTAGTGAATAAATGAGTCGCATTTATTGAATATAAAAGAGATGTATAAAAAGCCCATTTAGAATTAGAGAAAAACAAAACACAAAACTTATAGAAGAATATTATTTCTAAATTTCTCCAAAAAATATGCCATACTCCATGGGCCATCTGTTTTGGGATTACGTAATTAACTATTTTAAATAAGTATATAGGTAGTCCACCATGCCTCTCCTGATATTGAATTGGAATTCGATGAGAGCCATCAATGAGAAAAGATAACTTGGGTGTACTATGTTTTTTTTCTACAACCTCAACATTATAAAAAGAAGTGAGAACCTTACTATCATATAGTAATGGCTCTTTTTGACTGATAACTTTAAAGTCCTTATCTATAATTGATTCAATTATATCCGAATTAACTATGGGTCTAGAAAAGAATACAAAAGAACTAAAAAAGAATGTAACAAAGGCTAAGATACATAGTTCTTTATGGTTTCTTAGCACTCTTAATCATTCCTAGCTTCACAACATCTATAAGTGACATCATCACCAACTGTTCTTGTAGAATATGATTTCGAAGTACTTATACTAGTAACATTACCTGAATAGTAGTTTGGAGTAACATTAAATGAACTCAAATAAGTTATATTCTTAGTCTTTAGTGTTACACCAACAATAAAGTCTCCATCATTACAACTCGAAGAAGAATTTCGATTGTAACAGCTACCGTGCGTAACCTCTAATGAGTTCCAGTCAGACTTACAAACTGTATTAATACATAGAGAGTTATTTGCTCTAATATTTTTCGCTCTAACATCACCTGTAGTAGTTCTAATATCACCTGAAGCTGTAATACTTCCTCCAGTAGTTAAAACATTTCCTACTGAGTTTACTCCGCCACTTCCAGCGTATACAACGTTACACTGTCCATCAGTACTACAATATTTAGGAGTTATTGTACAAACTCCACTAGAAAATACTCCTCGTGTACTATAGCCACCATTTGCATCTCTAATAGCTAAACTTTCACAAATACTTTTTGCTGCAGCCTGATCTGTAGACCCACCTAATATATCACTCACAATGTCTGTAACATTATTAACAACAGAAGGGTCTAAAGTTCTTGCTATTTTTGTTGCTACCCATTCCTGAGTGGCCACATTTTTAGCAACACTCTCTGTACTTGCCTGATTTGGAATTGAAACATAACCAGACACGGCCATACTTCCACTTGAAGGTAATGGAGCACCAGCTCCAACAGAAATACTTCCCTCTATTCCCATATGACCAGCAACACCAGAAGGAGCCTTGTTTATACCTATACTATTGGACATACTTAATGATCCAGTATTACCGACAGCTGCATCTAGTCCAACACCTACAGAACCTCTTGCATCTACATTTCCATCACCGGCAGTAGGTAGAGTACCAGAACCAAATAAAGCACTACTATTAACACTTAAATTTCCTGCGGTTGCAGAAGGAGCTACTCCAATACCTATAGAACCATCAAAATCAGCGTCCCCTTGCGTATTTGGAGCTGAGTTATTCGCCTCAGGCCCTACAGCTAAAGAGTGAGCAACAGAGAGTTTACCATTTATATTTGTCTCAGGAGGAACACCAATACCAACACTTCCATCCACAACTAATTCATTTTGATTAGCATTTGTATCACTATTTTCAATATTAACATTACCTTTAAAAGTCACTGCAAAGTCATTATTAGGAGCTTCACTATCAGCTAAGGTTATGTGTCTACACTTCTCGTCAATATCATTATTTCCATCAAATGAATCACATATCCCTTTAGAGAATGAATTTGCGATTGAATTACAACTTAAAATAGCACCAGGGTTTGCAGGACTTGCAGGGTTATGAACATGGGAAAAGGATACAGGTATTGAGATCGTTCCAGATGAAGCTCCAAGAGACCTTTGTCTTTCGCGGTCATCATTCGCTCCACCAAGAGTCCTATCTCCTTTTACATATGAGATTATGACTTGGCCGTTTCCATTCAAAGTATCTACAGCGCCACCTGGAGCACTACGATATGGATCTCCATCTGCAGAGTAGTTAGTTAGAACAATACCAGTAATTGTTAATTTAGAAGCTGACGATCCTTCATTATTATTAGCTCCAACAGAAGAATCACCAAAGACAGAACCTGCAGTAATAATATTATTTCCAGCTCTATTTTTTATAGAACCTATATTAGTAGTTCCAGACGGGTCTACATTTATAAGTGTTTCTCCACATGAAGTGGTATCTCTTAAACTGCTAAAGGCCATTAAACGTAAAGAACTCAATGAAACATCTTGCATTGTTGATCTACGAACTTTGGACATATTCTTTGTTAAGTGTACAACAGTTAAACTTAAGATCCCGAGAAGACCTGTAGCAACCATTACTTCTGCAAGAGTAAACCCAGAATAAGACATTGAATTATCTTGATCTGAGTCCATTAAATTGAATAATTTCTTAAAATTAAATTTCATATAAATTATTATAATCTGGAAGTGAATTCAAGCAAGGGTAAATTAATTTTCCAGTACTTAGAGGGCATTTCAATCATCTTATCAAGTACTTAATCGCCATTAAATCAAGGCATTTTCTACTGTATTATTAAGTAGTTAATTAATCTCATAGACTTTATCATTAGAGTCAGAATAAACAGACTTAATTTTTAAATTCCAGTTACTAGGAACTAATACCTGAGAGATTTGATATTTAACAAAGAGGTTTCTCCACTCTTTAGGATCTCTATTCTCCCATATCTTTCTTACGTAACCTGGGGACACAGTTTCAACTCCATTATGAATCACAAATAAGTTTTTATAATCATCATTTAGCTCAATTTTATATATTTCTTTCATGATCATATTCGCCTTACTGTAAGTATGAAAGGCATACGATATTTCAGACAACTCTGTTGCATCCATAATTATTTTTCGTCGAGTAAAAAGTTGAACCTTACTTGCAATATGCATAGGAGACACAAGGAGCATTCCATCAGAACGTTTCAAGAAACTATTCCTTTCATTATAAAATGATTTATCTATATTATTAATACGTTCTTTAAAATTTGAGTTTAAGCCTATAGAAATAATACATAAACCAATTAAACCTAATGCCATCTTATCTTCATAATTCTTCTTTATAAAAATAGGAAATACACTTACAAGTAAGAGTAGAATTAAAAGGCAAAAGCTTACAATATCAAAAAATAAGAAATGAAAAAAATAATCAAACATTATAATTACTGGAAATAGTAATACTGGAAAACTTCTCCCCCTTCTCACAGCTAGAGCACAAGCAGTTGGTATTGATAGATAGTATAAGAAATTAAACATTCTTTCTGGCATAGCAACATACAAGAATGGAAATAAATCGATTAAAGATAATACGTAAAAAATTAAAATTACAAAACAAGCAACTGAAGCAGAAAAAAACCAACTTAAAGAAAAGATACCCCTAATCTTTTTAAAGAAGAATAGATATCCCGTGAAAAACAGACAGAATAAATTAGTTAATATGGCACTTCTTAAATAATCTAAAGAAGAATTGCGATGTGTATCCCAATTGGTTATATAATTATCTATTGAGATTTGAGCTCCCCCTACATCTATTGCCCCATACTGACTATAATTAATGATATAACTGACTACTGAAAAGAAAAGTCCATAAGCAAACCATTTCCCTTTTAGTTTTATTCCTTCATTATTTTTGGTTACAATGTTTGCCAATAAAATCGTTCCGATGAAGAAAGAGCCTATAAAGAAGTGAATTGATAGCATAGCACCTAACAGAAAGTACCCTACTCTTAAATAATTAGAAAAGATCAGCCCCAAAGAAAGCAGAGCAAAATGAAACCCGAAATTCCCCCAAGTAGAATTATAAAAATCCCACGAATACATAGAAACTTCGTAACTAAGCCCATACAGGTAATGTTTTGAAAAATAGGTCATTAAAACTAAAGCTAAAGATAGTAGACTATTCCTTGATATCGAATTTAATATCAAATATAGACTCATGAATGATAGACCATTCAAAACTACAGACAAAATTATAGACTGTACTGATTCATTTATCCCTATAGCAAGAAGAAATCCTGTAACTTGTGACATTACAGTCCATAAGTTAATCCCCCAAATATACATAAGATCATCTTTTCCATAATCCATAAGATTCACAACTATTTGAGAATTATAAAGTCCATCTTGAATAGAGAGATGAGATAAAAAACCTATAAAGCATCCAATAAAGAACACTAAGAAGATAGGAATCTTAGGACTATTTAAATATTTCATTATGTCTGAACTCGACTTTAATACCATGCCTTAATTATACAACTTAAAAGCTTCTCGTGCTAAACACTAAGAGACTACTTCAAAAAAATTAGCAAATGACTTGGATACGCTGTCTACACTTGATAACTCGCCCCCACCATTAGCTCTTAAGAAGAGATATGAAACCATCACAATTCTATGATCATCAGGTGGAAAAATTTCCTTAACCTCATGACTACGCATTGATTTGCCATTAATCGTCAGGCAATCTTCATTTTTGCAATAATTGTTTTCTATATTATAAAGATCTAGAAGCTTCTGAACCTCTAAGAGCCTGTCACTCTCTTTGTATTTTAATACATCTAAATTCCTCAACTTAGACACCCCTTCAGCTCTTGAGCAAATAAAGGCAAGTGTTGGAACAAGGTCAGGACAATTTGAGCAATCAACATCAATCGAACACAATTCCTTCTCTCTCGATAGAACGAGCCCTTCCTCTGTAATTTTTATCTCACATCCCATTTCCTTAAGAATATCCAAAAAGACTGAGTCTGATTGATACTGATCAATACTTGAACAATTCAAGACAGAAGTTCCACCAAGGTCTGCACCTAGCGCCAGAATATATGACATTGAACTAAAATCGACAGGAACAATAAACTTTCTCGTTCCTTGCTTAAATTCTCTTATCAAGCTCTTAGTCATTTCCCAATAGCTCACAGAATAATTCATATCTTTAGGCAATACTTCTACATTTTGAGAAGATAAACTAAGAGCCAGAGCTGTAGCATGTTGAGTGGTTTTTGAAGCATCTGCTGTGACTATCCTCTGAGGACTAGATATTGGACCAGAGATAGTTAACCAACTATTGCACTGACTTACAGTTGCTCCAATATCAACAAGACTCTCTAAAAGGTCTGCTATTGGACGATCTCTCATCCTGCCCACAGGTTCAATCTGATACTCTCTTTTCCCAAGAGCAAGAAATGGTATCAAGAACCTTGTTGTTGTTCCTCCATCTCCAGGAAGAATTTGAATAACTTCTTCACCTTCAGTTTCACATTCAGGGAATGAGTTAACGACCTGTATTCCATTTTCTATGTCTAATATTTTCAAACCAACCACTCTTAGAGCATCTATTAGGTTTGTCACATCATGAGAAAGCGGTAAATTAAGAATCTCAACACTTTCTTTACATAAAGATGCCAATATAATTACTCTATTAGCATAAGACTTTGAGCTAGGAACAATGACACTTTTACCAAACTCTTTAGGTGTTATTTGAAGCTTATTTTCAATCTCTATCATCATGATCTCAGTTCTTTAAAATTTATAATAAATTAAATGCTACAAAGCTTTTTAATCTCTTCTTTATATTCAGATAACTTATTTTCAATTTCGTTAAATGATACCGACAAGAACTCCGCCTTTCCAATTTCATTCAAAACAACAAGATCAATAAGTTCAGAAGACGTTGTCTTTTTATCTTTTCTTAAATATGTCATGATACTTGTTACTGGAAACTCTTTATTCAACCAAGGAGACTCCCCCAACTCTATCTTTAAATTCTCGATAGTTTGATATATTTTTGTTTTCAGCTTTCCATCATTAAAAAGTATATCCATTAAAAGGATACCCCAAACAACCGCAATACCATGAGGAAGCTGATACTCTTTCTCAATTGCATGACCAAATGTATGTCCAAAATTTAGAATTTTTCTAATTCCATTTTCTTTAAAGTCTTCTGTCACAATTTGTTCTTTAAATTGTATACAATCTTTTATTAAACTTTTAACTTCGACTTCAGAAACAACCTTATTGTAGATGTCCTGAGATAAAAGGGCATACTTAACAATTTCTCCAGCACCACTAGACATTTCTTTTTCATCTAATGTTTCTAAAAATGAATCACAAACCCAAATATTTTCGGGGTGATGAAATGCTCCTATAAGGTTTTTTCCTTGAGGTGAGTTAATAGCAACCTTACCTCCGATTGCTGCGTCCACCATTGAAAGTAAAGTTGTTGGTATCGTCGACCACTTAACACCTCTAAGCATCAGAGCAGCGACCATTCCAGAGAAGTCGCTAGTAGCTCCACCTCCAAGTGAAATGACATGCGCTTTTCTATGTACATTTCTCGAAAGGAAAAAATCTAAGGCCGATGAAAGATTCTCAAAATCTTTTACTTTTTCCCCATCTGGTGCTTTCCAAAGTAGAATTTTCTTTCCGTCGATATTAAGTAATGAAAGCTTTTTTGAATAAAGACTCCAGACATTCAAATCAGCAATAATTAAAATTAAATCTGTATCAAGTCCTCTTAACTTCTCTTTTAAAAAGTCCATCTTACAAAACTCAATAGTACTATTCATTTATAACTCCATCTCCGTATGCTCTTTGTCTTAATAAATGATCTGCTAAAACACATTTTACCATTGCCTCAACAACAGGAACCGCTCTTGGAAGTATACAAGGATCATGTCTTCCTTCTTTTGCCTTTTCTCCTACCGTAGATGTTGGCTTAAATGTTGTTGTAAGAAAAATATCTTCACCATTTGATATTCCTCCTTCAATTCCACCAAAATTACCTCTCTGAGTAGAGACTTCACTTCCCATTAGGTTTGCCATTTCTTCACCTAATCCAAATGAAAATGAAACACAAGCACCTATCGATAATAAACTTTTTGCAAAATCAGCTTTCAATTTATCAAACGCTGGTTCACCAAGACCGACAGGAGTTCCTTCAATCAAAACAGATATTCTTCCCCCTACTGACTCTCCATTTGCTTTAAGTCCTAAAAGGTACTTTTTTATTTCTGTATTCTTATCTGTATTTGGAAAGTTATATGGAGAGATGTCTTCTCTTTCACGTAGCTCCTCTACTGTGGACTCAAACGGTCCCATTTTTGAAATATATGCTCTAACTTTTATTTTTGGAATCATCAATCCAGCAAAGTAACCTGCAATAACTCTCGCTAAAGTTTCTCGTCCTGAAGATCTTCCACCTCCGCGATGATCCCTAATCCCATACTTATTCTGAGTCGTCTCATCTGCATGGCCAGGCCTATATTCTGTTTTTAATTTATCATAATCTTTACTACGTTGGTTCGTGTTACGAACAATTACGGCAATTGGAGTTCCAAGAGTTTTACCTTCAAAAATTCCAGATAGAACTTCTGCCTTATCTGCTTCTTTTCTATTTGTTGTACCAGCAACTCTACCTGGTGCTCTACGATCTAGCTCTAATTGTAATGCTTCTAAACTAAAGTCCAGCCCAGCAGATACTCCATCAAGAACTACTCCTAAGGCCTCTCCATGAGACTCACCAAATGTAACGAAAGAGAATAATTTACCAAATTTATTGCCACGCATACTTTGCTCTCTACTTGAAAAATTGGCAGTTTAACTTCTAACCACCTGAAAATTAATTATCTTATCTATTATGCCAGAAGGATAAACATTTGTGGGAAAATCTTAAGAAGTTGTTATAGCTAGTCGAGGTTCACATGAAAGATGGCAGAACAGCATTAAATGATATTGAAGAAATATCTAGAATACTTGAGAAAATTAGTAGCCACGGCAACAGCCTGGAGTTTTGTCAAACAGTTAACGGACTAACCTATCGTAGCCAATCATTGATAAAGTTTATCAACAATTACTCGTATGATATTTCTCTTAGACCAAAAGATAAATTGAATAGATTTCAATTTATTCCTGATATTCCTATTTTTGCAAAAAATGAACTTAACAGTATTGTTTTTAAATGTGAGATAAAAAGACTTAATCATCACAATTTGATTGTAGCGAACTTCCCTGAACTTCTTTACCTCTTAAATACACGTGAAGGACAAAGATTAAATTTTGAAAGCTTACATCTCCCTCTAATATTTAAAAATGAAAGTATTAATAACTACGAACTCAAACGACTCTACTTTGGAGGAAGACTCTGTAACTTTTCAACAAATGGTCTTTCTTTGATAGTATATGACGACATTTGCAAGGATTATAAAATTGGAGATAAGCTAAATTTTTCAACGATCAATGGTTACTCACTAATTGAGCCTGTGACTGGGGCAGTTGTATATATTCAAAAAGTTGACGATTCAAGTATTACACCATCGACCAAGCTTGCAATTAGATTTGACAGAGCAATCCCAATCAAGCAAATTCTTAAGTACATAGATAATCAAATCTATATTAATGCCTAAGAATAAATTATGGAACATTTCAAAAATTTCATTGAGATTCAAGCTCTCTTAAAAAAAATCTCCACACACGAAGAGAATATTCAAGAACATCAAAATAGAATTAACTTTGTTGAATCCTCTAGAGAAAAAAGAAATGAATCAAGAGAACTCTTAATCTCGAAACGAGAAGAGTTAATTAAAGAGTCCCAATCACTTGAAAACAGCTTGTTCGATAAAGAAAAAGATCTAACAAGGGCCAATGAGAACTCTCATAAAGCAAGTAACCAAGCTCAAGCTACAGCTCTAGAGAATGAAATTCAAAAACTAGAGCCCATTATTGACCAGATACAAGAAAACATTCTCACTATTTTAGAAGTGGTTGAAAGCCTTGATACAGAGATCAAGGAAGCTGATGAATTCTTAAAAGGTTCTCTTGAGACTCTTAACGAACTCAAAGAAGAAGTAAGAATAGATATAGATAAAGAGCAACAGGAGATTAAAAATTATTCAGATAGAATGAATCTACTTCTTGAATCACTCGAAAATACACAAAGAAAATTCTTTGAACAAACATTAAAGAATATAAAGGATAAACAAGTTATCTCATTTCTAAATGGAAAATTATGTTCTAGATGCCGCTATGAAGCCTCTAGTACTCAAATAACAGAAATAGAGAATGGTAGATCCATTGAGGTCTGTGATAATTGTTCAAGAATCCTTATTCCATCCACAATAAATAGCTTCTAAACTAGAAGCTATTTAATAACTGCTTGTTCTAACTTTCCTCTCAAGTACGCCAGTGTACTAAAGTTAGAATCTTTCAAATAAAGATAATTAACATAAGACTGTTGAGTACTAATTAAGTCCTCTTCGGCCCTAATAACTTGATCTAGAGTTGCTCTCCCTCTAGAGTAAAGTCTATTATACTCTTTAAGGGTCTTGTTCGCGAGTTCAAGCCTCTTTGTAGCAGAATTAAGTAAGACATCAACTTCTTTTTGTCTTCTTAAAAGTGAACTCTCTTGCTCTTTTAAAGTAAGAAGAATCTTTCTAGATTCCATCTTTACTTTATTTAATTCAATCGATGTTGCCTTTTTAGTAAGGTCTTCAGCTTTTGAACCAATATTCCATGTTAGAGTTAAACCAACAGTGAGTTCATTGTTATCACTCCCAACAACTCCGTCAGATATAGGACTACTCGAAGATTCGTAATTATTAGTTGAATAAGATGTTCCAAATACAAGGCTTGGATAAACAGCATAATCAGCTTTCTTAGCACTATAAACGAGGTAATCTATTTGCTTTTTTGTCTTTAGAAAGTTTTTATTATCTTCAATTTTTCCATCAACTCTTAGAATCTCACTCTCTTCTTTCAAGCTATAATTTAAAATATTTTCTACAGTAATTTCTCTATGTAGCTTTTTAGATAAACTCTCAAGGCTTGATTGTAGAGAGATCATCTCAGACATATAACTTTCTTTCGATGCTAACTCTAACGTTTGAGCACTATACAAATCTACCTTTTCACTTAGTCCATCTCGAACTCTACGTTTTATTAATTCTAACCTCTTATTAGTTCTTTCATGAGCTGCTTTCTTTAGCTCTACATTTGCCTTATCAAGCTTTGCCTTTAAATATTCTGATACAAATGTATAGAGGTTTGTTTCAACCGTATAATCAGCAGATTTCTTTTGAAATTCAAAGGTCTTTTCGGCAATATCTAAACTTAGAGAATCTCTTCTTCCAAGAAAGTTATTCCAAAGGTCTTGCTCTAAAGAAATGGTTTGAGTGAATCCTTTATTATTTTGTGACAAGTTTACATTATTAGTAAAATCAACAAGTGTGTTAGAAAGACTGACTTCAGTCCCTGTAAAAAAATCTTTAGATAAAGTCAGATTATATGAAGTTGTTTCTGTATCATTAGGTAGTAAGGTAGCATTACTAATTAAAAGTGAAGAACTTCTCTCTAGCTTAGATTTTGTATTTTCTCCACTAAGAGATAGTGACCACGACTTAGAGTAGTAAGTAGACTCTTTCTCGAGCGCGCTTATTTCTAAGTCCATCCTCTGCGACTCATTTAATGATCCCTTCTCTAGAAACTCAACAGAAAGTGATGATAAAGCTGCATTAGTTAAAGGAGATATTGCTACAAGTATCCAAAATAAAAGGAAAGATTTCATAAATTATTACCTAAATGCTTAAAGTATATAGTCATAAAGTTTTATCATATGGCCTTAAACTATTCTATCCAATGAAGTCTTTTATTATAATACATTTGACGAAGTAATTAACTTAGTGCATAAAAAGTGCTCCGAGATGGGAAGGCTATCGCCGGTGAAGTTTACTTCACGGGAGGAAAGTCCGGGCTCCACATGGCGATGTAGCGGGTAACGCCCGTCCACCGCGAGGTGAGGACAAGTGCAACAGAAAGTATGTACAGGGGTCTGAGAACGTAAGGGGTAGCTTCGGCCGACCTTGCTTCGAATCTTAATTGATACCTGCTGTAGTGAAAACAGGTAAACTCTACGTGGTGCAAGCTTAAATAGGCCTGTGTTAAGGACGGCCAGTCCATACAGGCGGGTAAAGCGCTCGAGCCATAAGGCAACTTATGGCCTAGACGAATGATAGTTCACGACAAAACCCGGCTTATCTCCCATCTCGGTCTTTTTACTAAACTTAAACTATAAGTTTTTTAGGAATATAACGTAATTAAGACTTATCTAGATGACCTTAAAGATTCTCAAACTTCTTTAAAAGCTTTATCGTAGTAGTAGAAAAGTTCATACCTTCATAGTCTCTTTTATAATATTCGAATCCTTCACGATCAAACATTTTAAAAAATTCTTTCTCATTCATCTCTACGATGTAATTAGTGATTTTATATTTTGTAATTGAAGATTTAAAACTCAATTTACTTTTTGATAGATGAGAAATTTCTATAGGCAATTTTGGATATTGCTTCAATTTCTTATCTGTTGTACTTATAACAAATGTTGGTACTTCGATCTGACCATGAAGCCATTCTTTATTAGATTTAACATACCCTAAAACTTTCTTATTTTTTGTAACAACAATCCTTAAAAGATCTAAATCATGCTTCTCAACAGTTTTTGATTTTACATTTGGAATTAAATCAACCTTACCTAATTCAAAAGAAGAGCATGAATTACTCATTGGACATATAAGACAGTCTGCTTTTCTTGACTGACAAATAACTCGACCAAGGTCCATAAAGGCTTCATTTAATTTACGACTATTTCTATTCGTTAACTCTTTTAAAATTTCTTTATCGTAAAACTTTCTATAGATTTCTTTTTGTAATTTTGGACCTTTCACTACATCAATCGCAAATAATCTTGCGATGACTCTTTCAAGATTTGCATCTACAGCTAAAGCTCTTTTACCTGCTCCAATCCCTACAATTGCATTTGCTGTATAGTCGCCAATTCCCTTTATTGTCTTCAAAGTTTCAATATCAACTGGTATTTCACCATCAAATCTTTCTTTGATTTCTTTTGCTGCATTTAATAAATTTCGGGCCCTTCTGTAGTACCCAAGTCCCTTCCAAGCAATACAGACTTCCTCTTCATTACTCTCAGCGAGAGAATCAAGTGTAGGATACTTTTCTAAAAATTTATCAATATGATTTACAACTGTTTGCACTGTTGTCTGTTGCAACATAATTTCAGATACAAGTGTAATATAGAGTGATCGATTCACTCTCCAAGGTAAATGGGAGTGCTGATCATTAGACCAAGATAGAAGCTTTTTATACATGATATCTTTTACTTGAAATGAGGACTATTTACAATACTTGGAGACTGTTTTCTCAGTCATTTCTTGAACATCTTTCATAAAGTATCTCTTCCTTTCACCACCGTAGATAGTAGCAGGAATAGAGTCAAGAAAGTCTTTAAGCTCTATTGAGAGTTCATCTATATCTGTAAATACATAGAGCTGTTTTGCTGATGAATCTTTAATCCATGTCATAAGTCTTTTTTGATCATTTAGCCCATAGTTTACACAAGCTGATGAGAGATCTCCCATTTCCTTTAGAGAAGTATCAAAGAGCTGAATATTAACTTTTTCAGCGCATCCTTCACGAAACTTTCTTGCGATAATTCTTCTCTGACAATAATTAGGATCTTTACTATAATCTACAGTTCTCATGCTAGAACTTGTATCTATCCAAACCTCTACGAGAGCTTTTACTCCGCTTTCTTTTTTTGCTTTGCCGCAAAAAATATCAAAGTAATTACCGTCTTCACATTTTATTAAATCAATATCTACGGCATTAATAGTCTTACGTGGAACATCTCTTGGTTCCTCTTTTTTTAAAACTGTATCTTCCTCTACATAGCCAAGCTGAGGATGGAAACAACCATCTCCCATAGGGACACACTCAGGATCCTCTTCTAATACGTTCTTTGCCGTTAATTTTGAAAAGCGAAATTTATGATCTTCAATTTTATCTAAAGAAGAAACTCCGTCTCCAGAGATAAAAAAGAAATGCACATGCTCCGGCAGAGCAAATGTATTTAGTGAAAAAATGAATAGAATAAAAATAATCTTATTCAAATAGTCATTCCTTTCTGTCTAAAGAATCTAAAGAGATCATTACCTAAATCAACAATTAAATCTCTTCCCTCAATATCTAAATTTAAAAAGTCACTCATATAGGCTTTTTGCCTAGGGGTAAGGCTTTCTAGTTTTTCTTTTATCGTTAAGTCTCCACCTCTTCTTCCTTCGAATGGAATACTTTGAGACTTACCTCCAACTTTAATCTTTGCTGTTACATTCTGATTAGCTGTTCCACCACCTAATGCATCTGCAAAAGTTTCTTCAAAGTCTTGCTTTTGAGTAGGCCCTTTTGTCTCAGTGACACTTGGCTCTTCTCTAGTGAAGTCCTCATCGTCTTCCTTATAAAACTTAACGAGTTTTATAAAGTGGTCTGCATAGTCCTCTTCGACAAAATCAATAATTTCATGAAGAGGTATATTCAATTTTGCAGTTATCTTAGCTACAAGCTGAGGATTAATATCAGATGTCTTCTGTGCCAGAAATCTACTCATTGTAGAAACTCCTACATCTGTAACCTCTGCTAAATCTTTTTGTGATAAGGAACCACGTACTTGCATATACTTACGTACTACACCTAAGTACTCTGCAATTTTATCTTGATTGAAATTCGACATATCTCGTCTCCAAGTCATTGTTATCACGAAAAAGCGTATTTAATTATCGCTTCTGAGTGCTTGTAATCATTATCGGAATTGCAAAAAAATTCCTTAGTGCAATTTTTATTCTTGACGCAATCGGTCAAATAAATTAAGATTTAATTGCACGGAGCAACTAGCTTGCACCAAAAACACAGACTCGGGAGTAACCGCCATGAAAACTCTAACTCAATTCTTTAATCCTTTTTTGAATGAGTACCAGATGGATGCGCAGTACGAAGTTATCGAGAATATGATAGTAAGTTCTAAAGAATTCAGTGGTTTGAGTATTTCGGGTTCTCTCTTCTCTCTCACTACCTTTAAGAATGTTACTTTCGAGTCCTGTGTTTTCTATGGTTCTAGAATTGAAAATTGCAAGTTTGTTAATTGCAATTTTATTGATTGCGAATTTCAATTTACAAGCGTTTCACATTGCAAGTTTAACGGAACAAGCTTAGAAAATTGCAAATGGGATTTCTCACCCATCAAAAGAACAGAATTCAATTTTTCTTATTTATGTGCTGTGACTATGCACTTTAGCTCTCAAGAGAGCAGTAATTCTCATAGCTCATGCAAGAGCAATAAAGATCTCACTTGGGATCAAGCAATAAAGGCAGAGGAAGCCTCGACAAGCAGTACTCAGCAGGAGCAAGAAAACTTCACAAGCTTAGTTGAGAACTTCTTATTCGGTAAACAAGCAGCTTAAGTATTTGAAATAACGAATATAGCTCAGATTGCCTCAAGGATATATTCGAAAGACATATCTTTTAAACAGCGAGGCAACATATCTACTTCAGTACTGATAAAAGGATTTATCACCTGGACTACTCAAATCCCTACCTACTGATCTGGCACCTCCGGGTGCCAGAGCACATCTTCACTTAGTAGAGGGAAGTTAGGAGTTAAAATGAAAGAATTAATCGCCTCATTTATATTATCTTTCCTAATCGCAGAAACAGCCCAAGGTGTTGTCACTAAATACAAGCACGAAATCATTCCTAGCGCGGCCATAGAAAAGCAACTTGAGGTCCTATCAATTAACCTAGAATAATTGGCGAAAAGTACTCTAAACTGTTGAGAGTGCGAAAAAGTTAAAAAAAATCCTAAAATTCACTAATCAATAGAAAACCATTATAAGTAAATGAAATCCCTCAAAAATCGTATTATTTTTAGAAAATTCGTATATCCATTTTAGAATAGCTCCATAGCACGTAAAACGGAGGCGCTTGTAGATGGATAACGTCGAACTAGAAGAGAAACTTTATGATCAGTACCACAAGGAATTAAAGATGGCCTATGACAGCTGTCTACACAAAGGGACATTCTTTGCTGGAGAATTTAATGGACATGTAAATGCAATTTGGACACATGCCAAAGACGATGGAATTTCAGAATTAGTCTTTCAAGATATTATTGATGAGGTGGCCAACCAACATGTCGACTCTATTATCTATCCCTTTCCAACCTTAATGAATATTGCAGCTTAGCCTATATTTAGTGGGTTAGCTTTTTCGATAAAAGCAACCCACTGATTCTTTATTTCTTCTAGAAGAGTTTAAAACCATATAACCAACTTCTACAGCGTTACGTAGACCAATGAGGCTATCTTTCAATTCTGCATTCTTATAGAATCTTTCAATTTCATCGTAGAGCTCACTAAACATTGCGTCTGCTCTCTTTAACCTGTGAGAAGTTCTAGTTAATCCTACGTAATTCCACATTGTTTGCTTTAGAGTAAGCCAATCTTGTGAGATCAAGGCGTTGTCTGCCTCTAGGTGGCCCTTTCTCCAGTCTTGAATTTTATGGGCATCATATAAAGATGCAGTATCTAGCTTTTTAGAAATATTCTCTGCTGCAATATATCCCCAAGTTAGTCCCTCTAAAAGAGAGGTCGAGGCAAGTCTATTGGCACCATGAAGTCCTGTACATGCAACTTCACCAACTGCATATAGACCTTTAAGATTCGTCTGTCCCTTTAGGTTAGTCTTCACTCCCCCACAAGTGTAATGAGCAGCGGGAACAACAGGGATTGGCTCAGAAGTAATATCTACATTCTTCTCAAGACAGTGTTCATATATAGTAGGGAATCTTTCCTTTAACCAAGTACTGTCTTTATGAGAGATATCTAAATAAACACAGTCATGTCTTGTTTCAATAATTTCATCTGCTATTGCTCTAGAGACAACATCTCTAGGGGCTAGCTCTCTATCCGGATGATACTTCTCCATGAAGGCCACACCATTTGAGTTTATAAGCTTTCCACCTTCTCCTCTTACTGCTTCAGAGATAAGAAAACGACGATGGGATGAGCTATCAAAAAATGTCGTTGGATGAAATTGAATAAATTCCATATTTGTGAGAATTGCACCAGCTCTTTTTGCCATTGCATGTCCGTCACCTCTTGCTCCTTCAGAGTTAGAATGGTGAAGGTATAAACCACCAATTCCACCTGTTGCAAGAATTGTAAACTTAGATATAACTTTCGCGACTTCTTTTGTTTCTTGATTTAGAGCATAAACACCTACAACATAATTATCTTCGTAACGTTGTTGAATACGTACACCGTGGTGTACTGGTGTAAGAAGGTCAATGGCAGTATGTTTAGTTAGTAAGTGAACATTTGGAAATCTGTTTTTATCACTTAAGTAATTCAATAATGATATTTGAATTTCTCGACCTGTATAATCACCTTGATAAAGAATTCTATCTCTTGAGTGAGCAGCCTCTCTTGTAAATAAGAGTTCACCATTTTCATCTTTAGCAAAATTAGTCTTAGATTTATCTATTAGGATTTCTTCTAATATTTTTCCTGATCTTTCTTTTAAAATTGAAGCTGCATTTTCATTTGCGGTAAATGAAGATGCTCTCTGTATGTCATCTAGTAAATCAGAGTCATCTTCATGGGGATAAATTATTCCACCTTGAGCGTAGAGAGTATTTGAAACTTTTGGATCTTCATCACGAGTTAAAATTCCAACTTTAATGCCTGTCTCAGCAAGTTTTGCAGCGGCAGTTAACCCTGAAATCCCACAACCAATGATTAAGACATCATATTCGTATACTGACATTTATGACCTCTTGTACTTAAGAGAAAGATCTACAGCAGGGGCATCATAAGTCATTGAACCAATACTGATTGCATCGACACCAGAAATTAAATAATCTTCAATAGTATTTAATCTTATTCCACCAGAAACTTCAAAGGTAACACCATTAGGCTTAATCGCCACGGCCTTTTTAATATCTTCAGGAGAGAAATTATCTAACATGAAGTGTTTTATACCAAGCTCAAATCCAACTTGTAATTCTTTGAGGTCATGTATTTCAACTTCAATTGGAGTATAGAAGCCATTCATTGATCTAAAGAAATCTACTGCTTCTTTAACTCCACCAAAGAATGATTTATGGTTGTCTTTAACCATCCACATATCACTCTGACCTAGACGGTGATTAAAACCACCAGCCGCTCTAACAGCATATTTTTCAAGACCTCTAAGTCCTGGTGTTGTTTTACGAGTATCTAATATTTTTGTATCTGAGTTCTTAGCTAATTCAACAAACTTAGCAGTGAAGGTTGCTATAGAACTTGCTCTTTGCAGTAGATTAAGAGCAATTCTCTCACCAGTTAGGGCCAAAGAAAAAGGAAGATTAAAATGTATTTCTTCTTTATCTTCTTTTTTAAAGCTCTTACCTTCACTCACTAGTAGCTCAGAAAAATCTAAATTTGCACCTAGATAATTAAATGCTCCAAAGAAGTAAGGAAGTCCGGCCAATACTAAGTCATCTTTAATCTTTAAAGAACAAGCAACGTTGTCATCTGGAAGGCTTGATATATAAGAATGATTTCTTGATAGATCATCTTCAAAAAAGAAATGTTCAAAGTCTTTCTCTAGAGATTTTTGAATTAAAGTACTGTTCATACATGCTCCTATAAGTAGTTCATATCTCTTTAGAAACAATAAGTTAAGTCTTAAAACCCTCAGCTAGAACAATTGATAGATCTCTTTATAGAAGCTTTAAAAATCAGAGAGTTAGAAGATCCTCAACTTTATTCATTTTGCTAATAAGACCCCCTATGTTCAACTGGCGCTTTCCATTCATTCTGGCCGTAAGTTTCCTTCTTCTCTTTATTAATCTGCAAAACAAGAGGCCACACTTCAAAGTTCCCAGAACATCTCACTTGATTCGCAATCACATAGAGCGAATGAGGTCTATCCAATCTAAAGATGACTTTGCTCTTAGTAGAGCATTTATTCTTGGAGATAAGAGAAGTTTAACTAAGAAACTAAAACTTACTTTCAGTAGGCTTCATACCAACCACCTATTCACTCCTAGTGGTATTCATTTCAGCTCTTTCTTTATTCTCTTCCTTCCTCTGATTAGAAAGTGTCGAAACAAAGGCCTAAAGAAAACGTCACTACTGATTGAGCTAACCTTATGCCTGCTGCCCTTTGGATTATCGCAATTCTATTCACTCAAAAGAATATCAATACTTAGAATTTCAAATTTAATATTAAAAAAAGCACATATTAAAGTAGATATATTTTATGTTTTTCTGATTAGTTTTTTATTAGACTTTATTTTTGGCACTTATAAATATAGTCCCATTAGTTTTACATTCAGTTTTTTATTTCTTGGAAGCTTACTATCTACTCCCAAACTCTCCTCTATGGCGCTATCTTTTTTTACGGCAAATCTACTATTAACTATATTCCTTCCAACAACAGTCTCTTTCTCTGGTTTTTTCCTCGGATTTTTACTTACTTCAATCTTCTCTTTCTTATTTCCTTTTTACTTTCTTTCTTACTGGATGAGCTCACTCATTCAAATTGATTTAGCCTTCCCTTTTCTGTACATCATTAAACATATATCTGATCTTTTCTTTAACCTTTCGTCGTATTCATTTAATTTTGAAATAGATATTTTAGGACTTATATGTATTTTCTTGTTTTCAAAAGTGAGGAAGCTTCGCTACTTAATTTTTGCTCTGATAATCTCTAGCTCTAGAATTTATAATGTTCCTGATAGTAGAATTAAACTCAATAGAAATGAGTACACACAAGATTTAAAAAATTGGAAGATATTAAAAGGTGTAGAAAAATCCCAAAATAAGAACATTAGTTGTCGAAGAAAAATCTTAGTAAGTGGTCATCAGATTAGATGCAGAAAGAAAAAGAAGAGAGAATGACAAACACCCTCTCTTCTTATTTTCTAGTATGAAAGTAACTTTTTTAATTGGTTATAAACATCATCTACTTGAGGAAGAATATAGTCTTCAGAAGTTGGACAATAAGCAACGTGAGAATCTTTAGCTGCTACTCTTAGAATTGGAGCATCAAGAGACTCGAAACATTCCTCATTTACTCTTGCAGAAATCTCTCCAGCAAAACCTGAAGTTTTAGTTTCTTCATGACAAATTAATAGTCTATTTGTTTTTGCGATTGATTTCTTAACTGCATCCATATCAAAAGGAACTAGAGTTCTTGCATCTAGGATCTCAATGTTAACACCAAGTTCAGATTCAATTTTCTTAGCAGCTTCAATTGATTTTTGAACAAGAGCTCCCCATGCTACGATAGTTGCGTCTGCACCTTCTCTAGCAACACGAGCTTTACCAAATGGAATCATATAATCTTCACCAACATCAGCAGTTCTGTTGTAACCTTGATAGTAAAGGTGCTTATGCTCTAAGAACATTACAGGATCATCAGCTCTAATTGCAGTTCTTAAAAGTCCTGCTGCATCTGCTGCATTTGATGGGAAGGCCACACATATTCCTGGAATATGTGTGAATAGAGATTCACCACATTGCGAGTGATAAATTGATCCACCTCTTAGGTAACCACCAATTGGAACTCTAACAACCATAGGACACTTAAAGTCTCCACCTGATCTATATCTAGTTGTCGCCATCTCATTCTTTAACTGCATATATGCTGTCCAGATATAATCAAAGAATTGAATTTCAACGACTGGCTTAATTCCTCTCATCGCCATACCAATTGCACGACCAATGATGTTTGCTTCAGCTAGTGCAGAGTTAAAAACTTGACCATCTTTAGAAGCTCTTTGAACTCCTGAAGTCACTTTAAATACTCCACCTTTACCAGATAGTTCAGGATTATCTAATTTCTCTAATTGAGAGAAGTCAGCAACATCTTCACCGAACATTCTTAAAAGAGGATTCTTAGAGAATTCACTCTTAAGTACACCATTAATAGCTCCGGCCATTGGAATATCATCTTTTCCTTCTAGCGTAGCTTTAGTGTCAAACTCACTTGAAGAGATATCTACATCTTCAGAGAAAACATGCTTAATTGAATCTTCAGGCTTAGGCCATTCAGTTGCAATTGCATCGTTCATAGCTTGTCTGACTTCTTTAGAAACTTCATCTAATAAAGCTTTCACTTCTTCATCTGTCATAATCCCAGACTCAATTAAAGTCTTAGGATAAGAGTTGAATACATCTAAAATCTTCTCTTCAGATAACTCTTCTTTAGTTCTATACATTGATTGATCATCAGAGAGAGAGTGAGAGTAAGGTCTTGTTACATGTGAGTGAACAAGAACTGGTCCCTTCTTTTCTCTAATATGCTTAACAGCTTCAACGAATGTTGCATAAGATTCGATAGGGCAATTTCCATCACATTCTAAAACTTTAAGTCCTGGAAATTCATCCATTGCTTTAGAGATTGAACCTGCTGGAGTCTGAATATACGTTGGAGTTGAAATAGCATAACCATTATCTTCAACATGAAAAAGAACTGGTAGTTTATTAACACAAGCTGTTGTTAACCCTTCCCAGAACTCACCTTGAGAAGTTGTTCCATCACCACATGAAGTATAAACAACTTCATCATCTTTAAAATTATCTGTTCCAACATCTGCACCTGTTGCATCTAAAGAGTTTAGATACTCTCCAGCTTCAGCAACACCACATGCTTGTAGAAACTGAGTTCCCGTACATGAAGACTTGTTAACGATATTTAATTTAACATTTCCCCAGTGTGCTGGCATTTGACGACCATGAGAAGCAGTATCTCCAATATTTCCATTTGCTTGGCAAAGCATTTCATATGGAGTTACACCAAGTCCTGTACAAAGAGCTCTATCTCTATAGTAAGGAATGAACCAATCATACTTAGGTTTCATTGCAAATGCAGCTGCAGTTAAAACACCTTCGTGTCCTGCTCCTGAAATTTGAAAGAAAGCTTTTGATTGTTTCTTCATTGAAATTTCAGCGTCATCTAATTTTCTAGAAACATAAACGTTTCTAAGCATTGCAATGAGATCTTCTTTTTTAAGCTTATATTTTTTAGCTAATTTTAATTTCTCTTCAGCATTTAATGTCTTAAGTTTTTTAGAACTCATCGTATCCAGTCCCTTTGTTTTATCGAGCATGAAAACTCCTTTTCGGCGCTTTGCGACGTAAATATAAAAATCTCAAGCAGATTACCTAAAGAAGGGTCAAATGTCTAAAATGACACGACATATTGAAAATAAGATATTGATTTTAGATTAATTAAAGGCCGTAACTGAAGCTCAGGGCAAATCTTCTATCTTCTTTGCCCCTAAATTCATTACTGGTAGTGTCTACAGCATAAGTTGTAAGGTCAAACTCTAGACGCTGAGACTTAATTCCAATCCCTGCAGATCCCCAGCCATCACCGTATCCGGCCCTCATAAAGAACCTTCTTGCGATATCTAGCTCTAAACCTAGAGTGATTTTTCTATTTGTGGCAACTCCGTCATATTCACTGGAAACGTCTTTATAATTCGCTTCTAAGTGAACACGAACAACATTTCCAATTTGAGGAGTAAGAGAGAAGCCAAAGTCTAGTGAATTTAAAACTTCAGTTGGTGCTCCATTAGTACTTCCTTCAGAAAATCTCTGATCAAAAGCATTATTCATTTTCGCTGCAAATGTTGGAAGAAAAGCAATTGGAAGAGTTAACTTTGCTCCAGCGACAACTATTACAGCTGCCCCCTTCTTCACTTCAGTTGGATCTTCCTCATATTCAACATTAGCTGCAGACTCACCAACGATCTCTTTTCGATTAAGGTAAGTAGCAGAACCACCAATCTTAAAGACGCCGCCAAATAGAGATATATTTAAAGCAGCATAAGGACCATGGTCTCTTCTATCTGCATATTCAAAATTTGCTCCGGCCTCTTGTCCAATTGTAGCTCTCGTTCTTTTAGAGACGAGGTAACCTAAACTAAAGTATCTTGTTGTAAAGTTTGGAAGAAAGTTAAATCTCTGATGAGAGATGGATCCTTTATTCTTTAGAAGGTTTTCTCTTTGTCCTTCTAGACTAAATGCACTCATAACTTCAGGGAATACATCTAAGACATTTCCTCTAGTTGAGTTACTAATCCATCCCTTATTAAACTCCATATGAAAGTTACTAAGATGAAAGTGAGTCTTTCTTACTGAACCAAGTCCTGCAGGATTATAGTAAACAGCACTAGCATCATCAGCTTTTGCAACATAAGCATTTCCCATAGATAGAGCACGTGCAGAGGTTGCAAGTTCAGGGAATACTGCATCTTCAAAATCAATAGCAAAACTTAGCGTAGAAATTGAAAGAAAAATAATAGAAATAAATGTTTTTAGACCTAGGTCCTTTAGACAATTCATCAGCTTATTTTATCAAGAATTTAGGCTTAATCGTATGGGGAAAGAATGGTTGAGCTAGACAGGATTAACTGAATAAAACGATCAGGTATTAATGCCCCTTAGACCCAAAAAGGACTTAAGGGGCATTTGTAAAAATTAATTTCTTGTTTTTCTTCCTGGGAATCTATGACCTAAATTACCAAGGTATTTACCACTGATATTTCTGATCGACTCGATTCTACTTTCAGCAAGTACATCTGCTGCTTTGTTAACAGGAATATCTTGCTCATCAGAGATTGCAAAAATCTTAAGAGTTGTATCATAGATAGTATCAACCATTCTTGAAGACTTAGAATCAGACCACCCTTCAAATTCAATTGAAACGTTCATTAATCCACCTGCGTTGATTAAGTAATCTGGTGCATAGAGAATTCCTTTTTGTCTTAGGATTTCACCATGACGATCTTCTGCAAGTTGGTTATTAGCTGCACCAGCAACGATCTTACATTTTAGTCTATCAATAGTACTATCATTTACAGTTGCACCTAGTGCACATGGAGCGTAGATATCGCAATCAACATCGTAAATGTCATTTACTCCTACAACTTCAACACTTGGAACTGCTTCTTTAAGTAATTGGATATTTCTTTCATTGATGTCACAAACTACAACTTTTGCACCTGCTTCATCTAAGTATTTTGCAAGGTATCTACCAACAGATCCCGCCCCTTGAAGAGCTACTGTTTTACCTTTTGGAGAACGGTCTCCGTAAACTTTCATACATGCAGCTTCAATTCCTCTAAATACACCTTTAGCTGTATATGGAGAAGGGTTACCTGATCCACCGTGCATCTTAGCAACACCACAAACATTTCCAGTTTCAGTAAATACATGTTCAATATCTTGAACACCAATGTTTACATCTTCTGCAGTAATATATCTTCCGTTTAGAGACTCAAGAAATCTTCCGTAAGATCTAAATAGGGCCTCAGACTTATCTTTATCTGGATCACCAATAATAACAGCTTTACCACCACCAAGATTTAATCCTGATACAGCTGCTTTGTAAGTCATACCTTTTGAAAGTCTAAGAACATCATTGATTGCTTCTTCTTCTGATTCATATGGCCACATTCTAGTTCCACCAAGTGCTGGTCCTAAAGTTGTGTTGTGAATAGCAACAATTGCTTTTAGATTACAACTTGGGTCACTAAAGAAGATTACTTCCTCATGTCCGTCTTTATATAATCTTTCAAAGCTCATCATTTTTTAGCTCCTTGCTACGTGATCCTTAATAATTCTCGTATCATACCGATAGGGTAATATCTGAGTAAATTCAGCAAACTATAGTCATTAAAGGATGGAATTCGTATGCCCACCGTGTCACTAGTGCAAGTAGCCGAAAATGGGGAACTTTTAGATGAAGAAACTCTTCATTTTGAGGTTCAAGAAGGAGAAAATATCTGGATTGGTCTGGAGACGGCAGGATATATGCTTCCAAAAGGATGCCTTGCTGGCTCATGCGGAACCTGTCGAATTAATGTTCTAGAAGGTAGTGAAAATCTATCCAAACTCAGTGTTATTGAAAATGACACGGTTGAACATATAAAGGGCTCTTATTCTGAAGCTTATGGTCCAGAGTGGATTGAAGGAAAAGAAGTGAGACTTTCATGTAGAGCGAAAGTCTCAGGTGATGTGAAAATTCATATTTTAAAGAAGTAGGCTTATCTTAGATGAGATAGAGAGATAGTCTTCTCCATCATCCCAGTTCTCTTGAAATCTAATTTCTCCGTTTTCTTTTACTAATCTCAAATGATAAATTCCGTTATCGTAGTTTATATTGATTTCATTTTCAGAAATCGTTCCTACATTTTCTCCGAGATAAAATAACTCTCCATTTAAGACTTTAAAGCTAGAAGGTGGATAACTTGCTTGTATTTCCCCACATATATAGCCTCCATCAAGAATAGAGAATCTATCTTTCGTAACTTTAAATTGCATAAAAACTTCGAGGCACTTACCTACCGTTTTTGGAGTTTGGTAAAATCCTTCTCCACTCCACTTACCATTAAAGTTAGCAAGACAAGAGAAAGTCAGTAGGAAAGCTATTATTAGTTTCATGAATTTCTCGCAATTCTTCTAATTTTTGCATTAATATCATCGGCACTATCAACAGCAGTATCCCAAGCAGTGTAGATTTGCTTCTTCACACCTGCACGAAGATCTCCAGCAACATATAAGTTTTCTATATTAGTTTCACCTTTTTCGTTTGTTAGTACAAATCCACGATCATCAACATCAGCTCCAAGCGCCTTTGCTAATTCATTATAAACAATCATTCCAAGTGAAACAAAGCTCATCTCAACATCAACAACACCAGATCCCTCAACTTCAAATCCATCGAGCTTTCCAGATTTTGTATCACCGTGAATAGAAAGAATTTCTCCTTCATAAACTTCGATTCCATACTTTTCGATAAGAGCTTTTACTTCATCACTAAACTCAGGCTCTTCTCCGTGAGTGAAGATTTTCATCTCAGGAGTCTTATATCTTTCATAGAGCATAGCCGCGACCCAACCAGCTCCATTACCATGTCCTATAATCCCTGTCTTCTTTCCATAAACGTGATGTCCATCACAACGTAGGCAATAATCTAGTGTTTGATTATTTGCATATGGAAATACTGGATCAATCTCACCCTCAATCTTAGGTTGAACGTCCATAACTCCAGTACAAAGAATTACATAGTTTGCTTGATACTTCTCACCTTTATTATCTGTAAGCTCAAAAATATCACCGTTCTTTTTAACTTCAGTTACGCCTCTATTCTTTAACCAAGTGAATTTATCTTTCAAATCACTTTCTGTTGAAAGCCAATTAAGTTGCTCTCTATTTGGATTTTCAATCCCTTTTTTGTACTCAAGGTGCCCAGGCATATTTTCAACTTTTGTCACCCACATAGCTCTTGATTTCTTTTTGTCTTTTCCTGTACCGGGAAAGAGAACTGTATCGTCATTATTTAAAACAGTCCTTAGTGCGGCCATCACACCAGCAGAGCCACCACCAATTACTGCAACATCATATATTTTTTCCATTAATATTCTCCAAAAAAAAAGACCTAAATAAATTAGGTCTTTAGTATAAACGTAAATAGAAATTAATATAAGTTATACAGGAGATATTTTTTGAGATGTTACACGATCAGTATCTTTATCTTCGACATTTTCTTCTTCGCCAGCAGAATTAGCTTCTCTTTTTGAAAAGAAGTGCTTCTCACCGTCTACATCTTGAATTCTAATCTCGCGAATCTCATAGTCTTGAACCTTCTTCAGTTCAAATGACAGACCTTCCCAAACTATAATTTGTCCTTCTTCAGGAAAATTATTCCCAAGCATATCTAATATAAATCCAGACACTGTTGAGTAGTTATCATTTAATGGAATTTTTATTTCAAAATCATTATATAAATCACGTAATGAAAGTGAGCCATCAATATAAATACCAGTTTCTAAATCACTAATTTGATATTCTTTATTAGTCGACTCTTCCTCTTCATCATGTTCATCTTGAATTTCACCAAAGATTTCTTCAACGATATCTTCAAGAGTAATAATTCCGACTATAAGTCCATTCTCATCTTTTACTAAGGCAAGATGGACTTTCTTTCTATTCATATGATCAAAGACTGCTTGAATCTTCATATGCTCATATACAAAGAAAGGGCTCTTTAAATGCTTAGTTATATCAAAGTTCTCACGATGTTCTTGCTTTAAGAAAACAAGTTCTTTTACATGTAAGAAGCCTTGCATACTCTCGAGTTCTCCATCGCAAACAGGGAATCTTGAGTGAGTATCTTCTTTAACAATTTTTAAAACATCATCATAAGAGCATCCTGTTTTGATGAACTTAATTTTCTGTCTTGGAATCATAATATCCTTCACCTTAATTTTAGGAAAATCTAAAACGGAGTGAAGAAGATCTACTTGTTTTGAATCAATAGTATTTTCTTTTTCGGCCTTTTGAACCATGTACTCAATATCAAGCTTAGTAATAAGCCTACCAGTAAGTTCAGCATTCTCACCTAAGAAAGTACTAATGAACCAAACGATACTCTTAATTATTGGAAATAAAGAAAAGTACCAAAGTTGTAGAAATCTAATTGTTGGAACAGCAAGCTTCTCAGCATGAGTTCTAGCAAATGTTTTTGGAATAATTTCACCAAAAATAAGAATGATAAATGTTGTGATACCAACAGCAATTCCAATTGAATCAGAAGAGAAAATTCTCGCTGTTAAAGTAGTCATTAATGACGAGGCGAATATATTAACAACGTTGTTCCCCACTAGGATAGTTGTTAAAAATTCATTTGGTCTTTCGATCATGAAGTTTAGAGCATTACCTCTACTACCACCTTCTTCAATTATTTGCTTTGCTCTATCTATATTTATAGACATCAACACAGCTTCAGACCCAGAGAAAACACCTGAGAGAAGGAAGCACGTCATCAGTAGTACTATTTCATAAGTCTCTACTTGCACGATAAACGTCCTGACAGAAAATTAAATATAATAATGAGTTTTAATTCAGAAGGGTTGGCCAATTGTAAGTAGCCGATGAATGACGGAGGTTCTATGTCCTTAGTCCTTGTTAAGTTAATAATTTAGATATTTCTTTTACTGTTAAATAAACGAAATGTCTTTACTTATAATACAATGCATCTATTTCTTTGTCTATTCTTAAGCTGTACGACAGCACTAATTACTCAAGTATATCACATTTTAGTGGTGTTCTAACTGCTTTCCATCAAAATCGTGATCAGAATATACAATTCTATCATTCATTTCGTGGTTAAATCCATGTATGTCTTTAATATTGCTAACATTTCTAAAGATAGTATTGCACTTATAACAAATAGCAATCTGTCCTAACTTCTTAAAGAGGATTAAATCCATTACATAGAGAACTATAAATGAAATACCATATGTCCAAATTGAGAGAATTGCTGCAATCACGAATAGGGCCACACCAATTTTTCTATTAAAGTCTTTTTGTGAGTAGAAGTCTTTACGTTCACAGCATGGACACTGCTTCAAAATTCCCTCTTCGTGTTCGGCAGTAAAGTGAACACTCGCTTCTTTATTGCATACGTCACATTTAGCAACTGTAGCCTCAGCATTTGGAATAACGTGAATTCCAGATCCACACTCTTCACAGGTTAAAGTAACTTCCATCATATTAATAATCCATATTTAAAGAATAAGTACGCTGAAACAAGTTCACCCACAAAGACAAAAATAGTCATGGCATACAGAACACCTGTAGCACTTTGAGTTGAGCGAAGTTTAACTAATTTCCACGTAAAAATACTCATCGCAAAAATGACAACATAGCCCCAGCCAACTCGCATAGTCAACATCAACCAATTAAATGCATAGCCTCCACCCAGTTGAGTAAACTCCTTAAAGAAATCCCAGTTTAGATATGTTTCATACCCAGACCAAATAACTTTAATTGCTAAGATTGCCCAAAGGATTAGAATACTTATTTTCAAAGGCTTCACACTCAATTTTGGAACAACTAGATAGTAATGACCCAAGATCATTGCGTAAGTAATAATTCCAAGAAGTATTGTTGAACTTACCCCAAAGTGAAATTGTGGACTCCATCCATTTTGAAAATTCAACAGAAGGTAAAGTAGAGCTAAATTATGAGTAATAAAGAGTATCCACATAAATATACTCTTCTCATCTTTATGCAGCTGTCTTATGAGAAAGAATGCCGCTGCTGCTATGTAATAGATAATCGTTATAGGGTCTGTAAATGTCCCATAAGAGAGATGGATCATTAGAGCAATAACAGTCGAGCCTAGGCAGACGCTATTAATAAGCTGCTGAAATCCTGCTCCAGTAAGCTTTGAGCTTGCTATCCAAGTAAACATTCCAACGCCTAAAGCGAGAGTCATAAAGAAAAACTCTGCTACATTTAAGATCTCTGCGCCCATATATTCTCCAACATATTAGCACTTACGTGCTTTTTTATATAATTTAGTAGGTCATCTATTATTTCATAATTTACTTCGGGAAGTCTTCCTTTATAGGCTAAAGACTTTTCATTGTAGTTAAACTCAAACCAGTCACCATTTTTAGGAGTTACTTCATCACCTTTTGCGAAGTGAACAAAGAGACAAACACTTCTATCTTGATATTCGAAGCTTTGGATCTTAAACAGCTCCGCATTTGCTAACTCAACATTGGCCTCTTCTAGAAATTCTCTTTTTGCTGCTATTTCTGAACTCTCACCTTTTTCAATCTTTCCACCGGGAAATTCTAGAAGTCCATTCAATGGGCCATCTTCGACTCGCTCCTGCATCCAGAACTTACAAGAAATCTCGTTGATATCTTTAATCAGAATAATAATTGCAACTGGAATAACCATGACCAACCTTAAAAAATTTATATTACTTTCTAGCAAAAATAAAAAGTGACCACAAGTCTTGAGATTTTGACACCCATGGTCTATAAAGCACTTCATGCGAAAGTTACCATTTAAAGAACGATCACTTTTATTTGCACCTATGGAGGGCGTCACTGACGAACCATACCGTATTGCAATTGAAAGGGCCTTTCCAGAGTGGGACTACCTTTGTACTGATTTTCTTAGAGTTCCAACTGTCGGCGCATTTTCAAATCAAAAGCTCATCAATCATTACGGACAAAAAGTATTAAAGTCTCCAGAACTTAGAAAGAAGACTGGATTTCAAATCCTCACTAGCTACCGCGCCCAAACAGAAGAAATGGTGAAGCAAATTAATGAAATCCCTGAGATTGAACACTTAGATTTAAATCTAGGATGTCCATCAAAGAAAGTTAATGCACATAAAGGTGGAGCTTATCTTCTCAGTGAAATGAATGAACTTAGAGAAATTATTCAAATAATTAGAAAGAACTTTGATAGGACTTTCACAGTTAAAATAAGAATCGGATATAAAGATACAGACCGCTTTGTAGACTCCCTTAAACTTTTTGAAGATGAAGGTGTTGAAGCGATAACAATCCATGGCCGTACTAGAGATCAGCTTTACAGAGGTGTTGCCAATTGGGATTTCATTAAAGAAGCCGTTCAAGCAGTCTCTGTTCCTATTATAGGAAATGGTGATGTGTGGACAGTACAAGACATTGATAGAATGTTTGATTACTGTGGGTGTGATTCGATTATGCTTGGTCGTGGTGCTCTAAAAACTCCTTGGCTGGCCTCTCTTTATTACCAATACCAAGATCGACTTGATGAACTAGATGACTTCACTCTCCTTCAAGAAAGAAGGACATATGTTCAGAATTATTTTGATGAGCTAGAAAGAGAGTATAAAAAAGAAGAAAACAAGAATGTAAGAATTTTAAATAGATTTAAATCATTCTCTAGATATATATTTGACGACTTTGAAAATGCAGAGGCCCTAAGATCAAGCTTTCTAAGAGCTAACTCTCTCGATCATTTTAAAGACCTACTCTACGGTATTTAACATAACTGTATATTCTTTTTCTCTGGTAAATAATTTCAAAATAAATAGAGCCTAAAAGAGAAGCGAAGAAAACTCCTTCTAAACTGATTAAGAAACATAACAGGGATAAAATTACAGGGGGAAGAGCTCTGAAGAAAATTCTAAAGAAGTACTTGTGAGTAAAGCTACTTAAAAACCTATCAAATCCAAATACAAAACGAAGTAATGAAAATTTATACTTTTTAAGCTCTAACTTTTCTTTAAGACTAGGAGCATGAACCGTTAAACTCCAACAAAACCCCAAGAGAATATAGTTTAGAGTTTGAAAGCTTATACTGGTAAACCAAAGAACTAAGGTTAGAACAAAAAGAGCAACTAAGTAGGTTACTAAATATTTATTATCTGTATTTAAGTACATTTTTATTCCGTTTCAAGCTAAGTATCTATTAACATTATAACAGAGAAATTATTGCTATCTCTTCTTTTTTTAAGTCCTCACCTATAATGAATCTATTCAAATCATGGAGGATTAATGAAGCTAATTATCGCAATCTGCGCTCTCGCAGTATCTTTTACAACATATTCAAGCTGTTCAGAGGATTTCAACAAAGGAATTTCTCAATTTGAATTCGCCATGTCTTACTTTGAAGAAGGAAGCCAAAACTTTCAAATAGCTTTAGATGAGTCTAGAGGTCAGGGAAGAGCTGATGTTATTTGTGGAGCATTAATTAAATCGAATACTGGATTTGATGTTGCAACATCTACATTCAATGGTTGTATTGAATCATTTACAAAAGCATCAAATAGCTGTTCTGGTCAATCAAGAAATATTGCTCTTGAAAACAAGGATGTATGCGTTGGTAACCATAATGTTGCTAAAGGAAACTATGAGCAAGTTCTAGCGACTCTAAAAGCAACTTGTTTTAAAAATGCAAAGAATATTAATATTGAATTAAGTGAATCTATTCAAGAACTATAAATGAGATAAAAGCATCGAGACAATATCTCGATGCTTATATTTTTAAAGACAATCTTTCTTTTTTAATTTCGCAGTAAAGTCATAGAACATCCCCTTTCGAACTGAAGATAAGAACATATCTAACTCTATAATATCACCATTTATTTTAAAATTAGCATCAACAAAGAAGTCCACTTTGATTTTTTCAAAGTTTGAGCTGTAGTACATGATATCTTCATTCATTAAGAATGTTTTTCTATTACCATCAACTAACCAAGCTCCTCTATCCACAGGAATGACAATATTTGAAAATCCATAGTAAGGCTCATTGTAACCATTAAAAACACTAACAACTAAAGTATTTAATTTTTTAAATGTTTCTAAATCTCTATAGTATTGATTCTCTACTAGAAAAACTTCACTTTCTGAATTACTCATTGATGGACCAGAAGTAACATCATTTCCATCAAAGCTAATTGTTTCGTAACAACCCTTTAGGTCATTAAATGCATAGGAATTGATACTTAATACTAAAGTCAGTACTGATAAAATTAATTTCATAAATTCTCCTTTCTTATAGCTTAATCACTTTTAGGTGATTAAAAAAGAAAGAAAACCTATCTTTTCTTTACCCAAACAAGTCCACGGAAATCACCAAGCTTATAACCTATGGCCTCATCACTAGGGTATCTTTTCTTAAGCTCGTTCTTAACTCCAGCAGAGAGATTCGCTCCATGACAATTTAAACACGCTCCTTTCATATAGAGTGGCTTCACAAAAACTTCTTCTTTATTAGATAGCAAGATTACTTTGGCATCCATTTTGTTCTTAGCGGAAGAGCTTGAGTAATCAAGAAGAGCTCTTTTCAATTCTTCACTTGGTTTATTAGATGGGTTTCTAAGCTTTAGTGATACTCTTCCAACTTCATACTTATCATTGTTAAAAGAGTTTGTTACCGGCATAGCCTTATCATTACAGTGAATCAAACCGGCCTTAGGACCTTTTTTCATTCCCATCATTAATTCTTTCTGTAGCGCTTTCATAAATGAAGTAGCAACATCATTTCTTTCGTCTCCAAAAGTATTGAAAGATATGAGTACGGACAAAGCTAGTATTAATTTCATAATTTCTCCTTTCTCATATTATAACCTAAACATGATGTATGAAGTATGATGCTAATCAAACTAACCAATAAAAAAGGCCCTCATTAAGAGGGCCTTATATTATACTTGAATGTATTTTTTATTACTTAGCTACGCCAATCGCTTTAGTTTCTCTTACTACAGTGATCTTAATCGTTCCTGGGTAAGACATTTCTTCTTCGATTTTCTTAGCAATATCTCTTGAAAGCATTACTGTTTGTTCATCACTTACAGAATTGTTTTCAACGATAACTCTAACTTCTCTACCACCAGAGATTGCATAAGACTTTGAAACACCTTCAAAGCTATTAACAATTTCTTCAATATCAGTTAGACGAGATACGTATGATTCCATCATTGCTTTTCTAGCACCTGGACGAGCACCTGAAAGGGCATCACCAGCAGCAACAATATGAGCTAGTACTGATTCTGGTTTCTCATCATCATGGTGAGCTCTAATCGCGTGAACGATGTCAGGAGACTCTCCATATTTCTTAGCAAAGTCAGCACCTGTTACAGCATGTGATCCTTCTGCTGAAGCATCAAGAACTTTACCGATGTCATGTAATAGACCAGCACGTCTTGCTTGCTTAACATTAAGACCCATTTCAGCGGCCATAGCACCACAAATAAATGCAGCTTCAATAGCATGTTGATATTGGTTCTGAGTATATGAAGTTCTCCAGTTAAGAGCACCAACTAACTTAAGAATCTCAGGGTGAATACCATGAACTCCGATTTCCATCTGAGCTTTTTCACCAAGAGATAGTAGTTGTTTTTCCATCTCAGCTTTTGACTTGTCATGAAATTCTTCAATTTTTGCAGGATGAATTCTACCATCAGCAATAAGCTTTAGAATTGTTTGTCTTGCAATCTCTCTTCTCACAACGTTGAAAGATGAGATCACTACGACTTCTGGAGTATCATCAATAATTAAATCAACACCACAAATTTGTTCGAAGGCACGAATATTTCTACCTTCTCTACCAATTAGACGACCTTTAACATCATCAGAAGGAAGCTCTACTGTAGAAATTGTTTTTTCTGCAACATGCTCACCAGCAAATCTCTGAATTGCAATTCCTACAATTCTCTTTGCTCTTTCTTCTGCTTCTTCTTTCGCTTCTTCTTCTAATCTAACTAATCTCTTAGAGAAGTCTACTTTTGCATCTTCTTCCATTAATGAGATTAACTCTTCTTTAGCCTGCTCTTCAGTAAGTTTTGCGACTTCAGTAAGCTTAACAACAATCTCTTCTTGTTTAGCTTTAAAACGTCCTTTTTCTTCATCTGCTGCTCTTCTAGCTTTTTCAACTTCAGCTTCTTTATCAGCAAGGCGAGCTTTTTCTTTTTCAGTTTCTTCAAACTTAGTTTCGAGTTTTGCTTCTTTTTGAGCAATCTCTTTCTCTTGATCTTTAATCTCTTTAGTTCTTTGATGAATTTCTTTATCAAGATTCTGCTTTTCTTCTCTAGCAATTTCTTTAGCTTCTTTTCTAGCTTTATACGCTAAATCTTTCGCTTTCTCTTTTGCTTCTTCGATGATCTCATCACCTTTTGATTTTCTTTCATTCAATTCCTTCGTCGCTTGTGCATTTCTAACGAAAAATCCTGCTCCAGCACCAACGATTAGAAAAAGAACTGCTGCAAGAATTACTTCTATGCCCATTTCTTACTCCTTGATTATTTCAAACTTTAATGACTTCACTATCTGTGACTACCCAACTTAGATGACAATCGTGATCTTCCATTGGGATCTCAGCTATTAGCTGATCATTAAAACCTAAACCTATTGTTATACAATTATAATTTTCTAAATATCTATCGTAATAACCACGACCTCGACCTAGTCTTTGACCCTCTCTTCCGAAGGCCAGTCCAGGGACTAACAAAACGTCTGGTTGGACAATTTTACTAGTTAAGGATGGCTCTAAAATTTTAACTTTAAAGCTAGTATTTTCAACTAACTCTTCAAAGCGCGATTCTCTAAAAACCATTTCGCCACATTCATTTATGCTTGGAAACGATAGAGTCTCTATCTCTTTCTCCACAGCTGAAATAATATTTATTTCATCTTTTAATGGAGCAAATAATCCTAAATTTATGTCTTTGGAAAGTAGGCCTTCGGCCTTAAGAAGATTTATTAAATTTTTTGAACATAGAATTGCTTTCTCACTTCTCTGTCTCTCGTCTATCTTTGACAAAATCAACCGAAGTTCTTTTCTAAGCTTTTCTTTATTCAAATTTATTTTCCACTCTTATAAACAAAAGAGAAGATTTAAATCGTAGAAGGAGATACCTCTTCAATAAACTGAAGAGCATCACAAGCTGTCATATGCAGTTTTGATATATTATTTTCAAAATCTCTTTCAATTGAGATTTTCTCATTAGCTATTTTAAGAGCTGCAAGTGTAGCCACTTGACCTATATCTAACTGAGGAGACTTTTGTCTTATTTCCTCTGTTACTTTTTGCACGTAACTCACAACATCCTCGGCCGAAATATTCGTCTCCGCCTCTTCAGGTGTGAACTTGATTTTATAACCCAGTACGTTAAATTCTTTTTCTTCTCTTATACTTTCCATCTCTTAAATATTACCCTTAAAGGTGTATTAGAGTCAATCAACTTACTCTCTAATCAAGGTCCAATAAAGCATCTAAGTACTCATTCAAGTTAAAAACATTTAAGTCTTCAACTTGCTCACCAACTCCAATGTACGTAATTGGTACTTTTAACTTATCAACAATACCTATTGCTGCGCCGGCCTTAGATGACCCATCGCATTTCGTGAAAATTAGTCCTGATAGGCCAAGAGTATTATTAAATTCTTCAGCCTGTCTAATTGCATTCTGACCAGTAATGGCATCAATAACAAGTAGTGTTTGATGAGGAGCTGATTCATCTAGCTTTTTAAGGACATCTCGACTCTTTTTAAGCTCGTCCATTAAGTTGCCTTTTGTGTGCAATCTTCCAGCGGTGTCTAAAATACAGTAATCAGCATTAGAATTTAACGCCGCTTGTAAAGCATCATAACCAACACCACTTGGGTTTGCCCCTTCTTTAGCTCTAATCATTTCAGCACCAGCTCTTTGGCACCATACTTCAAGCTGATCAACAGCAGCAGCTCTAAAAGTGTCACATGCACCAACAACAACCTTGGCCCCTTGACCAGTAAGTTTTGTAGCTAGCTTTCCAATTGTAGTTGTCTTCCCTGCTCCGTTTACTCCAACAACCATAATGACCTTCGTCTTACCTCTGTTGGACTCATCAAAATTATAAAGGTCAACATCGACCCCTTTTTGAACAGTATTCATTTTAGAATCAAGAAATTGCTTTAAAAATTGTTTAAACTCTTGTTCTCCAAACCCATCTTTCTTAGCTTCTTCCTCAAGTTCTTCAATAAGCTCTGCAGCAATTGTAGGACCAATATCTGCACCATAAAGTAGTTCTTCTACCTCTTCTAAAGTGTCATCATCAAGCTTTTTACCAGTAAAGATAGAACCAAGCTTTCCCCATACTTCATTACTTGATTTAGAAAGCCCCTTTTTAAGTCTCTCTTTCCAAGTTGGACCAGCAGGAGCTTCCTCAACAGGAGCGGTCTCAGGTGTAACCTCTTCAACAGGAGCTTCTTTAGGAGTGGTTGATACTTCTTCTTTATTATCAATAGCTTCGGTCGTCTTAACATCAGCTTCTTCTATCTTCTTTGATGGCTTTTTGAAGATTAGATATAAAGATAGAACTAATAAAAGCCCTATTGCTCCACCAGCACCGTAAACGTGATTAATATCTGCAGTTATATTCTGACCCGACTGGTCATAAAGATCTTGTAGTAATTTAACTAAATCATTCATTAAGAATCCTCTTGTGTATTTTATGAAGTCATTGATATGTCATAGGCGCAAGAAAATCAACACATGGCGCGGTGAGAAAATGAAAGAAGAGACAAATCGACTAGAAAAATTAAAAACTCTTTTTAAAATTCAACAATATATTCGAGAGTTTTTCACTTCACATGGTTTCTTAGACGTTCAAACTCCACCTATGGTTCAAAATCCGGGAATGGAGACGCACATCCATCCATTCCAAGTAAGAAGTGCACACAATAAGGAAAACTTAGACCTCTACCTACATACTTCTCCTGAATTTCATATGAAAGAGCTTCTCTCTATTGGCCTTGAGAAAATATTCAATATGTCTTACTGCTTTAGAGATGAGCCTAACTCAACTCATCACAGACCTCAGTTTCTTATGCTTGAGTGGTATAGAAAAGATGAGTTCTACTCAAAAATAATGGATGATGTAGAGAGCTTATTTAAATTTTGTACAAAAAGAGCTATAGAAGATGACCTTAAAATTAGAGAGGAGTTTCATAACTTTTCTCCTACAAAGAAAACAATTCAAGAAATTTTCAAAGAATTATTAAATATAGATATTTTGGATTACCTCGATAAAGATGACTTAGCATCTATGATCAGAAGAGATTTTAAACAAGTTCCACTCCCTTCTGAAAAAGAACATCACTTACTGTCTTGGGATGATTACTACTTTTTACTTTTTCTAAATGAGGTGGAACCTAAGCTTAAAAAGTATCCATTCATTCTGCTATATAACTTCCCTAAACATTTGAGTGCACTTTCAACAATCAACAGTGAAGACAAAAGAGTTTGTGATCGCTTTGAAGTGTATTCTTTTGGCGTAGAAATATGTAATTCATTTAACGAACTGACAGACTTAGATCAACTTAAGTCAAGATTTGATGAACAGGCCATTCTAAAAAAACAACTCTATAATTACTCTCTCCCAGAACCAACAGAGTTCTACCACACTATGAAGTCATTACCGACTTCAAGTGGGATAGCATTAGGCGTAGAGAGATTAATGATGTGTCTCACTGAGACTGATAATCCATTTTTTTACTGATTAGTAGCATTGAATAATTTATGTAACTTTACCATCACTTCAGATTTAACATGTTGAACAGGAACATACTCCGCCCACTGTCTATGTCTTTCTCGGGAAGTGTTCATTCTAATTTTATTTGTAAAGAAATTTGGATACTTCTTTGCAATCTCCGCTGAAAATACAGCGTACCAATCATAGAATAAATTTACGTCTTTAAATAAAAGCTCATCAAGAATCTCTAGAGTTTGTTCAACTAAAACTCTTTTTAATGTATAAAAATTTGTTTTTTCTAGAGAATCTTTAGAGATTTCCTTATTCATAAATTCTGAAACATAGTAGCGAGCAAAATCAATACCTGAATCAGTCATTGGAGTATCATAATTCTCCATCGCTGCGTATGTATTGTCTAAAACGAGAGCTCTATAGACACCTTCTCGACTTCCACCTTGGGAAATTACATTCATCCACTTGGCAACGTCATTTTCATTTGGTTTTACTCTTCTTGCAGCTTCATATATTTCAAATAAGAATGATAGATCTGCCCTTTCCATTTTCTCTTTAGAGATTTTAGACTTTACTTCATCTTTATACTCAGCTCTTACAGACTTTGCATCTTTCATAACTTTAGGAATAGCTGGTAACTTTATACTTTCTTCCTTTTCACCAAATAACTTAACCGCTAATTCATCTCCAAGATACTCTTCCACATATGGTCTTAATTTATCTGCAATTCCTTCAGCTTGTGTATTTGTAATACTTAAAGTCACCATCATAATCATTAAAATCTTTTTCATTACTTAACCTTTATTTTTAATTATATTTTTAGCTTGTTCCCACTGTTCCTCTAAAGACTCTGTCTTCTCAAGGACAAGGGGTAATATTTTTTCTACAATTTCAGGATTATTTTTCCAGTTATCACTAATTAGAGATATTGATTGAGATATAGCCGAGATACTAGAATTGATATCATGAATAACTTTATTCTGATCTTGCATCTTTCCTCCTCTCTGAAATACGATAAAAAGCACTATTAGAAATCTTTAAAACACCAAGAGTCTTTCTTACTTTCTCATCATTTTCTTTAAAAATAATAGAGACAGCATCCTCCTCTACTTTTTCTAAAAATGACTTCAGTCCATTAATACGTATGTAATCTAATTGCATCTTACTGAGAATACTTCCTGGAATATGTTCGCTAACCTCTACTTTTTCAATATAAGTAGAGCTGATACCACGAATATGAGCAGGAAGATCTTCAACCTCAATTAACCCATGAGATTTTGACTGCAGAATTTCAACAACCCTTTTTAGTTCTCTTATATTTCCAGGCCAAGAATAGTTATTTAAAATACCTTTTACATTTTTACTTAAAACAACTCTTCTTTTTCCCTTACCAAGAAAGTGCTTAATCAAAAGAGGTATATCTTCTCTTCTTTCAACAAGAGATGGTAAGTTAATATTAAAGCCTTCAATTCTATAATAGAGGTCTTCTCTAAAAGAGCCATCCTTTACCATTTCTTCTAAATTTTCACATGTAGCACTTACTAAACGAAAGTCAGATTTAACCATCTTTTCACTACCAAGGGGATAAAAAGATTTCTCATCTATGGCCCTTAATATTTTCTGTTGCAAAATCATCGGCATCGTTGCAATTTCATCAAGAAATAGAGTTCCTCCATCAGCAAGAGCGAACTTTCCTTTCTTACTTATTTCTGCTCCAGAAAAAGCTCCTTTCTCATATCCAAAAAGCTCTGCTTCTAATAAGTTCTCAGGTATTTCAGAACAATTTAAATGAATAAATGAATCTTCCTTTTCAAAAATTAAATTATGAATTAGTTTTGCAATAAGAGTTTTACCTGTACCAGTAGGACCTTTGAGAAATACAGGTTTATTAGTTGTTACAACTTCATTAATAATTTTCAAGTTTTTAACAAGACTATCATCTTGAGTCACATATTGATTAGCAAAGAAATTTCTTAATACTGATTCTTTTGAAAGTATTCTAAACTTTCGTAGAATCATATTGAGAGCTTCTTTATCAAAGGGCTTTGAGAGATAGTCTTCACACCCTCTTTTATAGGCCTCTTCAATGCTTCTATCTTCTTCTCTACCAGAAAGTACAACAGCATATGTTTTTTTATTTTTAACCAATGGAATTAAATCTAATCCTGCCAAGTCTTTTTCTAAATCAAGATCAATCCAAGCGAGGTCAAATTTCTCTTCGCTCAATAACTTCTTGGCCTCTTCTGAATTTCTAGCCTCTCTCACTAATCCATGATCTTTTAAAGCTGTAACTAAATTCAATCGAGAAAGATCATCGTCTTCAATAACGAGGAAATTTAAAACTCTTTTGTTCATCTACTTATCCCAAAAAATAGTACATTTCTTTCTTCTTTCCATTGTATTTTCCAATAGATATTTAAACAAACGTAAATATAAGCGGAAGACTTTGAACCCCCTTGATAAGTCATAATTAGAAAGAAAAATTAATTTTGCTCATCTTCGATCATTATATGATCTTGGTGCCATAAATAACTGTCAATTTTACTCAGATTTTATTGCTAAAATAGGCAAGATTTTCCACCTAAGCTCATGAAATTAAACCAACTATTTAAGTTTCTAAATATCCCCTCTAAAAGTGTCGATAATAAGATTATGAGAACTTTATGGAAGATATCGACATTTACAGTATTATTATTCACCCTGACAGCTTGTATGCCGGACAGCCTTACAAAATTTAAGGAAGCCCCGACAAAGAATGCTGATGAAACAACCTCCAGTAGTGGTGGCAGTAGTGATAGTGATGATAGTTCCACGTGTACTGCCGGTACTGAACCAGCATGTAGCTCACCAGGTACATTTACTTATCCAAGTGGCAAAAACTATAAGTTTTTAATTTATGAAAACGGAGAAGAATTTGAGACTCCATTAATAGTTCCAACATTCTCAAGTTATATTGTAGGTCATGAAGAATACCTTTCAATAGAACCACCAACAAACTTTACTTCAGAAACAGGTTTGATTGTTGACCCAGAAGAAGACTTTAAATTTACAGGAGAGCCTGATCGCTTTCTTCCTAAGACTTTCTACGATATCACTGCGACTTACTCTACTCCTGAACTTAGCTCAGATGAAGTGATGACAGATACTATTGCATTTACAATTGCAAAAGATCTAGAGTCTTTAATCTACCCGATGATAGTTGGATCTCAAGTAATTCTTGAAGTAGATAGTGTAACTCCATTTTCGACAGCGACAGGTTACAATTATATTTCAGCAGAAAATGGTGTAAGTGGATTAATCACGTACATTGATACTAATAATAAAGAATTACATATTACAATTTCAGAAAATACAGGTCAGGGATTCTTTAGTGTAGACGGAGAAGTAGATAACAGTACTTCTTTCTTCAGTAGTAAAGCAACTGTAAGTGCTGTGTATAATACTTACGCAAGATCTACGAGTATTCAAAGCTCTCTTTCGCCTACTGTTTTAGGTTACCAAACATTATCTAGTAATGAACTTGCTTCAATAAGTTACTCTATATTCCCTTCTCTTCCCGCAGGTCTTTCTTTTGATCAAATGAGAGGTACAATTGGGACACTTAGAGCTTATCAAAATGTTACCGATGGCTCTATGACTGTGGCAGAGGGAAGTAGAACAATTACTGGAACAGGTACTCTTTTCCTTTCACACTTACAAGTAAACTCAACAATAGAATTAAATGGAGAACTACATAAGATAGAATCAATAGAGTCTAATAGTGTAGCAAATACATATACTCCTTTCTCAGCGACAGCGAGTGTTTCTTCTTTTAAAAAGATTTTAAAAGGTAGTGTCTCGACAGTAAATGGAAGTCCTACTTTAACAGGGACAGGAACTGCATTTTCTTCAGAAGTAATTACATCAAAGAATATTGTGATAGATGCAGTTTCAGACTTTACAGGATTAAATGCCTCTATAAGTTCTGTAGGAAGTGATACTTCAATCACATTAAATTCTAACTTTACAGGGACTGACCTAACGATCCCTGAACTAAAAGCAACGAGCTATGTAGTTACAGCAAAAAACATTTTAGGAAAAACAGTCACAAGACTTCTAACGATCAGTTTATTAGATATTGTACAACCGAAGACATTGTCTAAAGTCGCATATAATCTTGCAATAAACGACAAAGTAGTTCTCTATGCTGATGAAGTAACAGCCTTTTCTAAAGGTGGATACATTTCAAATAGAAGTGGAACTATTGCTCAGATTGACTACATAGATACTGCAAATAAGAAAATTTTTGCAACAGTTAAAAATATTGGAAATTACTGTACCGTTGAAACGGCCCTTACTTCTACAGCATGTACGAATGCAAATGGATATTGGATCAATAAAAACTTTGATCTTAACGATCCAGTCGATAACGCTTCCTCTTACTTGGCAGGAGAGACAACACTTGTGAAGGATTCTGTTCTATCATTTAGTATAAGCTCAAATGCTATTTCAAGATTACCAGTTGTGTCTCCATCTCTCTCTGCTGCAGAGCTTGCAACATTGGAATACTCTATTGATCCAGATATTTCATCAGGACAAGGTTTCTGTGACAACGCAATTTACACAAATGAATTTGATTGTACTGCAAATGGCGGTAACTGGTCACAAGGATTATTATTTGCTACTTCTGACCAGTGTTCAACACAGAATGCTGCCCACTCATCTTCAGCACTATGTACAGGAGCAGGTGGAACTTGGATTGAAAAAGGTTCTTTCTATGGAGCGCCTACAACGGCCATACCTGAAACAGAGTTCACAATTACAACGACAACTCTACTAGATAAGACAATCGATAGTACTCTGAGTATTAGTGTTAATGCCCCTCCAGCAGGACTTTCAATAACTAGAAATGTATTACTTCATGTTCCTAGCTCTTCAGCATTTGAGGTTGGAGATGCAATCTCATCAAACTCTGGTGGACTTGGAACAATTACAGGTAAATTCAAAATTAATGCAACAGATGCAGATAAGAATACTTTTCTCTATGAGTTTTTAGAAGTAAAAGTAACAAAGGGATCTTTCAACGATTTTGATGATCTTGATAACCTTCTAACATTTGATTCTCAAAAGACTTACATTTTAGGCGATGGAGCATATCCATACAACCTTAAGTTAAATGTTGCAGACTCTTCTCAGTTTAAGGATCCATACTACCCTGACTACATAGCAGGAGAAAATCTTCTACAAGTTGGAGGCTCTGATAGAGCGAGAATAGCTTTTAATGATGAAGTTAATAATACGATTTTTGTAACTGTTTATGATACTCAAACATATGCAGTAAACGTAGAACCTACTTCTTTAGCGACAAGTGATACAATAACTGCTCCTAATATATCAGGTACGCCGTCTACAACAATATCTTCTATGGAAGGGAATCATCTAATCTTACAATTTTCTTCAACTGCGTATTTAGGGCTATCTAGTACTGCAAAAGGATATGATATTACATCAGCAGGAACAGGTATTGGTATGCTTCATTATTTTGATGCAACAAATACTGCTCGTGTAGAAGTTACAGAAGGAACCTTTAATACAACAGAAGATTTAGATGCTATTTCTCCGCACTCTGGAGATAATACAGAATTAATTACCAACATTTCTAATGACTACACTCTCTACTTTTATAGAGGAGTAGAAGGGTCTGCTTATATTACACTAGATGTTTCTACTGATAGCACTGTTATTGAGTTAGATAAAGAATTGCCAGCAGGTCTCGTTGCTGAAGAGAATACAAATGGTATCTTTAGAATTACGGGAACTCCTACAAGTCCAAGTAATAAAGAAAAATTTACATTAACGGCTTCCAATGCCTTTGGAGCTACTACTTATGAGTTCTTCATTAAGGTCTATAATCAAATTAATATCATAGACACTACTGGCTCAACTTCTTATATCCTACATAAAACAGGAAAAGGAAATGGTAGAAAACCTTGTGCAATTACAGAAGAACAAATGTCTTTTGGAGATGCTGCTGTTAGAGATATTTCTTGCTTCCTAGATGTTGGTGAGAATGAACTACACTCTAATGGTATTAAGTTAGAATTTCAGATGGGCGAAAACCTATGTCAATTCGTAGATGAAAAACCATATGCATTTTGGAGATTTCCTCCAGGAAACTCATATTCAGAGTTAGGAAACCCTACGATTTATAAGCATTCTGGATACGATGCCTGTACTTCAAATGCTCCAACAGCAGATTATACAACAGATGCTGCAGGAACGACTTCAATAGCAGGCTTTGGAGATCCTAGGATACGAGTGACTATTGAAGAACCTGCAGACTTATGTATGTTTAATCATGATCTTCAAAGAGATGATATAGACTTTCCAAAATGTGATACTGGAGAATATCCAAGACTCAATGTAACTTGGGAAGCTGAGCCATTTGTTTGCTCAGTTGGTGGAATTCCTACTGGAGACTCTAACTATATCGACTGTGAAGAAAATAATGGTTCATGTGACGCTGGTGGTGGTGAAGAGAACAAGGGTGAATGTGATGATAGTGGTGGAACTTGGACGACAAATGCTACTCACAATGATGCCGCTAATGGTGGTGGAGATACTCCAGCTATGGGTGAGTGTTTAACTACAGATACAGATACTGTTGAAAACTTCGATTGTGGAGGAGAAACATATAACTGTATTTCAGGAGCAAGAAAGACTTGGAGAGATTTAGATGATCAAGACTTACTAGATGGTGCTACTACAATAGAGCATAATATGTCAGTTGGAAATCCTAAGCCGACCAAAATAGAGCCAGACTATACAGACGGATATACATCATCTGATTTTGGAACCAACGTTTACTACTCAAACTACCGTAGCCTATGCTCAGCGGATAGCTATAAGCCAGATGTAACTACATTTGAATCTAGTATTGGTCTAAACGCACCTCACGATTCAACAGATACCAGTCATTTTGGACCTGGAGCAACTTCAACTTATGAATTTAAATGTAAAGACTCTTCAGGAACAACAACAGGTAGAATAAGAATTGTAGTAAGAGACTTTGATAGAAAATTTAAAGTTAAAATTGGTTTCTGTTCTAATCCAGCCTTCACAAGTGAAGATGATTGTATAACTTCTGGTGGAACATGGGGACAATCAGGTATTGATTACTTCAACCCAGATTCTGTGGCCATACCAAATGGCTCATCAGGAACAAATGATCCACTAAACTACTTATTCAATACTCAGATGGATGGTTTTGGTACAAACTATAATATTTATGATAACAATCAAGACTTTGAAACAGGTGGGACATGTTCAGTACCAACATTTGACTTTGGTACTGTAAACTCTGCCCACCCAGAAGATGCTCTTTAATTAAGGGTTACAACTCGGCCAACTAGGTCGTAATCTAAAACCTCGGTGATCTCTACTTTTACGAGATCACCAGCTTTTAGACCTTCAATATCACTATCATTTATAATGACTTTACCGTCGATATCTGGAGCTTGACCAACATGTCTACCTTCAATAAGAAGTTCTGTTTCTTCATGCTGTCCTTCAATAAGAACATCAATAACTTTCCCTTGGTAGCTTGCATTTAACTCACGAACAATTTCTCTTTGTACTTCGAAAAGTTGGTCAAAGCGATCATCAATTGTTTCTTGGTCAACCTTATCTTTTAACCTATAAGCAGGTGTTCCCTCTTCATCTGAATAACGGAAAATACCTAAGTGATTAAACTTTGCTTTTTTGATTCCCTCTAGAAGAGTTTCGAAGTCTTCCTCAGACTCTCCAGGGAAACCTACAATTATAGATGTTCTAAGAACAATCCCTGGATTTCTTTCACGAAGTCTTTCGATACGGTTCATGATTTCTGCACCAGTAATCTTTCTATTCATTCTCTTAAGAACATTATTAGAAAAATGCTGAACAGGCATATCTAAGTAACTACAAATCTTTTTACTATTTCTCATCTGTTCAATAACTTCATCAGTTAACTCATCAGGGTAGAAATAAAATAATCTAATCCAGTCAATTCCCTCTACATTTTCTAATCCACTTAAAAGCTCAAAAAGATTATTTTCATCATCAAGGTCTACACCATAGTCAGAAAGGTCTTGTGAAATAAGGTTGATCTCTCTTACTCCAGACTCTGCTAACTTCTTCGCTTCTGTAATAAGTGATTCTACAGATCTAGATCTTAGTCTTCCTCTCAGTGTAGGAATAATACAGAAAGTACAATTTCTATTACATCCTTCTGATATTTTTAACCATGCAGTATAAAAAGGAGAAGTATTAAGTCTTGGATCAAATTCTGTATGTATAAACTTTGGAATTTCAACAAATGATTTCTTTTCTAGTTTATTATCCTCTAGGGCCTTTAGAAGAGGTACTATTTTATTATATTCTCCTGTACCAATGAACATATCAACTTCAGGAAGAGACTCTTCTAGTTGATCAGAATATCTTTGGGCCATACAACCTGAAACAACAAGTGCTTTACAGCTCCCCTGCTCTTGATCTTTATAATCTGCAAGATCTAAGATTGTCTCTATCGACTCTTGTTTTGCAGCTTCAACAAATGAACAAGTATTAACAACAATAACCTCAGCCGAATCAGGCTCAGGAACAACTTTGAAACCATCAAGTCCCATATAACCAAGCATAACTTGAGAATCAACTAGGTTTTTAGAACATCCTAGTGAAGTAAAAAATACGGTACGGTTTTCAAACTTTGTTGTCTGCATAGAATTCCCTTAAATTTAATAATTACTTGTGCACTTGTAGTATAAAATCTTCCAATAATCAAAGGGTTGTGTAATATTTCAATGAATAAGTCGTTTGCTTTTCTTAACGATGAGAAATAGACTTAAACTATGGAAAATAAACGACTTACAGCCTATATTTTATTACTACTTTTACTGACTTCTTGCTCAACAAGAGTCATGACTCCTCCAAATCCGAGCTTTTTAAACCTCACAGGAAAGTTAGAGCTAACAGAGTCTGATATTCTTGCTCAAAAGTTTCATCAGGCTAATCTAGACTACAACAATAAATTCTACTTAAAAGCCTGTTCAGAATATGAAGAGTTGATAGAGGTTGAAGACTTTCCTCTTAAAAGCCTTGCTCTCATTAGGGCGCTAAAAGCTTGTGACTGGACGGTGCCGAAATTAATATCAATATGGGAAAATACGAAGATTGAAAAGTGGTTAGAACAAGACTACTACCAAATTTCTTATGAGGTTGCTAAGCGTAAGAATATAAAGCTTTGGCAAGCAAAACATAACTTCTCACTCTATCCATTTGAAACTCGTAAAGAAGAAAAAGAAAGGTATATAAGAAACGCACTTGAAATTGCTGAAGATGAGCAGATAACAGAACTTGTAACAAAATATAATGAAGAGTTACAAAAAGTTTCACCTCGCTTTATTACAGCTCCATCTGATGAACAATTATATGATGTCGCAAGAGATTTTGAAAAAGCGAGAGAGTACGATAGTGCTATCAAGACTTATGAATCAATAATAAAAAATCAAAATATTGATTTAGATACTAAGATAAAGTCATGGCATAGAATAACAAGGGTCTTTAAAAATAAAAGAAGAAAAGACCTCGCGCAAAGCTCTACTAAAACTCTTGTATCTTGGATAAAGAAAAATAAGTCCTTATTTGGATCTCAATATGATTATGAACTAGTTGAAGCAAGAACAAGGTGGGCAAGAGCGACATGGACAGAAAATAATCTTCCTCTCGCGAGCAAGATTTTAACCAATACTCTAAGTAGAAATTCAGCAACAGATGAACAAAAAGCTACAATTTACTATCTACTTGCAGGAATTTCTAAAGAAGATAAGAAAATTAAATCTGCTATCTACTATTTAAAGAAGTCTGTTGAGATTTGTACTAAAGAACAAAAAGAAAACTTTCTCTGGGAGTTAGCTTGGCTAGAATATAAAAGTAAGAACTATTCTGAATCAAGTAAGTTACTATTAGAACTTCTTAATGAATTCCCAGATGTTTCTAAATTTAGTTATTGGCTTGCAAAATCACTTTCAAAAGAAAAGAAAGCAGAAGAGTCTATTCCCTACTATGCAAAAACAATTGAGTTAAACCCTTATGGATACTACGGTATACAAGCAAGAAGAGCACTAGGTCTCAAAGATGACCTTAACCAAGAAGTCATAGAGTCTTCAAAGGATAACTTATTTGATTGGCTAGTGGCTCTTGGGGAATACGACTCAGCTAAGAAATACCTAGATGGATTAATCTACTCTACGAAATCTGACTCAAGTAAACTCTCCCTCTTAGAAAGAATGAATAGAGCAAGAAATTTTCAAGGAAGTTTAAGAACTTTCTTCACAATGGATGAAGACCAAAGAAATGATATAGAAAAAAAGTTTATTCAATATATATATCCAAAGCCAAGCTTAGAGTCTAAATACCTAGAAAATAAGTTTGATAATAATCTTGCCTACTCCATTATCAGACAAGAATCTGCTTTCAATAAGGAAGCCAGAAGCTTTGCAGATGCTTATGGATTAATGCAAATCATTCCCTCAAGGGCGAAAAAGCTAGCTAGAAAGCACAACATTCCCTATAAAAGTACTGAAGATCTCTATGATATCGATGTAAATATGGCCCTAGGTGTTCATTACTTAGAGGACCTAAAGAAGCTTTTCAAATTTCTTCCAATGGCAATTGGTTCTTATAATGCTGGAGAATCAACAATGAAAAGATGGGTCAAATCTCGTTACCAAGGTGATATTGAGATTTTCATAGAAGATATTCCTTACCGAGAAACAAAGAAATATATAAAGTTAGTTCTTAGAAATTACTACATTTACCAAGAACTACCTGTAGATAAGAAAGTATTTATCTATTAATTTTTGTATTCTTTGGAACTTCAAAAACAAAATGATTTTTAGAAAAACTTGGACCTTCAATAATTTTTGAAAGTTCAAGTTTTTTAACCTTCTTAGATACTAGCGCCATTTCAACAGCAATTAAATTTTTGAATAATGGCTTACCATTTTTAAATGTTAATTTTGCTTTTGCTATTCCTAAGTCCTTAGAAACTTCTTTTGAAAAGCTAAGGAAATAATCATTCTTCTTATTCTTAGTCACTTTATATAGCTTATTAGTAAGAAGACCTTTTCTTAATATATCTAAGAACTTTGTAAGTTCATTCTTAGTTGCTTCTTGAATTGTAACTTGACCTGGCTCCGATTCAATAAATGCAGGAGTGTAGTACCACGTTTTAGACTCATTACTTACGTAAGTTAAACTTTCCGGAGAGGAAGTAATAAGTTTTATATTACCTGGGTACATATAATCCATTTTACCTTTAGACCTCTTTTCCTTTCCAGTCAGAGCACTTTTATAAACTTGCTCAAAGCTTGCAGAAAAGCTATCAGGGATAAAAGCTGCAGCATTAATTTGATTAATAAATAAGAATGTAAGAAGTAGAATTTTAGTCATAATAGTGAAGCCTCCAAAGACTTCACTATTATAACTAGATATGAAAATTAGTGCAATTGTACTGATACTGCTTTTGAAACACCTGGTTCTTGCATAGTTACACCATAAAGAGTGTCATTAAGTTCCATTGTTTTCTTATTGTGAGTAATAAGGATGAACTGAGAATCTGAACTCATTTCTCTAAGTAGCTCATTGAAACGCCCTACGTTTGCATCATCAAGCGGCGCATCAACCTCATCAAGCAGACAGAACGGTGAAGGCTTAACTAAGAATATTGAGAAAATTAACGATACAGCAGTCATGGCCTTTTCACCACCTGACATAAGGTTAATATTCTGCATCTTCTTACCTGGTGGCTTAGCAATAATATCTACTCCACACTCACTGTCATTTATGTCTCCAGTCACCTTAAGCATGGCCTCACCACCACCGAAGATAATTGGGAATACTTTTCTAAATCGAACATCAACTTCTTCAAAAGCAATTTTAAATCTTTCTTTTGATTTCTCATCAATGTGATTGATAGCTGTCTCTAGGTCCTCAAGAGATTGCTTTAACTCAACTTCTTGAACTCTTAAGAAATCAAATCTAAGCTTTTGACGATCATAATCTTCAATTGCTTGCCAGTTGATCTCTCCAAGACGGTTATACTCATTCTTATAATTCTTTAATTTATTAGAACATTCCTTTAAGTCTTGACCATAACGTCTATGGAACTCATAAGGTTGTTTCTCGATAGGAAGAAGACCATTTTCAGTCTCCATCATATACATCTGTCTAGTATCAACTAGATCTTCGAAGTCATCTTGTTCATATTCAAGGAATCCACCAATCGCTTCTCTTAAGTCAATTTGGTATTTTTCAAAAATATTTTTAACTGATTCAACTTCATCATTTTGCCATTGAGTAATTTTCAGTTCGTACTCAGCAATATCTTTTTCGTTCTTAGACACTTTCTTATTAAGGTCTTTAACTTCGTCTTCTCTTTCCTGCATAGCAAGGAGAAGTTGAGTTAGGTCATCTTTCATGATTCCAAGAACATCGTCTCTATCAGAAAGTTCAGACGCCATTTCTTGATTCGAAGTCTCAAGAGTGTCTATTTGATCATTTGTTGTCTCAATTTCCTCATTATATTTTTCAATTAGCTCTTTATTTGAAGCGATTCTTGCTGTCTGCTTCTCCATTTGAGAATTAATATCATCTATTTGAGATTGAATACCTGAGACACGCTCTTTAAATGTGTTAATTTCAACTTGCTTGGCCATATAGGCTTCTCTTTCAGTCTCATATGTAGACTTAAGATCAATTAGCTCATCGTTCTCTTCTTCAAAACGACTTGTTAATTCTTCAAGAGCTTCATCTAGAATTGCCTTATTCTTAGAAAGAGAGTCTTCACTTTCAAGCATATCTAATCTAGATTTAGAAATTTCGGACTTTCTCTTCTTAAGTATTTCAAGACGAGTATTTCCGGACTCCATTCCTGACAGCTTTGACTCTAAAGCTGATTTCTTTGCAGCATGGTCAGAACGTGCTTCTGAAAGTTGATTTCTTTGAAGTTCAAGCTCATCTCTTTTCTCTTCAAGTGAAAGCGAAAGCTCCTCACTCTTAGTCTCAAGTGTACTTACTTCAACCTCTAAAACTTCAATATCTTTTTCAAGTTCTAAGATTTGGTTATTTCTTTCAACAACACCTTGTCCCTCAGAACTTCCGGCCATTGTTAAAATCTTACCATTTCCAGCATTTCTTATTAACGACTTACCATCAACAGAACTTATAGCTTTGAATTTGATAGAGTCAGAAATCGACTTGAATACATCTTGATCAAAATTTGTAGCGATAAAATATCCATCAAAGAATGGGATAAGTTTTGCTTTATATTCTTCAGGAAGATTAAGCAGCTCATGAACAGGAGTAATATCTCCTCCAGTTGCTACTCTTAGTCTTTCAAGAGTTTCTTCAGAAGTCATATCTCCATTCTTATTAGGAGATAGGAACTCTAATGCTTTTTCATTATTATTTTTACACCATTCTAGAACAGGACTAACTTCATCTTCTGTTGAAACTAGCGTGTCCATAAAGTCACTTAATAAGTTTTGAACGGCTTTAGCATGAGTCTCCTCACACTGAATTAAATTTCCAAGTAATTGATACTTATCAGAATCAACAGTTTCTAAAAACTCAACTGCACCTTCTCTAACACCATCCATAGCTGCGCTAATTTCTTTTAAAGATGAAAGTTTTGATTCTTTAGTAATTAGAGACTTACTCTTTTCTTTCAGCTCAGCTTCAAGAGTCTTATTCTCAGTAATTAATTTTTCAATATCAGACTTAAGGTCAGCTTCAACTTCAGTAAGTCTTTCAGTAAGCTCTGCTGCTGTATGAACAGCATCTCTTTCATCTGCAATCTGAGTTGATACTCCAGAGTATTGAGTCTCAAGAGCTTCAATCTCTTCAGTGATATCTTGAAGGTTAGCAGCATATTCTTCCAACTTAGATGAGTTTTGGAATACTGTTTGAGAAAGAGTATTTAACTCATTTTTCTTTTCTTCAATTCCTTCTTTCATTGAATCAACTTGATCTACCTTAAGCTCTAATTGCTCTTTCAGTAGTTCAATCTTTTCTTCAACTTCTTCGAAGTTAACAGCTTCTTCATTTTTTGTTTGTAATTCAACTAAAGAGTTTTCAAGAGTTGTGATCTTTTCTTCTCTCTCTAAAAGCTCTTCTTCGAGTTCAGACATTTCTTTTTGTCTTGTCTCAATTAAATTTTCTTTATCTGTAAGTGTTTTACAAAGGTTAGAGAATCTCTCCTCTGCAGTAGCAAGCTGAGTAGAGATTTCATTTCTTTCTTTTTGAAGAATTTCAATCTTTTCAGTTTGCTCTTCTTTCTTAAATCTCTCTTCTTCAAGAGAAATTTCAAGAGAGTTCTTTCTTGTTCCCCAGCCTTCTAGCTCAAGGTTCTTTTCATTTAATAAAGTTCTTCCATCTCTTAAATCCTTAAGTAGATCATAAACTTTATGAGAGTGAACAATTATGTCATTTCTCTTAATTTTTTCTTTAAGAGATCTTGCACGCTCTGCTTTTTCAGCTTGTTTTTGCAGGGACTTCAAATTCTTTTCAATCTCAGACTGAAGATCTTGAAGTCTATTTAAGTTTTGTTCTGTTTGTTCAATTTTCTTAAGAGACTCTTTCTTTCTTACTTTAAACTTAGTAATACCAGCAACTTCTTCAATCATTGTACGACGCTCTTCTGGCTTCGCTTGAACAAGTCTGTTGATTTCACCTTGGGCAATAATCGAATAAGATTTTGCACCTGCACCAGTATCCATGAACACTTCTTGAATATCTTTTAATCTCGCAGGGTAGTTATTGATTCTATATTCTGTTTCACCATTTCTATAAAGCTTTCTTGTTAACTGAATCTCAGTTGGACTAGATACTTTATTTCCAATGTGAATATGCTTTCCATCGTCATTACCAAGAACTAGAGTCGCCTCAGCATATGCACCAGGATTATATTTAGATGAACCTGCAAAAATTAAGTCTTTCATGGATTTACCACGTAGATGCTTAGCAGATTGCTCACCCATTACCCAAAATAGGGCATCAACAATATTTGATTTTCCACAACCATTTGGCCCAACGATACCAGTAATACCGTCATCAAAATGAATAGTTGTACGATCTTTAAAGGATTTAAATCCCTGAATAACAAGTCTCTTCAATTTCACAGCTTATCCTTTGCATGAAATATATGTGTGTGTGTCCGAGCAATGTACCACTAACAAAGGCATTTCGTACATGATAATTTGCGAGATGTAAGATCTTGTGAGGCCATGGGTTACACAATATCAAACACTTAGAAAGGCGAACTTTCTATTAGCTTTCTAATAAAACTCAACAAAAGCTACGCAACACAAAATTCATACTAAATAACACCTAATTAATTATTCAATTAATCTTATCTCAACCTTAGACAACTTGACTTTACCTTTAGACAAACTCTGTAAAGGTTTAAAAAGACTGTCCGATAACGAGAGAAACATCAGCCTTTAGAGAGGATTATGAAAAAAACAAATTTTAAAGTACAACTTATATTATTGTGTCTCTTTATGTCGTCAGTAAGTCTTATTATAGGTGCCGTATCCTATTTGGGATTTCAGCACTTCACGGAATTGGCCCATGAAATTAACCTAGATGTTATTCCGCGAAGCTCGCTACTAACCAAGATGGATGTCAATTATCAAAAAACAAGAATTGCTGTCAGGACCCTTGGCTTAGCAAACCTTACGAAAGAAGATAGAGAGTCAGCAATTAACGACACTCTCAAGGCAATCTCAGCATATGAAATGGCATCGCAGAAGTTAAGTGCCAGAATAATAAATGAAGAAGAAAAAGTTCTTTATAGAGATGTAACAAAAGAGTGGTCTGACTTTAAGAAAGTAGGAGCAAGAGCAATTGAGCTAGCCCAAGTATACGACGAAGATTCACGAACAAGTCTTCTTGATATATTTCTTGTTCACTGCCCAGAGGCGGCAGCTCAGTTTCAAACATCACTAGACGAGTATGAAGAATATATTCATGAAGAGGTTTTAAGCTCATCAACATCATCACAAGAAACATCACATTTTTTAAATCTCTTACTTCTTGGAATTTCCACATCTGGAGTTATTGTAGGATTAACAATAGGTTTTATATTTGCGAGTAGAATTTCTTCTATCATTAAAGAAACATTGATCAACCTAAATGAAAGTTCTTCTTACCTAACAAGTAGTGCTGATAGTATTGCTGAAACTTCTTTAAGCCTATCTAGTTCTAGTCAACAGCAAGATTCTTCACTTCAAGAATCATCAACTTCTCTTGAAGAAATAAGCTCTATGGTTCGAATGACTGCTGATAATGCACAAAAGTCGAATGACCTTGCCAGCTCAAGCCTACAAAAGGCTTCTGGTGGAAAAACTGTCGTTACAAAAATGATACAGTCTATGAGTGATATCGATAAGAATATTGATAATATTGTTCAAGAGCTAGATGAGAATAATCAAAAAATGAAACACATTACAGAATTAATAAATGGTATTGAGGAAAAAACTCAAATAATTAATGATATTGTATTTCAAACAAAGCTACTGTCTTTTAATGCATCTGTAGAAGCTGCGAGAGCAGGAGAAGCAGGAAAAGGCTTTGCTGTTGTTGCAGAAGAGATTGGAAATTTAGCTCAACTTAGTGGGAAAGCATCTATAGATATTGCAGATATGGTTTCATCAAGTGTGACCCAGGTAAATACAATTGTTCAAGAATCTCAGACGAGAGTATCTTCATTAGTTAATAATGTTAGGTCCAGTGTTAATAACGGGTCAAATGTTGCAAATGAATGTGGTGATATTTTAGAAAATATCGTAACGAGTGTTGCAGAGGTAACATCAGCAATTTCAGAAATTTCAGTTGCATCAAGAGAGCAGTCTAAAGGTATTGAAGAACTTCAAGTATCTATTCTTCAAGTTGATAGTTCTTCAAAGTCTAATACAAATATAGCCAAGAACACTTCTGACATTGCGTCTAAACTAAAAGAACAAGTTCTTCAAGTTAATGGCTCAATAACAGAAATACAAAATGTCATTCTTGGAGAAAATGTAGAGAATAAAAAAGTAGCTTAGTTTTTACAGTGAGAACTATCTATTTTACAGGCCAAGAGTTTAAACTTCTTGGCCAATTTAGGATTAGATTTTTGATAAGATGAATACTTCATACATGAACTAGCTGCAGGTTGTATTTTTGCCTGACAGCTTCTTCTATAAAAGCTCATTGCACGAGCTAAATTTTTATTTTCAATACTCTGAGCGTAGCTTACACAACCAGGGCCAAGATCTAAGTCACAAGCTTTCTCAAAAGAAGTGAACTCTAACTTACCTTCTTTTTGTTCAACTTCACCTAAGGCTAAACAACCTCTTGCATTCTTATTATTACAAGCTGTTTCGCCCCACTTCCTAGCTTCTTTTAGGTTGGCCAAGAAAAGATTATTCTTTGCAAGTCTAGTGCAGCTCTTATAGCTTTTCTCGAGACATTTCTTCTCTAAATCAGCCATACGTTTTTTTAATAATTCTAAATATTTTTTTTGATGCTTCTTTTGCTCATCATTTAATTGATCATTAGCACTTCTAATAATTTTCGAAAAGTATGTGTCGTACTTTATTCTCTTAGTGCATGATTTTTTAAGACCTAAGCTACAGCCTTTTTCATAATTCTCAACGGCCTTTAAGAAATTTTTATTAGAGTAATTAATCTCTCCAAGTTGATAGCAACCCATTGCAAAATCATACTCACAAGACTTTTCAAGTAGATCTAAACTTTCTTTTTTTTGATTTAACTTCTTATAAACTCTATCCAAAGCGTAGCAAGACTTTCCATCTTTCAACTCACAACCTTTCTCAAAATATGTCAAAGGAGCAAGCTGATCACCTGCAATTGATTTCTTATAGGCATATTCAAAACAATCATTGGCGATACCGGCCTCACAGTTTTCTAACAAACTGGATGCTTCGATACTTAATGATAAAAGGAAAATTAAGAATATTTTCATACTTAAATTATAACATAGGAATTTTTAGGATTTTAATGAGAAAAAATGGTCGGAGTGATAGGATTTGAACCTACGACCCCCTGCTCCCAAAGCAGGTGCGCTACCCCTGCGCTACACTCCGATCGATTCATTTTGAATGAGTGAAATTTATAAGGCCTATTACACTATTTGGCAATCTCTTTCCTTGAAAAATTTCTGAGCAACTCTACAAGCATTAGATCGATGAGAATTTTCATGCTTCCACTCGGGCACTTGGGCCACTGTCTTGCTTTCAAACTCACCTAAGCCATGGAATACAGGATCATAACCAAATCCGTGTTCACCTATGTAATTTTCACCTATTCGACCATTTAAACGTCCCTCAAAAAAGAAAATTTCTTGAGGGCTGATATAAAAACAGAGAACACAAGTGAAGTAGGCCTCTCTATTTTCAATATTTTTTAATTTATCCAAAAGTAAAAGGGCCCTATCTTTATCAGATAGTCCCTCACCTCCAAACCTTGCCGAATAGATCCCTAGCTCTTCTGGTAACGCGGCTACATTCAATCCAGAGTCATCAGCTAAGACTGGAACCTGAAACTTGTCATAATAGGCCTTGGCCTTAAGAAAAGCATTTTCATTATAAGTTGTGCCAGTTTCATCAACGTCCAACTTCTCAGAAGCTGCACTTATGTTAAGAATCGACTTATCAAATAATTCAGAAAACTCTTCTGCTTTATGACTATTTCCAGATGCCAGTATGAAGTCCATTACTTTAAAACCTTTTCCTGAGCTGCAAATACAGTATTCATGGCTTCAGAAGCACAGTCTAAGATTGCGTTGAGCTCTTCTCTTGAAAAAGCCTCTCCTTCAGCTGTACCTTGAACTTCAATAAATTTCCCTGATTTCGTCATTACGATATTCATATCCGTTTCACATGTAGAATCTTCTTCATAATTAAGATCTGCTATAACTTTTCCAGCTGAACTAATTCCAACACTTAATGCTGCTAAAGGCTCTTTTATTGGTGTCTCTTCAATCATTCCAGACTCAATTAATTTATCAATTGCCATCGATAAAGCTACATATGCTCCAGAGATAGAAGTTGTTCTTGTTCCACCATCTGCAACTAATACGTCACAATCAATTTGAATACTTCTTTCTCCAAGCTTCTCAAGGTCAATAATTGCTCTAAGACTTCTACCTATAAGTCTTTGAATTTCTTGAGTTCTTCCACTTACTTTGCTTCTCTCTCTTCTATTTCTTGTATGAGTTGATGAAGGAAGCATTGAATATTCAGCCGTTACCCATCCTTGCCCCTTATCTTTAAGAAACCTTGGAACCCCTTCTTCTACAGTTGCAGTAACATGAACTTTAGTATTTCCAAATTCTGCTATTACACTTCCTGCAGCATATGGATTAATTCCAGGTGTAAACTTAATATCTCTTGGTTGAGATCTTTCAATAATTGACATGTGAGTGGCCCCTTTATAATGATTATCTATTATTTCTACCTTTAATGTAGAGAATTGAAAAGAAGGTCATTTTAATATGAATCAAAATATAGAGCACCTCCACTTTGAAAAATGCGAATCCACTCAAACGATACTCAAAGATGAGCTAAATTTGAGAGATTCGATCCCTAACCTACTCGTGAGCTCAGGAAGCCAATCAAAAGGACGAGGAAGAAGTGATAATAAATGGGACTCAATTGAGAACTCAATTGCAATGAGCTTTGTAATAGAACCAAACTCTGTCCTTACACTTACTTCTCTAGAACTTGGAGCAATTATTTGTAATTACTTCCATGACTATTCTCTCAAATTAAAATGGCCAAATGATTTACTCAATTCTCAGCAGATGAAATGTGCAGGCCTACTCTGCCAAACTTACAAAGATAAAATTCTTGTTGGTATTGGAATTAATTATGGTCCAAGTCAGATATTAGAAAGGTCTCAACAGTATAAATTTGGTAGATCTCATATTACGAATAAACAAATAAATGATTCCGACATTAAGATAATATCTCACTCTATATATTCTTATATTATCAACAATAGACTAACAAGTGAGGAGACAATAGAGACGTGGAACTCCTACTGTACGCACTTAAATCAAAAAGTAGAAATTAGAGATGATAAAAGAGTAGATTCTGGAGTTTTCAAAGGTATAGGTCCAAATGGAGAAGCCCTCATAGAAAGTAAGGACCTCATTACCAAAGTATACTCTGGATCTTTATTTTTAAATTAATGCTCAAGAGAACTAGAAATATCTTTAATCTCTTTTTTGATTAGATTTTCTGCTAGATCAGGGATTACTTCCCAGGCAACTTGCTCAATTTTCTCACGACAGAATTTCTGAACTAATTCTTCAAGAGCTGGAGTAATTGCTTCTTTAACTTGGGCCACGATTTCTGCAGTATCAATATCAACTTCAATTGCAGGAGATCTAGTATTTGCATTATCCATATTCTCAATAGTGTAACTTTCTTTCTCTGAATCTATTTCACTTTCAAGATCTGCAAATATTTGATCAACTTCATCTTCAGCAATGTCATCTAAGTTATCTAACTCTTCTATGCTTGGAGAAGGCGTAGGCTCAAAAGAATTTTGATTCTCATCAAAACTACTCTCTTCACTTGTACCATCAACTGCCCAAAAGTCGTCTTTATCAATTTCATCTTCTATAGATTGGTAAGTTTCTGTCTCATTTAAAAATTCTTGAGGCATTTGGAAAGAAGGATCTGTCGCGTCAAGGTCTTCTTCTTCATCAGCTTTATCATTATCTTCAATCTCAGATAATGATATTAACTCTAGGTCAGAATCTTCAGCACTTTCATTATCATCATCTTTAGCTTCATCAACTTTATTTTCAATAATTTCGCTATCATCATTCAGTGATAAAACATTATCAAACTCATTAACAGAATCTGCTTCCGATTCAATCTTAGGAGGGAAAACACCAAACTTATTTTCTGTTCCAATAACACTTGGAACTTCAATTCCCCAGCCTTTCATTTCTTCACTTAAAGCATCTTCTGCAGTTGCTTCATCAAAGACTAACTCTTCGGGCTCTTGATCAGATTTAGAAAGTGTTGCACTAGAGTCATCGCTTGGCTTAGGAGAATCTACTACCCAATCATTACCAATTATATCTTCAGAGTTAGTCTCTTCTTCTTCACTTTCGTCAGAAAAAGATTCCGTTTCTTCTAGACTTATATCTGTCATTTCACCTTTATTATCTAAAAGCATTCGACATTTTTGAATAAACTTATCACTTTCAAAAGGCTTAACAATTTTATCGCTAATACCACAATCAGAGAATTGGTAATCATCAATTGTATCAAAAGTACCTAGCATCGCTAGAACTTCAGAGTTTGGTGAAATACCTTTAATCTTTCTAGCAAGATCATATCCAGATAGTTTTTCAGATAAGTTGAAATCAAGTAAGACTAAATCAAAGCTATCAGTTTCAAGCTTTTGAACAAGGTCATCCTCATTCAAACATTCGACTAACTCGTAGTCAGTATTTGATAGAGTAATTGATATAACTTTTTGAATTGTAAGACTGTCGTCAGCGACTAATATTTTTTCTGCCATATAGATATTGTCACCTAAATTCAGCAGGTAAGCAACTGATTATTAAATCGATAATTAAAACTGGAGAAAAATAGTCGACTGATTGTCTAGGTTTCCTCTCTGATTTGAAAGCTTTGTTAATTCCTTAATTTTACCATTGTCATCAAGGTCTTGCCTTTCAAGCGTATGCTTTATCTCTTTATGTGTGACTCTAGAATAAACCCCATCAGTCATAAAGATATATAAATCTCCAGACATAACTTTAAACTCTTTTACATTTAAATGGAGATCATCAAATAAACCAAATCCACTCATTGGCGTTGTTCTAAATTGAATATCATAGCTATCTTCACTTAAAGACTCTAGAGAATCTGGTCTAACAATATTGTCTAGCTTCCCTCGCCTAAACAGGAAAGCACTACAGTTCCCCGTTGCTGAAGTTGTCAAAATACTATCTGCAAGAGTAGCCGCAATACAAGATGCCCCACCTCTACTTGATAGGTTTTTTTCTTGATTGTCTGTCTTAATAATAGAGTGAGCAAGATGCATAGAATTTACTAAAGCATTTCCCTCAATTAAATATTTATGACTATAGTAAAATGGAAAAGTGGAATCAGGATCTCCACCAATCTTCGTGTAGAATTTTAAAATTGTATTTTTTATTTTTTCGACTGCAGCATCTCCAATATTAGACCCTCCGAAACCATCAAAAATAAGAAATAATTTATTCTTTAAGTCTACTACTGCATCATCTTCATTTATCTGTAGATATGGCCCTTGATTTGTATAAACAGAATAACTTCTAAGCTTGGCCATATCTACTCCAAATAATCTTTCAACTTTTCAGTCGCTTTTATGTAATATTCACTATCCATAGGAGATACTTGCTGCACCTCTTGAAATTTCTCTTTTGCTTCATTGAATAAACTTAAAGACTCAGCAATAATCGCCTCTCTAAAAATCTTTTTAGACCTAAGAGTTAACCTATCTCTAATTTGATCCATTTCATTTAGGGCCTCTTTATTAGTAGGATCAAACTCAAGAATCTGATTATAAGTCTCATAGGCTCCCTTTAAATCCTGTCCTTCGTTTAAAGATCTTGCCTTACCAAGTAGAGGTCCAATAATGTTATTTAAGTTTTCTTTTGACTCATTCAACATTACTGTCGCTTCTTTAACTAAATCTTCATCCATTCCCTGTTGTCTTAGAAAGATTTCAAGCTTTAGAGTTGCACTATGCCACTCACCTTTAAGATAGAATGACTTCCCTGGCTCAAGAGCAGTCTCCTGCCTCTTTCTTTCAGCTTCCCGCTGAGCTTTTTCAACTGATATTCTATCCTGTTCTTTTCTCCACTCATCAAGCTCTAACTTAAGTTGAGGAACATCATAATTTTCAGGATCTAAACTTAGAATTTCTTGAAAAAGAGAACGAGCATATGTTTCTTGTTTATTTTTTACAGCTTCTTTTGCTTTAACAAGAAGTTTAGCAATTTTAACTTTTAACTCAGCTCTTCTAATTTCTTCTCTTTTCTTCTTCTCTGCTTCTTCAATTCTTGCAAGTCCCTCTTTTGCATTATTATAAATCTGATTTGAATTTTTATATTCAGGAATTACTTGTCTCAATCTTTCAATTTCTATTAGTGATTGTTCATACTTTCCACTTGATAATAGGTCTTGAGATAATAAGTATTGTGACTCTACAAATTCTAATTGTTCAGGAGTGAGCTTTATTTTAGGTTTTCCTAAGTCTTTCTTAGGAGCATTTGCAAGTTGTTCATTTTTCTTTTTATTTTTTTCACTTTCATCTGGTACTGGATCATCAGTTAGAAATACAAGAGCTAAAAGTAATCCGACAACAATATAGATAATTTTCTTTCTTTGTGCTGGGTCTTTTAAAGACTCTTTAGAAAAGAGAGACTTTGGACCAGTGTCGGCTTGTTGACCAAATCCATCTCCCTCAATCTCAACAACATCATCATCACCTTCATAATCAGATGATACTTCTACAACCTCTTCAACTTCAACAACTTGATTTTCTTCAACAGGCATTAGACGATCTTTTTCTTTTTCTAGAAAGTCTGAGCCAACTCTAAATGTAAATGTTGTTGAACCAATTATAAATTCATCATTATTTGTTAATACAGCCTGATTGATTCTCTCTCCATTTAGAAGAGTACCATTACCAGACTGTAAATCTTCGAGGACACATGTAATATTATTCTTTTTTAATTTTGCATGTGTAGAAGAAACTTCAGGATCATTTAGAACTATTTGGCACTTAGCAGGATCCCTACCAATTAAAACTTCTTGCTCATCAACATTAAATCTATCGTATGGTGCATTTTCGCCAAATAATTCAACAAAAAATGACGCAAAAGATTGCAAGACTTGAGTCTTATCTTCTTGATCTTCAAAGTCATCGTCTAGACCATATTCATCATACTCTTCTTCATATTCTCCACCATCGACATCATCTCCAAAGGTTTCAGTTCCATCGTTATCCTCAGGAAATTCCACATCATTATTTTCACCAGAGAAGAATGATGTATCTTCTCCTATAGCAGAGGCTCCACCGCTATCCATATCTTCAGAAGCTTCATCATCTATAGGATCAAGAGATTCTAGATCATCATTGTCAATAGACTCTTCAGGAAAGTCATTATCATTATCTTCATTTTCAATTTCACTATCATTACTAAGAGCAATTGTTTCAGTCATAGGTTCTGACGCTTCTTCAGCTTTTGGTTCTGAAACAGTCTCTACCGGCTGATTATTACTCAATTGATTAATGAAGCAAATAATAGAAAAGGGTCCTATTGTAATCATGTCACCATTATTAAGATTTGATTCAACAATGTGACTTCCATTGAGAATGACTTTTCCAAACTCAGAAATTTCTTTTATTTTCCAGTTTTGACCATCGTAATCTAGCTGAGCGTGCTCCCTTGAAACCATTTTATCATCAAGACACACATGACACTCTTGCGAACGTCCAATGAGGAAGCTGAGCCCTTGACCGGCCATAGTAAGTTCACTAGTTAAGTCAAACTCGCCTACAGATATGTTATTTCTAGAAACATTTAACTTCATCAGCCCTTAATCCCTGCTCTTCAACAATTATATCAATTTCTTTCTGAGCTCTCTTATATCTTTCATCTTCAGGTCTTTCTTGAAGGTATCGAACAATAGAACAATATATTCTTACTGCTTTTTTAAACTTTAAAGAGTCTATCTCTCTTTTGGCCTTATTGAACTGACTCTTCACTTCTTCATCTAAAAGCATTTTAGACTTTTCTAGATATGCACTTGCCCTACCATGATTTGGACTTAAGATTAGAGCTAGACTAAATTCTTCAATAGCTCTTATATAATTTTTTTCTCTTAACTCTCTAAACCCTCGGTGAAGAATTGTTCCAATTTTCTCTTCAGTTTCTTTGTCATAATTTTGATTTCTTTTTTTCAAATCAGTAGCTAAACTTTTATCCTCTGTTGCAATAACTGTGGCTTTCTTTTTAGGAGCTTTTACTTCTTCTCCATCATCTAGAAAAACAAATAATAAGCCTACTATAACAAGCCCGTAGATTAACTTCTTTTTTTTCGCAGCAGCTTCATCTTTAGCTTTTTTCTTTTTTGGGCTACTTACTTCCTCTTCATCATCTTCCTCATCTTCATCATCTTCATCATCATTATTATCTAGGTCTAACAACTCATTTTTTACTACGATAATATTAAACTTATAAACCGTTTGACCTATAATTATTTTATCTGAGTCAGAGAGTTTATGTTGATTAACCTTCAAATCATTTACAATTATACCATTTTGAGAACCTAGGTCTGTGACAATATATGAGTCTCCAAACCTTGTTAATTCCGCATGCTCCCGAGAGGATTTTGCATCAAGAACCTGTATATCAGCAGCCTCAGTTCTTCCAAGAACTAATCTCTTTCCTCTTAAATAATAAACAAGCCCCTTGTTCTTACCAGTCATACAGAGAATTCTATAATGAGTTCCTACTGCTTCAGGTTTTTTCAAGTCTCTTGTGAGTCTTACATTCTGACTTTTCATGCTCTCACAAATGTTATGTAATATGCCTTAGCAAAATTATCTTTTCCTAACAGACTAGCAATATGTATTTCATAAGGATTACCCTGTAATTCATATTCCCCTTCTTGATTTGTTCCACCATTGTTTGCAGAGTTATCACATAACTCGATTATAGTTCCAGCAAATCCTTTTTCTCTCGAAACATCTGAAATATTCATCCCTTGAGAACTAGACTCTCTTATTCCTGTAATATCTTCAGCTTCATTTGTTAAAGCTTGAACATTTTTCTCAGAGTCAAGAATTAACACAGGAACTCCTGCTCCTCTCATAAACTCTTTGAGAGTATTTACGTAACCTTCATCGCTTTCCATTTCTGCAAACTCATCATCAACCTCTTCATTCTGAAGCTCTCTATTTCTTTGCAAAATTGAATTTACAGATGATCTCAAAGAATTCATCTCACTGAAGAGAAAGCGACTTTCTAAGTTTCTTCTCTTACCTCTTAGTGCCTCTTCAATTTGATACTTCATCTCTTCTAGCGGCTTAATTGTTAAATAGTAAACAATAGAAAAGAATACTATAGCCACCAAGAATGAAGTCATTAACGCTTCAAGATAGGCCTTTGTACTTTCCTGACTTTCTACGGCTAGAGACTTTGGGCTAAATCGAATGGCAATAACACCAACAGGTTCCGTTTGGCCTGTCTTAGGATTAAATGCCATAATTTTTTTACCAATTCCAATTTCACCGCCATCAAGCCTCTTTTTATATATATTCTCTTCTGTTCTTGTTTTTTGTGCCCACTCTTTAACTTTGATGGAGTGAGTATCAGTTATATAACTATTCATACGAACAAGAGGTCTAACAATTCTTCCATCTAACTCAAATAAATCATAACTAGTAACGTCTTTAATATTATTCATAAACGCTGTATTAAGCTGATCTAAATTTTTTGATTCAAGAGCACGAGCGTTTGTTCTAGCAATCTCTTCTGCATAATGAGCCCCACGTTCTGCAGTTTCGAGAAGAAGGGTTCTCTTACTCGTTTGGATAACTGGAAAGATGGTTAATGTAATTGTTATAATACTCAGTATTGTAAGTAATATTCCAAATAACACTCTCCACTCATACTCTTCATTAATTCCATGAAAAACAGGCATTAGTTTATATTTAAATGCCCAAATTATTTTTGCAGGAAGGGATTCAGGAGCAGGAGGAGTCTCTGTCATGAAGTCTACTTCTTCATCATCCTCATCATCGTGTGCTCGCTTTTTTATTATAATTTTTTTCTCAGCGACATATACAACTTGTAAAATAGAGTCTGGTAAAGCTATCTTATCTCCATTTTTTATTGTCGCTCGCTTAATTATTTTTCCGTTTAAAAAAGTTCCATTAGAGCTTCCTAGATCTTGTAAATAAGCTGCATCTTTCGTGACAGTAACACCCATGTGCCTCTTCGAAATCCCATTAACAGGAAAATGAATATCACAATCTTCACTTCTACCAAGAGTATTCTCTCCATCGTGAAGTTCATACTCCTGTCCTCTAAGTTTTCCACCTACAACAACTAATTTGTACATATCATTTCCAATTGATCATCTTTTTTAATTCGACTCTTCAATGTTCCACTTTTTAATTCAAGAACCTGACTTGCCTTAAAATACATTAATGTTGCTCGCCATGGTTTTATATCTTCAATAACCTTCACAACTTTATATTCTTTATCCAAGAAAATAATATCGATTGCATATCTCATAAAAAATGTATGTATTGAATTACACTGTTTTATTAGTAGCCCATCAAATCCATACATATCTTTTTTAAACATCAGTCCAATAAGTCGAGATATAAAATCATCTGCGACCTTCAAGTTTTCACATAGGACTTCATCTTTGAATTTTATTATATTTGCCACTATTTTTTACCTACAACAAGCTCTAGAATGATTGGAGCCGCAACAACAATAAATACCGCTGGGACGATTAAAAATAACATTGGAAATAAAATTTTAGTTGCTGCAGTAGCTCCAGCCTTTTCAACTTCCGATGATTTTTTCTGCCTGATCTCTAAAGATAAAGCTTTTAAGATAGGACCGATAGACGCCCCCACAGAATCTGCTGCAATAAGAGTTGCACAGAACGATGAGATTTGAATAAGATCAATTCTCCATGCGAGATTTCTTAATGCTTCAGCTCGACTTGCACCAATTCTTATTTCCTTTATCATTGTTTCAAACTCTTCAGACAGTGCAGTTTTCTTTGCTTTTTCAACAACTTTTGTCATCGCTGCTACAAAGTCTAGACCTGCCTCTACTGAGAGTGCCAACATATCTACACAAAAAGGCATCGCCATAATAATCTGTTTTTGCCTCATTTGAATTCTTCCTTTTATCCATATATCGGGATAAACGAAACCTACAGCTCCAATAATAGGAATTATACTTAAAGGCCAATCTTCTTCTAGGAAAACTCTTACTCCAAAGAATACAATTGGAAATCCAACAATTAGAAATATTTTGAATGAGAAAAAATCTTCAGGAGTTAATACATCTGTAAGACCAGCAGATGCTAGCTTTCTTCTATACTTCTCTTTAATTTTCTTCTTAGACTTCATGGTCGAGACTATGGGGGTAACATATCTTTTAAAGAAAGGTTTTGAATAGCGAAGAACTATCCCATAGTTTTCTGTAGGTGCATTTTTCTTTTCACCATCTTCTAATTTTTCAGATGCCTTGAATTCCTCTTCATCTTGAAACATCATTATTGTAACAAGATAAACAGCAAGTCCAATTAGACCAATAGAAGAATAAAATAGTAAGTCAGAACCTGTATCTCTAGAGAGTCCACCCTTTAAAAACTCACAAGCATTTTCATGCCCACCTTTACATGCCTTAGTTACTAATTTTCGTCCTTTTGCCTTTGAAGTTTCACTCTCAGCACTTAGATACATTTGACCAGCTTCATAGCAATTGGCCATCTGTCCTCGTTCACACTCTTCATTTAATAATGCTACTAATTCTCTTGCAGATAAATTTTCGTAGCGGTTATTTTGTGCGAGCGTCATTGTTGGCGCAATTAGCGTCAAGAAAGTCAGTAAAAGTAAAACGATATGATATCCCCATTTTTTCATCTAAGTATAGGATATCAAAAGGATGTAATTAGGATGCTTAGAGGCAAAAAAAGCATCCTATTAAGAATAATGGACTAAAGAGATTAGGAATTTAAATTTTCAATTCTTTCTTTGACTTCATTAATAAACTCTTCAGAAGTTTTATTTCCAACTACTTTACTAATTTCCGGAATATAGACAGGATTGTATTCTTTTAAGTTTCTTTCTTTGCAGTTCATCACTCTATTATAGCGATCTAGAACTGTTTCATTTTTCAAAGTTTGATTCTTTTGAGCTTGTTTTAATCCTTCAAGTGCTTTTTTGGCAAACTCCATATCTTTATACTCAACAATATCTGCACCTGCATTGATCGCCATAACAGCGGCTTCTTCATAAGAGTATCTATCAGCAATTGCTTTCATTTGCATATCATCAGAAATGATAAGCTTAGTATAACGTAATTCATTTCTTAATATACTATATGCTTCAGGACATAGAGATGTTGGTAGATCTGGATTAATCTCCTCAACAATTACATGGGCCATCATTATAAATTCAACTCTTGATTTTATTGCCTTAATAAATGGTAAGAATTCTTCTTTTCTTATTTCATCTAGCGGTTTCTTTATTATTGGTAAATCGAAATGAGAATCTTTAGTTGTACATCCATGACCTGGGAAATGCTTTGCACACGACAGAATATTACTAGTTTGTAATCCTCGAATCACAGATGAAATATACTTAGAAACGGCTTCAGCATTCTTTCCAAATGCTCTATCTCCAATAACCTTATTTTGCTCATTATTTACGATATCGCATACTGGAGCTAAGTTTAAATTTACACCACATGCCTTAAGTTCTTTGGCCATAATTTGGCTACATTCAAAAACTGTCTTCGGAGAATTTAAACTTCCTAGTTCCATCATAGGTGGAACTTTTGTAAATCCAGTTTTAAATCTAAAGACACGTCCACCTTCGTTATCTACACATACAAATAGCGGATACTCTTTTCTTGTCGTTTGTATTTGATTTATTAGCTCGGCTAATTGAGCTGGAGATTCATAATTATTTGAAAAAAGAATTACTCCAGCTATATTTTCTTTTTCTAAAAACTCTCTCTCTTCTTCTAAGAGTGATGTTCCTGAAATACCTGTAATAATTAATTGTCCCAATTTACTCATTCTTCCACCTTTATTAGGTTAATCATATATTATTTTACTACTGCATGGAATCGGTGAAAGTTATCCTATTAAAAAGATTTTCTTGGATCTAAATAGTCTCTCAGCCCATCACCTAGTAAATTAAGCCCTATAATTAAACCTGCCATCACAGCAGATAACGTAATCACCATATATGGTGCTTCTAATAAAACAGTTTTAGCAATAGAAAGCATCGCTCCCCATGAATACTCAGAACCCCCAAGGCCTAAAAACCCGAGTGCTGCTTCACTTATAATCACTCCACTTACACCAAGAACAATATGAACCATCATGAGCGGTAAGATCGAAGGAACTATAACCTTTAAAAATAATCTAAGCTCTGGAACACCCACTGCTCTTGCACTTTCTACATAAGTTAAATTTATAATCCTCATAGTTTCACCACGAGCAATTCTTGCATAACCTGGCCAACCAGTTATGACTAAAGCAAAAACAAGTCCCCAGAATGATTGTCCAGTAACTGACATCACCATAATCGCAATCAATATACTTGGAAATATGAATATAAGATTAATAACTAAGTCACTTCCAATTTTAATAATATTACTTCCAGTTACTGACAAGTAACCGATAATTATTCCAATACTTGCTGAAGTTAGGCTAACTAGTAAAGAGACACCTAAGCTATATGCAAGACCTGCAGATAAGATTTCAACAACTGATCGACCGTAAATGTCTGTTCCAAGTATAAATCCTTCACTTCCAGGAAAAACTAACTCTTTAGTCATATCTGTTACAGGAAAGTATGGAGCAGTAATAGAGCCTCTTATAAAGTAACTGTAAATTAGCCAAGCAACTGCCCACAATAAATATGAGGAAAGAAGAATTGATCCTATTTTAATTTCTTTATTCATTTTCTTAGACATAGTTAGGCCTGAATCCTTGGGTCTATTTTAGAGTTGCAAAAATCTACAATAAAATAAACACCCATATAGATAATTGTTGAATATATAATCACACCTTGAACAACTGGATAATCTCTATTTTGAATCCCTTCAAAGAGGAGCATTCCCATTCCTGGTATATCAAATATTGTTTCAGTAATCATTGTTCCAGCAAGTACGACTGATAACTGGATAGCAACAACATTCAATATCGTTGGCAAACATACTTTAGTAAGTCTTTTTAAGACTTGCATTTCACTTAAACCTTTTGACTTAAGAACTTGAACCCACGGCTCACCCGCTTCTTCTAAAAGTTTATTTCTAGATACTCTCATCAGTACTGCACTTAACGGAATAATCAATGTAATGAGAGGAAGAATACTATGCTTAACACCACTCCATTCAGAGACAGGAAGTATTCCTAATTTTACAGAAAATATATAAACTAATATTGGCGCGAGTGAAAATATTGGAAAAGAAAGAAATATTAAAGAGATAATTCGAGACACATTATCAAATACACCTGCTCTTTTAAATCCAGCAATAATGCCTAAGAATGTACCTAAAAACATTGCACACCCAACAGATATAAAGGCCAAGACTACAGTGGGTCCCATATGTTTACTAATTAGAGTTTTTACTTCTTGCTTCTTAAAAAGACTTTCGCCCATGTCACCAGTAACAACACCAACAAGATAGTTCTTATACTGAATAAGGATAGGCTGATCTAGACCAAGCTGGGCCCTATACTTTACTATTTCTTCAGGTTTTGCTTCTGCACCTAACACTTTCTCTACGGGATCACCGGGAGTTGCTCTCAACACAATAAATATTGCACTAACAGCTATAAACATTGTAAAAAAAGAGTATCCAAGTTTTTTAAGTGATTCTTGCATTAATTAATCTCCACCATTGAAAGTCCTTGAGATACCCAAAACTTTTTCATTAATTCTTTATTATCATCTAGAAAATAAAATATGGACTGCCCACCAACGTCGAGAGTAAACCTTCTCTCACCTTTAGCGTTTCTTCCATCGTATTCAAATACACCTTCTGTAAATACTTCATTCGGTATGTTTAAGTACTGTTCTTGAAAGTAAGGATATCCTTCCCAAATAATGACAACTTTCATCGATCCACTATCTTTCTTGATTGCCTTATCAATAAAGCCTGTCGCCCTAGCACATTCAGTTAGCTGAGAAAAGTAACAAAAAATCCCCATCGTCTTTGGAAATGGAAATGTCCTTTTACCTTGCCACTGTTTCTCTGGGGAGAATAGTTTTACATCCATCGACTGTGTTTCTTCATTAACTTCCATTCGAGATACATATTTCTTTCCCTCAAACCAAACACTATATTCTGAAATCTCTGGTCTTAGAATCGTTAAACTCTTTTTTAAATTACCTAATTTTGAAATTACGATAAGCTTTTCAAGCTCTTTGGAATCACCAGATGCCTTTACTGTTTTCTTAACAATAAATTGGTTTTTACTTTTATTAAAACCTTTCTCTCTATTAATTAAAAAATTTCCGGCCTTATCAGTTAATTGAAACTTCTTTATAACTTTCTTTGTATTTCCAGCACCAGGGTTCCCCTCAAATGAAAAAGGATTTGATACCCCAACACTTTTCAAATAAGCACAAGAACTTATAAACATAAGACTAACTAAGAGAAATATTTTCTTCATAATTTAATCCGCTAAAAAAGATTCTATATTCTTATCGACTTCTCTATATGCTCCAGAGGAATCCATAAATTTTAAAAGATGATTTTTTAATTCTTCATTCTCATTAAAGTGAACACCTATTTTCTTCATTGGTACTTTAGATGCTCTTGAATTGACATAATCAACAATGTAAACGATATCTGCACATTTTAGAGAGTAAGGCTTTTCGTCAAACATCAGAGTAAATTCAACGTTACTTGATTCCTCAAGTCCCACAAAGTAACCAGTCTCTCTATTGTTTGCACAAAAAGACAAACCATTACTAGAAAGATCTAAAATTCTAAATCCCATCAACTCTGCGATTCCATCACTCTCCCCAACGATACTTTTAAGTCTTTCAGAAACAAAAGTATCAATTGCACTCGACGGAGCTTCATTAAATTTATTAAGAGAAATGATATTGCTCGCATTTTCATCTGAATAGACTTTAAAATACGCATAAACTTGATGATGAGGAAATGTTAATAACCTTTCGTTTGAACGTTTTTCACTTTTAAAGACATCATTATTTAATTTTATAATAACTCTTCCATCTTCATCAGAAATCAGATCACCTTTAGCAAAATAATCAACACTATTATAAGAAAAGTTTACAAAAACTCTATCTAATAACTTATGTGAATCAATTAGGGAATTTGAAATATCTAGAGTGAGTACTTGCTCTTTATATTCTTTTACAAAAGCAAGTACGGGCTCTTCGCCCTTACTCCAGACTCTAATTGGCTTTTCACCATTTACAAAACTTGAGATCTTTGAAGAGATCTCTGATACGTTCAATCCTGTGAACTTTTCTTTAGAGCTTTCCACCATGAAAGCCACCTCGTCATTTAAAGATTTAAGATAATGTAGCAACCTGTCTTAATAAGTGAATAGACTCTAGAGCCTTTCCACACCCTCTAACAACACATGTTAGTGGATCTTCAGCAAGAGAAACAGGTAAACCAGTTTTTTCTTTAATTAATACATCTAAGTTAGCAAGTAATGATCCACCACCAGCTAAAATAATTCCATTATCAACAATATCAGCAGCTAACTCAGGTGGAGTTTTTTCTAATGATACTTTAATCGACTCGATTACCTCTGCGATTGGATCAGCAAGTGCATCTCTAATTTCATCAGAAGTAACTTCAATAATCTTAGGAGCACCTGCGATTAAATCACGTCCTTTAACTTCGTAAGTCTTAACTTCATCATCAAATGGATATGCATTTCCAATAGACATCTTTATAGCTTCTGCTGTTCTCTCACCAATCAGTAGAGAATATTTTTTCTTAATATAAGAAGTAATTGCTTCATCAAACTTATCACCTGCAACTCTTACAGATTGAGAGTATACAATTCCACCTAGAGAAATAACTGCAACTTCAGTAGTTCCACCACCGATATCTACAATCATATTTCCAGAAGGCTCTGTAATAGGAAGTCCAGCTCCAATAGCTGCTGCCATTGGTTCTTCGATTAAGTATACTTCTCTTGCTCCCGCCTGCTCAGCAGATTCTTTTACAGCTCTCTTCTCAACTTGAGTAATCCCAAATGGAATACAAATAATAATTCTAGGCTTAATTAATTTTGAACCTACAAGCGACTTTTGAATAAAGTACTTTAACATTGCTTGAGTAACTTCAAAGTCAGAAATAACTCCATCCCTCATTGGTCTGATGGCCTTAATACTTCCTGGAGTACGACCAAGCATTTCTTTTGCTTCTTTACCTACTGCAAGTACTTTATTAATACCTTTCATCCCTTGATGAACTGCAACTACTGAAGGTTCATTTACAATGATCCCTCTATCCTTAGCATAAACCAGACAATTTGCAGTACCTAGGTCAATTGCTAAGTCATTTGAAAACCAATCTAATACTTTCTTGAACATTATGAATTCCTTATTATTTTATTTTTTAAATTACCAATTATAATGTCTTACTTTCTCACCTCTTTCAGCAATGTCGGCCATAGCCTCAATTCCAAGTTCGATGTGAATATCTGTATACTTTTTGAAAACTTCTTTTGCAGAACTCTTAGTTTTAATTCCACCTTTTTTCATAGGGCAGTCAGAAATTAAAAGTAATGCTCCGATATTTACCTTACTTACAAAGCAAGCTGTAAATAGTGCAGCAGTTTCCATCTCTACAGCAAGAACTCTTTCTTCGATTAAGTTCTGCTTAAATCTGTCATCAAACTCCCAAAATCTAAAATCTGTAGAGTGAATAGTACCTGTTCTATAATCATGTCCATGCTCAACTAAGATTTGAGAAACAAATTTTTGGACCTTGAATGTTGGCAGAGCAGGAACTTGTGGTGGTAAGAAATGATCCGATACACCCTCACCTCTAATTGAGGCAATAGGAAGAACAAAGTCTCCTACTTTAAGTGAAGTATGAACTGAACCTGCTAATCCTAGAAATAATACTGCTTTAGGATTTACAACAGAAACTAGCTCTCCAATTAATGCAGCCATTGCTGAACCAACACCAAACTCAATAATTGTTACTTGTGCTTTCTTTGAAGATGAAGCTTTAAAGGCTGAACCTTTTGTATAGTGGGCGTCGTCTAATAAAACATTGAAACGCTCAATATAATAATGAAAGTTTGTAAGAATAATTTGTTGTTGAAAATCACCAATCTCATGCCCAGTATATCTTTCTAGCATATCGATAGCTATTTTCTCTTTATCTTTATTCCAGTGAATTCTTCTTGCACGAAGCTTTGCTTTCTTCTCTTCAACAGAGTTTACCTGACGTTTTGTAGATAAACGTACTAAAGAATATGGATCTACAGATGCAGCCAATTCGCTACTTGCAGTTGATTTTACTTTTAGTGTGCTTGCCTTCTTACTTTTCTTTAAGCTAGCGCGAACAGAGCTCTTAGAGGAAGATGCTTTCTTAGAAACTTTCTTCGATTTTGTCGTAGATGCTTTCTTTTTTGAAACTTTGGTCTTCTTCTTTGATGACGCTGTAGTTTTTTTCGCTGTCTTTCCTTTGACGGCCATAGTCGAAATCCTTTTTAAATAAAAAAAATACAATAATAAAATGTACCACTTGGCCCTTTTTATTGACAACACCTAAGTGACTAAAATCCCCATAAAGACAAATAAAAGCCCGATTACTGCATCCAGTCAATATATATGCTGGATTTTGAATTTTTGCTTGTCAGAGTGGGTCATTTTTCTTAGTATGAGGAAACTAAAATTAGATATAACACATAGCAAAAGGATATCTCATGGGAATGGGTAGAAAAAGAACAATTACAAAAATGAAGCAAAGAAAAGGTCAAGCTAAGAAAAAAGCTAGAATCTTAAAAAGAATCCAAGCTGGTAAAAAGTAAGGCCTATAAAGCCTTACTTTTCTTTTAGAAAGTCTAAAAAATTATTCACCTATCAAGTATCTTTCAACTCTTTTCATTAAGAGACAATTTTCTAGTATTAAAATTTCTATAATTTAAAACTTTATTCAATTAGTTCAAAGTGTCTTTTTCCATTTATTCTAAGAATGGTATTTAACAGATAATTAATTTATTACGATATTTTACTAACATGTGCTTATAATAGAACTAAACAAATTTTAGCAAAAAGTTTATTATGAAATATTCTATTATAATTGTAACTTACGAGAGAACTGATTTATTACAGAAATGTATTTCGGAAATTCGACATCAATCTCCAAATACACCAATCTTTGTAGGCATCAAAGGTAATGATCATAAATCGTCACAGTACCTTCAAAACATATCCCAAGTTACTTTCAAATCTTTCCCTAAGAATACGGTCCCTTCAGATATTCGCAATCAGCTCATTAAGCTTGTGGAAACTCCATGGATTTGTTTTTTAGGTGAAGATGTTATTCCTTGTGATAATTATTTTAACATAGCCGAAAGCAATCTAGAGCTTAAGTCACTAGATATTTTTGGCGGTCCAGATACTTCGTATCCATCTGAAGAGTCTCTAGAAAAGGCCATATCACTTGCTCTCACATCTCCACTTGCAACTGCACAATCGAGAGTAAGACATATAGTTTCAGAAGTCTTTAACTCAGAGGCAACAGAACAAAACTTGTTACTTTGTAATTTATGGATGAAGACCTCTCTCTTTCATAAAGAAGAGAATTCTTTTGATATTAAATTTTTAAAAAACGAAGACAGTATTCTTTTAAACAAATTAATAAAGGAAGGAAAAACAACACACTTCTATGGTAAATTATACGTTCACCATAAGAAGATGGATAATTTATTTCAGATGATTTTATCTGTTATGAAAAGTGCGAACTTTAGAATGAAGTCTTTCATTCTTTATCCTAATTGTTTTCAACCTATTTATTTAGTACCAAGTATTACATTTCTATATTTAATATATCTTACCTTTTTCCCTAGCTTTGTAATATCGATACCACTGATAATCTATTTAATTACCCTTATTATTTTAAGCTGGAAGATATGCTCGAAGGAAAAGAGAATGAACCTCTTCCTTCAAGTTATTTTAATTCAAGGATTAATGAATTTAAGTTATGGAATGGGATTTATTTCACCACCTAGGTCTACAAAGTAGACTTAGTTTCTTCACTTTTTGCTTCTAAAGTTACTTGCTCTATTTTTCCTCTTCTTAATTTCAAAGGAACCATTTTCTTAAGCCAAACTCCATCATTTAAAAACCATGTTCCAGTAATACCAGTTAGGTTTTCTTTATTTCGTATTAACATTTCCAATTCATCTCTTGTCTCTGGAGAATTATCAGAAAGAACACTACTTATTACTTTAAACGCATCATACGCTCTCATCTCAATTAATCTTGGCTTCATTTTGTAACGATCAATGAAGTTATTAACAAAAGTGTTATCTTTAATACTGAAGTCATCACCTACAAAGTATAATGAGCCTAACTTATAACTCTCTCTACTTAAAGCCTGAGACCTCCAACTTGGTCCACCAATAATATTTAAATTGAAGGCATCAAAGTATGTAAAAGAAGGAATAATTTGTAAGGCTTCATTAGGGAATGCAGGGATAAAGACCCAATCAAAATCGATAATAGGCTTAAGATTTTGTATTCTTCTTGTAGAATAATTTTTCTCTAAAGAGTGGATATCCTCCATAATAGAAAGTTCTTCTTCTCTCTCTCTCTTATACTTTAGTCCAAGAAGTTTTTGAATTGTATCTCTATGATCGGTCTTACTCTTATCATATGTTTTAACATTAGTAACTTTAACGTCGTGAATTTTAGCTTTTCTCCAAAATTCGTCTATATATGCTCTACCTCTTTCAGAGTCAGGGTAAATAGCTGCTGCGTTCTTTCCAAAATGGGCCAACATATCTTCAGAGAAAAGATTATCAATCAGAGACTCTACAGATCCCGGTATCTCTAATAAAAGGTGGTTCTTTTCTTCTTTAGGTAAATATATTTGAGAAAGTGAAATAAAGAATACACCATGCTTTCTAGCCTCTAGATACTCTTTCGTTGCTTCAGAAGAGAACAGGCCACCAATAATAACTGAAACATAATTCTTTTCAACAAGTTCCTTAACTCTATAGGCACCAACAACACCACTTCCTTCACTATCTTTCACAAATATTTCAAAAGGAGGCTTACCTTTAAGTTTATTATTTAGCTCTCTAATTCCATTATCTATTCCAATAAGAGCTCTCTTACCAAACTCTACCTTATCGCCTGTTCTAGGAAGTATTACTCCAATAGAATGTGGATTCATCTTTGTGAAGTTCTCTAATCTAAATTTAAAATTAGCGACTAAAAGCGATACTTCCTGAAAACTACTATAACGATCTTCAACCCACTCTAGGAGATCTTTAGCATCTTCTTTTTTACCTTTATAATACAGCTTCTCAGCTTCCAGGTAACCGAGATAACCTACAACTAATATTGGCTCATCCTCGAACTCTTGCAGCAGTCTTCTCTTCTGCTTTTCTTCTAACTGAAAAAATGACCCCATTAACTTTTCGTACATTACTTCAGACTTTAAAGCACTTAAAGAATCTATAGATGAAAGGTACCAAATGAGGGATCTCATAGCGCTAGAAGGATTTTCAAGCTCATTTGCAATATTAAAATTAAGTTTATGAAATTTCTTACTCTCCGCAGGCTCTAAGTTTCTAAACTCTGCAATAGAAAGTGTTGAAAATGCTCTGTCTAAATAACCCATTTTATAATATGAGCTTGCTAAGTTTAAATGAATTTGTGCGGTTAGATTTTTATCAAGTCTTGACGATGATAACGCCATTTCAAAATTATAAATTGCTTGTTCATAATCTTTTCCACCAAAATTTATCACCCCAATTAAGTTTCTTCTTAGGGCCTTCTCTGTAGGTAGAAGTGTTTCTGTTTGATAAGACTTTAGCTTCTTTAAGGCCAGTTCAGACTGCCCTTTTTTATAGTCATCTTTTACTGAAGTAATAAATGTTAAAAATTTCTCTGAATATAAGTCACTTGGATCCCCTCCAGAAAGAAGGGATATTCCAGTGCAAGAGCTAAACGCAAACAATATAATAGTAAAAATAATCTTTTTCATGATTTCTTCTCTTTTAGTCCGTTAAAAGTAAAAACTAATTGTACGGTATGCAAAAAGAAAGAGCTAGGCTGTTTTATATGACACACCTAGACATTCGCCATAAATTCAAGATATTTAACTAGTCCCAGATAGAGAAAAATACAGTACTTACAGGTGGCTCACTCATAACGTCTTCCATTGCAGAATAGACACCTCTTTTAGTAGTCAAAGTGCAAAATGAAACACCATTTGCTTTAACACTTTTTACCAAAGGACTCGCAGTTACAGCTTCAATCTCTTCCTGTGGGCAAGAGTTCTCCTCTATAACATGTAAAATCAAACCCTTACATGAGCCAAATGATGGTGCATCTTGAATCATAACACGTATTGGTAACTCACAAGCAAAGCTTGCTTTCATTGAAAACATAATGATTGCACATATTTTAATAAAGTTCATAATTTCTCCCAGTCCTATACACTTTAAAATAATTTTCCGTTTATGTGCCTACCCCGAGTAAAGTTTACTTATGGCCCTACACAGGTATTTATTCATTTTATAAAAGATGTAATGCTAAATTTTCTATTCACATTTTTAATCACCATAAATACTTTCGCTGCTGTTAGCTTGAGTGAGTTTCAGCAATTAAAAGACTCCCTCCATCTAGCTTTTAAGGAGCTTAGACCAGACTCGACTCATAGACTGTTTATCAATCTTACAAATGATCTTCCCGAAAATTATTGGTGGGACTTAGATGTTGTACATGCTTCTTATTCCAACCTAGGAAATAATCATAATATTTTTATATTCGGAGGTTTTGCGAAACTTCAAGAGATGACATTAGATGGACTCGCAATTACAGCATGTCATGAAATAGCTCATGGAATTGGAGGGGCTCCCTATAAAATATCGGGGACTTCAACAGAGGGACAGGCTGATTACTATGCAACGAAGTACTGCCTTCCAAAAGTATTTAAGTATCTCAATCAAAGTTCAGAAGTCACAGAGTCTCAATTTAACCTAAATTTTTGCAAGAAAAGTAGCGATTACACTTATTGTATGAGGGCCCTCACCGCATTAGAAAGTAATATCTACTTCTACAAAACCCTAGGGGATATTGTTTACTTCAATACTCAATCTGATGAGGTTGCCACAAACCTTAATACTAGTCCTACATTCTATCCAAGCTCACAGTGTAGAATCGATACTTCTCTTCGTGGAGTTATCAAAAGATCTAGACCAGCTTGCTGGTTTCCTAAGAATTAATTTTAATACCTAAGCAATTAGCTCTAGAACAAGTGCGTCTTTATTCTCAAACATTATTGACTACTATGTAGTCACAGGAGAGAGCGTTGCTAAAAATTATTACTTCAACCCTAATTTTACTTTTATCCATTAATTCTTATTCACTAGTTGGAGCTGGAGGCTACGTTCCCTTTGGCTTCAGTACACAAAAAGATGCTGATGGGTCGAGAAGAACCTTCTCTTTTGAGCCATATATTTTTATAAATGGCGTATTACGTGCCCCATACAATCATATCTTTCTTCCGGAGCTTGGTTATGTTTTCCATACATCTGAAAAGTATGATGATTATAAGAAGTCCACAATGTTTCTTCTTTTAGACCTAGGCTATATGTTGAGACCTAACCTTGTTCTTAGGTACGGAGTTGGTATATTTAAAACTTCTATAAGTTCAGATGGAGGAGCTGTAACTCTTGCAAATGGATCTGGAACATCTACTTACTATCGCCCCAATGAATCTAAAACTACTTACAATACGACTTGGAATTTAGGAATTGAAAAATCTTGGACTCGAAATTATGCCACAAAGTTCGAGCTCTATTTATTTGAACCTATCTCCTCTAAAAGAGATATTAGCTACTCACTCTCACTTGCTTACTACCTTTAGGATATTATATGTACAAACTTTTATTGATATTTCTTCTTTCATATAACACGCTAGGTTTTACTCTAACCACGAGTCCTCCTACTAAATTTTCAGCGAATGAAATTGTTGTAAATGTATCGAGTGATAGTTGCGCATCAGCAGGAATGACAAACTCTGTATTACTCGACATGGTAGAAGAAGCCGCTGAAGAGTATTGGAATAGAGTAACTACAGCAAATATTAAACTAGTAAGAGGAAATATTGTTTCAACGACACTGAACTCTTTAACATCTGTTGGCCAAGCAGCATCAACAACTTCTCCAAATACTATAATTGTAGGCTGTAGTACAAACACAACACTATTTCCAAGTCCAGCTAGCGACTCTACTTTAGGTGTTGGTGGAATAGGAAACTACTCAGATGGGCCTAAAGGCGCCTTTCTTGTAAACGCTAATGGAAACTTTATCAACCAAGGACAGTCTGAGAAAGTTGCAGTAATTGCTCATGAGCTTGGCCACGCCCTAGGTCTTGGCCACTCTTCAGATGAAGTTGCGTTAATGTACTACTCTGTTGGTGCAAAGATTCAAGAGCGTTTAACTATGGATGATAAAGATGGTTTAACTTACCTCTACCCAAATGAAGATAAGATACCTGCAAGCTGTGGTTCTGTTACATATAATAAGGATAGAGGAATATTTAGCTTAAGCCTTATTGGCCTACTCATGATGACTTTTTTGTCTTTAAAAAAGAAAAGGCCTTCACTTGAAGGCCTTAATTCTTATTGAAATAAATTCTTAACTTTATCGAAGAATCCATTACTCATTGGGTGAGAAGACTCTGTGTCAAAAGTAGATAACTTTTGGAAAAGCTCTTCTTGCTCCTTAGTTAACTTCTGAGGAGTTTCAACATGGATATGCATAATTTGATCACCGTTACCATAACCACCTAATCTTTGAATACCTTTACCTTTAAGTCTCATCTTCTTTCCAGACTGAGTTCCAGTAGGAACCTTAACAGAAACTTTTCCATCAAGTGTTGGTACTTCAACTTCAGCACCAAGAGCGGCCTGAGAGAATGATACAGGAATTGTACAATGAACATCAAAACCATCTCTTTCAAAAAGCTCATGTTCTTTAATATCTATAACAACATAAAGGTCACCAGCTGGACCACCTTTAGAACCGGCATCACCTTCACCAGTTAGCTTAAGTCTCTGTCCATGATCAATCCCACCAGGAACTTTAACTTCAAGCTCAGTTTTCTTTCTAGTTCTTCCATCTCCGTGACAAGTATCACAAGGATCGCTTATTGTTTGTCCTGCTCCTGAACACTTAGGACAGGTTTGAGAAACTGTGAAGAAGCCTTGTTGCCTTCTTACTTCTCCCATACCGCCACACATATCACAATTAACTGGCTTAGATCCGTCTTTACCACCTGTTCCATGGCATGTACCACACTCAGCAAGTCTAGTAAGACTAATATTCTTTTCACATCCAAATGCAGCTTCAGAGAAATCTACCTCTAGAGTCATTTGTAAATCATTTCCAGGTCTGGCCGATGAACGTCTACGTCCACCTCTACTTCTACCACCACCAAAGATATCTCCAAAGATATCTCCAAGGTCACCAAAGTCTCCAAATCCGCCACCACCGAATCCACCTCCGGCTTGTCCGTCTACACCTGCATGTCCAAACTGATCATAACGAGACTTCTTATTCTCATCTAGGAGAACCTCTGCTGCTTCAGAAGCTTCTTTAAACTTTACTTCTGCTTCAGCATCATCTGGATTTCTATCAGGGTGATATTTCATGGCCTTTTTTCTATAGGCCTTTTTAATTTCGTCCTTACTAGCGCCTTTATCAACCCCTAGAACTTCGTAATAATCTCTCTTACTCATAATATTCCTTATACGAGGAAGAGGTGTTTGATGATTTTACCCATCGAACACCTCTACATCATTATTTATTCTTTTGGCCTTCGCCTTTAATGCAATTAAACTTCTTTAAAGTCTGCATCAACAACGTCGTCGTCGTCTTTCTTAGCTTGCCCTGCTTCTGGTCCTGGTTGTTCACCACCCATGTCTGGTCCAGCTTGTCCTTCAGCTCCTGGCTGTTGGTACATTTGTTGTGCAATTTTATGAGAGGCATTTTGAAGTCTTTCTTGCTCAGCTTTTAACTCATCAAGAATCTCAGACTCTAATTTACCTTTGGCAGCTTCAATAGCAGCTTCAAGCTCTTTCTTATCACCTTCAGCAATTTTATCTCCACCATCTTTAATCATTTTTTCAGAACTTAAGATTAGAGCATCTAAACCATTTCTAGTATCTACAATCTCTCTTCTCTTAGAGTCTGCATCTTTGTTTGCTTCAGCTTCTTTAACCATTCTTTCGATTTCATCATCAGAAAGTCCTGAACCTGCAGTAATCTTAACTTCTTGCTTGTTACCTGTTGCTTTATCTACAGCAGAAACGTTAACAATTCCGTTAGCATCGATATCAAAGATAACTTCAACTTGAGGAACACCTCTTGGAGCTGGAGCAATTCCAGTTAGATCAAATCTACCTAGAGTTTTGTTATCATTAGCAAATTCTCTTTCACCTTGAAGTACGTGAATAGAAACAGCTGGTTGATTGTCTTGAGCAGTTGAGAAAACTTGTGATTTCTTAACTGGGATTGTTGTATTTTTGTCGATGATCTTAGTTGTTACACCACCAAGAGTCTCAATACCTAGAGAAAGTGGAGTTACATCAAGAAGTAGAACATCTTTAACGTCACCAGCTAGTACACCACCTTGAATAGCAGCACCTGCAGCAACAACTTCATCAGGGTTAACACCTTTCGAAGCTTCTTTACCAAAAATTTCTTTAACTCTTTCTTGTACAGCAGGCATTCTTGTTGAACCACCAACAAGGATAACCTCATCAATTTCGTTCTTATCAAGTCCTGAATCATCTAGACATGTTAAACATGGCTTAGCTAGTGCTTCTAAATCTTTTGCAATTAAAGACTCAAATTTTGCTCTAGAAAGATTGATATTTAAGTGCTTTGGCCCAGAAGCGTCAGCAGTGATGAATGGTAAGTTAACGTCAGTGCTGTTTACATTTGAAAGCTCGTGTTTAGCTTTTTCTGCAGCTTCTTTAAGTCTTTGAAGTGCCATTTGATCTTTTCTTAAATCAATTCCTTCAGTCTTGTTAAACTCTTCAGCTAGAAAGTTGATGATATCTTCATCAAAGTTTTCCCCACCTAGGAATGTATCACCGTTAGTAGCTTTAACTTCGAAAACACCATCAGTTGTAATTTCAAGAATTGAAATATCAAATGTACCACCACCAAGGTCAAATACAGCGATATTCTTATCTACTTTTGAATCAAGCCCGTAAGCAAGTGCCGCAGCAGTTGGCTCGTTAATGATTCTTTTAACTTCAAGACCTGCAATTTTACCTGCATCTTTTGTAGCTTGTCTTTGAGCATCGTTAAAGTATGCAGGAACAGTAATAACTGCTTCTGAAACTGATTCACCTAAGTAATCTTCTGCTGCTTTCTTCAGTTTTTGAAGAACGATTGCTGAGATCTCTTGAGGAGACATTTCTTTTCCATCAACTTTAACCCAAGCATCACCATTCTTGTTTGCAAAGATATCGAATGGAGCAACGTCAGCAAATTTCTTTGCTTCTGGAGTATCAGCCTTACGACCAATCAGTCTTTTAATTCCGTATAAAGTTTTAGTAGGGTTTGTAACAGCTTGTCTCTTTGCTACTTGACCAACAAGGTTATCACCATTACTAGCGAAACCAATAACAGAAGGAGTTGTGTTGTGCCCTTCTGCGTTTGCAATAATTTTATACTTTCCGTTTTCAAGAACAGAAACACAAGAGTTTGTAGTTCCTAAATCTATTCCAATAATTTTACCCATGGTAATCTCCTTTATTATTTTATAATTAGTTTTTTACAATTATTACTTTTGCCGCTCTCAATAAACGACCGTTTAATATATAACCTTTTTGAAACTCTGAAATGATCTCATCATCTTTCTTTCCCTCTGCTGGCTGTTGGGCCATTGCTTCGTGAAAATTTGGATCAAAAGTTTTTCCAATTGATTCAATTTCAGTTAATCCGTTAGAAAGAAGAACATCTGAGAATTGCTTTTTAACCATATCTACACCTACGTAAATATTCTTAACTTTCTCATCTTCATCATTCTCAATAGCAGTAAGAGTTCTATCTAAGTTATCTAAAACTTCTAAAAGAGATGAGAGAACTTTTTCATTTCCATACTTTAAAAGATTGTCAGTTTCTCTAGCCTGTCTCTTTTTAAGATTTTCCATTTCTGCAGCTAAATAATAAAACTTCGCCTTAAAGTCCTCTTGCTCAGCTTGAGCTTTCTCTTCTTCTGTTTGCTCTTCTTTCGCTTCTAGAGTTTCAACATTATCATTCTCAACTTCTTCCGAAATTGGCGCTGTCTCTTCAACTTTAGTTTCTAAATTTTCAGTATTTTCTGTAGTCATTTTTTCTCTGCTCCTAAAGCGTTTTCATATCTTTTTATAAGATGGTTTCAATATCCTCAGTGTCAATGTTAGAAAAATAAAAAACTTTCCACTCTTCTAGTGTGGCAATAAAAACAGCCACTTAACCTCTTGGCATCGCAATTGAATATATATAAGTAACACAGAGAGTACTCACATAAGCTACTGAAAACACGTATACCAATTTATCAAGGAACTGACGAGTGTCGAAAATTAAGACAATTATTCTTCTCCTAACTCTATCTTGTAATATATATGCAAAAGGGATCGATGTATCTGAAGAGTATTTATTTTCTAAGACACAGATTCAAAATCATTCATTTAATGATGAACTCCTAACCAGCTACCTTAAGTCTCAAACAGTTTTATTAATTCCAGGAGTTCTCTCTCAATCATTTAGCTCAACTTCTACTCAAAGAATTAAAATAGATTACCTTATTGGCAGTATTTTTAGAGATCATGAAGATTGGTTAATAGAAAAAGGAATAAATTACGAGTCTCTTGAAATTGAGTCAGAAGCCTCCCCAGAAGAGAATAAAGAGTTTATCATTCAAATTCTTGAAGAACTTCCTGATAACATTATTATTTTTACTCACAGTAAAGGTGGACTTGATACTTTTGAAGCATTAGTTCATAGACCTGACTTACTAGAAAAGATAACCGGTGTTATTACCGTTCAAACTCCATTCAAAGGTGCTCCAGTGGCAGATGCGTTTACAAGAAACTCTCTTGTAAAAAACATTAGTGAGTGGTTGTTTAGATTCCTAGGAGGATCTGAAGGTGGAATTCTTAGTCTCACAACAAAAGAATCACGACTAAGAAATCAAAAATACAATGAAGACTTTCAGAGGATAATTCAGGAAATACCTGTGATTAACTATGGGTCCTTTAAAGAAGATACCTTTGGTTGGGATACACCTCTAGAGATTTTTAGAGATTACACATATAAAAAAGCAGGTAAAAGTGATGGTGTAGTTCCCCTAGAGAATTCATTCTTAGATAACACCTACCAAGTAACTGAGTCAGGGGTGGACCACTTAAATAGTGTTACGAATACTCAAGGAGTGAGAAGACTCACATTTCTACCTCAGCTAAACTACAAGCAAGAGTGGACATTCGATAGAAAGTCTCATTTCCAGGCGCTCTTAGAAGTACTTAGAAAGGTTTCATATTAAATCGTATTTAAATAAATCATTCATGAGAGAATCTAAAACTAAAAAACCTCCAGAGCTTAAACTTACTTTAGAGCCTTCTCTTTCAGCAACATAACCCAGCTCTTGCCACTCATCTAATAGAGTATTTAGTCTTTCAGAATTTTCTATTAATCTTGAAAAGTCATATAACTGATTAATTCTAAGTCCCATATAGACTTCCTCTAGCCTCTTCTCATCATCAGTAAGAACTTCTTCTACATATTCACCTTTAGATACTTTCCATTTATATCTTATTGATGATTCTTTAAGGAACCCCGTAGCTGATGCTCCAAGGGCAGCAACAGACTCACTTCTCCAATATTTAAGATTGTGTCTAGATTCTTTTTTAGGTTTAGAAAAGTTTGAAACTTCATAATGCTCAAACCCTTTGCTCTTTAAGAAGTTTGAGACATCCATATATTCTTTTTCAATATATTCTTCACTCGGTAGGTGATCTTTATGGATATACCCCGCTTTTGTTGTCAAAATATAAAGACTGATATGCTCAGGGTTATATTCTAATATCTCTTTCAATTCTTTTATAATGTCCCTGTTATATTTTTCAGAAAATGGTAGTCCCAACATAAAGTCGACAGAGAAATGTAAATTATTTGAGTGAAAAAACTTAAGAGTATCAAACACATCATCAATATTATGAACACGGTCAATTATTTTTAAAAAATTTGCATCCAATGACTGAATACCCAGAGAATAACGATTTACTCCAGTACTTTCCCAAGCACTGAGACCATCTGCCGTCCAGGCCCCAGGATTCACCTCAAGTGTAAATTCAGCACTAGTGCTCAATTCGATATTTCTTTCAAGGAGAAAATTTTTCAAAAACTTAGCTCCTCTAACATCCCAAAGAGAAGGTGTTCCTCCTCCTAAATATAGCGTATTTAAAACTTTTATTTTGGAGTTATTTTTATCAAATAATTTCTGTAATTCAGAAAAGCCCTCTAATAAAGACTCTTCAAAGTTTTGATACTCTAAATCTTTATCGTTAGGGACATTTTTATAGAAGTCACAGTAGTTACATAAGTGTCGACAAAAAGGAAAATGAATGTAAAGTGAGTCTACATGGTGAAATTTCATTTTTTTACCTTATAAAATAGCTGCCTTCATCTATAATAGAGTGAGTTTAAATTAATCAAAATAGGATATATATGCAACATGATCAAATGACACTAAAAAATGGCCTTGAAACTCTATTTATCGACTTTCCAGGGTCAACTAGTTCAAGTGTTCAAATTTGGTTTAAGGCCGGATCGGCCCTAGAAGCAAAAAAAGACGAAGGTATTGCACATTTTCTGGAACATATGTTTTTTAAAGGAACAAAGAAAAGACCAGGTGCTGCGATTGCTCACGAAGTTGAATCTTTTGGTGGTGAAGTAAATGCATTCACATCATTTGACTATACTTGCTATTATATCAATTCACCTAGTTCCAAAATAATTCCAACAACAGATATTCTTCTAGATATGGTTTCAAACCCTATGTTTAAGAAAGATGACTTTATACCTGAAATAGGAGTTGTTTTTGAGGAATACAGAAGGTCTCAGGATAATTCAAACCAATTTTCATTTCAAAAAATACAGAAGAGTAGCTTTACGAATGGTTATGCTCACCCAATTCTTGGAACAGAAAAAACTATTTTAAAGTTTAATAAAGAACAATTACAAGAATTTAGAAAGAAGCATTACAATTTAAATAATGCACTTCTTGTTGTATCTGGTGATCTCAAAAATAAAAACAAAATAATTAAAACAATAGAAAAGTATAAGCTTCCAAAAGGGGAGTCATCTGTATTCCCTAAATTTAAACTAAAAAAGACACCAACAATCAATGTTCATAAAAAAGATGTAAGAATGTCACAACTAACTCTTACAATTCAAGGGCCAGCATATGCTGACTCAAATGCTGCAGCTGAAGATCTTGCACTAAGCACACTTGGGCACGGTGAAACATCTAGGCTGCATAGAAAATTAGTCCTAGATGGAACGCTTTCAAACGGAGCATCTAGCTCTACAATGTTTATGAGTAAAGGTGGTGTTCACTTTCTAAGAGTTAGCCTTCCTCATAAAAACTTAAAAAAAGCGCTTAAGAGGCTTGAGGTAATATTTAAAGACTTAGTTAAAAACGGTCTTAAAAAAGATGAAATTACAAAAATCCAAAATCAATATGTCGCTTCTAAAATCTATGAAAAAGAATCTTTAGAGTCTTACGCATTTTCTCTAGGTCATGGTTTTGCTCAAGCAGGAAATATAAACTGTGAAGAAGATTTCATAAATAGAATTAAAGGAACATCAATTACTGAGGTAAATCAGACATTTAAAGAAATATTTTCTCGACCTATCCACATTTCACTACAGGTTCCTCAGGATACAGATACAGAGAAAGCTCATAAAATGCTTGAGGATTTCCAACTCAACACTTCAAAGCTAAAAGATCTTGCCAAAGATACAAATGTTAAAGAAATGGGATTAACATCAAAGTTTGACCCTCAAGTTAGGGTTATTGAATTAAAGAAAGGAATTTCACTTCTTTATAGACATAATCCACTTAACCCAACTTTTGTATTACATACTTACTTAAAAGGTGGACTGACCGAAGAAACAGCAAAAAACAACGGTATTTACCACCTACTTAGTGGGACTATTTCAAAGGGTCATCAAGACAAGTTTTATGATGAATTAAAAGAAGAATTAGAAAATAAGTCAGCACATATCTCTGGTTTCACTGGAAAGAATGCATATGGAATTACAATGCATGGACTTACTGAAAATGCTCCAGGTTTATTCAAAGATTTTTTTGCAACATTAACAAAACCAAACTTTGAGCAAAAATTTATTGATCATGAAAAAGAAATGACTTTAAGACATATTGAGAATCAAAAAGAAGATCCTATTAGGCATTGCTTCTCTAAAGTAAACCAGTATGCTTTTAAAAATCATCCATACAGCTTGAATATACTAGGATCAATCGAAAATATTAATAAGCTTAAACGTGAAGATTTACTTGCTCTACATAATGAAAACTTAAATAAGAAAGAAATTCTTATTAGCTACTGTGGTGACCTTTCTTTAGAAGAAGTCATGAGCATGATCAACAAAGAAATTAAGCCTCTTGAGAAAAGAGCAAAAAATAAACTTGTAGTAAAGCCTATCAAACCAGAAGTGGGTCAAAAACATTTTATAAAATTTGATAGAGAGCAAACTCAAATCTTTCACTTTATTCCAAGTGCTAAACTAGGAAAGAAAGAGAACATTGTTTTAAAAATGATTGCAACTCACCTTTCAGGTCAATCAAGTGAACTTTTCGTAGAAGTAAGAGATAAGCAAGGACTATGCTATTCTGCTCAACCAATTCATTTCACAGCACTTGAAGCTGGGTACTGGGGAATCTACATGGCCTCAGGATATGATAAAGTTAAGCCAGCAATCAAAGCAATCACAGAGATTATTGAGAAGCTTAGAGACCATGGTCTATCTAAGAAAGATTTCAACAGAATTAAGAAAATGATTGAAGGTCAATCTCTACTAAATGTTCAAACAAATGAAGACTATGCAAATATCTATTCTGTTCCAACTCTTCAAGGCCTAGGGCTTGATTGGTATCATGAAGGAAATATTCAAATTAATCAGATTACTTATGAAGAGTTCCAAAAAGAAATTAAAAAAGTTTTTAAGAGAAAATGGAATACTGTTATCGTAGGTAGAGAGGACGCATAATTTTTAACTCATCTTTAATTTTGATTAAAGATGAGTATGTTTTTCGTTTCTTAATAAGTTTTATTAATAAGAAATATCACTTAGGAAGCTATCCAAATAAGATCGTCTTCCTTTGCATTACTTGAACACTCCTTAGAAAGTAGCTCCATTAGAAGAGCAGCGTTACTAAACTTCTTTGAAAATTCATTATAAAAAGAATCTACATCATAAAAAGATGGAACCAAATTATTTAACTTTGAGTATGCTGCTTGTCCAATATCTCGATAATAACTGACATCAACTATCTTTTTATTTAGTGAATCTGCAAAGAATCCACAAACGAAAAGTGCAGTATCTCCTATATCTTTGAGCTCTCTTATTCTTTTCTTTTTTGGAAGATGTGTTGATTCCATTAGCTTAATTCCAAGAATCTTCTCAGAAGTCTTCCCTTCTTTTTCTTCAAAAAAATGATGGGCCATTCCAAATTTATCCATTACTAAACTTGAGTAATAGATATCCTCTCTTTGTAGTGGGGTTGAAAACTTTTGGTTTAATTCAACTAATTGATCAAAGAAATAACACTGTAAACTTGTCTCTAATATAAGATTGCTAGATAAGCTGCCTGACATCGATTCTCCTTAACGAAGTTTCAATAACTTAAGTGAATAATTTTAGAACTTCTTCACTAACCTATTCAAATAATAACACAGTGCCCCTACAGAAGAAATTCTGCATTTTTTTCCACTACTTAGAATTTTCAAAATGTGCAAAAGTGCCAATTTTTTGATAGCTTTAGCCAATCAATTTAAATTCAAAGTGGAGCATCATGAAATCGATTAATGACTGGAAAGAACTCGCTACAAAAGAGCAGAAAGGAAAATCTCCAGAATCTCTAATTACTAAATCCGCAGAGGGAATAGACATAAAACCTCTTTATACTAAAGAGGATACAGACTCATATAATAACACTAACACAATGCCTGGCTTTGCACCTTTTATTAGAGGACCTAGAGCTACAATGTACACAGGTAGACCTTGGACAATTAGGCAATACGCTGGCTTTTCAACAGCAGAAGAATCAAACGCATTCTACAGAAAAGCACTCGCAGCAGGTGGACAAGGTGTATCTGTAGCATTTGATTTGGCCACTCACAGAGGATATGACTCAGATCATCCAAGGGTCAGTGGAGATGTAGGAAAGGCCGGAGTTGCAATAGACAGTGTTGAAGATATGAAAGTTCTCTTTGACTCTATTCCTTTAGATAAAGTATCCGTTTCAATGACTATGAACGGAGCTGTTCTTCCAATTCTTGCAAACTATATTGTTGCAGCAGAAGAGCAAGGAGTCTCACAGGATAAACTTTCAGGAACAATTCAAAATGATATCCTAAAAGAGTTTATGGTTAGAAATACATATATCTATCCACCAGCTCCTTCAATGAAAGCAATTGCTGATATATTTGAGTACACTTCAAAGAAAATGCCTAAATTCAATTCAATATCAATTTCAGGTTATCATATACAAGAAGCTGGTGCAGACAATGCTCTAGAGCTAGCCTACACACTAGCTGATGGTAGAGAGTATATAGAAACAGCTATCGCAGCAGGTATGAACATAGATGACTTTGCTCCAAGGCTTTCATTCTTCTTTGGTATTGGAATGAATTTCTACATGGAAATTGCCAAACTAAGAGCGGCCAGAATGCTATGGGCAGAGATCGTAAGTGAGTACGAACCTAAAAATGTAAAATCAACAATGCTTAGAACTCATTGCCAAACATCAGGTTGGTCACTAACAGAGCAAGACCCATATAACAATGTGATAAGAACAACAGTAGAGGCCATGGCCGCAGTATTTGGAGGGACACAATCTCTCCACACAAATGCACTTGATGAAGCAGTTGCACTACCGACTGAATTCTCAGCAAGAATTGCAAGAAATACACAGATCATACTTCAAGAAGAAACAGGAATCACAAATGTTGTAGATCCTTGGGGTGGATCTTACATGATGGAAACACTTACAAATGAAATTGCAGATAAAGCTCGCGGACTTATGGAAGAAGTTCATAAGCTAGGTGGTATGGCCAAAGCTATTGAGTCAGGAGTTCCAAAACTTAAAATTGAAGAAGCAGCCGCTATCAAACAAGCAAAAATTGATAGAGGAGAACATACAATTGTAGGTGTTAATAAGTACAAAGTAGAAAACGAAGAAGAGATGGAAATTCTCGAGATTGATAATTCAGCTGTACGAGAGTCTCAAATTAAAAGACTAGCTGTTCTAAAAAAAGAAAGAGATGATAGTAACGTAAAAGTAGCTTTAGAAGCACTTACTAAATATGCACAAACCGGTATTGGTAATGGACTTGAGTTAGCTGTTAATGCAGCAAGAGTACGTTGTACTGTAGGTGAAATTTCAGATGCACTAGAGACACACTGGGGAAGATATAAAGCAAACTCAGGAACAGTATCTGGTGTCTACGGTAACGCATACGAAGAAGATGAGAACTGGAATATGATAAAAGAAAAAATTGCGAACTTCGAAAAGACTCATGGAAGAAGACCTAGAATGCTTGTTGCTAAGATGGGACAAGATGGTCACGACCGAGGTGCAAAAGTAATTGCTACAGCATATGCTGATGTAGGATTCGATATTGACCTAGCTCCTCTTTTTTCAACTCCAGAAGAAGTTGCAAAACAAGCTGTTGAAAATGATGTTCACGTTATTGGTGTTTCATCACTAGCAGCAGGCCATAAAACTCTAATTCCTTCTTTAATTAATGAACTCAAAAAACTTGATTCTGAAGATATCGTTGTCGTTGCAGGAGGAGTTATCCCTAAGCAAGATTATGAATTTTTATATGATGCAGGAGTTAAAGGAATATACGGTCCGGGTACTGCAATTCCATACGCTGCCGAAGATGTTCTTAAGCATATAGAAGAAAATAAAAAGTAAGTATGTATAAAGTAGATGAAAAAGATATTCTCTCAGGTAATAGAAGAGCCCTAGCTAAGGCCATTACTCTTATTGAAAGTAAGAGAGATGATCATAGAATTAAGGGACAGGAGCTACTTGAAAAAGTACTTCCCTCTTCTGGCAATAGTATACGAATAGGAATTACAGGTACTCCAGGAGTAGGTAAATCAACCTTTATCGAAAGCTTTGGACTCTACTTAATATCTAAGGGCCATAAAGTTGCCGTTCTTGCAGTTGACCCAAGTTCACCAATATCTGGTGGAAGTATTATGGGAGATAAAACAAGAATGGAAATGCTTTCTCAAAACGAGAATGCTTTTATTAGGCCCTCTCCTTCCTCTGGAAGCCTTGGTGGTGTAGCAGGAAAGACTAGAGAGACTGCACTACTATGTGAAGCTGCAGGATATGATGTAATCCTCATAGAGACAGTAGGCGTTGGTCAATCTGAATTTGAAGTCGCATCTATGGTTGATTTCTTTCTAGTACTCATGTTGCCAAATGCTGGAGATGAACTACAGGGAATAAAGAAAGGTATTCTTGAATTGGCCGATTCTATTGTCATCAATAAAGTAGACGGAGACTCTATAAACTTAGCGTCCCAAACAAAAGCTCATTACTCCGGAGCACTACAAATCATTCACCCTACTTCATTCTGGAGACCAGAAGTACAACTTATTTCCTCTCTCGAAAATAAGAATATTGATGGTGTTTGGGAAATGATTCAGAGGTACAAGAATGAAGCGCTAAAGAATGGTGAGCTTCAAGAAAAAAGAATCAATCAAAATAAGAATTGGATGCAAAAGTTGATTGTAGATTTAATCGATATAAAACTAAAACAGCATCCAAAAGTAAAAACTGAACTTCCACAACTTGAACAAAAAGTAACCGATGGGAAAACCACTCCTTATTTAGCTGCAAATAAAATCATTGAACTCTTTTTAAAATAGGAATTAAAGGCTTAAGACATCATAAACAGGGCCAACGTTCTGCTGGCCCGAGGCATATTCAAACTTATTGATTTGAAATAATGAAAACTCTATTTGTCTCTGTACTAAGCTTTCTAACACTAATGGCATCTCTTTGAATAAATTTAACGTTATCAGTCGTTGGAGCTACTCTATCAGAAATATTAACGTATTGAGGATCAGTGAAGCTTCTACTCTCATCCTTACTTAGAGCATGGTTACTAGTATTATGTGTTACCACAAGTACGTGACTTGGACCTCTCCATCCATCATTTTGATATTGCGAACTTGGTACTTCAACAATCCCTTGATCACTATCAAAAGTTCCTATCTTCTTAAATACTTTTGCAATATCAAATGAATAAGCACCCTTACCAGCAACGAGATAAACAGATGCCTTACTCGCAACAACATTCTCAACTCTAAAGCCTGCAAACTCTAAAGCACTGACATTAATGGACATAAGAATAGCTAAACTAATTGTTAAAAATTTCATAAATACCTCTACCTTTTATTATAATTCTAAATAATTATTGTAAATCATTAAATAACCTTTCTCATTTATTTCGACCTTCTTCTTCTCTAAAAGAATCCCGCCTAAATCAGAAGGTACTGGAATCTCATCAGCGACTTCCATTCCATTTATATCTTTTTGCATTTCTTTAATTTGTTCTTTAACAGATTTTCTCACCTTTGATTTAAAAAACCTTATGTACTTACTATCTAAGAAAACAGTATCTAAATCGATCCCCGAAGCAATCATTTTGATACGACCTGTTTTTGGATCTATTGGAAACTCAAGGTTCATATCAAAGTTAATATGAATTGGATTTTTAACAAATGCCTTTTGCCATCCGGTAACTTTATAAATAATCTCTAGAGATAATGTCGCAGGCTTGTCATTCCCTTTTTCTTTAAAGTTAACAACCGGCATTCCAGCAATACCAATTGACTCTCCACTATCAAGGTCCATTTTTTCAAAATATCCTCTTAGTGCTGACAACTGAACCATTCTATTAATAAGACCTTGGTTAAGAGCAAGAGTTATATCGAAGTCTTCCACACTTGTTTTTTCTAAGTTTGGATATTCTAAAGAAGTATATTTATCAGGGAAAGGAATCACTCCACTAGACGGGTCTGTAACATTAGCCCCAAGCCCAACATGAAGATTATCACCAACAAAGTTAAGCTCTTCTAAACCTAGCTTCCAAAGAAATTTAGGTACAAACTTACCTTCTGGTGCTCCAGGAGGATTCATTTGCGTGACTTCAAATAGACCATCATCTAGTACTTTTTCGGCCTTATCAGTAATCATTTGTGGCATTTCATCTTCTAAAAACTCCTGAAGAGATGACTGTATCTTCTCAAGAATCATAGGCTCTTTCTCAACAACTAACTTCTCTACTTCTTCTAAATTTAGAGAGACTTCATGACCATTTATTAGAATTTTAATTTCTGGTAAGACAAGAGGTGAAGTAAAATCAGCGTCAAATTTAACATCACTTATATTAGAAACAGGTCTAGAAACAACTAGTTTAAACTTTCCATTTTCATCTTTACCAAACTTTAAAGGAAGTCCTATTCTTAACTTATCACTGCTATCGACTTGTTCAATCGTAAGTCCATCGACACCTATATCACCTAAGAATGAATTATTTAAATCTCTTGCATGTACTTTATCAACACTAACTTTAATATCTGTCGTTTCTATCCAAGCATAAACTAATACATCATAAGGATCTTCCCCTTCAGTAATCTGAGGCTTATAAAATTCTAAAGATAGCTTTTCCCAATTTGCTGAAAATTCAATACCTTCAATATCAGCCTGAAACTTATGCTTATCAAAGTCAAGACCACTAAAAAATCTATTCAACTGATTTTTAATATTTAGAAGAGTTTCCTTAGCCTCAGGGTCTGAAACCATATCCTCTAATGTCTGCTCTTCCATATTGATCTGAGTTCCAGAGTATGAGAATTGATCAATGCTAAAACCATTATTTTCTACAATTTCTTTTAAATTGTTTTTAAAGTAATTAAGTCCATTTTGAGAAATGTATAGACCTACAGAGTGCTTAATATTCTCGGCCCTAACTCCTGAAATATAGAAGAAACAGCTTATAAATAAAAAGAATGATAAGAGAAATCTCTTCAATAATTCTAGTAACATAGTTTTTATCCTCAATAGATTAATTAACTTATTCTATTGATTTTATGGAAATTAATCTATGAACCATGTAAAGACTCCTCAGTGTGTATAAAGATTGAGCAGTCCTAGAATTGTAAAAAGGAGAAATGGCTAAGTACTACTTTCCAGCACTTAGCATAGACTGGTATAGGTGATACCAAAAATATAAAACTATAATCAAAAGAGTGAGTTTTATTGCTATTCTTTTTCGATTCAGAGGTCGCTTACTCATTACCAAGGACCTGATCCCATACGAATGACTTCAACTTCCCCTTCTACTCTTAAGTCTACGATTGTTGACTCTCCAACAAAGTCGTATTCCCCAGGGTCTATAATCATATCGAGAGGACCTCTAAAAGCTTCCTCTATTTGATAGCTATAGAACTCTTCTCCCTCACTAAGACCTAATATCTCAGGAGTAATATGAGTTGAAAGAAGAACATCACCATGAGCTTTAATTAAGTTTTGGGATATTAGATCAGGGCAAAACCTTACCCCGACCTCTTTGTTATTCTTATTTGCTTGAACAGCTCTTGTAATTTTCTTTTTAGCTTCAAAAATAAAAGTATAATGACCAGGAACTTTCTTTCGAATCATTTTAAAAGCACTATCATGAATAAATGCAATTTCAACCGCTCTAGAGATCGTGTCACAAATCAAACTGTAGTGCTTAAGAGGTCCTTCATTCTTTATTCTATATAGTTTTTCAACCCCTTTCTTATTAAAGGGGTCACAAACTATAAGCCAGTTAGTATCTGTTGGGTAACAGACTAGTCCACCGGCTCTAAGGATCTCACTTGCTTTAGATAAAACTCTATCATCTGGACTTTGAGCAACTACATATTCAATCATTATCTACCTTTAAGGTGTTTTAAAAATTCTGAATCTGATGAAATAATAAAGTTAGTCTTCTCTTTTAAAGATGACTGATACACTTCCATCGACTTTATAAATTCGTAAAATTTAGGTCCTTTATTAAAAGCTTTTGCATAAATTGCAGATGCCTTTGCTTCACCTTCACCACGAATTTTTTGTGCTTTTCTATAAGCTTCCGATTGAATTCTTCTTAAATCTCTTTGAAGCCTACCTTCAATCTTTGCTTTTTCACCAGAACCAATTGATCTAATTTTTTGAGCAATTCTCTGTCTTTCAGAAATCATTCTTTCGTATACTTTCTTTTCAACAGACTCTTCATAAGAAATTCTTCTAAGTTGTACATCGATTAACTCAATACCAAAGGCACTAAGTTCTCCATCAGCCTTTTCAACTATAAGATGACTTAGCTGTTCTCTACCAGTAAAGATTTTCTCAATCTCTCCAGTCACACCTTCCTCAACATAGTTTTGACCATTTTTAACTTTTTCAGCTATTTCTTCTTTTTCTTTTTTAATTTTCTCAATTATCGAGTTTGTATTTCTCACGGCCTCTACAAGGTTGTGAGATGAGATAATATTTCTTGTTGCTGAATCTAAAATTGTATCAAGTCTTGCCTTTGCTCCACTCTTATTTCTAACAGTCTGGATAAACTTAAGAGCATCAGTAATTCTATACCTTGCAGTTGTATCAACTTTGATAAATTTCTTATCTTTAGTTGGTATTTGATTTGGCATTCCATCCCAAGATAAGATTCTCTTATCTACATAGCGAACTTCTTGAACAAAAGGCTTTTTGAAATGAAGTCCTGCTTCTGTTTTAGGCTTACCAACTGGCTTACCAAATTCTGTAATGATGGCCTGACGACCTTCGTGTAGAATAAAAAGGGAAGACTTACCGACTATAATAAGTCCAAAAACAACGATAATGAGTGGTGCTATTATTTTACTTTTCATTACTTACCCCCTCCTAATGATTTATTAAAAACAGGAAGTAATCCTTTAACCTCAGGGTCTACAACAGTGATGTTTTCAAACTTTTTAAAAATTGTAGACATTGTTTCAAGGTAGATTCTCTTTCTTGTTACCTGTGGTGCTCTCTTATATTCTTTGAAGATTGCTGTAAACTTCTCAGCATCACCCATTGATCTATTGACCTGAGCACTAGCATAACCTTCAGCTTCACTTATTAATTTCTGAGCCTTACCTCTTGCCTCTGGAATAATCTTATTATATTCACCTTCAGCTTGATTTATGGCCTTCTCTTGCTCTTGCTTAGCTTCGTTAACTTCATTAAATGAAGGCTTAACAACTTCTGGAGGATTCACATCTTGTAACTTAACAGTCACAATCCTTACTCCCATATCGTATTTATTTAAAACTTCTTGCATTAATACAAGAGCTCTAGTTTCAATCTCGACTTTTCCTGTTGTAAGAATATCAGTTACAGATCTATCACCAACAACTCTCCTCATTATTGACTCAGAGACATCTCTAATATTTGTTTCTGGAGAAGAAGTCTGAAATAGGTACTTAAATGGGTCTGCGATTTGAAATTGAACTGCCCATTCAACATCTGCAACGTTTAGGTCACCTGTAAGCATTAAAGATTCATATCTATAATTTTTAGATGAGTAAGTTGTTCTTCTAGATCTTGTATCTTGTGTTCTAAACCCAAACTCTGCCTGAAGAACACGCTTTGTCTTTACTTTAATAACCTGATCAACTCCCATAGGAACTTTGAAATGTAGCCCAGGAGAAGTTGTTGTTAGATATTTCCCAAATCTAATGACTACAGCTTCTTCATCGGGCTCAACAGTATAGAAGGACGTAAACCCTCCAATTGCTATCAGGATAACGACGATTAATGGGCCTAAAAACTTAGCTCCATTTTTGAATTCATTCTTCATACGATCAATATCGTTAATGAAGTCATTTGGATTATTTCCATTATTAAAGGACATTGCCTCTCCTTAATTAGCTTCGATTTCGACCATTAGAACACCTTGATCTAACGCATCACCTTCTGAAACATGTATTTCTTTTACCGTACCATTAACACCACATTTAATTTCATTCTCCATTTTCATGGCCTCTAAAATAATTAGTGTTTGTCCAGCTTCAACAGTATCACCTACTGAGGCCATAATCTTAACAATCTTTCCTGGCATTTGAGTTAGAAGTTCACCTTCATTACCACCACTAAGACCAGATGGTTTGTAACCTCTATAAACATCAAAAACTCTGTTTACATTAAGCATCTTTGAAGGAAGATCTTGTCTAGAGACCTTTACCCAACGCTTATTATCTTCTGATACAAAGTATTGCCCACAAAGCTGTCTTACAAAGATAGTCTTTTTTTCAATAAGCTCATTGTCTTCAATTGTAGAGTAATCAAACTCTACAAGCTCACTAGAGTGAACCTTTGTTCTAGTTAGATCAACAATCACTTCATTTTTTTCTTCATCTATTAGATAAGTTCTCATGACTACATACCCATCCTTCTAGCTTCAACAGCTGCTAGCATTTTGTAGAATCTCATATGATTTAAGCCTGTATCTACTTGCTCATTTGGATTTTCAACTTTTATGAAGTCAGTTGAATACTTACCATCAATAAAGTTTTCATTATCCATAATTACAGAAAGGAGAGGTTTATTAGTTTTTAAACCCTCAATGAATAATCCATTAAGTGCTGCTTTCATCTTTCTTACAGCAACGTCACGAATGATTCCTTTTGAAACTAGTTTTCCTACCATAGGGTCAAAATCTGGAGTAACGTTAAGTCCTTTATAAAGACAATGATCAAAACGAATACCTTGAGGAAAATTTGTTTCAAATCCTGTTACAATCCCAGGAGCTGGCAACATTGTAATTGGATCTTCCGCACAAATTCTACACTCAATAGCGTGTCCAGACCTTTTAATAAAATCCTGTCCAGGGAAACCTAAATCATCACCAAGAGCAGATTGAATCATACAAACGATTAGATCTATTCCTGTTATTTCTTCAGTTATAGGATGCTCAACCTGAATACGAGTATTCATTTCGAGGAAATAAAAGCTCTTATCTTCACCCATGATAAACTCTACAGTTCCTGCAGAATCATAGTTTACGGCCTTAGCAAGCTTTACAGCAGTATTACAAACATCTTGTCTAAGCTCTTCATCTTCTCCAATAAAAGGAGAAGGAGCTTCTTCAATAATTTTCTGGTGACGTCTTTGAATTGAACATTCTCTTTCAAAGAAGTGATAAACATTACCATTCTTATCTGCAAGAATTTGAACTTCAATATGTCTTGGGTTTACGATTAGTTTTTCAACTAATAGATCACCATTATTAAATGCAGCAAGTGACTCTCTACCTACGGCCTCAAAGTTTGCGCGAACTTCTTCTTCATTTGCACAAGCTCTCATTCCTCTACCACCACCACCGGCAACGGCTTTAAGTAGTACTGGATAACCAATCTTTCCTGAAACCTCTACAGCTTCATCTACAGATTTAACGGCTTTATCTGTTCCTGGAACAGTTGGAATACCTACTTTATTAGCAAGTTGTTTGGATGTTGCTTTATCACCCATCACTTTGATGCACTCAACATTTGGTCCAATAAAAGTAATACCTTCATCTTCCATACGTTTAGCGAAGTCTGCATTTTCAGATAAAAATCCATACCCTGGGTGAACAGCATCTACATTATTTTCTTTAATTACTTTTACAAGGTTTTCAACATTTAAATAAGTTTCAGCATTAGTACTTCCCGCAAGATGTACCCACTCATCACAAAACTGAAGGTGTGTTGCATGAACTTCATTATCTGTCCAAATTCCAATTGCCGTGTGACCTAGCTCTCTACAAGCTTTTGCTATACGAGAAGCTATTTCTCCACGGTTAGTAATTAAAATCCTTCTACTCTTATTTTCCGGTTGTCTGATCATAATTGAATATTCCCGTGTTTTCTTTTTGGGTTTTCAACAACTTTGTTCTTAAGAACAACTAAGTACTCATAGATACGTGCTCTTGTTTCTTCAGGAAGAATTACAGAGTCTACATAACCTCTTTCTGCTGCTCTATAAGGATTAGCAAAACGGTCTTCATAATTCTTAACAAGTTCTGCTTTTTTATCGTCGTAAGCTTTCCCTTCAAGTCCTTTTAATTCATTTCTAAAAACAATATTAACGGCTCCATCAGCTCCCATAACAGCAATTTCACCTGTAGGGTAAGCAAGGTTTACGTCTGATCTAATATGCTTTGAGGCCATTACATCATAAGCACCACCGTAAGCTTTACGTGTGATTAAAGTAATCATTGGAACTGTCGCATCTGCGTAAGCATAAAGAAGTTTTGATCCGTGCTTAATTATTCCACCATACTCTTGAACAGTACCAGGTAGGAACCCAGGAACATCTACAAGTGATAAGATAGGAATATCAAATGAATCACAGAAACGAATAAATCTTGCGGCCTTACATGAAGAATCAATATCTAAAACTCCAGCAAGAATTTGTGGTTGGTTGGCCACAATACCAATCTTAATTCCACCAATAGAAGCGAAACCAACAATAATATTCTTAGCCCATCCCTTATGTACTTCTAAAAAGTGAGAATCATCAACGATATCAAGAATGATTTCATTCATGTCGTATGGCTTTTTAGGGTTAGCAGGAACTAACTCTTTAAGCTTAGTATTATCTCTGTTTACAGGGTCTGCTGTGTACTTAGGTGATGGTTTTGTATAACAAGCTGCTGGAAGATAAGAAAGTAACTCTCTTACTCTTTCAAAACACTCGTCTTCATCTTGGCTATTAAATTGTGCCACACCAGAAGTTTCATTGTGTGTTGTTGCTCCACCAAGCTCTTCTTTTGTTACCTCTTCATGTGTAACTGTCTTAATAACATCTGGTCCAGTTACGAACATATACGATGTCTTATCAACCATGAAAATAAAGTCAGTGATCGCTGGAGAATAAACTGCTCCACCAGCACAAGGTCCCATAATTAATGAGATCTGCGGAATAACTCCTGAACATTTTACATTTCTATAAAAGATTTCTGCATATCCACCAAGAGCATCTACACCCTCTTGAATTCTTGCTCCACCAGAATCATTCATACCAATAATTGGAATTCTATTCGCTAGAGCGAAGTCCATTATCTTACAAATTTTCTTTGCGTGATATTCACCTAAAGCTCCACCCCAGCAAGTAAAATCTTGAGAGTATAAAGCTACTTTTTGACCATTTATTTCTGCAATACCTGTTACAACTCCATCTCCAAGATATTCCGTTTTCTCCATTCCGAATTCTTTACAACGATGAGTAACGAATTTATCAAATTCGATAAAAGTTCCAGGATCGATTAATCTCTCGATTCTTTCGCGTGCAGTATATTTTCCTTGTGAATGTTGCTTTTCTACTCTTGCAGCCCCACCACCAAGATCTGATTGTGTTCTTTTTTCTAGCAATAGAGAACGTTTTTGTTCTAAAACGGTATCCATAAATCCTCCTAAAAATTGAGGCCACATCATACAGTTTTGAATTTAAAAGTACTATCAGAACGCGTCATTTTACGGAACGCAGCATTCTTTTATAAATCAGGTAGTTTCGGCTTTATTCACAAAAAAAGCCTCCAATTAAGGAGGCTTATATTATTCATTAATTTTATATTTATAACTTATTCACCAGCAGCTTTCTTTCTCTTATCAAGGTCATACTTATCAACCTTCATAATGAGAGAAGCTCTTGAAACACCAAGCTCTTTAGACAATTTTGATTTATTGTAATTACATCTTTTCAGACCTTCTTTAATCATCATTGCTTCCAGCTCTTCTAATGCTTCTTTTAGAGATCCATTAGTGTTTATTCCTCTCGCAACAGCGATTGGTTTATCACCTGATTCTAAAATTCTTGGGCTTAGTAAATCTGGTGTGATCATCTTATCCTCACCAGCCAGTACAACAAGTCTCTCTATTTCATTCTCTAGTTCTCTAACGTTACCAGGCCAGTGGTAATCTAGTAGAATTTCCATACACTTCTTAGAGAACTGCTTCATAGCCGTACCTGATTCATCACATCTCTTTTTCAAGAAATGGTCCATTAGAATCGGGATGTCTTCAGATCTGTCTTTTAAGGCCGGTAAATTAACATTGATTACATTTATTCTATAATATAAATCCTCTCTAAATTCACCACTTGCCATCATTGCTTTTAAATCTTTATTGGTTGCCGCAAGGATTCTCACATCTGTCTTCTTTGGCCCTTGTGCTCCAACTGGAAGATAAGTCCCTTCCTGAAGTACCCTTAGAAGCTTAACTTGCATACTCAGTGAAGTATCCCCAATCTCATCTAAGAAAAGAGTTCCACCATTTGCTACTTCAAATAATCCGGCTTTATCTTTTATCGCTCCTGTAAAAGAGCCCTTCATGTGTCCAAATAGCTCTGAATCAAGAAGGTTATCATTAAATGCAGAACAGTTAAGTGCTACAAATTGCTTTTCTTTTCTAGGTGAGTAAAAGTGAATGGCCTTAGCAACTAGTTCCTTACCCGTACCATTTTGACCTTGAATCAAAACAGATGACTCTGAAGATGAGATTTTTTCAAGTAGTCTATATATCTGCTGCATACCTTTCGATTTACCAATCATCATATGATATCTGTACTTATCTCCAAGCTCAGAATTAAGCTCTTTAATTCTAGTCTCTCTTTTTGATATCTCAGAGTGAAAAGTCTTAATTTCATCTGCTACTAACTCAACTAACTCCTGAAGGTACTCTACTTCTCTAGGAAATAATCTTCTAAGCCCATCAACAGCTGCACTTGCATCTGCTTCATTAGCTCCCTCAGCAATCATATGTTTCTTAATATCTTCAACTTCTTCTTCAGTTATTGAACTTGAAACAAATGGATATGCAAAAACACTCCCAAGAACTTCACCACCAATTTCAACTTTTGCTCCAACACCTTTAACGTGCTTAAAGAAAGTATCAAAAGACCTTGCCTTATCATCCTCTCCCTCAAGTGCATCAGTTACTTTTTCTACATCTTGTCCCATGTAGTTGTATCCATGATTCATTTGCATCTGAACCTTGAAGAAATGGTTTTTAAATTCATAACCTTTATCAACATGGCCACTTCTAATCTTATAGTGCATATCAGAATAGATTTGCTCTACTCCAAACCACTTACTTAAAATCTCTTCTAGTTTTGAGATTACATGTAGGTCACTAATTTCTTGCCAGTTAATCATTTTCAAACTCCATTTCACGAATATGTGAATACTTACTTCTTAAGGAAGCATTTACTGTCTAACTTTTCGGCAATAGAATTTTATTCTTTAGATTTTTTTGTAGATAAAATAGACATAGAAAACAACATAACTCACTGTTTTTCTATTTAAATGTATATATTTTCAATAGTGGACAATAATACTATTGTCCAAAGATTAGTCTCTTAACCCTAGGAGCAAATGACTCTAAACCCCAAGACTGTGGGCCTATAAACTTTTTAAGATTTTTAAAGTTTTTATCAAAAAGATAGGTTTCTGGAACTTTTACTGTGCCAAAGAGATTCATGCTCTCCCCAGACTTATCATGAGAAACAATTACGTTCTTAGGAAGTTCTCCAAATCTCTTTAAAAACTTCTTCATTTTCGCATCTTCATCATTAACTGATAGTAATAAAAAGAGAACATTGTCATTTTCAAACTTTTTAGCAAATTTTAAAAACTCAGGAAATTCTGCTTCACATGGAGCACACCAAGTTCCCCAAAAATGAACAAAGAAAGCACTTGAGCTACCAAATGACTCTTTCGTAATTTCTTCTTTAGTATAAAAATTTGTAAGTTTGAAATCTGGAAGTACTTTTAAAACAGGAGCGTCTTCAGCAACATTCATCATTTCAGTGAATTGTTTCTTCTCAAAAAGAGAGTACGCAAGAGTTGCACCCAAAACTAATGAAATAATTAATACTTTAGAACTTAAAGACATAGATACTCCAGAAACAAAAAAACCTTCGATAACATTACCGAAGGTTTTTCATTAATTACTTTTTTTTAGACAGAAATTAGTCTACTAGAGCAATGTATGCCATTGGAGCGTTGTCACCAACTCTACCATCTGCCATCTTCATAATTCTAGTATAACCACCGTTTCTTTCTTTAAACTTAGGAGCTACATCAGTAAATAACTTTTGAACAGCTGCTTTATTGTTTAATTTTTTGAAAGCTAGTCTTCTATTAGCAACAGTATCTTCTTTTGCAATAGTGATTAACTTTTCAACGTATGGTCTAATTGCCTTACATTTAGTAATAGTTGTTTTAATTTTTCCGTGATCGATTACTTCGATTGCAAGGTTTTTCATAAGAGAAACTCTATGCGCCGGACCATTACCAATTCTATATTTATGCTTTTGATGTCTCATAACTACAACTCCAACTGAGCCCTCAGCTTAAAACTTATTCACCGTCTTGAAGATCTTTCATAATTGAATCAACCTTCATTCCAAGTCCAAGTCCCATGTTACTGAGAATTTCTTTAATTTCATTTAACGATTTACGACCAAAATTCTTAGTTCTTAACATTTCACCTTCTGTCTTAGAAACTAACTCATAAATATATTTGATGTTAGCATTCTGTAAACAGTTAGCAGAACGTACCGAAAGCTCTAATTCAGAAACAGGCTTTAATAAAGCACTATTTGCAGGACTAGATGCTTGTGCAGGTGCTTTCTCAAGTCTTACAACTTCTTCTTCATCTTCGAAGTTTAAGAATACTGCAAGCTGATCTCTAAGGATCTTTGCAGAAAAAGCAACAGCGTCTTGTGGTTGTATCCCAGCATTTGTCCAAACTTCAAGAGTAAGTTTGTCAAAGTCAGTTCTCTTACCAACACGAGAGTTTGTAACTGTGAAGTTAACTCTGTGAACAGGAGAGAAAAGAGTATCAACGTAGATCCAACCAACAGGTAGATCATACTCTTCTTTATTTTCTAATGCTGTAACATAACCTTTCCCTCTAGCTACCTTAAGTTCAATCTTAATTGAACCACCTGAGGAAATATTACATATTACGTGACCTGGGTTAAGTACTTCAAGACTTGCACTTTCTGAAATATCTCCAGCAGTTACAGGACCTTCACCACTCTTCTCAAGAGTAAGTACAGTATCTTCTTTACCTTTTAACTTAAAAAATACTTCTTTAAGGTTAAGGATAATTTCAGAAACTTCTTCTTTTACGTTATTGATTGTACCGAACTCATGCTCAACACCCTCAACACGAATAGCAACAATTCCCGCACCCTGAAGTGAAGAAAGAAGTGCTCTTCTAAGAGAATTACCAAGTGTTTGTCCATACCCTCTTTCTAGAGGCTTGGCTACAAACTTTCCATAGTTCGCTTTCATACTCTCATTATCTGCTTCAAGAGAAACAGGTCTGATCATATTCGTCCAATTTTTTGCTACAAAATTATCCACGGATAATCTCCTTAATTATTACGATTAAACTCTTCTTCTTTTTGGTGCACGACATCCATTATGAGGAATTGGTGACTTATCTGCAACAGATGTGATTCTCAAACCAACACCTATTAGAGCTCTAATCGCATTTTCTCTACCTGCACCAGGTCCCTTAACTCTTACGTCTACAGAACTTAACCCGTGCTCCATTGCTTTCTTTGCAGCGTCTGCAGATGCAACCTGAGCCGCGAATGGCGTAGATTTTTTAGATCCACGGAAACCAAGTTGCCCAGCTGACGCCCATGCAATTGCTCCACCATTTGGATCAGTAAAAGTAACTATTGTATTGTTGAAAGAACATTGAATATGACAGATGCCATGTGGAATATTCTTTTTGACTTTTTTCTTTCCAGCAGTCTTTTTAACCATTTTTTACTCCAACCCTATTACTTCATTGACTTAATAGACTTCTTACCAGCGATTGCTTTTGCAGGACCTTTTCTCGTTCTTGCATTAGTACTAGTTCTCTGTCCTCTTACAGGTAATCCTCTTCTGTGACGGATTCCTCTATAACAACCAAGATCTTTCAATCTCTTAATGTTAAGACCAATCATTCGTCTTAGATCACCCTCTACTGTGTACTCACCTTCTAAAAGTAAACGAATGTTGTTCGCTTCTTCTTCCGTTAAGTCATTAGAGTTTTTGTTTAGTTCAATTCCCGCTTTAGTGAGTACTTCTTCAGCTACTTTAGGACCAACACCATAGATTGATCTTAAAGCAACAGTAATCACCTTATTACGAGGAATATCAACACCAAGTATTCTTGCCATAGCTACACTCCCCTAAGGTTTTAACCTTGTCTTTGTTTATGTTTAGGGTTTGCTTTACAAACAACCCTTAATACACCTTTTCTTTTTACAACTTTACAGTCTTTACACATTACTTTAACTGACGCTCTAACCTTCATAACATCCTCTTTGACAGTAAATCGACCTACCGGCCCTTACTTCTATATGTGATTCTTCCTTTCGAAAGATCATATTTACTAATTTCTACAAGCACTTTATCCCCTGGTAGGATCTTGATAAAATGCATTCTCATTTTTCCACTGATGTGTGCTATTACACTGTGTCCATTTGGCAACTTCACCTTGAACTTCGTGTTTGGCAGTAGTTCAACTACTTCACCTTCAATCTCTAAGACTTCTGTATTTGCCATTAAGCGAAAACTCCACTGATCCCTGCCTTATATCTAAAGCTGAATCATTATGCAACATATAATTTATAAAATATACCTAAATATTAACTATTTACAGCCTGCTCTACAAGATCATACACTTCATTTGCTGATCTTGAGGCATCTATACTCACTAAAACACCTTTGGATTCATAATAATCCAATATAGGCGCAATTGTATTTCTAAACACTTCCAATCTATTTCTAACCGTTTCTGCGTTATCATCTTTACGGTGAACTAAATCTTCACCTGATATATCGCACTTACCTTCATTCTTAGGTGGCTTAGATAGTAAGTTATATATTTCTCCACTCTTGGGAGCTACTCTTCTGTTTGATATTCTTTCTACTAAAACTTCAAGATCCATATTGAAGTAAATTGCTTTCGACTTAATTCCCTTAAGAACGTTAGTCTCTAATAGCTCTGCTTGCTCTATATTTCTTGGAAAACCATCAAATATATATGCTGAGTTCGCAATATCACAATTAGCATTCAAAAGCTCAAGTACGACTTGATCATTTACAAGATCACCTCTATCCATGATCCCTTTAACTTTCATACCAAGTTCAGAATTTTTACTGATTTCACTTCTTAGAAGATCACCAGTTGAAATATGTGTATATCCCAACTTCTCAACAATTTTCTTTGCCTGCGTACCCTTACCTGTGCCAGGAGCACCTAGTAATATTAACTGTGGCTTCATTAGAACCTTCTATTTTGTCCGTTATATTTACCGCGTGACTTATAAGCTGTTTCATATTTATCAGAAAACATGAAGGCCTGTACATTCATCATCACACGAACACAAACACTTACTAAGATTAATAAAGATGTACCACCAAATCTTGTGTTACCACCTGTTATAATCGTAGGTAAAATACATATAACAACTAAGAATAATGCACCAAAGAAAGTCATTCTGTTAAGAATAAAGTCTAGGTATTCTTTTGTTTTGTTTCCTGGTCTCACACCTGGAACAAAAGCATTATTTTTCTGAAGCATTTCTGCAACTTTCTTAGTCTTAAACTGAATTGGTGCATAAAAATATGTCATATACACTATCAGTACTGCGAATAAAATATTAAATAATAACTGACCTGGATATAAAGATTGAATCATTGTATCTAGGTACGGCTTCAGAGGATGACCTTGGCTTACAAAGTTTGCCATAGTTGCCGGAGCAGCTAAAAGCGAAGATGCCAAGATAGGAGGCATAACACCACCAGTATCTACTCTAATCGGTAAGCTTTGAGCTCCTCCGTATACTTTATTATGAACAACTTTTTTTGCATATTGAACAGGTACACTTCTTTGCGACCTTTCAATAAACGTAACAATAAAGAAACCGGCTAATATAACTGCAACAGTAATTAAGACACTAATTCCAGACAATTCACCATTTCTATATAATGTTAATTTTTGCATCATTTCTGCAGGAAGCTCAACAGCAATACCCGCAAAGATAATTAATGAAATACCATTTTCTAAACCGTACTCAGTTATTCTTTCACCTAGCCACAACAAAAACATTGTTCCGGCACATAAAGTAATCACTGTAGTAATTCTAAAAAGAAGTCCTGGCTCAGGAATTACCGGAATATTTCCAGCACTCTTAAAACCTTCGAACATTACAGCCATTCCCCAACCTTGTACGGCACAAAGAAGGACTGTAGCATATCTTGTCCACTTCTGGATTTTCTTATTACCTTCAGAGTCTTCTTGAAGTTCTTGTATTTGAGGTATTACCTCTCCAAGCAGTGAAAAGATAATTGACGTTGTAATATACGGCATTATCCCTAAAGCAAGTACAGAGAATCTCTTAAAGGCTCCACCACTGAAAGTGTTAATAAGATCAAAAATCCCACCACCACTTTCAGAAAAGTATGAAGCAATAGCTGCAGCATTAACACCTGGAACAGGTATTTGTGCAGCCATTCTGTATACGGCTAGTAATAAAAATGTGAAAAATACTTTTTTCTTAAGCTCTTCTAGCTTTCCATGAGCAGTAGACATTTATTAAAATCCTTACTTTTTAGTTTCGATCTTTCCACCAGCTTTTGAAACCATTTCTTCAGCTGATTTTGAAAACTTTTCAATGTTAACAAAAGTTAACGATTTTGAAAGCTCTCCGTTACCAAGAATTTTAATTGGTCTTCTTTTATTGATACCTTTTAAAATACCTTTTTCTACTAAAGCTTCACGAGTAACTTCTTCATTGTCAAACTTTGCTTCTAGTGTAGATAGATTAACTTCAGCATAAATTGTTTTAAATGGTGCATTTGAGAATCCTCTTTTTGGAAGTCTCATATATAAAGGCATTGCTCCACCTTCAAAACCAGTTCTTACACCGCCACCAGCTCTCGCCTTTTGACCTTTGTGCCCTTTACCGGCTTGCTTACCTTGACCCGAACCTTGTCCACGTCCAAGTCTTTTAACATTTCTATGTGCGCCTTTTGGGCTGCTTAGATTATTTAACGTTAACATATAATATCCCCAATTTGGTCTTAATTCTCTTTTATGTCTAAAAGGTGAATAACTTTCTTGATCATTCCACGAACAGCAGGAGTATTCTCTAATGTTCTGCTAGTTCCAGTCTTTCTAAGACCTAAACCTCTAACATTAGCTTTCTGCTTATCGTTACAACCAATAGTACTTTTCTTTAACTTAACTGTTATAGTTTTTCCGGCCATGATTTTATCCCCAACTATTTAATTCTAAGCCCTTGAGCTTCTTTTCCTCTAATCTTAGCAACTTGATCAACACTTCTTAAGTTCTTAAGAGCATCAAACGTAGCCTTTACGATATTATGAGGATTGTTTCCTCTTAGAGATTTTGTTAATACATCAGTAACACCAGCAAGTTCCATAATTGAACGACATGCTCCTGCAGCCTTTACACCAGTACCAGTTGCAGCTGGCTTGAATAGGATTTTCCCTGCATCAAACTCACCTGTAATTTGATGTGGAATAGTCCCACTATCAAGAGGTACATTAATCATACTTTTTTGTGCAGCTTGAGTTGCTTTTCTAATCGCTTCAGGTACTTCTTTAGCCTTACCTAAACCATATCCAACTCTACCTTTCTTATCACCAACAATCATTAGTGCAGCAAATGAAAATCTTCTACCACCCTTAACAACTTTAGCAACACGGTTAACAGCTACTACTCTCTCTTCGAATTCAGAAACAGGTGCAGCCGGCTTTGGCTTTCTTGAACCTTGTTTCTTTCTTGGAGCTTTTTTATTTTCAGCTTTCGCTTCTACTTTAGTTTCTTCTACTTTAGTTTCTTCAGTCATGAGATGCCCCTTAAATCTGAATTCCGTTTTCTCTTACACTTTCAGCAAGAGTTGCGATAACACCATGGTACTTATAACCACTTCTGTCAAAAACAGCCGCAGTAATATTCTTACCTTTTAATCCCTCAGCTACTTTAGCACCAACAGACTTTGCAGCCTCTTTGTTACTACCAGTACCAACAGCTTCTTTACCGTACGTTTGTACTGAAAAAAGTGTTTGCTGAGCTACGTCATCAATTACTTGTACTGTAAGATTCTTGTTTGAACGGAATACACAGATTCTTGGACGATCTGCTGACCCGTTGATTTTTGAACGAATCGCTAATCTTCTACGATAGCGACGAGATTGTGCGGCATTATTGATCTTGCCATTTTGCTTTCTCATATTTTCTCCACCCTAAGCTTTGCTATTTCAAGGCAAACGTTAATAAACGGCAAAAGCCGGATCTTATTTAGATCCAGCCTTACCTGCTTTTCTAATAATTGTTTCGTCAGAGTATCTAACACCTTTACCTTTGTAAGGCTCTGGTGGTCTGAAAGATCTGATCTTTGCTGCTGCAAATCCAACTAGTTCTTTACTACAACCAGTTAAATCTATAACATTTTTTGTTACTTTAGCTTCTACACCTTCTGGTAACACATAGTCAATTGGATGTGAATAACCAAGGTTTAAAGTGATTGTTCCACCACTTACAGCTGCTTTATAACCAACACCTGTGAACTCAAGAGTTCTTGTGAATCCAGTAGAAACACCAACAACCATGTTGCTTACTAGTGTTCTTGTTGTTCCCCAAAGAGATCTTGCCTCTTTAGACTCATCAACTGGCCCAACAACAACTTCTTTATCAGCAAGTTTAATTGTTACTTTATCAGTAAAAGTATATTCTAATTGACCCTTTGGTCCTTTAACAGCAACGTGTGCACCGTTAACTTTAACTTCTACTTTTTCTGGAATGACTACAGGTACTTTACCAATTCTAGACATTGTAAACTCCTACCATACGTTGCAGAGAATCTCTCCGCCAACTTTAAGTTTCTTTGCTTCTCTATCAGAAATAATTCCTCTAGAAGTTGAAACTATCGCAGTTCCAAGACCACTAATCACTCTAGGAATTTCAGAATAACCTGAATACTTTCTTAGACCTGGCTTAGAAACTCTTTCTATACCAATGATTGCGTCTTCTTTAAAAAGAACTTTTATTTTAATATCATTTTTACTTTTAGCGATTATTTTGAATGAACGAATATATCCTTCATCCTTTAACACTTTACAAAGACCAGCTTTTGCTCTTGAAGCAGGAAACTCAACTCTGTCGTGACCTGCTCTAATTGCATTTCTTATTCTTGTCAGCATATCCGCTATAGGATCAGTCATCATAGGTCAGCTCCTTAATTACCAGCTTGATTTAGTTACACCAGGAATCATTCCAGATAAAGCTAACTCTCTGAATTTAATTCTAGAAAGTCCAAACGCTCTATAAGTTCCTCTTGGTCTACCTGTTAATATACATCTATTTCTAACTCTAACTGTAGAAGAGTTTCTAGGTAGCTTCTGAAGCTTAACATTTGCTTCAGCTACTTGCTCATCTGTCGAGTTAGCATCAGTAATAATTTTCTTAAGCTCTGCTCTTAATGGAGCATACTTAGTACTTAATTTCTTTTTCATTTCGTTGTTAACGATTTTCGCTTTTCTAGCCATTATTTAATCCTCAAGATTTATTATTTTGCAAAAGGCATACCTAATAAAGTTAGTAACTCACGACCTTCATCGTTATTCTTGGCAGTTGTAACAATAGATACACCTAAACCTCTAACTTTATCAATTTGATCGTATGTAATCTCAGAAAACATAATCTGCTCTTTAAGACCTAATGTATAGTTACCACGTCCGTCAAAACCTTTCTTAGAAATACCTCTAAAGTCACGTACTCTTGGTAGTGAAATAGTGATTAGTCTGTCTAAGAAGTCATACATTCTCTCGCCTCTTAAAGTAACAGAAGCACCTAATGGCATACCTTCTCTAACTTTAAATGATGCGATTGACTTTTTAGCTGTAGCTACAACTGGCTTTTGACCAGCGATTGCAGTTAAATCTTTAACGATTGAATCAACAACCTTCGCATTTGTAACTGCATCTTTTGTACAACAATTAACAACAATCTTCTCAAGCTTAGGAACTTGGTGAATATTCTTGTATTGGTACTTTTCTTTCAACTTACCAACTACGTCGTTTTTATAAGTTTCTTGTAATCTGCTCATAATTGCCTCAACTTACTTCAGTACAGAGCCGCATGCAACTGCTACTCTTACCTGTTTACCATCTTTCTCTTCAAATCTTACTCTAGTAGCCTTCTTTGTTTTTGGGCTAACTACAGCAACATTACTTAAGTGGATAGGTTTTTCCATATCAGCAAAACCGCCAGCAGGATTTTCTTGTGAAGGCTTTAGCGCTTTCTTTGCAAGGTTAATCCCCTCAACAACTAAAGTACTCTTCTTAAGGTTCAGTCTTTGAACTGTTCCTGTCTTGCCTTTATCTTTTCCTGCAATTACCACTACTTCATCATTTACTTTTATCTTTTGCATCTCTAATATCCTTGCAAGTTATAAAACTTCCGGTGCTAGAGAACAGATCTTCGTAAAGTTCTTCCCTCTTAACTCTCTCGCAACTGGACCGAAGATACGTGTACCTACAGGTTCATTATTGTTGTTCAAGATCACCACACTATTATTATCAAATTGGATATATGATCCATCTTCTCTTCTTAATGGATAAGCTGTACGTACAATTACCGCTTTCTTAACGTCACCCTTCTTGATTTTTCCACCAGGAAGTGTTTGCTGTACTGCTACCACTATAATATCGCCAAGGCCAGCGCTCATTCTTTTTGAACCACCAAGTACCTTAACACACTTTACTTCTTTCGCTCCTGAGTTATCTGCTACCAGAAGCTTTGTTTGCATTTGAATCATGGGTATTTCTCCATCTAAATCAGCTTAACATTAACTCTGTAGTCAGATTATTTCTGAGCTCCAACAAGTTCCCATTTTTTCAACTTAGAGTGAGGTCTAGATTCAATGATCGTTACCTTATCTCCAAGTTTTGCCGTGTTATTTTCATCATGAGCGTGATATCTCTTACTAGATGAAACGAACTTGTTATAAGTTCTATGCTTGAATCTACGAACAACATTAACTGTAATAGTTTTGTCATTCTTGTCAGATACTACAACACCTTCTAGTTTTCTTTTAAATTTTGCTTTTTCAACACTCATCACTACTTACCTTTAGAATTTTTTACTGTTAATAAACGAGCAATATTTCCTTTAGCAATTCTAACTGCATGAGGCTTTTCTAAACCTGATGCTGCTTTTTGCATTCTCATGTCAAAAAGGCTAGTTCTAGCCTCTTTAACTTTGGCGTCTATTTGCTTGTTATCTAATCCACTTATTTCGCTTAATTCTAGTTTTTGCATTATTGCCTCGCAATCATTCCACGTAGGAATTATTCTTCTCTTTTAATAATTCTTGTTTTAACAGGAAGCTTGTACATTGCTAGCTTTAAAGCCTCTTTAGTCAATTCAACATCAAAGTGTTTAATTTCGAAAAGTACACGACCTGGTTTAATTACTGCTACCCATTTTTCTGGAGAACCTTTACCTTTCCCCATTCTAACTTCTGCAGGCTTCTTTGTTAGAGACTTGTCTGGAAAAATCTTAATCCAAACGTTACCACCTCTTTTAATCTTTCTTGTCATGGCAATACGGGCTGCTTCAATTTGTCGGCTTGTTATATACCCACATGTTGTAGCTTGTATAGCAAAATCACCAAACGTGATACTATTTCCACGGTTGGCCTTGCCCTTCATTCTGCCTTTATGTTGTTTACGCCACTTTACTCTTTTAGGACTTAGCATGTTGACCTCAAAAATACTGTGTTTCTAATTAGTTAGCACTTAACCCGCTTTATATACGCGCCAGAGGTGCACCATTCATTCAAATCTACAAACTAAAATAGTTTATACGTAGACTTCACCTTTATAAACCCAAACCTTAACCCCAATTACACCATATGTAGTGTGAGCCTCAGCTGTTGAGTAATCTATATCTGCTCTTAGTGTGTGAAGAGGCACTTTTCTTTCTGAGTAACCCTCAGCTCTTGCCATTTCTGCACCACCAAGACGACCAGCAGTTCTAACTCTGATACCTTTAACACCAGCTCTGAAGGCAGATTGCATAACCTTCTTCATAGCTCTTCTAAAAGCAACACGTTTTTCTAACTGAGATGCAATATTTTCAGCGATTAGCTTTGAATCTGCATCTGGTCTCTTAACTTCAGCAATATTAAAAATTAAAGTTCCCTTAGTTAACTTCTTAAGGTCATCTCTAATTTTTTCAATTCCTGCACCTTTTTTACCGATCGCAACACCTGGCTTAGCTGTATAAACAGTAACCTTGATTTGATCAGACGTTCTTGAAATATCAGTTTTAGATACGGCTGCATTCTTCATGTTTTTTTCAACATAAGCTCTGATTGCAAGATCTTCTTTTAACTGAACTGCGTAGTTATCCTTCGCGTACCAGTTAGATTGCCAACCTTTGATGTAACCTAGTCTAAATCCATATGGATGTACTTTTTGTCCCATTGTATCCTTCCTATGCTTCTTTTAATTCTAAAGTAACGTGGCTACTTCTTTTTCTAACTCTAAATGCACGACCCTGAGCTCTTGGCTGCACTCTTTTGAGTGTAGGACCTTCATCTGTAAAGATTTGTGTCAGAACTAGGTTATCAATATCGTACTTATCAGAATCAGCTGCAATAGCAAGTCCACTATTGATTAGCTTTGTTAGCACAAGTGCAATCTCTTTCTTTTCGCAAAAACGAAGGATCTTGATTGCTTCGGATGCTTTCTTGTTTCTTACTAAGTCGCATACCTGTCTTACTTTTCTTGGAGCAATTCCAACTCTGCGATTCTTAACTGTAATGGCCATAGCGAGCCTCTCCTAATTTACATGCCACCGAAGTGGCATTTAAAACTATTATTTTCTTTTTGTCTTCTTATCAGCACCGTGACCGTAGTACGTTCTGGTAAGAGCAAATTCCCCTAACTTGTGTCCAATCATATTGTCAGTAACATAAACTGGAATAAACTTCTTACCGTTATGAACAGCAAAAGTTAGTCCAATAAATTCTGGAACAATTGTTGATCTTCTCGACCAAGTTTTAATTACTTTTGATCCTTTGCTATCTTCATCCATTACCTTGAAAACTTTTTCAAGTAAATGATAATCAACAAAAGGGCCTTTCTTAAGTGAACGGGCCATATATATCTCCCTAACCTATTTTCTTCTTTTAACAATAAATTGATCTGTTCTTTTGTTCTTTCTTGTTTTGAAACCTTTAGTTGGTTTACCCCAAGGAGTAACTGGGTGTCTACCACCTGAAGTTCTACCTTCACCACCACCATGCGGGTGATCAACTGGATTCATAACAACACCACGAACCGTTGGTCTAAATCCAAGCATTCTCTTACGCCCAGCTTTACCAATGTTTCTTTTTTCATGGTCAAGATTTCCAACTTGTCCAATAGTGGCTCTACAAACAGATCTCACTTTTCTAATCTCACCTGACGGCATTCTTAGTAGTGCTGTCTCACCTTCTTTAGCCATTACCTGTACATAAGCTCCAGCAGATCTTGCGAACTGACCACCAGCACCTGGATGTAGTTCAACATTGTGAACTAACGTACCAACTGGGATGTCCTTAAGTTGCTTTGAGTTACCAACAGTAATATCTGCCGTAGCAGATGAAATAACAGTGTCTCCAGCATTTAGTCCAACAGGAGCAAGAATATATCTTTTCTCACCGTCAGCATATGCTAGTAGAGCAATGTTACAAGTTCTGTTTGGATCGTAACTAATCGCTTGTACCTTCGCAGGGATATCGAGTTTGTTTCTTTTGAAATCAATCACTCTATATCTTCTCTTAACTCCACCACCTCTGTGTCTAACAGTGATCGTTCCAGAGTTATTTCTACCTGCTGTGCTCTTTTTAGGAGCTAATAATTTCTTCTCGGGTGCTACACCTTTAGTCAACTCGTCGCTATTTGTGACTTGCATACGTCTTAGCGAAGGAGTTGTCGGCTTAAATTTTTTAATACCCATAGTTCTTCCTCTTCTACTTTATTTTAATTAGATTCCTTTAAAGAATTCTATTTTTTGACCTTCACCTAATTCCACATAAGCTTTTTTGATTTTAGAAGTCTTTTTAATAGCCTTTCCTACTCTCTTTGTCTTACCTGGAGTGATATTTGTTTTAACACTTAAAACTTTTACGTCATAAAGTTTTTCAACAGCTTCTTTAATCTGATTTTTATTAGACTTAAGATCTACTACAAATCCAAATCTGTTATATTTTTCAGTTGCAGTTGCTGCTTTTTCTGTAATCAATGGTTTTACGATTATGTTCTCTAACTGTGCCATATCTTACCCCAATCTTCCTAAAAGTGCTTCTAAAGCAGCTTTTTCAATTATTAAGTTTTCGTATTTTACAGCTTCGTAAACACTGAAACCTTCAACTGCAAGACCTTTACCGTACTGAAGATTCTTTGCAGCTCTAATAGCTAGAGAATCTTTTTTCTCTGCTACGATTAGTGCTGGAAGTAATCCCTTTCCACTTAACATTGTGTAAAGCTCTTTAGTTTTACCGTTAGACTCTAATGAATCTACTACAGTAAGTTTTCCGGCCTGAAGTTTATCAGCTAATACAGATTGTATTGCTTTAGCTGCAACTTTCTTATTTAGTTTTTGATCGTAGCTTCTTGGCTTTGGACCAAAAGCGGTACCACCGCCAACCATAAGAGAAGATCTAATAGAACCCTGACGTGCTCTACCTGTACCTTTCTGCTTAAATGGCTTAGCTCCACCACCACTAACCTCTGCTCTAGTCTTAGTACATGCGTTCCCCTGTCTTCTACCAGCAAGAGTAGCTTTAACTACTTGGTGAACTACAGGAACATTTATATCTCCAGAAGCAAGGCTTACATTAGTGCTTAGCTTTCCTGAAGTTTCGAATTTTCCATTAAGTACTGTTATATCTGTCATCTTTACAACCCCTTAACTATTTCTTCAAAGCTCTAGCTATTTTAATGAAGCCATTTTTTGAACCTGGTAACGAGCCTTTAATTAGCATGTAACCTTTTTCAGAATTTACTTCAACAACTTTAACGTTTTGAACTGTTTGTTTAACTGCACCCATGTGTCCTGGCATTTTCTTTAATTTGAAAACTCTACCTGGAGTAGCTCTGTTACCAATAGAACCTGTAGTTCTATGGAAGTGAGAACCATGAGCAGCCGGACCACCAGCAAAGTTATACTTCTTCATTACACCTTGGAATCCCTTACCTTTAGTAACACCAGTTACGTCTACGTAAGTCTCAGGAGTAAATGAAGCAATAGAAACTTCTTTACCTAGATCATCGTTTGATACTGTTTCATTTTTGATTTCAGCGAACTTCGTTAAGTTTGCACTTACGTTTGCGCTTTTAAGGTGACCCTTAGTTGGCTTCTTAACCAACTTCTCTCTCTTCTCACCGTAACCAACTTGATAAGCTTCATAACCATCTTTTTCGATAGTCTTCACTTGAGTTACAATGTTTGGGATTAATTTTACGACTGTTACAGGAACGTGGTTACCGCTTTCATCGAAAATTCGAGTCATACCTGCTTTTACGCCATAAAATGCAGGAAGGTCGATTGAATTTGCTGTTGCAGAATTTTCAGTAGACTGATTCTCAACAGATGTATTTTCTTCTGTCATTGATCCTCCACAGCATCACCCTACTCTTAGGGATGCATGCATGGTTAATAAAATATATTAGACTAATATTTAACGAGTTTAGTCTATTTTTTAGTATTTAATTTCTACGTCAACACCAGCTGATAAATCTAATTTCATTAGGCTATCAACAGTTTGTTGTGTTGGGTCTACGATATCAATAAGTCTCTTGTGAGTTCTCATTTCGAACTGCTCTCTAGACTTTTTGTTAACGTGTGGTCCTCTAAGAACAGTAAATTTATTAATTTCTGTTGGTAAAGGGATTGGACCTGCAACTCTTGCACCAGTTTCTTTTGCTGTATTAACAATTTCACTTACAGAGTTATCAAGTAATTTATAATCGTAAGCTCTAAGCTTAATTCTTAGTCTTGGTTCTTTCATGACTATTCAATCCTCATAATTTTTTACATATAGAGTCAGGGTTTTATGAGTTATTGGGCCCTTTGTCAATGATAATAAAAAAAATAATTACTTTTTTTTATTATTTTTGGCCCAAAATTCAATTACTTACTCTTTTTGTTTAATAATTCTTAACACAGGGCCAAAAAACATGGCCCTTCGTGTAAAATTTACTTATTTTAAACTATTCTACGATCTCAGATACAGTTCCTGCACCAATTGTTCTACCACCCTCACGGATTGCAAACTTAAGACCTTTTTCCATTGCGATTGGAGTAATTAAC